>Ga0208315_1000002_pt1 | contig 1082833 bp, 1012 predicted proteins | sample MalvireepMed_215_FD_184239 | JGI IMG/M metagenome (GOLD analysis project Ga0208315, IMG submission 184239) | Marine viral communities from the Global Malaspina Expedition - Malaspina viral metaG DeepMed_215 (SPAdes) (version 2) | ecosystem: Environmental > Aquatic > Marine > Oceanic | place...
GGGGGCGGAGGTGGCGGTGCGGTGGGGCGAGGAGGTTTTTGCTCCGGACGGTAAGGGGCCGCTGTGGGCATCTCCTGCCGCTCTGATGGACCGGGGCCGGGCGTGACGACTTCAACTGAGGCGGGCGCGCGTTGGGCGGTCTCCGAGGTCTCGCACCCGACGAGGATGGTCGCCAAGACCATCAAGCTGATAGTGAGTGTAACTGGCCGCATCACCATCCCCCTGTTTATGGTTAAGCAGAACCTACACAGTAATCAGAGGGATGCCAATCAAACCGACCGCAGTTGAAAACCATAAAGCATTGGATAGTGATCTGATCCGCATGGGCGAAGGCGCCGGATGGTCACGAGGTCGAAATCCCGTGTCACAAAGGCGTGGTCCAGCGGCCAAGCCAGGAAAGGGTTTTTCGCGCCATAGGAATTGTAGAGACCACGTCCACGCTTGGGATCGCAAAGGCCGGCATGTTGCTTGAACTCCCGCACCATCCAGGACCAGCCGACTTCGTTGAAATCGCCGATCACCAGAGCAGGACGCTCCTGCTCGCGCAATTCATCGGCGACGATCATCAACTCGTCATCAAGATGCTGTGTGTCGTCGCGGGGGCGTGGCGGGCGTGGGTGGATGCAATAAAGACGCACCTCACTACCAGCCATGTCGATGTCCATCGTGAGTGACGGCACGTGATCCTGACAGAAATAGCGTTCCTGGGCCTGATTGATCGGGTAGCGTGAATAGAACAGAAGGCCGTTATGATCTTCCTTGTCCAAAAGGTAGGTGTGGGGATAGTCCTTTTCGAGGTCGGACAATGCATCGCGCCAGCGCGCATTGGTTTCTGACAGGAAGAGGACATCGGCATGGCTGTCGCGAATGCGGGAAATGACGGCGGTGTGGTCCTCATTCTCCTGCAGCACATTTATCAGCAGAATTGAGAGCGGCGTACCGTTGGCACCTGCTTTCGCGCGGCGCAGTTCGCGTTTGCGGCCCGGTAGGTAAGGCTGAATGTCTGCGGCGCAGATGAGGAAGGCGACGGCATAGGCCATCAGCAGGCTGGCATTGCCGAGTTCGGCGGCAGGGTAGAGTGAGTTGTAGAGGGCAGCTGCAGCGAGAAGAACAAGGCAGGTTTGAAGACGACCATAGACCCAGACACGCATCCACCAGATTTCCGTGCGCAACTTCGGCGCGATGGCGGCGAACAGACCCCATGCGCCGATCAGGCCGAAGACGGGTTCGATCAGGGCGAGCATGGTGAAGGGGCCTTTCGGGTATAGCGGGGTTTCTGGGTGGGTTCGCTGAAGTTACGCGTGAAGGGCAGGGGAGGTTGCGGGCATGACTGTGCGCGAGTTCGCCTGAGGCGCGAAAATTGAATTTCACCGGGCGCAAAAAAGGTGTGATCGCGGACGATCACACCTTCTCTGGTGTTTCGAATCAGACTACCGAGACACTGTGCATGCACTCGTTGTCGGTCCTCGATGGACACCGGGTTCCAGATCAGGCTCGCGGAAGCGGGCCTTTTCTTTTGCCCTTTGTCAGGATCCGGTCTGGTCGCCGCCACATTCTTGCGAGCGGGCATGCGCCCAAGGCCGTCTCCCGGATCAGTTTCAGACATGTAATCGCACGGGCGAATTACGTGCTGTCCTGACCTAACCGCCGGTAATCCCAAGGGATTTTCCTTTGGTCACGTGTTTCGGATCGCGCTCCGGTCACGCCTCACAGCCCTTCGCTCCGGGGTCTAGCTCCCCTGTCGAAGACATCGCCTGCTTTGTCTCGCGGTCCTTCCAAACCCTTTGCGCCGCTGCTCTCACAACCTTGCTTCTGGCCTGGCCCTTCCTGCGAGGGCGACGTACTTGCCACCGTTCCTGAAGCGGGTCTGCTCCCGCCTGGATGTCGTTGGCTTACCGAAATGATTCCCCAAAAACGGGCATGAGTCGAGTCCCTTCTGAGGAGAATTTCACAGTTTTGTGATGGCGGCCTGAATCCGCGCATTTCTGCGTCACATCCCGGCTTGCACCTCTCGATGCACGCAGGGCGCTGGGCATCGGGCGGCGAATGCGCTTAGGTGAGGGGCTTGCACACAAGGAGGCTGGGCCCTGGAAATCCTGACTGTACTGCCGCCGGTATTGGCGATCCTCGTCGCGCTGGTGACGCGCAATGTCTATGCTGCGCTGGGGCTCGCCTTGCTGGCTTCGGAGACGCTGATCGCCAGCTTCCATCCCGGCATGGGCGCACTGGGCGCGATCGACCGTGCGGTCGGCGTGTTCGAGAGCACGGGCAATACGCGCGTCCTGCTGTTTTGCCTGCTGATCGGCGCGCTGATCGCATGGATGCGCGATTCCGGCGGCGTCGAGGCGCTGGTCAGTGGCCTGATGAAGCGCGGCCTCGCCTCGACCCCGCGCCGCGCGGCCCTCGCGCCGGCTTTGGCGGGGACGGTTATATTTGTGGAGACCAATGTCAGCTTGCTCAGCAGTGGGGTATTGGGCCAGCGCCTGTTCGACGCGCATGGGCTGAGCCGGGAGCGGCTGGCCTATATCATCGACTCCACGTCGGCGCCGGTGAGCACACTGATCCTGCTGAATGGCTGGGGCGCCTATGCGCTGGGCCTGGTCGAGCCGTTCGGCTTCGAGAGCCCGATCGGTGTCGTGGCGGGCACGATCCCGTGGAATTTCTATGCCCTGCTGACGCTGGGGGGCGTCTATTTCACCGTCTTCACAGGCCGCGTCTTCGGCCCGATGAAGACCGCCGGGCAGGGCCGCAGCGTGCTGGCCGAAGACGAGGAACCCATCGCCCCGACCCGCGCGATCTACATGTGGCTGCCGCTGGCCGTGATGATCCTCGGCGCGCTGGGTTTCATGGCCTGGACGGGCGGCGGCAACATATTGGCCGGCAGCGGCAGCCAGTCGATCCTGTGGGCGATCTGCCTGGCCATGCTGGTCGCGGCAATCCTGCTGGCGCTGGGCAAGGCCTTTCCCAAGGGCGGACTACAGGAACGGGGCTTTGCCGGCATTGCCGAAATGGTGCCCGTGGTGACGATCCTGTTCCTGTCGATTGCGCTGGGCGACAGCCTGCGCGTGCTCGGCACGGGGGCGTTCCTTTCAGGCGTCGCGGCGCAATTTGTCTCGCCCATCATCGTGCCGGCGGTTCTGTTCGTCGTGGCGGGCGTCACCGCCTTCATGACCGGCACGAGCTGGGGCACATATGGCATCATGATCCCCATCGCCATGCCGCTGGCGGCGGCGCTGGGCCTGCCGCCCTCGCTGGTGCTGGCGGCGGTGCTGGGTGGCGGCGTGTTTGGCGACCATTGCTCGCCGATTTCCGACACGACGATCATCGCCTCTCTGGCGGCGGGCTGTGACCATATCGACCATGTCCGCACCCAGATGCCCTATGCGCTGGTGACGGGCGGAATTGCGGTGATCCTGTATCTGATAGCGGGCGCGGTAACCGGGGGATAAGGCGCGCCGTTCGGGCCCCGAATCTGGCCCATAAAGAGCCCATAAACTGTCCATAAATGGTACCGACCTGGTCCGTAAGTCCGGGCCAGTGCCGGGCAATGGGGGAGGGGCGCGCCACTATCCCCTGCCTCTGGGGGCGGGATCGCCCGCCGCGCCGGGCCTTGCCGCCGGCGCAATCCGATGGGGCCGCGCCCGTGACACTCTGCCCGGCATGAGTGATGCGCCCAGCCCCGCCAAACGCCAACGCCGCACAACGGCGAGCCTGACCGCCCTGCGCCATCTGGCCCGCGAGGCCGCAGAGGCAGGCGAGCCGATGCGGGAAATCGCCCGCCGTCTGGACCTGCCCTGGTCAACGCTGACCAAATGGGCGCGCGAAGATGGCTTTCGCCACAAGGACATTGCCGCCCGTCAGGCCGCCGCCGCCAAGGCACAGGACGAGGCCGACCATATTCGGCAGCAGGCGGAACTGGCCGCGCGGCGCACCATCTTGCGTGACGAGGAAGACGAGGAAGAGAGCGATGAGCCGTTCACGCCGCGCAGCCAGACCGATGAGGAAATCACGCTGGCCCGCGCCCGGGTCGGCGCGCTGCTGGAGGCGGGATATATTCCGGAGGCGGAGCAGGACATGCGCGCGGCCCGCCGCCTGACCAGTTTGCAGAGCTTTGCCGCCCCGGTCCGCGCCGCAACCGAGGCCGCCACCCAGCAGATGCGACAGGCGCAGATGAATGCCGCGCTCTACCGCGCCGCGCTACAGGTTTGCGCCTGTTGGGAGGAGGGGGACACGCCGCCAGACCATCTGCCCTGGGTCGTCTCGGCCACGTTCCAGAAACGGCTGGCCATGGCGCGCGAAGTGGTCCTGGCGGTGGATCCGGACGATGAGGGCAGTGATCAGGAGCTGACGGAACTCCTCCTCCAGCTCGCGGCAATGGGCTGGTTCCGCAATTTCCATCCGCTGCTGCGCCAGGCAATCACCACGCTGACCCTGCAGGGCCATCATGCCCTCGCCGAAAAGGTCGGCGGCTTCCTCAAGGCAGAAGAAGCGGCCCTCCCGAAGTTGATCGAATGGTGCCACGCGAACGGGTATGGGTATTATGGGGAGGTGTAGGGCTGCGGAGGATTAGCAATCGCATTGCGATTGCCCGGAGCAGGCCCAAGCGCAAGCGCCGGGCTGTATCTTCCCGCACGCCATTACGTCGTCATCCCCGATGGCGCAGCCATCTGGGGGCCCATCTTCCGCAGGTGCCTCATGCGCACATCTTTCCATGACGCTCCCGCCACGCCGTTCAGAGATGGGTCCCCAGACGCTTCGCGTCGGGGATGACGCCAGAAGGGAAGCACGTACCTCTTTCCTCACACCCCGTATCCCCGGCGGACGCCGGGGTCTCCCGCCGCTAGAGCGCGGAGCCCGCGCCCGTGCTTCGACTTCGCTCAGCATGAGCGCATCGCAGGGGCCGCAAGAGGCGGACTCATCCTGAACGGGGCCTGCCCCGGTGAAGGCCGGGGTCGAAGGATGAATGGGTGGCGGGCGGACTGCACGGCTGGGTCCCGGATAAGCGCAGCGCTTTCCGGGATGACAAGAAGAGAAGGTAGGGCGGGTCATGACCCGCCCTACGGCATCGCGAAGTGTAGCAAATCTTTGCTATTCGGCGTTCCGGGCAAATATCCAAAACAGGCGCGTCGCTCTCCAGAAAGCGGCAGTAGCACCAAACACTATCGCGGCCCAAAAGCAAAAGGCCCAATTGGAAAGCTGAAACTCTAGATAAAGGTTGGGATTCCAAATCATCATAGGTACAGAAGTCAGTGTCATGAGAAAGCCCAACACAATCGCGCGCTTCACATAAGTAATGGTATTTTTGAAGGCTTTTGTGCTTCGAGCTTGTTGAAAGAATTCGCTGCCACTGCTTATTGAATAGGTATAAAATGCGAATAGAAAAGCGGTATATATGCCACCGAAGTCAAATGCAGCAGAGAACAGCGTTTGACGGTCCCAGCTGTATTGGTGAGCCCATTCGAACCACACACCGTGCCCCAAGAACGCGGTGATAAATCCCACCACAAACCAAATGGCCGCGTTATGGTGCTCGAGATAAGTCCATATGCGATATAAAAGGCGTTTTGTGATCATTGTGCATAGCGTCTCACCAAGTCAGTGAGCCGACTTTCAAAAGAATGACGCAAAAACTGACGCCGAACGGCATAGTTTTCAACCGGGTTGTCAGAGGGCAAATCCAAAGTCTGGACGTTCTCCATATGTTCCTCTATAAAGTCTAACACCTTCTCATTCAAGTCACCGTCAGTGGTCACTTTCAGTTTTTGTACATCGTCTCTCAGGCCAAGCCTCCGAATTGTGTCACCAAGTCGGTGCTTGTTCAAAAAGTGTTGTCTGCTTCTACCCACGGAAATGGTAACTTCAACTTCAAGGCCTGCATAGCGTTCTGCTATATCCCTGGCTTGTACTACAGTTGGAACAATTTCATCCGCATCACGATCAATAGGTCGTTCGCCAGCAAACTTAATTACTGCTTTCTTCACATTGTTGTTAGCGAAATGATCCCATGCTTCTTCAGAACCTACGGGCTCGAAGATGAAAAAGCTAACGAAGTCCACATCCCTGTTTAGGTAATGCAGCAAATCTTGAAACGAAACACCCAGTCGATTTTGTTGCCACAGTATCACGCGAGTCGGGCGATGAAACAGAAATGCATTTTGGTGACCCAAACCTCGGCCATTAGCCAGTCGAACAGCTTCGAGGCCATCGTCAGTGACTTCTGGCGGAATATTTTCGGTTTGAATTCGACAAAAATTTCCTGAGATCCAATCGCCATCATCTTCGACTGTTTCAAGTCTAACCAAATGGTTAGACCCCGTTGTATACTCTCTTTCCAGAGCTCGCGGATAGCGATGAATAAAATCGGCAATCTGCTCGTCGAAGCTTAAGCCGCCTTCATCTCTATCGGATACCCGATAGAATTTCGCTCGAACATCCCTATCCAAATTATCAATCCCTACTCAGTCCAATTAATGCGGTTCGAGAAACTAGGATAAATCGTCCGGCTGAGTGCCAAATACATAATCCCAAGGTTGTAGTTCGTCATCTCGATAAACTGCTAGCTTTTTGCATATCGCAGGAAGATGTTGGATTGGATGTGGTAATTCAGAAATCGTAAAAGGTTCAATTGTAATTAGTTCGAGACTTTCACATTCGGAATACAAATCTGTTCCGAGTTTTAGTCCTCTATTGCCTGCAGAGTCATCTATTTCTTGGATCAGTTGAGCAACGAGTAAATCTATCGCTTCACGGTTCACAATCCCAACTCCTCTTCCCTCAGCCGCTTCACCTCGTCCCGGAGGCGCGCAGCTTCTTCGAACTCGAGGTTCGCGGCGGCTTCGCGCATTTGTTTTTCCAGGTCCGCGAGGACGGCTTTGAGGTTGTGGCCTGTTTCTCCGGCAAGTGGCAAGGCTTTTGTTTCGGCGGTGCCGCGTGACTTGGTTTTGTCCTTGCCGCGGCCGCGCGCTTTCGGGGCGCTGCCGGGCTTTTCGCCGAGTTCGCCAAGAATGTCGGCGACGGCGCGCTTGATCGTGGTCGGCGTGATGCCGTGTTCGGTATTATAGGCGACCTGTTTCTCGCGGCGGCGGCTGGTCTCTTCCATGGCGCGTTCCATCGAGCCGGTGATCCGGTCGGCATAGAGCACGACGCGGGCATCGGCATTGCGCGCGGCGCGGCCGATGGTCTGGACCAGACTCGTCTCTGAACGGAGAAAGCCCTCCTTGTCCGCATCGAGGATGCCGACAAAGCCGCATTCGGGAATGTCGAGCCCCTCGCGCAGCAGGTTGATGCCGACCAGAACATCGAACACGCCAAGGCGCAGGTCGCGGATGATCTCGATCCGCTCGATCGTGTCGATGTCGGAATGCATGTAGCGCACGCGCACGCCATTCTCGTTGAGGAAGTCGGTGAGGTCTTCCGCCATCTTCTTGGTCAGCGTGGTGATCAGGCTGCGATAGCCCTTGGCGGCCACGTCCTTGACCTCGGCCATGACATCATCGACCTGGTTGGCGCCATCCTTGGAGACGGGGCGGACCTCGACCGGCGGGTCGATCAGGCCGGTGGGGCGGATGACCTGTTCGGTGAACACACCGCCGGTGCGGTCCAGCTCCCACTTGCCGGGCGTGGCCGAGACGTGGACGGTTTGCGGGCGCATGGCGTCCCATTCCTCGAATTTGAGGGGGCGGTTGTCCATGCAGGAGGGGAGGCGGAAGCCGTATTCGGCCAGCGTGGTCTTGCGGCTGAAGTCGCCTTTGTACATGGCGCCGATCTGGGGCACGGTCTGGTGGCTCTCATCGGTGAAGACGAGGGCATTGTCGGGCAGGTATTCGAACATGGTCGGCGGCGGGTCGCCGGGCTTGCGGCCGGTGAGGTAGCGGGAATAGTTCTCGATGCCGTTGCAGGAGCCGGTGGCGGCGAGCATTTCGAGATCGTACTGGGTGCGCTGCTGGATGCGCTGGGCCTCGAGCAGTTTTCCATTGGCCTCGAAATGGGCAATCGTGGTTTTCAGCTCCGCCTTGATCTTGTCGATGGCCTGGTTGAGCGTCGGGCGGGGCGTCACATAGTGGCTGTTCGCATAGATCTTGATCGCGGGCAGCTTCTGCATGGTGCGGCCGGTGAGCGGGTCGAATTCGGTGATGCTTTCCAGCTCGTCGCCGAAGAAGGAGAGCTTCCAGGCGCGGTCTTCGAAGTGGGCCGGGAAGATGTCGACCACGTCGCCCTTCACGCGGAACGTGCCTCGGGTGAAGGCCATGTCATTGCGGGTATACTGGTTGGCGACGAGCTGTTCGGCGACGCGGCGCGGGTCGATGCGCTGGCCCTCTTCGAGCTTGAACGTCATCGATGTGTAGGTCTCGACCGAGCCGATGCCATAGATGCACGAGACCGAGGCGACGATGATCACGTCGTCGCGCTCGAGGATGGCGCGGGTGGCCGAGTGGCGCATCCGGTCAATGGCCTCGTTGATGGAGGATTCCTTCTCGATATAGAGATCGGCGCGCGGCACATAGGCTTCGGGCTGGTAGTAATCGTAATAGGACACGAAATACTCCACCGAGTTCTCGGGGAAGAAGGATTTGAACTCGCCATAGAGTTGTGCGGCGAGCGTCTTGTTGGGCGCGAGGATCAGGGCCGGGCGCTGGGTCGCCTCGATGATCTTGGCCATGGTGAAGGTCTTGCCGGTGCCGGTCGCGCCGAGCAGGACCTGGTCGCGCTCGCCCGCGCCGATGCCTTCGACGAGTTCGGGGATCGCGGTGCGCTGGTCGCCCGCGGGCTCGTATTCGGAATGCACCTTGAACCGCTTGCCGCCCTCCAGCTTGACCCAGTCGCGGTCAGGCCGGTGGGGCGTCCAGTTGTCGGACGGCAGGGCGCCGGCGGCATCGCGCGCGAAGCCATCAAGCGAGAACACGCTGGGCGCTTCGGAAACGCCCTTGGAAGGAGGAGGAGGAGCCATACCCCCCGATATGGGGCGCGGGCAGGGAGGTGTCTAGGGTGTTCTTGTTGTGTTCGGTGTGGTGGTGGATAGAAGGTCTGTAAGCCGGTTGCGCAACTGGTTGGCGATAGTTCCGGCCTTCAAGCGCGCGGGGGCGGCGGCATCTGTCTGGGCCATAAGTTCTAAAAAGCTCATGGTTTCTTCGATTCTCGAAATTTCCCGCCACGCGAAACAGAGGTCTGCGTACCGCTCCATCGCGTCATAAACAATCTGACGCATCTCACTGCGGCCTAGAACGACGTTCGGAACGCGATTGAATTTTCCCTCGATCTGACGGCGCCAAGCAGGCGCTACGGAGTCGGCATTGTCAGTGAGTGTGTGGGAGGCAAGAGCAAGCAGAATGAATTGACCGCGCCGTTCGCTGAGATAGTCGATCGCCAGGGAGTGCGCGTAGACGAATTCAGGCAAGTTGCTGATATGCTCAAGAAGCTTCAGTAGGGTGTTTGCTTGGTTCAGAGCGAACCATTTGTTATTGTTCGCTCCGGCCTCAATCAGGTCGTCTAACAGTCGCTCGAATTTCAGTTTTTCGTTTCTTATCGTGTTTTTGGCAGCAGCCCTCCTTTGCGGGTGGCTGGTTGCCCGATATTGAGTGTACAGCTCTCGGAAGTCGCAAGGCTGCCGCCATTGTTCTTCCAGCTGTGAAAGTTGTTCGGCAGGTGGCCCGGCAAGTACCCGATACTCACTTACCATCCATTCGGCACCTGCCTTCAGATCAGGGTCTGGAGAGTTCAGCAGCTCGCTAAGTCGGCGTGGACTGTAAGGAAATGCGGGAAGCTTCAGCTCTTCTCTGGCTTCTCTATGCTTCTCAACGCGCTTTCTGAAGCTGGGCTTGGGAATGTATGTCTTTTCGTTGTGGTCGTATCGTATGCCACGTTCAAAGAATTCCTGTTCCGTGAAGGGATCAAAAGCGTTGATGTGGCCCGCATCGTACAGGCGCTGTTGGGCGCGGCTGCGTTGCCATATGCCAAATGCCTGAAATAGAGCCGCCATGATCACGAGGTCGACCAGAGCGCGTGCGGCGAAGGTCAGGTGCTTGGCGAGTGTGGGGTTGCCGACATTGTCGGATACTGAAATGGGGGTGTTTACTTCGACCTGATAAATTTCCCACCAATCGACAAAAGGTACGGCCTTCGCCAGTTCTGCGCCAAAGAAGCTGATCCACGCGTAGAATTGCTGTGTGGGGGGCATGCTTGCAAGAGATTGCTCCGTATCGAAAGCAAAGCTGAACTGTTCTATCTGGAACAGCGCCAAGGGGACCAAAACAAAGAAGGAAACATAGCCCAATAGGGCTTCATCCTTGAGGTCGTTGTCAAAGCCAATATGAATATCCTGCGATTTTCGGAAGTCTGTCGATTGAAGGCGTGAAGCTGTTTCCCTGTCTGCTTCCACCCATGCCCATCTCCTGCCGAGCGCTATAACGATCAACATTGCAAGGAATATGGGGATGAGACCAAAGGGGCTGCTCAAAACGAAGCCGATGGCGGATAGTGGAAGAATCAGACCGACTACCAATAGGTGAGGCACGGGTGCTCCATGCTGGGTTGCGCCGGACAAGGGGGCTACAAGCCGGACAAGGATCGAATCCAGTCGGCTGACCCATACTTCCGGAGCAAAACTGGCGATGCCGCCCGCTGCGGTGCTCGCCCGTGCTGTGCGATTTTCTTCGTTTTGATTCAGATGACGCGTGAGATGTGGCGCGATTATGAAAACCAGGAATGCGATGATGACTACAAGGTAGATGATGACACCCAGATCCTGATCAATCGAGAAGAACCCGGCGCCAGCGGCCCACGCCAAAAGGAGAATGCCGCCAATGGCTATGAAGCTCGTGATCAACGAGTTGCGAGACACGACATCTGTCCTGAACAAAGGCGACTTGCTTTGCTTGGCTTCTGCTGCAGCCATGCGTGCGATGGCTGTCAAAATTGGAAGGAAAGCCCCCGCGAAAAAGGCGCAATAAATTGCGATATGTAGAAGACTGCGTTCCGCGTCCGAGCCTCGCAATCGTATATGCTCAAGTTCCGAAATCAGGGGGCTGCCAGATACGAAGGCCAGCACGGACAGGGCCAAAAGTGAGAGCAGCAGATAGACGAACAGCTCTTTCAAGCCTTGGGCGATGATTTTTTCATTACTGCGCGTACGCCTTGAGGGGTTCACGGCGAGCGCGGAATGTAGACGGGCCCATATCTGGTGACTCCGGAGAAGTCCCGCCGCCACAGCTCCCACCCATAGGGCGGCCAGCAGGGCATAATTCGGTGTTTGTTGTCGGTCGGCGTCTGATAGCGGCCAAAGAAGCAGGCATATCGCCGTCATCGAGACCACGGCCCCTGTTCGGATGCCATCCGACGCGTCCAGGGACTTAAATCCCATCCATTGCGGGCGCCGAAACCCAAATTCAACTCCGAGAGACATATGTACACCGTCCTCCTCACCCAAGTTGAACTTTACCTTTCGTTAATGCTTGCGCAACCTTGGATCGAGGGTGAAGGTCAAAGAAAATGAATGGGGAAGACAATGACCAATCTGACCGAAGCCCGTATCGCGAATGTCCGTAACCATATGGCGTTGGAGGTGACGCATGATTGGGATGCGGTGATGGCGACGTTCGCGCATCCCCGGTATGAGATGCATGGCGGCGGGCAGGTGTTCGACGGGGAGGCCGCGGTGCGGCGCTATTTCGAACTGTCGCGCACGCCCTTTCCGGATCAGGACAATGAAATCATCTCGATAGCCGTCGATGAGGCGACCGACAAACTTCTGGTTGAGTTCTGGCTGACGGGCACGCATACCGGCCCGCTACAGGTCGGCAAGACCACGATTGAGCCCACCGGGCGCCGTTTCAAGGTGCGCATGGCGGCAACGTTTGAATTCGCCCCGGGCAGTGACCGGATTATCTGCGAACGCCCCTATTATGATCAGGGCGCCGTGCTGCGCGCGCTGGACCTTGTCTGATCGCGGCGGCGCGTCGACCGAGGCGACCAGATTGCCCGGACTCTCGTCAGGGTAGGAAAAAATGAACCAAATGGGGGCTGGGGCATAGTAGGGGCATGACCCAACTCGTTTCCGTTCCGACCCAGGCCGATTCCGCCCCTGCCGAATTGCGGCGCAGCACGCGCGTTCGCCTGCAAACGTCCGGGCGAGTTGTCCTGATGGATTATAGCGAGGCGCGCAGCATTCTCGTGCAGGATTTATCGGTCCACGGGGCCTGTCTGAAAGTCGGCGACTGGGCCGATCTGCCAAACCGCTTCCACTTGCTGCTGCGCCGGACCCCGTCGGAGCCGCATTTCCAGGTCGATTGCACGGTGCGCTGGCGCGTTGGCCCGGCGGTCGGGGTTGAGTTTGATCGTGCGATGGCCGGTTATATTCTGGCCGAACTGATCCGCCAGCCTGCGTTCCGTCACTGAACGCGGCGTCCGCGCCTAGTCTTTGGTGTCCGAATCCTGGCTGCGCTCCTTCGAACGCAGCTGTGCCATCAGCTCCTCAAGTCTCGCAGAGGGTGGCGCTTTCAGACTCTCCTCAAAGGATTTCCTGAGTGCGTCGCGCAATGGATCTGCGCTTGTGTCCTCTTCCGTGTCTTGTGCGCTAGAAATAGACTGTCTCTTTTCCTGCATATCTGCGTCCCCAAACCCGCGCAGCTACTATAATCCGGTTCGAGCTTGTGGGCCCGAACAAGGGACGGTCTCTAGGAAGTTTTCCCCCCCTTGTCGATGCCCGGATCGAGACCGGAATCGCTCATGTCCGAGCGGGCTTCGATTTTATGATTCGTTGATCCGTCACGCTTGCGGATATTGGCGCTCACGACTGGGGGCCAAAGGGCGCAAGACGTATCCGATCGGGGCTGGCGCGCCTTCCGCATCGTGTTGTGCGCGCTACAGGGGCATGGATGTGAAGTGGGGCGGGGGACACAATCGGCACGAGAAAACCACCGGGTCTGAGAGAAACTTTCAGGTTTTTCACTTTGTAACAATCTGAAATAAACCGTGTGGATGAGCGCCACGATTTTCGCGAATGTCTCCGTGCCGCATGGCCATGGCGGCCAGCTCGAAGGTGAGGCCGCACCCGCGAGAGCCTGCGCGCGCAACGCACACTTCAGATTTGCGTCAAATTTCACCTTTCGATTCAACCAGACTTCCACCTCGCTGTGTCAGAACGGGGCGTAACGATACGGGACGGATGTGTTCCGCTTTGTATCAAACATCTGGTTTCGGGAACGGGCGATCCGTCGGTTCCTTGTAGAGAAGGTAGTAATCGCAATGGCCAAGACGGTGCTTGTAATTGATGACGATCCGACCCAGCGCCGCCTGCTTCAGGCTGCGGTCGAGAAGGCTGGATTTGCCTGTCGCACGGCGCCGGATGGCGAGGCGGGACTTGCGCTTGCCTCTGACCCGAAGGATGGCATCGACGTGGTCCTGCTGGACCTGACCATGCCGGGCCTGTCGGGCATGGACACGCTGGAACGCCTGTCGACCAAGCGCGCTGACCTGCCGGTCATCATGCTGACGGCGACCAGCGGCATTGACACGATCGTTCAAGCCATGCGCCGCGGCGCGGTGGACTTCATCGTGAAGCCCGCCAATCCGGAGCGCGTCGTCGTTTCGATCCGCAACGCCCTGAAATTGCAATCCCTGTCAGGGGAAGTGAAGCGCCTCTCGCGCAAATCCGAAGGCGGCATGAGCTTTGACGACATGATCGCGACCGCGCCGCCGATGCGCCAGGTCGTGCGTCTGGCCGAACGCGCCGCGAGTTCTGATATTCCCGTCCTGATCCTGGGCGAAAGTGGTGTGGGTAAGGAAGTTGTTGCCCGCTGCATTCAGGGCGCATCTGACCGTGCCGGGAAACCATTCGTCACCGTGAACTGTGGTGCGATCCCGGAAAACCTGGTCGAGTCGATCCTGTTCGGTCATGAGAAGGGCGCCTTTACCGGTGCCGTCTCAAAAGCGCTCGGCAAGTTTGTCGAGGCCGATGGCGGCACGCTTTTCCTCGATGAGGTGGGTGAGTTGCCGCTGGATGCACAAGTGAAGCTGCTCCGTGCCCTGCAGGAAGGGGAGGTGGATGCCGTTGGCTCGCGCCGCCCGACCAAGGTGGATGTGCGGATCATTTCCGCAACCAACCGCGATCTGTCGCAACAGGTTGCCGAAGGCACATTCCGCGAAGACCTGTTCTATCGCCTCAATGTTTATCCGGTTGACATGCCGTCGCTGCGCGAACGCCGTGATGACATTCCGGCGCTGGTCGACCATTTCGTGAATCGCTTCAATGCCAGCGAAGGCGCGAAAGTGACCGGTGTGGCCGACGAGACGATGAAGATGCTGTACGCCTTTGACTGGCCGGGCAATGTCCGCCAGCTGGAGAATGCTGTCTTCCGCGCTGTGGTTCTGTGCGATGGCGACCAGTTGCGTCCGCAGGATTTCCCTCAGATTTCCGGACAGATGCCGGATGTGAGCAACCTGCCTTCATCGCCCTTCAACAAGGCCCCCGATATCGCCGAGCCCGTTCAGTCCGGCGAGAACGGCCCGGTAGCCATTCAGGACGAGGCGGGCGAGCTGCGCACGCTGAGCGATATCGAGCGCGATATCCTTCAGTATGCCATCGACTTCTATGAAGGCCATATGAGTGAAGTGTCGCGTCGTCTCGGCATTGGCCGCTCGACGCTCTATCGCAAGGTCCGCGAATATGATCTCGATGTGCGCCAGGAGCGCGAAGCGAGCTAGGCCAAGGCCAAAGGGAGATGCCGGCACAGATCGGCGACAAAGCCCCGCCCCACCGGCGGGGCTTTTCTATGAGCGGGCAGGCATCGCATAGGACATGGTGACGTTGCAGCGCTCATAGCGGTGGCCATAGCGGCGCATGATGTCGTCATCATGCCGGAAGCCGTATTTCTCGTAGAGCCGGATGGCCGACGCGCATTTCGAATTGGTCAGCAGGAAGAGATCCTGGATTTCCATCTGGCGGGCGCGCTTCAGAATCTGCCGCATCAGGAAGTCTCCGGCCCTACGGCCGCGCGCGGAGGCCAGAACGCCCATCTTGGTCAGTTCCACGCTGCCATCCGCCATCGGCATCAGCGCGCAGGTGCCAATGATGCCGAGTTCCGGATCTTCGACGAACAGGATGGTGCCGCCCTTGTCGATCACCTTGGCACGTGGGTTTTCGATCATGGCGATGTCTTCCGGCTCAAGGCGGAACATTTCCTCGACCCATTCGCGGGAGATGTGGTCGAAATGCGGGGCGAGTTCGTCTGAGAATTCCACGATCTTCAGGCCCGCAGGATTGGCCAGGGTCTCGATCCGCGCCGACAGGGGCTGCTCGGCGAGACGCGATTCCACGAGGCTGATTTCCGCCAGCAAGTCATGGTCTGGGTAGAGACAGAGTTGCTCGGCGGCCTCCTGAACGGCGGGCCAGAAGCTGGCGCGCATTTCGGACACCAGCGCTTCCCCGGCCGGCGTGAGGAAGATTTCCTTCTGGCGATTGTCGCCCTCAATCGGGCGCGTGTCGGTCAGGCCCATCTTCTGGAGCGCATTGTGGATGCGCGTGATGGCGGGCTGGCTAACGCCGGTGGCCTCGACCGCCGCGCTCACACTGAGCGGGCCGTTGGCCTCAAGCGCGGCGATCAAGGGAAAGTGCGTCGTCTGGATCGGATAGGCGCGATTGTCGAACACGCTCACAGCTTCTGCCTGCAGCCGGTCGGCAAGACGCTTCAGCCGACTGGCCAGGCCCAGATAGCCAACTTGTGCGAGAATATCCTGGCTCATCACGGGATTCCATAATCAGTTATATAACGCGTTATATGATTAGGCTTGGCCACGGGAACCGTCAAGATGAAATCCCGATTATCAGAGGGGAAGAGGTCTAGTGCCGGGTGGCGGCCTTGACGATTTCACCGATCTTGCGGGCATCGGCCTCGCGTGGGCTGCCGGTGCGCCAGGCGATACCGATCTGGCGGCCGACCACGGGACTGACGAATTCGCGTACGGCGACGTCCGGTCCGATGTTCAGGCCGTTATCTGTGGCGAGTTTGGGCAGGAGCGAGACGCCAAGGCCCCCGGCAATCATGTTGACCAATGTTCCGAGTGAAGTAGCGGCCACCTGATCAGTGCCGTTGCCGGTCTTCATGCGACAGATGGAGAGTGCATGATCGCGCAAGCAGTGCCCGTCTTCGAGCAGGAGGAGGTTCTCGCCCGCCAGGTCTTCTGGCGAGAGGCCGTTTTTCTTGGCCAGCGGGTGTGAAGCGGGCGCGGCAAACAGGAATTCATCATCGAATAGCGGCAGCATCTCGATGCCCGGAACGTCCCAGGGCAGGGCAATCAGGGCGGCGTCCAGAGTGCGCGTGCGCAACTGGTCGATCAGGCGCGGTGTCTTCTCTTCGTGCAGGTAGAGTTTGAGCTGGGGATATTGCTCGCTGAGGGCGCGGACTGCCGCTGGCAGGACGAAGGGCGCGATGGTCGGGATCGCGCCGAGATGAAAGGGGCCCGTGAGCAGAGCGCCGGCGCTCTGAACCGACTGGACCAGGGAATGGGCATCATTGATCAGCGCATTGGCGCGCGACACCGCCAGCTCTCCGGCATGAGTCAGCTTGGCGCCGCGCGGTTCGCGTTCGGCCAGTTTGACGCCCAGCAAATCCTCCAATTCCTTGATCCCGGCTGACAAGGTGGGCTGCGTCACATAGCACGCCTCGGCGGCCCGAGAGAACGAGCCGGTCTCTCCAAGAGCCACTAGATACTGCAGTTGGCGAAGGGTCGGTATAATCATAGAGACAATCTATACCGGCAATGGGAATTATCAATTTTCCTTTTTGCCGCAACTGCGAGAAAGCACGGCCACCGGGCCCACCGTTCCGGCAGCCTCAACATCTTATCCCAGGAGATCCACTATGCTTGGCATTGGCGAAAAGCTTCCCGAGTTCACAGTCACGGGCGTAAAGCCGAAATTCATGCAGCATGAGCAGAATGGCGAAAGCGCATTCGAGCCCATCACGCAGGATTCCTTTGAGGGTAAATGGAAAGTCATCTTCTTCTACCCGAAAGACTTCACCTTCGTTTGCCCAACTGAAATCGCTGAATTCGCCCGCCTGTCCGGCGACTTCGAAGACCGCGACGCGGTTGTGCTCGGCGGGTCCACCGACAACGAGTTCGTGAAGCTGGCATGGCGCCGCGACCACGCAGACCTCGCAGAGCTGCCGATCTGGCAGTTTGCGGACACCCGCGGTGAGCTGGTTGACGGTCTTGGCGTGCGTGAGCCGTCTGAAGGCGTTGCCTATCGCGCGACATATGTTGTCGACCCGCACAACGTGATTCAGCACGTTTATGTGACCAATCTGAACGTCGGCCGCAGCCCTGCAGACACGCTCCGCGTGCTGGATGCCCTGCAGACCGATGAGCTGTGCCCATGTAATCGTCCGGTTGGCGGAGATATTTTGGAACCAGCTGCCTAGGTTGCGCATAGATAGAGCGCAACGCTGAAACTTCCGGGAAGATGTCTCACTCCCTCCCCCACCCATGAGGCATCTTCCCTTCAGCGTCGCGAAAGGTCCGGCAGGCCTTCCGTCCACCCAGTTCCGGACGTTGGCACTCCCACCCCTCTAGCCTGCAAGGCTTGTCGGACCCATTCGCTCCCCACCCCATCAAAACAACGAATTCCGGAAGGATGAGGATTCATGTCTATCGAGTCCCTGAAATCTTCGCTGCCTGACTATGCGAAGGATCTGAAGCTCAATCTCGGCTCGCTGATGAACGAGACCCTGTTGAGCGACCAACAGAAATATGGCTGTTTCCTCGCCTGTGCCCATGCTGTGGGTGAACCCCAGACGCTGACGGCGCTGGAAGCGGAAGCGGACGGAAAGCTGAGCCCCGAAGCGATCAAGGCTGCGAAAGCTGCCAGCGCGATCATGGGCATGAACAATGTCTATTACCGGTCGATCCACCTGATCAGCAATTCGACGTACCAGACCTTGCCAGCCAAGCTGCGCATGAACGTGATCGGTGCGCCGGGAATCGAGAAAGCGGACTTCGAGCTTTATTCCCTTGGTGTGTCCGCCGTGAATGGCTGCGGCATGTGTCTCGATGCGCATGAAGCCGAATTGCGCAAGCACGGCTTGTCGACCGAGCAGATCCAGGCGGGCATCCGCATCGGCGCTGTGGTCAATGCAGTCGCCCGCGTGCTGGCTGCTGAGGCGGTCACGGCCGGCTAGTTGCGCGGCGAATGTTCCAAGACCCATGGAAAGGCCCCGAAGCATTGCTTCGGGGCTTTTTTTGCGATTCGAAGCATTCGCGAAGTGATACGGGGCCGAAACGAACAGATACTGGGCACTGCCGAAACGAGCTGTGGAAATCAGCAGAAAAAGACATGTTCCGTCCCCCGTGCCTTTCACGTCACAGCAGGGGAGGGCAGCGGCCTGATTCAGAAAGAAAAATTACCGGCCGCCCATTTCGGCCCATTCGGCTGTTTCGATATGTTCCTGTAATATTTCATCTTTGTTCTGGTGATTTACGGATGTGGATATTTCGATTCATCCACAGTGCCCATTGAGGCCCATACTGTCCCATGATACTCCACGTTAAGACATGGTTTACCCATGCGGGGTTTAGGCAGACAAAGTCAGGGTTGGCGGGTGTTCGTTTCCACCTATGAAAGCGCTATTGATGCAAAGGGTCGGGTTTCCATACCCGCTTCCTTTCGCGCTGCGCTGGGCGGTGGAAACCGGATTTTCCTCTGGTCGGCGCTCGACGGATCCGGTTGCCTGGAAGGCGGCGGTGAGGCCCTGATGGCAATGTATCGGGCGACGCTGACCCGGCTCGCCCCGCACTCCCCCGCCCGCAAGGCCCTAGTCACACGCATCATCGCAGGCTCTGCCGACCTGAAGATGGACGATACCGGCCGCATCAAACTGTCTGACGAGTTGATGAAGGCGGCAAACCTGACCGATCGCGTCAAATTCGCGGGCAATATGGACAGTTTCCAGATATGGAACCCGGATCGCCATGCTGAACATTTCGACGCCATGGCCGCCGAGGCTGCGAAAGAAGACACGCTGGAAGCGCTCGGGCATGCCTATTCCGAAGTGCTGCACCAGCAGGCTTCGGGGAATGCCGCCCTGAAACTCGTGGATGGGGGCGACAGCTGATGACACAGGACGCGCCCCTCGCTCCCGACCCTGGCCACAAACCGGTCATGCTGGATGAAGTGCTGGAATGGCTCGCCCCCAGGGATGGGGAGATCATTGTTGACGGCACGTTTGGCGGCGGCGGTTATAGCCGCGCCATTCTTGGGTCTTCCAAATGCACCCTGATTGGCATTGATCGCGATGTGGATGCCATTGCGCGCGCCCGGAAGATGGCGGAAAAGACGGAACGTCTCGTACCCTTGCTCGGTCGCTTCGGCGAAATGGACGACATCGTCCGTGCGGCGGGATATGAACATGTTGACGGCGTTGTGCTCGACATCGGTGTTTCCAGTTTCCAGATTGACCAGGCTGCGCGCGGTTTTTCCTTCATGAAGCATGGTCCACTGGACATGCGCATGGGCGATACAGGCCCAACGGCGGCGGATGTGGTCAATATGATGAGTGAGCGCGACCTCGCGAACATCATCTTCCGTCTTGGCGAAGAGCGCCAGGCACGCCGGATTGCCCGGGCGATTGTGCTGCACCGTGATGACACGCCGTTCGAGACAACCACCGAACTGGCCGATGCGGTTGAAAAGGCCGTGGGCGGGCGCAAGGGCGCGCGTATTCACCCGGCGACGCTGACGTTTCAGGCCATCCGCATGTATGTGAACGATGAGCTGGGAGAGTTGGCCCGTGCGCTGCACGCTGCCGAACGCCTGCTGCGTCCGGGCGGCCGTCTCGTGATCGTGGCCTTCCACTCGCTGGAAGACCGTATGGTGAAACAGTGGTTGAAGAACCGTGCCGGCAAGATGGGCGGCGGATCGCGTCATTTGCCGGTTGCGCAGAAAGGCCCCGACTCCACGTTCGAGCTGGCTGTTTCCAAGGCGGTTCTGCCGTCTGATAACGAAGTTGAAGGCAATCCGCGCGCACGCTCCGCCAAGTTGCGGGCCGCAATCCGTACCAGCGCACCCGCCATCGAAGAAGAGGCCAGCGACGGCATGAATCTGCCGCCCCTGTCAGACCTGGAGGATGCCCTATGAGCCGCCGCGCATTTCTGTTTGGATTGGTCGTTGTCGGCCTGCTGATTGTCAGCCTCTATCGTGCCAAATATGGCGCCAAGGACACCGCGGCTGAGCTGATGGCGGTTGAGGCGCAGATCGAGGAGGCGCGCCAGGAAAAGGCGCTGCTGGAAACCGAGCTGTCGCACATGAGCCGCCGCGAATGGATTGAGGAATATGCCCGCACCGAACTGGGTATGGCACCGCCCAAGCCGGAGCAGATGGCTTCCGAGGGGGATCTGGATGCACTGGTTGGCAAGCCCAACAGCCTGAGCGTCCCGGCGCCTGCATCCACCGAGAACGGGGAGGTGCCCGAGTGAGCGAAGCCTCCCGGAACCGGACACGGCTTGCTGGCCTCGCGGTCAGTGCGCTGTTTGTCGTTCTGGCTGGCAAGGCCGGCTACCTGTCCCTTGCGGGCGGGGCGGCACCTGCGCATGCGGCAGGTCAGAAGGCTGAGCGCATCGTGCGGGCCGATATTGTTGATCGCAATGGCGAACTGCTCGCCACATCCGTCTCCGCCTACTCGCTTGTCGCCAATCCGAAACTGATCTGGGATGGCGGCGAAGTGTCCGAAGCGCTCGCGACGGTCCTGCCGGATCTCGACGTGGCGGAGATGACCCGGCGCCTGTCAGATCAGACCCGTGAGTTTGTCTGGGTAGAGCGCGGCCTGACCCCACGCCAGCGCAAAGCCGTGTTTGATCTGGGCCTTGAAGGGTTGCGTTTCGAGGAAGAGAGCCGCCGTGCCTATCCACGCGGTACCTTGGCCGGACATTTGCTGGGCTACACGAATGTGGACGGCCTCGGCGCAGGCGGCATTGAGTATAGCCAGAATGAACGTCTGGCCGCCGGTGGAGAGCCGGTCCGCCTGACCATCGATAATGGCGTGCAGGCAGCGGTCGAGGCTGAGCTGTCAATCGCCGCTGCCGAGCATGAAGCTGAAGGTGGCGCCGCGATCCTGCTGGATGCGCAAACCGGCGAAGTGCGCGCCATGGCCAGCTGGCCACCCTTTGACCCGAACCGGTCAGTTGATATTCCGATGTCGGATCCGTCCCGCCTCAATCGTGCGACCGGGGCGGTCTACGAACTCGGATCCATCTTCAAGCCCTTCACGGTCGCCGCTGCGCTCGAAGCCGGCGTGGTGCACCCGACCGAATTGTTTGATGTGCGCCGCCCGCTGGAAATTCGCGGTTTCCGGATTGAGGATGATCACCCATTCCATGGCGATGCCGACATCACGCACATCATTTCCCAGAGCTCCAATATCGGCACGGTCCGGATCAATGAGAAACTGGGGCCGCGGCGCCAGCAGGATTTCCTGATCCGCGCCGGTCTGATGGAGCGGGTGAATATCGAACTGGCGGGCAGCTCGGCGCCAATCCTGCCCGAGCGGTTTGACGATCTCTATTCTGCTACCGTGTCCTATGGGCATGGCATTGCTGTATCGCCCATGTCTTTCCTGGCTGCCTTTTCGACCTTTGCGAATGGGGGTGAGCGGGTTCAGCCGACCCTGATCATGAACAATCGGGATCGCCCTGCGCCTGTAAGAGTGATGTCTGCTCTGACGGCTGAAATGGTGAACGTGATGATGCGCGAAGCGGTCGTCACCGGCACCGGCAAGAATGCCGAAGTTGCCGGGTATCGCGTTGCGGGAAAAACCGGCACGGCGGAGAAGCCGATCCTTGGCGGGTATGATGATGACCACAATGTCACGAGCTTTGCGGCTGTCTTTCCCTATGATCGCCCCCAATATGCCCTGATCGTGACCCTCGATGATCCGAAGGCCGGATCAGGGGCCGGCGCCACGGCGGCCTACAATGCGGCTCCGGCGGCGGGACGAATGATAGAACGTGTCGCGCCGCTTCTGGGTCTTGCGCCACGGTTCGAGGATATTCGCCCGGCGGGCGCAGCCCTCCGCTCCGGCCGGGAGAAGAGGAGTTCCTTGTGACCAAACTGAAAGACCTGTTCCCGCTCGTCGAGCAGGGAGACATCGAAATCAAAGGCATGACGGCTGACAGCCGTCGGGTAGCGCCGGGCTATCTGTTCGCGGCGCTGAAAGGCACCGTATCGGATGGTCGGGACTATATTCCGCAGGCAATCGAAAAAGGCGCTGCGGCGATCCTGTCCGAAGGCGGCGTTGCGGTAGATGGTGCTACGCATGTGATCGCGGATGAGCCGCGCCGCGCGCTGGCCCTTGCCGCGAAGCGCTTCCATGTCGCGCAGCCGAAAACGATCGCTGCCGTGACAGGTACGAATGGCAAATCCTCGACGGTGGATTTCTGTCGCCAGATCTGGGCGAATGCAAACCTGTCGGCTGCCTCGATGGGCACGCTTGGTGCCATTGGCCCGAAGGGCAAGATTGATGTCGGCCATACGACACCTGATCCGGTTACCATTCACGAGACCCTCCACGAACTGGCCGGGCAAGGGGTCACCCATTGTGCGATGGAGGCGTCCAGCCACGGCCTGGAGCAACATCGCCTTGATGGTGTGGACTTGTCGGCTGTTGCTTTCCTGAACTTTACCCAGGACCATCTCGACTATCACGCCACGATGGAAGAATACCTCGACGCCAAACTGCGCCTGTTCCGCGACTTTGGCGGACAGGGCATGCCAGCCATCGTGAACGCCGACAGCGACCATCGCGAGGTCTTCGAGAAGGCCGCAACCGATCATGGCCTGCAGGTCGTGTCCTTCGGCTGGCGCGGCGAGGATCTCTGGATCGACGAAATCATGCCGCGCGCGACCGGGCAGGTGCTCAACCTGTTCTGGCGCGATGTCGAATTGAAGCCTTTCGAACTGCCGCTGATCGGCGAGTTCCAGGCGTTGAATGCGCTGGCGGCGGCGGCGATCTGCTTGTCGCTGGGCATGGACGTCGACGCGGTGATGGACGGCCTGTCCAAGCTGAAGCCCGTTAAGGGGCGACTCGAACTGGTCGGCAAGACCGAGGCAGGCGCGGGCGTGTTTGTCGATTATGCCCACACGCCGGACGGGCTCGACGTGTTGCTGCGCGCCGTTCGTCCGCATACAGCTGGCCGACTGAAAGTCATCTTTGGGTGCGGCGGTGACCGCGATGCCAAGAAGCGCCCGCTGATGGGTGAGATCGCAACGCGTCAGGCCGACGATGTGATCGTCACCGACGACAACCCGCGCTCTGAAGACCCGGACATGATCCGGCATGCCATTCTCGAAACCGCGCCGAACGCGCGCGAGATTGGCGACCGCGGAGAGGCCATCCGGACGATTATCGCCGAACTGAAAAAAGGCGACACGCTGGTGATCGCTGGCAAGGGCCACGAGACCGGCCAGATCATTGGCGCGGATATCATCCCGTTCTCAGATCAGGACACGGCGCTGGATGCGCTGAAAGGCGGCGCCGGATGAACGCGCCGCTCTGGATCTCTTCCGATATCGCGCTCATTACGGGTGGCAGGGCGACGGATCCGTTCTCTGTGACGGGTTCAGTGTCGATCGACACACGCAGCCTGAAGCCGGGCGACCTGTTCGTGGCGCTGACGGACCAGCGCGATGGGCATGATTTCGTCGAGGCGGCCTTTGCTGCGGGCGCGGCGGGCGCACTCGTGTCGCGTCAGGTCGGGCAGGGGCCTCAGCTCATTGTGGATGATGTGCAGGAAGCGCTGGAGCAGATGGGTGTGGCCGCGCGGGTCCGCTGTGGCGCGCATCGCACGGCCGTGACCGGTTCAGCCGGCAAGACCAGCGTCAAGGAAATGCTGGCACAGATCTATCGCGCCTTCGGCCCGGCGCACTGGAATGTGAAGAGTTTCAACAATCATTGGGGTGTGCCGCTGACTCTGGCGCGCATGCCGGAAGACACCACGCGCGCCGTTTTCGAGATTGGCATGTCGACTCCTGGCGAGATCGCGCCGCGCAGCCAGATGGTTCGTCCGCATACCGGCATCGTGACCTGTATTGCGGGGGCGCATCTTGAAGGGCTCGGCTCTCTCAGCGCAGTTGCGCATGAGAAGGCAGATATCTTTACCGGCATGGAGGCCGGTGGGACATTTATCCTGCCTGCCGATGACGAATTCTTTGACTATCTTGCCGGACGCGCGCGGCGCTTCTGCCCGACGGGCAATCTCGAGAGTTTTGGCCGGAGCGCCAATGCGACGGCGCGTATTGTCGGATATGAGACAGACGGCAATGAAAGCCGGATCCAGCTCGATATTGTCGGCAAGCCGGTGCTTGTCACGATCAATGCGGTTGGTGAGCATTGGGCCATGAATGCGGCAGCGGCGGTTCTGGCCGCCAGCCAGTCCGGTCTGTCGGTCGAGGACTGCGCCGAGGCACTTTCCGGTTACACGCCACCTCCCGGTCGGGGGGCAGCCGAACAGCTCACCCTGCCACAGGGTGGACACATTACGCTGATCGATGATGCCTACAATGCAAACCCGGCGAGCATGAAGGCCTCATTGGCTGCGCTGTCCCGTCGGGGCAGTGGACGTCGGCTGATTGCGCTCGGCGAAATGCTCGAAATTGGCGAAACGTCGGATGCTGAACATGCCGCGCTTGCGGATCCGGTGGCGGATACTGGACCAGCTGCCATTTTCCTGGCAGGCGACAAAATGACTCATCTTTCGGACGCACTTCCGCCTCAGTTGGAGCAGACCTGGACTCGCAATTGGGAAGAGCTGTGGAATCCTCTGCAAAATGCGCTCCGAGATGGAGATGTGCTCTTGATCAAGGGGTCGAATGCGTCCGGGATGGCGAAACTAGCTGACCGAATTCGCCAATGGAGCGACTCGGCAATGGGTAAGATGGAACGCGGGGCAGAAGGCGCCGCAGAGGTTGGGTGATGCTATACGAATGGCTGGCCGCAGACAGCGGTATATTTAACGTTCTGAACTATATCACATTCCGGTCCGGCGCGGCCGTGGTGACGGCGTTCCTTGTGACCGTCCTGTTCGGAGACGCAATCATCAACTTCCTCCGTGCCCGGCAGGGTAAGGGCCAGCCGATCCGCGACTTGTCGCTGGAAGCGCAGCTGTCGAAGCAGGGCACGCCGACAATGGGCGGTTTCCTGATCTGGCTGGGCCTGGTGGTCGGCGTCTTGCTCTGGGGCAACCTGACGAACCCATACATCTGGGTCACACTGTTCGTGACACTGTCTTACGCCGTTCTTGGCTTCCTGGATGATCTTGCCAAGGTTTCCAAGCAGAGCGCGGATGGCGTTCCGGCGAGCGTGCGCCTGCTCGCGGGCTTTGGCATAGCGGCGATTGCCTGTGCGTTCATCATGGGCCTGCACGGCGCGCACACGCCAGCGGGTCATGCCGAATGGGGCCCGCTGAACGGATTGGCTGAGAGCATTGCCAGCCTGGCACCTGAAACAAGCGTCGAGCCTGCCGACCCGGCCTTTTCCGGCGGCGTGGCTGTGCCCTTCGTAAATGACTATTTCTTCCCGCTTGGCGGCTTCTTCATCCTGTTTGGCATGATCGTGGTTGTCGGCAGCGCGAATGCGGTGAACTTCACCGACGGTCTGGATGGCCTCGCCATTGTGCCGATGAGTTTCGCGGCTGCCTCCTATGCCCTGATTGCTTACCTGACAGGTAACTTCGTCTTCGCCGACTATCTCGGCATCCAGTTCACGCCGGGCACCGGCGAACTGACCGTGTTGCTCGCCTCCATGATCGGCGCGGGCATGGGCTTCCTCTGGTATAATGCCTATCCGGCCAAGGTCTTCATGGGCGACACCGGATCGCTCGGGCTTGGAGGAATGCTGGGTGTCGTTGCGGTGGCGGCCAAGCACGAATTTGCGCTGGTTATCATTGGCGGTCTGTTCGTGATGGAAGCGGTGTCTGTGATGATACAGGTCGGCTGGTTCAAGGTCACCCGCAAGCTGACGGGGGAAGGCAAGCGCATCTTCCTCATGGCGCCGCTGCACCACCACTTCCAGAAGAAAAACTGGCCAGAAACGCGCGTTGTGGCGCGCTTCTGGATCCTGTCCGTCTTGTTCGCCCTCGCGGGCCTCGCAACGTTGAAGCTGAGGTAAGCCGAGACCCATGATTCCGATTACTGAATATGCTGGAAGAGATGTTGCTGTGTTCGGCCTTGGCCGGACAGGCCTCTCGGCTGCCAAGGCCCTCAAGGCCGGGGGCGCGCGTGTTCATGCGTGGGATGACAATGAAGAGACTCGCGCAAAGGCGGAGGCCGCTGGCCTGACCCTGTCAGACATCAACAAGCGCGACTGGCAGACCTTTGCCGCGCTCGTCCTTTCCCCCGGCGTGCCATACAAATTCCCGCAGCCGCACCGGATTGTGCGGATGGCGGAAATGACCAATGTGCCGGTCGTCGGCGACATGGAATTGTTCGCCCGCGCTGTGCAGGCCCTGCCAGAGCGTGGCCGTCCGAAGATCGTGGCCATCACCGGCACGAACGGGAAGTCGACCACAACCGCGTTGATCGGGCATATCCTGAAACATGCGGGCCGTGATGCGCGCATCGGGGGCAATATCGGCACAGGCGTGCTGGACCTTGCCCCACTGCACGCCAACGCAACCTATGTTCTGGAGCTCTCTTCCTACCAGCTGGACCTGGTGAAGAGCCTGCATTGCGATGTCGCCGTGCTGCTCAACATCACGCCGGATCATCTGGACCGCCATGGCGGCATGGACGGGTACCAGGCTGCGAAAATGCGCATCTTCCAGAACCAGACCGAGAAAGATGTTGCGATCATTGGCTTTGACGATGTGATCACCCAGTCCATCGCCATCGGCCTGTCGGCAAATGGACCAGCGCGTGTTGTCCAGGCTTCATCCACCTATGCGCTCGGCCGGGGCGTCAGCGCCGTGGACGGACGACTCTATGACAGCAATAGCGGTCAGGCGCAGTTCGTCGGTAACCTCTCCGACTGCATGGCGCTGCCGGGCCGTCACAACCACCAGAATGCCGCGGCAGCCTATGCCGCCTGCCGGGCGCTGGGCCTCGACCCACAGACCATCATGGATGGTATTCGCACCTTCCCGGGTCTTGCCCACCGACTCGAAATGGTTGGCGAGATTGATGGCGTGAAATTCGTCAATGACTCCAAGGCGACCAATGCCGAAGCCGCCGAACAGGCGTTGAAAGCCTACAAGAAAGCATACTGGATTGCAGGCGGTGTTTCGAAGGCTGAGGGCATCCAGCCATTGGCGCCGCTGTTCCCGAACATCACGAAGGCCTATCTGATCGGGGACTCCGAAGAAACCTTCGCCGCAACGCTGAAGGGCAAGGTGGCCCTGCAAACATGCGGCACGCTCGAAAATGCAGTTCAGGCTGCATTTCGTGATGCAAAAGTGGTCGGAGACGAAAATCCGGTCATTCTTCTTTCACCTGCCTGTGCAAGTTTCGACCAGTTCCGCGACTTTGAACATCGCGGAGATGTGTTCCGGAGCATCGTCCAGTCAATGATGCCGCAGGAGTTGAAGGAGTTGGCTTGACCTACGTAGCATCCGCCCCATTGCTCGCACGCTCGGACATGTCCTGGCTGACCGAGTGGCGGCGGACGCTCGATTGGGGGCTCTTCGGCGGTGCGTTTTTCCTGATTGCCATTGGCCTGCTCATGTCGCTTGCGGCGGGGCCGACTGCGGCGGCGCGGATTGGCTATTCGGATGAATACTTCTTTGTGCTCCGTCAGGTCTGCTTTGCCGGTTTGGGCGCGACCATCATGGTGGTGGTCAGCATGCTGGACCGGACCTGGGCGCGGCGGTTTGCAACGCTGGTCTTTATCGTCAGCCTTGCCCTGATGTTCTTCATTCTCGTTTGGGGACACGAGGCCAAGGGCGCGCAGCGCTGGTTGCGGTTTGCCGGGTTTTCCCTGCAGCCGAGCGAGATGGTGAAGCCTGCCTTGATTGTCCTGAGCGGTTGGTTGCTGGCGCAGCGAGAGCTGTATCCAACCGGGCCTTGGGCGATCATTGCCTTCCTGTTCTATGCGGTCACGCTCGGCCTGTTATTGCTGCAACCGGATGTCGGACAGTCGGTGTTGTTGAGTGCGGCCTTCGTCGTGACGTTCTATGTCAGTGGCCTGCCGTGGAAATGGGCGGCGGGGTTCGCGGTTGGTGGGGTCAGCTTGTCGGCGTCGCTTTATGCCTTGCTGCCGCATGTTCGCTACCGGGTGAACAGCTTCATCAATCCAGACTCTGCCGATACTTACCAGATTGACCGTGCTGCCGAAGCCATCGGCCGGGGGGGATTGTTTGGTGTTGGACCGGGGGAGGGGCAAGTTAAGATCCATCTGCCGGACGCGCACACTGATTTCATCTATGCGGTCATGGTCGAGGAGTTTGGCCTGATCGCGGCGCTGATGCTGATGGCGGTTTTCGTATTGCTGATCCTGCGGGGCTTCCGTGCCAGTTCACGTGTGGAAGATGGCTATGCGCGCGCTGCGGCTGCCGGACTCTTCACGCTATTCGGCCTTCAGGCTGCCATAAACATTGCCGTAAATCTGGCCCTTATCCCGCCAAAGGGCATGACACTGCCATTTGTGTCCTATGGTGGCTCGTCCATGATCGGGACGGGATTGACACTGGGCCTTGCGCTGGCACTTGTGCGCGGACAAGGTACGCGCACAAGGGGCCGGTATGGCTGAAGACAGAGACAAGCTTGTCGTCATCGCAGCAGGTGGCACGGGGGGGCACATGTTCCCCGCCAGAGCCTTTGCCGACGAGATGATTGCAAGAGGCTGGAAGGTTGGCCTGATCTCTGACAAGCGCGGCGCAAAATATGCCAAGGAATTTCCGGCAGACTGGCTGGAACAGATTCAGGCCTCTTCCCCCAATCTCCGCAAGCCATGGACTCTGCCGGCGACGGCCATGAAGATCAATGCGGGCATATCCCGTGCGAAAACCCTGATCCGTGAAACCCGGCCCAGCCTGATCGCAGGCTTTGGTGGCTATCCGGCCTTCCCGGCACTGGCTGCGGCGCGCCGCATGAAGGTGCCGATCATCATCCATGAGCAGAACGCTGTTCTCGGGCGGGTCAACCGACGTTTCGCCCGGCAGGCCAAACTGGTCGCCAGCGGGTTCGAGCGGCTCGACAGGCTACCCTCCTGGAGCGCGCATCTGGCCGTCGGCAATCCGGTGCGTGAGGCCATACTGGCGCGGCGGGAGGATCCCTATCCCTCCACGGACGATATGCTGACCATCCTGATTACGGGCGGAAGTCAGGGGTCCAAGATCATCGGTGAAACGATCCCGACGGCGATTGTTGATTTCGTGCCGCCCCCGCTGCAGGCGCGGCTTCGCATCATCCAGCAGGTGCGTCAGGAACAGTATGCCTTTGTCGATAACATGTATCGGCGTGTGAAGATTGAAGCCGAGTTGTCGCCGTTCTTCTCGGACATGCCGCAGAAGCTGTCACAGGCGCATCTCGTCATCGCACGGTCGGGCGCCGGCACAGTATCGGAGATTGCCGCGGTCGGTCGGCCGTCCATCCTGATTCCGCTGGCGATTGCCATGGATGATCATCAGGCCGCCAATGCCGAGGCCCTGACGGAGATTGGCGCCGCCGACATGGTGCTGGAGAGCAATCTCTATCCGCAATTGCTGGGCGCGCTGATAACGGCCCGTCTGCAGGATGCCGACGATCTGCGCGCACGGGCAGCCGCAGCCAAGGCGTCTGCCAAGGTCAACGCCGCCAAAGAGCTGGCAGACATGGCCGAGCGGGTGGCGGAGCTTTAGGCAACACGGGGCGCGCAAGCGTGCGTCTTGTGCAATTCGGCTTCACGCAGCCATTCCCATCCGAAGGCTTCATCCGTGTCGCCATCTTGCTGGCGGCGGGCCAGTCGTTCCAGTGCTTCGTCCAGTGTCGGCTCGTGGCCCTCTGGCACCCACCACATGACGAAATGCATCTCGCGCATCATCTCGAACCATTCAGCGCGGCGTTCGTAGAATTTCCGGTGGATCGTGCCCCAGACAAAGGTTTCGAGGCTTTGTACGTCTTCCCAGACGGTCAGATTGGCAACGAACTGCGGATCGCCATCGATCTTGGCTTCCGTATTGCCCTGGCCGGGCTCACCCGATCCTTCCATCATCCAGACGAAACCGGGCATGGATTTGCCGATCCCGTTGATGAAATCGAGATTGTCCATGAAATCTTTCACGCGCGGATCATCCGTCGGCGCGACGAGGTGGCCGACATTGAGCTGGGCCAGATGCATTTTCATGAGTGCGGTTCCCCTCGCTACGAAGCACCCGAATTGTGCCTCATTACAGTCATTTTGGGATCGCACGATGCCCATTCAAGAAAAACGCCTCGGATTTCATGAATGCGTCATGCGCAAGCAGTCCTTGCTTCGCGCTCCCGCGTCACGGTATCGCTAGGCGTTCCCGTTTCCTCATTTGGACGATCCTGCATGACTTCTCCCACTCCGTTTGATCTTGGTCCCGCGCATATTGTCGGCATTGGCGGCATCGGCATGTCTGGCATCGCCGATGTCATGATCACGATGGGCTATCAGGTGCAGGGCTCTGACATACGCGAGTCCGACAATATCCAGCGCCTGCGCGAGCGGGGCGCGAAGATCTTCATCGGGCACGCCGCCGAGAATGTGGAGGGGGCCGGCACGGTAATCATCTCCACCGCGATCAAGTCTGGCAATCCAGAGGTCGATGCGGCGCGCGCCACAGGTATTCCGGTCGTGCGCCGGGCTAACATGCTGGCCGAGATCACGCGGCTGAAATACACGGTCTGCATTGCGGGCACACATGGCAAGACGACGACGACCTCGATGGTCGCGGCGCTGCTGGATGGCGCAAATATCGACCCGACCGTCATCAATGGCGGGATCATCCATGCCTATGGGTCGAACTACAAGGCAGGCGAGAGCGACTGGATGGTGGTCGAGAGTGACGAAAGCGACGGCACTTTTGCCAAGCTCCACCCGACCTGCGCCGTGGTCACCAATATCGACGCCGAACACATGGACCATTACGGGTCCATGGAGAAACTCCGCGAGGCGTTTGATACCTTTGTCGAGAATTTGCCTTTCTATGGCTTTGCCGTCCTGTGCACGGACCATCCTGAAGTGCAGGGATTGGCTGCGCGCGTTACGGACCGGCGCCGCATCACCTATGGCTTCAACCGCCAGGCCGATGTCCGCGCCATCAATCTGAAAACCGATCTGTCGGGCGCGCATTTCGATGTCGCGCTGCGCCGTCCCGGCTCTGCCCAGCCGCGGATGATCGAAGGGCTGACTCTGCCGATGGCGGGCGAGCACAATGTCCAGAATGCGCTGGCCGCCGTTGCCGTCGCGCTGGAGCTAGGCGCCACAGACGATCAGATCCGGACCTCGATGGGGCAATTTGGCGGGGTGAAGCGCCGCTTCACACAGGTCGGGGAATGGGTGCCGGTCGAAGGCAAGCCGCCCGTCCGCATTATTGATGATTATGGTCATCACCCGGTAGAGATTTCGGCCGTATTAAAGGCTGCCCGCGCCATGCAGGGGCAAGGCCAGCTGATCGCGGTTTGCCAACCGCATCGCTATACACGTCTGCGCGACCTGTTCGAGGATTTCTCCCGCTGTTTCGACCAGGCTGACCATGTGTTGGTCGCGCCGGTCTATGAAGCGGGCGAGAGCCCGATTGACGGGTTCAACCATGAGACCCTCGTCGCCAGCATAGTCCGCAATGGCCATCGCGGTGCTGCAACGATCCCGTCCATGGAGGCGTTGCCAGAGACATTGAAAGCCCTGGCTGAGCCCGGCGCGATGGTGGTTTGTCTCGGCGCGGGGGACATCACCAAGTACGCGGCCGAATTGGCGGAAAAGCTGTCGGCCTGACGTTGCGACAGCGGCAAAACCGCTTTCACTTTCTTTCCGAATGTGCACGCTAGTCGACAGATGCCGGCAAGCGGCACTTGGGAGGATACCGCATGACCGAGACATCCATTTCGCCCGGCCAGGACGAAGAAGCTGCAATTGTAGCTGCGCAAGGCGCGCACACGGCCGGGGAGGGCGGAGCGCTCGGCAAGACGGGCTTTGCGTGGGCCTGGTTCGAATGGGCGCGCAATCCCTATTATATCCTCATCATCATCTATGTGTTCGCGCCCTATTTCGCCCGCGACATCATTGGCGCGGACATAATGGCCAGCGGAGAGCTGGAAGGGATGGACCCGGAAACCGCGCGCCAGGTTGCTGGCGCAAAAGGACAGGCCGTGGTGGCGTCCCTGTCAAAATGGGCGGGCGCGATTGCGGCGCTGACGGCGCCCTTCCTCGGAGCGGCATTCGACCGGGGCCTGAGGCGCAAGCCGCTCCTGATCCTGTTCCTCGGTGTCCTGTCTGTGCTCAGCTTCCTGCTCTGGTGGGCCGTGCCTGGCGAATCCGGATTTTCCACCGGCACAATCATCGCCATCCTCATCGCAGCCTATGTCACCTACACATTCAGTGAGGTGACGCATAACTCCATGCTTCCCGACGCCGCCCGGCCAAGCGCCCTCCCGGCCGTGTCGGGCTTTGGTTTGGCACTCGGCAATGCGGCGGCGACGCTGTTGTTCGTTGCAATCGTCTTCATGTTTGCCCTGCCGGATATGCTGAACTGGCCATTCGCGGAGCCCCTGTTCGGTATTGATACCGCACGGTACCAGCATTTCCGCATTGCCGGACCGATCTGCGCGGTATGGCTGGCCGTGATGATCGTTCCGTTTTTCCTTTACGCCAAAGATACGGGTGTGAAGGGGACCCCGTTTTTCCCATCGGTCAAAGAAGGGGCTGCGGGGGTTGTCCGCACAGTGCGCAAGGCAGCTGAATATCGGGAAGCGTTCAAATTCCTGATTGCGCGTACCATTTATGCCGATGGCATGTTCGCCCTGCTGGCGCTGGCGGCCGTCTATGTCAGCCTGTTCCTCGGCTGGGGCATTGTCGAGCTGACCGTCTACGCAATCTGGGCCTCGATCTGGGCGGCGATTGGCGGTGTGGCGGGCGGCTGGTTCGACTCAAAGCTCGGCCCGAAGAATGCGCTCCTGATGGAGCTGATGGCAATCGTCATCATCTTGTTCTTTGGCTTGTCCGTGACGCGGGATTCCATCCTGTTCGGCCTGATCGAGAACCGCGAACTGTGGCAGGCACCCGTTTTCTCCAGCCTGTCTGACGTCACCTACCTGCTGAACGGGGCGCTGATCGGCGTGTTCGCCACGGCGAACATTTCGTCGAGCCGGTCGATGCTGGTCCACATTGCACCAACGCATATGCGGGGGGAGTTCTTCGGGCTTTATGCGATTGCGGGCACCGTCACTGTCTGGATCGGGCCCTTGCTGATCGAATTGTTCACGACATGGTCGAACAGCCAGCGAGTCGGCATGTCTGCCATCGCGCTTCTGTTCTTTTGCGGCTTTGCCGTACTGACAACCGTGAAAGTGTCCAAGACCCCTGCTGAATAGAGGGCAGGGGAACCTAGCTGGTCGGGCCGAAAGAATCGCCTGTTCCGAGGGTCACGCGGGCAATTGCGTCGACACGGCGAGGACGGAGATAGAATTCATCGTCGATCGTCATCGTTGTGTTGAGGAAGCCACCAATCTTGCTGTCATACTCATAGACGACTTCGGACAAGATGATCGATCCTGGCGACGAGATGATCCCGCTTGGGACCGTGACCGTCGCGCCTTTGGAATAGGCGGTCATCTTGTAGGCGTCTGACCATGCGACAACGGCCTTGCCGTCTCCACTGTCGACGATGCTGGTGATCCGCATGGTGGCGCTCTGTGCCTCATATGGCTGCATCATGACTTCTGCGGCGGCAAACATTTCTTCCATGTCTTCGTCGGTGACCGTTGCGAGACGTGCGGTCAGGTCGCCAAGGCTCGCCGTGGTTGATGTGACGCGGCGATCCACCCGCATCAGCAGGCTCAGCTCGACCGCGCCCAGATAGATGAAAATCAGGATCGGTGCGATCAACGCAAATTCGACCGCAGAGACACCTTCCTCATTATAGCGAATGCCGCGCACACCGCGCCATTTGAGACGGGGATTAAGTCGAGAGAGCAGGGATTTCTTGGTCATGGTCATCAATCTCCGAAAGGCTCGTTGCGGAACACCGCATTGGCCTGAAGCAGGTGGCGATTGTTTGGAAGGTTGGACAAAGGTGTCGATACCCACGGGGTCATGAGGGACCACTCATAATAGACACGCACAGCCACAATATCATTGGCCGAGCCGGGATCATATTTGAAGTCGGTATCATCAATTTCACCGTCACCGGCCAACGGCGTGGTCAGGTCGGCGAGGCTGAACTTGTCGAGCGAGCGCACGTCAATATAGAGGCGATCATCGCAATTGAGCAGATTGTAGAACTTTGAGCAGACTTCGTTCCGGAACTCGACTTTTGTGAAGCTGTTGTCCTGGGCCTGTCCGGTACGGATCTTTCTGGAGGCTTCCGCCAACGCATGTTCGAGTACTGTGGACATGATGAATATCAGGCAGATTTCCAGCAGGCCGAAGATCAGGAAGAAGAAAGGGACGGATACGAGCGCAAACTCGACGGCGGTCGCACCGCGCCGGTTTTCACACCATGCCTTGAACTTGCTGCGCAGTCGTGGCGCAAGAATGCCAAGTTGTAATGTCATTGTCGTCACCCACACAGACCCATTTGATCAGGTGAGGTGTCTATCAGATGTGGGTGATCAGCCAGTTTCGCGAATCTGTCGAATTTTATGTATTCGGGTCAGAGAAACGGTACGAACCGTCAATCAATTACTGTCGGACAGTGCCTTCACGCCCGTTTGCTGATCGATATACTGTTCGAAGTGCTCCGGAGCATCGCCAACGCTGAGGGTTGAGCGGCAGGTAGGTGCACAGTCATATGTATAGTTGGATCCTGACCGGTTGATCGTCACCACATTCGCTTCATTCGCGACAACAAGGATGTCTGTGGAATAGATCTGGCGGCCAGATTTGTCGAAAATCAGCAAATTGGTGGTGCCAAACGTCTTGCCTGTAATGAAGATGAGCTTCTCATCATGGACCGCAACGTCTGCGATTGTCTGATTGCCCAGGACGACGCTGGCAGCTGCACTGCGCAAGTGAACCGGTATGGTTTTGTTCACTTCTACCGACAGAGGGCCCGCGACCGCGATTTGGGACACAAGCGCAGCGGCAACCGGCAGTGTGCAGATTTTCGCGAACAGATTCATCTTGCTGTCTCCAGACTTAATTCAGCCCGCGCACATTCTTCCAATAAGGTTGCACGTTTCCTAATAGCGTACCCACGACGACCAAATTTCGCTGTTCTAGTCATTATATGGGACTGGACCGGCAATTTCCGAATCACCAAAAGCCCAATATTTGCGGGCACTAAGAAGGTAAACGAAACCCTGTTTTGCCTTCACGGATTTTCTGTTTTCTTTCACGCGATATTGAGAATGAACCGGTAGTGTCAGTCATGTTCCGGGTAGAGGATTATTGCCGGGGCAATAACAATTGCATGATGGGAGTTTCCAATGTTTGCACGTTTTCTGAAAGACGAGTCCGGCGCTACGGCTATTGAATACGGTCTGATCGCTGCGCTTATCGCTGTTGCTATCATCGGCGGTGCTACCGCCCTCGGTAATTCTGTGAACGAAAAGTTCCAGGGCGTTGCCGACGACATGAACGCAGCCTAAGACCAAGACTTATTTAGTCTTGCTATACAAATGGAGCCGCCGGGGAAAACCTGGCGGCTTCTTTTTTATGCTCATACGGCGGAGCTTAAAAACTTCCTTCAATCTTTTGGGTCAGCATGCTTCGCAACAGACTTGAAGGAAGCCCTCAATGATCCTGGCCATGATTGCCGGCCTGTTCCTGGCCTTGTGCGTTTTTGCAGCGCTTCATGATGTGAATCGCCTGACGATTCCGAACTGGTTGAACGTGACGCTCGCAGTGTTGTTCGTGCCGGCAGCGTTCGTTTCAGGCGTTCCGATGGAAATCATCGTGGGACACCTTATTACTGCCTTGTGTGCCTTCCTGATCGCGTTCGGCTTGTTCGCGTTCAATATCGTTGGGGGAGGGGACGCCAAGATGATCCCTGCCGTGATGCTTTGGGTCGGGCCGAGTGCCAGCATCACATTCCTGTTCGTGATGGCTGTAGCGGGTGGCGCATGCGCCATCCTCATCATTCTGGTTCGCAAGACCATGCCGGTTGAAGTGGTTCCGGGAGCTGTCCGCGCCCCTTTCGAGGAAAAGGCGGGCGTTCCCTATGGAGTCGCGATTGCTGCGGGTGTTTTTGCCGCCGGTCCCCAGTCGCCATTTCTTACCGATGTATTAAGCCGGATCAGTCTTTTCAGTTAACGATGCTTTAGTGGCCTTGTGAAAAGGTCGCCTTTGACCGGACCACTCTGAATCGTTCAGGGCCGTCCGCGGAGTCTTGTTTCCAGAGGAGTGGGGCCTCATGTCGCCAATTCGTCTAATCATCCTGATCGGCGCTGCGGTTGCCGCAATTGCGGCGGCTTTCCTTGTCCGCAATCTCGCGCAGGCACCTGCGCCGACGATCCAGACTGAGCAGCAGACCGTGGTCGAAACGCGCGAAGTGTCCGAGACGAAAGTGCTTGTTGCACGCCGTGACCTGGACATCGGTGATCTCGTGACCGTGGATGATCTGGAATGGGCGGACTGGCCGGAAAAGAGTATTGTTGCTGGCTATCGCACGGAGACCGATTCACCGGAGGCGATAGAGGAGCTGGCCGGCAGTGTCGTGCGGGTGCCTATCTTCGAGAATGAGCCGATCCTGCCTCGCAAGCTGGTGAAGAAGGGTGATACGGGCACGATGGCCGCGCTGATTGAGCCCGGCATGCGCGCCATGTCCGTCGAAATATCTACAGAATCGGCATCCGGCGGCTTTATTTTGCCGAATGATCGGGTGGATGTGATCCTGACATATCAAGCCACGATGCAGATGAATGGCGAAATGGTGCCGCAGACTGCCACCGAAACCATTATTCAGAACGTGCGTGTACTGGCGATCGATCAGGTCTACCTGACATATGATGAAGGCGGCGCCTCTCAAGTGGGCAATACGGCCACGCTGGAAGTGGATAGCAAGGAAGCCGAACTGATTGCGCTTTCGCAGCGCAAAGGCGCGCTTTCGCTATCGCTGCGTCCCTGGTCGGATGTTGGGGATAGCTATGACCGGGCAGCACGGATCGACATGCTTGAGAATGGCGGCAACAGCAATGGTGGCATTCTGATTTATCGGAACGGCAAAGCGTCAAATGCCGGGCCGGGGGGAAGCTGAAAATGAAATTGTCCAGGATTTTACCGGGTCTTGCAGCATTGGCATCAGCCATTGCGCTCGTTCCGGTGGCACAAGCCCAATCAGATAGTTTGGGGACACGGATCACGCATCCGGGTCAATCGGAATACAGCCAACAGGTCACACTCGGCCTGAACAAGTCGATGATTGTCGAACTCGACACTCCGGCCGCCGATGTCGTCATCACCAATCCGGACATTGCCGACGCGGTCGTGCAGACAGCGAAACGTATCATCTTCCGGGGCGTGAGCTTTGGACAGACCAATGCGTTCGTATTCGACAATGCCGGCAATCAGATCCTCAATCTCGAAATCGGGGTCGAGATGGACATGGCATCGCTGGAGCAGCTCGTGGCACGCCATGTGCCCGGCGCCCGTGTGCGCATTGAAGGCATGAATGGCAGCGTGGTTCTGACTGGTTCGGCAGACAGTTTGAGCGCATCCAATGCCGTTGAGCGTCTCGTCTCTGCCTATGTGCAGGCTGGCGAAAACACGCAAGTCATCAACATGATCAGCATCGCTGCGAAAGACCAGGTGCTTCTGGAAGTGCGCATCGTCGAGATGCAACGCAATGCCGTCAAGCAGTTGGGAATCAATTTGACCGGATCGCCGGGTTTCGGAGATCTGGCTGCATTGGTGGAGCGGCAGCTATTTGTGGATAATGGAAGCGGTGTGCCGGTGGATTCCGGGACCACCGCGCTTGCGCCGGGCCTGCCATATTCTTTCAATGGCGATATCGGCAGTTCACTGAGCTATCCGGTTCAGGGACAGAGCCTTGGCGGCTTCGGTGGCACAATTGGTTACCAAAACTATGTCGGTACGGATTTGCAATCCAGTATCGGGGCCGAAATCAATGCATTGGAGCGGATTGGCGTCGTGCGCACGCTGGCCGAACCGAATATTGTCGCCATGTCTGGCGAAGCTGCGAAATTCCTTGCCGGGGGTGAATTCCCGGTTCCTGTCGGCCAGGACAATAACGGACGCATTACCGTCGAGTTCAAACCCTATGGTGTTGGCCTTGGCTTCACGCCGGTCGTGCTGTCGGAAGGGCGCATTTCGCTGAAAGTGTCGACTGAAGTATCAGAGCTCTCGTCAGAAGGTGCCTTTCAGGGAACCAGCACAACGACGATTGATGATTCCGGCAATGTTGTGACAGTGGAGGGCGTGACACTACCAGCCTTGTCAGTGCGGCGCGCTGAATCGACGATTGAACTTCCGTCCGGCGGCTCCATGATGATGGCAGGTCTCATCCAGACACGGTCACGTCAGAGCCTTGACCAAGTTCCAGGCCTGAAGAAGTTGCCGATCCTTGGGGCTTTGTTCCAATCACGTGACTTCATTCAGGAAGAGACCGAACTGGTCGTGATCGTCACTCCGTATCTGGTGGATCCAACGTCCAAGGATCAGTTGCGGACACCGGCAGATGGCTTCGCAAATGCGTCGGACGCAAAGACCATCTTCTTCGGAAAGATCAATGAGCAATATGGCAAGAACGGCGCAAAGGTAGATGCTTCCGACTATCGTGCACCCGTTGGATTTATTGAGGAGTAGGGGACCCAGGATGACCAGGCTATTGACTTCACCTCTTGCTCTGGCCGCGGCGCTCGGCGCCCTGACCGTGACGGGCTGTTCCAGCGCGGCACCGACTGCCGTGCCGGCATCATATCTTCAGGGTACGCCGCTTGATCGCAATCCAATTACTGTTGCAAAGCGCACGGAATTTCTTGAGATCGACATTCACCCGGAGGCCAGCCAGCTGAGCCTGAGTGACAAGGCTCGCATCCAGAACTTTGTGGCCAGCTACCGATCGGTTGGCCACGGCCCGCTGATCATGTCGCTGCCGGAATCGTCATCCAATCCCCAGTTCGCGGTATCCGCCGTTGCTGAAGCCCGCGAAATCGCGTGGGAAAATGGCGTGGAGTACGAAGAGATCTCGGGCAGCAGCCATGGTGCAGAATCGACTGTGTCGGAACCGATGATCCTTGCTTATCAGGCCTATGATGCGATTGCGCCGGATTGCCCGTCGCTCGCCTCCCTGAACATGGCAGACATTTCATCCAACAATGAGTTGCCTACTCTTGGCTGCTCAATCCGGACCAATCTTGCGGCAATGATATCGGATCCGGGCGACTTGTTGGGCCAGCGCGCTTTGGATGAGGGCGATCCCGTGCGCCGAAGCACAATCCTTGGAAAGTTCCGCGAGGGCGAGTCAACCGGCGCCGAGCGGAGCGATGCCGAGTCAGGTTCTGTGTCGACTGCGGTCGGCAACTAGTGGGGACGAGAAGGACTTAGTAGATAATGTCAAACGAAAACGCATTGTTCGACGACGATTTCGAGGACGTCTTTTCCGAAGATTCGATGTCCGACCACACACCGTCTGATATCGACCTCAATGAGGTTGACGACAGCGTGGACCAGGCTGTTGCCGAAGGCGCGCCCATGGGCCTGACTGCAGACAATGATACGCATGGCCTTGGACATTCAGAGCCGAGCGGTGGCGACGTCATGTTGCCCGCCATATCCATCAAGCTGTTCTATGAGCGCGCGGAAACACGCGGCCTGCTGGAAGTCAGCGCGCAAGACCGACGTATGGGCCGGGCTACGGTCGAATGCATCCCCGGCGGCATTCCCGCGGCCATTGCGTATATGAGCGAGAATCCGACTCCCAATCTGCTGATGATTGAATCGTCGGAATCGGCTGGGCAGGTTGTTCGTGAAATCGATGCGCTTGCTGAGCATTGCGACGAGACTGTCAAAGTCATGGTGATCGGTGCCGTCAACGATATCATGCTGTATCGACAGCTCATTGCGCGCGGCGTGAGTGAGTATCTGGTGCCGCCGTTCCAGCCCTTGCAAATCATCCGTTCAATCGGTGAGTTGTTCGTCAACCCGGACTCGCCATTTGTCGGAAAGCAGATCTCTGTTGTGGGCGCAAAGGGCGGAGTAGGGGCCTCGACAATCGCGCACAATTTGTCTTGGGCGCTTGCTGAGAACGTCAAGGTCAATACCACGCTTGTGGACCTGGACCTTTCCTTCGGAACGACGGCTCTGGACTTCAATCAGGAGACGCCTCAGACAGTGGCTGATGCGCTGCTCGCACCGGAGCGCGCCGACGAATCCGTTATTGAACGTTTGCTGGCTAAGCCGACAGACCGACTGTCCTTGTTTACAGCGCCCGCCACGATCAATCAGATCATGGATATTCCGGACGAAGCCTACACCACCGTGATTGAGGGCGTACGGCGTAATGTGCCGTACCTCGTGCTTGACTTACCGCATATCTGGTCAAGCTGGATGCTCAGCACATTGATTGCCTCTGATGAAGTGATTGTGGTCTGCCAGCCAGATCTCGCATCGCTTCGGAACGGCAAGAACATGATTGACCAGCTCAAGGCAAAGCGGCCGAACGACCATCCACCGCGTCTCGTGCTGAATATGAGCGGAGTGCCAAAACGTCCGGAAATTCCGGTGAAGGATTTCGCGGCTGCCATCGGTGTAGAGCCGGATGTCATTCTGCCTTTCGATCCTGAGCTGTTCGGTACGGCCGCGAATAACGGCCAGATGATCTCTGAAACGGATCCGGCGTCTAAGTCGGCGCAGGCCATCGACCATCTGGCATCCACGCTGACAGGCCGGGCGGTGGAGCCTCAGGAGAAGTCGTTCCTTAAGAAATTGCTGGGAAAGTGACCCCTAGGGGGAATTTCATATGGCCTTTGGAAAACGACCTGCCTCAAGCGCGCAACTAACAGCACCAGCGCCAGCTCCAAAGCCGGCCCCGGCGGCTGAGGTGAAGCCGAAGCCGACGCCCAAAAAGCCACCTGTGCCCGACCCGGTGCCGGTGAAGGGCGCGCCGAAACCTCCGTCGGCGGGTGGTTCCAAACCCGTGCGCGTGCAGGCGCCGGAAGCCAAGCCGGAACCGGTTCGCAAGGTGAACCAGCAGTCAGACCAGTATTATGCGACGAAGATGACCATCTTCAATGCGTTGATCGACACGATCGACCTGTCGCAACTCGCGCAGCTGGATGCCGAAAGCGCGCGTGAAGAGATTCGCGACATCGTCGTCGAGATTATCAGTATCAAGAATGTTGTAATGTCGATTTCCGAGCAGGAACAACTGCTCGACGACATTTGTAACGACGTTCTGGGGTACGGCCCGCTGGAGCCATTGCTGGCGCGCGATGATATCGCCGATATCATGGTGAACGGTGCCGATACGACCTATATCGAGGTCAACGGAAAGATTGAACGCACCAATATCCGGTTTCGTGACAATGCCCAGCTGATGAATATTTGTCAGCGCATTGTGAGCCAGGTCGGCCGCCGCGTAGATGACTCTTCCCCGATCTGTGACGCCCGCCTTCTTGACGGCTCACGTGTGAACGTGATTGCCCCGCCGCTGGCGATTGATGGGCCAACGCTCACAATTCGTAAGTTCAAAAAGGACAAGTTGCGTCTGCAGGATCTTGTGAACTTCGGGTCCATTTCAGAGCCAGGCGCAGAACTTCTGCGTATCATCGGACATTCGCGCTGTAACATCCTGATCTCGGGCGGTACCGGTTCCGGGAAGACCACGCTGTTGAACTGTCTGACCGGCTTTATCGATCCGACCGAGCGCGTAATTACATGCGAAGACTCGGCGGAGCTTCAGTTGCAGCAGCCACATGTGGTGCGCCTGGAAACCCGCCCGCCCAATATCGAAGGCTCCGGCGAGATCACGATGCGCGAACTGGTCAAGAACTGTCTGCGTATGCGTCCTGAACGAATCATTGTGGGCGAGGTGCGTGGACCCGAAGCGTTCGATCTGCTGCAGGCCATGAACACCGGCCATGACGGCTCGATGGGTACGCTGCACGCCAACAGCCCGCGCGAAGCTCTCAGCCGTGTCGAATCCATGATTACGATGGGTGGTTTTTCGCTGCCAGCCAAAACCATCCGGGAAATGATCGTCGGCTCAATCGACGTGGTCGTTCAGGCATCTCGCCTGCGGGATGGCTCACGTCGTATCATGAACATTACCGAAGTCATGGGTCTGGAAGGTGAGACGATCGTGCTTCAGGATGTCCTGAAATACGAGATCGATGGCGAAGACGCAGACGGTAAGGTGCTCGGCACGCATAGAGGCACAGGCGTTGGCCGCCCGCGCTTCTGGGAGCGTGCGTCCTATTACAATATGGAGCGTGACCTCGCCACAGCGCTCGACGCATTGGGGTCCTGACGCATGGACGCAAACATGTTGATCTACGTCATCGGCGGGCTCGCTTTTCTGACAATTGCTGGTCTTGGCATCGCCTTGACTGGTGACAAATCCGACGCCGCGCGCAAGCGGGCCAAGGCGATTGGCACGGGTGGGTCCGGCGCGAGCAAGCGCGACAAGGCAATGGACGAAAATGCGAAGCGTCGTCAGAAAACCCAGGAAATGCTGGATACGATGCGCAAGCAGGACAAGGAGCGTCGCAAGTCCATTCGTCCACAGAATCTCAGCTCTCGCCTGACGCAGGCAGGGCTGGATGTGCCTGTCTCCGCCTTCTGGATTTTCTCACTTGTGCTCGGCATGGCGCTCGGCGGCACAGTCTATATTCTCGGCTTCGACGGGCTCGTGATCAGCGGCATTTCGTTCAAGAGCCGGCCAGCGTTGGTCGGAGGTGCCTTCTTCTTCGGCGCCGTCGGCTTGCCGCGGATTTTGCTCGGCATGGCCACCAATGGGCGCAACAAGAAGATGATCAACCAGTTTGCGGACGCGCTGGACATCATTGTGCGGGGTGTGAAATCCGGTCTGCCGCTGAACGAGTGCGTTCGAATCATTTCCAAGGAATCACCTGAACCCCTGCGCTCGGAATTCGCCATGTTGACCGACAACCTGTCCATGGGGGCAGGGCTGGAGCGGTCGCTGAACACTTTCTACAAGCGCGTGCCGCTTCAGGAAGTGAACTTTTTCATGATCGTCCTGATGATCCAATCAAAGGCCGGGGGCAACCTGTCTGAGGCCCTGGGCAACCTGTCGAGCGTTATTCGTGCTCGCAAGATGATGCGCGAGAAGGTCAAGGCCATGTCGTCCGAAGCCAAGGCGTCGGCCATGATCATTGGGGCGTTGCCCTTTGTCGTGGGCTCTCTCGTCTACATGACGACACCCGCCTACATCATGCAATTGTTCACGACGGATACGGGTCATCTGTTTCTAACCATCGGTGTGGTGATGATGTCCATGGGCATCCTGGTCATGCGCAAGATGATCAATTTCGATTTGTAAGGGACAGAGATGACGGACATTCTTGCATCACTGGCCAAGCCTGACGCGATCGCAGCCCTGCTGATCGCACTCGCTGTCTTTGGTACGGTCATATCCGTGTTGCTCCCCTACTTGCAGACCGACAAGCTTGAGACGCGCCTGAAGGCGGTTACCGATCAGCGGGAAAAGCTGCGCAAGCAGAGCCGCGCAGCTCTGGACAATCCCAAAGGTCTTCGTCGAAAGGACGATTCTGTTGTCGGAAACATTTCGTCGAAACTGAACCTAGCGAAGGCGCTGGAAGATCCCAACATCGTCAACAATCTTGCCAAAGCGGGCCTTCGCGGCCCTGGGCCATTGTCGGCATTCTACTTTGCACGGATGACCATGCCGTTTGTCGGCGCGTTGCTGATGTTCTTCTACATCTTTTTCGTGAACGATCATGGCTTTGCACCAGTCTTGAAATATGGCTCATTGCTGTTTGGCGCGGCGGCCGGTTTCTACGCGCCCAATATCTATATTTCCAATGTCGCCCAGAAGCGTCAGCAATCCATCATGCGGGCATTTCCGGATGCGCTCGATATGCTGTTGATCTGCGTGGAAGCGGGCATGTCCATCGAACTCGGCTTTTCCAAGGTCAGTCAGGAAGTCGGCTCGGCATCTTCCGAGCTTGCTGAGGAATTTGGCCTGACGGTTGCGGAGCTATCCTATTTGCCCGAACGTCGCCAAGCCTATGAAAACCTCGCCAAGCGAACCGGCAATGAAGGTATCAAGGCAGTCTGTATGGCGTTGGGCCAGGCCGAACGCTACGGTACACCGCTGGGCGATGCGCTCCGTGTGATGGCGAAGGAAAACCGGGACATGCGCATGGCGCAGGCGGAGAAGAAGGCAGCAGCCCTTCCCGCTCAGCTGACCGTGCCAATGATCCTGTTCTTCCTGCCCGTGCTTTTCCTCGTAGTGCTTGGCCCGGCCTATATCGGCTTCAAGGCATCGCAAGCCAGCGACGAGGCGTCAGTGCCATCGATCGAGCAGACGGATACGAACTGGGGCTGAGGTCCGGGTGACTTCAGTGAAGCGCGCTCGCTGGCTGGTCCGGCGGGCGCGTTTCGTTTCTGAAGGGATGGTTTCGTCAGCCAGGCGTTCTGCGCAACCGCAGGCCGGTTGCGGCCGGAGCAGGGGCGCTATCGTCGCTCTCCGCTTCAGACGATGGGCCTGCCAAGGCGAGGGTCTCTGATTTGACGGGTTTGGTGACGCTGGCCTTTGGTTGGGTCGTCTTTGCAGGAGCAGGAGGCTCCACGGCCTCGGGCGCCTCTTGCAGCGCATCCCACGACCGGACTGGTTGGACCATTTCCTGTAGCAGGGCGGTATTCTTCTTTACGATGCTCTCGGGCGCATAGCGGCTGCTGACCTCAGCCATTTCCTCGTACCGGCCTTGCAGGCCCAGTACCAGGGCGAGGTTTTCGGTCACGCGCAAATCAGCATCTGGCTGGTCGGCAGCCAGTCTCAACTTCGCTTCGGCGCCCTGCAAGTCTCCGGCGAGTGCCAGAGACAGGCCGTAGTTCGCGAGTGTCACAGTGCGGGTCGGTTCCAATGCCAATGCCTTGTCATAGGCGGCCTGCGCCATGCCGTGGCGTTCCATCTTGTCCAGCGTGATGCCGAAAGCTGACCATGTGTCGGGGCGTTGAGGTGCGACAATGGCGGCTTTTTCAAAGGCACGCGCCGCACCATTCAGGTTGCCCTCAGCGGAGAATACCTTGCCGAGTGCCATCAGCAGATCCGGATTTTCCGGATGCATGACCAGTGTCTGAGAAAGGACTTCGATCGCGCGCTCATTCGAGCCGATGCCGCGTAGCGCAGAGACGAACGTCATCGCCACGTCGAGATTCTTGGGATCCTTGGTGTGCTCATTGGCCCAGAAATTGGCCTTGGTCAGTGGATCTGAATTGTTTGCCGCTTCAATCTCTTCCGGGGTGGCGGGCTTCATCGCATCTTCAATTGCGCGGGCCATCTCTGCCTGGGCCTCTGCTTCGGGGTCTGGGGCAGATGCGCAGGCACCCAGCGCGAGGATCAGCGCAGTCAGTGACGTTTTGGCTCTGGACATGAGCAGGCTCCGGGTTTGTATCTGAGACACTGCCAGCGAGTCTGGACTGAATGGCGTCAAGGATCAGTTAACGCCTCAGCAGATTCCATTAACTCTTCCCCGTGAAAGGGCTGAATTCCATGCACAAGAGCTTCACCGCCGACCCGAAGGGCGCCGTTGACGTCTTCCTTTACACTTCCAAAGCCTTCAAATCATTGGAGAACGATCCGTTCCCGTCCGCGCGAGCCATCGCTGAAGGGCAGGCTTTTCCAGGCGCAACAGGACAAATCGTACTGGTGCCGGGGGAGGCAGGCGGTCTTGCCCGGGTGTTGTATGGATTGGGCAAGGGCAAGGATGCGCTGGCCGTGGCTGGCCTGTCGGCGAAACTGCCCAAAGGATCGTACCGCATTGTTGAAGCGGGCGGCATGGCCTTCAGATCGGTTGCGGCAGGTTGGGCAGACGGTGCGTACCGTTTCGACCGTTACCTCAAAGACAAGGCGACGCCGCCTCAGCTGGTGATTCCGGCAGACGAAGATGCCGACGCGCTGAGCCGCGAGGCGGATGCCTGCGCGCTCCTGCGCGATCTGGTCAACACGCCTGCCGCCGATATGGGCCCGCAGGACATTCAGGCCACGATTTCAAACCTTGCAGAACGTTTCGGCGCGAAACTCACCACAATTGTCGGGGATGCACTTCTGGAGGCGAACTATCCAATGGTGCATGCGGTTGGCCGGGCCGCGACGTTCGAGCCACGCTTCATGGAGCTGGAATGGGGCGACCCGTCCCATCCAAGCCTTGCCCTTGTGGGGAAGGGGGTGACATTCGATTCCGGCGGGCTGGATCTAAAGCCGGGTTCGGGCATGCGGATCATGAAGAAGGATATGGGTGGCTCGGCGCATGTGATTGCGCTGTCGCAACTGATCATGAGCGCGAATTTGCCGGTTCATTTGAAGCTCTACGTGCCTTCGGTCGAAAATGCCGTGGCCGGCAATTCTTTCCGACCGGGCGATGTGCTGTCCAGTCGCAAGGGCCTGACGGTCGAGATCGACAATACAGATGCCGAGGGGCGTTTGATTCTTGCGGACGCACTTGCGCGAGCCTGTGAGGAAGAGCCTGACCTGCTGATCGATTTCGCAACATTGACGGGCGCCGCGCGCGTGGCGCTGGGGCCGGATCTTGCACCCTTCTACACCGATGACGAGGACATGGCGGACGCAATGGAAGCGGGTGCCAAGGCATCCGGCGATCCGGTCTGGCGCATGCCGCTCTGGGACCCTTATCTCGCGGATCTGAAGAGCCCGATTGCCGACCTCGTCAATTCGGGCGGGCGATTTGCCGGGTCCATTACGGCGGGCCTGTTCCTGAAGGAGTTTGTCGACGCCAAGAGCTGGATGCACTTTGATGTCTGGGCCTGGCGGCTCGGCAAATATGGTCGTCCGGAAGGGGGCGCGCCTTGCGGCCTGCGGGCGGTTTGGCAGATGCTCCAGACGCGGTACAGTTAGTCTTCGCATTCTCGAGGAATGAAATCATGTTGCGAACATATTGTCTGGCCCTGACGGCTTTCCTGCTGCCGGTAAGTGCCTTTGCTCAGAGTTCGGACATGGTTCGTGTACCTGCGCAAGTGGATGAAGCTGCTATCCCGCTTCAAGGCGCATACGCGCCAGACGTGGACGGTGGGGAAATCTGGACAGATGTCGGGACCGAAAGATGGGTGCGGAATGTAACACAGCCGACACTCTTGCCGGTCCTGCCAGATAAAGAAGTCGCGACAGGCGCGGCGGTCATCGTGGTGCCGGGCGGTGGGTTCCAGTTCGTGTCCATCGACAATGAAGGCTATCCGATTGCGCAATGGTTGGCAGACCGGGGTATTGCGGCGTTTGTGTTGAAGTACCGGGTTATGGAAACGCCGGCGCCGGAAGATGAATTCTCCGTACATATGGACCGTATGTTTGCCCCAACTCCTGATACGGTGCCAATCGACATTCGCGAAGGACTATCCGTGGCGGTGGTCGATGCACAGGCCGCGTTGGAACTCGTCGAAGCTCGTAGCGAGGCGTGGGGGATCGACGCCTCGCGGATCGGTATGCTCGGCTTTTCAGCCGGGGCCATGACAACACTCGGTATCACGTTGAAAGACGGCGACGCGCCGCGTCCGGATTTTATCGGCTATATTTATGGGCCCATGACGCCGGTCGATATTTCAGGCGAAGTCCCGCCCATGTTCGCGGCGTTGGCGGCCGATGATTCCCTGTTTGGAGATCAGGGTTTTGGTCTTGTTGAATCCTGGAAAGATGGTGGGGGAGCCGTAGAGCTGCACTATTATGCAAGCGGCGGGCATGGGTTCGGATCGTACAAGCGCGGTGTGACGGCCGATGGCTGGTTTGATCAGTTCATCTGCTGGATGAAAGCGCAGGGCCTGCTGGACATTCCAGTCGAGGAGTAATCTGCACGCTCGCGCTCTTGTCAGTCGATGATTTCAGGGCTCAGCACGCGTACTTTCGACAGGCGAATGGCTTCGCGGACGCGGCCCCGCAGGACGAGCGTGTCGATATTTTCCGGGTCGGCAGCCATTGCGGCGTCGATATCTGCCATGGCGAGATTCAACTGGTCGAGGTTGAGGTGGGCCTCGGCACGCAGCTGGCGAGCGATTCCCATGTTCGGCGCGAGCGTGATGGCGCGGTCAAGGTCTTCCTTGGCTTCGGCCCAATCTTCCAGCATCAGATGGGCGCTCGCCCGGTCTACGAGCAGATCAGGGATGCCGGGTTTCAGTTTCAGCGCATTGGTGAAGGTCACGATGGCTGCTTCCGGCGCGCCAGCCTGAAGCCAGGCATTGCCGGACTGGGTGAGATATTCTGCGCGCTGCTCCACCGACCCGCCATCAACGGAATTGGCAAGCTGTTCCAAGCGCGCCGCACCTTCATCCGGACGACCAAGGGCGATCAGCGCCATGGCCGTACACTGGCGCGCGCCGGGCCGGTTGCCCTGATAGACCCAGGCAAGCCCATCCTCATAGGCTTCCTCGGCATCCACTTCGATCTTGGCGACGCAGGCTTCGAGCCGGTCGGCTTCGCGCGCCTCAATAGTGGCGCTTGAGGACTGCGTCATCGCCAGTGTTGCGATGGCCAGGGCAAGGATGGACATGGATCAAGCGCTCCGTAAACTGTAACACGGGTCTTAGACCCGACAGGAGCGACCAGCGCAAATGACAGATACGACATCTCTGCTTTTTGTTTTTGGGCTTGGTTATAGTGCCCTGCACTTGGCCAGACGCCTGAAAGCCAAGGGAATACAGGTCTCTGGCACTGTGCGGAGCGAAGACAAGGCGGCGACCCTGCGGGCCGAGGGCATTGCCGCGCAGGTCTGGTCCGGGCAGGGGCTGCCGGATATTCCAGACGGCGCCCATTGGCTGGTGACCTTGCCGCCGGATGAGGGCGGATGCCCGGCGGCGCGGGTAGCGACCTATTCTGAACCGGGCGCCGCGAGCATGACCTATCTGTCTACTACTGGGGTCTATGGTGATCTGGGCGGTGGTTGGGCGATGGAGTGGAGCCCGGTTAATCCGGGGTCCGACCGGGCCAAGGCGCGTGTGCTGGCAGAGCGGCAGTGGATGGACGCGACCGATGGCGCGGCGCGGATTGTGCGCCTGCCGGGCATTTACGGGCCCGGTCGCTCGCCCTTTCAGAAGCTGAGAGATGGGAGGGCACATCGGGCGGTCAAACCGGGGCAGGTCTTCTCCCGTGTGCATGTAGACGACATTGCCAGCGGATTGGAGGCGTTGGTCCAGCGACCGCACTTGCATGGAATTTTCCATTTGTGTGATGATCAGCCCGCGCCACCGCAGGACGTGACGGCGTTTGCGGCGACCCTCCTCGGCATTGCGCCGCCGCCGGAAGTCCCGTTCGACGAGGCAGACCTCAGCCCGATGGCCCGCAGCTTCTATGCCGAATGCAAGCGGGTCTCCAATGCGCGCGCGAAAGCGGCGCTCGGCTGGCGGCCGGTGTACGCGACATATCGTGAAGGGTTGCCTGCAGTATTGACTGCAGAGGCTGGAACGGATTGAAAAATTTTTTGGTCTTTCCCTCCACTTTCGCGGGATTGTGGTAAACTCCCTTTCAGGGTGTGGCCGTGACGAATGTTCGTCAGCTTCTGGCCACAAGAGGGACAAAAAATGAATTCACGACATTTGCTGCTCGCGGCAAGCCTGATAGCGTTATCGGGCTGCGCGTATACTGACAAGTTTGGAAGCGCGGAGGAGCCGGTAGCGGCTGAAACCGCATCTGCGGCTGACGCCGAGATGGGCTTGGCCGAGATCACAGAGAAAGCTGGCGCGCCATTGTTCGACGGCATGGGGGGTTTTCATCGCCCCATCACCACGTCGAATCCGTATGCGCAGAAGTATTTCGATCAGGGCATGGTGCTGGCATTTGGCTTCAACCACGCCGAAAGCATCCGCTCTTTCCGGGCGGCTCAGACGCTCGACCCGACCTGCGCCATGTGCTTCTGGGGCGAGGCGATGGCCACCGGCCCCAACATCAATGTGACCAGCAAGGGCAAGGCCGTGATGTCGGACGCAGACCGGCAGTCGGCTTTCGCGGCAATTGTCAGGGCTCAGGAATTGTCAGGTGGTGCGACGGAGCAGGAGAAGGCGCTGATCGTTGCCATGGCTGCGCGTTACAATGGTGATCCGTCCACGTCGCGTGAGCCGCTGGATGTCGCCTATGCACAAGCGATGGGCGACTATGTGGACTCAAATCCGGCGGATGATGATGCCGCGGCAATGTATGCAGAAGCCTGGATGAACACGATGCCGTGGGATTACTGGTCGGCCGATGGCGCGCCGAAGCCGGACACGGTGAAGGTGATCGAATCTCTGGAAGGCATTATTGAGCGGTCGCCGGAGCATCCTCTGGCGTTGCACCTCTATATTCATGCGGTCGAGGCATCCGAGGATCCGGGCCGTGCGGAGGACGCGGCCGACCAGCTCGCCGATCTGGTGCCGGGGTCTGGCCATCTCGTACATATGCCGGCGCACATCTACTGGCGTGTCGGGCGTTATGATGATGCCGCGAAGGCGAACATCACAGCGGCCTCCGTGGATGAAGCCTATATCGCCCAATGCAACGCGCAGGGATTTTATCCGGCGATGTACTATCCCCACAATATCCACTTCCTGTGGGCGGCGGCCAGCATGTCAGGTCAACGCGATATGGCCATCGACGCCGCGCAAAAGGTTGCAGACAATGTGAGGCTGGAGCAGATCGAGCAATTCCCGACCGTGGAATTCTTCAAGACCATTCCGATTCTGGCTCAGGTCCAGTTCGGCCAATGGGATGACATTCTTGCGTCCGATGCGCCGCCGGAGTCGCTTGATTATTCAAATGCCATCTGGCGTTACGCCCGGGGCGTAGCGGCGGCTCGTTCGGGCGACGTGACAAGCGCTTCAGGTGACCGGGCTGTGCTGGCCGGTCTGAAAGACAGTGTCCAGATCAGCTTCCTCGATACGGCGGACTATCCGGCCAGCGTGTTGCTCGGCATTGCCGATGCGCTCCTGCAAGGGGAAATTGCCATGGCAGAGGGCAACCCTGAACGGGCGATCCCGCATTTTGCGGCGGCCGTCACCGCGCAGGATTCGCTGCCCTATATGGAGCCGCCCTTCTGGTATTATCCGACCCGGCAGTCGCTCGGAGAGGCTTACATTGCCGCGGGCAAGTTCGCCGAGGCCGAAAGCGTGTATCGCAAAGACCTTGAAGAGTATCCGAGAAATGGGTGGTCCATGTCGGGTCTCGTCAAGGCGTTGGAAAGCCAGGGCAAGACCGAAGCAGCCGAAGAGGTCGAGAAGACATTCGCGATTGTCTGGCGCCATTCCGATATCGAACTGGACGGCTCCCGGCTCTAGCCTCATGCACGAAAAAGCCCCCTCCAGGAGGAGGGGGCAGTTGCAGGGGATATTTTCTTCTCTTGACTATGCCGTCACGGAATCGCGCTGGCGCTCGTGTTTGCCTTCGCAAATCTCCTCAACGATCTTGGCGTTGAAGTCGCCAAGGTCATCCGGGGAGCGGGAGGTCACGAGGCCGCCGTCGACGACGACGGACTGGTCCTTCACAATGCCGCCGGCATTCTTCAGGTCCTGCTGGATCGCCGGGAAGCCGGTGACTTCGCGGCCATTCACGAGATTGGCCGAGATAAGAACCTGTGGGCCGTGGCAGATTGAAAAGACCGGTTTCTTCTGGGCGAAGAAGTCCGACACAAAAGACTTCGCCTTGTCATTGGTGCGCAGCGCATCCGGGCTGAACAGGCCGCCGGGAATGAGCAGCGCGTCGAAATCCTCTGCCTGCGCCTCGTCGAGGGATAGGTCGACCTGATACTTGTCGCCATGTTCGCGGTGCTGATTGGCGTGGATGAAACCCTTCTCTGTCGAAACGATCATTGTTTCGCCGCCAGCTGCCTCGATAGCTTCCTTCGGGCTGGTGAGTTCGATTTCCTCGAATCCATCTGCAGCGAGAATTGCCATTTTCCGACCTTGGGCGCGTTGATTTGACATATAACATGTCTCCTTGATCTGGTGTGGTCACCGCGCTGCGACCTTTGGTGGGGGAGCGCGGGCGGACGGAACATCCCGTCCTGCACAAGATCAATGACTGGCCGGGGCCATCGTTCCGATTAACTCGCGGAAAGGTCAGGGACGCGTTGCAGTGGCGATTTCGGCGCAGGTCGTCTTCAGTCGCGCGATGTCCTGTTCGCGGGACAGGCGATGATCGCCATCCTTGATCAGGGTAAAGATGAGATCCTCGCTCGTGATCGTGTCGACGAGTCGTTCCGCATGCTTCCACGGCACGTCGGCGTCCTGCATGCCCTGCAGGATACGAACGGGAATGTCGAGCTTAATCGGCGCGTCAAGGATCTGCCAGGTTTGGCCATCCTCGATCAGGGCGCGGGTGATGGTGTAGGGCTCATCATAGTCCGAGGGCCGCTGTGTGAAGCCCTGTTCCATGATCTCTGACTGCGCTTCGGCGGAGAATTCCGGCCACATCAGCTTTTCGGTAAAGTCCGGTGCGGGAGCGATCAGGACAAGACCCGCCACGCGGTCCGGGCGGGCGAGGGCGGCGAGCAGAGCCATCCAGCCGCCCATGCTGGACCCGACCAGCACGATTGGCCCGGTGCTGTGTGTGTCGATGGCGGCAAGAGCATCCTCGCGCCAAGCCGAGATCGTGCCGTCCTCGAAGGCGCCATCGGACAGGCCATGCCCGGAATAGTCAAAGGCGAGAAAGCCATGCCCGGCCTCGGTGGCCCAGGCTTCGAGTTCAGTCACTTTGGTGCCGCTCATGTCGGATTTGAACCCAGACAGCCAGACATAGGTGAGAGGCGAATGGGTCGGGGCCGAGGCGCGATATGCGAGGCGGCGACCCTCGGGAGAGGTGAAATAGGTCGTTGTCATTCCTCTCCCGTTCCGTCATCTGTCTCGCCTGTCAAGCGAGTGGAGGGATTACGACTTGCCCGATTTTCCGGATTTGACTGGCAAGACCATTCTCCAGGTGGCCCCTGAATTGTCGGCTGGTGGGGTGGAGCGTACCGTGCTCGAAGTCACCGAAGCCATCATACAGGCTGGCGGAAGGGCTCTGCTGGCCAGCAGGGGCGGTCGCCAGGAAGCTGCCTTCGAGGCCCTGGGCGGTGAGTTGTTCCGGATGGACGCCAAATCCAAGAATCCGATCACGCTGAAACGGAATGAAGGCAAACTGAAACGCTTGATCGCGCGCGAAGGGGTAGACTTGGTCCATGCCCGGTCGCGCGCGCCTGCCTGGAGCGCCTATTGGGCCGCTAAAGCGATGGATGTGCCGTTTGTGACCACCTATCACGGGGCCTATTCGGGCAAGACTAAACTCAAAAAGCGCTACAATTCGGTCATGGCGCAGGGCGACATCGTGATCGCCAACTCCAACTGGATCGCCGAGCATGTGAAAACGGAGCATGGTGTGCCATTCGAACGCGTGGTGACCATTCCGCGGGGCGTCGACCTGGAGGCGTTTGATCCGACCAATGTGTCGGTCGCGCGGGTGAAAGCCATTCGCGAGGCGCTCGGACTTGCGGATGATCCGCGGAAGATATTGCTATTGCCGGGACGCTTGACCGAATGGAAAGGGCAACTCATTGCCATCGAGGCGCTGGCCATGCTGGCATCGGATGAGCGCGACAAGCTGGTGCTCGTGCTGGCGGGCGACGCGCAAGGGCGCAATGCTTATGTTACGCGGCTGGAGCACGCTGTGGTGGCGCACGGGCTGGACCGGGGTGTTATCATGTCTGAACACATTACCGATATGCCGGCGGCCTATCTGGCAAGCGATATCGTGCTGGCGCCATCTGTGCGACCCGAAGCGTTCGGGCGTGTGGCCGCCGAAGCCTCGGCCATGGCGCGTCCGGTGATCGTGGCTGACCATGGCGGCGGGCGGGAAACCGTGATCGAAGGCGAGACGGGCGCACGGGTGGAGCCGGGCAATGCGCAGGCGCTTGCAGGCGCTATTCGGGCCCTGTTGTCGGTCGGTCCACTGGCGCGCGATGGCATGGGCCGGGCGGGACAGGCACATGTTCGACAGCATTTCTCAAAGCAGGGGCTTCAGGCGGCGACACTGGGAGTCTATAAGACCTTGCTGGAGTAGGGGAAATCGAGGCTCGCATGGCAAAACCGGTCAAACCGGCAAGTCCCGTCAATCCGGGCGCAAAAGCCCTCAATGTGCTGGTCATCAAACTCAGCGCACTGGGCGATTTTGTGCTGGCATTGGGCGCGATGAAAGCGGTGCGCGAGATGCACCCGAAGGCGCGTATCACGCTGCTGACCACGCCGTTCTTCAAGGAATTTGCCGAACTTTGCCCTTATGTGGACGCGGTGGAGACCGACGGGCGGCCGGATAGCATGAAGGCAACGGCTGCGCTGATTACCCGTATCCGTAAAGCCAAGTACGACATCATCTATGATTTCCAGACCAGCGGACGCACGAAGAATTATTTCACCGCGTTGAGCAAGACCGGCAAGGCGCCGCTCTGGTCGGGCCATCATGAAAAGGCGGCATTTTTCCACGACAATGGCGAGCGCGCCACCATGCATTCGATTGACCGACTGGCAGAACAGCTCGAAGTGGCTGGCGTGGCACCGGGCGGCCGCTGGCTGGGCAATTCCGCGCCAAAGCCAGATCTTTCCTGGGTGCGGCCAAAACTGCGCGACGCACCGCGGTTGCAGCCAGCCTATTTCAGCCTTGAAGAGCCTTACATGTTGTTGATCCCGGGCGCTTCGGCCCACCGGGAGGCCAAGCGGTGGCCCGTTGAAAACTATGCGGAATTGGCAAAACGGGTGGCCGATGCAGGCATTACGCCGGTTATTATTGGCGGCAAGGATGAGGGCCCCCTGGCGCATGAGATCGTGCGTCAGGAGCCGCGCACGAAGAGTCTGACCACGCGCACCGATCTGTTCCAGATCGTGACCCTGGCGGAAAAGGCGCTGTTTGTGGTCGGGAATGATACCGGCCCGATGCATATGGCGGCGATTGCCGGCGCGCCGGGCGTTGCTCTGTTCGCGCTGACCGAGAGCAATCCTGACCATGCGGCCCCACGCGGCGACACGACCATCATTATCAATTCAGCGCCCACGCTGGCCGAGTTGAGCGTCGACGATGTCTGGCAATCGGTTCGGGCTTTGGGTGTGCTGCCATCTTGACGGGATCGCGGAAGTATAGAATGCCCGTCCGCCTTGAAGATGCCTGCATTTACAGGCATATTGAAGCTTACCGAAATAGCGACAAAGGAGATTCGCCATAGCTCGCAGACCAGACACCGGTGGACCACAGAAATCCGCTGGCCCACGTATCAATGACGACATTCGCGCCGCCAAGGTTCTCTTGATTGATGAGAATGGTGAAAAGCAGGGCGTGATGCCCATTATGGCTGCCATGGACGCGGCCCGCGAAGCAGGCATGGACCTGGTGGAGGTTTCACCGAACCAGGAAGTCCCCGTCGTCAAGATTCTAGACTATGGCAAGCTCCGCTTCGAAGAACGCAAGAAGAAGGCGGCTGCGAAGAAGAAGCAGAAGTCTTCAGAACTCAAAGAAATCAAGATGCGCCCGAATATCGACACCCATGATTATGGCGTGAAGACGAAAGCGATGACGCGCTTTTTCGAAGGTGGCGACAAGGTGAAAGTGACCCTGCGCTTCCGTGGTCGCGAAATGGCCCACCAGCATCTCGGCATGGAATTGCTGAAACGCGTCCGCGACGATTTCGATGAAATGGCAAAGGTTGAACTCGAGCCGAAGCTCGAAGGCCGTCAGATGACCATGGTGCTCGCACCGCGCTAAAGCCAGCGCTGCTGACTCCAGCACAATAAGCCGGACGGGCCCTGCGCCCTCCGGTTTTTTTGTGTGTGGCGTGCGGAGAGACAAGGCCGCAGGGAAGGGGCGTTCAGGAGCAGAGCAGGTTGCGACCCTGTCTCTTCCGCCTGCCGGGACTCGTCAGGTCCCCATCCCGGAGAATTTGCGCGCCGGGATGACCTTCACAGATTATTGCCTGTGGGTCCCTGTCGAGTTCACGGCGCCACTTCTGCAGCAGCAACCGTCAAACGGCGGGGGAAAGCTTGGTCAGTATCCCCGCCGACAAGCATTTACTGACCCGCTTCGATGAAGGCGCGTACATCGTCGGAGAGTTTCTTTCCGTCGCTTTCGGCCAGGTACATCATGTGACCGGAATCGTAATAATCGAACTGGACCCGGTCGAGCACGACACCGTTCTTGTGCAGGGACATTTCCGCGCCGAAGAAGGGCGTTGCCAAATCGTACCATCCCGAGGCGAGCAGCACGCGCAGATCAGGATTTTCGCGCATGCCTTTGCCGAGCCATGGCGTGACATTCACATAGGATGGCCAGCCGCGCTGGTTCACATCCCAGTTCCACTGCGAGCCGGGTTCTCCCGTCAACACCTTGTACGGGCGGGTGAAGTCCACATTCAGCTCGCGGGTCAGATAGTCATTGATCGCAGCGACATAGGCGACATCCATGCCATAGCCGGACGGGTCGTTTTCGGGCGTGTCGGCCGTACCTTCACTGTCGACGCCCCGGTACCGGCTATCAAAACGGCCAACCGTGAAGCCTTCTCGGCGCAGCAGCTCCTTGCGGAAGCGAGCCGGATCGACGCGGAGATTGGCAAGGCGGATCCATTCCGGCGACAGGCCGATGAACTCACTCATTTCCTGCGCGATGCGAATCTCGTCGACTTCGCTGAGAGTCGAGCCGCGGATCAGGGCAGGGGCCAGAGTGTCGGTGGCATAGGTGCGGGCGTCTTCGATGAAGGCATCGAAATCATTGTTCCACTTTGCCTTGTTGGCCTTGCCATGATGCCAGGCGGTGGCGGCCTCGGTCGGGAAGAAGGCGAGATGGGCCGTGTCATTGCCAGGCGCAAAGCGCGCAGTCTGGAAATCCAGGATGGCCGAAATCAGGATCACGCCATTGAGACCGATGCCGTTCCAGCCGCCTTGCAGCTTTTCGGTCAGTGCGGCGGCCCGCGTCGTGCCATAGCTTTCGCCAGCCAGGTATTTCGGGCTGTTCCAGCGGCCATTCTCGGTCAGCCAGATGCGGATGAATTCGGCGATGCTCTCGGCGTCTTCATTGACGCCATAGAATTCCTTGCCCTCGGTTTCGCCGAGTGGGCGCGAATAGCCGGTGCCGACAGGATCAATGAAGACGAGGTCGGTGACATCAAGCAGGGAGTTCTGGTTGTCGCGAATTGTATAGGGCGGCGCACCGACATCGGACGCATCGGACGGGGTAATCACCTGTTTCGGACCGAACGCGCCCATGTGTAGCCAGAGCGAAGCTGATCCGGGCCCGCCATTGAAGACGAAAGTGATCGGGCGCTGGGCGGCGCTGGTCGTGCTGGTGTCGATATAGGAGACCGAGAAGACTGAGGCGGTTGGCTCGTCCTTGTCGTCGCGCAGATAGGTCTCGCTCGCGACGGTCTCGTACTTCACCGTCTTGCTGCCGAGCCGGAGCGAATGGTCAGAGGTGAAGACCCGCGCCTCCGGCACCTCAGGCGCGTCTTTCGGCCCGTTCCCGGCGTCTTCAGCTATACTTGGCATGACAAAGATCGCCATGCAGGCGGCGAGAAGTAGCGTGCGCATGAAAGCAGCCCCTGAAACTTTATAACAATTTGCGACTTTATTCAGGCGGGGGCGCAAGGGCAATAGCCGCACGGTCCTGGACCCGTTTGAGTTTTCCGCATTTCGGAGTTACGCTTTCAGGCAGGGGAAAGCCTATGGATATCGTCTTGCTTTTAGGTCTGCTTGCTTTGCCTTTCCTTGTCTGGCGGGCTTGGGTAGGCCTCAAAATGCCAAAGCGGCGAGCCGAACGCGAAGCACGCCGCCGCGCGGTGCGAAATCGCCTGCAGTAACAGCATATTGGCCTCTTGATTCTCTGCCCCTGATCCGTCATAAGCCGCCTCTTCCGAGCGGTTTGGGCGAACGGCATGCCCTCCAGCTCATGAACCCTGGGCCGCCTATACGGTGTGAGCTCGACGACAGGAGAGATGAAATGCCGAAGATGAAGACCAAAAAGGCCGCTGCAAAGCGGTTCAAGATCACGGCAACCGGAAAGCTCAAGCACGGCGTCGCTGGTAAGCGTCACCGCCTGATGAGCCACAATTCGAAGTACATTCGTCAGAACCGCGGCACGAAAGTCGCTTCTCACGCTGATGTTGCTCGCGTTGTGAAGAAATTCCTGCCTTACGGCCTCTAGGCCCGTATCCTTCAAGATCTTGATTTAGGAGGCCTAAGATGCCCCGTTCACGTAACAAAGTTCCCGCCCACGCCCGCCACAAGAAGATTCTGAAGCAGGCAAAGGGTTTCCGTAACCGCCGCAAGAATACGTTCCGCATCGCGCACCAGTCCGTCTGGGAAGCCGGTCAGTACGCTTATGTCGGTCGTAAGGTCAAAAAGCGGAAGTTCCGCTCGCTCTGGATCCAGCGCATCAATGCCGCTGTGCGAATCCACGACGACGAAATGAACTATTCCCAGTTCATCAACGGCCTGACCAAAGCCGGTATCGAAGTTGACCGCAAGGTCATGTCCGACATCGCCATCCGCGAGCCGGAAGCATTTGGCGCCTTGGTCAAACAGGCCAAGGCTGCCCTCGCTTAACCTGCCCGCAAGGCACAAGTGACAAAGCCCGGCCCTCAAAGCCGGGCTTTTTCTTTAAGGGCGTTTGCATGCGGGCGCGAAGCGCCTAAAAAGCCCGCTGGAACAGCAAAGGGAAGCGACCCCCGTGTCCGATATCAATACGATTGAAAAAGAGGCCCTTGCGGCGATTGAAGCGGCAGGCGACCTGGCTACGCTGGATGATGTGCGCGTGGCCGAACTGGGCAAGAAGGGCAGGGTGTCCGGCCTGATGAGTTCGCTGGGCAAAATGAGCCCGGAGGAGCGCAAGGAAAATGGCCCGAAGCTGAATGCGCTGAAGAATCGCGTCGATGCCGCCGTCCGCGCCCGCAAGGAGGCGCTGGAAGCGGCCGCGCTGGAGGCTCAGTTGGCCAGCGAAACGGTTGACCTGTCCCTACCAGCGGCGCCGGGCCCGAAGGCCGGCGCGTTGCATCCGGTCATGCAGGTGTTCGAAGAAGTCGCCGCCGTCTTCGGCGACATGGGCTTCACGGTGGCCGAAGGCCCGGACATTGAAGACGACTGGCACAATTTCACCGCGCTGAACTTCCCCGAAGGCCATCCGGCGCGCGAGACGCACGACACCTTCTTCATGCATGCGCTGGAAGGCGATGCGCCGAAAGTGCTGCGCACGCACACATCTCCCGTGCAAATCCGCACCATGATGAGCCAGAAGCCACCGATCCGCATTCTCGTGCCGGGCCGGGTCTACCGGAATGATTGGGACGCGACGCACACGCCGATGTTCCATCAGGTCGAAGGCCTCGTCATCGAGAAGAACATTCATATGGGCCACCTCAAAGGCTGCCTGATCGATTTCGTGAAGGCGTTCTTCGAAGTGGATGATGTCGAGGCGCGTTTCCGTCCGCACTTCTTCCCGTTCACTGAGCCGTCGGCAGAAATGGACGTCAAATATACCCGCAAGGGCGAGACGATCGAGATTGGCGCAGGCGACAGCTGGATGGAGATTCTCGGCAGTGGCATGGTGCATCCGAATGTGCTGCGCAATTGCGGGATTGATCCGAACGAATATCAGGGCTTCGCCTTCGGTATGGGCGTCGACCGCCTCGCCATGCTGAAATATGGCATGCCGGACCTTCGCCCATACTTCGAAGCCGACCCGCAATGGACTCGCCATTACGGCTTCGCGCCCTGGTCGACACCGTCCGTCAGTGGCGGCTTGAGCTAGGGAGCAGGGGGCATGGGTACCGGCAATAAAGTGGAAATGCTGATTGCGATCTGCGCGGTGCTGACCAGTGCAATTGCCGTCTTCATCGCCTGGGACCAGGGCCGGGTCATGCGCGCGCAGCAGCATGGTGCTGTCTATCCCGTGATCCAGATCGACGGGTTTGTTTCAACGAGTGTCGACACAGCCTCTATGGGTATTCGTGTTTCCAATAGCGGCGTCGGTCCAGCCCTGATCGAGCAGGTCCGCATGCTCAGGAATGGTGAGCCGGTCGCGAGCCTCAACCTTTATGTTGACCGTTTCCCGTCCGGTTATGACCTTTCCTGGACGAGCCTCATCGGCCGGGCCATAGCACCAGGTTCCAACGTGGAGCCGCTTAGGGTCGACTGGTCTCGTGACGATATTTCGGGCGATCAACTTGACGCCGTTGCCGCAGAGTGGAGCCAGCTGGACGCCGAGATCTGCTACTGCTCGGTTTTCGATAGATGCTGGATAACCCGGGGCCTGGGTATGGGGCGCACGATGGGCCGCGCGGAACGCGTTAAACGCTGCGAACGCAGTGAGGTAGACCTTTTTGAAGCAGTGGCAAACGCGCCGCGCGCTTCAGGCACCGAAACGATTTCGGAAGTGGAATAGACAATGAAATTCACCCTGTCCTGGCTGAACGACCACCTCGCCACCAAGGCGACGCTGGACGATATTCTGGCCCTCATGCTGCAGGCCGGCCTCGAGGTGGAGGAGGTTGTGGACCCGCGCGAGAAGCTGGCGGCGTTTACGGTCTGCAAGGTCAAGGCGGCTGAGCCTCATCCGGATGCGGACAAGCTGCGCGTCTGTACGGTCGATACGGTAGATGGCGAGAAGCAGATCGTCTGTGGCGCGCCAAATGCCCGCGCGGGCATGACCGCAATCTATGCGCCGCTGGGCACGTTCATTCCGGGGCTCGACTTCGCGCTCGACAAGAAGCCGCGCAAGATCCGCGGTATCGAAAGCCATGGCATGATGTGCTCCACCAAGGAGATTGAAGCGGGTGAGGACCATGACGGCATCGCTGATCTGGATGATTCCATTCCGCTTGGGACGCCAGCCGCTGATGCGCTGGGTCTGAATGACCCGGTGATCGACTTCGAAGTAACGCCAAATCGGCCGGACTGGCTGGGCGTGCAGGGCATCGCCCGTGACTTGGCCGCGGCCGGGGCAGGGCGCTTCCTGCACGCGGACGTCAAGAAGGTCGTTGGCACCAAGGAATGCCCCGTCGAGATCCGGCTGGACGCGCCCGAGGCTTGTCCGGTGTTCGCCGGGGCCGTAATTGTCGGCGTGACGAATGGTCCGTCGCCTGAGTGGATGCAGCAGCGCCTGAAGGCCGTCGGCATCCAGCCGAAATCCCTGCTGGTGGATGTGACGAATTACATCTCGCTTGACCGGGCTCGTCCGTTGCATGCCTATGACGCGTCCAAACTGTCCGGCCCGGTCGTGGCACGTCTTGGCCGCAAGGGCGAGGTGCTGGAGGCGCTGGACGGCAAGACCTACAAGGTCGGCGAAGAGATGTGCGTCATCACCGATGACAGCGGCGTCATCGGCCTGGGGGGGGTGATGGGCGGACAATCCACGGCAGTCTCTGACGAGACCGTGGACGTGTTCCTTGAAAGCGCCTGGTTCGACCCGCTACGCACGGCCCGCACAGGCCGCGCAACTGGCATCCATTCCGATGCGCGCTATCGCTTCGAGCGCGGTGTCGATCCGCACAGCTGCCTGGACGGGTTGAACCTCGCCATCGCCTTGATCGTGGAATATGGCGGCGGGGTCGTCTCCAAGCCGAAGGTTGCGGGCGAAGCGCCGGTCAATCCGAACAAGGTGACATTCTATCCGGCCGATGTGGAACGCCTGACGGGGCTTACCGTCAAGCCCGCTGACATGCGCCGCATGCTGAAAGACCTTGAGTTCAATATCGAGGATGCGGGTGATGCCTGGTATCTTCGCCCGCCGACCTTCCGCTTTGACATGGAACAGTCGGCCGACATCGTGGAAGAAGTTGCGCGCCTGGTTGGGTTTGACCAGCTTCCAACCGCGTCCCTGCCAGCGCCCCAGGGCGGCGTGAAAGCGATTACCACCCCGATGCAGGCCCGCGTGCGCGCGGCCCGCCGGGTGATGGCGTCACGCGGTTTCCTGGAAACTGTCAGCTGGAGCTTCATGGCGAAAGCTGACGCGGCGCTGTTCGGCAAGATCAATGACGCGCTGACGGTTGCCAATCCGGTGGCAAGCGAACTGGACTATATGCGCCCATCCGTGCTCGGAAATCTGGCCAAGGCCGCCCAGCGCGCCGCCAATCATGGCGAGCGCGGCGTTCGCCTGTTCGAGGCTGGGCCAATCTATCTGGGCGATGGCCCGAAAGACCAGCGCAGCGTCGTGGCGGCGCTTGTGCGTCCGTTCAATGAGCGGCACTGGCAGGGTGCACCTGAACCATATGATTCCTTCGACGCGAAAGCTGACCTGTTTGCTGTGCTTGATGCGCTCGGCCAGCCGGGCGAGCGCTTTCAGGTCGCCGCGCCCGCTCAACCGCACTGGCATCCGGGGCAGGCGGCCAGCCTGAAGCTCGGCCCGAAAGTGACGGTGGCGCATTTCGGCCAGCTGCATCCGGGCGTTCTGAAACAGATGGGTGTCGATGGGCCGATGTTTGGCTTCGAACTAAACCTCAATGCGCTGCCGCAGATGAAGGCAAAGAACACCAAGACCAAGCCAGTCTTCGAACGTGCCGAGTTGACGCCGATCCGCCGTGACCTCGCCTTTGTGGTCGATCAGTCTGTCCCGTCTGCAGATCTGGTGCGCCATGCCCAAGGCGCCGACAAGAAGCTGATCTCGAAAGTGGACGTGTTCGATGTTTATGAGGGCACCGGTGTGCCCGAAGGGCAGAAATCGGTCGCCTTTGAAATGACGGTCCAGCCGCTGGAAAAGATGAAAGATGAAGACATCCAGGCCCTGATGGACAAGGTGGTAGCCTCTGTCGCCAAGGGCACAGGCGGCGTGCTAAGAGGCTAGGCAACAAGAACCGTTCTTAGGGGGACTCGCATGGGGCTGTATCGCTGGTTGCATAATGAGCTGGTGCCCGAAGCCCGCAAGTCCGGCATTTCGGTTACCAACTGGATCATTATCAGCCTCGTTCTGGCGAGTTTCCTGTTCCTGGCGCTCGAGACCGAGCCGACCCTGTTGGCCATTCCCGAATGGAAGATGGTATTTGACTGGTTCAATGTTGCGGTCGTCATCATCTTTGCCGTCGAATATGTCCTGCGCGTCGCCATTGCGGGTCTCAGGCCGGAATATGCGGGCTTTGTTGGTCGTCTTCGCTACATTACGCGCTTTTATTCCATCGCAGACCTGCTGGCCTTTCTGCCGGAACTGATCGTGATGGTGGTTGGCGGGGGCATTCCGCTGATCGCGCTGCGCGTCTTCCGCCTGTTCCGACTGATCAAGATTGCGCGCTTCGTACCGGCTTTTGATGTGCTGGGCGCAGCGATGAAGCGGGCGGGAACGCAGCTTCTCACCACGCTCGCCATGGCGCTGGCGCTCGTCTATGTGGCGGCGGTGCTGCTCTATTTCATCGAAGGTGTGGGGCAGGGGCGTGAGGAGTTTGGCTCCATCCCGCGCGCCATCTGGTGGTCCATCGCGACGCTGACCACGGTTGGTTATGGCGACATCTATCCGGTCACCACGCTGGGGCGGATTGCGGCGTCTGTAATTGCTATTGCGGGGATCGGCGTGGTCGCACTGCCGGCAGGCGTGTTCGCCAGTGCCTTTTCGGACGAGCTGCGCGAGCGTCAGTTGCAGAAGCTTCAGGACCGCGTCGAGGCGGCCGAAGCGCAAGCCGGCGCTGCCCCCGAAGAGAGCAGCGCCTGAGCCGTTTAGTCTTGGGCCTTTGAGCCGTTCGCTTCGGACTGGAGCATTGTATACCGCTCGATTCCGATGCGTTCGATCAGGTCGAACTGCGTTTCAAGATAATCCACATGCTCTTCCTCATTGTTGAGGATCTTTCCGAACAGGTCGCGGCTGCCATAGTCGCGGACGCTCTCAGCATATTCCATCGCGTCCTTGAGCAACGGAATCGCGTCGTTTTCCAGTTTCAGGTCGCATTCGAGGATTTCGAAGACTGATTCCCCGATACGCAGCTTTCCGAGGTCCTGGAGATTCGGCAGGCCGCCGAGGAACAGGATGCGCTCGATCAGCCAATCGGCATGCTCCATCTCTTCGATGGATTCCTTGTATTCATAATCGCCCAGCTTGCTGACGCCCCAATCGTGCAGCATGCGCGAATGCAGGAAATACTGGTTGATCGCCGTCAGCTCGTTCTTGAGACACTTGTTCAGAAATTCGATGACCTTCGGGTCGCCTTTCATGGGGAGCTCCTGCTTTGTGGATTTCGTATGGGCCAGCACCTAGGGTGATTGTGTCATGGGATCAACAAAAAATCCAATAAAAACAATTGCATATGAAAGTGCGACACAATTGCAGCGGCGCCTGAGAACGGTTTGAATCGGGTGTGTATCGCGGCTGACCGCGCAAAGGCCTGCAATTTCAGGGGGTGGGCGCCTATTCGGCGGCTACGAGCGCTGGCGCGGCCGGGCGCTGGTCCATTTCTTCGGAGATGATTTCGCCGATAGAGCAGCTGCATTTTCCGCACTGGAACTTGCACCCGTGATGCGCCTGCACGGCTTTGGGGCTGCGGGCCCCGGCGTCGACGGCAGTCCGGACGCTCTTGCAGTTGATGCGGTTGCAGACACAGATGATCATGAGAACCATTTGCACGACTATGCGAATGATTGTCAATCCGGTTTTTGCGCTTTGTTGCAGATGCGGAATGGCCCGGACGGGGGCGCCGCCGGGCCATTCGAATATGAGCGTCATGCCTCGGCGGTCTCGTCCCACTGGAACACGTCTTCGAGGCTGACGCCGAAGACCCGCGCGATGCGGAAGGCGCTCTCGAGGGAGGGGGAGTAGCGGCCCTGTTCGATGGCGATCACGGTTTGCCGCGTCACGCCAATCTCTTTGGCCAGGGCCGCCTGGCTCATCCCGTCATGGGCCTCTCTCAGGGCCTTTACACGGTTCAGGATAGGGGGGCGTTTGGCCATGCTTACATGCCCCGGCGATAGAACAGGATGGTGAGGGCATATTCGGCCACCTGCGAGGCGATCAGGCTGGCCACCGCGATGTGGAACAACAGATTGCCGTCGCGCTGGAAGTAATAGCTCCACAGGCCAGCAAAGATGCCGAAGCCCAGCACATAGCCGGCAATATTGCCCGCGCGGCGCAGCACCTGCTTGTCGCGCTCATCTTCATCGCCGCTGGCCTCGTCCGGGTTGATGACGCCGATGATAATGTGGCTGATCACGGCCCCGACGATCAGCATGATCGTGGCCCCGGCGATCAGGCCGATGACGGGCGGCGCGGTTTCCCCCAGCGCATCCGACAGGGCCCAGACCCTGGACAGGTACCAGTATCCGGTGAGTGAGAGCAGCAGGCCCATGATCCAGGCCGATTTTTCGTGAAAGGACATTTGATGTCTCCATGTCAAAAATTTCTTACACGACCCATATAGTCAAAGATTTTTGACATGTCAAATATTCTTTACAAGAAAGTTCGCACCGCTTGACCGGAACCCCTGCGGCCTCTAGGTCCGGCGGACCTTTCATTTCTCAATAAAGACAGACATTTCCGATGACCGATCTCTCCACGCTCGCCCATTCCGCTAAGGCCTGGCCGTTCGAGCTTGCCCGCAAGCTGGAACAGCGCGTGGAGCAGCAGATCAAGGCCGGCCAGCGTGAGGCTGGCGACCCTGTGACCTTCGAGACCGGTTATGGCCCGTCCGGCCTGCCGCATATCGGCACGTTTGGCGAAGTCGTGCGCACGACGATGGTGCGCCATGCGTTTGAGGCGCTGACCGGCGGCAAGTACACAACGCGCCTGATCTGTGTGTCGGATGACATGGACGGGATGCGCAAAGTGCCGCCGACCGTGCCGAACCCGGAAAAGCTGGAGCCATACCTGCAACAGCCGCTGACGGCTGTGCCGGACCCGTTCGGCACGCATGATTCCTATGGCGCGCACATGAATGCGCGGCTCTGTGCCTTCCTCGACCAGTTCGGATTCGAGTATGAATTCCTGTCGGCGACGGAATGTTACAAGTCCGGCCGGTTCGACGCCATGCTGCTGGAGGCTGCGCGGAAATATCAGGACATCATGGATGTCATGCTGCCAACGCTGGGCGAAGAACGTCAGGCGACCTACAGCCCGTTTCTGCCGATCCATCCGGACACGGGCGAAGTGCTCTATGTGCCGATGAAGGCCGTGGACGGAGAGAAGGGGACCGTGACGTTCGAGGATGCGTCCGGCAAGGAATTCACGCTGCCGGTGACCGGCGGTCATGTAAAGATGCAGTGGAAGCCCGATTTCGGTATGCGCTGGGCCGCGCTCGGCGTGGACTTCGAAATGTTCGGCAAGGACCATCAGGCGAATGCGCCGATCTATTCCAAGATCACCCGCATCCTGGGCGTGCGGCCGCCGGAGCAATATGTCTATGAGATGTTCCTCGACGAAAAAGGAGAGAAGATCTCCAAGACGAAGGGCAATGGCATCTCGGTCGAGGACTGGCTGAAATACGCCCCGGATGAGAGCCTCGGCCTGTTCCAGTTCCAGAAGCCGCGCGTGGCGAAGAAGCTCTATTTCGACGTCATTCCGAAAGCTGTGGACGAATACCTGACTTTTCTTGAGAAGTATCCAAGTGAGGAGCCTGCGCGCCAATTGGAAAATCCGGTCTGGCACATCCATTCCGGCAACCCGCCCGCCGAGACCACGCCGGTCAGCTTTGCGCTGCTGCTGAACCTCGTCGCGGTGGCGAACCCGGAAGACAAGAGCCAGCTCTGGGGCTTCATCTCGCAATATGCGCCGGACGCCTCACCCGAGAAGAACCGGTTGCTCGATGAACTCGCCGGCTATGCGATGAGCTATTATCAGGACTTCGTCCTGCCGCAGAAGACCTATCGTGCGCCGACGGACAAGGAACGCGCGGCGATGGAAGACCTCTCCGCGCGCCTCAAGGCGTTTGACGGGGAGCCGACCTCGGAAAACCTGCAGACGCTGACCTTCTCGGTCGGCAAGGAGCATGAGTTCGAGAATCTGCGCGAATGGTTCCAGGCGCTGTATGAAGTCCTGCTCGGCCAGAGCCAGGGCCCGCGCTTCGGCAGCTTCGCGGCGCTATACGGCGTCGCCAATACGGCCCGCCTGATGGATGAGGCGCTGGCGCGGGACTAGTCTGCACGTTTCGTAACATGGCTTAAACATTCATCTGCTCTAGTCTGGCCAGAGCCAGAGGAGCCTTTGCCATGCCTGCCATTCGCCTAGTCCTGATCGCCGGCATGCTTGCCACGCTGCCCGCCTGCCTTGCCACCAAGATCGTGACCGTGCCCGTCAGCGTGGCGGGCGACGTGGTCGAGGGCACCGCGAAGGGCGCCTATGCGGTCGGCTCTGGGGTCGTGCACGTCACCGGAGATGCGCTGGACGGCCCAGAGGAGGACGTCAAGCTGAAGGTGAAAGTCAAGAAATTTGGCGGCGGCACCAAGACCTATACGCGCACCGTCGAGTCCGACGATATCGAGAAGACGCTCGAAAAAATCGGCAAGAAGGGCACCATTATCGACGTGCAGGTCGAGCCGGCAGAGTAGGGGCCTACTCCGCCGCCGCGATCAGCGTGGTCTTTGCCTTGGGCAGCGTGCCGTCCGGCCAGCCAGCCCAGAGCTCTGCCTCTTTCGCCTTGGCGACTTCGGCGGCTGCTTCCTTCACATGGCCATAGCCGCGAATATCGTCTGGGATTTCGGCGAGCGCCACGGCGAGTTCATGATTCTTCGCGGTCAGTTCCTGCGCGATGCGGGACAGGCCGGCGAGATAATCGTCACGCAGCTGGCGTTCCATCCGGCGCTCGGCCGTGTAGCCGAACAGGTCAAACTTCGTGCCGCGCAGGCCCTTGAACTTCGCCATCAGCTTGAAGACCTGGAACATCCACGGGCCAAAATGCTTCTTCTTGGCGTGCCCGTTTGCATCCGTCTTTGACAGAATGGGCGGGGCCAGCATCAGGCGGAGTTTGCCGCCCTTGAACTGGCTGGCAATGTATTCGGCGAATTTCCCATCCGTGTAGAGACGGGCCACTTCATACTCGTCCTTGTAGGCCATGACCTTGTAGGCATAGGTGGCGGCTGCGCGACTCAGCTTCTCGCCGAGGCCAGCGCCATGTTCTGCGGCGCGCACCTGAGCGACGATGTTGCGATAGGTCTCCGCATAGGCGGCATCCTGATAAGCGGTGAGGCGCGCTGCCCGGTCATCTATCAACTCGTCCAGCGTTTTCTCTTCGATATGACCGCGTGGGTCATGCTGGGGCAGGAGCCGTTCCGGGTTCGCCGCAGCGATCCGGCCGATATTGAAGGCGGACATGTTGTCTTCCACCTTGGTGCCGTTCAGGCGGATCGCGCGGTAGAGCGCGCGCAGGCTGATCGGCACCTGGCCCTTCTGCCAGGCGAAACCGACCATGATCATGTTCGTATAGATCGCATCATGCAGATAACCGACCGCAAGGGCCTCGGCATCGAAGGCAGCGAAGTCGCGGGCCTGCCGTTTCACGCGCGCGGCGAGGAGATCGCTTTCAAACCGTTTTGACCGGTCCCGGATGAATTCACTGGTTGGCGTGACGTCGGAGTTTGCATAGGCCGCCGTGCGGCCAACATCCATCAGGTTCAGTGCGTCGCCCCCCGCCGCCACGACGAGATCGCAAGCAATGATGAGGTCGGCGCTGGCAGGCGGAACCTTGCCGGTCGAAATCAGCTCCGGCTCACGCGCAAAGCGAATGTGGCTAAGCACCGGACCACCCTTCTGGGCAAGGCCGGTCATGTCGAGGCTGGAAGCCGCATGGCCGTCCACATGCGCGGCCATGGCCAGTACGGCGGCGACCGTGGTGACGCCTGTGCCGCCGACGCCGGTGAACAGCACGTTCCACGGCTCAGATAGGCTGGGGGTTTCCGGCATTGGCAGGCCTGCATCGTCAAATTCCGGACGGGGCTGGTCCTGCCAGGCAGGTTCGCCATCCTGGATCGTCACAAAGCTCGGGCAGAAGCCGCGCAAACAGGAGAGGTCTGTGTTGCAGGTCGACTGGTTGATGCGCCGTTTGCGGCCGAGTTCGGTTTCGACCGGCTCCACTGACAGGCAGTTGGATTTGATCGAACAGTCGCCACAGCCTTCGCAGACTTCGGTGTTGATGACGACGCGCGTACGGTCCGGTGCACGAAGGCCGCGCTTGGACCGGCGGCGCTTTTCGGTGGCGCAGATCTGATCGTAGATCATGACAGAGACGCCCGGCGTGGCGCGCAGCATCACCTGAACCTCCTCCAGCTCTTCGCGATCAAAGATCTTCACGCGGCGCGGCAGGTCTTTCACATTGGCATAGCGGGTCGGGTCTTCGGTGACGATCACGATCGTCTCCACGCCTTCGGCTTCCACCTGCTGAGCGATCTGGGCCGGGGTCTGGCCAGACTCGACTGTCTGGCCGCCGGTCATGGCGACAGCGTCATTGTAGAGAATCTTGTAGGTCATGTTCGCGTCGGAAGTCACCGCTGCGCGGATGGCGAGGCTGCCCGAATGGGAATAGGTGCCGTCGCCGAGATTGACGAAGACATGGCCTTCTTCAGTCGCCCAGTGCTGACCAACCCAGGCAATACCTTCGCCGCCCATCTGGCTGGTCATGTCGGTTTTGCGGTCCGGCATGAAGTTCGCCATATAGTGACAGCCGATCCCGGCCAGCGCGCGCGAGCCTTCCGGCACAACGGTGGAGGAATTGTGCGGGCAGCCGGAGCAATAATGCGGGGTGCGAATGGTTTCGGAGGCATTGATGCGCGCCGCTTCGCCAGTCCGGCCAATCCGATCAAAATAGGCATTGGCGCGGCTGGTATCCCAACCTTCAGGAAGGATCTTCATCAGCGCGCCAGCCATTTCCGGGATGGAGATGGAGGCGATATCGGAGAGCAGGGGGCGTCCCTCGCGATCGCGCTTGCCTTCTACAGTCGGACGTTGGCCATCCGGCAGATCGTAGAGCACCGAGCGTAGCTGATCTTCGATCAGAGGGCGTTTGTGCTCGATCACGACCACACGTTCCAGACCTTTGCAGAACGCCCGGATCCCTTCGGGTTCAAGCGGCCACGGCATGGCCACTTTGTACACGGAGAGACCCAGGCGTCCTGCATCCTGCGGTGACAGGCCGAGCGCCGCGAGCGCCTCGAACACGTCGCGGGCAGCCTGGCCCGTCACGACAACACCGACACGGGGTTTCGGCGAAGGCAGGATGACATTGTCCAGCTTGTTGGCGCGCACATAGGCCTGTGCAGCCGGCAGCTTCACCTGACGCAGGCGCCGCTCCTTATCGAGCGGGCTGTCGCCGCGGCGCATATGAACGCCGTCTTCAGGCAGCTGAAAATCAGGAGAGACAAAACTGAACCGGTCAAGATCGACGCTTACCACAGCGCCGGAATCCATTGTGTCTGCGAGAGCGACCAGTCCGGCCCATGCTCCGGAGAAGCGGCTCATGGCCCAGCCATGGATGCCGTAGTCCAGCACGTCCTGGATGGAGGCGGGGTTCAGTACCGGGATCTCCGCATCGGCCATCGCGAACTCTGATTGCGAGGGCAGGGTGGAGGACTTGCAATTATGGTCGTCGCCGATGATGGCGAGTACGCCGCCATGGTCGGAGGCGCCAGCGGCGTTGGCGTGTTTGAACACATCGCCCGTCCGGTCTACGCCAGGGGCCTTGCCGTACCACACGCCGAACAGGCCATCATATTTCGCGCCGGGGAACAGGCCGAGCTGCTGGCTGCCCCACACAGCGGTGGCACCGAGGTCTTCATTCAGACCTTCCCAGAATTTGATGTCATGGGAATCCAGCCATTTTTGAGCGGCGCGAAGCTGTTGATCGTAACCGCCCAGCGGCGATCCGCGGTATCCAGAGATGAAGCCGGCTGTGTTGAGGCCCATGCCCAGATCAAGGCGTTTTCGATCAAGTGGCAGGCGAACAAGCGCCTGAATCCCTGTCATGAAGGCTTTTCCCTCGACAAGCTCGTATTTGTCGTCCAGCGTGACTTCGCGGTGTTGCATAGCATGCCTATCTGATGGGTTTAGGCAGATTATTGGTCAAACCGCGTGAAATTGCTTGCCTATCTTGCGCAAATTTTGCTATTCCGGGGTAAAATTTACCGGATAACCTAAGAGAGCGAGCAAAATTGGCCCAAGAATTAGATGCTGTAGATGCGCGAATACTGGACATCATCCAGCATGATGCCGGCTTGTCTGTCGCCGAAATTGCCGACCGGGTCGGCTTGTCCTCATCGCCTTGTTGGCGGCGTATCAAGCGCATGGAAGAGGCCGGCTTCATTACAGGCCGGGTGACCCTGCTGGACAATAACTCACTCGGGCTGAATTTCGAAGTCATGGCGAGCGTCAAACTGGCGCTTCCGAGCCGGGAAAATCTCGATGCTTTCGAACAGATGGTTCAGGCTTGGCCGGAAGTCATCGAATGCATGACGGTTACAGGTGCGGTCGACTACATGATCCACATCATCACGACCGACATGCACGCTTATGACAATTTCCTGCGGGACAATCTGTTAGGCTCAGCCCTCGTGTCGGATGTGCAATCACGTATCGTGATCCGGGTCGCAAAGCGTACGACTGCCCTGCCGCTTGATCTGGTTGAAGATATCAAAAAGCCTGCCTCTGCTTGACCGATGACGCTAGCGCCTGGACTATGGATGCCATGATCCGCGCCGCGATATCCCTCTCAGTTCTTGCCGTACTGGTGCTGCCATCATCGGCCGCACCGCTATCGCCAGAGGAGTTACAACAGAAGGTGGAAACGGTTCGGGAAGATGCCGGGCTGGTAGCTCTTGGGGCTGTCATTGCCAACGCCGATGGGGACATTCTTGGTCTCGCGGTTGATGGAGCCCGCGTGCAGGGCAAGCGGGGGGCTGTCCAGCAGGGTGACGCCTGGCATATCGGCTCCAACACGAAGATGCTGACCGCGCTGCTTTACGGTCGGCTCGTAGAGCAGGGTGAAGCGAGTTGGGGTGCGACCCTGCCAGAGTTGTTGCCAGACCTTGCCGACGAGATGGATCCGGCCTGGGGCGATGTGACGATTGAGCATCTGCTTTCTCACCGGAGCGGACTTGCCGCCAATCCCGGTATGATGTGGTTCCTGACCAGTCGCGGCTCCAACGATCCTGTCGAAACTCAGCGCACTGCTTTGGCGCGAGGTTTTTTGACAAAGCCGCCTGCCGGCGAAACGGGAACATTTACCTATTCCAATCTTGGTTACATTATTGCGGGGGCAGCACTGGACCGGATAGCCTTGCGGCTGGGGCACGAGAATTACGAGACATTGTTCCTGTCCACGCTTGTACTCCAGAATGAAGGTTGGGGGTTCGGACCGCCGCCGACGGGGATTGAAGGCCACGCACAAGGCCTGTTCGGAGGTTTGAAAGGCCAGGGCACCGGCAGCGGAGCGGATAACCCGGCCGCGCTGGCACCCGCTGGCACGTTACATGTGCCATTGGCCGCGCATGCGCGCTTTGTCAGCGGTTTCCTGAACGCAGATGAGACTGAGCGGAAACTGCTTACGCCATATCCAACCGCGGGATCCGACTATGCGTTGGGGTGGGGCGTCTCAGCGCCGGGTCCGCATGGACGTCTCTTCGCCCATAACGGGTCGAATACAATGTGGTTGTCGTCGGTTTACCTGCTGCCAGATGCAGGTCTTGTCGTAATTGTGAACACAAACAGTTTCAGTGATGAGGGCGTTGCGGCGGTCAATAAGCTCGCTCGGGAACTGGCAGACGCATTTGCCGAATAGTCTTACGGCATGTCCACATATGTGACGTGTCCATCAGACTCATTCAGTATGCGGGGTTCGCCACCCGGCCAGACTTGCAGTCGGGTCTGCATGCGCGGAGACGCGCGGTCTCCTCCAAACAGGGATTCCGGTTCAAAGCAAAGCCAGGCGAGGGGGGCAGTCTCGGTGGCAGCTGCGCCCGCTTCTTCGATCAGTCGCTTCATGCGTGCAACATCTTCTTTTGACGGATAAACAAGGAAGACTGAGTGATAAATGACTGTCAGGCCCTCTGAGGGGCGTTTGGTCAGTTTCTGGGCGAGCCAGTCAACCGCATCCGCCTGTTCCACGCGAACGCCCATATGTCTGGCCAATTCTGCCGCCGTATCCAGACGGGCCAGTCGTCCAGCCTGGTCTGGCCAAATGTAGGATTTGAGCCGCAGGAAGGCGGCCTCATTTGTCAGGTCAATCGGGTTCAGGTCGCAAGCGGCGCGTGAAGCAATGACTGGAGCGGCGTCGAGATGTGCGGGCTCGGGTCCGTTCCAGATCGTGGATATCGTGACGTCGCTCGCGCCCGGTCGTTGCCATGTTCCGCCATCATAGGTGAACCGATCCCAATTCTGGTTGAGGCCCGCACTCGCGCCGAGCTCAAGCAGGTGCATGGGCATACGGTAGGTTGCGGCAAGTTCGAGAAAACCGGGCAGGAGCGCTATCGACCGGCGGGTCTCATTGGTCTGCGGGGGACTGTTGATGAAGGTGCGGATGTCGGGGATGTGCGCCGCAAGCCAAGGCTGGGCCTCGGCCCAGACAGCCTCCATCTTCCACTCCGCCAGATGGCCGGGATAAGTCGCGGCAAGAGCAGGTGCTGCGTTGGTTAGCACGGCATGGTGAAGGGCACCGGCGAGCCTGAGGCCAAGGGCATCCTTGCGGGGATTGCCGGTCCAGTCGGCGCAGATATCCGCGACCGGGCCATTGGCCTCAAAATCTTCGGCAAATTTCCGGAGCAGGGCCGCAGTGAAAGGAGAGCCCAGATCCTCGCACCATCTCGCCTGTTCGGTGAAATGGTCGAGGATCCGGGTTTCATCCAGCATGCCGGACCCCTAGTAGCGTTCGAGCGCCATCGCGATGCCTTCGCCGCCACCAATACAGAGACTGGCCATGCCTTTTTTCAGGCCACGATCTTCCATGGCCGCGAGCAGTGTGACGATCAAACGAGCGCCGGAAGCGCCGATCGGGTGACCCATGGCGCAGGCACCGCCATTCACGTTCAGCTTGTCGTGCGAGATGCCCATTTCCTTCATGGCGATCATTGGAACGACCGCGAAGGCTTCGTTGACTTCCCAAAGCTCGACATCGTCGACGCTCCAGCCAGCCTTTTCCAAGGCTTTCTTCATGGCAGGCACTGGCGCGGTCGTGAAGTATTCAGGCTCGTGAGCGTGGCTGGACGAAGACACGATCTTGGCCAGCGGATTGAGACCGCGTTTCTTGGCTTCAGATTCGCGCATCAGGACGAGCGCAGCTGCGCCATCTGAAATAGCTGAGGCATTGGCTGCGGTAACGGTGCCGTCCTTGGAGAAGGCCGGGCGCAGCGACGGGATTTTTTCCGGCATCGCAGTGCGAGGCAGTTCATCAGTGTCGACGACCGTTTCGCCCTTGCGGGTCTTGATGGTGACCGGGGCAATCTCGCGCTTGAACTTGCCTTCTTTCGTTGCGTTCTGTGCGCGCGACAGCGTTTCCAGCGCGTAGGCATCCTGTTGCTCGCGTGTGAACTGGTACTCACCCGCGATCATGTCGGCGAATTCGCCCATGGGGCCGCCCTTGTAGGCGTCGGACAAGCCGTCGAGCGCCATATGGTCCTGAGCGTTCATGGTGCCGTATTTATGGCCCTTGCGGACGTTCAGCAGGTGCGGTGCGTTGGTCATGGATTCCATGCCGCCAGCGATCACGATGTTTGCGTCGCCCGCCAGAATGGCATTGCGGCCCATGACGGCAGCTTGCATGCCGGAGCCGCACATCTTGTTGATCGTTGTGGCTTCAAGGCCCTTGTCCTGACCGGATTTGAAACCTGCCTGACGGGCAGGAGCTTGGCCCTGGCCAGCGGGAAGGCAGTTGCCCATGATGATTTCATTCGCCTCGCCGGGGGCCAGCTTTGCTTCGCTGACAGCTTTCTCGATGGCAATGGCGCCCAACTCACTGGCAGTCAGGCTGGCAAGGTCGCCGAGCAGGCCACCCATGGGCGTGCGGCCCATACCGACGATGACGACGGGATCTTGTTCAGACATGGAGTTTCCTTCCGCTATGGATTTTTTTTGCAGGTGCGAACACAAAGCGCGTCCGGGCCTCACTCGTCAAGAGTTCACGAAACGCGATTGGCGGCGATTTCTTCATCGAACGGGGCGCGCAATCGAGAAGTTGTCGCCGTTCTATTGTAATGCCAGTGCATTTTCGGCTTCAATGAAAGCCACGAGAGCAATCTGGTGAAAATGTCGCTGGGGATGGGTACCTTAAATGGCAAGTTCGACTTATGCCTTGGCGCGCAGAATGCTTCCATCTCGGATGTTCTATGCTGGTCGGCAATTGTCCCGGCGCCTCCGCAAGTTCCGTCTCCACGAACGTTATACCGCGAAATTTCCGAGCCGACGCGATCTGAAAATATTCTCGATATCGCCAGACGCAGAGTTGCACGTCTTCTGGAAAGTCCTGCCCATTGGGCGCGGGCCCGCGTTTTCGCTTTTCATCCATGAAGACGAAGTCCTCCGCTTCGATTGTTTCGGCGAGGATGAGGGCCATTATCACGCGCATTTCGAGCGGGGCTGGAGCGCGGCCCAAACTCGAATGTATTTCTTTGAAGCAAGCGAAAGCGAACAGATAGACCGAGTTGAATTCGAGCTTTTGAACAATCTCGACTACTATCTCCAACGACACCCGTGGGCACGTATTCGCGCAGTGCGCCTGGATAGAGGGCAGCTTGAAACAGCGTGTGCTGCAGCCGGTGAGCAGGCGCGGGCCTTTCTGCAATCCATTCCCGAACTTGCCGTACCGGCAGGATCACTCCGGTCGTGAAGTGGCGCGCCTGATAGGCGTCATCCGCCGAGGGCCGCCTCGATATCTGCCACGAGTTCCGGATCCGATGGGGTAGTGGCAGAGGGGTAGGCCTTGAGCGGTGTGCCGTCGCCATCGACGAGAATTTTATGGAAATTCCATTTCGGCTGCGCGGCCTCGCCAAGCATGTCCACGGCATTCAAATAGAAAGGGTGCTCATCAGCGCCCGTCACAGCGTATTTCTTTGTCAGCGGGAATGTCACGCCGAAATTCAGCTGGCAGAACGTCTGGACCTCTTCCTCGGTCCCGGGTTCCTGCCCGCCGAAATCATTTGAAGGGATGCCGAGAATGACGAGCCCTTCCGCTCGCTTCGCTTCATACAGTGCCTGGAGGCCCTCATACTGTTTGGTGTAGCCGCATTTGGAGGCTGTATTCACGACGAGGATCGCCTTTGCATCAAGTGCTTCAAGGTCGACTGGCTTTCCATCAATGCTCGTAAATTGCGTTGCCGTCATGGAAGGGGTTTCCGAATTGCTAGGGGATTGTGCCTGGCTTCCTGTCGGGACTGCCAGGACAAGGCAAACGACGGCGAGGGCTGGGACAAGGAATTGGCGCATGGGGGCAGGTTCCTGTGCATCTGACGTCAGATGATAGGGCAAACCACGCAGCTGTCACGTCTTCCTATCGAACAGGCCGTGGATCGGTTGCATCCAGCCGGATTGCCGCCTCGATGATTTGATCCAGTTGGGCGTCGATCTGATCGACCGAATGGATTTTTACATGGCGCAGAGCCTTGCCGGTGCCTTCGATCCGGTCTGGAAAGGACGGCGCAAGTTCGGCACCATAGAATATCTGGAGATTGCAGCGGTCCTTGTATGCCGCGATCGAGAATATCCGCTCGGTCCCACTCCAACACGGAAAGCCCCAGGCGAGCTTGCAGGTCAGGCCGGGGCCTGCCCGCTCAATGCGCGCTCGAAGGCTTTCCGCAATCTCGAATTGGGCCGGATCGAGTTCCGAAAACCAGGTTTCCGTCGTCTTGGCCACGAATGGGGCCTACTTCTTCTTTGCGCGCTTGGCTTTGTCGTTGGCCTTGGGCGGCATTACTTCGAACGTCATCTGGAGGTTCACGCGATACTTTTCGATCTTGCCGTTCTTGATTGTGGTGTACATTTCGTTGACGTAAGCCGATGCGAGGCCTTTGACGGTGGCGTCAAAGCGTGTGACCGCTGTCTGAATCGCATCCTCGAAGGAGTTGGTCGATTCCGACATGATCTGTTCTGATTTCATGATGGCCATGGTGCGTCCCTTTCGCGTTGAAAGGGTCATTCAAGACCTTTTAGGCCCAAAAGCCAAATGAACATTGGGAAGGGACGGGTGCGACCCTAGATGGTCGTGAGTTGAAAACCCGCTTCAGAACCTTTTTGCCAGACAACGCGTGCGGGGCCCTGCAGGCCCACTCCCTTGGCATGAAGGGTCACGAATTCAGGCATGCCCTCATTGGTCGGAAACCGGAGGCGAACGCCTGTGTCAGAATAGTCCAGAACGATACCGCGACGCTTGTAGCCGGATTCGTAAACGACATTTGCTTCCCGATAGACCGATGCACGGACGGGACGTGGCCGTTCTTTTACGGGCGTCACCATCTGTTCTACGCGCGCAGAGGCGGGAGCCTCGGAATCGGAACTTGACGTCTTGAACAGGCGGTTTAGCAATTTCATTTTGGGCGGAATCCTTATCCGAAGATTTTCTTGCAACCGCCATGCCAAATCAGGCTGCTCGGTCAGAATATACCCAAACTTCTTCAAGACAAGTAAAGAAGCAGCACTCTAAAGCGCTGCTTCTGTAGTGTATGCTACGGTTTATAACCGTTTACCAAATCCGGATGCGCTGCTCAGGCGGCAGGTACATCTCGTCATCTTCCGTCACGTCAAAGGCTTCGTACCATTCTGCCATGTTCTGAACGACGCCGTTTACCCGGTAAACGGGTGGGGAATGTGGGTCTGTCAGCAGCTGGCGACGGGTTGCCTCTTCGCGGTACTTGGACCGCCAGACCTGGGCCCAGGCCAGGAAGAAGCGCTGATCACCGCTCAGTCCGTCCAGCACAGGCGCTTCCTCATCCGGGCTGATCGTGCCGTTGCCATCTGTGTCGAGGCTGAGCTTGTAGGCCTTGTATGCCATCGAAAGACCGCCGAGATCGCCGATATTCTCGCCGAGTGTCAGCGCGCCATTCACACAGGTTTCCCCATCATCCAGGGGACAGAAAGCATTATATTGCTCTACGAGCGCGCCGGTCTTGGCCTTGAAATTGGATTCGTCTTCAGCGGTCCACCAATTGCGGAGCGTGCCATTTCCGTCGGATTTGGCGCCCTGATCATCGAAGCCGTGGCCCATTTCGTGACCAATGACGCCGCCGATCGCACCATAATTGACGGCGGGGTCTGCAGTCAGATTGAAGAAAGGCGGCTGAAGGATGGCAGCGGGAAACACGATTTCGTTCCGGTTGGGCGAATAATAGGCGTTCACCGTCTGGGGCAACATGAACCATTCGGTCTTGTCGATCGGCTGGCCGAGCTGGGAGATCATGTCCTTCCAGGCCCAGTCATTCACCGCCATGGAGTTGGCGAAGGCGTCCGGGCCCACATTCAGGTCCGCATAGGTCTCGAAGTTCTCCGGATATCCAATTTTTGGGGTGAATTTGGCGAGCTTGTCATGTGCTTCTGTCTTCGTGTCGTCGCCCATCCAGTCGATCTCATCGAGATTGCTGGCCATGGCCGCTCGCAAATTCTCTACCAGATCGTCCATGGCTGCCTTGTTCTCGCTCGGGAAGAAGCGCTCGGCATAGACTTTGCCGACACCTTCTCCGACGGAGCCTTCGACGGTTGAGACTGCACGCTTCCAGCGCTCGCGCTGTTCTTCGGCACCGCCCAGTTTCTTGCCATAAAATTCGAAGGTCGCCTCATCCAGGCGGCGGGGCAGGACATCGGCGTGATCGATCAGGAAGTGGGCCGCTAGATAAGCCTTCCAGTCCTCAAGTGAGGCGGTTTGCATGATCTCGAACAGGCCGCCTATGCCGCCGCCCGAGACTTTTTCGATCTGTTCCGCGGTGAGCCCGTTTTCTGCGATCTCTTCGGCTGTCGGAGTGACCTGGCGCACGACAAAGGATTCTTCGCTGTTCAGGCCAAGGTCCATGAGCATCGTCGCCACCGGGAAGTCTCCGCCGAGCTGTTCCAACTCTGCGCGGCTCATCTTGTTGTAGGTGAGGTTGCGATTCCGGCCTGTTGCGCGGTCCCAATGGGCGCGAGCAATACGGGTCTCGAGCGCGATCACGCGGTCTGCCGCCGCCTCAGCCTCCTCGTAGCCTGCTTCTGTCAGCAGGGTGGTCAGCATGGCTTTGTAGGCCGCGCGGATTTCAAGGTTTTTCTCTGTATCGTCGAGATAATAGTCACGGTCGCCAATGCCGAGCCCGGCTTGGGTCACATAGAAGATGTACTGGTCGGTCTGCTTGGAATCGACATCGACCCAGCCCGCGATAGGGGAGGCGTAGCCCGTTGCCGCAAACAGCTTGGCGAGGTCTTCCCGGCTATCGATGTTCTTGATCTTGCTGAGATAGGGCGTGGCGGGGGCGAGGCCAGCGGTTTCGATACCGCTCGTGTCCATATAGGCGTTGTAGACAGAGGCGACCTTGCCTTCGAGTGTGGCTGGATCAGGTTCGGCTTCGGCAAGCTCCTGAATGATATTGAGTACGCGCTGCTCTGACTTTTCAGCCAGCAGAGTGAAGGCGCCATAGCGTGTGCGATCACTCGGGATAACGAAACTGTCGAGCCATTTGCCATTGGCATAGGCATAGAAGTTGTCGCCGGGTGCGATGGAGTCATCGCGCAATGTGAGGTCAACACCCCAGTCCCCCCAATAGTCAGCAGCAGACAGCTCCAGGCCTTCTGCGGTGACATATTTGCCTGCTTCGTTGGGCGTGTTCGAGGATGTTGATGTTACTGCCGCAGTCTCTGCTGACTGACCAGTGTCTTCCGTGGATGCCGGCGAACAGGCGGTGAGGAGGGCAATGGTCGCTGCCCCGAGCATGAGGTGTTTCATTTAAGGTCTCTCCAGTAATATGGATAAAGGCCCGACGCCTGATCCGGGCGGGCCTTTACCGTGTTGCGTACATTTTATTCGGCGGGAGCCATTGGACCAAGTCCGCCATCTTTGCTCGTGCCAATCAATTCATCCTCGTCGATGGTCACTTCTCCGCTATAGGTCTCACCGATCTGGCGGAAAGGCTTGCCGCCCCAGGTCCAGCGGAAGATCCGGCCAATCTCGACACCGACTGCGTAAAGGGCAGGGACCATCAACAATGAGACAAAAAGCGCGAATGCAACAGCTGCGCCCAATGACACAACCATCGGTTTGAGGAATTGTGCCTGAACGGATTTTTCTGCAATCAGTGGCAGGATGCCGACAAAGGTGGTGACGGAAGTCAACAGGATGGGCCGGAAGCGGGATACGCCCCCATCGACCAGCGCCTGAACGGCACCTGCGCCTTCATCCCGCCGTCGATTCACATAGTCGATCAGGACGAGATTGTCGTTGATCACGACCCCTGCGGCTGCAGCAATGCCGAAGAACGAGAACATGGCCATCGGTGTATCAAATATCCAGAGCCCGAAGACTGCTCCGCAATAAGCAAAGGGCAGGGCCATCATCAGCAGCAGTGGCTGAGCGTAGGACCGGAAAGCCACTGCCAACAAGATGTACATCGCGCCGATGGCAATCAGGATCAATCGACCAACTTCTTCCATGAACTTCTGTTCTTCTTCGATGCCGCCCGCCACGCCGCGCTCGACATCCGGGAAGGTCTTCTCGAAGTCTGGCCAGAAATTTTCGTCCATTGAGGCCATGATCTGGTTTCGCCCGCCGTCGCCCAGCACTTCAGAATACACTGAGACTGACCGGGTGCGATTGCGACGAACGATGCGGTTGATCCCTGGTGCGTAATCGAAGTTTGCGACCTGGGTAACCGGAATTTCGCGACCATCGGAAGTGCGAACACGAAGAGAATTCAGGCTGTCCAGATTTTCCCGGGCCGATTCCGGCAAGCGGACCATGACGCGGACATCCTCGCCATCTCTCGGCAGGCGTTGGGCTTCTTCGCCATAATATGCCTGCCGGACCTGGTCGGTGACGCTGGCCAGCGTGATGCCGAGCGTTTCCGCGCCCGGTTTCAGCGAGATACGAATCTCTTCAGCGGCTGAGGAGAGGTTGTCTCCAATATCGTAGGCGTTGGCATAAGTTGCCAGGTGCTCTTTAACTGCGGCAGCCGCTTCACGCAGACGGTCCAGGTCTTGATGGTTGAGGGCAAAGCGCACGCCGCTCTGTTCATCATTGAAGGTGAAATCGAAATTGATTTCTTCAGCATCCTGAATGTCACCGACATTCAGGCGTAATTGTTCGGCTATATCCTTGGACCGCAATCCGACAGGCCGGTCTTCGGGTGGCAAGACCCCAATCCAGGCATTGACGCGCGTCCCGGACGCAACGACAGCGGCATCCTTGATCAGGCCACCCTCTATGTTCGGATATTGTTTGATCGATTCCGCCATCGTAACGTCGATACCGGCTTGCAGCTGGTCGCGGATCTGTTCGAGGCGGGTGTATGGCGTACCGTCTGGCATATCGATTTCGACCCGAACAAGGTCTGCTTCGATTTCCGGCATGAATTTGAAGGGTACGATGCCCATACCTGTGATCCGTGTCGCCAGGAAAAACAGGCAGAAGAAGAACATGACGGTCGCATAGCGGTAGCGGATCGCCAGTTCGAGGAAGGGTTTGTAGAGGTTGTTGGCAAACCAGAGCAGGCTGTCTGCAATCGAGTGCTGCAGCTTCAGCAATTTGCCAGACGGGCCGTCGAAGGACTGGCGCTTCATATGTGACAGATGGCTCGGCAGGATCAGCATGCACTCGATGATCGAGAAGATCAGGGCCGCGACCACGACGAATGTGATTTGCTGGGTAAACATCCGGGTCGGGCCGCTAATGAATGCCCACGGCAGGAAGGCGATGATCGTGGTCAGAACGCCGAACACGACCGGTTTGAGCACGAGTTGCGTGCCGACAATGGCAGCGTCCAGGCCTTCGCGCCGTCCGCTTTCGATCTCGCGGTGAATATTCTCGCCGACTATGATGGCGTCATCCACGATCACCCCGATCACCAGCAAGACAGCGAATGTGGAAAGGATGTTCCAGGAAACCCCGAAATAGGGGAGGAGCAAAATCCCGCCCGCAAAAGCGGTGATGATTCCGATCGTGACCCATAGGGCCACAGTTGGACGCAGGAACAGCAGCAGGACCAGCATGACGAGAACGGCCCCGGTCAATGCAGATTGCTGGATCAAATCCATACGGGCATTGAAAGCCACGGAATCGTCAAACAGGATGTCGATCTTCACGGCTTCCGGGAGGATGCCGTTGGAAGGGTCATTGGCGCGGTCCACATATGCCTTGATGTCGTCAGTATATTCGACAATGTGCATCGTGTTCGGCTGGGGAACCTGCACGAAGACGGTTGGCTCGTTATTGTATGTGGCCTTGAACTTGTCTGTTGCGAAGCCGTCATCGATCGTGGCGACGTCGGCCACGCGGATAGTGCCCTGTTCGGTCGATTGGCGGATGATGATGTTACCAAATTGATCCGCTGTGTCGGCCAATTGCCGAGCCGTGATGGCAACGTCGCCGGTTGAAGATTCAATTCGGCCGCCTGACGAGTTCAGCGAGGATTGACGAATAGCACTGGCCACATCACTGAAGCTCAGCCCGTATCGGCGCAATTGTTCTTCCGATACTTCGATGTTGACTTGTTCGTCGATAACGCCGCCCAGCTGCGCCAGCTCACCCCCGTTAATGTTGGCAATGTCATCACGAACCCGGTCGCCGACGCGCCGCAGCGTGCGTGCGTCCACATTGCCGTGGACGGACAGGCCAATGTAGTTGTTGCGCTGTTCCCAACGTGTCACCTGCGGCTGGAACGCCGCTTGGGGCATATTGTTGATCTGATCGACGCGAATTTTCACGTCATCCAGAAACTTGTCCATGTCGATATCGTCGCGACCCTTGATGTTGACGACACCGAAGCCTTCATTCGCGATCGAGGTGATCCGGTCGAGGCCGTCAATGTCCGCGACAGCCTCTTCAATACGTGTAACGATCTGGTCTTCGACATCCTGTGGCGAAGCGCCATTCCAGGTAACCGATACCGAGGCACCCGTGATGTTCACCACGGGGAACATTTCCTGTTCCATCTTGGTGTAGCCGAAAACTCCGCCCGTGAAGGCGACGATCATCAGAAGGTTTGCGGCGACGGCGTTACGGGCGAACCATGCGACAATCCCCGTCATTGGGCTGCTCCTTCACCTGTGGTTGACGCAATTGCTGCTGGCTCGCCGGAGCTGGAGGATTCCTCGGTCCGCTCGGGCTCGTAAATCGTGATTGTACCATCTTCCATACGTTGCATGACGGTGATGCTCATACCTTCGAACGGGGCCTGGATGGGGCTGGTGATGGCCAGTTCACCGGGCTCGACACCTGACGCAAGATAGGCTCCATCAGGATCGGAGTAGATCAGCTTCACCTGGCGGATCGCCAGCTTGCCTTCGTCTGGCAAGCCGACGAATAGGCGATCATCTCCGCGTAGAGCGCCGCGTGGTGCAATCAGCACGTTTTCGAGTGTTTCCCCCTGAATGATGGCGGTCACGAAAAGGCCGGGTGCCATGGGTGCGTCGCCATCGGCGCCAGCGCCATACGGATCCTGAAGTTCGGCTATGACATTGATCTGGCGGGTTTGCGAATTCACAGCGGCTGCCGTCCGGACGACCTGTCCGTGCCACTCGCGCTCTACGCCGCCAACCGTGGCGCGGAAGGTCACATCCGGACCGGGCTGGGCCTTGCTGGAACTGAAGGCAAGGGGCAGGCCCAGACGCCCCATTTCGGCGTCCTTGAGCGGCAGGGCGACTTCAACAACATCATTGGCGAAGATCTGGCCAAGTGACTGGCCGACAGAGACGACTTGACCAATATCAACATTGCGTTCCCGCACGCGGCCGGCAAAAGGTGCGTAGACGGCCGTTCGGTCAAGCGCCAATTGGGCGTCTTTCAATTGGGCTCTGGCAGATTCCAGCGCTGCGCGAGCGCCTGCCAGCTGAGGTTCACGGCGGGCGAGGGGAGAGGCGTCGGAAATACCGAGGTCCTCGATGTCCTGTAGCGCCAGTTCAGCTTCGGCCTCTTCGAGGGCAAGGGCCTGCTGGGCGCTGGCCACGGTAGACTGGGCGCGTACAACTGCCAGTTCATAGTCAGCCGCCTCAACACGGACGAGCAGCTGACCTTTGTTGATGAAACCGCCATCGATGAAGTCAGGGGATACGTAGGAAATCCGGCCGGAAATTTGCGGGGCCACGATGATCTCGCGTCGCGGTCTTACCTCGCCTTGCGACTCCACGACGAGCGTCAGGTCGCCCTGGCGAACGGGCTCCGCAAATACATTCAGGCCGGCGCGGGCTTCCTCGGCTTTTTCAGGTTTGGGTTTGATCGCTGACAGAGCGGCCACGCCGCCGATACCAACCACGGCGAGGATCCCGATCGGAATCAAAACTGAAATGAGGCGTCCCATGACTTATTCTCCTGCCGCTATTCTGCGGCGCTTTCTTGCGGGGCTTGAACGGTGGTCGAGGCAGTCTGTACGGGCAGGCCGCCCCCAAGGGCTAGATGGTAGGAAATCCGGTTCGAAGCACGCGATGCGCGCGCGGAAACCAACTGGCTCTCAGAAGTGAGACGCCGGGTCTGGGCATCGATCAGATTGAACACGGTGATCGTACCACTTGTGTACTGGCGCTCGGCCAGTTCTTCGGCAAGGCGAGCCTCTTCCAAGGCGCGCAATTGCGCATCCTCTTGCAGGGCGAGATACGTGTCGGCTGCGATAGCGTCCTCGACTTCTCCCCACGCCGTCAGCGCAATGCCAGCATAGCTCGCAATCGCTGATTCTGCTTGCGCCACAGCGGCATCACGCTGGGCGTCCAGGCGCCCGCCCGTGAACAGTGGCTGGATCAGGCTTGCCACGAGCCGGGCGGCAATCCGCTCTGGATCGACCATGTCTGCAAATTCGGACTCGCTGGTAGAAATAGAGCCGGTCAAGCGCAGGGCGGGCAGCATGGCGAGGCGCGCTTGTTCCGCGCGCAGGCCGGCAGCAATGATACTCGCTTCGGCGCTCGCCACATCCGGGCGACGCGATAGCAACAGCATTGGATTGCCTTCTACGACCAGCGTTTCCAGCACCGGCAATTCAGCCGTGGCTTCGATTTCGGTTGCCGGATAGCGGCCTAGCAGGATTTCCAGCCGACGTGCGGCCTCACCTGATTGCTGACGGCGTTGAGCAATACTGGCTTCTGCGCCAGCAAGTGCGCTGCGTGCGGTGCGCACATCCAATGCTTGGGCCACTCCGCGCTGGAATCGGCGTTCGGTCAGAATGCGAACCCGGTCGCGTGCTTCATAAGTCAGTACTGCCACGCGCTCCTGCGCCAGTGCAGCGTTCAGATTGATCCAGGCAATGGCAGTTTGAGCGGCAACAGACAACTCGGCGGCGGCAAAGTCGGCTTCGGTTGCGGCAAGATCTGCTTCTGCGGCGGCAATACCACGTCCGAGCCGGTTCCAAAGATCGGCTTCCCAACTCGCATCAAGGCCCAGACCGTAAATTCCGTCCGTCGCTCGATCAAGATCACCGCCAACTTCAAAGGAATTGGATGTGACTCCAGCGCTGATGGAGCCGTCAATACTGACGGAACGCTGAGAACGGGCCGTGCGGATTGACGCAGCAGCTGCCCGGACAAGTGCGGCGCGTGATTCAAGCGTAGGGCTATTGGCCAGAGCCTCGCGCACCAGACTTTCCATGACCGGATCGCTGAACTGGCTTAGCCAGTCGCCGGTATTCGCCTGACCAGCAACACCTGATGCCGCCCAATCCACTGGAGCGTCAGGCGCGATGGCAAAAATCTCCTCGCGATTTCCATCAATGCCGGGCAAATTTGCCTGTGATGTTGCGCAGGCCGCAAGAATTGCCGGGGCTAGTAGTAGAATTGATCGTGTCATGCCGTCGGCAACGCTCCTTTTTCCAGACGTCGGATACGCCCGCTCTAGTCGACTGTCAATGATAAATTATCGTTTTTCAATAATTACATTTAGTTGCACAAATGCCGCTTGTGGTTGTGATACGTCGTGAAGGGCTTGGCAGATGTCTGGTTGCGTATTAGCGGCTTCGAGACCTGAAGTCTTTGAGTAGTTAGTTAACAGGAGCATGAATGAGCGAAGGCATGTCAGCCGACGCAAAACAGTCCGCTCGTAGCGCCCTCTCGCGGCGCGCGAGAGACTTCATAACGCTTGTGTGCTGCTTCGGTTTTATCCTTCTTTTGATGTGGATTACAGGTGCAATTGGCCTGATTGAGGCGATTGCTGCCCTGTTGGTGGCCATGTCCGTCGCGACAGCCATCTTCGTGGGAACCGCGACGATCCTTCCCATCAGTCCACGGCTCTCGGTTGAGCCAGCGCTCGTTCAGCCGAATATTCAGGAATCTGCCATTCTTTTGGATGCATTGCCGCTGCCGGCTTTCGAGATTGATGACGAGCAACGCATTGTCACAATGAACGAAGAGGCGGAGTTCATTCTGCGGCTTGATGGGCGTGTAAACCCCCGCGCCAGTACCGTCATCCGGTCGCCGGGGCTGCTTTCTGCAATCGAGAATGCGATCCAGACTGGCACGGTCGAGCCGATGGCTGTGGAGGTCGAGAGCGGGCCGGACGAGACGTGGCGGGCGCATGTATCGCGACCCGGCCGGGCAAGACGTACGCTCGTCGTTCTGGAAGACCTCACCCCTGTTCGCCGCGCCGCGCGGGCGCGATCAGACTTTCTGGCTAATGCGAGCCATGAATTGCGCACGCCGCTGACTGCGCTGTCGGGCTTTATCGAGACGATGCGGGGCCCTGCCAAGGATGACAAGGATTCCTGGGACCGATTTCTGGCCATCATGGCCGGTGAGACCGAGCGCATGTCGCGATTGATCGCGGATTTGCTGTCCCTGTCGCGGATCGAGTCTTCTGAACATGTATCGCCGCGCGAACGCGAGGAATTTCGGGACATTGTCTCCGATGCCACACATGCTTTCAGCGCCATCGCGGCGGAGAAGGGGGTACGGCTGGTGGTTCAGTCGGATGTTGGGCCCATGCCGGTGATCGCCCACCGCGACGAGATGATTCAGGTCGCGGAGAATCTCGTTTCAAACGCCCTGAAGTATTCAAAGGAAGGCGGACAGGTAATCCTGAGCTTTGGTATAGCCTCCGGTATGGCCGAAGCACGCTTGAAAGCGGGGCAGACCTGGGCCAGCAGCGAGCGCATGACCTTGTTGCCCGCGTCAAGCCGGCCAGGCACGCAGGAGCGCGCCATCTGGATGCGCGTAGAAGATCAGGGACCGGGGATCGAGCGTGAACACTTGCCACGTTTGGGCGAACGCTTTTACCGCGCCGATCAGAGCCGGGGGGGCAAGATCACCGGCACAGGGCTCGGCCTGGCCATTGTGAAGCATATCATGGCCCATCATCGCGGCGGATTCTCGGTAGAGACGCGCATTGGCGAGGGGACGGCTTTCGGAGTCTGGTTGCCTGCTGCGCGCGAGGAGGGTTTGTCCGACTAGTCGCGTGCGCGGCGCGCTGCATCAAACCAGTCGGTCACCATATTGCCTGGCAAGGCGTGCAGATCATGCAACCAGTTTGGCAGATTCTGCAGGGCACCTGCAGTGTCTTCCCAGCGACGCAAGTTTACGTCAGCGGCAATCTGAAATGCATCGCGCAATTTGTCTTCGGTCATCGGAGTCGCCATGCCTTTGGGCGCCATGACCGACATGCTTTTCTGAGTGGCAATCAGGGTTTCGAGCGTCGCAGCTGTCATGGACAGGCCCGCGCGCCACGGAGTTAGCCAGAGTTCGAGCATTGCATTACCTCACATTCCTACAACAGACATAGGGCTTAATGCTGCGCTGCACAACAAATCCCGTGCCATTGCGTATTTCATGCCCTGTTTCCGCCACAGCGGAATGCGACTAGGATTCCTGCAATGCCTGCCGATACGCTCCCGCCGAATTTCGTGCCATCCCCCGCCCGGGGCAGGGTGTTGGTATTCGATTCCGGCATGGGTGGTTTGACCGTTGTGGAAGAAATACGCGCCTTGGGACCGGCGCTAGGTATCCATTACTCTGCTGACTCTGCCTTTTTCCCCTATGGTGAGAAGTCCGATGAAGCCTTGCAGGCGCGTTTGCCGGCAGTTGCCAAGGCGCTGTGCGATAAAGTCAAGCCGGATGTCTTCGTGATTGCCTGCAACACAGCGTCGACTCTGGCTCTGCAGGACGTGCGGGCTGCTCTGGATATTCCGGTTGTTGGAACAGTACCGGCTATCAAGCCAGCGGCTCAATTGTCCCAGACCGGCACTATCGGTTTGCTGGCAACCCCCGGAACGGTGCGGCGCGCCTATACGGCTGAACTCATTTCCAATTTTGCGCGAGATGTGGACGTTGTGATGCATGGCAGTATCGAACTGGTGAAACTCGCAGAGGCGCATGCGCGCGGCGAGGATCTGCCGATCAATGCCTTCGAGGCAGTCCAGAAGCCTATGTTCGACGCTCCGGGTGGGGACCGGATCGATACGGTCGTATTGGCGTGCACGCATTTCCCGCTCGTGCGGGCGCAATTGGTGGCCAGTGCCCCGCGGCCTGTCAGCTATATTGACTCAGGAGCGGCGATCGCGCGCCAGACCATCCGTGTGCTTCCGCCAGAGACTGAAGCGCAGGGAATTGGGGGCCATGCGTGGCTGACCTCGTTGCCTGAAGACGTGCCAGATCTGGCGCTTGTCCTCAGGCGGTACGGGTTTCCTAACGTTCAGCGTGTGCCGGACGCGCCGATCGAGATCACTTCTGCGCCGACCGCATTGTAGAGGCTTGGCCAAGGCGCATCGTGAACGCGGGCGACCAGAGTTTCCCCGAAGCCATTGAAGCGACTGGACATGGCCCGGCCGTAGGCGCCCAGGTTTCCGAATTCCAGATAGTCACCTTCTTCGAGGCCGGCAGGCAGCCAAACTTTGGCAGGGAACTTGTCGGTAGAATCGCAAGTCGGGCCGTACACGGTGTACTCAACAAGTCGGCCAAGCGTGCGTCCATTGCTTGGCAGGGCCCGCATCGGGAACGACCAGCGCTCGTGAACTGCATCATAGAGGGCGCCATAAGAACCGTCATTGATGTAGATCGCGTCATCCTTCACCAACTCAATACGGGCAAGCAGGCTTTCCGACTCGGCAACCAGCGCGCGGCCGGGCTCACACCACAACTCGGCGTTTTCAAGAACGAACATGTTCTCGAAGGCCTGCTCAACCATCGCCGCATAGTCTTCCAGAGATGGCGGAGGATTGTCCGCATAGATCGAAGGGAAGCCACCGCCGACATCCACGATATCAACCGTGACCGAAGCCGCGATGATGATGCGGGACACATCGGCCATAGCCGTCCACCAGGCGGTAGGCTTCATCGCCTGGCTGCCGACATGGAAGGATACGCCCAGTTCGTCCGCATAATGGCGGGCTTCACGCAGGATCTCGGTCGCGTCTTCTGCGCTGGCACCGAATTTACCTGCCAGCGGCAGAGCAGCACCGTCACAGGATACAGCGATCCGTACAATGATCGTAAGGTCCTTGGCGTAGCCGGTTTCCTCGAGGATCTTGTGCAGTTCCTGCATCGTGTCGGTGACAAAAATTCGTACACCAAACTCGTGATAAGCGCGCTGGATGGCGCGGCGGTTCTTCACAGGGTGCAGGAAGGCCATGCGGGCGCCCGGGAATTTGCGATGGATCAGTTCGATCTCTGGCAGCGATGCCGTATCGAAACTGCGTACGCCAGCTTCCCAGAGGGCTTCGAGCACATGCTCGCCCGGGTTCGCCTTCACGGCATAGAATGGCTCGCCAGGGAACTTTTCCTTGAACCATTTTGCGGCTGCAGTGACCCGCTCCGGGCGGAAACACCATACCGGCAGATCAGGCTGCGCATCGGCAACAATATTATAGGGGGTAGCATAGGAGTGCATGACACCTAACCTCCAAAGGGCTTTTAACCAGCTTTGGGCGTTAGTACAGGGGGCCCCCAGTTTAAGGGTTGGCCCAGATGTCCGCCACATCGATTTCGAGGGGCGATGTAGGGGACTCTTTTCGGTCATGCAAGCAAAAATTTCGGGCAACCTGATATTTTTGTCACCCACACATCACATTGAACGGGTAGGGACCTTGCTTTATGGGCATCAGGCCGGGTGCCAACGCCCCTCAGCCAGATGTCGTTCGCCGGAGCCATGATCGCATGACAGCCAGAATTGGCAGTATTCTTTTCCCCCTCGTTCTTTTGTTCTCGGCTGCGTGCGGCCGGACTGACCTGTCTGATCTGGACACGGGAGACACCATCCCGCCGCCACCTGTCAGCGCAGACGGCACACACAAAATTCGCATAGTCGGTTCCTCCACGGTCGCGCCGTTTGCAACAACCGTTGCCGAGCGTTTTGGGGCGACCACGCGTTATCCGACCCCCATAGTGGAAACCACAGGGACGGGCGGGGGGTTCAAGACATTCTGCCAGAAAATCGGACCGGATCGTCCGTCGATCTCGGACGCCTCACGCATGATTACTGAAAGCGAACAGGCGCTGTGTGCCGAAAATGGGATAACCGAAATAACGGCCTTGTCGGTCGGGTTCGATGGGATTGTGCTGGCCAATGCTCGTCAGGCTCCGACTCTTGACCTGACGAAGGAGGAAGTGTTCCTCGCGCTGGCGGCTCACATTCCAGATGGGCAGGGCGGTTTCCGCCCCAATCCCTACAAGAACTGGTCCGAGATCAGCCCGGACTTGCCTGACGAGCCAATCATGGTGCTTGGACCGCCGCCTACATCTGGCACGCGGGATGCCTTCACCGAGCTCGGCATGGAGCAAGGCGCGCTTGCCTTGCCGGAATTGGTGGAGTTAAAGCAGGCTGACCCGGCAGCCTTCCGGCTGCGCACGCATACGATTCGTACCGATGGTGCGTGGATCGACCTTGGTGAAAATGATACGGCGATCATCCAGTCGCTGATCAAGACACCAACGGCTGTGGGCGTGCTAGGCTATTCTTTTCTCGAGCAGAATGGAGATCGCGTGAAGGCGGCGCATCTGGATGGCGTACCGGTGACCTTCGAGGCCATCGCGTCAGGCGAGTATGGCTTGTCGCGCAGCATGTACATCTATGTGAAGAACCAGAATATCCCGCTCGTACCGGGCCTGACCGAATTCGTTCAGGAATTTGTATCAGACCGCGCCATGGGGCCGGATGGCTATCTGCTCGAAAAGGGCCTGATCCCGTTACCGGATGAATTACGCATTGCCGAGCAGGAGGTGGCCCGACAGCTCGAGACAAGGGTTGCCCGCGAATAGCTATAGGCTGGGCAAGGTTGGCTTCTTCCGGCGGCGCAGCCTGATCTTTTGCCAGAACCGCTTGCGGGCGGGGGCTGGCAGCGGCTGCAAATTCTCGATGAAGGCTTCGGCGCAGGCGCGCCAGCTATAGGTCTCGGCATAGGCGCGGCACGTGGCGCGGCTGAGCGAGAGACAGGCGACAGCGCCTTCGGCAAGATTGCCGCCAGCAGGTGTAATCGTCCCGGCATCGGAGCCCGGGATAACATCGCGCGGACCGGTCGCATCATAGGCCGCAACCGGTGTGCCGGACGCCATGGCTTCCAGAACAACAAGTCCGAATGTGTCCGTCATGCTCGGAAAGACAAAGACATCTGCGCCAGCATAGCAGGTCGCGAGTTCTTCATTGAACTTTGCGCCCAGGAAGACGACGTCTTTATAGCGCTTCTGCAATTCCTCGCGCTGCGGGCCATCGCCAATGATCACTTTCGTGCCCGGCAAGTCCAGTTCGGCAAAGGCTTCGATGTTTTTTTCCACGGCGACGCGGCCGACATTCAGGAAAATCGGGCGTGGCAGGCCCTCAAACGGGTCGCCCGGCTGACCTTCCTCGATGCGGCGCTCCGGGGTGAACATGTTGGTGTCCACACCCCGGCTCCAGGCGACGAGATTGATGAAGCGCTGGGCCTCCAGCTCCTTCACCATGGAGGGGGTCGGTACCATGACCTTTCCGGAATATTTGTGGAACCAGCGCACAAAGGAGTATCCAGCCCGGGTGGGGACCGGTAGTCGCGCTGAAACATATTCTGGAAATCGTGTATGATAGGCGGTCGAAAAGGGGTGTTTCACCATGAGGCACATGGCGCGCCCGGCCATGCCGAGGGTGCCTTCGGTAGCGATATGGATAGCGTCAGGCTCGAATTCGTGGAACCGATCTTCAATCCTGCGCCGGGCGAACAGGGCCAGCTTGATTTCCGGATAGGTCGGCAGTGGCATGGTTCGAAACCCCTGGCCGGGATGAACAATCTCCCAGACATGGCCCATAGCCTCGGTTTCTTCGATCACGCGCTTCATTGTGCGCACGACGCCATTAACCTGAGGATCCCAGGCGTCCGTAACGAGCATGATGCGCATGAGCGCTCCTTCAACAGCCTCAGCCAGTCCCGCGCCAATGTGGCCGTGTTGGTGCACTGCGTAAAGAGGCCGGGATGCGTTGAACTTCTCTCGCATCGGGTCATGTGAAAAGATATAGATAATTCGGAATTGGTGCAGATCGGGGCAGGACTAACCCGTTTGCACCACATTCAGGCTGATAATTGCTCCTACGCCTACAGGCTCACACTTACCGGACCAGTACCCATATGGCTGACACGCTCGCGCTTGAAAAAATTGACTGGCATGCACTCGACCAGATTAAGTTTGCGGATGAGGAGGCCTTGCTGGAGGATCTGCTCAAACAGACACCACTATCCGATGACTTGCGCCAGGCAACCATGCGTCGAGCGCTGGAACTGGTCGAGACCGCCCGTGCGCGTGGCCGCGATAAGGGCATGATGGAAAGCTTCCTTGAGGAGTTTGGTCTGTCGAATGCAGAAGGTCTGGCCTTGATGTGTCTGGCCGAGGCGCTGCTGAGGGTGCCCGACGCCGAAACGCGCGATGAGTTGATTGCAGAGAAAATCCGCTCCGGCGACTGGAGCGCGCACCAAGGACAGTCCGAATCCTGGCTGGTAAATGCCTCCACCTGGGGGTTGATGCTGACCGGGCAAGTAATTGGTGTGCCTGCAAGCCTGAAGAAAGGACCCGCGAAGTTTATTCAGGGCCTGATCCGCGAAAGCGGTGAACCGGTCATCCGCGCTGCCATGATGCAGGCCATGCGCATCATGGGTGAACAGTTTGTTCTCGGACGGACCGTGAAGGATGCCCAGAAGCGCGGACGCAGAATGGTCAAGGCAGGGGATGCAGCGCATTTCAGCTTCGACATGCTCGGGGAAGGGGCCCGCACCGCCGAAGATGCCGCGCGTTACCTGAAAGCTTACCAGCACGCGATTGATGGCGTTGCCGCCGAAAAGGATAAATCCACCGCGCCGGAACAAGGTAATGGCGTATCGGTGAAAATGTCAGCGCTTCACCCGCGCTACGAAGCGGTAAACCGAGCGCGGATCATGGATGAAATGTATCCGTCCGTGCTGGAGCTATGTGAACGCGCAGCGAAAGCCAATATCAACCTCTGTCTTGATGCGGAGGAAGCTGACCGGCTGGTGCTCAGCTTGCAGATTCTTGATCGGCTCGCGCGGGAACCTTCGCTGAGGAACTGGAACGGGCTGGGGCTGGCTGTTCAGGCTTACCAGAAGCGCGCAGGTGATGTGATCGACCGGCTGAAAGATCTCGCCGAGCAGACAGGCCATCGTTTCATGGTGCGGCTCGTGAAGGGCGCATACTGGGACAGCGAAATCAAGCATGCCCACGTCGAGGGCTATCCGAACTTCCCGGTCTTCACCACAAAGGCCGGGACCGACTTCAACTATCTGGCCTGCGCGCGCAAGATGCTGGAAGCCAAGGATGCCATCTACCCGCAATTTGCCACGCACAATGCGCACTCGGTTGCCGCGATCGAGATGCTCGCTGATGAGATTGGGAACTCGACATTCGAGTTCCAGCGCTTGCATGGTATGGGAGAGGCGCTCTATGGGGCTGCCGGTCTAGGCCGCCGCGTACGGGTCTATGCACCTGTCGGTGCGCACAAAGACTTGCTTCCATATCTGGTGCGACGCCTGCTGGAAAATGGCGCGAATACAAGCTTTGTACACTCCTTCCTTGATCCGGACGTGCCGCCTGAACAGGTTGTGGCGGATCCCATCGTCAAGGTGGAGGTCGGTCCCCGACGTCACCCGCGCATCCCGACGCCGCCACGGCTGTATGGCGCTGAACGTCGCAACTCCACCGGTCTCGACCTCAGCCAGCGCAGTGTGCGCGATGAGATGGCCGCCGCGATCAAGAGTTTCCGGGACAGCCCTTCGATTGCGGCTGGACCTATCGTGTCTGGCAAAGCGGTCACAGGTGGTGGAGAGATGATCCGCGTGCCGTTTGATACCGAGACCGTTCTTGGCAGCTGCCGGGAAGCGCAGGATGACGATATCGACCGGGCACTGACAGCGGCGACCCGGTTTCAGCCCGGCTGGGATGAGCTCGGCGGCGCGGAGCGAGCGAAACATCTGCGTGCCATGGGCGACGCGCTTGAGGAAAATGCCGAACGGCTGATCGCGCTGATGGCTCGCGAAGCCGGCAAGACGTTGGCGGATGGTATTGCGGAAGTCCGGGAAGCAGTCGATTTTTGTCGCTACTACGCCATGCAGGCGGAAGCGGAATTCACGACACTGCAGAAATTACCCGGGCCGACTGGCGAAACCAATCACATCTCCCTGCACGGCCGCGGTGTATTTTGTTGCATCAGTCCATGGAACTTCCCGCTGGCTATTTTCACGGGTCAAGTTTCCGCGGCATTGGCTGCGGGTAACACGGTGGTGGCAAAGCCGGCAGAACAGACGCCCCTGATTGCGTTCGAGGCGGTGAAACTGTTCCAGAAGGTCGGGTTGCCAGGTGACGCCTTGCATCTATTGCCGGGCGGGGGGGAATCGGTTGGCGCCAAGCTGATCGGAGACCTTCGTGTATCCGGCGTATGCTTCACCGGCGGGACGACGACAGCCCGGATCATCAACAAGACACTGGCGGACCGCGACGGTCCGATTACACCGCTGATCGCCGAAACAGGCGGTTTGAACAGCATGTTCGTCGATACAACGGCGCTGAGAGAGCAAGTCATAGATGATGTTATTGACTCCGCCTTTGGGTCAGCGGGCCAGCGTTGTTCCGCGCTTCGGATCGTGTTCCTGCCGAACGAGACTGCAGACCATCTGATCGAAGGCTTGATCGGTGCGATGGACGAGCTCAACATCGGTGACCCCGGTCAGCCAAACACCGATTTGGGTCCCGTGATCGATGCAGAGTCCCGCGCTTCCCTTCAGGCCTATGTCCAGATGATGAAGGACGAGGCTAAGGTGTTGCACCAATTGTCGCCCGGCCGGATCGGCGAAACGGGCTATGGGTTTGGTCCCGCGCTGATTGAGCTGAGTTCCATCGACCAGATAACTGAGGAGAAGTTCGGCCCGATCCTTCATGTACTGCGGTACGATCCGGATGACATTGCTGAAGTTGGCGCAATGATGAGAGGCAAGGGATACGGACTGACACTGGGCGTTCATTCGCGGCTCGAAAGCTTTCAGCAGGAGGTGCGCGACGCCTATCCTGTTGGCAATACGTATGTGAACCGGTCAATGACGGGGGCTGTTGTGGGTGTACAGCCTTTTGGGGGAGATGGCTTGTCTGGCACCGGCCCGAAGGCCGGTGGCCCGCACTACTTGCATCGTTTCGCAACTGAGCGCACCCTGACGGTGAACATTACGGCACAGGGCGGGGACGCTGAGTTGCTCAGCCTATAACGGAGTTTTGCATGAAGAGACTTGCCTTGATTGCGTTGACGGGGGCGCTTTTGCTGGCGGCTGGGTGTCAGAAACAGGTTCGGGACTTGTCGGACGTGAGTGAAACGTCAAGTGAGGTTGACGAGGCAGGTGAAGAAGACACCGCGATTGATGTAGCGACAATTGCTTCGGTAGACGAACTTCCCCGCGAGATCATCGTCGATGATGAGTTTCTCAAGGCTGAGGTCACAATTGATGAGGCCGTGTTCTCCAAGGCGCCAGCCATTGGCATGGATCTGGTAGAGAATGCACAAATCCGGATCGAGGCGATGTCGGAAGACGCCCAAGCCTACAAAGCGGCAGACCCGGATTACTTCCGAGCCTATGGCCTACGGATCAATTGGGATATCGTAGCTGAGAGTGGAAATGTTGTGAGCCTCGAAGGCTTCCATTATACGTTCACTGGCGGCGCACATGGAAATTACTTCACCGCTGGACGGCTCTATAACGGAGCGACTGGCGAACCGATGCGGCTCAGCAGTTTTCTTCGTGAACCGCAGGCTGCCATTCAGACGCACATGAATGAAGTATGGACGGAAATAGCCCGGCAAAAAGTCAAGAAGAGCGGAAATGTATCAGACCTTGAGCGTTTCAGGAGCGAGGCGATGGAGCTGGTTAGCGCTGACATGGTTCTGGCGGGGGAAGTGAACTTCGTGCCATCGACTCTGCCCGGCAGGTTCGGCGGGTATGCAGTTCACTTTGCCCCCTATGACATCGGCTCATATGCGGAAGGATCCTATCATGTCACAATTCCTCAATCAGTGTTCCGTGAGTCCGTGAAGCAGCAATATGTATCTTTGTTCGATGGAGAACCTGCCGCCGTTGAACGATTGGGCGAGTAGCGCGAGATTATTCGACCGTATCGTGATCAATCTCGAGAAGTCTCAGACGTGACCCGGTTATTGGTGAGACTTCTACAAGACCCGGCCAGCCCTTGCTGGAACTCAGGGTCGCATAGAGAAGGGCCGCGCTCGGATCAGCGCTCGTCTCAGGCAGGGTGCAAATCGCTACATAGCTATAAGGTGCAAGCGCTTGCGTGCGCAGCTCCGGGTTTGTCAACGCAAAGGTCTGGAAGACGCGTTCGATGCCTGGGGAGGCTCTGTGAAACGGCATCGCGGCAATCTTGTGTGGGGAGCCTGTGTCGGAGATGTATTCCGCCAGCGTGAGAGACAGGCCGAGCGGTGCCATGATCCTAGAGGCCGGTAACGTCTCCAGGCTGGAGAGATCGGCATCCCGGCATGCATCGCCCTCCATGTAATCGATCAAGGTGAGCGCCCGGCCTGTTGGTTTGATGAGCAGGGCGAAGCTGGCCAGCAGGAGCGCGGGCGGCAACAAGACCGCGATGGCTCTTCGTGCGCCCCCATTCTCCCTTACCCTCTCGATGAACAGGGGGAGGAAGAGGGGCAGGAGCGCGGCGGGAAATTTGAAGTTTCGCATTTGCCAGGCTGTGAGCAGTGTGCCCAGCGTAGCTATCAGCAGTAGGATCAGAACGGGAGACCGGTAAGTCTTGGGGTTCATCCATGCGCCGAGTGTGAGCGCCAGTAGAACCATGAAGATGAGCACGAGTAGGTTCTCGCCACGTGCGAAGGCACTCGCAGGTCCCTTTTCCTGGATGACATTCGAGATCCAGTAAGTATGGGCAGTCTCATTGATCATGGTGTAGGGGCCTGCATGGCATTCGGGAAACGCCGTCCACAGAACGCCCAGAACAACAAGCGCACCTGCCACGAGCACTCCTAGTCGCGCGGTCGGGCTGTGCAGGCCAAGACGTTTCCAGATGATAGGCGCACCCGCAGCTACGACTCCAGCCGCTATCAAGGCGCTGGCCCAAGGGGCTGACAGGGCATCGCACTGCGTCTGGAAAAGTGCCCCGCCGGTCAGGAGCAGCCCGGCGGGCAGGGTGAATGCCAACAATGACCATCCAGTGAGGCTCAACCTCGCCACCATGGTTGAATTTGGTGCGAGGGCCGCGTGGATAGCTACTCCTGCAAGGGCGAGCGTAATGTAGGGCGCGCACTCGAGGCCGACAGCGATGGAGAGGACGCTTGCGACGCCGACGAGAATGCCTGCAAACCGATGTTTCGACACGATCCCGAGGCAGAGCGCAAGCAGCAGGACGATCTGCACATTGTGATGGTCGACCCGGTTTGGCATGAACTCGATTACGGCAAACAGGGAGGCGACCGCCGTAGCGCCAATCTGCGGCAGGCTTGGCTGCTCCCCAAGGATCTCCCGGATCAGCCGCACGGCCAGCCACGCATATGCGATGAGCCAGAGCAGTGGAACGACAAAACGAGCTATCTCGAACGCCGCGTCCTGTCCAAAAGCGGGATGGAATAGCCAAGTGACCAGCACATATGGTAGATCAACCAGACGCGACCAAGGTGAGACGTACGACTCCGGCATGGCCAGGAAGGGCCACGTCAAATCATGCCACTCACCATCGCGCAGCAGGTCGGCGATTTGCAGCCGCCGGGCGATGTCGTCAATATCCTGAACCGTGCTGCCATTAACGGCGTCGCCAGCCAGCAGACCTATGGCAATGAGCAGAAAAGTCCCTATCGGCAGCAGTGACGAGAGCCGAGAGCGTAGCGATGTATTTTCAGGTTGCACCGCGTGCTGACTCCCCATCGTCCAGGGGTGCACACTAGGCTGAAAACATGAAGAAAAGCCCAAAACAAGCCCAGAGGGCCGGTGTCAGTCGTTGCAGGCCTGATAGGAAAAGTCTCGCCGGTTGGACCCGTCTTCCAGCGCAATATGCGCTTTCAGAGTGTCGCCCTCGCGTTGGTAGTGAATTAGCTGCGGATAGTCGTGTGCGCTGTTGATGAAAGTAACCGACTGGTCCCCCTGCAGGCTTTCCACGAATTTCGACGGGCCAACGCCCGCCGGATAGACATTGAGCACGTAGAGCGGGCCGGGTTTGATGCGCATCTGCTCAAAAAAGCTCACGCCGCCATCACCCAATGTCACCGCATAGCCGAAAAGATAGCCCGCTTCCGGAATTGACCAGACTTCCTTTGATGTTCCGCTTTCGCTGATCCAACAGCCTGTAATCCACGCTAAAGGGTGCGCGGGCGGACCTGGTTCGACTGGACCGGTTGATGTGCAGCCAGCCAGCGCAAGAAGTCCAAGCAAGCTTCGTTTCATGTGATCACCTGCATTCAGTCGGGGCTCTAGTCCCCTGATACCATGAAATGCGCCATCAGAGTCGTAACCGGCTTGGCGCGTTCATCCTGCCACGCCTCTGCGCGGACCGAACACATGCGCCGCCCCATCTTGGTGATTTCTGCGCGGGCGTAGAGGTCTTTGGCGTGGCCTTGGCGGAGATAGTCGATCGTCAGATTGATAGGCCGCGGCGGACGCTCAAGATGCTCGGTAACCAGAAACACTTGTGCCTGCGATGTCAGTTCCAGAAAGGCGGCGATGGCACCGCCGTGAATGGCCTTGATCATGAAATTGCCAATCAGCTTTTCCTGATACGGCATGATCATGGTCATTTCGTCGCCCATGACTTCGCATCTCAAGCCCATTTCCTGGGCGAGGGGGGTGCGAGCAATGAAGGCGCGGACTTCATCGGCGCGCGTCTGTTCAGTCGTATCCATGTCATTCGCCACTACATCGTCCTCATGCTGTCAACCGAGCGCGGTTTGTTGATGGCGAATGCACCTGCGGCGGTGGCAATCACCTTGTCGCGGCTCTCATGATAGGCCCAAGCGCGGGTGAAGCAGATGTTCCGCGTCACGTGATAGCATTCGGCTTCGCCAATAATGTCGCGTCCCTTGTCAGCCGGGCGCATATAGTCGAGACGCAAGTCCAGTGTCGCCACGAAACGCGGTTTGGGCAGGGCAGAGCTGGCGGCCGTACCGCACAAATTGTCAAGAAATGCGGTCAGGACGCCGCCATGAATCACGCCGGTGTCCGGATCACCCACCAGGCGTTCTTTCCAGGGCTGCAGGCCCCAGACATGACCTTTCTCAATACGGGTAAACCGGAACGCCATGCGGCGTCCCCACGGGATACCGCCACTGATCATGTCTATGTTTTCGTTCATGACCTCCCAAGGCGCGGGAGATGACGCGGCGTCATCGCTCATAATGGTCCTCATTCGTTTGACGAGTCGTTCTGCCCGGATAACATCATTGGCGATAGAGCAAAACAAAGAGCTCATGTGGAGGAAGATGAGATGGCATTTGATGGCGTGACGAAGCCCAAGGTTTGTATCATTGGGGCAGGGTGCTCCGGCTTCACGATGGCCAAGCGTCTGAAGGATTATGACATCCCGTATGATTGTTTCGAGATGTCGGACAATATCGGCGGCAATTGGTATTACAAAAACCCGAACGGCGCTTCGTCTTGCTATCAGTCTCTCCATATCGATACGTCGAAGTGGCGCCTTGCCTTTGAGGATTATCCGGTTCCTGAGGATTGGCCGGATTTCCCCCACCATTCCCAACTGCTTCAATACTTCCACGACTATGTCGATCATTTTGGGTTGCGCGAAACAATCACGTTCAACACGGCGGTGACCGATGTCGCGGACTTGCCCGGCAATCGATGGAAAGTGACGCTATCAACCGGTGAAAGCCGCGAATATGACGCCGTTATCGTGGCGAACGGACATCACTGGGATCCGCGCATGCCGGAATATCCGGGGTCGTTCGATGGTTATCAGGTACATTCGCACAATTATACGGATCCGTTCGAGCCATATGACTTCCGGGGCAAGCGCGCCATGATTGTTGGCGGCGGGAATTCGGCCATGGATATCTCGTCGGAGCTTTCCCAGCGTCCCCTGACCGAGCGCCTGTTTATATCCATGCGTCGAGGTGTCTGGGTCTTGCCGAAATACATGGATGGACAGCCGGCCGACAAGGCCGTGTTGCCAGGCTGGTTGCCATCGGGGATTGGGCGTGCGTTGGCGCGCAAGAAGATCAAGAAGACTATCGGCATGATGGAGGATTATGGCCTACCAAAGCCGGACCATGAGCCGCTCGATGGGCATCCATCCGTATCCGGTGAATTCCTGACGCGTGTCGGATGTGGGGACATATGCCCCAAGCCGGGTATCGAACGTCTTGATGGAGACGGTGTGGTCTTCACAGATGGGACACGGGAGAAGATCGATGCGATTGTCTGGGCGACAGGCTACAATGTGACGTTCCCGTTCCTGAAGCAGGACGATCTGACCCCAAAGGAAAACGTGTTCCCGCTTTACAAGCGTATGGTGAAACCGGGACGTGAGACCATCTTTTTCCTCGGCCTGGCGCAGCCATTGCCCACGCTCGTGAACTTCGCCGAGCAACAATCCAAACTGGTCGGCGCAGCGCTGAACGGCGAATATGCGTTTCCGTCAATCCAGGAGATGGAGCGGATTACAAAAGAAGATGAACAGCAGCATCTTGGCCATTTCTATGACAGTCCGCGTCATCGGATGCAGGTCGATTTCAATCTTTATTGCAAAGACCTGAAGAAAGAGATTGAACAGGGGGCGAAGCGCGGGCGCGTGGTTGCCTGATGTTAACCGGTCGGGGGGTATAAAGAGGGCCCATGACCCGATTGCCTTTCCTGTCTGCCGCCTTATTGCTGGCTGCTTGTGCGTCGCCAGCGCCGGTGAAGATACACTATCCGCCGGCAGAAACCCCTGACGCGTCTGTCGGTGCGGCGCCCGTGGGCACTGTGGCAGAGCAGGGACCCTTCGCTCCGAACGCCTATTTGCGAGCTTGTTACGGGATCCGGGTCTCCAATTCGCCGATCGTGGACAAGGATGGCTGGGTCGTGAACTACAAGCCGATCGTGGTGGTGAACGGCATACCGCTTGCCGCCGCGCCGGCAAATGATGTCTGTCTCACGTCAGGCTTTGGCCAGCGCTTTGGCAGGCGACACGATGGTATCGACCTGCAGTCTCGCCCGGCGGGGACGATTTACGCCAGTGCACCGGGCAAAATCATCGAGTCCCGTGTCTCGACAGGGTATGGCAACATGGTGCTGATCGATCATGGCAAGGGTGTTTACACGCGTTACGCTCACCTCGCCTATATCCAGCCGGGCGTTACCAAGGGCGCAACAATTGGCTTCGGCCAGCCCGTTGGCTTCATGGGGGCCAGCGGCAATGCGACCGCTATTCATATCCACTTCGAAATCCTGACAGGCGACTACAGGAACCCGCGCGGTTCCAAAGGCCTCATGCCGCGTGACCCTTTTTCATTTCCACCTTATGAGTATGCTCAGGCCTATTAGGGACTGGGAGGACGATATGAGGGGGTTTTGGATCGCGGGCATCGTGTCGACGTTCATGCTCGGGGCATGTACGACAGGGCCCATGCCAGACGGAGAGTCGGTTTCGACCAGCGTACCTATCAGTGAGGAAAGCGCTTTCGCGGCGGATTTCGGTATGCTGGCGGATTTGGTGGGGACGCGCTGGTACGGCGAACCAAGTCAGGCAGACGCAGAGCTCGGCCAGCCGGCTGATTATTCCGAATGGAACTGGGATCTGGGCGGTTCGGTTCTGGTCAATCGACACGTGCTGGCGGATGGCTCTTATGGCGGTTTGACTTACGTCCAGAAGAACCAGAAGTCGGAGAAGCTCGACTATGTCTACATTACCAGTGCCGGCTTCCGGACATCGGGCAGCTTCACGCTCAATGAAGATAACAGCTGGACCGCGTATGAAGAGGTGACCGGCCTGAGCGATATTATTGGCGTGCGCTCGACCGGTCGCATGACTGAAGACGGCGCATTGGTGTCGGAATCAGAATTCGAGACTCGTGATGGCTGGGTACCCGGTCACACCTTTCGCTACGAGCCAACCAGTGACCCCATGCCGAATTTGGTGCCCAATCTGGAGATCGAGTGAAGTCTTTCCTTGATCCTGACCTGATTGCGCGAACCTATCGCGATCCGATCGCGGTGGCCGTTCTCTTGGTTGACTTGTTGCCGATCCTTGCGGTGCTCGTTTTCGGCTGGGGCGCAACGCCGCTTGTGGCGCTCTACTGGCTGGAAAACCTTGTCATTGGCATGTTTACCGTATTGCGCATGGTTGCAACGCTCGCCGGGAACATCGTGAACCTGTTTACCGTGCTCTTCATCGTGCCATTCTTTACACTCCATTATGGCATGTTCTGTTTTGGTCACGGCGTTTTCATCCAGGCACTCGCGACGAGCGGATCTACCACTGGCAGCTCCGGTATGCCGGGATTGGTCTATTGGGCGTTGAGTTCGGGGCAGGGGATGGTCTGGTTTGTTGCTGCGATCATTGCGATCAATCTGGTGATCTACTTCACAGACTTTCTTATGAAAGGCGAGTTCCGGGAAACCCAGCCGATTGTTGAAATGTTCGCACCCTATGGTCGGATTGTGACCCTGCACGTGGCCATCATCCTTGGGGCCGTATTCGCGATTGCGACGAACGAGCCGCTTCTGGGGGTCGTCTTCTTGATCTTCCTGCGCGTCGTGTTCGGCGTGATCGTGTCGGCCATGCGCCAACGCAAACTGGACAGGGCTAGCCATGCGCTTATGAAAGAATTCCCGTCAACAGCGTAAAAAGTTGACGGGTGATGACGCCTTGGTCATGATGTGGGGCTTCCCTCAGGAAAGGCGTGTATGAGCTCCATCGTAAAGACACTGGCCGGTTCAACCGGAAAGCGGGCCAGATCCAAGGCTGCCAACCGACGGGCCATCCTGCAGGCGGGGCGCCGCGTGTTTGCGCGGATCGGCTTCGAGGCCACGACGGTACGCGACATTATCCGGGAAACCGAACTCGCCGCTGGCACCTTCTACAACTACTTCAAGTCGAAAGAAGAGGTGTTCGAAGCGATTGCCGAAGATTCCACGCATCGCTTCCGTTCACGCCTGCAGGATGTTCGCGCCTATGCCACGGACTTCGAAACCTATGTCCATGATGCCTATCGGGCCTATTTCGGTTTCATCGCGACCGAGAATGAAGAACCGATCCGCAATGGCGCGCCGCATCTGGCCCTGATCGGCGTACGAGTTGATACGCCCGAAATGCTGGCCGTGGCAGAAGAAATCCGCGCCGATCTGGAACATGTCCTGTCCGGCGAGGGCGGCCCCAAGATCGACACAGCCTATCTGACGGCGGCGGCCATCGGAATTGCCCGTGAAATGGGTGAGCACATGTTGCTGCGCCGCCCGGTAGATGTTGACGGTGCAACGGAATTCGCGACGGCCTTGCTGCTGGCGGGCGTGCGGGAGATTGCCGCGAAGTAAGGAGAAACGCCTCTTGGCGCGGACGCGCTTGCAAGGCTAAGCTTTTTGTCAACAAGACAGGACGGGAGGCGACCATGAGCCTGCAGCAGATAATCACCAAATTCATCTTCAAACTGCCGGACGGCCTGCTGGTGCGCATGGCCGGCGGCAAGCCGGTCGAAGTGCGGGGCCGCGTCCTCGAGCCGCAATTGCAACTGGTTGCATGGAATGGCCGCAACGCACCGCCGATGTCGACCTTGGAACCGGAAGTCGTGCAGGCGGCTGTGAAAGAGCAGCTCGCCATGTTGGAAGCTCCGCTGGAGCCTGGCGTGACGACGGAGAATTTTACCATTCCCGGGCCCGACCGTAACGAAATTCCGGTGCGCCTCTACAAGCCATCCGGCCAGGATTCCTCTGTGCCATTGCTGGTCTATTATCATATGGGCGGCGGCGTGGTTGGCGACCTTGAAACCTGCAATGCATGGTGCTCGATCCTTGCTTCCGTCACCAAAGGCCCGGTCCTGTCGGTCGACTATCGGTTGGCCCCACAGCACAAGTTTCCGGCTGGTATCGATGACTGTATCGCCGCGTATGAATGGGGCGTGCGCAATGCTGGCAAGTATGGTGCGCCCGAAGGCATGGCGGCCGTGGGCGGGGACAGTATGGGTGGCAATTTCTCGGCCATCATCTCTCAGGAGATGCAACGCGAACACAAGCCACTGCCCGTCTATCAATTGCTGATCTATCCGGCCGTGGACATGGTCGAGGAATTCCCGTCGCGCACCGAGTTCGGAGAAACCTTCTCTCTCAGCACAGACACGATGAACTGGTTCATGGAGCAATACCTGCCGGACGATTTCGACATGTCCGATCCGCTCCTGTCGCCGGGGCAGACCGCCGAGCTGGAAGGGTTGCCCCCAGCGATCATCATTACTGCGGGGCATGATCCATTGTGCGATGAGGGCGATGACTATGCCAAGCGCCTCAAAAGTGCGGGCGTGAAGGTCACTCACAAGCGCTATGATACGCTACCTCATGCCTTCACGGCCTTTTCCGGTTTCTCGCCGGGCTCTCGCAAGGCATGTCTGGAAATCGCCAACATGGTGAAAGACCTCGTCTCAAAATTATGAAGGCCCTCGTCTGTAATACGGTGACGGACGATTTTTCTGGACTGTCGGTTCAGGATGTTCCAGTGCCCGTGGTCGGGGAAGGGGAAGTGCTGGTGCGCGTAAAGGCAGCCAGCGTGAACTTCCCAGACCTGCTGATGAGTCAGGGCCGGTACCAGATGAAACCGGAGTTGCCCTTCACCCAGGGCATGGAATGCGCCGGAATCGTCGAAACCGTTGGAGAGGGCGTCTCCGCGTTTTCACCGGGTGACCGGGTGGTCGGCGGCAACAAGACTGGAGCCTTCGCAGAATTTGCGTTGCTGCCCGCCTCCAGCCTGTCTCTTGTGCCGGACAATATGGGATTTGCGGAGGCGGCAGCCTATCCTGCAGCCTATCTGACCGCCTATGTCGCGCTCGTGCGGCGGGCCAATTTGCAGCCCGGTGAGACATTGCTCGTGCACGGCGCAAGCGGCGGCGTGGGTATGGCGGCCGTCGATGTCGGAAAGCTGCTCGGCGCAACCGTGATTGCGACGTCTGCATCGGACGCCAAATTGGACAAGGTCATCGCGCATGGAGCAGACTATGCCATCAACGTGGCGCAAGGCTTTCGCGACAAGGTGAAAACGCTCACAAGCGGGCGCGGAGCAGATGTCATCTTCGACCCGGTTGGCGGCGATGTGTTTGACGAGAGCGTTCGCTGTATTGCATTTGATGGACGTTTGCTCGTGGTCGGGTTCACGTCCGGGCGCATACCGGAAGTCAAAGCGAACATGCCCCTGATAAAGGGGTTCTCCGTGGTCGGCGTACGGGCCGGGGAGTATGGCCGTCGCTTTCCGGAGCGCGGCAAGGAGAATATGGAAGCAATTTGGAAATGGGCAGCAGAGGGCAAGACCCGGCCGCGTATCCATGCCGAGCTTCCATTGGAAAACTGGCGGGAAGCCTACCGCTTGCTCACTGATCGCGAGGTTGTGGGCAAAGTGGTCATCAAGCCCTGAATAGAAAATAAAAGAGGAAACGAAGATATGTCGACACTCCCTGAAAAAGGCCTGCAACTACGCTCGCTGATCAAGCCGGAAGGCGAACTTGAACTGTCCCTGGTTGAGGTAGACCTACCAACGCCCGGACCCGGCGATGTGATCATCAAGGTCGAGGCGACCCCGATCAATCCATCCGATCTCGGCCTGCTGATTGGTGCAGGAGATATCCGCACGGCGGTACAGAGTGGCACGGCGGATCGCCCAGTCATCACGGCAAAAGTACCCGAAGCTGGTCTGCGTGCGATGAAGGCCCGGATCGGTCAGTCACTTGGTGTTGGAAATGAAGGTGCCGGTACGGTTGTCGCCGCAGGCGAGTCCGAAGCGGCGCAAGCCTTGCTCGGCAAGCGCGTTACGGGCCTTGGTGGTGAATTCTATTCCGAATACCGCATGCTGAATGTCGGTCAGGTCATGGAATTGCCGGAAGGTGCCACGGCCGAGCAGGGTGCGTCCTGCTATGTGAATCCGCTTACGGCACTGTCTTTCGTCGAGACTATGCGCGAAATGGGTCATGAATCCCTCGTGCATACGGCCGCTGCATCCAATCTCGGCCAGATGCTGAATAAGATCTGTATCAAGGATGGCGTGCCGCTGGTGAACATCGTCCGCAAGGAAGAGCAGGCCGAAATCCTGCGTGATATCGGCGCCAAACATATCGTCAATTCTACGTCGCCAACCTTTATGGAAGACTTGATCGCGGCGCTGATGGAAACCGGTGCGACGCTCGGCTTTGATGCGATTGGCGGCGGACCGCTCGCCGGACAATTGCTCATTGCGATGGAGGCGGCCGCCAGCCGCAAGATGAAGGAATACTCGCGTTATGGCTCCGGCCAGCAGACGCAGGTCTTTATCTATGGCCGGCTCGACATGTCACCGACCCAAGTGCCTCCGGGCGTAGGGTTTGCGTGGAACCTTAGCGGATATCTGCTGACGCCATTCCTGCAAAAGGCCGGCAAGGAAGTCCGCGCCCGCATGTACAAGCGTGTGATGGATGAGCTGACGACCACGTTCGCCAGCCATTACACCAAGCGCATCTCGCTCGCTGAGGCGCTTAACCTTGAAACGCTGAAAGCCTATGACGCCAAGGCGACTGGCGAGAAATACCTGATCACGCCGAACCGATAATATCCCAATGGTTGTATAACTCATCCCCCTTTGGTAGTTTGTAATAGTATTACCAAAGGAGGGTCGCATGGGTCAAAGAGTCTGGGTAACTGTTGCGGTCGCACTGACAGTAGGATTTGGAACGGGTTTATATGCCGGGCCATACTTTGTCTCGTCATCTGAGACTGACGGCAATTCATTCGATCTGTCCTCCTTGCCTGACGAACTCCGGCAGAAGCATCGCGATCCAGACTATTTGCTATCCGAGATCAAGAATTACGAGCTCATGACGGAAGCTTTGGCTCGTCTGGAGGCTGAGCAGTCGAGCCGCGAAAGTCTTGTTCTGCCAGAAGGGATGACATCGGTTCCACTTGGGCAGCTCTACCTGCCCGACGACGAGGTTCATTGGCCGGAAGACGTCAGCGGAGACGTGGGCGCAGCACTGGACGCTGCCAAAAATGGGTGGGTCATCCTGAACTATTGGGCGAGTTGGTGCGCGCCCTGTGTACATGAGTTACCGGAAATGGGAGAGGCAGCGCCTTTATATGCTAAGAGGGGCGTCACGCTGATTGCTGTGAATACTGACCCGACTCAGACAGATTCAAGGGACTCTATCCGCGCCCTCTTTAGTAACCGCAATGTCGATCATCTTGAGCCGCTGATTGCAGAGGGTGAGGGTCTGGAGTCACTTCTGGCTGCGAGCGGCCAATCGAAATCGAAGCTTAGTTTGCCTACAAATATTGTGTTCGCGCCGGGCGGAATTCCCTACGCCATGTTTCAGGGCGGAGATACGAAAGCAACCGAAGCTTGGACAGCACCGGAAACTTTGGAGTTCCTGGAGATTATAGTCAGGGCAGACTAGCCGATCCTGTCATGCGTGATGCATATGGCATGATCGGCATCTTTCAGGACGACAATGTCGGCTGTTTGCTTCAGCGGCGCGATATGGTCGCGCAAATTGGGCAGATTGATGCGGTCCCAGACGGATTTTGCAAAGTCGAGAAGTTCCGGTTCCGTCATGTGAAGAAAGTTTGCATAAAAAGAACTCGGGTCAGTCTCTGCCGCGCGCCAGAGGCGATGGAAGCGTTCCGTATACCAAGTCAGCAAGTCGTCTTCTGATGCATCGAGATACACAAGATAGTCCGGCTCCCGCGCAGGACGCGGAGGCGGCGACAATGGCTGGAAGCCAAGGCCTTCGAGGATCAGTATATCGGGCTGTGCAATGGTTCGCGTCATGCCCGGGTCGACGTCGTAGGTGACATGGCTATAGCCGGGAAAGTCGGCTGTGCCGGTTGAGAGGGCGGCGATTGCGTCACCCAATGCCTCGGCATTGTAAGTTTCTGGAAAGCCCTTGCGGAGCGTCAGGCCGCGTTCTTCCAGAATTGTGTTCGGATAGAGAAACCCGTCCGTCGACACGGTTTCCACCGTATGTGCCTCGGCTAGGACTGCAGCAACCTGGTTGGCGAGTGTCGTCTTGCCCGAGGCAACCGAGCCAGTCAGGCCAATGACGACGCCCTCATGGCGACCCGAAACTCCGGACAGGCGTTCCCCCAATGCGGTAATGCCGAGGACATGTTCTTTAGATTGGGTCGTCATGAGGCGTGAGGCTCCGGGCGGCGATTGCGTGCCCGAAGCCTAGTGTTGCTTGCGCGACTGTCCAGCCTGAAAGGCGTCAAACGGTGCGCTTGGCCTTGTCTTGTGCATTGGTGGCTTCAATCGCGTCTCGGGCGGCTTGCCATTCGGCGTCGCCCCATGCGGTCAGCTGAGCGAAGTTTCCGCCGGATGCATTGTACATCGCTCCGTCGATCGCGATGGTTTGTCCATTCACATATTCCGCGCCAGACGCCATCAGGAACACGGCCAAATTCACCAGTTCATGCATCTCGCCAACGCGGCCCATCGGATTGGCGGCGCCGGAATCCATGCGCTTGGCGCCTTCGGCATCCGGAGCCAGCCGCTTCGACATACCTTCCGTCGGGAAGGGGCCCGGCGCAATGGCGTTGAAACGGAGGCCGTAGCGCCCCCATTCCACGGCGAGGCTCTGCGTCATCGTGTTGACGGCTGCCTTTGACATGGCCGACGGCACCACGAATGGCCCACCATTCCAGACCCAAGTCGTCAGGATTGAACAGACGCTGCCCTTTTGACCCTCCTTGATCCAGCGTTTGCCGATGTCGTGGGTCATGTAGAAAGTGCCGCGGAACACGATATTGGAAATCGCATCGAAGCCCCGAATTGAGAGATCTTCGGTCCGGCTGATGAAATTGCCCGCCGCATTATTGATGAGGCCGGTCAGCGCGCCGTGCTTGCCCCAGATATGATCATTCATGTCGGTGATGGCTTCCGCCACGCGGATGTCGCAGGCATGCGGCACGACCTTGCCGCCATGCTTGTCCATCAGCTCACCTGCGGTGTCTTCGCAGACCTGTCCACGCCGTCCGCAGATATGCACTTCCGCGCCAAGCTTCAGGAAGCCTTCGGCCATTTCCTTGCCGAGTCCCGTGCCGCCGCCTGTTACCAGAATGCGTTCCCCGGCCATCAGGCCGTCGCGAAACATAAGTTTTGTCATGTCCATTGAATTCCTCCCGGTTTGTTTTTCTGATATGAGTATAAGTCGGTTGAGCGGGGAGGCACCCATGAATCGTGCATTGGCTATCGTTGCCGTCGCGGCATTTGCTGCGGGTACAGCCCAGGCGGGGCCGCTCGACGTTTTCGGCACTTTTGTGACGCAGGAAGAAAATTCCCACATCCGGATTTCCGATTGCGGGGACGGAACGCCTTGCGGCGTCATCGTATGGATCGATCCGGCGAGTGTGTCTGGCGACGCGACCCCCGAAACGGCGACCGATGCCAAGGGCGCAAAAATCCTTGGCCTGACTATGCTTGAAGGGTTCAAGCAAAAAGCCAAAGGCTGGACAGGCGGCACGATATACAATCCGAAGGAAGGCAAGACCTACGGGTCCAAGATCAAATTGCTGGCCGATGGTGTACTGGAAGTGAAGGGCTGCATCGGCCCGATCTGCCAGACGCAGCATTGGGCGCCGGTTGAATCTACTTCCGGAATGGCAGACTGACGAGTCGCCACAGGACCCATATAGGGATCACCACCGCCGCACCCGCCAGGGCTGGTTTCCAGAAATTGCGCACTGCCCAGCCAAGCGCCGCCATGGTCGTGCTTGCAACATTTGCGATGGCCGCGCCCATGTCGACGTCCGGATTGGACGGATTGAACTGGGACGCCAGCACGAAGAAGCCGACCAGAATGCAAAGGCCGAGCAGCTTCAGCGATCCCCAGACCGAGATGCCGAACAATCGCGCGAGCAAGGAGCGTGGAGGCGCTTTGACCGGTGCGCGGGGCGGCAGAGGCTCCGGCACCGGCTCAACTGTCACTTCCGGTAGTTCTGAGTTGGGATCTGTCGACATAGTATATGGTGGGGCCTGTTAGTCGTTGGCCGCCTGCTTCTGGATTTCAACCTGGTGCGGATAGGGTATCGAGATGCCTTCCCGGTCAAAGGCTTCCTTGACTGCCTTCATGAGGTGGAATTTGACGTCCCAGACATCGGCCGCTTTCACCCAGCTGCGTGTGGCAATGTCGACCGAACTGTCTCCAAGATTAACAACCTTCACGAAGGGTTCCGGATCCCGGAAGATACGGTCATCTGCTTCAATCACCTGTTTGATGATGGCGATAGCCTTGTCCATGTCGTCATCATAGTCGATGCCAAAGGTCACATCGGCGCGGCGGGTGTCGTATCCGGAATAGTTCTCGATGACGCCATCAATGGCCTGACTGTTTGGCACGAGGACTTTCACATTGTCGACTGTGGCCAGGACAGTCTGGAACAGATTGATGTCTTTAACGGTGCCGGCAACGCCAGCGGCCTCGATATAGTCGCCGAGCTTGTAGGGGCGAAACAACATGATCATGACGCCTGACGCGATATTGCCGAGGGCGCCCTGCATGGACAGGCCAATGGCAAGGGTCAGCGCGCCGAGTACGGCGACGAAGCTGGTGGCCTGAACCCCGAAGACCTGCAGCACGGCAATCAGCACAGCAGCCGTGATGGCCCACCGGACAAGAGAGGCAAAGAAATTGCCGAGCGTATCGTCAATACCTTCGCGCTTCAGCGCTGCGCTACGAACGAGGCCCGCCAACCAGCCGGCGATGCGTAGACCGATAATCAGGACCAGCAAAGCGCCAAGTACTTTCACGCCGAATGAAATGATGAAGGGGCTGTATTCGCTCCAGAGCGCGGCTGCAGTCAGCTCTTCAGGCATGGAGGTCTCCTTTTTACTGTCAGGGCAGGCTAGTCTTCAGTCTCTGTAATGTCTGATTGTGACGCGTGTTCCGGTCTCGACTCAGCAGGTGGCCGGTAAGCCATGTTGACCTGATGCGGGAAGGGGATGGTGATCCCTTCGCGATCAAAGGCTTCCTTGACGGCCTTTGTGATGTCGGCGCGGACCTGAACGAATTCGGGCGTCGCCACAAAAGCGCGCAGGCGCAGCCGAACGCTCCAATCAGCAAGCGTATGCACGCCGACCCAGGTTTCATCCTTGGCCAGAATACGCGGATGCTCATTCGTCGTGTCCAGCAGGGTTTTGAGCGCATGATCCATATTGTCGTCATAGGAAATGTCAAAGTAGAGATCGAAGCGACGACGTGTCTGGCGTGTGTGATTGACCAGCGGATCGCCCCAGACCTTGTCATTGGTGACCGAGACGATCTTGTTGTCGATTTGCTTGAACGTCGTTCGGAAGGGTGTGATGTCAGTGATTTCGCCGTCCATGCCTGCTAGGGTGACGAAATCACCAATTCGGAACGGCCTGAAAATGGCCAACATGACTCCGGCCGCAACCGCCTTCAGCGTGTCCTGAAGCGCGAGGCCAATGGCCAACGCTGCGCCGCCCAGCAGCGCCGCCAACGATGCCGTCGGGAAGCCGAGTTGGGTCAGTGCCAATACGATCGCAACGGCGAAGATCAGATATTTCAGGAGCGAAGCGGAAAAGGCAAACAGCGTATCATCGGCCCCGTGACGCATATGAGCCTGATTGCCCATTTTCCGCATTGATCGGGCAACCCAGTTCGCGAAGGTCACCGCAATGATCAGGATCGCGACCGCAGCGAAGGCGCCTGGTCCGCGCTTGTCTATGATCGCTTCCCAGTCATAGCCCGCGAGCCCAAGGGGCAGGGGAGACATGAAAATCAAAGCGAAAACGCGAGAGACTGAACTGGCAATATCCCAACTCGACCCCTCGAATGATTTGTCCTTGGCGGTCACGCGCTTCCCAAAGGCGGTAATGATGCGTTTGACCATGCCCGAAAGAAACCAGATCAGGATACAGGCCAGGACAACGGCGCCCCACTTCTCCATGAATGGCCAAGAACTTGCCAACCAGACAGGCCAGTCAGTGGTGTCGATATCGGGCAGGGCGATTGTCGTGAAATCCATAAAGTGGCCGGGCTCGTTGTTTCTATGGGCAAAAGAGCGTCAGTTTGCGCCGCTTGTCCAGTTTGCTCAGGCGGGTATGACTGATCCGTCGGCACCCCGAAAGAGGCGCAAGCAGAGAATGAGGGTAAGCACCCCTGCGCTGATAATGGCGAGCCAGTTCATCTCCGTCACATACCAATTGTTCAGGACGATCCCGATCATGCCCCAGCCCAGGGCAATGAAATACCACCAACTGCGGCTAACATAGCGGGCGAACATCCACGCCGAAATGCTGGCGGTCACCAGCGTGATCCAGAGCATTTGCCACGGAAAATCAGTCGCCCCGAGGCTCGAGAAGCTGCGCAGGGTCAAGGGAACAGAGATCGCGATGGCGACGGTAATCCAGCCAGACAGCATGGCGGCGGTAAGATCTGCGAGAGCTTTCTTGGGACTCCAGCCAGTTTCACGCAAACGGTCCATGCGAAATGCTGCCGTCCATACGGCAATGGCGATTGGAAAAAGGAGCAGGAAATCCAGGGGTTGAGACGCGATCAACTGCGCACTGATCATCCAGACGATGTTGAACGCACCAGCCCAGGCAAGGGGTACCGCAATTCGCTCCATCCAGGGCTCGCGGGCACGCCAGTAGGAAATGCCGAACAGCAAATAGGCGAGGAAAATCACGCTCCAGATTGAAAAGAACGCCGGCAAGGGCTGTTCCGGAAGCGTCATGTCACGAGTGGCGTTTCCAATCGGTGTGCCAATGCCCAGTGCAGGCGCGAGCGCGCCAGACAGGGGCTGAAGCACGCCGAGAAGAATCACGATTACGGGCAAATATGTTTTCATGTTTTCCATATGAGCTGAATTTCAAATGGGGCAAATCCGCGGCGTGTGAAAAAAGTGGGATGCAGGCTGGCGTTTTCACGTTATACGCCCCGATCTCTGCGGAGACTCACAAGAGGAATTTGCTTATGGCAAGGACACCTGCGGCCAAGAAGGCCCCTGCAAAACCGGCCGCCAAGAAGGCGACCACCACGGCCAAGACGGCCACCAAGAAGCCTGCTGCCAAGACGGCCGCTGCGAAGAAGCCAGTTGCTCGCAAGGCAGCTGCGCCGAAAGCCGCCCCAAAGGCGACGGCTGCAAAGACGCCAACCACGGTGACGATGCGCCAGCTGTCGGCAGAAATGGCTGAGGCTCATGGTCTGACCAAGAAGCAGTCGGAAGAAATCTTCTCCGACCTGGCTGATCGGATCACCAAGCGCCTGAAGAAAGGCGAACGTTTCCGTCTGAACGGTCTCGGCACGCTGGAAGTGCGCAAGCGCCCGGCACGCATGGGCCGCAACCCGGCAACGGGTGAATCCATCAAGATCAAGGCGTCGAAGAAAGTTGCTTTCCGCGTCTCTAAGGAGCTGAAAGAGTCCGTTTAAGGACTTTCGGTTTCAATATGTTTCGAAAGGGCCGGGTGCATGTCATCCGGCCTTTTTTTATTCTTGCAGCATTGCCTCCAGAGTCTCCAAACGGTCCGCCTCGTTTGCGGGCTTGTCCCAGCGGATGCGGTTGATGCGCGGAAAACGCATTGCGATGCCGGATTTGTGACGGGCCGAGCGCTGCAGGCCTTCAAAGGCCACTTCCAGAACAAGTGATGGCGTCACGGAGCGCACAGGTCCGAAACGCTCGACCGTGTTGTCACGGACGAATTTGTCGAGCTGTTTCAGCTCCTCGTCGGTAAAACCGAAATAGGCCTTGCCAACGGGCGTCAGCCGATCCTCGCCGTCTTCATCGCGCCAGACGGCGAAGGTGAAATCGGAATAGAAACTGGAGCGGCGGCCGTGGCCGCGTTGCGCATACAGCAAGACCGCATCGACGAGCCAGGGGTCTCGCTTCCATTTATACCAATGCCCCTTGACGCGGCCGGGCACATAGGGGCTGTCCCAGCGTTTCAGCATCAGGCCTTCGATCTCCGGGGCAGGGGGCTCCATGCGGTGCGCGTCCAGCGCCGTCAGGTCGGTAACGGGCACGAGCGGCGACAGGTCAAAGCGTGGGCTGGCCGTTTTCGCGATGAAATCTTCCAGGCGTTCCCGGCGTTCGCGAAAGCTCAGGGGGCGGATATCTTCGTCTCCAGCCTGCAGCAGGTCATAGGCGCGGATGAAGGCCGGGCGCGCATCCATCTGCTTTTTCGAGACGGTCTTGCGGTTCAGTCTCTGCTGCAACTCATTGAACGGCGCGACGCTATGCCCATCCTCCCCGCGCACCAGCAATTCGCCATCCAGCGTGCCTTCAAAACTCATTGCGGCCAGCACATCCGGAAAAGTATGGGAGATGTCGTCTCCCGTGCGGGTATAGATCCGCCGCACGCCGCCTTCGCTGCTGGCCTGCACACGGATGCCGTCATATTTCCATTCGGCGGCAAAGGCGTCGGCTGTGATCAGGGCCGGGTCCACCGCATCGGGATTATCGCGCTCGGCTTTCGGCACCAACGGATGCGCCAGCATGACCGGTCGGAAGGGCGCCTTGATGTCCGGCTCGGGGCGGCCGGTCTTGCCTTCGAGCCAGGCGAACAGGCTCTCATAGGGCGGGGCGAGGCCGTGCCAGATCTCCTCGATCTCGGTCACGTCCACGCTGCCGAAATCCGCGAGCGCCAGTTTGGCAAGCCGGGCGGAGACGCCGATGCGCAGGCCGCCCGTGATCAGTTTGAGCAGCGCCCAGCGGCCGGTCGGGTCCAGCCCGTCGAGCCAGTTGGCGACCAGTCTCTGCGCCTCGGGCCGTGTCACGCCGTCCAGCGCTTCGACAATCTCGGCCAGCGGCGGCGGGCGGTTCGCGCGCCGCTCGCCCGGCCAGACGAGGCTGACGGTTTCGGCCATGTCGCCGACATAGTCATAGGACAGGCGGAACAGTTCGGGGTCCATCCGGTCGGTGACCAGTTCGCGGATCGCGGCGGGCTTGATGCTCTTCAGGTCGAGGTCGCCGGTCAGCGCGCCGAGGGCATAGCCGCGGTCGGGGTCTGGCGCGCTGCGAAAATAGGATACGATCAGGCGTAGCTTGCCGTTACGCGAAGGCGTTAGGATTAGTCGGTCAAGAAGCTCTGCGAAGGCCTGCATGCGCCTAAGATAGAGCCGCCGCGCCAAGAATCCATCTAGGGGAGTCCTCCATGAGCCTGAAACTGCACCACCTCAACGCCTCGCGCTCGCAGCGCATTGTCTGGCTGCTGCTCGAACTCGGCGTGCCGCACGAGATTGTCCACCATAGCCGCGACCCGGAAACTCGGCTGGCCCCGGCGGCGCTGCTCGCCATTCACCCGATGGGCAAGTCGCCCCTGCTGGAAGATGGCGACACGGTGATCGCGGAGACCGGCGCGATTGCCGAATATTTGCTGGCCAGACACGACCCGGACCACACGCTACACCCGCGCGCGGACTCGGCTGATTTCCCGCGCTACCTGGAATGGGTCCATGCCGCCGAGGGCGCGATCTTCCTGCCGGGCCTGTTCCGCTTCTACCTGATGAATGCGGGCCTGCTGGACACGCCGCTGGCCGCCTCCATGGAGGCCGAACAGGCCAAGGCGATGAAGACGATCGAGGGGCACCTGGCCAAACATGCCTATTTCGCCGGCGACAGCTTCACCGCCGCCGATTGCCTGATGGCGTTCCAGGTCCAGTCCGCCGCGGCCATGGGCGCGCTGAAAGCCTTGCCCGCGACCAGGGCCTGGCTGGAAAAAGTGCAGGCGCGCCCGGCCTACAAGGCGATGCTGGACGTGGGGGTCTAGGGACCCACGGCCGACATGTCCGCCGCTCCGGTGGAGGCTGGGGGTTCTTGCCGTTAGACCGCGGAGCCCCGCGCCTGTGCTTCGACTTCGCTCAGCATGAGCGCGTCAGGATTTCCGCACAAAGCCAACTCATCCTGAGCGAAGTCGAAGGATGATGGGGGCGGGGGCAGCAGTCAAAGCCGGACTGGCGCGAGCCATCCGGGTATCTCGTAGCCGGCCCCTCACAGAGCCGTCGGCGCGGCGGGCGCCGTGGCGCTCCGCCTGATGATTTGGAATGGCTACGGAATGGAGCGTTACCGCCCGCCGCGCCGGACAGGAGTTTCGGCGAGCACCCTCATGGGGGCCCATGGTCCCGGGTCTTCGTTACCGGCGCCGCGCGAACGATTCCACCGTGCTTTCACACGCATGGCTCATCCGGGGATTTCTCCCGTGCGACCGGACGAGGCGGATTCCCAACCGAGCTTCCTCGGCTCACCCTGGCCTGACCTGCCTAGGCGCGCATCGGACCGTCGCCCCAACCCGCACCATCCTGTCCCTGACCCCACAACCAGAACGGTACCTGATCCGGCTCCTGTGAGGGCAGATGCTTAGTATGGGGCAGGGAGTTCTCAGACGGATTGGAGACCAAACCCTCACCCCGAAGATACCTGCGCAGGCAGGTATCCATCTCCTGAAGCTGCCTCATGTGCATGGGTAGAAGTCCCGAGATGGACCCCTGCCTACGCAGGGGTCATCGGGGGGAGGAGTGGTCTCTATCCCACAAACCGTATCCCTGGCGTATGCCGGGGTGTCCTGCTGAAGCCAGACGGACGAGACTCCGGCATGCGCCGGAGAGGCGAAACAACCTCTCAACTCACCCCATCTCTTCCTCATAGCCGACCATGCGCAGCGGCTTGGCGCGGCGGCCTTCGAGTTCGGCCCAGCGGACGAGGGCGTCTTCGCGGCCATAGGTGATCCAGAGTTCCTGCGGGTCGACTTCGCGGACCGTGTCGGTCAGCTCGTCCCAGTCGGCATGGTCGGAGATGACAAGCGGCAGCTCGACGCCGCGCTGTTTGGCGCGCTGTTTCACGCTCATCCAGCCGGACGCAAAGCCGATGACCGGATCGGGGAAGCGCTGGGCCCATTTGCCTTCAAAAGCGCCGGGCGGGGCGACAATGATCTCGCCCCGGAACACTTCGCGCGCCGATTTTGACATGTCGTCCAGCGTCGCCGGGCGCAGCTCGCCAAGGCTGACGCCCGCGGCCTCATAGACCTTGCAGAGCTTTTCCAGGCTGCCATGAATATAGATCGGCCGGTCATGGCCCGCCATGCGCAGGTGCTTGATGACGCGCTGGGCCTTTCCCAGCGAGTAGGCGCCAATGCAATGGGTGCGGTCCGGATTGTCTGCGACCGAGCGCATCAGACGGTCAATCTCGTGTTCCGTGGGCGGATGGCGGAAGACAGGCAGGCCGAAGGTCGCCTCGGAAATGAAGACATGCGTGTTCTCGACCGGTTCGAACTGGGGACAGGTCGGATCCCAGCGGCGTTTGTAGTCGCCGGTAAAGACCATGCGCAGGCCCTTGTGCTCGACCACGACCTGCGACGAGCCGAGGATGTGGCCCGCCGGGGAGAGCCAGACCGTGACGCCATTGATCTCGATCGCCTCGCCATATTCGACCGCTTGTGTCTGCTTGGCGAAACTGTCGCCATAACGCGCGGCCATGATGGACAGCGTGTGGGGATGGGCGAGCACTTTGCCATGGCCGCCGCGCGCATGATCGGAATGGCCGTGGCTGATGACGGCCCGGTCCACCGCGCCGCGCACAGGGTCCAGATAGAAATCGCCCGGCGGGCAATAGAGGCCTTTGGGGGTCGGGTGGAGCAGGAGGTCTGGCCGCAGCATGCCTGTAATGTAGGCGGTGTGGCCGAACGGGGAAGGGGCTGGGTGTGGCCTCTTCCGAAATGCCGGCAGCTGGGGTAGGCGACGGGGTCGCAATTCAGACGTCCGGGAGTCCCTCATGCAGATCGGCATCGATTTCGGAACATCGAACACATCGATTGGATATTCCGGGCCACAGGGCATCCGCCTGATCGAGTTGGAGCCGGACGCGACGTCGATTCCGACAGCGGTGTTTTATGGGCTGGCCTCCGGAGAGTATGCCATCGGGGCCGAAGCCGTGGCGGCCTATGAAACGGGCGAGGAAGGCCGGCTGATGCGGTCGATCAAGTCCGTGCTCGGCTCGTCCCTGATTGATGAGACGACCGATGTTGGCCGCCGTCGCTTGCCGTTCCGGGACGTGATCGCGCATTTCCTGCGCCGGGTGATCGCCCGGGCGGAAGCCGAGACAGGCGAGCGGGTGGAGTCAGTCGTGCAGGGGCGACCGGTCTCGTTCAATGACCGGGATGCCGACCTTGACCGACGCGCGCAGGCGATCCTGGAATCCTGTCTGCGTGATGCTGGCGTGGCGCATGTGGAGTTCCTCGATGAGCCGGTGGCGGCGGCACGTTCGGTGAGCTTTCCGAGCGGTCGGGAAAAGCTGGTCTTCGTCGTGGATATCGGCGGCGGTACATCGGATTTCTCGGTCGTGCGCATCGCGCCGGACAATGACGGTTTTGATGTGCTGGGCAGTACCGGCCTTTATGTGGGCGGCAATGATTTCGACCAGAAGCTGAGCTTTTTCGAGCTGTCGCGGCTGCTCGGGCACGGCGAGACGCTGGAGCTGAACGGCTTGCCGGTGCCGTCTGCGCCGTATTCGATCCTGTCGGACTGGAAAAGCCTGAACAAGCTCTATGCCCGGGACGTGCAGAAGCGGATCGGCTGGATGGTGCAGAACAGCCCGAACAGCCAGGCGATCCGGGCCTTCGACCATCTTGTGCGCCACCATGAAGGCCACGCCTATGCGAAGCGGACCGAACAGATCAAGATTGACTTGAGCGACACCGACCAACAGGCTTTCGTCTATGACACTCCCGATTTGCGGCTGGAGCGTGTGGTAGAGCGCCAGGCGTTCGAGGGCCTGATTGACGAAGCCGTGTCACAGATGGATGCGGTGGCAGTGGATTGCCTGGACAAGGCGGGTGTGTCACCGGACCAGATCACCGACATTGTCATGGTGGGCGGGTCGACCTTCATTCCGCTGGTGCAGGCCCGGTTGGCGGGGCGGTTTGGCAATGCTGTGGTCTCTGAGAGTGACCGCTTCGGCGCCGTTGCCAAGGGCCTGGCGGTACATGGGCAGCGCAATCTATGACAGGCGTGTGCAAAAGGTCGGCCTTTCGCCCGGGATGATCAGGCAGCGATAAAGGGCCGGCCCGCTTTTCAGAAACAGGAAGTCGTCATTGACGTGTTCCAGGTCAAACCCTGCATCCAGCAGATCCTGAAGAGGTGCCCTGTCGGACAGGATCGCGGTAGAAGTGACGGACGGAGCGGTCGCAGGCATTTGCGTGCATGCACAAAGCGTAAGCGCAGCAGCGGTCAATGAGGCGAGGACAGAAGCACGTAACTTCATGTTGTTTCCTTCTCCAGACGATTTCGATTTCCCGCTATGATAGCGCGCTGTGCGCTTAAAGGAAGAAGTTTCGAAAAACATATCCAAACTGAGTCGAAAGCTGTCCCGCCACACTTGCGACACGGTCATCTGTGCATAAAGTCAGGCCGATCCAGAGGAGAATCACGCATGCGCGCAATCCGGAAATGTCTCGTATCCCTGTCTGCGCTGGCTGTGCTGGCCACGCCTGCTCTGGCTGAAGAGGGCGGATCGACACAGGCGCTGGATGATGCGCTGGCGGCCGGCTACAAGGCCGGGTTCATCTGCTCGTCCACCTTCAATGCGGGGCAGACGCTGGAGGAAATCCGCCAGAACGAGTTGTCGGGCATTTATCCCGACTACCAGCGCAGCTTCGACAAGCTGCCGGACGCGATGATCGACCCTGTGCGCAAGCTGGTTTCGGTGACCTATTCCAACACGATGCCGCCGCGCATGGCGGCCTGGCGTCCCGGTTTCGGCTGTACCCAGCTGCCGGTGGGCGCAGAAGAGGGCGCACTGAACTTCCTGCCGCGCTTTGCCGCCTGGCCGGACTTCACCGGCGAGGACCGGGGCAGCGCCATCGGCTCAAATGTTAAGGTGCAGTTGCGCATCGAAGAAGCCGAGCGCCTCGAAGCGCCGGTCTCGTTTGCTTTCGACGAGCGTAGCTATGGCAATGGCACACGCACCAGCGCCGTGGTTGTCGTGAAGGACGGACAGGTCGTGGCCGAGCGCTATGCTCGCGGCATTGATCATGAGACGCCGCAGCGGACCTGGTCGGTGGCAAAATCGATTTCTGCGACGATCCTCGGCGCAGCCCGGCGGAACGGGCATATCGATCTTGATTACCCGGCCGTCATCGCCGACTGGAACAATGGCGCGGACCCGCGCCGCGAGATCACGTTGCGCGACCTGCTGCAGATGGCGAGCGGGCTCGACAGTGGTGAAACCGGTTCGCGCACGGACCGGATCTATTTTGGCGGCGGACGCGTGGTCGATCAGGCCGCCTCGAAAGTTATGGAAGCCAAGCCGGGCACGCGGTTCAAGTATTCCAACAATGACACGCTGATCGCGATGCGCTCATTCCGGGAATCTCTGGGCACGGATGATTCCTATCATCGCTTCCCGTATGAAAAACTGCTGCACAAGATCGGCGCGGTTCACACGACGCTGGAAGTGGACTGGAATGGTGACTTCGTCTCGTCCAGCCAGGTCTGGTCTACGGCGCGCGACCTCGCCCGGGTCGGCCAGCTCTACCTGCAGGACGGTGTGTGGGGCAATGAGCGCTTGTTGCCTGAAGGCTGGGCACAATTCGTTTCGGCCCCCGGACCAGCACAGCCAACCAGCGGACCCGGCTATGGTGCGCAATTCTGGCTGATGAATAATGCCGAGGGTATTCCGGCGGGCACCTATTACATGGCGGGCAATCGCGGCCAGTATGTCGTGATCGTGCCAAGCATGAACGCCGTCATTGTGCGGCGCGGCTTTGATGTGATTGGCGGGGCGCGGTTTGATATCAACGCGTTCACGCGCGACGTGCTGCTCAGCCTGCAGGCGGCAGAGGACGCCCGCGCAGAAGAGGCAGCCCAGCGCGAGCAGATCGAGTTGGAAATCCAGGCTACAATCGATGCGCGCCGGGCCCGTTCTGATCGCGCGAAGGATGCCATCCGCGCAGAAATCCTCGAAAAGTACGGCCTCGAGGAATAGCGCCTATCTGGAGCCGGTCCCGGAATTCGGGATCGGCGTCAGGTTCGAGATGAGCTGCCGGTCGGACTGGCTGAAGCTTTTCATCATGGCGGAGCCTTCGACAGTCACATCAAGACTGGCCACATGGGTGCGACCATCCGGGGCGCGGTCGCACGCGACTTTCATTTCGAATTGTTTGATCTTCGCGACAGGCATTGGCTTGAACGGCTTTTCCGCCACCATTTCATAATTGAGGATGCCGGGGGCAGTTTTGTCCACGACGACTTTTCCGATGAGGTGCTTGTAGACCTTGTCCATGTCGTCTGGCTCTGCGCCGGGCTTTGGCCGAAAGCTGTAGGTGGCGGTGGTGTCCGTTTCACTGACAAGTTTTGCGTCGGCGGCGGGAATGTTCTCGGCAAAATCCTGACACCAGATTTCGCCGTCCGTATTGGCTTTCATGTTTTCGACCCGCTTGGCGAAGTCTTCGCTCCAGTCTTCAGGCTCAGGTGAGATCACGCTGAGGCGCTTGCCTTCCGGCTGGCTTGGATCGACCCGCATGAGCGCGTCCACCTCGTCACTGGAAAGCGCCAGATCAAACGCATAAAGCGGGCCGTCGGCAGAGGCGGAGAGGGCTTGTTCCAGGGGTGATTGGGCAAGGGCAGGGGCCGCAAGCGCGATCAGGCTGACGGAGACGGCAAAGGAGCGGAACATGGCGGGCCTCATGATAGTTGTCTGAAAAAGAGGTTTGGCCTGAGGCAAGCTGAACGCATAGTGAAAGCAAGCCGATTACTGCAATTCTTGCGAGATTTTAATTTCAATCATGGCTGATTCCGCCGTTTCCCCATTCTTCTTGCCAGAACCGTTCGAGGCCTGGTTTGCCGGGCGTGGCTGGAAGGCGCGGCCGCACCAATTGGCGCTTGCCGAGAAGTCGCTGAAGGGCGAAAGCGCGCTTCTGATCGCGCCGACCGGCGGCGGCAAGACGCTGGCGGGCTTTCTGGGCAGCCTGATCGAACTGAGTGAGCGCAAGCGGGCGGCAAACTCTGACCGGCCTGCTTTGCACACGCTCTACATCTCTCCGCTGAAGGCGCTGGCAGCAGATGTGCAGCGCAACCTGATGGGGCCGGTCGAGGACATGGGGCTTGGCATCAGGATCGAAAGCCGGACGGGGGATACGCCTTCCCATGTGCGTCAGCGCCAGAGACGGACGCCGCCGGACATATTGCTGACCACGCCGGAACAGCTCGCGCTGTTTCTTGCCTCCGATCATGCCAAGGAATTCTTTGCCGACCTCAAATGCGTGATTGTGGACGAGATCCATGCGATGGCGGCCTCGAAGCGCGGCGACCTCTTGGCGCTCGGCCTTGCGACGCTGGCAAGCTGGGCTCCAGCCTGCCGCTTCATTGGCTTGTCTGCGACGGTGCGCGAGCCGCAATCTCTGGCCGACTGGCTGGATGTTCGCTCCGGCGCGGGGGAGGTACGTGTCCTGACCGCCGAGGGAGGTGTCTCGGCGGATGTGGATATCCTGATCTCGAAACAGCGAATTCCGTGGTCGGGGCATTCCGGGAGATTTGCCGTGCCGGAAGTGTATGAGGCCATCAAGAAGGCGACGATGACGCTCGTCTTCGTCAATACGCGCAGCCAGGCCGAGCTGATGTTTCAGGAGCTGTGGCACGCCAATGAGGACGGGCTGCCGATTGCGTTGCATCATGGCTCACTCGCGCGGGAACAGCGCATCAAGGTCGAGGCGGCGATGGCGGCTGGCGCCCTGAAGGCGGTGGTCTGTACGTCCACGCTCGATCTCGGCATCGACTGGGGCGAGGTGGACCTCGTGATCCAGATGGGCGCGCCGAAAGGGGCCGCGCGCCTGATCCAGCGCATCGGCCGGGCCAATCATCGGATGGATGAAGCCAGCCGGGCCGTCCTTGTGCCAACGAACCGGTTCGAAGTGCTGGAGTGCCGTGCGGCAGAGGCAGCGGTCGAGGCCGGCGAGATTGACGGGGAAGGGGTCCGCGAGGGCTCGCTGGATGTGCTGGCGCAGCATGTCATGGGCCGGGCGTGTGGCGACGGATTCCGTCTGGAGGAACTCTATGAGGATATTATCCGAGCCGCACCCTATGCGTGGCTCGACTGGGAGACCTATGAGCGGATCGTCGATTTCGTGGCGAGCGGGGGCTATGCGCTGAAGACCTATGACCGGTTCCACCGTATTGTACGTCGCCCGGACGGGGTGTGGGTGGCGCGCACGGCGCGCGACGCGCAGGCCCACCGGATGAATGTCGGCGCAATTGTGGAATCGCCCATGCTAGCCGTGCGGCTGGCGCAATTCATCGGCAAGGAAAAGCCGGGCGAAAAGCGCAGCGTGCGGGCCGGACTCAAGCTGGGCGAGATGGAGGAGTATTTCCTCTCCACCCTGACGCCGGGCGATACATTTCTTTTCGCGGGCGAAGTGCTCCGGCTTGTCGGCGTGGACGGTATGGATGCGCTGGTCGTGCGTGCGGTCGGCGACCGTCCGGCGATCCCGTCCTATAATGGCGGCAAGTTTCCGTTGACGACCTTCCTGGCCGATCGCGTCCGCAAGATGATCCATGACCCAGCGCAATGGGAGGGGTTGCCCGACCCTGTGCGCGAATGGTTCGAAATCCAGAAGCTGAAATCCACCATTCCGCCAGCGGATCATTTACTGGTCGAAACTTTCCCGCGCGCCGACCGGCATTACCTTGTCTGCTATCCGTTCGAGGGGCGACTGGCACACCAGACGCTGGGCATGTTGCTGACGCGGCGACTGGAGCGGATGGGCGCAAAACCCACCGGTTTCGTCGCCAGTGAGTATGCAATGGCGGTGTGGGGCATGGAGGACATGTCCGAAGTGGACATGGACGCACTGTTCCATCCGGACATGATGGGTGACGATCTTGAAAGCTGGCTGGATGAGAGCGCGCTGATGAAGCGGACCTTCGGTCATTGCGCCCAGATTTCCGGCCTGATCCACCGCAACCTTCCCGGCAAGGAGAAGAACTCACGGCAGGTGAGTTTTTCCTCCGACCTGATCTATGACGTGCTGCGCAGCCATGAGCCGGACCATATCCTGCTGCAAGCCGCCCGGCAGGACGCGGCGACGGGCCTGCTCGATGTGCGCCGCCTGTCAGATGCCTTGGTGCGGATCCGTGACAAGATCGACCATCAGGCGCTCACCAAGATCAGCCCCTTCGCCGTACCCGTCATGCTGGAAATCGGCAAGGAACCGGTTTCAGGCGCATCCGTGCAGGACGCCATCCTGGGCGAAGCGGAGGCCGATCTGGTCAGAGATGCTATGAGTTAGGCGGCCGGGCGCAGCCATCCTTTGTAGTGGGCAACAAGTCCTGCGAAGGAGTGATAGATCGCGACGTCAAACTGACAGGAGCCGTCTGGCAGGACAGTTTCCCGAGTGTTGCTGACAGGTAGGAGGAAGCGGGGAAGAGGGACTCCTAGGAACCGGGCTCGCATGACCGGAAACTCTAATTGGTTTTCGCCTGCCAGCAGCCTGATCGAGAAGTCCAGTACGCCGAAACGTTCACGGATAATCCCGCTATCGTCTTTTTCGACGCGGCGCAGGTGAGATGAGAACCGATGTGTCCCGAACTGGCGGGTCCACATTTCTCCGTTCCGGTTACGCACCATGCTGACGCGGACGGGTACGTTTCGCCCAGACGGCGGGAAGCCAGCAAGTCTGTTGGCCAGAAGAGCCAGAAAGCCTTTTCCGCGATGGATCTCCGCTTCGCCCTCCCAGACATGCTCGCTTGTAACTGTGTGAAGGTGTTGAAGGGGAGCGGCGAGTTTGTCGAAGGCGCCACCAAGGACTTGCCTGAATACGGGCGTGATTTCCGTATCGGTCCGTCCAGTTGACACGTTAAGGGAGGATAGCGCGTCCTCGGCCTCATCCAATGTGAATTCGCCAAGGCAAGGTCTGGCGCCGGGGTCGATTTGCCCGGTCAGGAGTTTGGGGATCATGATCCGCGCCGGCACGGTCGGAATGTCGGGGCCATCTCCTGCTTCTGCTATAAGTGTCCAGATACGGTTTTCGTGGGTGTCTTGTGCAGTTTTTCCTGTAACGCTAACCCTCATTCCCCCGCGGTCGGATCCGAACGGACGCAGCAGGGTGGCGAGCGGTTGAAGCACGCTCGTCCAGGATGTCAGAGATTTCACGAGCCCGCGAGAAACAAGCTTACCCAAAAGGAACAGTCCGCCATGCATGAGCTTGAGTTCCAGTCCGGCAGAAAACTGAACACTTGCGGCGTCGTATCTTGATGGCAAGAGCGTAAGGTCTGGCGCGCCGATAGGGCTGAGCCAGCGGTTCTTCAGGGGAGGAATGCCCGGCACAGTCAGTGTGATAGAGCGAATTGCGCCCCAGCCGGTCACGTGGCGCCACGCTCCGGCCTTCCAGACTTTCAGGGGCTGACCTGTTTGGGAGAGGATGGATCGTATCACGGATTGCCCGCGAGGTGCGCGGTTGCCCGGCGTGATCGCACTCTCGACAAGCTCTATACTCGTCATGCCTTTCGACAGGGCGTCGGTCGCCGAAGACGACAGGGCCGGGACACTTGAGACGCCAGATATGATGACCACGCCTTTGGTGCGCGCGTCTGTGTCGAGGCTGGCGATGCCCTCGGAAAAGGCCGCATCGTCGGACAGGTCCAGATAGTGCGCGCCGCAGGCGAGGCCGGCGCGTGCAACTCTGTAGGGATCTTTCCCATAATCCTGCCAAGGACCGGCAGCGTCGACGATGATTGCTGGCGCCAGACCGCGCACCTGTTCAGTAAGATCGATTGCATCGATATCAATCGTGTACGGTATGCCGCCGTGTCGCTCGCAAAACGCTTCTGCCTTCTGAAGGCTGCGCCCTGCGACGATGACATCGTATTCATTCCCTTGAAGCAAGGCTGCAGAAAGGCGGCCTCCGAATACCCCGTATCCCCCAATGATTAGTATGCGGCTATTCAATGAGGCGCACCCTGATCTCAGGTGTCGGCACTGGACAACTTTTGCCCTGCAATAGTTTTCGATTGTTCGCGATGCGGCGATACAGCCAATTTGCCAACGGGGAGGGCAGCCAGCGCAACACCATGGCGGCTTTCCAAGGCCATTCCAGGACAGCGAGACTTTCGGTGAAGACGTCGAGATTGCGGTAGTACCGGCCATCAATACGGAGGAGGGCCGTTTCCATGGCGTCCGGGTCGAGCCCCTGGGCGATATAAATTTTCCGACCTGCCGATGACTGCGCTGTCATCGGGGCGAAACGCCCCTCCGGATCGTGTGCAACCAGAAACCTCACGAAGCGCGAACACAGCGCACAATCGCCATCATAGATGTAGAGGTCGCATGTATCCCGGTCCATGAAGTCGGTCCACCTTTCAGGTTGAACTTAGGTTACGTGAAAAGGTTGAAATATGTGTCAATTGCGCGCTGCGGCGTGCGGGTGCCACGTTGACCCCCGGGCCATTGCGGGCCAGATTCATGGTCCATGACTGCTGCCGCCAAGAAACCCTCTGAAACACACCTGCACCTGGCCGGGGAGCTGCTGACGCCGCTGCCGGAGGGGGCGTTGTGGTGGGCGGCCGAGCGGGTGCTGGTCGTGTCCGATCTCCATTTCGAGAAGGGGAGCGCGTTTGCGGCGCGGGGCCAGTTGTTGCCGCCCTACGATACGGCCGCGACGCTGTCACTGGTCGAGCGACTTTGTGCAGAGCTCCAGCCGAAGACCGTGATCTCGCTGGGCGACAGTTTCCACGACCGGGCGGCCGAGCTGCGCCTGCCGGAGGAATATGCGCGGCGCATTCAGGCGCTGACATCGGCGCATGACTGGGTCTGGGTAGAGGGCAATCATGATCCGGACCCGCCGGCCCATCTCGGCGGCCGCGCCAGCAAGGTGCTGCGCATCGGGGCGCTGGTCTTCCGGCACGAGCCGACGGGGGAAATCGGCGAGGTGTCCGGGCATTTGCATCCGGCCGCCAAGATCATCGGGCGGGGGCGTTCGGTACGGCGGCGCTGCTTCGCCAGCGATGGCGCACGGCTGGTGATGCCCGCCATGGGCGCCTTTACGGGCGGACTGAACGTGCTGGATGAAGCGTTCGCGCCGATCTTCCCGGAAGGGGCCATGGCCTTCGCATTGGGACAGGAGCGGGTGTTCATGGTGGCCGCCAAAAGCCTTGTGGCCGATATGCCACGCGGCGCGCGCTGGAAATTCTGAGCGGCTAATATCGTTTGTGCATCGCACAAAAGCGTGCCATATGCCGCTGTAGCAGGGCGAATAGCTGCTGCTCTCGCATTGATCGTTGCCTTTTCCGGGTTCGCGTCGAGTGCGCCAACAACCGGGATGCCGATCAAAAGCAGGCTTCCTAAAATTTAGAGCCTAACAGGGCGCGCGGACTTTTGAGTCCGCTGGGCGCCCGCACATGAAAGTATTGATTTGACACAGTTTACCGAACTCGGCCTCGCCGAGCCCGTCCTCAAGGCGATTGCTGCTGAGGGCTATACCAAGCCGACTCCGATTCAGGAACAGGCGATCCCGACACTGCTGGAAGGCCGCGACCTTGTGGGCATTGCCCAGACCGGCACCGGCAAGACCGCAGCTTTCGTGCTGCCGCTGCTCAGCCGTATGGCCTCCAATCCTGGCCGCCCTGTCTCCAAGGCGGCTCGCATCCTGATTCTGGCGCCGACGCGTGAGCTGGCCGCCCAGATCGCCGAAAGCGTGCGCGTTTATGGTAGCCAGATGAAGCTGACCACGGCGATTGTCGTGGGCGGCGTGAAGCCCGGTGGACAAGTCCGTGCGCTGGCACGCGGCGTGGACGTATTGGTGGCAACACCGGGACGTCTGCTGGACCATATGGAAACCGGCGCCGTGAATCTGAGCGGTACCGAAGCGGTCGTGCTGGATGAAGCCGATCAGATGATGGATATGGGCTTCCTGCCTGCGATCCGTAAGGTGATGAAGGCCATTCCGACGCGCCGCCAGACGCTGCTCTTCTCGGCGACTATGCCGAAGGAAATCCGCTCGCTTGCGAATGATTTCCTGCGCGATCCGGCCGAAGTGACCGTCGCCACCGTTTCCAAGCCTGCCGAAAAGATCGACCAAGCGGTCTATATGGTAAAGGGTACGGCCAAGCCGCGCCTGCTGGCCGAAATCCTGTCTGAGGACGACATGGACCGCGCCATCGTGTTCACCCGCACCAAGCATGGCGCTGACAAAGTGGTCCGCTACCTTGCCAATGAAGGCCTGTATGCTGAGGCGATCCACGGCAACAAGAGCCAGAACCAGCGCATTCGTGCATTGGACAATTTCAAGAAGGGCAAGGCCCCGATCCTGGTTGCGACCGACATTGCCGCGCGCGGCATTGATGTCGACGGCGTCAGCCATGTTGTGAACATGGACATGCCGAACCTGCCGGAATCCTATGTTCACCGCATCGGCCGGACAGCTCGCGCCGGGAAAAGCGGCATTGCATTGTCCTTCGTGGGCAATGATGAGCGCGGATATCTGCGTGACATCGAAAAACTGATTGGTCGCAAGATCGACCGGATTGATCTGGACGAAGACATGGCGCTCGACCTGTCCTTGCCGGAAGAGCCGGGTCCGCACACCAAGCAGAGCCGCGGCGGCGGTGGCAGAAGCCAGGGCGGCGGACGTCGTCAGGGCGGCCAGTCGCAGAACCGTAATCGCTCCGGCGGTGGTGGCGGCAAAGGTGGCTACAAGGGCGGCAAGCCCGGTGGATCACGGGATGGCGGCGATAGAAGCGCCGCGCGTTCCGAATCTGGCGGGGGTGGCTCCCGTCAGGGTGGCAACGGTCAGAAGCGCCGGAGCAAACCGAACAAGTCCTGGTCGCCCGTCAGCTAGGGCCGGCCTGCACTCTTTACCCAATGTCAGCCTTGTTTCCGCGCCGTCCTTCCGCCAAGGATAGGCCGGAAACAAGGAGGATATGCCATGAAGACTGCCATCACAGAAATGTTCGGAATCGAGCATCCGATCATCCAGGGCGGCATGCACTATGTCGGGTTTGCCGAAATGGCTGCCGCCGTGTCGAATGCTGGCGGTCTCGGCATCATTACGGCCCTGACGCAGAAAACCCCTGCAGACCTCGCAAATGAGATCGCGCGCTGTCGTGACATGACTGACAAGCCGATCGGCGTGAACCTTACGTTCCTGCCGGTCGTCAACGCACCGGACTATCCAGGCTATGTGAAAGCCATCATCGAAGGCGGTGTGAAAGTTGTAGAGACCGCCGGGAACAATCCTGTGCAGGTCCTGCCGATCCTGAAAGAGCACGGCATCAAGGTGATCCACAAATGTACCGCCGTACGCCACGCGCTGAAGGCACAATCCATTGGCTGTGATGCGGTCTCCGTCGATGGTTTCGAGTGCGGCGGACACCCTGGCGAAGACGATATCCCGAACATGATCCTTCTGCCGCGTGCGGCGGATGAACTGGAAATTCCATTCGTTTCCTCAGGTGGTCAGGCGGATGGACGCAGCCTCGTGGCATCTCTTGCCATGGGAGCATCCGGCATGAACATGGGCACACGCTTCATCGCGACGAAGGAAGCCCCCGTGCACCAGAATGTGAAGGATGCCATCGTTGCCGCGTCCGAACTCGATACCCGCCTTGTCATGCGTCCGCTGCGCAATACCGAGCGCGTGCTGACCAATGTTGCGGTTGAGCGCCTGTTGGAAAAAGAGCGCAAGCTGGGCGCAGACCTCAAATTCGAAGACATTATCGAAGAGGTCGCAGGCGTCTATCCGCGCATCATGAAAGAAGGCGAAATGGATGCAGGTGCCTGGTCCTGCGGCATGGTCGCCGGTCTGATCCACGACATTCCGACCTGTAAGGAACTGATCGACCGAATCATGAAAGAAGCTGAAGATATCATCACAAACCGTCTGGCAGGCATGCTGTCGGGCAAGGTTCCGGCCTGATCCATTCTGAAAGAACTTTCTCATGATCCGTATCCCCCTTTTCGCCAGTGCCTGTCTCGCTCTCGCCGCCTGCGGTATGGGCGTCTCAAGCGACAATAACGCAGCATCTGTTTGCAATACCATGCTGGCGGGGGATCCGGAGATTGTGGAAGATCTCGCCGAGGACGGCGATACGATCGAAGTCTATTGCGGCTGCTACCAGACCCTGCTGGCTGATAAGTCCGAAGACGATCAGGCCGACATTTTGAAAGTCAGCCAGGTCGTGGCGGACATTCGCGAAGATGAGAGCCTGGGCCTGGAAGACGCCGCCGGTCGCCTGATGAGTGATTTCATCGAGGATGGCAGCAGTCCGGCCTATGGTATCACTCGGAGTGATTTCGAAATGACGGGCACCTATATCGATCAGGTTCGCCGTGAGCTGAACAAGGACGACAGCGCCTGCACGGCGTCCTGAATCTCAGGATAGCGCAGCCTCGATCGCGGCAGCGATTTCAGCTTCTGACATAGATTTTGTCACGGTGCTGATCACATCTCCAGAAGACCGGTCAATCAGATAGAGTTGGCCGGTCTTTATTTTGTCCGGGAAGATTTCGCGCATCGTGCCAGCGATGCCGAGGGTCTCTGCGTCTGCGAAATAGGCAGAGTCGTCCCTGGATGAATAGTCGAGGGCGAAGAACTCAGCGCCGTCAAACGGGTTTGAGGCCCGCACGGTTTCGACCTTGGGATCGAGCACCTTGCAGCTGCCACACCAGCTGGCATAGCTCAGGACTGCCAGAACTTTCGTGTCTTCAGCAGGCGCGGTGATTTCCTTGACATCAGCAAGACTGCCGGACGCAGCCACGGATGGGCCACATGCGGCAAGCGCAGCGATCGAGATGGCAGCAAGGCTGAAGCGCATGAAATTCTCCTGAAGTTTGAGCAAGCAGACTTAGCATGAGCGTAGACCTTGTGGGGTCACACTTGCGTTATTCAACGCGAACGCTGGCGGCACCTGACTCTACCCGACCGATGATGGCCGCATCGGCATGGCCGTGGCGGCGGAAGGTTACCAATACCGAGTGCGCCGCCTCGGGCGAACAGGAAACGAGCAGCCCGCCGCTGGTCTGCGGGTCGCAGAGCAGGTCGGTCTCCATCGCGGACATCTGACCCGTGACCATATGAGATACCGAATCCCAGTTGCGGCCGGACGCGCCGGTCTTGATGCCTGACTGTGCGTGGCGACGGGCGCCTTCAAAGACAGGGACCTTGTTTTTCTCGATAACGATCTGAAGGCCGGCACCGCGCGCCATTTCGCTGGCATGGCCGAGCAGGCCAAATCCGGTCACGTCGGTTGCGGCATGAACATCAGAAATTTCTGAGAGCTCCGTGCCCGGCGTATTGAGCCGTGTCGTCGAGGCGACCATTTCGTCATACTCGGAAGGGGAGAGGAGTTCCTGTTTCAACGCGGCGGAATAGATGCCAATGCCGAGTGGTTTACCAAGGATCAGGACATCGCCCGCCTGTGCGTTGGAGTTCAACAGCAACTTGTCGGGATGGCCCATGCCGAGGGCTACGAGGCCGTAGATTGGCTCGGCGGAGTCAATCGAATGCCCGCCCGCGATGGGCGCGCCGGCGGCCTCGGCCACGCTGCGCCCGCCCGCAAGAATGGCGCGGATCGTTTCATTGGCAATCTTGCCGATGGGCATGCCGACAATGGCGAGACAAAAGATGGGTTTCGCCCCCATCGCGAAGATATCCGACAGGGCATTGGTTGCGGCGATGCGCCCGAATGTATGCGGGTCGTCGACGATGGGGGTGAAGAAGTCGGTCGTGGCAACGAGCGTGGTTGTCTCGTTAATGAGGTAGACGGCCGCATCATCGCTCTTGCCCGCGTCCACAATCAAGTCTGAATGGCCAAGTGACAGGGGCATCTCACTGAGAATATCCGCCAGCACATTCGGCGCGAGCTTGCAGCCACAGCCGCCCCCATGGGCGAGGGATGTCAGGCGGGGTTCAGTGTGATGGTCGGGCATGATGGGATCCTCTCGGGCTGCAGGCTTACCGCGCCGGGCACTGGCGGGGCAAACAAAACCTGCTAATCGAAGAGAGATGCCTTATCTCGAAACCGTCACGGATATCAGCCCGGAAAACCTGTCGCGCTACGATGCGATCATTGACGTGCGCTCTCCGGCCGAGTTCGCGGATGATCACATGCCGGGCGCCATCAGTCTGCCGGTGCTGTCGAATGAAGAGCGCGCGCGCGTTGGCACCATCTACAAGCAGGAGAGCCCGTTCCGCGCCAATCGCGTCGGTGGCGCAATTGTGGCGCGCAATATTGCGCACCACTTGGAGACCGCGCTGGCAGACAAGCCGAAGAGTTGGCGACCGCTAGTCTATTGCTGGCGTGGCGGGATGCGCTCGAACTCCATGGCGACGATCCTGTCCTCGGTCGGCTGGCCGAGCGGCGTGGTGAAGGGAGGGTACAAGACGTGGCGGCGGGAAGTCGTAACAGGGCTGGAGCATGAGGACAGCCGGCTGCCGGTGCGCCTGATCGATGGCCAAACCGGCACGGGCAAGACGGCGTTGTTGCAGGCCATTGCAGCGGCGGGCGGGCAGGTGATTGACCTGGAAGGTCTCGCCCATCATCGCGGTTCGGCTTTTGGTGATCTTGGTGACGCGCCACAGCCAGCGCAGCGCTTGTTCGAAAGCGGCATCTGGCAGCAGTTGCGTCAGTTCGATCTGAGCCGTCCGGTCTTTGTCGAGGCGGAGTCCGCGCGGGTCGGCCGGTGCCGCGTGCCCCGGCGCCTGTGGCACTCCATGCTGGCGGCGCCGCGTATCGAGATGAGGGTTCCTTCAGACGTGCGGGCAGACTTCCTGCTCTCTGCCTATGAAGACATCATCCGGGACAAGGACCGGCTGATGGAAGCGCTCGCCAAGCTGAAGGGCCTGCAGTCGAAAGAGACGCTGGCCGAGTGGCAGGCATTGGCGGAGGCGGGAGACTATCGCGCGCTGGCGCGCCAGTTGATGGACCGGCACTACGATCCACTCTATGCGCGCAGCCGCAAACGGCGCGAAGATGCGCCGGTAGATATGGTCAGGTTGGAGAGCCTGGATGATACGGCGCTGAAGCGAGCCGCAGAGAGACTGGTGTCGGGCACCTAGCGTCCGCGCGCCTCTTCCGTGCCGCGCCGGGCCAGTTCGTCGGCCTTTTCATTGCCGGGGTCACCGGCATGGCCTTTCACCCATTTCCAGGTGATGTCATGGCGCTGACAGGCTTCGTCCATCGCCATCCAGAGATCCTGATTCTTGACCGGCTTCTTTGCGGCGGTCTTCCAGCCATTGCGTTTCCAGCCATGTATCCATTTGGTCAGGCCGTCTTTCACATAAGTGGAATCGACGTGCAGAGTGATCCTGGACGGACCTTTCAGCGCGTTCAGCGCCTCGATCACGGCCAGCATTTCCATACGGTTATTTGTGGTGGCCTTGTCGCCGCCCCAGAGTTCCTTGCGGTTGCCGCCGGCCACGAGCAGGGCGCCCCAGCCGCCGGGGCCGGGATTGCCGCTGCAGGCACCATCTGTCCAGATTTCGATCTTGTCAGTCATGGCTTTCAGGTGCGGGGCTTTGGCGGGTCCGTCAAGCATCAGAAGACGCTGATGTCTGCCTCATGCAGTTGTTGCGCGGGCTTGACGATGGCGAGAAAGAGCAGGCCGCAGACGAGGCCGGCCAGCGCACCGATACAGGCGCCGGTGAGGGCTGCGCCGAGGCCGGTCAACAGCGACGCTGTCACGCCGAATCCCCCTGTCGTGCCACCGACGAGCAGGGCGCCCCAGATGCTGGCCCAGCGCAAGTAGGGCGCGCGGGCCGCGATTCCCTGATGCGGGAACCTGCCGATGGACAGACCCATGGCCAGCCACGCGGCTGGCACGGTGACGAAGCACAGGATGAAGTTGAACAGGGACATCATCGCAGCCATCTGGATGCCGAACAGGAAGCCGCTATTTGGGCGATCGAACATGGTGGGCAACATGCCAATCCCTTCGAGCACGCCAAAGACAAAGGTCAGGAAAAGTCCGATCAGCGTAACGCCAAGGCACGCCGCCAGGGAGGACAAGAGCAGGCCGAGTTTTACACGGCGGATCTTTCGGTCCTTGCTGAGGGCTCGATAGTCGACCGAAAGGTCAGACGGACCGGTGCCAACCACCTCACCATTTGGTCCGAACTCTGTCATGCACCATAGCCTTCCGCACTCGTCACCTTGCGATGAAAGGCGAGGCGGCCGGCATATTCGAGGGGATTCTTGGGCTTTACGAGGGCGCCCTCAGGCGTCGAGGTCCAGTCCACCATCCGCGTCAGGAAGAAACGCAGCGCCGCGCCACGTGCGAGCAGGGGCAAGGCGTCGCGTTCAGTCGGTTCCAGCGGGCGCACGCTCTCATAGCCTGCGATCAGGTTTGCGCCCTTGGAAAAATTATAGTCGATGGCACCGCGCCCCGGATTGTCATCAAAGGCCCATGCATTCAGGCAGATGGCGAGGTCATAGGCGAGCGCATCTGTGCAGGCGAAATAGAAATCGATAATGCCGGAAAAGTCTTCGCCCAGGAAAAACGCATTGTCCGGGAAGAGATCGGCATGAATGGTCCCGCGCGGCAGGGTCAGGCTTTGTGGCTTGGCCTCTGCGATATCAGCAAGGGCTTCGTCGATCAGGGCTGACAAGCCGGGTTGCAGTTTTTCGGCCTCATCTGACTGGCCTGCCCAGAGGCGCGGCCATGCCGATGGACCAAGACTGTTGGGACGGGTCATCTCAAAATCTGAAAGCGTGACATGCATCCGCGCGAGACCTTCCCCCAGACCACGGCACTGGGCGGGAGTCGGCTTTTTCGGCGAGAGTCCATCAAGGAAAGACACGATCACCGCGGGCCGTCCCTCGAGCGTGCGGAGCGCTTTGCCGTCTTTCGCGAGGATGGGCTCCGGGCAGGGGAAGCCCTTGCCCGCCAGATGCTGTTTCAGGCCAATGAAATAGGGCAGGTCATCCGCATTCACCCGTTTTTCGAACAGGGTAAGAATGAACCGGCCCGTCGTGGTTTCGAGATAGTAGTTCGAATTCTCGACGCCCTCGGCAATGCCCTTGAAAGACAGGGCCTTGCCGAGATTGTATTCGTCGAGAAACGCCGCCAGCGCGTCGTCTGAAACCTGAGTGTAAACAGCCATGAAGACCGATTAGGCGGTCTTGGCGACCATGTCACGCTGCAGCGTCTTCCCAGCCAGCAGATAGTGGATTGCTGCCCAGCCATAGATCGATGCGAAGATGATAATCGACCATTGCAGGCCGCGTGCGTCGGCGCTGGTACAGGCGGCAACCTGGTCGGCGCTGAGGCTTGCAGCTTCCTTGCAGAGGTCCAGTGTCAGACCGAGATCGGCACCCGACAGCATCATCGTCTTCAGCACTGTGGACAACAGACCGATCAGGGTGGGGCCAAGGCCGAGCCCGATCAGGTTGACGGCAAAGAGCGTGATGGCCACGGCGGTCGCCCGCGTGCGCGCATCCACGACGCCGGCTGAGACGGCATACATTGGCCCGAGATAAAAATAGTGCAGCATGGCGGCGGCCATGAGCGGTGGCAGCATCAGCGCGACCGACGGGCTGAGATAGCCGAGCCAGTAGAGCGGAACCGACAGGCCCATGCCGAGAGCAGGCATCCAGGACAGGGCCGTCGGGTAGCGTTTCGCGAGGCGATCAGCGAGGAAGCCAGACAGGAACACACCAATGGCAGCCATCAGGCCCAGCACCAGAGAGAAGATGAGGGCGGCTTGTGTGAGGGTCAGTTCATGCGTGCGCAGCAGGAAGGAGGTGGAGAAGGCCGCGATCCCGTATCCTGCAAATGAGGCGAGCGCTGCGCCAAAGACGACATGCACATAGGTCGGCTTCTTGCTGAGCTTCTTCAGTGCGGCGCCGAAGGATTCCCGTTCCGGCTTCGCAGCATTCGGCGGATCGGTGTAGCCGCGCGGCGGCTCCTTGACCGTGAGGCCGATGATCAGCGCGAACACCAGGCCGGGCAGGCCGACCGCAATGAACGCAATGCGCCAGCCTTCGAGGCTCTTCCAGTCGATCATGTCTGCGACCCAAGTCCAGCCCCATCCTTCCAGCAGGGCGTGGACATTCTCGCCCGTAACATAATCATTGATCGGGCCTGCGGCGAGACCGGCGCACATGCCACCAAGCGGCACGCCAAGCGCGTAGATTGAGGCGGCGGTCGCCCGACTACCGGGCTTGAAATAGTCGGCGATGACCGATTGCGCCGGCGGCGTACACCCTGCCTCACCAACTCCGACCAGAAGGCGGAAGGCAAACATGGTCGCGAAACTGACGGCAAATCCGCAAAGGACGGTCATCAGGCTCCACATCGTCAATGAGGCCACGATAATCATCATGCGGCTCGTCTTCTCCGAAAAACGGGCAATCGGAATACCGAGCGTGGTGTAGAACGTGGCGAATGCCAGACCCCCGAGCAGACCCATCTGCCAGTCTTCCAGACCAAGGCTGTTGCGGATCGGATCGGTCAGGATGCCGAAGATGGACCGATCAATGAAATTGAAGATGTAGACGATGAGCAGGGAGCCGAGCACATAGGCGCGATATCCCTTGGTGCGATAGCCGGTTTCAAAACCGGGTTTCTCGTCGAGCGCAGCGGTCGTGTCTGTCATTCTACTTGTGTCTTTCCGTCGCTGTGTTTCAGGAATTCATGTCGGCGGCTGGGGAATCGGGATTGTACCGATCCCTCATGAATGAACGCGAAGCCATGAAGTAGCAAAATGCGGCGACGATGAAGAACAAGACCGTCGCGGCCATGGAGTGGCGCAGGCCATTGGCATAGGCGCGGCAAAGCTCAGGGCCTTCCGCGCCGAGGGCAGCCGGGTCCGTGCCGCAGAGGCGCGGATTGAAGGCGTCCGCAAAGGCTGACAGGCCGGCTTTGCCGATTTCCTGTCCCATGAAGAAATCGCTCATCGCCCCGACAAAGAGCGGGCCAATGCCATTGCCGATCAGGCTGACAATCAGCAGCAGCACGGCAATCGTGGTGGCGCGCGACTGTGGGCTGACAATGGCCGTGCCGACCATGTACTGGCTGGAAAGATAGGCGTAGTGCATCGTGCCCGCGATGATCCACAGACCAAAGGCGATCTCGATGGTCGGGGCAAAGAAGGCACCAACATAGGCGGGCACGGCAATCAGCAGGCCAACGCCCGGGAGCCATGCCGAGATCGTGGAGAAGCGGCCTGCGAGCTTTTCCGAGATGTACCCGCCGAGGAATGTGCCGAGAGCGGCAACTGCAGCCAGCGGCGCGCCATAGAGTACGGCAGCGTCGCGCACATCAATACCATGAACGCGCTGGAGGAAAGGCGCCTGGAAGCTGATCAGTCCATAGCCGACAAAGGCCACCAGAGCGGCGCCGAGCGATAGCCACCAGAATGTCGGCTTGGCAGAAAATTCACGGAAGGCATCAAAGAAAGGGGCCTTGCCATTGCCCTTTGCCGAGGGCGGGTCGGAATAGCCGCGAGGAGGTTCCTTGATGGTGAACATCAGGATGATCGCGATCAGCACGCCCGGCGCGCCGACAACCACAAACGCGATACGCCAGCCTTCCACGGTCGACCAGTCGAGATTACCAAACAAACCCCCAAGACCGAGCGAACCGATCCAGTTGCCGAAATCAGCCCCCTTGATGCCGGCAATCGTGCCGCCGAAGAGTTGCGCAAGCACGCCGCCAAGCGTGACGCCCATGGAATAGATGCCGAGCGCACCCGCGCGGCTTTTCGGGGGGTAATAGTCAGTGATCAACGAGTTGGCGGGCGGTGTGCAGCCAGCTTCGCCGACGGCAACGCCGACGCGAAAGACGAGTAGCCAGATGAAGCCTGAAGCGACCCCGCAAAGCGCTGTCATGACGGACCAGACGATGATGCAGAGCGCAATGATCAATACGCGATTGGCGCGGTCGGCCCACATCGCGATCGGTATGCCCATAGCGGCATAGAACAATGCGAAGGGCGGCCCGGACAAGAGGCCCCATTGCGTATCATTCAGCTGAAATGTGTTGATGATCGGCTGGGCAACGACCGAAATGAGCGTTCGGTCGATGAAGTTCAGCGTGTAGACCAGCATCAGGGCGATCAGCACATAGGTGCGATAGCCTTTTGAACCGAAGCCTGTGATGTGTCCGCCCGTGGCCGTTTGGCCAGCTGTCGTGTCGGTCATCCGCCGAAAATCCTCCCGAAAATACCGGGCGCGTCTTGGCGGCGCCTCTCTACATGTCCCCCTACGGTAATGACATGTGCGGGGGGCGCAAGGCCTTACTCTGCGACAGCGTGCGAGCAAGGCCTTGCGGAGGTCAAATTGCCACTACTGGCTCAGCGCCAACTGTACTTCCGACGCCGCAACGGCGAGGGCTGCAGCATCAGCGTCCATTGGGTCAGGGCGAAGCGCGGTCGGGTAGGCTTCAGCCAACAGGCCAAGCGCCGCGCGAATGGATTCTGCTGCATCGGAATTTTCGGCCGTGATGTCGCTTTCCGCTTGCGTAAAGGCGCGCTCGGCGGCCTGATAGAAGCCGTAGCCGTCCAGATACGTCTCGTAGAAATCAGAATCGAGCGACAGGCGATACATGTCGGATGCGCGATCGATCTGGTCGGAGGCGACATGGGCGCTGACCATGGCGTCGGACATGTCGGTGGCGGGGGCGCTCTCGGCGGCTTTGTCGAGCGCGGCAAGGGTCGCGTCCGTGCGGGCGTTGATCTGTTCCTGGCTTTCCCCGGCAAAGACCGCTGCAGACGTGTCTGTAAACAGGTCGGTAAAGTCGGCGACGCCTTGAGCTGCAAAGACCGGCTCCATGTCGAACAGGACTTCGGAGACCGGATGCGCGTACATTTCAGCCGCGGCGGTCGTTTCGCCTTTGGCGTAGGCGTCGCGCGCGGCCAGGACGTGGGCTGCTGCAATGGCCAGCGCGGCCTTGTACACGACCGGGTCGGTATAGGCGGCGTCAATGGTCACACCGCCTTCGCCTTCGCCGCCTTCAGTGGCCAGTGTGTTGGCTTCTGCGGTTGGATCCACTTCTGCAGGTGTTTCACGCTGCGCGATCTCTGTGCCTGCCTCGTCGGCAGGGGCGGCAGGCTCACTGCAACCTGCAAGCGCGCCAGTCATCAGGACGGTGCCCAGACCAAGACTGGTCCACTGCTTCAGTTTGGTGTCAAAGGCCATGATATACTTCCTCTTTGCGTCGATCTGCTATAGCGCTGAATGACGCAAATGCAAATTATTCGCAAGTAGGCGCAACATGCTTTTGACCCTTTCCAACGTACTCGATGAGGCCGACCTGCGTGATGTCCGCGATCTGGTCGCAACACTCGGCTGGCGCGATGGCGCAGAAACGGCCGGTGGCATGGCCCGGGCGGTCAAGCGCAACCAGCAAGCAGATCTGACATCCCGTACCGGCGCTCAGGTTCGCCAGCTGCTGAAGGCCAAGGTGGAGCGACACCCTGTTCTGCGTGCGGCGGCCCAGCCACGCCAGTTCTCGAAACTGATTGTCAGCCGGACCGAGGAGGGCGGCGGATACGGTCATCACGTCGACAATCCATTCATGGGAGCAGGGGAGTCGCGCTTGCGCACCGACTTTTCTTTCACGCTCTTCCTGTCCGATCCGGGCGACTATGAGGGGGGCGAGCTGGAGATCGATCTGGCGGGGATGACCCAGTCCATCAAATTGGACGCGGGAGACATGGTGCTCTATCCATCGACCAGTCTGCACCGGGTTGCGCCGGTGACTTCCGGCAAGCGGCTCGTCTGTGTTGGCTGGATTGAGAGCAGCGTGCCAGATGCGGCGGTACGGGAGATCATCTTTGATCTTGAGAATCTGCGATCCAGCCTGTCGGGCAGGCTGGATCTTCAGTCTCCGGAAATGCTGGTTCTGTCGAAGAGCATTTCCAACCTGGTGCGCCGGTTCGGCCAGAGCTAAGTCATGGCAGCAAGGGTGTCGGGCAAACCAGTTGCAGCTAGCAGGAAGCAGATGGCGGCAATAATCGCCCCGAAAGTGCGAACATGGTTCCACCCTGTCCAGACGGTACCGAACCTCTTCCAATAGATCGCGGCATCCGGCGAAGAAGGCGTAAGGCCGTCGAGATGTTTATTCATCGGAACGTTGCCGAACATGGTGACCCCGAGCACGGCCGTCATGTAGATCGCGGTTCCGATCAGTATCAGGATCTTTGGTGACCCTTCCAGGCTTTGCCAGGCATAAAGGGAGGCGGCGAGCATGATAGGTGCCAATGCCAACGTGATCGCCAGAAATGCCGAGCGAAACACTGTCCGGTTGATCTGTTGCATGGAGTCGATGCCGCCAGCTGGCGCGGCGCGGATGAGGCCGGCCATTACGAAATCGGAGAAGGCTTGAAACACACCGCCGACGAGGGCGGCAGAAAGTCCGATGGTGAGGCAGGCATAGACAAAGAGATGGGTCGTCATGAGTTTGATTCCTTGGATGTGGCATGCCCGCCGAAGAGGATCAGTCAGCTACGGACATGCGGGGTGAGTGAGGCGGGCGTCACGCAGCGGCGCTCCAGAGCCCGGAGGCGGCGACTTCGTTGGCGAAGTCGGAAAAGTCCTTTGGCGGTCGGCCCAGGGCCCGTTCCACACCGTCACAGAGTTGGGCATTGCGGCCATCAAGTATGGTGGAGAACAGGTAGTCGAGCAGCCAGATCATGTCTTCCGGAGCGCCAGCCTGGCGAAACCCTTGAAGAAATTCATTAGCAGGCACACGGACGAAACTGATCTTGCGGTCGGTTGCGCGTGATAATTCGCTGGCCAGTTCGTCAAACGTCATCAGTCGGGGACCGGTCACTTCGTAGACTTCGCCAATATGTCCGGTCTCGGTGAGAGCAGCGACGGCCACGTCGGCGATATCCTCGGCATCCACAAACGGTTCCGGCACATGTCCAGCCGGCAGTGTGATGTCACCAGACAGGACCAGCGGCAGGAAATCGCCTTCGGAGAAATTCTGATTGAACCAGCTGGCGCGCACAATGGTCCAGTCGAGACCGCTTTCCTGCACGATGCGCTCGCAGGCCTGGGCGTCTGGCTCTCCGCGTCCAGACAGCAGGACGAGATGCTGCACGCCCTGCGCTTTTGCGCGTTCGACAAGGTGCCGGATCGCTTGCTTGGCGGTGGGCACGGCGAGGTCAGGCGTGTAGCTGATATATACCGCGCTCATGCCAGCCAGCACGGCGTTCCAGCCGGACGGCTCATCCCAATCGAAGGCGGGCGAGCCGGACCTTGATCCGACCCGGGTATCAATACCCCGCTCGCGCAACCGGCCGACAATCCGACGACCGGTCTTTCCGGTGCCACCCAATACGAGCACAGGCCCGCGATGCGTTGTCTGGTTATGAAGGTGCTGTGTCATGTTCAATCTCCTTTGCTTGACACGGTGTAAAGTTGACATGGCGTCAAGTGCCTATAGATTGACATCATGTCAAGTGAGAATCTCGAAACCCGCGAAAAAATCATGCGCGCTACATGGAAATTGCTGGAGGAATCTGGCGGGTCCGGCGTGCGCATGAGCGATATCGCCAAGGCCGCGGGCATCAGCCGCCAGGCCGTCTATCTTCATTTCCCGACACGCGCGGACCTGCTGACCGGGACGGCGCGCTATATGGACGAAGTCCGAAACATAGACGAACGACTTGCGGCGAGCCGTAAGGCCAAAGGAACGGACCGTCTGGATTTGTGGGTGGAGGCTTGGGGGAACTATATTCCGGAAATTCACGGAGTGGGGCGCGCCTTGATCGCCATGCGAGACACCGACGACGCCGCTGCGGCTGCCTGGAATGACCGAATGCAAGCCGTACGGCATGGGTGTGAAGCCGCTGTGATGGCGCTCAAGTCCGCAGACCGGCTTATGCCCGACTATTCAGTCGAGCAGGCAACGGATTTGCTCTGGGCGCTGTTGTCAGTCGAAGTGTGGGAAAAGCTGCGGTTCGAATGCAGATGGTCGCAGGCCGCCTATATTACGGCTGTTCAGAAAATGGCGCACGACAGTCTGGTGTCCAGATTAGATCAGTCCGGCTGATTTCAGGCTGGTGACGCCGCCCGTGCCGGCAATCAGATGATCGTGCACGGTGATGTCGAATGGATCGAGTGCATCAATGATTTCGCGGGTAATGTCGATGTCTGCGCGCGACGGTGTGGGGTCACCTGACGGATGATTGTGCACCAGAATGAGCGCTGATGCATGCAGCTCCAGCGCGCGGCGGGCGACCTCACGCGTATAGACGGGCGCATGGTCGACCGTGCCATGTCCCATGATTTCGTCGGCGATCAACTGGTTTTTCCGATCCAGGAACAGGATGCGGAACTGTTCGCGCTTTTCGTGCTGGAGTTCGGTGCGAACATAATCGATGAGCGCCGACCAAGAGGAAATGGCGGGCTTCTTCTGGATCGTCTCTCTGGACGCCCGGGCGTTGAGCTCCGCAATGGCCTTGAGATACGCCGCGACTGTCTCGCCGACACCGTTGACCTTGATGAGGTCGGATGTCGGGGCAGCGAGGATGGCCGACAGACTGCCAAAGCGGGCTTCCAACGCTTTCGCGATGGGTTTGACATCCCGGCGCGGGATGAAGGCCATGAGCAAGACTTCGAGCACTTCGTAATTGCTCAGCGCGGTTGCGCCGCGCGTCAGCAGTTTGCCTCGCAATCGGTCGCGATGACCTTTCCAGTGGGGTTCTTCGGGGGACGTGCTCATTATGGTTGAAAAACCATGAAATGACGTTTCGATAAAGTGACTTAGATCACGTGGCCCCAGATTGAACTTGAGAATTGTATGGTCGCAGATAGACTTCCCCCAGGGACAATCCGTGGGAGAATGAAACATGTTGAATAAAATCGCGCTTTGCGGCGCTGGCTTGCTGGCGCTGTCTGCTTGCATGACCCAACCGAAAGACCATGACCATCGCGGTGTTTCAGCAGATCATGTTCACGCGCATCCCGACAAACTTGTCGTTGCGGGAGCAGGGGAGGCCATCGAGAACCCGTTCCATCCTGTCCGACTATTGCTGTCGTCCGAAGAATCGTCGGGCGATGTGACAGTATACGAATTTGAACTGCCTCCGCGCAGCCCTGGGTCACCGCCACATACCCATACGCGCGAGGATGAGTATTTCTACGTCGTGTCCGGTGCGCTCAGTGTCATGTCGGGCGACGAGATCCTGTCGCTTTATCCGGGCGACTTCGCTGCGTTGAACCGGGGCAACACGCACATGTTCTGGAATGGCAGCGATGAGACCACGAGGCTGATCATGACCACCACCGGTGGGTCTTTTGAAGGTTTCATGAATGATGCCGGTCCGCGCATTGCGGAGGCCAAGCCGGATTCAGCCGAAGCAGCAGGCGCTGTAATCGGCCAGCTTGCAGCCGAATACGGGATCACGATTGCGATGGAGAAGATGCCTCCGGAAGCCGCGCCAATCTATATGCCGCCGCCCGAAGAATAGCGCCCGCTAAAGCTGGACCTTGTGAGGCTGGTGCCAGCCTTTCGGGGATGTGCTGAAGATTTCAACACCATCCTCGGTCACGCCGACAGAATGTTCGTACTGCGCCGACAGCTGGCGGTCGCGAGTCACGGCCGTCCAGCCATCTGGCAGGATCGCAGCGTCCTTGCGGCCCAGGTTCAGCATCGGCTCGACCGTGAAGAACATGCCGGGCTTCAGTTCCGGGCCGGTATTGTAATCCGATGAGTGGACGACGTTTGGCTCGTCATGGAACAGGCGTCCCAGGCCGTGGCCGCAGAAGTCCTCTACGACCGACATGCGATTCAGCCGGGCAATTTCGGAGATCGCGCCGCCAATGTCGCCAAAGCGCTTGCCGGGGCGGATCTGCGCGATGCCGGCCATGAGCGCATCATAGGTCACATCCATCAGGCGCTCGGCCTTCCGCTTCACATTGCCGACGCCATACATGCGCGAATGGTCGCCATGCCAGCCATCAATGATCAGGGTGACGTCGATATTGGCAATATCGCCTTCCTTCAGCGGCTTGGCGCTGGGGATACCGTGACAGATGACATGGTTGAGTGAAATGCAACTGGCATGGCGGTAGCCGCGATAGCCGATCGTCGCGGAGGTTGCGCCATGATCCATGACGAATTCCCGCACCAGATTGTCGAGATGTTCGGTAGTCACGCCGGGCTTCACTTCCGGCACCAGCATATCGAGGCATTCAGCCACGAGACGTCCCGCCTTGCGCATACCTGCGAAGCCTTCGGCATCGTGAATGCGAATTTCGCCCGTGCGCATCGGCAGCAGGAGGGAAGTGTCAGTCATCAGTCGGAGCCTTTCAGGGGCGGAAATACCTGTATCTGCCCCCTAGATAGCAATTTGCCCGGCTAAGTTCCACCTTCAGGCCTGCCAAACAGTATCAGACTCAGGCCCCATCCGTCTTGTCGCGCTTTTCAGCGGCCGCTTCGGCAGACTCTGCAGCGCGTTTCAGTTCTTCGCGCCGCTCGTCATCAAACCGTTCGGGCTCCTGGTAAATCTCGCGCGTGCCTTCCTCGCTGACCGCTTCCGCGGTGCGGGATTTCAGTCGGCCCCGGCTAACCCCCCAGATCAGGGCGATCAGCAAGAGCAGCGCGCCTACGCCATATAAGAGTTCCGGTGCCATGGGTCTTGATCCTCTGAAAGGGTTACTGGAGCTGGGTGCCAAGCGTGATGTCGATGGCGCCGAGGGCGACCGACATCGGGCAGCCGTTCTTGGCCTTGTCGGCGATGGCGTCAAAATCATCGTGTTCGATGCCTTCAACCACGGCCGTAAGCGTCAAGGCGCTGCGCGTGATTTCGAATCCGCCACCATCTTTCGGCTCGACCGACACGATGCATTTCGTATCCAGATCGGTGGCAGGTGTTCCGTTCTCGGCCAGCAGATGGGAGAGCTGCATGGTGAAACAGCCCGCATGTGCGGCGGCGAGCAATTCTTCCGGATTGGTACCCGACGTGCCGCTCTCGTCTTCAAATCGCGCCTTGAAGGAGTAGGCGTGATCGGACAGCGCGCCGCTCTGCGTCGTGAGCGAGCCTTTGCCGTCCGCGAGGTTTCCGGACCAATGGGCGGTGGCATGACGTTTCATGGCGTGTCCTTTCAATCAATTGGGTATTGAAAAATGCAATGCGCGCAGCCTCAATACGTTCCCGCTTGTCTCTCCTAAATGCATTGGTCATGGTCTGGTCCTGCGGGAAGAAAAGGAATGCGCGCAATGCTCAAATTGGAAACCTGTCGTCGGTGTCTCACCGGGTTTGCCTTCGCCTTGACGGCGCTGTCTCTCGCGGCGCTGCCCGCAATGGCGGAACAGAATGAGGTAGCAGACTGGCCGCCTCTTGCTTCTGCCGGGTCCGCCACGGCGTTCAGCTCGGATGGACTGCATGCGCTCGACGAACGCCTGCAGAAGTTCGTCTCGGACGGGCATGTCGTGGGCCTTCAGTCCCTGCTCGTCAAAGATGGTGAGGTTGCTCATTATGGTCAGTACGGTGTGAGGGATGTTGAAACATCGACACCCGTGCAACCGGGCACGCTGTACCGGATCTATTCCATGACCAAGCCGATCACGGGCGTTGCCCTGATGCAGCTCCATGAAGATGGCGAGTTTGACCTCGACGATCCGATCACGAAATACATCCCTGAATTTGAAGCGCTGAAAGTGCTGGCGGGCGAGCATGAAGACGGAACACCGATCCTGAAAGACCCATCGCGCCCCGCGACCATGCGGGAACTGATGAGTCACTCGGCCGGTTTCGCTTACGGCCTTGGTGGAGATGATTATGCCAATGCCCAATTTCGGGAGCAGAATGTCCTCAAATCGCCTGATCCGCAGACCTTCATCGACAAGGTCGCAGGTATCCCCTTGCTGCATGAGCCGGGGCAAGTCTGGTATTATTCGGTCTCGGTCGACATTCAGGGTTACCTGGTAGAAAAATTCTCGGGATTGTCTCTTGGCGAATACCTCAAGCAAAATGTTCTCACGCCGCTGGGCATGGATGATACCGGATTTTATGTTCCCGAAGCGGAGTATGACCGGCTATCCGACGTCGTGTATTATGCCTCCGAGCGGGATCGGTTCGAGCCATTCTACACCGAGACTGTTCAGTTCAGGCAGTCCACCATCGCCTTCGAATCGGGGGGCGGCGGGCTCGTGTCCACGATCGACGACTATGCCCGGTTCTGCCAGATGATGCTCAATGGTGGCACGCTGGACGGTCATCGTATTCTGCAGGAGGACACGGTGGCCCTGATGCGGACAAACCAGTTGCCGCCAGATGCAGGCGTGGAATTTGATGGCACGCAGCGAAGTGTCTTCACGCCGAAGCGTCGCGATTTCGGCATCGACTTCGCCATCATCTCTGATCCGGTCGCCATGGACAGCCCAGCCGGTACCGGCACTTATTATTGGGGCGGGGCTGCTGGGACATGGTTCTGGATCGATCCGGAGAATGATCTATTCTTTATCGGCATGATCCAGCGCTTCGGCGCACGACCCGGGGAGCCGGCGGGTTTTCGTGAGGAATCGATGCGGCTCGTCTATGAGGCGCTTGAAGAATAAGCCAGTCTGGGCAAAGTGTCTTTATGACAAAAGAATCTCCCACGGCAGCCGTCCTCCTGATCGGGGACGAGCTGCTCTCCGGTCGGACGCGCGACATCAATCTACAACAGATTGCTTCCTATCTTGCGCCGCTCGGTATTCCCGTCCGGGAGACCCGGATCGTGCCCGACGTGGAAGACGAGATTGTCGAGGCCGTGAATTCGCTGCGCGCAAAATACACCTATGTCTTCACAACGGGCGGCATTGGTCCGACACATGATGACATCACGGCTGATGCCATCGCCAAGGCGTTCGGGGTGGAGATTTCAGAACATCCCGAAGTCACGGCTATGCTGGCCCAACGCTATGAGGCAATGGGCACAGACTACACGCCAGCCCGTCGGCGCATGGCGCGTATTCCGCATGGCGCCCAGATCGTGGCCAATCCCGTGTCCGGGGCGCCGGGCTTCCAGACCGGGAATGTCTTTACCCTGGCGGGTGTTCCGTCGGTTGCGCGCGGCATGCTGGAAGATATCGGGCCGAGGCTGGAGACAGGCGCAGTCATTCACAAGGTCACGATACGGGGCAGGGGCTTGCGCGAAGGTGACATTGCCGAACCGCTGGGCGTGCTGGCCAAGGAGATGCCGGACGTCGCACTCGGTTCCTATCCCTGGTTTCGGGGCATTGGTGACAATGGTGTCCACCTGGTTGCCAGCACGATACAGGAAAGCCTTATCCCCATGATTACTGACAAGCTGGAAGCGATCATCTCTGCGACGGGCGTCCAGCCGGAGCGGGTCGAGGACGCAAACGCATGAGTTTTCTGGCGCGCACCCCCGCGATCCTTGTCAGCTTCGTTTCGATGCTGGTGATTGGTGCAGGCTTCGGTCTGTGTCGGCCAATGGTGGGCGGGGCATTTCTCGACATGACCTCCGATCCGGAGATGAGCCGAACGATCATTGCCACGATGAGTGACGCCCAACGTGCCGCCCATGCCTGGGTGACGGTGTTGCTGGATACGGCGTATCCCCTGGCTTATGGGGGCTTCCTCGGCGGACTGGCCCTGCGCTTCTTTGGCGGCATGGGAAAGTACGCAGCGCTACCAGCGTTCGGGGTCGTGATCGCCGACCTGACTGAGAACATGGTTCAGGTGCTGGCCTTGGCGGGATGGGTCGACGCGCTTGATGCCAAGGCCTGGCTGACGCCCCTCAAATTTGGCCTGTTCTTCCTTGCGGCCGGAATCGCCATGATTGCTCTCGTGATCGGCATTGTGAATCTGGTTCGCAAGCGCCGGGCCTGATCCCTTCCAAAACCGCCCTAACGTCAAGCATGGTCCTCCCCGCTTGTCCTCGCTAAGAGAGGCAAACAGGAAAATTGGAGGATCCCATGGCGGAAGACATCGTAAAGGTCGAATTGGACGGACCGGTTGCGCTCGTAACACTGAACCGGCCCGACGCGCTGAATGCGCTGAACCGAACCCTGCGCGCCGAGATCGTCAGCGTCTTCAACGAGCTGAAAGAGAACATGGATGTCCGCGCGGTTGTGCTGACTGGTGCCGGGCGGGCCTTCACCGCCGGGATCGACCTGAAGGAGGCCGGCCAGACCGGTTTCGCCCTGGGCGCTGACGAGGATTCCAAGTCCATAGATATGGCGCGCGCACTGGCCGATTATCCCTGGCCAATCATCGGCGCGATCAACGGCTTTGCAATCACCGGCGGGTTCGAACTGGCGCTGATGTGCGACGTGCTGCTGGCCTCTGAACATGCCAAGTTTGCCGATACACATGCCCGCGTCGGCATCGTGCCGGGCTGGGGCCTCTCACAGAAGCTGTCGCGCATGATTGGTATCAGCCGAGCCAAGGAGCTGTCTTTCTCCGGTAACTTCCTCGATGCCCACACCGCGGAACGTTGGGGACTTGTGAACCGTGTTTACGAATCCGACGAACTCGTGCCGGCTGCCATGAAGCTGGCGCACGACATGTGCAGTTCCCAGCCGGACCTGCTCAAGCAATACAAGGCGCTGATCGATGATGGCTATGGCATGAATTTCGCCGCCGCCATGAAGGAAGAAGTCAAACGCTCCATTGCTCATGCCGAATCTGTGACGGCAGACGCTGTGGAAGAGGCTCGCAAACAGGTCACCGCGCGTGGCCGGGACCAGCAGGAGTAAGCACCATGAGAGACGTAGTTATCTGCGAACCCGTCCGCACCGCCGTTGGCGGTTTTGGCGGCGCCTTCAAGACCGTGCATGCGCACGAGATGGCATCACATGTCATCCGTGAGCTGATGGTAAAGACAAAGCTGCCCGCCGAGGCGGTGGAAGACTGTATCTTCGCGCAATGCTATCCGACCATGGAAGCCCCGGCCTTTGGGCGCATGGTAGCACTGGATGCCGGGCTAACAACTTCGACCGGTGGCTACCAGATCGACCGGCGCTGTGGCTCCGGTCTGCAGGCGGTGATCAATGCCGTGATGCAGGTGGCAACCGGCGCAAATGACGTTGTCATCGCGGGCGGGGCGGAGAGCATGTCGAATGCGCCCTTTTTCTCCATCGATATGCGGTGGAACATCAAGGGCGACGGCCTGATGCTGCATGATGGCCTGTCACGCGGTCGCTATACAGCCGGCGGCAAGAACCATCCCGTGCCGGGCGGCATGATCGAGACGGCGGAGAATTTGCGCCGTGATTATCAGATCACGCGCGACGCTCAGGATCAGTTCGCTTACAATTCGCACATGAAAGCGGCTGCGGCCCAGAAGTCGGGCAAGTTCTCTGAGGAGATCATTCCGTACACCGTGAAAGGCCGCAAGGCCGATACGGTCGTGGACCAGGATGAGCACATTCGCCCGGATTCCTCTCTGGAGAAGCTGTCCACGCTGCGCGCGATCCGGGGCAAGGTGGACGATCAGTCGACGGTGACCGCTGGCAATGCGTCCGGCCAGAATGATGGCGCGGCAGCCTGCATCGTCTGTACGCGCGAGGCGGCAGAGAAATATGGCCTCAAGCCGCTTGGGCGATTGGTTTCATGGTCGGTTGCAGGCGTTGGGCCTGAAGTCATGGGAATTGGGCCGGTGCCGTCCAGCCAGAAGGCCCTCAAGACGGCAGGTCTTGAACTGAAGGACGTTGACGTCATCGAGCTGAATGAAGCCTTCGCGGCGCAGGTGCTTGCCTGCACCAAGGCGCTTGAATTCTCCGAGGACGACATGGAGCGGCTGAACGTGAACGGCTCCGGCATCTCGCTCGGCCATCCGGTCGGCGCGACCGGCGTGCGCATCCTGACCACGATGCTCCGGGAAATGGAGCGCCGCGAGGCGCGCTATGGCCTGGAGACCATGTGCATCGGGGGCGGGCAGGGGCTCGCAGCCGTGTTCGAACGGGTCAGCTAGAACACATCTTCAGCCGGTGGCCGTGTGTTCAGCGCAACGGCCACCGCGATAATGAAGAAGACGACGCCGAGCAGATAACACAGGGTGCTGGCAATATGGACCATTCCCATTGTCTGAGCCGTACTGCTGACATCATGCGTTCCGAGGATGACCTGCTGCCGTAGAACTTGTCCGTTGATTTGCGCGGCGTGACCGAACAGCGCTGCACCGAGGTGAAGCGCGCCAAATACGCTGGCCGCCGTTGAAGGCCGGACCCGCAGGATGAGCAAATGCACGAGACCAAACGCCACCGCAGACAATCCTGACAGGACGCCTTGCGGCAGGGTGGATGCCAGCATAGCGGTTCTGGCGAACCTGCTCATGTCTGGCTCGATAAACGCAGGAATGGCTGTGGCCGTCACTATCATCAGAGCAGCCGAGATGAACCAGAGTGTCGGGAGGCTGTTTTTCAACGCGCAGGTCGTCCTTCTTTCTGCTGGTTTCAACAATGAAATCTAGCATCCCCCGTAAAATACCGTTATGTCCAGCATCGGCCATGCGGGCGTGGCGAAATTGGTATACGCAAGGGACTTAAAATCCCTCGGCCGCAAGGCCTTGCCGGTTCGAGCCCGGCCGCCCGCACCATGCCATCATGTTTGGTCGACTCTTATGATCGAGACAGAACGCGCAGGTCGCGTCCTTGGTACACGGCTTGCATGTTTCTCGCCCAAGAGGAGAAATGACATGTACCCAGCCATTCTGTCCTGCCGCCGCCCGAAACTACAGGTCCTGCGCCTGTCGGGGGCCTGCCTGCCGACGCCTGCAGCACCGGTTTCATTCCCAAAACGCATAGAGCCTATTTCGGCTTTCGGGGAACAAAAGGACAATCTCGATCATATCTAGAGGGCAACACGCAGAGAATTCACAAGGACAAGCCCTCATGTTTCGCGCCCTTATTGCCTCCACTGCCCTCGGCCTGATGGCCCTGCCTGCCTTCGCCGGCCCGGAAGCGGAGGCCGTAATCGAAGGCGCCGCAAAGCATATTGCCGACCCTCAGAAGGGCCGCGAGACGCTGCGCCAGTCCATGGACCTGGATACAGTCGCCAATTTCACCCTCGGGAAATATGCCCGCCGCGTCACGGATCAGGAACGCAGCAGGTTCGCAGACGCCTTCGAAACCTATCTGTTGAGCAGCTTCGAAGACCAGCGTGAAAAATTCCGCGATGCAGAGATCACGGTTACCGGATCAAAGGATCGCACGCCGACAGATTCCATCGTGGAAACGCGAGTCGTTCGCCCCGGCGAGGCGCCTCAGACAGTGCGCTGGCGTGTTATTGAAAAGAATGGCGACTGGCGTGTCGTGGATGTCGAAGTGCTGGGCCTGTGGCTCGCCATCGAACAGCGTGCCCAGATCGCGGCTATCATGGACCGTCCGCGCGCCACGATTGATGATGCGATCAACGCCCTCAATTCCTGACCTGGAATCTGGTCAGGCGGCTTCGTCGACCACAGCTTCTTCCTCATCGGACTTGTCCTGACGGTCTGACGCGTCGCCGATCGTGAACAGGTCGGCCTCGCGGCTGAGCCAATCTGCCAGTTCTTTGTCGGGTACGCCCAGGACTCTCAGCATATCCGCGACCATCTCAATTCCCTTGGGCTCTCCAGCCACGAGGTGCGCGCGTATGTTCAGTTCGAGATATCGGTCGAGATCATGGATGGTTTCGACAGCCACGAGTCGGACCAGGTCTGGGAAGCGGCGATTGATGCTGGGCGTGACTTCCTTGGACACTTCATAACGCGCTTTTCCAAGCACGACCGCGCGCGCATTGCTGCCCCCCACAGCTTCGATCAGCTTCATGTTGGCGGCATCTCCGAACGAGACATTGTATCCATCTGCGACCGCAGACAGAAAGCGGTCGGGATCTCCGTCAGTCGCGATATAGGGGATGTCAAAGTCGATCAGAGCGTCGACGGCCAGTCGCCCGGCGGCAGACATGCCAATGACGATGACAGGCCGCTCGCCAGCAGGTTCGCCTGATGTTTCCATCGTGACCTGCTTGCGCCGCGCCAATTCGCGCGAGAGCTTGCCTCCGAGCATGGCCCAACTCGGTGCCAGCGCCAGAGAGAGTGCAATGGCGGCGATCAGGCTGCCCATGAGGGCAGGGGGCATATTGGCAGTGATTGAGGCCAATGAGAGGATGACGAGTGTGAATTCCGACCCCTGTGCCAACAATGTGGCGAGCTGGGTAGCGCCGGGCACACTCCAGCCATTCATGCGGGCGGCGATATAGCCGAGCGCAGTCTTGACCGTCAGGATGCCAAACGCGCCGATCACGACGAGCGGCAGGTTTCTCAGCAGGCCCGGCAAGTCAATCGACAGGCCGACACTGATGAAAAAGAAGGACAGGAGCAGCCCGCGAAATGGTCCCATTTCCGTTTGCACCTGGTGGCGAAACGGTGTGCCGGACACGGCCAGGCCTGCCAGGAATGCGCCCAGGGTCAGCGAAAGTCCGATCATGGCAGTCGCGCAGGCGGCCGCCAGCACAAGCAGCAGTGTGAAAGCCGTAAAGGCTTCATCATTGCGGGTGGCCGCCAGCGTCCGGAAAACCGGGTTCAGCAGGTAGCGTGAAAACAGCATGGCTGCGCCGAAAGCGATCAGGGCCTGCACAAAGGCCAGCAACAATCCAGCCGCCAGCGGGACTGCACCGCCATTCAGGAGATATTCTGACAGAAGGCCCGCAAGGCCAGCGGCGGTCTCTCCTTCCCCAAGCGACGTGGCGAAGATCATCAGGAAGATGGCGACAATATCCTGAAAGATCAGGACATGTGTGGCCGTGCGCCCGATCGGACACGAGTTCTGCTCGCGCTCTGTCAGGATCCGCGCAACGACCGCTGTAGACGAAAGGCCAAGACTGAGGCCTACCGCGATCGCAATCGGCCAGGATATGCCCAGCATATAGAGCGCGCCTGCACTGATCAGGCCTGTCAGCAACAGATGGACAGGGGCAAGGCCGAGCAGGTCACCACGGCTTTCTTTCAGTTCGCGGAGCGAGACATGCATGCCGATATCGAAGAGCAGGAAGACCACGCCGAGCTCGGCCAGCAAATGCGTGCCGCCACTCTCATGGATCAGGTTCAGCATGCCCGGACCGATCAGAATTCCCGCGAGGAGGTAGCCAACGATGGGGCTGAGATTGAGCGCGCGGGACACCAGGGCGGCTGCCGCGCCGAACCCCAACAGGGTGATTGCGGGAACGAGCGCGCCCACGGCGTCGGCAGGGCTCATTTCAGCGGCCATGGGGGAGCTCTTTCTTCTGGGTGGAGTCGAACTCCCAACTTAAGGAGGATTGCGCAAAAATAAAGGCCGCCAGCTCTCGAGGGAACCGGCGGCCTTCACCAGACTGCACGCGAAGGAGGGCAATGTCTCGCGCACAGTTTGTGAAGAATATCCGAGCGCTAGAGGCTCTTTGCGAGAGTCAGGACAATGCGCTCGTCGGCGATGTCCGTACCGTCGATGTCGGTATCCCAGTAACGCAGGTCCACATCGATGCCGATTGGCAGCGAGTAGGTGCCACCAAGCGACCAGTTGGTGTAGTCGCCGCCACCATCGAAGGAGTAGTTGCCGACGGATACGTCAGCTGCGAAAGCGTCGGTGAAGGCATACCCCGCAGAGCCTTCAACATAGACGCTCTCATTGTCTGGATCCCAGTAGACGGCGCCGCCTACTTCAACTCCGCCTTCGAAAGCATAACCCAGAGCGGCCTGCAGTTCGACGAAGTCGAGGTCTTCATCATCCGAGTCCGGATAGGAATAATAGATGACGCCGAGATCCCAGGAGACGCCGTTCGAGAATTCGCTGGCGACGCCGGCGTAGAGGTCGAGCTCTACATTGGAGTCAGAACCGTCTTCGAAGTCGATATTCGATGCCCATGTACCCGCATAGAATATACCGTTCGCATAGTCGAAGCCGCCGGAGATGGCCATGTCCTCATTGGACTGGGAGACGCCACGCCAGACATAGTCTGTGCTGAGAGCGACGTTACCGGACCATTCTCCCTCGGCAGCTGCCGTGCCAGCCACTGCCAGCATTGCTGCAAGTGCTACCCCTGCGCGGAAAAGCTGTTGTTTCATGTTTTAGTACCCCGTTGTTGAATCGCGCTGTTGCCAGCGCCAAAACCACGATGACGCGGCTTTATCCGGGATCAGAAACAAAAATATGGAGGTTGCGGGACGGCAACCGGAACGCCAGAATTTTGTGCACGCAGGCGCGACAATGCCTTAGGCTTGTGCGCTCTGGTTTTGGTCAGCGTGCGGTCAACGGCGCGTACCCAAGATGTGTGCCAGCATCGACCAAAAGCGTCTCTCCCGTCACGTGTCGAGAGGCATCAGTCAGGAAGAAAAGGGCCGAATCTGCAATATCGTCGGGCCCGCTGGCCACGTTGAGCGGTGTCGCGGCCACAACGGAGGCTTCCATGCGCTGATACTGCTCTTCATCCATCTTGTCCTTGAACCAGCGCGTGCCGATAAAGCCCGGACAAATCGCATTCACCCGAATCTCCGGGGCCAGTGCGCGGGCCAGCGACAGGGTCATCGTGTTGAGTGCGCCCTTGGTCGCCGCATAGGCCACCGATGAGCCGATACCCGTAACACCCGCGATGGAGGATGTGTTCAGCACAGCAGCGGCGCGACCAGTTTGACGGTGACTTTCAATGAGCAGGGGTTTGCAGGCCTGCATCATCAGGAAGGGACCGGCGACATTGACTGCGTAGAGGTCCAGGAAGTCTTCGCGGGTCAGGGCGTCCAGATCGGAATGGTCGCGCGCGTGTTTGGTCGTGCCGGCATTGTTGACGAGAATGTCCAGCCGCCCGGCCTGGGCCGCAGCCTCGGCCAGTTTACGACAGCCTTCATCCGTCGACACGTCAGCCTGAACAAGGCGCGACTGCGAACCGAGCGCCTGACAGTCCGCTGCGGTCGCTTCGCCCTCCGCAACGGATCTGGCGCAATTGATGATCACATCAGCGCCGCGCTCGGCAAGTTTCAAGGCGATTGACCGTCCCAATCCTGTGGCTGAACCGGTTACGATCGCCTTGCGCCCGGCGAGGTCTTTTGGCTGTGTCATCGCGTTTTCTCCCGTAATTTCCATATGTGTCTGGGCTGGAATGTACGGGGCGTTGAACAATGGTGGCAACAGGTTTCACCGAATTGGTCAAGAAAGCTGAAACCCGTCATTGGTACCCGTCGCTGCCTATACCGGAGACAGCAACCCATGGTCAGGTCGGCCAGTATCATTCAGCGCATTCAGGCCGTCTCGCGACGATCACGCGAGGATATGCGGCAGGTCGCGCAGGAAATGTGCTCGCGCGGGCCGCGATCTGATGCCGAGGCTCAGGCTCTGTTCGACTTCAATGCGCGAATGAGGGGAGCGGACCCTGACTGGGACAGCCGGTTTGTTCGGGTGATGGCGCGTTATGTGCTTGCCCGCGATGCCGCCAATGGGGCGTTGACGCCAGCCAATCTCGATTGGCTACAGGAGCGGGTCGCGATCGGGGACAGGCTGCGCAACCGCAATCTGGCAGGCCTGTTCATGCGGCTGCTGCGCAAAGCCAGCGGGACGCCGGATGGGTTTGGTTTGATTGTGTTATCCCATTTATGCGACCAGATGATCCTGGATAATCAGGCAGATGCAACATCCGTGGGGAACGTCGCTGAAACGCTTCTGCTTTCGGGCCCGGAGCATGCGCCCTGGGTCAGCCGGGCTGAGGCAGCGATCCTCTTCCACACACAGGAGAGCATAGAGGGCAGCGAGAACGACCCGTCGTGGAACTTCCTGTTTGCACGGGCCATCGGGAACCATTTGGTCGCCCGCGCGCATCCCAATCCCCACACGGAACGCCATGCGCTCAACCGCAAGCATTGGCTTGACCCGAACGATCCCAATCCCGGCAAGTTTGTCGGGTGTCTTGCGCTGGGATTCGACAAGGGAAGCTGGTTCGAGCAAATGGGTAGGGAAGCGGAAAGGGCGAGCCTGGCCCGCCGAACTGCCAGCCTCGCCGCGAAATCCAAGCCTGCCCAGCCGCCACCTCGTACTGGCTGGTGGCGCAAGAGCCCGCCACCGAACCCGGTCACCACGGCGAGCAATACCCTGGTTGACTTCCTCAACCGTGAAGCGCCAGGTTTGCTGGCCGGATTGGTCGTCGCGGCACGCTAAAACGGAGGATTTCGCCATGCTCTTGCTCAATCTGATTGTGGCGGGAGCGCTGGTGGCGATTACGTTTGCCATCCACTTCGCGGGACTGGTGGCCCTGTCTGCGGTGATCCGCAAGCGCGACGTGCCGCACGTGAACCTGTCGACCGTGGTCGGGCAGGGGCTCGCCATCTTCTTTGTCCTGCTCAGCCTGTTTGCCATCCATTCGATCGAGATCTGGGTGTTCACGCTGACCTATCTGGCGCTGGGTACGTTTCCGGATGTCGAAACAGCCGTCTATTTTTCTACCTCGACCTTTTCCACAGTGGGATATGGCGATGTGCTGATCGACAAGGACTGGCGCATGCTGGCGGCAGCAGAATCCGTCATTGGTTTCCTGCTGCTCGGCTGGTCGACGGCATTCCTTGTCTCGATTTCTGCTCGGGTGCGCAACTTCGAGGCGCGCATCGAGCAGTTGGATGACAAGGACTAGGCCGGTTCCACGTCCTGCTTCATGAAGAAGCGCGCCCCGGCTACGGCCAGGCCCACCAGAACCAGTCCGCCAATCACCAGCGTTTCCGGTTTCGCGCCGAGATACTCGAAATATTGCGTGTAGCCATGGATCGTCAGGAACGCGATTGAGGTTATCGACAGGAAGCTGTTCCGGCGTGACGTAAAGATCATGGCGACGAGCGCGCCAATCCAGCCCAAGGTGAAGACATGGTCAGGGATGGCAATGGCAGCTTCACGCCATTCCGACCGGTCCGACCAGCGCTGCGGCGCAAACCAGTGTTCGCCAATCCGGTCCCCCCACAGCGAGCCGACCCAGAAGGCAAAATTTACCATGAACATGGCCGTGCGTGCTGCGACGGTGACCAGATTATTCCATGCGTCTGACAGGGTATTGCGGGCACGATAGAGACCCAGGGCGAGCAGGCCGAAGACAAGGATCGTGATGGTCGGTTCTTCGACGAACAGGGCGTAGCTGGCATGCCAGTAGCCTGTGCCAGAACCAAGAATGGCACCGAGGGACAAGACTGCAAACGCTGCCAGAAGTGCCGAACGGAACCACAGCGCTGCCGCGGTCATGACCAGTGCGATCAGTACGGTGGGCACCGTGCCATCATCCACTTCCCGGAATTCCCATCCGATCCATCCTGCCACGCCAAGTGTACCCATAAGCGTTAGCGCCATGCCGAGGGTTTTCAGGGAATTTCCACGTGCGCTGCGGCGCAGGAATTCCGCGCCGCCCAACGCGACAAGTGCCAGAACGAGACCGGTTATGGCGTTCGGCACAAGTGCGATCGTGCCGCCGGCGACCGAGATGGCTCCGAAAATCAGCAGAATGTTTATCAGCACACCATTCCTGCGATCAGGCAGGGCGAAACCCTGCAAGCGCGCGGCTTCGGAGGAGTCGATCTGGCCATTGGCCAGCAGGGCATCGAGGTCGAGTATGATCCGGGACATGAGAACTATCTCCATAAATAGTGAGCGCTTACTAACATATCTGCGGCATCGTGGCAACCGACTTCCCCTATGGGAATTGTGGACATCGGCTTTCGGGCGGCTTAGTGCAGTCGCTGAAAGACTTTACATTGGATCGAGGCAGCATGTTCAAAAAGATTCTGATCGCCAACCGGGGGGAAATTGCAGTTCGGGTCATCAAGACCTGTCGACGGCTGGGCGTACAGACAGTGGTGGTCTATTCAGACGCCGATGCGGATTCCATGGCCGTCGAGATGGCCGACAAGACTGTCTATATTGGTGCGTCACCTGCGTCAGAATCTTATCTGGTTGCTGACAAGATCATTGATGCGGTTCGCCAGACCGGTGCAGAGGCGATCCATCCTGGCTTCGGTTTCCTGTCCGAAAACCCTGTGTTCGCCAAACGGCTTGAAGAAGAGGGGATCGGCTGGATCGGCCCGAACGCCTACGCCATTGAAGCGATGGGCGACAAGATCAGCTCCAAGAAGCTGGCTGCCGAGGCCGGCGTGTCGACCGTGCCAGGCCATATGGGTCTGATCGAAGACACCAAGGAAGCGGTGAAGATTTCCAAGGAAATCGGTTATCCGGTCATGATCAAGGCGTCCGCGGGCGGGGGCGGCAAGGGCATCCGGGTCGCGGCCAATGACAAGGAAGTCGAAGAGGGCTTCCCGGCCGTGAAGGCCGAGGCGAAAGCGTCCTTTGGGGACGACCGTGTCTTTATCGAGAAGTTCATTCTTGAGCCGCGCCATATCGAGATCCAGGTGCTTGGCGACAAGCATGGCAATTGTATCTACCTCGTTGAGCGCGAATGCTCGATCCAGCGCCGCAATCAGAAAGTCATCGAGGAAGCGCCATCGCCGCTGCTCGACCCGGAAACCCGCAAGAAGATGGGCGAACAAGCCGTGGCCCTGGCCAAGGCCGTGAACTATGACAGCGCCGGCACCGTGGAATTCGTGGCGTCTGGCGCCGACAAGGGCTTCTACTTCCTTGAAATGAACACGCGTCTCCAAGTGGAGCATCCGGTGACCGAAATGATCACCGGTGTTGATCTGGTCGAACAGATGCTGCGGGTCGCTTATGGCGAGACGCTGAAGCTCAAACAGTCTGACATCAAGATCAATGGCTGGGCCGTGGAAAGCCGCGTCTATGCCGAAGACCCGTATCGCAACTTCCTGCCATCGATTGGTCGCCTGAAGCGTTTCCACGCGCCATCAGAAGGCGCGCTGGCTGGCGGTGAGGTGCGTATGGATTCCGGCGTCCGCGAGGGCGACGAAATCTCCATGTATTATGACCCGATGATCGCCAAGCTGATCACGCACGGCAAGGATCGCGACACCGCGCTCGACGTGCATGGCGAGGCGCTGGATCGGTTCCATATTGAAGGCATTCAGGACAACATGCCCTTCATCGCGGCCGTCATCGACGAAGAGCGGTTCCGCTCTGGCAATATCACGACCGCTTATATCAAGGACGAATTCCCGGACGGCTTTGACGGCGTGGAGCCGACCGAAGCGCAGGAAATCCAGCTGATCTGTTCTGCGGCCTATGTGCACGGTTTCTTCTCGCGCCGCGCTGCCGATACAAGCGGCCGTATGTCGCCGACGCCGGATGCGCGCCGCGACTGGATTGTCATTCTGGGCGACAAGCATCACCCCGTCACATTGGACCTCGGCGACGATGGCGAAGCCGAGATCACCATCAATGGGGGCAAGACGCACACGCTGGTCACCGGTTGGTATCCGGGCCAGCATCTGGTCGAAGGCCTGCTGGATGGGCAGCCCTTTGCCGTGAAGTTTGCTGACCGGACCGAAGGCTATCTGTTCCGTCATCGCGGCGTTGCCCTGCGCGCGCTGGTCTGCACGCCGAACGTGGCCGATTTGCACGCTCGCCTGCCGGAAAAGGAAAAGCCGGATACGTCCAAGCTGATCATTTCCCCCATGCCGGGCCTTGTCGTTTCGATGGATGTCGAACTTGGACAGGAAGTGCAGGAAGGCGAAGCGGTCTGCGTGGTCGAGGCGATGAAGATGCAGAACATCATCCGCGCCGAAGCCAATGGCACTGTGAAGGCCATCAATGTCGGCGCTGGCGACAGTGTGGCCGCCGACGAGATCATGGTGGAGTTCGGCTAAGGTCGGCTCACGCCTGAACTATTAACCCTGCTCTAACCAAATCGACGCGGAATCCTGCCTTGTGGGGCAGGGGGAGATTAACGAGTCATCCCTTGACCTTGCCGCTGATGCACCGAAAGTGCACCGGCCTTTCATGGTGAAAGCAATTCAAAGGGGGCCGAGATGGTCAGTTTTCCAGATGCAGTAAAAATGTTCTTTTCCCGCTATGTGGATTTTCAGGGTCGCTCACGCCGCTCGGAATACTGGTGGGTCGTACTCTTCAATTTGATCGTGTTCGGGGTCTTGGCGGCCCTCGCATTCGGCCTCGGCGGCAATTTCGAAACAGGTGAAATGAATCCGATCGGCATGATCTTCTTCGCGCTGATGGGTTTGTATGGCCTTGCCGTGATCATTCCGAGCATCGCACTCTTCATCCGCCGTCTTCACGATATCAACCAGACTGGCTGGATTTATCTCGGTCTCGTGATTGCCGGCTTCATCCCATTCATCAATTTCCTGGCATCGATTGCCCAGATTGTAATTGCCTGTATCCCCGGAACGGTTGGCCCGAACAAGTATGGCCCAGACCCGAAAAATCCGATGGCTGGTACCGCAGACACGTTCGTTTAGGCGCTGTCGCAGCAATCGAAATCCAGAGGAGCCGGACAGTCGTCCGGCTCTTTTTTGTTGCAAGAGTTTATCGTTTATTGATAAGGACGCGTAGTGTTCGACATGGCCCTGCCGTGTGAGGACCCGGATCGAGGAGACTGAAATCCTATGGACATGAGATATGTCCTCTTGTCGTCAAAAGGCCGTATCGGGTCGCGCACATTCCTGCGCGGTCTGACAGTGATCACGGCCGCCTTCATGATCGTGCAAGTGGCAAACACGTTCATCTCGCCCCTGTTCGGTATTCTCGTTTATCCGATGGTCTATGTGTATGTCTGCCTGTTCTCCAAGCGACTGCACGATGCTGGCCATTCGGGCTGGTTCTATCTCCTGTTCCTGGCTGGCTACGGGATTGTGGGCAGCATAGTCAGCGCTCTGTTGATGCCCATCCTGTCACCGGTCGCGTTCGAGATGTATGCCCAATTCGGGAGCGACCTGTCCGGCGCGATGGATGCGTTGACTGAGAACATTCAGGAATTCGAGCGCCTGACCGCCCTGACCTCGCTAGCCAGCTTCCTGCTGACGACCGCATTGCTCGGCTTCATCGCCGCACGCCTGCCTACCGATCTGGAAACGAACCGGTATGGCCCGCCGACATCCGGCACCCCAATGTCCAACACCTATTCCTGACCACTCCAGAGGACCCTGCCGGCATGACCCATCACACAATGACCCCCATCGATGCGCATCGCCCCTGGATCAGGGATGAGCGGGACGACCCGGCCCGGATGGACTGGTTTCAGACCCTGTTCAACCCGATGGGCATGACCGGAAAGCTGCATTTCAGCCGGGCGTGGACCTTCATGTTCATGGGGCGGGTGCTGCTATTCATCGTGCCGGTCTTTGTGGCCTTCATTGCCGGTCTTGCGGGCGCCGACATGTCAGGCGCGTGGCAGCCGGTCAAATCAGTCGGCATTCCGCTGCCAGCGCTGTTGTTGCCGTTCTTCTTCTTCACGATCATCACGGAGTTCACATCATGGGTGGCGCATGTGCGCCGGTTTGCGGAAGCGAACCGCTCGACGCTGAAGGCCGCCATCGTGCTCGTCCCACTCTTCCTTGGCTTGCTCGGATTTGCCGGAGGTGTGGTGTCAGGATCTGCGCAGTATCAGGCCCAGCAGGCAAAGGCGGCTCAGGCAGAGACTGTCGCCGCAGAGGGCGGGGAGGCGGCAGAGACAGATGCTGCGGCACCGCAGGAAGCGCGTGGCCCGCGCCGTCCGGATGGACCGCCACCGACAGAGATGCAGATGGCAATGGGCGGCGGCATGGGCCTGGCCATGCCGCTTTGGGCGCTCTCGTCCTTTTTCGTCATGTTGTGGACCTTGCTGCATGTTGCGCGCCTGCCGAATGGTGGCGCTGGCCCGTTTCGCACAGGCAGTGATCTGACCCAGGAAGAACAGCGCCTGAAAGCTTACGAAACAGCCTAGGCAGGTTCTCTGATCGGATCGGGAGCGCGTACCAGCCGACTTTCGAATACGGTCTCGAAAGCATCTTTCAGGGCCAGGTCGACATCATCCATTGCGGCAGGGATTCCGAGATCGACCAGGCTGGTCACGCCATAGCGCGGGTCTGCGATCCCGCAGGGTGTGATGCCTGAGAAATGTTCGAGGTCTGGTTCCACGTTCAATGAAATACCGTGGAAGCTGACCCATTTCTTGAGGCGTACACCGATGGCGGCAATCTTGTCTTCGCGCAGTGTCCCGCCGGCTTTCGTGCGATCAACCCATACGCCGACGCGGCCGTCACGCGGGCCCGCCTCGACATTGAAAGCGGCAAGCGCCTTGATCATCCAGGTCTCCAGATTTTGCACGAAGGCGCGCACGTCCCGCCCCCGCAGGGCAACATCCAGCATCACATAGGCAACCCGCTGGCCGGGGCCATGATATGTATACTGGCCGCCGCGCCCGGCATCAAAGACAGGGAAGCGGGCCGGGTCACGCAGGTCGTCCGGCTTGGCAGAAGTGCCTGACGTGTAAAGCGGTGGATGCTCCAGGAACCAGACCAGTTCCGGCGCGCCATCCTCCCGGATCGCGCGGGCGCGCGCCTCCATGAATCGGACCGCATCCTCATAAGGAACCAGGCGGTCTGAAACGGTCCATTCTGTGTCGGGGAATTTCTGCATCACCGGGGGCATATAGGCGACATTCAGGGCTTCACAAAGTGCTGGTGTCGCCTTATACGGCCCGTCTGCCTCAATGAAGACCAGTGCGGTCATGGCGGAATTGGTAGACGCGCAGCGTTGAGGTCGCTGTGGGGCAACCCGTGGAGGTTCGAGTCCTCTTGACCGCACCATTCATTCACTAAAATCGATCGAGGATCGATTTTAGTGAATGAATGAATTCAAAGACCCACACCCGCATCAACACCCACCACAATCACTGTGGGCACGCTGTGAGATTCCTGCGAATCCCGGCTAGCTCAACGTATTCGGTTCTTGCCGCCGCCACGTAACCCCGGCAAAGAGGCGCCATGACAGAAACGTCCGTTCAGCCTGCCCAGACCACTGAGACGCCCAACGTCGATCCGGATCTGCTGGAAGATATCATCGATGCGGTCGATGAAAAGGATACGCGCTGGCTGGCGCGGACGCTCCAGCGCATGCATCCGGCCGACGCCGCCGATGCGCTGGAGGCTTTGTCCTTTGATACCTTCTCTGAAGCGGTAGAACTGCTTGGCGGCGAGCTGCCAGCGGACATCCTGATCGAACTGCGCGATTCCTATCGCGAAGAGGCGGTCGAAGTGCTGCCGGACGCGGCGGTGGCAAGCGCGCTCGACGAACTCGATTCCGATGATGCGACGACCATTCTCGAAGACCTCGAAGATGACCGCCGTGAGCGTATCCTGGACGACCTTGCCCCGGTGGACAGAGCCCAGCTGGAGCGGGGGCTCTCCTATGAGGAAGACACTGCCGGCCGTCTCATGCAGACGGAGTTTGTGGCCGCGCCGGAATACTGGACGGTCGGCCATGCGATCGACCATGCGCGGGAGCTCGGCGAGGAATTGCCGGAAGTCTTCTACGAACTCTACGTGATCGATCCGGGCCATCGCCTGCTGGGAATCGTCTCGCTGGCGACGCTGCTGCGCACGCCGCGAGATGTGCAATTGTCGGACATCATGGAAGACGCATTGTCATCTCTGAAGCCGGAGATGGACCAGGAAGAAGTGGCCTTCCAGTTCCGCAAATACTCGCTGGCTGCGGCGCCTGTGACGGATGAAGGCGACCGCCTCGTCGGCATGATCACGGTCGATGACATGGTCGATGTCATGCAGGAAGAGAACGCCGAAGACCTGCTCTCCCTGCTCAACGTGACCTCGGCGGACGGTGCCGATACGGTCTGGGATACGGTTAAGGCGCGCGCGCCGTGGCTGGGCGTTAACCTGTTCACCGCGTTTATTGCTTCCGCCATTATTTCCCTGTTCGAGGCGGCCATCGCGCAAGTTGTGGCATTGGCGGTACTGATGCCGGTCGTGGCGGCGCTGGGGGGTAATGCGGGCAGCCAGGGGCTTGCCGTTGCCGTGCGCGCCATTGCCGAACGGCAATTGGACGGCGCTGCGGCGCGCCGCGCCATCTTCCGGGAAGTGTTCAGCGGTTGCGTCAACGGAGTCATCTTTGCCATCGGGGTCGGGTTGATCTCGCTGGTCTGGTTCCGTGACGTCGAGCTGGCGCTTGTGATCGGCGCGGCAATGCTGGCAACCTTTATCTGGGCGGGCCTGTCGGGCATTCTTGTTCCCCTCGGCCTGAAGCGCCTTGGCGCTGACCCTGCAGTGGCATCGTCGGTCTTCGTGCTGACGCTGACTGATGTGATGGCATTTTTCAGTTTCCTTGGCCTGGCGTCGCTCGTGCTCCTGTAAATTGGGCACTTCTTGGCCAAATCTCGCCTCTCGGGTGAATGGGCGCGAGATTTGCAGCGCTTGCCCGTAGTAAAAAGTCAAACTGTCCCAAAACGGGAGCCATGCTTTTGGCCCGTCAAATGCGCACGTCCGACAAGGGAGTCGAACTCATCAAGAGTTTCGAGGGCTTTCGTGCGCGCGCAAGCCGCCTGCCGGATGGCAAATGGCTGGTCGGTTACGGGCATACAGAGACCGCACGCGCTGGCCTGACCGTCAGCGCCTTTGATGCGGAACTGATCCTGCGCTTTCACGATCTGAAGCGGGTCGAGAACCATCTGGCGCAACAGGTGTTCACGCCGCTGAGCCAAAACGAGTTCGATGCGCTCGTCTCGTTCGCCTTCAATATCGGTCTGAAGGCCTTCGATTCCTCTGACGTACTCGCGCACCTCAATTCCGGTGACCGTATTCTTGCTGCTGAAGCCATGAGTAGCTGGCGCCGGGGTCGGGTGGATGGTCAGATCCGCGTGATTGATGGACTGGTGCGCCGCCGCGCCGTGGAAGTGGCAACCTTCCTGGATACGCCCAAACGCCGTGTTTCGATCCCGAGCGCGCTTGTCCGCCCCGAACGTGACGGCCTTGCCGGGCCAAACGGGAATCGGGACACTTCCATCGTGTTGGAGCCGCGACCTGAACAGAACCGCGCTCGCGCCACAGCCGAGCGCGAGAGCCCGCCAGAGGCCGCCGCCCGCGCAGTGGCCCAGCGCCTGACACGCATACTCGGGGAAAATGGTTCCCGCGCATCCGGCGAGCCCGACCCGCAGCCGACAGGTGATTCCACCGTTGACGAGATTACGCGCGCCGTTTCCGCGCTGGCAGGTCCCGAAGGCAATGGCGAACCGGCTCCGGCGCCGCCAGCCTCCATGTCGGAACGCCGCCGCGCCTATCGCCCGCCAAACCTGTCGGATCCGCAGGGAGAGGGGCTCACGCTCGACAATCTCTCTGTGCCGCCGACAAGCCAGAAGCTGATCGATGACCTGGCCACGGTCGAGGTGGATACATCGCGCCTGATAACACCCGCGCAGGCCGAGATAGAGGATTTTGCTCCCGCACACGGTTGGCGCTGGTTGCCCTTTGCCTTGTTGGCAGGACTCGGCACGATTGGCCTTTATGACGGACTGCGCCGCATCCTCACCCAATCGGGCGCGCGCATGGGCGAGGCTGCGAGCCAGACCTATACCGGCCCCCTGATGGCGCTGGGCGGTGGCTTCCTCCTATTCGTCTCGGTCTACTATCTGTATCGCATGCTGGCGCAGGAAGATTAGGCTGACAGCCGGGGGAAGTCTTGCTAAGTCAGCGGCATGATTCCGAACACATATCCCACTTTGAACTTCGATCTCGGTGAAACTGCGGACATGATCCGCGAGACCGTGGCAAGTTTCGCCCAGAACGAAATCGCCCCTCGCGCCGCAGAGATTGACCGCACGGATACGTTTCCGCGCGACCTGTTGCCGAAAATGGGCGAACTTGGCCTCCTCGGCATCACGGTCGAGGAAGAGTGGGGCGGCACCGGGCTTGGCTATCTCGAACATGTGGTCGCGATGGAAGAAATTTCACGCGCTTCGGCTTCAGTCGGCCTGTCCTACGGCGCCCATTCCAATCTTTGCGTCAACCAGCTTCGCCGCTGGGGGAATGACGACCAGAAATCCCGCTACCTTCCCAAGCTCGTCTCTGGCGAACATCTTGGTGCCCTCGCCATGAGCGAGAGTGGCGCTGGCTCTGATGTCGTGTCCATGAAGCTGAAGGCCGAGAAGAAGGGCGACCGCTATGTGCTGAACGGCACCAAGATGTGGATCACCAATGCGCCGGACGCTGATACGCTGGTCGTCTACGCCAAGACCGAGCCACAGGCGGGTTCGCGCGGCATCACGGCCTTCCTGATCGAGCGCGACTTCAAGGGCTTCTCGGTCGCGCAGAAACTCGACAAGCTGGGCATGCGCGGATCGGAGACGGGCGAACTTGTCTTTGAGGACTGCGAAGTGCCAGAAGAGAACGTCATGGGCCCGCTGAATGGCGGCGTTGGCGTTCTGATGAGTGGGCTGGATTATGAGCGCGCCGTCCTGTCAGCGGGGCCGACCGGCATCATGCAGGCCTGTATGGATGTCGTGATCCCTTACATTCATGACCGGAAGCAATTCGGCCAGTCGATCGGCGAGTTCCAGCTGATCCAGGGCAAGGTCGCGGACATGTATGTCCAGATGAATGCGGCCAAGGCCTATGTCTATGCCGTCGCCAAATCCTGCGACCGGGGCGAGACGACCCGCAAGGACGCCGCCGGCGCCATTCTGTATGCGGCCGAAACCGCGACCAAGCTCGCGCTAGACGCGATCCAGATCCTTGGCGGCAATGGCTATATCAATGAATACCCGACCGGTCGCCTGCTGCGCGATGCCAAGCTCTACGAAATCGGGGCAGGGACGTCGGAAATCCGCCGCTGGCTAATCGGTCGGGAACTCTTCGGCGAAACGGCTTAGCGGCTAGCAGCTAAGCAGGACAGCACTTCTCCTTGATTGTGGCCCCTTCGAAGGCCTTCATCGTGGCGACATAGCCGGACTCGACGGTTTCGTCATAGGCTTTCCAGTCGCGCAGCTGGACATCGGCAAGTTGTGGCAGGACCAGAACATCTGCCATGTCATGTCCGAATTTGGTGTCTGCACGGATCGTTGCGGTCCGCATGAGCAGGCCGGCAATAGGGGGCGGGCTGGAAAACCCATTATTGAAAACCCAGCGGAAGAAGCTCGGCGGTTCAGAAAATTCCTCCAGATCCATGTTTTCCGGCTGGCGCGTGACGTCAGAGCCCACGACAAAGCCGCGATGCATATCCCGCATGATATCGGCCGGAAAATTGTTCAGCACTGCGCCATCAACCAGCAAATCCTTGCCATCCACGACCGGTGGCAAGATGCCCGGCAACGAGATGGTCGCCCGCAGCGCATTGCGCAGCAGGCCTTCGCGATGGATACGCGTGGCGCCGCTGGTGAGGTTGGTCGAGGTACAGAAAAAGGGAATGTCGAGATCACCGATCTCCGCGTCGCCGAAATGCTCTTTCAGCCGGGCTGCGACGCGCGCGCCCTTCACCATGCCGACGACGGGCAAATGATAGTCCCCGAGCGGATTGCTATCGACAAATGCCTTGCGGATGCGTTGCTCGATTTCGGCATCGCTCCACCCCATTGCGACACAGGCCGCGATGACCGAGCCCATCGAGGCGCCGCCCACAAAATCGATCGGCAGGCCAAGTTCCCGCATCGCCTTGACGACGCCGATATGAGAATAGGCGCGCGCGCCCCCGCCTGACAGGATCAGCCCGACGGAGACACCAGCCATGATGCGCGCGAGCCGGTCGCAATCCTGGCCTTCTACCCGGCTCCAGTGAAAGACGCGGGTAGCCCCGGACGCGGCGATCCATTCGGCCGGCTTGGCTCCTTGGCGCTCATCGCTGTGATGCAGCAACAGGACGTCCACGAGTTTCAGCGTGCGGGCAGGGGACTGGTCATCCGGCATCAATGGATTGGAGGGGCGCGCATCAGCGCGGCCCACGACCCAGATCCGGTCGGCCTGGCGCATGGACAGGCGATACCAGGAATTGTCGCCAATGGCCGAGATCAGGATCACGACATCATGTGCGCGCTCCAGCTCATCAAAATAGGCAGCCGGGCGTTCATCGCCCATCTGCTCGTCAACAATCACTGCTTTCCGCCCAAGGCGTTCCAATGCCTGTTTCAGCGACCGGGCCCGCAGCTTCAGGTCGATCGTCGGTGACGTGGCGACGAGCGTGAACACTTTCGGCGCAGCGCTGGCAACGCGATCACCGGATTTCCCCAATCGGCGCAAAATCACCCGGATCATGGATTCGAGCAGTTCCGGCTCGGCTTTCACCATCCGGTCCCAGCCCTTGCGCGAGACGCCGATCAGTTCCGTGTCGCGCAGCGCGTAAACCGAACTCGTATGGGGTGCATCGTTCGGCACGCCATCGCCGGTCAGGTCGACCCCGCCGAGGAAGAGTGACATCTCGCCGGCCGGCTCGCCGGAGCGGATATGGCCGACAAATTCGGACTTTCCATGCACGCCTTCCCGGAAGATGCCCAACGTTCCGGACAGGACGAAATAGAGCGTGTCAGCGGGTTCCCCGGCAAGATAGAGCGGCTTGCCGGCGGCGACCGAAAACCAGATGGCTTCCTTGCCTGCCGCCTTCATGGCGCGGGCCGGAACATCCTTCAGGAATTCAATGGCCCGCAAGCGGGGAGTTATATCAATGCCCATGTTGAAGAACATGCCCATTTCGATTCCCTTTTCAAAGCCTTTCGCTCATCCCCTGTGTTTCAAATTCGCATGACGCCCGCGTGACAGGTGGGCCGGGCGCCGCTAAGCAGGCACAAAATTCCAGTGGGAGGCGTTATGCCGGTTCTGAAATCCAGTCTTGATGTGTCCGGTAGCAAATTTGCCGCCAACAAAGCCGCCATGGAGACGCTTCTTGCCGAATTGCAAGAAAAAACCGCTAATGCCGCCATCGGAGGCCCGGAAGCGTCTCGCAAACGCCATGTAGAGCGCGGAAAATTGCTGCCGCGTGAACGAGTCGAACGCCTGCTGGACCCGGGCTCTGCCTTTCTCGAAATCGGTGCGCTGGCCGCCAATGGCATGTATGATAACGAAGCCCCCGGCGCAGGCCTGATCACGGGGGTCGGCCGGGTTGAGGGGCGCGAATGCCTGATCGTCTGCAATGATGCGACAGTGAAGGGCGGCGCCTATTTCCCGATGACGGTGAAGAAGCATCTGCGCGCGCAGGAAGTGGCCCTCGAAAATCACCTGCCATGTATCTATCTGGTCGATAGCGGCGGCGCGAACCTGCCGCATCAGTCAGAAGTCTTCCCGGACCGGGAACACTTTGGCCGCATCTTCTATAATCAGGCCCAGATGAGCGCGAAGGGCATTCCCCAGATCGCCGCCGTCATGGGCAGCTGTACTGCGGGTGGTGCCTACGTACCTGCGATGTCGGACGAGACCATCATTGTGCGCAAACAGGGCACGATCTTCCTCGGCGGTCCACCTTTGGTGAAGGCCGCCACGGGGGAAGTGATCTCAGCCGAAGACCTTGGCGGCGCAGATGTGCATGCGCGCCAGTCCGGCGTGGCCGACCACTATGCGGCCCATGATTCTCACGCGCTCGCCATTGTCCGCTCCATTGTCCGCACGCTGGCCACGCCAAAGCCCCAGCCCTTCGATCTGACAGAGACTGCAGAGCCACTTTACGACCCTGCGGAGATGCATGGTCTGGTGCCTCAGGATGTCCGCGAGCCCTATGACGCCCGCGAAGTCATCGCGCGTCTCGTGGACGGATCGGAATTCCATGAGTTCAAGAAGCTCTATGGCGAGACGCTCGTCTGCGGGTTTGCGCGCCTCTATGGCATGCCGGTCGCGATCCTCGCCAATAATGGTATCCTGTTCTCTGAAAGCGCGCAGAAGGCCGCGCATTTCATCGAGTTGGCCGACCAGCGCCGCATCCCGCTGGTTTTCCTGCAGAATATTACCGGCTTCATGGTCGGGTCGAAATACGAGGCCGGCGGCATCGCCAAGGATGGCGCCAAGATGGTGACCGCCGTGGCCACCGCCAGCGTGCCGAAATTCACCGTGGTAACCGGCGGCAGCTTCGGCGCCGGCAATTATGGCATGTGCGGCCGGGCCTACAGCCCCCGCTTCCTGTTCATGTGGCCAAACTCCCGCATCTCCGTCATGGGCGGCGAACAGGCCGCCAGCGTGCTCGCCACAGTCAAGCGCGACGGCATTGAGCGCAAGGGCGGGGAATGGTCTGCCGAGGACGAGGACAGCTTCAAGCAGCCGATCCGCGATCTCTACGAAGCTGAAGGTTCGCCCTATTTCTCCACAGCGCGCCTATGGGATGACGGTATCATCGACCCGGCCGATACCCGCCGCGTGCTGGGCCTTGCCCTTTCCGCCAGCCTGAATGCTCCGTTCCCGGATCGGGGCTTCGGCGTCTTTCGGATGTAGGGGTTCTACGTATAAAATCTGTTGCCGGCCAATGGTAGAAGCTCCCTGTCACATGGCAGGAGGCTGACCCCCATGACCCGCTCTATCTGTATCATCGATGGCCACCCCGATCCCGATCCGGACCATCTGGTCCACGCGCTCTGCGATGCTTATGCCGAGGGCGCCGAGGCGACCGATCACACAGTGTCTCGCATCCGCGTGGCAGATTTCGACATGCCATTCCTCAACTCTGAGAAAGAGTTCGCAATGCCCCCGCCAGAGCCGGTGCTGAGTGAACGCCAGAAGATCGCCAACGCAGACCACCTCGTCATCGCTTTCCCGCTCTGGATGGGCGGTATGCCAGCCAAACTAAAGGCCTTCTTCGAACAGGCGGCCCGGGCAGAATTCTTCCTGAAAACAGGTGAGTCCGATCATGAATGGCCTGAGCGCATGATGAAGGGAAAGTCGGCCCGCATTATCGTGACGATGGGTATGCCCGACCTGGTCTATAGATTCGGCATGGATGCGGGCGCATTGAAAGCGTTGGAGCGCGGCGTGCTTGGCCTGTCTGGTTTCAAACCGATGCACCACACGATCATCGGCGGCGTTGGCGCTCTGACGCCATCAAAAGTCGAATCCTGGTTCGAGTTCATGAAGGAGATCGGCGGGCAGGCCGTCTGATCCGGGTTCATTACATCTTCGTCGTGAACGTCTTTTCACGCATCATTACCACTTGTTTCGAGTATGTTCAGTCCTGTCGCGGTCCCCTGCGACGTATAGAGTAAGAAGGAGTTCGAACATGGTCAGACGTAGCAGCTTTCTGGTAACGGCGGCGATGATGACGGCCCTGATGGGCCATGCGGGCGAGATGCCCGACTTCTCGTTGCTGGATCTGGATGATGATGGCCTGATCAGCGAGGACGAATATGTGAGCTACTCCGACAGCGCGGGCACAGCCAGCGAGTCGGAGGCGAAAGCGAAGTTCACGAAATTCGACCTCAATTCGAATGGAACCGTGTCCGAGGAAGAACTGGCAGATGCCCTTGCTGCCTGGCGGGGACGGTCCGATCAAGGCGCCGTGACGGCGGCTGGCCTGCCGGTTCGGTAGGCTGCCCACCCAGTCGGTGCTGAAGGGGTCCGCCGGTCCAGCGGGCCCCTTTCCATTTGGAACGAATACGATAAACAGCGCCGATGGCGACAGCGCACCGACTGGCAGCAAACAGGTTTGATCTCATCCGGCTGGCGCTCGCTTCGGCCGTGTTTGCCTATCATGCAATCGTTCTGTCCGCGCTCGCGCCGATGAGCGGGTTGGAGCGCGCCTGGGGCCAAATTGCCGAGATCGCCATCCAAGGCTTCTTCATTGTATCCGGCGCATTGGTGGCCGGCTCGCTCATGCGGTCGCAAAACCTTGCTGACTATGCTGGCAAGCGGGTCCGTCGACTTTACCCGGCTTATGCTGTCGTCATTCTGATCCCGGCGCTCATCAGCCTGCTGATGGGCGGCAGTATTGGTGGAGTCGCAGAATATGTGGGTGCCAATCTCGTCTTCCTGAACTTCCTGTCGCCGGATTTGCCGGGTCTGTTCGAAGGCAACCGCTTCACAGAGGTCAATGGTGCGTTGTGGACGTTGAAGATCGAGGTTCTATTCTATCTCATCCTGCCGATCATCGGCGGACTGCTGCGGACGATGCGCCGCGCGCAGTGGAGCGTCCTGGTGGGCCTGTATGTGTTGGGGGAGGGGTGGCGTCATCTGGTGCCTGTTTTTCTGGAGGGGGAATCCGCGCTTATCGCGGCGCGCCAGCTGCCGGGTCAGTTGGCCTTTTTCGCCAGTGGCATTGCCTTGTGGCAGGTATGGGATCGGGCCCAGGCAAAGCCGCTCTGGTTCGGCGTGGTGGGGCTCGCATTGACCTTGCTTTCCTTCGTCCATCCCTGGCTGGAGCCGCTCCGCGCGGCTGGACTGGCGGGCCTGATTGCCTGCCTGGCTTTCCTGCCAGGTCCTGCGCTGAACGCGGCGCGCTTCGGCGATATCAGCTACGGCGTTTACATCACTCATTTTCCGATCCTGCAGGGCCTTGTCATGGTCGGCGCTTTTGAAGCATTCGGCCATGCGGTCGGCTTTGCCCTGTCGGCGCTTCTCGTCATCGTGGCCAGCTATGCGCTGTGGCATCTTGTCGAGCGGCGCGCCTTGCGCCCATCCAGCCACTACCGCAAAGTAGCCTCCAACCCTGAACAGGACTGATCCCCATGCGCGATTCCGACTATGATCTCATCACGCTCGAAGCGACGCAGGAAGGCTTGGCGGTTGTCACGCTGAACCGGCCGGATGTGCACAATGCGTTCAATGCCGAGCTGATCGCCGAACTGACCGATGCGTTCCACACCATTGCCGACCAGCGCACCATTCGCATGATGATCCTGCGCGGCGCGGGCAAGAGTTTTTCGGCGGGCGCAGACCTCAACTGGATGAAGCTGGCGGCGATGCATACGCGCGAAGACAATGAGCGCGACGCGATGAACCTCGCCGAAATGCTGCGCACGCTCTACGGCATGCCCCAGATGACGCTTGCCTTGGTGCAGGGCGCCGCCATGGGTGGCGGGGCCGGCCTCGTGGCCGCCTGTGACGTCGCTGTGGCGATGAAGGGCACGAAGTTCCGCTTCTCTGAAGTGCGCCTCGGCCTGACCCCGGCGACGATCAGCCCCTATGTGATCGAAGCCATCGGCGCGCGCTGGGCGAAGGCCTTGTTCACCACTGCCGAAACGTTTGATGCCGAATATGCTGAGAAGCTGGGCCTCGTTCAGTATGTCGTGGAAAACCAGGCCGAGATGACGGCAATGGAAGAACACCTCGCAGATCTTGTCTTCGCCGCTGCGCCCGGCGCTGTGGCCGAGAGCAAGGCACTGGTGCGCGATGTCTCCGGCGTATTCATCGACAAGGATCTCAGCCACGAGACATCAAAGCGCATCGCAGCGCGTCGGGTCTCGGATGAGGGCAAGGAAGGCATTGAAGCCTTCCTCGACAAGCGCCCGCCTAGTTGGGGTCGGTAACCAGTACGCTGTCTTTGGAGTCCACCGGCAAGCCGAAGTCGGCCAGCAGATTAAGTGTCGCGCTGATCGGGTTTATCCCCGTGAGCGCTTCGATCTGGTGCTGGAAGAAATATGCCACGATGCCAAACAGGATGATGTAGATCACGAACTGCATCAGCGACTTCAGCAGGAAGGCACCCGCGCTGCCCGCGACGAAGCCGATGGCGCCGAGGATCAGCGCGCCGGCCACGGGGCTGAGATTGCTGACATCTGCAGCCTGCGTGTAACCAATATAGCCGCCAACGCCGGCGCCGATGACTCCCGCGACACTGCTGATCCGGATTCCTGAAGCATAGGCCATAAGACACTCCCGTGGTTTCTTGGCATTAACCCTTACGACAGCTGGCAGGGGTGTCAAAGGTGGAATTTGGACTGGCAAAGGCCCTTGCCTCGCCTGGTGCGTGCCCCGATTGCGCCGTGTTTCCTGCAGATAGAGGAGAGCATGGAGATACCGGTCCCCGCCCAGACCCGCGCGCAACAACGCCTGCATGCCGCGCGCGCCGCGCTGCATGCGCGCTGCGTGAATGGCCCGGTCAGCCAGACCGTGTTCGAATTTGTGGCCTTCGGCATCAAGCAGGGCTGGGCGTGCCTGTTTGGCGGCCTGATGCTGGGGCTCTTGCTGCTGACCTTTGTCTGGTATCCGGAAGGCGCGCCGCTCTCGCGCTATGATTTCCTCGTGCTGGGTGCGGTTGCCATTCAGGTCATGATGCTATGGACGGGCCTGGAAACATGGGAAGAGGCGAAAATCATCCTCGTCTTCCATATTGTCGGCACGGTCATGGAACTGTTCAAAACCTATCATGGCAGCTGGATCTATCCCGAGGAGAGCTTCCTGCGCATTGGCGGTGTGCCGTTGTTTACGGGCTTCATGTACGCGGCAGTGGGCTCCTATCTGGCGCGAGTCTGGCGCATCTTCGACTTCCGGTTTGACCGTTTCCCGCCACTCTGGGTTCAAGCCAGTCTGACAACCGCGATTTACGTGAATTTCTTCGCGCATCACTGGCTGCCGGATGTCCGGATCGCCCTGTTCGTGGGCACGGCGATGGTTTATGGGCCATGCTTGGTCTGGTTCCGCGCTGACGAAGCCCACAGGCCGATGCCGCTCGTCATCGGGTTCCTGCTCGTAGCAGTTTTCATCTGGTTTGCTGAGAATCTTGGAACATTCGCCCGCGCCTGGGCCTATCCCGGGCAAGAGCATGGCTGGCAGATGGTCTCTTTATCGAAACTCGGTTCGTGGTATCTGCTGATGATAATCAGTTTTGTTCTGGTGGCTTTGGTCCACCGGGCGCCGGGAGGGCCACGCATTGAAGATCCAGAAGCTGCTCGTCGCAAACAGGGGCGAGATCGCCTGTCGCATCTTTGAGACCTGCCATGGGCTCGGCATTGCGACAGTCGCCGTCTATTCCGATGCCGATGCGCGCGCGAAACATGTCCGCGAGGCCGACGAAGCGATCCATATCGGCCCGTCGCCTGCGCCGGAAAGCTATCTCAAGGTCGAGGCCATCTTGGCCGCTGCCAAGGCGACCGACGCCGATGCCATCCATCCGGGCTATGGCTTCCTGTCCGAGAATGCCGATTTCGCCGAAGCCGTCGAGAAAGCGGGCCTCATCTGGGTTGGCCCTTCGGCCAAGGCGATCCGGTCCATGGGCCCGAAGGACGAAGCCAAGCGCATTGCCGAAGAGGCCGGCGTGCCTGTGCTGCCCGGCTATCGCGGCGAAGGGCAGGAGCTGGAAACGCTTGCCAGGGCGGCGAAAGATGTCGGCTTTCCGCTGCTGATCAAGGCGGTTGCCGGGGGCGGCGGGCGCGGCATTCGCCTCGTCTCCAAGGCGGGCGAGCTGAAGGCCGAGCTGGAAAGCGCGGTGCGTGAGGCCGAAAGTTCCTTTGGCGATGGCCGGGTCATGCTGGAAAAACTGGTCGAGCAGCCACGCCATATTGAAGTGCAGGTCTTTGGCGATGCGCATGGCAATGTCGTCCATCTCTATGAACGCGATTGCTCGCTGCAGCGTCGCCGCCAGAAAGTCATTGAGGAAGCGCCCGCGCCCGGCATGCCGGATGATGTGCGAGCGGCCATGACGGACGCAGCGGTGAAGCTGGCGCAGGCTGTTGGATATCAGGGCGCGGGCACGGTGGAATTCATCGTCGACGGGTCAAAGCCGCTGGGCGTCGACACGTTTTGGTTCCTCGAAATGAATACCCGGCTTCAGGTGGAGCATCCGGTGACCGAGATGATTACCGGGCAGGACCTTGTCGCCTGGCAATTGCTGGTCGCTTCGGGCGAGGAAATTCCGCTGGCGCAGGACGAGATCCCGCTGATGGGCCATGCCATCGAGGCGCGCATCTGCGCCGAAGACCCGGCCGATGGCTTCCGCCCCGGCGCGGGGCTGATCCTGGAGTTCGGCCTGTTGCAGCCGATTGATGGGGAAACGATCCGCTGGGATGCCGGTTTCGAGACGGGTGATCGCGTACCATCCAACTATGATTCCATGATCGCGAAACTGATCGTGCACGGAGAAGACCGCGACGCGGCGGTTGACCTGCTGACCGAGACGCTGTCGCACACCCAACTCTCGGGCGTGCCGGCCAATACCGGCTTCCTGCGCCGCTGCGCCCAGTCGGACGCGTTCCGCGATGGCACGCATCATGTGAACTGGATTGCGGAGCAGGGGGATGCGCTGACCCAGCCTCCCGCCGCGCATCAGCATGCATCTGTTCTCGCCGTCTGCGACATCGAGCTGGATGACAGCGCTGCCGTCACACCATGGGGAATCCGGGATGGCTTCCGGGCGAATGGCGCGCCTGTGCGAAAGGCGGCCGTCGCTGTGGGCGCCGATGTAGACTGGTTTGACCCGTCCGAGCATGACGTCGATCCGGACGCGCCGCTGCCTTTCGTGACAGATATCTCTCCGCGCCGCTATGCGGTGACGACCGGCGGGGACAATGTCCTTGTGGAAGTGCCGGACTATGACGCCGATGTCGAAGCGTTGCTGGGCGGCGACTCAGTCAGCGCGCCGATGCCGGGCAAACTGCTCGCCGTGCATGTGAAGCCGGGCGATACGGTCACCAAGGGTGATCCGGTTGCGGTGATGGAAGCCATGAAGATGGAGCACACCCTGCCGGCGCCGCGCGATGGCGTGGTGGAGTCCGTGGAGGCTGCCGCCGGGGATCAGGTCGCCGAGGGCGATGTGCTGGTTCATCTGGAGGCGGAGTAACCCCCACCCTTCACATGCAGGTGTGGCCCTTCAGGCTCCGGACAGGTGAGGCCGGAGCAATCTCGCGCGCCGAGAGTGGGTGTGGAGACGCGCGAAAACAAGGAAACATGTAAAGGGTAGGGGCCGCTGCGTGACTAGGCCGCGACAGCGTAACCGGGATGGATCCGGGCAGGCATCTGCGCTTCGGGGCGATAGCGACGGTGCACGATCGGCGGCGCGCTGATCTCGCCAAGCGGGTTGGCCGCGTAGGCCGTCGGCTCGGTTCTCAGGATCAGTTCGCCATATTCATTCTTGGCGACAGAGACGGGCGCGGCAGAGCCGTCGCGCTCTGCGGCCCAGAATTCAACGCCTGTCGAGGCCAGCGCAATCGCCTGTTCCAGCTCCATGCGGAAGCCGTCGCCATAGACGACATCCTTGGACTCAATTGGATCGTACTCACATCCCTTGATCACCAAACCCGACATGCTGAAACCCCTCGTGAAACTGTGTGCTGAACCTGTTCTTCGCTTGATCTGCGATAAGAGAACATAACCAGAATATTCACCTTTTGGAAAGGAAAAAGTTCTGACTTTGTTCCAAAAAGTTTGAAATCCGAAAAGATTCAGGAGTCTACGAGGAGGGTGCTAGCCCTGCAGCCGCCTGAGCGCTCGGTCCCGCCCGATCAGGGGCAGCAGTGCGCCCATGTCGGGGCCGTGTTCTTGTCCGGTCAGCGCCTTGCGGAGCGTCATGAACAGGCCGCGGCCTTTGCGGCCGGTTTCGGCCTTCACGGCATTCGCCCACTGACTCCAGCTCTCGCCCGTCAGGTCGCCCTCGGGCAGCAGGGTTGCGGCGGTCGCCACGAAGTCCTTGTCTTCAGCATCCACCAGAGGCGTGATCTCGCCAAACACGGTCTCGACCCATGCGGCCACGTCCGGCAACAGCGAGCAATTCTCGCGCACAACAGTCCAGAACGCCTCGTCGGCGGCGCGGGGGTCCACATCGGCGAGCCGGTCCTTCACCGCCTCAAAGGGCAGGCCGTGCAGGATGGCCGCGTTCAGCGACAAGAGTTCGGCCTCGTCGAAGCGCGCCGGGGCGCGGCCGATCTTGCCGAAATCGAATTCCGCGACCAGCTGGTCCAGCGTCTCGCGCGCCTCGACATTATCCGACGTACCGATCTTGGCGAGCAGGCTGGAGACGGCCATCGGCTCATAGCCCTGCGCGCGCAATTCGCCCATCGACAGCGAGCCGAGGCGTTTCGACAGGCCCTGACCGTCCGCGCCGATCAGCAGCGGCGTGTGCGCCATGTCCGGCGCCGTGCCGCCCAGCGCCTTGAAGATCTCGATCTGCGCGCCGGAATTGGTGACATGGTCTTCCCCGCGCACGACATGGGTGATCTTCGCCTCGATATCATCGACGACCGAGGGGAGGGTGTAGAGATAGGAGCCGTCCTCGCGGATCAGGATCGGGTCGGACAGGCTGGACGTGTCGATGCTCTGGTCTCCGCGCACAAGGTCGGTCCACTCGACGCGCCCGCCGGAGAGTTTGAAGCGCCAGTGAGGCGTGCGGCCTTCGGCTTCGAGTTTTGCCTTGTCTTCATCGCTCAGCTCCAGCGCCGCGCGGTCATAGACGGGCGGGCGGCCGCGCGACAGCGCGATCTTGCGCTTGCGGTCGAGTTCGTCGGCTGTCTCGTAGCAGGGATAGAGCAGGCCCATTTCGCGCAGCTTGTCGGCCGCCGCGTCATATTCGGCAAAGCGCTTGGACTGGCTGAAACTGTTGTCCCAGACGAGGCCGAGCCAGGTCAGGTCGGTGCGGATTCCGTCTTCATATTCCTGTGTCGAGCGCTCGGTATCGGTGTCATCGATGCGCAGGATGAACTTGCCCTGCTGGCCCTTGGCGAACAGCCAGTTGATCAGCGCCGTGCGCACGTTACCTACGTGCAGGCGGCCGGTTGGCGAGGGAGCGAAGCGAACAATCGGTGCAGTCATGGAAAAAACCTGTTTTGAAGCGTGCTTTCGACATCAAATCACGCAAAAAGCCAAGGGCCGATGCCATATTCTTGCTATTGTTCGTGCTAATGTGCGACGGGCATGTGAGTCGCCGTCGAGGAGAGGTAGATGAGACTGGGCTGTATTCTGATCGCCGCGGGCCTGTTGGCGGCCTGCGGGCAGGAGCGTGCGGAGGCTCCGGCAGAGACGCCGGCGCCCGCAACGACCGAGGTGACCTCAGACCTCGACAGCGCGCTGGAGGCAGAGCCTGCCGCGCCGCCCGTCGATGATATCAATTATCAGGCCCTGTCGGGATATGATGAGAGCTGGTATGTCAGCGCGGGCTGGCCCGGCGAATATCCGGCCGGTTTTGCGGTGCTGGATGCTGGTACGACCGTTCCTGCCTGGACGGTGCCGAATGGCGCCAATGAAGCCGACACAAGCTGCGCTCTGCCGCAATACGCCAATTACCAGCTCTGGAATTATGACCGCGCCGACGCCGATGACCTGCGCTTCTTCGTGGCGACCAAGACGTTCCCGGTCACGCTCAACCAGGATGCCAGCATCGAATACATTTCCGATGGCGGCATCCACACGCTCGACCTGAAGGCTGGCGACCAGCTGACATACCTCCGCTATCTGGGGGAGGGGTTCACCGTCGTGTCTTATGACGGCGCCGAATATGACATCAACGAGGCCGAGCTGCGCGATATCAGCGATATCGGCTCCATGCCGACGGTTGAGGACCAGTGGGTGCGCGTAACCTGCGCGGACGGCACGCAGCCCTGGCTGCTCTATGCATCCGTCATCGACCATCCCGGCATCGTGCCATCGCCCATGCTGGCCTATGGCGAAGCGAGCGATATTGCCCCGGAAGATGCCGAGCAGATCCGCATGGATGCCGAGGCCAACCGCCTCGCCTATGAAGGGGTTGAGCCCGGCTCGCTCGAATAGGGGCCAAACGCCCGATCAATCGTCCCGGAAGCGGTTGGTGATCGGATAGCGCCGGTCGCGGCCGAAATTCTTGCCGCCAACCTTCACGCCCGGCGGGGCCTGACGGCGCTTGTATTCGGCGATGTAGAGCAGATGCTCGATCCGCTTCACCACGGCCCGGTCATGCCCGCGCGCCAGGATTGCCTCGATCGGCTCTTCCTCGTCCACCAGCCCGCGCAATATATCGTCCAGCACGTCATAAGGCGGCAGCGAGTCATCATCGCGCTGGTCCTCGCGCAGCTCCGCAGAGGGCGGCTTGGTGATGATCCGCTCCGGGATCACTTCGCCCGCCGGGCCCAGCGCGCCGCGCGGCACTTGCGTGTTGCGCCATTTGGCCAGTTCGAACACTTCGGTCTTGTAGAAATCCTTCAGCGCATTGTAGCCGCCGCACATGTCGCCATAGAGCGTCGCATAGCCGACCGCCATTTCGGATTTGTTACCCGTCGTCACCACCATATGGCCGAACTTGTTCGACAGCGCCATCAGCGTTACCGCCCTCAGGCGCGACTGGATGTTCTCTTCGGTCGTGTCCGGCTGGGTGCCGGCAAACTGGTCGGCCAGCATCTCGCCCATCGCGCCCACGCCGGGGGCAATATTGATGCTGTCATACTTTACGCCCAGCGCCTCGGCGCAGGCCTTGGCGTCTTCCAGACTGTCCGAGGACGTATATTTCGACGGCATCATCACACACCAGACCCGGTCAGGCCCCAGCGCGTCTACCGCCATAGCCGCCGTCAGCGCGCTATCGATCCCGCCTGACATGCCCAGCACGACGCCGGGAAACTTGTTCTTGTTGACATAATCGCCCAGCGCCAGCACCGCCGCGCGGTATTCGGCATGCCAGCCCTCGGTCAACTCCGCTTTCGCGCCGCTCTCGAAACAATGCGTGGACGGATCATAGGCCACCATCGCCATGCCGGTCACGAAATCGCCGAGCAACTGGTGCTCGGTCCCGTCATGGTCGACCGCGTAGGAACTGCCGTCAAAGACCAGCTCGTCCTGCCCGCCCACCTGGTTCACGAACAGGTACGGCACGCCCGTCTTGCGCCAGGCGGAAAACGTGGTGTGCCGCTCCACCTGCACCGTCCGGCGCCAGGGCGAGCCATTCGGCACGATCAGCATGTCGGCGCCCGCATCATGCAGCTCGCTCGGCACGCGCGGATACCAGATGTCCTCACAGATCGCGACGCCGATCGTCACGCCATGAAACTCGAACACCGGGGGAGGGCCCTCGCCGGCATCGAAGATGCGCTTTTCGTCGAACACGCCATAATTGGGCAGTTCGCGCTTGTCATAGCGGCCCTTGATCGCCCCGCCCGACAGCCAGACGGCCGAATTGTGGCGCTTGCCATCTTCCATCCACGGCGCGCCGATGATCATGTCCGGTGCGTCGGCGGTCTCGGCGGCCAGCGTTTTCACCGCCTTCATGGAATCTTCCACCGCGGCGGGCTTCAGCACCAAATCTTCGGCCGGATAGCCCAGGATGAAGAGTTCCGACAGGACGACGAGGTCAGCGCCCTGCGCCTTGCCCTCGGCCAGCGCGCCCCGCGCCAGCTCCAGATTCCCCCGAATATCCCCCACCACCGGGTTCAACTGCGCGACCAAGATTCTCAGCTTTTTGCTCATAAGGAGCATTTAGAGGTTGGTGGGCGGGATGGCAATCGGGGAGGGGCATTCCTCATTTCGACGAAGAACGACCTTGTGACTGTGATCAGCCGAATCTAAGAGTGGAATTGTAGCGGAGTGCAATCTAAAGCTTTTCCAAGGTAAGTATTTTGTTTGAGTACTCAAATCTTTCACCTACTGATTTCGAGCTTCTAATCCGAGATGTTATTCAGGATTCTGAAGGGATCACGCTAGAATCGTTCGGCCCGGGCAAGGACTTGGGTGTGGATTTTCGTTTCGCCAGCGACTCAGCAGTCACAATTGTTCAGGCTAAGCATTACCAGCGATCAGGCTACAGCGCTCTCAAAAAGACGTGTGTTGCAGAAGCTGAAAAGGTGAAATTGCTTTCTCCGGAAAGGTATATTCTGGTGACATCTGTTTCGCTCACCGTCCAGAAGAAGGAGCAATTGCTGGAGATATTCGCAGATGTGAATCTGGTGACTGGAGATATATGGGGTCTGGAGGACATCGAGAACAGGCTGAGTGACAGTCCCGAAGTGGTTCGCAAGCACTTTAAGCTGTGGCTTTCCAGCACTGCTGTTTTGGAGCAAATATTGAAGAGTGGGCTATACGAACGAAGTGCGAGTGAACTTGAACAGATTGCAAAGCTCATCCCAAAGTATGTCGAGCATGGCGGGATTGCGGAGTCGGAACAGATTCTCGATGAAAGCGGAGCTCTCATTATTTCCGGTGCACCGGGAATAGGAAAAACTACTTTAGCGAGAATATTGATTTGGCTGCATGTTCAACAAGGTTGGCAGATCCGTGTAATTGATTCAATTGAGCAAGCGTTCGGTGCTGTATCGAAGGGAGTAAAGCAGCTCTTGTTCTTCGACGATTTTCTTGGACAGGTGCGAGTTACTGAAGATTTAATCCGGGGGACCGATCTGCGGTTTCCACCCTTTCTGGAGAAAGTCAAGAACACTAAAGATTTACGCTTTGTGCTGACAACCAGAGACTATATTTTGAGCCAAGCGCGTAAACATTCCCAGCGAATTGACGAGACTTCTGGAAGCGGCACGAACATCGTGCTTGATGTTGGATACTACACTCGGACTGTTAAAGCACAAATACTGTTCAACCACATCTATTTTTCAGATTTGGAAGGCACTCAGATCGAAAGTCTTCTTGCTGATGATTTTTACCTGAAAATCATAGACCATAAGAATTTTAATCCACGAGTTATTGAGCAGATTACGAAATCTGCCTATCTGGATTCTTCTGATGTGGACATCAGGAGTTTGGTTCAATCTGTTCTGGATAAACCTGAGCTGCTTTGGGAAAAGCCGTACAGGAATCACTTTTCAGAATCGGCGCAACTTTTGATGTTGGCGATGACACTAAGTAGCGATCGCACCGCTATTCCAGCTATTCAAAATTTGTTTGTTAAGTTGTGTGGGGAGTTTGGGTCTTCCGTTCCAGCCCATCAGTGGGTGTCGCAATTCAATAGCTCTCTAAAGGAACTTGAAGGTGCAACGATCTACATTTCGCATAGTGTCGCCAGATTCATCAATCCTGGCGTACGAGACTATATGAATGACGTGGTTGTCAAGGATGGTTTGGTGCCGGTACTAACCAAGGTTGTCCCATCTTACAGTCATTTGGGTAGACTGTGGAATTTAGTGAAAGGTGTCGAATTTCAGGAACCGCAATTCTGGGAGCTGGCAGCGAGGCGCCTGTGTGAGCAGCAGAGCGAATCTAGTTTGTCCGATCTTTACACGGTCTTGGAGCTGTGCCTGAAATTTGACACCAGTATTTCGCTCCAGAAAACAATAACGTTGCTGGTGGATCAGTTGGTGAATTCTCACGAAGAAACGATTGATGTTTCTGTATGTGAAGAGATATTCGAATCCATAGAGGCTCTTTCTATTCCTTCAATCGAGGTGAAACAGTTGGCTGATGGTGTTAGCAAACACATTTCAAATAGTCTTTATAGGTATGGATATGAGATGTCTGTCGAGGAGGCGGTGACCCTGTTTTCAACGGTGGCTTGTCATCCTATGGCCTCTGAAGAAGTGTATGAGGCGGCCAAAGAAGCAGCCGATGCAGTGCTCTCAGAAGTTAAGCACCGGGTCGACGATATCCAAAGTAGAGAGGAATTGGAGGCGTTGCAAGACGCTGCGATGTCGTTAGCGAGTGAGGCAAAATTCAGCTGGCATAACTATTCTAGCGTGTTTGACGAACGATACTGGCTGTTAAATGAGTATGAAGTAGATCCCAATGATCATTATAGTTCTTCCGGATCATCGTCGACCTCTAGCAGTTCAGATGAAGCAAGTATACGGAGTATGTTTAGTGTGCTAAAATTGAATTAGGTACTTTGGCTGCCGCTTTTACCAATCCGTCTGATACCCTCCACCCCCATACTCCCCACATGGATGCGCAAACGGACATTCTGAAACGGGGGCTGGAACATGCCGGGCGGGCGGTGCTGGATGCTTCCGCGCTGGCGAACCTTCATCTCGGGCCGAAAGTGATTGGGCGCAGTGTGGCGGGGCGGATTTCCGGGCGGCTCAAAATGCTGGAAACCATTGTCCGCCGCCTGATCCTGGTCCTCGCGCTCAATCTGCCGCTCGCCCCGGCGGCCCCGCGCGCCGCGCCCCCTGACCCGAAGCCCGAGCCGGACCTGCCCGACGGCGTCGAACTCGCCATCTTTCCGCGCCTTTATCCTAGACGTTTGAAACAGCTGCCCGAACGCCAGACGATTGAGGGCGGTTTTCCGGACATTTCCCGAACCCTTTCCGGACCCGTATCCCCGCACAGGCTGATGGCCCGGATCGCGGCGCTCCGGCGCGTCATCGCAGACCCGGATGGCCACGCCATCCGCCTCGCGCGCAATCTCAGACGCCTGCAGAAGCATGGCGAGTCACGCCCGGCGGTTGGCCCGGCGACCAGCGCCTTCCGCCTGTCGCCAGAGCTGGGCGCGATTGCGACGCTATTGCCCGCACAGATCAGGGCCGGGCTGGACTCGTGGGAAAGCTCCGGCTGACGCCTGCCTCACAACACAAAAAAATGCCGGAGCGCGTGGGGCGCGTCTCCGGCCAAAGGTTCTGGAGGAAATGGAGGAAAGGGGCCCTAGGCCATGGCCTGTTCGTCGACCACGAATGGCCCGAGATCTTCATAGAAGCGGAACTGGTTGCGGCCACAGCGCTTGGCTTCGTACAGCGCCATGTCGGCGGCATGCAGCAGCGGGCCTTCGCCCATACAGTCAAACGGCGCGGCGGCAATGCCGATGGACGTGCTGATGCGAACGCGGTGGCCGGTCGACAGGCCATAAGGCTCGCTCAGCTTGCGCTTGAGCCGCAGGGCCAGGCCCTCAACGGCAAGGCGCGATGGCGATGTGCTGCAGACGATGAAGAACTCGTCCCCGCCTGTGCGCACGGTCAGGTCGCTGTCGCGAACAATGGCTTTCATCCGGGCCGCCACGACTTTGAGCACTTCGTCGCCCGCGCCATGACCATATGTGTCGTTGACCGCCTTGAAGCCATCCAGGTCCAGCGCCAGGATAAAGAGCGGCGCGGTGTTTGAGGCTTCTGCGAGCATGGTCGGCAGCCGCTCTTCGAGGGCGCGCTTGTTCGCGAGATGAGTCAGGGGGTCCGAATAGGCCAATTTACGGACCTCCTCTTGTTTCTCGACCTGTGCGGTAATGTCGTTGGAGGTGCCGATATAGCCGGTGATCCGACCCTTGTCGTCAAAGCACGGCGCGCCGGCCATATCCATGTGATAAGTCTGGCCATCAACGTCCGTGAAAATCCCGCGCACACGGGCGTAACTCGCGGCCGACTGGACCGCATTGGTCATGATCTCGGAGTTTTCTTCATCGAACTGGATAATGTCGAGATAGTTGCACCCGACCAGGGAATTGCGGCCGCCCTGAAGTTTCTGGAGGAAGGTGCCCTCGGCATAGATCAGCTTGCCCTGGAGATCGGTTTCCCAGAACAGGTCTGAGGCCACGGCGGAGAAATTGGACAGGCGCTTCAGTGTTGCCTGGGCTTCGCTATGTTGCTGGTCCAGCTTCTTGAAGGCCCGGATCATGATCTTGTGGGCCGGCCAGAAGACCAGGAACACTTCCGCGACAATCGTCAGGACGAGGGCCAGGACCGTATAGGTCTGGATCGTACCCAGCCATTCGGCGCGCTTGTTGGCCTGCGCTTCGAAAGCGTCCGCCGCCTCTCCGAGCCGATTGGCGAGGGGGCCGGAAGCCTCATATTCAATTGCCTCAAGCGCCGCGGACGTATTCCGGCGGTCGACCAGAACCCAGTTCACATTGTTGATGAGCTCAAGAACCTTGGTATGAATGGAGTTTTCGCCTTCGGAATAGATCGCCTGAAGTGCGGCATCATCTTCGCCAAAGCGGATAAGTTCATAGTGAGACGTCTCGAACAATTTGATGCTGGCGCGCAAATTCTCCCGCAGCTCCGGCGATCCGTCTTCGGCGTAATCATGGGCCGCATGAGACATTTGCTGCAGCAACATGCGCTGGCTGCCGCTCATATTGATCGCGGTCGCATCATGCGCACCTTGGCGGAGGGCAGTCAGGGAAACGATGTGGCTGGCAAGGATCAGCGCCAGAACAATGCTCAGCGCGAGGATGTACCGATTCAGGTGCGACTCAAGAATTTCGCGCCCGGAATGGCGCTTCTTGTCGTGTTTGAATAGGGTGCGTCCGAATAACATGATGGGCGAACCATACCCAAACAGGGTTAGAATCGTCTTTCCGAATAAAGGAAATTTCTTACCGGCGTTTCAAATCTTGTTTACCTAGATATCAAGCTCTTCAACGAAAGCAGCGTTTTCCTGAATGAACCGGAAACGCAATTCGGCTTTCTTGCCCATCAACGTGTTTATCAGCTCCTCGGCTGGAACCTCGACATCGTCAATCGCCTCCAGAGTGACCCGCGCAAGCGTCCGCGTCGCCGGGTTCATTGTGGTTTCCTTCAGCTGAGACGGGTTCATCTCGCCGAGACCCTTGAAGCGGGTCATGTCGACTTTCTGGTTCGGTTTGAAGTGCTCTTTCATTTTCTCGGCCCGGTCGGCATCGTCCATCGCGTAGACGATCGTGCCCTTGTTGGAGAGCTTGTAGAGCGGGGGCAGGGCCAGGAACAGGCGTCCGCTTTCGATCAGGCCCGGTGTCATCCGATAGAAGAAAGTGATCAGCAAGCTGGCAATGTGGGCGCCATCTACATCGGCATCCGTCATGATGATGATGCGGTCATACCGCAGATCGTCCATGTCGAACTTCTTGCCCAGCGCCGTGCCGAGCGCCAGTGAAAGATCATTGATCTCCTGATTGTTCATCATCTTGTCGAGCGAGGCGCTTTCGACATTCAGGATCTTGCCGCGCAGGGGCAGGATGGCCTGGGTCTTGCGGTCGCGGGCCTGCTTGGCGGAGCCGCCAGCCGAATCCCCCTCGACGAGGAACAGTTCCGTGCCGTCCGGCCCCTTGTTGGAGCAATCCGCCAGCTTGCCCGGCAGGCGAAGCTTCTTGGTGGCCGATTTGCGGCTGATATCCTTGGCCTTGCGGCGGCGCTGGCGTTCTTCCGCGCGCTCAACCGCCCAGCCGAGCAATTTGTCGGCTTCTTTCGGGCTACCGGCCAGCCAATGGTCAAACCGGTCGCGCACGGAGTTTTCCACCAGGCGGAACGCGGCCGTCGTCGACAGCTTGTCCTTGGTCTGACCGACAAATTCCGGACCCTTGATGAAAACAGACAAGAGCAAGCCGGAATGGCCCATGATATCTTCGGCGGTGATTTCGGAGGCTTTCTTGTTTCCGGTCAGTTCCCCGAAATTGCGTAGCCCTTTCGTGATGGCTGAGCGGAAGCCCGCTTCGTGCGTACCACCATCCGGGGTCGGAATAGTGTTGCAATAGGAGCGTGAAAATCCGTCCGCCTCGCCAAAGCCGGCGCGCGTCCAGGCAATGGCCCACTCGACCTTGCCTTCGCCGCCTTGATCAACAAGACCAGTAAAGGCTGCATCGGTGATGGTCGCCTTGTCCTTGAAGACTTCATCCAGCTGGTCTGCCAATCCGTTCGGATAGGAGAGCGTGGCTTCGGCAGGAACCTTGGAATCTTCTGGCAGCAGGGAAGGATCACAGCTCCAGCGTACTTCAACGCCTCGATAGAGATAGGCTTTTGATCGCGCCATCTGAAACAGGCGGGCCGGGCGGAAACGCATCTTTTCGCCGAAGATCTGGAAGTCCGGCTTGAACTTCACCACGGTCCCCCGGCGATTTGGCGCCGTGCCGACTTTTTTCAACTTGTCCTGCGGAATGCCGCGCGAGAAGGTCTGCCGGTACAGGATCTTGTCGCGTGCGACTTCAACTTCGACCAGTTCCGACAGCGCATTGACGACCGAAATGCCGACGCCGTGCAGGCCGCCGGCGGTCTCATAGGCCTTGTCGGAGAACTTGCCGCCCGCATGCAGTGTGGTCATGATGACTTCCAGCGCGGACTTTTTCGGGAATTTCGGGTGTGGATCAACCGGAATGCCGCGGCCATTGTCGCTCACCGCCAGGAAGCCATCGGCGTCGAGCTTGATCTCGATCCGGCTGGCATGCCCGGCCACCGCTTCATCCATGGAGTTGTCCAGCACCTCGGCAAAGAGGTGATGATAGGCGCGCTCATCCGTGCCGCCAATATACATGCCGGGGCGTTTGCGGACAGGTTCAAGGCCTTCGAGGACCTCGATATCCTTGGCGGAATAGCCGGTACTTTCTGTACTCATTTGGTCAAACAGCTTTGCTTGCTTGGCGGCTGCCATATGATGTCTCCGATAAGGGCGGGCGACTCAGTGTCGATATGGGAGAACATAAGATGACAGCCTCGATTAATACGGCGTTAACCCTGGAGAGCGGGCTTACATTCCCCAATCGGCTTGTGAAGGCGGCAATGACAGAGGGACTCGCTGATCCTCGCAACCGGGTAACTGAAAGCCATCTGACATTGTATCGCCGCTGGGCGGAAGGCGGCATAGGTGGGATGATCACAGGAAATGTCCAGATTGACCGCAATCATCTCGAGCGTGCGGGAAATGTGGTCATAGACGGCAAGCCGTCAAATGAAGAGATGGATATGTTCTCGCGCTGGGCCGACGTTGGCAAATCTCATGGCGCCGCAATGATCATGCAGGTCAGCCATGCCGGACGCCAAACGCCAAAACTGATCAATCCGAGCCCCGCTGCGCCAAGTCCGGTCGCGCTGGGCTTGCCGGGCGGCCAGTTCGGTCAGCCCCGCGCGATGACTTTGGACGAGATCAAAGCCGTGATCGAAGGCTTCGGCCGGGCCGCCAGCGTTGCAAAGCAGGCGGGCTTTGACGGTGTTCAGGTTCATGGCGCGCATGGCTATTTACTTTCTTCGTTCCTGTCGCCGCTGGCGAACCAGCGCCAGGATGACTATGGCGGGCCGCTGGAAAACCGCGCGCGCCTCCTCGCCGAATGCGTCAGGGAATCGCGCGTTGCGGCAGGGCCGGGGTTTTCGGTTTCGGTAAAGCTCAATTCCGCAGACTTTCAGAAAGGCGGGTTCAGTTTTGAAGATTGTCTCGGCGTGATCGACATTCTGAACGAGCTTGGCGTCGACTTTGTCGAGATATCCGGGGGCAACTATGAACAGCCCCGCATGATGGACAGCGAAGGCCTGGAGCCGGTTTTTGAGCAGAATGTCCGTGAATCCACGCGCGAACGGGAGGCCTACTTCCTGAAATATGCCAAAGCAGTGCAGGCGCGCAGCCAGTTGCCACTCATGGTGACAGGCGGATTTCGCACGACCGAGGCCATGAATTCGGCGCTTGCGGAAGGGGAGGCCGACCTGATCGGTCTTGGCCGGCCGCTCTGTGTCGAGCCGGACACGCCGAAACAGCTCTTGTCCGGAGAGGTCGCTGCCGCCGCGCAATGGGAGAAAACATTGCGCCTCGGGCCGGGATGGCTGGGGCCGAATTCTCCCATCAAACTGGTGAAGGCGCTGAACGGTTTTGGCGTTATCGGCTGGTATTATGAACAGTTGCGCAGGCTTGGCGCCGGCGAGGCCCCGGATACGGGATTGGGCGTGCTTTCTGCCTTCCTGGCCAATCAGAAAAATGAAAGCCGCACCGAAAAGGCCAGAAAAGCCGCAATGCCCTGATAGGAGACGGTTTCCACAGAAGAGGGAATTTCCTGAGCATCCGGTGGCTTGAACCGGCCTGCATCGCCCTCCACATCTGGTGAAACGCCCGACTCCTGCCATCATCGGCAGGTAGGGTTTCCTGAGCTGCCGCCCAGTCGGGGCTCAATTTGAAGAAGGAGGCATTGTAGATGCCAGGTATAAAGAACCTTCCGGTGTTGCCGCTTCGGGACATCGTTGTGTTTCCAGACATGGTCGCGCCCCTGTTTGTTGGGCGGGACAAGTCTGTACGGGCCCTCGAAATGATCGAAGAGGCCGATAATGAAATCATGCTGGTCGCCCAGCGCGACGCGGCCATAGACGACCCGGGCTCAGATGATGTCCACGAGGTCGGCACGATTGCCACCATTCTGCAGCTGCTCAAGCTGCCTGACGGTACGGTGAAAGTGCTGGTCGAAGGCAAGACGCGTGCGCGTCTGAACCAGCTGCACGACCGCGGCGAATATTTTGAAGCTGAAGTCGAAGCCTATGACGAGGCCCAAGGCACCGATGATGACGTGCAGGCACTCATGCGTGCCGTGCAGGAGCAGTTTGAAAATTACGTCAAGCTGAACCGCAAGATCCCGCCGGAATCCGTTACCACGATTGCTGCGCTGACCGAGCCTGGTCGTCTGGCCGATGCGGTGGCGTCGAACCTGTCTGTCAAACTCTCCGAAAAGCAGGAATTGCTCGAACTTCCCGATGCGAAAGATCGCCTCGAGAAGGTCTTCGCCCTCATGGAAGGCGAAATGGGCATGTTGCAGATGGAGCGGAAGATCAAGAACCGCGTCAAGCGGCAGATGGAGAAGACCCAGCGCGAATATTATCTGAACGAGCAGATGAAGGCGATCCAGCGCGAGCTGGGCGAGCAGGGCGGCGATGGCGCTGAGCGCGATGAGCTGGCCGACCTTGAGCAGAAGATTGCGGATGCGCCGCTGTCTGAAGAGGCACGCCTGAAGGCCGAAGCCGAGATCAAGAAGCTGCGTCAGATGTCGCCAATGTCTGCGGAATCGACTGTCGTGCGGAATTATCTCGACTGGCTGCTGGCCTTGCCTTGGGGCACGCGCAAGGAAATCGAGACCAATCTCGCCAAGGCCGAGAAGCAACTTGATGACGATCATTATGGTCTCGACAAGGTGAAAGAGCGGATCCTGGAATATCTCGCCGTGCAGAAACGCACCGGCAAGATGAAAGGACCGATCCTCTGCCTCGTGGGCCCTCCGGGCGTCGGCAAGACTTCGCTTGGCCGCTCCATCGCTGAAGCCACGGGACGCGACTTTGTGCGCGTGTCGCTGGGCGGCGTGCGGGACGAAAGCGAAATTCGTGGCCACCGCCGGACCTATATCGGCTCCATGCCGGGCCGGGTGATCCAGTCGCTGAAGAAGACCAAGACGGGCAATCCGCTCTTCCTGCTGGATGAGATCGACAAGATGGGCATGGACCATCGCGGCGATCCGGCATCTGCCTTGCTGGAAGTGCTGGACCCTGAGCAGAACTCGACGTTCAACGATCACTATCTGGAAGTCGATTACGATCTTTCTGACGTGATGTTCGTGACGACGGCGAACTCGCTCAACATGCCCCAGCCGCTTCTCGACCGGATGGAGATCATCCGCATCGCAGGCTATACCGAGGACGAGAAGGTGGAGATCACCAAACGTCACCTCATCCCGCAGGTCCGTGAAGATCACGGCCTGAAGGAAGGGGAATGGATTGTGGCAGATGAGGCCATTCGCGACCTTGTTCGGTACTACACCCGCGAAGCCGGTGTGCGGAGCCTGAAGCGCGAAATTGCACGGCTGGCCCGCAAGACGGTCCGCATCCTGTCTGACAAGGAGGGCGAAACCCTGACGGTGACGTCGGAGAACCTACCCGAATTCGCAGGCGTGCGGAAATTCCGCTACGGTCTCGCCGACGAGACCGACCAGCTTGGCGCGGTGACAGGCCTTGCCTGGACGGAGACCGGCGGTGACCTGCTCACCATCGAGGCGGTCAAGATGCCGGGACGCGGCAACATGAAGGTCACGGGCAACCTCCGCGACGTCATGAAAGAGTCGATCCAGGCGGCCAGCTCGCTGGTCCGGTCCCGGTCTGTCATGCTCGGCATCAAGCCGACCGTGTTCAATACGACCGACATCCACGTGCACGTGCCCGATGGCGCGACGCCAAAGGATGGCCCGTCCGCGGGTGTTGCCATGACAACGGCGATTGTCTCGCTGCTGACCGGCAACCCGGTTGACCGGGAAGTGGCCATGACGGGCGAGATCAGCCTGCGGGGACGCGTCCTGCCGATTGGTGGCCTGAAAGAGAAACTGCTCGCAGCTCTGCGCGGCGGCATCAAGACGGTGCTGATCCCGGAAGAGAACGAGAAGGATCTCGAGGACATTCCGGAGAATGTGAAGACCGGCCTGAAGATTGTGCCCGTTTCGGACATCAATGAAGTGCTGGCCATCGCGCTGACGCGGCCCTTGTCGCCGATAGAGTGGTCAGAAGCAGATGAAGCCGCATTGCAGGCCTCATTGTCCGGTCAGCCGGGTAATCAGGCGACCGATCCGGCCCGTCCTCACTAGGCTGAATTGAGACTTATGACAGGCGGCCGTTCAAACACTGAACGGCCGTCTTGCTTTTTCTCTCAACCCCGTGCATTTGAGCGGGATTGGGGCGGTTAGCTCAGTTGGTAGAGCATCTCGTTTACACCGAGAGGGTCAGCGGTTCGAACCCGTTACCGCCCACCATAAAAACAAGGCACTAGCCTGTGGAAAAAAGAACATCAGAGAACAGTTTACAGCATAGTTTACAGGTTCTGTTCTTGTTCCGTCCTTAAAATGTGGCGCTCATCCGCCCAGAACGGTCGCGGCAAACGTGTGTGCGAGCTTGATTTTTTTGCATGTCTTAGGTGTCCAGTCGAACAGATCGGTGAGGACTTTATCAGTGAAGCGGTCCCGGCTTAGCCGCTGCTCGATTACTTCCCTTCTTGCCGTCCACCACCGTCAGACACACGCATGAACAGTGCGAGAAGCGGTTCGTTGATATAGTAATTGTTCCGGCCGGCCTGATGCTTGGTCACGAAACCCGCTTCGGCCAGTTGGTCGAGATACTTGGTGGCGGTCGGTCGGCTGACATGCAGGTCGTGCATCACATAATCGATGCGCGTGTAAGGGTGGCGGAAGATGTTGTTCAACAAGTCCTGACTGTAGATCTTGCCGAGCTCTGCTCGCATCCGTTTCTTGTAGTCCGCCATCTGGGCGCGCAAGCCTTCGATCAGCTGCAGGGTCGTCTGAGATGTCTCTGCCACCGCTTCCAGAATGTAGAGTACCCAATCTTCCCAGGCGCCGTCATCTCGCACGGCCTGCAGCAATCGATAATAGTCGCTTTTCGTACCTGTGATGTGACGGCTGAGATAGAGAATGGGAATGTCGAGCAGGCCCGTGCGCGTCAGATAAAGTACATTAAGGATGCGCCCGATGCGGCCATTGCCGTCCGGGAACGGGTGGATGCTCTCAAATTGATGGTGAATGATCGCCATTTTGATGAGCGGGTCCAGATCGCAGGCGTCATCATCATTGATGAAGACTTCGAGCCCAGCCATAAGGGTTTCAATCTCACGCGGGCCCTGTGGTGGCACATAGACGGTTTCGCCTGTGCGATCATTCTTCAGCTCTGTTCCGGCCTGCGTTCTGAAGCCATCGTCTCGCCCCTTCAACAAACGAAACATGTCGATGATGATGCGGTTGGTAATCAATCCCTGTGTCTTGCGTAGCTGGTCAAATCCAAGTCTCAGGGCATCACGATAGAGCGCCACCTCTTTTGCGGCTGCTGAGCCAGGTCCTTCGGGGAACAAGTCTGCCTGGAACAGTTCGTCTTGAGTGGTGACGATGTTTTCAATTTCAGAACTTGCCTTGGCCTCCTGCAAGGCCAGCGTGTCGATCAAGATACCCTGGTTGGGGATGGCTTTGGCTGCGCCCTTCAATTCCGCCAGTGCCCTGTTGGCGCGCGCAAGTGCCTTCAGCACCGGTACCGTCTCTATCTCGACCGGTGGCGGAAGGTCTGGCAATTTGTACGAGGAATCTGGTAATTTCGACATGATATGTCAAAGAAACGCAATTTTCTTTACATGTCCAGCTAACGTGTAAAGAAAATCACCAAATTGGTGTAAATCAACACCAAGCGATTTCTTACCTATGCAGGCGGGATACTCTACGAGACCTGGCTCCTAGAGCGAAGTCGTCATCGCTTCAATGACAGCTGCATCTGACACGTAAATCCGCTTCATTTTCGCAAGTGTGCCGGGCGTCCAGCCGAACAAATCGGTCAGAACCTGATCTGATATCAGAGTCGGGTAAAGGTGCTGAAGGATGACCATATTCGTCGCGCATGTCTTGCGCATGTCGTGGATGGTTGGACCGTGGTTTTCAGGGCCAAGTCCTATACGGCTGCGATGGCGATCAAAGCTCGTGCCGAACCCTTCTGCAGTCCAAGGCTTGCCCTTGCTGGAGAAAAGAATCGTGAGGGGTGCCGTCGCGAGTTTGGCGCGCGCCGCATCGATTTCATCAAGCAACGACCGAAGCGGAGGCGTGATGGGGATAAGGGCAGTGTTGCGGCCACGGCTCTTGCCCGTAGGAATGATCAGATGCTGCTTCGTGATCGCCGAAAGGGGCAAGCGGGTCAGATCTTCACGGCGAAGTCCGGTGTGAAGAGCCAGCTTGAACGCCCAGGCCAGATGCGCCGACGCGGTCTTGAGAAACTTTGCCTGCTCTTCCAGAGACCAAATACGCGCTTCCGTCGGCCGTTCGTAAAGCGGCTCGATTCCATGCGCTCGGTTCCAGTCCAGTCGCCCGTCCTTTTTGCACCAGGTCAGGAAGGCCGACAGAGCCAGGACGGCCTCATCAGCTGAGCTCGGAGAGTGACCCCAGACACGATCACGGTGGGACGTGATAAACTTGATAATGCGTCTGCTATCGAAAACCGAAAGCGGTGCGTTCGCAGCTGGCTGGCCCGCCTTCAGGGGCATTTCCAACCACTTGTCGAGGTACTTGATCCTGGCCGTTTGCCCTTTTGTCTTCATCTTTCTGAATGCGGGAGACTTCTTCCGATAGAGCATAACCGCCATGGCGAACGAATCTGCGACTGGCGCTCTTTCATCCTCCATCACCTCTGAATAGGCCTGGATGAATTCTGGGGGCAGTCGCTTGCCAGGCTCATCCAACCTGGATCCTTCACTCGTCCAGAACTTTGGGCCACCGCGAAACGCGTAATAATAGTAGCGGGTCTGACCCGTCGCGAGCTTCTTCGCAATTACATGCAGTCCCTTGATGGACATGGTCAGCTCCCTAGCCATTTCGCCTCCGAATCAGTTTCGAGCCTGAGAGAGGCCTTGTCCAGAAGCGTAATCTCGCCGTCAGGCATGAGCCGAACGCCGCATACGTCAAATCCTGTATCTTTCGCTGCAGCGATCAGCGTTTTGAGGCGGCGCTTGATTTCACAGGTTTTTAGATGTGGGGGTATCTGCGTTCGGGCCATTGCTCGACATCACTGGTACGTTTGAGTCTTCATGGCCTTACGAAAGCCAGGATCGCTCGAAAGGAAAGCTTCAAGCATCAGAGGAACCAGCATAGCCACCGATGACTCAGCTCCGTAGGTTGCTGCATGGATCCGAGAATACGCTTCGAGGTCCGCAGCCAGAGATGGCTCGAGACTGATCGACAGTTTCTGCGGCGTCCGGTCCGGTAGTGGCCCGATCTTCAAACTGACTTCACTCATGGTTGTATGCCTCCTTCATAAGGTTTCAGAACAATGTCCTTGTTGACCAGCACACCGAGCCGCCAACCGGGCCGGATGGTGATCGAGGGCTGGACTTCGAGATTGCGGCGCACGATTTCCTGACCGGCTTCATTAGCGCCGGTCTGTGCCGAACGGCGAAGCGCCCGGGCAATGTCGCCTTCGTCATCGCTTGCGAGTTCGGATCCGACGCCGAGCAGGGTGGAGAGCGCGACACCCTGGAGCAATTTCCAGGAATGATAGTCGACCTTGTCTGCCAGCCCCGCATAGCCGCGGGCATCGACGCCAGCTAGATTGTCGATCCGGATCGAGGTGCCGTCCGGCATCATGATCCGGCTCCAGACGAGCAGCGCGCGCGACTGGCCGAACGCGATGACACTGTCATAGCGACCGATGAGCCTCGCGCCCTGCGGCACGAGCACGATCTCTCCCGTGACCGTGTCATAGACCGGGCTCGTCACCTGCGCGATGACCTGTCCGGGAAGATCGGAGTTCACGCCCGTCAGCAGGGTTGCCGGAATAATCGTCCCCGCCATCAGCTGGTACGGAGAGACCGGCGTCTCCAGCCGGTGTGGATTGTAGATCGATGGATCAGGATCGGCGCCAAGAAAGTCGAGCTTTCGAACCTGACGGTTCGGGTCTTCACTTAAAGATGACCCGAACGCGCTGCCGTCGGACGGCGCAAATGCCGACAAGTCCGGGAAGCTCAACGAAGCAGGCGCCGCGGGCGCAACACTGCCGATGCCATTGTTCGACCCGGCACTCGCACCAACCTGGAAAAACACCCCGCTCCCACGTGCCGCATCAGAGAGGGCTGCTTCACGTTCTCGTAACTCCGCCTCCAGCGCCGCCAGGTGTTCCCGCATCGGATCCGCCTCAGGCGCATCTTCCTCCGACAATCCCATGCGCCCTTCGCGCTGCGCCTTTAAGATGGGTGTGCCGAGATCGCCTGGAAGCGGCGGTCCGAGAATGTCCTCCCGCGGTAGCTCGCCATAGGATTTCGGAAGCTCTGACAGGCCATCCGCCTCCGGATTGTGCCCGGTGTTGTAAAGCTCACGCGCGGGGCCACCAGCGTCTTCCTTCGGACCCTGCAAGGCAAAGGCCAGCGAGCCGAGTACAATCGCACTGCCAGTCCCAAACAGGATCATGAGCGCCCGCTTGGAAAACCGTTTGACGGGTCTCGGGCGGCCGCGGATTTCAAGCGGCTTGGGTGGAGGGGAAGCAGCTTCAGTCATGGCCGCGCGCCGCCAAGATCATTGCGCGCAATCTTCACGACATCCTGGCGCTTTTCCCCGAGGCGCAGCTCTGCGCGGGCGAACAGGCGGTCGACGACATAATAGTCGCCTGACATGCGATAGTTGACGAGCTGGGCCTTGCCGTCCCGGCCGATGACGAACAGGGCCGGGGCTTCGCCCTGGTCGAGCCGGGCCGGGAACTGGATATAGACCTTGCGGCCATCGTCAAAGACGCGATCCGGCCGCCAGTGTGGGAAATCCCCATCCAAATCGTACCGGAACTTTAGCCGTTCGAGCTGCAACCCTGCAGACGACGGCGATGCCGACGCACCTGCCGCGCCAGACCTCGCCACCCGCGTCACCAATTGCTGGTCTGCATAGCGCCATGAGACAGCCGCCATATAGGTCTCTTCGAACGCGCGCAGTTCAAGATGGTAGGCACGAAGGCTCGTCGTGATGATGAGGTTCGTTTTGAGGCCCGCCTGTGTCGGCTTGATCAGGATATGGGCCTGCGCGCCGTCACCGGTGCCGGAGATCGTATCCCCGAGCACCCATCGCACCGTGTCGCCAGCCGAGACCGAAACGAGTTCCTCGCCCGGCTGGAGGACGATGTCGGTCACCTGCTCGGGTGCGCAATAGACTTGGTAGAGCGCGCCCACTGTATAGGGATAGACTTGGATCGCGTTCATGTAATTGTCGAGCGAGGGTTCGACAGCAGCCTTGCCGTTTGCGGTCTCGATCGCCTGATAGGGTTTGAGGGATTGCGTCTCCGTCTTCGTGGGCATCGGCTTCAGCTGGTCGGGCACGGTCCCCGACACAATTGTCGGCGTATAGGTGCGGTAGACGACCGGCGTCGAAGACAGGTCCGCGTCTGTAAGATGGATCTCTTCGGCGTCAGGGGCGAGATAGAGATCTTCGACATAGTCCGGTTCATCGAGTGTAATGTCTGGACCGACGGCTGCGGGGAAAGACTCGCAGGCCGCGAGGGCGGACGAGGCGAGGAGGATCAGGGCAAAGCGTTTCATGGGGGATATGCTCCTATTGATGGTCTTTCGACCAGTTGAGGCCGTGGACGTAGAGGCCGAGGGGATTGGCCCGGAGGGCCTCTTCGGTGCGGGGTGGATCGATGACGATCGAGAACACGCCGGTATGGTTTGACTGGCCGGTCTCTGTGCCGTTGCGATAGGCCGTCTCGCGCCAGCGCACCGTGAAGCTGTCATCAGAGGCGCGCACGACGCTCGTCACATCGACGGACACCGATCTGCGTCCGAGATCCGCAAACGGGTCATTGTCGCGGGCATAGTCGTTGAGCGTCGCGGCTGCCCGGTCGGTCGCATAGGCATAGGCCTTCAGCCAGTTCTGCCGGACAATAACCGGATCAATCGAGATGGACCGCGTATTCTTGACGAACTCGGCGAGATGGAAGGCGATCTGCGCATCAGTCGGCTCGTAGCGTCCGTCGGCCGGGCCGACGGCGCGCACGGCGCCTTCGCCGGTCAGCTCGACTACATAGGGCGTGACGAAGGATTGGGTCGAACGCCAGACGAGCCCACCCGCGAGCACGAACGAGAGGCCAAGGCTGCCTAGTGCGGCCAGCCGCCAGTTTGCCGCCTGTACGCGGGCAGACCCGATCCGGTCGTCCCAGGCCTGTGCGGCGCGCTGGTAGGGCGTCACAGGTTCCGGTGTCTCGCCATAGCGGGTGGATGTTCGCTTCCAGAGCTTCATGTCAGTCCTCGTCATTCTTCAGTTGTATCGACGTGCCGCCGCCGGGACGGTCGCCGTCGCGGACGGCAGAAGCCGCCATCATCCCGGCATCCCGGGTGGACTGGTCGCGTCTTATGCGCCGGGCCCAGTCCGGGGATGAGTTCTGCCCATTGGCAGGACTGGCGTTTGGCGCGCCTGTTCCGCCGGTTGCCGCGAAAGCGGCACGCGCGCCTGCCTGGTGACTTGTTTCAGGAGACCCGAAGACGCGGCTTGCAAAGCCGCGCGCACCGGACGCCGCGGCCCGTGCCCCGGCGCCGGCAACCCCGCTCATGCCGGCCATGGCCGCGCCGACACCAGTCTTGCCGGAGGCTGCCGCATTCATCTGGTAGGCCGTGCGCGCCCCGCCCGTCATCGAGGCGGCGGCGCCGACCGCACTGCGCGCGCCACCGGCGGCTGCCCCCACGGCCGATTTGGCGAGGCTGCCACCCGCGACGGTTCCGGCGGCAACGCCAGCGGCTGAGCCGATCGCCGCGCCTGCGCCGAGCTGCGGTGCCCCGGAGACAAGGCCTGTGGCGATGCCGGGTCCGAACAGGCCGAGGGCCAGAAGCGAGAGGGATCCGAGGATGACGGAGGCAGCCTGTTCCAGGGTCACCTCGTCTGGCTGGAAGGTCGATGTGATGGAGGAGAAGATTGTCGAACCAATGCCGACAATGATCGCCAGCACCATGAGCTTGATGCCCGACGCGATGACATTGCCGAGGACTTTCTCGGCGAGGAACGACGTCTTGTTCCAGAGCGCAAAGGGTATCAGCACGAACCCGGCCAGTGTCGTCAGCTTGAATTCGATGATGGTGACGAAGAGCTGGATGGCGAGGAAGAAGAACGCAAGGAGCGTGATGATCCAGGCGAGGAACAGGACAGCGATGATGACGATGTTCTGGAAGAAGGCGATCGGGCCCGTGAGCTTCTCGATTTCGTCGAGCAGGGGCAGGGCCGCATCAAATCCGGTTGCGGCCACGAAACCGGGTTTCATGATATCGTCAGCGGTGATCGTGCCGCCGGTGGCATTGAGGCCGAGCTGCGCAAAGCTCATGAACACGACGTCCGACAGGAGCGCGAAATTGCCGAGGATCAGCGCGAAGGCGCCGACATAGAGGACCTTCTTCAGGAACCTGCCGACAATGTCGGTATCGGGGCCCATGGCCCAGAAAAGTCCGGCGAGCGTGATGTCAATTGCGATGAGGGCGCTTGTCAGGAAAGCGACATCCGGCTGCAGGAGACCGAACCCGCTATCGATGTAAGCGGAGAAGGTCGCAACAAACTGGTCGATGACGCTCAGGTCTTCCATGGCCCTAATCCCGCCTGTAGGCGACGCCGTCGCCGCGGAAGCGTTTGTGACGAATGCGGGCCTGTTCCTCGATGGCCGCCCGGCGGGATTCTTCGAGCGCCACCATCCGGTATTGCGCCGCCATCAATTGCTGCATCTGCATCTGTTGTTCGACGGAAAGTGCGACAAGCTGGTTACCCGCCTGGGCGACTGACAGGTTGCCGGTTGCCGCCTGGCTCTCGCGGGCAAGGTCGCTCAGCGTCTCGCGGGAGTCTGCAATCGAGGTCACGATTCCCGACTGGACCTGGATCGAAGCCCGGAACGCGTCCCGGCTGATCCGCCACTGATCAGCAGCTTCAACCACGATCTCCTCATTGGAGAGGTCTTCATAGGAGTCGGGGAAGGCCTCTTCGTATTGGCGTTCGGACTCTTCGACTTCGTAAGTGACCTCGCCCGCTTCGCGCATCAGCGTGTCGATCCGCTCGAGCACGCGTTTGAGGTGTTCGATTGAGGCATAGTCGAGCCGTTTCAGGTCCTCGGCCTGGTTCACCAGCATCTGCGCCTCATGCTGGAGTTGCTGGATCTGGTTGTTGATCTGTTCGAGCGTATTGGTGGCCGTCACGACATTCTGAACGAGGTTCGTCGGGTCGATCACGACATCGCCGACGCCCAGAAGGGCGTTTGCCGGTGGTGCAATCAGGCTGAGCGAGGACACTGACCCAAGAAGAATGGCGATCATTCGGCGGCGCATGGCACGTCTCCTTCTGTCCCGATCAGGTCTGCGGCCCAATGGAGCCCGCGCGCGGCAAGCCAGGCCGGCGCGAACCCGTCCGGGCCTGAAGCACTAAGAATCTCGGAGATCAGATTCTGATCAGCCTTCGATCCGGCGGCGCAGAAGGCGAGCGCAACCGGCCCCAGATCGAGGTCGAACAGGCGGTTTCCATCCGGACACTGAACATAGTAGTCGCGCTTCGGGGTCGCCCGCGCGATCAGTTCGACCTGACGGGCATTGAGTCCGAACGCTTCATACGCTGCGCGCTGCGAGGGCTCCTCGGCGCGCGCATTGGCCAGGAAGATGCGGGTCGGTGCGCTCTCGATGAGGCTTGGCGCGATCGCGCTTGCCGAAATGTCCGACAGGCTCTGCGTCGCGAACACGACGGACACGTTCTTCTTGCGGAGTGTCTTCAGCCAGTCGCGAAGGCGCCCCGCAAACATCGGATGGTCGAGGAACAGCCAGGCCTCGTCGAGGATCAGCATTGTCGGCCGCCCGTCGAACCGGGCTTCGAGCTTCGTGAAGAGATGCGCCAGAACCGGCGCTGCCAGACGCTTGTCCTGCATCAGCGCGTCCATTTCGAAGCAGAGGACATCCCCTGATGCCAAACTGTCCTCATCGGCATCGAGCAGGGCACCATAGGGACCGGCCAGCGTATAGGGTTCCAGCGCCTGCCGAAGCTCTGATGACTGCACCAGCGCTGTAAGACCCGTCAGAGTGCGTTGCGCCACCGGTGCCGCGCCAAGGCTCTGCAGAGCCGTCCAAACGGCCTGCTTCACTTCGGGCGTCACAGCGACGTTTTCTTGAGCAATCAGACCCAACACCCAAGCCTGTGCTTCGGCGATCCCGGCTTCGCTATCAATGTCCCGCAAGGGCTGGAACGCAAGGTCGCCGTCGAGGCCGAGGTCGTACCAGGTACCGCCAAGGGCAAGCGTCGCGCAGCGCGCCGAGCCACCCTTGTCGAAGATGAAGACCTGCGCCCGCTCGTAGCGGCGGAACTGCAAGGCGAGGAGCGATAGCAACACCGACTTGCCGGCCCCAGTCGGTCCGACCACCATCATGTGCCCGACATCGCCCTGATGGGTCACCAGCCGGAACGGGGTCGAACTTGCCGAGCGGGCCATCAGGAGCGGCGGGCCGTCCAGGTGCGTGTTACGCTCCGGCCCTGCCCAGAGTGCCGACAGGGGCGCCATATGGGCAAGATTGATCGTATTGAGCAATGGTTGGCGGACATTGGCATAGGCTTCGCCTGGAAGCGTGCCGAGCCAGGCTTCGACTGCATTGACGCTTTCCGAGACGCAGGTGAATCCACGCCCCCGGATCACGCGCTCAACGGCGCGGATCTGGTCTTCGGCGATCGCGGCATCCGCATGCCGGACCACAATCGCCGTCGTGCAGTATCCGAAGGCGACATGACCTGCGCCAAGGGCTTGCAGCGCTTCATCGGCATCGGCGGCCTGGTTGTCGGCGTCTGAGTTGAGGAGCGTCGCAGGCTCATTGGTGAGGATTTCGCGGACGTAAGAGGTGAGCGACCGGCGCTTCGCAAACCAGTTGCGCATATAGACACCCAGCGTCTTCTCGGCGTCCGGCTTGTCGAGCGGCAGGAACCTTGTCACCCAGCGATAGGCAAAGCCGAGCTGGTCGAGCTCCGAGAGCAGTCCAGGCTCGCCCGTCGCCGGGAACCCGTTGATCGTGAGCACTTTTAGCGTCTCGTCGCCTAAGAGGGGTGAAAGACCACCGGTCAGGGAGGTGTCGACCAGGAGCGCATCGAGGCACATCGGCAGCGACGGTGCCTTCACCGTCTGCCGCGTCACCGAGATGCAGGCATGAAGGTAGGTCAGCGTCTCATCATCATCCAGGAACCGCGCCTCGGGCATGAGATCCGCCATCATGTCGCGCACGCGAGATGTTTCGGTTTCGAAATGGGTTAGGTGCTCGCTCCAGAACGCTGCCGGGGCGTCTGCCGGATCCTCGATGAAGAGCTGCTCGATCCGGGCCGTCCGGTCGGCCGGCGGCATCCAGGTGAGGGTCAGGTAGCAGTCGGTCTCGAAGTGGCGCCCATGCTCTTCAAACGCCGCGCGGCGTTCCTCATCGACGAGCCAGGCGGCGCCATCGCGCCAGATGCTTTCGGGATAGGTGACGGATGGTCGCCGGTCGGCCTCGATATGCAGCGCCCATCCGGATCCGAACCGGCTGAGGAGATTGTTGATGCGGGCTGTTACGGCGACGAGTTCTTCCGGCGTCGAGCTTTCGAGATCGGGGCCCCGGTAGCGGATCGTCCGCTGCAGGCTGCCATCCTTGTTGAGGATGATGCCGGGCGCGATCAGGCAGGCCCATTTGAGATGGTCGGCAAGCGCAGCCGGCCGGGCGCGGTATTCCCGGAGATTCAGCATGCGTAATAGCCTCTCGTCCGGATGTGCCGGATCAGTACGTCGGCAAATTGCGGATCGCGCCTTGCAGCGAACACGCAGATACCCTGCCCCACAATCCAGAAGACGAGCCCCACGCCCCAGAGCTGCAGGCCGATGCCGAGTGCGGCCGCCAGCGTGCCATTGACGATGGTCGCAAGCCTTGGCGCCCCGGCAAGCAGGATGGGCGCTGTCAGCGAGCGATGCACCGGCACGCTGTAGCCAGGGGGCAGGGGGCGGTTGTCAGCCATCAGAGCGTCGCCCCGCCGCCGAACGAGAAGAAAGAGAGAAAGAATGAAGTCGCTGCAAAGGCGATCGAGAGACCGAACACGATCTGCAACAGCTTGCGCATGCCGCCGCCGCTCTCGCCGAAGGCAAGGCCGAGGCCTGTCAGGATGATGACGATTGTTGCGAGGATCTTGGCGACCGGCCCTTCGATGGAGTCGAGGATCGACTGCAGCGGGGCTTCCCAGGGCATGCCGGAGCCAGCCGCATGAGCCGGGAAGGTGAGCGCGACGGCAAGTGCCGTCAGGCTCAGGGCTTTGATCAGTCTGTATTTCATTGGGATTACGTCCTTTCTGGAGCGGTGGAGAGAAGCAGTTCGGAAAAGGGCAGGCTCGGCAGGACGAGCTGCAGGTCCGGCTGGACGGACACGAGGTCGTAGCCGCCGCGCCCAAGCCCGTTCATGCGCGCGACCGTCTCGACGCGGTGCGCACCGGCCCGCCGCGTGATGTAGACGACACAATCAATTGTCTCGGCGATGAGATCATGCGGCACCTGCGCCGAAGTCTCGCCGATCAGCTGTTCGAGCCGGGAGAGGCCGGCAAGGGCGGAGTTGGCATGCAGGGTCGCGATCCCGCCCGGATGGCCGGTATTCCAGGCCTTCAGCATGTCGAGGGCTTCAGCGCCCCGGACTTCGCCGATAATGATCCGGTCGGGGCGCAGGCGAAGGGTCGAGCGGACAAGGTCTGCAAGCGTCACCGATCCCGGCTGCGTACGCAGCTGGACCGCATCGCGCGCAGTCGAGACAAGTTCGCGCGTGTCTTCGAGAATGACCAGCCGGTCGCCCGTGCGGGCAATCTCGGCCAGTAGCGCATTGGCGAGCGTCGTCTTGCCTGAGCCCGTGCCGCCGACAACGAGAATGTTCTCGCGGTCCAGAACGGCTTGCCGGAGGGCCTCGGCATGATGGGCAGCCATCATGCCGGACGACACATACTCATCCAATGCGATCACCCTTCCGGCAGGCTTGCGGATCGAGAAGCAGGGCCCCGGCGCGACGGGCGGCAGGACGCCTTCAAACCGTTCCCCGCCAATGGGGAGTTCTGCGGACACGATGGGGGAGGCTGCATCGGCACGCCGGCTCATATGGCTTGCGACGAGCCGGATGACGCGCTCCACGTCGCCAGCGGTGACAATCAGACCGGACTCGGTCCGGCCAGACCCGTGCCGCTCGATCCAGAGCCTGCCATCGGGATTGATCATGATTTCGACGACGGCGGGGTCGTCCAGCGCGGCAACAATCTCGGTCCCTAATGCCGTCACCAGCATGGCGCGTGTCCGTGTCTGGCTTTGTGCGTCACGCATCGACCCGCACCTCGCCCAATTGTTCGGGCTCGCGCTCAAGACTGGCAGCTTCTGCCGTCACATCCTCGACGGCATTCTGCAGAATGCGCTGTCCGGAGCGGAGCGCCTCGGCGACCTGCCGGACGAAGAGATCGAACCGTAGGTCGCCCTTGGCCCGCGCCGCCTCGACCTGGTTGGCGGGCACGGGCGGTGTCACCGTCAGGAAATAATGCACGAAGGTCGCGAGCGTTTCGGCCAGGACAAGATTGTCCCGCTCGATCCGCCCGAACTGCCGCGTCAGCCGGTCGAGCCGGCGGTTGATCGCCGCTTCGCGCTTATTGTCGGACTCGCCTGCCCGGTAGGCCGTCACTGCCCCATCGATGATCGTGCTTTCTGACAGGCCAGGGCGTTTGGCCATGGCCTTCAGCCAGTGAAAATTCTCTGGCGAGATATAGGGCTGGATCCGGGGCTTCATTGGCCATTCCCCGTGAGATCAATGCCGGTCGCCTGTTCGAGGCTGTCAGCCTGGACGAGCGCGTCGAAGAGGCTGGGCTGAGGGGCGCCGCGCGTTCGAGCCGGAGATCTGCCAGGCTTCGTGGGTGCTGAGACCCTTGCGCGATCCTCGGCCGCATCGCGCGCCTTCTGAGGCCCAAGGCCCTCCACATCAGGTTCGAGCTCTGCGGCCTGCATGAGGCCTTCATGGATCGCGCGAACTTCGGACCCCCAATCATTACTCCGCGCGTTCGGAATGCAGGCTGCGAAGGCAGGGGCGTCTTTGAGGCGTTCGGTAAAGTTCTGGTCTTCATAGTAGCGGAGCTTTATCGCCCGTACCGGAGGTGAGCCTGCGACAAGGACAAGCTCCTGATCCGAAGGCAGCTGCATCACCTCGCCGGGGGTCAGCAACTGTCGGGCGGTTTCCTGGCGCGACACCATCTTGTGCGACAGCCAAGGGGCCAAGCGGTGGCCTGCATAGTTCTTCATGGCCCGCTGTTCGGTCTTGGTCCCGAGCGCATCGGAAATCCGCTTGGCCGTGCGCTCGTCATTGGTCGCGAACGCCACCCTCACATGACAATTGTCGAGGATCGCGTTCGAGGGACCATAGGCCTTCTCGATCTGGTTCAGTGATTGCGCGATCAGGAAGGCCTTGAGGTTATAGCCGGCCATGTAGGCAAGTGCGCTTTCGAAGAAGTCGAGCCGTCCGAGGGCAGGGAACTCGTCCAGCATGAACAGGACCCGCCGGCGGGATTTTGCCGCTGCAGCCGACACATGAGGTGCCAGAAGTCCGCACGCGCTCAGGATGTTTGCCACAAGCGATCTGCCACGCGAGACCAAGGACGGACGCACATCCAGATGTTCGGTGAGCCGGCGTCCGACCTGGTTCAGGATGAGGCGCATCAGCGGCTTGGTGCGAGATAGGTCCGAGGGCGGTACAACCAGGTAGAGCGACAGCGGCCGGTCGCCAGACACAAGGTCCTCGATCCTGAAGTCGCTGCGGGAGGTCACTTCTGCGACAACGGGATCGCGATAGAGTGAAAGGAACCTCAAAGCCGTCGAGAGTACACCCGAAAGCTCGTTCTCCGACTGGTTCATCAGTTCACGGGCCGTCTCGGCGACGACGGGATGAACCTTGGGCGCTTCGCTCGTGCCGAGGTGGTTTGTCCGGAGCATGATCGACAGCGTCGTGCGGAATGTCCGGTCGGGATCTGCAAGGAAGCTCGCCACACGCGCCAGCGTCTTCTCACGCTCGGCATAGAGGACATGCAGGATAACCCCGACGAGCAGCGAGTTCGCCTTGTCGACCCAGTGCCCGAGATCGCCAAGCTTGCCCTGCGGGTCGACGAGAATGTCGGCAATGTTCTGGACATCGCGCACTTCGCAATGCCCGCGCCGGACTTCCATGAGGGGATTGAAGTGGGCCGAGGCGACATCGGTCGGATCGAACCGCACACAATGGGAAAACTCTGAGCGCCAGCCGGAGGTCAGCTGCCAATTCTCGCCCTTGATGTCATGCACCAGCACCGAATGCGGCCAGGAGAGGAGTGTTGGCACGACAAGCCCTACACCTTTGCCGGACCGTGTCGGGGCAAACGCCATGACATGGTCCGGTCCGTCATGGCGGAGGTAAGAACCCGTTGCCTGACCTAGGAACACACCGGAAGGTTTGAGCAAGCCGGGCTTGCGCAAATCCTTGCTTTCCGCCCAGCGCGCTGAGCCGAAAGTCGAGACCCGCTTGTCCCAGCGTGCGCGGAGGATCGATCCCGTCACCGCAATCACGATGGCCGCGACACCGCCCGAACCGGCGATCAGTCCGCCCCGGTCGAACACATCCGGCGCATAGGCATCGAATGAGTACCACCACCCGAAGAATGCCCAAGGCACATAGACCGGCATGTCGAGGATGACGAAGAGTGGCTCGCCCAAACGGGGCGACCAGCCCAGCGACAAGGCTGTCCACTGGGTTGCGCACCAGAGCGCCACCAGGACGACGAGCGATACCAGGATGATCTGCCAGAAGAGGTTCGTGCCATGTTTCATGACGCAGAACCTGACCAATCATCGCCTCACGCTCCAGAGAGGGAATTGGGGGAAATCAGGGGGGTATTCTGAAGTTTTGGGAACGGCAGGGTGACAGACGTGAAGTTGCGGGAAGAATTTGCGGGATTTTTTCTGCTCGTCGAAGATTTTGAGTCGTGGAGCGAATTGAGGCAACTCATTAGAAATACTCTGACGGATCGTGCGACGTGGATGCTCCGTTTGCTTCGGAGAACGTTGTCTGGCACTGAAGTTTGGTTGGCAATCTTTTGGGTTCAGCGAACTCACAGAACGAATGTGGGGCGAATTAGCAGCCTACCGACTGCGATCAGAAAGGTGTGAGTTGCTGAACTCTACGGGTCGCGCCGTGGCACATTATCTCGGCTACGTCGCTGGTAGATTGTGATCATTCAGACTAAATTCAACCTTTAGCTTTGCCAGAAGGACTTAGACGCGTACCGAATATTCAATAGATTCAAACTGCTGATTCTTATGCGTGGGGCAATTGATCGTGAGAGAAAGCAACGAAATTACAATGAGAGAGTAAGATATCGGCGTGCTATTCAAAAATGCAAAATAATCATGACACAGGGGGCTTTTGTGGCTGACCGAATTCTCGAAACATTTCTGGACGCGGGACTCTTGGAGCTTGGCGGAAATGACGCTTGGTTTGAGCACATATCCGCAGCGGCCGACAAGCTGGCGGTTCATATCGGCGCACACCCCGAACAATTGGCGGCATTCGTATATTCGGCCGTCGACCCTCGGGAACGGCTTGGAGACCCCTCCCGTGCAATGGCGCAGGAAACGCTGAAAAGCGTTTGGCGGACTTATTCCTCTGTCACGATGGGGTCGCTTGACTTGGTGTTTCGAGGGATCATCCTCGACGCGGTAATACAGAACGCAAAGCGAGACGATCAAATTCGGCTCGGCGTTACACTCCTACTATCGAGTGCTCTGCCACACATGTCGCTTGGGGAAGAAGCCGAGGTCTGGCAGAAAACAGTCTCTGAATTGCTTTCAGCCGTCGAGGCTGAGGCCGAGGCGCGCTGGTCAGTTCCGAGCGCCATCGCGCTTGCTCCTATGGTCGCAGTCAAACCACCCGAGATAAAAGGCAAATTGGGTGCCATCAAAATCGACGAAGCCGCTTTGCTGAAGGGGCTCGAAAAGGCTGCAGGACCGAATAACAAGGCCGGTGAGGAAACTGGCGGCAATCCTCATGCGCCGAACGCTGGCGCAACTTGGTCGAATGAATTTGTTCCACTGGCGACAGAAGCAATCGCGACAGCGGTTAAGAGAGCCGCAGGCGAGCGGGTCTACAATTTGGCATCGGATGAAATCTTTGGCGCAATCAGTACAATGGTTACCGCTTATGTCAGTGCAGCGATAAATCAAACCGCGGCTGCATCCCATGGTGTCGAACTGCGATCTAGGCTGCTTTGGTGGAAGGAGGCTAAGATTTCGCCGAGTGCCCGGAAAGAATATCGATTGATCGACCGCAAAGTGGCGCCTGGTTTAATGGCCCTGGACTATCAATCCATGCTTCCGGCGCTCGCGCCTGCCAGTGTTGTAGCCTTTTTGCGAGAATCGGTTCGTACCCTTTCGGGTGAGAACGAAACGACTTCACTGGGCGATTTTCTTGCCGCGATGTCAGAGGCCGATGAAATAGTTCCATTCAAGAGTTCGCAACCAGATCAAACAGCCAACTTAAGACCATTGGGCGCTCTTGTCCTGGAGGGGGCAACTCGCCCAGAACTCATCTCCGAGCGGACCGTCTTCCAAGGAACCCTGAAATTAGATCCGGCAGCCTTCGCTTCGCTTTTGTTCCTTGAATTCCAAGCCTTGAAAGCGATTCAACATGTCACGCCGGTGTCTCCCCCTGACGAGGCCGGAACAGCCGGAAAAGTGACGGGCGCCGCCAAATGAGTTTGTCCGATAACCAAACTTGCAAGCAAGACGACTGCTTTGTTCCCCAAACGTCGTGCGCGAAAGGCCATATGGATCCTTCGAAATGTCCGCACTTTGTGGCACCCAATGCAATCGTGGCAATGGGAGCGTTTCGTACTGAGGATGATGAACTTTTCCCATGGACTGGACGTCCACTTGGCCTCATCGATCTTCGCTTCGTCTCGGCGACACGTCGCCCGCACCTTGTAGGAATTGCCGGTGCAGCTGACGCTGGAAAAACGACGCTTCTCTGTCTTCTTTTTCTGGCCATCTATCGCGGGCGCCGTATCGGTCCTCATACGTTTTCTGGCTCATTTACTCTACAGGGCTGGGAGAACATCGCGCGTCATTTGCAATTGAATGCAGGAGAAACCATCAAATTTCCACCGCATACATCCCAGAACGGGCGAGTACCTGGCCTTTTGCATTTGGGGCTTTCTGACGATGATCGGAACCGCATGGATGTGCTTTTGGCCGACGCTTCAGGGGAGTGGTTTTCTGCATGGACTGACAAGCCGACATCGGAAAAAGCGGCCGGCGCTCGCTGGACAGCGGACCATTCTGACAAACTGCTTATCGCCGCAGACACCGACGCCTTGATGGGAAAGAAGGGTGGGGTTTCTCGCCGGGAGCTGGAGTTTTTAATCAGGAGAATTGCCAGCGATTCTGGCACCGAAGGTGTGGCGCTGGTATGGACCAAGAATGATCTCCCGCGAGACGCAGAATTGTCAAATACGATCGAAGACCTATTCCGATCCTGTTTCAAGGATGGGCCAGTGTTCGCGATTGGCGTCCCAGAGCAAGAAAATCCTGACCCTGACAAGACACTGCAAGAGTTGGAGGTGATTTTCTCTTGGGCTTTCGAGCCCCGGAGCCGTACCATTTCTCTGACGAGGCCTGACCACGCCGCATTCGATCCCTTCATGGCATATCGAGACGCATCATGACTGAGCGTTCCGCTTCAATTCTTCTGATCGGTGAGTCCGATGTCGGCAAGACGCATTTCGGCGCTCAGCTTCTGAGGCGTCTCAATAGCGGTCTTGGAACGATGGAACTCATCAATAGCGACAATCTTCAGCCTTTCCGCGAAACCATGGACCAGATCAGCCAGGGTTTGGCGGGACGCCACACTCCAAGAAGCGAGTCGTCGACAAGTCGCTGGACTATAAGACGCAAATCTGATGACGCGCGTTTCACCCTTGAATGGCCCGATTATGGCGGTGAGCAAATAAGCGCTATGGTCGCGGAACGGCGCATGCCGATTGCATGGCGCGAGAAGATTGAATCGACCTCTGCATGGGTCTTTATGGTTCGAGCCAGCCGCGTGCGCTTGCCAGAAGATGTCCTTACGCGTCAGGTCAGATTGCCTGCCGAAGATGATGAAACTGAAAGTGTTCTATCCGCTCAATCGCGCCTTGTCGAAACGCTGCAGATGCTTCGTTTCAAGGTCGCCGCCTATTCGGAGGCATGGACCAACCCGCCACCTATATGTGTGATCTTGTCTTGTTATGATGAATTGAAAACGGACCTCTCTCCCGCTGAGTACTCGCGCCTGAAATTGCCGCTCCTTGACGCTTACTTGCGTACAAATTGGAGTTCAGAAGACCTGCGAATTTTCGGCGTCTCGCCACTTGGTCAAGCGCTAAGCGATTCCGAGCCAGATGCTGATTTCGTCGCCAAGGGGCCCGATAAGATGGGTTATGTTCTTGATGAAGACGGCGCCCAATCCGGGGATTTGCTGTCACCGGTAGAATGGGTACTTAACGCTGCTAGGCGCAGTTAGTGGTTAAACCGATGCCCTTGGTTGTTGACGAAATTTTCGTCGGAGAACGTGATCGAGGGATGAATGTGTTGTCATCGAGTGTCTCTGACGCACAATCGCAAAGCCTCGCACACTACCTTGACCTTCCGGGCCAACCACCACAAGGCTACGTGCTGACAAGCTATGTTTCAGGCGCTTTGATCGGGAATAGCTATGTCGTCGCGCGCACGAGCTCTGACCCCAGCGCCGAGAGAAACGGCATGGTTTTCAGTCATGCAATTGTTGTCGCAAAAGACGACATCGAGGCATTTGCGGATTTACGGGCGATCTTTGGCCATCTGCAGAAAGCGCGAAGCTCGCCGCTACTCGCTGAACGTCGAATGATCAGTGCGACCGGTAGGGTTGAGGAACCTCCACCAGGCCCCTTTTCCGATATGGTGACTGTGCCTTCGAAGTTTCCTGCCATTACGGTCGACGACGCGCGGTTTGAGAATCTTATCATACGCCTCTGGGCCAAGCTTCCGCCAGCTATGCGCAGTGAGCTTAGGTTCGGCTTGAGTTTTGGGCCGGACGAAGCGCAAAGTCAGGGCCTGCAAATCGCCTTGGTTCCTGCTTCGCTTGAGATGCTCTGGCCGCTTGAGAGGCGGATCGATGCGACATACGATCAGTCTCCGGCCCGAACCGCGGCGGGGCGGTACCTGTCAAGCGGGTCTAGCGGGAAACTCGAAGCACATATCGAAGATCTCAACATCCATTCGATCAGCCTGTCAAAAATCGCACTACTTGGACGATCATGCGAGATCGCAGAAAAGACAAGTGTGTCCTTCAGCGACGCTGTTGCAGCCTTGCGCGTAGTAGGGGTGTTGCAGCCTGATCCGGACAAAGGAACGTCAGTGAAGCGTAAGATCTTGGACGCCGTCTTGTCTCGTCCAGGTCCGGCTGCACTAGAACACATTATGGCCATACGGAATGTGAATTGGGCGCCATTCAATCTGGCTTTGGATCAACCCGAAGAACTTGAAATGTCCTTCGCAAATCGAATGGCGAGCATCGGCCCTCAGGATGATGTATGCGAACTTCTCGTGGCGATGTTTGATGCAGAAGCAGCGACCAGGGAATGGCGGCGGGCAGGCATTGGCGTGCTAGGCGCGATGACCAAAAATATGGCGATCAAACTAGCTCCCCACATATGGACTTTGCTTGTCACCAATACTGAGATTGGAGTGATGGTCCTCGGCGAAGCTCCTACGGCTCTCCTTGATCTTGCGATGTCGCAAACGCCACCAACAATCGCGGGCAAGGCAATTGAGCAGCTCTCTCCTTTGCTTGCCAGAGCTCGCTTCCACAAGTCCGAAGCGCAACTTCTGCTTCTCAGTCACCCTAAGAACATACTTGCGGCTCTTGAGGAGGCCTGCGGCCGGGATCATTCTGTGTACGGCGACACCGCTATCGAATATTGTCTGTTAGCTTTGCCAGACGAAGTTATTGTCACTAGCGCGACGAGTCTGGACAATGACCTGGTCATTGAAGCAGGCGCTAAGGTGGTCGCGAAGGATCCGAGTTTTCTTTTTCGCCACGATATTTCCAAATCACAAGTTCAAACCCTTTGGCATCGAAGTTTGCTTAAGAGCCAACTAGCGTGGCAAATCGCGCCAGATATATCTTCGATACAGGACCGCTTGTTCAAAGCCATCTCGGGTGCTGGGGTGAATGCAGGTTTGCTGACGATTCTCATGTCGACGCCGCTCGGAGATTGGTGCGCTTTCGAATGCAGAGCACAGGTCTGGGGCCTGTTGCCGTCCACCTGCAGATCATCAGCACTGTCGGAGACCGCTGCCAGCTGGATCGCTAGCTACCCAGCCAATGTCGGAAACCCAGCATTCTTCACACCGGAAATGCCGCTTGCAGAGTCTATTGCAGATGATTCGCAGAGTCATAAATTGTTGGCGGCGCTCAAGGCAGGGACATTTGAAGCCGCGTTGGATACCTTTCTTGGCAACCACGCATTGCCGATGGGATTGTTTATTGACACCTTCAAGGCCTTCCTAGGGGCTGGGCGAACACCGGATGGAGTAGAGTTGGAGCGAGCGGGGCGGCTCGCCGTTGCGCGCAACTGGCGTACTGCGTCACGCACGTTTGGCTACACGTTCGGTGTTCCGCGCTTGAAACCCTATTTCGTTGTCTGTAGCGACCATCTGGATTCCTGGACGCGCTTTTCAAACGGGTTATGGCGACCGAGCCAAGAAGACCTATTAATCCTTCTTCTTGAAGTAGTGTGCGAGCTCTACCCTAATGGACCGACACAAGCGGATGTTTGGGAGCAGGCGGGCGGGGACCTTTCACGCCTGAGTACACACGGCTCTGGCCGGAATCAGTGGCGAGAGGCACTTCGCTTCGCAAGATTTGGGGGTGAGATAAGCTTGCGAGACCTTCTAAACGCTATGTTGGCTGATTATCCCCTCAACTCTCGGCTGCAGCAAATTTCAGGGGTGATTGGTCAATGAACTATCGAGAGTTTCGTGGACACGCACTAATTGTTACGGTCGACTCGAATATCGACCCGGCATTCAAAGACCTTGGCAAGGCGGTGATCGCAGATGGAGACGCCGTTAGGGCCATCCTCATAGACCCCGGCCTTTGCGGATATGCTGACAAAAATGTCGTTCGCTTATCGGGTGCCGACGCATCGCTACAAGCCATCAAAGACACCCTAGAGAAAATGTCTGCAATCATCGAAGAGGACGACCCGTTTTTTCTATTCTATTCTGGTCACGGAGATGTTGGTGCGGGCGGCGCATTTTTGGCTCCTGTTGATGCCGTCCCAACTCAGGGCACTGGGCTGCTTACTTCCCAATTGCTTGCGGAAGCGCTGCTTAAGGTCCGATCCAAAAGAAAGCTTATTGCTATTGATGCCTGTTGTTCCGGAGGCATTGACCTTACTGGTGCACGCGCCAAGAGCTCGAAATGGCTGGGCAATGCACTGCTCGACGAAATGGAAGATGGGGAGGGGATCGTTGTTATTGCGTCTAGCCGAAGCTCTGAATCTTCGATGATCCTTGGCGGTGATTCGACCAGCCTTTTTACTAAGCATCTGGTCGCGGGGTTTCGCGGCGCTGGTGGTCACGATGAAGGCGGCTTTATTCGCGTGTTCGACTTGTTCAACTATGTCGCCGTAAGTGTTAGAGCAGAATGGCCTAGTCAGGCCCCGGTCTATGCCGCTCATCATCAAGACTCTAATTTTGCCGTGGCTTATTGCGAAGCAGTGGAAAAGCGCATTCGACCTAAATCGTTGCATTCCGAAATAGCTCATATGACGAAAGCAGACTCTCTAGTGGAGCTATTCTGCGTTCTTTATCCGCTAGGCCCAACAGATCAGGAACTCTGGGTGCGTGCAGGCGGCGACATCTCTAGACTGGTCTTGTCAGGAACGGGACGAATACAATGGGTTCGCGCGTTGAGGCAGATCGATCGCGGATTGAGCGTTTCTATCCCTGACATCATCAACGTTGCATTTGAGGATTATCCGAAGAATCGAAATCTCGAAATGCTGCGGGATGGTTGATGTCCAATTCAACTGGGCGCCCTGCCTCAGTGGCTGCGACCCTCACCACCTCAAGCCCGTCGCTTGCTGGAACTGCTCAATTCTTCTGAGCCCTGACTTTAGTCAGAATTACGATCCGAAAAGACATTTGTCTAAGATTGTGCAGTGCCTACAGAGTAGATTTATGCAATACGATTGCTCGTGGCGTTGGGTTACTCTCCTATCCCAACCCCACGCCCAAGCGCCCAAGAAATTCGCCCCCCGCGCACGACCCCCGACACGGCCATCCCGCGCCGCTGCTCCAGCACCTGCCGCCAGGGCACAATCGTAAAATCCCTCTGCCGCTCAATCACCGCAAACTTCCCGCTCACTCGCGACACCGGCTCGCGATAAGTACCATTCACGTGACCTCGATCCGGAGCCGGCGAATACGGTTTCCCGATCTCTTCGCTCAGCGTCCGGCCGGCATGCATAAGATCTCGCTTCAGTAACTCAGTTCTCTGCGCGGCAGACAAGCCAACGCCAGCCTCTACCATTATTCCAATCCCCGCCATGAACGTCCGTCGCTTCACCTGCGCTTCAGCCACCTCCCGCCCAAATCCGAGCGGCACGCTGGACGGGGCAGGCACATCATCCAACCACGTCACGCCGAGCGCCGTTTCCTGTACTCTTAGGCCCAGCTCTGAGCGAACCAACACCTGCGCCGCTCGGAACCGCGCCTGACTCCGCTCGTACGCTTTCGTCCTGTCCAGATAGTCTGATGGAATCTTCCAGTCTGCATCGGCTGTCCGCTCGACATGACCTGCTCGTCGCAAGGCCTCCAGCCTTCGCACATGGGCCGCGACAAATTCGGGACCTGATCGCGGATCATCGGCCTGGTGCAGCCCTGCCGAATAGATCCCGCCATTCGCCCGCGCGATCCGCTCAATCGTGACGTCTGACGGCTTTGGCTCAAGGTTCGGCGGCGACACGGTTACAATTGCCCCGCGCTTCAACTCCTCTACCTCGCCAGCGACACCCAGTTCGACAAACACAGCGCGACCATCCAGGCTGTCGATGATGGTGTAGGCTTTGTCATGTGCTTCGCCCGAGAGACCTGCCTGAAGAACCGCGCCTGTCACGCTCCGCCCGTCTGGATCGGACTTATCGAAAATCACATCCGCGTCGATACGCCGGTCGTTGCGTCCAGCGAGCGCACGGTTCATCGTCTTGATGATGTCGTGACGCTCAGAAAGCCCCCGCAAGACATCCCGGAAATTCTCCCGCATCTGCCAGCGTCCGGCGCCGAGTTTCTCGGCAAGCCCAAGACGTTCCAGAGTCCGCAGCCGTGCGGCATGCAAGGTGCGATACTGAGAAGGACTATCCTTCAACCGAAACTCATCTTCGGGGCCGACTTGCCGGGCGATAAAATGGTCGATCTTTGTGACGCGTTCGACAGCAATATCCGATTGAAGTTTTCGCTCCTGCTCGAGCCGGGTTTCCGGGCCAAGCTCCAGCGTGACCAGGTCCTCCGCGCGTTCCCGGATCCCGTGGGAAATGTACGCCCGCGGCATGACAAGATCAGAGCCATCCTCGCGCCGTCCCCGGATGACCAAATGCGCATGCGGCCGACCCGTATCATGGTGCACAGCGCCGACCCATTCGAGCCGCGTCCGCAGATCGGTCTCCATCTGCGAGACCAAGTCGCGAACGAAGGGCTTGAGGTCTGCCATCTCAGTGCCGTCCTCGGGCGAGAAGATGAACCGGAAATGATGCCGGTCATCAGTGATGGATTTGACCAGATCGGACGCGTTGGCATCCTCGCTCATGGCGTCAAAAAGCTTTCCGCGATCCTTCTCCTCAAGCGCGGCGTCTCTTCGGATGTATCCGATATGCGCGGCAAGTGCTGCCACGCTCGATGCCGACATGCGCACAATGCGCGCCTTGACGATCACGCGCCTTTGCCCACCGCGTGGACCGACACGCGGCCGGGCGGGCAGGGCAGTCCTACGAACGCCGCCGGCCGACGACAAGGCCTTCGTCATCCGCGTCAGATAGGTCTTTGCGCGTCCCCCTGATCCGGCCGACCGAATCCTGCCAGGTCTGGGGGTGAAGGGATTGTCCGGCGGCGTGCTCATTCGGCCTGATCCGGGGGAAAACAGGCCAAATTCTGCGAATGGAGCCATGCGAACCTGTTGTCGTCATTGAGCTTTCCATCAGAGGACAGAGCTGTATCCTGAGGCATGGAACCATAAAAATCGATGTGCAGACAAGGCGATAGCCCCTCATTGGCTCTATGAGCTTTTATCTTGCATTCCGATCTGTCCCCATTTTTCCCAATCAACCCTTCTGCATGCTCCTTCCGATCACCGCCTATCCACACCGCACGACCAATGATGTCGCCCTCCCTGACCGCTCCAAAATACCGTCCATCAAAGGAATCCGGTGTGCGATCAGAAAGGAGCAGAACCTCTTCTGCCTGAAGCTGCCTGCAGCCCGTCCAGGGAGACGGCAGGGCGCGTCCCATACTATCTGTTGATAGCAGGCGGACAGTCGAAGTCCCGTTGATCTGTAACACACCCTTGATCTCACAAACCGTGTCGCCTTCGAGCGCCCGGACGTTCTTGATGACGGGGATGCCTGGCGCAAGATAGCGCCTCTGGATCGCGAGTCTCGAAGCGGCCTCTGGCAGGTTCGAGACAACCAGATCACCCCGCGAAATCACCTCCAAAGGTTCGACGCGATACCACCCAAGCGGAGCACTTTCGCTCGGATTGTAGAGTAATATGGGCGGTAAAACACCAGTCGCCGGAAGGCCTGTCAATGCCACTCCGAGCACAGAAATACCGCTCCAAAATACTGCGCGGAGGCTCATGAAAAGCCCCTCCAGTTGCTCGAAAGAAGTCTCCAATTGGCCATCGACAATGTGATTGAATCTGTTCTCAATGCCCTGATTTCAAGCGCCATGACCGCCTCCCCGGGACCTATTCCAGACGGTCGAATAATCATTCAAATCATCGACATGATAGACGACGGTGCCGCCATGTTTTCTGTATTGCGGTCCATTGTTCGACCAGCGCCAGTTCTCCATCGTGCGAACCGTGATACGCAGATAAGCCGCCGCCTCTTTCGTCGTCAGGAAAGGACTTGGACGTCCTTTTGCCTCGTTCATTCCCCGTACCCCGTCTTGCCGGGCACAGATCAACGTGGCGGCTTCAACACGTCCCAGAAAACAAAAGAAAATTCTAATTGGGAGTCACGAAGATATGCGGCTTCGCGGCGATACCCTGTTTAACCATGCGCAGCGCGCATGACTTCGTAAGCATACAGATGCCCCTCTATCGAGCGAATTAAACATGCCAGAAGCCGCCCCGGAATGATCTCCGGAGCGGCCAGTTTGGCGATGAGTGCGGGGCTAGTCCTTGGGGTTCCAGAGGATCACGTGGCGGCCTTTCTTGCCTTTGACCGGTGCGAGGTTCGCGTAGATGCGGCGCGGGCCAATCTGCGGATCTGCGAGGGTCAGGGAGACGTATTCGCGGCCGGAAGACTTTGCCTTGCGCATCCAGCCGCCGCCGATTTCGGTCGCGGTCTCACCGGCGAAGATGCGGTAGTCCGGCTGGGCCTCTTCAGCTTTGTCCGCGTTCTTTTCGATGCGGATGGCGGCTGAGAGGTTCATCATTGCGAGGGCGCCTTCGAAGCCGGTTTTGGTTTCGCTGACATATCCGAGTGCGTTTGCCATGGGGGTCTCCTTTTCGTTTCCGTGGCTGTCTTCGAGGGACACCTTGTCCCCGTCGACGCCGGACCGCCCGGACGGCGCGGGGCGGGCCTGAACCTGCAAGGGCGCAGCAAAGCGGAGCACCGGACAGGCGCATGAATTTGTCTCGCGAGGAGCCGCAAAGCGGCGGGGAAATTCGTGGGACTGTCCGGTTTCAGGGCCGTTTCGTGTCGTCCAGGTCACACGGCAATAGACGGGAACAAGGGGTCTTTCGGGGCAAGCGGAGAGCGGAACAGACCGCTTTGGCAATCGCACTCGGAGGCAAAAAGAAACCCACAGACGGGCGATTTTTCGGAGGCGCATCTGTCTTGATCTGAACCGCAGGAGTACACACTCATCCGGTAGAAGCATGTGGAAATGCCGCCCGGCATGCTGCCGAACGGCTTTCGCTTCCACGGACAAGGAGACTGCAACATGTCAGGCGGCGTCCTGCTCTGCGACAGACTGGTCTTCGGGAGAAGCTTCGTCCTCGCCAGAGGTAAACAGGCTGGCGATCCGGACCCATGCATCTGCTGGCGGCGACCCTGCGTTTGTAACAAGGCGCGTAGGCGGCACCTGCATCCATCCCGGACGCCAGCCCGGATTGGCCTCACACTCTTCGCCAGTGATCCGGTTCCAGACCAGTTCCTTCTGGGCTTTGCCCGTGTCTGTGAGCGCTGCTTTCGCCGTCGATGGAGACGCAATGTCTGCCACCATGGCGTTAATGGCGCGCTTGTCCCGAACGAGATCAAGGAAGACACGCTCCGGCTTCCAGTAAGCGGCCATGTCGGTTTCGGTGGCGACAGCGACGGCTTCCACAACCGGGCCGCCCGCTTCCAGCGTATCCGCCATCACAAAAGCCAGCACGGTCAGGGTTTCCGCATCGTTCATTTCGAGCAGCGCCGCAAAGACCTCGCTGAGGTGATAGGCGTCCCCGTTTGCGCGCAGGGATGCGACCCCATGGGCGTCAAACAGGCTGCGGACATGGTCCCCGGCGGCCCGCATTTCTGCGGCGGCGCGTGATGCCTCCACGCTGGCCTGTATGTCCTCCTTCCGGGCGAGGAAGTCGTGCCGCCTGACAGTCCAAAGAGCGGACCCGACCATGGCATGCGCCACCATCAGCCGGAGGGCGATTCCAGGGTGTCCAAGCAAGGTTGTACGCGCTGCGCCATGGCGGTGGAGGGCAATGTATTGTGCGAGCGGCCCGGACATTTCGGGCTTGGTGTCGGCTGCTTCCGCATCACCGTCCGGCCTTGCGCGCTTCTCCAGTTTCCGGGCTTCGGCCTGCGTAATGTAGCCCTCATGGAAGGTCACAGTGCCATCATCGCGGACTTCGACAATCACGCTGCCGCCCTTCGTCCGGGGGCGCTTCAAATACTCCCAACTGGCAAAATATTTCCCGCGTTCGAGAACCTCTACATTGCGCCACCCGGCGTCAATGTAGGTCTCGACCTTGGCCGCAAGCGCTGCCGATTGGGCTTTCCAAAACGTGTCGGCCTCTGCGAAGACACCTGTCTCACCGAAGAGGTCAGCTGCCACTTTGCCTTCATAGATCGCCAGATCAAACAGCGCCTTGTCGGTCGTGATGGTGGCCCCGCCCGTGATCCATGCCTTGCAGGCGCGGCCCATGGGCGCGCGCTCTGTTTCACTTCGAAACAGGGCCAGCCAGTCTGCCTGCTGGTCCTTCGTAGCAAGTGTGAGCGCGCGGATTGTCTCCGGGTCGATTTCGTCTTTGGCGTAAAGCGCACGGATCGGGCTGGAGAGATTGGCGAGGGCGAGGATACGCCGGACTTTCAGGTCCGTGACCCCGAAATGTCCGGCAATCTCTTCCACCGTCCGGCCTGCATGCGCCAGCTTTCCGAACGCATTGTATTGCTCCATTTCCGTGGCGGGCAGGCGGGCGACATTTTCGATGAGCGAGGCCTCCACCGCTGCGGCGTCGTCATCCGCTTCCATGATTGCGCACGGGACGGCGATTGACTTGCCGGTCTCAGCGGCAATGACCTGCAAGGCATGGAAGCGCCGCCGTCCCGCGACGACGCCATAGCCATCACCTTCGGGGCGCACCAGAAGTGTCTGGCGGATTCCTTTCTCCCGGATGGAGGGCAAGATGTCGGAGACATCAGGCGCCTTGCGGTTGTGCCGCATGTTGAGCTTGCTGATATGGAGTTGCTCAAGGGGAAGTGTTTTCAGTGCGGGTTGTGCCATGGGATTGTCCTCCTGTTCTGGCGGGTAAAGTGAAAGGCCAAGCGCCCATGCCGGGCCTTTCCAGTTGATCGGGCTGAAGGGGAGGCCTTCCGCGTCGCGGTTTGCGTCCGGATCGGTCTCGCCCCAGTCATAGTCATGCAGGCCAATCAGCGGCGCGCGGCCATCGACCCAGATTTCGACGACGCGGGACTCCTCTATGACGAGGGTCATGTGCGGACGTGGCCCTAATAGGTCATCCAGCGCGCTCATGCCTGCGCGACCCGTGCAGGTGCGGACGCCATCAAACGCGCTAAGGCTCTGTGCCCGGCTTGCAAGGCTTCGGGGAGCAGTTCGCATGCGACTTCAGTCAGGTAGGCGTTCTCCGACCTCGGATCGTTGGCCTCTATACCCCAGATGCTGGCGGCATGAGATTCCAGTTCCACGCTTTCGCGTTCAATGGCGAGCACGATTCCGCAATAGAACCACTCATCCTTGCGCCACGCGTCCATGACGGCTTCGGCGTCTGCTTGCGCCTTCGTCAGCCGCTCGCGGAAATTGTTTCCGGGTCCGATAAATCCCGGGTCGCCAATATTGAGCGATGGCCAGAATCCGTCCTGGCGCTCGTCTGGACTATCCGGACAGTCGTCGCGGACGATCCGCGCGGTGACGCGAAAGCCGTCAATCTCGACGGCAATGCTGTCGCCCTCGCACACATAGCGGTCAAATCTCTCCCGGAACGCCATGACTCAGCGGCTCCAGAAAATGTGGACTTCATCAAAGCCCGTCTGGAACACCATGATCTCGCCATTCATCGCCATGTCGCGGGCAAGCGCGGTCCAGTCGATATAGTAATCGAGCGAGGCCGGAATCTCTGTCCCGCTGTCGCGCGTCACTTCCTCGGCAAAGTCTGCGGCGCTGCGATATTCGCCTGCATAGTCTTCAAACGCGGCGTGAGCCTGTTCAAGGTCATCGCCGAATTCGCGGTAGAGTTTCGCTCCAAGGCTCCCGTGTTCGGTGATGAAGTCCGCAAGGGCGCAAACTGTCTCGAAGGAGGCATATTCGGAAATGCGCGCGCCTTCGAACCCCTCATAGTCATGAATTGACCATTCCTCCGCACCCGGTTCAGGCGACGCCGCCAGCATGGCGCGGACGCCCTGCATCATCTCGTCCGGTTCTGTCGCGTCGATCCACGCCCCGTGGAGCCGTCCATTATTATACGCGGCAAGACAGGCGACATAGATGCGGGGCGTGTCCCGCAAATCTGGTCCGGTCGCTGTTCCAAGGGGAGCGGGAGTCTCGTGTGAAGGGGTCATGTCAGCCTCGCAAAATTGAACCTCGCCCGCGTGCCTTTCCCGGCAGGCGGGAGGGGGCGGACGAAAGGTGCGGGCGCCCGGGCGTATGAGGGCCGGGGGCAAGGCGGAAAGGTAGGAGGCACGGAAAGAACCGGCGGACCCAGGTCACCGGCGCCTTGCGCGCGGGCCGCGCCCGGGCAGACGCGCCGTCCGCCCCCTCCCGGCTGCTGGGAAAGCTTGTCCACGCTTTCAAACACCAAACAGGCAGGCTGGTGCCGTGGATACGAATCCTTCCAGACCCGACAGCCATGGCCTTGGATATACGAGACTTCCGGGAAGCTGACCGCGCAGCGCTGATTGCGCTTTGGGAGGCGTGTGCGCTGACCCGGCCATGGGACGACCCGAATGCAGACATGGACCGGTCGATCGCATCCCGCGATGCCACGATCCTCGTCGGTACATTAGATAACGATGTCATTGCCAGCGCCGTGGTCGGCCATGACGACCATCGCGGCTGGATCTACTATCTGGCTGTCAGCCCAGACCGTAAAGCCTGCGGCCATGGGCGCGAAATGATGGCCGAAGCCGAGCTTTGGCTGACGGCGCGGGGGACGCCGAAGGTGCAGCTCATGGTGCGCGGGGAGAACGAGACCGCGACTGCCTTCTACAATGCCCTCGGCTACGAGCGCCAGGATGTGACCGTTCTCGGCAAATGGCTCATGCCCTCGCCCGAGGCAGATTGAGGTATCGAGAGGCCACGCGCGCCTGACCCCTCTGGCCGTAAGGCCAGTGGGAAGCAAAGCGCGGCCCCCGCCGGCGAGCCCCCGCAGCGCGCGGCGACCCGAACGGGTGGCCGCGTGACCGGAGACGAGCCGGGCCCGGTCAGGTGACGTGGACGAGGTGGAGGGCTCTCGTCTCCCGGACAGCCCCGCGTCAGCAGGCGGGGGAGGGGCGATGCTTACAAGTGCTTTGAGATACTAAGAGGTGTCTACCAGTTCGTAAGCCGCTAATCGAAATAGAGCGTTCGACCGGATGACGTCGTATGCGCTCTTCGATGTGCGGAGGGGCAGGTCAAAGGTTCTCTTCCAAAAGGGAGAAATATTCGCCGTCCCGAAGGCGCTGGCCCTTGGCGAGCAGGCGGGCCATTTCGGACTTCATGGCGGACGACGGTCCGCCCCATTCTTCCGAGATGCGCTTCTCACCATAGAAAATCGTCGCGGTTTCACGATAGGTGAGTCCCGCGTCGTGGGCATCCAAGGCGACAAGAGCGTTGCGATAGCCGAGGCCCTTGCGTGACCAGACAGGAGGCGACATGTCGTCGTCGCCGTAGACCTTCTGGGCACGGTTCAGCGCATTCACGTGATCCTGCATTGTGCTGAATCCCGAGATGGAGAATTCCATTTTTACAGGCTCGAGGGACAAGAGCGACTTGCCACTGCACCTGACCTGGATCGAGCACTTCTTACCTTTGACAAGGATGTGTTCGTGCTCGAAGGCATCCACGAGATGGATGATCTTGCAGAGGCGCGTGCTCTTTTCGAAGATTTCGTCGATCTCGCCGCGCTCTCTTTCACGCACGTGAACGGCGACCTTGCGGGGATAGGTCTTGTCGGACCAGAAGACATGCGTGGTAAGGGCCGACTGATCTGGGTTCGGAAAATAGAGAAGTCCCCAGTCTTCGGCTTGGCGGTCCTGCTCGCAAAGCCGGAGAAGCTGTATGTCACAACATGCCGTTCTTGTTTCAAAGTCAGGTTGCGCAGCATAGGCGGCGGCTTTCAGCGCGGAATTGCGCCGGGCGAATTCCCAGGCCCAGTTCCCGCGTGAGAGATTGGCGGTGTAGTCATACCTGGCGAGGGTATCGTTCAGGTCTTCTATCGTGTGAACAAGCATGGATCTGCCTCCCGCGTCAGGGGAATGCAGAAGGCGTGCCAATTTCAATTTATCATGGAAACTTCAAGGTTGCTCGCTTAGGTCAAAAGGCGATGAAAAAGTGCGCTCACCGAGCCAAAAGCACTGTACGCACATAAGCAGATTGAGCGTGTTCTGACTGCGCCGTTCGTCCAGACAGATTGAATCTCGCAGCCGTCACAATTACAACAGGCTGCATCGAGAGATTGATACCAGATAGATGATTGTAGTCTCGCATCGTGACCGCGATGCAAGACAACAGTCAATAAAGATTGGTCGCTCACGTCGCAAGTTTTTGAGTGGATTGTTGTTCTTTCAATATATCCAGGGCTACGTCGACGATCATATCTTCCTGGCCACCAACCATACGCCTACGTCCTAGTTCAACCAGGATTTCACGTGTATCGATCCCATAATCTTTCGCTGCCTTCTCTGAATGCCGGAGGAAGGACGAGTACACCCCGGCATAGCCCAGCGAGAGCGTTTCGCGATCAACGCGGACGGGGCGGTCCTGGAGTGGGCGGACAAGTTCCTCAGCGGCATCCATGAGCGCGAAAAGATCGCATCCATGCTTCCACCCCTTTCGCTCGGCGGCTGCGATGAACACCTCAAGCGGTGCGTTTCCGGCCCCGGCACCCATGCCGGCCAGCGAAGCATCCACGCGTCTTGCGCCATGTTGAACGCCGACAATGGAATTGGCGACGCCAAGCGACAGATTGTGGTGGGCGTGGATACCCCGTTCAGTTTCCGGCTTCAGGACTTTTTCGTAGGCTTGAAGCCGTGCGATGTATCCATCCATGTCGAGCGCGCCGCCACTATCGGTGACATAGATACATTCGGCACCATAGCTTTCCATCATGGCGGCTTGTTCAGCCAATTTCTCAGGCTCAACCATGTGGGACATCATAAGAAAGCCAACCGTGTCCATACCCAGATCTCTGGCAACACCGATATGCTGTTTCGATACGTCGGCTTCCGTGCAGTGTGTGGCGATCCTGACAGACCTGACGCCAAGCTTGTAGGCATGCTTCAGCTCCTCGATCGTTCCGATCCCGGGAAGGAGGAGCGTGGTCAGTTTCGCCGTTTTCACTGAATCTGCGACGGCTTCAATCCACTCCCAGTCTGTGTGGGCACCAAAACCATAATTGAAGCTTGAGCCATTCAGGCCGTCTCCATGTGCAATCTCGATTGCGTCGACCCCGGCCTGGTCAAGGGCGGCGGCAATCTTGCTGACGTGCTCGATACCGTATTGGTGTCGGATCGCATGCATCCCGTCGCGCAGAGTGACGTCCTGAATGTAAAGATTGTCGGATTTTGGATCGAACGCCATCAGGCAGTCTCCTTGGCTAGCCGCTGCGCGGCGATCTTCTCAGCGGTCGCAATGCCAGCTGACGTCATTATGTCGAGATTTCCCGCGTATGCAGGCAAGTAGTGGGCCGCACCCTCGACTTCCAGGAAGACGCTGGTCTTGATGCCTTCAAACGTGCCCAGGCCCGGAATCTTGACCGGGTTGTTCGAGCCGAACCGTTCGAACTGAACCTTTTGCTTCATCCGATAGCCGGGCACATAGGCATTGACCTTTGCAACCATTGCTTCGATTGAGGCCTCAATTGTCGGCTCATCTGCGCCACTAGAGAGGGTGAATACCGTATCGCGCATGATCATCGGAGGCTCCGCCGGGTTCAGGACGATTATGGCTTTGCCTTTCCGGGCTCCTCCAACCTCTTCTATACCCTTTGAGGTGGTCTCGGTGAATTCATCAATGTTGGCCCGCGTTCCCGGCCCGGCTGACTTGGAGGCGATGGAAGCGACGATCTCCGCATAGTGGACTGTCGCGACGGATGCTACTGCTGCCACGATTGGGATCGTCGCCTGCCCGCCGCAAGTGACCATGTTGACATTTGACGCATCCAGATGCGCGTCACCATTGACGACGGGTATGACATACGGCCCGATCGCCGCAGGCGTGAGGTCGATCATCACCTTTCCGGCGGACGTGACGACTTCATTGTGCCGCTTGTGTGCGCCAGCAGATGTCGCATCAAAGACAATTCCGATTTCGGGCCACACGTCGAGCTTAACGAGACCCTCAATTCCTTCATGCGTGGTCGCGATACCCATGCGCTTTGCCCGGGCAAGGCCGTCCGAGTCGGGATCGATCCCGACCATCGCGCCCATTTCGAGACCCTTTGACTTGCGTATGACCTTGATCATGAGGTCAGTTCCGATATTTCCGGATCCGATGATCGCAACCTTGGTCTTCTTGAGAGTTGTCATTTCCAATGTCTCCTATTTCGCCGCAATTGCGAGGCGAACCGACCCAATACCTTCGATATCTGCTTCAAACAGATCACCAGGCTCCATTGAGGCCATCGGGCCAAGAGCACCTGTCAGAACGACGTCGCCGGCCTTGAGAGGTGCTCCGAGCTCTGCGCATTTTCGTGCGAGCCAGAGTGCGGCGTTTAGCGGATTTCCAAGGCACGCGATGCCGGCGCCATATGAAACCGGGCGTCCATTGCATTTCATCACCATGCCAGCATTGACGAGATCAAGCCCATGCAGTGCACGAACAGGACCGCCCAGGACATATAGGCCTGATGAGGCGTTATCCGCGATCGTATCCGAAATGCGGATATCCCAGTCCTTGATACGACTGCCCACAATTTCGATGGCAGGCACGACGTGGTCTATGGCTCGGATCAGTTCGCTTGGCGTTGTATCCTGCGCGTTGATGTCCCTGCCGAGTATAACGGCTATTTCAGCCTCGGCCTTGGGTTGTTGAGTTGCTGACAACGGAATTTCATCACCGTCGCAATATTCCATATCCGCATAGAGGACGCCAAAATCGGGCTGGTCTACGCCAAGTTGATTTTGGACTGCCGCTGACGTCAGGCCAATTTTCCGGCCAACAATCCGTCGCCCTGCGGATACCCACCGGGCTGTGTTGATCGCCTGGACCTCGTATCCGGCTTGCGGATCAAGACCAATGAGATCACGCACTGGCGCGCAGTAGGTTTGTCCAGCGTGTGCGTTGAACAGTGCATCCGCAGCCTTTTGAATTTCATCTCTGGAGATCATGGTCTGGTTCGCGTCCGTAAGTAACTTGGAATGTAGATCGCTAACTACGCGATATACTTGACACTGCAATCCGAGGCAGGCCAATTGCTATCACAATGTGATAAATGGAGATCCGTGTGACACGATCCATGTCTTCCTTCGACAAGGCGATGGCCTTGTTCGGAGCACTTGTTGCGCAGGACGGTGTATTCGAATCAGACGCAATGAGTGTCCAGCTCGGAGTGCCGGAATCGACTCTGTACAGGCATCTGAATGCCCTCCATTCGGCCGGGCTCATCTGCCGATCCAAACGTGGACGATATTTGCCAAACCCTGTTTTTTTGAAGAAGCTGGAGGGGTTCACACCACATGCTGTGCTGTCGGAAATAGTACGACCCATTTTGGAACAACTAAGTGTCGCGTTGGAAACCACGACCCACTTTGGCATTCTGGAGAACGACATGGTTACCTACCTCGCGAAGGCGGTATTTGAAGGAGAGGAGGTGTTCACGCGCGAGAAAGGGCAGCTGGAGGCGTACTGTTCTGCTATCGGCAAGGTGTTGCTCTCGCACATGACGGTCGACGAGCGACAGGCGTATATAACCAGCGGGCCCTTTCCAAAGCTCACGGATAAAACGATCACGGACCCAGCCGAAATCGAACGAGAACTACATCGCACGCGCATTAGGGGATTCGGCGTTGACGATGGCGAGGTTCATAACGCACTTTATTGCATCGCTGTGCCAGTCTTCACTTCGCGGGGAATGGTCGTGGGCGCAATTTCTAGTTCATCTAGCCAGAGGTGGGCGAGTCCTAAAGAACAGCGTGATCGCCTGATTCAGCTCAACGGGGTAGCTCAGTCAATCTCTTCCACTTTAGGGGCCGGCGCCTGATCATGTGGAGATGAGAGGTCAAAAAAATGGGAGCCGCTTAGGCTCCCAGAGTTTGGCGGAGACCTAGCTCCGCCGGAGGAAACAGACTGGTTGTCGTATCTCTTGAGCGTTCCCTGACCTTGAATGGCAGTGAAGTTCAACCTGACACGACACATTTGAGTTGTGCCGCGATCCGGTTGCGCGTCAACCTGGCCGGATACGAATGGGTGGCATCGCTCCCACATTGTGAAACTTTATGAAATCTACGCGCTCGGGTGAACAGGATTGGAATTCTGTAGGCCTACCCATGATATTTGTGCGTCGAGAATATTCCCGAAAGCGGCCAATGCGCGAATAATCGGACATGTGGGAACATGGACTGCGTTCTGAGCGTTCCCGAACAACCGATAGAAATAAGCGAGTATACGGAACAAAAATCTCGGAGTCGGGAAATGGCTTTTCGACATCCGGGGCGGCGAGCACTGCTCCAATCCGGGAGTCAGGTGCACTAAGTTGCGCTGGCGTCTGTTCCGTATGGCGAAATTAACAGCGGCATCGATAGCACAGTTGCCTTTGGCCACATGCAGATTTCGATCCTTGCTACGGAATTTGAGCTCGCGCTGTTCGTAAATAAATATTGACACAATCAAAAAAATCATTTTTTCTCAAAAAAAGAACAAAATCTTGCACCTCAAGCAAGGTTGTTAGGGAGGTACTTAAATATGCCAAAACTAAGCGGCAGTTCCGTTTTGATTACGGGCGGAGCCACGGGAATTGGTCGGGCGGTGGTCCATCATTTTGTCGAGGAAGGTGCCAGACTGTGTGTTCTGTGCGTCAATGACGAACAGGCGAGTTCGTTGCGGGGTGAGTTCGGGGCTGAGGTTGAAACAGTAATTGGGGATGTGCGCAGTCTGGCAGACAATCAGCGCGCTGCGGCCCTTGCCGTGGAGAGATTCGGTGGACTGAACACCTTTATCGGCAATGCAGGGATATGGGATTTTATAACGCCTCTGGAAGCGCAGGATGAAGAAAAGCTCGAAAGAGTCTGCGATGATATTTTTGGTGTGAATGTAAAGGGGTACGCGCTCGGAGCGTACGCGTGTCTTCCTGCGCTTCGCCAGTCTAAAGGGTCCATAATTTTCACGGCCTCTAGCTCAAGCTTTTTTACGGGCGGAGGTGGTCCGCTATATGTGGCATCGAAACACGCTGTGATTGGACTCATCAAGCAGCTTGCGAAGGAAGTCGCGCCAGACGTTAGGGTTAATGGCGTAGCTCCAGGAGGTACGATTACCAATCTTTCCGGGTCGCCCTCATCCGAGCACGCAAAGTCCCAGATGGCTGAGATTCCAGAGATCGACAAACTTCTCGAGGGCATGACACCGCTCGGATTTGCCGCAAAGCCTGAAGACCATGTAGCGCTATATGCGTTGCTTGCCTGTCCGGTGTCGGCTCGATACGTCACAGGCACAACCATCTTGTCCGATGGCGGTATTGGCGTGGGCTGACCCAGCCTGAACGCGTTCACCAACTAAGTTGAAATTGTGCCAGCAGTGCTGGCGGTCTTTTGGATCAAATCTATGAACCTGCCGGTCTTCAAATTCGCTCATGCTACCGTTGCTGCTGGGGTACTTTACTTCTCCCAACCTGGGGCGCTGGCTGAGCAGGCCGTTTTACCGGCCCCCGACATAAGCCCTCGGTCAAATATAGAGCTACCAACTGACGGACGTGTACGGTTTGTTCCTGATAATTTATTTGCCGTCGATTTTGTCTCTGATTCTGTGGGCTGGGCGGGTGGATACTACGGGACGCTACTGAAGACCGAGGATGGAGGAGGGCACTGGAAGCGCGAGCCCTTACCGTTTACGGACTTAATTAGGCGGATCGACTTTGTGGACGAGTCCGTCGGCATTGCTGTCACGAGTAGAGGAAAGATCCTGAGGTCTGAAGACGGGGGCGCACATTGGGAAGTTGTGCATATTGAGTCGGGCATTAACTTGCGAGATGTCTACTGTCTCGACGCCCAGACAGCTTGGGTCGTCGGACATGAGGCTACAGTGCTTCACACGTCCGATGGCGGTAAAACGTGGCAAACTCAGGCGTTATCCGGATATCAGGGACGTGATCTACCGAGATTGAATGGCATTACACGTCTCGAGGACGGGCGGTTGGTTTTGGTTGGGGAGTTCGGCCTGATAGCGTCGTCAATCGATGATGGATTGAGCTGGGAGGTGCTGGACGCGCCCGATGCCTCGGTCACATTCACAGCGGTAGATGCATGGCGTTCGGAGGCGCTAATATCTGGGCTTGGCGGCAAGCTTACAATGGTTCGATTTGGTTCGGACAGTGACGTTGAAGAGGGCTCGGGACGCTTAATGGACCGTGTCCCGACGATCACAGCTTTGTCCTCGGGGACAGATGCGCATTTGTTCGATCTAACATTAGACCAAGATGGTGACGGAGTGATCGTAGGCCAGGGCGGTGTGGTCCGTGTAAAAGCTGGATTGCCTGTATCGGATTTGTTGCCCTTGGAGAGTAAGCCAGGATTCCTTTGGTACGGAGGAGTCTCTAAAACATCAGAACACGGAGGGTATGTTGTCGTTGGGGCGAACGGTGCCGTACTAAAAACCGAATTCGATGTCTCAGATCCGGAGCCGTTAGTGCGGTGGTAACAGGAGTAGTTCGCTTGTTGCAAATTCAATCAAAGGCTCAAATTCAGTGGTAAGTTATATTTCGAATTTCGTCATAAGATTTCCCAGAATCATTCTGGCAATCGCTTTTCTGGTCACATCGGGGGCGGCTTATTTCGGCGTGACAGGTGTCTCGTTGAAGGTCGTTATCGAAGATATGCTGCCTGCAAACCATTCGAATGTCGAACTCTATAAGGAGTTCCGGAGTCAGTTTGGTGGAGTCAATAATGTCCTTGTCGAAGTCGAAAATAAAGCAGGCGACATCTACAATTCGGACTTTCTTGAAACGTATCGGGAAGTATCAGACGAGTTCTATTTTCACGATAACAATATCCGCCCTCTGTTTGAGGCGGCCAATCTCCGGAAGACGAGATCGGTGGCCGGCGGGGAGGGGCAAATTCTGGTCAGTCCTCTTATGTGGCCGGAAGTGCCCCGCTCTGAGTCTGATATGGAGCATTTCAAACAAATCGTCAGGGGGCAGTTTCTCGGCTCATTGGTCTCACTGGATGAGCATTCAATGCTTATTTCTGCCGAGCTTTCAGAGGAGGTGGATTCTCGGGAGTTTGTCGCCTTTATTGACAATCTAAAATCAGAATTCTCGACGAAAGATGTAAAAATATCAGTCGTTGGCAGGCCCGTACTTCTGGGCACGGTTAAGAAATATCTGCCTCATATGCTGTTGGTTTTTGCGGCCTCTGTGCTGGCTATCGCTGCCGTCCTATTTTTCTATTTCAGGTCCTGGGTGGGCGTTGCTGTTCCAATGCTCGTGGCCTTCGCCGTCACGATTTGGGGCTTTGGCGTCATTGGCTTGGTCGGTTACAATCTTGATCCCCTGTTGCTCTTGCTCCCATTCTTCGTCTTCGCCACTGTCTTATCCCATTCAGTTCAATTCGTTTCGCGCGTTTTCGATGAAATCGAAAATAGTGCCACCATGCGTGATGCAGTAAAAGAAGGCCTTGAGCGCCTTCTGTTCCCGAGCACTGCGGCTGTGATTACCGATGCAGCTGGATTTACGGTTCTGGCTCTGGTGACTATCCCAAGCATACAGTCGCTTGCCTTCATTTGCACGTTTTGGCTTCTAACGCTGACCCCGGGAATTATTGTTGCTGCGGCGTTCATGGCGGTCCTTCGGAAGCCGACAAAATTCCGCACCACCTTACCCGGTCAAGCCGTATTGGCCAAAATTTTTGGGCTGAAAGCGTCCAGATATGTATTCCTCCCGGCTTTTGTCGCTGCGTTGATTGCGGGCATTTTCATTTCGCAGGGGCTAAAAATAGGTGACGCAGAAGGGAGCCCGATCCTGTGGAAAGATTCCCAATACAACAAAGATGTCAAAAAAATCAACTCGAGCTTTGACCGTGTCGGTACGGATGTAATGCAGGCCTATTTCTCCGGTGATGGAGAGATAATGCTAGATCCGCGTGTGTATCATCAGATCGAAGCATTTGATCGCTATATTTACGAACGAGTTCTTCCCGCAACTCGCGCACAAAGCCTTGTTCCAATTGTAAAAAATATCAACATGGTTTTGTGGGAAGGGGACCCTTCATACCAAACAATTCCTGATACAGAAGAAGAAATAGGGTTTAACATTTACATGTTCCGGTCTGGCGGTGAGCCAGGAGACTTTGCCGCCTATACGAACCCGGAATGGAGCATCGGTAAGCTCTCAATTTATACGGGGGAGCATAGTGCTGACACCGTGAATGCGTTGATGGCGGCGGGCCATGAATTTCTAAACACCTATCAGTTTTCAGATGGGGAGCCGCGTGTGAGGTTCGCCGGCGGACAGATCGGTATAATTAAGGCGAGTAACGACGAGATCGAGCACAAAGAAAATGTACTCCTTATTGCCATTATCATCGTTATCGCAGTTAACCTGCTCTGGCTATATCGATCACCCGCAGTCGCAGTCGTGATCATACTTGTACTGACGACATCTCACTTTATCACCATGAGTGTCATGACGCTTATGGACGTGGGGATGAACTTGAATACGCTGCCGCTTGCTGCGTTGGGTTTGGGCCGTGGTGTTGATTACAGCATCTACATGGCAGACCGGATACGCGACGAAATGAGGCACGGCCATGAATTCGCGAAGGCGGCGGGCCGGGCGTTCAACACGTCTGGTATTGCCGTGATAGTTACGGCACTGACGATGATACTGCCGCTATTGCCGTGGTACTTCCTGTCTCCGATCAGGTTCCAAGCCGAGATGGGCGTTCTGTTGGCGATCATCTTGATGTTCAACATGGTGGGGGCGCTCACTGTTGTGCCTGCAGCAATCGGCTTGCTGAAGCCACGGGGATTTCCGTTTAGCACACAGAAGAAAATAGTCAGGGCTATGGTTGGTTAGATTGAGGGCGATAGAGCCTGGCTGCGCATCGGGAAAAATAGAAAGTGAGGGAGAGAAAGATGAATACCAAGAATAAAAAAACTAAAACTAAGTCGCAAAAGCTATGCCTGCTCGGGGCTACAGCATTTTCCACAGTCCTTATGATGCCGCTGGCAGCGAATGCCGAGTCATTGGCTGAAGCGCTGAACCTGCCCGACAATGTCTGGGTGGGCGGACGTCTGACGCAAGGGACGGGCGTCTATTTTGACCGGTATGGTGGTGGAACTGGAGTGGGGCCTTCCCAGTTTGTAGCGCAGCTTCAGGCTGAGTGGACTCCCAATAGCAACGTGACGGTCGTTTCCGATTTTTGGCTGCGCGGCGATTGGTACTATGATCTTGATGATGGAGATTCAACCGGGCCTGGCACGCAAGACTTTACTAAAGGCCCTCCGTTTCTAGATCGCTTTGATTTTTTACTCTCGCAGGATGGGGCGCTCACGCTTCCTGAACCGTTTGGTAATAGCGGTGAAGAAAATCGCATACTCGATGATTTCGAGCAGGATGTGATTAGAGAGCTGTCGATAGCGTTTGCTGATTCAGAGGGACGCGCGTCTCTAAAAGTCGGAAAGTTTCAGCGAGGGTGGGGGCAAGCAGATGGTCTGCGCCTTCTTGATATTCTGAACCCACAGGATCTCCGCCAAAGGAGTATATTTACAGACACCGAGGATTTGCGGATACCTCAGTGGAGTGCTGCCCTATCTTTGGATATTGACCAGCTTGGGTTGGCTGCTCCTTTTGAGGGGCTAGGACTCAAGGATCCATCACTGGAAGTGATCTACACTCCGGTGGTACGCCATTCCGAATTCATCGTGAATAATCCCACGCCGAATTCCAGCACGTCCGGAGGGCCCTTCGGACTGCCCTTTCCGAGATTGGTGGAAGGGCAGTCCGGTTTTGGAATGCCTTTGTTGGGAGCAAAGCTGTCGGACAAGGAAACAGACGACTGGGAAGATTCCGAGGTCGGCATGCGGCTAAAATTCGATGTCCTTGGCGGGCAGGGGACAGTTAATGGTTTTTACGGTTTTCAGGATCTGCCGATCGTCGTCAACACCGGTGCAACAGTTCATATTGGCACATTTATCGGAGATCCAAATGCAGCGGGCGTTGTCAATGTGCCCATTGATCTCCCAACCACCATAGGTGCGATGAATGCGCCGGGTCAGTACGTTGATTTCATCCAGTCTCTAGCAGCTGGGACTGCGGCGCCAGGGGACTTTCCTTTAATTCCGTTCGGCTGCCTTGATATTCTGGATCCGGCGGCGGGAGGGGTGCCGTGTTCTATTACTGCAGATTTTGACCTCGATTACACACTCCGGCAAAAGACCGTCGGTTTTTCATTCACACGCGATATGACGGAGTTCCGATTCGGTAGAAAGGATGTCTCTCCGGTACTGCGTTTGGAGGCGGCATACGAGTTTGACAAACCCTTCAACAAGGGGGTGATTCAGAACCCCTTTGTGCCCGGGCGTGTGACCGTCGGAACACCAGCTCTCATTACTACCCGTGACGACACAATCGCGAGACGAGATCAGCTGTCTGTCTTGGTCGGATTTGATTATAATTTCTGGGTGCCGGGGTGGGAATCCCAGCGCAGTTCGATTTTTATGACAACTCAGTTTTTCGAGATCCATACCGAAGATGCTGATGGGCTCCTGTTTCAGGCGCCTTACGCGCTTACAAATGTTGAAGAGAACCAGGAATTCATAACTCAGACGTACACGAAGGGTTTCTTAAACGACAAAGTGACTCTGGATGGCTTGGCGATCTGGGACATGGATAAAGGTGGCGTTGCGATAAGGCAGAGAATAGATTTCTCCGTAGGAGGAGGAAATTGGAAGCCCAGAATTGAAGTGGGCTACTTTAGCGGGAAGGATGAGCAGGGCCTTTTGGGGCTCTATAACAAATCGGACTACGTTGAGTTTTCTCTGACCTACCAATTCTAGAGAAACATAACGATAACGCAAAGATGTCTGGTTCTTGATGATGGAGAAGAAAATGAAACGGTTAAGCTTGAAAAGCTTTCTGATCGGAGCGACGGCGCTTATGGCAGTTGCGACTGCAGCAACGCCCGTAGCGAATGCACAAGAAGATTATATCGAGCGCTGGAAGGCGTTTGCCAAGGAGACGGGCTTGCCCGAACACAAAGCCTGGGCTGATATGCTTGACAATGATGAGACCCGAAAACTTGAGAAAGAGTGGAAGGATTTCAGAGGTTACACGGCCTCGAGCCTCATAGAGGACGCCGATATTCCGGGCGAGCTAAAACCAGGGTTAATCATCACGAAAGACAACCTGGCGTCAATGCCTTGGTTGTCAGACTATCTTCCAAAGTTCTGGATTGATCGGCTCAATAGTGAGTGGATGGGTGTCAAGGGTATCCGCATTGTTCCCACGAACCATTATTATATGCAGAAAGCTCTGCTCGATGCGACCAAGAAGCTGGGCAAAGATCCCTTCACGATTAATGAAAAGGGTGAGCTGGTAGACAGGGACGGAAAAAATGGCGTTCTCACAAAGAGCGGATTGCCTTTCCTGACACCAAAAAATGGTGATGAACTAAACTGGTTGTTCAATGCGCACGGCGTGGGAACAGAAGATCTCTGGTTCAACCCGGTACTGATGACCGGCTGTAGCTCCAGCAATAAGGTCGAACGCTCTTACACAGGCAATATTTGGTGGCGCAAGATGGCGGGTAGAGTTGGTAAAACTCCGCTCGGTAATGTTCCGGGATATGAAGGTGTCACCGAAGCGGGTTCTTTGCTACTAACTTCGCCTAGGGATGTGCGAGGATTAGCCGGTGTCCGACTTCGGTACGCGGATGCTGACAAAGATGACAACTTCAAGATTTTCATCCCTACGCTCCGTCGTACTCGCACTCTTACTGGTACCAATGGCCAAGATCCAATTGCTCCGTCTCTGGAGCTTACTTGGGACGAATGGCGTAGTCAGTGGACCAAAACTGATAAACGCAAATTCAAGTACACCATGGTTAAAGAGGGCTTCGTATTAGCCGCACCGGAGGTTGGTGCAGCATACGATCCTTATCGTCCGGATGAGGCGCATTGCGCTTTGACGGGAATTGTTGACATGGAGCTGAGGCCGGTATGGGTTTATGATATCGATGATCTCACCAACAGCTACCAGTACTCCAAAAAACGCATTTGGGTAGATAAGGAACTCTACTATACCCAGTGGATGGAAATGTACGATCGTCGGGGTAACCTATGGCGGACTTGGGACGATTCACGCTGGTGGCAGCCCACAACGGGACGCGCAATGTGGCGTTCACTGATTATTCCAAACTTGATTTCACAACGGCACACGATACTCAGCATGTCGTCGGATTGGGAGAAAGTTGATCAGATGGACAATTCTTTGTTCGACGTCGATAAATTGAGAGACAAACGCTAGTCACTCTCGGGTTGGCATTCATCAAGATTGCCAACCCGCACGTGCTGCCGAGCTACGATTCACACCGAAGAAAATTGGAACTATTCCGTCTTGGTCACAGGCCGGAAACTGGTTGTGCGGTTGTAAAGAACATAGTGGCGGCAAGGCGGACCCGGCAGTATTGGAAGACATTCTTATGGGAAGTTATAGAACGACATACCAGAAATGGGAATCGGCACCTGATAAGTTTTGGGAGGCAGCGTCTCATGCCGTGGAGTGGTATAGACCTTACGACGTACTCAGAGAATCGAAAGATCATGCGACCCGTTGGTTTGTCGGCGCCGAATGCAACATATGCTGGAATGCTTTGGACCGTCATGTGCGCGATGGCCGTGGAGATGATCTGGCGTTGATTTACGATAGCGCAATGACGGGAGCGGTGCGGAAGTATACTTATTCTGAACTACTCGATGAGGTTGGTATACTTGCGACCGTGCTAAAAGAGCGTGGGGTGAATGCCGGCGATCGGGTCTTGATTTACATGCCAATGGTTCCCGAGGCTGTGATTGCGATGCTTGCGACGGCGCGCATCGGAGCAGTCCATGTGGTCGTATTCGGGGGGTTCGCAGCTAGAGAGCTTGCCACTCGAATCGAGGACGCGACGCCAAGAATTGTGTTGTCAGCGTCCTGCGGGCTCGAGCCTGGTCGTATCGTTGAGTACAAGCCTCTCCTTGATGAGGCGATCAGGCTCAGCCCGCACAAACCTGAGTGTTCAATCATTTTCCAGCGTTCTAGCAGGACGTGCGAGCTTGAGCATGAGCGGGACTTCGACTGGGCCGCCCTGGTTGAAACCGCAAGAACGGCTGGCGAGAGAGCCGAATGTGTGAGCGTGGCGTCTACCGACCCGCTATACATTCTGCATACATCGGGGACGACTGGAAAGCCGAAGGGTATCGTCAGGGATCACGGGGGGTATGCGGTCGCTCTCAAATGGTCGATGGAATATGTATACAATGTCAAACCGGGAGAGGTGTTCTGGGCCGCATCGGATGTAGGATGGGTCGTCGGTCATTCGTATATTGTGTATGGTCCGCTTCTTAACGCCAGTGCGACGATACTGTTTGAAGGAAAGCCGGTCGGAACACCAGACGCTGCAACCTTTTGGAGGGTGATTGAGCGGCACCGGGTTAATACGCTCTTTACGGCACCCACGGCGTTAAGGGCGATCAAGAAAGTCGACCCAGCAGGCTCATTATTTTCCGGTTACGATCATTCCGGTTTCAGACAGCTGTTCCTTGCGGGTGAACGAGCAGATCCTGACACGATCCAGTGGGCAGAGCGTCTCCTTGATGTGCCAGTCGTAGATCACTGGTGGCAGACTGAAACAGGGTGGCCGATCGCAGCCAATCCGTTGGGAATAGAACAGCTGCCAACAGAATATGGTTCTAGCACAGTTCCTATGCCTGGATTTGATGTTCGCATTGTGGATGAGAGCGGTTCTGAAATGCCGCAAGGTGGGCACGGAGCTATTGTCATAAAGCTGCCGCTTCCACCGGGGTGTTTGCTGTCACTGTGGGAAGACGATGAGGCATTTCTAAAATCATACTTTGAGGAATACCCCGGATACTACAAGACCGGGGATGCCGGATATATAGACGATAAGGGCTACATCTTCGTCATGAGCCGCGTTGACGACATTATTAACGTTGCGGGTCATCGCCTGTCCACTGGTGCAATCGAGGAAGTGGTGGCGGCGCATCCAGATGTCGCGGAGTGCGCCGTTATTGGAGTTGCAGATTCTTTGAAGGGAGAATTACCAATTGGGCTCATCGTTTTGAACGATGGGGTCACGCGTGCAGAGGAAGAAATTACGAGAGAAATCGTAAACTTGGTGAGAACCGAAATTGGTCCGGTAACTGCCTTCAAGCGCGTCATCGTTGTCGATCAACTTCCAAAAACAAGGTCGGGAAAGATTCTACGGAAAACGATCAAGAGCATTGCGGAGTCGCAAGACTATGTAGTTCCGGCGACGATCGATGACCCGCAGGTATTGAATGATATCACTTCAGCCATTGCTCGGTAGGCGCGTATCCGGCCTCACCACAATGGCAAATGTCTTGGCGGCCCACGGATGAGTAATTTTTGAATCTGGAATTGACGCCAGAAAGGGAAAACATGAAAGCTTATATCTACGAGAATACAGGGCCAGCTGCGGACGTATTGACGCTGCGGGAGATGGTGATGCCGGCGCCTGGGGCCGGCGAAGTTCGGGTGCGGTTAAAATGGTCGGGTGTGAACCCTTCTGATGTCAAAACCCGCAGTGGGCACATCCCCTCCACAATCCCATTTCCACGCATTCCTCATAGTGACGGAGCCGGACTGGTTGATATGATTGGTGATGGCGTTGACGATTTTCAGCCGGGCGATGCGGTTTGGGTCTGGAATGCCGCATGGAACAGAAGCAATGGAACTGCCGCTGAGTTCGTTGTGCTGCCTTCTGAGCAGGTCGAGCATATGCCGGACGGGCTGGCGCTTGAGAACGGTGCATGTCTCGGCATTCCTGCAATGACCGCCTGTCATGCCGTCGCAACTGACGGAGGAGTTCGAGGGCAGATTGTCCTCGTCGCGGGTGGCGCAGGTGCGGTTGGCCATTACGCGATTCAGGCGGCAAAATTTTGTGGTGCCAGAATTGTCATTGCGACAGTCAGCAGTGAGGAGAAGGCGGCCCTAGCGAGGCGCGCAGGAGCAGATTTTGTATTCAACTACAAAACAGACACGCTGGTCGAAGAAATCAACAAGGTTACGGACCATCGGGGCGTCGACCGGATAATCGAAGTAGACCTGGCTGCCAACATTCAAACAGACGTGGCGATTATGAAAGAGGGGGGGCTGGCCGTCATCTATGGCAGCAGTCAAAAAGAAATCGCTTTACCTTTCTCGCCGTCAATCGGACGCAATATCTGTTATCGCTTTTTCATCGTGTACAAATTATCCAGGTCAGATAGGCAAAGAGCCCTGTTGGTGCTCCAAGACATGCTTAAGGACAAGAACGTCCTGCATAATATTGCAAAAAAGGTGAGCTTTGCAAATCTCGTGGAAGCCCATGAACTGGTTGAGAGCGGAGCGTTGCCGGGCAACGTCGTTTTGAGAATTGAATAGTTCGGCGGAGAGCTATGCTGTCAAGTTATTTGGAGCAGCAGGATACCTCCCGAGGGGCTTTCCGGACTTGCTTTTTGGAACCGGCCTTCACGGACGCACAGAGACAATTTTGATTTCTGATTTCGGAAAAAATCATGCAACAAAGAAGCTCACAATTCTTGACTGTCGGCTCTGCCCGAATTCACGCCGTGTGCGAAGGCGAAGGCCCACTAGTCATACTCGTTCACGGCTTTCCGGAGTCCTGGTATTCGTGGCGCCACCAGCTTTCAGCTTTAGCCGAGGCCGGTTACCAGGCCGTTGCCATTGATCTAAGAGGCTATGGGCGATCATCCAAATTCTTGGACTCCGAATATTATCTGATCAAGTCTGTTGTCGAGGACATCGTGGGTGTGGTCAGGGCGTTAGGTGCCTCAAGTGCCGTTGTCGTTGGGCATGACTGGGGGGCAATGATTGCCTGGACAGCGGCCTGGTTGCATCCTGAAATCTTCCGTGGCGTTGTGGGGCTTGCAATTCCTTTCTCTGGGCGCGGGCTAATTGCTCTGCCTGGCTCTCCTTTCGGTGAACGCTCTCCAGAAGATATTCATAAAGAATTGGCTGGACCAGACCAACAATTCTATCAGGACTATTTTGGTTCGCTGGCACCGGCCATACGGGAATTCGAAGAAGATTCGGGTGGTTGGATACGTGACGTTCTGTGGGCCTTTTCAGGCGAGAGTATGAAGGCTGCGGGTTTTTCTGGCCTTTTGGACTTACCGCAAGTGGACATCATACGTGCGAGCGCCCTTAGTATACCGTTTGGTGCTCGAATGCGGGACAAAATGCATGCGCCCGCCGATCTTCCGGTCTGGTTGAGAACGGATGATTTGGAGTTCTATACGCAGGAGTTCGAGCGGTCAGGAATGATAGGGCCTTTTTCCTATTATCGAAGTATTCAAAACAGTTGGGAGCAGCTTGAGTCACATGACGGCACTCAGCTTCGCCCACCTGCGATGTTTATTGGAGGAGAGTGCGATGTCACGACAGGATGGGGACTAGAGGCAATTGATCGTGTAGGCGAGTTCGTTCCGAATTATGTCGGGTCACACATTCTGTCCGGATGCGGTCATTGGATCCAACAAGAACGGCCTGAGGAAGTAAATGAATTGGTTTTGGGATTCATGAGAGAGCTTGTTTGAGGCGCGCTACGCGGAAGTGCGCACGCTAACGTGCGTCTGTATTATCTCCCGAGTGAACATTTTATCAGGCGCTTGGGCAAAGGATAATGAACACGAATTTTCGGGCGTGCGTGGGACTCTATGGCCCAGACGGAATGCTGAGAAATTGGGGAATGCATCCTGAATTTTGTTGACATAAGAAAAAAAATAATTTTATTTGATAAAAAAGAATAATCCAAGGTGAGGAAGAGGCTATCAATCATGTCCACGGGTGAAATGTTCCAGCGTCGGACGGAAACTGAGTCCGAATCAGACGGGCCTCGGAGCCTGATTGAGTCGACTTACGAGCAGTTGAGTCTCGATATTGTACACGGCAAGTATGGGCCGGGTGACAAGCTGCGACTTCAGCCACTAAGTGAAAATTATGGAGTGAGTGTTGGCACTGTGAGGGAGTCGTTATCTCTCCTCGTGTCGGATGGGCTCGTCCTTACTCAATCCCAAAAAGGTTTTCGAGTGGCGCCGATGTCGCTTGTTGATTTCGAGGATTTGACCAAGGCGCGGGTCCTGCTGGAAGCATCAGCGTTGCGGGATAGTATCGTATCCGGGAAAGATGACTGGGAAGGTCGGGTTGTCCAAGCATATCACCAACTGTCCCTTGCGGAGAAAAGGCTCGAAGCTAATCCAATCGCAGGATTCGAGATATGGGAGCAGCGCAATCAGGAATTTCATGATGCGCTCGTATCGGCTTCTTCCTCTCGCTGGGTGCAGAAGTTCCGAGTTATTCTCTACAAGCAAGCGGAACGCTACCGGCGGTTGTCTACAGCCAGTCGAGTAAGCCCTGGCGTGTTGGCTCATTCTGAACACGAGAAGATTTTCGAGTTGGCCATTGCGCGTGACGCCGATGCGGCGGTTGAGGCGCTATCTTTTCATATTTGGTCAGCCGTAGAATTCTTGAAGGGGCGTGGTCTGATTTTGGAAAGTCCGGACAAGGAAGGCTAATTCTGCCGGCAGGCCTCATATTAAAAATGGAGGCATGGGCGGCTCATGATATCAAGGAAGGTTACAAATATGACGACGGCTAAAACAAAGACGCGCCTGAACATCGGGCACGAACCAAAGGCGTTCGAGAAGAAAAATGTTTGGAATGTCGAGGAGATAACGGCTCTGCTTGACGAAGAGAATGGCACGCTTGATCCAAGAATTTATTCAGATCAGGATCTGTATGAGTTGGAACAGGAACGCGTTTTCGGACGATCATGGATTATGCTCGGGCACGAGACACATGTTCCCAAAGCCGGTGACTTTTTGACGGCCTATATGGGCGAGGATCCCGTCATTCTTGTGCGTCAAAAAGATAGAAGCTTGAAGGTTTTTCTAAACCAGTGCCCGCATAGGGGGATGAGAATCTGTCGAACCGATGGCGGCAACGCAAAATCGTTTACATGCAGCTATCATGGTTGGGCGTACGACATCGGCGGAAACTTGGTGAACGTACCATATGAGTCTGAGGCATTCTGTGAGGACTTCAACAAGGCCGAGTGGGGGCCGGGCCAGGCAAGGGTTGAGACCTACAAGGGCTTGATCTTCGCGAACTGGGATAAAAACGCGCCAAATCTGCGCGAGTATCTTGGCGACGCGACATTCTACATGGACCACATGCTCGATCGAACCGAGGCGGGTACTGAAGTTATCAGCGGCATGCAGAAATGGGTTATCCCATGCAACTGGAAGTTTGCCGCTGAGCAGTTTTGTAGTGACATGTATCATGCCGGAACCGTATCCCATCTGTCCGGTATCGAGGCGGGCCTGCCCGAAGGTATGGAGCTTTCGGATGCGAAGATTCCGACGGTGGGATACCAGTTCAGGGCGAAGTGGGGCGGGCATGGAACGGGTTTCTATGTCGGAGAGCCAGGTATGCTAGTGGCTATCATGGGGCCCAAGATTGCTAAATATTGGACGGAAGGTGAAGCGGCCGCCAGGGCGGAGAGGCGCTTGGGAAGCGCAGAGCGTGCGCGTCAATTGATGGTCCAGCACATGACTGTTTTCCCAACCTGCTCATTCCTTCCCGGTATCAACACCGTTCGAACCTGGCAGCCGAGAGGCCCGAACGAGACAGAGATATGGGCATTTACAGTTGTAGATGCTGATGCTCCTGACGAGATCAAGGAAGAGTACCGCCGTCAGACATTAAGAACGTTTTCTGCCGGAGGCGTATTCGAGCAAGACGATGGTGAAAACTGGGTCGAAATCCAGGCTGTGTTGCGAGGGCATCAGGCTAGGAAGCGCCGGCTCAACATTCAAATGGGAAAAGGTCGTTCTGCTGCCGATAATCCGCATTACCCGGGCAGTATTGGGTATGTGTACAATGAAGAAGCCGCTCGCGGACTCTATCATCAGTGGATCCGTATGATGACTGAACCTGATTGGGACACACTCGGGCCAAAGTAGGGAGGTCTGTGAGCGGATCACCCGTTTCGTAGGCAGAGCGAAGTGCGCTCAACCGATAGTTCTATTAACCCTCGCGAATAACGGGCGCATAAATCGCGCAAATTGGAGATAATTATGCTGAAAGAAAAAGTGGGACCAGAGTCATCAGCGTCGCAGATAAGCACTGCCGCTCTGCTGCTGCAGCATGAAGTTGAGCAATTCTATTATAAGGAGTCTCTTCTGCTTGATCGGCACGAGTTCAACGATTGGTTTGACCTTCTGGACAAGGACATCAGGTACTTTATGCCGTTGAGAACGAATCGCACGCGGCGCGATCAAAAGCTCGAATACTCTAAGGACGGTGAGTACGCGCATTTTGATGATGATCTAGTGATGATGCGTGGGCGGCAGCGGAAATTAATGTCGGATGTCGGATGGTCTGAAAGCCCGGCTTCGCGAACGCGCCACATCATAGCGAACGTCATCATTAACGATGCAAGTGATGATCAGGAAGTTCATGTGACGTCGTCATTTATTCTTTACCGAAATCGTCTGGAACGGCAGGTCGATATTTTTGCAGGAGAGCGAATGGATGTACTGCGCCGCAGTGACAACAAGCTCGGCTTCATGATCGCTAAGAGAACCATACACATCGATCAAAGTACGATTCTCTCTAATAATCTCAGCATCTTTTTCTAGGTATCGTGATGGCTTTTAAGAAAGTTTGCAGCCTAGACGAAGTTCCTGAAGGTGACGCGTTGCGGGTGGAGTTGTTCGACGAACCTATCGCGCTATTCAACTTAGACGGAGAGATCCTCGCGACTCAGGACCGCTGCACACATGGCGACTGGTCGTTAGCGGATGGCTTTCTCGAAAATGGCGTCATTGAGTGTACGCTTCACTGGGGAAAATTCTGTGTGCGGACGGGAAAAGTGAAGGCTCCACCCGCTTGCGCGGCCTTAACTGTTTATCCCGTGAAGGTGGAGGGCAACGACGTCTACGTGGATTTCGAATCTGGTAAGGTCAACGATTGATGCAGAGTTTCGCGATCATAGGTGCGGGTCTGGCGGGGGCGACAGCGTGTCGGTCGCTCAGAGACCAGGGGTTTGAGGGAAAGATTTTCCTCTTTGGCGACGAGCCGTATGAGCCATATGATCGACCCTCTTTGTCCAAGTCTGCTTTAGCGACCAAATCTGCCCCCCCTTTGTTAATGGGTTGTAATTGGAGCGAAGAATTCAGGGTCGAGAAATGTCTGGGAGTTCGCGTTGAAACAATAGACTTGCCCTCGATGCGTATTGAGGTGAGCTCTGGCTCGGACCTCAAGTTTGACAAGCTCCTTTTTGCCACTGGGTCTCGGGCGCGGTCTCTGCGTCTAGATGCGCATAGCGAGACGCCGGGACTTTACTCACTGCGGACACTTGACGATTGCGTGGCTCTACAGGGAGCAATCTCCCCTGGGGCACAAGTCATCATCATCGGGGGAGGCCTCATTGGATGTGAGCTTGCCACTACAATTCAGAAGATGGGTGCAAAGGCGATTATCCTTGAGACTGCCAATGAGCTCTTGTTGCGTGTTCTGGGCAAGACAATAGGCTCGTGGTGTCGAGAGGAATTGGAGGCCATAGGGGTTGAAGTCCACACGGGCGTCTCAATTACTCATGTAGATCTAGACCCCTCGTTCCGGGAAGTACGATGCGGCGACGGAAGAAGATTTTCTGGTGATCTGGCAATCGTCAGCGTTGGTGCGGAGCCGGTCACCGCTTTAGCAGAGCATGCTGGATTGGCGTGCGCGAGGGGCATCATTGTAAATTCAGTTGGTATGGCTTCAAGCGACACGGTGTACGCAGCGGGCGATGTCGCAAGTTGGCCTCTCAGGAGCGGAGGGCGCCGCAGTCTGGAGACTTATCTGAATTCTCAAAACCAGGCGGCTGTGGCTGCGGGAGCAATGCTCGGAAAGGGTGAGCCAGCACCGCAAGTTCCGATTTCTTGGACGGAGATAGCGGGGCATCGGATACAGATGATGGGCGAAGTCACTGGTCCTGGCGATGTCGTCACTCGGGTTGATCCCGGAGGGACCGGAATGACGGTGTGTCGATTGAATGGTGGGGAGCTTCAATCTGCTGTTTCAATAGACCAGTCGGCAGACTTTTCTTTCGCATCAAAAATCATTGAGCGGAGGATGCTGGTAGATGCTGAATCGATTCGTGATCCGCTCATTCGCATGAAAGACATTTTCAAATTGGCGGCAAAGACGGTCGCGTGAAGCACAAAATAGTGCGGATACATACTAAAATCAGAAAGACAGGGAGAAGACAATGAGCGTAAAGAAGTTGGGATATTTGGGTTTTTCTGCATCAGACATTGATGCTTGGCGGGATTACGCAACCGGAACGTTAGGGCTAATGGATGCTGGGACGAGAAATGACACTCTCTTTCTGAGAATGGATTCCCGAAATTGGCGGGTTGCAGTCCATCCGGGCGCGGCAGATGATCTCTTGTATGCGGGGTTCGAAGTTTCGAATCGAGCCGAGATGCTTGAGATCGCTGAAAGACTAGAGGAAATGGGCATTTCCGTCGAGCAGGCCGATTCCAAGCTGTTGGCGCAACGGGGAGTGATTGATTTGGTATCCTGCCTTGATCCGTCAGGGATCAAGATTGAGGTCTATTATGGTGCCAGCGAGCTCTACGAAGAGCCGTTTATTTCACCTACGGGTGTATCTGGATTTCTAACTCAGGATCAGGGACTTGGGCACTATGTCCTGAGTGTTGAAGATATTGAACGTTCGTTGGATTTCTACATCCGTGGACTGGGGATGGAGCTATCCGACATCATCGACTGGCAGGTCAATCCGGACGTGAAGCTTCAGGTGAACTTTCTCCATTGCAACAGGCGCCATCATAGCCTGGCATTAATCCAAGCGCCCGCTTCCAAGAAGTTACATCACTTTATGCTGGAAGTGGGGTCGTTCGATGATGTCGGGCGCGCATATGATCGCGTGTCAGAGAAGAATGAGATCGTGATGACGCTCGGTCGGCACACAAATGATCACATGTATTCGTTCTACGGCGTCACGCCTTCCGGCTTTGCTGTCGAGTATGGATGGGGCGCTCGACCCATCGAGTCAGATTGGTCTGTCGTCCGATATGACAGCATCAGCATGTGGGGACATAAGTTTATGGGCACAGGAGCTTGAGCGGCGCGTCCGCAAAACTGATCCAAATTCGTCCGACCCCCGACGCTGCATTTAGGAGATTCTAGCATGGCCATTCAGAGCGTATCTGAAGATACCAACCCAGAGATCGCACGTAACATTGAAGTTCACGGTGTAAAGACGAACTATCATGATCTCGGCTCTGGGAAACCGCTCTTTCTGATTCACGGATCAGGGCCGGGGGTTTCGGCGTGGGCAAACTGGCGATTGGCAATGCCAAATTTTAGTGAGGTGGCCAGAGTAATTGCTCCTGATATGCTCGGCTTCGGATATTCGGAACGTCCGGGTAAAGAGTACTATAATATGGAAAGTTGGCTCGATCAGGTTGTTGGGTTGATGGATGCTCTTGATATTGAACGGACCGATCTCGTAGGCAATTCCTTCGGGGGTGCGATTTCTCTTGCGATGGCCATTCGACACCCGGATAGAGTTCGGCGCATTGTTCTGATGGGAAGCGCGGGTTTGGCGTTGGGGCTGAGTGAGGGACTTGACCAGGTTTGGGGGTATTCTCCATCCATTGAAAATATGCGCCGTTTGCTGGATATCTTTGCATATGATCGAAGTTTGGTAACGGATGAGCTTGCTGAACTACGGTACAAAGCAAGCATTCGTCCGGGTTTTCAGGAGTCATTCTCAGCGATGTTTCCTGCGCCTCGGGGGAGATGGCTAGAGCACTTGGCAAGTGATGAACGCGATATCCAGAAAATTCCTCATGAGGTTCTGATTATTCATGGGCGTGAAGACGTGGTTGTGCCGCTGGAAAATGGCCTGCGGCTGTCGCAGTTGATCAAGAGGTCTCAGTTGCATGTCTTTGGAGAGTGCGGGCACTGGGCGCAAATTGAACATGCGGCAAGATTTGAAAAACTCGTCATGAATTTCATTCAGGAGCCGGATAAAAAGTGAGTGCGGTGTATCGTTAATGCGAAACGACAATACCAAAATGTATATGCTGCAATTGGCTCAGGAATTCTATTCGAACCAAGTCTAATAAAAGGGGAGTAGTAAAATGTTGAAACGGTTTGCTTTGATTGCCTTTGGTTTTGCGGCCCTGTCTTATGCGAGCGCGCAAGCAGAGAGCCGAGATGATTTACAGCGCGTCTGCGTAACGGTTTCTGTTGCAGACGGTTTGAGTGAGGAGGAAAGTCAGGATTTTTGTGAGTGCTTAACAACAGGCGCTGAAGAACAAGGACAAGAGTCCATTGACGAGCTTGTTGAGTCGGCAGAAATACCGGACCGGCAAGCGCGCATCGATGGACTGTCCGAAACGTCTCAGAACATCGTGGCGGTATGTGCTCCCTAAATAGGCTCCAGTATAAGAGTCCTCGCCTTGGCTGGCTCTGCTTCTGATCAAGCGGTCCGAAGTATGAGTTATTGCGCACTCGATTGGTCTTGCCGCTTTGAGGCCGGCTCTCTTGGGGGAAATGTAGGCTATTGTTCTTGTGCAGAAAACTTCAATCGGGTCCGGGCGAGTGACTGTTGTCGCGGCATTGGCGAGAAATGCGGTAGGCGATGACAAAGCTGACGTGCCTGTGGGGAGGCTCTCATCTGCCGCCGTCGATATTCTTTTGGGCCTTTATACTGCGCAAACAAGGATGCTTGAGAATGGTTTCCGCAATGACGTAGCAAACTTGGCCGTATGCACTTTGCTTGCCAATCTGATCGACGGGTTTGTTGCCGCCGAACTTGGTAAGCCATCCTTGTCTCTCGTTCAGAAAGGCTGGCATCTTCGGAGGCGCGAATTGTTGCTCGCGCGTCCGAACGTCGAATCCCGCAAGGTCGGCGCGGCTGCTAATCGATTGACAAATGATTTTCGCAAAAGCCTCGAAGCATCCGCAGGCGCGAATGGATTAGCCAGAGAGCTAGCAGCTATCTGCCTGGCAGTCATTAGCGAATATCATGAGCGGGGCGAACCGGGCTCGTGCTTCGCTGAAGCCGAGGGAGCGCTCAGCCAACTCATCCGCGCATTCAGTAAAGGTGTTGCTTGACAGAATCAGTATGCGGATAAAGAAGGGGCTGGAGCAACCTCTATTGTTTGAATTCAATCGATAGAAAAGAGACGTTGATAAAGCTCAACCATTGACGGGATCTGACGAAAGTGATCCGGCAAGTGCTTTAGCTATCTTACAATGGTGACGCGCTTACCGATCAAATCTTGGGCTCTTGTACGTATCTAAACAAATCAAAATGGATTTCTCGTGGCCCAGTACCTCGGTAGATGGCGTGCACATGAATTCCTTTAATGGATCGCTCCGGGATGAACGCCAACGGGTTCGTTTCCTTGACCGTAGCAATACAGCTACTTGAGACGTCGAGAATGGACTACAGTGAGAGGAGACCTCATACGGCTCACAATGGGCAATCTCCTGCCGAGTTTGCCCGCAACGTCGGCCTGTGCCATGCTGGCAAGGCCAAAATCGCTGCTGGATTTTAACACCAAGGCCGGACTACCAGAGCCAAGCACTTCATCGCTGCTGTATTTTAGCACCACGACTGGGCCACCAGAGCCAGGCATTTCAGAAACCGCCAACTCTAACTTTACGGGTGGACCAGTCCGATTGGGCAAGCGAGGAAGACATGACGACAAGCGCCTAGTTCCGATGCCAGAGTGATGACATTTGCGGTTTACACGTGGTGCCAACGAGCCTTGTTTTTAATACGGAAAACCTGATGCGGTTTACAGAGAACTCCATGTAAAATAAGAAAAAGTGCGTCGTTTACACCGAGAGGGTCAGCGGTTCGAGCCCGTTACCGCCCACCACTTTCTCCGAATTTCCAGATTGTGTCGTCTCGGGCCTTCCTCAGAGGACCGGCCATTCTGACGGCACACTGCGGCCTTCACGTGAGACCAGCGCCATTCCGGCGGCCTGAACCTCGGCAAGCAACCGGTCTTCGTCGATCAGTGTGGAGCGGTAGTTCTCGACCACGCGCCGCCCATCTACCCAGACACTGTGAACGCCGCGGCCATCGGCGGAATAGATAAGCTGGTTGACCGGGTTGAAAAGCGGCACCCATTCCGGCCGGTTGCGATCATGCAGTACGAAGTCGGCCTTCTTGCCAGGTTCCAGTGACCCGATCTGGTCGGCCATCTGCGCGCCTTTCGCGCCATTGATCGTGGCCGCTTCCAGCACGCTATAGGCCGAGAACAGGCTTGCGTCGCGGCGCGCATCCTTGAACAGGCCTGCCATGGCAAACATGGCGCGCATGATATCGCTGGTATTGCCATTATTGTTGCCATCCGTGCCCAGCTGGATGTTCACGCCGGCGGCGGCCATTTCGGGGAACAGGCCGGCAGAGCTTGCCCCGTACCCGCCTTTCATGGCGGTCATCGGGCAGTGCGTGACATGCGTGCCGCTCGATGCCAGCAGGTCGACTTCGTTCTGGTCCAGATGCACCGCGTGGGTCAGGGACAGGTGCGGGCCGAGCGCGCCGAGGTCTGCCAGATGGGCGATTGCGCGCTTTCCGGCTGTCTCGAGGTAATATTCAGGATCTGCCGGATCGGCGCTCATATGGGCGCTCACACCCAAGCCCTTCGTGCGGGCAAGATCCGATGCGCCGCGCCATAATTCGTCGGTTGCCGTATTGTGTCCCACCAGGAGCGGCCAAGCCGAAATCAGTGAATCCTCTGTTTGCGGATAGGCGTTGGACTGGTCGTCCATGCGCGACAGCGCGGAATCAGTCAGCGCCGTCTGATCGTCGGCGGGTGCAAAGGCGCGGTCCTGTAGCCATTGACCAATCCGTCCGCGGATGCCGATCTCGGCAAGGCCATCCGCAACAGCTTCGAGGTTCAGGATCGTGCCGGCCTCGATGAAAGTCGTGGTGCCGGTGCGGAGCATTTCAAGGGCCGCAAACTGAGCCGACAGGCGTTCGTCGGCAGGAGTCTGGGTCATGTACATCGGAATCAGCCATCCGAAGACGTTTTCAGCCCAGTCGGTATTGTCTGGCACGATTCCCCGGGTCAGCGGTTCGCCGGTGATGTGGACGTGGCAATTCACGAATCCAGGCGTGATGACGAATCCATTGCCGTCCAGCGTCTCACGAGCGCTGACCGAGCCGGATATTTCGCTGTCCTGACCGACGCTGTGAATGCGGTTTCCGACGATCGCGATTGCGCCATTTCGATAAATTCGCCGCGTCGCATCCATCGTGACGATCCATGCATTTCGGATGAGCAAGTCAACAGGGGCAGGGTGGGTCATACGTGTCTTGATCCATCTGAAGTTCTCGGCGCTCGAAGACGGTGCCGAATGAGGCGTGCAACTTGATCCGGAAGGCTCGACCGAATGTGGAGCCACAGTGAATGAGGCGTCTTGATCGAGTCCGCACAATAAATTTTGGAGATGGAGCGCGTAGAGGAGGGGAGTTGCTCAGCAGGTTTACGATTCCTCATTCCCGCAGGGTTTGGGGTTCGAGAGTGTGGCCTTTTTGCCAACCTTGTCATAAATCCGGAAAAAACGGTCTTTGAAAAATTTTCTACCGCGATTGCTCAATCCTGCGCGGGATTGCGAAAGTCCCAATAGCTACGGGGAGAAAATTGTTGCAAGAGCGGTGAAATCGGTTTCATCGGGTACGTGCTGAGTGACACCAATCCAAAATTTTCGTCATGAAAGGCTTGATAGCGCAAACATTTGGTGATGCACTGACTGTCGGGTAGGTGGATTGCAGGGGCAGTCCGCCTGACCGAGACAAGCATTGAAGACCGGCACCACCGTCGTGAGTGGCCTGTCTCAGGGAGGATTGTAATGACTGTTTCCACGGACAAGGTCCGTGCGGATTCCGCACGGAAAGTAAAATGGGGAACGCTGCTGTGCAGTGCGTCCGCGGTGTCGCTGCTGTCAGCCCTGCCATTGGCAGCGCAGGCGCAAGACGCGAATGAAGAGACACTGACGCAGGAAACTGTGGTCGTACAGGGCATCCGCGGATCGCTCGAGCGCGCCATGGACATCAAGCGCAGCTCCAATGGTGTTGTTGACGCCATTTCGGCCGAAGACATCGGCAAGTTCCCGGACACAAACCTCGCGGAATCGCTTCAGCGCATCACGGGTGTGTCCATCAACCGGGTCAATGGCGAAGGCTCCGAAATCACCGTTCGTGGCTTTGGCCCAGGGTTCAACCTGGTCACGCTGAATGGCCGGACCATGCCAACCGCCAAAATTCGCGCTATCGGTGCCCGCGGCAATTACGGCGCTGGTGGTGACCGTGCATTCGACTTCGCAAACCTCGCTTCGGAAGGCGTCAACGGACTGGAAGTCTACAAGACTGGCCAATCGGTGCTGCCATCAGGTGGCCTCGGCGCGACCGTCAACATCAAGACACGGACGCCATTTGACGATCCAGGTCTGAATGCGACCTTCTCGGCCAAGGCGATCAACGATACGAGCGTTGAAGCTGGTGATGACTTCACACCTGAATTGTCAGGTCTTGTCAGCTGGACCGATCCTTCCGACCGTTTCGGCATCGGTATTTTCGGATCTTATTCGAAGCGGGATTCCGGCGCGCCATCACAGCAAGTCAATGACTGGATCGTCCGTGAATCCGCAGACGGCACAATTGATGGCAGCTATACGCGTGGTGATGGTTCTACCCAAATCACCAATCCACCAGCTGCTGGCCAGCTTTATGCTATCCCGCAGGACAGTCGCTACGACTTCTCGGATATTTCCCGGGAGCGTCTCAACGGCCAGCTGGTGCTCCAGTTCCGTCCGATTGATAACCTCACCCTGACCGGCGACTATACTTACGCCCAGAATGAGGCCGACGAACTGCGCTATGAGCAGACCAACTGGTTTGCGACGCCGCTAGACCAGATCATTTTCGACAATGATGGCCCGGTCGCTACGGCTGTGTTCATGCAGGAGAACAATAACGGCTCAAAGGATATCGGCTTTGAGCAAACCAATCGCGCGACGAAGGACGAGATGAATTCGATCGGCTTCAACGCTGATTGGGAATTCTCCGAACGCGGAACCATTATCTTTGATGCGCACAGCTCGAAGTCGGAATCCGGGGGTAACAATCCACTCGGCCATGTTGCGACATTCGTTTCAATGGGCGCGCCGGTTATCCTCCAACACTCGGTGGATTATCGTAGCGGCTCTCCGATCCAGTCCTACACGATTGACGATTCCGTTCGCGGAAATGGCAATGGCGTGCTGGATGCAGGTGATCTCGGCACCCAGGTGCAACGGTCGAACTCTGCCAATATGGAGCATCAGGTTGACGAGTTTGATCTGCGCTTCGTCTGGGACTTCGACGATCGGACGAGTCTGACGGTTGGCAGTAATTACCGCGACACTCAGATGGATCGTACAACACGGACAACCCAGCAGGACCTTGGTTCATGGGGTATCTCCAATCCTGGCGACGTTGAACAATTCGCTCCAGGCGCGATGCAGCAGTATTGCCTCTCATGTCTGTTCGACGACGTAGCTGTGGGGCAGGCAGACGTTGCGTTCCGCACTGACGCGGCTCAGCTCTTCCCGATTTTGGAAGCGGCTTATGCTGGCAACGCGGTCAACGTCTCTGAATCCGACGACACTGTGCAGGAAGAAATTCTGTCTTTCTATGCTCAGTTCAATATCGAGCGCGACTTCATGGGGCTTCCGACGCGCACCAATATCGGTGTTCGTTATGAAGACACCAACGTCAATTCGACAACGGTTCAGTCGATCCCATCGGGCATCTTGTGGCAGGCAGACAACGATTTCCTCATCGTCCAGTCTGGTGCCCAGCAAGATCTATCGGGGAAGGGCGCTTATGAGGAAGTGCTTCCGAACGTCGACTTTCAGGTTGATCTGACCGAGAACGTTGTTGCACGTGCATCGTTCAGCAAAACAATTGGCCGGGCCGCATATAGCAACCTTTTCTCGTCCACGACCACGGATGCGCCAAATCGCCCAACGGCCTTCGGCGGTTCACTAACGGGTGACTCTCAGAACCCGGGCTTGCTACCTCTCAAATCGACTAATTTCGATGCCTCGGTTGAGTGGTACTACGATGATTCAAGCTATGTATCGCTCGGATACTTCGACAAGAAGGTGAAAAACTTCATTGGTAACGGTGTGGTCGAGCGCAATTTGTTCGGCTTGCGGGATCCCGCATCAGGAGCGTCTGGTTCGCGGTCTGGAGATGCTCTGGCTATTATCAATACGCTGGGTGTCGATCAATCTGAAGCCAACCTCTTTACACTGACAGCCCTGATCGACGCCAATGGCGGAGATACTGCGGCGGCGCGTGCCGAGTTCGAATCCCAGCTTGTCGGCGGTGTCCTGCCGCAAAGCTATGTGGACCAGATTCTCGGACAATATGATGTCGCATCCAATGCCAGCGACCCGCTGGCACTATTTGGTGTCGAACAGCCGATCAACAACCGCGAAGGCAACATTGACGGGCTCGAATTTGCCTGGCAGCACTTCTTCGGGGAGACCGGATTTGGTTTCCAGGCCAACTATACATTGGTCAATGGCGACGTTGAGCTCAATCCGGCCGGAGATATCAACGAGAACCAGTTCGCACTGCTCGGTCTATCCGACACGGCGAACGTAACGGCGATCTATGAAAAGTACGGTTTCTCCGCGCGTCTGGCCTATAACTGGCGCGATACCTTCCTTCTCAACACGAACGAAGGCGGAGACCGAAGCGGTATCTATACCGAGGAATACAGCCAGATCGACCTGAATGTCAGCTATGACATTAACGACCAGATTGCCGTGTCCTTCGAGGGCATCAATCTGGCCGGTGAAGACCAGCGGCTCTACCACCGCGTGCCAGAGCAGGTGTACTATGTCTACGAGCTGGCACCACGCTACCAGGTTGGCGTCCGCTACAAGTTCTAGTCGGAGACGACTGGAACGAGACTTGGAACATTCAGGAAAGGCCGCTGCTTGCAGCGGCCTTTTTTGCCCCCGCTTGTAAGCATGGGAGGATTGTTTCATCATGACGGAAACGCGCTCGCACGGCACAACGAGCGTAAGCAGCACCGAAAGGCGCCTCATGGCCAAGATGGCACTTCTGAACAATATCGATCATCCGGATCTCAAGGTGATCACCCGCTTTGGCGCGGCCTATGGCGACAGCGTCAATCAGGCAGCGGTCTATCCGACAGAGTTTTCCGAGCTTCAGCGCGAATACCCGATCTTCTTCCGAAAGGACGAGGAGGGGGCTTTTCACTGCGTGATCCTGCTCGGTCTCGACAAGGGCGAAAACCTCTTCCTTGATGGTGCGCGCTGGCAGGCCCGTTATGTGCCCGCGATCCATCAGCGCGGCCCGTTCATGATCGGTTTCCAGAACCAGGAAGTCGATGGCGAGGTCCGCCGAGAACCGGTGATCCATGTGGACCTAGAAAATCCGCGTGTCAGCAAGACGGAGGGCGAGCCGCTTTTTCTCGCGCATGGCGGCAATGCACCATACTTGCAGCATATCAGCCAGGTCTTGCGCGTGATTACGGTCGGCGCAGATATGACCGCGCCCATGTTTGCAGCTTTCGAGCAGGCTGGCTTGATCGAGCCTGTATCACTGGACGTCAAACTTGATGACCATACCGAATACAAGGTGCCTGACCTCTTTACACTGAACGAAGAAAAGCTGGCCGCCCTGGAAGGGGAGGCGCTGCAACAGCTCCATCGTGGCGGATTTCTGCGCGCAGCCTATCTTGTGCTGGCCTCGTTAGGCAATGTGAACCGGCTGATCAATATGAAGAACGCAAAACGGGCAGCAGGCGGCTGACCCCCTGGGAGGAAACCGTGTCCTCACTGGACATACAGCGCAAAACGAAGGAACTGGCCGGCATTTCGCCGGACGCCATACCGTATGACCAGCTGATGCGCGACCAACAGCCCGTCATCTTGAGAGGAGTGGCGCGTCAGTGGCCTCTGGTCCAGAAGGGCTTGCAGTCACTGGACGCAGCCATGGACCATATCGCCTCGTTTTATGGCGGGCGTCCGGTCGTGGAATATCGCAGTGCGCCAGAAGAAGGCGGGCGGTATTTTTATACTGAGGCGGTGGACGGCTTCAATTTTGAGCGCGACCGTGTTCCGTTGCCGGATTTCTTTGATCGGGTACGCGAAACGGCAAGATCGTCTGACGGGCGCTCTTTCTATATTGGTTCGACCGATCTCGATAATTTCTTTCCGGGCATGCGCGACGAGAACGACCTTGTGCTGAACGATCCGATGTTTGATGCGCACAAGCCAATGGTCAGCATCTGGATGGGGAACCATACGATTGCTTCAGCCCATTACGACATGTCGAACAATCTGGCCTGCTGTATGGTCGGCAAGCGACGCTTCACATTGTTCCCGCCTGAGCAGGTGGCCAATCTCTATCCCGGCCCTCTGGAGCCCACGCCCGGCGGACAGGTCGTGAGCATGGTAGACTTCCGTGATCCAGATCTTGCGCGCTACCCGCGCTTTGCCGAGGCCATGGCCGCTGGGGAGGTGGCTGAGCTGGAGCCGGGCGATGTACTGTTCTATCCAGCACTCTGGTGGCACAATGTTGAGGGCATCGGCGACTTCACGGCCATGATTAATTATTGGTGGAACACGTCGCCAGCCTTCATGGATACGCCCCAGAACACCTTGCTGCACGCCATACTCAGCTTGCGGGATCGTCCGGAGCCGGAGAAGCGGGCCTGGAAGGCCTTGTTCGACTATTATATTTTCGGACCCTCCGAGCAGCCGGCTGCGCACTTGCCCGAAGCGGCTCAGGGCAATCTCGGGCCGCTCGATGAGGTGAAGGCACGGCGGCTCCGTGCACTCTTGCTGAACAAGCTCAATCGCTGAAGACTATAAAAAGAACCGGGGATCACATTGGAAACGCAGAATATCAGGAGAGTAGTCATTGCTGGCGGCGGCACAGCTGGCTGGATCGCTGCGGCCTCGCTCTCACGCCTGCTTGGCCCCTTGCTGGACATAACGCTGGTGGAATCCGATGCCATCGGCACAGTCGGAGTCGGCGAAGCAACCATCCCGACGCACCGTACGTTCCACCATCTGATGGGAATCGACGAGCGCGACTTCATGCGCGCAACCAAGGCCACGTTCAAACTCGGCATTGCGTTCGAGGAGTGGGGCGGGCTTGGTGATCGCTACATTCACTCCTTCGGCCAGGTCGGCAAGTCGAACTGGATGGGCGAATTCTACAATATCTGGATGTACGCGCAGGAGCGTGGCATTGGCGCTGAACTCGACGCTTACTGTTTCGAATTACAGGCTGCAGAGGCGGGACGGTTCTTCACGTCCGACAAGGCCAACATAAACTATGCCTATCATCTCGACGCCAGTCTCTACGCGAAATTCCTGCGGACCTTCAGCGAGGCCAAGGGCGTCAAGCGTGTTGAGGGCCTGATCGAAGAAGTCGAGCAGGATGGCGAGAGCGGTTTCATCACGGCGCTCAAACTGCAATCCGGCGAACGTATCGAGGGCGACCTTTTCATCGACTGTACCGGGTTTCGGGGTATGCTGATCGAGCAGACCCTCAAGACGGGTTATGAAGACTGGACTCATTGGCTGCCGACCGACAGTGCGCTGGCAGTGCAGACGCGCTCGGTCGGCCCCGCTCAGCCCTATACTCGCGCCATCGCGCATCATGCAGGCTGGCGCTGGCGTATCCCGCTACAGCACCGGGTCGGCAATGGCCTTGTCTTTTGCAGCCAGAATATGCAGCCGGATGAGGCAAAGGAATATCTGCTTGGCCATGTCGATGGGGAGCCGCTGACCGAACCTCGCCTGATCCGTTACAAGACCGGTCGTCGCAAGAAGGTGTGGAACAAGAACTGCGTGGCGCTTGGCCTGTCGAGCGGCTTCGTTGAGCCACTGGAATCCACCAGCATTCATCTCATCCAGGTCGGGGCGACCCGTCTGGTCCAGCAGTTCCCGTTTGCCGGGATAAGTGAGGCGATTGCGAACCACTATAATGAACAGGCCGAACGCGAGCTTGAGAAAATCCGCGATTTCATCGTGTTGCACTACAAGCTGACTGAGCGCGACGACTCGGACTTCTGGCGCGCGCGCCGCGATATGCCGGTTCCAGATTCTTTGGCACAGCGCATTTCCCTGTTCCGTGAGAACGGCCTGGCCTATCAGGCGACGGATGATTTGTTCCGCGTGGATTCCTGGCTGCAGGTTATGCTCGGTCAGCGGCTGAAGCCCAAGGGATATCACCATATGGGCCATCTGATGACAGATGACCAATTGATGACGGCCTTGGGTGGCCTTGAGGCCAATATCTCAAAAGCGGTCTCACAGATGCCGAGTCATCAGGATTTCATTGATCAATATTGTGCGGTGCCGGAATCTGAGACTGTCTAGACCGTCTCAGCCACTTTTGCTGTTTCCGATGAGGCCTGCGGAGCAGGGGCGTGCACGAGCTCGTTGAGCATGTCCTTCACCATGTCTTGTGCCTGTTCCACAACGCTGCAGACCAGTTCATGTGAAAAGCTGGCTCCACCAAACCAGGTACGTTGATGGCCTTGTACGCGTTTCAGTGCGCCAAAAAGACCGTCGCGCACCGCCTCTACCTTGTATTGGGGGAAGTATTGCCAGACCTTCTGCTGGATCACGCTTTCGATGGTAAAGCCGTGCTTTTCCGCATCGGCCAGCAGGATCTCACGAAGTTCCGGCGCGGTCAGGCCGGTCGAAAACTGGCCCGTCACGTAGAGACGGCCGCCCAATTCCTCGCTTTCGCCTTCGCGGCGACCGCCCAGGATTGCTCCTTTCCGCGTACTGTCCATGCTGGCCTCTGAATAGCCGATGATCATGTGACCTTCGAACCAGTCCGGCGAGGTCAGCAGCGTAGTAGTATAGTTTTGCCATTCAATGCCGTTGCAGATGAACATCTCGTCGCGCGTTGCGGCGCAGAACTTGACGAAATTCTGCATCGGCACGGTGGAGACCACAGCGTCGAATTCTTCGCTCTTGCCAGCCGTCGTGATCACGGGCTTTGGTCCGGACCGGTCGAGATGGGTCACCGGGCTCGATAGCCGCACGTCGAGATCCTGAGCGAACCGGTTCCAGAACTCGCTCCAGCCCTGATCAGGCATGTGCATGTCGTTGAGGACGCCTGACAGGAGATAGTTCAGATCGCACCACTGGACGGTCTGGCCAATCGTGGCTTCGTCGGTGAATCCATAACCCTGCGTTGTCTGAATTCGGTGAGACGCAAGGTCGATTTTCGGCAGGTTGAGTCGCTTCACCCATTCCGCTGTCGTCATGGCGGCTTCCGCGCGCACGTCCGGATCGTCTGGTCGGTCTCGGATATCGCGGCGCAGCCGCCCGGCAGCCCAGATGAACTTCAGGGCCTGCAACACCATGGGCGGACCGTCACCCGTCCTGACATAGTCGACGACCTTCAGGCCATCATATCGCGCCTCACCCAGGCGGCTCAGCGTGATCCCGTGCTGGCGCATCCACTTCTTTACAAGCTTGTGAGAGCGGGTGGTGTAACACGTGCCCATCTCATTCATGGCGTCGCCACGGACAACGGAAAAAGACTTGCCCCCCAGACGGTCTTCGGCCTCGAACAAGACCGCCTTGTGTCCGGCCTGCTTGATGAAGCGTGCCGTGCTCAGTCCCGCAGGCCCGGCACCGATGACTGCTATTTTGAAAGGCGATTTGGGGCGGGACACCGGAACTATACTCTCCTCAATCGGAATGCACGCTACAGAACCCGGGACAGGATATGCAACCGTTTAAGAGTATCTATCTTTGGTTAACACCCGCGTTAACGACAAGTTTCCACAGTCTGCCAATCCCTTCGGGCCTGTAGACCGGATTGTTCACCTTGCCTGTGTATAGCGGTGTCATGGCGAAACAGGAAAAATCATTTCTGTCTTATGTAACCGGGAACACGATTCCCCGGGCGACGGCGGTTGACCGATTGGTCCTGCTGCAGCAGCACATGGATTTTTCCAGCCACAAGCTGGTCATGGCGACGATCATGCTGGTCAACACCATCGGGGCGAGCTTCCTTGTTCACCGCTGGGTGCCTGAAACAAATATTGAAGCCTGGATTGCGATCAATCTCTGCCTGGCCACACTGCTCGTCATTGATTTCCTGTTGAAGCGGGGGCGCCCGGCGCCCAAAACGGTCAGCGGCAAGTACCTTCGCCGTTCGGAATTCCTTGCCATCCTGTTTGGCCTTGCATGGGGATCCCTGCCTTTCTTCGTCGGAGCAGATGAAAACGCCGCAATGATCATGGGTGGTCTCATGATCACCCCCATGGCGGCTGGCATGGCCAGTATGTTGACGCGCGTGCCCCGCATTGTCCTGCGTTATGCACTTTCAGCCTTTTTCGCGAGTGCGGCCTATAGCGCCTATGCGCAATCCGTTACGGGCGCCACGATCTGTTTGATGATGGTGTCCTTCATGTTCGCGCTCTATCTGGGCGCACGCTCCAGTTACATGGTCTACAAGTCAGACATCGACGCGACCCAGAAGGCGGAAGAATCCCGAGACCTTTTGATTGGTGCGCTCGAAGCCAGCCACCAGGCCTTTGCAATCTTCAACGAAGATGGGGATGTCGTCGTAGAAAACCAGCTGCACCAACAAGTGTTTGGAACAAGCGAAGATACGCTGGAGCCCATCGACAAGCCGATCCGTCGTGATGGGGTCTTTTGGCAAAAATCCGTCGAATGCATCAGCGGTGTCGGCACTGTGGTCGTCTACACCGACGTGACTCGCATGGAAGAAGCCCGGTCTGAGATCGAGCATGCTCGTAACGATGCTGAAGCGGCCAACGAAGCCAAGACACGTTTCCTCGGCTCAATGAGCGCCGAACTCAAAGTGCCGCTTGATGTCATCTCGGCATGCGCCGGCGTTATCGGCTCATCGTCAAACATCCCATGCAGCGAAGAAGAAGTCAGCACCTATGCCGACAAGATTGCCGAACAGGCGATGATCCTGTCTTCGACACTGGATGGCATCATCAATTTCACGCGGATGGAACGCGAAGACTATCTGGCGCAATCATCAGAAGTGCCAGTGTCTGAAGTGATCCAGAACGTTGTGCGCAAGCTGACCGAAGGGGAATTCTCGCGCTTTGCAGATCGTCTCAAGATCAGCGTGCCGAGCAATCTGGCTGCGGACATGGATGAAAGCAGCTTTGAAATCATCATTCGCAACATCATCAAGAACGCGCTGGAATCCGGCTCGTCGGCGCCTATCGTGGTCAAGGCGGGCATGGTGTCGGGCGTTGGGCTCGTGGTCATGGTCCGTGACCGGGGCAGGGGTATGACCTCAGACGTGCTTGAAAAGGCCTTCGAACCCTTCTTCCATTCTCGTCCGGCGCACCAGAAGTATGACCACTCGACCGGTGTCGGTCTCGGCCTCAGCGTCGCGCGTCGTCTGGCCGATGCTCAGGGTCTGCGCATCAAGCTGCGCTCCGAACTCGGCCGTGGAACAACGGCGTTTGTCACCATTCCAGAGACGCTTGTGCGTCGCTCGGCCCCTCAGGACAGCGCCACCGCAACGGAAATTTCGGTCATTGATCCTGCAGAGTTGCAGAAGAAGACCGGCTAAAGCGCGTCATCCTTCTTGGCAACCTGACATTCAAAACCAGTATTCCAGAACACTTTGCCTTAGTTGGCGAGCTCGCTATGCGATTGCGTTAAACGCAGGAGGATCGCGCACTGCAAAGGCTGCAGTGCGGGGTATGCTCCTTCAAAATGGAAGATCGTTCTAGGCGCTCGTCTTGCGAATTTGAGGAGCGGATATTGCCTGATCCGCTTCACGACGGTCTGAAACAGATCCACTGCCACGGAAATGCTTTTCACCGCGTGCAGGCGCAATCGACAGATAGTGGATGCGTTTTTGTTCGACGCGGGCCCGTGACAGGGAATCCAGGATCACGCCTGCGGTGAAAGACATCATCGCGCCCAGCAACAGGGTCATGGCCAGCATCCAGGTCGGCATGCGGCTGACCAGACCGGTTTCGAAGTATTCTGCCAGCACCGGCACGCTCAGGATCGCGGCGAGACCAAACAGGCCTGCGGACACTGAACTGAAAAACATGAATGGCCGGGTTTCCTTCACCAACATGCCCATCATGCGCAGGATGCGGAATCCGTCACGAAATGTGGACAGTTTGCTTTCGGAGCCTTCGACGCGGCGGCCATAATCGAATTCGATCTCGGACACGGGCAGACGCAGGGTCGAGGCGTGGACCGACATTTCGGTTTCGATTTCAAATCCTGGTGACGAGGCGGGAAAGCTCTTGGCGAAGCGACGCGTAAAGGCGCGATACCCGGAGAAAATATCTGTGAAATCGCTGCCGAACAGGGCGCGATAGATCATGTTGAACAGGCGGTTGCCGAAAGCGTGGCCATTGCGACCTGCATCCTCGGTAACGTTTCGGCGCGTGCCCACCACCATGTCTGCTCGGTCTGCCAGCAGCGTATCGATCATGCGCGGCGCGGCGGTCGGATCATACGTCCCGTCGCCATCGGCCATCACATAAACATCGGCTTCAATGTCCGCGAACATCTGGCGCACGACATTGCCTTTGCCCTGTCGGCGCGACGGTACGACGGTGGCGCCTGCAAAGGCGGCCTGGGCTGACGTGTCGTCGCTGGAATTGTTGTCATAGACGTAGATGCGGGCGGCTGGCAGGGCCTTGCGAAACCCGATGACCACGGACGCGATTGATTTGCCTTCATTGTAGCAAGGCAACAGGACGGCGATATTCAATCGGGCAACATCTTCTTCAGTCATGGGTTTTCAGCGCCTCCCTCTTTAGGGTTTCCTACACCCCCACTGGTTAAGTTTGCCTTTCGGGAGTGGAAGGCTTGGTTGCCTGCAGAGTGGGAAAGGGAGGTCGTGCAAACTCGGTTCGACGCCAAAATCGCTGTGTTGTTTGTGGTCGTGCCGGTCTGGCTGGTCGCATCTGCCGCCCTCCAGGGAACGCTTGGATCGATCGGGCCTGATGGCGACGACGTGATGCGGCTGGTCCAGATCAAGGATCTGCTGAACGGCCAGGACTGGTTCGATCTCCATCAATACCGGATGGGTCCAGACGGCGGCACGGCGATGCATTGGTCGCGACTGGTCGATCTTCCCATCCTCGCGCTTTTCAGCCTGTTTGACCTGTTCCTGCCTTCCGAAACGGCGCTTGTCTGGGCTTATTCGGCATGGCCACCTCTCAGTGTACTCATCGTGCTCGGCGGTCTCTATGTGGGCGCCCGCCAAGTCGGCGGCCGGGCAGGGGCCTTGGCCTGTCTCGTGCTCAGTATTTTTGTCTACTCCGCTCATTATCGTTTCCGACCGGGAGCAATTGATCATCACAATCTCCAATTGGCGCTTATGGCGGTGGCGATGGGGCTTGCGCTTGATCCACAGCGTCGGGCCAGCAGAGCGGTCGGCGCAGGTCTCGCTCTGGCAGCGTCCGTTGCCATTGGCGGCGAAGTCTATGTATTCGCAGCCGCGATATGCGCATTCATGGCCCTGGATTGGGCCGTGTCCGGCGCCGCAGCCATGCGCAGCGCAGCCGGGTTTGGGGCGGGCCTTGCCGCCGGATTGGAAATTGCCTTCTTCGCGACGGTCGCGCCGTCTCAATACACTGTCGTGGCGTGCGACGCGCTTTCTGCGGTCAGCTTGTTGGCTGGCATGGCGGGTGGATTTGGTCTGGCCGCCGCCGCATTGCTCATGTCAGGTCGCATATGGTGGCTTCGGCTGGGTACGCTGGCGCTGGTGGGGGCCGCCTGTGCGGGGGCACTGGTTCTGGTTGGCCCGGAATGCTTGTCCAATCCGCTGGATGAGTTGTCTCCGGATGTGAAAACCCTTTGGCTCGACCGTGTGGATGAGGCGCGCCCGATCTTCGCAGAACGATCAGACCTTGTCGCGAAGCTTGGATTTTGCCTTGGCATCACGGTTCTCGCGCTGGGGCTCTGCCTTTACGGCCTGTATCGCCGCCAGCGGATGCGCGCGAATTTCCTGTTTGTGGCGCTGCTCGTCTCGGCAGTGGCGATGACCCTCTACCAGACGCGTTTCTACGTATTCGGCCACCTTTTCGCGGTCATTCCGTTGGGCTTGTGGATCGCAGATGTCTACCGCACCGGCAAGGCGCGCAGCGCGTCCAGCGTTGCCTATATTGGCGCGTTGGCCCTGAGCATACCCTTCCTGTGGGCATTGCCGGGCCTCCTGGTGTCGCCTGCAGTTGAGACAAACAAGACCGGCGACAAGGCCGATTGCCTGCAGGACGGTCTGTTTGCCACCTTGGAGACGCTTCCGAAGGGCCGGGTCCTCGCGCCGGCTGATTTTGGCCCGAACATCCTGAATCGCACCGATCACAATGTCCTGCAAGGCAATTATCATCGCAATCAGGACGGCATCAGTCAGGCCATCGAGCTGTTGCTGTCCCATGCAGGGGAGACGCGCGCGAAGCTATCCCGCAGCAGGATCGACTATATCGTGACCTGCCCGGCGGATGCCGAGACGAAACTGATGACCACGCATGATCAGGACGGATTTGCGGCACGTCTCAAGCGCCAGGAGATCCCGGATTTCCTCGAAAATATCCCGCTCGACACGGGTGCGAAAACGCCAGCGCGTCTCTATCGGGTGCTTGGGGACGGAGCCGTCGACCCGAAAGATGAAGATCTTTCCTAAAGCATCTTTGGCCTTTATTAACGATTGCCGTACGATGCGTTCCGTTGGCGATGCGGGCGGTTGTCTGTGACCGGAAAAAATTCCTTTTAAAACAGCGCAAATATTCACCATGAACGCTGCGTACCACTTATGTGCCGAGCGACTCTTGCATTAAAGCGGCGTTAACGGCAGATGGTGTATGGGGCTGTGTAAAGAATTGCACATGCGTGCCGGGCAAAACCGCTCGGCCGCTCAAGAAAGAGCTCGGGTACGACATGATTGGTAGCCTCCTCGGCATGCTGTCTACGGACATGGCCATTGACCTTGGGACAGCGAACACGCTGGTCTATGTGAAGGGGCAGGGCGTCAAGCTCGATGAACCCTCTGTCGTTGCCTATATGACGCAAGGCGGTCGCAAGATTGTCTATGCGGTCGGCGAGCAAGCCAAGAACATGCTCGGCAAGACTCCGGTAAACATGGAAGCCATTCGCCCGATGCGAGATGGCGTGATTGCTGATTTCGAAGTCGCCGAAGAAATGATCAAGCACTTCATCCGGAAGGTTCACAACCGCCGGGCGTTTGTGTCTCCCCTCATCATCATCTGCGTGCCAAGCTCCGCCACCAGCGTTGAGCGCCGCGCTATCCACCAGTCGGCCCTCGCCGCAGGTGCCCGCGAAGTGCAGCTGATCGAAGAACCAATGGCCGCCGCAATCGGCGCGGGCCTGCCGATTGATGATCCGGCCGGGTCCATGGTCGTGGATATTGGCGGCGGTACGTCTGAAGTGGCGGTCCTGTCGCTGGGCGGCATTGTGTATTCGCGCTCAGTCCGCGTTGGCGGCGACAAGATGGATCAGGCCATCGTCAATTACTTGCGCCGCGAGCAGAAGATCCTGATCGGCGAAATGTCCGCTGAACGGATCAAGAAGGAAATCGGCACGGCCCAGCCGCCGGAGAATGGTACCGGCATGGCCCTGACCGTTCGGGGGCGCGGCACGCTGGATGGCGTTCCGAAGGAGACCGAGATCACCGAAGCGATGATCGCCGAAGCGCTGCGTGAGCCCGTGACGGACATCATTGATGCTGTTAAGATTGCACTCGAAGCCATGCCGCCGGAACTGGCTGCGGATATTGTTGATCGCGGTATCGTTCTGACAGGTGGCGGCGCCCTGTTGCGCAATCTCGACACGGTCATCCGTGAGCAGGCTCAATTGCCGGTCATGATCGCCGACGATCCGCTGAAATGTGTTGTGAATGGCTGCGGGCACGTGCTCGAGAATTTCACGAAGATGCGTACGGTGCTTTCACCCGAAGTCTGATTGAGATGAGCTGACAGGGGTAATTTCGCAAGGGAACTGGCCAATGGCGCGCCTCGGCCGATCAGGATCGAAGAGTCAGAAACGCTCTCCCAAGCGTCTAATCCTCGGTGTGTTCATTTTCGGCGCGATTGCGCTCGTCCTGGCCCAGTCCGCTCCGCAAATTCGCACGCTTTTCAATCCCGTTCGCACGACCGTTGGTGACCAGCTAGGCGGCAATGAGGGTTTCAATGCCTGGGCATGGGTGACCGGCCAGGCCAAGCGCGAGCGACGAATCAAGGAACTCGAAGCCGAAGTGCGAAATCTCTCGCGCTACAAGGCCGCCGCCATTTCAATGGCCGAGCGCCTCGAAGCCTATGAGGAAATCCTCAACCTGATGGGCGAGCCACCGGCACGGGGCGTGACTGCGCGGGTGACCGCAGAGAATGACGGACCGTTCGCGCAGACCATTCTGGCCAATGCGGGCCGTGCGCAGGGCGTCGAGCCCGGCGCGGTAGCCCTGAACGAGGGGGGGCTGGTCGGCCGCGTCATTCAACTCGGCGAGTACTCTTCTCGCATCCTCCTGATCACCGACTTCAACAGCCGTGTCCCTGTCATGGGCGAAGTCAGTGGCGTGCGGGCCATTCTCTATGGTGGCCGCGATGGCCTCGGCAGCCTGACAGATTTGCCGGAGCGCGATGATTTTGTCGAAGGCGAACGTATCCTGACCTCCGCCGAGGGTGGCGCTTTCCCGCGGGGGCTGATCGTGGGTGAGGTTCGCAAGGTTGGTGACGACTGGCGGGTCAAATTCTCGATGGCAGAGCGTGATGGCGGCTATGTCCAGATGATCCCGGCCCCAGAGATACGCAAGCCAATGGAGCTTGAGGTGGAAGAGCCCACCATTGCTGCAAGCCCGGCACAGGGGGCGCGCCAATAGGATGTCGCGCTCTGCTCCCCGCAACAAGAAAAGCCTGTGGTCGCAGACCGGCCCGACGCCCCGTCTCCTGTTCGGGGCGTTTGCCATTGCGGCCATCGGATTGCTGGGCCTGACACCGCGCGAAATCTTCGGCTTCTCGATTGCCTGGCCCTATGCTGCGTTGTGGGGCGCCGTCGGCTGGGGCAGGGTGGGCCTGTCGCTGCGTCCCATGATCCTGCTGATTATTTTCGGCCTCGTGCAGGATGTAACATTCCACGCGCCGCTCGGATGTTTTGTCATCGTCAACCTGCTCGCCTACGGTGCCAGCACCGCAATTGCTGATATGTTCGATGTCATGAACGAACCTCTTGTCGCGATCATGTCACCCGTCCTGCTGTTCTCCGGGGCCTTTCTCATCCTGTGGCTCATGGCGTCGACGCTGGAAGACCATCCCGTCCGCGTGGTGCCGCTGTTTGCGTCCTTGCTTACAACCGGGCTCGCCTATGCCGTGCTCCAGAAAATGTTCGACCTTGGCCGCAGGCCGGGTGAACTTGCGGGGCAGGCCGGATGAGCAAGAAGACTGCCGATCTCGATTTTGCGTTTACACGCCGTACCGCAATTGCCGGGGCTGCAGGCGGCCTCGTATGGGCCGGCCTGATTGCGCGTCTGTTCCAGCTGCAGATCCTCGATCAGGAACGCTATCAGGCACAGGCCGAGGCCAACCATATCAAGCTGCAACTCGCCCCGCCGCAGCGCGGGCGTATCCTTGATCGGTTTGGACGGCCGCTGGCCTCGCACCGCCGAGCGGGCCGCATCTCGATCACACCGGAACAGACTGATAATCCAGAGCATACGCTCGCGCAGATCGCCGCGCTGATTGAGCTGCCGGATGAGCGGCTCGAACGCATAGCCAACGAGATCCGCCTCAGCCGTCGCCGCAATGCCGGTTTCGTACCCGTCACGGTCGCGCACGAGCTGACCTATGAAGACTTTGCGCGCATGAACGTGCATGCGGCGGAGATGCCCGGTGTGAATGTCGAAATGGCGCTAACGCGGTCCTATCCGCGCGGACGCGATTTCGCGCATGTGCTCGGCTATGTCGCACGCGCCAGCCAGGATGATCTCGTTCGGCTGACTGACGACATGACGGACAAGGAAGCCGAGACACTGAAGACCATGTTCCGGCATCCGGACATGCGGACAGGTCGTCAGGGCATGGAGCGCTTTGCTGAAGAATGGCTGCGCGGCAAGCCTGGCTACCGCAAGCTGGTGACCAATGCGCATGGCCGCGTGATTGAGGAAATTCCGGACGAGCGGCTTGCGCCAACGCCCGGAAAGGACCTGTTCGTCACCATCGACTCAGACCTGCAACGTGTCGCGATTGAACGCTTCGAGGGCGAAAGCGGTGCGGCCGTTGTCATGGATGTCGAGAGCGGCGACGTGCTGGCCATGGTCTCCACGCCTGCCTTTGATCCGAATGATTTCGTAAATGGCATCTCGACCGCCAATTATTCCGAACTGCGCGACGATACACGCTCACCGCTCTATCCGCGTGCGCATGGCGGTGTCTACCCGCCGGGATCGACGTTCAAAATGGTCGTCGCGACGGCCGCGCTGGAAGCTGGCGCGATCAAGCCGACCGACCGGGTCCATTGCAATGGCTATTACCATTTCGGCAACCGGACCTGGCATTGCTGGAAAAAGGGCGGGCACGGCTCAGTGAATTTGCACACGGGCATCAAGGGCTCGTGCGATGTCTATTTCTACGAGATCGCCCGACGTACAGGCGTCGACAAGATTGCCGAAACCGCGCGCAAGTTCGGCTTTGGTCAGGACTGGGTGCTGGGTATGACGGGCGGCCGGGGCGGCCTTGTTCCGGATCGCGAGTGGAAGCAACGCGTCCGCAAGGAAAACTGGTATGAAGGCGAGACACTGAATTTTGGCATCGGTCAGGGCCAGCTTGGCACCACGCCATTGCAACTTGCGCTGATGACGGCGCGGATCGCGACCGAGGGCAAACCGTTTAAGCCGCGAATGATTGGCATTGGCCCGCAGTCGCAGGATGATCATACGCTGGATGCGCCGCTCGACCCGGAAGTCATGAAGCTGATGAAGGCAGGCATGTATGGCGTGACCTCCGAAGGTGGAGGCACGGCCTATCGATCCGGTGACCTTGGCCTTGGCGGCCCGCGCCTCGCCGGCAAGACGGGCACGGCGCAGGTGCGCCGTATTACCCGAGAAGAGCGCCTCAGTGGCGTGCGCTCGGGCAGCGAGATTGCCCGCGAGCTGCGTGACCACGCCTTGTTTGTGGCCTATGCCCCGGCGGACAATCCCAAATACGCGATTTCCGTCGTCGTCGAGCATGGGGAAGGGGGCTCGCGTACGGCTGCGCCCGTTGCGCGCGACATTCTGCATTTCGCGCTCAAGACAGATAGCCGCCGCAAACCGTCCTATTCGCAAAGCGCGTCGCTGCCGACCTCCATGACCGATGCGGGAGAGCCAACATGAACCGCGAAGGGTTTACCGGCTTCTCGCGCGGCGAAGCGCGGACGCGCACGGCAACCTCTCTCAATTTCGACAATCAGGGGCCGCTGAACAAGCTGATGCGACTGCCCTGGGGCTTTATCCTGCTGATTGCGGCGATGGCGCTGACAGGCATCGCGATGCTGTATTCTTCAGCGCACACCAATCCTGCCGAAGCGCATCTCTGGAAGTTGCAACTGGTGCGTTTCGTTGTCTGCTTCTTCATGATGATCGGGCTGGCCATGTTGCCGCTGTCCTGGTGGATGCGGTTGGCCTTTCCTGCCTATGTCGGCACGATTGTTCTGCTCATCCTTGTGGAAGTCATGGGCGTTACGGGCGGCGGCGCGCAACGTTGGCTGCAGATCGGACCGGTTGCCGTACAGCCTTCGGAATTTGCCAAACTTGCCGTCACAATGGCGCTCGCGCGTTATTACCAGATGGTGCTGCAGCCCCAGACCGGTCGCGTCATGGTGCATCTGGGCGCGTTGGCGATCATCCTCCTGCCAGCGGCGCTGATTTTCAAACAGCCCGATTTCGGCACGACGTTGGCTCTGGTCGCGTCAGGTGGCGTGGTTATCTTCCTGGCGGGCCTGTCAGTTCGCGTGATTGGGACTGCCATCATCGGCGGTGTCGCCTCGGTCTGGCCGGTCTATCAGTTCGTGCTGGCACCCTATCAACGCGAGCGCGTCGACACGTTCCTCGCACAATTGTTTGGCGGCGCGACCAATGCACTGGGCGAAAGCTATCAAATCGAACAAGGCAAGATCGCCATCGGCGCTGGCGGCCTGAACGGACGTGGCTTCCTGCAGGGCATCCAGTCTCAACAAGACTATGTGCCTGAACAACATACCGACTTCATTCTCACTGTGATCGCAGAAGAGTTTGGCTTCCTTGGTTCGACCGCGCTGCTTGTCGGCTTTGCGGTGCTGCTGGGGTGGTCGCTCTATAGTGCGGCGCGCTCGGTCAGTTGGTTCGGCCGTCTCGCATCTGCGGGAGCCGTCGCAACCGTAGGCTTTTACATCGTGTTCAATGTGGGCATGGTGTTGGGCTTGTTGCCGGTGGTTGGAATGCCCTTGCCATTGATCTCGTATGGCGGCACAGCCATGCTGACGACCATGGCGTGCTTCGGGCTCATCATCGCGGCGCACATGCACCGTGATGAGAAACTGACAGCCCGAGGTCTATTTTAGCACTAAAACATAACAGTCGTTGATTTTTGTTTCGCCGAAGATAGGTTCGCGCAAAACTTGTACCCGGGGAGAGGGCGTATGGCAGGAGAAATTGGCCGCAAGACGGACCATTGGGGTTCGCGCTTCGGTTTCATCATGGCCGCGGTCGGCTCGTCCGTTGGCCTCGGAAATTTCTGGCGTTTTCCATTCACCGCGGGGGAGAATGGCGGCGGCGCCTTCATCATCATCTATCTGTTTTGCGTCCTGTTCCTCGGCCTGACCGTGCTGATGGCGGAATATGCGCTCGGACGGAAGTCGGGCATGTCGGCCATTGAAGGCATCCACTCTCTGGCGAGAGCCGAGAACAAGAGTGAGAATTGGCAGGTCGTTGGCTGGATCGGATCGCTCGGCGCCTTCTTTATCCTGACCTTCTACATCGTTATTTCAGCCTGGGTGCTTGCCTTCATCCCGCAGGCATTTGGGGGCACCTTCAATGGCTTTGCCGCCGAGGCCGCCCGCCTGACGGCGGAGACTGGCACTACTGTTTCAATTGCGGATGTGTCGGCTAGCAATTTCGGTGAAACGATCAGCAACAAGTACGTGATTGGTGGCCTGCTTGCTTCCTTCCTGCTGACAAATGTTTTTGTGGTGGCGCGCGGCGTAAAAGGCGGCATCGAGAAAGCTGCAACCGTGCTGATGCCTGCCTTCTTCATCCTGCTGATCGGGATCGTCGGTTTTGCGTTGGTTGAAGGCGATGCGGGCGCAGCCGCCGATTTCCTGCTGACCCCTGACTTCAGTGAAGTGACCATGGGTACGTTCCTTGAAGCGGTCGGCCAGGCCTTCTTCTCGCTGTCAGTCGGCTCCTGTCTGATGATTACTTATGGCGCCTATCTCAGCCGCGATACAAACATTCCGCGTGCTTCGGCGATCGTGGCCAGCGCGGATACGATGGTGGCACTGATTGCGGGCTTCGCGATCTTCCCGATTGTCTTCGCATTTGGCGCAGACCCTGCGGGCGGTCCCGGCCTGTTCTTTGTGTCCATGCCGATTGCATTCAGTCAGATGGGCGCACTGGGCGTCTGGGTTGGTGGCGCCTTCTTCCTGCTCGCTCTGTTTGCGGCGTTCACGTCATCCATCTCCTTGATGGAAGTTGGCGTGGCATGGTTGGAAGAACGTGAAGGAGTCACGCGCCCGGGCGCGGCTATGGGCATCGGTTTCATGCTGTTCATGATCGGCATGGGCTATGTCTATTCCACCGACTTCATCGACTTTGCAGACATTATCACCGGCAACATCATGCTGCCGCTCTGCGCGCTGCTGTTGGCTGTGTTTGCGGGCTGGATTGTCAGTCGCGAGATGCTGACGACCGAGTTGGGCGAAGGTACGATCATGAACCTCTGGCGCTTCATGTGTCGCTGGATCGTGCCGCCGGCGCTGGCCTTCATTCTGGTGCTGGGCACGCTGACCAAGCTTGGCGTGATCTAGACGACGCGCCAAGCATGTGAAGTCATCGGATTGAGGGGGCGGTTATCCGCCCCCTTTTTCATGCAACCATTTCAGTTCTTGCCGGACCAATCCGGCAGCGGTGCGGGCATGGCATTCTGCCCCTGTCTCCAGCTGTGATGCTCAGCGCGGTTGGTGGGGGTTGCGGTCGCCCATGGCCGCCGCTCCAGCGGCGGAAGGTATGAGGGTCGCGCCCTGATACTTCCCCAATACCCAAGACTGCGTGGCCTGAAATATCTTCCGCCCGCTACATTTATCGAAAAACCCGGAAGGCGATGCCTGTCCGGCCATTGGCGCTAGGACTTCAGTTGGCCTGCATACATGTCGGCCAAGTCATCCGTGGCCTGAATGAGCTTGTCGACAATACCTGGCTCCATCGAGGAATGACCGGCATCGGGTATGATATGGAGATCAGCTTTCGGCCATGCCTTGGACAGCGCCCATGCGGTCGACAGTGGCGTAACCACATCGTATCGCCCATGTACGATCGTGCCTGGAATGTCCTTCAGCTTGGTCTCGGCCTCGTCCAGCAACCAGCTATCATTCGCGAAGAAACCACGATTGACAAAATAGTGGCATTCGATGCGCGCGAACGCGTCGACGAAATCATCTTCATTGAAGCGGGCAGGGGTCGTGGTCGGACCCTTGATGGACAGGGTCTCGCCCTCCCAGCGCGACCATGCGCGCGCGGCTTCCACGCGAACCTGCCGGTCTTCACCTGTCAGGCGGCGATGGAAGGCCATCAGCAGGTCGTCGCGCTCGTCTTCCGGGATCGGCTTGATGTACCGGTCATAAGCATCCGGGAACAGACGGCTGGCGCCGGATTGGTAGAACCACTGGATCTCCGCCTTCGAGACCAGGAAGATGCCGCGCAGGACAAGGCCCAGCGTGCGGTCGGGATGTGTGACGCCATAGGCCAGCGAAAGGGTCGACCCCCACGAGCCGCCAAAGACGACCCATTTGTCGATCCCGAGCATGTCGCGAATCGACTCCATGTCGTCGATCAGGTCCCAGGTCGTGTTTTCGCGCAATTCCGAGTGCGGGGTGGAGCGGCCACAGCCGCGCTGGTCGAACAGAATGATGCGATATTTGCCCGGATCGAAGAAACGCCTCATTTCTGGGCTAGAGCCGCCTCCGGGGCCTCCATGGACGGCAATGACGGGAATCCCGCTCGGATTCCCCGATTCTTCCCAGTAAATCTCGTGGATTTCACTGACTCGCAGCCGTCCAGAGCGTCTGGATTCCAGTCTCGGGAACAAAATGCGGCGGTTTGGGCGTCTGTTCATGCAGTCTTCACCTATTTTCAGTCAAATTCACAGCCATTACTGGACTTGGTCCAATTGCGTCCGTAAACATTATTACAGGTGTGGTCCCAATCAGGTGTGCAGGTGGCTGTCAAATGCGTAGTATAGTTCTGGGTGCATCCCTATGCCTTTTGGCGGGGTGCGCAACCGTCTCGATGGTACCCGGTGAGGCGTCGGTGGAAACCAGCCTTACGCAGTCCCAATCTGCCTTGCGCAAAGTATCAGCCGACTATTGTGCGGACGCTGTGAAGAATGGCTGGATCGAAGCGACAGGCGGCCTTGCCGCATTTGCGTCCACGCTGATCAACGGAAAATCCGATAGTGACGATAGCCGGGACTATGCGTCCCGCATCGGAGCGAAGTCTGATGCCCCCTCGCTTGTACTGGCCCGCATCGTGTCGGACGCACAGGCCGCTCGCACCGGTCTGGCAGATGTCAGCCGCGAAGCCCGCGATGTGCTGCAGTCCGGCAAGGAAGATACCGCCAGCCGCGCTGACGTGATGAGCTATGAGCGGGCACTTGTTCGCGCGCAGATGGCCTATCGCAATTTCCAGGGTGCCATGGGTGAAGTGACTTCACGCCCTGACATGGACATGGATGTGGCGCCGGTTGACCGTGAGCTCAAATCCTTCGCCGATACGATTGATGATGCGCGTGAGACGGCTGATGGTCTGGCCGACAAGTACGCCTCGCTGAGCCGGTCGACGAGCTAGGCTTTCCGCGCGCCCCACGCGCAGCACGCCCATCCCACCAGATATGATATGCCGCCGATCGGGGTGATCGCACCGAACCAGCGCGGCGCGCCGAGCGCCATCGCATAGAGCGAGCCGGCGAACACAATTGTCCCGAATACGAACGCCCAGCCGGCTTTGCGCACAAGGCCCGTCTTCGCATGGAGCGAGATGGCGAGCGCCGCGGCCGCGTGGGGCAGGGCATAGAGCGTGGCGGTGTGCCACCAGTCGAGCCCTTCAGGGGTCAGCTGGTCGTCCAGCGCATGGGCGCCAAATGCGCCCAAGGCGACGGCAAGAAAGCCCGTGAGGGCCGCGAAGATGCCCAACCGGTTCATGCCATGCCACTCGGCTGGCGCGGGATGGCATAGGTGACGACGGCATGGCTGGAGGGCTTTTCAGCGCCCTCGATCCGCACATCGACATCCATGACCGCCAGTGCCTGTCCGATCTTCATGATGCGCGCATCGGCGACCACGACGTCTCCGATACAGGGACGCAGGAAATTGATGCTGAGATTGCTGGTCACCGTCATCGGCTCATGTCCTGTCTTCGTCATCACCGCCATGTAGGCTGCGGAGTCGACCAGAGCCATTTGAGTGGGTCCGGAAATATAGCCACCAGGGCGAAGGTGTGAGGAGTCGGCAACAAGTCGCATCACAGCGCGACCGTCTTCCATCAGAACCACTTCGCTGCGATTGTCCTGCGTCTCGAATGCCCCTTTGAGAAATGCGTTGGCTTCTTCAGCCGTCATCTTGGTCATCTAAATGGAGCCTCCCTTGGCGTCACGTCTTGAACCGCGTGTCTCTGTCGTTCACCCTACTTGCGGGACGTTGCCCGCCAAGAGGTAACGCGAAGGAAGGAAATGACATGCTGACCGCCGGAGACGAATATCCGATTCACCAGACGCCAGAGCCCATCGCCTTTTCCGGCTCAGACCGGAATTTCTATGACCGGTTCTTTTTCAATGGCTATTCCGCCGATGGCGAGACCTTCTTCGCGGCGGCGATGGGCATTTATCCGCATCTGAACATTATCGACGCGGCGGTCTCGGTCCTGCGCGGTGGTAAGCAGCATTCGGTTTTCTTCTCCCGACCCCTCAATATGGAGCGGATGAACACATATGTTGGTGGCTTCTCGGTCGAGGTCGTCGAGCCACTGAAGCGCATCCGATTGAAAGTTGAAGAGACCGAAGGCATCGCGCTGGATGTGGAGTTCGAGGGCAGGGCCTTTCCGATCGAAGAACCTCGCTTCACACGTCGGCAGGGGCCGCGCATGCTGATGGATGTTACCCGCATGACTCAGAATGGGCGATGGTCCGGCAAGTTGCGCCTCGATGGACAGGAAATCACCGTGTCGCCAGACAGCTGGACGGGCACGCGTGACCGCAGCTGGGGCGTGCGCCCGATCGGCGCGCAGGATACCCAGCCGCTGATCCCGCCATTGCCGCCGCAATTCTACTGGATCTGGACGCCGACGAATTTCCCCAACCTCTCAATGTTCTATCATGTGAACCATGATGAGGCGGGTGAGGCATGGAACACCCGCGCCGTGCTGGCGATGGATGGCGCCGGACAGGGCGAATTGCTCCATCTCGACAAGCCGCACATGGACATCAATTACACGCCGGGCACACGGCGGATGAAGTCGGCCAAGCTGCATCTCGAGGACGGACAGGGAAATTCGCATTCGGTGAGTTTCGATCCGTTCGGAACCTTCCTGATGAAGGGCATCGGCTATGGCCATCCTGAGCGCAAGCATGGCTCCTATCATGGTGACCAGTTGTCGGTTCTCCGCGAGGATTACGAGCCTGAGAAGATGTCTTGGCAACAGCCTGAAAATCTCCACATCCAGGCCATCGCCCGCGCGCGGCATGAAGGGCCGAACGGCTTGTCGTCCGAAGGCATCGGCGCCTTCGAACAATTGTTCATGGGGCCTCACGCCCCCAGCGGTTTCAGGGATATTCTCGACGGGGCGGCCTAGCCCCAGAGTGCTGATGTTGGTGGGCTGACCATGCCGTCCGAATAGGTCAGGCCATGCGCGATGTCTTCGGACAACCAGAGCGGGCCGTCCAGGTCTGCCGCGTCAGCGAGGTCGGCCAGTAGAACGGCGGGCGCCATCGACAATGATCCGCCCACCATGCATCCGAGCAGGACACCAAGTCCGCTTTCGCGTGCGGCGCGGACCGTGCGAATAGCTTCTGTAAGCCCGCCGGTCTTGTCGAGCTTCACGTTGACCGCATCGTAGCGGCGGGCGAGTTCCTGGATCTCGGCGCTCGTATGGGCGCTTTCGTCTGCGCATACGGATACTGCGCCGGGCCTCCTTAGCAAGGCCTCGTCTTTGCCAGCCGGAAAGGGTTGTTCGATCAGGACCACGCCCAGGTCTGCGGCACGCTTTACGATGGCAGGGAATTGTTCTGGCAGCAGACCTTCATTGCCATCCACGATCAAGCGGGCATCGGGACGGGCCGCATGAACTGCTTCGATCCGTTCAAGGTCTTCCGGTCCGCCCAGTTTCAGCTTCAGCAAACGGCTGGGCGTTGAGCGCGCGGCCTCGGCCATTGCGTCCGCCGTGTCGAGGCTGACCGTAACCGCAGTCTCAATCGGCTTGGGTTCGGGAAGGCCCGCCAGTTTCCAGACCGGCGTGCCGGTCAGTTTGGCTTCCAGATCCCACAAGGCGCAGTCGACGGCGCACCGGGCAGCGCCGGCGGGCATGGCGGTCTGCAAGGCCTCCCGGCTCAGACCGCCTTCGATCTGAGCCCTAAGCGCTTCGATGGCCGCATGTACCCCGGTCTGTGTTTCGCCATAGCGCGGGTAGGGCACGCATTCACCCTGTCCGACCGCCTCGCCCTCGCGGATGGTGACCCGAATTGTATCCGCGCTGGTCTTGGCGCCGCGTGAAATGGTAAACGCCGTCTTCAGGGGTGAAGAAACATCAGTAATTTCAAGTGTTCGCTGGCCCATGTATGGTCCCAATAGGTGAAATTTGAACAATCATGCTTTTCAGGTCTTAAGCATGTTTGGATAGGGTGGTCAGGTAGAAAAGCAATTGAATGGCGAACCCTAGCATCCCCGAATTCGCGCTGGAAACCAGCGGCGAACAGACCGTCCTCCGTGTCTCGGGGGACTGGACCGTGCGCACGGTTCAAGCCGTGGACGACGGTTTGCGCGATTTGGAGGCCCATGAGGGCGCGCTCGTGTTGGACGCTGCGGCGCTCGGCAAGCTCGACACCGCCGGCGCCTTTGTCATTGACCGCACGCTGCGACAATTGTCAGAAGCGCCTGCCCGAATCGAAGGCAACCATCCCAACGCCGAAAACCTGATCGGCCAGGTGCATGCCGTGACCGATGTGGAAGAGCCCAAGCGACCGCCGCATGGCGGACTGGTTGATATGCTTGAGCGGACCGGCCGCGGTTTCATGAACATGCTGGGCGAAGCCAAGGACACGCTGGCCTTTCTCGGCGAGACGCTGGTGACGACATTTCGGCTCGTCCTGACACCCTGGAAGTTGCGCTGGACCTCAATTGTCTCTGTGCTCGAAGAGGCCGGTCTCGATGCGATGCCAATCATCGCGTTTCTCTCTTTCTTTGTCGGTATGGTGGTGGCCTTTATTGGCGCGACAACCCTGCGCGACCTGGGCTCTGAAATCTTTGTGGTCGAACTGATCGGTTTTGCCATGCTGCGAGAGCTTGGGGTCATCATGACCGGCATCGTTTTGGCGGGGCGGACCAACTCCTCGTTCACGGCGCAAATCGGCACGATGAAGATGCGCCAGGAAATCGACGCCATGCAGACACTCGGCCTGAAGCCGATGGATGTGCTGGTCGCGCCGCGTATCATTGCAATGGTTGTGGCCACGCCGGTACTCGCCTTTGTGGGCACGCTTGCAGGCATTGCAGGCGGCGTCATCGTTGGCTGGCTGGCACTGGACATCAATCCGGCACTCTTCCTCGACCGTCTTCAGTCGAACGTGCCGTTGGACCAGTTCTGGGTTGGCATGTCCAAGGCTCCGGTGTTTGGGTTCGTGGTGGCGCTTATTGCCTGCCGTCAGGGCCTGAATGTGGGTGGCAGCGTCCAGTCGCTTGGCAGCAAGACAACCACATCGGTTGTGCAGGCCATCTTCTCGATCATCGTGATCGATGCCCTGTTCGCCATCTTCTATATGGAGATGGGCATTTGACCGACGAAATCATCATCCGCGTGCGTGACCTGAAGACCGCCTATGGGTCTCATGTCGTACATGAGCATCTTGATCTTGATATTCGTCGCGGCGAGATCATCGGCGTCATCGGCCCATCGGGTTGTGGCAAGTCTGTGCTTTTGCGCGCGATCACTGGCCTGAAGGAACCTTCGGCGGGCAGTATCGAAGTGTTCGGCAAGCGATTGGAGACACTCGACCCGGACGAGCGCGCCGCCGTGGAGCGCAGCTGGGGCGTCATGTTCCAGGACGGCGCACTGTTCTCGAACCTCACCGTGCGCGAGAATGTCATGGTGCCCATGAAAGAGCACACCGACCTCTCGCCGCAGCTATGCCGCGAACTGGCTGACATGAAAATTCTGATGGCGGGCCTGCATGGGGATGCCGGTCCAAAGTTCCCGTCCGATCTGTCAGGTGGCATGCGCAAGCGCGCGGCCCTTGCGCGGGCCTTGGCACTCGACCCGGAACTCCTGTTTCTGGATGAACCTACCGCCGGGCTCGACCCGATCACAGCAGCCAATTTCGATGCGCTGATCCGACAGCTGCAACGCGCATTGGGCCTGACGGTCTTCCTTGTGACGCATGATGTGGATACGCTGCAGGCAACTTGTGACCGGATTGCCGTGTTGGGCGAGAAACGCGTGCTGGCAGTCGGCACAATTGATGAATTACGGGCCTTCGATCATCCGTGGGTCCAGGAATATTTCGGAGGTCCGCGTGGGCGGGCCGCGACGGGACACTAGAAGAGGACCCGGAGACGATGGAAACGCGAGCGAATTACGCCCTGATCGGAGCATTCGTCCTGATCGCCACGATGGCCGTGGCGGTATTCACGCTGTGGCTGGGCCAGTCCCAGTTCCGGCAGGATTTTGAAGCCTATGATATTGTCTTCGAGGGACCGGTCTCGTTGGAGCAGGGGGCTTCGGTGCGCTATATCGGCATCAAGGTGGGTGAGGTCTCCTGGGTGCGGATCGACCGGGGGGATCAGTCCAAGGTACGGGCCCGGATACGTGTGGACGCGGAAACCCCTGTGAAAGTGGATTCTACGGCCTCTATCCAGCTGGCCGGCATTACGGGCATCACATTTGTTCAGATCACGGCAGGGTCACCCAAGGCAGCGCCCCTGCGTGCGCGGCCGGGTCAGCCCGTGCCCGTCATCAAGGCCGAGCGGACACAACTCGACGAAATTTTTGCCGGTGGCGCCGAAGTGCTCGGCAAGGCCAACCGGACCATTGAGCGGGTGAACCTGATCCTCACGGATGAGAACATTGAGTCCCTGTCAGCCACGATCCGCAACATCGAAACACTCAGCGGGCAACTCGCCGCCTCCGATGGCACGATGGCGCAAGCGACCCAGACGCTGAAAGATGTGTCGGCGGCGAGCGCGCGCTTTGAAGCGGCCTCTGCGTCGTTGGAATCCTTCGGGACGAATGCAGACAGTCAGATGACCGAGTTCGGCTCGCAGGCCAATGCGCTGGTCGCCGAAATCCGCGAAGTGGCTGCCAGTGCGAACAAGACGGTGGAGCAGAGCAATCTCGCGGTACTTGCGGCGACAGACGCCATCGAAGGCCCGGCCACAGGCGCGCTGGTCGACGCGCGTCTTGCCAGCCGAGATTTGCGCCTGTTGATCAACCGCCTCGACCGGGTCGCGCGTGAATTGGAACAAAACCCCCAGGGCTTCGTGGTCGGTGACCCGGCCCCATATGAGGAGAGCCGCTAGATGATCCGTGTTCTTATGACTGGCCTTGCGGCCTGCAGCCTCGCAGCATGTGTGTCTGTCTTGCCAGAGCCAAAGGTGCCACAGGGCCTCTATCGCTTTGCACCGATGGAAACAACCTACGATTTGGATGCGTCTGTTCTCATTCGTGAGCCGGATGCGTCACGCCTCGTAGCCGGTCGGGCGATTGCGGCGGAAGACTCCAGTGGTGCGCTACGTTTGGTGCCGAACGTGGAATGGACGGATTCGTCGACACGCCTGATGCAGATGGCGATGCTGGACGCGTTGCAGGGGCAGGGCGCAGGCAAGGCGATTGCGCCCGAGACGGGAGCTTCAGCGCCCTATGAGCTTTCCTGGCAAGTGACGGATTTCACCTTGTCCGGCACGACCGGACGGTGCCGCGTGCGCGCGACGCTCATGGACGGTGGATCGCGAGATGTGCTGGACCAGATCGTGGTCTCGAATTCTGCCAGTGCCAATGGCGGGTCCAATGCAGACCGTGCCAAGGCGCTGGGCGAAGCAGGCCGGGCCTGCGTGAACGATGTGGCGGCCTTCGTCAGCCAGTACATCAACGTTCACGCAGACGCGCCTGAGGCTTGATCTAGCCGCTTTTCATCTGGTCGAACGCAATGTCCTTGTCCACGCGGACATCCTGGGGCAGGCCCAGAACGCGTTCGGCGATGATGTTTTTCAGGATCTCATCCGTGCCGCCTGCAATGCGCAGGCCCGGGGCCCACATGAAGCTCTGCTGGAAGATGGCATCGGCTGGCATGCGATCTGAATCCGTCAGGATGCCGTAATGGTCCTGCATCTCGATGGCCGAGTTACAAATGTCCTGAAGGTGGTTGGCGGTGATGATCTTGCCGATCGAGTTTTCCGGTCCCGGTGTCTGGCCGCGTGATAGGGCCGTCTGCGTGCGGAACTTGGTCAGCTTGTAGCCTTGCGCGGCAACATACCAGTCGGCCAGTTTCTCGCGGAAAGCCTGATCAGACATGGTGCCGGCTTCCTTGGCATAGGCCATGATCTCCGCCCAGTCCGGGCCAGGGGAACCGCCCACGGCAAGGCGCTCGTTCATCAGTGTGACGATGGCCACTTTCCAGCCCTGACCGACTTCGCCGAGACGGTCGGAATCCTTGATGCGGACATCCGTGAAGTAGACTTCGTTAAACTCGCGACCACCAGATGCCTGGTGGATCGGGCGCACTTCGACGCCAGCCTGTTTCATGTCCACGATGAACATGGTCAGGCCCTTGTGCTTCGGCACGCTCGGGTCGGTCCGGGTCAGCAGGATGCCGTAATCGGAATAGTGTGCGCCGGAGGTCCAGACCTTCTGGCCGTTGATGACCCATTCGTCGCCATCCTTGACGGCGCGGGTCTTCAGGCCCGCAACGTCAGACCCGGCGGAAGGCTCGGAAAAGAGCTGGCACCAGATTTCCTCGCCCTTCATTGCCTTGCCGACATAGCGCTTCTTGTGCTCGTCGGAGCCGAACGCGATGACGGTCGGGATGCACATCCCGAGGCCGATGGTGAAGGGGCCGGTCGGCGCGTCGAACTTGCCTTCTTCCTGGTTCCAGATGACCTGCTGCATCGGCGTGCCGCCGCGCCCGCCGATCTCTTTCGGCCAGGTGATCTGGGCATAACCGCCTTCGGATTTTGTCTTCTGCCATTGCTTGGCAAGTTTCATGAATTCGCTGCCATCCACGCGCTGGCGCAGCGGCTTGTCGCCCTTGGGCTCGAGGTGCTTGCCGAGGAAAGCGCGAGCTTCGGCGCGGAATTCGGCTTCTTCTTTGGTGTCATTGAAGTCCATGAGTCATTCCTCCTTAGGCGGCATTCTTGTTTTCAAGGGTGCGGACGAGTTTTTCTTTCCACACTTTGGGCGCTCCGGCCTGAACGGCCAGCAGCTTGGCGCGGCGATAGAAGAGGTGGCAGTCCACCTCCCATGTAAAGCCCATGCCGCCATGGGTCTGGATGTTTTCCTTGGACGCGAACCAGAAGGCTTCGCATGCCGCAATGCGCGCCGCGGCGGCGGCTTCCGGCAGTTCGGCGGCACCCGTCGAGACGGCCCATGCGCCGTAGAAGCAGTTCGAGCGAGCAACCTCGTTCTTCACATACATTTCAGCGAGCTTGTGTTTGATCGCCTGATTGCCACCAATGGGGCGTCCAAAGGCGTAGCGTTCCTTGGCATAGTCGGTTGCCATTTCGAGGGCGCGGGAGGCGCCGCCCAGCTGTTCGAAGGCGAGCAGGACAGCCGCATGATCCAGGACCTGGTCATTCAGCATTTCGCCGTCGCCCGCGTTTCCAAGACGCGTGGCCGGTGCCTTGTCGAAGACGATCTCGGCATGGCTGCGGGTTGGGTCCAGTGTCTGGAGCGTCTTGCGGGTCACGCCTTCGCCGGTCAGGTCGACGAGGACCAGGCTCGCGCCGGAGCCTTCCTTGGCCAGCACAACGGCGTGCGTTGCGATATCGCCATCGGTGACCGGGACCTTGGTGCCCGAAAGCGTGGAGCCGTCGAAGGTCGTTTTCAGCGTATCCGCTGCTGGATTTCCAGGGCCTTCGCTGGCAGCGTAGCAGCCCACTACATCACCGCTGACGATACGCGGGAGGATTTCGGCCTGTTGCTCATTCGAGCCAGCCAGCTTCAGCGCTTCGGTGAAGAAGTAGACGGTGGAGGCCCACGGAACCGGAGCCAGGACGCGGCCCATTTCTTCTGCCAGCACGCACACTTCGAGCAGGCCCAGGCCGAGGCCGCCATGCTCTTCCGGGATGGCCGTGCCGAGCCAACCCATTTCCACCACCTTGTTCCAGACAGTTTCATTGTGGCTGACATCGTCGTCATTCAACACCAGACGGACGGCCGTCATGGGGCATTCGGCTTCGAGGAATTTGCGGGCCTCATTGCCGAGAAATTTCTGGTCTTCGGAAAAGTCGAAGTTCATGTCGCTTGCGCTCCCCTTTGTGGCCGGTCGGGCCACTCTTTTTCTTCAATGATGAGCAAAATAGCGCGGTTTACGTGCGCGGAAACCCGTCACCCAACGGAAACGCGAAAATCCACTTTTGGTGGGAAATCGTGCCGGTAGGTCAAATTTCATCGATCGGTTTCACTGCGTTGAAAGGCCCAGATGGCAAAAATCACGTCTGAATTCGGGAGCAACTGATGGCCAAGGCGTTATTTCACAAATCGCAGCGCGTCTTCGTGAAGCCCGTCGGAACGTGGGCGCTGATCGAAAAAGTCGTGCCGCATTGGGTCAAGGACGTGGATGAACCGCTCCGCGTGACCTATGAGTGCGGATTGGGACGCAGTTTCCAGTCTCATGAACTGGCGGCTGAAGAGAGCTTGGCGAGGGATTCGCATGTCCTGCGCCCGGATGACGACGATTCCCTGCTGGAGCACTGGCATATCGCTCGCCGCCGCGCGAAATGGCGGGCCAGTATTGGTGGCCTCGGCATCAGTGATGTCGGGACCTATCCCGTGGTTGTGACGGATGAAGATGACCAGGGCGGTTGGCGCGTCACGGGCGGCGAATATGATCGCGACCCGCAACGTATCGAGCATCAGGCCCGCATGATCGCCTGCACGCCGGACTTGTTGCAGACCGTACGTCAGATCGCGGACTTCTGTCAGGAAAAACCGGATGACTGCCCGTCCGAACTCAAGCAGGTCGCCCAGCGTTGCGCATCGATCCTGCGCTTTGTCTATCAGCTGGATGACGCGACTGAGGCAGATTCAGCGACGGTCGCGGCTGAATAGCCGCCCCTGTCGACCAAGTACCCCGACAACAAGAACTCCGACCAGCGCGCCGCCCAGATTGGCCGCAACGTCAAGGCTGGACCCCTCGCGTCCGGCCTCGCCAAGCATTTGCGCAATCTCAAGCCCGATACCGAACAAGCCTGATATGCTGAACGCCAAAGCAGCCGGGCGTGGGCCCACCCCGAACGCCACCGAGAGCGGCGCGGCTAGGGCGGCGTAGGCTGCAAAGTGTTTGATCTTGTCCGGCAATTGCGGAGCAGGGGCCTCACTGACCGGGACAAGGGAATAGACTACGATAATGATCGCCAGTCCGATTGCGGCAAGCCCCGCCAGACTGCGGATGAGGGGATGAGACAGAAGTGCGCGCATCAGGCCTCGCCATTCGGGTTGATATCTGCAGACGCATGGGCGCTAGCCCTCGACGTTGCCAGCCAGACTCCCTAACTGAAAGACTGAAATCCTGTTTGCCGGAGAAAACATGCGCACTGAAGCCCCCATTGCCGTTCAATTGTCGGATTATTCGTCCTATCCCTTCGAAATCGAGCAGGTGGATCTGAGGTTTGACCTTCATCCGGATGCGACGCGGGTGCGCGCCGATCTGAAGGTCCGCCGGACAGGTGACGCGAACGCGCCCCTGGAGCTTGACGGCGAAGCGCTGGAGTTGAAGTCGATCACAATTGATGGCGTTGCAGTGCCGGATGATGCCTACCAGCTGACGGAGACCGGACTGACGCTGGCAGAGGTGCCAGACGCGTTTACGCTGGTTACCGAAGTCGAGATCGCGCCCTCAAAGAACACTGCGCTGTCGGGTCTCTATATGTCAGGCGGCCGTTTCTGCACCCAGTGCGAAGCCATCGGATTCCGTCGCATTACGTTTTATCCCGACCGTCCGGATGTGATGAGCCGCTTCACCGTGCGCATGACGGCCGACAAGGCGACCTATCCCATCCTGCTGTCGAACGGTACGCCGGGCGAGGCAGGCGATGTGGATGATGGTCGTCACTTTGCGGTATGGGATGATCCGCACAAGAAGCCGGCCTATCTCTTTGCGCTCTGCGCTGGCGATTATGATGTCTACTCTGATCAGTTCACCACCATGAGCGGCAAGACCATCGATCTGGCAATTCATGTCGACAAGGGCGATGCGGATCGTGCGGCCTGGGCCATGGACAGCCTCAAACGCTCAATGAAATGGGATGAGGAGACCTATGGCCGGGAGTATGATCTCGGCGTGTTCAATATCGTGGCTGTGCGCGACTTCAATTTCGGCGCCATGGAGAACAAAGGTCTGAACATCTTCAACTCGGCCTATGTGCTGGCTGACGAAGACACCGCGACCGACGCAGATTTCGAGGCCATCGAAAGCATCGTCGCCCATGAATATTTCCACAACTGGACTGGCAACCGGATCACGTGTCGAGACTGGTTCCAGTTGTGCCTCAAGGAAGGCCTGACGGTTTTCCGTGATCAGAATTTTTCTGCCGACATGCGCTCGCGCCCAGTGCAGCGGATAAAGGACGTCATCCGCTTGCGCGCACGCCAGTTTGCCGAGGATGCCGGCCCATTGGCGCACCCGGTGCGCCCGACCACCTATGGGGCCATCGATAATCTCTACACGGCCACGGTCTATGAAAAGGGCGCGGAGATAATTGGCATGCTGCGCCGGATGCTCGGTGAGGAAACCTATCGCAAAGGCATGGACCTCTATTTCGACCGTCATGATGGACAGGCTGTCACCATCGAGGATTTTTATGCCTGTTTCGAAGAAGTCAGCGAGCAGGACTTCACTCAGTTCCGACTCTGGTATTCGCAAGCTGGAACGCCAGAAATCACGATGGAAGAAAGCTGGAATCCGGAAACGCGCGAGATTGCTGTCACGCTGAAACAGAAGACGCCAGCAACACCCGGCCAACCAGCCAAGAAGCCGATGCTGATCCCGATGGAAATGGCGTTGATCGACGATGAAGGCAACATGGCTGAATGGATCACGTTTCTGGAAGATGAAGAACTGACCATGACCTTCGACCTGCCGGAAGGATCTGAACGCCCTCTGGTGTCGATCAATCGCGACTTTACCGCGCCGGTACGCATCAAGCGAGCGCTCAGCCGCGATGACCAACTCGCGATGATCCGACTGGAAACGGACCCGTTCAATCAATGGGACAGTGTGCAGAACCTCGCCAAGCAAGAAATTCTGGCCCTGTCCGAAGGATCGCAGGCAGAGCCGGATGATGCGCTTGTCGAAGCGATGGCTGTGGCTATTCGCGGCGCGGTGGACGACCCGGCCTTCGCGTCGCTCCTGACACGCCTGCCGGATGTGGGTGAACTGTTCCAGGAACGTCAGCCGGCTGACCCTGTGGCGTTGAACACCGCGCGCAAGAAATTGCAGGCAGCCCTCTACAGCAAACTCTTCGATTTTGTGGATGACATTCTCGCCAAGTCTTCCCCGGAACCTTATGATCCGGGAGCAGAGCAGGCGGGTGAACGCGCCCTGCGCACGGCGTTGATCAACCTGTTGGCAGCATCAGGCCACGACGAAGCGGGTGAGCGCCTTCTGGGTCTCTATAACGCCGCCACCAACATGACCGAGAAGCTCGCTGCGTTGCGCGGCCTGGCAGGGCTGGAAGGCGCGGCGCGGGACACTGCACTGGCCGATTTCGAGAGGACGTGGAAATTTAACCCGCTGGTCATGGACAAATGGTTTGGCGTACAGGCGGGTACCGGTGATGCCGCAACCGTTTCAAAACTGGCGGCGCATCCGGATTTCGACATGGGCAACCCCAATCGCGTCCGCTCGGTCGCGGCGGCTTTTGCAATGCAGAATCTGTCCGGGTTTCACGCGCCGGACGGCTCTGGATATGAAGTCATCGAAGGCATTATCCTTAAGGCCGACAAGGTAAACCCTGCGCTCGGTGCCCGTCTGCTGACTGCGTTTGAACAGTGGCGCATTCTGGAGCCGAAGGCGAAGGCAGAGGCAGAAGCCTGCCTCCGCCGTCTGCAAGCTGCTGATTTGTCAAAGAATTCTGCAGATATCGTGTCCCGCGCGCTGAGCTAGGCGGCGGAACCCGTTTTCTGGGTTAACGAAATCTGTACCTTTGTTAAGAATTGGGCAAGGATTACGATAGAAAACCAAAGCTGAGCCCTTGTTTTTCTAAGGAATCGGCACAGGAAGCACCTTGTCCAAGTCGGTTATCCCTCCGCAAACGGATACTGTCGCTGCGGGAGTCCCCAGTCGCGATGACCGGCGGCTGAAATGGACGATAATTGCGATTATCCTGTTGCTGGCAGGCGCACTTGGGCTGAAGGCCTGGGAAGAGCGCCAGACGGCCGACTCCACGCTTCTGGGTGCGCTTGAAGCCAACTCTTCGACCATCGCAGCGCGGCTATCCGGTCATGCCGGCACAGCTGAAATGGCGATGCGGCTGATTGCCGATGCAGGCGCGTCCCGCTCGGCAGTCGCCTCCGCTACGCCAGGAGTCGATGTAGTCGTTTCTCTGCAGGAGGCCCGCCTGGCACCTGAGGGCAGCCGTCTGCTGGCGGCTGTGCCGGTTGCAGAAGCCATGCTGGACGGAGGGCATCGGATCGGTCTGTCGGGGCAGGGTGACATTGTCGTGGCTACCACGGCCCCGGATGGCGAAATCATCTTGGCGCTTGCCCCGGCGGGCACATGGTTGCCGGCAAGCCGGGCAGGTACCGGTATCTTCGTCACCGACAAGCATCTCAGTGCCGGGACGATCCTTCCCGGCACAGCGGGCATGTTACCTGCCACGAAGTTTCGCGCCCTCGGCTTGCTCGACCGCGCCGCGACAGGGTGCGCGCCGGTGGGCGGCAGTGCTTTGCAGGTGTGCACCAGTCAGGCCACGCCACTGTTCACGCTGGACGATTTTATACGGCTCCTGATTTTTGGTCTGCTGCTGGCAGCGCCCATGCTGGTCATTCTCGGACTGATGAACCAGCTCTCGCGAGAGCCTGAAGTCACGTTCGTTGAACGCGCGCAGGAGATCGAATCCGACCGGTTCATGAGCCCGGTCATGCTGGGTGTGCGTGCAGGCTATTGGGAGTGGTCAGACGATTCCAGCGCGGTTTATCTCAGCGATGCGGCATCCGAGTTGATGGGCATGCTGGGCGATGGCGAGATCACGATTGATGAAATGCTGCCGCAGGTTCACCCTGAGCATCAGAAGCGGGTTCAGGACGCCTTTCGCAAAGGCTACAAGGACGGCTGGGTGCAGACCAGTTTCGTGACCAGTTTCCAACCGGCCCGCTGGATGGAATTGCGTGGCAGTGTGACGCCTCATGCCGAGACCGGGGCGAATGTCTATGGCGGCGTGTTGCTGGATATTACCGAGCGCAAGCAGGCCGAGGACCGGATCAAGGCGGCCGAACGCCGACTGCGTACGGCTATCGAAGGCTTCAATGGTCCTTTCGCCCTGTGGGACAATCGCAAGCGTCTGCTCTATTGGAACCGGGCCTTTGCCTCCGACCTCCAACTCGAGGAAACCTTGCGGCCGGGCATGGCGCATCACACGGTGAACATTGCACGGGCTGGGGCCTTGCGTTCAGAACACCCCTCTTTGGAAGATCCGCAGACGACCTTGCTGGAGCTCAACACCGAGCGCTGGATCAAGCTGGTGGAACGTCCCACGCTTGATGGTGGCCTAATCTCGGTTGGCGTGGATGTCACAGAGAATGTCCGCAATGAGGAAGAGCTGAGGAAGCAGAAAGCCAAGATGCACAAGACCGCCCTGGACCTTGAACGGTCTGAAGGGCGCGAGCGTGAACTGTCTCGGAAATATTCCGAGGAGAAGGCCAAGGCCGAACATGCGGCGCACACCAAATCAGCCTTCCTGGCGAATATGAGCCATGAGTTGCGCACGCCGTTGAATGCGATCAATGGCTTTTCCGAAATCCTGTCGAATGAACTTTACGGCCCGATGGGGGACGAGCGTTACAAGGGCTACGCGCAGGACATCCTGACTTCGGGCCAACACTTGCTGGACATGATCAACGATATTCTCGACATGGCGAAGATCGAGGCTGGCAAGATGACAATCGACCCGCAGCCCATTGATCCTGTGGACCCGGTCGACGCGGCTGTGCGCATGATCCGTCGCAAGGCAGAGGACAAGGAAATCGAGATGGTGCTGGATGCCCAGCCCAACATGCCTGAGATTGATGCCGACCATCGGGCGATCCGCCAAATGGTGCTGAACCTCGTATCGAATGCGATCAAGTTCACCGATGCTGGCGGCAAGATCACGGTCGCGGTCGAGCAGCGCGGACCGGAAATCTATGTCGGCGTGACCGATACCGGTATTGGTATCCCGGCTGAAGACCTGCCGCGCCTCGCGACGCCGTTCGAGCAAGTCTCCGGCACCAAGGACCGCAATTACGAAGGCACAGGGCTTGGCCTTGCACTGACGAAATCATTTGCGGAAATGCATGGGGGGCGGATGATCCTGTCCTCCATCGAAGGGGAGGGCACGACGGTGGCATTTACCTTGCCGATCTCCGGCGCACGCGAACTCGTCGATGAGACCAATGCGCGGGACGTCGCCTAGGGACGCAGGTTCCAGCTGGTGATGCACGACGTGGCGCCGTCGACCTCGACAACGCCCCATGCCCCGGTCTTCAATTTGCGGTCGAGATCGTCTGGCTGAACATCCACGACATCTGGCAGGAAGCGTGCGATGCCGTTTGAGGTGACGATCAGTGCCGTGTCTTCTGCGCCGAGCCCGGCTGCGCGCTCCAGCAGGCTGCGCCAGCCCTCGCGGAGCGCGTCCGCATCCACGCGCCAGCCCTCCGGCGGCGTGGCATCACGCTCCCAGGCTTCGAGCGCTGCTTCGCCAATCCGTGCCACGACCTTTTCTTCCGGCTGGTTTTCGTCCGGGCCGTACTCGACCTCCGTCAGGAAGGGCAGCACGATCAGGGCAGGGGAACCGGTGCGCATGCCGATCATGGCCCGCGCAGTTTGCCGCGTACGCATCAGCGGAGAGCAGAAAGCGGCGACAAATCGGGTGTCCGCGAAATGATGGGCGAGCGCGTCAGCCTGTGCCAGTCCGGATGCGGACAGGGGAAGGTCGGTGCGTCCGCCCACACGGGTGACCGTGTCGCCCTTGTCGAACGTGTTTCCGTGCCGGACGATGATCAGTCTTGCCATGGTCCGGTCAGTCCTTCAGCGGGTCGCCATGGGTTGCGATCAGGCGCTCGGCGAGGGCCACGTCTTCCGGTGCATCAATGCCGGGAATGGCGATTGTGTCCGGCTCGACTTCGACACATTGCACGCTCATGCCGTTCTCGAGGAAGCGCAGCTGTTCGAGACCTTCGAGCTTTTCATAATGGCCTTCCGGCAGGCTGACATATTTGCGCAGCGCGGGGAGGCGATAGGCATAGAGGCCAATATGGCGGCAGACCGGAGACATGTCGCCTTGCTGGCGCAGCGCGTCTTCCTTGCGGATGGCGGGGATCAAATTCTTGGAAAACCAGAGCGCGCGCCCAGCGGCGTCATGCGCCAGCGTTGTGCCGGAGAAGGGGGTGGTTTTCTTGTGCGCGCGGAAGTCGTCGAGCGCCTGCCAGGTCAGGCGGACATAGGGCGTGGCGGCATCGGCGCCGGAACTGGCGGCGGCTTCGGCGACGGCGACAACATGTGCGGGTGGGGTAAAGGGCGAGTCGCCCTGCAGGTTGACGACAACGTTTGGCGTGACCCCCATCGCGTCGACGGCGGCGAGGGCACGATCCGTGCCGGACGGGACGTTCGGATCGGTCATGACGACCTCAATGCCGAGGTCCCGGCAATGGCTGGCGATGCGCTCGTCATCGGTGGCCACGACACTTGCAGCATCATCCAGTTCAGCGGCGGCACGCGAAGCCATCGCGGCCACCCGGCTCACCATGGTGCGGCCGGCGATCTCGACCAGCGGCTTGCCGGGGAACCGGGTGGATCCATAGCGGGCGGGGACAACGATCAGCGTTTTCATGGCCGCGCTCTTACATGGCTCGCGGCGGGTTGCCTACATCATCTTCGCGCATTTGTTGCATGAGGCCGATGATCGGCGCGACCCACTGCAAGGCCTCTTCGTCCACACCTTCATCGCGCAGGAAGCCCGTCAGTGCAGGGGCGAACTGATCGCTCTGCCCACATTCCACCAGGGCCAGTTCCAGTTCAGGGATGACGACATTCTGGAAGCTGTCAGCAAAGTTCTGAAGGTCGTCTGTCCGCGACATCAGCCGCATCGTGGCGAATGTGTTGAGTTCGCCCTCGCTATCAGTAATGCGCCGCAGGTCGTTGATCAGACCACGATTTTCGGAAGCGAACTCGCCGAGGATACGGTCGGTCTTGTATTCGACCCATTCCTGCGTGCAGGGCTCAGGCGCTGTGACACAGGCAGCGAGCGGGCAGGTGGCAATGGCCATTGTGGCGAGCAGGCGTATCATGGAAATCCTCCGGAGCGCGATTCAGGGGGCTACCCTAGACGCCGATCCCATTACCGCAAAGCGCGGGACTCATTCGCAAAAAAAGCCCCCGACGCAATGGGACCTGCGCCGGGGGACTCCGCCTATGCATTCCGTGCAATGCGCGAGCGGGACCCGTTATTCGTCTGTCGTGTCGGTTTCAATCGTGATCGTGTGGCTGGACGAACCGTTGACCTGCTTCTTGAAGGCCTTCTTTTCGGCGGCGTCGAGCTTGTCGCTCTTCATCACGGATTTGATCGTCGCCTTGGCTTTCAGCGTGTCCTTGTCGCCCTTGATGCAGGCGATCTTCACGTCCCTGGTCTTGTCCTGGCTACTGCTCTTTTCGAGGATCCGGGTCTCGCCCTCTGCCAGATTGGCGTCGCGGCATTGCTCGACCAGATCGGTCAGTACGATATGGGTATGCTCCATTTCATCCTCAAACTCCTCGCCATAGGCGATCTCGATCTTGCGTTCGAGCGCATCGGCATGGGCTTCGATGCGAGCCTCAAGGGCGTCCATCTGGGGTTCAAAGCGGGTTTCCCAGGCGTCTGCATGAGCTTCGGCGCGCTCGGCAATCGCTTCGGCATGGGCTTCCCATTCCTCGGCCTGTGCCTCGACCTTCTCTGCCCAGGCTTCCCACTCGGCTTCGGATTTCGGCATGGTTTCGTCGGTGAAGCTGAAGGCCATCTCCATCTTCCGGTTCAGCTCTTCGTCAAAGCCTTCGAAGGCGAGTTCGATGTGCGGCATGGAGGCCACCAGAGTTTCGATTTCGGCCGTTTCAGCTTCGATCTTTGATGTCAGGATTTCAATTTCCCGCTCAAGTTCCGGCGTCATCGCATCGACCGAGAAAGGATCGCCGATGATGACGACCTGCCGGTCCTCGACCTTGTCGCCATCGATGAACAATGTGCCATCCTTGAAGTGCAAACTGCGATGCTGGGGAACTGGGTTGATGTTGTCGGGTTCTCCGCCCGCGAGTTCGGCCATATCGACCTTTTCATCGGCTTCGGCAGAGGCACAGGCGGTGGCTACGAAGGCTGACGACATGAGGGCCGCGCTGCCAAGAAGTCCGGAAACACCTGCGCCGAGCAGACGCCGCGAGCGGGAGGGGCTGGGTGTGGTCATGCGGATCATTCTTTCCTTCAGGGCGTGAGTCAGGGGCAGGCTGGCCGCGGCGGTCAGGCGTTCCGGCAGGGCAAGCTGAACGGCCTTCAACAATGTCTCACCATAGGCGTGAGGGGAGGACGCTCCGGATTTCAGCACATCGCTGTCGCAGGCTGCTTCCTGGTCGGTGCGGAAGGCGCGTCGTGCAATATAGGCCAGCGGATTGAACCAGAGTGCAGAAACGAAGATTTCCGACATCTGCAAGGCCCAGAGGTCGCCGCGCTTGATATGCGTCAGCTCGTGCGCCAACGCTGCCCGTTGCTGGGACACGGTATAGTCTTCCTCGAACCAGGCCGGTAGCAGAACAGTCGGGCGAAAGAGGCCGGAGACCAGCGGGCCAGATGAAATGAAGCTGGTGGAAATCTGCGGAGTGCGCTTCAGGCCGATCTGCCGGGCCACATCGTCGGCAAGGCTGGCGAGCTCGGGCGAGGCAGGCATCTCTTCGCGGCGCAGGGTCTGCATGAAACTGTGGTGTGCAAACGAACTGCGGGCAAGCATGTAGATGGCTCCGCCAGCCCACACGGCCAACACGGTTCCAAGAAGGAGTCCGCCCAAAACAGGCTCGGACAGTTCCGGGAAGGCCGCAGGACCATGAGCCACTTCGAACAGGGGGCTCGAAGCCTCAGGACCGGTTGCTGGCGGAGCCCAGACGGCGTTGGCTGCGGATCCTACGGGTTCAGGTGAGCGAACGAATGCAGGTGCAGCATCTGCCGTCCCAGCCGCCGCAGGTGATTGAGACTGGAACATCTCAAAGAACCCGGCCAGCGGCGTGGGCATGGAAAGGGGAGGCAGGACAAGCCGGGCCAGCGGAATTGCCCAGAGCGCATAGGCGACACCCGCGCCGAACTGCCGGGCAACATGCTTGCGCGCAAACAGAATGAGCGCGATCAGGACAGACACCGCAATCACGGTCTGTACGCCATAGGTGAAGTTGAGGCTGTTCAGGTCAAAAATCATTTCTTCAACTCCCCTAGAAGCTTTTCAAGTTCTGCGATGTCATCGGCCGTAAGACCGCGCGTATCAGCAAGGTGCGCCACGAGGGGGGCTGCGCGACCGGAAAAGACCTGGTCGACGAACTGGCGAGCGGCCCCGGCCTTGTAGGTGCCTTCCTCGACGAGGGGATAGTAGAGATAACGTCGGCCATCTTCCTCAGTGCTTAGCGCGCCCTTCTCCACAAGGCGGGCCAGCAAGGTCTTGACGGTGCGGCTGGTCCAGTCCTTTTCGGTGCCCAGCGCGTCGTGGACATCCGAGGCAGCAAGGCCCGGCCGCGCCCAAAGCACGCTCATCACGTCGAGTTCTGCATCGGAAATCTTCATAGTGTAGAACCCCTCTCTGGACTACAAGCGTAGTCGTATGACATGACTACATACGTGGTCAACAAATTTTCCATGACACGTTCGTAAGGTGAGCTGGCGCTGCAGCAATACATCCTCGTGTGGCTTCTATTCAGTCACGGCGTCGAGTACGGTCATCTGGAGAAAACTGGAGGAGACGGCCATGAGACCAATGATGATCGCAGCTATGGCGCTGCTGACGGTGCCGGTGGGCTGCGCGACCACGGGCAGCTCTGGTGATCTGGGGCGGGTTCTGGGCGAGGTGATTGGCCAGCAAACAGGGCAGGGCGGTGCGCTCAGCCAGGCCGAAATTGATGCCGGTCTCCGCGAAGCGCTCACAGTGGGCACCAACATCGTGGCAGCGCAACTGGGCCAGACCAATGGCTATTTCGGAGATTCGGAAATTCGTATTCCGCTTCCGAAAACCTATCGGGATATCCAATCCGGCCTGTCGCGCGTCGGGGCGAGCGGTCCACTGGATGACCTGGAATTGCGTATGAACCGGGCGGCGGAGGCAGCTGTGCCGGAGGCAAAGACGCTGGTCATAGGAGCGATCCGCCAGATCACGATTGAGGATGCTGTACGCATCCTGAATGGCGGCGACACAGCGGCGACAGACTACCTGCGCGAGAAGACCGAGAGCCAGCTGCGTGCGTCATTCACACCCTATGTCAAAACGTCGCTTGCACAGGCGGGTGCATTCACGTCACTTGAGCAGGTCGCCAATAGCTATGGCGTCGGGGGAGTCACCTCCAGCCTGCAAAATGACTTGACCAATCACGCGGTCACACTGGGACTGGATGGCATGTTCCACTACGTGGCTGCAGAGGAGAAGAAGATCCGTGAGAATCCTGTGGCTCGGACGACCGATCTGTTGCGGCGCGTCTTTGGATCGAGGGGCTGATGCGTCGATTTACGTATGAGGCCAAAGCCGGCGGAGAGATGGCCGGCATTGAATTCGGTGACCCAATCAAGCCCTTCTCTGCGGTATGGCTGCATGCGACCGGATTCAATGGAATGACCTATCAGTCATTGCTGGCGCCCCTCGGGCTTCGCCAGCGTGTGGCGGCGCTCGACATGCGGGGGCATGGTCGTTCCACATTGCAGGCCAAACCCGGCCGCATGAAATCCTGGAAACGCCACCGCGACGATGTGATCGAATGGTTGGAGAAAGAAGCGCCACAGGGCGTGATCCTGGGCGGGCACTCCATGGGCGGGTGCGTGGCCCTGTTGGTGGCAGGCAAGCGACCCGATCTCGTCAAAGGCCTCGTACTGGCCGACCCGGTAATCATGTCGAAATCGGTTTATTTCTGGCAGCATATGCTGTCGCCTATTTCATTCCTTCTGCGGCGCAATGCCATGGCCCGTCAGGCCAAGAAACGCCGCGCCGAGTTCGGATCGTTCCGTGAGGCGCTTGAGTCCTATACAGGTCGCGGCGCATTCAAATCATGGCGCGAGCCCTTTCTGGCAGATTACCTGCTGGATGGTATTGAACGCACCGACCACAATTCTGCTGATAGCGATGAGCAGACCTGGCGTCTGCTGTGTGAGCCGAAATGGGAAGCAGCGACCTTTGCCGCCCAGCGCAACCGGCCTTGGGGTGCCCTACGCCGCGTAAAGAAACACCATATCCCGATGACCATTTTGAGGCCGACCCGGGATTCCGTGATCAGCGACAAGGTGCGCGCGCGATTGATCCTGTCCTATCCCGCCATGATGATGAAGGCGGTGCGCGGCACGACCCACTTCCTGCCGATGGAAGCGCCTTATGAAGTGCGCGACCAGCTGTCGGCCTTCCTTGCGCGCCTCGTCGAGCGGTTCACGCTTGAGGAAGATGCCTTCGTGGAACGGTCGCTGAAAGTGCGGCGGCGCGGGTCCAGATAGGGCTGGCCATATCGGCTGGATTTAGAAAAGCTCAGTAGTAGAACAATTCGCGGTCGTGTAAGGATGCGCGGTTGCCATTGGAGCTGACCCCATGCCCGCTGATATTCTGACCCTGCCGGGGGTAGAGATTGCCATCGTGCTGTTGCTGGTGGGGATCGTGTTTTTCGGTTTCGTGAAGGAAGTCCTGCCGGCGGATGTCGTCGCGCTGCTGGCGATGGGCGCATTGTTGCTCACGGGTATTTTGTCGGTGCCTGAGGCACTTTCGGTCTTTTCGAATTCCGCGCCGATCACGATTGCGGCCATGTTCGTGTTGTCGGCGGCGCTGGAGCGAACCGGGGTGATTGATGCGGCTGGACGGCTGGTCTCGCGACTCGCCAGCCGGGCGTCGCCAGTAGTGGCAATGCTGGCCATGATGCTGGGCGTGATGACCCTGTCCGCCCTCATGAACAATACACCAATCGTCGTGGTGCTGATCCCTGTGGTGATCCAACTCGCGCGGACGATCGGCGTGGCGCCGTCAAAACTGCTGATTCCGCTTTCCTTCGCGGCGATCTTTGGCGGTACGACGACGCTGATCGGCACCTCGACCAACATCCTTGTGGACGGCGTCGCTCAGGAGGCGGGGCTGGCCCCGTTCGGCGTGTTCGAGATCACAGGCGCCGGGGTGATCCTCGCGCTGGTCGGGGCTGCCTATCTCGCATTGACTTCGCCCTTCCTGTTGCCGACGCGGGAATCGCTGGTGGACATGTTGCCGAATGCGAAGGACCGGCGATTTCTGGCGCAGATATTGATCCCTTTGGGGTCGCCGCTGATCGGAAAGATGGTTTCCGAAACCGGGTTTTCTGCAGAGAAGGGATTCAAGGTAATTGATGTCTTCCGGGATGGATTGTCGCTGAGGGCGGATTTGCGCGACCTGTCGATCCAGGCCGGAGACCGGATCGTCTTGCGTACACCGGTCTCAGAAGTCCTGACACTGAAGGAGGCAGGCAGCATCGCCATTGGTGCGTCGGCCTCCGATGCGCGGCCTGCCTTTGAACCGATCCAGACCAGCGAGACCGTCATCATGGAAGGCGTGATCGGGCCGCAATCGCGGTTGACCGGCCGGTCGCTGAATGGGCTCGGCCTGGCACGCCTCTATGGTGTCTACGTGCTGGCGATCCACCGGCGCGGGGAGAATGTCACCAATACAGACGACATCCGCTTCGACGTGGGCGACACGGTCCTGTTGGAGGGTCCGGCACGGGGCATGCGTCAATTGTTTGATGATGGCATTCTCAACAATCTTACCGAGACGACCGAGCGCGCCATGAGACGGGGCAAGGCGCCCATCGCGATTGTCGCGCTGGTGTCGGTGATGGGGCTGGCTGCGCTGGGCGTGCTGCCGATCTCGGCGCTCGCGCTGATTGCGGCAACATCCGTCGTTGCGCTCGGATGCCTGGACCATCAGGAAGCCTATCGCGCGATCCGCTGGGACATCCTGATGCTGATCTTCGGCATGCTGGCACTTGGTACGGCAATGGAGAAAACCGGTGCGGCCAGCCTGCTGGTCGGGCATCTTGCCGGACTGACGGGCGGGATGGGGCCGCTGGCCGTGTTGGCGGTGCTCTACCTCGTCACATCCTTCCTGACCGAGATCATGAGCAATAATGCTGCCGCGATCCTGCTGACGCCCATCGCCATTGGGTTGGGAAGTCAGCTGGGCATTGATCCACGCCCCTTCGTCGTGGCGGTGATGTTTGCCGCCAGCGCGAGCTTTGCCACCCCCATCGGCTACCAGACCAATACATTGGTCTACAGTGCGGGCGGGTACAAATTCTCGGACTTCCTGAAGATCGGAGTGCCGCTGAACCTCGTCATGTTCGCGGCGTCCATGATCGTCATCCCGATGTTCTGGCCGCTGGCCTGAGCATTACCAGAGCGGGCGGTCAGGGGAGGCGGCATCGGCGAGTTTGCCCATCAGGCGTTCGAGCTGTTTCTGCTCCTCCTCCGTCAGGCTGCTGGCCAATTTCTGTTCCGCGCCGAGCGCCATCGGTACGATGAGTTCGTACACATCGCGGCCAGCCGGCGTCAGGAAGAGCTGGGAGCGCCGACCATCGGTCTCTGACGTCTTGCGCTCCAGATAGCCCATCTGGATCATGGCAGCGATGGCGCGGCTGACCGCGACCTTGTCCATGGCGGTCAGCTGGCCGATTTCGGTGGCACTGATGCCGGGCCGGTCGCCGGTCACGGCCATGACCCGCCACTGCCAGATCGAGAGACCGAATTCGCGGTCATACAGGCTCGCGATCCGCGTCGAGATCGTGTTCGACAGGACCGACAGGCGGTAGGGCAGGAATTCGCGCAGGCGAAGCAAAGAAACGTTTTCAATATCAGGCATGGATTACTGATTCAGGGTTGCGTTCCGCCTGTCAAATAGTTACATATGAAACTAATAGTTTTGACCCCCCGGAATTACGACTGGAGCGCACCATGGCAGACCTTTTTGAAAATCCCGCCGGCCTCGACGGTTTCGAGTTCATCGAATTTTCCGCGCCTGAAAAAGGCCATCTGGAAGCGGTGTTCGAGCTGATCGGCTTCACAAAGATTGCCCGCCACCGGACCAAGGATGTCGAGCTGTGGCGCCAGGGCGGTATCAACCTCATCACCAATTACGAGCCCAAATCCGCGGCATGGTATTTCGCCCGTGAGCATGGCCCATCCGCCTGCGGCATGGGCTTTCGCGTGCGCGATGCCCGCAAGGCCTACCAGCACCTTCTGGCTCAAGGCGCCGAGCCGGTGAACGTGAATACCGGCCCGAGCGAGCTGCACATTCCAGGCATCCGCGGCATCGGCAATTCCATCATCTACCTGATCGACCGCTATGGCGACGATCTCGATATCTATGACATCGACTTTGAATACCTGCCGGGTGTGGACAAGAATCCTGTTGGCGCCGGCTTCAAGCTGATCGATCACCTGACGCACAATGTTTATGGTGGCCGGATGAAATATTGGGCAGATTTCTATGAGAAGCTCTTCAACTTCCAGGAAATCCGCTATTTCAACATCAAGGGCGAATATACCGGCCTGACCTCCAAGGCGCTGACGGCGCCGGACGGCAAGATCCGCATCCCGCTGAACGAGGAAGGCGAGGGCGGCAAGGGCCAGATCGAGGAATTCCTGCGCGAATACAATGGCGAAGGCATCCAGCATATCGCGCTGATCTGTGACGATCTCTATGCGTGCTATGACCGCCTGAAAGAACGTGGCGTGCCCTTCATGACCGCGCCGCCGGCCGCCTATTACGAGATGCTGGACGGGCGCCTGCCGGGCCATGGCGAAGACGTTGAGGGCCTGAAGGCCCGCGGCCTGTTGCTGGACGGCACGACCGAGGGCGGGGAGCCGCGCCTGTTGATGCAGATTTTTGCGCAGGCGCAGATTGGCCCGGTCTTCTTCGAGTTCATCCAGCGCAAGGGCGACTACAAGGACGGCTTCGGCGAGGGCAATTTCAAGGCCTTGTTCGAAAGCATGGAACGTGACCAGATTGAGCGAGGCGCGCTCAAGGTAGAGGAGGACGCGTAATGACGGCTCCCGCTCCCCTGAAAGGCGTTCACCATGTTGCCTATCGCTGCAAGGATGCGAAGGAGACGGTGGAGTTCTATCGCGATGCGCTGGGCATGGATTTCCAGCTGGCCATTGCCGAGGACAAGGTGCCGTCGACGGGCGCGCATGATCCGTACATGCATGTCTTCCTGGATGCCGGGAACGGCAATGTGCTCGCCTTTTTTGAACTGCCCACCCAGCCGAACATGGACCGTGACCGGAACACGCCGCAATGGGTGCAGCATATCGCCTTCCGTGTCGGCTCCATGGATGAGTTGATGGCGACCAAGGCCCACCTCGAAGGCATGGGCCTCGACGTGCTCGGCCCGACGCATCACGGCATCTTCAAGTCGATCTATTTCTTTGATCCGAATGGCCACCGCATCGAACTGGCCGCCGACATCGGCACGCCGGACCAGATGGCGCAGCTGAAAGACGTTGCCCAGCCGATGATCGACGAATGGAGCGAAACCAAGAAAGCGCCGAGGCATGCCGCTTGGCTGCACGAGAAGATCGCGGAGGAAAGCTGAACCATGAAACTCGCCACACTGAAGAATGGTGCCCGCGATGGCCGCCTTGTTGTCGTCTCGAAGGATTTGACCCGCTACACGGATGCGGCAGGCATCGCGCCGACGTTGCAGGCGGCGCTCGACAAATGGGATGTCTACGCCCCGAAGCTGCAACAGCTGGCCGAGCAGGTGGAACTGGGCAGCGTGCCGACCGCACGTTTCCACGAGCATGATTGCGAAAGCCCGCTGCCGCGTGCCTATCAGTGGGCGGACGGGTCGGCCTATATCAATCACGTCGAACTGGTGCGGAAGGCACGCGGCGCGGAAGTGCCGGAAAGCTTTTATGATGATCCGCTGATGTATCAGGGCGGCTCCGATGCCTTCCTGGGCCCGCGCGATGCAATTCCGCTGGGTGACATGGCCTGGGGCTGTGACATGGAAGGGGAGATCGCCGTCATCACCGATGATGTGCCGATGGGCACGAGCGAGGCGGAGGCCGCCGGTCACATCAAGCTGGTCATGTTGTGCAATGACGTCTCGCTGCGTGGCCTGATCCCTGGCGAACTCGCCAAGGGGTTCGGTTTCTTCCAGTCCAAGCCGCCAAGCGCGTTCTCGCCGGTCGCGGTCACGCCGGACGAACTGGGCGAGGCGTGGCAGGGTAGCCTTGTCCATCTGCCGCTGCATGTGGACTATAATGGCCAACCATTCGGCCGCGCCGAGGCCGCCGAAGACGCCACGTTCAGCCTTGCACGGCTCGTTTCCCACGCCGCCAAGACGCGGCCCCTGTCAGCAGGCACGGTGATCGGCTCTGGCACGGTCTCCAACAAGGGCGCCGATGGTGGCCCCGGAAAACCTGTCAGCGAGGGTGGTCTCGGCTATTCCTGCATCGCCGAAATCCGCATGATCGAGAAGATCGCCACCGGCGAATTCAAGACGCCGTTCATGTCGCCGGGCGATGTTGTGCGGATGGAAATGCTCGACAAATCCGGGCATTCGATATTTGGGGCAATTGAACAAACGGTCGAGCAGGTCTAGAACCCCTGCTGCACCGCAGCATTACCCAAGGGGAGGCCCGCACTTCATGGCGAGCAAGATATACAAGACGGCCGCAGACGCGCTGGATGGCGTGCTGTTCGACGGCATGACGATTGCCGCAGGCGGATTCGGCCTTTGCGGCATTCCGGAACTGTCCATCGCGGCGATCCGCGAGGCCGGCACCAAGGACCTCACCGTCTATTCCAACAATGCGGGCGTTGATGAGTTTGGGCTCGGCGTGTTGCTACAGACCAAGCAGGTCAAGAAGATGTGCTCGTCCTATGTCGGCGAGAATGCAGAATTCATGCGGCAATACCTCTCCGGCGAGTTGGAGCTGGAATTCAACCCGCAAGGCACGCTGGCCGAGCGCATGCGCGCTGGCGGCGCAGGCATTCCGGGCTTCTACACCAAGACGGGCGTCGGCACGCTGGTGGCCGAAGGCAAGGAAGAGAAGGTCTTCAATGGCGAGACCTATATCCTGGAAGAGGGGATCTTCGCAGACCTGGCCATCGTGAAAGCCTGGAAGGCCGATACGACCGGCAATGCGATCTTCCGCAAGACTGCGCGCAACTTCAACCTGCCCGCCGCAACCTGTGGCAAGATCTGCGTCATGGAAGTCGAGGAAATCGTCGAGCCGGGCGAACTGGACCCCGACGCGATCCATCTGCCGGGCATTTATGTGCACCGTCTTGTGCAGGGCGAATTCGAAAAGCGGATTGAACAGCGGACTGTCCGCAAGAAGGAGAGTGCCTGATGCCTTGGGATCGTAACCAGATGGCGGCGCGTGCCGCGCAGGAACTTGAAGACGGCATGTATGTGAACCTCGGCATCGGCATTCCGACGCTGGTGGCGAACCATATTCCCGACGGCGTCAACGTCACGCTGCAATCGGAAAACGGCATGCTGGGCATGGGGCCGTTTCCCCATGAGGGCGAAGAAGACGCGGACCTGATCAATGCTGGCAAGCAGACGATTACCGAGCTTCCCCAGACAGCCTACTTCGACAGCGCTACCAGCTTCGGCATGATCCGGGGCGGCAAGATCGCCATGGCGATCCTGGGCGCGATGGAAGTGGCTGAGAATGGCGACCTGGCGAACTGGATGATCCCCGGCAAGCTGGTCAAGGGCATGGGCGGTGCGATGGACCTTGTGGCTGGTGTCGGTCGTGTCGTGGTGATCTCCGATCATGCGAACAAGCGCGGCGAGTCCAAGATCCTGAAGGAATGCACATTGCCCCTGACGGGCCTGAAAGTGGTCGACCGGATCATCACCGATCTTTGCGTGATGGACGTGGTCGAGGGCGGCCTGAAAATCGTCGAACTCGCGCCGGACGTAACGCTGGACGAGGTGAAGTCGAAAACCGAAGCCACACTGGTCGACTAATCACAATGAATTGACAGGCGGCGCGCGCCTAGAGTGCGTCGCCTGACAGTTTGGGCACGATGCGATAGCGTGCCATCACGAAGCAATAGACCGCGAAGCCTGCAAGGCCAGCCCCTGCGAGCGCGAGCAGGATGCGTCCGAACGTCTGTGTCTCCAGAATGCGCAGTGCTTCGCCAAGGCCGGCGGCATGTTCCGGGTTGGCGGTTATGCCAGCGGTCAGGATCAGACCACCAACAATCAGCAGGACGAAGCCATGTGCGGCAAGACCGAAGCGGACGACGGGCTCGAGCTTCTCCGCCATTTCCTTGCGGACGATATCTTTGCGGTGGGCCGCCTTCCACGATTTCACGAACAGGTAGATGGCAACGCTTAGCGTCGTGATTCCAGCAGCGATTACGACCAGTCGACCTGCCGGGTGTTGCATCAGGGATGCGCTCCAATTCTCGGCGGAGGAATCGTTGCCGCTGGCCTGCGCGCCCTTCATCAGGATGAGGATGGCCGAGACGCCGAGGGCAGCATGGGTCAGGCCTGACATGATCTGACCTGCGCGATTGGCGTAGCCTTCGGCATCATCGCCTTCATTTTCGAGGTCCATGATGCCGTCCACCAGTCGCCAGAGTGTGTAGGCGAAAAGGCCGGCGGCCGTGATGGCCAGCAGCACGGCACCAAAAGGCTGGCGGATCAGGAAGTTCAGCGCGCCGGAGGTGCCTTCGGCCTCGCCGCCATTCAGGGCTGCAAAAAAAGCGAGCCCGCCTACGATCAGGTAAACCATGCCTCGCGCCCCATATCCGGCCCGCATGAGCCATTCGAGGGCGGTATTGGCGTGGTGGGTCATCAGGGGCCTTTCTGTATCTGAGGAGTAAAGCCCCGACGCGACAATCGGTTCCGTACGTGGCGGTTGCCGTGGCATCCACAACTGCATAGGGTCCGGCGCGACTTCCCAGAACAAACGGATTTCCAATATGTCCCAATTCTCGACCCTGACACCCATGCCGGCGGATGCACTTCTCGGCCTGATGACGGCTTATCGCGAAGATCCACGCGATGAAAAATTCGACCTGGGTGTCGGCGTCTACAAGAATGACAAGGGCGAAACCCCGGTGATGTCGGCCGTGGCCAAGGCCGAGGCGCTGATCCTGAAATCCCAGACCACAAAGGTATATGAAGGGCCGCGCGGCAATACCGACTATTGCGCCGCCATCGAAGGCTTCGTGTTCGGGGAAGGGGCGGCCGCTACCCAAGAAGGGCGTACGCTGTCGTTCACCGCACCGGGCGGATGTGGCGCACTGTTCCTTGGCACCGGCCTTATGAGCCGGATGGGCGTCAAGACGGTCTGGGTGTCGAACCCGACCTGGCCCAACCATCCGAACGTCGTGCGCTTCATGGGACTGGACGTTGCCGAGTATCCTTATGCTGATCCGGAGACGGGTGAGCTTGATCTTGCTGCCATGCTGGCGGGCATCGAAAAGGCCGAACGCGGGGATGGCATCATCATCCAGGGACCTTGCCACAACCCAACCGGCATCGACCTGACCATCGAAGACTGGAAAAAAGTCGGAGCGCTAGTGAAAAGCAAGGGCCTGATCGCGATGCTGGACGTTGCCTATCACGGCTTTGCGAAGGGGCTGGACGAAGACGTCAAAGGCGTGCGCGCGTTCATCGAGGCAGCGGGCGAAGCGCTGGTCTCCTATTCCTGCTCAAAGAATTTCGGCCTGTACCGCGAGCGCGCAGGCTGTTTCCTTGCCGTGGGCGAGTCGGCTGAGGGCATCGCGGCGGCGGCCACCCATGTCGCGGCGCTGGCGCGAGCGAGCTATTCCATGCCGCCTGCGCATGGTGCTGCCATTGTCGCCACCATCCTGAACAATGCAGACCTGCGCGCCGAATGGGAGGTCGAACTGACGCAGATGCGTGAACGGATGATCTCGCTGCGCAAGGCGCTTGCCGAGGCGCTGGTCGAGAAGACCGGTTCCAACCGGCTCGGCGCGGTGGCGATGCAGAATGGCATGTTCAGCCAGCTGCCGCTGTCGAAGGACGGCATCACGGCGATGCGTGAGAAGAGTGGTCTTTACATGCCAAATTCAGGACGCATCAATATCGCCGGATTGAACCTGAAGGATATTCCGGCTGTGGCAGATATCATCGCCAAGGAAGCCTAGATTTTAAGGCCGGGCGCCGCCATTTCGATCAGCTCACTTATCATTTCGGGCGGCGCTGGGATGGCCTTGCGCGCATCGAGATCCAGCGTGATAGCGGTCGCCTGCATGGTGGCCCAAGGCGTACCTTTGGCCGGATCCATCATCCAGTGAATCAGATTGTGCGTCTTTCCAGAGGCGCCGCCAAATGAGGTGTAGAGCTCATACAAATCTCCGGCGACGGGCATCGCATGGTAGCGGAGCCTGTATTCCAATACTGCAGCACCCATGCGCAGATCGCCTGCCGTGTCGGCCACTCGCTTGCGCCAATTGTAGAGAATGTTTGGCACTGAATCCGAGGTGCGCCCGATCATCCAATAGGGCTGCATGCGCCCATGCACGTCGAGATGTTGGGGCGGAATGGCGCCGCGTCCGGCGAGGGGAGCGCCGACCTTCTTTACCCGGTCGAGCGTGATGTCTGACAGCGGCAGGCCGGGCGCCGACATGTCGATGGAGCGTGGCGCGGATTCCTCGGGCGCGGTGTCTGTGAAATTCGGGAAGGCCGCGCGGGTTCGAGAACTCCACGGGAAAGGTTTGCGCATGGTCGTGTCGACATGTAGCACACGCGTGCGCATGGCGGCGGCGAGCGATCCGTCTGCGTGGCGTAGTTCCTGATAGATCAGGGCGCTGTCTTCGTCCGTTTCCAGCACGCAACCATTCATGGTGAGCGGCCGGCCGGGCAAAACTTCGCGTACGAAGCGGATATGCTGATCGACCGGAATGATCGTCGATGGCGACGACGCCTTGAAAGCGTGTGGCATGCCGAGGTCCGGCGCAAAGGCGGCGAGGCCTTCCAATTGCTTCTCGACATAGACGCGCACATTCATGTGCCCCATCTCGTCGCAATCCCACTGATTGCAGCTCCCCCTCCACAATGTGATCATGCGGCGCAGTCCCGGCATTTGCCGCGCACTTCCACGACAGCACGGCTCATCTGGAAGCCTGCGGCGGTTGTTTCAGCGTCGAGCGCTTCATTCGTTGCTGTTGCGTGCAATTCCTCTGCGCCATGGCAGGTGTCGCAGATGAGGAACACCGCAGAGTGATTGTGGCTGGCATGGCCGCAGGCGACATAGGCGTTCAGGCTTTCGATCTTGTGGGCGAGGCCGGTTTCCTGGAGGAAATCGAGCGCGCGATAGATGGTAGGGGGCTTGGCAGAGCCTTCGCCGTCGAGATTGGCCAGCAAATCATACGCCTTGGCGGGCGCTGTGCTCTCAAGCAGGAGGCGCAATACCTTGCGGCGAATGCGCGTCATCCGCTGTCCGCGCCGCATGACGAGGGTTTCCGCCTCATTGAGGAAAGCATCCACGTCCTGGGGGCTGCACGGGGTGTTTGCGTGAATGTGACTATGTGATTGGGCCATGCCTGCAATGTCGTGCGTTTCGGCCGGAATGTGAAGGCCCCTGTCCCCAGCTTTACAGGACAAGCCCCCTAGACGGAGTCCGCAAATCAGCTGAGATTCTCCGATAAGGCGAACAATAAGGGTAGAGAGATGGCACTGTCTGAGCGCGAAGGTCTGGAGTTGTGGCGGCGTGCCGTAACGGCGTCTGTGCGTTCGGACGCGCCCGATTTGACCGCGCGCCAGCAGGCCATTCTGATGACGATCGCGCTGACACCTGGACCCCATACGGTACGCGGCCTGGCCGAGCACCTGAATATCGCCAAGCCAGCGGTCACGCGGGCATTGGATGCGCTCGCCCGGCTCGATTTCATCCGCCGGATCAAGGACGACACGGATCTGCGCAATATCTTCATCGAGCGCACACCAGCCGGTATGGCATATCTGCGGACATTCTCCGGCCTTGTTCTTGCCGCAGCTTCTGGCAAGGATGACAGCCAATTGGCGCCCAAGCGCAGCGGTAAGACCAACGCCGCCGCCTGAAGCGCCCGAATACGGGAACAGGCATGCCAACATTTTACGACAAGAGACTTCAGCGACCCGTTGGCGAGGCCTTTGCCTATCAGGTGACCGCCGGTGTGGCGGCTGTACGCGAGACACCGGCGCCTGATGGTCGCCTCGCTACGCAGGCCCTGCATGGCGAGATTGTGGACGTGCTCAGAGAGCAGGGCGAGTTCGGCCTGGTGCAGTGTCGCCGTGACCGGTATTGCGGTTGGGTAACCATGGAGGCGCTATCTGCGCCGCTACTACAGCCAACGCATAAGGTTTCGTCATCCAAGACACATTGTTACAGCGAACCTGATCTCAAATCTGCCCCGCGCTTCCTGTTGAGCCATGGCGCGCGTTTGTCGGTCAGCGGGCGGGAAGGTGACTGGCTTTATTCGGATCGCGGCGGATGGGTGCACACGCGCCATGTCGTTCCGATGGAGTTTCTGGAAGATGACCCGGTCGTGGTGGCAGAGCGTTTTCTCGGCACGCCATATCTGTGGGGCGGACGGGAGAGTCTCGGGCTCGATTGCACCGGGCTGACCCAGCAGGCCTTCGAGGCGGTGGGTGTGATACTGCCGCGCGACAGTGACATGCAGCTTGCCTGGACCGGAGATGACATTCCGGACTGGCGCGCGCCGAACGCTTTGCGCCGAGGCGATCTCGTCTTCTGGAAAGGGCATGTCGGCATCATGACCGATGCCGACCATTTGCTGCATGCGAATGCGTGGCACATGGCTGTGGCGGTCGAACCGCTGGAGTCTGCCATTACAAGGATCGCAAACTATTACGCCGAGCCCATAGGGGCCCGGCGCATAGATATTTCGTCGAAACGGGGGCGCACCCCCGACTGGCTAAGCGTAAGCGCCTAGTTATCGTCCGTGGCTTCGGTCACGGCCTCTTCAGCTTCGCCTGCAGCGTCTTCAACTGCTTCGACGGCTTCTGCCGGAACGGTTACGGTCTCACCGGTGCCACCATCATCCCGGCCGGTCGCATCAACTGAATCGATGGTTTTGACTTCGCCGGTGGCCAGGGTCGGGTTTTCCATGTCGTCCACGCCATCGGCTGGAAGGGTTGCTTCGACGGCGTCGCCTGCGGCAGCTTCCGCACCCTCTTCGCCCTCGGCGCCTTCTTCAGCAGAAGCAGCGAGTGGCTCCGGGAAGGCCGGTGGGTTGGTGGTATTTGCTGCGAGATAGGCAATCACGTTTACACGATCATCATCGCGGCGCAGTCCAGCAAAGGACATGGTCGTGCCGCGTGCGTAGGAAGACGGGTTGTAGAGCCAGTCATTCAGGTTTGCGTAGTTCCAATCACCGTCCATGCCCTCAAGCACGGCAGAATAGGCAAATCCGGCATGGGCAGCCTTGTCGGCGCCGACCACATCATGGAGGTTCGGGCCGGTGCCGTTCGCGCCGCCCTGATCAATCGTGTGGCACGTGGCGCACTTGCCTTTGAAAGTGCGCTCGCCACGAGCGATATCTGCGCTGGCCAGCAAAAGGCCGAGGTCGAAGACTTCTTCGGCTTCGCCGCCGGTGCCACCTGCGTCAGCAACTTCGACGCAGTAGGCGAATTTCTCGCACATCTGTTCCGTCATGGAGGCCGCTTCAGCGTGCTCGTCGCCATGATGGGCGCCTTCGCTTCCACCGCTGAACACGATGCCGGATAGTGTCTGCAGGGCGAAGACTCCGAGGGCTGTAGCGAGCAGCGCACCGAAAATCTTGTTGAGACCGAGTTCTCCCATGGAGGCATTCCTTCGAATCTGTCTGGTCATACGTCTTGGCGCGCGCCTTTTGGCACGCTAACGGAGTGCAGACAATATAAAGGCTGTGCGTTATAGGGCTTCCCCCTTTCGTCGCGGCGATCCGACGCACATGATTCCACGAAAAAGGGGACATCAAACCCATGACCGGCAAAATCGCGTATCAGGGTGAACCTGGCGCAAACTCTCATATCGCCTGCAACGAAGCGTATCCTGCCCTTGAGCCGATGCCGTGCCGCACGTTTGAGGACTGTTTCGCGGCTGTGGAGCGGGGAGATGCCGATTTGGCCATGATTCCCGTGGAAAACACGATTGCCGGCCGGGTGGGGGACATTCACTATCTGTTGCCGAACACCGAGCTTCAGATCGTTGCTGAGTATTATCTGCCGATTCGGTTCCAGTTGATGGCGCTGGCGGGCACGCGCCTGGCAGATATAAAAAAAGCGCGCTCTCATATCATGGGCCTCGGACAATGCCGCAATTTCCTGCGTACGCACGGCATTGATTCGGTCACAGCGGCGGACACGGCAGGCGCGGCACGCGAAGTGGCCGAACTCGGCGATCCATCCGTGGCGGCAATTGCGCCGCGATTGGCCGCGGAGGTCTACGGTCTGGAAATCCTCGCTGAAGACATCGAAGACGCCGCCCACAACACGACGCGGTTCATAATCATGTCGAAGGACCATTCAGACGTTGAAGCCAAGGATGGCCCCGCCAAAACGGCGTTCATGTTCGAGGTGCGCAACATTCCTGCCGCGCTCTACAAGGTGATGGGCGGATTTGCGACCAATGGCATCAACATGACCAAGTTGGAAAGCTATATGGTCGGCGGGTCGTTCACTGCGACGCTCTTCTATGCCGAAATTGACGGTCACCCGGATGAACGACACGTTCAGCTGGCCTTGGAAGAGCTGGGCTTTTTCTCGCAATCCCTGAAAATTCTCGGCGTGTTCCCAAGCACTGAACACGCGCCGGACTAGCAGTGAGACATCGCCTCTTTCAGAGCTTCGGTCACATGGTCGGCAAAGAGCTTTGTCTTTCCGCGTAGGCGGCCGGCGGTCCAGACGCAATTCACGGGCAGGCTCTCCATTTCCCAGTCGGGAAGGATGCGGACCAGTTGACCATCTGATACGCAGCCTGAAACCAGCCAGTTCGGCGCCATGAGGATACCGAGTCCGGCAAGTCCGGCCTGGACGAGATTATCGCCACCAGACGCTGCGAATGGGCCGTCCACCCTCACAGTTATCTTCTCGTCGCCGCGTGTCAGAGTCCAGTCAGAGTAGAGCCCTTTCCTGAACAGGACGGCGTCATGGTGTTCCAGGTCTGTCGGGGTTTGCGGCGTGCCCTTGCGCGCGAGGTATTCGGGCGCTGCCCAGAGCGTACGTGGAGAATCTGCGAGCTTCCGAGTCATCAGCCGGGAATCGCTGAGATGGCCAAAGCGGAATGCCAGGTCGATGGCTTCCTCGACAAGGTCGGTCAGCGCGTCATCCGAAATCACATCGAACCGAATGCGTGGATATTTCTCCAGGAAGGGTGGAATGGCCGGGACAATGATCCTCCGGGCGAAGGAATTCGAGCACGATATGCGTAGCAGACCGACCGGCTCATGTTGCAGGCCGCGCGCTTCAGCCTCCGCAGATTCATAATCCGCGATCAGGTCGACTGCGCGTCGGTAGAAACGTTCGCCAGCTTCGGTAAGGCTGAGCGCACGTGTTGTCCGCTGGAAGAGCGTAACGTCTAGTTGAGCTTCGAGATCCTGAATGCGGCGGGACACGGTGGGCTGGCCCACTCCGAGCGCCGCGGCGGCCTTGGAGAAGTTGCCCGCTTCAGCCACGCGAACGAACAGGCGCATTGCGTCGATACGGTCCATCTGACCCCTCCCTGCATGTCGAACGCTAATTTAGGAACGATAAACGCGTTTCGCGAGTGCGAAACAGCAATTCACGAAATTTAGCCCCTCGGCTCACACAAAAGTGGGTGGGGCTCACACGTCCTTGTTTTGAGGGCGAGCGAATTTCGTGAGACAAGCCTGCGCAAGGGAGGACGTAAAACATGCTGTCACACGTCAAGAAATATGCCCCAGTAGCCTATGCGCTGATCGCCGCCGCAGTCTTGTTGGACAGTTTGCGGTTCAAGTTTACCAATGCGCCCGAAACGCAGGTGATTTTCGGAAAGCTTGATGCGTGGGCTGCCGGCTTCGGGGCGGGGGGATTGTTCGATCAGACCGGCCTGTTCAGCCAGTACGTCATCGGATCAGCTGAGTTGGTAGCCTCAACACTATTGCTCATAGGCCTTGTTCCAGCCCTGCGCCGGTTGCAGACACTGGGCGCATTGATCGCGACCGCTGTCATGACCGGAGCGGTAAGTTTCCATCTGTTCACGCCGCTGGGCATTGATCCGAACCATGATGGAGGCGGCCTTTTCGCGATGGCGGTTGCGGTTTGGCTGGCGTCGATTGCGTATCTCTTGTTTCATCGGAGTACGCTCCTTTCCATTCTCACCGGAGTAGGCCGTGCCATCCTGCCTGGACATGCGCGCACTGTGGTGGACCGTACCTCTGCACCTGCCAAACTGGCATCAGTCCAATCCTGAACCCAACCGGAGTTTTCGAAATGAAGCTACGTTCGATGATTTTTGCCGCTGGGCTTGCTGGACTGCCCATTGTGGCGGTCGCACCGATCGCGCATGCGGAGCCACCAATCTATACGGGCGTGTTCTCTGACACGGCCTTGCAGGGGTATGACCCTGTCGCCTATTTCACATCGGGAGCGCCGGTGAAGGGCGATGATGCGTTCACGGCTGACTATATGGGCGCAAAGTTCAAATTCGCTTCTGCGGTCAATCGTGACGCCTTCATAGAAGCCCCGGAAAAATATGCGCCTCAATATGGCGGCTATTGCGCTTGGGCGATGGCGGACGGCAAGCATGCAAAGGGCGATGCGAGATACTGGAAGATCGTCGATGGAAAGCTCTATCTCAATTACAACAAGAGCATCCAGAAGAAGTGGGATTCGGACGTTCCAGCATTCATCGATCGCGCGGATACAGCCTGGGTCAGCATTAATGACTAGGGCAAGCGGCCCAATTGGTTAAAGGGCGTTTTCAGAAAATTGGAGTGCATCTTTCTCCGGCGCGTCCTACAAAAGCGTGTTGAATCAACTGTTTCGTCCGGCCAGGCGTTCCGGTGCTGCACAAGTCGAAAAATTCCCCGCGTAAACGGCGGGCAAAAAGAATCGCCACAATGGGCCGGTATGATTGGCGGAGGATCAAGCGGGTACCCCATCCGCGAAGATCAGTCCGGTCTGAACGGGCCAGAGGGCACTCGATGCCGTTTGCCACTGACCTGTCAGAGTCCCCCGCGTCCTATGGGCGTGGGGGTTTTCGGTCCGGCCCCCAATATCGGCACAAAAAAACGGGCGGGAGGCCCGCCCGTTTCCGACAAGCATGTCCGCAAGCTTACTTCTTCTTTGCGGCCGGCTTCTTTGCAGCAGGTTTCTTTGCAGCGGGCTTGGTGGCCTTTGCTGCAGGCTTCTTCGCCGATGCGGCCGCTTTCGGAGCGGCAGCCTTCTTGGCTGCCGGCTTTGCCGCAGCTTTTTTCGCAGCGGGTTTCGCCGCTACTTTCTTGGCTGGCTTTGAGGCCGTTTTTGCCACGGTTTTCTTGGCCGCGGGCTTTTTGGTGGCGGCCTTCTTGGCCGGCTTTTTCAGAGTTGCTGTTGCCATGTCGGGTCTCCTGTAAATGGCAACATTCAGCCTAGAATGATTCGAGCAAAATCAACTCCATTTTTGCGTAACTCCGCAAAGGGATAGTCTGAGGTCAGACCGCCCGATCAGCCCCGTTCGGCCCACACTTTCAACAGATGGTGCGCGATGGCCATGGGCGGGGGGCAGAAGAAGCGGTCGTGCGTGCCAGCCAGCATGCGTTTGACATCGTCGCGCGTAAGCCACTCAGCCGATTCCAACTCGTCGGTGTCGACCGTGATTTCGTCTGTCTGAGCTTCCAGGATCAGGCCGACCATCAGCGAAGACGGGAAGGGCCAGGGCTGACAAGCGATGTATTCGGCGCTGGCGGGGTCGCAGACAATGCCGGCTTCCTCTTCCAGTTCGCGTGCGGCGGCTTGCTCGATTGTTTCGCCTGGCTCGCAGAAGCCTGCGAGGGAGGAGACAAATCCGGCAGGCCAATTTGCTTGTCGGCCAACAAGGCATTTGTCGCCCTTGACCGCGAGCATGATGGCCACGGGGTCCGTGCGCGGAAAATGTTCGGTTCCGCACGCGGGGCATTCGCGTTTCCAGCCTGCTTCGACAATCGCGGTACCTGCGCCGCACTTTGCGCAGAAGCCATGCGAGGCGTGCCAAAGGAAGATGCTGCGTGCGGTCGAGGTGCAATTGGCCTCCAGCGCGCTCATGCGCCCGGCCGCCGCGCGAAACTCAATGAACTCGCCGACGCCTGCGATGAGAGAGGTTTCAAGATCAAATTTGGGCGGCAGATTGACCGCGAAGACGGGTGCGCCGCTCGTATCCTGACCGAGGAAAATGCGGGGAGAACCCGGCGAGACTTTCTCGATTTCCGGCCCCATCCAGACAAGGCCGCCATCTGTCGCAGCGAATGGATCACCATTGCGCAGCATCAGGACCAGCACATCGTCGCGCGCAAAAGCTGCATCCAGCCAGGCATCGTCCTTGCGGTGATGCGCGGCACGATCAATCGGCTTGGCAGCAAGCGGCATGTCATTGGAATTGGTCATGTGGCGATCCTCACTTTGTCCGGCTGACTTGCCGCCTGAAGGCGGGTTTGTAAATGAGGTTCGCCGCGGCAGGGGCCTGCCTGACAACAAAGCATAGCCAATCGCGGCGGGCACGTGTATGTGCGCGGCAAATCAGCCTCCCTCCCGAAAGCATACCCTCCATGTCCACGCCTATCGAGAAAATGCGCAACATCGCGATCATTGCCCACGTTGACCACGGCAAGACCACGCTCGTCGATGAATTGCTGAAACAATCCGGCACGTTCCGCGAGAACGAAAAGACCGCCGAACGGATGATGGATTCCAACGATCTGGAGAAAGAGCGGGGCATTACCATTCTCGCCAAGACGACGTCGGTGGAATGGAAAGACTATCGCATCAACATCGTCGACACGCCCGGACACGCCGATTTCGGTGGTGAAGTGGAGCGTATCCTTCAGATGGTGGATGGCGCCATCGTGCTGGTCGATGCGGCTGAGGGCCCAATGCCACAGACCAAATTCGTCGTTTCCAAGGCCCTGAAAGTCGGCCTTCGCCCGATTGTGGCCGTGAACAAGATCGACAAGCCTGAGCGTCGGCCCGATGAAGTGATCAACGAAGTGTTTGACCTCTTTGCCAATCTCGACGCCTCAGACGACCAGCTCGACTTCCCGATCCTCTACGGCTCGGCCAAGCAGGGCTGGATGAATACCGAATATGAGAACCAGACCGAGAACATGGATTCCCTGTTCCAGATGGTTGTTGATCATGTGCCCGTACCAAAAGTGGAAGAGGGACCGTTCCGCTTCCTCGCCACAACGATTTCTTCCGATCCGTTTCTCGGCCGCATCCTGACGGGCCGCGTCTCGTCCGGCACGATCAAACCGAACCAGTCCATCAAGGTGCTGAACCGTGACGGCGAACTGGTCGAGCAGACCCGCGTCTCCAAAGTGCTGGCGTTCCGCGGCCTGGACCGCGTGCCGGTCGACGAAGCCCAGGCTGGCGATATTGTGTCCCTTGCGGGTACGACGAAGGCAAACGTAGCCGACACATTCTGTGATCCTTCCGTCAGCGAGCCGATCGAAGCGCAACCGATCGATCCGCCAACCATCTCCATGACATTCCGCGTCAATGATTCTCCGCTGGCCGGTACCGAAGGTACGAAAGTCACCAGCCGGATGATCTGGGACCGCCTGCTGAAAGAGGCCGAAGGCAATGTCGCCCTCAAGGTCGAGCGTGCCACCGACGCCGAGGCGTTCACCGTCTCCGGGCGCGGCGAGCTCCAACTGGCCGTCTTGATCGAAACGATGCGCCGCGAAGGCTTTGAACTGGGCGTCTCACGTCCGCAAGTCGTGATGCAGGAAGGCCCGAACGGCGAGAAGCTTGAGCCAATCGAGGAAGTGGTCATCGATGTGGATGACGAGCATTCCGGCGTGGTCGTGCAGAAACTGTCCGAGCGCAAGGCCGACATGCTGGACATGCGCCCGTCGGGTGTCGGTCGTACGCGCATGATTTTCCATGCGCCGACACGCGGCCTGATCGGTTATCAGGGCGAGTTGCTGTCCGACACGCGCGGCACCGCGATCATGAACCGCGTCTTCCACGAATACGCCCCGCACAAGGGCAAGATCCAGGGGCGCCATACGGGCGTTCTGATCGCCATGGAGCAGGGTGAAGCAGTCGCCTTCGCGCTTTGGAACCTGGAAGATCGTGGTCCGATGATGATCCATCCGGGCAACAAGGTGTATGGCGGGATGATTGTTGGCGAGCACAATCGCGACAATGATCTCGAAGTGAACGTGCTGAAGGGCAAGAAGCTGTCCAACGTCCGCGCGTCCGGTACTGATGAGGCTGTGCGTTTGACGCCGCCACTGCAGATGACGCTGGAAAAGTCGCTGGCTTATATCGCCGATGACGAACTGGTTGAGGTCACACCGGAGAACATCCGGCTGCGCAAGGTCTATCTTGACCCGCATGAGCGCAAGCGTGCGGCCAAGAAGGGCGACTAAGTCAGATTGCTGATGCGGGCCGGGGAACCGGTCTGCATTGGCTACGTTGTGTCTCCAGATGTTTTAGAAGCACTGGAGCGCGCAATGTCGTCTTTCGGAATTTACCTGATCGGTTTCCTGGTCCTCGTATCAGGGCTTGCCTATGCAGCCTTTCTGCTTGGTGCGCCGCCGGTCTGGATCGGCACTGGTGCCATCGTGCTGATTGGCTTCGGTATCATTACCGGCGTTGCCAAGACTCGTCGTCGGGATGAGACCGCGACAAGCGAGTAGGAGCCAATCCTATACGACAGTCGGCCGCATGGTCGCCGCCTTGCCCTGCACCGATTTTGGCGGAAGCTTTGACAGGTGGAACGCCTTGCGCAGCCATGTATTTGTCGGCGTCTCGAAATAGCGGAAGCTGAGATAGGCAAGAAACGAAGTGAGCGGCAGCACGGTTGCGAACAAGAGAATGGTTGCGACCCAGTCATTGCTGGTGAGGCGGAACAGCGTGACCCCGAATGCTGTCATCAGCAAGGGGTGGATCAGGAAGATTCCATAGCTGATCTTGCCGCCCATCGACAGGAAGTCATTATTCAGCGGTTTGCGGAACAGATCTTGTCCGGCGCAGGCAAACACGACGAGCGCGCTGGAGACAGCATAGACACCCATCCGTCCCCAAGATGGCAAAGTGGTGTTCATGGCGATGGCAAAGCCCGCGATGCCGATCAGGCCAATGGGCCACATCGACGTGCGCTTCACAAATTCCTGAACGGCCTTCTGTCGCAAAGCGAGCCCCATGATGCAGCCCATGGCGAATTCCAGGAGGATCGGGTTTCCGTAGAATTCGCGATAGGGACCTGCGGGCAATAGCTGCGCTCCCGCAATCACGCCAATGGTCATGAGGATGGCGGCGGGAACTTGCACGCGCTCCGGCACGAATAGCGACAGTGAGAAAAGCAAGTAGAACAGCATGATATAGCCAAGCGTCCAGCCCACGAACAGGATCGGCTGGATATCGCCACCAAGATCATAGTGTGGAAGGAGCAGATAGCTGCTCACGATAGAGGACAGGGACGTATCAGCCTCGTGGAAGAGCCACGGGCGCGCCAAGGCGAGGAGCAGGGTCAATGTCGTTGCCGCCCAGTAGAGGGGCACAATTCGCACGGTCCGCTTCATCATGAAGTTCAGGGGCGTGTCATCTGGGCGCGTTATGTAGACAAGGATAAAGCCACTGATCGCAAGGAACAGGTGAAATCCAGGCGCAGCAGAAAAGGTCAGGTGCACAGTGTCCGAATGAGAATGCACGAACGCCCGTATATGGAAGATCGCAATAGCGTAGCAGGACAATGTCCTGAGCAAATTGATACTGTGAAGCATGTCCAGGCCCCCTGACCTGCTTTCGTCCCGTTAGACACGCGAGGCAATGCAAAAGGGGTGCCATCGGACTTCCCGCACGGTCGGTCGGGGCGTGAAGTCGCAAATTTCTCTCAATTTGAAGGGGTTATAGCACCAGAATACCGTTCACGATTTAACGTGAACGGTATTCCGGTTCGGGACTATTTTCCCTCCGAATCCTCATCGATTTTGGCCGGATCATATTTGGCGAACCACCCCATGATATTGTCGGTTTTTGCAATCAGGCGGCTCGGTCGACCTGCAATATAGTGCGAGGACCCGGGCACGCGGATGAGCGCGGTGTCTACGTCATTCATCTTGAGGGCGGTGTAGAACTGCTCTGCTTCCCAGGTCGGGGTTCGCCAGTCTTCTTCGCCAACCATGACCAGAGTCGGCGTGACGACTTGATCGACATACGAGATTGGAGAAAGCTTCAGGAAGGCGTCCGGATTGGACCACGGATCTTCACGTATCCAGTGACGCCGGACAAATTGTGCAATGTCGCCGGCAAGCGCCATCGTCATCCAGTTGATCACCGGTTTGATGGAGGCAGCCGCAGCAAACCGGTCCGTCTTGGTGACGATCCACGCCGTCAGGATGCCGCCTCCAGAACCACCGGTTACAAACAGACGATCAGGATCAGCATATTTACGTGCGACGAGTTCGTCGACCACGCTCATGAGGTCATCATAGTCATAACCCGGATAGGCTTGGTCGATGGCCTGGGCGAATTCTTCTCCGTATCCGGTCGACCCGCGTGGGTTCACATAGACGGTGACATATCCCTCGGCAGCATAGCGCTGAATCTCGCTGGCGAAGAAGGGGCCGTACATGGAGAACGGTCCGCCATGGATTTCGAGGATAAGCGGGAAGCTGCCATCCGCCGTGAAATTCGGGGGCAGGGCAACCCAGGCCTCGATCTCGAGGCCGTCATGGCTGGACGCAACTTTCAGTTCTTCAATGGGTGCCATGTCGAGATAAGGCAGCACATCGGAATTCAATTCCGTCAGGATGCGTCCATTCTTTCCATCCGACCGGATCGTGGCGACTTCAGCGGGCCGATCTGTAAATCCTGCTGTATAAGCAATCTGTTCGCGCCGACCCGATTTTGCCACCGAAAAACTGCCACCTGCATAGGGGCGGCCGATGGATGTGCCGCCGATCCCCGTGACCACCTGGGTAAGGCGACCCTGAAGATCCAGCTCGTTCAGCGTAAGGACGCCATGGTCCTCAAACAGCATGAAGAGGCTTTTGCCATCCGGTGCCCATTCGATCTGGCCAGGCGATCCGGGAAAGCCTGACAGGAGCTCACGAACGCCCGAGCCATCCGGGCCCATCACATAAAGGTGGTTCTGCTGGTAGGATTTCAGCTCGTCATCGTAGCCGAGAAAGGCAATTGAGCGTCCGTCCGGTGCGGGCGTGGCGGCGAAGTCCGGCCCGTCGCGTGAGGTGAGGGGCGTGATCTGGAGGTTGGACAGTTCGACCGAATATATCTCGCTCTCAATGGGGTCCATGTCGCGGTCGTCGGCGAGATTGCCCGTGACGAGCAGCGTATCATTGTCGAGCCAGGCTTGCCCGCCCATGTCGGCTTCGCCTGTCGTGACTTGCCGCGGTGTTCCGCCCTCTGCAGGCAGTACGAAGACTTGGTCCGCGCCATCTTCAAGATAGCCGGCACCGTCAAACCGGAAGGTCAGATCGTCAATCACCTTTACCGGATCAGCCCATTTCGCGCCCTCGGGCTGTTTCGGCGGCGTCGCGAAGCCCGGCTTGTCGCCTGGTACGAACATGGAGAAGGCGATGTTGCGGCCATCGGGAGACCAAGTGGCGCCTGATGGGCTCTCCGTGAACTGTGCAAGCGAATAGGACAAGCCGGTGTCCATATAGACGAGTTTCAACTCGGGCTTTCCGCTCGCTGTGCTCGTGTAGAGGACGCGGGAGCCATCGGGCGACCAGCTTGGCGCGCCTGCACTGCCGCCCACACCGAGCAGGGGACGCTGGGCACCACTCTCAATATCAATAATCCATAGATGACCCGTGTCGCGGTCGGTCATCCGGTCCATGCTGTGGCGGACATAGATAATGGTCTTGCCGTCTGGCGAGATCTGCGGGTTGGTCGCATACTCGATGTCGAAGACGCGCTCTGCGGTGAAGCGCTTGCTGTCTTCAGCCGTTTCTTCCTGAGCAATTGCCGAAGTGACGGCCAAAGCCGCCGTCAGGCCTGCAGCGGCGCAAATTTGGTGAAGTTTCATTGAGTATCCCTCCAAGAACCCTGTGCCGAAAGGCTAACACGGTATTGGGGGAGGGGTTAAGTGTTTCGGGGTGGACGCTGGCCCTTGCACCGAGCGGCCGCTCGGCGCATATAACCGGCAGGAGGCAGGCGGCGGACGGGTCGCTCGCCAATCGGGTCAGGTCGGGAACGAAGCAGCCCCAACGAGTTTTTTCGCCCGGGTCGCTCGTCTGTCTCCGCCTTACCCATGAAATTCAATCAATTGATGTTGCGCAGGTCTGTGCCCAGCTCGAGGTGCAGCCTCAGGCGCGCCAATGTCCGGAACACAGAGAAGTTCAGCTTCGCGCGCTCCAGAATGTATTGATTGCGGTCGAGCCCCGGGGTCAGTGTGCTGGTCTCCTGAAGGTGCAACAGATGCCGACCATCCTTTTGCGGGACGATTGTGAACTCGCAAGATGATTCGGTCACCGCACAGTGCTTGTCCGTCGACCGCGCAGTCGTGCGATAGCAATAGCGTTTGCGCGGGCGGGATTCGGTGACTTCGAAGACGAGCGTGACATCGGGCTGGTCTGGGTCGCTGGCCTCGAAAATGTCGTAGGCAGGGTTGCCGGCACCGAAGGTAAAGCCGCGCTGGCGCAGGGCATTGCTTGGGGAGGCAAGGTCCAGTCGTTCAAAGATCTCGGCGGCGGGGGCGTCGATGACCGTTTCGCCGTCATTCACGATGGGCGCGTTGGCCCAGTTCTCAAGGGTCTGATTCTTTAGCCAGTTCAGCATAGTATCCTCTTGCAGGTCAGAATTGGACCAATGAGACCATAATGCACGGTGGACGTTAGTGATTGTCTCAACAGGTCGGACCAATCGGTTGAGGAATCGTCACTCTGCGTTAACTGAATCCCTGTCGATTGATCTTCCAAGAGGTAAAATCGGACCAATCTGAAAAGAGATTTGTGATGCAGATTTGTGCAGTCTCTGAAAGGCCAATACTGGCGGGCCATCGATGGGTGTGTTAATCATTGATTAACCAGAATTCCACGGCAAATTTGACGTTTTAGAGACAAGGCCCGTTGACCCGATATTAACCTTCAGACACTATATCTTGTGTCAGGAACGGGGTTGAGAGCAATATCTGGCTTTCAGGGGCTTCCGGACCTATATGTATCTATCGATTCTGAAGGGCTGCTCTTATGTCTGCAACCGAGGCAAAAACTGTGTCTAAATCTGCGCTCCGCAAGGGTAAGCCCAAGGCTGGAGTGGAAGGCCTGCTGCGCGTTGTTGAAGGCAGCCCGATTGTGATGGATCCGTCGCGTGATTCCCTTCTGACCGAATTCGGCAAGAAGACGCTCCAGGATCGCTATTTGCTGCCCGGTGAGTCCTATCAGGACATGTTCGCCCGCGTTTCGCTGGCCTTCGCCGATGACACCGAGCACGCTCAGCGCCTGTACGATTATATGTCCAAGCTCTGGTTCATGCCTGCGACGCCTGTTCTTTCGAACGGTGGCGCGGCACGCGGCCTCCCCATTTCCTGCTTCCTGAACCAGGTTGGCGACTCGCTAGACGATATCGTTGAGACTTGGACCGAGAATGTCTGGCTCGCATCAAATGGCGGCGGCATCGGAACCTATTGGGGCAATGTCCGCTCGATTGGCGAGAAGGTTGGTCAGAACGGTCAGACCTCCGGAATCATCCCGTTCATTCGTGTCATGGATTCGTTGACGCTGGCGATCAGCCAAGGTTCGCTGCGCCGTGGCTCGGCCGCGTGTTACATTGATGTCCACCACCCGGAAATCGAAGAGTTTCTCGAAATCCGCAAGGCGTCCGGCGACTTCAACCGGAAATCCCTGAATCTGCATCACGGTATCAACATAACCGACGACTTCATGGAAGCGGTGAAAAATGATGAGGATTACGGCCTGATCAGTCCGAAGTCGAAGGAAGTTATCCGGACGATCAATGCTCGTAAATTGTGGCAGAAAATTCTTGAGCTGCGCATGCAGACTGGTGAGCCATACCTGTTGTTCACCGACACCGTGAACAACGCCATGCCTGCTCACCAGCGCAAGCTTGGCCTGAAGGTCACACAGTCCAATCTCTGCTCCGAAATTACCTTGCCAACCGGTGTCGACCATGCCGGCCAGGATCGCACCGCTGTGTGCTGCCTGTCTTCGGTCAATGCCGAGAAGTATCTCGAATGGTCCAAGGATGAGACCTTCATCGAAGACATCTTCCGCTTCCTCGACAATGTGCTTGAAGACTTCATCGAGCGTGCGCCGCCGGAAATGGCCCGCGCTGTCTACTCCGCGAAGCGTGAGCGTTCGGTCGGTCTCGGCCTGATGGGTTTCCACTCCTTCCTGCAGACAATGAATGTGCCGCTGGAAAGCGCCATGTCGAAAGTCTGGAACGAGAAGATGTTCAAGCACATCCGGCAGGGTGCCGATGCGGCTTCTGTCAAGCTCGCCAAAGAACGGGGGCCCTGTGAGGATGCCCGTGACGTCGGCATGATGGCCCGTTTCAGCCACAAGATGGCCGTGGCCCCAACAGCATCGATCTCGATCATCTGTGGTGGAACGTCGGCTGGCATTGAGCCAATCCCGGCAAACGTCTACACCCACAAGACGCTGTCAGGTTCCTTCACTGTGAAGAACCAACAGCTCCAGCGTCTTCTGGCCAGCAAGGATATGGACACGGACGAGGTCTGGACCTCAATTCTCGAGCATGAAGGCTCCATCCAGCATCTCGAATGCCTGGACGAACACGAGAAATCTGTGTTCAAGACGGCGTTCGAAATCGACCAGCGCTGGATCATCGAACTGGCGGCCGACCGCACGCCTTATATCTGCCAGTCGCAGTCCCTGAACCTGTTCCTTCCGGGCGACATCGCCAAATGGGACCTTCACATGCTGCACTGGACAGCGTGGGAGCGCGGGCTCAAATCGCTTTATTATTGCCGCTCCAAATCGGTACAGCGCGCGGCATTTGCCGGGTCTGAGAAGTCTGAAGTCCAGAAAATGGACACCCCGAATACCGATTATGACGAGTGTCTTGCCTGCCAATAAGGCTGCGACTGGAAATAGGCATATAACAAAAGGCCGGTGCCTCGTGGGGCCCCGGCCTTTTTTTGCATGGAACTGGCTGAAGGCAGAGATTGAGGCATTTGTGATCGAATAAGCCGAACAATTTCATGAAATTTTACAGCTGGTTAACGGCGCCGATGACCCGAAAATCAGTCAAATGACACCGAAAAAACACAATTTTACCGGGTTCTGGAACAAACACTACACAGGCGAGTTATGACGAGAAGAATTAATGGAATTCGGCCCATTGGCGTTTGAGACGGACGAGTTCTTTATGTTAAGTTAATCGTCAAACGGTCTAATCCTTGAATAGACGAGTGCTCAGGGATGAAGGCATGAGAGGTATAAGGCAGATGGCATTTGCAATTTCTTCCGCAGTCATCACGATGGCGTGCCAGGGATGCGTATCGACGTCTCCACATGAGCAAGTACGCTCCGAACCTGTTGCGCCTCCAACACTTGGTATGCAGATGGCCGCGCCAGCCAATTATGCGCCCAACTCCGTCCCCAATGCAGCTTCCGTCCACGTATTTAGCGCACCCTCGGCCCGGTTTAGTGGCGTACCGCTTGAAGCGACGAATACAGTCGCGGCGCAGATGATTGCCGACCAGCCCATTGACTACCGCTCTCACCCCAATGCCGAGTTTGGAGTGCCAAACAATACGCGCGTCGACTGGGGGACCAGTGAGACGCTCGTCGCAGTGGCCGCCGAGCGCAGCCGGGCTGCACTCTCGCGTCCGGGCCAGCTGGAAAAGAATATCGCCGCCGAGATAGCTATTTCCGCGCCGAAGGAGGTGACTGGCCTCAGTTTTGATGTCGGCCTTGCGCCACGTATTGCGGTCCGGGAAGAGGGCGAAGTCCTTACGCGCCGGGTTGGCGGTGAAGTTCGAATTGGTCAGGATTTTGACCTGCTTGACCGCAACGGACAGCCTCAGGGCTGGTACGTCTTCGCGGGTGCTGACGGGGAGGCGCTTGTATGGGATGCCGATGCCAACGGGTTCCGCCCAAGCCTGGGCGACATGTCGCTCACGGACCAGGTGACCGTCGGTGATCTTCAAGCAGGCGTATCCGTTCAGCGCGGCGGAGGCGAACTGTCGCTCAGTTATATTCGCCGTGAAGTGAAGTATTCAGACCGGAATGTCAGCATCAGCGAGACTGAAGATTTCGCAGGTGTTAGTTTCACGATGCGTCGTTAGCTGCTAATCGACGCCCATGCAGGCTCGATTCCCTCTCATCCAAGCTGCGGCCCTGGTCGCAGCTTTTCTGTATGCTCCGTCGACGTACGCGCAGGAGGGTGAACCGACTGTTCCGCGCAAACCTGCGGTTGTGTCTTTCTCGACGGAAAATGATTTCTTCGGCGGTGGCACGGATCGCAATTATTCCAACGGACTTCGCATAGAGCGCGTGTCCGGCGCAGACAATGTTCATCCTGGTCTCGAATGGGTCGCCGATCGTCTGCCGTGGATTGATCTGGATCGTACCGAACTCCGGCAAGGCTTTGCCATTTCACATGCCATATTCACTCCCGAAGACATTCAGACATTTGCACCCGACCCGACCGACCGGCCGTATGCAGCGTGGCTCGCCCTGTCATCGACCGTGGCTGCCAGCAGCGAAAACACTCAGGACACTCTGCAGGTCAATCTTGGTGTCGTCGGACCATCGGCGGCCGGCGAATTTGTGCAAAACACATGGCACGAGATCATTGGAGTTGCGACTGCGAAAGGGTGGGATCACCAGCTGAAGGATGAGCCGGGAGTCGAAGTCGTTGCCGAGCGGATGCAGATGTTTGACGGGCCAAACTTGCCACTCGGGCTGGAGACTGATTTTGGAGCGCACGTCGGAGTCGCGCTCGGCAATGTGCGCACATATGGATCTGCAGGCCTGACGGCGCGAATCGGATGGGACCTGAATTCGAGCTTTGGTCCCCCGCGCATCCGTCCAGCCCTCTCAGGGGCAGGGGAGTTCGTGCCCGGAACGCCGGAAGATCCGCTTGGTGGCTATTTCTTCGTGGGCGTGGACGGGCGGGCCGTGGCCCGTGACATGTTTCTGGATGGAAATCTGTGGCGGGATGGGCCGCGCGTTGAAGATCGTCGGACGGTAGTGGGCGATATTCAGGCGGGCGTGGCGGTCCATTACCGCAGCGTGCAAGTCGCCTTCACTTTCGTGAACCGAACTGAAGAGTTTGTCCGCCAAGACGGCCCGCAACGGTTTGGCGCCTTGTCGATCAGTATCTCCCGCTAAATTCCTGTTTCCTTCGCGGCTGTCTTGCGTGCCTTTTGGCCTCGTCGCACAGTGCGAGAAAACGGTGCGTGAACGCGTCGCTATGGGAGGAAGATATGCGAGTTCTATTTGGTGTGGCTGCAGCCATCCTGCTGGTGGCCTGTTCTCCGGGCACACAGACGAATATTCCTGAGTCCATCGCCAAGGCTCCGCCGAAGGGCGAGGCGACGGATACGACCCGCGCAGCAAATGCGGCTGTGGCTGACCGCCTGCCTCTGGAAGACACTTCCGATTTTGTTGACGCAACGCGCGGTCTGCTGGCGCAGCTGAAACAGGACACGATCACCGACGTCGATGGTAATGTCGTTTGGCAGGTCAGCCGTCGGGACTTCATTGACGGGGACAGCCCCGACACAGTGAATCCATCGCTTTGGAGGCAGGAGCGTCTGAACTCCGAACATGGCCTGTTTGAAGTCATGGATGGGATCTATCAGGTTCGCGGGTATGACCTCGCGGTCATGTCGGTCATCCGGGGCGATACTGGCTGGATCATTGTAGACCCGCTGCTCAGTCAGGAGACAGCTGCGGCTGCTTTGGGACTGGTCAATGACACGCTGGGGAATCGCCCCGTCACGGGCGTGATCTATACCCATTCCCATGGTGACCATTTCGGCGGTGTGCGCGGTGTGATCGACGAAGCCGACATCGAAGCGCGCGGTGTACCCGTGCTCGCACCAGTTGGCTTTACGGAATCCGCCGTCGCCGAGAATTTGCTGGCCGGGAACTATATGAGCCGACGAGCTGTGCTGATGTTTGGCAATACGCTACCCAGCGGCCCGACCGGGCAGGTAGGCGTGGGGCTGGGGCCAGCGCTTTCCCAAGGCACGATCGGTCTGATCGCGCCGACAGAGGAAGTACCAGGCCGTGGAACCGTTCGCGTGGTAGACGGAGTTACGATTGAGTTCGTCGATGCGGCGGGTACCGAAGCGCCTGCGGAATTCATGTTCTATCTACCGGACTTCAACGCGCTCTGCACGGCGGAAGTCGCGACAGCAACGTTCCACAATGCACTCACCTTGCGAGGCGCAAAGGTTCGCGACCTGCTCGAATGGAGCCGAGTGATCGACTATGTTTTGACTGAATATGGCGGGCGGTCGGACGTCGTTTTCGCATCGCACCATTGGCCGACATTCGGGCAGGAGAATGTCGAGACCTTCCTGCGGGGGCAGCGCGATATTTATCGGTATACGCATGACCAGACTATTCGCCGGGCCAATCGTGGTGAAACCCAGTTCGAAATTGCCGAAGAACTCGCTGAACCTGCGGTGCAATCAGAGAATTTCGATATGCGTGGTTACTACGGCACGCTGAACCATAATGCGAAAGCGGTCTATCAAGGGTATTTCGGGTGGTGGGATGGTGTGCCGGCGACGTTCAATGCACATCCACTGGAAGCGAAGGCCAGTCGGTTCATCAAGGCCGTTGGCGGCGAAGAGGCGGCCATCGTCATTGGGCAGGAAGCCTTCGAGGAAGGCGACTATCGTTGGGCTGCCGAAGTATTGAACTATGCGGTCTTTGCCAATCCTCAGAATCAGGTTGCGCGAGACTGGCTGGCTGCGAGCTATGAGCAGATGGGCTTTCAGGCAGAAAGCGGCGCGTGGCGCGATTTCTATCTAACGGGAGCGCAGGAGCTTCGTAACGGCCTTGCCGATGCCGGAGCGGTGCGCACCCGAAGCCGTGAGTTCGTCGAGGGGGTGCCTACGATTGAACTATTCAATGCGCTAGCCGTTCGCTATGCGCCCGAAAAGCTCAGCAGGGAGCCGTTCGAACTGAACTTCCAGTTTACGGACATCGAGGAGGAGTTCGTCATTGATGTAGGGAATGCCACGGCCTTCCCACGCCCCGGTGTCCAGTCCGATGATGCCGTGGCAACGCTTACCCTGTCGCGCGATGCCTTCAATGACCTGATTCTGCAAACCCGCAGCTTTCGCGAGATCGCCGCTGCCGGGGAGGCGTCAATCGAGGGTGACCCCACCGCACTGCTCGCCTGGTTCTCGGCGCTGGAGACTCCGGACTTCTGGTTCAACGTCGTGGAGCCTTAGGCGGCGTCAGTCTTCCAACTGGTCACGGAAAAAGTCTGCGATCATCGGCGCGACCTTGTCACCTTTGGCGCCCAGACGATCATTCAGGCTCTTGTGATCGCGGTTCTTGACGAGGCGCGCTTCGGCCTTATGTCCGGCGCTGTTCAGCGCTTCCGCCAATTCCTTGGCGCGGCTCGGCGCGACAGCTCGGTTCACATAGAGCAGGAGGAAAGGTGGGATGTCGGTTGTTTCTTCTACCAGTAGGGTCGGGGAGGCAGCCGTCCAGACGTCTGGGTCATCGCTGGTAAAGGTGGAGTGGTAGAATTCGGGGATATCGCCATCACTGCCGGTGCGAGCCATATTGTAGGCGGCGCTATCCATGGCGACGACGCCTTTGATCACGCCTGGCGTCAGATCAAATGCGTCCAGATAGTCCGGATCGATCGCAGTGAGCGCTGCCATATGAGCCCCGGCAGAGTGACCCATCAGGAAGATACTGTTCGGGTCGCCCCCGAACTCTGTTGCGTGCTCATGGAAGTATGCGATCGCGGCGGCCGTATCCTGCTGTTGGGCGGGGAAGGGATGTGCGGGCGACAGGCGGTAATTTACGGCAATGAAGACAAAGCCCTGATCGTTGAAATAACGCGCCTGAAACATGCCCAATGCGCTCAGCTTGTTGCCAAAGGTCCAAGCGCCGCCATGCATCATGAGAATCACCGGCGCATTGTCCGCATCATCAGGAATGTAGACATCAGCCCGTACGTCGCCGGGATCAAGGCCGGGCGCATCTGCATATATTACATCCCTCACCACTTTAGCATTTGCTGGCGGAGCAAACGCGAAAGCCGAAATCAGGGCAAGAAGAATGGCACTGAAGAAACGCATGAATATCTTGTCTCGTAAGGCGGGAATGGAACGCATGGGTATCGGTTTGGTGCCGATCATTCTGCACTAAACCGCATGGCGCCACCCCTACGAGGGAAATATGCCAAAACTGTGGGCAAGCCTGTGAACAAGTGCGGTTTGCCGCAGTCAAACATCTTGCGGCAATGGCCTCAATGAGGCACTATATATGGTGTAGATTGTTCCAGAAAACGCAGTAAATGACGTAGGAGGCCCTGATGGCTGACGGAAATTCCAATGTGCCCGGACTGCTGACCCCGAGCCGGGCGTACAAGCCCTTCCGTTACCCGTGGGCGTATGACTTCTGGAAGGTCCAGCAGCAGGTACACTGGATGCCGGAAGAAGTGCCCCTCGGCGAGGATTGCAAGGATTGGGCGGTGAAGCTCAATGATTCCGAGCGCAATCTGCTGACCCAGATCTTCCGCTTCTTCACCCAGTCTGACGTCGAAGTCGGTGCGAACTATATGGAGCATTACATGCCCCTGTTCAAACCGACTGAAGTGTCGATGATGCTGGCCTCGTTCTCCAATATGGAGACGATCCATATCGCGGCGTATGCTTTGCTGCTCGAAACCATCGGCATGCCCGACTCGGAATTCTCGGCCTTCATGGAATATGAGGAGATGGCCGCCAAGCACGACTATCTCGGCCAGTTTGGCACAGAAACGAATGAAGACATTGCTGTTTCCATGGCGGTCTTTGGCGGCTTCACGGAAGGCCTTCAGCTGTTCGCCAGTTTCGCGATGCTGATGAACTTCCCGCGCTTCAACAAGATGAAGGGCATGGGCCAGATCGTGTCCTGGTCTGTACGGGATGAGTCGCTGCACTGCGAAGGCATGATCAAGCTGTTCCACACGTTCTGTGCTGAGACCGGCGTCATGAATGACGCGCTGCGCGAGCGGATTCGCGAGTGCTGTCGCACCGTCGTGACGCTGGAAGACAAATTTATCGAACTCGCATTCGAAATGGGTCCGGTCGAAGGCATGACCGCCGACGATATCAAGCAGTACATTCGCTACATCGCGGACTGGCGTCTCGGCCAGCTGAAGCTTGAGCCGGTGTTCGGTGTGACCAAGCACCCGATCCCATGGCTGACGGAAATCCTGAACGGGGTAGAGCACGCAAACTTCTTTGAGCAGCGTGCAACCGAATATTCCAAAGGTGCGACCAGCGGTGACTGGCACGGCGATGATGGCGTGTGGTCAAAGTTCGACACGCGCAAGCCTGCGGACGCGACCGTCGGTTAGCATTTGGCCGCCGCTTTCAAGCGAGATTAAAAAGGCGCGCGGTCTGAATGGATCGTGCGCCTTTTACATTGTGGCCAAGGTTGCTTCTGAAGCAAATGCCCCGCCGAATGCAATGAGGGGCTGCCCGTGGCCCTGGGCAGCCCCTCCAACGCTATTCCGGGAGGAAAAGGTCTAGCGTTGTCCCGCGTCAGCGACGAGGGTTACAGCTTGGCGCGCAAAGACAGGCGCGGTCGGGAGGCTGGAGATTTCCTGCTTGTCCAGGATCTTCTTCAAAGCAGCCTTCTTGATATTCTTGGTACATGTACGGTCTACAACCGGTTGGCTGGTGACCGGGGAGCGTGTTGAGCAGGCTTCCTTGGCTTGCGCCTCGATGGATTCGAGAACGACAGCTGCGCCAGCGTCGGATGCCAGCAGGGCCTTGTCATAGGCAATTTCTACAGTGATGGGTTTGCCTTCTGCATTTGCAGCAGCAGGAACGATGATCGCGGCGGCCATCAGGACCGGGATGATGAACTTTTTCATGTCAAAACTACCTTCAGAGTTAGCGACGGCGTGATTGCCGACAGGGAACTCCTCCCGCCCCATGCGACGTCATTGTTCTGTTCTCCCCACAGTGACACCGAAGTGTCATGGCCTTTCCGTGCGGGATTGACGTTTCATGTTGCACCGCAACAAAAGCGCATGTTTCCGCATGGCTCAAGTGAAAGGTGCACGGCAGAAAGTCATAGCTGGGTTGCACCTCATGTTTGCACGAAGGCTGTGCGGGTCGTGCTCATTTGTTTGTCATATGCGATCGGCTCAGGCTCGTAGATTGACAGAACGTCGCAATCCCGCCATTTGACGCCATGTCGAAATTGAACACACCCGAACACGTTATAGATGCGCTGGAAAACCTGTATTCCGACGCCGTTTCCGCCCTGTCCTCGGCCCTGGACATGTTCCTTCATTCCGGAAAGCCACCGGCGCCCGCGCTGCGCGAATCCGGCGCGTTCTGCTATCCGCAAATCAGGATCGTCTACAATCCCGACGGACCACCCCCGCCGATTTCGCGCGCCTTCGGCAAGATGTCAGAAGCTGGCACATATGTTTCCACCATCACGAGGCCGGACTTTTTCCGCGACTATCTGACAGAACAGCTCTCCCTGTTGATGCGGGACTATGACATTGATGTGTATGTCGAGCAGTCGGATTCCGAAATTCCGTATGCCTATGTGTGGGAGCAGGGGCAGGCCAGTGGACTTGACGAGATCTCGCCAGCTGAACTGGCGCGTCACTTCCCAAGTCCAAACCTTGCCGATATTGGTGATGAAGTGGCCGATGGGGAGCTATACGAGCCCTATGAAACCCATCCACTGGCATTGTTCGACGCGCAGCGAGTCGATTTCTCTCTGAAGCGGCTGCAACATTATTGCGGTACGCCCGTTGAGCATTTCCAGCATTATGTGCTGTTCACGAACTATCACCGTTACGTCGATGCGTTTTGTGACTGGGCGTTGGACAAGCTGACAGAAGACAATCACTACACGTCTCTATCTGTTCCGGGCGGGTTGGAGGTCTCTGAGCCCACCGACACGTCCCGAACAGAAATCGATGCTTCACCTTGGCGCCGATTCCAGATGCCAGCCTATCATTTGCGCGCGCCGAATGGCGGCGGCATCACATTGGTGAATATCGGTGTCGGTCCATCCAATGCCAAGACCATCACAGACCATCTCGCCGTGTTGCGGCCTGAAGTCTGGCTGATGGTTGGCCATTGTGGTGGGCTGCGTCATAGTCAGGCAATCGGAGACTATGTGTTGGCGCATGCCTATTTGCGAGAAGACCATGTGCTCGACGCTGTTCTACCGCCGGAAATTCCCGTGCCGCCAATTGCCGAAGTGCAAGTCGCGCTGCAACAGGCGGCTGCGTCTGTGACGGGTGAGGACGAGAAACAGTTGAAACGGCGGTTGCGGACCGGAACGGTTGTGACCACGGATGATCGGAACTGGGAACTGCGCTTCTCTGCGTCCGCGCGCCGGTTCAACAAATCCCGAGCAATTGCGATCGATATGGAAAGCGCGACAATTGCTGCGAATGGCTTCCGCCTGCGCGTTCCATATGGTGTGCTGCTCTGCGTATCGGACAAACCTCTCCACGGTGAGATCAAGCTGCCGGGTGCGGCGAACCGCTTTTATGAGCGGGCCATTGGCGAGCATATTCGTATCGGAATAGAAACACTGGAACGTTTGTCGGCGGACAAAGGTGCGAAGCTGCACAGCCGCAAACTGCGCGCCTTTGATGAGCCACCGTTCAGATAGGCAGAGCCGTCTGGCAACAAAAAAAGGCGCAAGGCCCGGAAAACCGAAAACCTTGCGCCTTCGCCCTGGCTCACCTGAGCCCAAGCCTGTCTACTGCAGTTTGGTAATCTTTGTGCCTTCAATGCTGATGCCAGCCATCAGGCCTTTCTGGTCGAAAACAAATGCGTACGCGTCTTCCTTCAGTGTAGACGTGGAGAGGTTTTCTGCAACGCCCGCATTCACAAGAACCACAGTTGGTCCGACGCCGATCTCCCAGCCTTCGGATTTCTTGAGGTAGTCCACCGCATCATCATTCATCAGGAAGACAGCATAACCATATGACTGTGCGCCAGCCTGCAGCCCCCAGGACCCGGTGAATGAGCTGTAGTAATCAACAGTCGATCCACCACGGATCAGCTCGCCTTCGCCATACGCTCCGCCGACCCCCAGTCCGGCCTTGACCATGGATGGGAAGACCAGAACCGCGCGAGACTGGCTGTTTATGGCGCGGGCAGCGGCGTTCTCGCTGACCAGCTTGTTGAGAGCGGCGCGGCTCCCAGCGTCAATCTGCGCGCGGTCCACTTCGTCTGGGAGGGATGAGCAGGCGCTGAGGCCGAGGGAAGTACTGGCGGCGAGGCAACCTGCAAGCAGGGCAGAACGAAACTTCATCATGGACTTTGCTCCTTCATGACATCAGTACGCTTGAACTCCGGATTCCGGGCAAGGTTCCCGGAAGCGAGACACAAGATACCGCACTTTCGTTGACTTGTATCAATCAGCTGATCGGCTTTCCACCGGTTACGCCAATGATTTCGCCGCTGATATAGCTCGACTCCTGCGAGGCGAGGAAGACAAAGGTGGGTGCTAGTTCCGCTGGCTGGCCCGGCCGACCCATGGGCGTGCCCTTTCCGAATTCCTGCACTTTTTCCTGTGTTTGTCCGCCGGAGGGCTGGAGCGGCGTCCAGAATGGGCCCGGGGCAACGCCGTTAACGCGGACGCCGCGCTCGATCGCACCCTGAGCAATGGCCTCGGTGAAACCGCGAATGGCAAACTTGCTGGTGGCGTAGTCGAGCAGATAGGGAGCTGGGCTGAAGCCCTGATTGGACGTAACATTGATGATGGCCGCGCCGGGCGGCATGAGGGGGAGCGCAGCCTTGGTCAGCCAGAACATGGCATAGACATTGGTCTTCATGGTTTCATCGAACTGTTCATCGGAAATGTCTTCGATGCCCGGTTGGCGCACCTGCTTGCCCGCATTGTTCACCAGAATGTCGAGTCCGCCCATTCTCTCATGGGCTTCCTTGATCAGGGTATTGCAGAATTCCTTGTCGGTCAGATTGCCGGGCATGCGGTGTACGGCGTGGCCTTCGCCTTCCAGCAGGTCGCAGACCCAGTCGGCGTCTTCTTTCTCTTCGGGAAGGTAGTTGATGCAGATCTCTGCCCCTTCGCGGGCATAGGCGATGGCAATTGCGCGACCGATCCCCGAATCGCCACCGGTGATCAGTGCCTTGCGGTCCTTCAGGCGGCCGAAGCCCTGATAGCTGTTCTCGCCATGATCTGCTTTTGGCTCCATCTTGTGATCGAACCCTGGCTTGTCCTGCGGTTGCTTGGGGAAGGGCGGTTGTGGGTACTGCGTTCTTGGGTCACGCATGTCATATTGGGATTTGACGGTCTCGGTCATGGGGGCCTCTTTGAATTGGTGTGTCTCAATTCAACAGCGCCCAGGCCAACCGGTTCCCCTCATATTTCAGTCTCTGGTGGTTTCCCCTTGGACTCTCGGATTGCCGCGTCGTGAACGCAGCCTGAATGATGGACCCGGCCAATATTCAGGCTGGGTCCGGCTTTTGCCAGTCATGTGGCTGAAAAGAAGGGGAATAAACCATGCAAGACTGGTTCGATCAGATTGACATAAATCAGTATCTTCCGTCGGCGCTCTCGTGGGCGACCAATATCCTGCTCGCCCTGCTCATCTTGATTATAGGGTTCTGGATCGCCGGACGGGTCGGCAAGAGCATCCGAAATGCGGGTGAACGCAATGAGCGGTTGGACGACACGCTGTTTCGCTTCATGGGGAGCGTCGCGAAGTACGTTATCCTCGCTTTTGTCATCATTGCGGTCTTGAACCGTTTTGGCGTTGAGACGACCTCCATCGTGGCGCTGCTCGGCGCGGCCAGCCTCGCGGTCGGCCTGGCTCTGCAGGGAGCGATGTCGAATCTCGCGGCGGGGGTCATGCTGATGGTGTTCCGCCCCTACAGGGTGGGCGAATTCATTGACGCGGCTGGGAAGTTTGGGAAGGTGGACGAGATCACCCTGTTCACCACAGTGCTTCAGACATTCGACAATCAGCAGATCATTATTCCCAACGGCCAGATCTGGGGCGACCAGATCATCAATCACAGCCACCACCCGGTACGCGGTGTGGATATGCATTTCGGCGTGGCCTATGGCGAAGACATCGACAAGGCCCGCGCGACCATCGACAAGGTGCTGGCCGATCATCCTCACATCCTGAAGGATCCTGCACCCTTCGTTGAGGTCGAGACCCTCAATGACAGCTCGGTAGACTTCATCGTGCGGCCATTCTGTGAGGGCGCGCATTACTTCGATGTGCGCTATTCGCTTCCCGAGCAGGTGAAGAAGGCGCTGGATGCAGCTGGCATCGAGATTCCATTTCCCCATCGCAAGGTGATTGTGGTCAACGAAAACAGCTGAGCGGAAGGGGAGGGTCACAAAACCTTCCCCGACGCCCATCTGGACGATTGCGGCGTGGCGCGGTACCTCGCATCACATGACAGAGAGAATCTACACGCTTCAAGGCGTCCGCAACTTTCGTGACTTTGGCGGCTATGCTTCCCGCCACGGTGGACAGGTAAAGCGCGGTCGGTTGTTCCGATCCGGGCACTATGCCGAGGCCACCGAAGAAGACCTGAGGGCACTTGGCGCACTGGGTATCCATCTGCAGGCAGACCTCCGCCGCCCGGACGAGCGCGAACGCAACGTGGCGCGCTGGTCTGCGCCCAATACGCTGACCCATGATGGGGGCCGGGAGCATGAAGCGCCGCATGCGCAATTCCTGAAGAAGGTCGAAGCGGACGCGCAAAAGGCCGATGACTGGATGAACGACTATTACGCGCTGGCGCCGTTCAAGGCTCATCACGCTGAGCTGTTCTCTGGCTGGTTTGAGCACCTGGCCGGGCTGGAGGGTGACTCCGCGGGGCTCGTGAATTGCGCGGCTGGCAAGGATCGGACGGGCATTCTCTGCGCGCTCACGCATCACATTCTCGGTGTCGAGGAAGCCGATCTTCGGGCCGATTACGAACTGACCAACACGGCGGTGAATGTCGACGAGTTCCTGCCGCAGGCGGCAGCCTTCTTCAACGAGCAAGTTGGGAAGATCTATGAGCCCGAAGTGTTCCGACCGTTTCTCGGCGTGCGGCTGCGTTATCTCGATACCGCCTTCAACGTGATTCACGACAAGCATGGAACCGTCGATGCCTATCTGGCGGATGTGCTGGGTGTGGATGACGTCGCGCAGGAGCGCTTGCGAGCCCGATTGCTCGAGACCTAATCCTGCTGTGAGTAAATGAGATGAGCCCGCCCCATTGCGGCAGGGCCGCATGAGTCGCTAAAGTCCCGGCTGATGAGCGATTCCGAACTCCCCGAAGAACGCGACGACCAGACCTTCTCGATGTTCGGGGAGGATGAGGCGCCGAAATCGGCCGAATATCAGGTGCTCGCGCGCAAATACCGGCCCCGCCGGTTCGAGGACCTGATCGGCCAGGAAGCCATGGTCCGCACGCTTTCGAATGCTTTCGAGACGGGCCGAGTGGCGCATGCCTTCATGCTGACCGGCGTGCGCGGGGTCGGCAAGACGACGACCGCCCGCCTGCTGGCGAGGGCCCTGAACTATCAGTCAGACGATCATGACGGTCCGTCGATCCGGCTCGACCCCAAGGGCGAGCATTGTGATGCGATCATGTCGAGCCGCCATCCGGACGTGCTGGAGCTTGATGCCGCCAGCCGCACCGGCGTTGCCGATATGCGTGACCTGTTGGATGGCGCGCGCTATGCACCGGTCTCGGCCCGCCACAAAGTCTACATCATCGATGAGGTTCACATGCTGTCGACGGCCGCGTTCAACGCGCTCTTGAAGACGCTGGAAGAGCCGCCGCCGCATGTGAAGTTCATCTTCGCAACTACTGAGATCCGCAAAGTGCCGATCACGGTCCTGTCGCGCTGCCAGCGGTTTGACCTGAAACGGCTCGATGCCGTGAATTTGTCTGAACATCTCGGTCGGGTCGCCACGCATGAAGGGGCGAAAGTCTCGGAAGAGGGACTCGCTTTGATCGCCCGGGCTGCCGAAGGTTCCGTTCGCGACGGCCTCTCGATTCTCGATCAGGCCATCGTGCAGACCATGGATGGCGAAGAAGTCACTGGCGCGGCGGTGCGTGACATGCTGGGCCTCGGCGACCGGGCGCGCCTGCTGGATGCGTTCGAAAAAGCGATCTCCGGCAGTGCTGCAGAGGCGCTGGCCGAGGTGAAAGACCAGATTCATGCAGGTGCTGATCCGGCGGTTATCCTGAAAGACCTGATGGATGTCTGTGCCGATGTCTCCGTGGCTCAGGCCACGGGGGGAGAGTTCCAGTCTGCCGGGCCCGCCGAATGGACCCAGCGCACATTGGCCATGGCGCAGAAACTGACCGCTGCGCAGGCCGCGCGCTACTGGCAGATCCTGCTCTCCGGGTTTAATGACCTCCAGACGGCGCCTGACACGGCGACCGCGCTGAACATGATCATCCTGCGCCTTGCGGCGGCGGCAAACCTTCCGTCACCGGAGGAGGCTGCGCGCATGATCGCTGAGTCAGGCGGTGCGCCGGGAAAGCTTGAACAACATGGCATGGCCCCGTCTCCCGCCGGCGGGCTGGAGAGCTTTGCCCAAATTGTCACCTATCTGGGTGAGCACCGGGAAGTGAACCTGCAGGTCGAGTTGGAGCGATACATTCGGCCAGGTCCTGTGCGCTACGGCTATTTCTCATGCGAACTTGAAGACAATGCACCAAACGATTTGCTCGCCCGGCTAAAGGCGTTCCTCGAACGCGACACAGGCGATGACTGGGTCGTCGAGCAGATCCGTACCAATGCCGAAACAATGCGCCAGACGGAAATTCGGACGCGCGAGGAATTGTTTGCCTCAGCGGCGGCGCACCCGGCTGTGGCAGACGCCTTGAAGAGTATTCCCGGCATTACCATTGTTGACGTGACCGAGCCTGCCGCAAGCGACGGCAACGTTATTGACCTGAACTCCAGACGATCGGCCTGAAGGAGGCCCGCTTCCCATGAAAGACCTTGGCAAGATCATGCAACAGGCCCAGCAGATGCAGGCCAAAATGCAGGAAGCGCAGGAAAAGATCGAATCGACCGAGGCCGAAGGGGTCGCCGGGGCGGGCCTGGTATCCGTGCGCCTCAAGGGCAAGGGCGATATGGTCAGTGTCAGGATTGACCCATCATTGATGAATGATGATGCCGAAATCGTTGAAGACCTTATCAAGGCTGCGCATTCGGATGCGCGCAAGCGTCTGGATGAAGCCATGGAAAAGGCTATGAAGGATGCGACGCAAGGTCTTGGCGGGGGCATGTTGCCCGGCTTCAAGCTACCGTTTTAGGGGCGACTCAGTAGAGTTCCGGTTCCTTCGTGCTGAAGGCCGAGGCCAGCCAGCCACGATGGAAGACGCCGCGCATCGCCCAGAAATTCCGCTTTTGTGTGGACCAGAAGAAGATGCCAGCCATCGCGTAACAAAAAACAATCTTCGCCAGCGAAGCGAGCACAGTAATGGTCAGCGTAACCGTGTTGCGTGTGGTCAGGGAGTGGTAGCCGAAACTCATCCCTGAACGGAATTTGCGCTGGCGGATCCATTCGGAGTCCAGGCGCTTCGGGTCTACCGCTTCATGCACGATCGCCGCTTCGCTTATGCCAAACTTGGCGCCTGCATACCAGAGCCTGAAAAAGAACTCAGTGTCTTCGCCACCAGTCTTGCCTTTTTCGATCAGAAAGCGCTGGCCTTTCACGATAGGGGAACTGGCGCGCATCAGAGCGTTGCAGGTATGTCCGGTTTGCACCACGCCGCCTCGGCGTACAGGGACATTCGAATGGTAATCCTGCTGGCGCATCCAGTTAGGCGCCGTCTCAGGATAAACGGCGATGGCTGGGCCGAAGACAGCGTCCAGAGAATTCACGCGTGCCATCTGGAGCAGGGAGGCCAGCCAATCCGGTTCTGCCACTTCATCGTCATCGATGAAAGCAATCCATTGGGCGGTGGCGGCATCCAAACCGGCGTTTCTCGCGATCGAAATGTTGTTTGCGGGGGCATGAATGTATTTGACGGGCATGGACAAGTTTGCCGCGATGGCCTCGACCCGGTCGCGGGCCGATGGAGTTTCGTCATTGTCGATAACAATTGCGCGCGCCGATACGCCGTCCGGCAGGGTTTGCCGGTCGAGCGATCGCAGCGTGTCCTCAATTGAAGGCCTGCGATAGGTGCAGACGCAAATATCGATAGTCAATTCGGCGACCTCATAGGGGGCTTCATACGCGTCAAACATGTCGGGATACTTGCCAGCAAGTCCCATGCCACGCATGCGTGATTCCTCCAGATGGGAACAGTGTCAGAACTCTGTATCCTGGCTGGATGTGGCTATCAGCTCGTTTATAAGGCGTTCCGCATCATCGGGGGTGCGTGGATCCTGAGCAACAAGGGTGCGCGACCATACCAGATCATCAGTCCCTTGGGCGAACAGGGCGATTTGAGCCGTCTGGTCTATACCATCTGGACCTGGAACGCCGCCGAACATGAGGTTTAGACCGCCTTGCAACAGCTTACTGGCGGAGCTTTCCACATCGAATCTAACCTGGATAAGAGCGACCAGATGCTCTGGTGTGTCGACTTCGGAGGTCTGAACCGGACCAGGATTGACCGCAGCCTCCTCCAGCTTGATCGCAAGGAATTTTGCTCGTTCTTGTCCTTCGTCAGATTGATCGAACGCATCGGCTGGAACCGCGTTCGACAAGGCGTTGGCAAGGTTAATGCGAGCCGTTTCTGAGGAGTCCGATTGCGGTTCTCGCTGGCCAGAAGCAGTAACCAAAGTGACTTCGGCCAGCGGCGGCAGGTATGTTATTGTGCCGGTTGGTGGCAGTTCTGCTTGAGGTACTGGGCCAGATGCTGATGCACAGGCCCCCAGCGTCAAAAACAGACTCATCCATATCAGTCGCATCTCGCTGCCCTTGTGCCATCCCGGTGGAAAAGAGGATCAGCCTGAGCGGGAAGTCAAGCGGTGGGCAAACCACAGCGTTCAATAGACAATGCAGCATGTTCCTTATATGTTCTGAGCAGAATCGTGCGAGGATGGCCGTATGGACCCAATCATCATTATCGGCGGGGCCGGCTTTGACGTCGTGCACCTTGTTCTGTTCCTCCTGGCTCTCGCCTTGGCGGGCACGGCTTGGTGGCTTGCCAGCAAGTTCGGCGCGAAGGCGGAGCGGCTGACACTGGACCTTGAGCGTGCGACCGATGAACTGGTCGAGGCGAAACAGCGCATCCGCACGCTGGAAGAGGTCTCGCGCAAGGCAGAGCTGGAGCTGGCCGAGGCGAAAGCCCGCAGCGCCGAGGATGAACGCAAGTTTGGCGAAATGGCGCAGGGTGTCCTCGAGCGCGCGAACAAGCAGTTTCTGCAGCTTGCGGATGAGAGATTCCAGCGACACAAGGAAGGCGCTGAAGGGCATCTCAAGGAGCTCATGAAGCCGATCGGCGAGAATTTCGATGCCTTTAAGAAACGGGTCGACGAAATCGAAAAAGTCCGCACCCAAGACAAGTCTCTCTTGTCGGAACAGGTCAAGGCGATCGGGGAAAGTCTGCACCGCAACACGCAGGAGACCGGCAAGTTGGTCAACGCGTTGACGGCTCCAAAGGGCGGTGGGCGCTGGGGCGAGATGACCTTGAGAAACGTCATGGAGCAGGCCGGCCTGTCTGCGCATTGCGACTTCTCCGAACAGGTGCATGATCAGACGGAGGAGGGACGCCAGCGACCGGATGCGATCATCCGTCTTCCGGGCGAGCGACAGATCGTGATCGACTCCAAAGTCTCGCTCGCCTCCTACATGGCGGCGGTAGAAGCCGAGGATCCGGCCCAGAAGGTCGTTCATCTGAAGGCTCATGCGACCAGCGTCCAGCGGCATGTGAGCACGCTGGCCTCAAAGGACTACCAGTCGAATCTGGGCAATCGCTTTGACTATATTGCGATGTTCATTCCCGGAGAGAATTTCTTCGCGGCGGCGCTTGAGCATTCTCCGGACCTGATTGAAAAGGCCATGAGCCGGCAAGTGATTGTGACGACGCCGACCACGCTGATCGCGCTGGCCCGGACGGTGGCCCATCTCTGGCGCCAGCATCACCAGAATGAAAATGCGATGGCCGCGGCGGAACTGGGTGCAGAGCTTTACAGTCGGATGGGTGTAATGCTCGGCCATATCGAGAGACTCGGAAAATCGCTGAACGGCTCGGTGGACCATTTCAACTCCGCGATGGGATCGTTCGACAAACGAGTCCTCCCGACCCTGCGCAAGTTCGAGGACATGGAGATCGCCCCGCCCGCCAAGACGCTGGCTGAGCCCAAGCAGATCGAGAACAGGGCGAATGTATCGGAGAATACAGGGGAACTGGACTTTGGCGGCGCCAAGAAGCCGCTGGCGGCGGAATGACGGCCAAGTGTTGACCAGAGGTCCCTGCGTGCATATCTGAAAAGCATGGCTATCAGAGAAATCCTCACCGTCCCTGACCCGCGTCTGAAGGAAGTATCGAAGCCCGTCGAGGGCGGCGTCACCGACGAGATTCGCGCGCTCATGGATGACATGCTGGAAACCATGTATGACGCGCCGGGTATTGGCCTCGCGGCGATTCAGGTCGGCGTGCCGTTGCGCGTGATTGTGATGGATCTCGCAAAAGAGGGCGAAGAGCCCCAGCCGCGCTATTTCGTGAACCCGGAAATCCTGCCTCTGACTGAGGACATGGCGCCTTATGAAGAGGGCTGCCTGTCGGTGCCGGACATTTTCGATGAAGTCGAACGTCCGACCGAGTGCCGCGTCCGCTACCTCGACTATGACGGCTTCAAAGTCGATGAAGTTGCAACCGGCATGTATGCGGTTTGCATCCAGCATGAGATGGATCATCTGGAGGGAACGCTGTTCATTGACCACCTTTCGCGTTTGAAACGCCAGCGCGCGATCGACAAGGTCAAGAAGGCCAAACGCCTGCACGCACGCGAATCGGCCTGATCGTCATGAAGAAGCGCGGCAGCTTCTTCGCGCGTCCCTGGGTTCGTTGGACCGCCGCTTTTCTCCTGGCTGCCCTGATCGTGATCATTGTGGGCGGCAATGGGCTCACCCCATTCAGTATGTCGGGCGCAGTGCGCTGAGCCACTTGCGAAACGTTGCTTTCAAAATGGCTCCGAACAAACTATTCCCGGCATGATGACCAAACCCCTTCGCCTTGCTTTCATGGGTAGCCCGGATATCGCCGCACATGTGCTGGATGCGTTGATCACAGCCGGACATGAGATCGTCTGTGTCTATTCGCAGCCGCCACGTCCCGCTGGCCGGGGCAAGAAACTGACTCCCACGCCCGTGCATGCCTTCGCTGAGGCCAGGGGGATCGAAGTGCGCACGCCCAAATCCCTGAAGAAACTGCCGGAGCAGGAGGCGTTTGCGGCGCTGGATCTCGATGCGGCTGTGGTCGTGGCCTATGGACTGATACTGCCGCAGGCCGTTCTCGATGCACCGCGCCTTGGCTGTCTCAACATGCATGCGTCGATCCTGCCGCGTTGGCGGGGCGCTGCGCCAATCCAGCGCGCCATCATGGCAGGGGATACGGAAACCGGCGTCGATGCGATGATAATGGAAGCCGGGCTTGATACGGGGCCGGTGCTTGCCTCGGCGCGCACGCAGATCACCGAAGAAGATACGGCCGGCAGCGTGCATGATCGGCTGGCCGCGCTCGCCGCAGAACTCGCGCCGCGTGCGCTTGAAGGCCTCGCCGATGGCAGCCTGACCCCCGTTCCGCAGACGGAAGAGGGGATGACTTATGCCGCCAAGCTTGGCCCGGATGACCAGAAGGTCGATTGGTCGCGGCCTGCGCGAGAGGTCGACTGCCATATCAGGGGCCTGTCGCCGTTCCCGGGGGCGTGGTGCTACTGGACGCCGCCGGGCAAGGACGATCCGGTGCGCCTGAAACTGCTGATGTGCCGTCGCTCCGGTCGGGAAACCACTGCGCCGGCCGGCATGGTTCTGGATGACCGCCTGCTGGTCGCTTGCGGCGATGGCGGCGCTGTGCGTATCCTCCGCCTGCAAAAGCCAGGGGGAAAGCCAATGAATGCAGACCAATTCCTGCAGGGGCAGGCGATTGCTCCGGATACGGTGCTTGGCTGATGAGCTTCTGGATTCGTCCCGCCCGTGAAGAAGACCTTGATGAGATCGTTGCGCTGAATGATCTTGCCTTTGGCGGCAAGGCTGAGGGCCGCATGGTTCGGGATCTCGCCAAGAGCGGTGAGAGCGTGCTCTCACTCGTGGCGAGCGACGATAAGGCCATTGCCGGCCATATTCAGTTTTTCCGCATGCAGCTCGATGGCGAACCGGTGGCCGTCGGTCTTGGGCCAATGTCGGTTCATCCTGATTTTCAGAAGACCGGTATCGGCAGCGGCCTGATCCAGATGGGCCTGATGGCGCTGGAAGGAGCGGGGGAGCAGATTGTCTTCGTGCGGGGTCACCCCGAATACTATCCCCGGTTTGGGTTTTCCGCTGACCTTGCCCAGCCATTCGAATGCAAATGGTCCGGCGAGGCTTTCATGGCGCTGCGTCTTGATCCGGCGGCACCAACATCCGGCCGGTTGACCTATCCGGCGGCCTTTGGCTAGGGCCGCTGAATGCCACGTTACAGACTCCTCCTCGAATACAATGGTGGCCCGTATCAGGGTTGGCAGCGCCTGCCCGGAATTCCGACCGTTCAGGGCGCCCTTGAAGAAGCAGCCGCAAAGCTCGATGGTGCACCCGTTGAGGTGCATGGCGCTGGGCGTACCGATAGCGGCGTTCATGCGACAGGGCAGGTCGCGCACATGGATCTGCGAACTGACCGCGGAACCAAAGTGCCAGATGCGATGAATTTTCATCTGCGCCCACATCCGATTGCCGTCTTGAAGGCAGATAAAGTGGATGATGACTTCCACGCCCGCTTCAGCGCAACCGAGCGGCATTATCGCTTCATCATTATCAATCGACGCGCTCACCTCACGCTGGATGACGGTCGAGCCTGGCGGATATCGTCACAGTTGGACGCCGACAAGATGCATGAAGCCGCGCAGATACTTGTCGGGACGCATGACTTCACGACATTCCGCGATACGGATTGCCAAGCCAAATCGCCGGTTAAGACGCTCAATGCGATCTCTGTTTCACGTTATGGAGATCGGGTCGAGATGACCTGTCGGTCGAAGAGTTTCCTGCACAGGCAGGTTCGTTCGATCATGGGTAGCCTGGTGGATGTCGGGCGTGGCAAGCAACCTGTCGAATGGATTGCGGAGATCCTGGCGGCTGCCGAGCGGACGGCGTGCGGGCCCATATCCCCTCCGGACGGGCTCTATCTTGAAAAAGTAGATTATGAATAGTCCCGCCTGACGCGAAGTCAGTCTGTGCATATTTCCGCTTCCGCTTTAGCCTTCCCTAAAAACAATAGGGAGCGAAAAGATGGCCATCGATTTTACGATACCGGAAGAGGCAAAAGAAGTCCGCGAGCGCGTGCGCAAATGGGTGCAGGAAGAATGCATTCCTGCTGAACAGGAAATGTCCAACGGTCGCGCGTTCAAGGACGTGTTGCCAGAACTGCGCAAGAAGGCGCGCGCGCAAGGCCTGTGGTTGCCCTTCATCCCAGTCGAGCATGGCGGAATGGGCCTTGGGCCGCTGGCCAATGCGCTGGTCCAGATGGAACTTGGCCAGAGCCATCTCGGTGCGCTGTCGATGAATTCGCAAGGTCCGGATGATGCGACCATGCTCACACTGTTGGCCCACGGCACCGACTTTCAGAAAGAAAAGTACCTGAAACCGCTGCTGAATGGCGAAAAGCGCATTTGCTATTCCATGACGGAGAAGGCGGCCGGCGCGGATGCCACTGGCATGCAGACGCGTGCGGAAAAGGACGGCAAGGGCAATTACGTCCTGAATGGTGAGAAATGGTTTTCCAGCGCCGCCACCGCTGCTGACATCGCGGTCGTCATGGCCAAGACCAATCCGGACGCGCCTCGCCATCAACAATTCTCCACCTTCATCGTGGAGCTGCCCAATCCGGGTTACAAGATCATCCGTGATATTCCCACCATGGCAGTGCATGGGCCCCACTATGAAGAGATGGGCGGCGGCCATGCTGAAGTGAAGATCGAGAACCTCGTCGTGCCGGAAGAAAATCTGCTCGGCGGGGAAGGGGGCGGATTCTCCATGGGCCAGCATCGCCTGGCCTATGGTCGCCTGCGTCACGGCATGCACAATGTGGCGATGGCTCAGCGCGCACTTGATCTGGCCACGGAACACGTCACGAGCCGTGAGACCTTCGGCCAACCACTGGAAGATCGCCAGGGTGTCCAGTTCATGCTGGCGGAATGTGCGAGCCAACTTTACATTGCCCGGCTGATGCTGATGCATATTGCCTACAAGGCCGAAAATGGCATGGATCTGAGACAAGAGAACGGCATCGCGAAAGTGTTCCTTGCGAACATGGTTCACAAGGTGGTCGACACCGCGATCCAGCTGCATGGCGCCCTTGGCTATTCGCTCGATACACCCCTGGCGGCTTGGTACACGCACATCCGGTCCCAACGCCTCGTAGATGGGCCGGACGAAGTGCACAAATGGATTACCGGCAAGAATGTTATTCGCGCGTTCCGGAAGGACGGCACGACCGCAGCCGCAGCGGGCGGGGATCTGCTTTGATCAAGCTGACCTTTTGCCTGCGCCGCTTGCCCCATCTGAGCCGTGAGGAATTCCAACGCTACTGGCGGGAGCAGCATGCCCCGCTGGTGGCGAAACATGCCGAAACGCTAGGCATCCTCCGCTATGTGCAATGTCACACGGGGCACGACGCATTGAACGGCGCCATGCAAGGGTCGCGTGGCGGACCGGAAGCGTATGACGGCGTTGCCGAACTGTGGTTCGAGAGCGAGGAAGCCATGGCCGCGAATACCAGCAAGGCGGCCGCGAACGCCGGTGCCGAGCTGCTGGAGGACGAGAAGAAGTTCATCGACCTTGCCAACTCGCCGCTCTGGTTTGGAAGGGAGTATGAGATCGTAGGTTAGTCGCAGCGCTCGACGTTCGCTTCGCCTGAAGTTCGCCGTGAACGTCACAACTCAGTTTTTCGCGCGGACGGTTGTGCGCGCGAGCAGCCCGGATTGCCACGCATAGGGAACTTTGCCTCCTGTAGCGTGTTTTTGGAAATGTGAATTCGCTACAACTTCCGACTGGTGCTCGCTCTGCGGCGTCGAATGTCAAATACGCAGTGCTGGTTGTGCTGTGTTTGGCATGGCTCGTCCCAATCTCCGTGGCACAGACTTCGGATACGAGCGAAGATCTCAATTCGATCATCCAGACTCCTCCGGCGGTCAGCGATGCGTCCATCAAATCTCGTATTTCCGCCATCTTTGATGAGATCGAATCGCTGAATCGTGTGACGGTCGAAGTTAATCACGGTGTCGTACGGCTGGCCGGGGAAGTCCCCAGCTCCAGCGCTGTTGCCCGCGCCGAAGATTTGGCCTTGCGTGTAAATGGCGTTGTCACGGTTGAGAACGAAATCGACCGAAGCTTGTCAGTTCAAGATAGCGCGACGCCGTTTTTTGGGGACCCGTCTGGTACGTGGGGAAGTGTTGTCCGCGCTCTTCCACTTTACGGTATCGCATTGGGAGTATTTCTCACGATTGCGCTGATTGGACACTTGGTTGCCTCTTGGCGGAGTTTTTGGCGTTGGATTCTGCCAAATCCGTTTCTCGTAGAACTGGTTTCGGGTGCGTTCCGTATTGTCTTGCTGCTGGTCGCTCTCGTGGTCGCGATGAGCATTTTGGGTGCTACAACGGTAATGGGAACTATTCTCGGCGGAGCCGGCGTCATCGGCCTGGCGATCGGCATTTCTGTCCGAGACACACTGGAAAACTACATTTCTTCCATAATGCTGAGTGTGCGCCAGCCATTCAGGGCGAATGAGCATGTTCTGATTGATGAATATGAGGGAAAGGTGATGCGCTTGACCTCTCGTGCCACCGTGCTGATGACGATGGATGGCAATCATCTCCGCATCCCCAACTCGACTGTTTTCAAGGCCGTTATCCTGAACTACACGCGCAACCCTGAGCGCCGATTTGAGTTCGACCTTGGCGTCGATGCGGCCGATGACCCTGTCGCGGCAATGCAGCTTGGCCTCGATAAATTAAAATCGCTACGTTTCGTGTTGGACCATCCAGAGCCGGAAGCTTTCATCCAGACGGTTGGAGACTCAAACATCATCCTTCATTTCATGGGATGGGTGGATCAGGCACAAACAAACTTTGCGAAGGGACGCGGCCTCGCGATAGCCGCGACCAAGGATGTTCTGGAAGAGTCGGGCTTTACTCTGCCGGAGCCGATTTATCGGCTGCGTTTCGACAGCGGCGTAGAAGATGCGCTAAAAAGCGGTAAACCGGAGATTGGCACGCAGCAATCTGCAGATGTTAGACGTCCCAAGCCCCATGTTGATACGCGCGAAGCGACGGATGTCGCTGCCGACAACACCCTTGATGAAAAGGTGGCGGCTGAACGCGCCAACAACACCGAAGATGACCTGCTGGATGAACAAAGCCCCGTGGAGTGAACGAGGTGAATGTGCATCGTGACGACGGCTAAAGTGCGTTGGTCGGCAGAGCGTTTTCAAGGTCCGCGAGAATATCGACCAAATCCTCCAGCCCGACAGACAAACGGACCAGGCCGTCAGAGATACCATGCTCCAGCCGTTCTTCCTGTGAGTATGTCGAGTGGGTCATGCTGGCAGGATGCTGAATCAGGGATTCCGCGTCGCCGAGGCTGACGGCGCGCTGAATCAGGCGGAGCTGGTCCATCATGGCCGTTCCGGCTTCGAAGCCCCCCTTCAGCTCAAAAGCGATCATGCCGCCAAAGGCACTCATCTGGCAGCACGCAAGCTCATGTTGCGGATGACTTGGGAGGCCGGGATAGTAGACTTCGGAAACTGCAGGGTGGCGCTCCAGCCACTCCGCTACGGTCTGCCCGCTCTCACAATGGCGCGCCATCCGCAGTTGCAGTGTCTTCAGGCCCCGCATAACCAGCATCGCCGTCAGTGGGGCCATCACCGAGCCGGTCATGTCCTTCACGCCAATCATTCGAATGTCATGGATAAGGTCGGCGCGGCCACAGACCACGCCCGCGACGAGATCACCATGCCCGCCAAGGTACTTTGTTGCTGAGTGAATCACGAAATCGGCGCCCAGTTCGATTGGCCGGGTCAGGAGGGGCGACGCATAGGTGTTGTCGACCACCGTCAACGCTCCGGCCTGTTTCGCGACGGCTGAAACGGCGACAATGTCGACCAGCCGCATGTTCGGATTGGCCGGGGTTTCAAAATAGACGATCCGGGTCTGCTCGCTGATCGCTTCGCGCAAATTGTCTGGATCGCGTAGGTCGACATGAGTGACCTTCACGCCGAAGCGCGAAAGGCCGTCGCGCATGAACGCAAATGTGCAACCATACAGCGTCTTGTCGGTGATAATTTCGTCGCCTGGCTTTACCAATGTCCACAAGGTAGCGGAGATGGCGCCCATACCACTGGCGGTTGCAAGCCCCGCCTCTGCACCTTCGAGATTTGCCACTCTCGATTCGAGCAAGGCGACCGTTGGATTTGAGATGCGGGAATATATGTGCCCTTCGATTTCGCCTGCAAAAAGTGCTGAACCTGTTGCAGTATCAGGGAAAACGAAGGTAGACGTCATATGCACGGGCGGAGTAAGGGAGTGCGAATGATTTGCAGGTGCGTAGCCATGGTGGATGGCGCGCGTTGCGGGTCCGTGAGAGCGAGCGGTATCGTGTGGCAACGGGAAACCTCCTGAACTGTTCGCACAATCTAGCAGCACACTTGGGACATGTGCTGTCAATTTATGCCAATAAAGAAGCAGAGATTGGCAGAAATAACCAACTGGGGGTTATATGGACAAGATTGATGCTAAAATTGTGCGCGCCTTACAAGAGGACGGCCGCCTGACCAATCAGGATCTGGCCGAAAAGGTCGGATTGTCGCCTTCGCCCTGCCTGCGCAGGGTCAGGAACCTGGAGAAAGCGGGGATCATCAAGGGCTATTGCGCCACGATTGATCAGAAGGCGTGCGGGTATCCCATTACGTGTTTCGTGCGCATTCGCTTGTCGATCCACACCGAAGACACCATCCAGAAATTCGAGCGGATCGTGCATGATACGCCCGAAGTGCTGGATTGCCATTTGATGGCGGGCGGATCGGACTATCAGTTGCGAGTGGTGACCGGCGGACTCGATGAATATGAGGAGCTGGTACGCCATACGTTTCAAAAGCTACCGGGCATCTCGTCGGTTGAAACCAGTTTTGCCTATGGCGTCGTGAAGAAGTCCCGAGTGCTGCCCGTCAAGATCCAGGCCTGAATACCCGTTTGTGGCGGGTAGCGGCTGAAATTTGATGAAATTCCGGCTCTTCCTGTACTTGCGCCGTGATCCCGCATAGGCGCGGGGGAGGGACCTGCTATATAGGCAAGTGATGAGCACAGATTCCCTCGACCAGTCACCGCAAGAGCCCACTCTTGTTGAATCCCGCAATCGGACGAGCCGCCGACCGGGCAAATGGCGTATTTCGAACATCATTGATGGCCGCGCGCTTCGTGTGAAGTTGACCGCTGCGGCGCTCGACAACCTCGGCGATGCTCAGGCGATGCGTAAGGCCGCACTGGACCATTTGCACGGGGCCATGTTTCGCGGCCGAATGATTGCACAGGAGCGCTTGCAACAGGGGGCCGAAGGGCTGGACACCGCGCGACTTCTATCTGCGGTGCAGGACGAGGTGATCCATGCACTATATGATTTTACCACGACGCACGTTCACCGCGCTCGCAACCCGACAGAGGCCGAGCGCCTGGCGATTGTTGCTACGGGCGGATACGGTCGCGGGGTGATGGCGCCGTCCTCCGACACCGATCTTTTGTTCCTGCGCGCATACAAGGCCTCTCCGCACACGGAGAGTGTCATCGAGTATATGCTCTATGCCCTGTGGGATATGGGGCTCAAAGTTGGCAATGCGTTCCGTACGCCCGCCGAATGCGTGAAATTGGCGGCAGAGGATGTTACCATCAAGACATCCCTGCTGGATGCACGTTTCATGTGTGGCGACCAGGCACTGTTCGACGAGATGCAGGCCAAGTTCAAAAAGGATGCCGTCGAAGGCAAGGATGCTGAGTTTATCGCCGACAAACTGGCTGAGCGCGATGCGCGGCATGCGCGCCAGGGTGATGCGCGCTATGTCGTTGAGCCGAACATCAAGGAAGGCAAAGGTGGCCTTCGCGATCTGCAGACACTCTACTGGATTGTGAAGCACATTTACGGCGGTCAAACGTTGGAAGACGTGATGAAAGGCGGCCCCTTTACGCGGAGCGAGTACGGCTCATTTATACGATCCGCCAAGTTCCTCTGGACGGTTAGGTGTCATCTGCACTTCGTGACTGGCCGCGCCGAGGAACGTCTGAGTTTTGACCTGCAGCCAGAAATTGCGGCGCGTATGGGCTATCGCGACAGAACGGGTCAGCTTGGTGTTGAACGGTTCATGAAGCGCTATTTTCTGGTTGCAAAAGACGTTGGCGCATTGACGCGAATTATCGCCGCCAAGCTGGAAGCGGAGCAGAAGAAAAAGCCTGAAGGGTTTCGCCGTCTGCTGCCGCAAAAAACACCACAGGCGCTGGACGATCCTGGTTTTGTGATTGATTCTGGGCGGGTCGGCATCACATCAGAGGATGTGATGAAGCGTGACCCGCTGAACATGCTGCGGCTCTTCATCATTGCCCGGCGTGAGAACAAGGATATTCATCCCGATGCCCTATCGGCAATTACACGCAATCTGAGGGGCATCAACGAGCAAGTTCGGGGTACGGATGAAGCTCGCGCACTGATCCTCGACGCCGTCATTGGCAGCAAGGACCCTGCCTTGATTCTCCGCCGCATGAATGAAGCAGGTGTGCTGGGAAAGGCCATTCCGGAGTTTGGCGGGATTGTCGCGCAAACACAGTTCAACATGTATCATCACTACACGGTGGATGAGCATACAATTCGCGCAGTTGAGGCAATTGCCGAGATGGAGCAGGTCAACGCTGAGCGCGTGCCGCTTGCAACCGAAATATTCCCGCTGATCGAAAACCGCCGCGCGCTTTACCTCGCCATGTTGTTGCACGACACGGGCAAGGGACGGGGCGACCAGCAGATTGAAGGCATGAAAACGTCGACCCGCGCCTGTCAACGCCTTGGCATACCTGCGGACGAGACTGAGCTTGTTGCCTGGCTCGTGGGCAACCATCTTGAACTCAGCGAAACGGCGCAGAAGCGCGACATTTCGGACCCGCGCACCGTGACGCAATTTGCCAATCTTGTGGGCTCATTGGAGCGATTGCGATTGCTCTATATCCTTACTGCAGCCGATATTCGAGCCGTTGGTCCCGGCGTATGGAACGCATGGAAAGGCCAGTTGATGGCCGATCTCTATCACAATACAGCCGCTGCTCTGCGCGGGGGTCGAGCCGATGAAGCGGGTGTGCAGGCGCATCTTGAGGGGCGTGCCGAGTCACGGCGCGAAGCGCTGGTTGAGGATTTAGGGAGTATTCCGCCGGTCCTGCTGGAAATGGAAACAGCGTATTGGACGGGCTTTGATGTGCCTGAGCTCACCTGGCATGCAACCGCCCTGAAAGGATCGGGCAATGTCGTATGCTACCGCTTTCCGCCGGAAGGCGGTGCGCTCACTCTGCTCGTATCAGGACAGGACCGGGCTGGGCTGTTTGCGGACCTTGCCGGCACATTGGCCAATCTCGGTGCAAACGTCGTTTCGGCACAAGTCTTCACAAACCGCAGTGGGCGGATTGTCGATATCTTCATGGTGCAAGACGCCGCGCAAAAGCCGTTCGGTCAAAAGGACGAGACGCGACTGAGGCGTCTCGAGACGGCGTTGGCGGAAACGTTGGATGGGGCCAGCGTCAAGGATCTGGCAACCTCCCGCACTGGGCGCCGCCAGGCAGCCTTCCTTGTGCAGCCTTCTGCGCAAATCCGGAACGATGTATCGACCGAGTACACGGTGGTCGATATTGCCGGGCGAGACCGACCAGGCTTGCTCTATGATGTTGCCAGCGTACTGGCTGACAGTGGCCTGTCCATTCACTCGGCTCATGTGGGGTCTTATGGCGAGCGCATGTTTGACGCGTTTTATGTTCAGACGGGCGACGGAAAAAAACTGACAGGCTCTGCCCAGATTGAGACATTGAAGGATCGTCTTCTTGACGCATTGGGCCAGCATGAACCCGATGCGCCGGAAACACCGGCCCGGAAGCTGAGGCGTTCGCGCGCCGTGGACAGTTTCTGAGAATGCGATCAGGGATTCCTGCATGAGCGTCGCCCGCAATACCTTGGTGCAATCGTCCCTGACTTTGGGCAGCCGTATCCTCGGCATGGTTCGCGACATTCTGCTGATCGCGAAGATTGGTGCCGGGCCGATCGGCGACGCCTGGGCGACCGCGCAGCAATTCCCGAACCTGTTCCGCCGTATCTTCGCTGAAGGCGCCTTTGCCTCGGCCTTCGTGCCAACCTATGCCCGCACGCTGGAAGCCGAGGGGGCGGAAGCCGCGCGCGATGTGGCACAGGAGGCGCTCCGCGTCTTGTTCGCCGCGACAGCGGCGCTGACTATCCTTGCGCAGGTTTTCATGCCGTGGGTCCTGTTGCTGATCCATGGCGGGCAGGCGGATGATCCGGAAAGCTATGGCCTCGCGGTGCTGCTGACGCGGATCACGATGCCGTATCTGACCTTCATGGCCATCGCGGCGCTCCTGTCGGGTGTCCTGAATTCGGCTGAGCGATTCATCCTGTCGGCGGGCGCGCCGACCTTGCTGAACCTCTCCCTGATCCCGGCTGCCTTCGTGGCGCCGGATGCCAAAGGCACCGCGCTGGCGGCGGCGCTGGCCTATTTTGTTGCGGGCGTGCTGCAGGCAGGAGCACTCTGGTGGGGCGTCAACCGGCAGAAAGTACGTCTCAGCCTGATTGGCTGGCCCCGCATGACACCTGCCGTGAAGAAAGTGCTGAAGCTCGCCATTCCCGGTACGATTGCAGCGTCCGGTACGCAAATCAATATCATCGTTAGCCAGTCGCTGGCGAGTTTCGAAGTCGGCGCGAAATCTTGGCTCTATGCCGCTGACCGGCTTTACCAGCTGCCGCTCGGGCTTGTAGGGGTGGCCGTCGGTGTCGCCATCCTTCCGCGTCTCAGCCGGGCCGCGCGGGCGAGTGATGACGGGTCAAGCCGCCAGACGATGGATGAGGGCATTGGCCTCGCCCTGGCGCTGACCCTGCCGGCGGCCGCGGCGCTGATGATTGCGCCAGTCTTCCTCATCGACGCCTTCTTCACGCGCGGCGAGTTTCTGCCGTCCGATGCCACGATGTCCGGAAATGCGCTGTTTCATTTTGCATGGGGCGTGCCCGCCTTCGTGCTGATCAAGGTGCTCGCGCCTGCCTTCTTCGCGCGGGAAGATACCAGGACACCGATGCGCTTTGCGCTGATATCGGTCGTAATCAACACAGCGCTCGGTGCGGGACTGTTCTTCTGGATGAAGTCCAATGGTCAGGCGGGCTTCATCGGTCTTGCCATCGCCACCTCGATTGCGGCCTGGGTGAACACGGCGCTGCTGGCCCTGACGCTGATGCGGCGCGGCTGGTATGTTCCCGGCGCGCGGCTCGTCTCTGGGGTCGTCCGCGCTGCGGTCGCTACGGCGATCATGTCGGGCGCGGTTTGGTTTATGCTGGAAAATCTCACTCTGATCCGGGCCGAACTCTGGAATTCGCGCATTGTTTCGGCCGCCGCCATCGTGCTGGCTGGCGGCCTGATTTACGGGATTGCCGCCCTGCTGACTGGTGCAATCCGCATTTCTGACATTCGACAGGCTTTGCGGCGCTAGACAAACGCGCTAAAGCGCCTGCCCATGACTGATACACCTGAATCCTATAGCGGCCCGCAGCGCATTTTCTCGGGCATCCAGCCAACTGGCAATCTCCATCTAGGCAACTATCTGGGCGCCCTGAAGAAGTTCGTGGATTTGCAGGAAGATGGTTGGGACGCAGTGTACGCCGTGGTGGACCTGCACGCCATCACGATGCCGGTGGAGAAGGGGGCTCTTGTGAGCCAGACTCGTCAGATCGCAGCGGCGTTCCTTGCCTGTGGCGTCGACCCAAAGAAATCCATCATTTATGCGCAATCGTCGGTGAAGGCGCATGTCGAGCTTGCCTGGATCTTCAATTGCGTGGCGCGCATGGGATGGGTCGAGCGGATGACGCAGTTCAAGGACAAGGCAGGCAAGGATGCCGAACGGGCGTCGGTTGGCTTGTTCACATATCCTGTCCTGCAGGCAGCCGACATCCTGGCCTACAAGGCAACGCATGTGCCGGTAGGCGAGGATCAGAAGCAGCATCTGGAACTCAGCCGCGATATCGCCGACCGTTTTAACCGGGAATACGACGCGCCGGGCTTTTTCCCGCTGCCGGAGCCGCTAATCAAGGGGCCGGGCGCGCGTGTCATGAGCCTGAAGGACGGCACGAAGAAAATGTCCAAGTCTGATCCGTCTGAGCTCTCTCGGATTGCGCTGGTGGATGACGCTGACACGATTGCGAAGAAGATCAAGAAGGCCAAAACGGACCTTGAAGGAGACATGCCAAGCGACGTGGAGGGCCTGAAAGGGCGTCCGGAAGTCGAGAACCTTGTCGGCATATATGCGGCACTCGCAGGCGAGACCGTCGAGGGTGTGCTCAAGCAGTATGGCGGGCAGGGATTTGGCGTTTTCAAACCGGCCCTGGCCGAGGTGACGGTCGCCCATTTGGCGCCGATCACACATCGCTATCGTGAGATTCTGGATGACCATGCGTTTATCGACTCCGTCTTGAAAAATGGTGCTGAGCGTGCGGATGCGATCTCGGCGCCGATCATTGAAGATGTTCGAACGCGAGTTGGGTTCTGGGGGGCATAGTCTCTGAGTGCGGCGTACCCCTGCGGCGCCGCGCTCCATTGACCCCGATGACGGTCGGGCTACTTCTCGGGCAACGTTCAGTCGGTTGGAGTTCTTCTATGCGTATCATGGCACTTGTCGCATCCCTCGGTCTTGCGACCCTGGCAGCGTGTTCGCCAGCCTCTCAAGGGGGTGAAAACTCGGTCAGCGTGAGCGAGGCATACATCGTGAAGCCGACGCCCGGTCGCGATGTTGCCGGAGGCGGTCTGACCCTTACGGTGACCGGTGATGCAATGGCGCTGGTGGGCGCAGATACTGACATCGCCGATACGGTCGAACTGCACACGATGAGCATGGAAGATGGTGTCATGAGAATGCGCAAGGTCGAGCAGCTGGACGTGTCCGAGGATGCGCCACTGGTGCTGGAAAGCGGGGGTGCCCATTTGATGCTGTTCGGCGTCAGCCCTGACATCGAGATTGGCGAGACGGTTGACTTGGTCCTCACTCTGACGGGTTCGGACGGCTCCGAATCGACCCTCACCACAGAAGCCGAAATCCGCGGACTTGGCGATTAAGCTCACCAAGGCGCAGTTTTTTGCGCCCAAGTTGCCTGAAATTTATCCTCCAAAACCATGCCGTCCGGCCAATTGGCGGGCAGGCATGATGCTTGCATATATTTAACAGTAAATAGACTGTTAAAATTCGCGGAACCTCGGCATAGTGTCCTGAACGCAACAGGTTCCGCGTGAGTGTGATTGAAAACAGGGTAGAGTGAATGGCATTTGATAGTCGCCTCCCCGCGGCATACCAGGAGGAAGGTCCTGTCGTGACTGTGCTGGGTTCCGATCATCTCGTAACATTCGACTATGCTGAGCCTAGCCCCATCATGTTGTTTGCCCAGCGCTGGTGGCGCCGGACTGTGACGCTTCTGAAAGTCGGCACGGTTGTATGCGCAGTGGCGGCGTATCCCATCATGACAGTCGCCTCCAATCGGATCGATGACAGCAGTATCGAAGTTGCGGGCCAGAACTGGACCTTGCCGGAAGTTGGTGTCTCGATCGTGAAAATCGCCCGTGAGCTGGAAGGTGCTGGCTGGGCAGGGGATCGTGCAAATTGGCACCCTCAAGCGCGGCTCACCGCCATGCCCGCTTGGCAACGAGCAACCGCAGATGCTCTTTCACAACACACTGCGCTTCTGGCGGATCTAACGGTCAAGGATGGCGACGTCGATTCAGATTTGAAGGCTGCTGCACGCCTCTTGAAAGGGGTGGAAGGCGAAGACATGCGCCCGCGTCTGACTGCGGCAGCCGAGGCGTTGAACCGTTACGACTCTCGCGCAGGCCGTGGCCTGGCAGCAACGCCAGACAAGGTAGTCAAATTGGCAGCTGAAGCGACTCTGTTTGCGAACTGGGCCGGAGCAGATCGGATCGATCTGTCCGTTCAGGTCAATCAGGACGTTGTTGAGTGGCCAGCCAGCAGGGTCGATATCGAGACATTTTACGGCGCGAAAGCCCGTGCACATCTCGCACAGCAAATGTTGGCCGCAGCACGCACTGCGGAGCCCCGCCTCGCGCGCCTGCCTTCGGTCAGTACGGCCTTCGATCGCGCCGAACTGGCTTGGAGCAGGGCGGCACAGATGAAGCCGTTGGTCGTTTCGAACCAGAGCGGTGACGGCCCATTCATGGCCAATCATCTGGCAAGCATCGGCTTTTATCTCAGCGAAGCTCAGGATGCGTCCCGAAACCTGGCTGAAGCATTGGGTCAGGTCCCTGAGGGCGCACTCGAGAATGTTGCTGCATTGGAAACGCAACTCGCCTCTGCGCCGTAATCTCACGCTATCCCTTGAACCTGCACCTCGCCTGAGCCATCTGGATTGGTAAGATCGCAAGCCAGAAAGGGCCCCCAAGGCCATGTTCATTCAAACAGAACCAACGCCGAATCCGGACACCGTAAAATTCCTTCCCGGCCATCCTGTGGCGGGCGATGCTGGTCCGTTTGATTTTCCCGATGTGGCCAGCGCTCGAATGAGCTTGCTGGCGCGTGCGCTCTTTCAAGTCGACGGCGTGGAACGGGTTTTCCTTGGCAGCGATTTTGTGTCGATCAACAAGGATACCGGCAAGGACTGGAAACATGTGAAGCCGATGGTGCTCGCCGCCATTATGGATCATTACATGGCTGGCTTGCCGGTGGTGGAAGAGGGCGCAGCGCCGTCGGCCGATGCTGAAGCCAATGTCAGTTATGAGGGCGAAGCTGCCGAGATCGTCGAAGAAATTCGCGAACTTATCGAGACGCGTGTTCGCCCCGCTGTTGCCCAAGATGGCGGAGACATCATTTTTCACAAATTTGAGCCGGATACCGGTATTGTGCATTTGTCGATGCGGGGCGCTTGTGCGGGCTGTCCATCGTCGACCATGACCCTCAAGCAGGGGATTGAAAACATGCTGAAGACCTATGTGCCGGAAGTCACCGCCGTTGAGGCTGTGCTGTAGGTTTCGCGACATTTGGATTGCTGCCGACCGCATTGATTGTTCAGGCGTTTCCCGGCAAGACTCAGAAGCATATTTCAAGAACAGAAGGAAACAGGTCATGTCTCATCCGGTCAACGACCATGCGCTCGACGTGATATTTCGGGATGGACGCAGCTATAATGGGTTCCAGGACAAGGATGTGCCGGAAGTGCTGGTTCGAGCTGTCTATGACCTTGCCAAAATGGGGCCGACCAGCGCCAACTGTTCTCCGGCGCGTTTCGTCTTTGTATCTTCTGCGGAAGGCAAGGAGCGCCTTCTACCGCTCGTCTCGCAGGGCAACCAACAAAAGGTGAAGGAAGCCAAATGGTCCGTGATCATCGCATATGACATGGAGTTCCAGGAGAAAATCCCGAAACTGTTCCCGCACAATCCTAGCGCCAAGCACTGGTTTGATAGCAACCGTGAAGAGACAGCGTTCCGGAACGGGTCGCTGCAAAGCGCCTATTTCCTTATGGCGGCGCGCTCACTCGGCCTCGATACAGGACCGATGTCCGGCTTCGACATGGACGCCGTGAACAAAGAATTCTTCGAGAACCAGGATGGTGAAGAAAAGAGCTGGCGCGCCAACTGGATCTGCAATCTTGGATATGGCGACAAATCGACCATTTTTGCGCGTAGTCCGCGTCTGCAATTCGATGAGGCCTGTCGGATCGTTTAGCAAGCCATGCTCGTCCTTGGACTGAATACTGCCTTTTCGGCTATGGAAGCGTCCATTATACGCGATGGTGAAATTCTCGCCGATGCGCGTGAAACCATGGCGCGTGGACAAGACAAGGCGTTGCCAGGCTTCGTAGAGCGCTTGCTGGATGAGGCCGGCGTCTCGCTAGCCGAGCTTGACCGGATCGCTGTGGTGACCGGGCCGGGCAGTTTCACGGGCATTCGCATTGGCGTTGCCTATGCGCGCGGGCTGGCGCTTGTGACTGAAGTTCCCTGTATTGGCGTGACCAGCATCGAGGCCGCCATTCCCGCGGGAATGGAAGACACTGTGCTTGGCTGCATAGCCGCGCAGAAGCGCCCGCCGGAGCAGACATGGTGGGTGCAGGGTGTGTCCGGCAATCAGGGCCTCGCTGGCACGATGGAAGTGGGCTTAGACGAATTGAAGGCCATGCTGACCGGGTTTCACGCTCCCATCTTCATGCAGGGGAGCGAGGCGTTGGAGGAGATGGCAGAGGCGCTGGACATCCGCCCCCTAATTCCTTCGGCCGTGACGGCGGCCTTGAAAGCGCCCCTGTTCGACCCCGCGCAGCACCTGCCCGCGCCGGTCTATGCGCGCGAGCCAGATGCGAAGCTGCCGGAAACAAGAACCTGATGTCGGGCCTACTGGTGCTACGACCGGACGATGCGGGGCGGGTGGCCCTGTTGCATGCGAAATCCTTTAGTGAGAGCGAGGCTTGGAGCGCTGCTTCGATGCGCGATCTGCTCAAGGACCCGAACGTGCTGACCTTGGGCATTCTCTGCGATGGACAATTGGCCGCTTTTGTCATGGGCCAGACGGTGGCGGGTGAAACCGATATTCTGACCATTGCGACCGATCCGCACCAGCGCCGGAAGGGTCTTGCCGGTCGCTTGATCAGCGCGCTGGTAAAGCGTGTGGGAGAACGGGGCGTCACGCGTATCATGCTGGATGTAGCAGAAGACAACCTGCCCGCTCGTGAACTCTATCGGGCGCATGGGTTCGCTGAAGATGGTCGCCGTCCACGCTATTACCGCGCCGCGCGAAACGTGCCTGTGGATGCTATCCTGATGTCCCGATCCCTGAGCCTGTAGGTCTTGTTTTCAGTTTCTTTGGGCGGCGCTCGAAAATGCATTATGTTCCTGATGAAACCGCCATGGAGGATATCCAAATGACCACCAATTCCGACCCGGCAGAGATTCCACAGGAAGTGTACGAACTCTACGACGCCTATTGTCATGGCGACATGTCGCGGCGTGCCTTCTTTTCCGGCCTCAGCAAATATGCGGTCGGCGGCCTGACGGTTTCGACGCTCGCCGCCTGTGTGATGCCGGACTACGCGAAACAGCAAACCCAGCCAGGTGACGACGGCCTGTATGAGGAAATGCTGCTCTACGACTCCCCCAACGGAGCCGGCAAGATGGAAGGTTATTTCGTGCGGCCGGCGGGGGCTGAGCAAGCATTGCCCGGCATCGTTGTAATCCACGAAAACCGCGGACTGAATCCTCACATCAAGGACGTGACGCGCCGTGCCGCGCAGGCGGGTTATGTCGCCTTCGCGCCTGACGCGCTCTACCCGCTCGGAGGTTACCCCGGAAACGACGATGATGGCCGCGCGATGCAGGCAAAGCGAGATCGCGAGTCCATGGTGCAGGATTTCATGGCAGCGGCTGAGTTCCTGCGGGGCCATGTTGCCGTGAACGGCAAGGTCGGATGTGTGGGTTTCTGTTTCGGCGGGGCCGTATCAAACCTCATGGCAGTGCGTCAGCCTTGGCTCTCAGCAGCCGTGCCGTTTTACGGTGGTTGGCCAACGGTTGAGGAGGCTGCAGACGTGAAAGTGCCGTTGCAGATCCACCTGGCGGGCTTGGATGAGCGTGTGAATAGCGGTTGGCCGGTTTACAAGGCGGCTCTGGATGAAAACCGTGCCGAGTACGAGGCTTATATCTATCCGGGTGTGAATCATGGTTTTCACAACGACACGACCTCCCGCTACGATGAGGAAGCTGCACAACTGGCATGGGCCCGCACCGTGGAGTTTTTCAACCTGCATCTGGGCTGACCGGGACGGATATCGCACCACCTGTTGGTGTGTTTGACACCTTATCTGACTGGACTTCCCTGAAATGTGAGGGCAAAACATGGCTATGGATCGACTCGAAAAACTCTGTGCAGACAAAGGTCTCCGGATGACTGAGCCCCGGCGCATTATTGCGCGGGTGCTATCCTCGTCTGAAGACCACCCGGACGCCGAGGAGCTGCACCGGCGTGCGAACTCCATGGATGCGTCGATCTCTCTGGCCACCGTCTACCGGACCGTGAAGCTGTTCGAAGATGCTGGCATTATTCAGGCACATGATTTCCGCGATGGTCGCGCACGCTATGAAGAGGTGCCTGACGAACATCACGACCATCTTATCAATGTGAAGAGTGGCGAAGTGGTCGAGTTCCATTCCGAGGAAATCGAACGTCTTCAGGTAGAGATTGCCAAGAAGCTTGGCTTTAAACTGGTTGATCACCGTCTCGAACTCTATGGCATTCCACTGCAGGACGACGACCAGGCTTCATAGAAGTTTGGTTGCCCGACGCAGTCCGTTCAAGTCCCGTAAAGTATTCAGCGTCCACACTGGCTGTTCAGTTTTGACTGGTCTGGACCGGTGCGTGAATCCTTGCAGGCTGCCCAAGATCAGCCGCATTCCGGACCTAATCAGATTACGGGACGGTAATTCGACATGTTTCTGGCTTTCCTCGCGAGCTTCATCATGATGACGCAGGCGCCGCCGCTGAATGCGGCGCTGAGCGCAACTGAGGCACCGCGCACGCTTCGCGCCGCCTTCACCGTCGAACTGCAAAGCCAGCATGCCAGCCGCGTATATTCGTATGATCCCCGCAAAGAGAGGGATGCCCGTTGGCAAATCGTGTCATGGCAAGGCGAAGACGATGAGTTGGAAGAGGTCGCGGCAAACTGGGCCAACGAAGCTGCACCAGATGGGCGACTGTTCCCGGATGACCTCCGAGCGAGCATGGGGCAGCAGGTGCAGGTCCAGGATATGGGGCATGCTTGGCGGGTCGCGTTCAGGCATCATCCCTCGACCAATGATGGTGAGTTCGATGTCTGGGCCGCCGAGCGCTTGCAAGCTTCGGCATGGCTCGATCCGGTGGGAGAGCGATTTCTGCGCATTGACTACCGACTCCCGCATCCGGTCGCCGGGCCAGAAGGCGGCAAGCTGACCCGCTACGAACAGAGCTATTTCATCCGAACTGAGCCGCGCTGGGGGATGAGCTATGTTTCCAGCTTCTCGATCGATCTGGAAGCCCGCGCAGCATTCCGAACCATTTCACGGCGCTATTCCGCCAATATCGTCAAAACGGAATTCTTCTTTGCGAGCGCAGAAGCCGAGGCAGATTTCGAGGTGAGACGAAAACGGCCGCAGCTCATGTCTGGATTGCCGCGCTAAGGCGGCTAGATTGGGCGCATGACGATTCACATGGTGAAGCTTTGCGTTGGCGCGGAAGACATTGACGATTTGGTGAACTGGCAAAAGCGCTTGATGAAACAGGGGCGTGAGCCGTTTCATCAGACCCGCATGATGCCTAAACAGAAAGACCAGCTGCTCGAGGGTGGTTCGATCTATTGGGTCATCAAGGGGGCCATCCGAGTACGTCAGCGTATTGTGGAGGTACGCGAAGTGATGGGCGACGGTCATACAATGTGTGAGTTGGTGTTCGATCCCAATCTTGTCCGAACCTACGCCAAACAGAAGCGCCCGTTTCAGGGCTGGCGATACCTCAAACCTGCTGATGCACCCCGTGATCTGGGTAGCAAGGAAGCCGCTGTCGACATTCCTCCATCATTGGATGCTGCGTTGAAACAGGCGGGCGTCTGGTAAACTCTAGTCGGCAAGCGCTTCAAGAAGGATGGCAGCTTGTAGTTCAAACGCCTCGCTGCCAGGGGCGACAAGCTCAACATGGCCTGTATTCGGGACAAGCACGAACCGCGCATCGCTGCCTGTTGCTATAGCTTTGTCGGTGTAGCTCTCGCCGAGTATCGGCGGTGCGATCTGGTCTTGCTCGCCATTCACGCTGACCTGATGCGCCGCAAAAGGCAGCAATTCCACGGGAGATGTATCGGAAAGCACATCCTGTCGTGCGCCTGACGGTGTGCCTGTCAGCGCTTCCATGATTGAGTTTAGGCAGGCAGCTTGTGTCACGGGCGCGGAAGCATCGAGATCCGCAAGACCACCGGAATTGACCACGAAATCTATGTGGAGTGGGTTTGAGCGCCAGAGCGTACTCGACTTCGGCAGCTTGGGCCGGGCTGCCAACCACAGCGCCAGATGGCCGCCAGCGGAGTGACCAATCGCACCGATCCGGTCGAGCTTAAGGTTGAACTGGCTCGCATGATCGCGAAGCGCGTCTGCCGCGCGGGAGACATCTTCAAACGTCCCCGGATAGCCGCCACCGGCTTCATCTACGCCACGATACTCGATGTTCCAGACCGCGAGCCCTTTTTGGCGGAGGTCATCCGCTGCGAAATCCATCAATCTCCGGTCCGCAATCGACTTTTGCCAGCATCCACCATGCACCATGATCACGACCGGGTGCGGCCCGGCGCCATCAGGCAGCCAGAGATCAACAATGTCGGTTTCTGATGGGCCAGTGCGAATTGTGTGCGGCGTGGTTGGTCGTTCCCGCGAGAGCAGGTCTGGCCACTGCAGGAGCGGTATTGTCTCGTTTCGAGCATGGGGCGGAGTTTGCGACAATTCCGGATGTGGCGCGTCGCAGCCGACGAGACAGAGTAAGGCGAGGGTAGCGAGGGAAGGTGTGCGCATACGGGGATTGCTACTAGCGTCGGCGCATTCTGTCATGCACAAACAGGCAATGACCTTGATATCCCTTCCGGAATCGCGCGCCGAAGCGGAGGCGCTGGATGCGACCGACCCGCTCGCCCTTTGCCGGGATGCCTTTGCCCTGCCGGAAGGTGTGACCTATCTGGTCGGGCACTCGCTTGGGCCAGCCACCATCGGTGCCCTGCGAAATCTGCGTGCAGCATCAGAGGGTGCATGGGTGAACGACCGCGTCGGCGCATGGAACTCGGCAGAGTGGATTCATTTATCCGAACATGTCGGCAATCGCCTCGCACGGCTGGTGGGCGCCAAGGCGGGCGAAGTAGTTGTTTGCGACAGCGTATCCATAAATCTGTTCAAGCTTGCTGCCTCGGCGTTGCCTTTGGCGCGCACGCGTCGCCTTGTTGTCGAAGAGGATGAGTTTCCGACCGATCAATACATTCTTGATGGTCTGTCTGGTTTGACTGGCGTGGACCTAGTCCGCGCTGCGCCGGGGAAGGGGATCTCCCAGCTTGAGGGTGGTGTGTTGGTGAAGAGCCTCGTGAATTACCGCTCTTCTCAGCTCGCCGATATGGCCGCGGACGAGGCTTCAGCTCAGTCTGGTGGTGGTGTGATCATCTGGGACCTCAGCCACGCGACTGGCGTGCTTGATGTTAAATTGAGCGCTGCCAGCGCACGGTTTGCAACGGGGTGCACCTACAAATATCTGAATGGAGGTCCCGGCGCGCCTGCCTTTGTCTATGCCAGGGCAGATGTCGCTGACCGATTGGAAACGCCATTGCCGGGCTGGATGGGACATTCTGCACCGTTTGAATTCACTTCTGCTTACGCGCCCAAAACGGGGACAGCGCGCTTCGCCTCTGGCACGCCACCTATTCTTTCACTTGCCGCGCTGAATGGCGCGCTGGATGTCTTTGACGGTGTTTCGATGGTCGAGGTTCAGTCAAAGGCGCGAGCCCTGGGCCAGATGTGTCTGATGATGGCCGAAGGTATGGGGCTCGACATTGCGTCCCCGCTCGATCCGGCCTCGCGCGGTGGGCATGTCAGTGTGTGTCATCCAGATGGCTACCCGCTTGTCCGCGCCTTGGCCGATTGGGGCATTGAGGCCGATTTCCGTACGCCACACACGATCCGTTTTGGTCTGTCCCCGCTATTCCTTGGCTATGCTGAAATCTGGGACGCGATGTCGGAATTGGCCGAGATCATTGAAACGCGCAGTTGGGATACTGAGGCCTACCGGGAAAAGGCCATCGTGACCTGATGGAGTTGCTTGTCCAGTATGCACCCCTGTTGCTGGCGCTCGCCGCAGCAGGTATCGCGGCCGGCCTTGCCGCGGGCCTGTTCGGCATCGGAGGCGGCGCGATCATTGTGCCGGTGCTCTACTTCCTGTTCGAAGGGATGGGCTTTGGCGAGACAGCCATGCACGTCGCCGTATCGACGTCTCTGGCGACAATCATCCTCACCTCGATCCGTAGCGTGATGGCCCACAATGCTCACGGTGCCGTCGACTGGCAGATCATCCGGAGCTGGGCGCCCTGGATTGTCATCGGGGCGCTGGTTGGCATGGCGCTGAGCGGATACTTGTCCAATCGTGGCTTGCTGGCGATTTTTGGTTCATTGGCCTTCCTGCTTGCGGCACAGCTCTATTTCGGGCGTCCGACGTGGCGATTGGCAGACGAGATGCCCGGCGGCATAGTACGCGCGGGGCTTGGTGCATCTGTAGGGATACTGTCTGCCCTGATGGGAATTGGGGGCGGGACGTTTGGCGTCAGCCTGATGACTCTGTGTGGTCGGCCAATCCATCGGGCTGTTGCGACGGCGGCGGGCTGGGGCGTAGCGATTGGCTTGCCTGGCGCGTTGGCTGCAATCTATGTGGGGTGGGGCACAGACGGTCGGCCGCCATTCTCGCTCGGAAATGTGAACCTTGCGGCGTTCGCGCTGATTTCCGCCTTCACTGTGACCATGGCGCCGATTGGCGCAAAACTGGCGCACAAGCTGGATGCGGCGAAGCTGAAACGCTGGTTTGCCATTCTGCTCGCAATCGTGGCGGCTCGCATGTTGTGGAAGGCCCTCGGCATTTAGAAAAACGTCGCGGCGATCCGTTCTATGGCCCAGAAGCTGCCAGTGATGCCGATCGCGTACGCTGCGGCCGTGCGTACGAATGGTGCACCCTGGCGATAGAGGCGCTGCCCGACCCAGGCGAGGGCCAATACGAATATCACAAACGCAACTTGCCCCACTTCGACACCCAAATTGAACAGGAGCAGCGCGAAGATCTCCGCGCCTTTGGGCAAGCCAATATCAGACAGAGCGCCCGCAAATCCAAAACCGTGGACAAGGCCAAATCCAAAGGCGATGATCCAGGGTTGGTTCTGTGCGAGCGTGTCTTGCCCGCGCATTCTGTATATTGCTTCAGCTCCCAATAGCGCGATGCTCATGGCAATGACAATCTCCACGGGAGGACCGGGCAGTGTCACGCCGCCCAGCGCCGAGGCGGCAAGGGTGATCGAATGCGCCACGGTGAAGGCTGTCACCGTGCCAAGCAACTGGCGAGGTCTGACCAGCAGGACAAGACCCAGCACAAACAGCAAATGGTCGAAACCAAGAATGATGTGCTCTACGCCGATTTTAAAATAGGCAAGTGTCGGCGCGCCCTGGGGGCCGCTCAGCTGGATGGCATTCGCGCCAGGCCGCAGAAGTGCCGAAACATCATCTTCTTCCAGCCGCTCTACGCGCACGAACACATCGGTAAGGGTCCGGTCGAGGCCCGATATTGAGAGTTCGCCATTATTGAGATTGCATGCCATCGACCACCGGGTGACGAGCGTGGCTGCAGGGGCAGACATCCGCTCATTTTGTCGGGCGCAATTTCCAGGAAAGACCGGGTCGAGCTTCAGTCGTCGACCATCCAGAACTGGCTGTTTCCAGATCACATCATATTCGCCGTGAGCGGTCTCGGTAATTTCCAGATAGGCTGGTCGCACCTCATGTGCAGCAGCGCAGAGCGCCATCAAGATCGATGCCAACACGCACAGTGCGACACGCATCAGTTTCCGCCCTCTATCTCGACCTTGTACCGCGCAATGATCTCCTGAATGGCTTGCTCATTCTTTTCGCGACGTGTTTGCTCGAGCCAGTCCTTGCGAACTTCTGCTCTAACCTCATCAAGCGGTGAAAGCACAGCTGCGGTTGAGTGTGTAACCTGAACGAGATGGAGCCCGTAAGCAGAGGAGACGGGACCTTGCCAGTCTTCAGAGACCGGCATTGTTGAAAGAGTCTCGGCAAATGCGCCACCAAACTGCCGCGCCAACTCCCTAAGTGGCATGTCACCATACTGGCGCTGCAGCATGAAGGGGTCACCCAGCGACGCCGCTGCTGGAGGATCGGAGGCGTTTAAGCGCGTGAGCGTCTCTTCTGCGGCAGCAGCTGTCTCTGCGCCGCGAACATCAGGGCTGAAATAGACATGGCTGAAGGTCAAGGTAGCAGGCCGCGTGAAGCGATCTGCATGCGCGGCATGCCAGTCTTCGAGCTGTCGCTCGGTCGGCATGGTATCTTCGTGCAAATCCGACACGACGAAACTCATCTTCTGCGCCAGTCGCCGCGTGATGATTGTGTCATTCTGGTCGAGGCCCAATCGTCGCGCCTCCCGTGCAAGAGCCACGTCGCGTATATGGTCGGACAGCATGGCCGCCATGTCCGCCTCGCCGGGCAGAGTGCCCGCCTCGGACGTGTACAGTGCGGCCATGCGCTCAATCTCACTTGCGGATATCAGAATGGTGGAGTCTGCCTGGTTCGACCGCGTTTGCCAGATGGCAAACGCGGCAAAGACCAAGGCGGCCGCAGTGATGAAATGGACGAGCGGGTCTCTCAGGAACTTCAATGGGAGCGTCCCTTAATCGGCTGGTATGTACCAGATGGGCGACGTGTAGGCGCGCTCCTGAATCGTCTGGGGCACGTCAGGGCGAGGTGGCACATTTCCACGCATTGCTTCCCAAGTCGACCAGCGGCAGCTCGGATTTTCCAAAACGCGGACATAGTATGTCGCGCGCTGGGCAACATCGAAGTTCGGGTCTTGCCAAACAGCTTTCAACTCGTTTGCGCCAGCTCCCGTGGGGGCGCAGGTCTCCATGTCAACGGCAGCGCCATTGTCTGAACAGCGATGTGTCGCCGGATCCGGCGAGCCTGTATGGCAAGCGACGTCATAGACAGCTTCTCCGACAGAGGTGACCTTGACGACTTGCACACGCTGCAGCGCACCCATGTTGGGATCGCGCTGGGCCCAAGCAAGGAAGGTTGGCGCTTCGCCAGTCCCAACCAGATCACCGCCCATCGGAACGCCGCCGTCATAGGCCTGCCGGGTAAGGTCGGCATCGTCCAACATATCGTCAGAATACCGATAACCCGCGAAGAAGCGAACCTTCATGCGTGGCCCTGTTGTGGCAAACGTCTCCTTGCGCCGGAACGCATCAAAGATAGACTCACGTGTGTTCTCCTCCGCCCACACGCCAGTCAGGCCAGATGCTGCCCACCTGGAAAACCATTCCCGGGCATTGTTGACCATCTGATTGTCTGGTTGCTCATCCCAATTCTTTTTGCCGAAGAAAGGGACGGATCCTCGCTCCATCGGTGTGCCGTCAACGACTCCGACCTTTGACCAATAGTCGCTCTCGTCATAGGCTCCTCCGACGACGTGGCTATCGGAAGCCGCGACGAGCCCGAAGCGGAATGGGTCGAAACCTTCCTCTTCCTGTAGTTTCAAGCCATTGCGATAGGCCTCACGAACATAGCCGCCTTCGGTTTTCGAGACCTGATAAGATGCCAATAGCCTGTCATAGATTTCGAAATTTGCCCACTCGTCATTGGGCGAAAGGGAGGGGTGGGTTTCGCTGGTGCCTTTGACTTGAGTTACCTCGACCAGGGGCTCATTCCTCATGCGCTGTTCAGCATAGGCCACATCGAGCGGATCTCCATTATATGTCTCTAAACGGAACATTTGCCCATCAGAGACATTCGAGTTATGTGGAATGGCAATGGCCTCATAACCTTCTGAGCGCTGTTCATCCATCCAGTCCCAGAGGTGTTCAGGGTTGGGCGAATCCAGCGTCGAGAAGGCGCGATCAGGCGCGTCCCCCTTGAAGAAAACGTTTCGGTGAAGGTTGCCTCCTGCAAAGGAGTCTTCCTCTTCATTGACGGTGACTGAGGTGAATTCATAGGCGGCGAAGGTCGTGAACTCTCCAGGCACATAGTGACGATTGGCGGCATCAATATTCTGTTCCCAAACAGACCCAATAATAGATTCATCGTACATTTCCTCGATCACTTCGCCAGAGCGAACAGATGCGCCGACGCTCTGAAATGCTGCGGTGATTTTTTCCGAATCGGTCGAAAACATGTCTTGGGCGCGAGGTAATTTTGAGAGCTCTGTGCCGGGTGTATTCATGACGGGAAGGATGCCAAGATATTCGGCATGGTCGGTAACTGTGTAGAAATCGAGAGGACCGCCCGCAATCGTCATGTCGAATCCGGAAGGGTGGGTGATCGTTTCACCACGCGCAAAGCGATACGCGTCGTTGGCTGTGCGACGAACATTGAAGATATAGGCATCGAAGCTTGATCGCGTGTGGATATGAAGATCGCCGAAATAGGCATTGCGGTCTTCACTGTATCCTGCCGTCCGCTCCGTCGCGGAAGAGGCGGGCTCCATGTGGGCGGTGTCGGTCTCCTGCATGGAAGTGTCTGGCGCAGTGCTGTCGCACGCAGCCAAAGCGATCGCCGAAACGGCGAGGCCCAATAGTCTTTTCATGTCTTCCTCCCAAGGGGCATTTTAGCCTGCCCTCATTGGTTGGAATTCTGCGACGAACAGAACGTGCTGTCCAGCTTGACGCTCGGGAAGGATCAGACCGGGCTGATATCGGTGATCTTGTACGTCAGGGGCGTTTCACCATGGCTGGCGATTGTAACGTACTCGCCTTCCTTGAACACATGTTCGCCGAGTTTGAAGCCCGCTTCGTCATCGCCCTCCTCGTCTTCATCGTAATGGAAAAACCAATGGCTGCCTCGATGGGTCAGCAAGCCGTCGGCATGCTCCTCCGGATCGGGACTAAACCGTACAACGCGACACGCGGCGCGATTTTCACGCCAAGCATCGATATCGATCTGACCCGCTGCCGTCAGTGGTGCGACCAGTGTATAACCTTGCCCAGCGTCACCGTTCGGGAGGCCGGGGTTCCGCGCGAGCTGAAGGACGATTTTTGACAGGCTCATTTGAAGTTCTCCTTTAGTGGGCTAGCGCAAGGGCTGGGGCATTGTCAGCGGTAAGCAGGCGTCGTGTGGTGCCGCCGAAAATGCGCTCAGCCAGACGGGAATGACCATAGGCACCTGCCAGGATCATGCAGGCCCCGGTGCCCTTCGCCATCGCCAGAAGGCCGGAAGAAACTTCACCTTCGATTTCCATGACACGCGAGGAAATCCCTTGCAGTACCAACCACTCCACAAGCGCTTCCGGCGCCGCGATTTCGCGTTGAGGGTCCTTGTTCAGGTCATCTGTGTTCTGTGCAATGATGACATCGCCAAATGCTCTCAGAAGCGGCAAGTGAAAGCGGACCGTGCGGGCTGCGCCATTGCTTCCATCCCACGCAATGATGACTGGCCCATCCATATCGGGCGTGGTGCCAGCGAGAACAAGCGGAAGGTGCGCATCCATGAGGACGTACTCGAATCCCACATTCAGCGGCTGTGATCCGTCTGCTGCTGTACGTGGGAATATCACTGCCTCCGAGAGGGAGGCCGCATTGGACGCTGCACGTTCGACCGTGTTGACCTCGTGCTTGAACTCGCAGGTAACCGCGTCTTCGTCCTGAGTGGCTGTTTGATAGGCTTCGCGCGCCTTGGCGAGCACTTCTTCCTGCATGTCAAAGATCGACTGGGTGGTCGCACTGGTCAGGCCAGCAGCCTCCGGTGTGGCGATCACCATCAGAGCAGCGTTCGGATCTGGCAAGGCGCATAATGCTCGCATTGGCACATTCATGCGGCGAGCAAGGGATAGGGCGGTGCGTATGGTTGCAAGATCGGTCTCAACCGTTCCCTGCAGCATGGCGACTACGGACATGGGGTCACTCCTAGCGTCGTTCAGGTTCGATAATGGTGTGTACCATTTATCGCCCCGGTTTAACTAGGTGAGACTACCTAATCCGTCCGTCCAATTCTTTGGCGCGCGATTCTGTCTGCGACGAGATTGGTCGGCTCGCTGCTTTCCATCGCCAAATCCAGGACTTCACCGAGCGTCACCATGAGGGCCTTCACCTTGGCGTCGACCCAGTCCCGCAAATAGGTGCCGGAGATTTCCGCGCAGACATTGATGATGCCACCGCCATTGATGACATAGTCCGGTGCATACAGAATACCGCGGCGACGCAACAACTCACCCATTTCAGGGACGATCAGCTGGTTGTTCGCGCCACCCGCGATAGCCTTCACACGAAAACGATTCAGCGTCTTCTCATTGATGATTGCACCCAGCGCATTTGGCGAAAAAATGTCTGCATCGACATCATAAATTTCGTCGGGCGCGACGATCCGTGCCCCAGTGCGGGTAGAGATGTCGGACAAGGCTGCCTGGTCAATATCGGTGATGATGAGGTTCGCACCGGCCTTCGCCAAGTGTTCGCAAACATGTCCGCCGACTGAACCTACGCCCTGAACAGCAATCGTGCGGCCGGTAAGGTCATCAGTTCCAAGCGCGCGCTTCGCGGTTTCGAGAATGCCCAGATATATGCCCATTGCTGTTATCGGAGATGGATCTCCGCTGGCGGCATCGCCCTCATCAAGCCCGGCGACATGTGCCGTTTCCTCGCGCACGATTTGCATGTCGGAGACGCTGATGCCGACATCTTCGGCGGTGATGTACTGGCCTTTCAGACTCTCGACCGCGCGTCCGAACGCCCGGAACAATTCTGGTGACTTGTCGGCTTTCGCATCGCCCCAGATGACCGCCTTGCCTCCGCCGAGGGGAAGGTCTGCCATGGCATTCTTGTAGCTCATTCCATGGCTGAGCCGCAGGGCATCCCGCAACATGGCTTCACCAGTGTCGTAGTTCCACATGCGGCAGCCACCTGCCGCGGGCCCCAAGGCCGATGAATGGACAGCGATAATCGCTTTCAGACCGCTGTCAGCGTCGTGAAACATGTGGACACCCTCATGGGCATCGAAGGAGGAATGATCGAACATGAGAGAGTCATCGGTTGCAAATGTAACGAAGGGGCGTTTAGGCCCTTGCGGACGATCCCGTCAACCGGCGTCTGCCCTTGGACTTGGCGCGAAAATGGCATAGTTGCCCCGGCACAGGCCACACATGGCCCGGTTCTACCGTCAGGAGTCCATGGGAAGCCCTCAGTTTCTGCCCCGATCGCATCCTTGGTGCATACTGCTTAACCACGTAACGCGTTGACACCTCAGCAGGAATTGCAGCGTATCTTGCCCTCCAGACATGCAGCTTCGTCCTCTCTTTCTTGCTCTCGGCATCATGACCGTCCTTCTGGGTGCGGCGATGATCCCCTGTGCATTGATCGATTCCGCCGATGGGCGGGCGGAAACCTATGTGTTTGAGGTGTCTGCTTTCGGTTCGATCCTGATCGGATCATGCATGTGGGTCTTATCGCGCGGCGACATTGAACGCACCGGACAGCGCGAAGGATTTCTCCTGACCGTATTGGTCTGGGTGTTCCTGCCGATGATTGCATCCATTCCATTCCTGGCATCGGGCATGACAGTGACGGATTCCCTGTTCGAGACTATTTCCGGTCTAACCACGACCGGCGCGACTGTCTTGACGGGGCTCGACAGCATGCCGCGTGGTCTCTTGCTGTGGCGGGCCATCCTGCAATGGATTGGGGGGATTGGCATCATCGTGACGGCCATCGCCATCCTGCCCCAGCTGCGGGTCGGCGGGATGCAGTTGTTTGAATTGGAAAGCTCCGACATGTCGGGCAAATTCCTGCCGCGCATCACCGACATCGCGGCGTATCTAGGTTTCACTTACCTGCTGATCTCAATGCTCTGTGCCTTGCTCTATTATCTCACTGGTATGGATTGGTTTGACGCCATCACTCACGCGATGACGACCATGTCGGCGGGGGGGTATTCGACGCATGACGCCTCGTTCGGCTATTTCAGTGACACCAATGCGCCGTATGTCGCCACGCTCTTCATGTTCATTGCGGGCCTGCCATTCAGCCTGTTGGCGATGCTGATGCTTCAAGGTCGCATTCGGCCAATGCTCGCCGATCCGCAACCGCGCCTCTATCTGGCACTGGCATTGATCTTTTCGATCATCATTGTCGTCTACCACGAGGCCGTTGTTGATCCACCAGTGTTCGACCATATCTTTCACGGCTTTAAGGAAGCCCTGTTCAATATCATCTCGATCATGACCGGCACCGGTTATGCTTCGGCGCCTTATGACACTTGGGGGCAGCCCGTAATGGTCATATTCTTGGGGGCCACCTTTGTCGGAGGGTGTGCGGGCTCGGCGGCATGTGGGCTGAAGATGTTCCGGTTGGAAATCGCCGCCAAGACGATCATTGCCTATTCGCAGCGCATGATCCAACCGCACCGTCGCACGCCTATCCGGTATGCCGGCAAGACGGTGGATGAAGAAGTCCTGCAGTCGGTTATGGTGTTTATCAGCCTCTACCTGCTGACTTTCCTCGTCGCGGCTGCACTAATCAGCCTGACCGGCGTGGACGCGCTGGCGGCCATTTCGGGTGCCGCTACCAGCGTGTCAAATGTCGGACCGGGGCTTGGCCCCATGATCGGTCCATCCGGCACATTCCAGTTGTTGCCTGACTTCGCCAAATGGGTTTGCGCCATTGCCATGCTGCTAGGGCGGCTCGAGTTCGTGGCTGTATTTGTGGTTCTGACCCGACGCTTCTGGCGCGGTTAGTGGTCAGTTCCAGGGATTGAACCGCTTTACCGGGCGTGGCGCTGCGTCTTCGGAGGTTTGAGTCTCTTCTTCGCTGGCTAAGGTTTCAGCCGGTTCGGTCGGAGTATCCACAATGAAGTCGGGCTCTGGTGCGACCTCTACTTCGGGCTCTGCGTGCGGCTCGGGCACCTCGAAATGCGTCTCCACGGCGGATGCATGCTCGTCAGAGTCGTCCGATTCTGCTCCGGGCCAAGGCTGGTCATGAGTAGCGTCGATCACGACTTGCGGGGCGCTCACCGACTCAACTGAGTCGGTCGCGTCCAGCGGAGCTGGTGCTTCGACGGGAGCCTGCCGGTTCCCAATTCCCGAAAGGCTGAAGGATTGAGGCGGCTGCGGGGTGACCTCAGGTGCTGGAGCAGCTTCCAATTGAGGTTCAACTTCAGGCGGTTCCGAAGATTCCATTTCCGAATATGCTTGTGCAGTGTCAGACTCAGGCGCGTAGTCATCTAGCCCGCCACCATACCCACCTGTAAGGAAATTTTGGGAGGGGGGGGAGTTGTCCTGCGGGGCAGGCGACGGCTCACCCGCCGTTTCCTCGGTTCCACTGGTCGCGTCGATCGTCGCAACTTCGGGCGTGGAGGGTGCTATTTCTGGCTCCGGTTCTGGAGTGAAACTGCCAAATGGCTCAGCCTGGGCATGGTTCGGCGCACTGTCGCTGACATCCGCAAAGGCAGGTGTGTAGGTGTCGGCCTCATCCGTAACTTCGGAGTCGACTTTGCCCATGAACTGCGGCGCGTCTGCTTCCGCAGTCGAGGCATCTTCCGGTTCGATTTCCGTATAACCCGTCGGTGTATAGCCTGCGGCTGGTTCGTTTAGTGGCCCCGGTTCATCGACAGGCTCCATCGCGGCTGGCGCATCTGGTGACGAGACACCGTAACCCATGATTGGCGACATGGAGGCTTCGGCTTCAGGCGTGGCTTCTTCGGTGGGTTCTGCGTCTTCGACAGTATTTACCTCATGAGCCGAGTCAGCAACAGCCTCTTCGAGAGAGATGCCCGTGTTTTCATCGGTCAGGATTTCATCTTCGGACGGCATCTGTTGGTCGCCCCGTGATGCTATCGGAGACTCCAGCTTGTCTTCGCTGATTTCTTCAGGGGCTTCATGTTCAACCGGTTGGGCTTCCAAAGGTGTATTTACCTGGCTCGCAAGAGACGCGACCGCTGATGTTATGTCGGACTGACTGTCCATTTCCAGATAGGCTTCCGGTTCCAGCGGGGAGCTGTCATCCAATGGATCCTCGACCGCATCCTCTCCTGACGCCTCAGGAGATACCTCCTCGTCAGCATCGTCGATCAGATCGGCAGGTTCATCGCTGACGCCTGTCTCTGCAGCAGTCAGTCCGGCCAGCACCGCACTGATCGCCTCTTCTGCGCCGCGTGCATGGCGCTTGGCCTCCCGGTAGAGCTCCTCGACGAACATTGCGTAAGGGCGGCCGTCGGCATCAAGTTCATCATTGAAGTCGGACGGGCTGCAGGTCTCTATTTCCCGGCCTTGCGCATCTGTGAGCAAGACGCCGTAAGGGTCAGGCGTCAGCGTGACTCGATAGCCTTCAGTGTCGTGGGTCATTTGGCCGTTTTCGGCTTCCTGCCACGTTACCTTCTGTCGACGTGTCATGTCGCCGAGCTTGTCTATCAGCCGTTTGGTGGATGGATGCAGCATCAAGACCCGCCTTTCCGTTTATCCAGAACGCTTTTCCTAACAGTTACAAGCTGGCAGGCGAATGATCAAACGCCCTGTTCCATCAAAATCGATGAAATGACGCGAAATCCGGCAGGTTAGGCTTTCCGCTAAGTTAATCCATCGCGTCAGGGCGAGCTGGATAGTAGGCCATGCCAGTCAGAACCGCATCAGCTCCATCGTCCAGAGGTTCGAAAACGCGTTGAAATCGCACACCGTTGTCCAAGTCATTGCAAATCAGAAGATTTGCCGACTCATCCACCCCATCAAAGCAAGTCGATCGCGCTTGCTCCGTCAATTGGCTAAGCCGATACGTACCGATCTGTTCGCCGTCCGGCCCTGTGACGTTCGAGTGGGTGGTCGACACCCGGTAAACATGTCCTCTGGACCAGTCGGGCTCCACAGTGAACATGGGTGCCGTGTCTGACTGGGTCATCACCTGAAAGACCGGGTAGGTATCGCCTTCGGCGACCATCTCGCCTGGCACGATCTCCTGAGCTGGAAACGCGGCGCGAATGGCGTTGGTATTGAATGGCGTCGCGCCAGTTATGCCCATCACACCTTGCGGGCCGATAACGGGCTGAAACGCTGGCGGGGTCTGTCCCGCCTTGACCGAGGATTTGACCCTGGCCACGTCTTTCAGAAAGTCTTTCACCGGCTCACCATCAGCGACAGACAGATCTGTCCGGAAGCCGCGCACAATCCCGGTTGGATCAACGAGGAGATAGGAAGGTGTCCACCTGATTTCCAAAGCAGACCTGAGGCTGGCGTCTTCATCCAGCAAGGTCGGATAGGAGTATCCCTTGTCGTCGAAATAGGCGCTGACTGAACCATATTTTCCGTACATGTCAGTCGGCGTCGCACGATTGGCGTTTGCCGGCGTGTGAATGGACAGGAAGCCGAGATCAGGGTCCTGGTCTATTGCGGTGACCAGCGCGGCCACATAGGGCGCGTCTGCCATACAGTCCCCGCACCATATGCCCCAGATATCAATCACGTTCCACGTACCTTCCAGCGAGGCCGGGTCAAAAACGGAGCCGTCTGCCAACTTGCCTGACAGGGCGGGCAGGGGCTGGCCCAAAAGGGCGTAATTGTAGGGGCGGCCGTCAGCGTCGCGCGCGATGGTCTCGCCTTCGCGCACCGTGGCGGTTTCCGGTGCGACCGTGTTGGAAATGATGAAGCCTGTTGCAGCGTTCGGATCCGTGCTGACGCCATGGTCGGCTTTGTCTGCGCCAGGCCCACAAGCGACAAGGACGATCAGGCTGGCGGCGGAAAAGAAGTGACGGATCATGATGGCCCCTGGTCGGATATGTCGGTGACGTTCAACATAAGGTCTTGTCCCCAAAAGGAAAACGCCCCGAACCGAAGTTCGGGGCGTTCACTGCGTTCAAGTTGACGGGGATCAGCTGAAGATCTCGAAGAGACCTGCTGCGCCCATGCCGCCGCCGATACACATGGTGACAACGCCATATTTTGCTCCGCGGCGCTGGCCTTCCATAAGCAGCGAGCCTGTGCAGCGTGCGCCGGTCATGCCGAATGGGTGACCGATGGAGATCGAGCCGCCATTGACGTTGTACTTCTCTGGGTCGATGCCGAGACGATCGCGGCTGTAGAGGCACTGCGAGGCGAAGGCTTCGTTCAGTTCCCAGAGGTCAATGTCGTCAACCTTCAGGCCGTGGCGCTCCAGCAGGCGTGGCACAGCGAACACTGGACCGATACCCATTTCATCCGGATCACAGCCAGCGACGTTGAAGCCGACGAAACGGCCGAGCGGCTTGAGGCCGCGCTTCTCGGCTTCCTTGGCTTCCATCACGACAACGGCTGCGGAGCCGTCTGACAGCTGGGACGCGTTACCTGCGGTGACGTATTTGCCTTCCTTGACGACCATGCCGCCAGAGAAGACCGGCTTCAGGCCGGAAAGGCTTTCAAACGTCGTGCCCGGGCGATTGCACTCGTCGCGATCACATACGACTTCCTGCAGCGTCTCTTCGCCGGTTTCCTTGTTGACCAGTTTCATTGTGGTCTTCAGAGGCACGATTTCCTCGGCCATGTAGCCTTTTTCCTGGAACGCGGCGGTGCGCTTCTGGGATTCAGCTGAGTACTCATCTTGGTATTCGCGGCTGACGCCATAACGATCAGCGACGATTTCAGCGGTCTCGATCATGGTCATCCAGATGGCAGGCCACTTCTTCATCAGTTCGTCTTCGGTGTAGCGGTGCAAGTTCATGTGGCCACTGCGGGAGACGAGGGATAGGGATTCAACACCGCCGCCGATGGCAACGGGCGCGCCTTCGTTGATGACCGTGTGGGCGGCATTGGCAATCGCCTGCAGGCCGGACGAACAGAAACGGTTGATCGTGGCACCGGACGTCGTGGACGGGCAGCCAGCCCAGAGTGCGGCGTTGCGGGCCACATTGTGTCCGGTCGCGCCTTCAGGCTGCGCACAGCCGAGGAAAACGTCTTCAACCAGGCCGGCCTCGATGCCTGCACGATCAAGGGCGCCTTTGATGGCCGTTCCGGCCATGGTAATCCCGTGCGTATTGTTGAGTGATCCCCGGTTGGCTTTTGCCATGCCGGTACGGGCATAGGATACAATAACGGCTTCGCGCATGTGCTTTCCTCCAAAATGAGCGTCGTTGTTGCGCCGCACACTAATCAGGTGATAACCGCAAAGCCAGCCTTACCTTTGCGTAAACGGAACTCGGGACGACCCTTTTCCTACCCGCGATTGCCGTCTTCAAAACCTGCGAGGGTCCATTCGGCAAATTCAGCGAGATTTCCATCACGGAACAAGAAACCGGCTACGCCCGCCGCGCGCGCGGCGGCGATGTCGGTTTCCTTGTCACCGATGAGAAAACTCTGCTCTCGTTTGACTGGAAACTCGGACATCGCGGCCAGTAGCATGCCGGGATTGGGTTTCCGGTCGAAACTGGCCTTTCGGTAAGCTGGATTTTCCCCTTCCTCGTGGAAGGGGCAGTGATAGATCCGGTCGATGCGCGCGCCCTGTTGGGCCAGTTCGTCCAGCATCCACTCATGCAGTGTGTGCATGTCGGCTTCTGTGTAATAGTTGCGGGCGATACCAGATTGATTGGTAACCACGAAAACGAACCAGTTGCGCGCGTTAAACGCGGCGATGGCCTCGGCGGCGCCTGAAACCCATTCGAAATCCTCGATCCGGCTGACATACCCTTTGTCGACGTTAATCACGCCGTCGCGATCAAGGAAGAGGGCGGGGCGTGAGACGCTCATATGAGCGGTCTTTGCCCGCAGTCTCTCGCAGTTGCAACACTCTCATTTGTGGTAAATTTTCTGGACCTTGTGTCCGAAAGACGATTTCCTTCCGATTGGAGGGGTCGTCAGAGCCCCCCAAAATGCCTAAGGGAGGGCAAATTATGGAAAATATTATACCACTCATCCTGAGTGCTATTGGGGGTCTGGTGATCGGCCCGCTGGTTTCACGGCTAACCGGCGGTGGCGGCACAGGTGGACTGATCGGCGGAATTATCGGTGGCATTGGTGCGCACTACGGACTGGATGCGGCCAATATTCAGGTTCTGGGCGATGCCGCGGCCAGTTCAACCTCACCCATGAATATAATCAATACACTGCTGGAAGGCGGTGTGGGGGGCGGAATTGTCGGCATCCTCGCTGGCCTGGTCATGAAGCCGAAAGGCTGATCCATACCGAAATTCACGATGAAGCCGGCTCCGCTGTGGGTCGGCTTTATTCGTCTATTGGAAGCTTTTCCTTGTTGGCCTCGACCCCTCGCAGGAAGGGTATAATCGAAAACGCCGTCAGAATGCCTGCTAACAGAAACGCCGCGCCTGGAAAGTGCAACGGTGTGCCGGGTTCGGTGAAATAGAACAGCGCGCCAGCCATGATCATGGGGCCGAATATCATGGCGAAGGAGTTCAGGCTGGCTGATGCTCCCTGCAATTCTCCCTGGGCGTTCTTGGGCGTGACAGTGGACATGAGGGAGTTCAAGGTCGGGCTGGCTACCCCGCCAAGTGCACCTAACGGGATGATCAGGAAAACGACCCAGCCGAGCCCGGCAAACGCATAGGCGAACAAGGCGAGCGCATTGATGATAATCCCGTAGAGCGTCGTCCTTACTGCACCGAAGCGTTTCAGCGCGATTCCGATCAGCCCGGCCTGGACGACAGCGGCGCCGAGCCCCACCAAGCCAAGCGACAAGCCGATTTCCTTCGGGGACCAGTCATATCGGATCTCGCCATGAATCGGCCAAGTCGATGGGTATACCGTGTGGGCGAGGAAAAACACGCCTGCCGAAACGAGAAACCAGGATACATGCGGCAGTTTCGAGAAATGCTTTACGGCTCCGAACGGATTGGAACGGGACGGGACAAACGGACGGCGGTGTTCTTCCTCCAGCGATTCCGGGAGGACAAAGAAGCCATAGCAGAAGTTCAACAAGGCCAGCGCCGCAGCAGCAAAGAAAGGCGCGCGTGGATCGAATTCACCCAGGATACCCCCCATGACCGGGCCAAAGATGAAACCAAAGCCGAAAGCGGCACCGACCATGCCAAAGGCTTTGCCGCGATTTTCCGGTTCAGTGACATCGGCAATGTAAGCATTGGCCGTTGAATAAGTTGCGCCGGAAATTCCCGAAAGGGCGCGCCCGAGGAAAAGCAACCAGATCGAATTTGCAAAACCCATAATCAGGAAATCGATAGAGAGCGTTGCGATCGAGGCGAGGAGTACGGGCCGGCGTCCAAACCGATCCGACAATGCCCCAAGCATCGGTCCGAACAGAAAGTTCATGAAGGCATATGTCGTGCCCAGCCCGCCTATATAGAGCGTGGCGCGTTCGGCTGAGATATTGCCAAGTTCCTGCACCAGTGTCGGCACGACAGGAATAATCAGGCCAAAAGCCAGCATGTCGATCGCGACCGTTATGATCACGAACATGAAGGCGTTCTTGCCATTGCGCCGAGTGGCAGGTGCAGAGTCAGTCATGCGCGCATCTGGCCGCAGCCGGGGGGGCGGTCAATGTGTTTATGCCCATAATGACAGGGGTTTATCGCCGCGTGAGCTCTTGTCGCACCTGTCCGCCTGTGGCCCAGTCTTTCGCATGACCGACTCTATTCCGATTACGCGGCGGAATGTACCGCCCGAGCGGGCCGAAGGTATTCGTGCGCGTTTGCGCGGTGCCGAGACATTGACTGAACAGCCCGATGCTTCCCGAATTGCCGTTCCCGCAGACGCGGCGAGTCTCTTTGCGCTGTTGTCGGACCCCGCCGTGCATGCGCCTATCTACACGCTGCCGCGCCCCCTTACCGAGGCGAGTACTTGTGCGTTCATCGAACAGCACCTCGAAGAGCGCGAAGCGGGCACTGGCCTCCTGTTCGTCCGCGCAGCCGAAGATGGGCAAATCCTCGGATACAGCGACGTGCAGGTCTGGCCAGACTTGGCGGCGGGTGAGCTCGGCGGCGCGTTGCACCCGTCGCAGCACGCCAAGGGTCAGGGAACGCGCGGCGCCATCGCGAGCTTCAACTGGATGTTTGAGGCGCTGGATCTCGATCTGCTGTGCGAGACGGCCAGCCTCGAAAACATCCCGACCCAGCGCATGCTGGATGGGCTGGGTTTTGCCCGCATGGGGGAAATCGTGAGCGTGCGACCAGACGGAACATCGCGCAGGTCCCTGGTCTGGGAGATGACTCGCGAGGACTGGCGCGCCCGGCATGGCGGTGGCCAGCCTTAACAGCGCCCGAAAGCGCAGTTAAGGATAAAGGAGACCAACTCGGAGGCCTTCGACGTGCTGACCTATCTCTTACTCGGCTTCGTGGCCGTCCTGATTGTGACTGGTGTCCTGATATACAACCGGCTCGTCAGTCGATCACAGATGGCGGACAATGGCTGGTCGGATATTGATGTGCAGCTGAAACGACGCGCCAATCTGATTCCCCAACTCGTGACCACGGTCAAAAGCTATGCCGCGCACGAGCGAGACCTCTTTGTAGAAGTTACGGAAAAGCGCGCGCAGGCTATGGCAGCGGGGGACGATCTCGCCAGTCGGGGCGCGGCTGAGAGCGCCCTTTCTCAACCAGTCGCGCGCCTGATGGCCATTGCCGAAGACTATCCGGACATGAAGGCCAGCGGCAACTTTCTCGAACTGCAGAGAGAATTGTCAGACACCGAGGACAAGATCGAAATGGCGCGCCGCTTCTACAATGGTGCCGTGCGCGAGTTGAACACGAGTGTTCAGAGTTTTCCGGCCAACCTGGTGGCCGGCCCACTCGGGTTTCGACAACGCGCCTATTTCGAAGTGGACATGGCCGATCGGGCATTGCCAGAGATCGACATGGGAGGCGTTTCATGAACGTTCGCGCGTTGCTCCTGTCCTTGGTGGGGTGTCTCTTCGCGCTTGGTGCCGTGGCCGAAGAAAAGATCGACAGTTTCGATGTTTCGATCTCCGTGGAGACTGATGGCGACATCGAGGTGTCCGAGACAATTCAGGTCACCTCCGAGGGCACACGTATCCGGCGTGGCATCTTCCGCGACCTACCTCGATACTATGCCGATGACGAAGGGCAGGCGGGCGACAAGCTGCCATACCAATATGATGTCAGGCGCGTGACCCGAGATGGACGTCGCGAGCCTTACTCAGTCGAGCGGGATGGCAATGCCTTCCGTATCCGGATTGGCGATGCCGACGTGTTTCTGCAGCATGGAAGCCATACTTACGAAATCGAGTATGAGGTGAAGAACCAGATTCGCTATTTCGAAACCCATGACGAGCTCTTTTGGAATGTGACCGGCAATTACTGGCTGTTCCCGATTAATCAGTCTGCAGTGCGCATCACCCTGCCAGAAGACGCGCGTATTGTTTCGCAGGATGCGTATACCGGCGGGTTTGGCGATGTAGGCAGCGACTATGCCTACCGCCAAAGTGGTGGAGCGCATGTGTTCGAAGCCACGCGAGGTTTTTTCCCGGGGGAGGGGATGACCGTATCTCTCGGGCTGGAAAAGGGAGTGATCGAGCCTCTGTCCCTGTCGGACAAGGGTACGCTCTGGTGGTTCCGCTACGGGTCGCTTGGTTTGCTGATCGCCTCGTTTCTGGGCGTACTTACCTTCCTGACGCGCAGCTTCCGCAAGGTCGGCGAGGACCCACCCAAGGATCCGGTCTTTGCGCGGTATGAGCCGCCGAAAGGTTTGTCCCCTGCCGCTGTGCACCACATCTACTATCGCGGGCTGCGCGGGCATGGCGCCCTGATCTCCACGCTTATCAGTATGGGCGCGAAAGGCCTCGTCGATATCGATGCGTCTGAAAAGAAGTCAACCGTTCTGACTCGGAAGTCCGGCGTGTCCGCGACCCTGTCAGCTGACGAGAAGCAGCTTGACGGCGATCTGTTTGATGGCGCGGGGACACGCACGCTGGGCGGTAAGTATGATGCAAGCTTCACCACAGCATATTCCCTGTTCCGAAAGTCGATTTCGCGGAAATATGGGAAGGCGTACTTCCGCTGGAACCTCGGCTATACGTTGGGCGCTGTTGTGCTGACGATTGCCGGCATTGCGCTGGCCGTTTCCCAAACCATCAACTGGTCATGGTGGCATATGGCCATCATCCTGGCGCTTGCGGCCATGAATGGACTCTTCATGTATCTGATGCCAGCGCCAACGCCCAAGGGTCAGAAGGTGCGAACAGAGATTGAAGGCTTCAAACTGTATATGGAGAAAGCCGAGAAGTTGCAGATGAATTCAGTGGAGGTTGGCAGTGATGCCCCACCTCCGATGAGCGTTGAGCGCTACGAACGGTTCCTGCCTTATGCTGTGGCGCTCGATGTGGAAAAGCCGTGGACGAAGTATTTTGAGAAGACGCTGCCCACCGAGGCCGCCAACTATTCGCCGGCATGGGGACATTTCGGCAGTCGCTCTTTCGGCAGTGTCGGGGGCATGAATGATGCCATAATGTCGAGCATGAGCACGGGCGTCAGCAGCTCTCTGCCACAAAGCTCCAGCTCCTCGGGCAGCGGAGGTGGCGGCTTTTCTGGAGGCGGCGGCGGTGGCGGTGGTGGTGGAGGCTGGTAAGCCCTAGCGGCTGAGTTCCTTCATGGCCTCGTCAAGACCATCCAGCGTAAGTTCAAACATGCGGTGGCCACCAATCAGTTCCCGGATCAGCTTGATGGAACCAGTATATTCCCAAGCGCCTTCCTTGACCGGGTTCAACCAGACAAGGTTCGGATAGCGTTCAACAAAGCGCTGAATCCAGATGCCGCCAGCTTCCTCATTCCAATGCTCCACCGAGCCGCCGGAATAGGTGATCTCATACGGGCTCATCGTGGCGTCGCCAACGACGATGACCTTGTAGTCGCTTGGGTATTTATTCAGGACGTCCCAAGTGGGAATGCGATTGTTCATACGGCGGCGATTGTCCTTCCACAGCCCTTCATAGGGGCAGTTGTGAAAGTAATAATATTCAAGATTTTTGATCTCGGACCGAGCCGCCGAAAAGAGTTCTTCCATGATGCGGACATACGGGTCCATTGATCCGCCCACGTCGAGCAGCAGCAGGACTGATACCGTGTTGCGCTTTTCCGCGCGCATCTCGATGTCGAGATAGCCTTTGCGCGCAGTGTTGCGGATCGTCTGGTCAAGGTCGAGTTCATCCGGCGCGCCTTTGCGTGCCCATTTGCGCAGCCGCTTCATGGCGACCTTGATGTTCCGTGTACCGAGTTCGACGGAATCATCGTAATTCTTGAATTCGCGCTTGTCCCATACTTTCACGGCGCGGCGGTGACGGGATTTCTCCTGCCCAATGCGGACGCCTTCAGGATTGTAGCCATTCGCGCCGAAGGGCGAGGTGCCGCCGGTGCCGATCCATTTATTGCCGCCCTCATGTCGCTTCTTCTGCTCGTCGAGACGTTTTTGCAGCGTTTCCATCAGTTTTTCGAAGCCGCCCATGGCTTCGATTTCGTCCATTTCTTCCTTGCTCAGGAATTTCTCGGACATCTTGCGCAGCCATTCCTCGGGAATGTCTTCGACGTCCACTGCGTCGGCCAGACTGTCGAGCCCCTTGAAGGCATGGCCAAAGACCTTGTCGAATTTGTCGATATTGCGCTCGTCCTTCACCAGCGCGGCGCGGGAGAGGTAATAGAAATCCTCCACGTCCATATCGATGACCTGTTTGTCCATCGCCTCCATCAACAGAAGGTATTCCTTCAGGGTGACGGGCACTTTGGCTTCGCGCAGCTCATTGAAGAAGTTCAGGAACATGGGCGGGTCTCTTCGATTGGGTTGACCCTGAAGATAGCGTCGCGAAGTCCTCATGTCCAAGATGACGCTGGGAAAAGCAAATTGACGACTTGACGCGAAACCATTTGGTTCCCTATAAAGGGAAACTGAAAGGTTTCATAATATGTCTGACAAAGATGTCTTCCGCGCCATTGCTGATCCAACCCGCCGACAGATCATGTCGATGCTGGCGGACGGTGAATTGCGCGTCTCAGATATTGCCAGCCAGTTCGAGATGAGCCGGCCAGCGGTATCCAAACACCTCGCTCAACTGGAGTCGGCCGATCTCATCATGGTCGAGCGGCAAGGCAGGGAAGCGATCAATCGACTCAATCCGGAAGGACTGAAACCCGTTGCGGAATGGCTGACCTTCTTCAGTCAGTTCTGGGACGACAAGCTCGCCAAACTGAAACAGGCTGTGGAGGGATCCGATGACTGACGCCACACTTACAAAAACTATTTTCATCAATGCCGCGCCGGAGCGCGTCTGGACTTATCTCGTCGAGCCTGACAAGCTCGCCCGCTGGTTCCATGAATCCGATAAAATGCTGGACGCAGGCCAGGACTACGCCTTGCTGCGAGAGAACAAGGATAAACCGGATCCGAAGATGTGCTGGGGACGGGTTATCGTGTCCGAACCGCCGCACAGGCTGGTCTACACCTTTACGCACGCTTTTCTCGGTGGCCATGAAACTGAAGTGGCGTGGCAGCTGGAAGAGGCCTTCGGCGGGACGAAACTCACGCTTGTTCACTCCGGCTTTGAGGCGTTCGCCGGCGACGTGTTCGATATGCTTACAAGCCATGACAAGGGTTGGGACCAACATTTTACCCGCCTGCGGGTGGTGGCTTCTTGAGTGACGCACTCATGCTCGGTTCAGCTGGATTTGCTAATCAGTCCCCATGAAAGCGATGATCGTAGTAGTCTTGATTGGCCTCACCTTGTTTGAGACGAGGCCCGCAAATGCGCTGGACGGCCAGTCTTGCGACGGGGCCGAAGAGACAGCCTGCATGCTCGACGCGATATGGTCAGCTGCCTCTGTTCTGCCGTCAGACAAACAGACTCGGTTGGCGCGGCCCTTTCTGGAAGTCGTTTCCATGAGCCGTGATGTTGCGTTGAAACGCGCTTGGAGATCTCGACTCGCGGTGCCTGAGCCGCGCCAAACGACTGATACGCCTTATGCGACGGAGAAAGCCCGGATGGCGCTGGCCGAGGGCGACTGGGATGCTTTTCTCCGGGATGCCCGTTCTGGAGGGCGCCCCTTCAATATTGGCAGGCCCGAGATCATGGCCGCCGGTGCGCGTCTGGCTCCGAATGAGACGGTACGACGCCGCGTGATCGAGACAATGTACGAGTTGGCTGGGCCACGCCAGCGCGCGTCCGGGCTCGACCGGTCATTCGAACAGGCAGACTTCGGATATGCGTTGGCTGAACTTGCCATGGAGGCCTGCGACTTGTCGGAGTTTGATCGCGCGGTCGCGCTGACGGCGGATCCGGACTCGCTGCGCTATGCGTTGTGGCGACATCGGATTACGGGAAATGCCGGTGTCCTGGCCAGTCGTATCCGGCGTGAGGCGGATGCAGATGACACCCACCATGTTCGTACCGCGCTGGAGGGCTATGGTGCCATCCTTCAGAGGGGTTATTGCGCCTAGCGGGAACTCGAGGCTTGTCAGCGCGTTGAAAGCCCATGGAATTTACTCCCATTGAGGATTTGAAGACTGAAGTCGAAAGCATGGCTTCCGCCTTCTTTAAAAGCCTGCCGAACCTGACCATTGCGTTGGCGATCCTCGTCGTGACGCTGATCGCGGGTCGCGTCGTGCGGGCTATCGTATCCGCTGCCATGACGCGCGCTCATGTGCGCGACGCGCTAATCACTCTGGCACGAAATCTCATTTCCATTGCCGCGTGGATTGTCGGCGTCGCCATTGCGATGACGGTCATCTTTCCGTCTGTGTCTCCCTCCGACATTATTGCCGGCCTTGGATTAACCTCCGTGGCGATCGGCTTCGCGTTCAAGGATGTCTTCGAGAATTTTCTCGCAGGCGTCATTATCCTTGGCCGGGAAAAGCTGCGCATTGGCGACGTGATCGAGTGCGAGGACGTCTACGGTCGGGTAGAAAACATTCTCATCCGCGAAACTCATGTGCGAGAGACCGATGGCGAATTGGTGATCGTACCAAATTCCTATCTCTTCAAGAACCCGGTGAATATTGAGACAGATCGCGGGTTGAAACGTCAGGAACTGGTTGTTGGCGTCGATTACGACACCGATATGCGTCAGGCGAAAGCGGTCCTGCAAGAGGCGCTTGAGGCTTGCGAGACCGTAAAACAATCCGAGACCAAGGACGTGCAATGCGTCTCCTTCGGCGGCTCCTCAATAGACTTCAAGCTGCTCTGGTGGTCCGGCAGCCGCCCGGCAGAGCAACGGGAAACTTATGATGAAGTCGCCTTTGCCGTGAAGGATGCACTGGATGAGGCTGGCATTACCATCCCGTTCCCTCAATCGACCCTGTCTTTCCGAGAAGAGTCTGTGCCGATCCCATTGAGGACAATGCGCGACGAAAAACAGGCATCATTGAACGAGGACAGCTGAGTCCGGGGCGCTTTGCCTCTTGGCGGGGCGGAGACTCCCGCCATAGAATGCCAAAATGAGCGATATCGAATTCTCCGAAGATCCGGACGGCGACCCGCCAGAAGCTATTGTTGGCAGCAAGGAGGTCGGCGCGTTGGCGCATCTCTATCGCGCCGAAGTCTATCGCTCGACCATCTGGCGACAACGTCTCGACCAGACCACCAATTGGGCCGTGATCTCCACCGGCATCGGTCTATCCGTCTCATTTGCCAGTGATCGTGCCTCGCCCTTTCCGATCGTACTCGTCGGCGCGTTGTGCATCATGTTCCTGATACTCGAGGCGCGTCGATACCGTTTCTTCTATGTGTGGCGCTTCCGGGCGCGTGTGCTTGAGATCGCGTTTTACGTACCGATGTTGCGCGGGGAAGGGGCTCGCATTCCGCTCGACCGGGGCACGGCGCTGTCGGATGATTACGAAAAGCCGCAATACCGAATATCAATGCCCCGCGCGATCGGGCGGCGTCTGCGCCGTAATTATGGCTGGATCTTCGCCATTCAGGGCGCAGCCTATTTCGCCAAGATCGCCATCCACCCCACGGATGTGCTGACGCTCGGCGAGTTCGTCCGTCGTGCGCATATCGGACCTATTCCGGGACTTGTCTCCATCGTCTTCGGACTGGCCTTCCACGCGGCCTGGATGACGCTTGCGTGGAAAACCTGGTTCGACGAACGCCAGGACAAGACCAAGATGGCCGACTTCCTGAAAAGCCGCGAAGACGTAAACCGCCGGGCAAAGGCAGAGCCGCTGGGCGACATCACGCAGGACTAGATGTGTCGCTTTCTCGTCATGGGACGTCCCGGCCTTACATGCCGATCACATGATGAACTCGTTTCCCTGCAGTGACAGTGGGAACTTGTCCTTTGATAGCAGTTTGAAGCGTTTGCCAGTGATTGCTGCCGCGAGCATCCGGTCGCAACGGAATGTGCGGGGTGAATCGCGCATATGGTCGAACGCAACAACGTACCAGACCGGATATTTCAACAAGAGATAGTGCGGTTCAATCAGTCGCTTAGAGGTTACGCCATCTTCTCGATGATATCCTATTTCCAGCGTTTCCTGATCAACGAACGCTTGATGCAGAGCGTGAACGACAGCTTTCGGTGGAGCTTTGACACTTGCTTGGACGTAAGTCGACGCTGTGACACCCACCAGGATTCTGGATTTGAGACGATCTATATCCTCGCGCTTTGCAGGTGAGAAAGAGGCCACCAGTTGCCGCCTGACTGAGTCGAGATTTGCCAGAAACATGGGTGAGTTCATCCGCTCTGCGACGGCTATGCTAATCAACAGGTCGACGGCCTCAATATAAGTGAGGTTTATCCGGCCGACACCCCATTCTCGGTTTAGGCGCACGCCACCGCCACGCCCTCGGTCTGCGTCAATCTGCATGCCTTGGTCCCGCATGAGGGACAGGTCCCGCGTTATGGTTCGCTCGCTCACCCCGTGTTGGTGTGCCAGGTCTTTGACCGTGCAGTGCGCATATTGTTTCAAATGTACGGCCAGTAACTCCAACCGTCGCAGTCGATTCGTCGCGTTCGTTCTCACCATAAAAGAAATACGACATAAAGTGTCGTATTACTCAATAGGAGGGGGTCAACACGAACCGCAAGCAAAGTCGCCACAAGTTAGGTGTAGAGGAGATCGCAACATGAAGATGAACTATTTCGTCGTCGGAACAAATGACATGTCCGCTTCCATGGGTTTTTACGGGCCTCTTCTTGACGGGGCCGGTCTGAACCAGTTTTCTCCGGCAGACAGGATGACTTATTGGTTGAGCGAAGACTTCGCATTTGCGGTGGCCCTTCCTTTTGACCAACAACCTGCCAGCGTCGGTAACGGGACCATGGTTGGCTTCAATGTCGGGAGCGCTGAAGAAGTCAGACGGGTTCACGCACGGGCGATCAAACTTGGTGGCACTTGCGAAGGTCGACCTGGCCAGCGTGGACCGCGATATTCGGCCTATGTCAGGGACCTGGACGGCAATAAGCTTTGCTTTTCGGATTGAACAGCGGCGAAGACGTGATCCGCCGGGAAAGACAGAGCCGCTCGGCGAGATCGCACGGATTAGGACGTTCAGGCTGTTACAGCGATTTATTCGTCACTTGGGTGAAGCAATTTCCCCAGATAGGTGCCGGGTTGGCCGGACATGCTGCTACGTTCCAGAATGAGCACTTCGGCCACTGCCATCTGAAGCTCAGTGATGTCTGCTCCGGTTTGACTGCCCGTTGCACGAATCTTGAAGTGCCAAGGTCCAATCATGTCTGTTGCAACGGCAGCCGTGCCTGTCGAGATATCGAACATGAAGCAAGGCGTTTTTCCAACTTCGATCGTTGTGTCGCCTCCCTCCGTAATCATGGCATCGCTCAGGCCAGCCATCAGGTCGATATGGGTGGTGCAGGATCGGCTTTCTTCTTTGAGATAGTTCGCGTGGGGAAAGGCTTGCATGATCGCATCGCCTGCCACTTGAGCAGCGCTTTGCGCGGTCTTCAGGTCGTCATGCTGATAGAAGTAGACTGTGAGTGTGGTGCCATCGCTGCGACCATATTGGCAGGCCACATCCGATCCGTCCGCATTGAATACTGAAGTCTCGCGAAATTCGAAATCGGCTAATTGAGCGGGACATCGGCCTTTGCTGGCAGGGTGCCAGACACCGCCCTCATCCAAAGAAAGAAAAATATCTTCACCCGCGTCATGCATCGTGACGGGGCTGGGCGTACTGCCGCTATCCGGGTGGCCTTGGGTCGCGCAAGCCGCCATGAATAGACAGCTTGCAATTGATATTGCGAGTGACTGGAAACGCATAAATTTTCTCACTTTGATTGAAGTGGCGTGCCACGAGTTCATCGAGTCGATGAAACACTCGAATTATTAGGGTGTCTCTGCGGACGGCATCGCTGGCGAAGATGCGGTAATTGCGCCGACAGATACATACCCGTCAAAATTCGGCACATCGCCAGGATAGGCGGGTTGTTTTTCCGGGCCCACTGCCATCGAGTCGGCCACATTATTCATCGCGTTTGTCTTAAACACATCCGTTATGCGGGCCTCTCCGTTGGTTTTGCTCCAGGATGTTCCCCCGTCGTGGAGAACTATCAGGGAAATCGAGTCCGGAACGAGCATGGCCATGAGTTGGACGCCGGGTAGCCCTGTTAGTTCTGCTTTTCTGGCGTGGACGTTACCTACCAGCACAATCGTGCGATCGAAGCCTTCGGATTCTGTGCGAATGATCTCGGCCAATCCGTCCTCTCCCATTTGCTGTATCTTGGTTGGAGGCTGTTCGGCGAGCCATGCAGCAAGTTTTTCGAGCGAATCCATCTCTGGCCATCCTACCATTTGAGCCATGGGACGAATGGTAAGGGCCCGCCCGCTCTGGCGCAGTTCAATCAGCGATTCCATCATTTCCAATATGGCCTCGCTAGCTCGGCCATCCGTACTGGCCCAATGTTTTGACATTTTGGAGAGAAGCTCTGCGCGCGGGTCGTCGGCATCGGATGCAGCGGCGAATGCGTCTGCGTAACTTGCATCAATTTCCAGGAGCACCAGCGTCTTGCCGCCCCGCGCCGAAGCGGCGCAGACATAGCGGGCAAAAGTATCCGGAATTTCATTAGTGCCGTGGGTCTCGCCGAAGATCAGTACTCTGGCTTCTGCTGCGGTGGCGACCTGTTCCCAGCCGATGGGCGCTCCGCAGTTTGCTGTTGCTTGGTCCATTATTGAGGTTGGATGATTTACACATGCGGCCAGTGCAATACAGGCCGATCCGAACGCCGTTCGTCTGACGTCAGCTAGCATGGCATCCTCCTAAATCTGAAATGATACAATGTATCAATTTCAGATGGATGGCAAATGCTCCCTTAGGGGGTGCTATCCCAGAGTTCTATGTTCGGAAAGGTCGACTTAACTGGTCTGTGGTCAGCCAGCCGGGCCCCTGCGGCCTCCGCTGCTGTCGCCGCGACGGGCGAGGAAGGCGAGGCGTTCGAACAAGGCGACGTCCTGTTCGTTCTTCAGCAGCGCGCCATGAAGCGGCGGCGTCAGACGGTCCGGGTCAGTTTCCTGCAGCGTTTCGAGGTCGATATCCTCATTCATCAGAAGTTTGAGCCAGTCGAGCAATTCCGATGTCGACGGCTTCTTCTTCACACCCGGCAATTCGCGCATGGCGTAAAAGGTCGTCAACGCGTCCTTGACCAGTTTCTTCTTGATGTCCGGGAAGTGCACGTCGACGATTTCCTGCATCGTCTCTTCGTCCGGGAATTTGATGAAGTGGAAGAAACAGCGGCGCAGGAAAGCGTCCGGCAGTTCTTTCTCATTGTTCGATGTGATGATCACGATCGGGCGCTGAAGGGCCTTCACCGTCTGGTCGGTCTCGTAGACATAGAACTCCATCCGGTCGAGTTCCTGCAGAAGGTCGTTCGGGAATTCGATGTCGGCCTTGTCGATCTCGTCGATCAGCAGGATCGGGCGCTTCTCGGCGGTGAACGCCTCCCACAGCTTGCCCTTCTTGATGTAGTTCGCCACGTCCTTGGCGCGCTCTTCGCCCATCTGGCCATCGCGCAGGCGAGACACGGCATCATATTCATAAAGACCCTGGCTCGCCTTGGTGGTGGACTTGATATGCCATTCGATGAGTTCGGCGCCGAGCGCCTTGGCGACTTCAATGGCGAGGACCGTTTTGCCGGTGCCGGGTTCCCCCTTGATCAGGAGCGGACGCTCCAGAGCGATCGCGGCGTTGACGGCCACTTTCAAATCTTCGGTGGCGACGTAATCCTGGGTGCCTTCAAAGCGCATGAACTCTTCCTCATCTGGGTCTGATCCAACAATAGTGTCGCGGAAGTCAGGAGCAAGCGCTTACGTGGCGAAAGGCCTGTCACCGCAGTGCAGCATCGAAATCATTTCTGCCGGTTTCGTGAGTGTGGTAAAAGGGAGTGGCCATGCGTGCCGCCGCAGTGCCTCAAGCTTCAGATGAGCGCCGCGCCGGGTTTGGTTGGGTTGTCCGAGAGGACCATGACGGACCGGATTTGACGCAGGCCGTATGATCCTATGCATATGGGAAACGGGCGCATGGCACACTTCCAAGCGTGCAGTTGATTGTTTTCATTCGACCCGGCTAACCGGATCGCAATCAAGCGTTAACGCCTTTCTGCAAATTTTACCGAAATCTGCAGGAGTGGAATCAGACGCCATGCCATTGAAGCTGTCCCTCAAACCGGGCGAAACATTCGTGGTGAACGGCGCGGTTGTCAGAAATGGCGATCGGCGCGGCGTTCTCCTGCTCGAAAATCGCGCCCGTGTCCTGCGTGAGAAAGATATTTTGCGCCCGAATGATGCGACCACTCAGGCAGGCCGCACCTATTTCGCCATTATGCAAATGTATCTGCTGGGAGAGGTCGATGGCCCGGCCTATGCGCAGACCGCGGAAGCTCTGGCCGGGCTGCTTGCGGCGTGTGATTGCGATGAGGATCGCGATGCAGTCTTGGAAATTTCGGCCGATGTTGCCAGTTCAAGCCTTTACCGCGCGCTGAGCCGTTGCCGCAAACTCATGATGGCTGACGCGCGAGGCGCGGAGTGATGGGGAGTGTGATGCGTATCGATCCCATCCCCGACACCAAGCCGGTCTCCCTCGAAGAGGGGATATCGCTATTGGAAGCCGGGCAGGGCGAAGGCCTTGTTGTCGATCTCGGCAATGGGCGTACCGCCAGTGCTGACGGGCATCGCGGCACCGACGGCCTACTTCAGAGGTTGCGCGGTCACCGCATGATGCTCTCGCTCGCGACTGGCGGCGCAGACCTTTCCCGCTTTGAAGGCCTGAATGACTCAGTGATCGTTGCGCCGCTCGTGCAGGAAATCCTCGACGCAACGGGTCAAAAGGACTAGGTCGGCGCCCATGAGCGCAGACCTTCTCTCCCTATTTACCGCGACATTTGTCACTTTCTTCGTGCTGATCGATGCATTGGGGGTCGCACCTGTGTTTGCGACGCTTACGGCGGGCGGCGACGCCGCCTATCGGCGAAGGATGGCGGTGAAGTCCATCATCGTGGCCACGATCATCATTTACGGTTTTGCGTTTGGTGGATCCTGGTTGCTCGGCGCAATGCATATTTCCATTGATGCGTTTCGGGCGGCTGGCGGCATTCTGCTGTTCATGATCGCACTGGACATGGTGTTCGAGAAGCGCACCGAGCGGCGCGAACACCGGGCCGAAGAGCATCTCGGTACGCACTCCGCCGATCCCGAGCCGGACGACATTTCGGTATTCCCGCTGGGGATTCCCATGGTGGCAGGCCCCGGTTCCATCGCAACCGCCATGTTCTACATGTCGGACAAGTCGGACTGGATCGAGAAGGGGGTCGTGTTGTCGGCGATTGGACTCAACCTCCTGCTGACGCTGGTGATATTTCTGATTGCCGGGCCGCTGGTGCGTCTCATGGGCGCGAGTGTTGCCGGGGCACTTACACGAATCTTGGGCGTCATCCTTGCGGCGCTTTCGGTACAGCTTCTGATCGACGGCATTCGCGGGGCGTTCAATCTGTAGGGATCAGATGCCGGAGGGCTCTACGCTCTTCTTCGGCAGCCGGACGTTCCGTCGGAAGGTCGCAATCATCACATAAAGCAGGGCGAGACCGGATGCGGTCAGCCCCATCACCTGCAACATCAGTTGTTGCGTCCATTTGATGCCTGTGTCGGCGATCCGCAGCGCGCCAGGACCATCCTGCTTGACCAGGGCAACGGACCGGTCTCCGCCAGCTTCCGCCAGCAAGCGCGCGCGCCGCAAGTCTGAACTGTCTTTCACATGTTCAATCAAAGTGATGGCCGCCGGTGTGCTGGTCAGCATGCCAATACGATCGATCTGGCCCAGGTCCTTTTCGAGCTGCTGCAGGCCGCCCGCATCAATGGAGTTGAGATAAGCACTCCGTACCCGGTCTACGCGGACACTTGTCGTGGCCAGCTCACCGAGCGATTCTTCCAGGGCTGGTCGCAACACGGTGTCGGGCAGGGCATCATTCAGCCGGCTCTTCATGTAAGCGGTGAATTCGGGTGTCATGCGCCGTGCCCTTCGCGCGGACTTCAGGATCGAGGCGGCCCGTACATTGCCGTCCGACACACCATCAGACCCCTCCTCGCCGATCAGGGCGAGCGCCGTGATCTTCAGCGTAATGGGATCAACCCGGTCGCCCTTCAGCCAGCGTTCGGAATTGTTGGCGAGATCAGAAAAGCTGCCCAGCAGCACAAACCGGCGGTCTGAGGGTCGCGTATTGCCCGATACGGTCACTTCAGGTTCTTCGTTTGGCACATCGGCATCTTGCGTATCGGCGGGATCGTCGGAGGCCTCTTCTTCCTCCACGATACTTGTGGAAGAGGGCGTGTTTCTTGGGCCGGCGGATGCCTGTGCCTTTTCGAACTTCAGGCCGATATCAAGAGGTAATTTACGGAGCGCGGCCGCGGCCATCCGGTCATCCGGACGGTCCAGCTTCACACCGCTGGAGTCAGCTTCGAGTTCGCGCACCGATTCTCGATCAAGCATTTGCGGCGCCGCCAGGAGGAAGCCGCGTGCTGCCGCAACATCCATATCCATCAGTTCACGTTCAACGATGTCGTGCCAGAATTTGTACTTGTCGCCACCATTGCGGGGGGCGATTGACGCAAACGTTTCGTCAATGTTGCGACGGGTCTGATCAATCGATTCAATAGTGGGGGACTCTGAAAAACTCTCGCCAGAGAATGCCATGGCAAGACTTTGCGCAGCAATCACCGGCATGAGGACCAGCAGTGAGTTGAACACCACTGCCTGCATCCAGCCGGACGACTTATCCATAGTTTTCCGGCGTCGGGCCATCTACGCTGAAACCAGTGCATCAGTTGTGTTTTAGACAGGCGTTTATAGAGCGCGTCGTCGTCAGAAAGATCAAGTCCCGGCCTGTAAATTGCACGGGAATAGTCGGTTTCAGGTGCCGAGGATCAGGGACAAACTCATGAAGATTACATGATTTCGCCTCAATTGTCTGAAAACATTGACAAAAATTACACAGCATCAGGAATTGCAGAGAATCGCTAGGCGGTCTATATCCGCCCCCAAACAGAGTAAGGTGATAAGCGATGAGTGTTGACCTTTCGGACGACTATCGCCCCTCGGATGACGAGGAGTTCATGAACGAGCGTCAGCTCGCCTTCTTCCGGCGGCTTCTGGAGAACTGGAAAGCCGATATCCTCGACGGTGCGAAGCAGACGATCAATAATTTGCAGGATGAGTCAGGTTCGTTGCCGGATATTGTCGATCGCGCTTCAGCAGAGAGCGACAAGGCTCTTGAGCTGCGCACCCGTGACCGTCAGCGCAAACTGATCTCCAAGATCGATTCCGCGCTGCGCCGCATTGATGACGGTTCCTACGGATATTGCGAAGTGACCGGCGAGCCAATTGGCCTGCGCCGTCTGGAAGCGCGTCCGACAGCAACGCTCAGCCTCGAAGCGCAGGAGCGCCACGAGCGCAAGGAACGCACGCTGCGCGACGACTGAGCCTGCGCAAACCATTTCCGAATAAAAAAGCGGCGGTGATCCTGATCGGATCACCGCCGTTTTCATTTGCCCATCAACCCAACGCTTCGGCGGTTATGCTTGGAGCCTCATGCGTTGAGGACATAATGGCATTAAGGTCCAAAGGATGTCTTACAGCATGGTAATCAAGGCCTTAACGACGGCATGTGATATTTAACGCGAAGCGGACCTGCATTAACACTGGCGGAGTTTCGAGTGGAATCATGGCTGACAATGACCGCACCAAAGCGGAAATTCCTAACCAGTCGTTAACCGTATCTGACGCAAAACAGACTGGAACACGGAAGTCGGCTCACCGAACCATGACCAATGATCTGCCTCTTGCTGCCGATGACGGCTGGGACATGTCTCCCAGACGGGAAGCCGACATCATGCTCGACATGCCGACGACGTTCGAGCCAATCACACCGGATCGTCCAATCCCGACATCTCGCGGCGTGCTGAGCGCCGCCGAGATCGAGGCATTGTTGCGTCCCAATCTGGACGACATGCCAGAACCGGAACCCGAGCCTGTCAAAGTTACGGACGTTGATGTTCCGAATTTGCTCAAGCTGGCGCCGGCTGAACCGACCGAAATTACAGAGGATGCGCGCCGTATCGCGTCCCGGCTGACTTTGGCGCTGAGAGATGGCTGCGGTCTGAAGGCGGCGGCGCTTGCCCGCGCCAGCGCGCGTGGCAGTTTTGACCAGGGACTGGCAACAGAATGCTCTGGTCGTGGCTCTGCCATTGCCTGCTATTCTGCGCCCGGTGGTGAAATTGCGGCGATGCTGGTGATCAGCGCGTCGCTCGCAAATGCACTCATTGAGACTGCCTGTGGCGGAAAGCCGACACAGGGGCATCATCGCGCCCTGACGCCGATGGATGCTGCGCTCCTCGAAGGCCTGGTACGCCCCCTGGGAGCGGCGCTGGCATCCTCACTGAAATTCTCTCGCATCGAAACTGATACGGAGTTCGCCTGCGCCCTTGCCGGACCGGGCATGACATCCATTCTCGATCTCGATGTGCGCGTCGATGACATCAAGATGCCGGCGCGCCTGATCCTGGCTGAGGATGACCTGTTTGACCTGTCCAGCGATGTGCCGACGACGCGCTCGCAACAGCGCATCTCCCGCGAGGTCGCTCCGGTTGTTGGGGCAGGGGCGATGACGGCTGTGCTGACCGCTCGCGTGGCAACCCTCAGCGTACCCATGTCACGCCTCGCCAATCTCAAGCCGGGTTCAACCCTGCTGCTGGGCCTGCCAGCCGATCAGCCCGTTGAACTGCTGACCGGTGGCCGCGATGGCGCTGTTGTTGCCGAAGGCGAGATTGGCCGGAAGGGCAATCGGATGGCGGTGCGCATTAATCGGCGGACAGCCCTTCTGCGCTAGGCAGGGGCTGCCCGAAAATTCCTACATATTGGCTTCAGCGCCCGCTTTCGACGCTTCTTCTGTGCCTCCACCCAGAATTTCAGCCTCGCGCTGCGCCCAGAGGCGGCGCTGGTAGCGTACTGAGATGATGTCAGTGACCACCAGTACGAAGATGACGAGGTAGAAGGAAGACTTCGACATGGCTTCGATCGTGTAGTCGAACAGTTTCAAGTGGGCGAGATGTGCGCCCTCGGTGACCAGAAGAACGCCGACGAGAAACAGGATGAACAGGCCCATGACCTCATACATCCGGTTTTTCTTCAGGAAGTCCGCCACCGCGTTTGCCATCAACGCCATGACGATGCCTGACGTGATGATCGCAATTGCCATCAACCAGACCTGGTAGTCCTTGCCCGGCCGGCATGCGACCGCATCTGCTATTGGCTGAGCGATCAGGGCTTCCTTACAATCGGTTACCGTGCCCTTGAACGTGCCAATCGTTTCACCAGCGGAATTCACGATGCGCGCGATTTCCTCATTCGCGATGGCCATGGCCGACAGGATGGAGTCGAACGAGAAGACGAGGTTCATTGCCACGATAAGGCCAATTGCCTGCAACACAGATTTCGACTTGCCGCCCTCGCTGTGTTCGATGTGCTCCACCGTCAACATGTGGGAGATTTCCTTGATCGCCGTGTAGATGATGAAGGCCCCACCGACGAAGGTGATCATGCTCTGGAAGGTGAACTCTCCCTCGATTATTCCTGATAGATGGAAGCCGAACAAAGGCTCGGCCAGAGCATCGAACAGCGCGACGATGACGAAGAGCAGGACGATCCGGAACAGCACTGCGAGGCCGATGCCCCATTGGCGCACCATCGGCGCTTTTGCTTCGCCAACCCGTTTTGATTCGATGGAAATGTAGAGCAAATTGTCGAAGCCGAGCACGGCCTGAAGCAACAATAGCATGAATAACGTAAACAGGCCCGATACGGAGAAGACCTCCGCCAACATTTCACCCAGCATCCCCGAATCTCCTGATATTAGTTCTGATCCTGTTCCCTGATAGGGAGGGTAGACCCGTCAGATCAAGTTACGCCGGGAGTCTTTAACAGTTCCGCCTCGATTTCAACGCGCACCATATCTGTGATCAGTCCGCTGAACCGGCTGATGCCGAAAACGGTCCGGTCGATCTCCGTTGTAGCCGAGAATCCGGCCACTTGCGCGTTGCGTAGCCGGTCGAAGCCCGCGCCATTGAAGGTCACGGCCAGAGTGACCGGGGCATTCTTTCCATGCAGGGTCAGGATGCCTTCGACGTCCGCTGTGGTTTCGCTGGTCATCACGATGCGAGTCGATTGGAACCGGGCTTCGGGGAAGTTGGCGGCGTTGAACCAGTCTGCTCCCATAAGCGTTTCGGCAAACTCGTCATTTGCGATGTCGAGCGAACTCATGTCCACCCTGCCTTCGACCTTCGCATCGGCTGGATTGTCAGCGGCGCCGCTCAGCTGAACATCAAATCGTTCGAACCGACCAATATAAGTCGAGTAGCCCAGATGATCGATCTTGAAGGTGAGGGCGGCGTGAGCCGGATCCAGCTGCCAGTTGCCGCCCTCCAATTTCACGACGTCCGTGGTGACGTTCGGTTTGAGCACCGGCGCCAGCACAGATGTACACGCAGCCAGCCCCGCCAGTGCGACAGAAGCGAAACAGGCGGGACCGAAGCTGCGTGAAGTCATGATCAGTCTTCCTTTTTCTCGGCGACCCAAGCCATGACATTCTCTTCCAGAATGCTCAGGGGCACGGGGCCATCCTTCAGGACAACATCGTGGAATTCGGCGATGTCGAATGACTCACCAAGTTCCCCCTTGGCTTGTTCGCGCAACTCGAGAATTTTGAGCATACCGATTTTGTAGGCCGTTGCCTGTCCCGGCATCACGATGTAGCGCTCAATGGCCTTCTTCGCGTCACCTTCCGGGTTGGGCGTATTGTCAAGCAAATACTGGATCGCCTCTTCGCGGGTCCATTGTTTGTCATGGATGCCTGTATCGACGACCAGGCGTGCTGCGCGCCAGATCTCCATCGCAAGTCGTCCGAAATCGTCATACGGGTCGGAATAGTAGCCCATCTCTTTTGGCAGGAATTCCGAATAGAGGCCCCAACCTTCGGAGAAGGCAGTATAGCCGCCATACTTGCGGAAGCTCGGAATGCCTTCCAGCTCCTGCGCAATGGCGATCTGCATGTGGTGGCCTGGAATGCCTTCATGGAAGGCGAGGGCCTGCAACTGGTAGGTCGGCATATCCTGCATGCGATAGAGGTTGGCATAGTAAGTGCCGGGCCGGCTGCCATCCGGGGCAGGGCGGGAATAGAAGGCCTTGCCGGCGGATTTCTCGCGGAATGGTTCGACCGCTTTGACGATCATGTCAGCCTTGGGGAATGTGTTGAATACGCTGGGCAGGTCGACCTTCATAAGCTCGATTTGGGCGCGAGCTTCGGCCAGATAGGCCTCGCGGCCTTCTTCAGTGTTGGGAAGATAGAATTGCTCATCTGTTCGCATGAACTCGAAGAATTCCTTCAGCGTGCCCTCGAATCCGACCTTCGCCATGATCCCGCGCATTTCCTCATGGATGCGAGCCACCTCGTCGAGGCCGAGCTGGTGGACTTCTGCCGCGCTCTTGTCGGTCGTCGTCATCCGCTTCAGACGCATCGCATAATAGGCGTCGCCCTCGGGCAGCTTCCATGCGCCATCCTCTGTGGTCGCGCTTTTGGCCTGCTCGGTCATGGCCGCGATGAGGTTTTCATAGGCCGGGCCGACCGCTGATGTGAGGGCGGTGGTGGCATCAGCGAGCAGCTCAGCCGCCTGAACATCGTCAATCGTTCCGGCCTCAACAAGTCCGGAGACCTTGCTGCGGAAATCCTTCATCAGTGGGCTGTCTTCGCTGCCATCACTCACATCGGTCGTGAAGGGATAGCCGGTGATTACGCCCTTGGAATCGTTCAGTACGTAGGGGTAAGCGAAGGCGGGTGGCATGATACCGAGGCTGGCGGAATATTCCGCATTTTCAATGTTTTGCGCCAGGTAAGTTTCCACGCCTTCGAGGCGGGCCACATAGGCCTCCGCATCGGACAGGCTGGTCACGCCATGCTGGTTGACTAAGAAGGCCGGAATGCCGGACTGGACGCCGCGCATCTGGTCGAAAACATAATCATAGTGGCGATACGGAAATCCGGCTTCTGCTTCGGCCAGCTCATATTCGGCGAGCCGCCAGGACAGTTTGGCCTGATCATTCAGTAGGTCAAAATCAAAGAGTGTTTTCATCTCAGCGATATTGGCGCGCTGGATTTCCATATCTTCGATAGCCTTGGCGTCGGAAACGTCATTCCATTTGTCGTAGTCGGTCTTCACGCCGAGATAGGTCTGGTACATCGGGTTGCGGTCCAGAGTTTCCTGGAACTTGTCCTCGAACCATTCATTCAGCCGGGCGCTTTCGGCCGCGACCAGTTCGCTCCGGTCGGCTTGGGTTGGCGCAGGCGGCATTTCAGCGACAGGAGGCGGCAGCGTTGTGTCATCCGCGCTTTGGCAGGCGCCGAGCAGCAGGAGCGCTGCGATTGCTGTTGAAGTTCGTCTCATGAAAAGCTCCGATTCCACTGTGATTTCTGTAATTTTCAACGTTTGTCTTAACGCCTTTTTCGCTTTCATTAACCTTTGTCGTGCCACATTTGGTACACTAGGATTCCGTATGACTGAGTCGGCAGTGATGCCGAACGGAAAAGGCGTAGAGTGCTGGCCTGACCTTGGCGGCTGGCAACAGGAGTGTAAAGCGACCAATGGATTTTCAAATGCAGGCGAAGGCCGCTCCCGCTGACGATCAGGATACCACCGCTGAAACAAGCGAAGTGACTGAGCGCGGACGCGTGGATTTCATGCAGCTTTCGTTCTGGGTCTGCCTGCTCGTTTCGATTGCTGCGGCCAGTGTTGCGCTTGCCTGGCCAAATGCTTCGGGCGCGCCTGGCCCGATCCTGCTGATTGCGATGGCCTCTGGTGGACTGGTATTCTTGCTGTGGAGCGTACGCGGCGCTGGCCGGATGCTGGGCTTGTTCCCGGAGCGCGGCTCGATTGCGCGCGCCGCTCAAGCGGCGACGCCGCGCTTTGGCTGGATCGAGGCGCTGGATGAATCGGTCCTGATTGCCGATCAGGGGGGGGCGCCTGTTGCGGCCAATACATCTTATCGCGAGCTGACAAGCCTTGCGCTGATCGGCTCCCAAGCCGAAGGCGCTCCGGTGACCGTGGATCGCCTGTTCGGTGCCAATCCAGGTCTGGCCGCACCGGTTTACCGCCTGTCCAAGGGGGCGAAGGCCGGTCATGCGCGCCGCGAAATCCTGCCGCCGATCACGATCGGCCCGGAGCGTGTGCCCGCCCAGTTCGAAATCACTGTTTCGCCGCTACCGCGTGACAAAGTGCTCTGGCGTATTCGTCCGATCGCCGGCGAGCGCGAAGCGACCGGCGCGGCCGACTTGAAATCGCTTTATGTCGAAGACGCGCCGATGGGCTTCTTCGCTGCGCGCCCGGATGGCACGATCACTTATGCCAATGGCTGGCTGCGCGATATGCTGGGTCTGCCGGAAACGGCCAAGAATATTCGTATCGACGACATCATGCGCCCTGAGTTCGTGAAGATGCTCTCGCGCGACCGCAAATCCGGCGTGCCGGGCCGGGTCGACATCCAGCTGCGCGGTCGTGACGGTGTTGAGCGCCCGGTTCAGGCGATTACGACCTGGTCGGGCAAGGGCGCGGACGCGACAGGACGCACGATCATTCTGGCTAGCCAGCAAGTCATGAACACCGGCGAGGAAGGCTTCCGCATTTCGACCGCGTCACGCCCACCGCGTCCGGATGGTGATCCGATGTTTGATGATGCGCCCTTTGGAGCGGTGCGCCTCGAGGGCGGCAGCGTAGACAGCGCAATCATCATGGATGCCAACCGTTCGCTGATGGACCTGACCGAGGGCAAAGCCGCGCCGGGCGGCAAGTTCTCTGAATTGTTTGCCCCGGAAGAAGGCGAAGATGCACTCAAGAGCCTGCTCATTGATGCCATCGACAAGCCAGTGAACCTGAAACTGGTTGGAGAAGAGCCCAAGCACGTAAACGTCTTCGTGGCGCTTGACGGCGCAGGCCGTCCCTCGGTGGCCTATGTCATGGACATCACCGAACAGCGCCAGCTGGAAATGCGTCTGGCGCACGGTGAGAAGATGCAGGCCATCGGACAACTGGCCGGCGGCGTCGCGCATGATTTCAACAACGTGCTGCAAGGCATCATCCTGAACAATGAACAGCTGATGGTTCACCACCCTCTGGGAGATCCATCCTATTCCAATCTGAAATCGATCCACGAATTCTCGATCCGTGCGAAAGACCTTGTGAAGATGCTGCTCGCCTATGCGCGCCAGCAGACCTTCAAGCGCGAAGTGTTTGCGGTGACGGACTTCATGTCTGAATTCTCGATCCTCCTGCGCCAGTTGCTGGATGAGCGGATCGAGCTGGACGTCAAGCATGGCCGCGATGTGCCTTACATCAAGGCCGACAAAAACCAGCTTGAGAACGCACTGTTCAACCTTGCCACCAATGCGCGCGACGCGATGCTCAGCCACAAGAATGGTGGCAAGCTGACAATCCGCACGGCGCGCGCCACCGGCAAGGAAGCCCAGGACAAGGGCTTCGCCTTTGTGAGCGATGGCGACTATATGCTGATCGAAGTGGAAGATAGCGGTCACGGCATGCCGAAAGACGTCATGGACAAGATCTTCCAGCCCTTCTTCACGACGAAGGAAGCTGGCGTCGGTACAGGTCTCGGGCTTGCGACGGTCTACGGCATCATCAAGCAGTCGGGCGGCTATATCTGCACCACTTCCAGCGTAGGCAAGGGCACAACGTTCCACATTTATCTTCCCGCGCTCAAGGCAGAGGAAATACCTGAGCCGGTGGACATGGCGCAGGCCGAGAAAATTGCCAGCCAGCCGGTGGATATTTCCGGTCGCGGTCGCATCCTGTTGATCGAGGACGAAGATGGCGTGCGCGGCATTGCCGCCTCCTTGCTACGGTCGAGCGGCTATGAAGTCGAAGAGGCCTGCGATGGCGAAGAAGCGATGGAAATTCTCGAGGACAATCCGGAAAGTTTTGATCTTGTCATTTCCGATGTGGTGATGCCGGGCAAAGATGGTCCGACGTTGATCCGCGAAGCCAAGGATCTGCTGGGTCATGCCCGCGTGATCTTCATCTCCGGCTATGCCGAGCGCGACATTGCCAAACAGCTGGACGACGACCGCGCGGTCTCGTTCCTGCCGAAGCCGTTCACCGTCCGCCAGCTGGCCGAGCGCGTGAAACAGGAACTGGGCAGCCCGAAGAAGGAAGCTGCCTGAAACTCAGGCCCAGTGTGATTGGAGCAGGGCAGCGAACTCGGTTGCCCGCTCCGCACAGGCCCAATGTCCGGCGCCGCGCTCGACATGCAGCGGAACGTTCCAGCGTTTGGAAAATCGTTCGCCCACAGAGAGGTCGACATAAGGGTCCGTCTCGCCCCAGAATAACTGGCCGCGCTCCGGCAGATTTTCGAGACCCTTCACCCATTCATCCGAGAAGCGCAGGCCGGCCGCTGACCGGTAGAGGCGAAGAATGCTCTGCCGCATCGTCTTGTCGATGAGCGGAACTTCCTGCTCGGCCAGGCTGCGCGGCATGCCGCCGGAAACCAGTGCAGGAAGGAGCCGTTTCTTGTTGCGCATGCCCAGCATGACAAGCTCACCCAGCACAGGCGTTGCCCAGCGCCTCGCCAGCGAGTGGCCGCGATAGTCGGGGTCGATCACCGCATTGGTGACACACCAACTGCTTACAAGATCCGGCCTGAGGGACACGGCGCGCAGGGTCAGCAGTGCGCCCCAGTCATGGCCGACAATATCGACATTGCCACCGGCCGCTTCCATCTGCTCGACCAGCCAGTTCGCGTAGGCGTCCTTGGTTGCGCTGAACCCGTCCGGACGCGGGCAGCCAAAGCCGGGTAGGGCGGGGGCGCGATAGTCATCGGCGCCGAGACCGAGCGCCGCAATCAGTGGCTCCCACAGATGCGGCGTATCCGGAACGCCATGTATGAACAGTTTCATTGCAGTTTTCCCACCCTCACTTGACAATAGGTGAATATTCCTATTTAGCGGCGAGTGCAACCTTTGGGAAAATTATCCCATGAAACATCGAGATATCTGGCGGGGGCTTGATGCCCTTGCTGCGCATCATGGGCTGACGCCGTCTGGACTGGCACGCCGGGCCGGGCTGGATCCGACGGCCTTCAATCCTTCCAAGCGGGAAGGGGCTGATGGACGTCCGCGCTGGCCGTCCACGGAAAGCCTTGCGCGCGTCCTGGAATCTGTTGGCAGTCGGTTTGAGGATTTTGCCGCCTTGGTCGATGGTCGGCGCGGAGCGATTGCCCCCCTGATAGGCTTTGCGCAGGCTGGGCAGGACGGCTTCTTCGATGATGCCGGTTTTCCTGTCGGCGGCGGCTGGGAGGAGGTTCGGTTTCCGGGGCTGGAAACGGAGTCGGTTTACGCATTGGAGATCAGCGGAGATTCCATGGAGCCGGCCTATCGGGCCGGGGACCGGATTATCGTGTCGCCGGGTTCCGAGGTGAAACCGGGCGATCGGGTGGTGGCAAAAACTGTTGGTGGCGAAGTGATGGCCAAGGTCCTGGCGCGCAAGAATACGCGCATAGTTGAACTGGCCTCGTTGAACCCGGCCTATCCCGTACGCAGTTTCAAACCGTCAGAGATTGCCTGGCTCGCCCGTATTCTCTGGGCGAGCCAGTAAGCCTTATCCCTTGCGTTGGTCGGATGTCGCTTGAGCCAGTTCCTCATCCTGGGCGGGCTGGTAGAGTGGGGCATATTTGTCGACCATCTCGATGCCGTCTTCTTCGTGATAGACGTCACGCCAAAAATTCGGCTCCCCGTCTTCGTCCACTGTGACGGTCATGTAGGTGATGTGAATCTGGGTTTCGGACTTGAACTCGATTCGTTCCGGATTTGACCCTTCGAGCGCCTCCGATACATCCCTGGATGTGATTTCCGGGTCATGCGCCGCAATCCATTTCGCCATGTCTTCAGGCCTTTCCAGACGGACGCAGCCTGAGCTGAACGTGCGCTGGGCCCTGTCAAACAGGCTCACGCCGGGCGTGCCATGAAGATAGACAGAATACTGATTGGGAAAGATGATCTTCAGATCGCCCAACGCATTGTTCGCGCCGGGGCCTTGGACCAGTTGGTAGTTGTCGGCGGCGACTGGATCGGTCCAGTCTACCGAGGCGGCGGAGACGGACTGGCCGGTGGCTCGGTCAATCACCCTGAAATTCTTGCGGGCCGCATAGGACGGGTCCTTGGCCAGCTTTGGCAGCTTGTCGCGGCGCACGATGCTGACCGGGGCATACCAGCGCGGATTTGCGACTGCGTATTCCACCTGGTCGGAGAAAACCGGGGTTTCACGGCTGGGCATGCCAACAATGGTCTTCATCGCGATTTCGCGACGGTTGTGACGCCAACCTTCGGCGGTGAAGGATGGAATATTGGCCCAGATATACTGGTCACCCAGATCATCATAATGACGCCAGCGATTCATCGTGTCGGCGATCCGGTCGATTTTGGAGTCGACACTCTCATTCAGCGCCGCAAGCGTGTTCCGGCCCACAACACCGTCATCCTCAAGGCCGTGATGGCGCTGGAAGTCCTTCAGGGCGCTCTGAAGACGCGCATCAAACACGATCTCCGTAGCGGATGTGCCGTCATCATTTTTCGAAGCCATGCTGATGGCGGACAGCAAATCGCCTGCCCATGTCTCGGGCGTGTAATAGCCTTCCGCTTCCAGGCGGTCGCGCAGGGCCGGAATACGTGGGTCTTCGTCGTCCAGTTCAATCGCTTCCCCATCCGGGATGGCGAGCCAGCCGCCCTCCGACCGGATTTCGCGATACTGTTTCAGCTGTTTCTTGAGACGATTATATTGGGGGTGCACAGGTTCGAGCTCGGAAAGGATGTCGTCGGCATCACCCCGCGCCGCCTTGATCAGGCTTTTCTGCACAGTGGATTTGGAGGGCGTATCGGTCTTCGATTTTGCCGCTTCGCCATTATCGGACAATCCTCCGCTTACGGCAGAGGCCATGCGGATCCAGGCTGCGGTCAGTTGCAGATCGGCTGTGGCGCGAATCTCGTCGCTGTCGCCTTTCAGGCGCTTGGCTGCGATCTTGTTGAGGTTGGCTTTCGACACGTCGGATGGGACGAGGCCGTATGAGAAGAGATCACTGCGCGCGCGCTTCAGCGAGCGGATCCCTTTCTCGGTCCAGATCGGCTTGAAGACATTCTGAGCATAGGCGGCGCGCACTGTGGTCAGGACACCGGCTTCGGTTTCACTGCCCAGTTCGCGCTCCAGCCAGTCATTCAGGATCAGGGTCTGGATGGCAGAGGCTTTTTCCGCTTCAAGTTCGCCGCCCATGGCCTCTTTCTCGCTCAGATCGGCCAGCTGCACAGTATCGGCGGGCGCGGCATGCTGGGCGCTGGCGGGAATGGCGGTCAGCAGGCCAGCGGTCGCGAGGAGGGTTGATACAAGAAGTCGGCGATGCGTACGCATAAATAATCTCCAAAATACTCTTGTTAGAGAAGAGCGCGGCCGCCGCAGCAGGCTGGCCTGGCCGGTCGGGAAGACTGGCGGAACTCTTCGCGGTGTTGCTGGATAAACCGATCGCGCCCGTTCCGGTTCCGAATTACGGCTCTGAAAAACATCAGAAAAAGTATGGCACTATTTGCGCTCTGATGCGTTTGAGGGGGCATGCGTAATAGTTAAAGTGATGCGTGCCTGCTCAGACCAGACAAGAGGACCAGACCCATATTTTCCGCGTTCATGAAATTCATCTTCCTGCCCTGGATCATCGCATCGGCGGAGCTGAACCCGGTCCAGCCGGTCGACAAGACCGAGACCGTCAAGACAGGTGCTGGCGTCGAGATTACCGTAAACGGAACACGCTCTGCGCTGCCGCTGATCTCTGTTTCCGCCATGCCGGGGGAGGAGATCAGGCTGGCCATTCCCGAAGATGCCCGTATTGAGATTTCTGATGGAAAATTGAGCCGTGACGCGGCGGAGATTGCCTGGACCGCTCCGGAGGCGCCGGGGCTGGCCGACATGAAGATCTCCCATCGCGGCGCCGAAACCCGCCTGAACCTGCTGGTGCTGACGCCGTTCGAGAATGGCGTGGATGACAGCTTGAATGGCTATCGGATTGGAATGTATGCCCGACCGTTGCGGGACCTTCCTTCCTATGCCGTGCCCAAGGGGTTTATCGACCTGACGGCGATGTCGGAGGATCTGCGCGTTTCGCCCAATTTCCAGCTCGGCCAGTTCCGCTGCAAGCAGCAGCCGGGACATGAGCCGACCTATCTGCTGATGCAGCCGGACATGCTGGTCAAGCTCGAAACCCTTCTTGCCGCTGCCAATGAGAAGGGCTGGGAAGCGGATACTTTCTTCGTGATGAGCGGCTATCGTACGCCATTCTATAATGCGGCCATTGGCAATACGACGACTTCATCGCGCCATTTGTATGGTGATGCCGCCGATATCTATATTGATCAGGACCGGGACGGGCAGATGGATGATCTCGACGGCAATGGCCGGATCGACAAGGAAGATGCCCGCGCGCTGGTCAAGCTGATTGACGAACTTGCCGCCGAGCAGCCCGAAGGTTGGGTCGTGGGCGGCGCATCGGCCTATGGATCGAATGCGGCGCATGGGCCGTTCGTGCATGTCGATACGAGAGGCTATTCGGCGCGCTGGTAGTTAGCTGACGGCTTTCTCGGCATTCCACATTTGCATGAAGGCCGGCGGCGGAGAGGGCTTGAACTCGGTTTCCGACAAGGCGTCCAGCGCGCGTTGGCGGTCGGCCTCGGTGAAGGTGCCGGAGGTCAGGCAGAATTCCACTGCATTGTCGTTCGGGTCCTTCGTATAGATCGAGTGACACCAATTATGGTCGATCTCGAACACGTCGAGCCCGGCGGCGAGCCATTTCTGTTTCCAGCTTTCCAGTTCTTCCTTCGTATCCACCGAAAAAGAATAATGATTTGTACCCGGCGGGAGTTTGGCGGCGGCGTTGATGTCGTAGACATAATCGTCGCTACCATCGGTCTCGTGCAATTCCCAGAAGGCGATGAAGCGGCTGTCATCGCCATCCATGCGATAGAAGAAATGCTTGCCCCAGCCGCCGCCCATGATTGGGGCGACTTCGACCTTGACCAGTTCAAAGCCCATGATGCCTTCATAGAATGCATGCGTGGCTTTCATGTCTTTCGCGGCGAGCGCGAGATGATGATAGGCCATGTTCAGTTTCCTCCCTTGTCGACCATCGACATGACGTCTGTATCCGATCCATCCGGCGCGGCGATTTCGACGACGCGTTCATCCACATCATCATATTCCAGTTTCAGTGCACGGCTCATGATGGCGTGCATCATATAGGTGCAGGTGATGTAGGTGAATTCTAGGATTTCCTCGTCCGACAATTCCGCTTTCAGGGCCTCGAACACACCATCGGGCACGCGGCCGCGTTGCAGGACCAGGCCGTCCGTATAGGCGAGCACGGCGCGTTCCAGCGGGCTGAAACAGTCTGCGACCTGCCAGTGGGGAATGGCGGCGATCTGATCTTCGGTCAGGCCGACATCGCGGCTGGCCTTGCAATGCTGAGAGAAGACAAATTGTGAGCCGACGGCAAAGCCGGCGCGGATCTGGCCAAGCTCGCGCAGTTTCGGGTCGAGCTTGCGGTTCTTTGAGCGGTAGAACTGGAAGCCTTCGGTCGTGTGCTTGAAGGCATCCGGCACGATGTTGAAAACCGTCCACCAGTTTCCGGGCGTTCCGGTTGCGGTGCCGGGTTCGGCAATCGGGTCCCGGTCTTCAAACAGCAAATCGAAAATCTGGTTCGCGAACGGATTTCCGGCTTCGCGGCCCGCCTGTTTCAGTCGTGGCATACGCGTATCCTCCCGGTCGGGAGTGTACCACCACGCGGAAAGAATGACAGGCATGACAAGGGGCCGTCACGCGAGGGAAACGGGCGGAAAGGAATGGTTTCTCGGGGGAGTCAGCCAGAGCTTTCCCATGTTTCCAGCCCGGCGCTGATCTGCGCGGGCAACATGGCGGCCAGGGCGCCAAGCTCTGGTGAGAGGCGATAGGCAGGCGTTGCTGCGCCGACCATTGGCTTGGGCTCGCCGTTTTTCTGCAGGCGGTTGAGGGTGCGGGCGAGGCGGGTCGCGTGGGCTTCGGGCGCGGCAATCACGCGCCGGAGCGCAGCGATGCGGGCCATCAGCTTGTGGGGGGAAACGGGTCCATAACTGGTACCGGAAATGTCCGGAAAGCCGCCGGGGCCTTCAAAGGCCTGGCGCGCGGGCAGCAGTTTCAGCCGTCTGGGGGAGAGGCGCGGGAAGATGGCCAGTTCGACGCCTTCGGGCAGGTCGGGCTCTGGCGCGGGATTGGCGGGAGCCGGGCGCGGCGGCGTCGGGGCCAGCTGCAGGCCGAGCGCCATCAGGAGGATCAGCCGACGGACGATTGTCTCAAGAATGCGGAGCCGGCCGGAGACGCGCTGCGCCAGGCCGCGCCCGATCCGCTTCGGCCCCAGATGCAGGTTCGCCAGCGCCGACGCATCCATCACGGCCAGGGCGGCATGCTCCAACCCGCGTTTGAGAATATCGGTCTGCGCATTCATGCGGAGAAGTATGGGACCGTGGGCTATCAGACGGACTGGCCATTAAAAGATTCGACTTTACTTAAAAGTGCGGGCAACTAAAAATTGAACGCGCAAAATGGTTGGGGGAATAAAAAAATGGCTAACGAAGCGCAAGTTACTGAACTTCAAGAATACGTGGCAGAAATTTCGAAAATAGATGTTGCAGGTACTCTTGCTAAGGCCGACTGGGACTCCATGAACTTCAATGATTGTGCCGACGATTTGAGAACAATCATTAGTATGGTGAAGCCTCTTGGAAGTCTTCCAGTGCGATTACTTCCGAACCGACATATTGGGGAGATCATTGGCAAACTGAAAAGTTTTACGGGTATTGTTAAGCAAATTGAGGCGTTCACACTAGCCGATAATGCGTCATCCAATCGTGAATCACTGGCAGCTCAACTCAAAGGCCAAGTAGAGCAGATATATAGTGTACTTGCCCCTCATGCGGCATATTTGGCGTTGTATGCTGGCGACATGGACAGAACTATCCAAAGCTTAGAAGAGCTCCGTACAAGAACTTCAGATGAAGTTGAGGAGTTCAAGCTCAATCTGTCGAAGTCAAAGGAAGAAATTGGTTCGATCTTGATTAGCGCCAGGGAAGCTGCTGGAGCCGCTGGAGTGGGGGCATTTTCTAGCGATTTTGAAGAGACTGCGAACGAACAAGATAAAGAGGCAAAGCTTTGGTTGGGTGCCGCCGCGGCGCTTGGAACGGCGTCGATTGTTGCAGCTGTAGCGTCCTACTTTCTTCCAATTGCAGCGGATGCAACTGCGGCGCAGATCGTTCAGTTGACCACCTCAAAGATCGTAGTGTTAGGACTGTTGCTGAGTACAACCTACTGGAGCGGGCGTCAGTTTCGTGCCCTTCGACATCAAATCTCTGTTAATCGGCATAGAGCAAACTCATTAAAAACATTCCAAGCATTTGTGAAAGCAGCAGCAGATGATGGTACGCGCGACGCTGTTCTGATGGAAACGACAAGATCAATATTTGCCATCACCTCATCTGGGTATCTGGGAAACCAAGGAGAACCAAGTGGCCAAGACGGGCTTAAAATCGTCGAAATGATTAGAGGAGCCAGTTCCGGAGAATAGTGGTCGCCTATTATGTCTCTCAAAAATGGCATTTTTCTTGTTATCTATCCTCAGGCGCCGCCCGCATTCTCTGCTTGCCGTGGGGTCATTTAGGCGTCACAAACGCTCCCCATGGATTGGGGTAAGCTGAAATCATTTCACGCGGCGGCCGAAGCGGGCAGCCTGACGTCTGCCGGCGAGCGGCTTGGCATTTCGCAGTCGGCGGTCTCGCGCCAGATTGCGGCGCTGGAAGAGGCGCTGGGCGTCTCCCTGTTCCAGCGGCATGCGCGCGGCCTGGTGCTGACCGATAGCGGCCACACGCTGTTCCGCTCGACCATGGAAATGGCGACGGCGGCGCAGTCGGCCAATGCCTTGCTGAAGGACCAGCAGGAAACCCCTCAGGGCGAATTGATCGTCGCTGCGCCAGTGGCGTTCGGCTCGACCTGGCTGGTGCCGCGCCTTGGCGGATTTGCCCGCAAGCATCCGGACATGAATCTCGACCTGCGCCTTGATGACAGCCGCGAATATGACCTGCTGAAGCTGGAGGCGGAATGCGCCATCCGCCTGTGGGCGGCGGACAAGGCGGACCTGATCCAGCGCAAGCTGGGCACGGTGGCGACCAATCTCTATGCCTCGCCGGAATATCTCAAAGCCTATGGCATGCCACGCACGCCGCAGGACCTCGATAATCACCGGATCATTGCCTATGGCGATGAAAGCTCGATGCTGGATGTGATGAGCTTTGCCTGCCGTGTGGGCCGGGATGACAGCCCGCCGCGCCAGGCCGCACTGAAGGTGAACAATGTGTTCGCCATGTTGCGGGCCGTGGATGCCGGGCTGGGGATTGCCGACGTGCCGGACTATATGGCCGGGACCATGCCGCGGCTTGTGAAAGTGTTGCCGGAGACGGTCGGCCCGATCTTCGATCTCTACTTTATCTATCCGAGCGACCTGCGCCGCTCGAAGCGCGTGTCGGCCTTCCGGGACTTCATCACCGCAGAGACCGAAATCCTGCGCCGTCCGGCTATGCGTCAGAATTAGTCAGAAATGCGACATCCATGCATAAGTGCATGAAAGCTTTGCTGTCATGTTGGTTGTAATCATCGGGGGAGAGGTTATCTACCACGCATGCCAAGGGCCTCGGGCATTAACCCAATCATTCCTCCGATTGGGCGTTTCCTCCCCCCTACGGGGCCCGATACTTACAGCCCGGCGCGTTCATTCGCTGCCGGGCCTTTTTTTGCTTTGAATTCAGGGCTCTAACGGCCGCTTTTTCATTAACTGAATGCAAGATTGCCGCGCCTCATGGGCGCGGTCAAGCCCATGAGGCACGGCAAGTGTTGTGCAGTGCAATATGCAGGATGCGCCAATCCAGTATTGGCGGGCGGATCAGAGGTTCGCGCGCAGCATCCAGGCTGTTTTTTCTGCGATCGCCGCGCGCTGTGTCATCAGGTCTGCGGTCACCGCGTCGCCATTGTCTTCGGCAATTTTCAGGCCTGCCTTGCCAGCGCGGCTGACGGCTTCATGCCCTTTGACCAGATTCTCGACCATCGTGTCGGCGTCCGGAATGCCATTGTCGGGCTTGATCGTGGCTGGCTCTACCATTTCTGCGGGTGATGTCGGGGCGAAATGGCCCAGCGCGCGGATGCGTTCGGCAATCTCATCCAGCGCCATCCAGAGTTCGTTATACTGTGTCTCGAACATGGTGTGCAGGCTGTTGAAGCGCGGACCGGTGACATTCCAGTGATATCCGTGGGTCTTGGAATAGAGTGCATAAGTCTCCGCCAGCAAAACGCGCAGGGCGTCAGCGGACGTATTACGGGCTTCGTCGTTCAAACCGATATCTACAGGCATGGGGGTAACTCCTTTGTCTCTCTTATCAAAGACGTAAGAGCCGCGATCGTTCCATGCCAATCAATAGGGGGAAGGCCGGATATAGGATTGTTCTATAGCAGTTTCCTATGTCAGATTTGCGCAGAAACGCTGGATGCGCGTGAGGGCTTCCTGCAGCGCCTCGGTTGAGGTGGCATAAGACACGCGGAAGGCCGGGGACAGGCCGAACGCCTCGCCGAAGACGATGGCCACCTTTTCCTGCTCCAGCAATTCGGCAGCGAAATCCTTGTCGCTTTCAATCACCTTGCCGGATGGGCTGGTCTTGCCGATGACGCCCGCGCAGGACGGATAGACATAGAAGGCGCCTTCCGGCGTGGGGCAGGTGATTCCTTCGGCGGCGTTGAGGCCGGCGACCACCATATCGCGGCGCTGCTGGTAGACGGCGCGGCGTGTGGGCAGGAAATCCTGTGGGCCGTTCAGCGCTTCGACGGCGGCCCACTGGCTGATCGAGCAGGGATTGGATGTGGTCTGGCTGATCACCTTGCGCATGGCGGTGATCAGTTTTTCCGGGCCGCCCGCATAGCCGATGCGCCAGCCGGTCATGGCATAGGCCTTGGAGACGCCATTTACGGTGAGCGTGCGCTCGTACAGGGCGGGCTCGACCTGGGCGATCGTGAAGTATTTGAAGTCGTCATAGACGAGGTGTTCGTACATGTCGTCGGTCAGAACCCAGACATGCGGATGGCGCAGCAGGACGTCGGCGAGCCCGCGCAGCTCAGCCTCGGTATAGGCGGCGCCGGTCGGGTTGGATGGCGAGTTCAGGAGCAGCCACTTGGTGTTCGGGGTGATGGCGGCCTCGAGGGCTTCGGGTGTCAGTTTGTACTGGGCATTCGGGCCGCATTCGATGGCGACGGGCGTGCCGCTGGCGAGCAGGACCATGTCTGGATACGACACCCAATAGGGGGCCGGGATGATGACTTCGTCGCCGGGGTTCAGGGTGGCGAGGAAGGCATTGTAGATGACCGGCTTGCCACCCGGCGCAATGTGGATCTGGCTGGGCGTGTAGGTGAGGTCGTTCTCGCGCTGGAACTTGGCGCAGATCGCCTCCTTCAGCTCCGGGATGCCATCGGCGGGCGTGTATTTGGTCTTGCCATCGCGAATCGCCTGGATGGCGGCGTCCTTGATATTGTCCGGCGTGTCAAAGTCCGGCTCGCCCGCGCCAAGACCAATCACGTCATGTCCGGCCCGTTTCAGCTCATTGGCCTTGGTGGTGACGGCGATGGTGGCAGATGGCTTTACGCGGTCGAGGGCATCGGAGAAGCGGAAGGTGTCGGACATGAGGTTTTCCCGTGAAGTGTCACGCGCGGCGGCGTTTGCCTTCGCTTAATCCTGAGGACCCCGGCCCGCAAGGGGAGGGCGAGGGTAATTCTGACGCACGGGCCTCAAGGGCCGACCTCAAAGCCTTTCTGAGGCCTTAACAACATTCCCAAAAATCACCTGCGCGCTTGGGCCAGACTATTAGCCTTGTTTTGGCATGATGCAGGATTATGCAACCCAGTCGAAAGGCGGTCCCGAAAAGGGATCAGTGATACGGAGCCATGAGCATTTCATCGAGTATGGACCTGTTGAATCGGGTTCTGGACAAGGTCGCCGAAGTGGCCAATGAGGCCTATCTCGAATTCTCACGTTGGGTAGATCGTCTCGACGACATGGAGAAGCTGTTCTTCATGGTCGTGTTCATTCTGATATTGTTCATGCTGATCCTGGTGCGGGCAGGGCGTCGCAAGGCCGACCCGGCACGGGGGCGATCCTTCGTCTCGTCGATCGTCCTGGTGATGCTGTTCAGCTTCGGTGCGGGATGGATGATTGATTCCCGGTTTGACGTTCAGGATGTAATCAACTTCTTCTGAGGCTCGCATCCCCGGCCAAGCCGGACTATCTGTTGAGGCATGAACCCGACTGATTCCGGCGCAGCGTCCCTACGGGGCATTGACGTCATCAAGGACAATCTCAAACGACTGCCTGCAAAGCCGGGCGTCTATCGCATGTTCGGTGAGCATGACGATGTCCTGTATGTGGGCAAGGCGCGCGACCTGAAGGCGCGGGTCTCGAACTATGCGCGGCTCGGCGGTCATACCCAGCGGATCGCCCGCATGATCTCCATGACCAAGCGGATGGAGTTCGTGGTCACCGAGACGGAGACCGAAGCGCTGCTGCTGGAAGCAAGTCTCATCAAGAGCCTTAAGCCGCGTTTCAACGTATTGCTGCGTGACGACAAATCGTTTCCCTACATCCTGATCCGCCGGGACCATGAAGCGCCCCAGATCAAGAAGTATCGCGGGTCCAAGATGGATCAGGGCGACTATTTCGGTCCGTTCGCCAGTGCCGGGTCTGTCATGCGGACGCTGGACACATTGCAGAAAGCCTTCCTGCTGCGCACCTGTGAGGACAGTGTCTACAGTGTGCGCACGCGGCCCTGCATGTTGCACCAGATCAAGCGCTGTGCGGCGCCCTGCGTCGGGCTGATCGAGACCGAGGACTATCAGGCCCTTGCCGATCAGGCGGCAGACTTCCTGCGCGGAAAGGGGGCCGACCTGCAAAAGCGCCTCGCCGCCGATATGGAAGCGGCGGCAGATGACATGGAATTCGAACGTGCGGCGCGGCTGCGCGACCGGATCCGGGCGCTGGCCCATGTGCGTGCCAGTCAGGATGTGAACCCGGAAGACATCGAAGAGGCAGATGTGTTCGCCATCGAGATGGATGGCGGGGTCTCCTGTGTGCAGGTCTTCTTCATCCGGGCGGGACAGAACTGGGGGGCGACCGCGCACTATCCACGCCATGAGCGTGAGCAGGCACCGGAAGAAGTGCTGTCGGCCTTCCTCGTGCAATTCTATGACAAGCGCCCGCCGCCAAAGCTGATCCTTGTGAACAAATTACCGGACCAGGCCGAACTGATCGCTGACGCGCTTGAGCTGAAAGCCGGGCGCAAGGTGGAAGTGCGTCGTCCCGAACGGGGCAGCAAGAAGGACCTTGTCACCCAGGCCGCACGCAATGCAGGGGAAGCCCTGTCGCGCAAGCTGGCCGAGACGGCCAGCCAGACGCGCCTGCTGGCCGAAGTGGCGAAAGTGTTCGAGCTGGAGACTCCTCCGGAGCGTATCGAGATCTACGACAATTCTCACATTCAGGGCACAAACGCCGTGGGCGGAATGGTGGTTGCCGGTCCGGAAGGCTTCGTCAAGAACGCGTATCGCAAGTTCAATATCAAGGATACGAGCATCGAGCCGGGCGATGATTACGGCATGATGCGCGAGGTGATGCGACGGCGATTTTCCCGCGCCCTGAAAGAGCGCGAAGAGGGCAATGGCGCAAACTGGCCAGACCTTGTTCTGATTGATGGTGGGTTGGGGCAATTGAACGCCGTGATCGAGGCGTTGGCCGGAATTGGTGTGACCCCGGAAGATGTGAACCTTGTCTCCATCGCCAAGGGCGTGGACCGGAATGCCGGACGGGAACAATTCTTCCGGCCGGGCCGCGCGCCCTTCAAGCTGCCGGAAACCGCCCCAGTGCTCTATTACCTTCAGCGCCTGCGCGACGAGGCCCATCGCTGGGCGATTGGCGCGCACCGGGCAAAACGCTCTGCTGCAATCAAGGCCTCACCCTTGGACGAGATCGAAGGGGTCGGTCCGACGCGGAAGAAAGCTCTGCTTCACCATTTCGGATCGGCCAAGGGCGTTTCGCGCGCGAAGGTCGCCGACTTGATGGAAGTGGACGGCGTCAACGAAGCTTTGGCCGAACGCATTTGGGGCCATTTCAATAGCGGCTAAGCTGACCGCGCAGTGGTGCGTGTCATCAGGCTTTCGATATAGCTTTCCACCAGATGGACGAGTTCATCTTCCAGAATGTTCGCATCGAGTTCCAATTCCGGTTCTGCGGCAGCCGCTCTCAGCAATTGCACGACAGTGTGTGTCAGGATGAAAGCCGCTTCCCGGCCGTGGGGGAAATCGAAACTTTGCTGCCCACTGATGGATTCAAGGAAGGCAAAATGCTGACGGCTCATGACATCGCTGCCGCCAGAGCGAAACAGGACGTCTGAGAGGATGAGCCGTGTTTGAGGCGAACCTGTGGGGCCATGCATCAGTGCCCGGATGACAGCACGTACGGGTGATGTCTCAGGGGAATCCAGAACAATCTTCGTGATCATTTTGCGGACATTGTCGCTTTGGCGCTGACTGAGCGCAAAGAGGATGGCTTCCCGGTCGGCAAAATACTGGTAGAGCGTGCCAATACTGACGCCAGCGCGCTCAGCGATGTGGTTTGTGGTTAAATTTGTGAGACCATCCGATTCCAAAAGCTGAAACGTTGCTTCCAGAATGGCTTCCACCGTTGCCTGAGCTCGGGCTTGCCTTGGTTTTCTTCTATTTTTTTCAGTCACTTGTGCATTCCGATTTGCTTGACCCTGCGTACATCCTGATGCGAGTGGAATATCTGAGCTTTGCTTACATTATAGGGCGGCGACTGCCAAGAACACTACAGGAGGCGTTTGAATGCATCCCTCGCTCGCGCAGGTTCACGACCGGATTGAGCTGCAGAAATCAGCCTTGCCTCAAATGTATGGCGATGTCGATTTCACGCAGACACCAGAACGCTACACTCAGGATGTAGCGGAAAGTTCACTGCCGCCATCGCTGCACAATATGGCGCCGCCTCCAGCGGATATGGTTGCGCGGGTCAAGGCCTATACGATGTTGGGGGATGTGACGGCTGATGCCTATGCGGCCCTGATGGGTGAGTATGGTTTCAGGCGGCTCGTGGATATGTTGACGACGGCCTGCGATGAGGGGCTGGAAGCTGTGCCCGATGCGCCGCCGGAACTGGTGGCCCTGATCACGGAAATGGAAACCAGGCCGGACTGGTTGGACATGGGCATGGTGCGGAAGGGCGCGGCGTTGAACCGCCTCCCCATGGCGGTGACGTCTCCGTGGATGATCCGGGGGGCGTTCCTTGCAACCTTCATGAACAAGTATACCGCGCTGCCCATGGCGATTACGGGCACGCTCGGCTACTCGACGTCTGCGCGCCGCGTCAACGAGACGGCGACTTTCTTTACGGTGACCACGCTGCCCGGTGCGCTGGAGCCGCGTGGCGAGGGCTTCAAGGCCGCTGCCATGGTGCGGCTGATGCATTCCATGGTCCGGTTCAACATCCTGCGCAAGATGAAAAGCTGGGACGTGTCCGTGTACGGCATTCCGGTGCCACAAGTCGACCAGATGCCAGCTGGCCTGATCGATGTGTTCCTGCTCGCCTACCAGATGTTGGATGAGGGGCGTACCGAGTTCACTGCGGATGAGCGCGCCCGTGTCGAGTTCAGCCGCTATCGCTGTTACCTGCTCGGCCTGCCGGAAGATTTGCTGATGGACACGCCGCAGGGCATTGTTGACATCATGAATGCCCGGGGCGCGTCCATCCGCCAGGGCTTTGACGACGAGACTTGTGGCACACTGGTGCGCGCCACGCTGGAGGCGTATTTGCCACCAGACCGCAAGCTCGGTCACCGCATATTCAACGCACTGGAAAAGCGGCTCGCGCGGCTGGTCCTGGTGAAACACTTTCTTGGCGGTGACAGCCAGAAAGCGCGTGAGATTGGCGTGCCAGTCGGGCCGCTGGACTATGCGGTGGCGATGGGCCTGTTCCCTTACATCTCGGCCAAGATGGCACTGTACCGGTTTGCCCTTTCCGTGCCCGGATTACGCGGCATTGCGGATCGGCGACTGACGGCGCGTATCCGCAAGTTGCTGAAACGCTACGGCCATGCCGAGTTCACATCAGATGCTGAAGCTTACCGTCCTGCAGTCCCCGTGGCTGCATGACGGTGGGAGGGGAGTTTGGTGCCCCCCGAGGGACCCGGGTGGGCGGGGGGCATCAAACGTTTTTTAGTCCCCACTATCCATTGCCACAATGATCTGGGCATAGCCTTCCGACAGGCGTTTCATGTTCTCGACCGCGAGACGTTCATTGGTGCCGTGAAAGCCTGAAAGGTCGGTCGGGTTCAGCACGGACGGCGCGAAGCGGTAGACGCTGTCGGTGATGGCGCTGGCATAGCGGGCATCCGTGGCACCCAGCACCAGGCCGGGTGCAACTGCGGCGCCGCCGCCTTGCGCTTCGGCTACGCTGGCGAGCACGGCATAGGCCTTGTTGTCGGTAGGCGAGACTGGCGATGCTTCGCTGCCGCTGATGCCGCCGTCGGAGACCGTCACCTTAATCCCCTTGATGTCAGACGTGACGTCTTTCACGTGTTTGATCACGTCCTCGACCGTATTGTTCGGGTGCACACGGAAATTCACGGTCGCCATGGCACGCTGGGCCAGAACATTTTCCTTGGCGGAGCCGGCCAGCATGGTGGGCGCCGTGGTCGTGCGGATCATGGCATTGCCGGCCGGGATATCGGCCATGGCGGAATCCACGCTGCCTGCGAACAGCCAGAGATTGGCAAAGGCCATCTTCTGCATGAAGGGCAGGTCCGGGGCGGAGACGCGGAAAAGATCAGACACCGGAGGTTTGGAAAAGTCGGCTGGCATCTGATTCTCATCCAGCGCAACAATGGCGCGAGCGAGACGGACCGCAGCAGAGTCGCGTGGCGGTGTGGATGAATGCCCGCCCTCGGCCAGCGCGGTCAGGGTGAGCGTCAGATAGCCTTTCTCGGAGACGCCGATATAGGCCATTGGCTTTCCGGTCAGCGGGGAAGGGTCAATAATCGCAAAGCCTTCGTCCAGTGCCATGACCGGCGAGATGCCGCGTGATTTCAGCAGGGCGATACCAGCCTCGGCACCATTGCCGAGCACTTCCTCGTCATGGCCAAACATGATGAGGACGGTGCGCTTGGGCTGGAACTCGTTTGCGGCGAGCGCGTCAGCCGCTTCCATCAGGGCGACGAGGCTGCCCTTGTCGTCAAGCGCGCCGCGACCATAGACATAGCCGTCGACGATCTCGCCTGCGAAGGGCGCGCCGGTCCAGTCGTCCTCAGTGCCGATGTTCACCGGTACGACGTCCTGGTGGGCCATCAGCAGCAACGGGTCGAGCGAGGGATCTGATCCTTCCCATGTGTAGAGCAAGGACAGGGTACCGGGCACGAGTTCACGGCTCATGGCGGCGTGCGCGGCGGGATAGGTCGTCTCCAACCAGTCATGCAATTCCAGCCACGGGCCTTCCTGACCGACGCGCGGGTCGCCGGAAGCGACCGTGATCGTGCGGAACTGGATGGCTTCGCTCAGATGGCTTGCGGCGCGATCTGCGGAGACTTCGGGCACAGGGGGAAGCTCTACGCGTTCGCCCGTCGCCGCGCCGCCATATGTGAATGTGCGGAACAGGATCACCGCCACCAGAAGCACAATGAGCGCGACGACCCCGAACAAGATTTTCTTCAGCATTGGCCCATTTCCTCCCGGCACATCTTTTATCCGGTGTCAGGCCCGACCGGCGCGACGTCAACCGTTCCGGCAATAAAAAAATGACTTGGCCGTCACGTTTTTACCGGGCAGGCTGCGCACATGACTGACGCAAGTGGCCCGCGCCTGTCCCTACCGAGAGTACTCGCCTTTTCCTCACTCAGCGTCCCGCTGGCGGGGGTGGGGTTGCCGTTGGCCGTGTATCTTGCACCGCTTTATGCGAACGAGGTGGGGCTGGGGCTGGAGCTGACAGGATTCCTGTTCATGGTGCTCCGCTTCTGGGACATCCTGACCGACCCGGTGATGGGCTTCGTGGTTGACCGATACCGTAGCCCGTGGGGCCGTGTGCGCCATTGGATCGTACTGAGCGTGCCGATACTGGGGCTGGCGACCTATTTCATCTACATGCCGGAGCGCGGCGCGGGGCCGGGCTATTTCGTGGTCTGGATGCTGCTCTTCTATGTCGGTTTCACCCTGTTGCAGACCGCGCGGTCTGCGTGGGTGCCCGCCATTGCGACCGACTATGATGATCGCTCCCGCTTCTTCACATGGGCAGAAGTGCTCAGCATCATTTCGATGCTGGCCTTGCTGGCTGTGCCAGCGATCCTCGCTGCAGCTGGTGTCGAAGTGGACCGGTTCGGGCAAGTCGAGGTAATGGGCTGGGCGCTGCTTATCTCCCTGCCGATCGTGGCCTTCCTCGCCTGCACCTTCGTGCCGGACAGGCCTATGCGCGGCGACAAGGGCGAAGCAGCCAAGTTTGATCTGAAAGCCATGATCGCGGCGCTCAGGAACAGGTTTCTCGGCGTTGTCCTGTCCATGGAGCTGCTGGTCGGGACGGCCGTGGCCATTACGGCGTCAAACTATCTGTTCGTGGCAGAATACGTCTTTGGCTTGTCGGATTCCATGTCCAGCGTCGTGCTGATGATCTTCTTTTCTACGGCTGTTGCAGCGTTGCCCTTCTGGCTCAAATTCTCGGCGCGGACAGAGAAGAACACCGCTTTTCTGTGTGCGGTGATCATGGGGATGTCGAGCTATGTGATCTACTATCTTGCCGGACGTCTCGGCGGAGGTTTCTGGGCGCTTCTGATCGGCGCGCTGGTCAATGGTGCCGCCTTCAGCGCCCCGGTTGTTATCGCGCGCTCCATGGCGGCCGATGTGGTGGAGTATCAGGCAGCGAAAACCGGGGAAAACCGCGCCGGGATCTACTATTCCCTCCTGACAAGTGCCTACAAGATCGGCAGCAGCCTGGCGTTCGGTGTTGGCTATTTCGTGCTGGGACGGGTGGCCGGGTTCCGGCCGGGTGCGGAGAACTCCCCCGAAGCCCTGCATGGCCTCCTTCTGGTATTCTGTGTGTTGCCGGTGATCCTGTACGGCCTCGCGGCGCTTGTCGCATCGCGCTACACGCTGACCCGCGCCATGCAGCGGGATATCAGCAAGAGCCTGGACCCGCGCGGGCCGGAAATGCTGGACTAGAAGCCGCCGCCTTCTGCCAGCCACTCGGCTTCTTCCGCGGTTGTCTCACGCCCAAGCGCCTTGTTCCGGTGCGGGAACCGACCAAAATCCTGAATCACCTTCAAGTGCTGGTGCGCATAATCCAGCGTGCTTTTCGCGAAATCCTTGAACTCCGGACGCGCATCCGCGACCAGCTCTTCGAACATTTCGACGCAATGTTTCTGGTCTTCCAGGGATTCCGAATGTTCCAGTGGCAGGCAGAGAAAAACGCGCTCTGTTTCGCTGAGGGATTCGTGCTCATTCAGCGCGAGGCCGTCCTTGCACATACGAAGGGCAAGCGAGTCCTGATGGAATGCGCGAGCGTCTCCCCGGAACAGGTTGCGGCTGAACTGGTCAAGCACAATGATTGCGGCCAACCGTCCGCGCGGGCCCTCGGCCGCCCAATCATCGGCGAAGGGCATGTGCGAAGCATCGTCCAGCAGGCCCAGGAACCGATCCCGAATTTCGGCATCGGTCTCGTCCGATTTGCCGAACCAGAGCTTGTGCTTTTCCTTCAGGTTTTCGGCAGAATGGCGCGTATCGCCGATCCAATAGGCCAGCACATCTTCGGGGGTGGGTATTTTCGTCATTCGGCAGGTCTCCGGGCCACGATCATGTAGTTCACCTTGGTATCGCCGGAGAGCTTCCAGCTGTCGGCCAGCGGATTGTAGGAGACACCAATGGCCGGTTCGGTGACGAGGCCTGCGGCTGTGAGTCCGGCATCGGCCTCGTCCGGCGTCACGAATTTCGACCAGTCATGTGTGCCGCGCGGCAACCAGCCCAGCACGTACTCGGCACCGATCACGGCGGTCGCCAGCGCCTTGGCGGTGCGATTCAGTGTGGCGACAATCATCAGGCCGCCCGGCTTCACGAGACCGCCCGTATCTTTCAGGAACTGGTGCGGGTCAGCGACATGTTCGACAACTTCCAGATTGAGCACGATGTCGAACAGGGGCTCTCCGCTTTCAATCAGGCCTTCGGCTGTGCCTGCGCGATAGTCGATGTCGAGGCCTAGTTCGCTGGCATGCGTCATCGCTGTCTTGATGTTGGCCTCCGAGGCATCAACGCCGGTGACCGACGCGCCCAGCCGTTTCATCGGCTCGCAGACGAGCCCGCCGCCGCACCCGATATCGAGCAGTCTCAGGCCGTCCAGCGGGCGTTTGGCCTCCGGTGCAATCCCGAAATGCTTCTCTGCCTGGTCACGGATGAAGCGCAGGCGCACAGGGTTGAATTTGTGAAGCGGCCGAAACTTGCCGCGGGGATTCCACCAATCTGCAGCCATCGCTGAGAACTTGGCAACTTCGTCCGGATCGATGCTGGGTGTGGCAGGCGCGTGGTCTGCCGTGTCTTTTGCTACTGTCATAGTTCAAGAAACCTGTTTGATCCGGGCGTGAACACCCCCTATGAGGGCGAATATAGTGGGATATCCCAAGAAAACGACAGGATATGGGGCGAAATGGCGCGCACGGTTCTGAAATTTGGCGGCACATCCGTAGCTGACCTTGATCGCATTGCGAATGTGGCGGACATCGTCGCCGCACGTGCGGAAAAAGGCGAGCGCATGGCGGTGGTTGTGTCCGCAATGTCGGGCGAGACCAACAAGCTGGTGGGCTATGCCGAAGGCGCTGCGGGCGATGCCCTTCCGCGCGAACAGTTTGATGATGAGTATGATGTGGTCGTGGCCTCGGGTGAGCAGGTGACGGCAGGTCTTCTCGCATTGGCGTTGCGCCGGCGGGGCCTGAAGGCGCGGAGCTGGCTCGGATGGCAATTGCGGCTGAAGACAAACAAGAGCCATGGCCGCGCGCGGATCATGGGCTTTGATGATTCCACGCTGCCGGACGCGATTGATGCCGGCGAGATTGCCGTCATCGCTGGATTCCAGGGTGTGACCGACGATGACCGTGTGGCCACGCTTGGCCGGGGCGGTTCGGATACCAGCGCCGTGGCGGTTGCCGCCGCGCTTGAGGCAAGTGTGTGCGACATCTACACAGATGTGGACGGCGTCTACACCACCGATCCCCGGATTGTGCCCAAGGCGCAGCGGATCGAGAAAATCTCGTTTGAGGAGATGCTGGAACTGGCATCCCTCGGCGCCAAGGTTCTGCAGACCCGGTCTGTCGAGATGGCGATGAATCACAATGTGCCCGTAAGGGTTCTGTCCAGTTTCCTGAAGCCGGGCGAGCCGAACCCCGGAACCATTGTCTGCTCAGAGGAAGAAATCGTGGAAAAACAGGTTGTCAGCGGCGTTGCCTATTCCCGGGATGAAGCCAAGGTCACGCTCTATGGAGTACCGGACAAGCCGGGTATCTCCGCCAAGATCTTCTCGGCCCTCGCCCGCGCCGGGGTGAATGTGGACATGATCGTCCAGGCGCAGGCGCGCGGGCCGGAACAGGCCAACATGGTATTCACCTGCACCGACCGGGACAGCCCCATTGCACGCGACACACTTGAGAGCATGCATGAGGAAATTGGCTATGAGCGCCTCGAAGTTGTGCGCGACGTGTCGAAAATTTCCATCGTTGGTGTTGGCATGCGTAGCCATACCGGCGTCGCAGAGACAATGTTCAAGGCTTTGTACGAGAAGGGCATCAATATTGACGTGATCTCTACTTCGGAGATCAAGATTTCAGTACTGATTGGAGATGCCTATACTGAGTTGGCCGTTCGGGCCCTCCATACGGCATTCGGCCTTGACGCTGCCTGATAGAGGCTGCGACATACGGGCTGACCATGCCTTATAATCTGCCCGCGACGCGCTTGCTGATGAACCGGCTCCGCCAGGTTATGGCGGAGGAAGGCGAAACACGGTCTCGGCTCGACAAGGTCGTCCGCCTGATCGCCTCCACCATGGTGGCAGATGTCTGCTCCATCTATCTCAGACTGCAGGGCGGCGCGCTGCTCCTCATCGCGACGGAAGGTCTCAAGGCCGATGCTGTCGCCGCCACACGCCTCAGCGTGAATGAGGGACTTGTCGGCCTGGTTGCACGCCGCGCCGAGCCGATGGCCATTCAGGACGCGCCGCGCCACCCCTCATTCTCCTACCGGCCGGAGACCGGCGAAGACCCGTTCCACGCCTTTCTCGGTGTCCCGATCCTGCGCGGCGGACGTGTCATTGGTGTCCTTACGGTTCAGAACCGGACCGAGCGGGCCTATGATGATGAGGAAATCGACAACCTCCAGACAATCGCCATGGTGCTGGCCGAGATTGTCGATCGGATTGATCCCGATGCGCTGAACAATGGCGGTAATGAGAAGCGAGAGCGCAACACGGCATCCTTGACAGGACGCGTGTTTTGCGAAGGCCTCGGTTATGGGCGCGCTGTGTTGCACGATCCGGTCGTGCCGGCCGCGAAATTCTTCGCGGCGGATCAGGTGACCGAAAGCAAGCGCCTGTCCGAAGGCATGGCGGAGCTGAAGGCCTCTATCGACCGCATGATGGCATTGGATGGCGCCGCGCTGGGCGAAGACCCGCGCGATGTGATGGAAACCTATCGTCTGCTGGCACATGATCCGTCCTGGGCCGAAAAGCTGCAGGAAGGCGTGAAGTCCGGGCTTTCCGCTGAGGCGTCGGTTGACCGGGCGCGGCGCGAACACCGCGCACGTCTGCAAAGTGCGCGCGACCCTTATTTGCGCGAGCGGCTGCACGACCTCGAAGATCTCGACAACCGGCTGCTACGCATTCTCGGCGGGGAAGAGGGCAAGCCCCAGATCAGCGAGGAGCGCAGCGTGCTTGTCGCGCGGCGGCTTGGACCGGCAGAACTGCTGGAATACTCCAACACCGGCCTCAGGGCGATCCTGATGGAGGAGGCAGCCGCCTCGTCTCATGCGGCCATCGTTGCACGCGCCCTTGGTATCCCGACACTGGGTGGCATTGCCGGCCTGACCACACGCATCGACCAGGGCGATTGGGTCATCGTCGATGCCGAGGATGGCACGCTTCATATTCGCCCGGATGACTCCCTGTACGATGCGTACAAAGGGCGGGTTTCGCTGCGTTCAGAACGTCAGGCGGGCTATGAAGCGCTGAAGGATCTGCCAGCCCGCACGACCGATGGCACGGAAGTCTCGTTGATGCTGAATGCGGGGCTCGACCTCGACATGGACATGATGAAACAGGCAGGCGCTGACGGCGTAGGCCTGTTCCGCACTGAATTTCAGTTCCTCGTCTCGGAATCTCTGCCCAAGCTGAATGACCAGATCGACCTCTACAAGCGCGTTCTGGACAAGGCCGATGGCAAGCCGGTCATCTTCCGCACCGTGGATCTGGGCGGCGATAAAGTGTTGCCCGCGCTGAACTTGCAACGGGAAGAAAACCCCGCGCTGGGCTGGCGGTCGATCCGGTTCGCGCTGGACCATAAGGGCCTGTTCCGACGCCAATTGCGCGCGCTCGTCCGCGCCGCTGGAGAGCGACCGCTGACCGTCATGTTTCCGATGGTGACGGTGGCGTCCGAATTCGAGGAAGCGCGAGATCTGTTGCTGACAGAAGTTGAATGGTCGGCAAAGCGCACAGGCCGCCGACCGTCACGCGTGGAAGTTGGCGTGATGCTGGAGACGCCAGCCTTGGCGTATGGTTTGCCGGAACTTGCCGGCAAGGCGGAATTCCTGTCGGTCGGGACGAATGACCTGATGCAATTTTTCTTCGCGGCTGACCGGATGACGCCGCATGTATCGGATCGCTACGATCTGGTGTCACCCAGCGCATTGCGATTCCTGAAAGAGGTCTCGGACGCCTGTAAAACTCATGGCATACGCATGTCCGCGTGCGGGGAAGCGACGGGATCAACCCTGTCTGCGCTCTGCTTCGTGGCACTGGGATTTACCACATTGTCGATGTCGGCGGGCTCTATTGGACCGGTCAAGCAAATGATAAGGTCATTCGACTTGCAGGCATTCAGGCCCGACTTTTTGGCGGCTCTGGACGCCCCGAAGCAGGATTTCCGTAACCAAGTATTAGCCTTGGCAGCCGATCATGGGATTGAGCTTTCTGATGGTTAATATGGACTGGCCCATATAATAACCACATTCATGGACCAGAAATTGCGCTGCAGGGAGGGGACACCCTCGCTGTATCGAAGAGCTGGAAGAATATGGCACACGACGACCTGACCCCTGAGCACGACCGTGATGATGCGAGCCCTGCGGCATCGCAGGACACGTCTGCGAGCGTGTCGGAATCTGAGTCGAATGAGACGGAAATGACCCCGCGCGAACGCGCCATGGAGATTTTCCAGGCGCGCGAGTTTGATGGCGAGACGTTGCGTATGGGCCAGGTCCTGCGCCGTGTGCGGGAGGCTCTGGGCCTCGAAATTGCAGACGTTTCCCGCGCAACATTGATGCGCAAAGACTATCTGATGTGGATTGAGCGCATGGAAGTCGGCGAACTTCCACGTGGCGGCTATTTGACCGCGATCCTCAATACTTACGCCAAGTATCTCCAGCTGCCGGAAAAGGACGTAATCCGGATTTACAGTCAGGAATGCGGCGCTGTCGAAGAAGTGCACAGCGACGCCCCGGTCCCCAAGATTGGCCAGATCGCACCGGAAAAGGCCAAATGGCCACTCGCGGTTGCTGCGGCCGCGGTCTTGGTTGCGCTGGGCGCAGGCGCGCTCGGCGTGTCGCAATTGGTGCGCCCGAATGTCGAACTTTCCGCCGAACCTGGTGTCGTCTCCGTAAATGGTGCGCGTGACAGCCTGTTCGCGGAATCCACGAAATCCGATCGCCCTGTCCCCAGGAATTTGCCGCTGGAACTGGTGGCGGTGAAGCAGGGCTGGATGGAAGTTCGCGGCGCTGATGGCACGATTTTCCGCAGCCGCGTAATGGCTGCCGGGGAAAGCTATTTTCCGCGCCTTCAGGCCGGCTGGACCGTGTCTGCCCGCAATGGCGGCGCCTTTGAATGGCGTGTCGGTGATGTCACGATCGGCCCTCTGGGCCCTGAAGGCGCCCAGGTATTTTCGGCGAGCATTGATGACCAGATTGGTCGTGCCACCGACGCGGCGGCCCCAGCCATGGCTGCCAATGGTGGCAACAAGGCGACCCGCTAGGCTTGCCATGAGCCGCCGGACCCGCCATGTGATCCGGGACACTCACCGGACAGGACCCCGCGCCCATGTCGCATAATCCAATCCGTCCCTGGCGCAATATCGAGCGCCGGAAATCCCGCCAGATCCGCGTTGGCAACGTGCTTGTGGGCGGCGATGCCCCGATTGCCGTGCAGACCATGACGAACACGCCGACCGAGGATGTCGCGGCCACGCTCGCGCAGATCGAGCGCGCCGCAGAAGCGGGCGTGGACATTGTGCGTGTCTCCTGTCCAACGGAAGACTCCACAGCCGCGATGCCGGAAATTTGCCGGGCGAGTCCCGTGCCAATCGTTGCGGACATCCATTTTCACTACAAGCGCGGTATCGAAGCCGCCGACGCTGGCGCGGCTTGCCTGCGGATCAATCCCGGCAATATCGGGTCTGAAGCCCGGGTGAGGGAAGTCGTGGCAGCGGCGCGCGCCAATGGGTGCTCCATCCGGATCGGCGTCAATGGCGGCTCGCTGGAGCGCCACCTGCTGGAAAAATATGGTGAGCCTTGCCCGGATGCGATGGTCGAGTCCGCGCTGGACCATGCCCGTATCCTCGATGATCTCGGCTTCCACGACTATAAGATTTCGGTAAAGGCCTCGGACATGTTCCTGACCGTGGCGGCCTACCAGCAACTGGCCGAGGCAACTGACGCGCCGCTACATTTGGGCATCACTGAAGCTGGCGGTCTGCGCACAGGTACCGTGAAATCCTCTATCGGTATGGGCGCTTTGCTCTGGGCTGGCATTGGCGACACAATCCGTGTCTCGCTTTCCGCCGATCCGGTGGAAGAGGTGAAGGTCGGCTTCGAGATGCTGAAGTCGCTCGGTCTGCGGACGCGCGGCGTGAACATCGTGGCGTGTCCCAGCTGTGCGCGGCAGGGTTTTGACGTCATCAAGACCGTCGAACTGCTCGAACAGCGCCTTGCGCATATTTCCGAGCCGATCAGCCTGTCGATTATCGGCTGTGTCGTGAACGGACCGGGCGAGGCGGCCCTGACCGATCTGGGCTTTACCGGTGGCGGCAAGGAAAGCGGCAAGATGTTCGTCTCCGGCCGCGCCGACCATAATGTCTCGAATGCCGAAATGGTCGATCATATCGTCGGTCTCGTGGAGCAGAAAGCCGAATCCCTGCGCCGCGAGCGCGAGGCGGCCGAGGTGGCAGCGGAGTAGGCGGTCACTGCATTTCGGCATTGTTTCCTAACCCTGTTTTCATGTCTCAACGCATAGAAGAACCCGCCCTGCGTTGCAGGGCGTCGAGGAGTATGTGTGATGCCGGTTAGTTTTTCAGGGACCGAGACGGTCAGGAAGCCCAGTGTTTTCCATAGAGAACTGCGCCGTATTCGGGCATTCCAGCACCTGATTTCCCGCCAGGTCGACCATGAAGATGTGGTCGCGCATGTCCGTGATGATGGACAATTGTCAGGTCGCTATATCTTCATGATTGTCATGTCCTGCGCGATTGCGACCCTGGGCCTGCTATTGTCATCCCCGGCCGTAATCATCGGCGCCATGCTGATCTCGCCGCTGATGGGGCCGATCATGCTGTTCGGCTTTTCACTCAGCGAACTGAAACTTTCCTTCCTGCGAAAGTCTGCGGTGTCCCTGGTCGTGGGTGTGCTCAGCGCGCTCCTGATTTCTATACTCATTGTGAAGCTTTCGCCGCTGACAGATCCGACCCCGGAAATTGTGGCCCGGACCCGGCCGAATTTCTTTGACCTTCTGGTTGCTGTCTTTTCCGGCTTGGCTGGCGGCTATGCCGTGATCCACAGGAAAGGGGAGACGATTGTCGGTGTGGCGATCGCGACGGCCCTTATGCCGCCACTGGCGGTAACAGGCTACGGCATTGCTGTCGGCTCGCTCGCTGTGGCCGGCGGAGCTTTCTTCCTGTTCATGACCAATCTTCTTGCAATAGCCTTGTCCGTGACCGTCCTGTCCCGGATTTACGGGTTTGGTGACGAGGAAGCGGGCGGCAAGCGCGGCTATTGGCGATCGGCACTCGTCGTCGGCGTGTTCGCGGCCCTCTCGATTCCACTCGGCCTGGCTCTGCGCGACATTGCTTATGAGGCCCGGGCCACGGTGACCGTGCGGGACACGATCCTGTCTCCTTTTGCGGATGAACGGGCCCGGTTGGCAGACCTGGTCGTGACATTTCCGCGCGAGGCGCCGGTCGAAGTGGTTGCCACGGTCCGTGCACGGGAGCGTGTGGAAAATGCCGAGGCCGCGATCAGGGACCTCCTGCAAGAGCGGCTTGGTCGTCCGATCAGTGTCAGCCTGTACCAAGTCATGATCGACGAAGACAAGGCGCTGGAGCGGACTGAATTGCTGCAACTGGCGGATGCGTCGATTGCCGCACCGCTCCGGGCGCAGATGGCCCGACTGGAATCGGTGGCGCTGGTTCGCGAGCGTGAAGCCGAAATGCGCCAGGCCGCGCCATTTGCCGTTTCAGCAGCAGATGTAAATGCCGACGAGCGCAAGGCCATCTTCTTCGCCGAACCGGAAGCCGGCTTCACCATTGCCACCTATCGCGCGCTGGAGCAGGGCCTGGCCCGGCAATATGGTGACTGGTCGGTCCGTATCGTTCCTCCGGTGGGCGAACTTCCGCGGATCTCCTTCAGGGAGGGCGGCGTGGAGTTGGAAGACGGCGCGCTGCAAACGGTCGAGGATTGTGTGTGGGCCCTACAGCGATGGGGCGCCACGGACATTGCGGTTGTGGGCTATGCTTCGACGGCCGGGGAGTTGCAGCGCTTCAACAACCAGGCGCTTGCCTACCAGCGCGCCCAGGCGGTGGCCAACATGCTGGCGGAGCGGGGGTTTGTGGCCCGCGTCACGGGCGAGTATCGCGTAGTCAACCAGCGCCAGGATGAGCGCCAGCAAGGCTATCAGCGCTTCCAGACGGTTCAGATCCGGCCTGAATAGTTCTGTGTACGGCCAAGGACGTGGCCTCTTCAAGCTTGCGCATACACGGGCGAAGGGAAGCCTTCACCCGGGGCGGTGATTGCGCCTGTTGGGAGCGCAACGGGGCTGATGATGGCCCGCGGTCTGATGGCGACTCCCACCATCATGTCATCGCGGCCATTGATCCGGCGGCCAAAGCCGACTTAATCGCTTAATGACCGCTGACCTTCTTCTCCTGTTTGCCGATCGGATCGGCGTGTTCGTCTTTGCGATCTCTGGCGGCATTGTCGCTGTGCGCAAGCAAATGGACATGTTTGGTGTCATCGTGCTGGCCTTCCTGCCTGCGATTGGCGGCGGTACGCTGCGCGACCTGATCCTGTCCCAGCCGGTCTTCTGGCTGGAGGACACCCAGACCCTCGGGCTTGCGGTTGCAGGAGGCTTTACCGCTTTTTTCTTTCATCGCTGGCTGGAGAATTTCCGGCCCCTGCGCTGGGCCGATGCGTTCGGCATGGCGCTGTTCGCGGTGACCGGCGCGGCGAAGGCCATGTCGCTCGGCTTTGGCTGGCCGGTCGTGCTGATCATGGGCACGATGACGGCGAGCGCGGGCGGCCTGCTGCGCGATGTCGTGGCGAATGAAGAGCCGCTGCTGCTCAAGAAGGACATCTATGCGACGGCCGCCCTGATGGGGTCGCTCGTCTATTTCCTGCTCAAGCTGAGCGCCGTCGAGGAGACCTTTGCCTTTGGGGGCGGCCTCCTCGCAGCCTTCATGATCCGCGCGCTGGCGATCATTTTCAAACTGTCGCTGCCGCGCTCGCCTTTCTAGAGACGGGCGATGCGCTGGCGGGCTTCAGCCCGAATAGCGGCCGCAGAAAGCCGACGCGGCGGATGACCAATTCGTGCAACAGGGCACATCCGGCAAATGTGCCTCCGATGACAAGCGGCGCTTCGATCCCGACAGGCAGTTCCTGCCGGGTCAGCCAGTAGCCGAGCATGACGGTCAGCGTCTGGTGCAGGATGTACCAGGGGAAGATCGCCTCGGTCATGTAGGTCAGCGCACGGCTGGGCCGGTTGAGGTAGCGTTCGGCGAGGCCGAGCAGGGCTGCGATGGTGATCCAGGCATAGGCGAGGCGCGCAATGCGGGCTGGCCAGATGATCCAGTCCCAGTCTCCGCCCTCGCTGAGCATTTCCCAGTTTTCCCAGAGGACAGACAGGCCTGCGCCGAGACCGACCATCAGACCGACCGCAAAGGGCAAGACGCGGCGGATTGCGCTCCAGAAATGGACGTCCTTGGCCAGCAGGAAACCAATCATCAACATGGTCAGGCTGTGGGCGTGATTGGCCCAGTCCCAGGTGAGGTCGTGGGTAGTTTTGAAATAGGGATCGAGGGTAATGCGGTAGAGTATGTGGGGCAGTACGGGCAGGACAAGCGCCGCGGCTGGCCCCCATTTTCCGCCGAACAGGCGCTTTGTAATCTGCGCACCTGTGCCGCCCATGAAGCGCGCGATCCGACCCGCAAATGGCGCCAGCATCAGCGTGTAGACCAGCAAGTACACAATGTACCAGAGATGGTTCCAGGTGGGGGTTGTGATCGAAAAATCCGACCCGAAATCAAGGTATTGAGGCCAGAAGGCTAAGAAACTGCCTGAAAACTCCCCGGATTCGACCAGCTGCAGCCAGCTTTGCGGCGCGACCACGACCGCCATGCCGAACAGGATGGGCAGGCCCAGACGTACGACGCGTTCCCGGGCCAGTTTCGAGCCGCCCAGCTTGTCGGCTGCAAAGCGTAGCGCCACGCCGGAGATGAAGAAAAGCAGCGCGAGGCGCCACGGGTTCAGCAACATCATCGCCCATTCGGCCTCAGGGCCTGCATGCACGCTTTTCACGTGCCAGCCCCAAGTCACGTTGAACATGCCGGAATGGTAGAGAATGAGCAGGCCAAACGCGATAATGCGCAGCCAGTCTAGATCGTATCGGCGCGGGAAGGCGGGAGCGTTGGGCATGGGTTTCTCCTGTGGATTTGACGCCAGCCTCTCGCGCGCCTGTCGTCAGGTCACGCGGATTGGGATGTTCGGTGGATGCAGGGGACGAATGACCCGCCAGAGGGGTGGGCGGCGGTATTCAGGGACGAAATCATGAGATTTCTATTCCGGACTTGGCCGGGCTTGTGGCAGGAAGCGGGTCATGGAACCTCGCAAGCTGCATCCCGAGATCGAAGCTGACCGTCGCGCAGACCGGAAGACGTGGATCTATTTCGGATGCTTCTTGTTCGCGTCATTTCTCGTGGAGTCCTTGTCAGATCAGCATTTGCTGAATCGGGTTGGGGATCCGTACCCAAACCTGCCATGGCTGAGCCAGGCGACGTCGCATGGCGTGATCCTGGCATTGACGCCCTTTATCACTTTCATGCTCAGCCGGTTCCCACTCTCGGCGGGGCAGTGGCGCACCAATCTGCTGGTGCATGCAGCGGCGACAATACTGTTCTCGGTCGTACATATCCTGGCCATGGTGGCCCTGAGGAAACTGCTCACGCCGATTGTGTTCGGCATTCCGTATGATTTCGGGCTCTCGAATGTTTCGGTCTGGCTCTACGAATACCGCAAGGATGTGCTGAGCTATTCGCTGATCGCTGCGATCTTCTGGATGAACCGACTGGTCGAGCAACGCGCACTTGATTCCCGGGTGGCGCAACGCGACGCAACTGATTTGCATCGGCTGACGCTGAAATCCGGTGGGCGTTCCTATTTCGTGAATGCCCCGGATGTGATCTGGGCCAAGGCGGCGGGCAATTACGTCGAAGTTGTCACCAAGGGCAAATCCTATCTGGCGCGCCTGACGCTGACAGAGCTGTCACGTCTGTTGGATGCTGCTGGCGGACGGCATGTGCGGGTGCACCGCTCACACATCGTCAACCTGGACCATGTGCAGGCAATTGAGCCTACCGGCGAAGGGGATGTGACCCTGCGGCTGGACACGGGCGACGAGGTACCGGGCTCGCGGCGGTATCGCGCCCAGTTCGAGCCGGAACGGGCGGCCTGACCACTTTTCCGTGAGGGGGTAGGCGGCCGGATAAATGCCGCTAGGGTGCCGGAACATTTTTCTCGGAGAGGTCCATGCTCAACGTGTTTCGTGCCCTTGTCTGGTTTCTTGTCCGCGTGCCGCTCTTGTTGCTCATTTTTGTGACCGCGCTGATTATGAGCAGCTGCACCATGCTGGGCCTGAATTATGCGAGCCTGGAGACGGCCAACAAGCCTGTGCCCCAGCCTGAACTTAATGTGGCGGCGATTGTAAATGAGCCAGCTTACCGATCAGACGTTATGCGGGGCTTTGAGGACGTTCTCTACGGGCCATGGCCGGAAGGACTGCCGATCGAATGGGGTGAGCCACGTCTGGTCGATGCCAATTTGCTTGGCGGAAAAGGACGGCTTGAAGAGATACCTGTCACGATCGGTGAAGGTGAGGGTGCGAGCCAATTCTGGTTGGCTGTAGCCACTCCCGCCGGGGATGGGCCATTCCCGCTTGTGATCAGCCAGACCTTTTCTTCCAACTGCGCGGCCTTTCCCGGTTACCCGGTCACCGCGACCGACGGAACGATCTGCGAGGGCAGCGAGATGGAGGGTACATTCGGCTTCATCGCGACCCAGATCTTCGGCACATATATCGCCAAAGTGCCGCTCGACCGCTTCATGGATTCGGGCATTGCCTATGCGAGTTTCTATGGGTCGGATTTTGTGCCGGATCGCCGCACTGAAGCGCCGGCCGTGATGGCCAATCTGGGCGGGCCGATCAATCCAACCAGCACGTTGATGGCTTGGGCCTACGGGTATTCGGCCGCTATGGACGCGTTGGAGGGACGCGAAGCGATCGATTCCGACGCGATAGTGCTGTTCGGGCATTCGCGGTTCGGCAAGGCTGCGCTGATCGCGGGCGCCTGGGACCGGCGGACTGACGGGGTCATTGCGCACCAGGCCGGGTTCGCTGGCGCATCGCTCTCGCGTTCGGAAACAGGTGAAGGATTGAAGCGTATGGCAGAATCCTACCCGCACTGGCTGGCGCCTGAGATACGGGATTGGCTGGATCGGCTGGACGAATTGCCGGTGGATCAGCACCAATTGCTGGGCCTGTTGGCGCCAACCCCCGTCTTGCTAGGCAATGGACGCCGCGATGTCTGGTCCGATCCGAATTCCTCCTTTCGCGCAGCCCTTTCGGCCTCAGACGTTTATGAAGCGGCTGGTGAGCCGGGATTGCCAGCGGGCGGCATGAAGCAGGATTTCGTTCCAGAGGCGGGGATTGCGTGGTGGCTGAGGCCGGGCGGGCACAGCATTGTATCGGAAGACATCGACACGTTCATTGCTTTCGTTCACGCACAGTTTCCTGAAGCCTCTCGGACGCAAAGTGCTGTTCATGCTGCAGAATAGTGCCTAAGCTCCCCTCAATTAAAAAAGCTGTGGGAGGCCAAAATGCCAATCAATGTCGAATTTCTCCATCCTGTTCTTGCGCTTATCGTATGGACGCTGATCCTCTGGTTGTGGATGTACGCGACGCGTATCCCCGCCATGCAGAAGGCTCATATCAACCCGGACGACGCCCGTCATCCAGGCACCTATGGCGATAAACTGCCGGCGAATGTCCGGTCTGTGGCGGACAATTACAATCACCTCCATGAACAGCCGACCATTTTCTATGCCCTGATGTTCTTTGCGGCCTTGACCGGTGGTGGGGACCATCTCGCGACGCTGATTGCCTGGATTTATGTCGGCCTGCGCGTTCTGCATTCCTTCGTCCAGATCCTGTCGCCGAAAGTGGTTTTGCGGTTTACGTGTTTCGCGCTCGCCTCGATCACGCTGATCGTGCTGGCCGGTAAGGAAGTGATCCGCATCCTCCTCTGACTTAGGCAATCACAGCCGAAGGGACTTATCAGGTGGCCAAAAGCGCTCTAAAGGGCGCGGATGGCTACTCTTTCCCTTTCCCGGCTCCAGCAGGTTGTTGATCGTTTCGAACAGGTCGAGGCGCGCATGGGCGCGACGACCGAAACCGATGAAATCATCGCCCTGTCCAAGGAGCATTCCGAACTGAAACCCGTGGTCGACAAGGCGCGGGAAGTGATGACAGCGCGCAAGGGCCTGGAGGAGGCGCAGGCACTGGCATCCTCTGGCGATGCCGAAATGGCTGAACTGGCTCAGATGGAAATCGAAGACATCAAGGACCGCCTGCCGGACCTGGAGCAGGAGATGCAGGTCCTGCTATTGCCGAAGGATGTCGATGACGCGGCCAATATCGTGCTGGAGGTTCGCGCCGGAACGGGCGGGGACGAGGCCGCCCTGTTCGCAGGCGACCTCTACCGCATGTACACACGCTACGCGCAGACGATGGGATGGAAAGTCGAAGTGGTCGACGCGTCCGAAGGCGATGCCGGCGGCTATAAGGAAATCGTCGCCAATATTGCTGGCGACGGCGTGTTCGGTCACATGAAGTGGGAAAGCGGTGTGCACCGCGTCCAGCGTGTGCCAGCGACCGAAACGCAGGGACGCATTCATACGTCGGCCGCGACTGTGGCTGTTTTGCCTGCGCCCGAGAATGTCGAGATCGAAGTCAAACCCGAAGACATCCGTATCGACACAATGCGGTCTTCCGGTGCGGGCGGCCAGCACGTCAATACAACGGACTCCGCGGTGCGTATCACCCATCTTGCGACCGGTATCATGGTGACGAGTTCGGAAAAGTCCCAACACGTGAACCGCGAGAAGGCGATGGAACAGCTGAAGATTCGCCTCTACGAGAAAGAGCGCTCCGAGCGCGATGCTGAACGCGCCGAGGCGCGCGCCAGCCAGATCGGCACGGGCGACCGCAGCCAGAAGGTGCGGACCTATAATTACCCGGAAAACCGGGTCACGGATCACCGTATTGGCCTGACACTGTATTCGCTCGACAAGATCATCACGGGCGACAAGCTGAACGATGTTGTCGAAGCGCTGATTACGGAAGACCGGGCGCGCAAGCTGGCCGCGATGGAGGCGAACTAAGCTGCCTGCGAAGACATATGACACTTTACTGGCAGAAGGCGCGGCGCAGTTGCGCAAAGCCGGCATTGATACATCGCGGCTTGAAGCGCGGTGGTTGCTGGCCCATGCGGCTGGCTGTCAGTCCTCAGACCTTATAGCGCGAGGGGGAGGCAATGTTTCAGATGAAATCAATTCTGCATATTCCAACAGTATTTTGCGCCGCGCCGCCCGCGAGCCTCTGCAACACATCATTGGCTCGACGGAGTTTTTCGGTCTTGAATTCCTGAGCGATGGGCGCGCATTGATTCCACGCCCGGACAGCGAAATTTTGGTTGAGGCGGCCCTTGCGCGCATCCCTGACAATGCACCTGTCTTCATTGCTGATCTTGGAACGGGGAGTGGGTGCCTGTTGTCCGCAATCCTCGCAAATCGACCGCTGGCGACCGGGGAGGGCGTCGAGGCAAGCCAGGATGCAGCGGAACTGGCGGAGGAAAACCTGTCCCGGCTCGGCCTTTCGGATCGCGCATCGATCCATAACGGCCCATGGTCCGATTGGCAGAAATGGGGTGCAGCGGACCTGATCATTTCCAATCCGCCCTACATTGTCAGCGCGGAAATGGCAGGCCTCATGCCTGAAGTTCGTGACCATGATCCGGCGGCAGCGCTTGATGGCGGCCCGGATGGCCTGAATGCCTATCGGGAAATCGTTGGCCTTGCAGCGGGTCGGATGAAGCCCGGCGGCTGGCTCGTATTCGAGATCGGGTATGACCAGAGACTATCCATCGGCGCCTTGCTGGAAACGGCCGGATTTGAAGCCATCACCTGTCTGAAGGATCTAGGCGGAAATGACCGGGCCATTGCCGCGCAACACCCTGTTGTGTAATACTTACATTTCTTCTTGGCGTATTGGGAAAGTCACGCTAGAAGATTCTCGTGAGACGGCGACCACACACGGTGTAATTGCATGTCCCCCTCACAAGACTCGCGCAAATCAAGGGCTGGGGCCACTTTATCCAGAAGGCCAATTGCGCTGGGAATTGCCTGAAAACTGATCAGGCGCATGAAACGGGAAGATCTGCATGAAACGTTCACGCGGGCGCAATCGTCGCTCAGGCGGTAACAACCAGAACAGCCACAACAATCCGAATCGTCACTATGAAAGCGTCGGTCCGGATGTGAAGATTCGTGGCTCTGCACAGCAGGTTCTGGACAAATACCAACAATATGCCCGTGACGCCCAGACCAGCGGCGACCGGATCCTGTCTGAGGCGTATTACCAGTTTGCCGAACACTATCAGCGCATCGTGGCCAAGCAGGCGGAAGCGAAAGAACGCTCCCAGCAGAATCGCAATCAGAATCGCGACAATCGCCGCGATGATCGCGATAGCAATGACAACAATGACAACAGCAATGCCGATGACGACAATTCGTCCAAGCAGGAAGCCGAAGTCGAATCGCGCAACAAGAACCGCAACGAGGATGACCGTTCCGATCAGGACTCTGACTCATCCAGCGATGCGAAATCCAACCAGGACGACGCGTCAGAAAATTCAGACAAGTCCGATGATGGCGATGACAAGGCTGACAAGCCCCGTCCGCGCAGTCGCCGCAAGCCTTACGCCAAGCGCGAAAAGGCCGATGATGCGCCAGAAGCTGAAACCGATGGAGTGCTGAAAACCGTCTCCCGTGGTCGCCGTAAAGCTGCGCCGAAGGGGGATGATGGTGCCCAGCCCGAAGAGGCTTCCGCCGAAACCACCGACTGATTGCAAGTCGTCAAACCGATTTGAAGAGCCCGGCTGCATCTTGCAGGCCGGGCTTTTTCTTGCGCGTATCGTGACGGTGCGGGCGGTTGCAAACCCATCAAGGCTTCCCACATCAGGAAAGAACCGGATACCGGCTGCCGCTGAGCGGGGCCATTGTCCACCAACTTCCATGATCTGCCTTTCAAAGGGGATGTAGATGAATATTGAACAATACACAGAGCGCGCTCGCGCGATCATTCAGGGTGCACAGACCGCTGCCTTGGCAAATGGCCATCAGGTTCTGACGCCTGCCCATGTCCTGAAGACCATGCTGGAAGACCGCGACCAGCTCGCGGTGAACCTGATCCGTGCAAGCGGGGGTCGTCCGGAACTGGTTGCGCAAGGCATCGACACGGCGCTTGGAAAACTGCCCAAGGTGCAAGGCGCAAGCTCTGGCCTACGTCTCGAGCAGGCAGGGGCCCAGCTGTTCCAGGCTGCCGAAGCGGACGCAAAGAAAGCTGGCGACAGTTTTGTCACCGTTGAACGCCTGTTGCTGGCAATCGCCAGTCTGAAGGGTGATCCGGCTTCTGACGTGCTGGCCAATGCGGGCGTGACCTCGTCTGGCCTCGAAGGCGCCATTGCCGAACTCCGTCAGGGTCGCACTGCTGACAGTGAAAATGCCGAAGAAGGCTATGAAGCCCTGAAAAAATACGCCCGCGACCTGACCAAGGATGCGCGGGAAGGCAAGCTCGACCCGGTTATCGGGCGCGACGAAGAAATCCGCCGTGCGATCCAGGTCCTGTCTCGCCGGTCGAAGAACAACCCTGTCCTGATTGGTGAGCCCGGTGTGGGTAAAACGGCAATCGCCGAAGGACTCGCGCTGCGCATTGTTAATGGCGACGTACCAGAAAGCCTGAAAGGCAAACGCCTGCTTGCGCTCGACATGGGCGCACTGATTGCGGGGGCAAAGTTCCGCGGTGAATTCGAGGAACGCCTGAAGGCCGTGCTGAATGAAGTTCAGCAGGCGGAAGGGGGCGTTGTCCTGTTCATTGATGAGATGCACACGCTGGTTGGTGCGGGCAAGGGTGATGGCGCAATGGACGCCTCAAACCTCCTCAAGCCTGCCTTGGCGCGTGGCGAACTGCACTGTATCGGTGCGACGACTTTGGACGAGTATCGCAAACATGTTGAAGGTGACCCCGCCCTCGCACGACGGTTCATGGCCGTTTTCGTGGATGAGCCAACCGTTGCCGATACAATCTCGATTCTCCGTGGCCTGAAGGGCCGTTACGAGGCGCACCATGGTATCCGCGTGTCGGACGCCGCGATTGTTTCTGCCGCCAATTTGTCGAACCGGTATATCACTGACCGGTTCCTGCCGGACAAGGCCATCGATTTGATGGACGAGGCCTCTGCGCGCTTGCGCATGCAGGTCGATTCCAAGCCCGAAGAACTCGACGAGATCGATCGCCGCCTCCTGCAATTGCGGATCGAGGCCGAGGCTCTGAAGAAAGAAAAGGATGCTGCTTCGGTGGATCGCCTCAAGACAATCGAGAGCGAGATTACGGATCTGCAGACAAAGTCTGATGAGCTGACGGCGACATGGTCCGCCGAGAAGAACAAGTTGAAGGGCGCTGCCTCCGCGAAAGAACAGCTCGACCGGGCCTATGCCGACATGGCGGAAGCCCAGCGCCAAGGCGACCTGACCAAGGCGTCTGAGTTGAAGTTCGCGACAATCCCGCAGCTGGAAAAGCTCATTGCCGAAGTCGAAGGCAGCGAGGATGATCAGGGAGACGGTGGACTCGTCTCCGAAGTCGTCCGCCCAGAGCATATTGCTGCCGTGGTCTCGAAGTGGACAGGCATTCCCGTCGACAAGATGATGGAGGGCGAGCGCGAGAAGCTGCTCAAGATGGAAGACGATTTGCGCAAGCGGGTCGTGGGTCAGGATGCTGCGCTGGAGGCCGTCTCCAATGCTGTTCGCCGTGCGCGTGCAGGCCTGCAGGATCCGAACCGCCCAATCGGCTCTTTCTTGTTCGTCGGCCCGACGGGCGTCGGCAAGACAGAGCTGACCAAGGCACTGGCCGAGTTCATGTTTGACGATGATACCGCGATCCTTCGGCTCGACATGTCGGAATTCTCCGAGAAGCATTCGGTCGCCCGTTTGATTGGAGCGCCTCCGGGCTATGTCGGGTATGATGAAGGGGGTGTGCTGACGGAGTCAGTGCGGCGCAGGCCCTACCAGGTGATCTTGTTCGATGAGGTCGAAAAAGCCCATCCGGACCTTTTCAATACGTTGTTGCAGGTCCTCGATGATGGGCGCCTGACCGATGGTCAGGGCCGTACGGTCGACTTCAAGAACACGATCATCATCATGACGTCGAACCTCGGCGCAGACGCGCTGGCGAGCGGCGAAGAGGGAGAGGTGTCGGAGGCAGCCAAAGAGTCCGTCATGGGCGCTATCCGCATGCATTTCCGACCCGAATTCATCAACCGGATCGACGAGATCGTCTTCTTCAAGCGGCTGGGCCGCGGCGAAATCGACCATATTGTCGATATCCAGATGGAGCGCCTGGAAGCGCTGCTGAAGGATCGGAAGATGACGCTGCAGTTGAGCCTCGATGCTCGCAACTGGCTGGCCGCGCGGGGCTATGACCCGGTCTATGGGGCAAGGCCACTCAAGCGTGTCATCCAGAAGGAATTGCAAGATCCTCTGGCCCGCCTCCTGCTGGAAGGCCGCATCCATGATGGCGAGACCATCGAGATTGGGGTCGAAGGCGACCAGCTGTCCATCAATGGCGTCCCGAACGGGTTCGCCAAAGGTGCTGCAGCCCTGAACTAAAGGTTGATCGACCGAGAATTTTATGATGGCCTTTCTGTCACTCAGGGAGGCCATCTTGCATTTGAAAATGATATTGACCGCGCTCGCGGTGACACTGGCGGCCGCGTGCCAGACGGCGCGCGCGGACATGAACGAGATCGCGGAACTCTATGGTCGTGCGGACGGAATTGCTGAGCCGCAGCTTTCTCCTCAAGGCACGAAACTGGCCATTGAATGCGCCCCGCAGGGGCTTGCCGTCGCTGTGTGTGTTCGACCTGACCGGGGCCACGGAGTCTGCTCTGATCGGCCTCGACTCCACGTATCGCCTGAAAGATTTTTTCTGGGTAGATGAAGCGCGCCTGATCTTTCGTTTCGGTATGTTCGAGCGCCTGCAGACTCAGAGCGGAATGCAGGAATTCGAGGCGTGGCGGGCCGTTTCGTATGATGTGAACTCTGGCGAATCCACCGTACTCATGAACGACACGCGGGGCATGGTGGACACGTCGAACATCGTGTCTCTGCTGCCCCAGGATGAGGGCAAGGTCCTGATCATGGGATGGATTTACGATAGTGGTGCGACTTCGGGTACGATCATGCCGACGAAATCCAACAAGGGCTGGATGCCCCGTACATTTGCGGTCAATCTGAAGAACGGAAAGACCCGGAAAGCTGAAACGTTCCCCAAACACACAGATCAGGTCGTTTTCGACCAGTATGGTCGAGAGGTTGCCCGTTTGCGTCGCGACATCAATCTCGGGACGTCGACCGTTTATCGCGGGCGGGATGAAATCTACTTCGAAGATGATGTGAATGTTCGTAATCTGCGCCTGATCGCGCTCGAAGAAAGCGTTGGAGACCTGATCGTCTGGATCGACAGGGGTGAGAACCGCGGCCTGAATTACATGTCGCTGCGCGACGGATCGATGTCTCCCGTCATGATCGGAGACAAGCGGGCCGGGGCCGCCGCGACGATCATCGATCCCTATACGGGCACATTGGTTGGGGTCGAATATGGTGGGGAATGGGATGAGCAGGTTTTCCTCGTGCCGGAACTGGATGCTGCGCAGTCCGCCATCGAGGCGGCCATGCCGGGCAAGCATGTTACGATCACTTCCTGGACGGCCGACCGCAAGAAAGTCTCTGTCGCCCTGGCGGAGGCCGGGCGGCCGGCAGACTATTTCGTCTATGACTCTGCCGCCGGCACGATGGGGAGCATCGGCAGCGCCGGATCACATCTGGTGAACCGCCCTGTTGGAAATGTCGTTTCGATTTCGTATGAGGCCCGCGATGGCCGCACCATTCAGGGTTTCGTCACCTTGCCGCCCGGCAAGACGTCGGATAATGGCCCGTTTCCGCTGGTCGTCCTGCCGCATGGCGGCCCGGTGGCCCATGACACGGCCGAGTTCGACTGGTGGTCCGGCGCCTATGCCGAGGCGGGCTATGCCGTATTGCGCCCGAACTATCGCGGCTCGACCGGTTCGACTTCGGAGCATCGCTTCGCCGGATATGGCGAGTATGGCGGCAAGATGGTCGACGACGTGATCGACGGTGCGGCATGGGCCATCGCGCAGGGCATTGCCAAGCCGGACGGTTATTGCATCGCTGGCGGCAGCTATGGCGGTTATTCGGCCCTGATGGTGGCCGCGCGGGATTCCGGACAGGTGAAATGTGCTATCTCGGTGAACGGAGTGACGGATCCGATCCTGCGCCTGTCGGAATACACACCCGACAGCAATGCTTACAATCACTATGAATTGATGCTCGGGTCAGGCCGGTTTTCAGACGATGCCAGCCGCGCGGCCATCATGCCGGTCCGTCAGGCCGGGGCAATGTCGGCGCCGATCCTGATCATGCATGGCCGCGAAGACACGCGCGTGCCCTTCCGGCAGTTCACGCGGATGCGCGAAGCTACCGGAAACCGCCCGAACTTCACCTTTGTGGAGATGGAAGGCGAGGATCATTTCCTGCAGTCCACGTACGCACGTTCGGATGTGTTGAATCGGACGCGTACATTTCTGGAGGCGCATCACCCAGTGCAATAGCCGCAGGATACGCGGAGCCTCGGGAGCTCCGCGACATTCCTTTTACGGAGAGGGTGGATTGGTCAGCGAGCCGGTGCCTGCCATGAGCTGGGCGCCCTGGGCTGTGCGGATCGCGTCGATCTCGGCCTTGCGGGCTTCGAATTCGGCAAGCATGTCCGGCGTCTCAGCCAGCTTGCGGCCGGTCGGCAGTTTCAGGCGCATCGCGTTGACTGGCTTGCCCTTGATGTAGACTTCGTAGTGCAGGTGCGGTCCGGTTGAGGCACCGGTCGAGCCGACATAGCCAATCACGTCGCCTTGGCGGACCCGCTTGCCAGCGCGCACGCCTGGTCCGTAGCGGGACATGTGGGCGTAGGCGGTCTTGTAATTATTGGCGTGCTTGATGCGGACATAATTGCCATAGCCGCCATAGCGGCTGGCGCGCTCGACCGTGCCATTGCCCGCTGCATAGATCGGCGTGCCGGACGGTGCGGCGAAATCAGTGCCCTTGTGCAGGCGCGTATAGCCAGAGATCGGATGGCGCCGATTGCCGAAGGAGGATGACAGACGCGCGCCATTGATCGGAGTCTTCATCAGGAATTTCGTGGCGCTTTCGCCATTCTCGTCGAAATAGTCAGCTACGCCGTCATCGCTGGGTGTGAAGCGATAGAAGCCGCGTGTCAGGGCCCGGCCATTCAGCTTGGCGAACACCAGATCGCCATTCTTGACCGGTGTGCCACGTTCATCGACCTGGGTCTCGTAGACCATTTCGAAGGTATCGCCCGGATGGATCTCGCGCTGGAAATCCACGTCATAGGCAAACGCGCTGGCAAAATCGACAACCTGCTGGTCGCCGGCGCCCAGCTTGCGGGCGGCTTCATAGATTGAGGTTTCAATTGGGGCTGCAACGCGGTGATAAGTTGGGTTGAGGCGGGCTTTCAGCTCGCTGGCTGTCCAGCCGCTCTCGGCTGAGCGCGTGATGAAAAGATTGCGTTCGGCGTCCGCCTTGATGTTGAGCGCGGTCAGTTGACCATTGGTAATGAAGGCTTCGGCCTTGACCCCGGGGCGAAGGCGCCGCGGATCGAGGAATTCCTTCTCGTAAATCGTGTGCAGCGCAGCGGCAGCATCGGATGGCTCGGCCCCAAGGCGCGTAACGAGTTCCGTCAGCGTTTCGCGGCTTTTCAGCGTGCCGCTTACGCGGTTTGGAATGCCAAGGCCGGGCTCGAATTCGGTTGCAGACAAGAGTGTTGTGGCGAGGGGCGGCGGGGCCGGCGATGCATGGGCGGCGCCCATTCCGACCGGCTCATTGGATGGACCGACCGTTACAAGGCCCAGAATGGCCGAAACCGATCCCAACAGACCCAATACGACCAGACTCTTCACGCCATGCGAGACCGTTCGGCCCGGCTCGGCAGTGTTTGTTTCGACTGTTTTCACGTCATGCACCATGGCGCGATCTCCCTCACTCCAGTGCCACCCAGCACCTCTGTCTCTCAAGACTGTGAATGTCAGAAGGACCTTTTATACCGTTTACACGTTAAGAAACGACATTCTTGCTCAATTTGGCCTTCTTGCTTTCCTACAAATCCTAGTAGCCAATCAAAGCAAGAAGCAAGCCGGAACCGTCAGTGAATACGCCACATTACAAAGATTTAGAGGTTGAAGGCTCGAAGGCGGGCACGCGCCGCCTGAATTGGGGGCGTTGGCTGCTGGTCGCGATCCTGACCCTGATCCTGCTTTTTGGTGCACTCGGCTGGCTCGGTCGCAAATACATTGCCCAACAGGCATTGGCGCAGTGGTGCCATGACCAGTCCCTGACTTGCGAGGCCGATTTCAAGCGCCTTGGGCCTGGTGGTGCGGTGATTACCGGGGTGCGCATCAAATCCGGCGACGAGACGCCCTTCGTGGCAGACGAAGTAACTGCAGACATATCCTGGAAGGGGCTGGTGCCGTCTCTCGGTGCCGTATCGGTTATTGCGCCGGAATTGCACGGCACGTTGGATGATCGTGGTATTCGCTTTCATGGGCTTGAAAATCTGGGCGGGTCTGGCGGGGACAGTGGCAGCCCGCTGCCTCCAGTGAAGATTACCAAGGGCCGCGTCTTGCTGGCCACAAGCGCCGGCGACATCGGGGCATCGGTCGATCTGGAAGGCGAATTTCCCGAATCCGGCACATTGCAGATGGTACTCGACCCGGTGTCCCTGTCCGGTCCGGACGGCACGCTGGTCTGGTCGGAGGGGCGAGTCGATGTCACCGCCAGCGACGGCCAGCTGGTAGGCGAGGCGTTTCTGGATCTTGCCGAGGCCGATATACGCGGCGTTCAGGCGCGAAACGTTCAACTCGACGCGTTGCTGAATTCCCCCCTAGACGGAGCCGGTGACACACAAATTGTCTGGGACGGACATGTCGCCAGCGCCTCCTGGAGCGGATATGAAATTTCCAATGCATCGAGTAGGGGGCGTGCCATTTTGGATCGTCTGCCATCCTTTGAGATCGACTCGATTTTGAATGCGCTGGTTGAGGCCTCTGCCGAGACAGATGCGTCGAAAGTTTCCGGCAGCGCATTTGCCGGTCGCGACATGCAATTGGAGTTCGATCTTGCGGGCGAAGCGGGGCACGTCATCGGCCCTGTACTGGCTTCTGCAAGCGACCTGGACGTTCCTCAGGGCCGCACGCAACGTGCGTCGATCCGGGCAAACTTGGACAGGACGGTCGCGGACGGCATCGGCTTCAAGGCCGATGTATCGACATCCGGGACATCGTTGACTGCCGCGACAACCGACCAGTTGCTCGACTTGGTCAATCTGCCCGACATGTTCGCGGCCCATGAGGCTAGTCTCACGAGCGCGCTGCGTCGAGCGCTAACGGCCTTCAATGCGTCGGTTACGGTCGAGGCTCAGCACAAGGCGGACGGATGGGCCATTTCGGCGGATGGGCCGGCGCAGCTCAACGCACAATCAGGGCTGGCGGCAGACATCTTGCCTGGCGCTAACGGAAAATGGCTCTCTTGGATGGGCCGTGATCGATCGGTAGCAGGTCAGCTCTCTTTGAAAGGCGGCGGTTTGCCAGCCCTTACGGCAGACCTTCAGGTCCAGATGTCCGAAATGGGCCTGTCGCATTTCAACGCGACGGATCTGAAACTGTCCTCCTGGTCGGCAGGTGGCAGGACTCTCTCAGCCGATTTGAAACGGATTGACTATCAACGCGTCGGCGAAGGGGAGATGGCGCTTGAGACATCTGGCAAGATCGGCGTCGCGGGTAATGTGTCCGGCTTTGATCTCGACTCTTCCAGCCTGTCCGGTCAGTTGCTGGTGTCGTCCGACAAGGCGGGGTGGCGGATATCCACTCCGGATCGGTCCTGCCTGTCACTGGACAGCCAGGGCTTGCGGTTCGGATCGGTCAGCCTCGGCGCTTTCCGCACGCCGATATGCCCGGAAGGGAAAGACTTCATCTCGCCGGGGGCCGGATTTGCTGGGGCCACAAAACTCGGAGACTTGGTGGTTCCGGTCGCTTTCTCATCGAATGCCGGGACGGTCAGCTTCACAAATGCACAGATTGACTGGACGGGCGGAAAGACTGCGAGCGTCTCGGCGGTGTCAGACTCTGTCTCATTGGCCCTTGGCATCGGTGAGGAGACGCTCAGCATTGATGGCGACCGACTGAGGCTAGGCATTGCCACCCGTCTGAACGCCGCGCCCGCTCTGTCGGCGCGACTGGGGGCAACCAAGTTCAACGGAACGCTTGTGCCCGCCAATGTCAGCTCCAGTGATTTCCGCTTCGAAGGCACAACGGGCGAGGGTGGTGTGAAGGGGAGTATGAGCGCCGACGGTGTGATTATCCGCGACTATCGCGATGACCCCCTCTACCAGCCGCTCACAGCAGACCTGGACGCAACTCTGAGCGGTGCCGATTTCAGCATGTCCGGGCCTTTGCGGCTTGCGTCAAACGGCATCACCGTTGCGGACACACTGCTTCGCCTCGACGTGACGAAGCTGAGTGGCATGGCGGCGCTGGAGAGCCGTGACCTGCAATTCGAGCCCGGTGCCCTGCAGCCTTGGCGCCTGTCAGACCGTTTGCGGGGCGTTTTCACGGATGCGCGCGGCGGTCTTGCTGCGGCGGCGCGGTTTGACATTGTTGGAGGCAAGATCGAAGGGACAGGGGAAGTCTCGGTTTCCGAATTCGGTTTTCAGACGACACGGCTTGGCCGGGTGCAGGGGGTCAACGGCACCGTCGCCTTTCGCGAATTGCTGGCCCTGACCACCGAGCCAGGACAGACCATCCTCGTCGAGCGTCTCAACCCCGGCGTACCGCTGGAGAATGGCCAAATCACGTTTCAGCTGGTCGAGGGTACGCAGTTCAAAGTCGAGTCGGCTGCGTTCCCCTTCGCTGGGGGGACACTGGCATTGCCGCCCTTTGTCTGGTCGCTTGGCGGCGAGCAACAGAACATTGAAGTTACGGCAGAAGCAATCGAACTCGCGAAACTGGTCGAGGTTTTGAAACTGCCCGACACACGAGCGACCGGCACTGTGTCCGGCAGCTTTCCAATCGACATTGACGGCACAGATATTCTGGTCCGCGATGCTCGGTTGAGAGCCGATGCGGATGGGGGCTATATCTCCTATCTGGGCACGGCTGCGGACTCTGCTGGCGCAGCAGACGAAAACGCAAAAATGGCCTTTGAAGCGCTGAAGGATTTCGATTTCACGGTTCTTGAGCTTGGCCTTGACGGCAACGTCCGCGATCGGATGACCATTTCTCTCATTCTGGAGGGCAAGAGCCGGAAGGGGATCGCGTATGGTGACGGAAATCAGGTGCTGACGGGGCAACCCTTCCTGTTCAACATCACGGTTAACTCGGCACTCGGCGAACTCTTGCGCAACACTCAATACTATACGAGCCAGAAGGGGCTGACCAACGCCGTTGTCGAGCAGGTGAAAGCAAAACGACTGGATGAATCTGAATAGGACACAACCGCCAACTTCATTGACGTTAAGGTGGCGTGTGTCATGTTCCCCATTGAACCCTGAGGAGCGAATCCTGATGAATTATTCCAAAGCCTTGCTGGCTGGCGCGGGCATTGCGGCACTGGTCGCCTGCACGCCGACCGTCCGCATCGAACCGTCCGACAAGCCGATCAAGATCGACTTGAATGTCAATATTACCCAGGAAGTCCGCGTGATCCTCGACAAGGAAGTCGAAGACCTGATCGCGGACAATCCAGACTTGTTCTAAACTCGCGAAATCTGGAGACGAGATGATGAAATCCCTTCGCACCTTTTTCGCTGCCCTGGCCTTGGCCTTCGGCCTTGCCGCGATGTCGCCAGCCGCCTTTGCGGGTGATCCCGCCATTGATGCTGCCATTGAGGCAGGTGAGGTCGGCGAACGCATTGACGGTCGCCTTGGCGTTATCGGGTCGGCTGACCCGTCGCTCATTCGCAAGGTTCAGGAGATCAACAACAAGCGCGCCGCCAAATATGCGGAAGTCGCTGCTGAAACCGGCACGACGGTCGCTGAAGTCGCCCGCATCACCGGCGAAAAGCAGATTTCCAAACTGCGCCCTGGCCAATGGTACATGGATGCCAGCGGCAGCTGGAAGCAGAAATAGCTTGTTTCCAGCGCCGTCAGGCGTAGGTGATCAGACATGTCACGCAAGCTGATCTTCTGGATTGTAGCCAGTTTCGTGCTCCTGGGGCTGATGCTCTGGGGCATTTCGCTATTCTGGGAAAGCAATGCTGACGGGCTTTCAGGGCATGGCTGGATCGCCTATGTCCTGGGCGGCGTCATGACGCTTGGCCTGTCGATTGGCCTGTTTCTGCTCACCTTCCACAGTGCGCGCCACGGCTATGACGATATCGACCGTCCGGAAGATGCAACTGAGCAGAATGTTGAATATCGCCAATAGTTCATACAGCCTTGATTGACACGCCGGGCGGCTCACACAATCCTGCGCAAAATCTGAACTCTAGAACGGGGCTCCACTACCCATGATCGATCCTGCACGCCTATCCGCGTACATCGCATCACGCATCTGCCACGACCTTGTTTCGCCCGTATCTTCGGTCACGAATGCGCTCGATCTGTTGAACGATCCGGGTGACATGGAAATGAAGGCGCAGGCCCAGGACCTGCTGCATGATGGAGCCGAGAAGGCGGGCGCTCGGATTCAGTTTCTGCGCTACGCCTTTGGGTCGATCGGCTTGAATGCGGGCGCGGCCGACATTCATGAAGCGCGCAAGATCACCGAGAACTTCGTGGCCAGCCACCGGCCGAGTATCGAATTCGATATCCAGACCGACCATTTGAGCTTCTCGCATGTTCGGATGATGATGAACCTCGTAATGATGGGCATTGACTGTCTGCCGCGCGGCGGCGTGATTCATGTGCGCATTCGCAATGAGCAAGTGGGCCTGACGATCACTCTGACCTGCAAGGGCAATCGGGCGCGCCTGCGCCCTGACATCGCCAATGGTATCAAGGGAATCGAACCAGAGGATGGCTGGCGTCCGGAAACCATTCAGCCCTTGTTCTCGAAGATCATCTGTGACGGTCTCGGCGGCGAGTTGACCGCCAGCGAAAGCGAAGAGACGGTCATCATCATGGCGGCGGGCATTCGCGCAGAGGGATAGTGCTGGCCCGAAATTTACACTTTGGCAGGACTTTCTTAACCGGGGTCGGCCAGATTCGAGTCCGAACCGCTGCGCACAGGATACATCATGAAAACCTGTCTGATCGTTGATGACTCCCGCGTTGTCCGGAAAGTGGCGGCGCGCATTGTGCGCGACCTGAAGTTTGACGTGCTGGAAGCCGGCGATGGGGCAGACGCCATGCGCCAGTGTCGCCAGAAAATGCCCGATGCCATCCTGCTTGACTGGAATATGCCAGTCATGAACGGCTTGGACTTCCTGCGGGCCTTGCGCCGCGAAGAAGGCGGCAAACATCCGCTTGTCGTGTTCTGCTCCATTGAGAATGATGCTGAACACATAAATGAAGCGTTGAGTTCAGGCGCTGACGAGTTCATCATGAAGCCATTCGACGCCGATATTCTGGAAAGCAAATTCGCGGAAGTCGGCCTGGTCTGAAGCATTTCTTAATAAACCGAGCCCTATGGGTAAGGTTTATGGGCAGAATGTCCGATTCGGAGTGTTAGATGCAGGAAGAGGTCTTCAACGAGTTGGCTGAGCTGGCGCTGAAAGGCTCCGGTCAGGCGATTCCGAAATCCAAATCCTATCTGATTGAAGCCCGGCTTGCGGCGATCGCCCGCCGCGAGGGCTTTGGCACTATGGCGGATCTCGTCCACTGCCTGAAATCGCGCGCCAATCCGGTCTTCGCGGCCGAAGTCGCATCCGCGTTGGTGTCCAAGGACACCTGCTTCTTCCGGGACCGCGACGCGCTAAAACGTGTTGTCGACGACGTACTGCCGAAACGGCTGAAGGCGTCCAATACGGGCCGTCTGAAAGTCTGGTGCGCCGGCGGCAGCACGGGCCAGGAAGCCTATTCCCTGGCGATCCTGCTGGAAGACGAATTGCCTGCCAGCCTGCGCGGCGCAAAGATCGATATTCTTTCGACTGATATCTGCAAGGTCTCCACCGAGACCGCTCGCGTGGCGCGCTATGGGCACTACGAGGTTCAGAAGGGGCTGTCGATCCACCGACTCGTCAAGCACTTCACCCGTCTCGAAACCGGCCAGTGGGAAGCGTCTGAAGCCTTGCGTTCGCGCGTGAGCTTTCGCCAGCACAATCTGCTCGAGCGGGCAGACGGGCTCGGAAACTTCGATGTTATCCTCTGTCGGAATGTATTGTCCGAAATGGCGCGCGCGTCCCGTACCAAGGTGATTGAAAGCGTCTCGAAACAAATGATGCCCGGCGGCATGATTCTGCTCGGTGGTGGCGAAAGTGTCATCGGCCTGACCGACAAGCTGGAGCCGGCTCGCCACTTCCGGGGCGGTTGGGTTGCTGCCGGAACGGCCAACGCTGAAGCATCTGCAGCCTGACCCCCTCGCAATTTGGCGCGTCTCGCGCTATATGCGCCCATTCCTGAAACTGCTCCGGGCCTTTAACCCGGTTGGAGTGAGACATGACTTATGAATTGCCGCCGGCCTGGGATGGCCGTGTGAACTCTCTTGGATTTGCCAAACCGCCTGCGGAAACGCGCGTCGTCGCTGCCATGTCGGGCGGAGTCGACAGCTCTGTCGTGGCCGCCATGCTGAAGGCGCAGGGCTACGACGTGATCGGCATCACGCTACAGCTTTACGATCATGGCGCTGCCATCGAGAAGAAGGGCGCCTGCTGCGCCGGGCAGGACATCCATGATGCCCGCAACGTATCCGACCAGATCGGCATTCCGCACTATGTACTCGACTACGAGTCCAAGTTCCGCGAGCAGGTGATGGAAGACTTCGCCGATACCTATCTGGCCGGTTCGACACCGATTCCGTGCATTCGCTGTAACCAGACGGTCAAGTTTTCGGACCTGTTGAAAACCGCCCGTGATCTTGGGGCAGATTGTCTTGCCACAGGGCATTACATCCGCCGCACGGATGGTGACGATGGGCCGGAGCTTCACCGTGCCGCGGATGCGAGCCGTGATCAGTCTTACTTCCTGTTCGCAACGACGGCAGAGCAGCTGGACTATCTGCGCTTTCCGCTCGGCGACCTGCCGAAGACGCAGGTGCGCGAACTGGCTGATCAGTTCAATCTGCCGGTGGCTTCCAAGCCGGACAGTCAGGACATCTGTTTCGTGCCGGAAGGCTCCTATGCCACGGTTGTGGAAAAGTTGCGTCCGGGTGCCGGACGGGGCGGAGACATTGAACATCTTGATGGTCGCGTGCTCGGTCAGCACAATGGCGTGATCCACTACACGATCGGCCAGCGCCGGGGGCTTGGGGTTGCGACGGGTGACCCGCTCTATGTGGTCAAGATTGACGCGCCCAACCGCCGGGTCATTGTCGGCCCGCGTGAAGCCTTGATGACGTCCGGCCTGTTGCTGGAAGAACTCAATTGGCTGGGCGAAGGATCGCTCCAGGCGGCTGCTGATGCAGGGGTGCCCGTGCTCGTCCGTGTGCGGTCCACGCGGCCGCCCGTGCCGGCCCGTTTGGGGTGGAGTGATGGCGTTCCCGTGATCTGGTTCGATGATCCGGAAGAGGGTGTCGCGCGTGGCCAGGCTGCCGTGCTCTACGACGCAGAAGGCAGCACGCGTATTCTGGGCGGCGGCTTTATTCTGAAGCCGATCCCGGCCGATGAGCGGGTTGTTGCTGCCTAGCGGGGCTTTCGGGCGCCGGTCACTGACAGCCCAATACCACCGAGTACAATCAGCGCGGCAATTGCAAAGCGTAGTGTCAGATCCTCGCCGAGCATCGCGATGCCGCCAAGCGCGGCGAGGATCGGGACGCTGAGTTGTGCGATGGCCGCGGTGGCTGAGGTGATACGGGGCAGGATAGCGTACCAGAGTGCATAACCGAGCCCAGACGTAACAATGCCTGACAGGCAGGCCAGCAAGACACCTACTGGGGTCAACTCTGGCCCGATGGCGAAGAGACCTAGCAGGCTGAGCGGAGCTGCCAGCGCGAAGTTTGCTGCGGTATCCTCGGTGGCATTTTGTGCACCGCGACCGAGGAGTGAATAGATTCCCCAACCGAGCGCCGCGATGCCCATCAACGCCGCGCCCATTGGGTCGACCGGAGCGGCTTCAGTCGGCCAAAGAAACCAGGCCAGGCCACCTGCCGCCACGAGTGCACCGATCCATTTCAGGGCCGGGACGTGCTCTCTGGCCAGCAGGGCGCCAGCGAACATGGTGATTTGCACACCGCCGAACAGGACCAGCGCCCCGACGCCCGTATCGAGCGACAAGTACGCAAACGAGAAACCGAGCATGTAAGCGAGCAAGGCGGCGACGCTGACCCCCCGCTTTGTAGACAAGAGAGCCGGACGTGTCGAAGACTGTGCGAGCACGATCAGGCCGAGAATGATCGCGCCGCTGAACAGGCGGATCACTGCGAAGCTTGCTGGATCAATCAACTCGCCCGCGAGTGCCAGCCGGTTGAGCACCGAATTGGCAGCGAAGGCGAGCATGGCGAGCAGGGTGAGTGCGAACAGCTTCATGCTGCACCGCTCCGCCACTGTCGACAAAGTATCATTCCATCCAATCCGGCGGCGCGACTTTCGACCCATCGCCGCCCATGTCTGGCTGGGGGTGGCGCTCCAGAAGCTTCTCGACGATTGCATCTGCAACGCGGTCTGCCTCACGCAATGCTGGATAGCTCCATGTTTCCAATGTGCCCCCGAACCAGCGAGCTGCGCCATGATCGATCAGGCTCTGGTGCAAGCTGTCGAATTTCTTGGAGCGACCCTCCAGACGCGCGATGTGGATTGGCAGATCATGCCAGGCCGCATCGGACAGCATGTTGGCGCTGTCCTCTGTCACGATGGCGCAATCGGAAAAGACCAACCATGCAAGATAGGGATTGTCGCCATCTTCCGGGCCGGCCCAGAATCGAGCTCCGAATTCATCCGCCATCGAACGGAACCTGGATACAATCGGCACAGGCGTGCGGCGCGATGCTGTGATCCGCAGACGCCAGCCTTGCCCCGCCAGGATGCGAAGCTGGGATTCAAGACGTTCGGCAGCAGCATCGGTAAATGTATGTGTGCGGGAGTTCCCCCCCAGAATGACGATCGCGCTCTTGTTGCGCTCGTCGGCCAGATCGGCAAAGGATTGGCCCGCATCTTCGATCAGGTCAGGGGCAAAATAGGATGGCGAACCGATCGTCTGAATGACATTCGGGCCGTTTGTCTCGTCATGCGCCGGTGTGACCAGAAGGTCGAAGTTTTCTGAGGGAATCCTTGGGTCGAGGATTTGGACGGTCAGCGTTTTTCCGCCGGACAGTTCCCGCACGGCACGAGTCAGGGCAGCTGAACGACGGCCCGCAGCAATCCAGATCGTTGGCCATGGCGGGGTTAGCAGGTCGCGCTGATTCTTCGGCAGGGAAGCCAGGGGAGACGGCCATTTGTCCGCAGGCAGCAGGGTCCACGGCAAGCGTGGAGTCAGAGTCAGAGGTTCGGAGCGGTGCGATTCACCATTTATGTGAGCAATCTGAATCCACCGCCGCGTATCACCCAGTGCCTGCAGCACTGCGCGAACCTGAGCGGCATTGCCTGCGCGGCCGTCCGAGACCGCCCAGACGGATGGTCCGAGCGACCCCGCCTCTGCCATTTACAGGTACTCGACCTTGGCAACTTCGTAAGCGCGCGCTCCGGACGGGGCGGCCACTTCGGCTTCGTCGCCTTCTTCCTTGCCGATCATTGCACGAGCAATTGGCGAGGTGACGGAGATCTTGCCGTCCTTCACATTGGCTTCGTCTTCGCCAACGATCTTGTACGTGCTCTCTTCTTCCGTATCGACATCAATCAGAGTCACAGTCGCGCCAAAGCGCACCTTGCTGCCACCCAGCTTGGAGACGTCGATCACGTCCGCGCGGGCAAGCTTGTCATCGATCTCGGCGATGCGGCCTTCGATGAAGCTCTGCTTCTCCTTGGCAGCGTGATATTCAGCGTTTTCGGACAGATCACCATGCGCACGCGCTTCCGCGATCGCCGCGATAATATTCGGGCGCTCAATGGATTTCAGCGTCTTAAGTTCTGACTGAAGCGCAGCATGGCCTTCAGCGGTCATGGGAATGCGTTCCATCTGTGTCACCTCTATTGTTGGCGGCAAAATCGTTGTCTTAATTGGTAATGGCGTCAAGTGGGGCTGATCAGGCCGATTGCAAGGCGCGCACCGAGATTTCCCGGTCTTTCATACTCTCAATGGCCTGCACCGAGGCAATCGAGGAGGCCAGAGTTGTGAAATACGGTATCTTGCGGTTTACGGCAGTCCGGCGAATGGATGCGGAATCTGCAAGCGATGCTGCACCTTCGGTCGTGTTGAAAACCAATTGCACGTTGCCATTGATCATGGCGTCCAGAATGTGCGGCTGGCCTTCGAGAACCTTGTTGATCCGGCTCACTTTCTGGCCTTCAGCCTCCAGAAAGGCAGCTGTTCCGGCGGTGGCGAGGATCGAGAATCCGAACTCCGTAAGCTTTCGAATCGCCGGAACGATGGCCTTCTTGTCGGAATCTCGCAGAGACACGAATACCGTTCCTGAGTCTGGAAGATGGACCCCGACGCCAAGCTGACTTTTCAGAAAGGCCATGCCGAAATCATCATCCCAGCCCATGACTTCGCCGGTCGACCGCATCTCCGGGCCGAGTTGCGGGTCCACACCGGGGAAGCGGGCGAATGGGAACACCGCCTCTTTCACCGCCACGCGCCGAGGATTGGCCTGGGTCAGGTCGAATTCTGTCAGGCTCATGCCCGCCATTACCTTGGCCGCAATTCCGGCAATCGGGGCACCAACGGCTTTTGCAACGAATGGTACGGTCCGACTGGCGCGGGGATTGGCTTCCAGCACATAGATTTCGTCATCCTTGACGGCGAACTGAATATTGATCAGGCCGCGTACTTTCAATGCGCGGGCAAGGGCAATCGTTTGCTCGGCGAGGCGCCCCTGAAGTGCAGGCGAAAGCGTATAGGGCGGCAGGGCACAGGCAGAATCGCCCGAATGCACACCCGCTTCTTCGATATGTTCCATGATGCCGGCGACGTGCACATTCTCGCCATCGCACAGCGCGTCCACATCCACTTCAATCGCATCGGACAAATATCGGTCAATGAATAGCGACGCATCGCCGGAATCCTTGGCGACGCTCAGGGCTTCGGCAGCAAATTTGCGCAGGTCTTCATCATTGCGGGCGATTTCCATGGCCCGGCCGCCCAGCACGAAGGAGGGTCGCAGCATGACCGGATACCCGATTTCGTTGGCTTTGACTTCGGCTTCTTCGACAGAGCGGGCCGTGCGGGACGGTGCTTGCTGGATGCCAAGATCGTCGAGCAGGGCTGCAAATTGCTCACGGTCTTCGGCGAGGTCGATGGAGGCCGGGCTGGTGCCAAGAATTGGCACGTTTTCCTGGTCAAGCGTGTTGGCGAGTTTCAGCGGCGTTTGGCCGCCGAATTGTACGATCACTCCGTTCAGCGTGCCGGCCGATTGCTCTTTGTGGATAATCTCCAGAACATGTTCTTCCGTCAACGGCTCGAAATAGAGCCGGTCAGATGTATCATAGTCCGTGGACACCGTTTCCGGATTACAATTGACCATGATGGACTCGATGCCGATGTCATCCATCGCGAATGCGGCATGACAGCAGCAATAGTCAAACTCGATGCCCTGACCGATCCGGTTGGGGCCGCCCCCAAGGATGATCGCCTTGTTGCGATCTGATGGCAGCGCTTCGCATTCAGCTTCGTCGGCGCCGAATACGGGCTGTTCATAGGTGGAGTAAAGGTAGGGGGTCTTCGCGGCAAACTCGGCTGCGCATGTATCGATACGTTTGTAGACCGGGCGCACGCCGAGGCCGTGGCGTGCATTGCGGATTTCCGCTTCGCCCTTGCCGGCCAGCTTGCCGAGGCGCTTGTCAGAGAAGCCGAGCATCTTCAGGCGCAGCATGCCTTCATGGTCGTCAGGCAGGCCATCCTTCAGGATGCCAGCTTCAACCTCCATCAGTTCCGCGATCTGGCGCAGGAACCATTTGTCGATAGAGGTGATTTGATGAACTTCGTCCACGGATAGACCCTGACGCAGGGCTTGCGCCACAACGCGCAAGCGGTCCTGTGTCGGCACGCCGAGCGCCGTGCGCAAATCAGCTTCTGTGTCGAATGCGATATCATCAAGCCCGGACAGGCCGGTCTCCAATGAGCACAGGGCCTTCTGCAGACTTTCCTGGAATGAGCGACCAATCGCCATGGCTTCGCCGACGGATTTCATCGCCGTGGTCAGTACGGGGTCGGCGCCCTTGTACTTCTCGAAGGCAAAGCGCGGTATCTTGGTGACAACATAGTCAATTGTCGGCTCGAACGAGGCAGGGGTGACACCTGTGATGTCATTGTCCAGTTCATCGAGCGTGTAGCCCACGGCCAGTTTTGCGGCGATCTTGGCAATCGGGAAACCGGTGGCTTTCGAGGCAAGCGCAGAGGAGCGCGACACACGCGGGTTCATCTCAATCACGACGAGGCGGCCATCCGCGGGGTTGACCGCGAACTGGACGTTAGATCCGCCCGTCTCTACGCCAATCTCGCGGAGCACCGCGATCGAGGCGTTCCGCATGACCTGGTATTCCTTGTCGGTCAGCGTCAGCGCCGGCGCGACCGTGATGGAGTCGCCAGTATGGACGCCCATCGGGTCGATATTCTCGATGGCACAGATAATGATGGCATTGTCCGCTGTGTCGCGGACCACTTCCATCTCGTATTCTTTCCAGCCCAGCAGGCTTTCATCGACCAGGATCTGCGCCATGGGGGAGGCAGCAAGACCGGACCGGCAAATTTCTTCATACTCTTCGACATTGTACGCAACGCCGCCACCGGTGCCGCCGAGCGTGAAGGCCGGGCGGATGATGGCGGGCAGGCCAACTTCGTCCAGCGCGGCCATGGCGCGCTTCAGGCCTTCGATCCGATCATACTTGCCGTCTTCACTCTTCGGAGACGCGATGATGGCGGCGCGGGGATTTTCGAGACCGAGCCGATCCATCGCTTCGCGGAACAGCTTGCGGTCTTCGGCCATCTCGATGGCTTCGGCCTTTGCGCCGATCAGCTCCACGCCATGCTTTTCGAGGATGCCGGCATAGTGGAGGTCCAGCGCGCAATTGAGTGCGGTCTGGCCACCCATGGTCGGGAGCAGGGCATCCGGCTTTTCAGCCTCGATAATCTTTTCGACAACTTCCGGCAGGATGGGCTCGATATAGGTTGCGTCAGCGAGCTCTGGATCGGTCATGATCGTTGCCGGGTTCGAATTGACCAGGATCACCCGGTAGCCTTCGCTTTTCAGCGCTTTGATCGCCTGCACGCCGGAATAGTCGAATTCGCAAGCCTGCCCGATGATGATCGGACCGGCACCAATAACCAGGATAGAGCGGATATCCGTGCGCTTCGGCATGTTGCTTTTCTCCTACCGGCCAAACGGCTGCTCCATAGCTGGGAGTCGGGGGCGGGGGCAAGACTAAAGGGGTGGGTTTCCGTTATTAGCTGCAATTGACTGTCGCGGGGCGATCAGGCTGCAAGCTCAGAGCGCTCCATTATGGACCGTCGAATGCTCATGAACCAGGTGCCACCCACCTGTGATTTTCTCCCAGACCTGAGAAACTGCCTGCGTCTGGTTCATCACCCCGTCTTCATGGGTGATGCCGCTCAGCTCGGTGAAGAAGTTTGCGGCGGCCATGTCTTGGGTGCGGCGCAAATTGATCGCGGATACGATGCTGATATGCCAGCGCTTGAACGTGTCTTCCAAAACCGGCTGCCAAAGCTGACGATATTGGGCAAGGTTTTGGCTTATCGCGACGTCGCTGCCAAAATCACTAAGCAGGCGGATACACCCAGAGCCTGTGAGGGGTATGGCTTCTCGGTCGGCATGGCCTTGCGGCCAACAGCTGTACCAGGCGCGGATCCTTTCACGGATCGCGCGATCATCTGGCGCAATCCACGGGTCGTCTGAAGCAGTTTTGTTAAGGGGCGTTACCCGTCCCATGAAGTCTCTCCTGTTTAACATAGGTAAAAGGGAAACGCGTTGTCGCGCAGGGCGTTCCGATTTTGGGCGGGGAGAGACCGGGGTGATTTGGCGGCGAAACTGTGCCGCGAAAGAAAAAGCCCCGCATCCAATGGATGCGGGGCTCACCATCACTTTAGTGCCTCGGCTGCTTACCAGCGCGTGCTGTCATTCGGGTAGCGGTCATAGATGTCCGCGCGACCGTCTCGGTCGGTGTCTTTTTCGTCAGCCTGGTCTTTCACGCCCGGCATATCGCAGTCTTCCGACTCCGTGCAGCCCTTTGCTGCGCCAGCAGTGCCGCCCAGAACGGCGCCAATCGCAGCCCCGCGTTGCGCGTCACCATCCCCGACATTATTGCCAATCACAGCACCCGCGGCTGCGCCAGCAGCAGCGCCATAGGCAGCGTTGCGTTCAGTGGTGCCAGTTTGGGTGCAGGCGGCCAGAGCGAAGGCGCTGGCGCCGATAGCGGCGAGTTTCAGATAAGCGGTCATAAGACATTCCTTTCCGTTGTGTACGGGTCAGAAACGTCTCCTTGGTGGCTTGGTTCCGTTGGGTTTCCGAGGCTTACGGGATGGTAATACCGTTTGCTTGTCAGCTCCAACGCTTGGCAAGTTTCTGGTCGGTCGAGCTTGCATCTTGCTTTGCGGCGCCTTGATATCCGGTAATCGTATCTGCCACGAACGGGTTGGTTTGACGCTCTTGGCCAAAAGTGGACAGCGGACCATGACCCGGCACAAACCGCATTTCATTGCCAAGTGGCCAGAGCTTGCCGGTAATCGAGTCGATCAGTTGCTGATGGTTCCCGCGCGGGAAATCAGTCCGGCCGATGGAGCCCTTGAACAGGACGTCACCAACAAAAGCGAGCGCGCCTTCTTTCTGATAGATCACAACATGGCCCGGCGTATGGCCCGGACAGTGTGCGACGCCGAATTTTGTACCAGACAGTTCCAACTCATCGCCATCATGAAGATACTTGTCCGGAGTCACATTGCGGCCATCAGTGATGCCGTATTTGGCGCCTTGAGCTTCCAGTTCATCCAGCAGCCACTGATCGTCCTCGTGGGGGCCAATGATTGGGCAGCCCGTGCGCTCCGACACTTCGGTGGCCGCGCCGGCATGATCCAGGTGGCCGTGGGTCAGCCAGACGCCGACGATCTTCACACCGAACTGCTCTGCTGCGCCCATCAATTTGTCGACCTCGCCGCCCGGATCGATGAAGACGCCTTCCATTGTGTCTGTGGACCAGATCATCGACGTGTTCTGTTGCAGCGGCGTTACGGGAATGATGCGAATTTCGAGCTTGGGCGGGGGAGCTTGGTCTGTCATGCCTCAGAAATAGCGTCCCGACATGGTTTCGTGAAGGTGCAAGCGTGCTTTCCCTCGCGGTTCTTCTTGGTTTAAACGATTTACCAAGCAGATTTGACGGAGATTGCCCATGCGCCTGCCGCGACACGCCTATGGCCACAAGACCCGCAGTAGCGGGATTGGTGGCCTCTTGCGCAGCCGGTTCAGCCTGATCCTTGTCGGCTTGTTCCTGCTGTTTCTGTATTGGCAAGCCAACCAGACCGAAGTGCCTTTCTCGGGCCGCAAGCAACTGAACACCGTCCCGATCGAGAAAGAGGTGCAGCTGGGCCAGCAGTCCTATATCCAGATACTGAACCAGGAGCAGCAGCAGGGAAATGACGTCCTGTGCGCAGATGGCAACAATTGCGAAGGCACGGAGGCGGAATACACTCAGGCCGTTCGCGAGATTGGCGCACGCCTCCAGCGCGCCGCAGTCGAGCTGGAACAGGATCTCCTGCGCCAAGGCGCCTCCTTCACCCCGGTCGCCGACCAATTCGACTGGACCTACTATGTCGTCGATTCCGATACGCCGAACGCTTTCTGCCTGCCGGGTGGGTATGTTGCGATTTACACGGGCATTCTCGACATTACGGGAAACTATGATGGCAAGGTCGACGCCGAGGATATCAGCGATCTCGACAAGCTGGCCGTGGTGATGGGGCATGAAATTGGCCATGCCCTGGCCCATCATGGTGCTGAGCGGGTCAGCCAGCAACGCGTCGTCCAGTTCGGGCAGATCGCTGTCGGCGTGGGCCTTGGCGACATGGACGCCTCTCAACAGCGCGCCATCATGCAGGCTTTCGGCATCGCGGCCCAGGGTGGCATGCTCGCCTATTCGCGCAAGCATGAGACGGAAGCCGACAAGATCGGGCTCGATCTACTGGTTCGCGCCTGTTACGACCCGCGCGAAGCACCTGATCTTTGGGAGCGGATGGGTCAGATTGGTGGTGGCCAGCGTCCACCGGAGTGGATGTCCACGCATCCGGCGTCCGAAACCCGGGCCGAAAATTTCCGGAAATGGATGCCGGAGGCGATTGCGGAATATGAGCGTCGCTGCGAACCGCTGGGCTAGGCGCTGTCCTCGTCGCCGCGCAGGCGGTCAATAATCGCATCCCGCCAGCTTTCCGGCATCAGGAACAGTGCCCACGCGCCTGCCTCGTAATGTGCACGACGCCAGATATCGAGCGGATTGTACCCGCCATTGGGACAGGCGGCGAGCGCCTTGGCCTGCTTGCCGGGATGGCTGGCATAGACGGCCTTGGCCCGCAGAACATGCATGCAATTGGAGATGAAGACGATCTTCCCACTCTCCGAGGCGCTGGTGGTGTTGGCGAGGCTTTCCAGGCCGGAAATCGTATCGCGGCTCTCGACATCTGCGCTGACCTTCGCGGCCTGGCCGGACCGGCGCGCCGCGAGCAAGGCCATCTCCTGGCTGCCGAGACGGCCTTCCTGGGGGCGATGGCCCCCCACGACTTTCAATTGGTCCAGCTTGCCCGCTTTCAGCAGGGCGACGCCCTTGTCGACTCGCGCAGAGGCATCGGACACATTGTCGGTATAGAAGATGATCCCGCGTCCCCCCGCCAATTTGCCAGTTTGGTCAGAAAGCCGGGTGACGCCCCAGAAAAGAAGCGTCGCGGCGAGGTCCACGAGGACCAGCCAGATCAGCAAGGTTCGGATGCGTCGAATCACAGCCGCTATAATCACCAACTGGCCCCGGCCTGCTAGAGCCGAGCCGCAACAATGACTACATATTTGCAGTTTCAGCCGGTGGGGCCAGCCGGCTCCAGAGAGGCGAGATAATCTTTCACAGGCGTGGTGATCTGGTCTGGCAGGTCATCCAGCGCAAACCAGCCGCATCCGCCATGCTTTTCCGGTTCCATGACACGTGGTTCGCCTGACACGATGCGCGCAGAATAGACTGGCGCAACCCAATGCTTCCCGTCACCCTTGTCGATGGTCTCGGCAATGCAGGCGAGGCCGGTCAGCTCGATGGTGACACCGAGTTCTTCTTCGATTTCGCGCCGGGCGGTGTCCTCGGCGCGTTCGCCAAAATCGATCTTGCCGCCGGGCAGACCCCACGCTCCCGCTTCGGGTTGCTTGAGACGTTGGATAAGCAACAGGCGCCCGTGCGCATCGCGAATGGCTGCGCCGCAACCGGCGCCGGGAAGGGAGTTAGAATCAGTCATGCTTACCAGTTTACAGGGCCATGGCGCGATTGGCAGGGCGAAATTGGAACCGTGGCCCGCCGGATCGCATTGCGTTTCTTCACAATTCAACTAGCCTTTGAGGCGCTACTGGAGATGTTTGGTATGGCCTACACAATCACTCGCACACTGGATGGCATCACGCTCGAAGAAGCCGACAAGCGCACGCGCGCAGCGCTGTCTGGCAAGGGGTTTGGGGTTCTCACCGAGATTGATGTCCAGGCGACGATGAAGAAGAAGCTGGATGCCGACATGGCCGGGTACCGCATTCTTGGCGCGTGCAATCCGGACATGGCGTTCGAGGCCATCAAGATGGAGCCCAGGGTCGGTGCGATGCTGCCTTGCAATGTCATTCTGCGCGAAGTCGATGGCGGCATTGAGATCAGTGCGATTGATCCGGTCGCGTCCATGCAAGCGATTGAGAACACGGAACTCCATGCCGTAGCCGGGCAGGTGCGTGACATGCTGGCGGAGGCATTGGAGGCGATCTAGCCGATTAGAACAGGTGAGGGGAAAACATGGCAAAAGTGATTGGGTTGGGTGGACTGTTCTTTCTTTGCAGAGACGTGGATGCGACGCGGGCGTGGTATACGCGGGTACTCGGTGTGCAGATTGACGAATATGGGGGCGCGAGTTTCTCCCAAGCGGATGCTGCTGCACGATTCCCGCAAGGTGCCCGCACGATCTGGGCGCCCTTCAAGGCAGGAAGCGACTATTTCAAACCTTCAGACAGCGACTTCATGATGAATCTGATGGTGGATGACCTCGACGCCATGATTGAGCAAATCAAGGCTGAGGGCGTTGAAATGGAAGGCGAGCCCATGACGGAAAGTTATGGAAAGTTCGCCTGGATCATGGATCCTGATGGCCGCAAGGTCGAACTCTGGGAACCCATCGAGGCGCAACCCGCGACCTGAAGCGGTGACTCTCAGAACCAGCCAGCCACCCGTCCCCACGGGACAAACAGGAATGTGATGGTAAGAGCGGCGGCCGTTGCCGCGAAGCCGGCAAGCATCAGCGCGCCATCCTTGGCGACGAGCGCCAAACCGAACAGGACAATCGCAACACCCGGCGCTGCGACGGCGAACGGCACGAGTTCCAGAGGGATCATCAGAATAGCGAGCAGGGAAACCGCGATCGCGGCCAGATAGGTGGCCACACGTCCTGTCGCCCAAGCGAGCCGCTCGGTGATCATGCGATCAATGCGTTCCAGCCAGGGTTTCACCTTGTCTTCGGCTTCTTTGAGCTTCGAGGTTTCGATGGATCGTTTCTCAACGAAGGACGGCATCCAGATATGATCGGCGCCGAACAGAATCTGAACGCTGAAAAGCAGGATGATAACCCCGATCACCGCTGGCAGGCCGGGTATTCCGCCTAGCGGCGGCAAGACGACCAGAAGGCCCAGCAATGTGATGATGGGACCAAAGGATCGGTGCCCGAACATGTTGAGCAGATCCCCAACCGAGATTGTGCCTTCGCCACCTTCTTCAATGGCGGTCTCGAGTACGTTCTCCAGCGGATCGCTCTGTGATGCGGGCATGGCCTTCCTCTTGGTTACTCATGGTAACGCATCAAGTCGGCTGGGGTTCGCACTGCGCGCAAAAAAAGAGCCGCCTGGCATGACACCAGAGCGGCCCGAGGAGAGGTCTGCTATTCAGGAAAGTGCGTTAGCGTGCGGACTTCTTGCACGCTTCAATATCGTCTGCTTCCAGCTTGGAATTGGAGTTTCCGTAGGAGATGATTTCGCCGGCCTTCTTCGCAATCTTCTTGCAATCGCGAACAGAGGCCTTCTTGCGATCGAGTTCGCCTTTGCAGACAGTGCCTTCGCAAAGCCAAACAGTGCCGATGGCCACGACCTGGCCTTCGTCGACAGGGGCGGCTGTTTCGAAGGTGAATGTGTTGGCGAAAGCTGGTGCGCCGAGCGCAAGGAAGGCTGCGGCGGTGAGAGCGGAACGGATCATGGGAGGATACCTTTCGGTGGGTGGACTTCAAAACAGTGTCGGACCCTAAGCGTCCGTTCGCACTCAATAGCGATTACTGACGAAAACGTCAATCATTCAGCCTTTCTGGCCTTGGTGACTAGTTCGCGTCAGCCAGAATGCGCCTGTTCAGGCCAGAACGCGACACATAGGCTTCGGTGAGCTTCGGGTGGTCAATCTTGTTCACAGCTTGCGCGATAACCTGCGAGACGCACGAATCATCGACACGGGGTGCCTGCGAGACAGGGGCATCATAGCGGCAGATGGAATCAGCCTGCATTTGCAGGGAATCCAGAACGGCTCCGGCCCCGGCACGAGAGTGCAATGCGCTGTTATCATACTGGATTTCTGCTGACACAGTCTGGGCCGGATCGGCCATGGCAGGGGCGGCATAGGCGAGGCCGGCAAGACCGGCAGCGACAACGATAAGAGAGAGGCGGGAAGACGGCATGGGAGGAAACCTTCTTGCAGTTGCGGTCGGTGGTGACCGTAACGACAGAATATGATCATTGAATAAAAAGTCAATTGTTCATTGATTATATTTTTGTTTCAATCCTGCCGTGGCGGCATAAATTGCCGCGCGGTTTCAGTGCGGTAGTCTCGAAGGTGGAAAAGAGATCGCCACCGAGGCGACCGCCCAGGAGGACAAAGCATCATGGATTTCAATATCCCGCAGGACATCGCCGATTATCTGACCGTGCTCGACCAGTTCATCGAGGACGAGATCAGGCCGCTCGAACAGCAGGACGACAACATCCGCTTCTTCGACCATCGGCGCGAATGGGCCCGGACTGATTTCGAAAATGAGGGCCTGCCGCGGCCCGAATGGGAAGAATTGCTGCGCGAAGCCAAGCGCCGCGCCGACAAGGCCGGACACCTGCGTTATGCGTTGCCGAAGGAGTTCGGCGGGCAGGACGGCTCGAACCTCGGCATGGCAATTATCCGCGAGCATTTCGCCAAACAGGGCCTCGGCCTGCACAATGATCTCCAGAACGAACATTCCATAGTCGGCAATTTCCCGCAGATCCTGATGCTGCGCGACTTCGCCCGGCCGGATCAGAAGCATCTTGCCGAAGACGCTTTGAACGGGAAGTTTCTCGCTTGTTTCGGCCTGACCGAACCTGATCATGGGTCCGATGCGACCCATATGGAAACCCGTGCGGTGCGCCAGAAGCGCGACGGCAAGGATGGCTGGCTGATCAATGGCGAGAAGATGTGGATCACCGGCATGCATGTGGCCACGCACATCATGATGTTCTGCCGCACAAGTGGTGAAGATGGCGACGCCAAGGGCATCACCTGTCTTCTCGTACCGGCGCGTGATCCCGGCGTCATCATTGAAGAATACATGTGGACCTTCAACATGCCGACCGACCATCCGCGCCTGACCATCAAGGATGTCTGGGTGCCTGAAGATGCCGTGTTCGGCCCGCCGGAAGGGGGCCTCGCCCTGGCCCAGCATTTCGTGCATGAGAACCGTATTCGCCAAGCCGCGAGTTCGGTGGGCGCCGCGATGTATTGCATCAATGAGAGCGTGCAATATGCCCGTGAGCGCAAACCGTTCGGCAAGCCGCTCGCGACCAACCAGGCGATCCAGTTCCCGCTTGTGGAACTCGCCACCGAGGCCGAGATGCTGCGCCTGCTGATCTTCAAGACGGCCTGGGAAATGGACCAGATGTCCAAGCCGGACGTCGCGATCCATCTCTCCGACAAGGTCTCCATGTGCAACTACCGGGCAAACCGGCTCTGCTGCAATGCCGCCGACCGGGCGATGCAGGTGCATGGCGGGATGGGCTATTCGCGCCACAAGCCGTTCGAGCACATCTACCGCCACCATCGCCGCTATCGCATCACCGAAGGCTCGGAAGAGATCCAGATGCGCAAGGTCGGTGGCCACCTCTTCGGCTTCATGGGCCCCAACAAGCACGGCCAGGCCAAGGGCGAAAAAGACGCCAAGGGCAAGAGCACCGAGCCCACCGATTTTGCGGTGCGGTAGGCGCGGCAGAAACTTCCCCTCCCGCGCGAATGGTTAATGATGGCGTAACTATCATTAGGCATTTCTCGTTTGATCCAGATTGAATCAGGCGGGAAGGGAGACGGGCATGTCTCTGCTCGAACGAGTAATTCGCGGCCATCGGTGCCGCTCGACGCACCACTATATCGCGATGGACGCGCTGTCGCTCATAGCCTCGGAGGAGGCCGACAAGTGGAAGGACCTGTTCCTGGTTCACCACGAGCACCTGCTCGAAGGGGCCAAGGCGCCGGATTCCAAGTTCAAGGATTTCCGCAACCATGTCCTGCACATTTCCGAAGGGGAGTGGGGCGGCGCGCCGGGCAAGGCGATGGAATGGTTTGCGACGGCGGTCGACCATCTCCGTCGCAAGCAATGGAGCAAGGCCGCCTATGCGTTCGGCGTGCTGAGCCATTATTATGCCGATCCGATCCAGCCCTTCCATACCGGACAGACCGAGGAAGAGGGCACGATGCACCGGGCGGTGGAGTGGAGCATCGCCAAATCCCGCGACAAGATTGATGCCCGCATAGAGACGCTCGGCTATCCGGATGTGCCAGTGCCGGACGGCGCAGGATTCATCGCCGACATGGTCCGCAATGGCGCGCGCCTGTCGCATCCCCATTATCAGACCTTCATTGACCATTATGATCTCGACGTGGGCGTGAAGGATCCGCCCGCCGGGCTGGACGAGACCATGTTCGATGCGATCGTGGAATTGGTCGCCTATGCCACGGCCGGATTCGGCGCGATCCTCTCACGCGGTATTGCGGAGGCTGCTGTCAGCCCGCCCAAGACCAATCTCACCCTTCAGGGCTATATCGAGACACTGGACATTCCGCTGCGCTGGGTAACGGCGAAACTGTCGGACGCGGCCGACAAGCGCACCGTGACGCGGATGTACAAGGAGTATCAGAAGACCGGTAAGGTCATCCGTACCCTGCCGGATGATGACAAGGAAATCCGCAAGCTTCACGCCAAACAAGTTTTGCGCGTTCCGCTGAAAGAGCTGAACAAACAGGAGATTGGCCCAATAGGTTCGAAGAACAAGGCGGTCGAGGAGCGCTTGCTGACCGCACTGATCGAGGATGAGGCCGAGATCGCCGCTGAGGCGACCGTTATTGAAGAGGATGCGGTCGAGGAGGCTGTAATCGAAGCGGCGCCAACCGACGAAACACTTCACCCGGCCGAAGCAGAAGTGCCGCTGGCCGAGGAAGCCCCTCCGCCGAAGAAAAAGGCTCCCCCAAAGGCAGAAGAAGTCTTGTTCGAGCCGGAGCCCGAGGCCGCTGCCCCCGCGCCGCTTGCTGATGATCTTGGCGAGGAGTCCGGCGACGTCGCCCGCCGCAGCCGCATCACCCGCGAGTCCCCCGTGGTCGAGGCGCCGAGCATTGGCAAGAAGACGGCCAAACGCCTGTCGCGCGCGGGGATCACCACGGTGGGTGACCTGCTGGATTGCGATACGGAAGAGACCGTCTTCCTCGTCGATGTGGCCTATATCGACATTGACACGCTGAACGACTGGAAGGACCAGACGATCCTGATGATGGAAGTGCCGGGCCTGCGCGTGCACGACGCCCAGATCCTTGTCGGCGCGGGCATCCGCAATCGCAAGGAACTGGCCGAGGCGCCTGCGCGCACCCTGTTCATGTTGGCGAGTGAATTCCTCCAGACGCCACAGGGGGACCGTGTGATCCGCGACGACGACTACCTCGCCGAAGAGGAAGTCGAAGAGTGGATCGAAATGGCGAAGGAAGCCTAACGCTCCCGAGGTTTTTTTCCGCGCTTCACCTCTGTTGCGAGCGATTCAAGCTTGTGCGTCCAGAATCCGCGGAAATGGCCTAGCCAGTCGTCGACTTCTCTCAATGGCTCTGTACCGAGCGAATAGATTCGCCGCGTGCCTTCTGCCTTCACTGAAGCAAAACCGTTCTCGCGCAGCACCTTGAGGTGTTGGGAAACGCCGGCTTGCGAAATGCCGAATTCGGCCTGGACCACGTCCACAATGTCGCCTGACGACAGGCTGCCTTCCGCCAACAGCTCGAGAATGCGACGGCGGACCTGATCACCGAGAACGTCAAAGGCATGCATGATGGTCAGCCTCCTTCCGGCGGAGCCTCGCCGAGATAGAAAGACGTTGTATTCGCTGCAGCGCTGGCTGCAATCTGCGGATCATTACCGGCGGCGACGGATGCGTCGCGCCAGCCTGCGCTGCTCTTGCGGACGAACAACTTGTATTCGTCGGTCCTTGTCCATTCCATGTCGGCTTCCGGAGGTTTCGACCAGCCGCTGGCAATATGTGTTTGCAGGCCCAGTAATCCGAGATCCCAGCCAACGCCAGTGGCGCCGGGGCCGTATTTCTCGGCCCATGCCGGATCGATATGGCCCTCGTGAACCAGTTGGAGGTGCGTTTCATCTTCGCTGACTGCGTGTAAATGGACCTCCACCCAGCTGACCGTTCCGCCAAACTCCCACGTCAGTTCAAGCGTCTTCGGCGGATCGCACACCGTCACGGTGCCGCCCGCATTTCCCTCCACTTGGTAGCGCCCGCCGAGTTTGAGGTCGCCCGTAACGGGAGAGAACCAGCGCGGCAGTCGCTCCGGATTGGTCAACGCATCCCATAGGTCCTTGATACCGGTGTCGTAAGTGCGTTCCGCGATGACGGCCTCTGCAGGTTTTCCGTCGCGTTCGCGCTTGCGGACGATGCGGCTCGTGGCACCGATGGCAGCGGCGATATCATGGATCATGAGTCACCTATATATAATTCTACAATTATATAAGGCTTTAGTTATATAGGAGTCAATCTGCGATCAAAGCGTTTCAAATTCCGCCGTGAAGTGGCGCATCATGGGCGGCTCTTTCACGATCTTCAGGCCGCGAATGTCATCTTTGCGCTTCGCGAGTTCCTCGAACACTTCGACGATATAGTCCGCATGCGACTGGGTGTAGACGCGGCGCGGCATGGCTAGGCGGACAAGGTCCATCCGGGCGGGTTCTTCGGTGCCATCCGGTTTGCGACCGAACATGACCGTCCCGATCTCACAGCCCCGAATGCCGCCTTCCTCATAGAGCGCGCAGGCGAGCGCATGGCCCGGATATTCCAGCGGCGGAATGTGGGACAGCCATTCGCGCGCATCCACGAACACTGCATGGCCGCCCGCCGGCTTCATCACCGGCACGCCCAGCGCGTCCAGCCGTTCGGCGATATAGGCATTGGTGCGCACGCGGTAGCGCAGATAATCCTCATCCACGATCTCGGTCAGGCCCTGTGCGATCGCGTCGAGGTCGCGGCCGGCAAGGCCACCATAGGTCGGGAAGCCCTCGGTCTGGATCAGCCGCGTGCGGGCCTGTTCGGCCAGCGCGTCATCATTCAGCGCGAGCCACCCGCCGATATTGGCGAAGGCGTCCTTCTTGGCGCTCATTGTCATGCCGTCGGCCACGTCAAACGTGTCGCGCACGATCTCCTTGATCGAGCGGTCCTGCTGCCCGTCCTCGCGCAGCTTGATGAACCAGGCGTTCTCGGCGAACCGGCAGCCATCAATGAAGAAGGGCTTGCCATGCGCATGGGCGATCTCGGCGGCGCCGCGAATATTGGCGAGGCTGACCGGCTGGCCGCCGCCGGCATTGTTCGTGATCGTCATCATCACACACGGCACGGCATCGCCGCGCTCACTCATCAACTTGGCGAGGACGTCCAGGTCCATGTTCCCCTTGAAGGGATGGTCGAGGGAGGGGATCTTGCCCTCTGCGATGGGCAGGTCCAGTGCCTCGGCGCCCGCGGCTTCGATATTGCCGCGCGTCGTGTCGAAATGCGTGTTTGACGGAATGACATGACCGGGCTTGGCAATCAGCGAGAAGAGGAGATGCTCCGCAGCGCGCCCTTGATGGGCGGGGATGATGTGCTTGAAGTCCATCAGATCCTTCACGGCCGCTTCGAACCGGTAGAAGCTCGGCGCGCCGGCATAGCTCTCATCGCCGGTCATCACCGCGCCCCATTGCGCCGCGCTCATGGCCGAGGTGCCGCTATCGGTCAGCAAATCGATCAGCACGTCATCCGAATGCAGCTTGAACAGATTGTAGCCCGCATCTTTCAGCAGTCGTTCGCGCTCGTCTCGCGTGGTCATGCGGATCGGCTCGACCGATTTGATGCGGAAGGGTTCGATAATGGTCTTCATCTGTCAGCACTCCTGGCTCTGAATGTCCTGGGGGGTGCCGACAACGGCGTACACACAGGACTTATCCTGCGCCGCGGTTGCCTCGTCTTCGTGACGCGACCGCGCTCAGCGCCTGTTGTGAGATGGGTCGAATATCACGGAGCCAGCCCGTCATGCAAGATGCCGCGCAGGGCGCTCGTCAGTCGTCAAACACGTCCGACAGGGCCTTGTCCATTGCCAGCAGGGCGACGCCGAAGAACAGCATGTTGATCCCGGCCAATATGCCAATGGCCCAGGCCGCTGTGCTGGGCAGGCCGATCAGGATCAGCGCGCCTGCGATGATGCCGGCAAGGCCTGACACGATCAGCATGGTCTTGCTGTTGCCGCGCAGACGCGGGCTGTTGGAGGCGAGGGCAAGCTGGACCCCACCCTGGATCAGGAAGGAGACGCCAAGGATGATGGTGAAGGAGATGAGCCCTATCCACGGGAAGACAAGCAGGCTGATCCCGCCAGCCAGGAAAAGCAGGCCGAGCAGCAAATGCTGCGTGCGGCCTTCCAGGCTCGGCCGCCAGGCCCACCAGAGATGCGCCGCGCCCGCAAAGATGATCAGATAGGCGAGAATGAAATTGTAGGAGAGCCCGGCAACATACGGGAAGAGGATTGCCAGCGCCCCGAGGATAACAAAGACGATGCCTGCGATTTTCATGTGATCAGCTCCCGGTCAAATTCAGACCAAGTCAGCTTATCATGTCCTGCCATGCGCTTGTACCGGACTGTGCCGTATTGACTACGCGCGGCGCGCCTGCATGGGTGTCTCGCCCGGACGCAGGGTCAGCACTTCAACACCGGTTTTCGTCACAGCAACCGTATGCTCGAATTGGGCGGAGAGCTTTCCGTCATTGGTCACCACCGTCCACCCATCAGCCTCGGTCGAAACCTGGCGTGTGCCCAGATTGATCATGGGTTCAATGGTGAAGACCATGCCTTCGCGCAGCTTGAGGCCGGTGCCCGGCTTTCCGAAATTGAGAACCTGTGGATCCTCATGCATTTCGCGGCCAATGCCGTGCCCGCAATACTCCCGTACGACAGAACAGCCATTTTGCTTGGCATGGCGGTCAATCGCAAAACCGATATCGCCAAGGTGCGCGCCGGGACGTACCTGTCCAATGCCTTTCCACATGGCTGTCTCGGCGATCCGAACAATTCGCTTGGCGGCGGCTGAGACATTTCCGACCATGTACGTCTTGCTTGAATCCGCGATGAAGCCGTTCTTTTCGAGGGTGATGTCAAGATTGATGATATCGCCATCCCGGATGATCTCATCCGAACTGGGCACGCCATGACACACGACATGATTGATTGAGCAGTTCAGGACGAATTTGAAGCCATACTGCCCTTTGCTTGCGGGGCGGGCGCCGAGGTCTTCGGTGATGAAGCGGTCGACCAGATCGTTGACCTGTAGCGTCGACATGCCAGCCAGGTCCTGCTGGTCCAGCATTTCAAAAACGGATGCCAGCAGTTTGCCAGAGATGCGCATCAGCGCGATCTCGCTCGGCGTCTTTACCATGTCAGGCGACCTTCAGGTCGGCCAAGGGCGCATCGGCCGCTTCGAGCTGCATCTTCACAATGTCATTGAAGGAGAGCGTTGGATTGGCTTCGGCGAGCCGGCCGATTTTAATCCAGAATTCGGCTTGCGCATTGATGGATCGACACATGACCCCGCTCGCCCGCCGGACTTCTTCATGCAGGTCATTGTCGATCTTCACGATACCCATGTTTGTCCTCGATATGAATTATATACATACCGTATACGTTTTGTATATTCATGCGTCAAGCGAGCCTGGACGCTTTATCGGGGCGAGAGGCCTGCCGCTGCATAGATTGCGTCGATCACGGCCATGTTGCCGATTGCGTCGGCGCCACCGGTCAGCGGCACGGCGCGTCCGGCCATCACGTCCATGACATGGGCCAATTGGTGCTCATAGGTGATCATGCCGTCGGCCGTCTCGGTGCGTTCGTGGCCGCCTTGCCGGATGGTGATCTGGTGGCCGCGATGCGGGTGTACCGGGTTGAGCAAGGAGACACAGCCATCCTTGCAGACGATTTCGAGCCTGATATCGCGGTCCACATCTTCGGCCATACTGCATTCCACAATTGCTGACGCGCCGCTTGAAAAACCGAGATGCGCCTTGGTGCCGATATCAACACCGGGCCGGTCGCACTGCGCACTGGCCGACAGGACATCGGGTTCTGCGTCTGCAAGGGTGCGGATCATGTGGACCGAATAGCAGCCCAGATCCATTAATGCGCCTCCACCGAGTTCCAGCGTATGGCGCAACTCGCCCTCGCGATACGGGATCGACACATTGAACACCGCCTCCATGGTCTTGATCGCGCCGAGGTCTCCGCTGCGCACGATTTCCAGAACGCGCAGGAAAGCTGGGTGGAAGCGATAATGAAACGCCTCGATCAGTGGCTTGCCGGCCCGGTTGGCGGCGTCGACCATGCGCGTGGCTTCGGCGGAGTTCATGGCGAAGGGCTTCTCGCATAATACCGCCTTGCCAGCTTCCAGCGCGGCGATGGTCAGATCGGCATGGCGATGCGGGGGCAGGGCGTTGTAGATCAGGTCGACATCCTTGCGGTGCACCAGCGCGTCGTAATCGGTCTCAACATGCGCGATGCCGTTCGCTTCGGCATAGGTGCGCGCCTTGTCCGCGTCGCGCGCTGCCACGGCGACGATTTCGCAATCATCACGTTTTGCAGCGGGCTCGATGATGGCCTTGGGGCCAATCTTGGCGGCGCCGAGTATGCCGATACGGATCATGAAAACTCCTTGGGACGTACGGATGAGGGGTCAAAGGTAAATGATTTGGGGCGGTTTGTTTACCCGGCCCTAATGCATCTTAACGCTCTTGGTCGCATTTGCCTTGCACAGCAATGCGCCCGGTAACCAAGCGGTAAGCACAATGAGGGTTAATGATAATTCCGAAGCCGTTAATCCCAGGAGTGCCATCGCACATGTTGAACGATCTTACAGCACACCTCGCCCGGCATAATGGCCTCTCGGAAGACGCGTCCCGACAAGCCCTCGGCATTGTCCTGAACGCGGCAGAGCGTCAGGATTCCCCCTTCGCCACGGCCATGTTCAAGACCATTCCGGGCGCACGCGCCCTGTCGGCCCGCACAGGCAGCACGATCGGCGCCCCGGTTGGAGAGATTGCTCGCCTGATCGAACAGACGCCCGGCGGCAAGCGCATTGTCGCGCAATCCATGATTTCCGAACTCCACAAGCTGGGTTTGGACCACAAGGCCATCGGTCTGCTATTGCCGAGTATTTCCACTTATATGGACGAGCACCACGCCCTGGTCGGCTTTGGCCATCTGGGTGACCTCATCGGGTCGGACCTCGACGCGGTCGCAGCCGCGGCCCAAGCCGCCTGATCTGGCTCGAAAGACAAGCTTTGGATGAGCCGCCGCGAGGGCGGCTTTTTCATGCGCGAAACTTTTTTCGTTTTCCGCGGAACCAAGCCAACTGAAGAGCGTAAACCTTGTATCTTGCAGGCAGACACCCCCCTGACACTGTCAGTTGCCTCAAGACGTTCCCAATATGGGGCCAAGTCGGTTCTCCCTCTCTTCCCCCCAACCGGCTTGGCCCTTTTCTTTTGGAACGGGCCTGTCTATGTGCAAGGCCAGTGATTGAGGGCTTCCACCACATGCAAGACGTAACCACTCTGAAACCGGACGAACGACTGGCGCTGGACCTGATGGCGGCGATACGTGCCGATGCTGAAGCGATCTGCGCTCCCAATCCGGTGGAAATGGTTTCTGTCACGATCGACGTGTCCTCTGAGGCGGCTCAAGGCGCCGATGTCACGTTGGAGCCCAAGGTTGACCGGCAAACTCGCACGATCCTGTTCACCGGCGGCATGGCCCGCCAAGGTGACAAGCCCCTGATGAAAGCAACTGCGGTCTACCGGATTTTGCCAGAGTCGTAGCGGCCCTGTCGCAGCGTTTGCCGACGCGTTCCCATATACCCAGACCTATCCAGACGGAGAGTTTCTATGACTACCACGCTTATCACCGGTGCAAATCGTGGGATCGGTCTGGAGCTTGTCCGCAAGTTTCTCGCTCAAGGTCATGACGTGATTGCCACGGCGCGCGACCCTGAGACCTCAAACGAACTGAACGCGACGGGCGCCAAAGTTTATCCGCTCGAAGTGACCGATGCAGCTTCGGTGGCGGCATTGAAGGAAGCGGTCGGCGACCAGCCCATCGACTATCTGATCAACAATGCCGGCATTGGCAGTTTCGCTGCGTTCAAGGATCTCGATTATGACGCGTTCGCCAACATGCTGGCGGTGAACACGATTGCGCCGATCCGAATGATCGACACGTTCCTGGACAATATTGCGGCCAGCGATGTGAAGATGGCGGCCAGCCTGTCCAGCATGATGGGATCCATCGAGAACACGCAGGCGTCTTTCGGACTGATTTATCGCACGTCCAAGGCGGGTCTGAACATGGCCCTGCGTGCCGCCGCGCCCGAACTTGCGGAGAAGGGGGTGACCCTGCTCGCGCTGCATCCGGGCTGGGTGAACACTGACATGGGCGGCAAGCAGGCGCCAGTCAATCCGGCTCAGAGTGCTGCTGGTCTCTACACGGTCATCACCACGGCAGGGCCATCAAGCGAGCTGCGCTTCCTGGACTTCGAAGGCAAGACCCATCCCTGGTAGCGACTAGCCCTGCTGGGGCGCAAAGCCGCCGAAATCCTCCGGCAATTTTACATCCGTATCAGCGCGCAGCCGGGGCAGGGCTTCGGGATGCTCGGCCTGAAGCCATTCGATCATCTGTTCACGGATCAGGCAACGCAAGTCCCAGGCTTTCGGAGACGTGCTGGCCGAGGCGAGCCCGCGCACCGTTACAGAATTGCCCGAGGCTTCGGTAACCTGCAGATTCACCACGTCGCCATTCCAGAGCGGGGTGGACTTGCAGATCTCTTCCAGCTTCTCGCGCATCCGCGCGATGGGTGCGTGATAATCTACCGTCCAGTAGACGCTGCCGATGATGGAGGCGCTCTTGCGGGTCCAGTTCTGGAAAGGCGTCTCGATGAAATAGGAGAGCGGCACGACGAGGCGTCGCCAGTCCCAGATCTTGATGACAACATAGAAGAGGCCGATTTCCTCGATCCAGCCCCATTCACCTTCGACGACGACGGCGTCATCCAGCCGGATCGGCTGGGTGAAGGCGATCTGCAGTCCGGCGATCAGGTTGCTGAGTACGGGACGGGCCGCCAAGCCGATGGCGATGCCCGCGATTCCGGCCGATGCAAACAGGCTGACGCCAATCTGCTTCACGCCGGGAATGACGGTGAGCGCAGCGGCGAGGGTGACGATTCCGGCAATGACGATCCAGACGCGGCGCACGACATCCAGCCGCGTGGCCGATTTGCGCGCTTCCAGATTGTCTTCTGCATCGAGGTGCAGGCCAGCCAGACGGCGTTTGATCAAGGCATCGACAATGGTGCCGACCAGCCAGCCAAAGGCGATGATGAACAATACGCCTGAACTGATCCCTGCCATTCGCTCGAGCCGGTCGCCTGAGACAAAGCCGTCAGGGATGTACTGAGGTAGGTAGGGCGTCGCAAAGACCAGCGCCGCGCCGGCCAGCGCAAACAGAAGGGGCGGGCGAAAGCGCTTCAGCCAGCGCGTATTCCTGTGGGCAGTGATCTTCGTCCGGATACGCAGATTCCCTTCCAGTCGCTCGACGGGACTACGTCTCAGCCTGAGAAAGGTTTCATCGATTCAGCAAGCCACGTGCCCGGAATAGGTCAAGCCATTGCTGGCTTGCGCGCGGTTCGGTCAGTGTTTGCTGAAGTTTGCGGCAAGGATTCCCGTATTATTTTACGCGTTCGACCCGGAATGCGATGCCGCCATCCAGTTTCATCTTGTAGCTGCCGAAGGCCGCTTCATAGATCTGGGCTTCGGTCTGGCCATTATTGCGCAGCGCCTTGGAATCGGTTTGCCGCCAGATCTGTCCATTTTCCAGCGTGATCACCAGATTTCCACGATTGCCGCGCACGGCTTTCACAGGGAGCGTCATCTCCTTGAGGCTCTGGTCGTCAGATTTGCCGAGCGTCAGAGAGGGCAGGGACGGAATGGAGAAGCCGAAGGAATCCTGGCGGACCTGTTCGACTTCCTGTCGGGTCACGGTTGTGACGTCACCCGCCGCTTCGGCGGCTTGCAGCCGTCCAACAGCCGCATCGTAACAGGCAAGGCGCTCTGCATCTTCGGCGACGGATGTGCAGGCATAGACGTCATCGGTTGAGACATCTTGTGCAGTGGCTGTTGCGCCAAGCGCAAAAATCATCCCTGCAATGCACCAAATTCGGGTCATTCCTGTTACCTCATGTGCGACTTCCAGCAGGAAGGCTTTGCAAAACCGTAATGGTCTGGCAGCAGTGTTGCAAATCGCGCGATCGCGGAAAAGACGTTGGAGACACAAAACCCATGAAGTTGAACGCCTTGATGACAACCGGCCTGGCTGCCGCACTTGCCCTGACACTGGCCGCCTGCGGGGGCGGTGGGGATTCCGCAGCCTCTGACGTGCCGACCCTGCGCCGGGGAATTTCGGCCAAGGTGGACACGCTGGACCCCAACAAATCATCCGCGCAGTGGGAGAACATTATCATTGGCGACATGATCATCGGCCTGACCACGGATGGCCCAGATGGCCGCCCGGTGCTGGGTATGGCCGACAGTTATGAAGTCAGTGAAGATGGTTTGGTCTGGACCTTCACTTTGGGTGATCATGTCTGGTCTGACGGCACGCCCGTCACTGCCGGCGACTTCGTCTACAGCCTGCGCCGCATCCAGAACCCGGAAACTGCTTCGCAATACGCGTCGCTCCTCTGGTTGATCAAGAATGCGCAAAAGGTGAGTTCACAGGAATTGCCGCCCGAAGAACTGGGCGTGAAAGCCATCGACGACAAGACGCTGGAAATCACTTTGGAATACCCGGCGCCTTATTTGCTTGGCTTGCTGAGCCATTACACGACCTATCCGTTGCCGAGTTGGGCCATCGAAGCGCACGGAGATGCGTGGATCCAGCCGGAAAATATTGTCGTCAACGGTCCTTACAAGCTGGTCTACTGGCGCACGGGTGACCAATTGGTCGCCGACAAGAACCCGACCGGATTTGGCGCGCCGGAGGCGTGTTTTGATCGGGTCGTGTATCTGGAGCTGGAAGACCTGTCGGCCGTCGAGAACAAGATTTCCGCCGGCGAACTGGACATCAACAATGCCTTTGACGGGTCTCGCTATACCGAATTGGATGCGAAATTCCCCGGCTGGCTGCGCACGACACCTTCTCTCATCTCGACCTACTGGACATTCAACACCACCGTTGAGCCGTTCGACGACGTGCGCGTGCGCAAGGCCCTTTCAATGGCGCTCGACCGGGAGTTCATGGTTCGCAACGTGCTGACACAGGGCTATCTGCCAGCGTATTCCTTCGTGCCACCGGGCATCAATAATTACGATGTCAGTCGGCCATCCATGGATTGGAAGGACACCTCACGCGAAGATCGGCTTGCCGAGGCGCGCAGCCTGCTGGAAGCGGCAGGGTTCGGCCCGGGCAATCCGCTTGAGTTCGAATTCATTCACCGTTCGACGGACGACAATCCGAAGGTGGCGCCGGTCGCTCAGTCCAATTGGAGTGATATCGCCCCCTGGGTTAACCCGACCATCGTGAAACAGGATACAAAAGTGCTCTATTCGCGCTTGCGGACCGGAAACTTCTCGGTAGCGGATGCGGCATGGGTCGCGGATTTCGATGATCCGATCAACTTTCTTTACCTGCTCGATTCCAAAACGGGCCAGCAAAACTATGGCGACTATGCCAATCCGGAGTATGATGCGCTTCTGAGCCAATCGAACCAGCAGCTGGACCTACAGATGCGGGCAGAAGTCTTCGCAGCCGCTGAAGAACTGATGCTCGAAGAATATCCGATTACGCCGATGTGGTTTCAGGTGACCAAGAACATGGTCGATCCGGAGCTGACCGGCTGGGAAGAAAATGCGAAGGATCAGCATCGCTCGCGCTTTCTGTGCCGGGAGGGGCTCAGCGCCGAGTAGCGGTAAACAGACGGGGGTCTCGAAATGGAACATGAAATGGAGGCCGCAGGTCTCGGGTCGGCAAGTGGCTTGTCGACCGGAGACCATCATCCGGTAAAGTCCGGTTTGCCCTGCGCAAATTGCGAGACCATCGTCGAGGACCGGTTCTGCACAACGTGCGGCCAATTGGCGTCTGACTTCCATCGCCCGGTCTGGGATCTGGTGGCGAGCAGTCTGGCGGACGTATTTGCGCTGGATGGCCGCTTGTGGCGGTCCCTGCCCATGTTGTTGTTCCGCCCCGGCCGGATGACCCGGAACTATCTGGATGGAAAGCGCGCACGCTATGTGCCGCCTTTCCGCATGTTCCTGATGGCGTCTGTGATCTTCTTCCTGACCCTGTTCACGCTCGGCGATCAGATGGGCTGGTACAATTCTCTCAAGATCGACCGCCTCCTGGAAAACGGGATCGATGTCGGGATAGGGGAGGATGGTGAGCCTCTTCCGGTGGTGACCGAAGAGGGGCTGGAGGAATTGCGCGCCCGGGCAGAAGACCCCGACCTGACGCCGGATGAGCGCGAACTCATCCAGCTGGAATTGCTACAGGCGGAGCACGGCATCACATTTCAGCGTATCATGACGGATGACGGCCGCATCAATCGCGACGCGCTTTATGATGAGGTCACTTCAAGACTGGACGAGGATGCGACCCCCGCGGAGCGCGAGCAGGCATGGCGCGCCGCCGACCATGCGGCGACCGTGTACGAGAACCAGGATCGCTATGGCGCGCGCATTCGGGAATGGGCGCCGAGATTCAGTTTGATGTTCCTGCCTATCCTGGCCTTCATGCTGACGATTCTGTATGCGTGGCACCGCAGCCGGTACATCTATGACCATGTGATCACCGCGCTGCATGTGCAGACCTTCATCTATCTGACAGCGACCTTCTTAATTGTGCTCGCCGCCGTGAACGCAGCTTGGCTTGGCGAGCTTATCTTGGGTGGGGTGCTGGTCGGCATTGCGTATCTCTATCGCCAATTGCGCGTGACTTACGAGACGGGGCGATTCATGGCTGCCTTGCGAACCCTGATCCTGTTGTTCTCAATCCTGATCGTGGGCGTGACGCTGGGCATTTCCCTGGTCGTTGTCAGCTTCATGCTGGTCTGAACAGGGCAAATTGCCTGAAATGCGATCAGGCGCAGCATGAAGCTCGGCTCGAATTCAGGTGGCCTGCCTGAAAAACAAGCATAGTGGAGGGCGCCGCAAAATCCGTTCGGGGCATTTTTTCGGATTTATCAGGCGTATCTGGAACAATATTGCCCCAAATCGACCAAAAAGGTGATGCGATTCTGTCACACTGGTGTCATTTTGCTTGTGAGCGCCGCTGCATCCAATTGACTATGCAAGGTGCTCAATCCTTACTGCCCGGTAAGACTTGGTCTAGGGGGCCAGGTTTGTCTGCATGATGTGGACACATTTTTTTGACAATCCTTTCGGAGGTTCAAGTGAGCGAACTTAACTTGAAGAAGCGCCTATTGGCGTCGTCGGTATTTGCCGGCGCTGCACTTGCTGCAGCTGCTGCGCTGCCAGCGTACGCCCAAGACGCAGATGAAGACGTAATTGCTGTAGCAGAGGCGGACGGGGAAGAAGCATCCGTACAACAGACCATCGTCGTCACGGGCTCGCTGATCCCGCAAAGCGGCAACCTGGTTGAGACCAGCCCGGTCACGTCCCTCGGCTCCGCCGACTTCGACGTGCGCGGTGTTGTCCGTGCGGAAGACATGATCAACGCCCTGCCACAGGCATTCGGTGCTCAGGGTTCCGCCCTCGCCAACGGCGCGACCGGTACGGCTTCGGTCAACCTTCGCGGCCTGGGTGCTTCCCGCACGCTGACGCTCTTGAACGGCCGCCGCCTGCCATACGGCTCGCTGAACACGGCTGCTCCGGACATCAACTTCATCCCAGCCGCAATGGTGAAGAAAGTTGACATCCTGACCGGTGGTGCGTCCGCAACCTACGGTTCTGACGCTGTTGCCGGTGTTGTGAACTTCGTGCTCGACACGGATTTCGAAGGTGTTCGTCTGGAAGGTAACTACTCCTTCTACCAGCACGACAATTCCAACAGCTACATCCAGGACATCCTGGGTGGCTTCGCAGCTGACAACCCTTCCCAGTTCACGGTTCCGGATGGCTCGACGTCCGATGGTGAGTCCGTTGACATCACGGCTGCCTTCGGTGGCAAGCTGGACAATGGCCGCGGTCACGTCATGGGCTTCGCCAGCTTCCAGAACACCAAGGAAGTTCTTCAGGCTAACCGCGACTATTCGCAGTGTGCCCTGTCCACCACCAATGGTGGTAACGACTTCACATGTGCCGGTTCGTCCACGAACCAGTTCACCAACATTCTGGACCTCGGCTCCAACCTGCCGACCGGTCTGTGGGCTCGCGTTGACCCGACCACGGACGAGTTCGTTGAGCGGAACTTTGTCTCTGACACGTTCAACTACAACCCGTACAACCACTTCCAGCGTCCGAACGAGCGCTACTCCTTCGGTACGTTCGCGAACTATGACATCAACCCATATGTGAACGCATATGGCGAATTCATGTTCATGGACAACCAGACCAATTCCCAAATCGCGCCGTCTGGTGTGTTTGGTTACGGTGTGACCGGCGGAAATGGCGGCATCAACTGTGACAACCCATTCCTGAGCGCACAACAGGTCGACTTTATCTGTACGTCGCGCGGTGCAGCGGGTGATGACATTGCCGGTATCGGCGACGTCCTGTTCCTTCGCCGGAACGTCGAAGGCGGAAACCGCAACAACGACATCCGTCACACGACCTATCGTGGTGTGATCGGCCTGCAGGGCACCATCGGCGACTCGCCATGGGGTTATGACATCTCTGCTGTGTACGCCAACGTGCACCGTTCGGAAGTCTACAATAACGACCTGTCGATCTCGAAACTGTCCAAAGCGCTCTACGCTGTTGATGACGGAACGGGCAACATTGTCTGTGCGGTCAATGCCGATGCCGATCCGAACAATGACGACGCGGCTTGTGCTCCTTACGACATCTTCTCAGGTGCCGGCCCAAGCGACGCTGCTGTGAACTACATCGTCAACCCGCTGTTCAGGGATGGCGACGTCAAGCAGACGGTTGTGACTGCCAAGACCTTCGCAGACCTCGCCGACTATGGCGTCGTGTCTCCGATGGCTGAAGAAGGCATCAAGGTTGCCTTCGGTGTGGAATATCGTCGTGATAGCCTCGACTCCAACCCGGACAGCAACTTCCAGTCCGGCGACGGTGCTGGTCAGGGTGGACCTACGAACCCAATCGCTGGTTCGCAGGAAGTCTATGACTACTTCGCAGAGGTCAACGCACCACTGATCGAAGGTTATGAGGGTGTTGAGTCCCTGGGTGTCGACCTTGCTTATCGCCGGTCGAACTATGACGCCGTGTCTTCTGACGCTTACAAGATCGGTGTTGAGTACGCTCCGGTTGAAGACATCCGCTTCCGCGGTTCATTCCAGCGCGCCGTGCGTGCTGCGAACATCTTCGAGCTCTTCTCGACACAGTCCATCGGCCTGTTCGACCTGACTCAAGGTTCAAACGGCATCTACGATCCATGTGCCGGCACGACGCCAACCGCAACGGCTGCACAGTGTGCAAACACTGGCGTGACCGCTGCCCAGTACGGCAGCATCGCGGATAACCCAGCTGGCCAGTTCAATACGCTGACCGGTGGTAACCCAGACCTGGAACCAGAAACGGCTGATACGTACACGATTGGTTTCGTGGCCACGCCGTCGATGATCCCGGGCCTGACAGTTTCCCTCGACTACTTCGACATCACTGTTGAAGACCTCGTGGGTACGGTTCCACAGGAACTGGCACTCGATACCTGCCTTGAAACCGGCGACACGTTCTTCTGTTCGCTCGTCAATCGCGGCAATGGCGGCACACTGTGGGCGGGTCAGACCGGCTACATCGTTGCAACCAACATCAACACCGGTTCGCTTTCGACCTCCGGCTTCGACCTTCTGGCCAGCTACGCTCTGGACCTGGATGCTCGCGGCGGAATCGACTTCGACTATGTCGGTACGATGCTTGAATCTCTCGAGACCAAGCCACTGCCGAACTCCACCGGCGCTGATATCTTCGACTGTGTCGGCTACTACGGCGGCAGCTGTGCCTCCGGTGGTGGTACGGAAGTTGCCAACGGTGCTTCGCCAGAATACCGCCACAAGGCTTCCATGACCTGGGCCGATGCCGAAGGCCTGTTCAGTGTCACCGGTACGTGGCGCCACTTCTCGGAAGTCGAAATCGCAGGTGGTGACGATGGCACCATCAACGGTGTTCTGGATGCCCAGAACTACTTCGATCTTTCCGGTTCCTGGAACGCGACGGACTACATGTCCCTGCGTCTCGGCGTGAACAACGTTCTGGACGAAGATCCACCGCTTTCCTCGGTTGTCGGTACGGCGCCGGGTAACGGTAACACCTACCCACAAGTGTACGACGCTCTTGGTCGCTACATCTTCATGGGTGCGACGTTCGACTTCTAAGTCTGACGACGTAGCAAATACAGGAACGGCGGCTCTTCGGAGCCGCCGTTTTTGTTTTAACGGGTGCGGTGTCAGCGCTTAGCGCTTCACCCGAACCGGGCTCAGGGCTGCTTTGTCTGGCTGAGCAGAAAGAGGCGTGCGGTCAGGCGCCCGCGTGCCAACGTGCATAGATGGCTGTCGGCAAGAGCCGGTCTGAACCTTGCTGGGGCAGGGCCATCTCGCCGGTCTCCATCACGCCGCCCAGCGGGGAGAGCCGGTCAGCCAGCGCCTGTGACAGGGCCAGATAAGACAGGCGCACGGCATAGGCCGTAAGGATCACAAACAGGGGCCGGTCACTCAGCAGCTGCTTCACGACGTCCAGCAATTCGGGCAAGTTTTCCTCGAACCGCCAGGTTTCATTCTTCGGGCCGCGTCCGAATTTCGGCGGGTCCAGGATGATGGCGTCATATTCGTTGCCACGCCGGACCTCGCGGGCGGTAAACTTCATGGCGTCATCGGCGATCCAGCGAATGGACCGATCCTGCAGGCCACTCATCGCCTGATTGTCCTTGCCATAGCCGTTTGATTTCGGGCTGGCATCCAGATGGACCACTTCGGCGCCCGCGGCTGCGCAGGCGAGCGACATCATGCCGGTATAGCCGAACAGGTTCAGCACCTTGATCGGACGGTCGGCTGCGCGGATCTTCTCCTGCGCGAAGCGCCAGTGAACCGAATGTTCCTGGAACACACCCATATGCCGGAAGGCAGCACGGCGCGCCTCGAAGGTCAGGCCATTCCATTGCATCGGCCAGCTGTCGAGCGCCTTGGGAGACAGCACTTCCCAATTGCCTGCGCCGTCATCATCTTGCGACTTCGCAGAAAACTGCGCATCGGCGCGCCAACTTTCCAAGGGGCGGGCTGGCTCCCAGAAAGCTTGGGGATCGGGCCGGATGACGGTCTGGCTGCCGAAGCGCTCAAGCTTCTGCAAGTGGCCACTGTCGAGCAGGGCGTAGTCGTTCCAGTCGTCGGCGATCAGGAGGCGGATTTCGGTCTTCATTTGAAATCCCTCTGGCGCCACGCTTCATAGGTCATGATGGCGGTGGCCTGGGCGAGATTGAGGCTGTCGGCGCCGCCCCGCATCGGGATCAGGCAGAGCTGGTCGCAGGCGGTTTCGGCTTCGGGCGGCAGGCCGGATTGCTCATTGCCCATGATGATGACTGCGCCAGAGGTGAAATCGGTGCGGTCATGGCGGGCCGTGCCGTTGACCGACGCGGCGCTCATAGTCAGATCAAGCCGTTTGCGCCAGGCGTTGAACTGGTCGAACGAGGCGGCCGCAAAGGGCATGTCGAAGATCGAGCCCATGGAGGCGCGCACGGCCTCGAAACTGTAAGGGTCACAACAGGTTTCGATCAGGATCACGCCGGAAATGCCCGCGCAGTCGGCCGTGCGCAGGATCGTGCCCAAATTGCCGGGATCGCGCACTTCATAAAGGGCGACAAACAGGCCATTGCTGTCCTGCGGCAGGGCATCAAGGCCGAGATGGCGCTGGTGGAACGCCGCGACCACGCTCTGCGCATTATCCTTGTGAGTGATACGCGACATCAGCTTGTCGGCGGCCAGCACGACCCGCGCGCCGGAAGTCTCTGCCTGACGGATCAATTCCGCGAGGTGTGGCCGATCTGCCATGCTTGCCGCGACAATCAGCGAGTCCGCCTTCCAACCGTTTGCAAGCCCCTGGCCGATCAGGCGCGCGCCTTCTGCGAGAAACAGGCCCGTTTCGGCTCGGCCTTTCTTTCTTTCAAGACTTTTCAAGGACTTGATGAGCGGGTTTGATGCGCTGCTGATCGTCTCAATCTGGCGGGTCATGCTGGGGATTCGGCGTCTCTGACTCTGCGGGGTAACTCTTGCGAGGACATGCTGAATAGGGCATCCCTGATTATCAGGGGATTAGCAATGGAGGAGGTCGCGGGGCCTCTATGAGACTGCTCGACTACCTTTTTGGATTTGTGGCCCTTGTTGGCTTGATCTGCACGGGCTGGTGGGCCGTGTACCAGTCAGCGAACACGCCTGTAAACCTCCAAGCGCGGCTGGAGGCCAACGCCAATGCGGCGCTGGCCGAGCAGGGCTTTGACTGGGCAGGCGTGCGCATGCATGGCCAACGCGCCGAGCTGACCGGCAAGGCCCCCTCCATGGATGCCATAGAAGCAGCAGCTGAAACCGTGCTGACATCCAGCGGGTCAGGCGGGATCATCCTTGGCGGAGTGACCATGGTCGAGAGTGGGGTGGGCACTGCGCCGCCGGTGACCCCCTATGTCTGGCGCGCCATCAAGACTGGTGCAGGCGACTATATCCTGATGGGGCATGTGCCCTCGCGTACCATTCGCGCTGACCTTCTGGCCTATGCCGGTTCGCATGCTGGCGATGGCGCGGTGGAAGACCGTATGCAGCTGGCCAATGGCGCGCCAGCCGCTTACTGGCAGGGCATGGCCCGGCTCGCATTGGACAGCCTGGCGGAACTCGATACAGGCGAAGCCCGCCTGCATGACACGCGCGTCCGGTTGCGCGGGGTCTCTATGGAGACTGCGACCCGCGCGCGGGTTTCGGCCGACATCGCCAATGTGACCGCCCCGTTCCGGGGAGAGCCTTTCCTGCGCGGCCCGGCCTTGTGGAGCGCGGCGCATGGCGACGGCGAACTGGTGCTGTCCGGCAAGGTCGCCAGCGAAGCCGAGCGCGAGGAAATCCTGACGATCGCCAAGCAATATTATGCGCGCACCGTACGTGACGAGATGGAGGTCGCTGGCGAGCCTCATCCGGGCTGGCTGAACGGCGTGCGCGTGGGCTTGCCGCATTTTGCCAAGTTCCGGTCCGGCGAAATGGCGTTCGAGCCAGAGGAAACCGGTCTCAGTTTCGAGGGCGAGGCGTCAGGGTCCACGATTGCCTACCTCCAGCAGGATATGGCCAATCTTGGCGGCCCTTATCCTGTCACAGTCTTCGCCGATACGGTGCAGGTAGACGTGGACGAGATTCGCGACATCGACTTTCAGGCAGACCCGGTTGCGGCCTGCCAGCAGGCCTTTGACGCGGTGATGGAGACCAACAAGGTGTATTTCGAGACCGGCCTGGCAAACATTAGCCGTGAAAGCGGCCTGACGCTGGACAAGGTCATGACCGTATCTGAGCGGTGTGCGCGAGATCTGGTGTTTGAAGTGGGCGGCCATACCGACTCCACGGGCGAGCGGGAGGCAAATATTGCCCTCAGCGAGGCACGGGCGCTGGCTGTGCGGGATTATATGGTTTCGGCCGGATTTTCTCCTTCGCGGCTGACTGTAATTGGGTATGGTCCCGACGAGGCTGTGCAGAGTAATGACACAGAAGACGGTCGGGCGAAGAATCGCCGGATTGGGTTCAAGGTTCGAGAACGGAGCGAATGATGGCGTGGCTATTGGCACATATGTGGGCGGCGCTGGCAGGGGTTGCCGTATTCGGTTTGCTGCTGGGTTGGTCCATTCGCGGCATGATGCTGGTTGGAAAAATGCGGCGCGCAATGGTCGAGCGCGATGTTACCCAGACCGAACTCGAACAGGCCAAGGAAGAGATTGAAAGCCTGTATGCGGCCCAGCGTGGGCAGCCGGTGGGCAATACGAATGCGCGTGAGGCTCAGGCCGAGCAGAATGTGAAATTCCAGCGCATGAGTGATGAATTGAGCCGCGCCAAGAGCGAGCTGGAAGCGCTGAAGGCGAAAGCCGACGAGGCGCTGGTGAGCGGCGCAAAGGCTGCGGGTGCGGCAGGAGCTGGCGCTGTGGGCACGATTGCTGCTGTTGGCGGCGCGACCGATCCGAACCCGGCGCTGGTCTGGCGCAACCGCCACCTCGAAAGCCGTGTACGCCACCTGGAAGCCATGATCGGCGAGGGGGGCAGCGAAGCCGCTGGCGCATCCTCTGCGGAGGCGGCACCTGTTGCGCCTGCTGCGATGGCGACTGGCGAGACCAGCGACGCCGATGCGGCCAAGGCAGAATGGCAACAGAATTTCCTGAAGCAGCGCGTCGAAGCGCTGGAAGATGAACTCGCCAAGGTGAAAGCCCCGGCAGCTACGCCAAGCGGGCGTAACGGCAATGGTGAGGCGGAAGAAGAACTGGCCCGCCTGCGCTGGCGCAATCGTTTTCTGGAAGGCCGCCTTGCCTATTTCGAAGGCGACCAAGACGCCGAGGAAGAGGGCATTGAGGCCGACGCGGTTGCCGCAGCGGCCATCACGCCGGAGCCTCTTCCGGACTTGCCGGAGACCGAGCCCGAATCTGAACTGGAATCCGTGCCGGACTTTGATGGCGAAGCTGAAAACGAGCCGGAGGTTGAGCTTGCCGAGCCTGAAGCCGAGCCAAGTGACGAAGCCGACTTTGCCGAAGAACTCGCGGAAGATGCCGAAGATGACATCGAAGAGGCGATTGAGTTTGAGGCTGAACAGGAGCCGGAAGCGCCAGCCGAGCTGGCCGCTGATCCTGACGCTGAACCGGATGTACCTGCTTTCGAGATTGTTGACCGGTTCGCCGATGAGGCGCCTGCTGAGGCAGAGACAGCGTTCGACGATACAGAACTGACGCCCGTCGAGGACGAACTGGCTGAAGACTATGCAGAGACTGCCGAGGTCGATGCAGATGATGAAGTGCCCGCCGACGGGTCAGAAGAAGAGACCGATATCGACCGCGCAGATGAGGCCAGCCGGGCTATCCTGGCAGCGCTCGAACTGACCGATGAGGAAGACGAAGCGTCAGACAACGCCGCCGAACTGGGCGTGGCCGAGAGTGAGTCCGAGCCCGAAGTCGAGGCGGATTTCGTCGAAGCGGACAGGGAAGAGGCGGATGACGACTCCGGGTCCGACGAGACCGCAGAAGAGGGGCCCGCAGGCGTACAGCCGATGGCGCTCGACAAGCCCGTTGCCAACACGCCGGATGATTTGACCATCATTGGCGGTGTGGGGCCGAAGATTCAGGAAGTGCTGAACAGTATGGGCATCTGGCACTATGACCAGATTGCCGCCTGGACGCCTGAAAACGTCACATGGGTGGATCATGAGCTCAATTTCTCTGGTCGGATCACGCGTGAGGGCTGGGTGCAGCAAGCGGCGATCCTGGCAGGCGACACGGTGGACGAGGACGCCTAGGCAACCGCCCATTCAGGGCCTATTCAGCCGTAATCGTTCAAGTTGGGAACCAATCGTGCAGGGGTGCGATTGCTTTTTGAGGGTGCAGGGGTAACCTCTGGCTCGAGGCGATAGGGAGAATGAGATGGCCGATCTAGTTGAATTTGATAGCGAAGTTCTGGCCGGAGCACCGCAGGTGCGCCTGTCGCGCCGCGCGCTGATTACCGGTATTGCCGCAGGCACCGTATTCCCCTTCATTTCCAGCTGCACCACAAACCCGGCGACCGGATCCAGCCAGCTGATCCTGTTCGGGGAAGAGCAGGTGGCCAGCATGGCCGCAACGGCCTGGACCGACATGAAATCGCAGACGCCCGTTGTCTCGAACTCGCGCCTGAAAAACCAGGTGCTGAGCGTCTGGGAGCGTACGTCTGATGGCGCAGTGAAGGCGGGTCATATCGACCCGAACGCCAATTGGGACGTGGCGGTGTTCGACACCGATGACGTCAACGCGTTCGTGATGCCTGGCAACCGCGTGGGCATTTATCGCGGCATTACCGAACTGACCGAGAATGACGACCAGCTGTCGTCCGTTCTGGGCCATGAGACCGGCCACGTGGTCGGTCGCCATGCTGCAGAGCGCCTGTCGGTTTCGACCGCAGCGCAAGTTGGCCTGATGGCGGGTCAGATCGCCGTCGCGCAGTCAGAAGAACTCAGCAAGTATGGCACGGCCATCGGCGCTCTCGGTGGCGCGGCCATGCAATTCGGCGTGATCCTGCCCTATAGCCGCCGGCATGAGCTGGAGGCTGACAAGCTGGGCGTCGATTACATGCACAATGCCGGCTATGACACCCGCGAATCCGTGCGCTTGTGGGAATTGATGGCCGCGCAGTCGGAAGGCCAGCGCCCGGCCGAGTTCATGTCCACCCACCCGGATCCACTGCGCCGGGCCGAAGAGCTGAAGCGTTATATCAATGCGCGGGGTTATGCGCTGATGTAGTCGGCCGGCCGACCAGAATTTCGAGAGCCCGGTTGCCCTGTGCTGCCGGGCTTTTGCGTGTTTTAAACAGTCGCGGGTGGAGACGCGCGGTTGTATTGGTGGAAATACCCGTTATATGGGGAATTCGACTTTTCGCCGGACGATCAGGCATTGAGTGAACGGGCTTGCCCTGCCACTCCTTCAGAGACCTCCCATACAAAATTCGTGTTCCCGCGGACCCGCATGTTGCAGGACCGCATCTATTCAGGAGTGTTTCATGACAAGTGGCACCGTAAAATTCTACAACGACCAAAAAGGCTTCGGCTTCATCCAGCCAGACGATGGCGGCACCGACGTGTTCGTGCACGCCACGGCGCTTGAGCGCGCTGGCATGCGCGCCCTGTCCGAAGGTCAGAAGGTTTCCTTCACGACCGCCGTTGACAAGCGCAGCGGCAAGACCGCCGTCGACACGATCACCGCTGAATAGTCCGTCAGGACTTTTCCAGTTGTATCAGATTGGCCGTCTCCGAAAGGAGGCGGCCTTTTTGATTCCGGGGGTGTGATAACTTCGCCATCCGTGGTGTTCTGACAGCGGGATGAACGCGCGCCAGTAAACTGCGCCAGTTAACCGCGCAGGACCGGGGGGAACAGATGACAGCAACCAACACGCCCAGGACGGCCGGGGCCAATGGCCGTTTGTGGGGTATGCGGGCGCGTGACTGGGCCGATTTGCAGGAGGGTGGATTCCGCGCCGGATACGTTGCCGCGCTTGAGCACGCAGCGGTCGGGGCAGGCACGCGCTATCTTGATGCCGGGTGCGGATCCGGCATGGCTGCGGCGCTGGCGGCGGATCGCGGCGCGCAGGTGACGGGAATTGATGCCTCGGACTCGCTGCTCCAGATTGCCCGCGACCGTGTCCCGCAGGGCGCTTTCCAGACCGGCGACCTGGAAGACCTGCCATTCGGGGATGATAGCTTCGATGTGGTCGTCGGCTTCAACTCTTTCCAATATGCCGGAAATCCCGGCGCGGCGCTGGCCCAAGCACGGCGCGTGACGGCGCCTTCTGGCACTGTGGTCATCATGACCTGGGGCGAGCCGGACGGCATGGAAGCGGCTGCGATTGTCGGCGCCCTGAAACCGCTCCTGCCGCCTCCGCCACCGGGCGCGCCCGGACCGTTTGCGCTGTCGGACGAAGCCAGGCTGCGGGCGTTCGCAGCCGAGGCAGGGCTGACGCCGCTGGAGGTCGTGGATGTGTCCAGCCCGTGGGAATATGAAAGCGAGGCGCTGGCCATACGCGGGATCGGCTCCTCCGGTGTGGCGGCGAAGGCCATGGACGCCTCGGGTGAGGCGGCCGTGAACGCAGCCCATGCGGTGGCGATTGCGCCCTTTGTTCAGGCCGATGGCCGCGTGCGCATTGGCGCGACCTGCCGACTGTTGTTTGCGACGCCAGCGGGAAAAAAGACTTGAACTCTGCCGGTGATCTGGCAGCCCTTCAGCATGACTGACCTGATGAGAATTTGCCCGGTAGGGCCCGAAGACCTGCCTGTTTTGCGGGATCTGGCCGAGGCCACTTTCCTCGACACGTTCTCGAGCCAGAATGCCCCGCAGGATGTTTCCGCCTATACGTCCGTCGCCTTCGATATGGACAAGGTCAGGGCAGAGTATGAAAACCCGCATTCCCGCTTCTATTTCGCTCGGACCGGCTCCGACATTGCGGGATATCTGAAACTGAACACCGGGCCTGCCCAGACCGAGCAGAATCTCGAAAACGCGATGGAAATCGAGCGCATCTATGCGACCCGTGCCTTTCAGGGCAGGGGCGTCGGAAAGCGCCTGATGGCCACCGCGCTGGAGGCGGCGCAGGAGGCCGGTGTGGACTGGGTCTGGCTGGGCGTCTGGGAACACAACCAGAAGGCCATCGCCTTTTACGCGCATCAGGGCTTCGAGCCCTTTGGCCGCCATAGTTTCCGCCTGGGGGACGACGTGCAGATCGACGTGATGATGAGGAAGAAGATTGCGCAGGATTAGCCGCGCAGGCTGAGGCGCAGCGATTCAGCTGGGGAGTTGCAATTCCCTGCACTTTCAGCCATACGCCCCACTTCCGTGGGAGGCCGTTAGCCCGGCCAGACCACGAACCTCCAAAGTAACCGGGCGGATCGAAAGACCACCGCCCCATCTGAAACGTTCGAGAGGACAATATGGCTAAGAAACTCCTGGGGCACCTCAAGCTCCAGATTCCTGCCGGCCAAGCCAACCCGTCGCCGCCAGTCGGCCCGGCGCTCGGTCAGCGTGGAATCAACATCATGGAATTCTGTAAGGCGTTCAACGCCAAGACACAGGGCATGGAACAGGGCCTGCCCGTTCCCGTCGTGATCTCCTATTATCAGGACAAATCCTTCACCTTCATCGTGAAGTCTCCACCGGCCACTGTGCTGCTGAAGAAGGCTGCCAAGCTGAAGCTCGGCAAGAAGCCTGCTTCCGGCGCCAACAAGCCCGGTTATGAGACGGTCGGCAAGGTCACCATGGCTCAGGTTCGCGAGATCGCGGAAATGAAGATGGAAGACCTGAACGCAAACGACCTCGACGCAGCCTCGAAAATCATTGCCGGTTCCGCCCGCGCAATGGGCATCGAAGTGACGGAGTAAGCATCATGGCGAAACCAGGAAAGCGTACCCGCGCAATCATCGAATCCGTGGATGCCGACAAGGCCTACACGATCACCGAAGCTGTTGCTCTGGTGAAATCGAATGCGAAAGCGAAATTCGACGAGACCGTCGAGATCGCCGTGAATCTCGGCGTTGACCCGAAATATGCAGACCAGATGGTCCGCGGTGTGGTCAACCTGCCATCGGGCACCGGCAAGGACGTTCGCGTCGCCGTGTTCGCAAAGGACGCCAAGGCGGACGAAGCCAAGGAAGCCGGAGCCGATTTCGTCGGCGCTGAAGACCTGATGGAAAAAATCCAGGGCGGCTTCATGGACTTTGATCGCGTCATCGCATCGCCAGACATGATGGCCGTTGTCGGTCGTCTCGGTAAGGTGCTCGGGCCCCGCGGCCTGATGCCGAACCCGAAAGTCGGCACGGTCACGCCAAACGTGGCGCAGGCCGTCAAGGACGCCAAGTCCGGCTCGGTCGAGTTCCGCGTCGAGAAGGCCGGGATCATCCATGCCGGTATCGGCAAGTCCAGCTTCTCCGAAGGCGACATCGAAACCAATGTCAAAGCCTTCCTTGATGCCCTGACCAAGGCACGCCCATCGGGCGCCAAAGGCCAGTTCGTTCGCAAGATCACCCTGTCGTCCACAATGGGCGCTGGCGTCACGATCGACACGGCCGAGGCCAACCAGACGGCTTAAGTCCGACATCGGATTGAGAGAGAGAACACAGTAAAGCCCGGCGCAGCGATGCGCCGGGCTTTTTCGTTTGGGGGGTGTCTGCCCTGTAGCGCGCGCAGCAGGAATCCGCTTTAAAGGGAGGATGGGGTCTACCAGGACGCATCTGCCGCGCGGGCGGCGCGCATTCTCCACAGGGATGGGGCTGACTGTCTTCGCCAGTTTGATCGGCTTTTTCATCATCAGCCAGATTGGCTACATGGATGCCTTGATCCAGCTGCCGGTCTGCGGGGCGATGCAGCCATCTCTATTGGGTAGGCCAGGCCGGATTGATGCTGTACTGGACACAACGGCGGCGGTAGGCGTTGCCGGCATGGGTGTAGTCGCGGCCATGGGGCTGACCTCACTGGTGGAGAAATCATGGCGGCTACGGGATCTCATTCTGGGAATAGCAGACATTGTCATCGCCAGCCTTTTGATCTGCCAGTGGCTGGTGGCTTGGGCGTTCTTCCATCCGGAGACTTGGCGGGCGCGAGCCATCATGGCCTTCGCCCCGAAAACTTCCGTGTTCTATATGGACGACCTTTTGAGCGGATGGGACCGATACGCCGACAGCCCGAACTGGACGGAAATTGCTCCGAAGACATACTTTAATGACAAGATCGGTATCTATGCCCGTGAAGAAGCTGCCCGATCATGCTTTCAGGCTGATTTCATCCGTGCAAACATGAAAAATATTTATCCGGGTGAAAACCTTCCAAACGGTACGCCAATTGCCGCCTTGCCGGATCATGTTCTGGAGAAAGCCCAAAAGGTCTTCGTGTTCTATGACCGTGAGGGGCGCTATCTGAGCTATGACACTTATTGGGATGATGAGCTTTATCCAGAGATGCAGAAGCGCGATGCCGAGCGAGACGAAGAGGGGCGTCAGGTGGATGCGGGCGAGGTATGGGTCCGGGTGACGAAGAGCCTGTACTATGAGCCCGAGGGCGCATTCGGGCCTGAGGAAGATTTGCGGCCCTACACACGCGAAGAGATCAACGCGATGGTCAAGGCAGCCTGGGACCGAGACGCGCCTCTGCCTGAGGAATGAGGCCGAGGTGCCTCCCCCGCTTGGGCGGGGGAGGGCAGAGGGGTCATCGGCCCACGAAGGACAGGCGGAGGAAGGCGCCGCGGCCGGCGCCGGGGAGGCGGGTGCCCACGGCCACGTCGCTCCAGGCGTTGCGGTTGTAGCCGGACAGGTGATCGCGGGTGACCCGATCGAAAAGGTTCTCCACGCCTGCTGACAGGCGCACGCCCTCTGTCACCTGCCAGTCGCCATACAGGCTGAGCGTGACATAGCCCGGTGTTTCGGCTTCGAGGTTTGTCACCGATACCTTGTCCTGTTCGGCCACGGCGCGGGTTTCCAGCGTGGCGGACCAATCCTGCGCCTCCCAGGTCAGGCCAGCGGTCAGGCTGGGCGGGGCGATGCGGTAGAGATCATCATCAATGTCGCGCCGCTCGCCGCGGACATAAGAGAAGACGGCATCTGCGCGCAGCGGGCCGGGCAGGTCCATGCCAGCATCAAGGTCAAAGCCGATGAGCCGCGCCTCGACATTGGTGAAGCGGAGCAGGGCGGACGAGCTGCCATGCATGCTGGCCATCATCTCTTCCATCGAGTCGGCCACGCCCGGCGTATCATCAAAGGGCGTACCCTGAATGAAGTCGTTGATTTGGCGGATATAGACCGTGGGCCGGATATAGGCCGTTTCGGTCACATAGTCGAAGCCGGTCTCCGCGATCAGGGCGACTTCCGGGTCGAGGGACTGGTCGCCCAGATAGACATTGCCATCGGCGAGGCCCGCGCTGGAGCCGGAGGGAAGCCATTGGAACCATTCCAGATAAAAGGGTGCACGCGATTTCTGCGCCAGCGTTACGCGCCAGGTCAGGTCATCCGTGATCGGACGCCAGAGCCGGGCGGCAACGTCAAGTGTGGTCGCGTCCGTGCTGCGGTCAGAGGCATTGTAACTGGCGGCCAGCATCTTCTGGCCCATTGAGGCATCGGCCCCGAAGGTTGCCGTGCCGCCTGTGCCGTCATAGTCATCGACGCGCAGGCCCAGCTCGGCATTGAAGGCGCCGAGCGCGCCCATCCATTCCGCGAAGGCGCCTGTGCGGTCGATCACGATGTCTGGCAGGGAGTAGACGAAATTGTCGAGATTGCCCGGATCGACCACATGGATGTTGTGGTCTTCCTCGGCGGTGTCCGCGCCGATTTGCAGGCTGCCGCCAAAGGCCGGGAAGGTTGCGGCGATGTCTGCTTTCCGCGTGATGGCATAGGCGAAGGCTTCGCGTTGCATCATGGACGGGCGCAGGTCGAACGTATTCATTCCGTGTGCGGCGTCGGTGTAGCTGGCAGACGCTTCGACCAGCACGTTTCCGAAGGCTTTCTTATAGCCGGCCTTCAGCACGTCTGTGTCGACGAAGCGGATGTCCATGCCGAAGGGCGGGTTGCCGGAAAAGCCGGTATTGTGGCGACGCCAGTCGAGGCTGAACTCGCCGAGATCGGTACGCAGGCCGGTGGCGAGGCCATAGATGCTGCGCTGGAATTCGGAGCCGCCAATCGTGCCGTCCTTGTATTCGGTATCGCCGCCTTCTTCGTAGGCCCCAAGCAGGTTTGCCCGCCAGGTGTCGGTGGAGGCACCGATAATGCCGCCGGTGGAGACGCTGTCATTCACGCTGCGCTCACCAATCGTCAGATCATAGCCGAGGCTGGCCTCCGACGAATTGGAATAGTTGGTCTTCTTGAAAACGGCATCGACGCCGCCGCCAATGCCGGGGCCTTCGGAGACCGGGCTGATGCCGCGGTCAATGCGCACGGCGGAGACAAGCGAGGTTGGCGCATAATGCAGGGCCGGGTCCATCAGGTTCGGGCCGCCGGAGGCGAAGCTGTGGCCATCAATGCGCAGGTTCAGGCGCGGGCCGAACAGGCCGCGATACTGCATCTGTCCGGACATTTCGCCATTGCCAATGCGGGCGGCGCCGGGCGTGCGGGCGATCAGGCGGGTGATGTCTACGCCGGTGAGTGGTGCAGCTTCAGGTGCGAGTGCGGTGTCCGTCACGGTTGTGGTGCGGTGGCCGGTGACGATGATGACGTCCTGCAGGGCTGGGTCGGGCGTCTCGGCAGTAGCGAGCAGCGGGCAGGTGGCGAGGGCGAGCAGCGCCGTGCCGCCGGAAAGAATGCGTTTCATGTGTAAGTCCTCTTCGCCTGCCGGGAGCCGGTCAGGCGGTGTCTGATTGAATTTTCGGGAAAGTCAGATCAGGCGAGGATGGGCGGCCCGCGCGCAGGTAGGCGGGTGTCGATGGGCCGCTGGGTGAGCGGCAGGACATAGAGGCTGGCACCGAGCCGGGGCGGGCCAAACTCTATCGGAGCCGGCAAGGCGGGCGGCGTGTGCGGCAGGTCAAAGGCTGCGGTCAGCGCATAAGGGCAGGTCGAGGCGTCAGAGGCATCTGTATCTACGGGGGCATCCGGATCGAAATCATCTGGCAGCTTTTCCAGCGTGCCAGCCTCGGGATTGAGCCGCATCAGCGAGCCTGCGCCATCGCCGCAGATGCGGATGATGACGCTGCCATCCTCGGCTGCGTCGACCATGTAGCCTGCGGGCACCGCGCCGCGTACGCCAAGCCCGGCCACGAGGACCAGAAGCGCAAGGAGGCGGAGATGTCTGATCAGGGCAGGCATGGGGCGGGGCTATAGCGCGCCCTTTCCAGGATGCGAACGCGACACTTGCACACGGGGGGAGGGTGAACCCGCAGCAGATGCGTCGCCGCCGGTGGGACCGGGGCGTTTGGTCAGGACTGGCGATGAGTGTGGGGGTCAGCTCGTATCCGAGCCAAGCGCCATCAGGACGAGGAGGTAGAGATCGGACAAGACCGGCACGGCTGGCTCCGTCTTTGCGATCTCAGCATGTTCCGGCGCGGGCGCGGCGGCGAGGGGGCTCAATCGCTTTGCGCCATTCGATGCCTGCCGGGCCATCCAGTGGGCCATGCGCATCGCATAAGTGTCGAGGTTGGCAAGGGCATCGGCGAGCGCCTGGGTCCGGCGGAGATAACGATCTTCGAAACCGGGCCTTGGGCGCGGGGGCTTGGGGGGCGCCTGGATGGGCGGAATGAAGGGCTGCGCCGTGTCATCCATCAGCGTTACGCGCGGGCATTCAGCCGGGGTGAGCAGGCGGCGCGGATCGCGGTCCTGTTCCGGTTCGATCAGGCGGAAGCGGCGCGCGCGCGGTTCGCGTTGCATCTCGGCAGAGGGGGCGGAGGCGGCCGGGCGCTTCGGGATTGCCGCAGGCGCCGGGGCGGGCGCATCCAGCCGCAGGGCCATGAGATAGATCACGCGGCGCAGCAAGTCTTCCACGAAGGGCAAATCCTGCATGCCGCGCCGGGCCAGCGCGAGGCCGTTGCCCGCAAGCCTTGTCAGCGCGGCCACCATCTTCGCCGCGATCTCCAGCGCGACGGCTTCAAGCCGGTCCGGCTCAGCGGCCGTGGGGATAGGGTCAGGATGCGTTTCCATGCGGTGCAGTATCGCCCAGCCCCAGACGAGGGGGATGAGATTGGCGAATTATTTCGCAAGCGATTGATTTGATTGAGACGGAGGGTTGGGAGTTCGTCGGATAGGCAATGCTCGCTTGCGCGAAATCCTGATTCGTGATGAAGGAATTGCAGCGATCCGAATGCGGGCCCGGTTTGCCCGCCGGCATATTATCGGGCTGTTCCCGCAGGCCGCGATTGGCTTTCCAGCCCGCCCTTGACTTTTTATCACAATGGGGGGTTGCGGGTTTCCACAAGAAGCGTTAACAACCCGCTCTTGACGGGAGTTCTCTGATATGCATCGGGGACCTCCCGTTTTCCTGTCCTAGACCATAGGCCCCTCTTTTCAGGGGGATAAAGACAGTTTTCTGTCACCTATGCAGACGGGGTGAGGCGTATAAACGGTTCGGATACAAGGGGTTAGCGCCCTGAGTTAAAAAACCGGGCAGGCCAATCCCTGGGCAGGCGCTGGAAGGCTGCAAGGCCAGAAGGCGATTACCAGGGCGGCCGGATGGTCCGGGCGCCTCAAACTGGAGACCCGCTATGGATAAAGCTGGAAAAACAGTGGCTCTCGAAACCCTCAAAGGGGTTTTCGGCGAGTCCGGTGCTGTCGTCGTGACGCACTATACCGGTCTTACCGTTGCGGAAATGACCAAGTTGCGCGGCATGCTCCGTAAGGATGGCGCACAGCTTAAGGTGGTCAAGAACCGTCTGGCGAAAATCGCTCTAGACGGACAAGGCGGCGATGCTGCCCAGGAACTGTTCTCAGGTCCTGTGGCGATTGCTTACTCTCCCGATCCGGTGTCGGCGGCGAAAGCCACTGACGAGTTTGCCAGGGAAAACGACAAACTCGTAATCCTCGGCGCGGTGATGGGCGATCAGGTTCTCGATGCCAAAGGCGTCGAAAGCCTCGCGAAACTGCCTTCTCTCGACCAACTTCGTGGCAAGCTTATTGGCCTCCTGCAGGCACCGGCAACGAAAGTTGCAGGCGTCGTTCAGGCTCCGGCTGGCCAGCTCGCTCGCGTGGTGGCGGCCTACGGCTCCAAGGATGCCGCATAAGCTACCCGTTTTCGCACTTTAAAGACTACAAACACCGAACCAAACAGGAATTAGAAAAATGGCAGATCTCGAAAAGATTGTCGAAGACCTCTCCGCTCTTACCGTTCTCGAAGCGGCTGAGCTGGCGAAACTGCTCGAAGACAAGTGGGGCGTTTCCGCCGCTGCTCCGGTTGCTGTTGCAGCCGCTGCTGGTGATGCGGGCGGCGCTGCTGCTGCAGAAGAAAAAGACGAGTTCGACGTGGTTCTGACCTCCGCTGGCGACAAGAAGATCAACGTGATCAAGCTTGTCCGCGAAGTTCAGCCGTCCCTCGGCCTGAAAGAAGCCAAGGAGCTCGTTGAAGCTGCTCCAAAAGCTGTCAAGGAAGGCGCTCCGAAAGCAGAAGCTGAAGAGCTCAAGAAGAAGTTCGAAGAAGCCGGCGCAACAGTCGAGCTCAAGTAAGCTCCGGCGACTTCAAATCCGGGCGGCGTTCGCGCGAGGCGTTGCCCTATCAAGACTTGCGCGGCGGTTTCATTTTGAGGCCGCCGCGAACTCGCGTTCTGGCGATATAGTTGTCAGCCCGGTGGCTGACGACACAAAAAATGGGATCCTGGGATGGCACTCTCCTTCACGGAAAAGAAACGTATCCGCAAATCCTTCGGGCGCATTCCCGAAGCCATCGAAATGCCAAACCTGATCGAGGTTCAGCGCGAAAGCTACGAACACTTCCTCCAGATGCACACCCCCGCCGACAAGCGGACGGATGATGGCCTGGGCGGCGTGTTCAAGTCTGTGTTCCCGATCTCCGACTTTTCCGAGCGCGCGACGCTGGAATATGTCTCTTACGAATTTGAAACGCCGAAATTCGACGTGGAAGAGTGCGTCCAGCGCGACCTGACCTATCAGGCGCCGCTGAAGGTTCGCCTCCAGCTCGTCGTGTTCGATGTCGACGAAGACACCGGCGCCCGCTCGGTCAAGGAAGTCAAAGAGCAGGAATGCTATCTCGGCGACATCCCGTTGATGACTGACAAGGGTACGTTTGTGGTGAACGGCACCGAGCGTGTGATCGTCTCGCAGATGCACCGCTCTCCGGGCGTGTTCTTCGATCATGACAAGGGCAAGACCCACGCCTCCGGCAAGCTGCTGTTCGCAGCCCGCATCATTCCTTACCGTGGTTCGTGGCTCGACTTCGAGTTCGATGCCAAGGACGTGCTGAACATCCGTATCGACCGCAAGCGCAAGCTGCCGGCGACAACGATGCTGTATGCGCTCGGCTATGACACCGAGCAGATCCTCGACCTGTTCTACACCAACTCCATCTATCGCATGGACAAGGCTGGCTGGATCACCGGTTTCCGCGCCGATGCGTGGAAGGGTGTGAAGCCCGAATACGACCTTGTTGATGCCAAGACCGGCAAATCCGTTGCCGAAGCTGGCAAGAAGATCACCGCCCTGAAGGCCAAGCGGATCGCGGAAGCCAATACAGACGAGATCCTCGTGCCGTCCGACGCTCTGGTCGGCAAGTTCCTGGCGCGTGATGTTGTGAACACCGAAACCGGTGAGATCTTCGGCGAAGCTGGCGACATGCTGGAAGAAGAAATCATCGCGGAAATGCGCGATTACGGCATCAGCACGATCGAAGTGCTCGACATTGATGCGTCCGGCCGTGGCCCTTGGCTGCGCAATACGCTGAAGGCCGACAAGAACGAAACCCGTTTTGAAGCCCTGTCGGACATCTATCGCGTGATGCGCCCAGGTGAGCCGCCAACCCAGGACGCCGCTGACGCCCTGTTCGGCCAGCTCTTCTTCGATCCGGAGCGTTATGATCTCTCGGCTGTTGGCCGCGTGAAAATGAACATGCGCCTGAATGTGGGCGTGCCCGGCTATGAGGCCGCTCCTGACGACATGCGCGTGCTGCGCCATGACGACATTCTGGGTGTCATGAAGGTCATCCTCGACCTGAAGGACGGCAAGGGCGAAGTCGACGACATTGATAACCTCGGCAACCGTCGTGTCCGTTCTGTCGGCGAGCTGATGGAAAACAATTACCGCATCGGCCTCGTGCGCATGGAGCGCGCGATCAAGGAGCGTATGGGTTCTGTCGATATCGATACGGTCATGCCGCATGACCTGATCAATGCGAAACCGGTTGTGGCTTCGGTGCGTGAATTCTTCGGCTCCTCGCAGCTGTCGCAGTTCATGGACCAGACCAACCCGCTGTCGGAAATCACCCACAAGCGCCGCCTGTCAGCGCTTGGCCCAGGTGGTCTGACCCGCGAACGTGCCGGCTTTGAGGTGCGCGACGTGCACCCGACCCATTATGGCCGGATCTGTCCGATTGAGACGCCGGAAGGCCCGAACATCGGCCTGATCAACTCGCTGGCGACCCATGCCCGCGTCAACAAGTACGGCTTCATCGAGAGCCCGTACCGCAAGGTCGTGAACGGCAAGCAGACTGATGAAGTGGTCTACCTGTCGGCCATGGAAGAGAGTATCTATTCCATCGCGCAGGCCAATGCGACCGTGGACGAGAAGGGCATGCTGGCGAATGAATTCGTCAACGCCCGTGTGGCTGGCGAAGCGACCATGGTATCGCGCGACGACATCCAGTTCATGGACGTCTCGCCGAAACAGGTTGTCTCGGTGGCTGCCTCGCTGATCCCGTACCTCGAAAACGATGACGCCAACCGCGCGCTCATGGGATCGAACATGCAACGTCAGGCTGTGCCGCTGGTCCAGTCCGAAGCGCCATTCGTCGGCACCGGCATGGAAGCCGTTGTGGCTCGCGACAGCCGCGCGGCCATCACGGCCCGCCGCTCCGGTGTGGTCGAGCAGGTCGACGCAATGCGGATCGTGGTTCGCGCCACCGAAGATCTCGAAGGCTCCAAGTCGGGCGTTGATATCTATCGTCTCGCGAAGTTCCGCCGGTCGAACCAGAACTCCTGTATCAACCAGCGTCCGATCGTGCGCGTGGGCGACGTCGTTTCCAAGAGCGACATCATTGCTGACGGTCCGTCGACGGATCTGGGTGACCTGGCGCTCGGTCGCAACGTGCTCGTCGCGTTCATGCCGTGGAATGGCTATAACTTCGAAGACTCCATCCTGATCTCCGAGCGGATCGTGAAAGACGACGTCTTCACCTCGATCCATATCGAGGAATTCGAAGTCGCTGCCCGTGACACCAAGCTGGGCCCTGAAGAAATCACCCGCGACATTCCGAATGTCGGCGAGGAAGCGCTCCGCAACCTCGACGAAGCCGGCATCGTGGCTGTGGGCGCCGAAGTCAAAGCTGGTGACATTCTCGTCGGCAAGGTGACGCCGAAGGGCGAAAGCCCGATGACGCCGGAAGAGAAACTCCTCCGCGCCATCTTCGGTGAGAAGGCGTCTGATGTGCGGGATACATCCCTGCGCGTGCCTCCGGGCGACGCCGGTACGGTCGTGGATGTTCGCATCTTCAACCGTCATGGCATCGACAAGGACCAGCGTGCCCTCCAGATCGAGCGTGAGCAGATCGAGAAGCTGCAGGAAGACAAAGAAGACGAACAGGCCATCCTGGAACGCAACACCTATAACCGTCTGCGCGATCTGCTGACGGGCAAGGAAGCCGCGGCCGGGCCAAAAGGCTTCACACCGGGCAAGATCAGCGCCTCCGCACTGGACGAGTTGAGCGAGACCCAGATGTGGGACATCGCCCTGAAGTCCGAAAAGGCCCAGGCCGACCTCGACGCCCTCCGCGATCAGTTCGATGGCGCGATCGGCGAACTGGAAGCCCGTTTCAACGACAAGGTTGAGAAGGTCCAGCGCGGCGATGACTTGCCGCCGGGCGTGATGAAGGTCGTCAAAGTGTTCCTGGCCGTGAAGCGCAAGCTGCAGCCGGGTGACAAGATGGCTGGCCGTCACGGCAACAAGGGGGTTATCTCCAAGATCAACCCGCAGGAAGACATGCCGTTCCTGGAAGATGGTACGCCAGTCGATATCGTTCTGAACCCGCTGGGCGTTCCATCGCGGATGAACGTCGGTCAGATCCTCGAGACCCACACAGGCTGGGCCTGCCGTGGTCTTGGCCGGATCATCCAGAACGCACTCGACGAGTTCCACCAGAACAATGATGTCGAAGGCCTGAAGAAAGCCCTGAAGACCGCCTATGGCGAAGAGCAGGAGCTGCCGGCAGAAGATAGCGAGATCATTGAGCTCGCCGGAAACCTTCGCAACGGTGTGCCGATGGCCACGCCAGTGTTCGATGGTGCTCGCGAAAGCGACATCAACGCGATGCTGGAACGGGCGGGTCTCGACTCGTCTGGTCAGGTCAAGATGTTCGATGGCCGGACCGGTGTCCAGTTCTCGCGTCCTGTCACCGTGGGCTACAAGTATCTTCTCAAACTGCACCACCTGGTGGACGAGAAGATCCACGCCCGTTCGACCGGACCTTACTCGCTTGTTACGCAGCAGCCTCTGGGCGGCAAGGCCCAGTTCGGCGGCCAGCGCTTCGGGGAGATGGAAGTCTGGGCACTCGAAGCCTACGGCGCTGCTTACACGCTGCAGGAAATGCTGACCGTGAAGTCCGATGACACGGCCGGTCGTGCGAAGGTCTATGAGGCCATCGTTCGCGGTGATGACACGTTCGAGGCCGGTATCCCGGAATCCTTCAACGTGCTCGTCAAGGAAATGCGGTCGCTCGGCCTGAATGTCGAATTGATCGAAGAAGGTGGGGGCAACGACGATGCCGATACCCCCGTCGCCGCCGAGTAGAGCTGATACCAACCGGATAGCCCCGCCAGACCGGCGGGGCGACCCGGACGAAACTGAGATTTCATAGGGCAGGGGCCCGCCAGCCCCGAAACAACCGCCCACCCAAGGAGCAGACACCCATGCGCCAGGACGTCGCCAGCATTTTCAACCCGAATACCCCGTCGCCAACTTTTGAGGCGATCCGTATCTCTATCGCCAGCCCGGAAAAGATCCGGTCCTGGTCGTCAGGTGAGATCAAGAAGCCTGAAACCATCAACTACCGGACCTTCAAGCCGGAGCGGGACGGCCTGTTCTGTGCCCGTATCTTCGGCCCAACGAAGGACTATGAGTGCCTTTGCGGCAAGTACAAGCGCATCAAGTATCGCGGCATCACCTGTGAGAAGTGCGGCGTTGAAGTGACGCTGGCGCGCGTGCGCCGCGAGCGGATGGGCCACATCGACCTGGCTGCGCCGGTTGCGCACATCTGGTTCCTGAAGTCGCTGCCGTCCCGCATCTCCGCGCTGCTCGACATGGCGCTGAAAGATGTGGAGCGCGTGCTCTACTTCGAAAGCTATATCGTCATCGAGCCGGGCCTGACCGAGCTGGAGCCGCGTCAGCTGCTCACCGAAGAAGAATACATGGACAAGCAGGACGAGCTTGGCGAGGACGCGTTCACCGCCATGATCGGTGCCGAGGCCATCCGCGAATTGCTGCAGGCGCTGGACCTGCCGGTTCTGGCCGAGACGCTTCGCGAAGAGCTGGCTGAGTCCACGTCCGAACTGAAAACCAAGAAACTGTCCAAGCGGCTGAAAGTCGTCGATGCCTTCCTGACATCGCGCGCCAAGCCGGAATGGATGATCCTGCACGTGATCCCGGTCATTCCACCGGATCTGCGCCCGCTGGTCCCGCTGGATGGCGGCCGCTTTGCGACCTCCGACCTCAACGACCTCTATCGCCGCGTGATCAACCGGAACAACCGCCTGAAGCGCCTGATGGAACTTCGCGCGCCGGACATCATCATCCGGAACGAAAAGCGGATGTTGCAGGAATCCGTTGACGCCCTGTTCGACAATGGCCGTCGCGGCCGTACGATCACGGGCACCAACAAGCGCCCGCTGAAGTCGCTGTCCGACATGCTGAAAGGCAAGCAGGGCCGCTTCCGTCAGAACCTGCTCGGCAAGCGCGTCGACTATTCCGGCCGTTCGGTCATCGTGGTTGGCCCAAGCCTGAAGCTGCACGAGTGTGGCCTGCCGAAGAAGATGGCGCTGGAACTGTTCAAGCCGTTCATCTATGCGCGTCTCGACGCCAAGGGCCTCGCTGGCACCGTGAAAGCGGCCAAGAAGCTGGTCGAAAAGGAAAAGCCGGAAGTCTGGGATATCCTGGACGAGGTCATCCGTGAGCACCCGGTTCTGCTGAACCGTGCGCCTACGCTGCACCGTCTCGGCATCCAGGCGTTCGAGCCGAAACTGATCGAGGGCAAGGCCATCCAGCTGCACCCGCTGGTCTGCGCCGCGTTCAACGCTGACTTCGATGGTGACCAGATGGCCGTGCACGTGCCGCTGAGCCTTGAGGCCCAGCTGGAAGCCCGCGTCCTGATGATGTCGACCAACAACATCCTGTCGCCTGCCAACGGCAAGCCGATCATTGTTCCGTCCCAGGATATCGTCCTCGGCCTCTACTACCTGTCGCTGGACCGCGATGGCGAAGTTGGCGAAGGCATGATGTTCACCGACGTGGCAGAGATCGAACAGGCCATCGATAATGGCCACATCAGCCTGCACTCCAAGATCAAGGCCATGTATGAAGGCGTTGATGATGAGGGCAATCCATGGCGCCGTGTGATCGACACGACCGCGGGTCGCTTCATGATCGCCAACATCCTGCCGCGCTTCAAAGGCATCCAGCCTGACCTCGTCAACACGACGATGACCAAGAAGACGATCTCCAAGATCATCGACGAGGTCTATCGCCTGTGTGGCCAGAAGGCGACGGTGATCTTCTGTGACAAGATGATGGAGCTGGGCTTCCGTGAAGCCTGCAAGGCCGGCATCTCGTTCGGCAAGGATGACATGGTCATCCCGGCCGCCAAGCAGAAACTGGTCGACGCCACCAAGGAGCAGGTCTCCGAGTACGAACGACAGTATGCTGACGGTCTCATCACGCGTGGCGAGAAGTACAACAAGGTGGTCGACGCCTGGTCGACCTGTACCGACAAAGTGGCTGATGCCATGATGGATTCGGCGGCTGAGGCACAGGTTGCCAAGGGTGACCGGAAGGCGCAGGTCAACTCGATCTACATGATGGCCGACTCCGGTGCACGTGGTTCGAAGAACCAGATGAAACAGCTGGCCGGTATGCGCGGCCTGATGGCCAAGCCATCGGGTGAAATCATCGAGACGCCGATCATCTCGAACTTCAAGGAAGGCCTGACCGTCCTTGAATACTTCAACTCGACGCACGGTGCCCGTAAGGGTCTGGCCGATACGGCTCTGAAAACGGCAAACTCGGGTTACCTGACCCGCCGTCTCGTTGACGTGGCCCAGGACTGCATCATCAACGAAGATGATTGCGGCACGGAAAACGGCATCGACATCGCTGCTGTCCTGGAAGGCGCCGATGTGGTCGTCTCCCTGGCTGAGCGCATCCTTGGCCGTGTCACGGCCGTGGACGTGAAGAATGTCGAAGGCGAACTGGTCGTTCCGGCCAATACCTATATCGACGAGGAACTGGCCGACACGATCGAAAAAGCCGGCGTAGACATGATCAAGGCCCGTTCGGCCCTGACCTGCGAAGCCAAGAACGGCATTTGTGTCCAGTGCTATGGTCGTGACCTTGCACGCGGCACCGTGGTCAACCGCGGCGAAGCCGTTGGTGTCATCGCGGCCCAGTCCATTGGTGAGCCGGGTACCCAGCTGACCATGCGGACGTTCCACATTGGTGGTGCGGCCCAGGTGGCAGACCAGTCCTCGGTGGAATCGAGCTTCGAAGGCACGATCCGCTTCAAGGATGCCGAGATCGTTGCCCGCAAGGACAAGTCGCTGATCGTGGTGGGCCGCCGGATGCAGGTGGAACTGGTGGACGCCGATGGCCGTACCCGTCAGTCTTTCCGCCCGGCATATGGTACGCGCCTGATGGTCACCGATGGCCAGAAAGTGCCTGCCGGTACGCTGCTCGCTGACTGGGATCCGTTTGCCCAGCCGATCGTTTCGGAAGTCACAGGCCAGATCAAACTGGTCGATGTGATCGACGGCGTGTCTGTCCGTGAAGAAACCGATGAAGCAACGGGCATCTCCTCGCGCGTCATCATTGACTGGCGTTCGGCTATCAAGTCGGCAGACATCAAGCCTTCGGTCCAGATCATCGGCAAGGATGGCGAGCCGGTGAAGCTGCCGAATGGTTCCGATGCGGTCTACCTGCTGTCCGTGGGCGCAATCCTGTCGGTTGCCGATGGTGACACGATCTCTGCCGGTGACACGATTGCACGTGTCACGACCGGTGGTGCGAAGACGAAGGACATCACCGGTGGTCTGCCGCGTGTGGCCGAATTGTTCGAAGCGCGTCGTCCGAAGGACCACGCCATCATCGCGGAAGTGGACGGCAAGGTCGTCTATGGTCGCGACTACAAGAACAAGCGTCGCGTCTCGATCGTTCCGCTGGAGGAAGATCGCGAGCAGATCGATTACCTGGTGCCGAAAGGCAAGCACCTTGCCGTTCAGGACGGGGACTTCATCAAGCGCGGTGAATACCTGATGGACGGTAACCCGGCCCCGCAGGACATCCTGCTGACGCTGGGCGTTGAGGCGCTCGCCAATTACCTGATCGACGAAGTGCAGAAGGTCTATCGCCTGCAGGGCGTGCCGATCAACGACAAGCACATCGAAGTGATCGTGCGTCAGATGCTGCAGAAGGTCGAGATCACTGATCCGGGCTCCACAGCACTGATCAAGGGCGAGCATGTCGACGTGATCGAGTTCGAACAGGCCAATGAAGCGGTGCGCAAGTCCCGCAAGAAGGACCAGGTCGAGGCGAAAGCCAACCCGCTCCTGCTTGGTATCACCAAGGCCTCCCTGCAGACCCGCAGCTTCCTGTCGGCAGCTTCGTTCCAGGAGACGACCCGCGTCCTCACCGAGGCGGCCCTCATGGGCAAGATCGACACGCTGGAAGGTCTCAAGGAGAACATCATCGTGGGCAGCCTGATCCCAGCGGGTACGGGCGGTGGTATCCGCCAGTTCCGCCGGGTTGCTGGCGATCGCGACCAGAAGCTTCGTGCCAAGCGTGCTGCTGCGGCGGCCAAGGAGCAGGAAGCGCTGGAAACGACGGCCGCGCTGCCGGCACCAGAGCCGGAAACCTCCGCCGAATAGGCCGGGCCTCCAGCTTGTACCATTCGGGAAAGCCTGCCAGTCTTGGCAGGCTTTCCTGCGTTTCGGGCCTAGGTCTGAACCAGACAGAAAGCCTGAACAGGAGCCTGAACGGGGAGCGCCATGCGCCGCACGCATTTTGATCGCAAGGATTTGATCGGCGCCGCCTGCGCGGCGCTGGCAATCGGGCTGATCGGCTTCCTGGCACTGGATGGCTGGGCCCGGGCGGACTGTCGTGAGTTGCTCAGATTCGGTGATTTTGCCTCTGCGGAAGGCGATGTGACAGACCCTGAACTGGCCGCATTGGAGGCCCGCTTGCGGGCCGGGCAGGGGACCATTGAAGAGGCTGCATGCGTCCAGCAGATCGGATTGCCATTTTAGGCAGACCGTGACGGGACCGAAACAGCTGTAGCCAGACAGCACGCCGCCCTTGACGCCAGCCCCTGAGAGGCTTAAACGCCACCAATCGTCAGAGAGGTAGAAGGCTTGAAAAGGCTGACTGCCGCACCGGAACAGGCGGTTTCGGTCAATCTGGCCCCCAAGTTTTCGTCCGTCCCGGAAGCCATTCTCGGCATTCGGGGCATCATTCGTTACCGGCCCATCGGGCCACTGAGATCAAAAGAGACAGAAGGCCCGAATGCCAACGATTCAACAGCTTATTCGCAAACCGCGTCAGCCAAAGCCGACGCGTACCAAGACACCGGCCCTCAAGGCTTGCCCACAGCGTCGCGGCGTTTGTACGCGCGTCTACACAACCACGCCAAAGAAGCCGAACTCCGCGCTTCGTAAAGTGGCCAAGGTGCGCCTGACGTCCGGCTTCGAATCGCTGTGCTATATTCCGGGCGAAGGCCACAACCTGCAGGAGCACTCTGTTGTGCTGATCCGCGGCGGCCGTGTGAAAGACCTTCCGGGCGTGCGCTATCACATCGTGCGTGGTGCCCTGGATACCCAACCCGTCAAAGACCGTAAGCAACGCCGTTCGCACTATGGTGCGAAGAAGCCTAAGTAAGGAAGCCGAAGCATGTCTCGTCGTCACTCTGCTGAGAAGCGCCAAGTCCTTCCTGATCCGAAGTTCAAGGACATCATTGTCTCGAAGTTCATGAACCAGATCATGCGCGACGGTAAGAAGTCCGTTGCCGAACGTATCGTCTATGGTGCGTTCGACCTGGTCGAAGGCCGCGCCAAGAAGAACCCGGTTGAAGTTTTCCATGAAGCCCTGGAAGCTGTTGCTCCGTCCGTCGAAGTGCGTTCGCGCCGCGTCGGTGGTGCCACCTACCAGGTTCCGGTTGAAGTCCGCACCGAGCGCCGTCAGGCTCTCGCCATTCGCTGGTTGGCCGCTGCTGCCGCTGGCCGCAATGAGAACACCATGCGTGAGCGCCTTGCTGGCGAACTGATGGATGCCTCTCAGGGCCGCGGCAATGCCGTGAAGAAGCGGGAAGACACCCACCGCATGGCAGACGCCAACAAGGCGTTTTCACACTACCGCTGGTAATCAGCACTGGAACTGCGGAGCGATTGCGGGTAACGCGCCCGAAAATCGCTCCGAACTTCCTCCCGGAAACCAGACACGAAGGTATATCTCATGGCCCGCGAATATACGCTGGATCGTTATCGTAACTTCGGCATCATGGCTCACATCGATGCTGGTAAAACGACCACGACTGAACGCATTCTCTATTACACCGGTAAATCTCACAAGATCGGTGAAGTCCACGATGGCGCTGCCACGATGGACTGGATGGAGCAGGAGCAGGAGCGTGGCATCACGATCACGTCGGCTGCGACCACGACGTTCTGGTTCCGCACCGAGGACGGCGTAAACCCAACCGGCATTTATGGCGACACGGCTGACGAAGCCAAGTTCCGCTTCAACATCATCGATACGCCCGGACACGTTGACTTCACGATCGAAGTTGAACGCTCCCTGGCCGTGCTCGACGGCGCAGTTTGCGTGCTCGACGCAAACGCCGGTGTTGAGCCGCAGACCGAAACGGTCTGGCGTCAGGCTGACCGCTACAAGGTTCCGCGGATCGTGTTCGTCAACAAGATGGACAAGATCGGCGCAGACTTCTTCAACTGTGTTCACATGATCAAGGATCGCACCGGTGCGATCCCGGCTCCGATCCAGCTGCCAATCGGCGCTGAGACCGAGCTGGAAGGCCATGTCGACCTGGTCACCATGAAGGAATGGGTCTGGGAAGGTGAAGACCTCGGCGCAAGCTGGGTCGTGCGCGAAATTCGCGACAGCCTGAAGGAAAAAGCCGAACAGATGCGCGCCGAGCTCATCGAGATCGCCGTCGAAATGGACGACGCGGCCATGGAAGCCTATCTGGAAGGCAACGAGCCTGACGAAGCCACCCTGCGGTCACTGATCCGCAAGGGCACGCTGTCCATGTCGTTCGTGCCGGTCATGGCGGGTTCTGCGTTCAAGAACAAAGGCGTGCAGCCAATGCTGAACGCTGTCATCGACTATCTGCCGGGCCCGCTCGACGTGCCAGCCTACATGGGCTTTGCCCCGGGCGATGAAGACGAAGTCCGCAATATCGAGCGCCGCGCAGATGATTCGCAGCCATTCTCGGGTCTTGCCTTCAAGATCATGAACGACCCTTACATGGGCACGCTGACCTTCACGCGTATCTATTCCGGTACGCTGTCCAAGGGCGACAGCTTCATGAACTCGACCAAGGGCAAGAAAGAGCGCGTCGGCCGTATGGTCATGATGCACTCCAACAAGCAGGACGAGATCACCGAAGCCTATGCAGGTGACATTGTTGCGCTTGCCGGCCTGAAGGAAACGACCACGGGTGACACGGTCTGTGATCCGAACAAGCCGGTCGTTCTGGAAACGATGACCTTCCCGGATCCGGTGATCGAGATTGCGGTTGAGCCGAAAACCAAGGCTGACCAGGAAAAGATGTCGGTTGGCCTGCAGCGCCTTGCTGCAGAAGATCCGTCCTTCCGCGTCGAGACCGATTTCGAATCCGGCCAGACGATCATGAAAGGCATGGGCGAGCTTCACCTCGACATCCTGATCGACCGTCTGAAGCGCGAATTCAAGGTTGAGGCCAATATCGGTCAGCCACAGGTGGCTTATCGTGAGAAGATCGGCCGCGCTGCCCAGATCGACTACACGCACAAGAAACAGTCCGGCGGTACCGGTCAGTTCGCGCGCGTCAAGCTGGACTTCGAACCCCTGGAATCGGGTTCGGGCTTCATCTTCGAAAGCAAGATTGTCGGTGGTGCTGTTCCGAAGGAATACATCCCGGGCGTCGAAAAAGGCCTGGAAAGTGCCAAGGAAAACGGCCTGCTGGCTGGCTATCCGGTGACGGATTTCAAAGCCACGCTGACAGATGGTGCGTTCCACGATGTCGACTCCTCGGTCCTCGCATTCGAGATCGCAGCCCGCGCTGCGTTCCGCGAACTGAAGGGGCAGGGCGATCCGCGCCTGATGGAACCGGTCATGGCAGTGGAAGTTGTCACTCCGGAAGACTATATGGGCGATGTGATCGGCGACCTGAACTCTCGCCGTGGCCAGATCCAGGGCTCCGAGCCGCGCGGCAACGCCGTTGTGGTCAAGGCCTTTGTCCCTCTGGTCAACATGTTCGGTTATGTGTCCGACCTTCGCGGCATGTCGCAGGGCCGCGCCCAGTTCACGATGCTCTTCAATCACTATGATGAAGTGCCGCGTGCTGAAGCGCAGAAGATCATCTCGGACGTCGCTGGTTCGTAAACAATTGAGGCCGGTTCCCGGCTCGGTATTTGAATAAAGGAGAGGCCCGATGGGCAAGGCAAAGTTTGAACGTAACAAGCCGCACGTTAACATCGGCACGATTGGCCATGTTGACCACGGCAAGACGACGCTGACGGCAGCGATCTCGATGACGCTGGCAGCGGCTTCGGGTGGCGAGTCGAAATCCTATGCGGACATTGACTCGGCTCCGGAAGAAAAAGCGCGTGGCATCACGATCAACACGGCGCACGTGGAATATGAGACGGAAAACCGTCACTATGCCCACGTCGATTGCCCGGGTCACGCTGACTACGTCAAGAACATGATCACCGGTGCGGCGCAGATGGACGGCGCGATCCTGGTTGTGAACGCAGCTGATGGCCCGATGCCCCAGACCCGCGAGCACATCCTGCTGGCCCGTCAGGTCGGCGTGCCGGCTCTGGTTGTCTTCATGAACAAGGTCGACCAGGTCGATGATGAAGAGCTTCTGGAACTGGTTGAAATGGAAGTTCGCGAACTTCTGTCTTCCTATGACTTCCCGGGCGACGACATTCCGATCATCGCGGGTTCCGCGCTGGCCGCTGTTGAAGGCCGCGACGATGCAATCGGCAAGGACAAGGTTCTTGAGCTGATGGCAGCTGTCGACGAGTACATCCCGACGCCAGAGCGTCCGCTGGACAAGCCTTTCCTGATGCCGGTCGAGGACGTGTTCTCGATCTCCGGTCGCGGTACGGTTGTGACCGGTCGTGTCGAGCAGGGCATCATCAAGGTCGGTGAGGAAATCGAGATTGTCGGTATCCGCGACACAGTAAAGACGACCTGTACGGGTGTTGAGATGTTCCGCAAGCTGCTCGACCAGGGCCAGGCTGGCGACAATATCGGCGCCCTGCTGCGCGGTGTTGACCGTGAAGGCGTTGAGCGTGGCCAGGTTCTCTGTAAGCCAGGTTCGATCACGCCGCACACGACGTTCGAAGCCGAAGCCTATATCCTGACCAAGGAAGAGGGTGGCCGTCACACGCCATTCTTCACCAACTACCGTCCACAGTTCTACTTCCGTACGACGGACGTGACGGGTGTTGTGACGCTTCCGGCCGACAAGGAAATGGTCCTGCCGGGCGATAACGTCAAAATGGATGTCGAGCTGATCCAGCCGATCGCCATGGACCAGGGCCTGCGCTTCGCGATCCGCGAAGGTGGCCGTACGGTCGGCGCCGGCGTGGTCTCGGCCATCAAGAAGTAAGCCCTGTTCCCATCAGGCAGTAACGAGAAGGCCGTCCCATAAGGGGCGGCCTTTTTTATCGGGCGTCAGGTGCGGGCGAAGACCCAGTATTTGTTGATCAGGAAATTGACCGTGAGCGATGCGGCCGCGCCCAATCCGAAATAGACGAGCGCCAGAAGCGGACCGGGCGAACGCATCAGTTCCAGTGCGCCGATGATGCCGACACGCACACAGAAGGCTGCGCCGAGCGAGGTCAGGTTGCGAACAAGCCGACCTGACGAAACGGTTGAACTGTCATGCCCGAACGTCCAGAATTCATGGACAAAATAGAAAACCAGCCCGGTCACGATGAAGGCGATCGCTGCCGACAGGGTAAGGCTGAGCTGGCCGCCAAGCCGCAATGCCATGGTCAGCGCCAGATCCATGCCGAAGGCCGCAATGCTGGCCAAGCCATAGCGGACGGCCGGGCGGCTGAGCAGGGAAGACAGGGGAGGCTTCATCGGGGGCCTTCGGATGAGGGGCAGGTGAGACCGAAGTGTCCGTGAAAAGCGTGAGGCCTTGGTTAAACAAGGTGAATCGCGCATTCACCCTGCAACACTTTGCGACACAAGAACCGCATTCCGGCAAAATCAGGCAAGACACCCGCGCTATTCTGGATGCATGGCAAGACGCATCGATTTCATCATAGCCGGCGTTCAAAAGGCCGGCACCACGTCGCTGGACGCATATTTGCGCCAGCACCCCGATATCTGCATGGCGAAGAAGAAGGAACCCCACTTCTTCGACAGGCGCCCGCCAACGGGCATCCGCCCGCTGGACTACTGGCTGTATCATCGCCACTTCGATTGGAAGGCTTGGCGCGACGGGTGCATGCTGGGCGAGGCGACGCCGATCATCAGCTGGTGGAGCGGCGCGCTGGAACGGGTCTGGGTGTATAATCCCGATATCCAGATCATCGTGATCCTGCGCGATCCGGTGGAGCGTGCCTGGTCTCACTATCGCATGGATTGCCGGCTGGGACGCGAAACGCTGCCCTATCCGATTGCGATCCGCCAGGAGCGCGAACGCGCCCGCCGGGCCTTGCCAAACCAGGACCGGGAACGCTCTTACCTGGCGCGCAGCTATTACGCGCCTCAGATCCGGGAGCTGAGGCGGTTGTTTCCGGATGATCAGCTCCTGTTCCTGCGCAGCGAAGACCTCGCAGCCGATCCGCAGCGTGAGCTGGCCACGGTTTGCCAGTTCATGGGTTTGCCTGCGCGCAAATTTGACGTCTCCACCCAGTATAATGCGGCGCCCGAAGCCGACCGGATGAGTTCAGATGACCGGGACTATCTGCGCCGTGTCTTCGCGCACGACGCGGCCGAAACCCGCGCCCTTCTGGGCTGGGACCAAGGCGCATGGAGCGTGTGAGGGCAGGGCTGGCGCCACGCTCTTGCCTCATGGGCGAGAGGGGCGGTCCCATGCAAGAACGAAGGAAGTAGCTTTTCATTTCCAGGGCTCCCAGTAGACTTGCGGCCTACTGCATCTGGAAAGCTGACACCTCATGAAACGCCTTCTTCCCGCTATAGTGCTGATCTTACTGTTTGGCGCACCCGTTGCGGCTGATCCCATGGAAGATGCCTACTATATTGTGGAACAGACCGCGACGCGGGATCAATACGAAGGTGCCTTTGCGGCCATGGCCGACCTCATGCTGGGAAATCTTCAAAATGAACTTGCCAAGAATGGTGAAACCATATCCGACGACGCCGCAGACGTGGCCATTCAAATGCTGACAGCCCACATGACAGACGCCTTGTTGGAAGGCATGCGTGAGCCCATAGCAAAGGCCTATGTCTACAATCTTTCTCCTGACGCTTTAGAGGCATATCGTGCGTTCCTGGAAACGCCGGAGGGGCAGGAGATTTCTATGGCTAGCGCTGCGATTATGCGCGAAAGCCTGAAGATAGGCGAACAGGTGGGAGCCAGTATCGCCGGACCCGCTGTGGCGGCCATGCAAGATGACATGAGAAACGAGAATTGGCCTGCTGGAACGCTGAAATCCACCCAATTCGAATTGCGGGCCCTGTTCGATTTGCCACCCGTCTCGGAAATGCCGCCTGAGCGATAGAGACTGAGAGTTTTACCCCTGTGAGTCTTTCTGCATAAAAGCTTCACGACTCAGTTGACGCGGGCCTATCGATCCCATAAACCCCCGACTTCGCCGGGATGGCAGCGCTTTATAGAGCGAACGCTCCCTCGAAACAGACAATTTAATCCCACGCTACGCCCTGGCGCACTTCTGCGCCACGTTGGGGCTAACGTGTTTTGTGCGGACGGACCGAACGATGGAACGACAAAATATCCGGATCAGGCTCAAGGCCTTCGATCACCGCGCCCTCGACATGTCGGCGAAAGAGATTGTGAGCACGGCCAAGCGCACCGGCGCTGAGGTCAAAGGCCCGATCCCGCTGCCGACCCGTATCGAGCGCTTCACCGTGAACCGCTCGCCGCACATCGACAAGAAGTCGCGCGAGCAGTTTGAAATCCGGACCCATAAGCGGATCCTCGACATTGTAGACCCGACCCCGCAGACGGTGGACGCGCTGATGAAGCTCGACCTGTCGTCCGGCGTTGGCATTGAAATCAAACTTGAGGGAGGCCGCTAATGGCTCTGCCAGCACCCCGTTCCGGCGTGCTTGCCCGCAAGGTTGGCATGACACGCGTATTTGACGAGAGCGGCCGCCACGTGCCGGTCACCGTCCTGTCGCTTGATGGCTGCCAGGTTGTTGGCGTGCGCACTGAAGAAGAGCGCGCCGTGAAGACCAAGAAGGGTGGCGACGTCTCCCGCACGGACGGCTACCAGGCTGTCATTCTCGGCATCGGCGAAAAGAAAGCCAAGCGCACGTCCAAGGCGCTGCGTGGCCAGTTCGCAAAAGCCGGCGTCGCACCGAAGCGCAAGCTGCGCGAATTCCGCGTCTCTGGCGACCTGCCGGAAGTTGGCGCTGAAGTCCTGGCTGACCATTTCGTTCCGGGTCAGAAAGTTGACATTGCCGGCATCACGATCGGTAAGGGTTTTGCCGGTGCGATGAAGCGCTGGAACTTTGGTGGTCTGCGCGCCACGCACGGTGTGTCCATCTCTCACCGTTCGCACGGTTCGACGGGTATGAACCAGGATCCGGGCCGCGTGTTCAAGAACAAGAAAATGGCCGGTCATTACGGCGTTGAGCGTGTCACCACCCAGAACATGGAAGTGGTTCGCACCGACGTTGAGCGCGGCCTCATTCTGGTCAAGGGCGCCGTGCCTGGCCATGACGGCAGCTATGTTGAAGTCCGCGACGCGGTGAAGAAGCCTCTTCCGGCCGACGCACCAGCGGCTGGCTCCTTCAAGGCAGCGAGCGCGGCTGCCGCGCCAGCAGCTGAAGCAACTCAAGAGGGTGCTGAATAATGGAACTCGCAGTCAAAACCCTTGCCGGCAAAGCCGCTGGAAACATCACGGTTGATGATGCCATCTTCGGCATCGAAGACATCCGTGGTGACATCCTGCAGCGCACGGTTCGCTGGCAGCTGGCCAAGCGCCAGGCTGGTACGCACAAGACCCAGACCCGCGGCGAAGTCAGCCGCACCACGAAGAAGTACATCCGCCAGAAAGGTTCCGGCGGCGCGCGTCACGGTTCCCGGAATGCGCCGATCTTTGTTGGTGGTTCTGTTGCGCACGGACCAAAAGTCCGCAGCCACGCTCACGACCTGCCTAAAAAGGTCCGCAAGATGGCTCTGGCTCACGCCCTGTCTTCCAAGGTGAAGGCGGATGCGGTCATCGTGCTGGACGAGGCGATCCTGTCGGCTCCGAAAACGAAAGAGCTGGTCGGTCAGTTCGCAGGTCTCGGTATCGAGAACGCGCTGATCATCTCCGGCACGACCGTGGACGAGAATTTCGCCAAGGCAGCTCGCAACATTCCGAACGTCGACGTGCTGCCGGTTGCTGGCCTGAATGTCTATGACATCCTGCGTCGCAAGAAGCTCGTCATCACCAAGGAAGCGGCCGAAGGCATCAAGGCCCGTTTCGATGGCGCGAAGGAGGCTAAGTAATCATGGCCGACGTAAAAGAACATCACTACGACGTCATCCGTCGCCCACTGATCACCGAGAAATCGACTCTGGTGGCTGAAGACAACAAGATTGTCTTCGAAGTGGCGATCGACGCTGACAAGAAAGCGATCAAGGACGCTGTCGAGGCGCTCTTCAAGGTCGAAGTAACCAAGGTCAACACTCTGGTCCAAAAGGGCAAGACGAAGCGTTTTCGTGGCTATGAAGGTCGTCGCAACGACATGAAAAAAGCCATCGTGACGCTCGCCGAGGGTCAGTCCGTCGACATCACGACGGGCCTCTAGGGGAGAAGGACGAGAAACATGGCACTTAAGACTTTCAATCCAACCTCCCCAGGGCGTCGCCAGCTTGTGCTGGTGGACAAGTCCGACCTTCACAAGGGCAAGCCCGTCAAGGCGCTGACCGAAGGTCTGACCAAGAAGGGTGGACGCAACAATACGGGTCGTATCACGGCTCGCCGCATCGGTGGCGGCGCCAAGAAGCTGTACCGCAAGGTCGACTTCAAGCGTAACCGCTGGGACATGCCGGCAACTGTTGAGCGTCTGGAATACGACCCGAACCGCACGGCTTTCATCGCACTGATCAAGTACGAAGACGGCCAGCTGTCCTACATCATCGCGCCACAGCGCCTTGAAGTCGGTGACACGGTGGTCACGTCCAAGACGGCTGACATCAAGCCGGGTAACACGCTTCCGCTGAAAAGCATTCCGGTCGGTACGATCATTCACAACATCGAGCTGAAGCCCCAGAAGGGCGCGCAGATGGTTCGCTCCGCTGGCACCTATGCCCAGCTGGTCGGTCGTGATGGTGGCTATGCCCAAATCAAGCTGACCTCCGGCGAACTTCGCATGGTGATGGACAGCTGCCTGGCAACGGTCGGCGCCGTGTCCAACCCGGACAACATGAACCAGGTTCTGTCCAAGGCAGGCCGCAAGCGTCACATGGGCAAGCGCCCGTCTGTCCGCGGTGTTGTCATGAACCCGGTCGACCACCCACACGGTGGTGGTGAAGGCAAGTCGTCCGGTGGACGTCACCCAGTGACGCCATGGGGCAAGAAAACACGCGGTCCCAAGACCCGTAAAAACAAGGCAACGGATCGTCTGATCATCCGTCGCCGTAACGCGAAACGCTAAGAGGAGCCGCAAGACATGCCACGTTCTGTCTGGAAAGGCCCGTTCGTAGACGGCTATCTGCTCAAGAAAGCAGAAGAAGCGCGCGCCTCTGAAAAGCGCGTTGTGATCAAGACCTGGTCGCGCCGTTCAACGATCCTGCCTAACTTTGTCGGCCTGAATTTCCAGGTCCACAATGGCAACAAATTCATCCCGGTTTCCGTCTCTGAGGAAATGGTCGGTCACAAGTTCGGCGAGTTCGCGCCAACGCGGTCCTACTATGGCCACGGTGCGGACAAGAAAGCGAAGAGGAAGTAGTCATGGCTAAAGCCAAGAATCCTCCGAAGCAGGCTTCGAATGAATCGCGCGCTGTTCTGCGCATGTACCGTTCAAGCCCGCAGAAGCTGAACCTTCTGGCTCAGCAGATCCGCGGCATGCCGGTCGAGCGTGCGCTGGCTCAGCTGCAGTTCTCGCCGAAGCGTCCTGCCCAGGATGTCCGCAAGCTGCTGCAGAGCGCCATCGCGAACGCCGAGAACAATCACGGCCTCGACATCGACAGCCTCGTCATTGCAGAAGCCCATGTCGGCAAGAACCTCGTGATGAAGCGTATTCGCGCCCGTGCTCGTGGCCGCGCTGCTCGCATCCAGAAGCCATTCTCGCAGATGACCATCATTCTGCGTGACACCTCAGTTGAAGCGGAGGCCGCATAATGGGTCAGAAAGTAAATCCGATCGGCCTGCGTCTGGGCATCAACCGGACGTCTGACAGCCGCTGGTATGCCGACACGGCCGACTTCGGTCGCCTGCTGCACGAAGACATCGCGATCCGCAAGGAAATCCGCAAGCGTCTGAAGCAAGCCGGCATCTCGAAGATCATCATCGAGCGTCCGCACAAGAAATGCCTCATCACGATCCACACGGCACGTCCGGGTCTCGTGATCGGCAAGAAGGGCGGCGACATCGAAGCCCTTCGCAAAGTTCTGTCGAAGATGACGACCGACGAAGTTCGCGTGAACCTGGTCGAAATCCGCAAGCCGGAAATCGATGCCACACTGATCGCCGACGACATTGCTCGCCAGCTTGAGCGCCGTGCCTCGTTCCGTCGCACCATGAAGCGGGCCATCCAGTCCGCCATGCGTCTCGGCGCTGACGGTGTGAAGATCATGGTGTCCGGTCGTCTTGGCGGCGCAGAGATTGCGCGGACCGAGAAGTATGCAGAAGGCTCCGTGCCGCTGCACACGCTGCGCGCCGACATTGATTACGGCACTGCAGAAGCGGCCACCACTTACGGCATCATCGGCATCAAGGTCTGGGTCTACAAAGGCGAGATCATGGAGCACGACCCGATGGCTCAGGACAAGCGTCTGGAATCTTCCGGCCAGTCCCGTGCACGTGCCAATGCAAACCAGCGCGGACCGGCCACCGGCGCGCAAGCCTCCGGAGCGTAAGAGATGCGTCAACCGAAGCGAACCAAATTCCGTAAGGCCTTCAAGGGCCAGATCCGGGGCAATGCCAAGGGCGGTTCATCGCTGGCATTCGGCGAGTTTGGCCTGAAGGCTCTCGAGCCGGAACGGGTCACAGCGCGCCAGATCGAGGCAACCCGTCGGGCTGTCACGCGTCACATGAAGCGTCAGGGCAAAGTGTGGATCCGTGTATTCCCGGACCTGCCAGTGTCGGCAAAGCCGATTGAAGTCCGGATGGGTAAAGGTAAAGGCTCTGTCGACCGTTGGGTCGCCCGTGTCGCACCTGGCCGCATCCTGTTCGAAATCGACGGCGTGTCTGAGGATGTCGCACGCGAGGCCCTGCGCCTCGGCGCTGCGAAGCTTCCGATCAAGACGAAAGTCGTCAAGCGGATTGAGGGTATCTGATCATGAAAGCCCAAGATGTAAGAACGAAAAGCCTCGACCAGCTCAAGGATGAGCTCGTCAAGCTGAAGAAAGAGCAGTTCAACCTGCGTTTCCAGACGGCCACCGGCCAACTGGAGAAAACGGCCCGAGTGAAGGAAGTCCGCCGCGATATTGCACGCGTCAAGACGATCCTTCGCGAAAAAGCCGAAGCAGGTCAGGCGTAGGAGAGAGATCATGCCAAAGCGTATTATGGAAGGCGTCGTGGTCTCTGCCAAGCAGAACAAGACCGCAATCGTCCGTGTAGAGCGGACCTTCACACATTCTGTGATGAAGAAGATTGTTCGCCGCTCTAAGAAGTATCACGCCCATGACGAAGCCAATGCGGCTGTCGAGGGTCAAATCGTAACGATCCAGGAGTGCGTTCCGCATTCCAAACTGAAACGCTGGGAACTTGTGACCGGCGGGGAAGGTGACGCATGATCCAGATGCAATCAAACCTTCGCGTCGCCGACAATTCCGGCGCGCGCCGCGTTCAGTGCATCAAGGTGCTGGGTGGCGCAGGCCGCCGGTATGCATCGGTTGGTGACGTGATCGTGGTGTCCATCAAGGAAGCAATTCCTACGGGCCGCGTGAAGAAGGGTGACGTCCGCAAGGCTGTCGTCGTTCGCGTGGCAAAGGACATCAACCGCCCGGATGGCACGACCATTCGTTTCGACTCAAACGCTGCCGTTCTCATCAATACCAATGGTGAGCCAATCGGCACTCGTGTGTTTGGCCCGGTCCCGCGTGAACTGCGCGGCAAGAACCAGGTCAAGATCGCGAACATGGCCCCGGAGGTCTTGTAAGATGGCTGCTAAGATCAAAAAAGGCGACTCCGTTGTCGTGATCGCAGGCCGCGACAAAGGTACCAAAGGCGAAGTGCTGAAAGTGCTGGTCGACGAGGATCGCGTTGTTGTGCGCGGTGTGAACGTCGTCAAGAAGCACCAGAAGCCGAGCCAGATGGACCCCGGTGGTCTGAAGTCTTTCGAAGCACCGATCCACGTTTCCAACGTGGCTCATGCCGATCCGCGCGACGGAAAAGCAGTGCGTGTTGGTTTCAAAACTGATGAGCATGGCCGCAAGACGCGCTTTGCCAAACGCTCAGGGGAGTCCATCGATGTCTAAGGCATACGAACCCCGTCTCAAGACGAAGTACCGTGAAGAGATCCGGGCCAAGCTGCAGGAGCAGTTCAAGTATTCGAACCCGATGAAGGTTCCGAAACTGGACAAGGTCGTGATCAATATGGGTGTCGGCGAAGCTGTCTCCGACTCCAAGAAGATCAAGGCTGCCCTGGCCGAGCTCGAACTGATCGCAGGCCAAAAGCCTGTCGCCACCAAGGCACGCAAGTCGATCGCTGGCTTCAAGCTGCGCGAAGGCATGCTGATCGGTGCGAAAGTGACCCTGCGCCGTGAGCGCATGTACGAGTTCCTTGACCGGCTCACCAATATTGCGCTGCCGCGCGTGAAGGATTTCCGTGGACTGAACGGAAAGAGCTTCGACGGCATGGGCAATTACGCCATGGGCCTCAAAGAACACATCGTTTTCCCGGAGATCAATTACGATCAGGTGGAAGATATTCGCGGTATGGACATCATCGTCTGCACCACGGCTGAAACCAACGAAGAAGCCAAGGCACTCCTCGCCGAGTGTGGCTTCCCGTTCCGGAACTAGCGCCAGGAGATCTGCTGATATGGCAAAGAAGAGCGCAATCGAGAAGAACAAGAAGCGTCAGAAGCTTGTCGAAAAGTACGCTGCAAAGCGTGCCGAGCTGAAGGCCGTCGCCATGAATGAGGACCTTTCACTGGAAGAGCGCTTCAAGGCACGTCTCAAGCTTGCTGAACTTCCACGTAACTCGGCCCCAAACCGTGTGCGTAATCGCTGTGAAGTAACCGGGCGTCCGCGCGGCTACTATCGCAAACTCAAAATGTCGCGGATCGCGCTGCGTGAGCTTGGCTCAAACGGTCAGATCCCCGGTCTCGTGAAGTCCAGCTGGTAAGAGAGGAGGATATCAAAGATGAACATTTCTGATCCCCTCGGAGATATGCTGACACGCATCCGCAACGCTCAGATGCGCGGCATGTCTAAAGTCGTCACGCCGTCTTCGAAACTTCGTATTCGCGTCCTGGAGGTTCTCATCAATGAGGGCTTCATCCGCGGCTACACCGAAGTTGAAAAAGACGGTCACAAGAATATTGATATCGAGCTGAAGTACTATGAAGGTCAGCCAGTGATCTCGGAGATCAAACGTGTCTCCAAGCCAGGTCGCCGGGTGTATTCTTCTGTCTCCGACATTCCGCTGGTGCGCAATGGTCTGGGCATTTCGATCCTTTCGACTTCGAAAGGCGTTATGTCTGACAATTCTGCCCGCAGCGAGAATGTAGGCGGCGAAGTGCTCTGCCGCGTATTCTAGGAGAGCTATCATGTCACGTATTGGTAAACTCCCGATCGAAGTTCCGAATGGCACGACCGTCTCGGTCGAAGGTCAGACGATCAAGGCAAAAGGCTCCAAGGGTGAGCTTTCGCTGGTCCTGTCTGAGCTGATCACGCCAAAGCTCGAGAACAACGAGCTGACCGTTTCGCCGCGCGAAGATCTCGTGCAGGCTGCAAATGACCGTATCGAGGCTGAAAAGGCTCGGGGTCGTCGCCTGCCAACCTTCGCTGAAGCCCTTGATTCCAAGGCCCGTACGCAGTGGGGCACCGCTCGTGCCCGCGCAGCGAACATGGTCGAAGGCGTTTCGAATGGTTATTCGAAGACGCTGGAACTGGTTGGCGTTGGTTATCGTGCCCAAATGCAGGGTACCGATCTCAAGCTCGCACTCGGCTTCTCGCACGATGTGATCTTCAAGGCTCCGGACGGCATCAAGCTGGAAGCGCCGAAGCCAACCGAGATCATCGTCTCTGGTGCAGACAAACAGTCTGTTGGCCAGGTTGCTGCCGAACTCCGCGAATTCCGTCCGCCTGAGCCATACAAAGGCAAGGGTATCCGTTATCAGGGCGAATATGTCCGCCGCAAGGAAGGCAAGAAGAAGTAAGCCCATGAAAAGCTCACGCGATAAGATGCTGCGCCGCGCCCAGCGGGTTCGTACCAAGCTCCGCAAGGTTGCTGAGGGTCGTCCACGCCTGTCGGTTGCGCGCAGCCACAAGAATATCTCCGCCCAGATCATCGATGACGAAAAAGGCATTACGCTCGCTTCGGCTTCGACGCTGGAAAAGGATGTGCTCGGCTCGGCCAAGACCGGTGGTGACGCCGCTGCGGCTGCCCTCGTCGGCAAGACGCTCGCAGAGCGCGCGAAAGAAGCAGGCGTCGAAGACGTCGTCTTTGATCGTGGCGGTTACATGTTCCACGGCCGGGTGAAAGCCCTGGCAGACGCCGCCCGTGAGGGCGGTCTCAAATTCTAAGGAGAGGCCCTATGGCTGAAGAAAGAGGAAGAGGCCGCCGGAATCGCGATCGCGACGAGGAGCAGTCCGACATCGTCGACAAGCTGGTTGGTATCAACCGCGTCGCGAAGACGGTCAAAGGCGGTAAGAATTTCGGTTTTGCAGCCCTGGTTGTCGTTGGTGACCAGAAGGGCCGCGCAGGGTTCGGCAAGGGTAAAGCCCGCGAAGTGCCTGAAGCGATCCGCAAAGCCACAGAAGAAGCCAAGCGCAACATGGTTCGCGTGCCGCTTCGCGAAGGTCGCACTCTGCATCATGATGGCCGTGGCCGTCACGGCGCAGGCAAGGTTGTGCTGCGTGCAGCACCTCCAGGTACCGGCGTGATCGCAGGTGGTCCGATGCGTGCTGTCATGGAAGTTCTGGGTGTTCAGGACGTGGTCGGCAAGTCGATCGGTTCCTCCAACCCTTACAACATGGTGCGTGCAACGTTTGATGCGCTTAAAGAGCAGAACAGCCCGCGGACCGTTGCGTCCAAGCGTGGCCTGAAGGTTCAGGATGTCGTCGGTCGCCGCAATGATGGCGCGTCCGAAGCCGGCATGGCTGACGCGACGAACTAGGGAAGGGCACGAAAATGGCTAAAAGCAAAGTCACTGTCCGCCAGGTTGGCAGCCCGATTGGCCGTCGTCCTGAGCAGCGCCAGACCCTGATGGGGCTGGGCCTGAACAAGGTCGGCCGCACCAAGGAACTCGAAGATACGCCGTCCGTGCGGGGCATGATCCGCAAGGTGGCTCACCTGGTTGAGGTGGTTGGCGAGTAATCGCCACCATTCGCAGCCGCACGATATCGAAAGATAGACCGATGAAACTGAACGAATTGTCTCCCGCTGAGGGCTCAACAAAGAACCGCCTGCGCGTTGGCCGCGGCGTCGGCTCTGGCAAGGGCAAGACGGCTGGTCGCGGTGTCAAAGGCCAAAAGGCTCGTTCCGGCGTTGCCGTGAATGGCTTTGAAGGCGGCCAGATGCCGATCTACATGCGTCTGCCAAAGCGCGGCTTCACGGCGCGTAACTCCAAGTCCCATGCCTGGGTGAACCTTGGCCGTCTCGGCAAGGCGATTGCCGCTGGCAAGCTGGATGCCAAGGATGTGACCGAAGAGTCGCTGGTGGCCGCTGGTCTGGTTCGCAATGTGCGCGATGGCGTGCGTCTGCTTGCCAAAGGTGACGCACCAAAGAATCTGAATATCACTGTGACAGGCGCCTCGAAGGCAGCTATTGAAGCTGTTGAGAAGGCTGGCGGTAAAGTCACCGTCACGGGGCCGGCTAAAGAGACTGCTGACGAATAATCGGCGGTTTTTACCGGTAACCCCTTCACAAGTACTGTTTCGCCGCCGATTTAGGCGGCGAACGCTTTTTCAGGGAGGTCAAGCGGCCCATGGCGAATGCTGCCGAACAAATGGCTCGGAACATGAATTTCCGGAGCTTTGCAAAAGCCAAGGACCTGCAGAGCCGGATCCTGTTTACTCTCGGGATTTTGATCCTCTACCGGCTCGGGACGTTCATCCCGCTGCCGGGACTCGACCCGCAGCAATACGCCCAATTCTTCGAGAGCCAGTCCGATGGCTTGCTTGGCAACATGAACATGTTTGCCGGCGGCGCGGTGGAACGGATGGGTGTGTTCGCCCTGAACGTGATGCCTTACATCACGGCCTCGATCATCATCCAGATGCTGACCGCGACCTCTCCAACGCTTGAGAAGTTGAAGAAGGAAGGCGAGTCCGGCCGCAAGCAGATCAACCAGTATACGCGTTACCTCACACTGGGATTCGCGCTGGTCCAGTCCTTTGCAATTGCTGGCGGCCTTGCCGCTGTGCGCATTGAGGGCATCTCGTCCTGGTTCTTCATCCTGACCGGCGTTGTGACGCTGACCGGCGGCACGATGCTGCTGATGTGGATGGGTGAGCAGATCACGGCGCGCGGCATCGGCAACGGTATCTCGCTGATCATCTTCGCGGGCATTATCGCTGAAATGCCAAAGGCGATCTTCAACCTGATCTCGCAGGCGCGCACGACCTCTGTGAATGTGGCGTTTGTGGTGGCGATTGCGGCCATGGTGATCGCGCTGGTTGTCTTCATCGTCTTCATGGAGCGCTCGCAAAGGCGGCTGCTGATCCAGTATCCGAAGCGACAGCAGGCCCACGGTGTTGCCCAGGGCCAGAAGAGCTTCCTGCCGCTCAAGATCAACACGTCTGGTGTTATCCCGCCAATCTTCGCCTCTGCGCTGCTGATGCTGCCGCTGACGGCGGTGGGCTTCCTGGGTGGCAATCCGGCCGATGCCGAAGCCTCCGGCGCTGTGAGTGGCGTTCTGGGCTGGCTGGCGACGCATTTCGCGCCGGGCTCGTGGACCTACATCACGTCTTACGGGGCGATGGTGATCTTCTTTGCCTTCTTCTACACCTCCATCATGTTCAATCCGGAAGAGACGGCGGACAATCTGCGCAAGTATGGCGGATTTATTCCCGGTATCCGTCCTGGCTCGAACACGGCGGCCTATATCGACTATGTTTTGACCCGACTGACGACCATTGGGGCCCTGTACCTGATGTTCGTCTGTATCCTTCCCGAACTGCTGCGGCGATATTTCCCAGAGATACCTTTCTATATTGGCGGTACTTCTCTTCTGATCGTTGTATCTGTTACGATGGATACAGTGACACAGATTCAGTCGCATTTGATCGCGCACCAGTATGAGGGCATGATCAAGAAGTCGAAACTCGGGGGTCGTAAGAGATGAACCTAATTCTGTTCGGGCCGCCAGCGGCCGGAAAAGGCACGCAGGCGAAACGCCTGGTCGAAGAGCGGGGGTTCGTTCAACTCTCTACCGGTGACATGCTGCGCGCGGCGCGCGCGTCTGGCTCCGAGCTCGGCGAAAGAGTTGCCCAGATCATGGATGAAGGCAGCCTCGTTTCCGACGAGATCGTCATCGCCCTGATCGACGAGCAATTGGAAGTTCAGGCCGGCGCGCCGGGATTCATCTTTGATGGTTTCCCACGCACAGTCGGTCAGGCTGAAGCGCTGGATCGTCTACTCGAATCCCGCGGTGAAGCCGTCAATCGCGTGATCCGCATCCTTGTCGATGATGACAAGCTGCTGTCACGTGTCACCCAGCGGTTCGAAGAACAGGGCCGCAAGGATGACAATCCCGAGACGTTCTCGAAACGCCTCGAAAAATACTACGAAGATACAGCGCCTCTGGTGCCTATTTATGCCGAGCGTGGTATCCTCGTGGAAGTCGACGGAATGGGCTCAATCGAGGCGGTTGCAACCGCAATCGACGCGGCCCTGAAAGAGACGGCGTAAAGGTGGGATTCCGCGGTTGACGCGTTAATTTCCATCGTTATAAGCCTCGTTTCTTAGCTTTAGGCTTAATCGCCGGCGCGCAGGACGGATGTTTCCGCCTTGGCGCGCTCTTTATGTATGAACAGTCCGCTTAGGAGATCGGCCTTGGCCCGTATTGCAGGCGTTAACATCCCGACCAACAAGCGCGTGGAAATCGCGCTGCGGTACATTCATGGCATCGGCCCATCCATGGCCCGTGAGATCATCGAAAAGGTTGGCGTTGAGTCGACCCGTCGCGTGAACGAGCTGACGGATGCCGAAGTCATCAAGATCCGTGAAACGATCGATGCCGACTATCTCGTCGAAGGTGATCTTCGCCGCGATACGTCGATGAACATCAAGCGCCTGATGGATCTCGGTTCTTACCGTGGCCTGCGTCACCGCCGTAAACTGCCGGTTCGCGGTCAGCGTACGCATACCAACGCCCGTACCCGCAAGGGCCCGGCTAAGCCGATCGCCGGCAAGAAGAAATAGGATAGTCTTCAATGGCTCGTGAAACGACCCGCGTCCGCAAGAGAGAGCGCAAGAACATCACCTCTGGTGTTGTTCACGTGAACTCCAGCTTCAACAACACCATGGTCACCATCACGGATGCCCAGGGCAACACGATTTCGTGGTCGTCCTCCGGCATGATGGGCTTCAAGGGCTCGCGCAAGTCGACGCCTTACGCAGCCCAGATGGCGGCAGAAGATGCCGCAAAGAAGGCCATGGATCACGGTATGCAGACTGTTGAAGTCAGCGTGCGTGGACCAGGTTCGGGCCGCGAGAGCGCACTGCGCGCTCTTCAGGCTGCTGGCCTGACCGTTACGGCTATCACAGACACGACGCCAATTCCGCACAACGGATGCCGCCCACCAAAGCGCCGCCGCGTCTAGTTCGTATTTATTGGCGGCATAATTTCATGTCGCCTGACCCATTCTGAGGATCCGTCGCCCATGGCAGACATCGAACCCACCAACGTCAACGACCGTAACTGGAAAGTGCTGATCCGCCCGAACCGTCCTGTCGTCCAGGCCGGATACGATGCCAAGCGCAAAGCCAAGCTCGTCATTGAGCCGCTGGAGCGTGGCTATGGTACGACTCTCGGCAACGCGCTGCGTCGCGTTCTGCTGTCGTCCCTGCAAGGTGCTGCGATCATCGGCGTTCAGATCGACAATGTCGTTCACGAATTCTCTGCGATCCAGGGTGTTCGCGAAGACGTCACGACGATCGTGCTGAACCTGAAGCAGGTTGCGATCTTCATGGAGAGCGACACGCCAAAGCGCATGGTGCTGAAGGCGAAAGGTCCGGGCGAAGTCAAAGCCGGCCAGATCGAAACCTCCGGTGACACCAAGATCCTGAACCCGGATCTCGTGATCTGTACTCTGGATGATGGCGCTGAAGTGCGCATGGAATTCACCGTTGCGACCGGCAAGGGCTATGTCCCGGCCGAGGCGCACCGTCCGGAAGATGCCCCAATCGGTTATATTCCGATTGACGCGATTTACAGCCCGGTCCGCCGCGTTGGCTATCAGGTCGAAGACACCCGTGAGGGTACTGTTCTCGACTATGACAAACTGACCCTCGACATCGAGACAGACGGGTCTGTCACGCCGGAAGATTCCGTGGCCTATGCCGCGCGTATCCTGCAGGATCAGCTGCAACTGTTCATCAACTTCGAAGAGCCGACCGTGGAAACGGGCGCACAGACAGAAGAAACCGATCTCGGCTTCAACCCTGTCCTGCTCAAGAAAGTCGACGAACTTGAACTGTCTGTTCGCTCGGCAAACTGCCTGAAGAACGACAACATTGTTTACATTGGTGACCTCATCCAGAAGTCCGAAGCAGAGATGCTGCGCACACCGAATTTCGGCCGCAAATCCCTGAACGAGATCAAGGAAGTTCTCGCCGGTCTTGGCCTGCACCTCGGCATGGAAGTGCCGGACTGGCCGCCGGAAGACATTGAAGGCCTCGCCAAGAAATACGACGACCACCTCTAGCCCACTGAGTAATCGGGGGCCTGACCACCTCCTTAAGGAACACGACAATGCGCCATCGCCTTGGATACCGTAAACTGAACAAGACGACATCGCACCGCAAGGCGATGTTCGCGAACATGGCTGCCAGCCTCATCGAGCATGAGCAGATCGTGACCACCCTTCCAAAGGCGAAGGAAATGGCTCCGCTCATGGACAAGCTGGTGACCCTCGCCAAGAAGGGCGACCTGACGGCCCGCCGCCAGGCGCTGGCAAAGGTTCGCAACGAGGACGCTGTCCGCAAGCTGTTCGACGTGATGGGCGAGCGCTACAAGGATCGCAATGGCGGCTATACCCGCGTTCTGAAGGCCGGCTATCGCCATGGCGACAACGCACCGGTGGCCGTGCTGGAACTGGTCGACCGCGATGAGAGCGCCAAGGGTGCTGCGGATCGTGCACGTCACGAAGCCGAAATGGAGTCGATGGAAGGCTAGTCTTTCCTCGCTGTATTCGAATTGTTTCAGGAGCCCCGGACCGCTGGTCCGGGGTTTCTTGCATTTTGGCAAAGGGTTTTCGTGTGTACGACATGACAGACCGTGCGATTTTCGGGCAATCTGCAACATTTACTGTTCAGGCCCGATAGGCGTAAGCCTGTAGTGAAAATGGGAGAAATACCGATGGGATTCAGCTTCAAGACGCCGCCGCACATCCTGTTCGAACGGGGCAGTGCTGCCCAACTCGGCAAGCTGGTCAGTGATCGCATGAAACGCCCGGTCTTCGTGACGGACCAGGGCGTTATCGCAGCCGGCTTGGTGGAGGGCGCGCTGGAAAGCCTGCGCGATGCGGGTCTTGAAGTGTTTGTCTATGACAAGGTCGTTGCCGACCCGCCCGCTGCCACGATCCGCGATGCGGTCGCTGCGGCTCGCGAACATGGCGCCGATGGCGTGATCGGGCTGGGCGGAGGCTCGTCACTGGATACCGCAAAGCTGATTGCCGTGCTGATGGATTCCGGGCAATCGCTGGAAGACGTCTACGGCGTCGGCAATGTGAAAGGCTCGCGCCCACCGCTGGTGCTGTTACCAACGACAGCAGGGACCGGGTCAGAGGTCACCGCGATCTCTATCGTCACGTCAGATGACATGAAGAAGATCGGAGTCGTGTCAGACCAGTTGTTTGCTGATCTCGCCATTGTCGATCCGATGCTGACGCTGACCGCGCCGCGCGGTGTGACGGCGGCAACCGGGATCGATGCGATGGTTCATGCCATCGAATCCTATACGTCAAAGCTGTTGCGCAATCCGATCTCGGGTGCACTCGCCAAGGAAGGCCTGCGCCTGCTGGCCGGGAATCTGTTGCGCGCATGTGAGCACCCGGATGATATCGAGGCGCGCGAGGCCATGTGCATCGGAGCAACGCTCGCCGGGCAGGCCTTCAGCAATGCGCCGGTCGCGGCCGTGCATGCGATGGCCTATCCGCTGGGCGCGCTGTTCCATGTGCCGCATGGTGTGTCGAATGCGCTGATGCTGTCGCCGGTCTTGCGGTTCAATGCGGTCGTCGCCGCCAAGGACTATGCGGATCTCGGCCCCGTCGTTGGCGTGGCCCAGGACGCGAGTGCCTTTATCGACCATATGGTGGAGCTGTGCGCGAAAAGCGGCACGCCCCTGAAGCTGACCGAGGTTGGCGTCAATCACAATGACTTGCCAAAAATGGCTGAGGATGCGGTCAAGAATGAGCGCCTGATGAAGAACAACCCCCGTCTTGTCACGTATGACGATGCGCTGGCGCTCTATGAAGAAGTGCTCTGAGATGGATTCGTGGGATCACTGACCCGGTTCCACGCCTACTTGCCGGGCGATTTATGTGGCTCTGTCAGAAGGTCGTCCGGGTACCAAGGGGAATCAGTTGGCCGGGAATTATGAAAGGCTGACGAGGTCAGCGTGATATAGAGCTGGAGCAGTCGCGAGGCCTTGCGGGGGTGGCCGCTTGTCAACTCATCCCGGATACGCCACCGAAAACCGGTCGCGAGTTCGCCAATGAGTTCCGCGCCGTTACGGGACAGGCCAGCGACATCCCGCAAGCCCTGACCAATCACATGATCGTCCAGCAATTCCTGGATACCATATTTCGACTGGCTCCCTCGCCGGGCGATTGCACGTTCTGCCTGAGTCAGATCGAGATCCATCAGGAGCGCCGCATTCGCGAAGTCCCGCATGGCATGATCCCACAATTTCTTGCGTGCCATGATGGCGCCTCGTTGAATCAGCGCCTGACGCTTACTGGGGGTGCCGACAACACTCTCGCCCCGCGGCAGGAATTCGTCGAGCGCCCAGGTCTCGTAGATGCGCTTGAAGATGATCTGGTCATGCTGGATCCAGCGACGCACGAGTTCCGAGGCTGGAAATCTGTTCGCGCCTGAGCCGCGATCCCCATCATGCTGGCGCTGGTGGAAGACGATGGCGGGGCAGGCGGCGCTGGTGCTGATCCGCGCTGCGCGGAGAATATAGTCATAATCGACCGAGCGCTTGAGCCCGGTATCGAACGGGCCAGTCGCATCCAGCAGCGTCTTTTGGAACAGCATGCCAGACTGGTGTGTGAACATGTCTTCCATCGTGGCGATCAGGAAGTCACGCAGGTGACACTCCCGCCAATAGCCGGTGTCCTGCCAGACTCGCTCGCCGCCATTTGCGGGGTCGGTGAACCGGTCATGGCGTCCATAGCTGAAGCCAGCGGACGGGTTGGCGTCGAGCGCAGCCCCCAGTTTTTGGAGGGCGTCCGGGCAGGCGATGTCGTCATCGTCAACAACCCAGAGCCGGGTGCCGGTCATCAGCGTCATGGCCAGATTGATGGCCGCGGACTTGCCCTGGTTTTCAGTGCGCACATAGCGCACCTGCGGGTAGCGCGCTGCGACGTCCGGCGTGTTGTCGGTCGATCCATCATCTATCAGGATGACTTCATCCGGCTGTACGGTCTGGGCAAAAACGGACTTCAGGGAATCCGCAAGAAGAGACGCTCTGTTGCAGGTCGGAATGACTACCGAGGTCGATTGCATTCCAACAGGGTCCCGTTCTGGTGTTCACGCTACGCTGGCGAAAAGACCGCCAAGAAAAAGTAATTTGATTGCAAGGATAGCGCTTCTGCTTTTCCAATTCATTACTTGAACCTCTAAGACTAGCACGAAATACGTAAAATCCCGTCAGGATCAGCTGCAATAGTCGCGAAAAAGCGCATGTTTCATGTTTTGTCGGAATGCCCTGGCGGGGCCAAAGAAAGCGTCATCAAGGCCTGTTAATCGAGCGGGGAGTTCCAGACACCCCTGAGAGGCGAATTGATGACCTCGGATATTCAGGCGCAGATTGCGCCGGATAAGGTTTTCACGATCGCCGGACTTCATGACATACCTGTTTCAGCAAGGCATGATCATTGGCGGTATCGGCATCATCGGCAACGGAATAGACCACGCGGCGAGATTTTTTCCGGTTGTCCGCCAAAGTGTATAGAGCCTTGTCGCACAAGGCGGATTCGGAAAAATTAGACAGGCTTCGGATGATCTTCGTTCGGGGCTTTTCCAGTTTTTGGTTGACGCCTCGTATTCTCACGATCATAAGGCGCGCTCATTCCAGCCCGAGGACGGACCCATGAAACGGCCAAACTCAAATTTCCAGGCATATGAACGCACCCTACAACTGGGTTGCGCATGCTGCCGCATGGAGGTTGCTGGATAGGGCTGATCATCAGCCCGGGGACCGTTTTTCGGTCTTATGCCGCCCTCCGCGCGTTTTCGCCCGGAGGGTTTTTTTGTCTTTCGAACCCGATGGAGACGCGTGGAGGGCTTGTCAGGAGGAGCTTCGTGAAACGAAGCTGAGACCAATGAGTGAATTTGAAGTGATCGAAACCCGCGCCGGCGGACGTATCAAGGCCTGGGTAAAGGGTGTGCCTGTAGAACCACAAGCCCGTACACAGCTTGAGAATGTTGCAGGCTTGCCGTTCATTCACAGCCACCTTGCCGTGATGCCCGATGTCCACTTCGGGCGCGGCGCAACGGTCGGCTCGGTCATTCCCACCAAGGGGGCGATCATCCCGGCGGCGGTCGGAGTCGATCTTGGCTGTGGGATGATGGCCATCCGGACGAGCCTGACGGCAACTGACTTGCCTGATAGCTTGTCGGCCATCCGTAGTGAGATCGAACGCAAGGTGCCTGTGGGAAATGGGCGCGGTGGCAGCCACAAGGAAACTCCGGCGCGTGCAGCCACGGCGCTTCGGGCCTCCGGCATGGTGGAGCGGCTCGACGTGATCCTGAAGAAGCACAAGCGCATCCAGCGGACGGCCTTCGCCAAACAGCTGGGGACGCTTGGCGGCGGGAACCATTTCATCGAACTGTGTCTCGATGAAGTGGACCGTGTTTGGGTCATGCTGCACTCGGGATCGCGCGGGACCGGGAACATTCTTGGCACCTACTTTATCCGGGAGGCGCGTGAGGCACTGGAGCGGCGCGTGCTGGGCTATCATGTCCCGGACAAGGATCTCGCCTTCTTTGTTGAAGGAGAAGACCTGTTCGACGACTATACCTATGCGGTCAGCTGGGCGCAGGACTATGCTCGCCTGAACCGCGAGGTGATGATGGACCGTGTCCTGTTTGCCTTGCGTGAGCATTTTCCGGCCTTCTCGCTGGAGAAAGAGGCGGTGAACTGCCACCACAATTATGTGGAGCGGGAACACCATTTCGGGGCGGACATCTGGGTGACCCGCAAGGGGGCCGTCCGTGCCGGGAAGGGCGAACTGGGGATCATTCCCGGTTCAATGGGGGCGAAATCCTTCATTGTTCGCGGAAAGGGCAATGCCGACTCCTTCTGCTCGTGCTCGCACGGGGCAGGCCGTGCCATGAGCCGGACTGAAGCCAAGCGGCGGTTCTCGGTCGAGGACCACCGGGCGGCAACGGATGGCGTCGAATGCCGGAAAGATTCCAGCGTGATTGACGAAACGCCAATGGCCTACAAGGACATCGACGCAGTCATGGCGGCGCAGACTGATCTGGTGGAGGTGGTTCACACGTTGAAACAAATCGTTTGCGTCAAAGGTTGACACATTGTCGCGCTTTGGATTATACGCCCAATTCCTGTCAGGCCGTTCGTGCGTTTACGGAAGGCCTGGCAGACCAACCGAAAGAAACAAGATGAAGCTGAGTTGTAATACGACAAACAGCTCCTTGCAGATGCAGGGAGCGCTATCAGCGGCTCCCGCACATTGGCCGGTCGCCTCCTGATATAATCACAGATTGAATTTCGATAGTCCGATTCTGAAGAGTTCAGTTGTCGGAAGATATGAAAGGAGGTGGATCATGGGCGCGCCCATGACCCGTGCTGGTGTCTTGCTGTTTGGCAAGCCGTCGGCAGCGACGCCATTGTTGGGCTATATTGCCGGCCCCCACGCAGAGCGGATTGCTCGTTTCTGGCCTGTGCCGCATGCCGGGTTCCTGACCCTGCCGTCGGCACGGCGCCATGCGGCGGCAATTCTGCTGGAGCGGCGTTGGAGCAGCACCAGAGATGATGGCATGGATATCGTGCGAGTGGTGGAACGCGCCCGCGACGCCGAGCTTGCGCGTATCCTGATGCGCGGCGATGCGCCGGGCGGCCTGATGAAGGCACTCGGCCGGATGGGTGAACAATTGTGGGAGGTGGGTGACTATGCCAACTTCCTCAGCCTGTTTGCCGATCCTGAAGCGGTGAAAGTCTTGCGGCACATGCCGCACATTCGAGCCGATCGTCTGGGCGTGATCGTGGTGGTGCCGGAAGCCTTGCGGGTTCCGGGTATCGTGGCGAACTTGCCCGAAACGCCCCAAGCTGTGGAAGACCTTGCCGCAGCCTACCAGCTCGCACGGCTAATCCACGGGGCGAGCGGAGCGTCTCGTCTGGTCCAGCGTTGGGAGCGTGCAAACAGCCCGTTAGTCCTATTCGACATGGCCGCCGAAGCTCTGCAGCCGGTCGAGTTTGGACGGGTGCTGGCTCCACCCGCCCTGCCGGACTGGTTCGAACCGGTCCGGACCCGAAAGGCGCTGAACGAGATGGCGTTGGAGTTCCGCAATTGCTTGCGAGACTTTGCCGCCGACCTCGCCATGGGCCGGATGGCGGTTTACGCGGTTCGCAAATCGTCCAGCCCACCGGTGGCTCTGGCCCTGCGCCAGGATGTGGCCGGCTGGAGACTGGCCGAGGCGTTGCTGAAGGGCAATGACGATCTGAGTGACGCACATTTGCGTCAGCTGATCGATGTGCTCACCGCGGTTGGTGTCAGGACCGGGGAATCCGCCTGGGCCTTGTCCCAGCGGTTGCACGATCATGTCTGTCCGGATTGCGGGCCTGCGCATTTGCCACCGCGCACTACCTGGCGCCAGCGTTTGGCACTTGGCTCTCTCTGGGACTGAGTGCAGGCCAGCATCGCATAGAGGCGTCCTCGAAGCTTATGGCTTCGGGGGCGTTTCCATTTGTGACGCGGGCGTCATCGGTGTATTCTGCCTGAAAATATCAGGAGGAAAGCATGGCCGACGGACACGACATGGGCGAACGCGCGAAGTTTCGCGAAATGCTGGAAGGCACCAAGGATGATTGGGATATCATCGTTGAGCATTCCAAGAGCTTCAACAAGGGGCTCGCCAAGCGCGTGATCGACCATCTGCGCCTGCTCGATGGCGATTATGGTGGCTTCCCGATCGACCGGTTGGAACATTCCATCCAGACCGCGACCCGCGCGCATCGCGACGGCCGCGACGAGGAATATGTGGTCTGCGCGCTGCTTCACGATATTGGCGACACGCTGGGCAGCTACAATCATCCGGATGTGGCCGCCGCGATCCTGAAGCCGTTCGTGTCAGAGGCCAATCTCTGGATGGTGGCCAATCATGGCGCGTTCCAGGGCTATTACTTCTTCCACCATATCGGGCTGGACCGGAATCTGCGGGAGCATTTCAAGGACAGTCCGCATTACGAATATTGCGCGCAGTTCTGCCATCTCTACGACCAAGCCGCCTTCGATCCGGACTATGAGAGCGAGCCGCTGGAATTCTTCATCCCGATGGTCGAGCGCGTCTTCTCGAAGCCGGTAAATTCCATGTATCTCAAGGCGATGCAGGAATAGTCTGAGGTATTACTCCTCAGACGTTTCCAGCATGCAGGGGCCTTCGCTGGCGATGCTTGTCATCGCGGCGTGGGCTTCGCACTTGTTGCCATAGGTCTTCCCGTCACAGCCGCAGACCGGGCGATATTCGCGCGTGCACATCGGGCGGACTTCGGTGCAGACGCCGGCCGCATCTGCAATGTTGCGGCAGGCCCCGTCATCCATTTTGCAGAACAAGCCATCTTCGCACGCAATGGCCGCTATGCCGCCACAGGTCTCTCCGACTCCGGCGGTCAGGGGCAGAGCAGGCGTGTCATCTGGCGCTTCTGGAGCGGGGGGCGGAGCCTCCGCTTCAACCGGCGGCAGGTCTTCCGGGGGCTTCTCGAACCAGGCACAGCCGGTGAGGAGCGTGATAGACAAAACAAGAGCGATGAGGCGCATGATGATCTCCCTGTTTACAGGAAGTACCTGCGCCCCAATCGCGTATTTGGCAAGCCGGAGCCTAGCCTTTCATGCCGGCTGCGACAGCCGCAAAGATGTTCTGGCCGTGCTCGCCGCCAGACTGGAAGGCAGGCTTCGTGGTCGAGACATCGGTGATCTGGTTCCATTTCGCCGCAACGGCTTCAGCCGACAGACCTTCACCCTGGCCAACGAACACACCTTCGGTCTCAACGATGCGCGCCATCGAGAACGCACCGGCACCGGCTGACAGGATCATGCCGGTCGGGGCTTCATCCTTGACGAGGTTCATCACGCCGGGCGTGACATATTCCGGCTTGAGCTGGGCGAGCACTTCGTCGGGCATCAGACCTTCGGTCATGCGAGTTGCAGCAATCGGGCAAACCGCGTTGATTTTAATGTTGTTTTTCGCGCCTTCAATTTTCAGCGTGTTCATCATGCCCACCACGCCGAGCTTGGCAGCGCCATAGTTGGCCTGGCCGAAATTGCCGTAGAGGCCGGTCGAGGATGTGGTCACGACGATGCGGCCGAAATTCTGCTCTTTCATGATGTTCCAGGCTGCGTGGACCGGCATGAAGCTGCCGCGCAGATGGACGTCAATTACGAGATCGATGTCGGCCTGGGTCATCTTGGAGAAAGATTTGTCGCGCAGGATTCCGGCATTCGCGATGATGATGTCGATGCGGCCCCACTTGGCCATCGTGTCATCGATCATCTTCTTGACGCCAGCCTCGTCGGAAACCGACGATCCGTTCGCGATGGCTTCGCCGCCCATGGCCTCGATTTCCTTCACAACGGCTTCGGCCGCTTCGGAATTACCGCCGGTGCCGTCCAGCGTGCCGCCGAGGTCGTTGATGACAACTTTCGCGCCGCGGCGGGCGAGTTCCAGCGCGTGGCAACGGCCGAGACCGCCGCCGGCTCCGGTGACAATGGCGACGCGATCGTCGAAACGGATATCTGACATGGGACTATTCCTCATTCCTTGACTGTTCTGCCTCGTGTCAGACCAAACGCTGACGTAAACGTCAAGCATACCCGTAGCGTCACCTCTTGCGCGGATTGCCGCGCCGTGATTGCGTTTCGGCCAGCCGAAGAAAAGTATCCAGGGAGGATCGTCATGCTGGCTTATGTAACACTGGGATCAAACGACAAGGACAAGGCCGTCGAATTCTATGACGCGGTCATGGGGGAGCTGGGCGGGCAACGCGTCTTCGCCAATGACCGGCTGCAATTCTATGGCACCGGCCCCGGCCAGCCGATGATCGCGATTGGCGGTCCTTATGATGGCGAAGCGGCGACGGTCGGAAACGGCGTCATGCCAGCGCTTGGCTGCAAGGATAATGAGACCGTCGACCGCGCCTACAAGAAAGCGCTAGAAATGGGCGGCACCTGTGAAGGCGAGCCGGGCCAACGCCTGCCAAACTTCTACGGTGCCTATTTCCGGGACCCCGACGGCAACAAGCTCTGCGTCTGCAAGCTGGGCTAGGTATCAGCCCAGCGCCGCCAGGAAGACTTCGAGCGTCTCTTTTGCAAAGAGGCGCATGTTTTCCGGGCGGTCGCTGAGGCCGGTTTCCAAAGTGGTGGAGATCTCGAACCGGTTCGGGCCGACTACGGCGATGCAGGTGTGGCCTGCGGCGTCGCCATAGCCATTGCCGGTTGGGCCTGAGGCGCCGGTCTCGCAGAGGCCCCAATCGGCGGCGAGCTTGCCGCGAATGGTGTTGGCCAGCAGACGGGCATAGGGCTCGGTCGAGGAGCGCATGTCGCCAATATCTTCCCGTGTCAGGCCGAGCAGATGCTTGAATGCCTTGGGCGTGTAAATGACGCCACCCCCGCGATAATAGGTCGAGGCGCCGGGCACGGCGAGAAGCGCCGCCGAGATGAGGCCGCCAGCCGAGGATTCCGAAATGGCCACGGTCTCGCCGCGGGCCTTGAGCGTGTTTGCGATCTGTTGCGCGATGGGGATGAGTGTTTCCATGCGCGCCAATTGAGCAGCCGGGTGGGCGCCGCGCAAGCCGGACGTTGGGAGAGGGCCGGGCTCTGGTCTTCCGCGTCGGTGCTTCGACTTCGCCCATCCTTCGACTTCGCTCAGGATGAGTCTGCACACTGCTGCCAGATTACAGTGCTCGTCGTGAGGGAAGTCGAAGGATGGGCAGGCTGGGGGAGTTGCACCCGGTAGAGCACAAGAATGCTTCCCCTTCGGCCACGGCGCGGCTAAGCCTGAATGTGACAGTTTTGGGGAAAGGGAGCGGCGAATGCTTTCCATCGCAGGGTATGAATGGGGCTGGGACAATGCGCGGGCACTGCTCGGCATCTTGCTGATCTATGGTGTGTGCTGGGTGTTGTCAGAGAAGCGGAAACTGTTTCCGTTCCGGCTGATCATCGGCGCGACGATCATGCAATTCGTATTTGCGCTGATCCTGTTTGGCATCCCCTTTGTGCGGGCGATCCTGTTCAAGGCCAATGACGTGGTCGATGGCCTGCAAAATGCGACGCGGGCCGGCACCAGCTTTGTGTTCGGGTATGTCGGTGACAATGTGGCCGCGCAGCAATTGATGGATGGGTCGCCGCCGCCGCTGTTCTTCTTCCAGATTCTGCCAATCGTGATCGTCGTTGCCGCGCTGTCCGCCATTCTCTGGCACTGGCGCATCCTTCAATGGGTCACAAACGGGTTCGCCTATATCTTTCAGCGCGCGATGGGCCTTGGCGGGGCGACGTCTCTCGCCGTGTCGGCCAATGTGTTCATGGGCATGACCGAGGCGCCGGTTCTGATCCGGCCCTACATCAAGGGTATGACCCGGTCTGAGCTGCTGATCATGATGACGGCGGGCTTTGCGACCATCGCAGGCAGTGTGCTTGTGGTGTACGGGGCGTTCCTTGAAGGCAAGATGGACAATCCGCTGGCACAATTGCTGACCGCCTCCATCATGGCGGCCCCGGCAGCGGTGGCCGTGGCGCTCTGCCTGATTCCGGAGACGACGCCCGCGACCGAGCGGATGAAGGAACCTGATTTCAGCTATTCTTCCACGATGGATGCTTTTTCGACGGGCGCCTCTGACGGCCTGAAGATCGTGCTGAACATTGCGACCATGCTGATCGCGGCGCTGGCGCTGCTCTGGCTGGTCAATGCAGGGCTGGGCGCATTCCCGGATGTGGCGGGTGCACCGCTCTCCATTGAGCGTATCCTTGGCTGGATCTTCGCGCCGCTGATGTACATGATCGGCGTGCCGATGGGCGAGGCGGCGCAATCGGGCTCGCTGATGGGCGTGAAGACGGTGCTGACCGAATTCGTGGCCTTCCTGCAACTCGCTGAAGTGCCTCAGGACGCGATGGACCCGCGCACGCGCATCATCACGGCGCACGCCATTTGCGGTTTTGCGAATTTCGGCTCCATGGGCATCCTGATTGGCGGCCTGAGCATTGTGGAACCGGCGCGGCGGGATGATTTCCTGGCGCTGGCTTGGCGGACGCTATTGGCGGGGACGCTGGCGACGTGTCTCTCTGGCGCGGTGGTCGGGGCGCTGCCATATCAGCTATTTGCAGGTGTGGGCGGCTGATCTTTCCGCTCGCCTCCCGCACGGTCAGGCCTAGACTTCAGGGCTGGGATTGGCACGAGTGCGGGATATGAAGATGAGACGATTTCGAATTGGGTTGCTGGCCGCCTGCGGTATGGCAACGGCTATGCCTTCTTTGGCACAGGAACGCTTGGCGCCGGTGAGCGTCTGGGGTGATCGGACAGAGACCGATCCTGGGAGCCTTGCGGGTCTGGACGCTGCTGAGATCGACGAGATCCTCGCCGATCATCCGGCGGAAATCCTGAATAAATTACCCGGTGTGAACATTCAGATGAATTCCGGGCAGGAGCATCTGGTTGCAATCCGCTCACCCGTCCTGACCGGAGGGGCCGGGCAGGGAAGTTTCCTGATCATGGAGAATGGCGTCCCGGTGCGCTCGCCCGCTTTTGGCAATGTTAACAGCCTGTTCGAGCCACATCATGAAGTGGCGAGCGGGATTGAAGTCGTGCGCGGGCCGGGCAGTGCGAAATACGGTTCCAATGCCGTGCACGGACTGGTCAATGTCATCTTGCCGGAAGTCGGCAGCGGCGGCCAGGTGGTCGCGAGCTATGGCACACTCGGTCGCTGGCGCACGGATGTGACGCTGGACGAGGGAGAGCACTGGTTGGCGGCGGTGTCGCTACAAAAGGATACCGGCTGGCGCGACAATACCGGCGTCGACCAGCAGAAGCTGACACTGGTCGGCGACTGGATGCTGGGCGACTGGGACACGACGACATGGCTCACCGCGTCAAACCTCAACCAGGAAACGGCCGGCTTTGCACAGGGGCCGGATGCCTACAAGGATGAGGACATTGCCAAATCCAATCCGAACCCGGAAGCCTACCGCGATGCGTGGTCGGCGCGGGCAGGCGCGCGGCTGTCTCGAAACCTCAGCGGCGGCACGCTGACCCTGACGCCGTATGCGCACACCCAGTCGATGATCTTTGCACAGCACTTCCTGCCGAATGGTGGCGTGGAGAAGAATGGCTCGACCGGTGGGGGTGTGATGGCGCGCTTTGAGCGGGAGGCTTCCGACAGCCTGACCTGGCGCGTGGGCGCGGATGTTGATGTTGCAAGCGGCTGGCTGACTGAAATCCAGCCCGAACCGTTCGGCTTCTTTCCGGGCGACTCGCGTTTCCCGCAAGGCAAACACTATGACTACACCGTCGACACGTTGATGGGGGCGGTCTGGGGCGAGCTGGATTTTGCGCTGGGTGAGGATGTGCACGTGCTGGCTGGGCTGCGCGCGGAAGCGCATGAGTATGACTATTCGACCGATGTGGCGCCCGGCATCAATGGCCGGTTCAATGTGCCGGATGACCGGACCGATAACTTTGACCTCCTGACGCCGAAGCTGGGTCTGATCTGGTCGGTAACGGAGGTGACCGATCTTTATGCGAACTATGCCCGCGGCGAGCGCGCGCCACAGGCCTCTGATCTCTACCGCCTGCAAAGCCTGCAAGTGGCCGGGCAGGTGAAGGAAGAGACGCTCGACAGCGTCGAGATTGGCGCGCGGGGCAATGCGCTGAACGGTCGGCTGGTATATGATGTTGCGGCCTACTGGATGGAGAAGGACAATTTCTTCTTCCGTGACAGTGATGGGCTGAACGTTCCGGATGGGGCGACCGAACACAAGGGCGTGGAAGCCTCCGCGGCATTTGATCTGACGCCTGCCCTGAGCGTGTCCGGCTCGGCCAGCTGGTCTGACCAGACCTATACATTCGACCGGGTCACGGGCTCCGGCACCGAGACGATCCGCGACGGCAACGAGATCGACACGGCGCCGGAATGGCTGGCCAATGTTTCGCTGGATTGGCAGGCGACGGACGCGATCAAACTGTCACTGAATGTTGATCATGTCGGCGAGTATTTCGTGGATCCCGCGAACACGACCACTTACCCCGGCCACACCGTGCTGGGCGCGCGGGGCGCGTGGGCCCTCAGCGAGACGGCCGAGTTGTTCCTGATCGTGCGGAATCTGACAGACGAAAAATATGCCGACCGGGCAGATCTCGCCTTTGGCAATGAACGCTACTTCCCTGGCGAACCTCTGAATGCGACGCTGGGCATGAGAAAAACATTCTAGGAGGAAACCGATGAAACTCTATCATAGCCCCATGGCCCCCAATCCGGACCGGGTTGTCTTTTTCCTGCGCGCGAAAGGCAAATTGGACGCGGTGGATCTGGAAGAAGTCTCCATCATGAAACAGGAGCACCGGACGAAGGAATATCGCGAGGTCTCTCCGTTTGCGCAGGTGCCGGCGCTGGTGCTGGATGATGGGACCAAGGTCACCGAAAGCCGGGCGATTTGTACTTATTTCGAGAATGTCTTCCCGGAGCCGAACCTGATGGGAACGGACGCGAAGGAAAAGGCCCTGATCGAGATGTGGGATCGCCGGGTCGAGCTGATGTTCATGGTGCAGTTCGCGACTTGGTTCCGCAATGCGCATGAGATGATGGCGCCGCTGGAAGTCCCGCAGAGCGCCGAGGCCGCTGCCAAGGGTGAGAAGAACGCCAAGCGCATGGCTGAGCGGTTTGATGCCCACCTTGCCGACCACGAATATCTCGCGGCCGACCGGTTCTCGATTGCGGACATTACGCTGTTCATCACCTGTGGCTTCTGCCGCGTGATGAAATGGGCGCCGCACAAGGAGCACGAGAATCTCGGTCGCTGGTACGACGCCATGAAGGCACGCGGTTTTGCGGGCTAGGCGTTCTTGATGTTCATCCCGCCATCGACCGGGATATGCACGCCGGTCAGGAAGCTGGCCGCTGGCAGGACGAGAGATAGCGTCATATTGGCCACCTCTTCCGGGATGCCGTAACGGCGCAAAGGCACGCGGCGCTTGGCGTAGATTTCCTTGTGCTCGTCCTGGATGCCAGCGGTGATGCCCGTATGGATCGGGCCGGGGCAGATCGCATTGACGGTGATGCCTTCACGACCAAGGTCGACGGCGAGCCCGCGGGTCAGGCCGATGACGCCATGTTTGGCTGCGACATAGGGTGAATTGCCCGGCGTGGCGCCAAGGCCTTCCGTGGACGCAATATTCACGATGCGACCAAAGCCTGCCTTGCGCATGTAAGGGAGCGCTGCGCGGATGGCGCGCTGGTGGGAGGTCAGCATGACATTGATGCTGTCGGCCCATGCGTCTTCATAGCTTTCCTCGGCAACGTCAGCCATCCTGGCGAAGCCGGCATTGTTCACGAGAATTTCCAGCCCGCCGAAATGCGCGGCCGTCTCGTCCACGACGCGCTTGATCGCGTCCTTGTCGCTTACGTCCAGCGCCCAGCCCTGCACATTGGCGAAGCCAGCATCACGGATTTCCTGAACAACGACATCGACATTTTCCTGCTTGAGGTCTGTCACGGCGACGTTGGCGCCTTGGCGGGCGAACAGGTGGGCGGTGGCGCGGCCCATGCCGCTGGCGGCGCCGGTAATGAGTGCGGTCTTGCCTTCAATGGAGCGCGAGAGATCCTGATATGGCGGGTGGCTCATGTGCGTTTCTTTCGTTTCTTGATTGTGCCGGAGAAGTTGAGGACGGGTCGGCCATTCGCGGTGACAAGGCCGCGCACGAAGGTGATGGAGCCCCCCTTGCGGAGCACTTCGCCGCGCGCCTCGATATATTCGCCTTCCAGCGCGCCATCCAGAAATTCAGACGTGAAGGCGACCGTGACTCCATATTCGCCCTCCATGCCGTCATGCGCGATCGCGAACAGGGAGAAGTCACCGAACGCCATCAGGCAGCCGCCATGCATCACGCCGCCCGCATTCATATGCTTGCGTTGTGCCCGAAAGGCCGCGACCGGGCCATCATCGTCAATCTTGAAATAGAACGGACCGGCGGCATCGTGTTCAAACGGCTCGTCGGGCCATGTCTGCCAGCCGGCAAACTCCCCGGTTTGGACTGTTTCTGCGGTCATTCCGCCTCCCTGCTGTTTTTCCGGCACGATACCGCACAGTCACCCTTCGACAAGCGTGCCGTTGGGGCATAGATTACGCGGGAAGGTATATAATCGGAGGAAATCGTATGGCATTCGATGCCGAAATCCGCGCGGCGCTGATCGAGCAGGTCCGCCGCTTCGTGACCGAGAAATGCGTGCCGATCGAGGCGCAAGTGGGCGACGAGGACGAAGTTCCGCAGGCTGTGGTCGATGAGATGAAGAATCTCGGCCTGTTCGGCATTGCGGTGCCGGAAGAGTATGGCGGCCTCGCGCTGGACATGGAGACCGAGGCGCTGGTGGCGTTTGAACTCGGCCAGACCTCTCCAGCCTTCCGCAGTGTGGCCGGCACGAATATCGGTATTGGGAGCCAGGCGCTCGTCCTGTTCGGGACCGACGCGCAGAAGGAAAAATGGCTGCCGGGCATCGCGTCAGGCGATCTGATTGCGAGCTTTGCGCTGACCGAGCCGGAAGCGGGCTCTGATGCGGGCAGTCTGACCACAAAGGCAATCCGTGACGGCGATCATTATGTGCTGAACGGCACCAAGCGCTACATCACCAATGCCAACAAGGCGGACCTGTTCACAGTCATGGCGCGGACCGATGTGGATACGCCGGGCCCAAAGGGCGTGTCAGCCTTTGTCGTGGAGCGCGACACACCGGGCGTGTCGGTTGGCGTGCCGGAAAAGAAGATGGGCCAGCAGGGCGCGCACATTTGTGACGTGATCTTCGAAGATGCCCGCGTGCCAGCCGAGAACATCATCGGCAAGGAAGGCGAAGGCTTCAAGGTTGCGATGAGCGTGCTCGACAAGGGACGCCTGCACATCTCAGCCGTAGCGACGGGCGTGTCGAAACGCCTGATCCGCGAGATGGTGAATTATGCCCTCGAGCGGAAGCAATTCGGCACGGCCATCATGAACCACCAGATGATCCAGGCGATGATCGCTGACAGTCAAGCTGAGACTTATGCGGCGGAATGCATGATCATGGACGCCGCGCGTCGGCGCGATGCGGGCGAGGATGTCACCCTACTCGCCTCTTCCACGAAACTGTTTGCCACCGAGGCGTGCGGCCGGGTGGCTGATCGTGCGGTGCAGGTGTTTGGCGGCGCAGGCTATGTCTCCGACTATGGCATCGAGCGATTCTACCGCGACGTGCGCATCTTCCGCCTGTATGAAGGCACCAGCCAGATCCAGCAGATCATCATCGCACGCGAATTGGCCAAGGCGGCCAAAGCCGGGAGACTTTAAGCCATGTTCGAACACGATTTGACCGACCCGCATGATGTGGGCCTGAATGCCGAACGGCTTGCAGCCATTCCGCAATATTTCCAGCAGAACTATATCGACCGAGGCAAATTACCATGCGTGGCGACATTGGTGTCACGCGGGGGCGAGGTGGCGCTGGAGGATTATTCCGGCACCACGCATATTGGCGAAGGCGAACCGATCGGTCCGCATACGATCTTCCGAATCTATTCCATGACCAAGCCAGTCACGTCGCTGGCGGCGATGATGCTGTTTGAGGAGGGCAAGTTGCGCCTGGACCATGAAGTGTCGCGCTTCATTCCCGAGTTCGCGGACGTCCAGGTTTTCGACGGAGGCAATCGCGAGGATTATACGACCCGCGCACCTGACCGCCCGATGACAATCCTGGACTTGTTCACGCATACATCGGGAATCACGTACGGCTTCCTGATGCAGGACGAACCTGACGCGATCTATCGCAAGCACAAGATCGGTGCGCCGACCGAAACCTTGCTGGAAATGAGCCAGCGGATCGCGAAACTGCCGCTCTCCTTCTCGCCTGGTACACAATGGGGATATGGGCATTCCATTGACGTGCTCGGCGCGATTGTCGAAATCGTTGCGGGGCAACCTCTCGATGAGTTCTTCCGGGAACGTATTTTTGGTCCACTTGGCATGGATGATACCGACTTCTGGGTGCCGGAGAGCAAGATTGACCGGTTGATGGCATGCTACAACAAGCATCCGTTGACTGGCGAGATATCGATGTCCGATGCCGCTGGCAAGGAATCGAAGCTCTATAGCAAGCGTCCGAAACTACTGAATGCTGGCGGCGGTCTGGCCTCTACCGTGCGGGATTATCACCGTTTCTGCCTGATGCTGATGCGTGGCGGTACGCTGGACGGCGCCCGCATCATCAGCCCGAAGACGTGGGAGTTCATGCGCCAAAATCATCTTCCGGATGGCAAGACGATCAAGGAGATGGGAGACAAGACGTTCTCCGAAGCGCGGATGGAAGGCAATGGTTTCGGGCTCGGGGGCTCTGTGCTGACTGATCCGGTTGCCTCGATGCAGCCTTCCAGTCTGGGCAATTTCAGCTGGGGTGGCCTTGCGTCCACCTTCTTCTGGATTGATCCCGAAGAAGAAATGGTCGTCATCCAGGCGACACAGATGATCCCTTCAGGCACCTATCCGATCAGGCCACAATTGCAGCAACTCGTTTATGCGGCGGTGGACTGGTGAGCGAGGAGAAAGCGAACCCGGTCAAGCAGGCTATCCTGGACCTGACCGCAGAAGCTGGTCCAGGCAAGACGATCAGTGCTGAACAGGCGGCGCGCGCCGTGAGTGATGCGAATTTTCAACGTGTGCTGAAGGATGTGCGGGCAGAAGCCGTGCGCCTGCACAAGGCGGGCACAGTCTTGATCTATCGGAAAGGCAAACCTGTCGAGGATCCGGATGTGTTCAAGGGCGTCTATCGGCTGGGCCTTCCAGCCTGACGGAGCTAGTTTCCATAGCGGCGGATTTCTGTCTGGAATCCGCGGCCCTTGGAAGTCAGTACATAAAGGCGGTCATACTCAGTGGCCTCGACAATCGGCGCGCCGGGTTTGCCGCCGAGTGCTTTGACGAGTTCGGGCGTGGTGTTGGAATGACCCACGACGAGGATGTTTCCGGGCGTCGAGCGGAGCATGTTCGCAAAGGTCTCCAGATTGCCGGCGTCATAGGGCAGCACGGTGAGGCCAGTGGCCTTGGCAATTGGAAGAGCTGTCTGTCGCGTGCGCCGGGTATCGGTTGAGTAGATCGCTGTAAGGCCGGCCTGCTTCAATTCGTTTGCGAGAATATCAGCCCTGGCCCGACCGACAACCGTCAGGTCCGGATCGTCTCCGGCGGCTTTCTCTGCGTGGCGGACCAGATAGATATGGCGGGCATCTGGCGCAGGCGACGAGGCGCACGCCGCCAATGGGATCGACGCCAAAAGCCCGAGTGCAAGTCTCCGTGTCAGCATCAGGCTGCCACCGGTTTGCTGATCGGGCGCTCAAGGGAAAACGCAGATTCTGTCGGACCGTTCTGCCTCAGGGATTGCAGCCTCTCCCAGCCATCCTGCATCGAGAAGCGCTCACCCCGCGGGGCCCACCAGAGTACGAAGCTGGCCCCGTCACTGCGGTCCAGACTGTCGGACAGACGGCGCATCCCGGGTGGGTGTGTGCGTCCACTATAAGAGAACTCTTTCAGGGCTTCGATCGATGTCCAGCCAGCCATGGTGCACACATCCGGCGCAGCCATGTCGCGGGGATAAGGAAAGGCATCTTGCATGCCATACCAGTCACCATTTGGGCGCCGGATGCCGTGCGTATGCCAATGCATGCCGTCAAACGAGTCCGCGTCAGTGAAGATACGGGGCAAAATTGCCATGAATACCCGGACGAATTCATTCTCCATGTTGAACGCGCCTAATGGGCGCGCGCAATTGAAGTGAATCAATCGGTATTCCGTCGTCATTGAAATGTCCCCGTCCAATTTGGACAGGGATATGACAAAGCCGTTTCGCAATTGTTAAGAGAAAACGGACGGCAAAAAATAAACCTTCCGGCTACTTCCCTTTAAACTCTGCCGGGCGTTTCTTGAGGAATGCGGTAACGCCTTCCTTGAAGTCATCCGTGCGCCCCGCAGTGCGTTGAGCGATGCGCTCGTCATAGATGGCCTCATCGAAATCGGATTCGCAGGCTTTCCAGATCAGCTCGCGTGCCAGAGACAGGGCGATGGTCGGGCCGGTTGCCAACTTCTCGGCCATTTCCAAAGCCGTGGGCATCAATTGGTCATCCTCAACGATGCGATTGACCATGCCCCATTCCAACGCTTTTTCCGCAGGGACCTTATCGCCGAACAGCGCCATTTCCATTGCGCGCACGCGGCCGATCGTGCGGGCCAGAAGCCAGGTCGATCCGCCATCTGGTACGAGGCCTATGCGGCGGAAGGCTTGAAGGAAATAGGCGCTCTGGGCGCAAACCACGATGTCGCCAACAAGTGCGAGTGAACAGCCGACGCCAGCAGCGGGACCATTCACGGCAGTAATGACCGGATGCGGATGTTCCTTGATGGCCTGCATCAGCGGATTGTAGTGCGTTGTGAGGGCGCGCCCCGCATCTGGCTTGGAGCCTTCATGGCTGAGTTGTACGCTGAGACCGCCGGGGCCGAGATTCGCGCCGGAACAGAAGCCACGACCTGAGCCGGTCAGAATAGTGCAACGCGCCTCGTCCGCTGCCACTTCGAATGCGTGGAGCAATTCCTGCGCTGTATCGACGCCGCAGGCATTCAGCGTGCTTGGATCATCAAAGCTGATGACGGCGATGTCGCCTTTCAGCTCATAGGAAATTTTTGTGTAGGCCATGTGTTCCGCTCCCGATGGACATTTTTTGCCACCCTATTGTGTCGTCTGGCCCGCGTGAACGCCTGACCCAACGGAAATGTTTTTTATTTTGTTCAGGGGTCAATGCGCGTTACACTCAGGTGAGGAAACGACCCAAAGGAAGAAATACATGGCCCTAGATAGTGCTACCGGATCCGGCATGAGCTCGATACTGAGCCGCCAGAAAGCCGCACATATTCGCGACGGCATTCCCTCCGTTTCGAAACGAATCGAATGGCTGGACAAGTCCATCGACCTCCTGGTGACGCATGGCGACGCTCTGGCCGAAGCCATGCGGGAAGATTTTGGCCATCGATCTGTGGACCAGTCAAATTTGACCGATATTGCCGGGTCTATCGGCGCGCTCAAATTCTCGAAGAAGCATGTCGCCAAATGGATGCGGCCTGAGAAACGCAAGGTCGAATTTCCGCTTGGCTTGCTCGGCTCGCGCGCGGAGCTTCAGTTCCAGCCAAAGGGCGTGATCGGTGTGATCAGCCCCTGGAACTTCCCGGTCAATTTGACCTTCGCGCCGCTGGCGGGCGTGTTCGCTGCTGGCAATCGCGCGATGATCAAGCCATCGGAATTCACCGAGGCGACCTCAGAGCTGATGAAACAGCTGATTGGTCAGTATTATGACGAAGAAGAAGTGGCGGTCATCACGGGCGGTCCGGAAGTGGGCGCGGAATTCTCCAAGCTTGCTTTTGATCATATGGTCTTCACGGGCGCGACGTCGATTGCGCACCACGTCATGCGCGCCGCAGCAGACAATCTCGTGCCGCTGACGCTGGAGCTTGGCGGGAAAAGCCCGGTCATCCTCGGGCGGTCGGCCAATATGGAAAAAGCGGCAAGCCGTATCATGGCGGGCAAGACTTTGAACGCAGGCCAAATCTGCCTGGCTCCAGACTATGCCTTCGTGCCGCAGGAAAAGACCGCAGAATTTGTGGGCGCGGCGACCAAAGCCATTGAGACGATGTATCCGTCGGGCCTGAAAGACAATGACGACTACACGTCAGTCGTGAACCAGCGCCATTATGACCGGATCATGAGCTATATCGAGGAAGCCCGCGAAAAGGGCGCGGAGGTCCACGAAATCAATCCGGCGAGCGAGAACTTCTCCCAACAGCCGCACCGCAAGATCCCGCCGCACATTATTGTCAATCCGGGCGATGATCTGAAAGTTATGCAGGATGAAATTTTCGGCCCGATCCTGCCCATCAAGTCTTATGGTGAAACAAAAGATGCGGTGGCATATGTAAACGCGCATGACCGGCCGCTTGGGCTTTACTATTTTGGTGAGGACTCGACCGAGAAGGACTATGTGCTGAACAACACGACGTCGGGGGGCGTAACCGTGAATGACGTCATCTTCCATGTCGCGCAGGAAGACCTGCCCTTTGGCGGCGTTGGTCCATCCGGCATGGGCAGCTATCACGGTCGGGACGGCTTCATGGAGTTCAGTCATAAGAAGTCAGTGTACACGCAAATAGGCAGTGAGATGCTGGCCATGATGCGCCCGCCTTATGGCGACAAGTTCCGGGGTCAGGTGAAAGGCCGCATCAAGCGCTAGGCTCTGTTTCCGGAAACAAGAAAGCCCGCCGGCAATGCTGGCGGGCTTTTTCTTTTGCGGTCTGTTCGAACTAGCGTTTCAGGAATGCTGGAATATCGCTGCCGAAGCCTTTGACCTTTTCAGGAGCCGGATCGAGGATAGGGTCGTCATCCTTGCGCTTGCGGTCCCGTTCGCGATCGCGTTTTGGCTTCGCCGCACGCTCGCGCTTTGGCTTCTCTTCCGGGCGATCATCGGTCTGGGCATCAGACTTCGGTTCAGTCTTTGCCTTGGGCTCTTCGGCCTTGGCTTTAGGCTTGGACTCGGCGGGAGTTGCCTCTTCCAGCTTGTCGGTGTTCTCGTCGCGCCGACGGCTGCGCGAGCGACCGCCGCGTGATTTGTCGTCACGACTGCCTGACCGGGAACGTCCGCGGCTGCGACTTTCATCCGGTGGCAGGTCTCCGAGTTCCTCAAGCAGGCCCTCGGGCATATAGTCCTCGACATCCTGCTGGATCATCTTGAGGACAAAGCCCCAGGATTTTTCGTCCGACGGTGACACAACCGTGAAGCTTTCGCCCGTACGCCCGGCGCGGCCGGTCCGCCCGATCCGGTGAACATAATCCTCGTCTTTGGGTGGCGGCGAATAGTTGAAGACATGCCCGACGTCCGGAATGTCTAGCCCGCGTGCGGCGACATCCGACGCTACGAGCAGCTTCAGGTCGCCGTCACGGAAACGCTGCAGCACCTGGGTGCGGAAGGCCTGTGGCAGGTCGCCATGAATGGCGGCGGCGTCGTGGCCATGCTTTTGCAAAGAGGCCGCGACGATATCGACTTCGACCTTCCGGTTACAGAAGACGATGCCGTTCTTCACGTCGCGGGACTCGATCACGCGGCGCAGCGCGGTGCGCTTGGCCTTCGCGTCATTAGTCGGAATGTGGACCACGTGCTGCGTGATCGTCTTGGCGGCGTCCGTCGGACGGGCAACTTCGATCTTGACCGGGTCGCGCTGGAAGGTCTTCGCCAGTCTCTGAATATCGGTCGGGAAGGTTGCCGAGAATAGCAGAGTCTGCCGTTTCGCCGGAATTTTGGAGACAATCTTCTCGATGTCGGGAATGAAGCCCATGTCGAGCATGCGGTCGGCTTCGTCAATGATGAGGTAGTCGACCCCCATCAGCAGCAGCTTTCCGCGTTCGAACTGGTCCATCAGGCGGCCCGGTGTGGCGATCAGTACGTCGACACCGCGTTGGAGCAGGCCTTCCTGTTCCTTGAAGCTGACACCGCCAATGAGCAGGGCCATGGTGAGTTTCAGGTGCTTGCCATATTTCTCGAAATTCTCGGCCACCTGCGCGGCCAGTTCGCGCGTCGGGCAGAGGATCAGGCAACGGGGCATGCGGGCCCTCGCCCGTCCGCGCGCAAGGCGATGGATCATGGGGAGCACGAAGGCCGCCGTCTTGCCGGTGCCGGTTTGCGCGATGCCTGTGACGTCGCCGCCGGCGAGGATATGGGGGATGGCTTCGGCCTGGATCGGCGTGGGCGTGGTATAGCCTGCCTCTTCCACAGCCTTAAGTACGTTCGGCCCAAGGCCGAGGTCTGCAAATGTTACGTCAGTCAATGTTATGGTTCCTGGAATGGTTTCTGATTCAACCCGGCGGCCTTGGTGGCCGCAGTTTCCCGCGTTCAGTGCCTTAGTGCACTTTTGGCGGGCCGGGCGAATTCCATGCCCGGAGCGTCGTGTTGCGCTGCACATAAGCCAAATTGTGACTAAATGGAAGGGGGGCCGCCCAGCTTTCGCCCGAGAGCGCGCAGGTCAGACGCGATAGCGCTGGACGTCATCGATCAGATTTTGCAGCACGCGCTTGGATCGGCCCCAATCAAATGCCTGTCCGGGCACGGTAATCGTGCCTTTCAGCAATGTGCCTTCCTCACGGGATTCCAAAGTGATGATCATGTTGCCCTCCCAGGACCAGACAGAAGAGGCCATTTTGGAATTGATGATGCAGCCATCGCCTGCCTCTGAAATATCCACGATTGGCTGGCTGCGGCTGGCGAGCGAACAGACCACGGCAGCGAGCGTTTCGCCGAACGTGTTGCGAAAGCCTTGCGACAGTTCGCGGTCCATCTTGAGGCCGAGCTTGGCATAAAGCGGGATGGCGATGTCTTTCATCGCGGCCAGCGGGACCCCGCCCGCGCCAGCCGCCGCCATGACGGGCTCGGCATATTTGAAGAACTGTTCTGCGGTCATCCCTTGGGGAGTCGCCCCGGTGACTTGGACGACCCGTGCTCGAACATCGGGATGGTTGATGATCTCTCCCACATTCATCGAATTGCGCCAATCGACGCTGGGATCAACATTCTGTGCAGGGAGGGATGGCGGTGAGGCGGAGTGTGCGCCGTCTGTAACAGCGGTTCCGCAATTGGCGCAGAAGCGGTGGCCATCTCCCAGCTTCTGTCCGCAATTTGTACAAAACATGGGCGGTCCCCTCGTCCATATGACGAGAGGACCTTACCCCAAATCAGGCGCCCGCGTCAGCGAGATTCTGGTTCGCAAAATCCCAATTCACGAGATTGTCCAGGAAAGCGCCCATATAGTTCGGGCGGCTGTTCTGGTAGTCGAGGTAGTATGCGTGCTCCCAGACATCCATGGTCAGGATCGGCGTAGCGTCGATATCTGTGACCGGCGTTTCCGCGTTCGGGGTCTTGGTGATGTGCAGCTTGCCGCCCTTGTAGACCAGCCAGGCCCAACCGGAGCCAAACTGACCGCCGCCTGCTGCTTTGAAGTCCTTCACGAACTGGTCGTAGCCGCCCAGGTCGCGGTCGATCAGTTCTGCCACTTTGCCGTGCGGTTTGCCGCCGCCGCCCGGTTTCATGCAGTGCCAGTAAAATGTGTGGTTCCAGACCTGGGCCGCATTGTTGAACAGGCCGGCCTTGCCGCTATCGGCTGCGGCTTTCTTGATGATGGATTCGAGCGACTCGTTTTCGAGGTCGGTGCCCTCGATCAGGCCGTTGAGGTTGTTGACATAAGCGGCGTGGTGCTTGCCGTGGTGAAAGTTCAAGGTCTCCTCGGAGATGTGCGGCGCCAGGGCGTCGCGTCCGTATGGGAGATCAGGGAGGGAAAATGCCATTTTGGGCGTCCTTTCTTGCAGCAAAGTATCTGGTCTAATTACGCGTCTTCCCACATATGGGTTGCATGTCAAACCAGACTAGCCCTCTTTCCAAATCTCAATGGGCCGCAATCGACAAGCGGATTCTGCGGGCAGACGAAGACCGCTGGATTTCCAGCCGCTATGCGAAGGACGATCAGCGACAGGCGCTGACGGCACTTTATGCGCTGGCATACGAGCTGGCACGGGTGCGCCTGGTGGTTTCGGAAGAGGGTCTTGGCCTGATCCGGTTCCAATGGTGGCGGGATGCAATTTCCGAAATTGAAATGGGCAAAGTGCGCGAACATGACGTCGCGCGGGCCTTGAAAGAAGAGATCGAGGCCGGGCGCCTGAAAACACGCGCCTTGCAGGATCTGATTGATGGTTATCAGGCTGCCTTTGAAGCGCAGGACCGGGCATTGGAACCGGAAGGCTGGCTTGCGCTGACGGCGGCGCATGTGCTGACGCCGATGCATAACTGGGCTGAGGAAATCCGGAACGTCGCGCCCTATTTTGCCGCCGCTCGCCGCTCTGACTCCAAGGCATTCGGCCCGATCCTGCCGCCTGCACCGAAGCCGATCCGGCCAGCCATTGCGCATTTCCGGCTGCGCAAACTCTACACCGAGGGCAAGACGCCGAACGCGATCCAGAAACGGCTCTGCGTGCTGCAGGCGGTCCGTAGCGGCAAGGTCTAGGGCTCGAACGCCTTCAAGATGGGGCATGGGCCGCCATCCTCATATGCACATTCTTCCGCAAGCCGTTTCAATGACGCCCGGGCCTGCTGTAGCTCGTTGATCTGGGCATCCAGCGCCTTGAGGCGATCTGTTGCCATTTGTCTGGCTTCCGTGCGGTCTGTCATCGCGTCGAGTTCGATCAGGCGGGCAATTTGCTTCAACGTGAAGCCGGCGGCCTGCGCAGAGCGAATGAAGCGAAGGCGTTCCATATCTGCACGGCCATATTGGCGGATGCCACCTGAGACGCCGCTGCCTTGTGGGCGCTCCGGTAGCGGCATCAGACCCAGACGCTGATAATAGCGGACGGTTTCCACACCTACGCCTCCAGCTTTGGCCAATTTTCCAATCGAGATTTGAAGATCGTGTTGCAACCGTACCATGGTACGGGGGTTATATAGGCAAGGTCTGAAGTCCACAATCGGAGTTTCCCATGTCTACGACCAAACCCGTCGCCCATCTCTACCGGATGAAAACACCGTCGCATGTCTGTCCGTTCGGGCTGAAAAGCCGGGCGCTTCTGAACCGCAAAGGGTATGTGGTGGATGATCATCTCCTGACCAGCCGCGAGGAGACCGATGCCTTCAAGCGAGAGCATGATGTAAAGACGACGCCTCAGACTTTCATCGACGGAAAGCGGATCGGCGGATACGACGCCTTGAAGGAATTCTTCGGCCAGCCTGTGAAGGACAAGGACAAGAAAACCTATAAGCCGGTCATCGCCATCTTCGCGTCGGCTGCGCTGATGGCGCTAGCTGTCAGCTGGGCCACCTATGGCAGCTTGCTGACCGTCCGCGCAGCGGAATGGTTCATCGCGATCAGCATGTGCATCCTGGCCATCCAGAAATTGCGGGATCTTGAGAGCTTTTCGAACTCATTTCTCGGCTACGATCTGCTGGCACGCAAATGGGTCAGGTATGCCGATATCTATCCGTTTGCGGAATTGCTGGCAGGCGTGCTGATGATTGCCGGCGCATTGATCTTTCTGGCGGCGCCGGTCGCCCTGTTCATCGGCACGATTGGTGCGGTATCAGTTTTCCGTGCGGTCTATATCGAGAAGCGAGACCTGAAATGCGCCTGCGTCGGCGGAGACAGCAATGTGCCGCTGGGCTTTGTCTCCCTGACCGAAAACCTGATGATGATCGCAATGGCTGTGTGGATGCTGGCCAAATAAGGCTCAGGTGCCGCGTGTATCGCCATACAGATGGATGTGCAGGCGGTCAGTGAAATTGTAGCCAGCTTCAAGACATGCCTCGGCAAGCCATGTTTCTCGCGCACGAAGTTCGGCGGGCGTACGGCCCTCGGGCATCAGCCATACGCGACCGGTGGGCATACCGGATTGTGCAACAAGGGCGTGAACTTCTGTGAGGTCTGACGGGTTTGCGACGACGATCTTGAAGTTCGCGCGCGGGTCGCTCGCATAGAAGTCGAGCACTTCGGGCCTGAGACGGATTGAGGCCGAATTGCCGGAATGGGCCAGCTTCGGCGAGACATTGAACTGGTCGATCAGCTCCGCCGCGAGACCAATAGGCTTGATCGTGCCATTGGTTTCGATCTCGATATAGAACTCTGGGTCGAAGGTTTTGAGATTTTGGATTAACTCACCGAGTTCGCGTTGTTGCAGCAAAGGTTCACCACCGGTGAAGATGATGCGGCGGCAAGGCTGGCTGATCAGTCTCTCGGTCAGGGCGTCGACAGATACATCGACGGTCTCTGCTGTGCGGTCGAATTTTTTCGGGGCGCCCGGCAGGTCATCGCGATGAGCAAACTCGGTCCCCAGAAAATTCCATGTATAGGCCGTGTCGCACCAGAGGCAGTGCAGGTTACACTGGGAAAAGCGCACAAATACACTCGGCTTGCCGGCCGAGACGCCCTCGCCTTGTAGCGAATGGAAAATCTCGGGCACGCCGGGCTCTGTGACGGCGAGGCGCATGTTTATTCTGCCGGGACCAGGCTGGTGGCCGACAGCCAGGAATCAAAGTCTTCCAGTGCGCGTACGGCCTGCGCGCGTTTCTTGGCGCGGCCCTTGTCCTTGCCGCGCAGGCGCTTGCCGTCGGGCCCGTGTTTGGGGAAATCGGTGATCTCAGGGAACAGGCCGAAATTCACGTTCATCGGTTGGAACGTCGCCTTGCCTTCAAGGTGTCCGCCGGTGATGTGGCGGATTAGCGAGCCGAGTGCGGTCGTCTCGGGCGGCGGCGCCAATGGACGGCCAAGGCGCTCTGCCGCGGCAAAGCGACCGGCGAGCAAGCCCATGCCCGCGCTTTCGACATAGCCTTCGACGCCGGTAACCTGGCCAGCAAAGCGCAAGCGCGGCAGGGTTTTCATGCGCAGCTGCTCGTCGAGCAGTTTCGGCGAATTCAGGAACGTATTGCGATGGATGCCGCCAAGCCGCGCAAACTCTGCTTTTTCGAGGCCGGGGATCATCCGGAAGATATCGGTCTGCGCGCCATATTTCAGCTTGGTCTGGAAGCCGACCATGTTCCACAAGGTGCCGTGGGCATTGTCCTGGCGCAGCTGGACGATGGCGTGCGCCTTGATGTCCGGCTGGTGTGGATTGGTCAGGCCGACCGGTTTCATCGGTCCGAATCGCAGCGTCTCGCGACCGCGCTCTGCCATGACTTCAATCGGCAGGCAGCCTTCAAAGTAAGGCGTGTTTTTTTCCCATTCCTTGAACTCGGTCTTCTCGCCCGAGATCAGCGCGTCGATGAAGGCATTGTACTGGTCTTCATCCAGCGGGCAGTTGATATACGCCGCTGTGTCACCGCCGGGTCCGGGCTTGTCATAGCGGCTCTGGCGCCAAGCCTTGGTCATGTCGACGGAGTCGAAATAGACGATTGGCGCGATGGCGTCGAAGAAAGCGAGATCATCCTCGCCAGTATGGGCGTGGATGGCTTCCGCGAGCTTGAGCGAGGTGAGCGGCCCGGTGGCCACGATCACGCTGTCCCAGTCTTCGGGCGGGATACCGTCGATTTCCTCGCGGATGATGGTGACGTTCGGATGGGCTTCCAGCTTGGCAGTGACAGCTTCTGCAAAACCTTCGCGGTCCACGGCCAGCGCGCTGCCGGCGGGCACTTGGTGCTCGGCTGCCGTATGCATGATCAGGCCATTCGCGCGGCGCATTTCCTCATGCAGCACGCCGACGGCATTCGAGACGTGATCGTCCGACCGGAACGAATTGGAACAGACCAGCTCCGCCAGTTTGTCGGTCTGGTGCGCATCAGTGCCTTTGACGCCGCGCATTTCGTGCAAGATGACGGGCACGCCTGCATTTGCGGCCTGCCAGGCGGCCTCCGACCCGGCCATGCCGCCGCCGATAATATGAATGGGTTTGATGCTCATGGGCCGGATGTGCGGGGCGACGGCCCCTCCGTCAAGATGGCGTTTGCCGTGATTCCTCGTGGCGAGCGCGCGGTGAGGCGTGTAAGGAGTCGGATATGACTCGTGACCTCTCCATTCCCAGCCTTGTTTCAGAGGCTTGGTCCCTTGCGCTGAAAGCGGCGCGGCCCAGCTTGGTCATCATGCTGGCCCTGATTGTGGCAGGCGGGGTTTACACGTTCGCCGTGGGACCTGGGTCTTCAATGGGCGATGCAGCGCCGGCCATTGCTGCGCTGGTCGTGTTCGTAGTCGGCATCGAATTTTCGCTAGTTGTGTACCGCGCCATGCTGGACACCGGGACGGGAGACCGATTGCGCCTCGCCCATGCAAATCTGGCGATCTACGTGGCATTCCTGTTTGTGGGTGTCTTCATCGGGTTCTTCCTCCTGATTCTGCCCGGAATCCTGCTCAAGGCTTCCGGTCGGGTGGATGTTGATGCGGAGACGCCACCAGAAGTCGTGCAGGCCGCGCTGATCGACATGCTGCCGACCGCTTATGGCGCGGTGCTGATCCTTGCCTGTCTGGCGGGTGCAGCCATACTGTTCTTCATGGCATTGCGTCTGTTGCTGGTTGGCGCTGCAACGGTTGCGACGGGCCAGACACTGGTGTTTCGCACATGGCCATGGACCAAGGGCCACGCTGTGAAACTCGGTCTCGCGGGACTGGCGACACACATCCTGCCATTTGCTGTGGCGGTTCTGATCAACTGGACCTTGCGGGATATCTGGGGCGATAGCGCCATTGGGGCCTTCCTGTCAGGCGCGATTGGCATGGCCCTGCTGGTGCCGTTCCTGCTTGGCGGACATGGCCTGGCGGTGGCCACCCTGCACCAGCTGCACCCTGGTGCCGAGCCAAGCGAATGATTGCACCTGTCATCTAAATCGTCCTATCCTGACGCCTGATAAGCAGTTCAGGGGGGCTCTGCCACATGCCAAGCCGGTTTTCATTTGATGGCGCGCTGATGTTCGCGTTCCGTGCGGCGCATGTGCGGAGCTTTCTCTGGGTCTTTCCTCTCGCCTTTGCCGGTGTGTTCACCCTGTTCAGCTTGGCGATCCTGATTTTCGCCAAAGACGATTTTTTACAAGTATTCCAGACCATAGAAATGCTGGAGCAGGCCTCGGTCGGTCGGGGGGACCCTCAAGCCGTATTCGCCGCGATATTGGGTGCGATGGAGCCACTGGTCGGGTGGGCGGTCTTCGCCATGCTCGGCAGCTGGATCATCTGGGCAATGTTCGAAGCCGCGTCGCAACGGCGATATGTTCGCGATGAGCGATTTTCCCTCGGTTTCGGAGGGGATGAAATACGAATGATGGCGGTCGGACTCTGTTGGGCCGTGATGCAAACCCTGTTCATCATTGTACCAGTGCTCATGTTCTTTGGGGCCGTGTCCACGGCAGTGGGGCTTGCGGCCGATGGCGTTACCGAGTCACAGATCGCGAGCCGCGTCGTGGGTACGATCCTGGGTGCATTCGGGCTCTGGATCGTGCTGTTTTTTTTCTACGCGTTTTTCGCGACGCGGCTGGCACCGTGTTTTGGTCTCACCATAAAAGACAAGGCTTTCCGGTTTTTCGATGCCTGGAACGTGTCGCGTGGCCGGTTTTGGCCAATCCTCGGTGCATATCTCATCCTCACCATCGTGGGCGGAATCGTCGTCAGCATCGCCGACCAACTGCTCCAGTTGCCTATGATGTTCATGATGGCGCCAGCATTTGAGAATGTTCAGACTGGCGATGACATTGCCGCAGCCTTCATGAGCAGTGGGGTGATCGTGGTGTTGGCCGTCTACCTGATCGCGCGCCTGTTCCTGTCGGGGCTGCTCATGCATGTCGCTGGCGCGCCGGCTGCGTTTGCGGCGAGGCATGACCCGCGCGGCAGTGTGGACGATACGTATCGTGTGGATACTTTCAGCTAAAGAGAGGGCGAGCTGATGAATACTCTGGAATTTTCAGTCGGGAATGCGATGGGGCACTTCCGCAAAACCGGGGGACCGAAAGGGTTTCTCTGGAAGTATGCGTTGGCATACGCGCTGATCGGAATTGTTGTGCAGGGGCTCAGCCTCTACCTCATGGCGCCCATCTATGGTGCTGCGTTCAATCCCATCGTCATGGAAGATCCCGACATGATGGATCAGGTGATGCTGGAGAATATGGGCCGGGTGGCGCTCGGCTATCTGGTCTCTTTTGTCTTTGGTATCCTGATGTGGATCATGTTCGAAGCCGCCAGCCAGCGTCGCTACATGCGCGCCGACGGGTTCAGCCTGAAGCTTGGCGGTGATGAAGGCCGCCTGTTCGTGGTCGGCCTGTTCTGGTTCGGTCTGCTGATCCTGCTTTATATAGGGATGTTCATATTGATGATGATCCCCATGATCATCGGAGCCGCCGCGGGCGGTGATGGCGCCTTGGCCGCCGGAGCTGTGGCGGTGATTGTCATGCTTGCCTACATGGTGTTCGCAATATGGGTTGCTGTGCGCTTCTCACCCGCGGCCGCCATGACCATTCGGGATCGCAAGATTCGGTTCGGCAGTGCGTGGCGCGCCACCAAAGGCAAGGTGTGGACGTTGATCGGCAGCTGGCTGATCCTGGCGCTGATCATGATGGCGATCATCTTTGTCTTGTATCTGGTCTTCGCGGTGACCGCTGTCCTGGCGTTGATGCCGGTCATGCAGAGCGGATCGGACGATCCGGCCGCGATACTTGCTGCCTTTGCATCGCTGGGATTCATCATCCCCGCGATTTTCTTCGGGCTGATCTATATGGGGCTGGCTGGCATCATGATGCATGTGTTCGGTGGCCCCGCAGCGCTGGCTGCGAAGACCGACCCGAACTGGACGGACACGGCGGCGATCAACGAAACCTTCGTCTAGCGCGACAGGCGATTACTTGGCAGGGCTCGGCGTGCGGGATTTCCGCTTTGCCGGGCTCTTGGCTTTTGGCGTTGCCTTGGTTGCGGCCTTTGCAGGGGCCTTGGCCTTCGGCCTAGCTGCAGCTTTGGCTTTCGCAGGCGCCTTTGCGGCGGCCTTTTTCGGTTTGGCGGCAGGCTTTGCCTTGCTCGTGCCTTCGGCTCGCAATCGCTTGTTGCGCGCGGCGCGGCGCTCGTCCTGACGTCGGAACGTCTCGGCGAGGTGTTTACCGGTCCAACTGTCGGTGCAGGCAGCAATATCTTCCGGTGTGCCATAAGCGACGAGTTCGCCGCCGCCATCGCCGCCTTCAGGACCGAGGTCCAGCACCCAGTCCGCCGTTTTCACCACATCCAGATTGTGCTCGATCACGACGACCGTGTTGCCGGTGTCGACGAGGGAGTGCAGCACTTCGAGAAGCTTGCGAACGTCCTCGAAATGCAGGCCGGTCGTCGGTTCGTCGAGAATGTAGAGCGTCTTGCCGGTGGCGCGCTTGGAGAGTTCCTTGGCGAGCTTCACCCGCTGGGCTTCGCCGCCCGACAAAGTCGTCGCCTGCTGGCCGACTTTCACATAGCCAAGGCCGACCTGGTTCAACGTGTCGAGCTTGGTCGAAATCGCAGGCACGGCGGAGAAGAATTTCGCGGCGTCTTCCACGGTCATGTCCAGCACGTCGGCAATCGACTTGCCCTTGAACAGGACTTCCAGCGTCTCGCGATTATAGCGCTTGCCCTTGCAGGTTTCGCACGTGACATAGACGTCTGGCAGGAAATGCATCTCGATCTTGATGACGCCGTCGCCCTGACAGGCTTCACAACGCCCACCCTTCACGTTGAAGCTGAACCGGCCAGGTGCGTAGCCGCGCGCCTTGGCCTCGGGCAGTCCGGCAAACCAGTCGCGGATCGGGCCGAAGGCACCGGTATAAGTGGCCGGGTTAGAGCGCGGTGTACGGCCAATCGGGCTCTGGTCAATGTCGATGACCTTGTCGAGATGCTGCAGGCCTTCAAGGCTTTGGTACGGCTGTGGCGGGCTGGACGCGCCGTTCAGCTTGCGAGCCAGTGCTTTGTAGAGCGTTTCGATGATCAACGTGGATTTGCCGCCGCCGGAGACGCCCGTGATGCAGGTGAAGCTGCCAAGCGGGATCGTGGCGTCGACATTTTTCAGATTGTTGCCGGTGGCCCCCTTCAGGGTCACCTTGCGCTTGGCTTTCTCGACCGGACGGCGCGTCGGAATCGGGATTTCCTTGGTGCCGTTCAGATAGTCTGCTGTCAGGCTTTTCGGACTGGCCATCACCTCATCGGGCGTGCCCTCGGCAATGATCTGGCCGCCATGCACACCTGCGGCCGGTCCCATGTCGATAACATGGTCAGCGGTCAGGATAGCATCCTCGTCATGTTCCACGACGATCACGGAGTTTCCAAGGTCACGTAGGCGTTTCAGCGTTTCCAGCAGGCGATCATTGTCGCGCTGGTGCAGGCCAATGCTCGGCTCGTCCAGCACGTAGAGCACGCCGGTCAGGCCGGAGCCGATCTGGCTGGCGAGCCGGATGCGTTGGCTCTCCCCGCCAGACAGCGTGCCCGAGGCGCGGCTGAGCGTGAGGTATTCCAGGCCGACATCATTGAGGAAGTCGAGCCGGTCATTGATTTCCTTCAGGATGCGTCCGGCGATCTCATTCTGCTGTTTCGTCAGCGACTTGTGAACGGCAGCGAACCAGTCATGTGCCTGCTTGATCGAGAAGACCGAGGCGTCGGAAATGTCGAGACTGTCGATCTTCACCGCCAGCGCTTCAGGTTTCAGACGCTTGCCACCGCAGGCCGGGCAGGGTGCGGCTGCCTGAAATTTCGCGATCTCGTCACGCACCCATTGGCTGTCGGTTTCGCGATAGCGGCGCTCAAGGTTCGGGATGACGCCTTCGAACGTCTTCTTCACCTCATAACGGCGCATGCCGTCATCGTAGACAAAATTGATTTCTTCTTCGCCCGTGCCGAACAGGATCATCTGGTGGATGTCCTCCGACAATTTGTTCCAGGGCTTCTTCAGGTCAAATCGGTAGTGCGCCGACAAGGCCTGCAGAGTCTGGGTCTGGTAGGGTGAGGTCGATTTGGCCCAGGGCGCGATCGCACCGTTCAGCAGGTCAAGATCCTTGTCCGGAACAACCAGTCCGGCATCCACCTTCAATTGCTGTCCGAGGCCGTCACAGGTCGGGCAGGCCCCGAAGGGATTGTTGAACGAGAAGAGGCGGGGTTCGATTTCAGGGATTGTGAAGCCGGAGACCGGGCAGGCGAAATTGGCGCTGTAGGTGATGCGCTTCGGCTCGGTCTCGCCGTCTTCGAGATCGGCATATTCGCCGATAGCGATGCCATTGGCGAGTCCGATCGCCGTCTCGAAACTTTCGGCGAGGCGCTGTTCCATGCCCTCGCGCACGACGATCCGGTCGACCACGACGTCGATGTCATGCTTGAATTTCTTGTCCAGTTTGGGCGGGTTTTCCAGTTCGTGAAACTCGCCGTCGACCTTGACCCGCTGGTAGCCATTCTTGAGCAATTCGGCGAATTCCTTGCGGTACTCCCCTTTCCGGCCACGGACGATAGGCGCCAGCAGGTAGAGCCGCGTGCCTTCGGGCAGTTCCATTGTGCGGTCGACCATCTGGCTGACGGTCTGGCTCTCGATGGGCAGGCCGGTGGCTGGCGAATAAGGGATGCCGACGCGTGCCCATAGCAGGCGCATGTAGTCGTAAATCTCGGTGACCGTACCAACAGTCGAGCGCGGGTTCCGGCTGGTCGTCTTCTGCTCAATCGAGATAGCGGGCGACAGGCCCTCAATGCTCTCTACATCCGGCTTCTGCATCAGCTCCAAGAACTGGCGCGCATAGGCCGAAAGGCTCTCGACATAACGGCGCTGGCCTTCGGCATAGATCGTGTCGAATGCCAGCGAGGATTTGCCTGATCCAGACAGGCCGGTCATCACGACCAGCTCGCCGCGGGGGATATCCACGTCGACATTCTTGAGATTGTGTTCCTTGGCGCCGCGCACGCGGATGAAGGGAGACTCTGCCATTGACGGGCTCTCTGCTGGATTGATGCTCGTTTCGCCAGCGAAACGGGACTAAATATCTGCTAGGTCCTATGTGTGCCTTGAGTCCAGCTTGACGACAAGAACAAAATGTGAACATACAGCGGGCGCTGCTTTTTCATGCCGAAGGCGGGGGAATTTTCACCGCAGCGGGCGACACACCGCCTTGAGCAGAGTAAAAGCGGATTCGAATCGAAAGCGAAACAGACCGGAGCGGAGTTGGAACCATGGCAGGATCAGTGAACAAGGTCATTCTTGTCGGAAATGTTGGACAGGACCCGGAAGTCCGCCAGTTCCAGAATGGCGGCCAGGTCGCCAGCTTCTCGCTCGCCACGTCCGAGACGTGGAAGGACAAGAATACGGGCGAACGCAAGGAAAAGACCGAATGGCATCGCGTTTCGGTTTTCAGCGAAGGCCTTGTCCGCGTTGTCCAGAATTATATCAAAAAGGGCTCCAAGCTCTATATCGAGGGCCAACTCGAGACCCGCAAATGGCAGGACAAGGATGGCCAGGATCGCTACACGACTGAAGTCGTGCTGCGCGGCTTCAATTCCACGCTGACCATGCTGGACAGCCGTAATGAAGGCGGTGGCCGGTCGTCCGGCAATGATTTCGGCGGCTATCAGGGGCAGGCCGGCGCGCCGCGCCAGATGAGCGGTCCGCAGGAAAGTTTCAGCCAGGACCTCGACGACGAGATCCCGTTCTAGCGCTATGCGGGCAGGCTGGCATCCTGCGCACTGGTTGGCGGCGACTGTGGTCGCCTTACTGGGCGCATGCCAGTCTCCGCCGATCGTCCCGGTCGGAAATCTTGATTCTGTCCTTGCCAGCGAATCCCTGACGCCGGATACAGCGGCGCTCGTCGTCTACCGGCTTGAAGACAGTCGAACATGGACCACCAGCGGTGAGCGGCCATCTGAGCGTTTCGTGGCCGCATCGACCTCCAAGATCCCGCACACGCTGATTGCCTTGGAGACAGGCGCTGTCAGCGGCCCCGATGATTGGTTTGAGTGGGATGGTGAGACGCGGTTCTTGCCGGGGTGGAATGAAAGTCAGGATTTCGCTTCGGCCTTCCAGCGTTCCACGGTGTGGATTTACCAGACGGTCACGCCGCGTATCGGCAATGTCGCGCTGAGCACTTGGCTCGCGCGCTTTGGCTATGGGAACGCTGACACGGGCACCGAGGATGATATTCAGACCTATTGGCTGAAGGGCCCGCTGAAGACCTCCGCGCGGGAGCAAGCCGTGTTTCTCGCGAAACTGTCTGCCCGCACTTTGCCGCTTTCGGCGCGGACCTATGAGCAGGCGATTCCGATGATGCTCGCCGAGGCGGGTGATGGCTGGTCGATCCATGCCAAGACGGGTTGGAAGAGTGTGCCCGGTGAAACGGATATCGGCTGGTATGTTGGCTGGCTGGAACAGACCGAAGGTGGCGCTCCGGGTACATATACATTCGCGTTCAATCTGGACATGAACGCTGAAAATCCGGCACTGAAAACGCGCAGAGAGGCGGTCCGCAAAGCGCTCGAAACCATCGGGGCGCTGAGCCCTGCTTCCGAGACCCCGTTTTAGGGTGATTTCGCCCGTATTTACTGCTATTTTGGCCCTGTCGCATTTGTTTCAATCATGGCGGGATGCTAGACATGTTCCTGTATCGGAACAGGTGATTCCCGTTAATTTCACCGTAGCCAGGACGAATTCTCCATGAGCGACGACACAACTCCGCCAGACGACCCGGAAACGCCAGAAAATGGCGGTGAGGGCAGCGCGTTCCTTCCGGACGGCATTGAGCTGATTTCTATCGAATCCGAGCTGAAAAGCTCCTATCTCGACTATGCGATGAGCGTCATCGTGAGTCGGGCACTACCGGATGTGCGGGATGGTCTGAAACCTGTTCATCGCCGCATTCTCTATGCGATGAACGAGGGCGGCAATACGCCCAGCAAGCCGTACAAGAAATCTGCAAATATCGTCGGCGCGGTGATGGGTAACTACCACCCGCACGGTGACTCTGCGATCTATGACGCGCTGGTGCGCATGGCCCAACCATTCTCGATGGGCGTGACGCTCGTAGACGGTCAGGGCAATTTCGGCTCGATCGACAATGATCCACCAGCCGCCATGCGTTATACCGAAAGCCGCATGACGAAGGAGGCGACCTATCTGCTCGCCGATATCGACAAGGATACGGTCGACTTCCAGGACAATTACGACGGATCCCAGAAAGAGCCGATTGTCCTGCCGGCGCAGTATCCGAACCTGCTGGTCAATGGTGCTGGCGGCATCGCGGTCGGTATGGCGACGAATATCCCGCCGCACAATCTGGGCGAAGTGATCGACGCGACACTGGCAATCATCGAAGACCCGACGCTGGATGAAGACGCCCTGCTCGAAATCGTCCCTGGTCCTGACTTCCCGACCGGCGGCCAGATCATGGGCATGTCCGGCAGCCGCAAGGCGATGACCACCGGCCGCGGCAGCGTGATCATGCGCGCCAAGACCGATATCGAAGAAGCCAAGAATGGCCGTCAGGCCATTATCGTGACCGAAATTCCCTATCAGGTGAACAAGGCCGCGATGATTACAAAGATCGCGGAACTCGTGCGTGACAAGCGCATCGAAGGCATCGCTGACCTGCGGGACGAATCCGACCGGAACGGCATTCGTGTTGTGGTCGAACTGAAAAAGGATGCGAGCGCGGAAGTGGTGCTGAACCAGCTCTTCCGTTTCAGCCAGATGCAAACCAGTTTCGGCGTCAACATGCTGGCCCTGAATGGTGGTCGCCCGGAGCTGATGAACCTGCGCAAAGTGCTCGATTGCTTTGTGGCTTTCCGTCAGGAAGTCGTGGTTCGCCGCACCAAGCACGAATTGAACAAGGCACGCGACCGCGCCCACGTCCTTGTCGGCCTGGCCATGGCCGTGGCCAACATAGACGAAGTCATTCGCATCATACGCTATTCGCCCGATCCGAATGCAGCCCGCGAAGCTCTGCTCGAGAAAGCTTGGCCGATCATGGATATGGGCCCGCTGCTGGATCTGATCGCGGACCGCCGGACCCGCAAGGGCGACGGCGACACGATCTATCTGTCCGATGAGCAAGCGCGCTCCATTCTTGCGCTGCAGCTGTCCCGTCTGACGGGCCTCGGCCGTGACGAGATTGGCAATGAAGCCAAGGGTCTGTCCGAGAAGATCGAGGAATTCCTCAGCATCCTGCGGTCGCGCCAACGCGTTCTGGACATCATCAAGGGCGAGCTCTCTGAAGTTAAAGAGAAATTCGCTGTTCCACGTCGGTCGGAATTCGCCTTTGGCGGCATCGACATGGAAGACGAAGACCTGATCGAGGTCGAAGACATGGTCGTGGCCGTGACGCATGGCGGCTACGTCAAGCGTACCCCGCTCTCGACCTATCGTACGCAACATCGGGGCGGCAAGGGCCGCTCGGGCATGAACATGAAGGACGAGGACTTCGTCGTGGACGTGTTCTCGGCGACCACGCATACTGAAGTCCTCTTCTTCTCCTCGGCCGGCATGGTCTACAAGGAGAAGGTCTGGCGCTTGCCGATTGGTGGGCCGAACTCGCGCGGCAAGGCGCTGGTCAATATCTTCCCACTGGCCGCCGATGAGCGTATCGAAAGCGTCATGCCGCTGCCGGAGGACGATGAGTCCCGCAATGAGCTGGACGTCATGTTCGCGACGAAGACCGGCACGGTCCGCCGTAACAAGTTGTCAGATTTCACTCGCGTGAACCGCAACGGCAAGATCGCGATGAAGCTGGAAGATGATGACGGCATCGTGTCAGTGAAGATCTGTTCCGAGAAGGACGATATCCTGCTGACCACAGCGCTTGGCCAGTGTATCCGCTTTGCCGTTCCGGATGTCCGTGTCTTTGCGGGGCGCAATTCGACCGGTGTCCGGGGTATCCGTCTGGGTGAAGGAGATGAAGTGATCTCCATGGGCATCCTGCGTCATATGGACGTTACGTCGGAAGAAGCGCGCGGCTATCTGAAGCATGCCGCCGCGATGCGCCGCGCTGCGACGGGCGAGGAAGAGGAAGTCTCGGACGATGATGGCGAAGAAGCCGTCGACGAGGCTGCCTTGAGCGCTGAACGCATTGCCGAACTTGGCGCCGCCGAGGAATTCATCCTGACCATTGCCGATGACGGCATGGGCAAGCGCTCGTCGGCCTATGACTACCGTGTCACCGGGCGCGGCGGCAAAGGCCTTGTCGCCCAGAATATCTGGGGACGCGACAAGAAGCAGGGGCCGGTCAAAAAGGTTGCGCAATCCTTCACGGTGGGCGACGGCGATCAGGTCATGCTGGTCACCAATGCAGGCCAGCTGATCCGCACGCCTGTTGAGCAGATCCGCATCGCCGGTCGGTCGACGGGGGGCGTCTGGGTGCTCCGCACAGCCGAAGGCGAACGCGTGGTTTCTGTCGCACGGCTTGTGGAAGACGCTGAAACCGCTATGGATGATGCCGAAGATGCGGGAGACTAAATCCCGTACGTAAATCGGACCTGAAAGGCGGGGAGGACAGGCTTTTGCATCGCGTTGGACTATATCCAGGAACATTCGACCCGCCGACGAACGGCCATCTTGATATCATTGGCCGCGCCCGCAAGCTGGTGGACACGCTGATTATCGGCGTGGCGATCAATGAAGCCAAGAAACCCCTGTTCCCGCTACAGGAGCGTGTCGACATGGTGCGGTCGGAGTGCGCCAAAATGAACGGACCGGGCCTGGCCGATATTAAGGTCATGCCGATGCATGGATTGCTCATGAAGTTCGCCGAGGCTTGTGAAGCACACATTATCGTGCGCGGCCTGCGCGCGGTTCAGGATTTCGAATACGAATTCCAGATGACCGCCATGAACGAGCAACTGAATCCCGACATTGAAACCGTGTTTCTGATGGCCGATGTTAGGCATCAGGCCGTGGCCTCTCGGCTCGTGAAGGAAATCGCGAGCCTGGGCGGAGATATCACGCCGTTTGTAACGCCCGACGTAAAACGGGCCCTGCTGGAGAAGTATGAAAAATGAAGTTTGCCGCTTTCGCGCTTGCCGCTTCCGCCATCGCCCTGACAGCCACGGCCGATACCACAGAAAGCGCAGCGCCAGCGGAAGACGCCCCGGCAACTTATACGGTTGAAGACGCCAAGGCCGATAGGGCCAGCTGGCGTGCCGTGGACCCAGAGCGCCTGTTCATTTTCAATACCAACAAGGGGCGCATCCTGATCGAAGCGTTCCCGGAAGTTGCTCCCAAGCATTTCGAGCAGTTCTCCACCATTATCCGGTCTGGCGATTATGCGGGCACCAAGTTCCATCGCGTGATCGAAGGTTTCATGGCGCAAGGTGGCGACATTCGCGCCATCAATGGTGTGGGCTCTGGCCTGCCGGGCATCGAAGCTGAATTCACGTTCCGCCGCAATCCGGAGGAGATGCCGCTGGATTATGCGATTGGTGAGCGCGACGACGCAGACAATGGCTATATCAACGGCTTTCCGATCGCGACCCGCCCGCTTTGGCTGGCTCAAGACCTCGGGAACGAAACCATCGAAAGCTGGATCCCGCATTGCGCGGGCGTGGTGTCTACTGCGCGCCTTGGCAATGATGTGAACTCCGGCAATTCGCAATTCTTCCTGATGCGTGGACATACCGAACATCTCGACAAGCAGTACACCGCCTGGGGCCGTGTGCTTGACGGGCAGGATGTGGTCATGTCGATCAAGAAAGGTCCGGATGGCACTGATGGAGTGGTCACGGATCCGGACACGTTGGAATCGGCCGCCGTAGCGGCTGACCTGCCGGAAGGTGAGCGCCCCCAGGCTTGGGTCATGCGCACGGACAGCGACCTATTTGCCGGCCTCATCACGGGGGCCGGTCGTCCGCATGTTTGTAGCCTGCCGCCCGTTCCAACGGTCGTTGAAGACTAGAGACTTTCTGGTCGGGGCATCGCCGCATGGACTTGTCCGAATTCGAGTTTGACCTGCCGGAGCACTTGATTGCGCTGCGCCCGGCCGATCCGCAGGATTCTGCGCGTCTGCTGGTGGTGCATGGCGATGGGCGGTTGGAAGATGCGACTATACGTGACCTGCCACGCTACCTGTCGGCTGGTGATGTCATGGTTTTCAATGACACGCGTGTGCTGCCCGCTGCATTGACCGGCGTCCGTCCGGCGCGCGATGAGTCTGGGCAGGACGTGGCGTGCGATGTCAATCTGACAGAGCGGATGGATGCGCGGCGCTGGCGCGCACTCGCAAGGCCGGGTCGTCGGCTGAAAGAATGCGACACGATTGTCTTTGCCGAAGGCTTTTCCGCTGAGATCACTGGTCGTCATGAAGGCGGCGAAATAGAACTGTGCTTCTCGCTTGCGGGCGATGAGTTGACCGATGCACTCGATGCCCATGGCGCGATGCCGTTGCCGCCTTATATCGCGCGTCGTCGCCCGGCGGATGCCTTGGACCGGGAAACTTATCAGACCAGGTTTGCTGGCGAGGATGCAGCTTCCGTTGCCGCTCCTACAGCCGGTTTGCACTTCACACCGCGCTTGTTGGCTGACATCGATGCGGCTGGCATTGTGCGAGAGACCGTCCGCCTCCATGTTGGACTCGGCACGTTCAAACCCCTGGAAGCGGCGCAGCTTGAAGCGAATCGGCTGCATGAGGAATGGCGACGCCTGACGCCGGAGGTGGCGGCCAAGCTGAACACAGCGCGGGCCGGTGGACACCGTGTGGTGCCAGTCGGCACAACGGCTATGCGTACACTGGAGAGTTGTGTTGATACGGATGGTATCCTGCACGCGGCAACCGGCCCTACGGATATCTTCCTGAAGCCGGGTGATGCCGTTCGCGCAACAGACGCCCTCGTGACGAATTTCCACCTTTCGGGCTCCAGCCTGTTCATGCTGGTCTGCGCCCTTATGGGGACGGAGATCATGCAGGCGGCTTATGCGCGCGCTATTGCCAGCGAGTACCGTTTCTACTCGTATGGCGACGCATGCCTGTTGCTCCCAACGTAAAATCCCCGCGCCTCAAGCACGGGGATTTGACGGTCAGTTCATCGAGTTGCTAGCGCACTTTCACGGTTGCACGAACGCCATCGGGTTCATACTTGCGGCCATTGTCATTGTAGCAGAACGTGGTGTCATAGCGAACGCGCTCGCCGTCTTCCCAAGTATATTGGAACGATTCGTAGCAGTCATAGCCTTTATAGCGCGCGTTCCAGCGGTGCTCACGACGTATCTCATGGCGCGTGTGCCAATGACCGGACTCGTAACCATCGTAAACATATGTTTCGTGTCGATGGCGCGGATGAGGATCAGCGGTTCTTACCCCGACCCCGACGTCCACATCGGTGTCTACCCCTACGCCGATGCCGAGTTGAGCGTATGCGGGAGATGTGGCGAGTGCGGTTGCAGCGCCTAGGGCGCCAGCTGCGGCAACATATTTCAATGACTTCATCATGGTCAGCTCCTTCAATAGCTTATGCTATAAACGGAGCGCTAATGCTCAGGTTCCTGATGTCGTGATATTGCCTTATTTCGAGATGGCAGGCTGGCCCAACTCGTCGCGCGTCCGGATGGCCTTGGCGGCGGTGATCTTTGCCAACAGGCGTCCATTGGTATCTTTCCACTCGGCTTCGACGAGCCCAGTCGTGCGACCGCGACTGACAAGTCGACCTTCGATCGTGATCAGGCCGTGGCCGACAGGGCGTAGAATGCGGGTCTGCAATTCCATTGTCGTGAACCATTCGCCTTCGGCCAGCGCGCTTGCCATTGTGATGGATACGATATGGTCTGAAAAGCCAGCTACCCAACCGCCGAAGGCGCGGTTCTCGCTGATGTCGCGATCACCCGTGTTTGGCCATTCGTAGCGCGTATAGCCATAGTCGAATTCCTTCAGCCAGAGATCCGGGCGGATGCCGAGATTCTTGAGGCCGAGCGGAGGTTGCCAGGTGCCATCTTGCAAATTGCTGAGGAAGGTTTTGGCTTGGGTGGAAAGCGTGCGTTCTGTCATGCGAGTCTCGCGCCATTGGGGACTGGATGATCTGGAGAGAACAAGACGATTCGGTCATCCGTGTCCGGAAATCCTAGCGTCAGGACTTCGGACATGAATTTGCCGATCTGGCGCGGCGGAAAATTGACCACGGCCGCGACTTGTCGCCCAACCAGTTGTTCGGGGGAATAATGTTCGGTTATCTGCGCCGACGATTTCTTTTTGCCGACGCCCGGTCCGAAATCGATCAGAAGACGGATGGAAGGCTTGCGCGCGCCTTCCAACGGCGCGGCCTCAATAATGGTTCCGACGCGAATGTCGATCTGGCGAAACGTATCGAAACTGGTTTCGTCGACGGGGCCAGATTCAGGAGAGTCTGTAAGATGCACGGATTAAACGATCACGGACCCGCCGTCCACGACCACCATCTGGCCGGCCATGTAGGCGCCCGCCTTGGACGCGAGAAAGACAGCGGCGCCGGCAATATCTTCCGGATCGCCGATGCGACGCATGGGCGTACCTTTTTCTACGCGTGCCGCCATTTCGGGGTTCTCCCACAGGGCCCGGGCGAAATCTGTCTTAATCAGGCCTGGTGCGACACAGTTCACCCGAATATTGTGAGGGCCGAGCTCGAGTGCGTAATTGCGGGCCAGCTGGAAGTCGGCAGCCTTGGAAATATTGTATGCGCCAATCGTACTTGAGCCTTTCAGGCCGCCGATCGACGAGATGATGACGATGGCGCCATCCTTGCGCTCTTTCATTTCAGGTGCGACCAACTGGATCAGCCAGTGGTTTGAGATGATGTTGTTGGACAAGATCTTCTCAAAGGATTCGTCATCGATCTCTTCCAGCGGGCCATAATACGGGTTCGACGCCGCATTGCAGACGAGAATGTCGATCTGGCCGAATTCGGCCCGTGTTTTTTCGGCAAGATTCTTCAGGTCATCCTTCGAAGAAATATTGGCTGGGATCGCAATCGCCGTCCCATCGCCATGCTTGGCGTTCAACGCGTCAGCCACCTCCTGGCAAGGGCCCGGCTTGCGGGACGAGATCACCACGCGTGCGCCTTGTTCGGCCATCTGCTCGGCGATGGACTTGCCTATGCCACGCGAAGATCCGGTGATGACAGCAGTTTTTCCGGTGAGGTCGAACAAGCTCATGGTGAGGCTCCCTAATGTACATCTTTGCAGACTCGTTAGCACAGGAGGCCGCTTCGAACAGGGGTCACGCTAGGAAAGGCCGATCAGGCGAGGCTCCATTCCATCATGAGGATTTCGGCGAGCCGTTCTGTGCGTTTTCTAACCACTTCTGACGTCCAGGCTTCCTGATCAACCAGATCCCGTGTCAGCGCAAAATCCTGTCCGCCACCGCCATTGAAATAGACCTCCTTCTTGGCGCGATAGTCGAGCCGGTCGGCTTTCTGGTTCACCTTGTTGGTCAGCAAGACGAAATTGCCGAGCGTGTCGCACTGCTCGCGTCGTTTGGCCGGGTCCGGCCAGGTGATCATCCAGTGGCTATCTTCGCTGATATTGCGGGGCAGGACGTGTTCGACCGTCGCGTCAGACTGAGGGGCAATGGTGAAACCGCCATCCAGCGCCGCATTCAGGCGCAGCGCCATTGAGCGCCTCTGGCCGAACGTCGCGAACCGACCAAGCATCCTGTCAAAGGCGCGGCGGGATTCATCCTTGGTGATATTGAAAGGGCTGCCGCGGCCATAAAGCGTGCGGCTGTTGCCGATATTCTCGTTCACCTTGTTGAAGCGTTTCGTGCGTTGGTCGCGATCCGTGAGGACCAGCATGATGATGTAGGAAAGCCGCTCCAGCTTGGTGAAGAATTCCGGCGCACTCTCATGTTCCACGCCATGCTCGACAAGGAATTTGAGCGCCGGAGCGCGCCAGCTCGTCTGGTCCAGCGCGCGCATCTGGTTCAGCTTGTCGCTGATCAGTTTGGCGTGTGGGCCTGTATCCAGATTGGCGGTCGTGATGATCTTGTAAGCTGCCACGTAGCGGGGCAGGACGTCATCAAGGAAACCGCGTGCGGTGATCTTGGGGATGACGTTTTTCAGGAAGCCGGTGATCAACTCACCCTTTGAAGATTTGTCATAGATTGAGCGGATCTGGCGAAGCAGGTCGTCAAACGCGCTGCCGCCCAGAGCGGCCTCATGCTCGGCCCAGCGCTCAGAGTAAAAGCTTGCTTCTTCAGTTGTGAACTTTGACCTTTGGAACAGTTCGGTCTTGATGATGTCGTGTGCGCCCGGCTCCTTGCCGCGCGTGTTGAGTACACGGAAGACCTTGAAGCCCTGGTCCTTGTCGTTCACCACCACGCGAACCAGCGCGCAGCGATTCATCGTGACATCTGCCAAGGCATTTCGATCTGCGTCTGACAGGGCCTTCACGCGTTTCAGGAGCGTGCGGGCATTTTGGACCATGCGACGTTGGCTGTCACTGTCCCCGGACTCGCCATCCAACCGAAGCGTGGCCCCAGGAGTCTGAATCATATGGCGGAAAAACGGGCCGTCCATATGGTTCAGTTGCAAGCGCCAACTCGCGGCTTCTCCCAGCATGGGGCGTGCCTCGTCAGCAATCAGAGCGTGAATTTCCGCACTTTTCGACGGGTCGGATTCGATGTCTCGCAGGACGGAGAGCAGGATGGTCAGCGTCGTGAGGCGCTGCTGGCCGTCGACAATCTCCAGCAAGCCTTCTTCCGTGCCGCGGTTCAGAACCACAGCCCCGACAAAGTGGGGTGTGCCGGTTTCGGCGGCGTCAAGAAGGTCAGTCAGGAGTTCGCCAGCCTCGCGCTCCGTCCAGGAGTAACTTCTCTGGTAGGGCGGCATGCAGAGCCGTTCGCTGGGGCCGAAAATACTCTTGAGCGAGCTCTCCTGGGCACGTACGCCGAGATCCATACTGGCATCCTCTATACAAGCTTTGTGCCTAGCCCTTGCCAAGTGTCATCACAACGGCACATGAACGGCTTGCAACGCGTTTGCGGAAAAAGTGTGACAGGAGAGTAACGCAATGAAGCTGGTTCGGTTCGCAGAAAATGGTACCGCTCGCTATGGAGTTCTGGACGGGGACATCGTCCGGCCGACAGATGCGACAACTCTGCAAGATGCGCTGGCAATTACAGGATTAGACGCTTTGCCGGTCCCGTTGAAAACGCTCGATCTGCTGGCGCCGGTGGAGCGCCCCCGCAAGATTTTGGGGATTGGGGTGAACTATGCCGCCCATGCCGCCGAGAGTGTGAGTTTTGTGGATACAAAATCTCCGCAGGTGCAGAAATGGTTCAACAAGCAGGCGACATCGGCCAACAAGCCCTTCGGCCGCGTGCATCTACCCAAGGTTTCTGATCAGCTGGACTATGAAGTCGAATTGGTTGCTGTCATCGGCAAGCATGGCCGGCACGTGCCACGTGAGCGGGCGATGGAAATCGTCGCCGGTTTTTGCGTCGGCTGTGACTACTCGGTGCGTGACTGGCAGCGCGCGAGCCAGACCATGATCATGGGCAAGGGGTTCGACACCCACGCTCCGTTTGGTCCGGCTCTTGTGACACCGGACGAAATCGAGGATCTGGCCTCGGTGGAACTGCGCAGCTTTGTGAATGATGAGTTGCGCCAGACCGGTCATGTACGCGACATGATCCATGACATTCCTGCGCAGATTGCGCATCTTACTGCCGCCTTCACGCTGGAGCCGGGTGACCTCATCTTCACAGGTACGCCTGCGGGTGTTGGGGGTGGGTTCACCCCACCGAAGTGGCTGAAGGTGGGCGACCGGGTGCGTCTGGAAATTGATCAGGTCGGTGTCATCGAAAACGAAATCGTAACCGAACCCGGAGACACGCGGATCGGGTAGGGTGGGTACGATCATGAAATTTCGAGCTCTTGGAATTGTCGTATGCGCTACTGCGCTCGCCGCATGCAATCCGGTGACTTCCAAAGATGCCGAGACGGCACGAGCGGATTTGACTGTGCATTCGACAGATTTTGCGGTGCTGCCTTGCTCAAAGCGGAGTTTGCCCGGAGCCTGCGTCCATGTTCTGGCGGGCGGCAAACGGGTCGTATTCGGCGCGCCGGCGGGCATGACACTCGATATGACGCAAGCGAGTTTGCGGAATACCGACGCCGTCATGCTTCTATCCTTGCGCGGTGAGGATATTGAAGGCCTGGACGAGATGCGAAACGCAGCTTGGCGTGCCGGGCGGGAATCTTCTCTTCCGGTGGCGGGTCCATCCGGCACGGGTGACTTTCTAGGACTGCTTAATCGCGCCTATGAGGTGTCCGATGCGCTGATCTATGTCGAGGACCGTCCAGCCGGTGGGTTCGATGCGGCGCTGCTCGCTTTGTTGCCTGGAGACGGTGAGCAGGTGGCAACCGTTTTCGATACCGGCGATTTGCGTATCAGCAAGTTCGAAACCGGGACGGACCGAGCCTTCTATGTTGTGGACTATGTTGACCATACGGCGCTGATCGCGGGCTGTGGCATTGAACTGCCCGACTCGGTAACCGATGGAATTGATCTGGTGCTTGATTGCGAATCGAATTGGCCAACAGCAGATCCGGTTTTCGTGTTTCGTGATGGGGTGGTTAACTGAAAATCGGATCCAGACCTGCTTTTCCACAGTTCTCCGATTTGGGTTCAGATGCGTCTGTGCCAGTCGATCTGACCGCAAATGCGTCATTGTGCCGGCGATAGCTGCCCGTGATGCCAGCACTAATCGCCTTGTCCGCATGCGCGACGCCTGCCATGCTCGACTTGATGGGGATTGTGGCTTGTTTGCAACGGCGCTGTGACAGGATTGCCGCGGTCGACAAATTCCTCCAATTCCTCGCAATTCGTTAACCAATTGGGCCTAGCTGTTAACATTATTGGGTTGTATCGGGTGCTGACGTAATGACTTTTGTTCTGTTCCTTCTATACGCGGCCATCGGCGGCGGCGTCGGCTACGGCGTCTTCACGCTGACGGATGTCGGCCTGCCTATGTCGATTGCGGCGGGTGGCATCACTACGGCTTTGCTGGGGCAGATTCACCTACTCGCCAGTTCAGGACGCGCCACCAAGGACATCGATGACCGCATCGACCGGGTGGAGCGGACCGTTCGCGATTCCGCGGAACGTGTTGATGTCATTGAAGCGCGCACGGATGCCGTCGAGGCGACCGTCAAGCACGAATTGACCGAGCGCCGCGACGCGCTCGTGACCGAGATGAAGCAGCTGGAGAGCCTGATCGACCGGCTGTCCAAGAGCTTTGAAAACAAGTTGGCGGAAACGACCAGCACCGCGGTCGTGGCACCGGAAGAAGATGCTGTCCTGCGTGATGTGCGCGACGCGCTGAAGGATGGTCGTGTTGACCTGCACCTGCAGCCGATCGTGTCTCTGCCCCAGCGTCGTGTGTCCTTCTACGAGGGGTTCACCCGCCTGCGTCGTCCGGATGGTTCCCTGGTTCTGCCAGCGGAATTTCTTGATGCTGCGCGCCGCGCCAAACTGATGGGCATCATCGACAATTTCACGCTGTTCCGGTGTGTCCAGATCGTGCGTCGCCTGGCTGAGCGTGACCGTCGCGTCGGCGTATTCTGCAATATTTCTGCGGCGTCGCTGGAAGACACAACCTTCTTCCCGATGTTCCTGGAATTCATCACCGAGAATCGTGACCTGTCCGGCGCGGTGATCTTCGAGATCACGGCAGACCGGTTCGAGACACGCTCGCGCGCCATGCGGGACAATATGGACAAGCTGACGGCGCTTGGTTTCCGCTTCTCAATTGACCACGCCGATAATCTGGGCCTCGACCTGCCACGGCTTCAATCGGCGGGCATTCGTTTCGTCAAGATGAATGGCACGAGTCTGATGGACCAGCTGCGCGACCCAACCGGTCCGCGCCCGGTCTCGTCGATCAACCGCCGCGTTGATGGAGAAGAAGTCAGCGCCGTGTTCTCGCGCTATGGCATCACAATGATTGCCGAGAAGATCGAGGATGAGGCCAGCGTTGTCGAGATTCTCGAATATGACATCCCGTACGGCCAGGGCCACGTATTCGGCGCGCCGCGCCCGATCAAGTCATCCCTGATGGAAGCCACAGCGCCGCCACAGGAGCTCGTCCAGCGCCTGTCGAATTTCGGCTAGGGCCGCCACCCGACCTTCAATATGCCCCATTTCCAAGCTGTCATCTCCGGTAAAGGAGGTGGCAGAATGAAACGTTTCGTACAGATCGGTACTGCGGCATCAATTCTCGCGACATCGGCTATGGCAGAGTCAGGCGCCGTTCAGCGCGTCGACGCGGACTTGCCAGGCCCCATCGAATTTGAGGCGCCTGAGGCGCTGCAAGCCATGACGGAAGGCGTTGTCTGGCTTGATCTGCGCATCGCGCCGGAGCTGGAACCAGCTATCATCCTGAAGGATGGCAATTATGGCAGTCTGGACGGATGCGAATTCGGACCGGTTGAGGCAGACATGGTCATGGTTGCAACGGGGTCTAACCACATGATCCTGGAAGTGCGCACAGGCGACCCTGAGCAGCACGCTGGAAACCTCTTGTCCTGCAATTATGATCCGAACCTGATCTCTGATGACGGGTTTGGCCATATGACCCGTCTGAAGGGATGTTTTTTTGCGCATGCCATTTCCATTCCAACGGCTGTGCACTGGCGCCTCAATCCCTTGCCGGCAGAGGCTTGCGGTTTTGGCGATTGACCGGCTTGGCGGTGCAGCCTAGGTCCAAATGCATGACACAATTGAAATTTCCGGGCGGCCTGTCCGAGATTGCTGGCCAGTATGACGCCATCCTGTGCGATGTCTGGGGCGTGATCCATAATGGCCGCGATGCCTTTGAAGAGGCTTGCGGGGCGCTGGTGAACTTTCGTGAACAAGGCGGAAAAGTCTGTCTCATCACGAATGCGCCCGTGCCAAAGCAGCAGGTGATCGACTATTTCCTCCCGCTTGGTGTGCCAACCGATGCCTATGATGACTGCGTCTCGTCCGGAGATGCGACCCGCGAAGAACTGGCCAAGCGCCGGGACAAGGTTTTCTGGGCGATGGGCGCGAATGCGCGGTGGGAGCGAGATCCGTACCTGTATCAAGGGCTCAACTTGAGCTTTGGCGAGCCGGACGAGTCCGATGTCCTGCTCTGCATCGGTCTGAGCGATTCCCTCAAGGACCATCCGTCCGATTATACCGATACGCTGAAACAGGGGGTCGACCGGAACATTCCGATGATCTGTGCCAATCCGGACAAGCAGGTGCGGATCGGCGGCCAGTTGCACTGGTGTGCCGGCGCACTGGCGGAAATCTATGAAGACCTTGGCGGATCCGTGGTCTATCCCGGAAAGCCCCACGCAGCGATTTACGATCTCGCCGTTTCCCGTGTGGGTGACGCCGCCGCAAACAAGTCACGGGTCCTGTGCATTGGCGACAGCCCCACGACCGACATGCGCGGTGCGCGAATTCAGGGCTTTGATGGTCTCTATGTCGGGACTGGCCTGACAGAGCATGGTGCAGACTTCCAGGCAGAAGTTTCAGACCTCCTGGCGGACTATGGCGAGGAAGCAACCTACGCAATGACTGGCCTCAGATGGTGACGTGCTGCGCTGCAGCGTGTAACCAAACTGCCGAAAAGCAATCAGGAGCCCGAGTGGGATGAGCGAATTCACCGGTTACAAATATGAAGACCTCGACATCGGCATGTCTCACGAGACCGTGCATGTGATTACCGAGGATGATATTCAGCGTTTTGCGGAAGTCTCTGGTGACTTCAATCCGCTGCACATGTCGGACGACTTCGCCGCCAAGACGATTTTCGGCAAACGGATCGCGCATGGCGCGCTGACGGCCAGCTATATCTCCGGCATTCTGGGCAACAATCTTCCCGGTCCTGGGGCGATTTTCATCGGCCTGTCGATGCGTTTCAAACGCCCCGTTCACATCGGAGACGAAGTGATTGTGCGCGCAGAAGTGTCCGAGAAGAAGGAGCGTGGCAACCGTGTGACGTTGAAGGTTGATTGTACGGTGGACGGCAAGCGCGTTATTACGGGTGAAGCTGAAGTCGTGGCACCGCGCCGGGAGAGCTGATGAGCATCTTTGCTGACTATCGCGGTTTGCCTGAATCTGCACGGGGCGCGTCGATCGCTCTGGGCAATTTTGATGGCTTGCATGCGGGCCACAAAGCCGTGATTGCAGCTGCCCGCGAGGCTGGCGAAGGATCTTTTTCAGTGGCGACCTTTGAGCCGCCACCTCATGCCTATTTCCGCCCGTTGGATCCCCCTTTTCGGATATTCCGCCCTGAGCGGCGCAACGAGACGATATTGAACGAAGGCGCGGATTCGGTTTTTGAATTGCCGTTCAATGGGGAAATGGCGTCGAAGACGGATGAAGAGTTTGTCCGGCAAGTTCTGGTAGATGGCCTGGGCGTCAGTCATGTCTCCGTAGGGTTCGATTTCCGTTTCGGCAGAGGCCGAATGGGCCATGCGCAGCGCTTGTCGAGCCTTGGGCGCGCGCTCGGCTTTGGGGTGACCATTGTCGAAGAAGTCCAGAATGAAGACGAAAAAGCCTCATCAACCGCGATAAGACAGGCGCTGAGAGCCGGCGAACCGGAGCGAGCTGCGGAAATTCTGGGCTCGCCCTGGATCGCGGATGGCCCTGTGATGAAGGGCGAACAGAATGGACGCAAATTTGGCTATCCGACGGCCAATACAAATCTCGGCGATTTGATCCATCCAAAATATGGCGTCTATGCCGTAAAGGTGCGCATCGACCGGACAGGTGACTGGATGCCGGGCGTCGCAAATTTCGGGCGCACGCCCACCACGGGACTGCGCGACCCACTGCTTGAGGCACATATCTTTGATTTTGTAGGGGATATCTATGGTCGCTGGATTGAAGTCCAGATGCTGTCCTATCTGAGGCCAGAATTGAACTTTGACAGTCTGGATCTGATGGTGGTTCAAATGGGGAAGGACGAAATCGAAGCAAAGCGGCGGCTGAAAGCGTCCTGATTAACTCAGGTTATTGTCAATTCACCGCCATAATCCATTCGTAGACAACTGATGCACTGGTTAGAGGGACGACCATGTTGACACGGTTAGTGATCACCGGACTTGCTCTGGCAATGGCGCCGCTTGCGATCGCGCAAGAGGCGCCTGTTGAGCCATCCGAGCCGGTGGAGATCGAACCGATTCAGATCATCCGGGCGGTCACGATGGATGATCTTCGGTTCCTGCTGGACGACATGGGCGCGCAGTTCATAGCGGCCGGCCGCACGGGCGACGGTGCACCCTTCGTATTCGGTGAGTTCGATGATGGCCTGACCTTTGGTGCATATGCCGTTTGCGCCGGGCCGGATGGCACGGATTGCCGGGGGCTCGAGCTGATGGCCGTGTATGGTTCAAGTGCGAGCAGTGATGTGATTTCGGGCATCGATCGCGACTATCCGGCGATCTCTCTTTACAAGTCCGACAGCCAGAAGGTGCGGGTTTCCCGCTATGTGATACTGGATCACGGCATCAGCTGGAGTAATCTCGTGGAGAATGCGGCTGTGTTCCGGATGCTTTGCGGCAAGGTTTCTGGGCGTTTGGCGAGCCTCCCGGGGGCCGAAACGAAGGCTGAGTGGAAATAGTGACTCGTTAAGCCGCGCCTGCTACGGAAACGCCATGGCACGGATATGCTTCATTCGAATTAGCCGCCCGGCTGCGCGCTGACCCGATCATCGGGGCCGCGAAGCCGGGAGCCCATGCTCTGAACGCATGAAAAAAGCCGTGGCCATTGCCCGGCATTTCCGTACAACACGCCAAAACTGCCATAGGCCCGACATGACTGATTCCCTGACCGACCGCGATTATCGCGACACGCTGTTCCTGCCCGCCACCGAGTTTCCGATGCGCGGAGGCTTGCCCAAGCGCGAGCCCGACTGGATCAAGCGCTGGGACGATCTCAAGCTTTACGAGAAACTGCGCGCCGATGCGAAAGAACGCGGCGCCAAGCCCTGGATACTGCATGATGGCCCGCCCTACGCGAACGGCCACATCCATCTCGGCACGGCGATGAACAAGATCGTCAAGGACATCATCGTGCGCTCGCACCAGATGACCGGCCATGACGCGGCATACCTGCCGGGTTGGGACTGTCACGGCCTGCCGATTGAGTGGAAGGTGGAAGAAGAGTTCCGCAGCAAGAACCGCGGAAAGGATGATGTTCCGGGCGACGAGTTCCGCGCGGCCTGTCGCGCCTTTGCCCAGAAATGGGTAGACGTTCAGGCGAAGGAGTTCCGCGCGCTCGGCATCGAGGGCGAGTGGGACAATCCCTATCTCACCATGAAATTCGAGAGCGAAGCCTCCATCGTTGGCGAATTCCTGCGCATGGCGATGGGCGGTACGCTGGTGCGCGGCGCCAAGCCGATCATGTGGAGCCCGGTGGAGCGCACCGCGCTGGCCGAAGCGGAAGTAGAGTATCACGACCGCAAAGTTCCGGTGATCTGGGTGAAGTTTGGAGTCCCGTCCCGCGAGGACGGTGCAAAGCTGGTCATCTGGACCACAACTCCCTGGACCATCCCAGCCAACCAAGCTGTATCCTTCAGCACGGACATCTCCTACGGTCTCTTCGAGGTCGAAACCGTGATGAGCGAGGAAGAACTGGGCTTTCCTCCGTACGCGGCTGCAGGTGACAAGCTGATCCTTGCGGACAAGCTGGCACAGGACGTACTCGATGCTGCCAAGGTTTCCGCCTTCAAACGTGTCGAAGATGTGGACCCGGCTTCACTCGGTTCGCTGGTTCACCCGCTGGCCAAGCTAGACCCCTTCTTCCAGCACGACGTGCCGCTGCTCGCAGGTGACCATGTCACCGACGATGCCGGTACAGGATTTGTCCACACGGCCCCGGCGCATGGTGAGGATGACTTCAATGCCTGGGTCTCGTCGGGTCGCAGGGCCTCTGATATCCGCGACATCGTCAGCCCTGATGGCGCTTATCAGCACCGTGACCTTCCCCAAGCGCTGCAAGGGCTCGACATCATCCGCACGTCCGGCAAGAAGCGGGGCGAGCAGGGCAAGGCGAACCCGGAAGTCATCAAGCTGCTGGCCGAGAGCGGGAACCTTCTGGCGCGCGGCATCACGACGATCCGCGATGCCCATTCTTGGCGCTCCAAGGCGCCGGTGATCCGCCGCGCGACGCCGCAATGGTTCATCTCGATGGACAAGCCCGGCCCAAACGGCAAGAGCCTGCGCGAGAATGCGCTGAAGGCGATTGAAGATACCGAATTCTTTCCGGCTGTTGGGCGCAACCGCCTGCAAAGCATGGTCGAAGGGCGCCCGGACTGGCTGATCTCTCGCCAGCGCAATTGGGGCGTGCCGATCACGATCTTCGTCAACAAGGATGGCCAGCCGCATACGGCGGCGCTGGAAGCGGATCAGGCAGAACAACTCAATGACGCCATCAAGGCGGCCATCGCCAAAGGCGGGGTCGAGGCTTGGTTCGATACGCCTGCGGAAGACTTCCTGTCGCCGCTGGGCCTGCCTGCGAGTGAGTGGGAAAAGGTCACGGACGTCCTCGACGTCTGGTTTGATAGTGGCACGACGCATGCTTTCGCCCTGCGCGAGCGCGGCATCATCGACGCAGAAACCGGACAGGCCGACCTCTATATGGAAGGCTCGGACCAGCATCGCGGCTGGTTCCAGTCATCACTTCTGGAATGCTGTGCGACGCGCGGCATGGCACCCTACAAGCAGGTGCTGACCCACGGTTTCATCGTCGATGCAGATGGCAAGAAGATGTCGAAATCAATCGGCAACACGATCGAACCCGAGCAAATTCAGAAGCAATACGGAATCGAAATTCTGCGCATCTGGACAGCCTCCGGCGACTATACCGAAGACCTCCGCATCTCCGACGAGATCATCAAGGGCTCGGTGGAATCCTATCGCAAGCTGCGCAACACGGTGCGCTACATGCTCGGCGCGCTCGACGGCTGGACGGAAGCGGAAGCCCTGCCGCGCGAAGAGATGCCAAGCCTGGAACGCTGGGTGTTGCACCGTCTTGCCGAACTCGATGGCCATATCCGCGCTGCGTATGACGTCTATGACTTCAAGCGCATCATGTCGCTGCTGATCAATTTCTGCGGCGTCGACCTTTCGGCGGTTTATTTCGACATCCGCAAGGACAGCTTGTATTGCGACCCACGATTTGAGACCCAATCAGCCTGGGACGACAAGACGGCGACTTATGGCAACCGCCGCCGCGCCGCGCGCACCGTCATGGCCGCCGTGCTCGAACGCCTGCTCACATGGCTAGCGCCTATCATGCCGTTCACGATGGAGGAGGCGTTTCTCGAGAGCCACATCAAGGATCGTGCGGAATCCGTGCACTTGCTGCAGTTCGCTGATACGCCAGACGGCTGGAAAGACGAGGCGCTGGCCGCGCGCTGGGCCAAGATCTTCACGGTTCGCCGTGTCGTCACCGGAGCATTGGAAGTCGAGCGCCGCGAGAAGCGGATCGGGGCATCGCTGGAAGCGGCACCCAAGGTGCACATTGCAGATCAGAACCTGATCGATGCGTTCAAGGGCGAAAGTCCCGCCGATATCTTCATTACATCCGGCGCCGAGCTGATCCACACATCCAATGGTAATGGCGGCGGGTTCACGCTGGACGACACAGATGGCGTGGTCGTCTATCCGGTGAAGGCGGATGGTATCAAGTGCCGACGTAGCTGGAAGTATTTCGACCCGGCGACCGCTGATCCGGCTTTCCCAGATATCACGCCGCGCGATGCATTGACCGTGAAGGCGTGGGACAAAGCCGCCGGATGAGTGCTCAGAATCGCTTGATCAGCCTGCTTGAAGCTGCAATCTGCGCGGGATGAAACTGAAAATCTCCAAACTCTGGGCTCTGGCGCTCATTCCCGTATTCGTGCTGGTAGACCAGTGGTCCAAATGGCTTGTGCTGGAAGAACCCCGGTTCAACGCGCTCACCTGCCTGGAGACCCGTCAGGGCTGCGGACATATCCCGCTGCCCGGTCCGATTGACCTGACCATGGTTTGGAACCGGGGTATGAGCTATGGCCTGTTCCAGTCCGATGGCATCGGGCGCTGGCTGTTGGCGCTCGTCATGTTGGTGATCGCGCTGGGCTTCCTGTACTGGCTTGTGCGCTATGCCGATCATTGGCTGTTGAAGTTGTCGCTGGCCATGGTCGTTGGCGGCGCGTTCGGCAATCTGATCGACCGGGTTCGGTTCGGAGCCGTTGTGGACTTCGTCAATGCCAATGAGTTGATGTTCCCATGGGTCTTCAACGTAGCCGATGCTGCAATTAGTGTGGGCGCGGTATTGCTGTTTGCCGACCAGTTCTTACTGTCGGGCCGGAAACAGGCTAAGAAACAGTCCTGAGTATTTTAATCGTGATGGCGAGGACGCCCTGATATGAAAAAACAGATTATCCTTCTGGCTACTGGTGTCGCAATGGCGGCTTCCACGGCCTGTACGTCATCCGGTGGCGGTTCGCGTACGCCGGACGAGTTCCGCGTTGTGACCATGGCTCCTCTGACCGTTCCGCCGAACTACAAGCTGCGACCGCCGGAAGCCGGCGGCGCCTTGCCACCGGAACTGGATGGCTCGCGCACTGAAGTCACCGCCGCCTTCGGCTCGACCATTGGCCGCAATGCCAGCGCGTCCGAGAAAGCCCTAGTGGCTGCTGCTGGCGCCAATGCGGTTGATCCGGTCATCCGCACGCAGGTCGACTATGAAGAGACCAAGACGATCCGCAAATCGACCAGCATTGCCGACCGCATCCTGTTCTGGCGGGCTGATGATGAGGAAACCGCTGAAGGCGTTGCCACCGATAATGCCACCGGTGGTGAACCGGTCGTGATCGAGCAATCCAGCGATGCGCCGCGCATCAAGTTGCCGGGAACCTGATACAATCTACGTAAAATGAGTCAGTCGAACACCTGAGAGGAACAACGCCCATGAAACGGATATGTGCCGGGGGGCTGTTCGCGCTCTCGGCTTTCGCATCCAGTGCCGTCGCAGACGAAAGCGCATGGACTCCGACCGTGTTCAATCTCGACAATGGCATGGAAGTCGTTGTCGTTCCCGACCATCGCGCGCCCGTCGTGACTCATATGGTGTGGTACAAAGTCGGCGCGGTCGACGAAGCCGAGGGAAAATCCGGCATCGCGCATCTGTTTGAACATGTCATGTTCAAGGAGACTGACGATCTCGCCCCAGGTGAGTTCGACAGCATCGTCTCGCGCAATGGCGGCGTCAGCAATGCCTTCACGAGTTGGGACTACACCGCCTATTTCGAGCGCGTCGCCAAGGACCAACTCGGTACGATGATGGCGCTCGAGGCCGAGCGCATGACCGATCTCGTCATCAATGACGATCCCGACGGTCCGTTCATTTCCGAACGCGATGTCGTGAAGGAAGAGCGTCGCCAGCGCATCGACAACAATCCCGGCGTGATCCTGCAGGAAATGGTCCTGTCCGAACTCTGGAAGGGGCATCCTTACGAGATCACGATCATCGGCAATATGGACGAAGTGGCGGCTCTGACGCCAGCGGACGGATTGGCCTTCTACAAGGAATACTACAGCCCTGAGAATGCGATTCTGGTCGTCGCTGGTGATGTGACGCCCGAAGAAGTGCGCGTCCTGGCCGAAGAGCATTATGGTACGATTGCGCCAACCGGTACGGCGCATGGCGAGCGTAAATGGGCCCCCGTTGCACCTCTGACCGAAACCAAGGAACTCGTCTATTCAGATCCGAAGGTTCGCCAGCCTAGCTGGAGCCGGTATTATTCCGGCACTTCCGAGACCCGCGACCGTGAACTTTCCTATGCGCTTGATGTCGGTCTCGAAGTCCTCGGCGGCGGCATGACCAGCCGCCTCTACCAGTCGCTGGTCGAAGACCAGCAGATTGCGATTAATGCCAACACGTATGCCTGGACGACGCTTCACGATGAAGGCCCCGCCATCATCACGGCAAGCCCGGCACCCGGCGTCACGCTGGATGTGTTGGAAGCGGCCATCATGGCCGAGGTGGAGAAGGTGCTGGAAGAGGGCTTCACTGATGCCGAAGTCGAGCGGGCACGTAACAGTCTTGCCGCGCAGGCGATTTACGCCCGGGACAGCCAATCCAACATGGCCAACACATTCGGCTCCACGCTAGCCCTTGGTGGCTCGATTGAGGACGTGCTGGATTATCCGGACGCGATGCGTGCCATAACCACTGAACAGGCAATTGCCGCTGTGCGCGAAATCTTTGGCGCTGACCGCCACTATATTGAGGCACACTTGCTGCCTGCCGAGGGAGATTCCTGAGATGAAACCTTTTGACCTCATCATTGGTGCGGCCCTTGGTGTCGGGCTTGCGGCGTGCGCTTCTGTCGAGACGCAGGATGACTTGGCCAGTGTTGCCGATACGGCACCCGCGGAACTTGTTGAAGACAGCGGTCTGGATATCGTCGTCCACGAAGGGGATTTCGCCGAGATCCAACAATTTACCACGCCCGGCGGCGTGTCTGTCTGGCTGGTTTCCGAGCCGTCCATCCCGATCCTGTCCGTGGCGATGGCTTGGGAAGGCGGCGAAGCGGCCGATCCGGAGGGCCTGGAAGGTCTGGCCGACGCGGTCGTCTATCACATGAATGAAGGCGCGGGCGATCTCGACTCGCTTGCCTTCCAGACCCGGATGGAAGAGCTGAACATGAGCTTCGGTTGTAGCGCCTCGAGCGACTGGACCTCCTGCTCTGCATCCATGCTCACCGACAATGCGGATGAGGCAATGAGCCTTGTGGCGCAAGCTTTCGAGGCACCCCGTTTCGATGCGGGTCCGTTCGCCCGCTTCCAGCGGGAAAGGGAAGTTTCATTGAACACGCGCGAGACGAATGCGCGCTATCTAGCGGGTCGGGCTGAGGCTCAGGCTATCTATCCTGACCACCCTTATGCGCGCGAAACGTCCGCCGAGAGTATCGCTGCCCTTACGCCAGAACTCGCCAAGGCGCACATGCGCAAACTGATGGTGAAGGACAGCCTGATTGTGACCGCCGTCGGTGCGATTACGCCGGAAGAGCTCGCCCCCATGCTTGATGCGATCGCGGCGAGCCTGCCAGAGAGCAGTGATCTTCCGGAAACGCCGGAAATTACCTTTACGGTAGACGGTGCATTTGAGCCTGTGCTTATCGATCTGCCACAGCCGCAAAGCCTTGTGCGCTTTCTGGCACCAGGCCTCAAACGCGAAGATCCGGATTTCTTTACGGCCTATGTCGTAAACTACACATATGGTGGTGGTGGATTTGGCAGCAGACTGATGGAATCGCTGCGCGTTCAAAAAGGGCTGACCTATGGCGTCTACTCTTGGCTATCGTTTGACGACACCTATCAGAATTGGGGTGGCAGCGGCCAAACCAAGAATGAGAGTGTAGGTGAATTCGTCGAGGCACTATTGGCCGAAACCGCCTTGATCGCGGAAGAAGGCATTACGGCGGAAGAGCTTGCTGACGCGAAGGCTTACCTCACAGGCTCCTATCCATTGGCTTTCGACTCGAACGCCAAGATCGCGGGCCAGATGATGAGTGTCCGCCAGGACGAGCTGGGAGTGGATTATTTTGACCGGCGCAATGCCCTGATCGAAGCTGTCACGCTCGAGGATGCAAACCGCGTTGCTGCGGAATTCCTCCAGCCGGACCGTTTCAGCTTCATTATGGTGGGCCAGCCTGAAGGGCTTGACTAGGCATCTCGCCTAATCCGCTGTCTTTCGCGGCGCTGACAGGCCGGTAGTCGATGCATCAAAGGCGCTGTCCCGGTTATAGCTATATAGCTCTGCCGGGCGGCCACCGGTGCTTGTTTCCATCGCACCTGTTCCAATGACAAAACCGGTCTTGTCCAAGGCGCGCCGGAAATTTTGTGTGTGCAGGGATAAACCCAAGATACCCTCGACGGCGCGTTGCAGGGACGACAGTGTAAACCGGTCAGGCATGAGCTCGAACACTACCGGTCGGTATTTGATCTTGCCGCGTAGGCGGGAGATGGCGGTGGCGAGGATGCGGCGGTGATCCGATGCCATAGGCTCGCCGAGGCGTACATCGGGTTCAGGCAAGCCAGCGTCACGGGCGCATTCGATGACCAGACCAGCTTCATAGAGCAATTCATAGCGGTCGAGCACGCGTTCTTCGATCCAACGGATTCCATCCAGCGCGAAAGCGGCGCGTGCGCGCTCCAGTCTACGTTCGTTTCCCGCCGCCCAGGTCATCAGGCGCGGCGCAATATGAGCATCGATGATGGCGGGTCTGCCACTGCGATGGTCTTCCCATGGAAAAAATCTGTACCAAGATTGCCAGCGCGCCTCAAAAGAGTCACCTGCCGGGCGCGCTTCGGGGGTTAGCGCAAGATAGCCGACAGAAATGACACGCGCATTTGGCGCTGTGCCAGCCAGCGTTGCTTCGGGTGTCTCCCGGTCTTTGTCCCCAAATGTGTAGAGTTGTTCAACATAACCGAGTTCGAAACCCGTCTGTTCCCGAACCCACCCTCTCAGCGAGAGGTCAAAAGTGCGGTGCCTGTCTGGGTCGAAGACGCCGAATGGGAGCGCATCCTCGCCTGTCTCGCGTTGGGTGATCAACACACGTGGTGCGTCCGCCTCCACGGCGACCATCACGGCAGACAGACCAATCAGCAACGGGGATGACTGTGTCATGTGGCAGTCTCTATTTGCTTGTTGATCTGGGCATAGCGCTTCAGGAATGTGGATTGTGCGTCCGGTACAGCTTTTGGTTTCAACCGCAATTTCGTGTCTTCGGGCGGTTTGCCGAACAGCTTGTTTGCTTCGTCCTCGGAAAACCCGGCCAACTGGATCGCCTCACTCCATGCGCAGATCAGGTCCGCTTTCTTGATCAGACGTTTCAGGCGTTGCGGTGTTACGGGAGCGAGGCCAAACCGAATATGGATGGCTTCCTGCAGACGCGCCTCAATGCTCTTGTAGCTTTCTCCCAGCAAGGCTTTGAAAGGAGAGATCATATCGCCGATGACGTATTCAGGGCTGTCATGCAGCAGGGCCGTCAGGCTTTGCTGTGGTGTCAGGTCAGGCTGCAAGGTGCGGCAGATCTTTTCCACAAGGACAGAATGTTCGGCCACTGAAAATGCATGTTCGCCGCGGGTTTGGCCGTTCCAGCGGGCCACGCGCGCCAGACCGTGGGCAATGTCCTCGATTTCCACATCCATGGGCGAGGGATTTGCCAAATCGAGTCGGCGGCCGGACAACATGCGTTGCCAGACTCGTGGGGCCTTAACAGAATGCTTCACTCGAGACGTCATCACCCCCTTCTTTAAGCCATTTGTAATAGGGGTAAAGAAACGAGGGCATTCCGGTTACGAACTCGTCCCTTTTTCGCCCTGATTGGCAAATGCGCTGTTAAGGCGTTTCGGGCAAAAGGGGGATGTAAACAAGGGCTGCGTTCACGAATTCGCGGCCGACCCAAACAAGAGGTGACCATGCTGGATTCTTTGACGACTGTTGTATCTACCCAAGCCATTGCGTTCGGCGTATTGCTGATTGCGTGTAGCATCGTCGTTGTAGAAGCGGTCCGTGCCAGCAAGGAAATCCTTTGGGGCGACATGTTCATGGACGATCTGGACGACTAGTTCAGGTCTTGGTCGCTCAAGCGGCTTTCTCAACAAATACCGTTCCGGCAGAATAGCCAGCACCAAACGAGCAGATCAGCCCGCGCTGGCCATGCTTGAAGTCGCCGGAATTCTTGTGGAATGCAATGATAGAGCCTGCCGATGAGGTGTTCGCATATGTGTCGAGCACGGTGGGGCTTTCGTCCTCCGTCGCTTCGCGCCCCAGCACCTTGGACGAGATCAGGCGATTCATATTGGCATTTGCCTGATGCAGCCACATGCGGCGCAGGCCTTCCGGCTTGATGTCCAGTTCTTCCATCTGCGACGCGATCATGTTCGCCACCATCGGCACGACTTCCTTGAACACTTTGCGGCCTTCCTGAACGAACAGCTTGTCCGGCGCGTCGATGCCTTCTGGCGCGGCGCGGTTCAGGAACCCGAAATTGTTGCGGATATTGTTCGAGAACTGGGTCTTCAGTTTGGTGCCAAGAATCTTCCAATGGCCGACCGGTGCAATGCTCTCTTCCTCGACAAGGATAGCTGTGGCCACGTCGCCAAAGATGAAATGGCTGTCGCGATCCGTGAAATTCAGGTGGCCGGAACAGATTTCCGGATTCACCACCAGCACGGATTTTGCGCTACCGGACCGAATGAAGTCAGCTGCGGTCTGAATGCCGAATGTGGCCGACGAGCACGCCACATTCATGTCAAAGGCAAAGCCGCCACACCCCAATGCGTCCTGCACTTCGACCGCCATGGCGGGATAGGCGCGCTGCATGTTGGACGCGGCGCAGATAACGGCGTCAACGTCTTCGGCTTTGCGGCCCGAACGCTCCAGCGCATCGCGCGCGGCATTTACCGCAATCTCGGCCAATACGGAAATGCGATCATTCGGACGCTCGGCAATGCGCGGTGCCATGATGTCAGGATCCAGGATGCCGGCCTTGTCGATCACGAAGCGCGATTTGATGCCGGATGCCTTCTGGATGAACTCTACCGATGAATGGGTTTTCGGCTCGATCAATCCCGCGCTGATATCTGCCGCGCGTTCCCGGTTCCAGTTGTCAGCCCATACATTGTAGCTGTGAACCAATTCTTCATTGGAAATCGAGTTGGGCGGCGTCCAGAGACCTGTCGCCGAAATCACGGGTGTATTCATTCCTGCCCTCTATTCCAGAACCGCCGAAGTGCGGACCAATTCTGTTTGAGTCTACAAAGGTTTAGCTTGTCCGACAGTGTTGGACGAGATGCCGGGTTTGGCAAGAGCCGGTGGCTGTTCACTCGTCCGGCAGGCGCAGACCGGAATCCGTGGTTTGACGCGCGTCTTCCCGCGAAATGCCCTGGGCCTCGTGGATGGCCTGACTTTCTTCAGCTGCCTTGCGTCTTTCGGCGCGAGACGCAGCTTCGCGTTCCTGTCGCGCCGTCATCAGAGCCATTTCCGTCTCAATGCATCGATCGCGGGTTTCCGGGTTGGGGGCTGTGCGGCACCGACTCCAGGCTTCCGCTCGATTGGTCTGATCGATTGAGGAAGTTGCGCACGCGACCAGCGTCGGCAGCGCGATGAGGGCAGCGGCAATCAAACTGGCTTTCATGAATCAGGTCTCCTGGACGGCGATGTGTCGGGGGCAGGCTACATCATGGTCATTGACCATGCCAACCGCCTGCGCCCATGCGTAGACGATTGTGGGGCCAACAAATTTGAACCCGCGTTTCTTGAGGTCTTTTGACATTGCAGCTGACCAACTGGTTTGGGTTGGTGCGTCCCGGAAATGCTTCCATTTATTGATGGTTGGCGTTCCGCCCACGACGCGCCAGCAATAGTCGGAAAAACCTTCCCCTGCCTCTTCCATGGCGAGATAGGCCTGGGCATTGCCAATCACGGCTTCGACCTTTTTTGGGCTGCGGATGATGCCGGGGTTTGTCAGCGCCTTCGCGGCGCGGGCAGGTGTCCAGCGAGCAATCTTTTCCGGATCGAAGTTATCGAACTCTTCGCGAATGCTGTCCCGCTTGCGGAGGATGGTGATCCAGGCGAGCCCGGCCTGCATGCCGTCCAGTTGAAGTTTTTCCCAGAGCGCGCGGCCATCCCTTTCAGGCACACCCCATTCGGTATCGTGGTAGTTCCGATATAGCTCGTCGGTAAGCGGGGCCCATGCGCAGGGAAAGGTTTCAGTCATGGGCTGGTTCCGCCAGATGCGCGTCGACTTCGGCGCGTTGCCATTCGGTCAAGTCAAAGGTGACGGCCGCGCCGTTGCAAGTGAATGATTTGCCATCCTGTTCGGCTTTGGCCAGTCGGTCGGTGCGGATGAGGGCAAGGCCGGCAGATCCAGCCACGCTGGTCACGGTGCCGATTGGGGCGTCCGCGAGAATATCCATGCCGGCTTCCAGCGCGTCGCCAGTGACTTTCACCGTGCGCTTGCGAATTTTGCCCTTGCGCTTCATGCGGCTCGCCACTTCCTGACCGACGAAACAGCCTTTCTTGTAGTCGATGCCGTTCATCATATCCATGTTGATATCGGTCGGGAAAACCTCTGATCCTCGATAGTCCGCGCCCCATTCCGGCACGCCCGCCGCGATCCGTGCGGCATGCCATTCCTGGGCCGGCATTTCGATGCCGGAGACGCCAACAGGTGTAATCGCGCGATGCGGCAGTTGGGGGGAGCGGATGTCGATCCAGCTGCCTTCTGTCACGACATCCTCGGTGAGCCGGTCAATTGCGACGTCATTGCGCATCCTGAACATTTTCAGGCGCTTCTCCAGGTCATCGGCGGCGTCGGCATGGACGTCGATATAGATGTTTTCGAGCGCCAGCATGGCGAGATAATCCGCGATCACCTTGCCTTGCGGCGTCAGCAGCGCGCCATAGCGCATTTCTCCAGTCTGCCAGTTGTCGACCGAATGGGTCACGGTGCGCCCAAGCAGGTGCAGCATGTCCGGTCCGGTCAGGCGGATAATGTCGCGGTTTGGAAGAATGCGTTTCATCTACCTCTTGTAAGTATGGTTTTGACCCACCTCAAGGGAGCGACGCCATTTGCCTGTACCGAAAAACCACCCTTGACTTAGCCCCTCCGGAGTCACACCCCATCTGTCATGACCTATGATCTGATCCTTAAAGGCGGCACCGTCGTTTCTCCCGGCGGCATGACCCAAACCGATGTCGGCGTGATCGGCGAGCGTATTGCGCATATTGGCGATCTGACCGGCGTGGATGCCGGGGAGATTTATGATGCGGCCGGCTTGCACATCCTGCCGGGCGTCATCGACAGCCAGGTCCACTTCCGTGAGCCGGGTCTGGAGTACAAGGCCGACCTAGAAACAGAAGCGCGCTCGGCCGCGCTTGGCGGCGTCGTTGCCGTGTTTGAGATGCCAAACACCAATCCCTCAACGACCACGCCCGAGGCCCTGACCGACAAGCTGGCCCGCGCCAAGGGGCGCATGGATACCGACCATGCGTTCTATGCGGGCGCGACGCACGAGAATATCGACTTGTTGCCCGAGATGGAAAAGATGCTCGGCTGCTGTGGCGTGAAAGTCTTCATGGGCGCCTCTACAGGCGACCTCCTGATCAAGGATGATGAAGGTGTCGAAGCTGTTCTGCGCGCGATCAAGCGCCGCGCGGCCTTCCACTCCGAAGACGAATACCGCCTCGAAGAACGGCGCGGCCTGGCTGTGCCCGGTGACTGGCAGAGCCATATTGTTGTGCGCGATGTCGAGGCGGCCGTCAGTTCGACTCGACGCCTGCTGCGTCTCGCTCGCAAGACCGGCAAGCGCATCCATGTGCTGCATATCTCGACCGCCGAAGAGATGGAGCTGCTGCGCGATGCAAAGGATCTGGCCAGTGTCGAAGTGCTGCCCAATCACCTCACCCTCGCGGCCCCGGATTGTTATGAACGCCTCAAGGGCTTTGCCCAGCAGAACCCGCCTGTGCGCGAACAGCGCCATCAGGATGCGCTGTGGCGCGCGCTGAATGCGGGTATTGTTGACGTGCTGGCCACGGACCACGCCCCGCATACGCGCGAGGAAAAGGAGCGGCCCTATCCCGCGTCGCCGTCTGGCATGCCGGGCGTGCAGACGATGGTGCCGGTCATGCTGACCCATGTGAACAATGGCAAGCTTAGCCTTCAGCGCTTTGTCGAACTGACCAGCGCCGGGCCGCAACGGGTCTTCGGCCTCGCCGACAAGGGCCGCATTGCCGAAGGCTATCATGCTGACTTCACGGTGGTGGACCTCAAACGCAAGGAGACCATCACGGAAGACTGGTCGAAGTCCAAGTGTGGCTGGACACCCTATGACGGTTTCGAGGCAACCGGCTGGCCGGTCGCAACCATCATCCGCGGCGGCTTCGTCATGCGCGACGGCGAGATCGTGAAAAAGGGCGGTGGTCAGCCGGTCCGCTTCAACGAAACGCTGGAGCCTGCCGGTTGAAGCACGAACGCAAGGGGCTGAACCGGGCTTTATTCTGGCTGTATGAAGGTACAGGCAAATGGCCGTTCCTGTTTCGCTGGGCCATGCTGGCGTTCGATTTCGTTACCATCGGCTATTTCCTCTGGGCGCCCTTTGACCAGCGGGACCGCACGCATATCGCTGTCGATTACGTGATTGGAAGTGTGATCCTCGCCGACCTGTTGGCGCGGTTCTATATCGCGCGGCACCGCTGGAATTTCGTGGTCCGGCCCATCAATATTGCGGATCTTGTCGTCGTGATCACCATGTTTGCGCCGCTGCTGGTTTCGAATTTCGCCTTCCTGCGCGTGCTCCGTGCGGTCAGAGCCATTCGAGCGTTCACCTTTATCAAGCGGGTGAAGGTAATCACCCCCTTCTTTCAGCGGCATGAGCGGATCATCGATAAGGTGACCAACCTGGCTGTGTTCGTCTTCATCATGGCTGCGGTCGTCTATTCGACCCAGGTCGGCATCAATGACGGCATCCGCACCTATATAGACGCGCTCTATTTCACGGTCACGAGCCTGACCACAACTGGCTATGGCGATGTTCTGATGGTTGGTCCTGGCGGACGACTTCTGTCGATAATAGTGATGGTGCTGGGTTTGACCCTCTTCCTGCAGCTCATTCGCACCATTATCGAGCCGCGCGACAAGGTGGAACAGGAATGCGAGGAATGCGGCCTGCGGCTTCACGAACGCGATGCCGTGCATTGCAAGCACTGCGGAGAAGTGATCCATATTCCCACAAGCGGCTTTGAATGAGCCGGAAAGAACAAAAAATACACGGGAAGAAACGCGCACATCATGCCTGACACGTCGGACCTGCCCTTTCGGGAAGTACCCTATCTGCCGCTAAAGCTGGAGATCGATCGGCGACCCGACGGCACGATCTACCTCGACAACGGCCAGCCTCTGAAAGCTTGCCCGCCACATATGCTGGCAGCGCTTGTCCATTGGGCCGAGCATCGGCCGGACACAGTATGGCTCGCCGAGCGCGATCCGGAAAATCCGGGTGCCGAAGGCTGGAACACGATCACGTATGCGGTGGGACTCGATACCGTGCGCCGGCTCGCGCAAGGCTTCCTCGACGCCGGCGCCGGACCGGACGCGCCGCTGATGATCCTGTCGAAGAACTCCATTGCCAATGCCCTGATCATGTATGCCGCCATGTGGGCGGGCAGCCCGGCCGTGCCCGTCACACCGGCCTATGCGCTGCTCAGCGAAGACCTTGGCCGCCTCAAGTATATTGATGGCCTGACCCAGCCGAAATTCATCTATGTCGAGGATGGGACGGACTATCAGCGCGCGCTGGATGGGCTGGATCTCGAAGGTCGCCTCGTCATTTATAGCGGCAACGCGCCCGAGCGTTACGAGGCGGTACGTTTCGAACAATTCATGCGGTCGTCGACTTCGGCGGTGGATGAAGCCTATGCCCGTCTCACGCCGGACGCAGTGGCAAAATACATGATGACGTCTGGGTCCACAGGTGAACCCAAGGCGGTCATCAATCTCCACGGCATGGTCGCCTCCAATGCCAGGATGATCCGCTCGATCTGGGATGAAGATCGTCTGGATGAACTCACGGGCGGCACGCAGGTGATGTGCAATTTCCTGCCATGGAGCCATACTTATGGCGCACATTCGATCCTGCACAACATGCTGGATTGGGGCGGCACGCTCTACATCGACCAAGGCGCGCCGACGCCGGCACGACTTCCGGAAATGTTGCGCAACCTGAAAGAGGTCTCCACCACCCAGCACACGACCGTGCCGGCGGCATGGGCCGCGCTCGCGACCGAGCTTGAGCGCGATGATCAGTTGGCTGAGGTTTTCTTCAGGCGGCTCGTTTGCATGGCCTATGGTGGCGCGTCCATGGGGCAGGATATCTATGAGCGCATTCAGGCGGTCGCCGTGCGCATCACTGGCGAACGGATATCATTGTCGGCAGGCTATGGCGCAACTGAGACCGCCCCAACTGCCTCGAATGTGCATTGGCCGAATGACCGGATGGGCCTGATCGGCCTGCCGCTGCCAGGCAACACGTTCAAGATGGTGCCGAACGCCGAAAAGATGGAGCTGCGGGTTAAAGGGGTAAACGTTACGCCCGGCTATTTCCGCAACGAAGCCAAGACCGCTGAAGCTTTCGACGAGGAAGGCTTCTACAAGCTCGGCGACGCGGTGAAATTCGTCGATCCCGACAATCCCGAACGGGGGCTCGCTTTTGATGGACGCACGGCCGAAGAGTTCAAGCTCGCCAACGGGACCTGGGTTTCGGCAGGCACCGTGCGCGTGCAGGCCGTGGCTGCGACGGGTGGTGCACTATCAGATGCCGTCGTCTGCGGCCTAAACAAGAATGATGTCCGTCTCCTAGGTTTCCTGAATGAGGCGTGGTGCCGCCGGCTGGTTGGGGAGGATTTGCCTCTTGACCAATTGGTCGTGCACCCAGCCATACATGAGAAAATTCGCGAAGGAATCGCCCTGCACAACAAGACGCATCCGAATGTTTCCGCTCGCGTCGCGCGAGTGTTGCTTCAGACTTATCCTCCGTTGGCAGACAATGGTGAGATTACCGAGAAGGGCTACATCAACCAATCGCGCACGCAGGACCTCAGGCAGGACCAGGTCGACACGCTGTTTGCCGAATCTAGCGAGACGCCAGCGAATTTGCTCATCCTGTAGTGCACGACACCGAACACGAACAAGAATCTCAAAGGGAATCCGGATGACAGACCAGCCAACCCAGTCCATGACCGGCGCCGAAGCGCTCGTATCCACGCTGGCCGATCATGGCGTGACGGCGTGCTTCGCGAATCCCGGCACATCGGAAATGCACCTCGTCACCGCGCTCGATCATGAGCCGCGCATCAAGTCGACGCTCTGCCTGTTCGAGGGCGTTGCGACGGGCGCCGCCGACGGCCATGCGCGCGTGACTGGAACGCCGGCCATGACGTTGCTGCATCTCGGTGCGGGATATCTCAATGGCGGCGCAAACATTCACAATGCCCGCCGGGCCTGGACGCCTATGATCAATGTGATCGGGGACCATGCCGTGCCGCACCAGCGCTATGACGCGCCGCTGGCCTCTGACGTCATCGGCATGGCGGGGCCGAATTCGCGCTGGATCAAATCCGCCGACAAAGTCGGGCAAGCCGGCGATCTGGCCGCGCAGGCATGGGAGGCGAGCTTTGGACCCGAACCTGGTCCGGTGTCTCTGATCCTTCCCGCCGACACCGCCTGGCTGGAAGGCGGGAAGCCCGGCGCAACGCGCGCCCGGCCATCCCTGCGCCAGCCTGATCCGATTGCGATCGATGTCGCCGCTGCCGCCGTCAAATCGGCCAGCAACCCGATCATCATCATCAACGGAACCGCGCTGACCGAAGCGGGGCTTGCTCAAGCGGCCCGGGTAAAAGCCGCAGGCGTTCGCGTATTGACCGACACGTTCTTCCCGCGACAGGCGCGCGGGGCAGGCCGGTTCATTCCAGACCGGATGCAATACTTCGCCGAAGGCGCCATGTCGGACCTTGAAGGCTCGGACCTGATGCTGATCGCAGGTGCGCAGGTGCCGGTGGCCTTCTTCGCCTATCCCGGCAAGCCGAGCGTGCTTGTGCCGGAAGGATGTACACCGATGAAGATTGGCGGACCGGAGACCGACAGCGCCGCGATCCTTGAGGCGCTCGCAGATGCGCTCGGTGCGAAGGAAGCCGCGCCAGTGGCTGAGCTGGACCTGCCCGCTGCACCGACAGGCGCTCTCAATGCTGCTACGATTGGCGCATCCATTGCCCGCCACATGCCGGAAGGCAGTTTCGTCTCGGATGATGGCGTCTCCAATGGCCTGCCTAGCTTCCTGATGACCCAGCGCGCCCGGCCGCATGACTGGATGATGCTGACGGGCGGCGCGATCGGGCAGGGCATGCCGCTCGCGTTGGGGGCATCGCTCGCTGCGCCTGACCGCAAGACGCTCTGCATCACCGGCGACGGTGCGGGCATGTATACCAATCAGGCACTTTGGAGCATGGCGCGCGAAGGCGCGAATGTGGTCAACGTGGTCTTCGTCAACCATTCCTACCGTATCCTGAATATAGAACTGGCGCGGACAGGCGCTGGCAATCCGGGGCCTGCCGCGCAGGAACTGCTTGGCCTCGGCCATCCCGAGATCGATTGGGTGAAGCTGTCAGAGGCGCAGGGTGTACCCGCAGTCAACGCCACGAATGCGGAAGAGTTCGATCTTGCGCTTGAGCGGGCGTTTGCTGCGGACGGGCCTCAGCTGATCGCGGCGCACGTTCCGGCGCGGTAGGACCTATTCCCGCCCTCGGTCGAGATCTTCCTCAATCTCGATATCAATCGGCTCTCCGCTGAGGCGGTGACGGTAAACCTGAGTGTTCTCAAGGACGCGTTGGACGTAATTGCGGGTTTCCGAGAAGGGAATGAATTCCACCCAGTCAATCGGATCGACCTGACCAGTGCGGGGATCGCCATAGTCCTGGATCCACTGGCGCGGTCGGCTAGGCCCGGCATTATAGGCGGCGGCTGTCATGATGTAGCTGCCATTGAACCGCGAGAGCAGCGTGTCCAGATGCTGGCCGCCTAGGGTCATGTTATAGCCCGGATCATCGGTCAGCCAGGAAGTGCGGTAAGGCAGGCCGCGTAGCCGCGCTTCGTTACGAGCGGTGGCCGGCATGAATTGCATCAGGCCGCGTGCGCCAACATGGCTGATCGCGTTCGGGTTCATTTCGCTTTCCTGCCGAGACAGGGCCAGCATTAGCGGCCGCTCTACCTGTGGCTCGCGCAGAAGCGGATAGGCAACCACCGGGTAGGCGGCATCGGTAGAGACAATGCCTTTGGCAAGACCGGCCTTGGCACCACGAACCCCGACATCCGGCACCTGATACTCCGTAGCAATGCGGGCGAGCAGCAGATATTCGGACTCGGTCTCAAGCAGGTCGTCCATGTGATAGGCGAATTCACGGAACAGGCGTTCCTCACCGCTCTCGCCAAGCAGGCGCAGGGCCTGAACCATTGGCTTGTCCTCGAAGGCCGAAATCTCTTCTGCAGTCGGCTCTGAGGTCTTCGGGAAGGCGAGCTTCTTGTCGTCCAGACGCTCGGCGGCAAGTTGTCCGTAATAGGTGAACTTGTGCTCAGCTGCTGCCGTGTAATCTGTCCGTGCGGCATCCGGTTGGCCAAGCGCATCGCGGGCGCGACCAGCCCAATACTTGCCGCGTGCAAGGCTGATCGGTGTTGAGACGCCGTCAGACATGGTCTCGAAATGCTGCAGGCTGCGATCCGCATCATTCTTCAGGCGCAGGGCGATCCAGCCCGACACCCATTCGGCCTCGGCGAAGTCGCCGCCGCTTTCCATGCCATGCGGTGAGGCCAGCTGGTAGGCGCGGCTCCAGTTGCCGTCCTTCAGGTCTGTCCGGATGGCGATGTTGCGTTCGTCCCACAGGCGCGAGCGGCCAGCTTCCGGAATGTCATTCCCGTCGATGCCCGTCAGCAGAGGGGTCGCCACATCCTGGTTGCGCAGTTTCTGGCGGCGCCATTTGGCGCGCTCGTAAAGCAGGCCGGGATTGTCCTGCAAGTTGGCGGGGACGGCATCGACCAATGCATCGACATTGCGCGACCGCGCAGCGAGCGCGATGCGGGCGTCGACCAGTTTACGATAGTCAGACGTGAGCAGGTATTTGAGCTTCGATGCAGCCGTGCGCTGGTTGGTCCATAGCAGGAACTCGACACGGGCGCGGTGATCATCCTGGGTCAGCTGTTTGCCATAAGTGGACAGGACTTCGCGCTCGACGTCGCGTTCGAGGGAATTATTGTGCCAGGCGTCGCGCACGGCTTCCAGCGCCTTGCCGGGTTCACCAATCGCACGCCAGCTATCGGCCAGCGCGATCTTGCCAGCTCCGGTAATCGGACCCGACTCGGTCAGCCAGTCGATGCGTTCCTTATGGCTGAAAGACGATTCGCCGATAATCTCTTCGGCGCGGCGGCGCATGGAGGTTGTTTTCGGCCAGTCTTGCAGCTTGTCCAGCGCGAACGAGACTTCCGAGAAATTCATGCCCGGAACGCCGCGGCTGGCCCGGATCCACATAATGAGGTTTCGCACGTCGGCATCAGAGGCCTGAGTCTGCAGATGTGCCACAGTCGGCCAGTCATAGCGGTCAGCCGCGCGGAGTGCCTTGTGCAGGATTTCCGCATTGCGGGCATCCGTTACGGAAGACGTATAGGGTCGGTCGGGTTTCAGACTCGGGGATTCCGGCACGCCAGCGGCGGCAGCCGCCTGAGACAGCACGGCAAGAGAGGCAAAAATGGCAACGGGTCGCATCATGAAACGTCTCTGCAGAGTTTATTTCTTGGCCAAAGCGTGAGAAGGCATTGGCGATTCATACTCGATCAAGACAAACAACACCTGAATCGCGGCAAATTTACGATGTTCCATGGCTCAATCCCAGCTCTCGTCACACCTTTCAGGAATGGTGCCATTGACCGGGACGCTTTTGCGGCGCTGGTAGAGCGCCAGATTGTTGGCGGTTCCAGCGCGCTCGTGCCGGTCGGCACAACAGGCGAGACGTCCACACTCTCCACCCAAGAGCATAAGGATGTCGTAACGCTTTGTGTTGAAATTACCAAAGGTCGCGTGCCCGTGATTGCCGGGGCCGGGGCCAATGCCACAGACGAGGCGATCGAACTGGTCGAGCACGCCAAGGCCGTCGGCGCTGACGCCGCGCTGGTGGTTTGCCCCTATTACAACAATCCCAACCAGGAAGGCCTCGAGGCCCATTTCCGCGCCATCAACGATGCCGTGGCGATGCCGGTGCTGCTCTACAATGTTCCCGGCCGCACAGTTGTGGACTTGGCACCAGATTCCGTAGCGCGCCTCGCCCAGTTGCCGAACATTGTCGGCATCAAGGATGCGACCGGCGATATGGACCGCGTTAGTCAGCATGCCGCGTCGATCCCTGAAGGCACCCAATTTGTTCAGCTGTCGGGCGATGACCCGAGCGCGCTCGGCCACCTTGCCATGGGGGGCATGGGTTGCATCTCGGTCACCGCGAACGTCATGCCGGAAGCCTGCGCCGCCATGCACACAGCTTTCCACGCCGGAGATCTCGATGAGGCCCGCGCGATAGAGCGCAAGCTGATTGCGCTGCACAAGGCCATGTTCTGCTCGCCATCGCCCGGACCGGCGAAATATGCCCTGTTCCGGCTCGGCCTCTGCACCGATGAGGTGCGCCTGCCGATCACCAGCCCATCTGCAGAAAAACGGGCTGAAATAGATCAGGCCATGGCGCTTGCGGGCCTGAGCGCCTAAATCAGGGCCATGTCGAAAAAAAACCAGACCAAGGGCCGCTCGGATGGGCTGGTCGCGGAGAACCGCCGCTCCCGCCGCGATTATGCGGTCGAGGACACGCTAGAGGCCGGCATCATGCTGGTCGGCTCCGAGGTAAAATCGCTGCGCCAGGGCAAGGCCAATATCGCTGAAGCCTATGTCAGCCCGGAAGATGGCGGTCTCTACCTGATCAATGCGGATATCCCGATCTACAACGCCGCCAACCGGTTCAATCATGAGCCAAAGCGCAAGCGGAAGCTGCTCGTGTCAAAACGGGAACTGGCCAAGCTCTCGCAATCGGTTGAGCGGGCCGGTCGCACGATTGTGCCGTTGAAACTCTATTTCAATGAGCGTGGTATGGCCAAGATCCTCATTGGTCTCGCCACCGGGCGCAAGAGCCATGACAAGCGTGACGTCGAAGCAAAGCGAGACTGGCAACGCCAGAAGGCGCGAATCCTGAAGGAAGGGTGAGGAATGCCTGAACTTGAAACCGTTGTGCTGTTCAGGCCGGGTGGGACCAAGGAACTGGAACTCATAGAGGTGTCCGGTTGGAAAGCGTTCCCTCCACGACTGCCGGATCAGCCCATATTCTATCCTGTAACAAACCAGATGTATGCAGAGATGATCGCGCGGGACTGGAACGTCAAATACAATGACGATCACAAGGGCTATGTTACTCGTTTTTCCGTAATTGCAGATGTCGCCAACTCATACGCTCGCCAGGTTGTTGGAGGCCGCGAGTGTGAGGAATTATGGGTGCCTGCAGAGGAGTTAAACGCTTTCAACGATGCTATCGTTGGTAAGATTGAAGTTGTTGCAGAGTTTTCCTAGCGCTAGCCCGTCACACCCTTCGCCATTGCGAACACATCCTCGAACATCTCAGCCGTCAGGCAGCGCGCAATTTCCCGCCGCGAAGCCTCAGCAGGCCCTGCCACACAATCAGCGCAATCAACGGGGCAAACGCCAGCAGGAAAGGCCAGGCGGTCTGGTTGAAGCCTTCGGGAAACATTTGCGGCTGCCCCAGGAAAAGTGAGCCGGATGCGATGAACATCGAGAAACACATGCGCCAGAGGTGGCGGGAAATGCGCGCCGTGTAGGACAGCGCCTGTCGTAGGATCACGTTCAGTTCGCCACACGCGGCGAAGCTGCCAGCTACAATGAACAGGATGAAGGCTTGAGGCGGCGAACCATCCACGGTGCCGCTTGGGCTGTTCGCGCCCATATACATGAATCCCACACCCATCAGTGTGATGCCGAGCGCTGTCGCCAGTCCTGTATAATGCCGCCAATTGACCCGGACAGGCCCGCGCTGCCTAACAGTAAGCAGAGCCGTGACGAGCAGGTACAGGGCCAGAATGCCGGCCACGAAATTGGGTCGCTGCCCTTCCTCCAGGAATGGAGCGACGCCCGCGCCGATCAGGTAAGTTATGAACATGGACACGAAGAAGATCTGCCCGGCAAGCCTGTGAAGAGGGCGGCCTTTGCGCGTCGCAATCGCGGCAACACCGGACACGAGCCCGACAGCCCCACCGCCGATGTGCGCATAGAGCAGGGCGTCTGTCGCCAGCCTGATCCAGAATGGTGCGTCCGGGCCGACTTCAAGTTTTGCGGCATGGGCGGCCCCGGCACCGAGGAATGCCAGTGCCAGAATGCATGTCAGAACCGGAACGGCATATCGGGGCATGGAATAGACCTTTATCGAAAATCAATATTATCGATAAACGGAAAATTCGCTATTGCAAACCCCTCAGTCGGAATCTGTCACTTTCTTCGCCATCGCGAACACATCCTCGAACATTTCCGGCGTCAGGCGGCGGGTGTTCGTGTTGTACCGGCTGCAATGATAGGATGAGATGAGCGCCAGGGGGCGGCCCTCAAATTCCACATCATAGTGCGTACCGTGGCCGAAGGGATAATCCTTCAGTTTCAGGTCGAGCGTGCGCACGGTGGAATCATGGGAAATCTTGCCGAGGCAGATCATTGCCTTCAGCTTCGGCAGCGCCGCAATGCGCGCGGCGAGGAAGGGACGGCACTGATTGATCTCGGCGCCGACCGGCTTGTTCTGTGGCGGCACACAGCGCACTGCATTGGTGATCATGGCGCGCTTCAGCTTCAGCCCGTCATCCGGCCGCGCATCATAGGTGCCGGTGGAAAAGCCGAACTTGTCGATGGTCGCATAGAGCAGGTCTCCGGCCCAGTCGCCGGTAAACGGCCGGCCCGTCCGGTTGGCCCCCGTCACGCCGGGCGCGAGGCCGATGATCAGCAATTCGGCATCCTCCGGCCCGAAGCTCGGCACCGCGCCATTGAACCAGTCCGGCTCTTTCACGGCGACCTCTTCCCGATACGCCACAAGGCGTGGACAGAGGGGGCAATTGGCGGGCGCTTCAGGTGCAAATTTCGTCGTCATGCCCCTCTCCCTAGTGGGAGAGGAGCGAGACGGCTAGTGCCCATCCGCGCTGCCATCCTTGCGCATTTCGGTGGCGGCGATCCAGGTGCCGCTTTCGAAGTCGCGCATGATCGCCTGATAGCCGCCCGCATTGGCCTTGCAGCACTCCACCGCATGGCCGCGCGCTTCCAGTTCGGCGCGGGTTTCAGGCGGGATGCCGCTCTCCAGATGCACGACGCCCATATCGGTTTCACAGGCATCGCCATCAAGATCATCCGTCGGCTCGCAGCCGCCAACATGTTCCCAACGCGCGGCATCGCCCGCCTCCTGAAGCCCCATGTCGAAATCGACGAGGTTCAGGATGACTTGCACATGGCCCTGCGGCTGCATGCCGCCGCCCATCAGGCCGAAGCTGAGCCAGGGTTCGAACGGGCAGGCCTGTTCGATGGGCACGGCCCGCACCTGGCAGCCCGGCATGTCCTTCTTGAAGGCGAAAGCAGGGATGATCGTATGGAAGGGCCGCTTGCCGGGCTCGAAGACGTTTGGATGGGCCGGGTCGAGGCTGAACAACTGGCCCCGGTCCTGGAACATGAAGCCGAGGCCATCCGCAACGAGACCCGTGCCCATGCCGCGATAGTTCGACTGGATAAGGGACACCATCATGCCGTCCTTGTCCGTAACGGTTAGGTAGGTCGTGTCGCCGTCTTGGAGTTTTTTGTCTGCCTCAAGAATTATATCACTAGCTATCGGCAAGAGCGGTTTCCCCTCAGATGAAATTCGGAATCCACGCCCCGATTGTCCTGCAAAACTTGTGGGTTTGGTGATGTCGATTTGTTGAGAGCGATAATTAGCGTAGCGCTTATCAATAAACAGGTCTGGATCAACACCGCTAAAGGCGGGATCCGCATACCCCCGCGCGCGATCTTCGAATGCCAACCGCTTCGCTTCCACTTGCGCCATGATTGAGTCCGCCGACCCGAAGCCCATGCCGCGCAGGTCAAACCGTTCCAGCATTTGTAACATCTGTAGCGCCGCAATTCCCTGCGTGTTCGGCGGCAGTTCGCAGACCTTGTAGTCGCCGCGATAGGTCACGCAGATCGGCTCGACCCACTCCCCGGTATGGGTGGCAAAATCCTCATAAGTCAGGAAGCCGCCGATCCGCTCGAAATAGTCGCCCATGATGTGGGCGGTTTCGCCGGAATAGAATTCGTCGCGGCCTTTATAGGCTATCCGCTCCAGCGTGTCGGCAAGGTCCGGATTGCGGAACAGGCTGCCTTCTTTCGGGGCGGGCGAGAAATAGGTCGCCTTCGCATTGTCGAACTCTTCCAGCATGCCGCTGTCAGCCGCTTCCTGCAGGCGCGTTGCGTTGCGGCCCCAATAATAGGCGATGACTTCCGGGATCGGCGCCCCATCACGGGCATACTGAATGGCCGGTTCGAGGTTCATGTTCATCGGCCGCTTACCGAATTTGCCATGCAGTGCGTACCAGCCATCGACTGTGCCGGGCACAGTCACCGGCGCGGCGCCGAAGGGCGGGATCTCCTCACCTTGCATGAATTCGTCGGCCTTGGCCTGCATGTCGTCCAGCGTTGCGCCCTGGGGCGAGCGGCCGGAGCCATTATAGCCGTAGAGCTGCTCGGTTTCCGGGTCCCAGACAATCGCGAACAGATCGCCGCCAATGCCGTTTCCGGTCGGCTCGACAAGGCCCAGCATCGCATTTGCGGCAATGGCCGCATCCACGGCTGATCCGCCGGCTTTCAGCACATCAAGCGCCGTCTGCGTGGCGAGGGGATGGGCTGTGGCGGCCGCGCCATTCGGGGCCACCACAGAAGAGCGCGTGCCAAGGTCCCGTCCGGTAATCATCCGGTCTCCCGGTCCCGGCGGCGTGGCTTCGGCATCCTTTTCTATGGATATCCGGACCACTTTCTTCTGCGTGACCTTGGCGGTGGCGTCTACTTGCGCCTCATCCTGCGCTGGCGGTGTAGCGCACGCGTACAATCCGATAGCCAGCGCTGTTGCGGCGATTGCCTGAATGGGTCTCATCAGCCTCTCCTGTTCTCATCTGACGAGAGCTTAGCGCGCTTTGGGGCAGAAGCGAGTCCCAGCGAGGCCGAACAAACGCGTCGCGCGGTTCCCATGCCCGGCCCACGGTTTCGAGATAGGAATGGATCAGTCCATCAAGCATAGCTCACCACCTCCCACTCGATGTCGTCATGGTCGTGGAAATAGAACCGGCTGCCGGGATCGTAGGTCTGGTGACTATGGGTGCGATAGCCGGCGGCGAGGATCTTCTGCTCGGTCGCGTCCAGATCATCCACCAGGATGCCGAAATGATTGACGGCGCCGGTCCGGTAATAGCTTTCCTCATCTGGCCGGTCTTGCTGGGGCAGCGCATACAGTGCGAGGTAATCCTCATCCGTGCCGACATGCACCGTATAGCCATCATACTTGGATGGGCCCTCCCAACGCACTTTCCAGCCAAACAAACGGGTCAGCATGGACGCGGTCTTCTTTGGATCACTGACGGTCACATTCACATGTTCGAACTTGGCAATACTCATTGTTTTCAACTCCATTTCTTCTTCATCAAATCTCTGATAAAGCTGTCGTAATTCCTCAACTTAAGTTGAGGTCAAGCGTGAAATAGGAGATTTTTTCATGGCAGTTCCGAAGGGCTTGGCGATCGGAGATGTGGCTGCGCGGACCGGCCTGTCGGTCTCGGCGATCCGTTTCTACGAAGGGCGGGGATTGGTTCACCCAGAACGGTCCTCTGGCGGCCAGCGTGTCTTCCTGCGCTCGGACATTCGTCGCCTGTCCTTTATCCTGATCGCCCAGCAGATTGGCCTGACCATCGAAGAGATCAGCCAGCTCCTGTCGTCATTGCCGGAGCGGCGTACGCCGACCAAGCGGGACTGGACCCGGATCAGTACGGCCTTCCGGCACATGCTGGATGAACGGATCGCGCTGATGGAGCGGACGCGCCGGAAGCTGGACGGCTGTATCGGTTGTGGCTGCCTGTCCCTGAAAAAATGCCAGCTTTACAATCCGGAGGATCGTGCGCGTGGGCTCGGCACAGGACCGCGATTCCTGCTTGAGGATGTCAGCGTGGTGTCGACCGAAACCTAGTCTTGGCGCTCTGGGGGTTGAGGGAAGTAATGGGTGGCCATGCGCGTGGCGATTTCCTGGCCCTTCACGGCAAAATCAGCTTCAGCCTCGACCGCGCGATTGTCACAGGTCTGGTAGATGCGCCCGGCGCTTGTGAAGGCCTCATTGAAGGCGTCGACCAGTGAGCTGCGGACCGCGCCGCGATTGGGCGCTTCGTACTTCAGCATGTCGGACATGTAGCGCCGCCAATACTGGTCATCGCGGCCATTGCACTTTACGCGGATCGCGTGGGCGGCGCCCAGCGTGGCTGCGAGATCGGTCGCATCGCGGAAATAATCCGGTCCACGAATCGGCAATCCCGATTGCGCTGTGCTTGCGCCGCAGAACATCACCGCGCTAAGCAGGAGAATATGAAAACCTGTTTGCTTCATGCGACGACTTTTGCGCGCATTCGTGAAAGGCTCAAGGGCCTTGAACATGAGATTGAGTTCATTGTCATGGATGAGGACGGTTTATTCTCCCATGCCGGGGACGGCACCGTGGTTCACGATATTCGGCCCGATATTGTCTTCGGGAATACGGATGTCTGGTTCGGGGATCATGCCCGCGACTTCATGATCGCCGTACTCAAGACTGGCGGGATAGATTGGTTCCAGTCCTCCGCGGCTGGGCTCGACAATCCGGCACTGATCTCCGTTGGCAAGATTTCCCGCACGTTTTGTACCAACCACACGCAGTCCGAAGCCATGGCCGAATGGGCGCTCTGGCAGTCTTTCGACTTTTTCAAGAAGGGTCCGGAGCATCGCGCACAACAGGCCGAGGCTGACTGGAACCGGCTCGAGATGCGTGAGATGATGGGGTCGCGCTGGCTGATTGTCGGGTTTGGGTCCATCGGGTCGGCGGTCGGCAAGCGGGTCCAGCTACTCGGCGGTCACGTGACGGGCGCACGGCGCTCGCCTGGTCCGGCTGAGGGTGCTGATCATATTGTGCCGATGGCGCTGGTGAAGAGCGAACTCGAGCAAGCCGACGTGGTCCTGCTCAGCGTTCCGTTGACAGATGAAACGGCTGGCATGGTGGACGCGGAATTCCTGGCAGCCATGCGCCCGGATGCGCTGCTGATGAATCTTGGCCGTGGGCAATTGGTGGATGAGGCAGCGCTCGTCGCGGCGCTGGATGCGGGGCGACCGGCCTTCGCCTCAGTTGACGTCACCGCCGAAGAGCCTTTGCCAAGCGACAGCCCGCTCTGGCGCCATCCCAAAGTCGCGATCACACCGCACAACAGCGCCATGACCCAGGCGACCTATATTCGCGCGGACGAGACCTTTCTGGACAATCTCAAGAGCTACCTGGCCAATGAGCCGCTCAAGCACGTGGTGCCGCGCGAGACGTTTGCTGACTGAGCAGTGGAACTGCTTGGGCCGCCGGGCGTTCCGGTTGGCAGACATCTGCCACCGGAGGAATTCCCATGTCATCACTCATCCTGCGCTCCTTGCTGAGCGGCAGCGCCGCAATCATGCTTGTGGGCTGTGCGACTGCTGAACATCATGAGGCCACTGCACCCGACGCCATGACGGTCACTGGCACAAGCGGCACGCAGCTCACCGCTACCCCGCTCGAAACCTTTGACAGCGCCTGGGCGATGACCTTCCTGCCGGATGGCCGCGCACTTGTTTCAGAAAAGGATGGTGATCTCTGGCTGCTGGATACCGCGGGCAAGAAACTGGGCGAAATCGCCAATGTCCCTTCGGTCACGGCAATGGGGCAGGGAGGTCTGGGGGACATCATCGTCCACCCGGACTTCGCTGAGAACGGCACCGTCTTCATTTCCTACGTTGAACGCGATGAGACGGATGAGAGTTTGAGCGGAGCAGCCGTTGAGCGGGCAACGCTGACCCTTACCGCCACGGGCGGCACATTGGAGGGGCGCGACGTGATTTGGCGCCAGACACCAAAAGTGAAAGGCAACGGCCATTACGGCCATCGTCTTGCCATCGCACCGGATGGTCATCTCTTCATCGCCTCAGGAGAGCGCCAGAAATTCACTCCGGCGCAAAATATGGTCATGAATCTGGGCAAGGTCGTTCGTGTCAATCAGGACGGGTCTGTTCCGGAGGACAACCCCTTCTTTGGAAACGGCGCGGTTGCGGACCAGGTATGGACGCTTGGTCATCGCAATCCGCTGGGCATTGCATTTGACGGGCAAGAGCGCCTCTGGGTGGTTGAAATGGGTCCGAAAGGCGGGGACGAATTGAACCTGATCGTACGGTCCGAGAATTACGGTTATCCCGAAGTTTCTGAGGGCGATCATTATAGCGGCAAGCCGATCCCGACTCATGAAAGCAATCCGATTTTCGAGGACCCGGCGATCGCTTGGGTCCCAGCCATCAGCCCGGCCGGTTTGGTATTCTATGATGGAGAGATGTTTGCCGATTGGCAGGGCAATGCATTCATCGGAGGGCTGTCTTCGCAAGCGTTGATCCGCGTTTCCTTCGAGACTGAGCCGACTGACAATCTCGGACAACCGCCCAAGGATGGTCAAACCGAGCCGGTTGCCAGGGAAGCCGAGCGCTATGAATGGGGAAAACGCATTCGCGAAGTCGAGCAAGGACCAGACGGCGCGCTCTATGTTCTGGAAGACAAGGAAGGTGGCCGCCTGATCAAGCTGACACCGGCCGCCGCGCAGTAAAACGATTACAGCCGGGCCTGGGGGCCCGGCTGTATATGTTTCCGGCGTGATGATTTCTATGCGGTCGCTTTGGTCCGCAGGCTGGCCATCCGGTCGATGGCTGATTCGGCATCGCGCATGATGTCCGCCACGATCTCCGCGACGGGCTTGACCTCTCTCACGCCGCCAGCCGACTGGCCCATGGCGAAGCAGGAGGTGTCCGCATCGAGTTTGGCTTCGTCCGTAATCCCCCCGATGCCGCCAATTACGCCTGTCCGGGTAGAGTGGATGGCCTGGTGCGGGAAGGGCTGAATGTCCTGCGGGCGCGTTTCCCAGTCATTGATATAGTCATTCGTGCGGCAACGCATCGGCTTACCGGAATAGCACCGCGTGCGTGTTGTATCAGTATCGCCCGCGCCGACGACCGTGTCCTTGTACATCTGCGCGGCATGGGCCTCGGTCGAGGCGATGAATCGCGTACCCATCCAGACGCCGCAGGCTCCCAGAGCGAGCGCTGCTGCGAGGCCGCGGCCATCATAAATGCCGCCTGCCGCGATGACCGGAATGTTCACGGCTTCCACGGCTTGTGCCACCAACGGCATCGTCCCCACCAGACCGGTATGCCCGCCGCCTTCGCCGCCCTGCAGGATGACCGCATCGCAGCCAGCCTGTTCGGCCTTGATGGCATGCTTCACCGCGCCGCCAACGACCATGACTTTCACATTCGCCTTTTGCAAGCGCTCCATGATCGGCATCGGAACGCCGAGACCGGCTATGAAACTGTCGGCACCATTGTTGATGATGACGTCCACGCTTTCTTCAAGGCTTTCCGGGCTGGCGGCCAGCAAGTCCACGCCGAAGGGCCGGTCGGTCAGTTCGCGCACGCGCTTCATCTGGCCTTCAATGAAGTCCGGGGTCGTCCCCGCCATGCCGAGCACGCCGTATCCGCCCGCATTGCACATGGCCGCACAAACTTCGGCGTAGGACACACCGCCCATGCCCGCGAGCATGATGGGGTGTTCGGTATTCAACATTTCTGTGAGTGCGGTTTTTATGGCCATGACGGCGTCTCCCTGACTTTATGAACTCTTCTGAAAAGACCGTAATTTGCCGTCCTTGCGTCAACGCAAGGCTGTTTGACCAAGCGCCGTTCTTGGCAGGGTGTGGGGCGCTGATTGGCTCCAAACCTATCCACGTGATTCGGGCGCAAAGTGGAACCGGACCCTGTTTCAACGCGATTGGCGGGTTGAAAGACCATTCGCTTGCGAATCGGAGACGGTGATATTTAGGGGGGAAGGTGATGAAGAAGTGCCCGAATCGGCCCAAATCCGCGCCGTTCGAGCGCGAATTCGCTGTTTTGGGCGCAGTTCGCGCAAAAAGCGCTGCATCAGACCTTCAGCTGAAACCATCTTTGCGTCGTGGTCGGCAGATGTTAAACCTCTGCCCGGTCATCTTTGACCTGAAGTAGGGGAATAAAGCATGAAACAACTCCTGATTATCGGTGCCGCTGCGCTCGTACTGGCTGCATGCGCTGCAGAAGAAACAACGGCTCCTGAAGATACGACGGCTGCTGAATCCATCGAAGAAGCTGCAGATGATGCTGCTGATGCAATGGACGAAGCTGCTGCCGATGCAGGCGACGCGCTCAGCGAAGCTGGCGACGACATTGAAGCGGCTGCGGAAGATGCAGGCGATGCAATGGACGAAGCAATGGATGACGCTGAAGAAGCTGTCGACGACGCTGCGGACGAACTTGAAGAAGAGCCAACCGAGTAATCGGTCTGGTCCTACCAGAATTGAAAAGGGCTGCCCTCGGGCAGCCCTTTTTTTGTGAGACCAGGCGGCCGATCAGAATTTCTGGTACGCGCCATCTACCAGCAGCGTGTCGCCCGAGTGGAAGCTCGAAGCGTCAGACGCCAGATAGACGGCAATTCCGCCGAAATCCTCCGGCTTGCCCCAACGACGGATTGGAACGCGCGCAATGACCTTGCTGTTGAAAACGTCGCTGTCCTGCGCGCCATCCGTCATGTCAGTCGCGATCCAGCCCGGCAGAATGGAATTTGCGCGGATTTGATAGCGGCCATATTCGACGGCGATGGCATTCATCATGGCGATGAGTCCGCCCTTGGTATGGCCATATGCCTGATTGCGCGCTGCACCCGACAGCGCTGCGAGCGAGGCTGTTCCGATCAGGGAGCCACCTGGATCGCCAGCCTTGGCACGCTTGACCATGGATTTGGCGGCCTCGCGCAAGGTCAGGAAGGCGCCTTCCGAGTTGATGCGTTGATTGAACTGCCACGTTTCCAAAGTCATTTCATGGAAATTGGCCGCGCCGCGCCCAATCCCGGCATTGGCGATACAGGTATCGATTCGACCGTACTCTTCTTCGGTTTCGGCCATGGCCTTCACGATTTGGTCTTCCTCGGCCACGTCGACCTTCTTTGAAGACGCTTTGCCAGTTCCGAGACCTTCGAGCTTTTTGAGGGCCGCAGCGTTGTCATCTTCCTTGCGTCCCCAGATCACGACATCCGCGTTGGAGGCAGCGAGCGCTTCGGCCATGCCGAGGCCAATGCCTTTGTTGCCGCCAGTGATGACGCAGACCTTTCCGGCCAAGTTGAATGGGGCGTATGTCATATTGTGTCCTCCGCGACTTTTTTGCTTGGGCAGCAGATCAAGCGGGTGACGTAGGGGCGGTCAAGCTTCGTTTGAGCTGTGAACGATATGGCGCGCGGAATCGATGATGCGACGGGTTTCGTCCCATAGCGGCAAGGTGGACAGCCTGTCAGGACTGATCCACTCGGCATGGGCTGCGTCGTCCCCGGCCACCGGGTTTCCGGATACCCAAACCGCAGCATAGTCGAACAACAGGTAGTGACGGGTCACGTCGCCGGTCTGGCGCGAGGTGAAGATCGCGTCCACGACATCTACCAAGCCCACGAGCCGTGCGGTAATCCCGGTCTCTTCGGCGAGCTCGCGCAACGCCGCAAGCGGCGCGCGCTCGCCCACTTCGACCCGGCCGCCGGGCAGGGACCATTCGCCTTGCAAGGGTTTGGTGCCCCGCTGGATCAGAAGAACATCGTCTCCCCGAAAGCAGACCGTGCCGACCGCCGGGACCACGCTTCTGGAACTGGCGTTTGCCACGCTCAAGCTTCGCAAAGGGCGCGCAGTTTCACCAATTCGGCCTCGAGATGCTGATCCGAGCGTGCGAGCGGGTTACCCGTGCGCTGCTGGATTCGATGGATTAGCGGCATCCTCAGCAGTGGAATGACAGATGGCTCTGTCCCGACGAGCTTGGCCGCGCCCAACACATTCTTGCGCTTGAGTGCGGTCAGGATCTGATCGAATATCACGGCGCGCCGGATCGACTTCAGGCGAGCGGCATGGGCGGCGGTGACTTCCGCGTGTGGGGTCGGTTGGCGAAGCGCTTCGCCGGCCGTCTGTTCGAGCGCGTCCAGAGCCACGGCATCAAGCCGGTGAGATATGGAATTGCCATGCTTGCGATAGAAATACATCACGTCCGGCACGCTCATCATCCGCGCTCCGGTCGATAACAGCCGCACGATCAGATCGTAATCTTCGCCAATCCGCATCGTCTCATTATAGCGAAGCGAATTGGCTTCCAGCGCGCTGCGGCGGATCAGTGGCTTGGCATAACCGAGCTTGCTGCCCCGTCCATAAAGCATGTTCGCCTTGATGTATTCGCTCTCCATGATCCTGGCCGGGCGATCCCGCAAATCCCCCTCGAACATCGTGAAGATATTGGCGGGACCGTCGGACTGGAACACGGCAAGATTGTCGATCAGGATATCTGCGCCGGTGTCTTCGGCGGCGGTCAGCATGCGCTCCAACCGGTCGGGACGGATCAAGTCATCGCTGTCCACGATGGCGACCCAGTCGCCTTTGGCCTGCTCGAGTGCGTGGTTGCGAACCGGGGCAGGTCCGCCATAACGCGTGCCGCTGAAGACGCTCAGTCGCGCATCCTGTTTCGCGATTTCCTGGGCAATCTCGACGCTCCGGTCGCTGGACCCGTCATCCACAAGGATCAGTTCCAGCGCCGTATTGGTCTGATTCAGGACGGATCTTATAGCGCTGGCAAGAAATGCCTCGCAATTATAGTTCGCCATGATGACTGATATCACGGGTTTTTGCGGAATCTCATACGCCACGGCGGCCCACCTGTTCATCCTGCTTGGTTACCCCGCTTTTATCGCAAGGCCTGTGCCAATATCGACCAAAATCGACATGAATACCCACATTCCTGTTTTGCGGACGTGGCGCCGACCGGACAGGCATCCTACGCCTGTGGTCAGGTCTCATTAAGACCGCACCGGCAAAGTAGTATCTCGGTTCAAGTGACAGGAACACCGCCATGGCAAAACAGAAGCAGCGGCAGATCAGCCTCGCGCTCCAGGGTGGCGGTGCGCATGGCGCCTATACTTGGGGTGTGCTCGATCGGCTGATCGAGGAAGATGATCTTGAAATCAAGGCGATCTCCGCGACGTCCGCCGGGGCGATGAATGCCGTCGCATTCTCGGCGGGCATGGCTGAAAACGGCGTGCAGGGTGCGAAGGATACGCTGGAAGCCCTCTGGCAGGGGATCTCCAAATCTTCCCGCAATGTCACGCCTTATGGCGCGCTCAGTCCGATTGTGTTCGCCTATGCCAGTGCCATGTCGAGCCTGGCGAGCCCTTACGACCTCAACCCATTCAACATCAACCCGCTCCGCGATGTGGTGGAGCAGGTAATCGACTTTTCGAAAGTGGATGAGTCGGGCATCCAACTGTTCCTGTCGGCGACGAATGTCGAATCCGGCCATGTCACCGTGTTCAGTGATGGGGACATCTCCCTCGACGCAGTGCTCGCCTCGGCATGCCTGCCGCAAACCTTCAAGGCCGTGGAAATTGATGGGCAGGCTTATTGGGACGGAGGCTTCATGGGCAATCCCAGCCTCTTTCCCCTGATCTATTCCGGCGCCCCGCGTGACGTATTGCTGGTCATGCTCAACCCGATCCGCCGCGACGGTGTTCCGAAACGTGCCGGGGAGATTCAAGACCGGATGAACGAGATCAGTTTTAATGCCGCCCTGATCGGAGAGCTGCGTGCCATCGCCTTTGTCCAGCGATTGCTTGATGATGGCATGTTGAAAGAGCCAATGCTCAAAAAATACCGCCGTCTGAACATCCATGCCATCAAGGGTGGGCAAGACCTCATGGAGTTCAGCCTAAGGACCAAATACGATACGAGCTGGGACTTCCTGACCAAGCTGAGGGACATTGGCCGGGCGGCGGCGGAAGGTTGGCTTGGCGAATGCGGAGAACTGATCGGCACCAACCAGACCCACCTCGATTTGCGCCGGGAATTTTTCGAGGGCTAGACCCGCTTCAGGAACCAGATCCGCGCTGCGCCATAGTCGCGTGTCTCGACCGGCTCCCATCCGTCTGGCGTGATCGTTTCGTCCGATCCGGTCTCGACCACGGCAAGCGCATTCTCGGCCAGCCATTTTCCAGATACCAGGCCGGCCAGTGCGGGTTCGACGAGGCCCTTACTATAGGGCGGGTCGAGGAAGGCGAGCGTGAAGGGGACGCCGGCGCTGGCGGGCTTCTCGCCCAGATCGGTCGCCGACCGCCGGTGAAGCCGCGTGTTTCCGAACAGTCCCAGTGTTTCGATATTGTCGCGGATAGCGCCGCGCGCGCCATGATCGGTCTCGACGAAAAGGCAGAAGGCGGCGCCCCGGCTCATGGCTTCCAGGCCCAGCGCGCCGGAACCCGCGAACAGATCAATCACCCGCGCGCCGTCGATCTCGGGCGCCCAGTCCGCATGGGCCAGCATGTTGAAGATCGACTCGCGCGCACGGTCTCCCGTCGGTCGCGTGCCCTGTCCCTTCGGCGCAGCAATGGCGCGCCCCTTGTGCTCTCCGGCAATGATGCGCATTCGACAGGCAATCCCTTTACTTTGCGCCCGTGTAAGGCGATCCCATCCATATGACAATTCTCGCTGATCCCATGACCCGCGCGCTGGAACTGGCGCGAGAGGCGGCCGAGGCGGGCGAAGTGCCGGTTGGCGCCGTGGTGGTGGATCCGGAGACAGGCGAGATCGTGGCCGAGGGTGCAAACCGCCCTATTGCCGGGCATGACCCGACCGCCCATGCCGAAATTATCGCCCTGCGCGCTGCGGCGGCGTCTAGGGGAAATTACCGGCTGACCGGCCTGCACCTCTATGTGACACTGGAACCCTGCGCGATGTGCGCAGGCGCGATCAGCCTTGCGCGGATCGGGAAGGTCGTCTTCGCGGCGTGCGATCCGAAGGGCGGTGCGGTGATTCATGGCGCACGCTTTTTCGAGCAACCGACCTGCCACTGGCGGCCGGAGGTCGAGCAGGACGAGACAGCGGGCGAGACAGCGAGCGCGCTGCTCAAGGATTTCTTCAAGGCCCGGCGCAGCTGAGGCAAACCAGACAAGGTAATCATAGCGAGGCATGGCAGAACCAGGACACGAGATTCTGATCAAGGACGCAATCGTCTTCCTGTTTGCGGCGGGTGTGGCGGTTCCGGTCTTCCGGTATCTGAAACTGCCCGCCGTGGTCGGATTCATGTTGTCCGGCATCGCGCTTGGCCCTTACGCGTTGGGTTCGCTTTCCCACAATTATCCCATACTCGAATTTGTCTCGATCTCGGAACCGGAAGCCGCCGCGCCCTTTGCCGAACTGGGCGTGCTGTTCCTCCTGTTCCTGCTGGGGCTCGAGTTTTCGTTTGAAAAGCTGTGGGCCCTGCGGCGGGCCGTGTTCGGCGCAGGGGGGCTTCAGGCAGGGATCAGCGCGCTCGCCATCGGTCTCATCGGATGGCAGATCGGCCTGCCGGCAGAGGCCGCCATCATCGCCGGGCTGGCGCTTGCACTGTCGTCGACCGCTATCGTCATGCAGCTGCTGATCGAGCAGAAGCAGGCCGCTCAACCGGTCGGGCGCGCCGCGCTCAGCGTGCTATTGTTTCAGGACATCCTCGTTGCCCCCATCCTGATCTTTGTCGGATTTGCCAACATAGAGGCCGGTCAGGACGTCACGAAAATTCTGCTCGAAGCCCTGTTCAACGGTGTCATTGCAATCATCGTGATCGTGATCATTGGCCGCTTTGGTCTGCGGCACATGTTCCGCCTTGCGGCGGCGGCAGGCGGACGGGATTTCCTGATGGCGCTGACCCTGCTGACCGTCGTGGGCGCGGCCGCCATCACGGCAACGGCGGGCCTTTCACTTGCGCTCGGCGCGTTCCTGGCGGGCCTGCTATTGGGCGAAACCGAGTTCAAGCATCAGACAGAGGTCGATCTAGAACCCTTCAAAGGCATCTTGCTGGGCCTGTTCTTCATGACGGTGGGCATGGGGCTCGACCTGCCATCGATCCTGTCTCAGCCTTGGGTGATCCTGTCCGGCCTTGGTGCACTGCTCATCCTGAAACTGGTCATCGGTTTCGGGGCCCTGCGTCTGTTTGCCGGGCCGACCCCGATGTCCATCGAGGCCGCCTTCCTGCTCGCGCCTGCCGGAGAGTTTGCCTTTGTCGTGATCGCCGCGGCCACGGCCATAGGCGTACTCGCCCCGGAGCCTGCCGGGCTCATGGCCGCGATCGCAGGCCTCTCCATGTTGCTCATTCCGGTGCTCGGAAAGGTCGGGGGCTTCTTGTCAGACAAGTTGGCCGGGCCCGAACCGGCGCATACGCTGGAAGAAGATTTCTCAAACCTTCAGGGCCACGTCATCATTGCCGGGTTTGGTCGGGTCGGACATGCCGTCGCGCGTATCCTCGCGGCGGAAGACGCCGAAGTCGTCGCGCTGGAACGCAGTACCTTCAATGTTTCGCGTGCCCGCAATGCTGGTTGGCGCGCCTATCTGGGGGACGCCGCGCGACCGGAAATCCTGCATAGCGCAGGCGTCGACGGTGCCATGATGTTTGTCGTTACGGTGGATGACGTTACCGCCGCAGAAGCGATGGTGTCAGCCTTTCACAAATTGCGCCCTGACGCGCCGATTATCGCCAGGGCCCGCGACCATGAACACGCCCGGCGCCTCATCGATGCCGGGGCCCGGTCAGTGATCCCGGATGCCATTGAATCCGGCCTGCAAATGGCCGGACGTACGCTTCATGAGTTCGGATACAATGAAGAAACCATCCGTGACCGGCTGGCCGCCGAACGCGACGAGGAATACGAGCGCGCTGCCATCTGATGGCTGCGTCAGAGCCACCCCGCCGTTTCTGCCAGCAGCCATAGCCCGATTGCCAGGAACAACAGAGCCGCCAACCGTCGCACGAGGCTGAGCGGCACGCGCCGGATCAAGGCTTCTCCGAAATAGACTGCGGGAACATTGGCCAGCATCATGCCCAGTGTCGTGCCGAGCGTGACCAGCATCACTTGCTCGAATTGTGCCCCCAGAGCAATCGTCGCAACCTGAGTCTTGTCGCCCATTTCGACGAGAAAGAATGTGATGAGCGTTGTCAGGAAAGCGCCATTTCGCATGCGGGGGCGTTCATCCTCGTCCAGCTTGTCCGGGATGAGGGTCCAGGCGGCCATCAGGATGAACGATACGGCGATCAGATAGCGAAACCAGTCCCCCTGGAGGAACGTGGCGGCCTGAGAGCCGACCAGTGCGGCCAGAAAATGGTTGGCGAGGGTTGCGGCCAATATGCCGGTGATGATGGTCAGTGGCTTGCGGAACTGTACCGCGAGCAAGACAGCCAATAGCTGGGTCTTGTCGCCGATCTCGGCAAGGGCGACCACGAGTGTGGAGGTGAACAGGGCTTCCATGAGAGACAGTCTCCAGGCCGGGCAAAACTGACGCAATGACACCATCATTCCGTGCCCGGCCCGAGCAGGAATGCGGCGTCATTGGTCTCGCCCGAACGGTGTCCCGTTCCCTTCGCGCCACGACCTGCAGGCCGAGTATGTTGACGCGGAGGCCCGGTCTATCGACCGACTGGCTACTCCCCAAGTGACCCGCGTCTGTTATAGGCACACTCCTGCCGGCGCAAGTCTCATCCCGCCAATTCTGTCACAGCATCAAGGATCAGAGCCCGCAGCCAGGTCAGGGCAGCATCCTCAGAATTTTCCCGCCGCCAGTAAAGCTCGCTGTCGAGCGCGGGAAAGACGCCGGGCAGGTCATGTGAGACCAGTCCCGGTGATTGCGCGAGCAAGACAGGTGCGGTGAGCGCAAGGTCCGTGTACTTCACAATTTCCAGCGCTGGCATATAGGTCGGCAGTCGCATGACCGGCGTGATGCGCGCGCCATGCGACCGGGCGACTTCCTCGACATAAGAACGTCCTTCGCGGCGGCTGGAGACGACGACATGGCGCAACTCCAAAAAGGCTTCAAACGTCATCTGGCGGCCCGAGAGCGGATGGTCTTTCGACACAACACAGACATAAGGCGTCGTCATCAGCGGCTCACGCTCAAGGTCGGTGCCGCGAATGCCTGGGACGTCGATGGCCAGGTCCAGCCGCCCCGAGGCCAGCTCGGTGGAGATCGCGCCCCGGTTCAGTTGCGTCCAGGCGATGCGCACGCCGGGGGCAATGTCCTGCAGGCGGCGTGCAAGGCTTGGTGCAATCATGAAGGCTCCGGCATCGCGGGCGGAGATATTGAACACGCGCGTCGAGCGAGACGGTTCAAACGCCGATCGTGGCTCCAGCCCGGCGCGCAACCGGTCAAGCGCGTCGCGCACCGCAGGCATGAGGGCTTCGGCCATGGCCGTGGGCTTCACGCCGCGTCCCTCGCGTACGAAAAGCGGATCCTCGAAATGGGTGCGTAGCCGGGCGAGGGCGTTGCTCACTGCGGGTTGGGTGATGTGCAGCGTCTCGCTGGCCCGGGTCAGGCTGCGCTCGGAATAAACTGCCTCCAGCACCGGCAGCAGGTTCAGGTCCAATGATCTGAGATTCATATGCGCTCCAAACCATCACCAATAGTGATGCATGGGCTTCATATAATAAACTTCCCGAATGGTACAGGACTCGCTACTTTCATTTGCAGAGTAGAGGATCCTGAATGAGCGCGGCGCTGACGCCACAGACAATCAGAGACGTAAGCGCAGTGGCCCTAGAGCCAGCCTGCGGCGCGCATCAGCATGACTGCGCCGACCGCCGTGACCAGATATTTCATGCCCCGCTTGAAGTTCACATCACTCATCCGGTCCAGCACTTTGCCGCCCAATGTTGTTCCCAGCATGGAGAGCGGTGCCGCCGCAAGGATCAGCCAGGCTGGCGGCAGGGATTGCGCGCCCGTCGCCATGATGACCGGGACGCTCCAGAAAATGATCTTCACGAAATGCGCCAGAACCTGCGTCACGGCCTTGGTCGCAACGATTTCGTGGCGATGCATGTCCGTGTGAACGAAGAACTGGTCCATCAACGGCCCGGCCACGCCCGCAACCGTGTTGAGCGCTTGTACGACAAAGCCCGCACCTTCGGCCTGATAGGGTTTCTGGATGTCGAGATCGGCAATCGATTTGGGCAGCCAGACGAGCAAGGTCACCAGCCCCAGCATCAGGTAAACCATCTGCTTGTCCGGGTGCCAGCTGAGCGCGAACAGCAACAGGACCGCTGCGGCAGATCCCAGCGCATAGCGACGAAACACGCTCCAGTGAATATGACGGCGCCAGAGATACGCCCGATATCCATTGGAGACCATCTGGACCGCGCCATGAATGATCATGGCTGTGGCAACCGGTACCAGCGCAGTCAGCACGCCCATGAAGATCACGCCGCCGGCCATGCCGAAGATGCCGGACAGGAAACTGGTGGCCAGCACGGTCACCAGGATGATGGAAGCGGCGAGCGACGTCATGGCGCTGGCCTAGACCGGTTTGCAGGCAAACGCCAAATCTTGCAGCCCTGCCCACATGCGCGACACAAAACATTTCAAAGAAACAATTTGCGGTGCCGTTGCCGCAAGGCCTACCATTCCCCCAACAAGAAAGTCTGAGAGGAGACCCCAAAATGGCGGATACCGAAGTGTCCAAGGACACACAAAACGAGCTCAACGATCTGCGCATGTCAGACGCAGCCGTGCCGCTTTACGAGCATGTGAAAAGCTTCATCAAGGATGTCGTGAATCCCATGAGTGAGGAATTCCATCGCCTTGGCGAAGGAAAGACTGACATCTGGTCCTATGCGCCCGGCCAGCTGGAAGCGCTCGAAAAGGCAAAGGACGAGGCCAAGAAGCAGGGCCTCTGGAACTTTTTCCTGCCGGACGCCGAAACTGGCGAAGGCCTGAAGAACCTCGACTATGCCTATATCGCGGCTGAGCTCGGCAAGAACCCGCTGGCCTCTGAGTCCATGAACTGTTCCGCGCCGGACACCGGCAATATGGAAGTTCTGGAGCGCGTCGGCACGCCCGAACAGAAAGAGCGCTGGCTGAAGCCATTGCTCGAAGGCAAGATCCGCTCGGCCTTTGCCATGACCGAGCCGGCCCTGCCATCGTCGGATGCCAAGAACGTCTCCATGAGCGCCGTGCTCGAAGGCGACGAGTGGGTCATCAATGGCGAGAAGTTCTACATTTCCGGCGCTGGCGACCCGCGCTGCAAGATCATGATCACCATGGTGAAAACCAGCCCTGACGCCGCCCCGAACAAGCAGCAGAGCCAGATCCTGGTGCCGCTGCCGCATCCGGGCGTCACCATTCTCGGCCCCATGCACGTCTTCGGTGATCCGGATGCCCCGCATGGCCACATGCACATCCGTTTCGAGAATGTACGTGTGCCGAAGGAAAACATGTTGCTCGGCGAAGGCCGTGGCTTCGAGATTTCCCAGCTTCGTCTGGGGCCTGGCCGCATCCACCACTGCATGCGGTCGCTCGGTGCGGCTGAGAAGGCACTCGACCTGATGGTCGTTCGCGGCATGACGCGTCAGGCCTTTGGCCGTGACCTGATCAAGCTGGGCGGAAACCTTGAAAAGGTCTCCCGCGCGCGCATCGAGATCGAGTCCATGCGCATGATGGTGCTGAAGGCTGCCAAGGCGATGGACGTGCTGGGCAACAAGGAAGCTCGCGTCTGGATTTCCATGGTCAAGGCCATGGTGCCGGAACGTGTCTGCGCCATCATTGACGATGCCATCCAGATGCACGGCGCCGCCGGTGTGTCCCAATGGACGCCACTGGCCCGCATGTACGCCAATCAGCGCACCCTGCGCCTCGCGGACGGTCCGGATGAAGTACACCACATGGTGGTCGGCCGTGCCGAAACCCGCAAGTATACGGGCGAAGAGGAAGATCCGGCCATGGCCGCCGTCTGGCGGAAATAGCCTTTGAGGTTCAGAAGGATATTGGAGAAGGGCGGCTTTTTGGGCCGCCCTTTTTGCGTCACGGGTCGAATTCTCGCAATTTCCAGAAAACTCGTTTAATGTGATCCTCTTGGTAGGGAGGACGCCATGATACGCATTTCCAAAATCATTCTGATCCTGTTTGTCGGGCTACAGGGTCTGTTCTACGCGCTCAACAACATCGTCAACTTCGAAGCGGCCACCAGTTTCGTTCAGGGCGTGCTGCCGATGGCGGGCAACGAGGCCTATCCCAACGCCTTCGGGCCCGCAATCTCGTCGCCCGTCCTGATCACGATTGTGCTGTGTTTCATCATTCTCGGGGAACTTCTGGTCGCCGCGTTCTCGTTCAAGGGAGCATACGACATGTTCCGGGTGCGGGGGGGATCAGCTGAAGGTTTTAACGACGCAAAGACCTGGGCGATCATGGGGTGTGTCATGGCGCTCCTGGTCTGGTTCGGTCTGTTCATGGTGATCGGAGGCGCCTACTTCCAGATGTGGCAGACTCCGCTGGGCGCTGCTGCGCAAGGCGGCGCGTTCCAGTACGCAATATCGAGCGGCATTGTCCTGTTGTTCGTGAACGCGCCGGACTGACGTCGCCTAGAACGGCACGTTCGGGTCGTCTTCGCCCGCGCCGCCGATCTCCAGCCCCGCAAAGTCGAACACGCGCGGATCGTGCAAATGGCTCGGCCGCACTGTGGCCAGCGCATGCGCCATGACCTGCCGCACGCCGGGCTTCTTGCGTTCCCACTCGTCCAGCATCTGCTTCATCGCCACGCGCTGCAGCCCGTCCTGGCTGCCGCAGAGATTGCACGGGATGATCGGGAATTCCATCGCCGTGGCGAACTTGGCCAGATCGTCCTCGGCAGCAGTGATCAGTGGGCGGAGTACGAATACGTCGTCATCATCATTCAGCAGTTTCGGCGGCATCGCGGCCATGCGTCCACCATGCACGAAATTCATCATGAAGGTTTCCAGCGCATCGTCGCGGTGATGGCCCAGAACGATGGCCTCGCAGCCCTCTTCGCGCGCGATACGATAGAGGATGCCCCGGCGCAGGCGCGAGCACATCGAGCAATAGGTCCGCCCCGCCTCGACCTTTTCCGTCACGATGGAATAGGTGTCCTCGGTCTCGATCCGGTATTTTACGCCGACACTCTCCAGCCAGTCCGGCAGGACATGTTTCGGAAAGCCCGGCTGGCCCTGGTCCAGATTGCAGGCCACGAGGTCCACAGGCAACGCGCCCTGCCATTGCAGGTCCATCAACACGGCCAGAAGGCCATAGGAATCCTTGCCGCCCGACAGGCACACCAACCATTTCGGGCGGGGCCTCTCGCCGGCATCCACGGCCCGCCGGTCGACCATCTTGTAATCGTCGATCGCCTTCAGCGCGCCGCGCACCAGCCGCTTGCGCAGCTTCTTGAAGCTGACGCCAGACGGCGCATCCGCAAACAGGGGCGGCGCCGCAGAAAAGGAGGAGGTGTCATCTGCCATACGCGCCCTATCTCACGGGCCGGGTTTCCCGCGCAAGCATTTCACGCCGTTCGGCCGAGTTGCGGCGCGTCACATAGAAAATCATGCCATACTCGAAAGGGGGCACATCCGTCCCTGATACACCCTTCGGCGGAATGAAGCGCCAATGCTTCACGCCGTTTTCAAACGACTCGCCATACTTTTCGTTCGGCTTGCTCGAAAGGATTTCGATATCTTCCACGCGTCCATCTGCTTTTAATGTAATCTTCGCACGGACGCTGGCCCCATCAGCCAAGCGGGTTTCCTTGCCCGCGCGCGGTGAACGAACCTCCCGCTTGCGCTCAATGGTCAGGACGATCTCTTCGCCATCCTTGCCAGTGACGGTGAACGTGTCGTCCTCGCTGTCATCCATCTCGGACTGAGTGATCTGATAGCGATTGCGGGCGTTTTCGTACACGCCCTCAGAAGCATTCGGCAAGTTCGGGTAAAGTTCGAGAAAGGCTTTGTAAGACGCGGCGGCCGCCTCGTAATCTTGCATGTCTTCCTGAGCTTCGCCTCTGAGCATCAAGGCGGAGGCGTAGTGTTCGCTTGTTGCCTGCCCAATCGCCTCAAGTGCGCGCATTGTCTTGTTGGTGTAGGCTATGGTCTTTTCACGCTTGCTGCGCGCGCCTTCCAAACGGTGAAACTTCGGCGGCAGCGTCGCCTGTGCCAATGCCATATAGACCCCGACGGCAAAGCCGGACTGGTCCTGACCTATGTCTTCGAGCTCTCGCGCCACATCCTGCAGCTTGTCGAGGCCATTGCCCGGTTTCCCGGCCGACTGAAGCGAGGTTGCGGCCCGCAGCGCGCATTGCAGAGACTGCGCCGCCGCGCTGATCGCGCGATACTGGTCTTCGCACTGTTCATACGCTCTGGCCGCGTCTTCATGCGCGTTCTGCGCCGTCAGGATCTCAGCCCGCGAATAGGCCGCTGCGCCCGCGCCTGCCGCATCATTTTCCGCACGTGCCGTGTTATACAGACGGTCGGCAAGGTCCAGCGCCGCGTCGAGATCGTTCCCGGTCAGCGCGGCCTGAAGCTCCGCGCGCAGCGATTCCTGTGACTGGGCGGAGGCGGGCAGCGCAAAAAACGAAACGGCGCCTATCAGCGCCGCCGCCATCAGTGTCTTCTTCATGGGAATCCTCGAAAGCCCTCGGGACCATAAACCTAACGGCGTATGGTGCCGGTTTCAATCCGCGCGATCGGATCAGTCCGCCGCGCCGACCTGTTGCTGGTAGCGGGCCGTAAGTTCGACCAGGGCCAGCGCCAGGGCGTGCCCGGCCAGTCCGACCGTCCACCATATGGTGGGCGTCAGCATGGCATAGCGATCACCTCCAACGGTCAGGCTGATCCCGGCGAACACGATCATGCCGAACAGATAGCTGGCCAGATGGATGAAGAAACCGAGCCGCATGGCGGCGGTCGCCTTGGCGTTCTTTTCCCGGATCATCGTCTCGGCTTCGGTCTTTGCGTCCACCGTCAGCGCCATGACATCGACATTGAATGCCGCCGCCAGCGCCTTCAGGGAGTCGCCAGACGCCTTGTCCCCCGTCTCGATCCGCTGAACGGTGCGCACGCCAATTCCGGCGAGTTCGGCCAGATGTTCCTGCGACCAGTGGCGCTCTTCCCGCCAGCGTTTGATCTTCGCGGCATCTGCATCATACTGCATCGCGTTCCCCTTTCTCCGGGTTGTTTGTAACCTCCATGAAAGTGCGGAAAAACCCCTTGGCCGACCACGTCTTGACGCCGTCACGGCGCCGCCAGAAGCCCGCCAGAGCCCCGTCACAGGGGCGCCAGAGGGCTGTCGAACGCCTAATCTTCCAAGGCAACCGGGTCGCAAGTGGCATCGGAGACGTGTGACGAGACGGGGTGCCAGCCATCATCTGTTCTTCGCAGCGTGTTGGAAGACATGTAACTGTGTCGACAAGGTGTGCCGTCCTCAGCCATGCGCGTGCTCAGGCCGCGTCCGTAGACCAATGCAGAGTCTGGCGTGAGGAAAATGACGTCATCAACTTCAAACACGAAATCCGCCGGCCCGTCCCAGCTGTTTTCGCGCATCCAGTTCACTTCATCGGCCCGGGTGCGGACACCGCCGCCAATCAAGACGAAATCATCGGCCAGGAATGCCGCCAGTCCATCGGCATCGTTTGCCGCATAGAGGCCGGGCCAGGTGTCTGATTTAAGGGCCCGCAATACGGCCTCTTCCTGTTCGAGATCGGCCTGCGTTACGCTCGGCACGCTGGTGCAAGCGCCCAACGCGACAAGCAAGCCCGCGAGCGCAAGTCGGGAAATTTCGAACATGGTTCAGTCCTTTCAGGTCCAGCCCCGGCATCACCCTAGCAAAAGGGGCGCATGGGCCAAGCTGAAAGTCGGCCTAGCGCGCCAGGAAGGGAATGCGGAAGAAGCGCTTGATGCTCCACCAGAAGCGCAGGCGCTTGTTGTTGGGAGCATCATTGCTGCCGCGAGGCACGAGGATGTTGTTCATGCGCGGCTGGTAGCGGCGGATCAGGTCTTCCTCCACGCGCGCCCGGTCCGATTCCTTCTTCAGGACCAGAACGTGCCGCTCGGTCGCGCCGCGCTTCCACCAGGCTTCCCACCAGCGTTCATGGCCGATCAGGCGGCTTTTGAAGTTTGCGGCCTTGCCGATGTAGAGCGGGAACAGGAAGAAGACGAAGCGGCGCTGCACGAAGACATAGATGCCGCCATCATTCGGCAGGCCCTTCGGCGTCAGCGTGATCTTGAAGCGATAGGGCCGGCCAGACTCGCCCCACCAAGTATGCCACCCGAACAATATCCACATATGCGGAGCCCTCCCATTTCGCGCGAAGCTCTCTTGCTACGGTTAATCAGCCGTTAAAATGTGGCGGTTTCGGGGGCCTGAGGGGGAGAATTCCTTCCCGATTTGCCCAATTGGTTAAGCTCCGGGCCCCAGAGCAAGGGGGGAGCGCCGGGCAGGGCGGTCCGGGGCGAATCAGGCGTTCGTGGCCAGTGCCCGCTTGACCGGGGCAAAGCTCTTCCGGTGGTGGGCGCAGGGCCCGTGCGTCATCAGCGCCGCGGCATGGGCGGCCGTGCCATAGCCCTTGTGACGGGCAAAGCCATAGGCCGGAAACGCCAGATCCATCTCCTTCATCAGCGCGTCGCGCACCGTCTTGGCGAGGATTGAGGCAGCCGAGATCGCGGGCTCGGTCAGGTCGCCCTTCACAATCGCTGTCGCCGCGCACGGAAAGCCGGCGGGCAGGGCGTTGCCATCCACCAATATGTGCCCCGGCGCCAGGCCCAGCCCCGTCACGGCCCGGTCCATGGCGAGGAACGTCGCCTGGCGAATGTTCAGCCGGTCAATCTCTTCCGGGGTCGCATGCGCCACGCTCCACGCCGCTGCCCGGTCGCGGATCATCGGCGCCAGCGCGTCGCGCTTTGCCTCGGTCAGCTTCTTGGAATCGGTCAGGCCGTCGATCGGCCGCGCCGGGTCGAGGATCACCGCGCCTGCCGTCACCGGCCCCGCCCAGGGCCCGCGCCCGGCCTCGTCCACGCCCGCAATAAGGATCTGTGCTGTCGCCATCGCCCAACCAAAACGCGAGTCGCTCTTGCGCTCCAGCGCGCTCCGGGTTTCTACTGCACACATGACACAGCCATACCGCATCCAGATGCATGAGACCGGCGGGCCAGACGTGCTCAAGGTCGAGGATTTCATCCCCCGCAAGCCCGGCCCCGGCGAAGTGACCGTGCGCCAGAGCGCGGCGGGCCTCAACTTCATCGACACGTATCACCGCACCGGCCTCTATCCCGTGCGCTTTCCCTTCACGCCCGGCCAGGAGGGCGCCGGCGCGGTTCAGGAAGTCGGCGAGGGCGTCACCCATCTGAAGCCCGGCGACAAGGTCGCCTATCTGGGCAGCGGCACCTATGCCAGCCATTTCACCGGCCCGGCCGACCGCATGTTGCTCCTGCCGGATGACATCCGCCCGCAGGATGCCGCCGCCGTCCTTCTGAAAGGCCTCACCGCCTGGGCGCTCCTATTCGAGGTCCGCCCGCTTCAGGCCGGGGAGACGATTCTCGTCTGGGCGCCGGTCGGCGGTGTCGGCAGCCTGCTCGTACCATGGGCGGCCAGCCTCGGCGCGCGTGTCATCGCCGTCACCTCCACTGAGGCCAAGGCCGAAAAGGCAAAGGTGCTCGGCGCGTCCGACGTGATCATTGGCTATGAGGGCGTCGCGGACAAGGTGAAGGAATTGACCGGCGGGCGCGGCGTCGATGTTGCCTATGACAGTGTCGGCCGCATCAGCGCTGAGGAAAGCCTGAACAGCCTGCGGCCTGCGGGCTGGTTCGTCACCTATGGCAACGCCTCCGGCCCGGTTGAGCCGATCCCGCCCGGCCGTCTGGCCCAGGGCGGCTCACTGGTCATGACCCGGCCCACCCTGTTCCATTTCATTCCGGATGCGGACAGCCTCGCCCGTGGCGCCAGCCTCCTTTTCAGCGCCCTGAAATCCGGCACGATCCATGCCGACATCGGCCAACGCTTCCCCCTCTCCGAAGCCGCAAAAGCCCACGAAGCGATTGAGAGCGGCACGACGACCGGCGCGACGGTGCTGGTGCCGTAGTATTATGCTAGTGTTATAATTGTAGACGGCTGAGGAACGCGCTTTTTGTCGGGTAAATGATATCTAATTCTATCGAGATTACGCATATCTACTAAAAGTTTATTCAACTGAGACTTTTTGATTGGCACAAGCTCGAGGACGATAGGTAGAAGAGTTGAGTAAGTTGAGGGTCCTAACTTCCTAAGTGCTGCAACTATCAATTCTTCTGCTCTTCGCGCGAATTGGGGGCATCCAGTTCCTGAATTATTCTGTTCGAGGGCTGTTAATTCGCTCTCAGAGAAAAGACTCACTTCGTGCCCAGATGAGTTCTTCAATCTGTGGCGGGTTTTGATTTCGTCCTGCTCAACGCTGTGCTGTGTGTCTCTGAAGACTTCGAGACCTTTGCCGGAGTTCGTACCAAGGATTAGCCGCATTTTGATCCTGTTTTCTCGTGGCTTTAAGATGGGAAAGTCGGGGGTATACCTTGCAGCTTTAGTTACTTTTATTTTGGTTTTAAGCAACTTGAGCATGCGGCGCTCGTTGCTCCAATCAGAGGGCAGTTTGTCATAGTCGTTCTTCCAGTCGGGATTGGCGCAAAAGCGACCGAAGGATTCCGCGACTTCTGAATATTCGGCGTGCCTGTTTATATGCTCTGACATGAAGTTCAGGAGAAACTCACCATCCACGCGCTGTAAGAATTTGAGTATGTCGTCTGTACGTACATTCCAGCCTGTAGGATCAATGAATGTGAAGCTGAACCCATCGCTGCAAACTTTGGCAATGGCGTCCAGATTGTCTTCAAACGCGCCTTCGAAAACATGAATTTCAAGGCTGTCTTTGGTCTCAGCGATTTTTTTTAGTTCCTCAACAGAAGAGTTCCTTTTTTCACAAAAGCAAAACCGAATTTTCAAGCCAGACACGCCTCGCGCTTCTAAGCTTCGCCTTACATTTTCAAGTGTGTCTACCGCCTGACTAAAAGACGCATCCGAGTAATTCGCATCATCATTTACCCGCCAAGGTCCAGCGAATGAGTCTATAAAATTGAATACCTTTGACCGACCTTGAAACGTTTTGTATGCGGCGTTTGTTAGGTATCTCGTGAGAAAAATGTGTTTGATGAATGACTGTTCGCGACCTTTATAGTGCTCAAGCCGTGCATTCATCTTGGTGTCCACCTATCGTTGCAAGCTTTCCATTATCTCAGCGGGGACAATTTGCCAAGGAAACCCGTTCCATTCTTCGCCATCAAGTAGTCGTCCGCCGGATTTCGGTCTCGCGCCTCCCCACTGCTTGAAGAAAAACGACACGTCGCTTCCTTGACACATATCACGTAGTTGGATGGCCCACGACTCAGCCATAGGGCGAGCGCGCGGTCCACTTTCGCCGCCTACAATCGCCCATGCAATACCAGCTAAATCAACGTTTCGGACTGGGCCGAGCAGTGGTTCGAATGAGATGAATCGGGCTTCGCTATTGATTTGTTGGAGGTGCCGTATTCGTCCCTTATGAGCGTCATTTTCAACAGACACGCCTAGCCATATGTGGGAAGGGACGGTAGATGATCCGTATCGGGTTTTGATGTAATCACGCATCAACGAACTTCGTTTCGTGAGAATTTGATAGACGTGCCAGTTTGCCTGTTCCATCGAGTCAAAAACAGCATCGACAAACAATCTATCGACTTCCTTGTGGAAGAGGTCGCTCATCGAGTTAACAAAAATCATTCGCGGCTTGCGCCACTTTAGCGGCTGGCTCAATCGTGATGGCCAAATTCGGAGGTCAAATCCTTGCTCGTACGGATGTCCTTCAATTCCACGCCATCGTTCGGCAAAGCGTTCCGCATAACAATTGTCGCAGCCAGGACCGACTTTCGTGCATCCCGTAACGGGATTCCAAGTCGCGTCAGTCCATTCTATAGATGTGTCTTGGGCCATTTCGATCCTTGAACATATGCGGAACATTGGTTGCAGATTCTCCGGGGATGTTCAACTTAAAAGGTTAACGTGATCTGCATGTGGGTGAGTCCGTCTGGGTAGTCAGACGAACAAAATAAATCTTATCCCACCCCTCTGACCCCTGCCGTATGCTTACAGGCATGTTCGACCGGGACTCCCTCATCAAACGCGCGCTGGAGACGGGCTGGCCTTTTGTGGCCGGGCGGATGGACGAAGTGCGCGGCGCGCTCACCGCGCCAGGCGAGGGCGCCGTGCCGCGCGCGGTTTATTATGCATCGCTCCGTACGCTGCGCGCCCTGGAATCTCTGGTGCGCCGCATGCTCTATCTCATGTCGCTGGAACTGGAGGTCAGCTGGACCCCGCCAGCGCCGCGCGCTTCGGCTATGGACCCATCTGGACCAGTTATGGACACTTTACGGACCAGCCAGACCGGCCCCGCGCGTCAGGCCCCGGCGCGAAAGCTCGCCATGCTCGACACGCTGACGCTCTATTTCCCGCCGTTGGAGCCGCTTGAAACACATCCGGCAAGATACGGGCCTCGCCCCTCGATCTGGATGCTGGGCATGCCCCGTGCGCCAGAGCCCGAAGGCCCGCCCGAAACGCTGGATCCCGCGCCGCTGCTCGCGCGGCTGGAGCGGCTCACCACAAGTTGCGCTGACCCCGCCGCCGAGGCGCGGCGCATGGCGCTGTGGCAGGCGCGTCGCCGGGCCGAGCTTCAGGCCGGCAAGCGCGGGCGCATGCATCCGCTGCGCATGGGCCGGCCGCCGGGCTATGTGAAAGACCGGCTGAGGCGCGACACGCTGCAGCGAAAACTCTGGGATTTCTGGCAGTTCTGCCATTGGGCCGATACGGCCACGGACCCGCCCGCGCGACCCGCCGGAGCAGGGCTGGCCCCGGCCTGACCGGGGCGGCTAAACGTTAAATTCCTGTCATTTGGGGGAGGCTGCAATCTCCGCCCACCCGCGCCTTGGGAGGGGCTAAGGGCGAGCGGAGCCATGGGCGGCTGGGTGCAATTGATGGGTACCGCCCATGCAGGTTCGGTGTGCTGCAGATATTACAGGTTCCGCAGACCCGGGGGGCGCAGCGCGAATCCGGGAGAGGGGTGTGTGTTCGCGCTACGGGTGAATTATGCGCCACAGGTCTGAAGGGCGCGTTTCCGCAAAGGGCGCAATTGCGCAGGCGCGGGCAAGCCTGCGGTAACCTTGATTCATCATTTAGGATTAAGGCGCGGGCTGTAACTCCAGCAACAGGGCCGGGTCGATATAGAAATCGCCGTCCCGGCTGCGCGCTTCGGGATTGCGCCACTTTACCGCCCAATGCAGGTGCGGCCCGGTCGTACGGCCGGTATTGCCGGTCTTGGCCAACAAGTCGCCCGTGTCGACCTCATCGCCCGCCGCCACATCGACTGCTGACAGATGCATGAACACCGAGACCAGGCCATGCCCATGGTCCAGGAACACGGTGCCGCCTTCATAATAGAGATCCGGATCGGCCAGGATCACCACGCCCGGCGCGGGCGCGCGAACCTCGGTGCCCACCGGCGCAGCCATGTCATAGCCGCGATGCACCGATGTGCTCTCACACGGCTCGCCGGTCACTTTCGAGACGCCGGTATATTTCCGCGTCGGCCCGAAAGGCGACGAAGTTGGCGCATCGGCCGGTTTCACAAAACCTTCCAGCGCGCCGGGGCCGGGATTGAAGCTGGCAAACGAGTCCTGCTTCTTCACCCAGCTGCGCGAGGCATGTGCCTTCTGTTCAGCCGAGCGGGCATCGACCTTGTCGCAGTCAAAGCCCGAAATTTCGCGGTATTCATCCTGGCGCTCGGCAATCTGGAGATCCCCGAATGCGCCGCTGTCATGCGACCAGCCGACAACACTCGGCGCGCGCGTGCTGAGCCCGAACTGCGCCGTGCCCATTTCGCTGACAGTCAGCTTTGTTCCCGCGACCGTGAACGTACTGCCCGGTTCGGCTGAACAGATCACCAGCCCGCCCTGTACCAGAACGCCGTCACATGTCGGCGCGATGACCTGAACAGGTGTCTCTGTCTCAATTTCAGGCTCAGCCACCGGGGCTGGCGCAGCAGGAACAGGTGCCATGTCAGGCGCAGGCGTTGGCGCAGGAGACTCTGCCGCTGCACACGCCACCACAAATGTTGCCAGTCCCGTCAGCAGCGCGCGGCGCATCAGTGACCAGCCTTGACCATGCGCTGGCTCGCCGCCTCGGCATCCCAGTAGGCTTCCTGCAGGTCCACGCTCCAATAGCGTAGGGCCTGGAGCGGGATCTTCCGGCCGGTCACCGCGCAGGTGACATAGTCTCCCGGCGCGATCATTTCGATGTCGGCGTCGAGATAGCGAAGGCGGGCTTCGCCGGCGGGGCGGCTGGATCGGTTAAGCATATGCGCGACCATGCCTGAAACAGCACCAAAAGAAAAGATGTAGCGCGCAGGAGGTTTCCCCTTTGTTCCGCAGAACAAATATGGTACATCCGACTCAGCAACGGCAAACGGGGGCCTTGCCAAATGCGGCCCCATGGTAGACCTAAGGAGACGACTCATGGCCAAAGCGGCGCTACAACTCGTGGACAAGGAATCAGGCGTGGACAAGCAGAAAGCTCTTGAAACAGCTTTGGGCAATATTGAGCGGTCCTTCGGCAAGGGCTCGGTCATGCGCCTTGGCGACAAGAAGGTGATGGATGTCGAAGCGGTGCCCACCGGTTCGCTCGGCCTCGACATTGCGCTCGGCATTGGCGGCCTGCCCAAGGGCCGTATCATCGAAATCTATGGTCCGGAAAGCTCGGGCAAGACGACGCTGGCCCTGCACAGCGTGGCAGAAGCCCAGAAGAATGGCGGCGTCTGTGCCTTCATCGACGCCGAACACGCGCTGGATCCGCTCTATGCGGGCAAGCTCGGTGTGGACCTTGATGACCTTCTGATCTCCCAGCCGGACACGGGTGAACAAGCGCTCGAAATCGCTGACACGCTGGTCCGTTCCGGCGCGGTTGATCTACTGGTCATCGACTCGGTGGCGGCCCTCACGCCACGCGCTGAACTCGAAGGCGAGATGGGCGACTCTTTGCCAGGTCTGCAGGCCCGCCTGATGAGTCAGGCGCTGCGCAAGCTGACCGGCTCGATCTCCAAATCCAAATGTATGGTGATCTTCATCAACCAGATCCGCATGAAGATCGGCGTCATGTTCGGCAGCCCGGAGACCACGACCGGCGGGAACGCCCTGAAATTCTACGCCTCGGTCCGGCTCGACATCCGCCGCATTGGCGCGATCAAGGACCGGGACGAAGTGATCGGCAACCAGACACGCGTCAAAGTAGTCAAGAACAAGGTTGCGCCGCCCTTCCGCCAGGTCGAATTTGACATTCTTTATGGCGAAGGCATTTCCAAGACGGGTGAACTCATTGATCTTGGCGTGAAGGCTGAAGTCGTTGAAAAGGCTGGCTCCTGGTACTCCTACAAGGGAGAGCGCATGGGGCAGGGCCGCGAGAAGACCCGTAACTTCCTGAAGGAAAACCCGGCCATCGCCGACGAGATCGAGGATGCGATCCGGCGCAATGCAGGCCTTCTGGCGGATGAATTGCTGAATGCCGGCATGGAATCCGAACAGGAAGACGATCTGCCAGACGCCGCAGAAGGCTGATCCACAGGATTTCTGGTCCTGAAATACACATTTCAAGGCCAGAAATACCCTCTCTCTCTCCAGAGAACTGTCCCTTTGTGGCGCACCCCGCTTGGCGTGCCGCAAAGGGACCTTTATATCGCCGGTGTAATAAGTGCGTCGATTGACTCGGCCGCAACACTGATCGCAAGGACACAGAGCTGCCCATGACCGGCGTAAACGAGATTCGCGAGACCTTTCTTTCCTTCTTCGAGAAGCGAGGGCACCTGCGTCAGGCATCTGCGCCGCTCATCCCGCAGAACGATCCCACCCTGCTCTTCGTCAATGCTGGCATGGTGCCGTTTAAGAACATCTTTACCGGTGCCGAGACGCCCCCCGGCCCGCGCGCGACGACATCTCAGAAATGCGTTCGCGCCGGCGGCAAGCACAATGACCTCGACAATGTCGGCTACACGGCCCGCCACCATACCTTTTTCGAAATGCTCGGGAATTTTTCCTTCGGCGACTATTTCAAGGAAGACGCAATCGAATTCGGTTGGGAGCTGTGCACCAAGGAATTCGCGCTCGACCCGAAAAAACTCCTCGTCACGGTCTATGCCGAAGACGATGAAGCCGCGGCGCTCTGGAAAAAGATCGCCGGCCTCGAGGATTCCCGGATCATCCGGATCGGCACATCGGACAATTTCTGGTCCATGGGTGACACCGGTCCGTGCGGCCCATGTTCCGAAATCTTCTATGATCATGGCGAAAGCGTTCCCGGAGGCCCTCCCGGCAGCCCGGATGAGGACGGCGACCGCTTTATCGAGATCTGGAACCTCGTTTTCATGCAGTTCGACCAGCAGGCCGATGGCTCGCGCAAAAATCTCCCCAAGCCCTCCATTGATACCGGCATGGGTTTGGAGCGGATTTCGGCCGTCCTGCAGGGCGTCCACAATAATTACGACATTGATCTCTTCAAATCGCTGATCGCGGCCGAGGAAGACCTCTATGGTGCGAAGGCTGCAGGCGACCAGCTTGCCTCCTTCCGCGTCATCGCCGACCATTTGCGCACATCGGCCTTCCTGATTGCTGATGGAGTCCTGCCGTCGAATGAGGGCCGGGGATACGTCCTGCGCCGCATCATGCGCCGCGCGATGCGCCACGGACACCTGCTCGGCGCGCGCGAACCGCTGATGTACAAACTTGCCCCGGCGCTGATCTCGGAAATGGGCAAGGCCTATCCGGAGCTTGGCCGCGCCAAGGCCGCCATTGAGTCTGCCCTCGAACAGGAAGAGGCTCGCTTCCAGCGCACTTTGGGCAATGGCTTGTCGCTGCTCGACAAGGAAACGGCGGACATGAAGGCCGGCGATGCGCTGCCGGGCGACGTCGCCTTCAAACTGTCCGACACGTATGGTTTCCCACTCGACCTCACGCAGGACATCCTGCGCGGGCGGGAGATGAGCGTCGATGTTGATGGTTTTGAAACCGCGCTCGAGCAACAGCGCCAGGATAGCCGCGCAGCAGGGTTCTCCTCCGGAGATCAGGCAACGGATGATATCTGGTTCCGCGTCCGCGACGATGCTGGCGCCACAAGTTTCACCGGCTATGATGGCACCGAAGGCAAGGGCAAGCTGGTCGCAATCGCTGCTGGCGGCGCACGGGTTGATGCACTGTCTGCCGGCCCGGCTGAGCTCGTTTTCGACACAACGCCTTTCTATGCAGAATCCGGTGGGCAGGCCGGCGACCATGGTGAGATAGTGTTCGGTAACGGCGCGCGCTTCATCGTGCGCGATGTCCAGAAGCGCGCAAGTGATCTGCACGTTCACATCGGGGAGCTTGTCTCGGGCGAAGCCAGGCTCGGCGACACGGCCAGCCTGCATGTCGATGCCGCCCGTCGCCGCGCCATCATGGCCAACCATTCGGCAACCCACATCATGCATGCTGCCTTGCGCAATGTGCTCGGCGAACATGTCACGCAGAAGGGCTCACTGGTCGAGGCTGATCGCTTTCGTTTTGATTTTTCGCACAATGGTCCGATGACGCCAGCAGAACTCGAAGCGGTCGAGGATGAAGTCAATGCCCAGATTCGCGAAAACCACCCGACGGGCATTCAGGTAACTTCACCTGACAAGGCCATCGAAGCGGGGGCACTTGCATTGTTCGGTGAGAAGTATGGCGACGAAGTCCGTGTGCTGTCCATGGGCACTGGCGATGCACAGCGCTATTCAGTTGAACTGTGCGGCGGTACCCATGTCGAGCGTGCCGGGGATATCGGCGTATTCGTGATCATGTCAGAGAGTGGTGTGTCGGCAGGTGTGCGCCGAATCGAAGCGGCAACAGGCGCCGAGGCGCTGGCCTATCTCAAGGGACGCGCCCAGATTGCGGTAGACCTTGCCGAGAGCTTGAAAGTTCCGCTCAAGGATGTCCCGCGCCGAGTGGCTGCGCTCGGCGAGGAGCGCAGGTCGCTGGAAAAGGAACTGGCCGACGTCAAGCGTAAGCTCGCTATGGGCGGCGGCGGTGGCGCGCCGGCCGGGCCGGAAGAGATCAATGGCGTGAAACTGATGGCGCGCATTGCTGAAGGTGTGGGCGGCAAGGAGTTGCGCACGCTGGTGGATGAGGCCAAGGCCCAGATCGGATCTGGCATCGTGGCCTTTGTCGGCGTCGCCGATGGCAAGGCCGGTGTTGCCGTTGGGGTGACCAAGGACCTGACCGACACTTATTCGGCGGTCGATCTTGTCAAGGCGGCCAGCGAGGCGCTTGGTGGTAAGGGCGGTGGCGGACGGCCTGACATGGCTCAGGCTGGCGGCCCTGATACCGACAAGGCCGACGATGCGCTCGCCGCTGTTCGCGCGGCGATTGCGGGCTGATCCCCTCACGCGAACCGATTGACTCCCGCCACGGGGCGCCTATGTAGAGGCCCCGTGGTGATTTGGTCGGTCGGCTTGCAGCCACGTTAAACAACTTGCTAAAAGGCTGCGCGGGAAATCCGAACACGCTCACAGCAAGATTCCGACTGGCCGAAACTGGTAGCGGAGTAGAGCCTATGCCCATTCGAATTCCTGACGGTTTGCCCGCGCGCGACCTACTCGTACGTGAAGGCGTGCAGGTGCTCGATGAATCCATCGCAACGCGTCAGGATATTCGCCCGATGCGGATTGCGCTGCTCAATCTGATGCCGAACAAGATCGAGACTGAATCCCAGATCGCCCGCCTTGTCGGCGCGACGCCGCTGCAGGTGGAGTTGACTCTGGTGCGCATCGGCAGCCATGTGGCGCGCAACACGCCGGAGGATCACCTCATCTCCTTCTACCATACCTGGGATGAGGTTAAGGATCGCAAGTTTGACGGCTTCATCATTACCGGTGCGCCGATTGAGACCCTGCCGTTCGAGGACGTCACCTATTGGGACGAACTCACGCAAATTCTCGACTGGACCGAGACTCATGTTCATTCCAGCTTCTTCATCTGTTGGGGGGCCATGGCGGCCGTGCATCATTTCCATGGCGTGCCTAAGCATACTCTCGAAGAGAAGGCGTTTGGTGTCTATCGTCACCATAACCGCAAACCGGAATCTCCGTTCCTCACGGGCTTCTCGGATGATTTCTCGATCTCGGTGTCCCGCTGGACCGAAGTGCGCCGCGAAAATATTCCGTCCGGCAGTGGTCTGAATGTCCTGATGGAGAGTGACGAGACCGGGCTCTGCCTGTTGCATGAGGCCCGCGGCAACCGGCTTTATATCTTCAACCACATCGAATATGACTCAACCTCTCTGGAGAATGAGTATCGCCGAGATGTGGCGTCAGGTAAGCAGATTGCTGTGCCGGCCAATTACTTCCCGGATGACGACCCCAGCCGCAAGCCGAAAAATCGCTGGCGATCCCACGCCTTCCTGCTGTTCGGAAACTGGATCAATCAGATGTACCAGACCACGCCCTATAATCTGGAAGATATCGGGACAGACCGTGCCGGTGATAGCAAGACCAGATAGCCGGTTTTGGTGGGTAGACGGTAAGCTTTGTGTCGTCAGGCGGCAGCGGGCAATAATGGCTCGTCACTGCCCGGTTCCCACTGGGCATATTTCGCCATCACACTCTTGAACAGGGCGCTCTGCTTGTGACCGTCCAGCCAGACCTGTAGCGCAGGCAAATCCTGCGCCCGGAACCAGTCCATGCCGGTATGCGCATACTGGCGGACGAAGGGGAATATGGCCATATCGGCCAGGCTGCGCGTTGGCCGCACAAGCTGGCCGCCATGTGCTTCCAGCCTTGAATTAAGGTCCCGAAGTATGTCGAGCCCCGCCTCTCGCGCCGCGCCGGGGACAAGATCTTCGTCGGAATACCGGTTGGGGTATTTATAGCGGTCCAGCGCGTGTTTGAACACGCCATCATTGCGGGAGATCAACATGTCCGTCGTTTCCGGGTCTGCCGCCAGCCAGCCCTCGGGGTCATTCTGCGCCAGCGCCCACCGCATCACGTCGAGGCTCTCGTCCACGACCTCACCAGAGGTCGTTACCAGAACCGGCACCGTGCCCTTGGGGCTGGCGGCCAGCATGTCGGCGGGCTTGTCGCGGAGCACCACTTCGCGAACATGGACCGGTAGACCTGCCATAGACAGACCCATTCGTCCACGCATCGCATAGGGACAGCGCCGGAACGTATAGAGGATGTGCCCTGGCGCGCTCACGCGTCTTCGCTCCGCCGCGCCTCCGGGCCCATATGTTCCTGGCCTCGTTTGCGGGCAAGGTCGATTTGCTTCTGCCGTTCGGCGAAACGTGCGCGCTGTTCGTCGCTCATTTCGTCAATACAGTACGGGCAGGAAACGCCGGGCACGTAGGCGGCCTCCGCCTTGTCTTCATCCGTGATCGGCCGTTTGCAGGCATGGCACATATCATAGCTGCCGGGGGTGAGATCATGGCGCACCGACACGCGTTCGTCGAAGACGAAACATTCGCCGCGCCATTTGCTGTCGGTCTCCGGAACGGTCTCGAGATATTTCAGAATGCCGCCTTTCAGGTGGAACACGTCGTCAATGCCTTCGGCCTTTACAAAGCTGGTCGCCTTTTCACAGCGGATGCCGCCGGTGCAGAACATGGCAACTTTGGGCGTGCGTCCTTCGGCTTCCAGCCGCTCACGGAACTTGCGGAACCAGTCCGGAAATTCGCGGAAAGTTTTTGTCTCCGGATCGATCGCGCCTTCGAACGTGCCGATGGAATATTCATAATCATTGCGCGTATCGATCAGCACAGTGTCCGGGTCGCTGATGAGGTCGTTCCACTCGGTTGGCTCGACATAGGTGCCGACCAGCGCATTCGGGTCTGTGCCCTGTATGCCCATGGTCACGATTTCCTTTTTCAGGCGCACTTTGAGGCGCAGGAAAGGCATCTCGTCGGTTTCGGAGAACTTGGCTTCAAGGTCGACCGCGCCCGGCAGGGCACGCAAAGTGGCCAGCGCCGCCTCGACGCCGTTGGCTGTCCCGGCAATCGTGCCATTCACGCCCTCAGAGGCAAGCAGCACCGTGCCTTTTACGTCCGCGCCGCACAGTGTCTCCGCCAGCGCCGCCCGGCGGGCTTCAAAGTCCGGAAAGGAAAAGAATTTGTAGAAGGCAGCAACAGTGTAGGTCATGCGCGACCTTATGCCAGAATGTTGCAGCGATTTGAATATCCGGCAGCAGGCAGACGCCTAAGCCGGCTCGGACAATATCCGCGGCAATTTGAAAGTTACCGTTTCACGCGCTGTTTCGACCTTTTCAACCGACACATCGAAGCGCTCGGAACAGGCATTGATCACGCCCTGCACCAGGTCTTCCGGCGCGCTCGCCCCAGCCGTCAGGCCAAGTATGCTCACACCTTCAAACCAGGCCCAGTCGATATTCTCGGCGCTCGCGACCAGTTCTGCTCGTGCGGCGCCCGCACGTTTGGCCACTTCGACCAGGCGAACCGAATTCGAGCTTGTGGTCGCCCCGATCACGAGAACGAGATCTGTGCCGGGCGCGAACGACTTCACCGCTTCCTGACGATTGGTCGTGGCGTAGCAGATATCTTCCTTGTGAGGGCTCGAAATGCCCGGAAAGCGCGCCTGCAGCGCCGCCACGATGTCTGCTGTATCGTCAACAGAGAGGGTTGTCTGGGTCACGAAAGCGACATTGTCCGGATTTTTCGGCGCGAAGCTCGCCACGTCTTCAACGGTCTCGATCAGGGTGATTGTATCACCCGGCAACTGGCCCATCGTGCCAATCACTTCCGGGTGTCCGGCATGGCCGATCAGCACAATTTCACGGCCTTCCCGGTGATGGCGCTCAGCCTCGACATGCACTTTGGAGACGAGTGGGCAGGTAGCGTCGACAAAGATCATGTTGCGACGCTGGGCTTCGGCCGGCACGGATTTCGGCACGCCATGGGCGGAGAATATCACCGGGCGATCTTCCGGGCATTCGTCCAGTTCTTCGACAAAGATAGCGCCCAGATCCTCGAGTCGGCTCACCACATGGGCATTGTGGACGATTTCGTGGCGCACATAGACCGGCGCGCCCCACTTTTCGAGCGCTTCCTCGACGATCTGGATGGCCCGATCAACGCCAGCGCAGAAGCCGCGCGGCGCCGCAAGTCGGATCACAAGAGGCTGCCTGTCGTTCATTTCATCCTACTTCCTGCCTGCGGGCGTTGCGCCGAGACGTCTGGGCCTTTAACACATCTGCAGCAACAGATGGACAGGCCTTTGCATCAGGCCAAGAAGGACACGCCGACGCATGATCAAATATGCCCCACTTCTCGCCGCGGTCATTCTCACTGGCTGTGGTGCCGGAAAGATCGCGGACAGTTTCGACACGCGCCAGAATGCCGGCCCGTGCCCACCCGTCGGTGCCCTCTATGATTCGTCGCGCTATGTCGAATTTGATGGTGGTGGCGAGCTGTATTCCAATATCGAATTCACGGGTGAAATCATCGATGTACGGCTGTTCTGCCGTTATGTTGAGGACAATCCACTGGAAGCTGAAGTCGAGATCGATTTCGCGTTCGGCAAAGGCCCCGCAGCGGATTCCAGTGCTCACACTTACCCTTACTACGTCGCGGTCACGCGCCGGAACGGCAAGGTGCTGGCAAAGAAATATTTCAACACCGAGGGCAATTTCCGGGGCCAGAACCTGACCGGAAAAACCGAAGTCATAGGCACAATCGAAATTCCGCGTGTGGATGAGTCGATTTCGGGCACGAACTTCGAAGTCGTCGTGGGGTTCGAACTGACCCAGGAGCAATTGGAATTCAACCGCGCGGGCAAGCGTTTCCGCATGGATGCCGGACAGTAACCAATGGCCAGCCTGATCAATGATCTGTCGGTGGCCGCCAGCGCCGCCTTTGAAGCCATGGGGCTGGAGTCGAAATGGGGCGCCGTGCGCCGCTCTGACAAGCCGGAATTCGCGGACTTCCAGTGTAACGGCGCAATGGGGGCGGCCAAGTCGGCCGGCAAGAACCCGCGCGAGATTGCCGGTGAGATCGCGGCGACATTGAAAGATCATCCCATGGTCCTGTCGGCAGAAGTCGCCGGGCCGGGCTTCATCAATATCCGCGTCTCCGACGAGGCGATGTCGGCGCGTGCTGCGGGCATCCTGTCGGACGACATGGCGGGCGGCGAACTGGCGGCTGACCCCAAGGTCACTGTGATCGACTTCGGTGGCCCGAACGTGGCCAAGCCGATGCATGTCGGACATCTGCGCTCCGCCGTGATCGGCGACACATTGGTGCGACTACTCCGTTTTCTCGGCGACAAGGTGACGGGCGATACGCATCTCGGGGATTGGGGCCTGCAGATGGGCCTTCTGATCATTGCGCTTCAGGATGAAAGGCCGGACTTGATCTATTTCGACGGATCAATTGAAGGGCCGTATCCGAGTGATCCACCCATCACGATTGAAGATCTCGCGCGCCTTTACCCCCTCGCTTCGAAACGGGCGAAAAAGGACGAGGCGTACAAGCTTCGTGCTGACCAGACCGTATCCGAAATGCAAGCCGGCCGCGCAGGCTACCGCGCTTTGCTGCGCCATTTCATTGACGTGTCGGTCGCGGCACTCAAGGTGGACTATGAGTTCCTCAATGTCCATTTCGACCTTTGGAAGGGCGAAAGCGACGTTGACCACCTGATCCCTGAATTGCTTGAGCGGTATGAAAAGACCGGATTGTCAGAGATGGATCGCGGCGAACTCATCGTGCGCGTCGCACGGGACAGCGACAAAAAGGAAATGCCACCGGCCAAGCTGGTCAATAAGGAAGGCGGGACGGGCTATCATACGACCGACCTCGCCACGATCATGGACCGGATGGAAAACATGCATCCGACGCCCGAGCTGATGCTCTATGTCGTCGACCAGCGTCAGGCGCTGCATTTCGAACAGGTCTTCCGCGCCGCCGAAATGCTGGGCCTGATCGATGAAGGCCATATGGAACACATCGGCTTCGGCACGGTGAACGGTCCCGACGGCAAGCCGTTCAAGACCCGCGAAGGCGGCGTGCTTCGGCTGGCGGACCTCAACGCCATGGCCTTCGAAGAAGCCCAGAAGAAGATTGCGGAAGCCGGAAAGCTGCCGGAAGACATGTCGGAAGACGAGCGCCGGGATGTTGCCGCCAAGGTGGCGCTGGCGGCACTGCGCTTCTCGGACCTGCACAACACCCGGACTAGTAACTACGTCTTTGATCTCGACCGCTTCACGAGCTTTGAGGGCAAGACTGGGCCATATTTGCTCTATGCGGCCGTGCGGATCAAATCGGTCCTGCGCAAGGCAGAAGAGGCTGGCCACAAGGCTGGCGAGATCCGGATCGGCCATGACGCCGAACGCGCGCTTGTGTTGCAACTGGATGGCTTCGCGGCGACGCTGCTGCAGGCGCGTGAAAAGCGTATGCCGCACATCCTCTGCGAGCATGTCTTCAATCTCGCGCAGGGGTTCAGCGCCTTCTATGCTGCGCTGCCGATTGCGTCCGAAGAAGACCCTGACCTTCGCGCCAGCCGGCTTGCCCTGTCGGCCGCCGTGCTCAAGCAACTCGAAACTGGCCTCGACCTTCTCGGCATTCGCATTCCGGAGCGCATGTAGCTACGTATTGCCTTGGCCCAACTCCTCGCTGATCCTCTTCGGAGAGATCAGTCAGTAGAGGAGTTCCGATATGGCCAAGACCATGCCAGTCCCGGTGGAGACCAGTTCAGACAGCGCGTACCAATGGGAATTTGCATCCCAATGGTCGAAAGCCTGGAAAGTCATCAAATGGTCTGGAGCGGCGCTGCTGACGCTCGCCTTCCTGACCGTGATCGGACAGGGATTTCTGTTCTACCGCCTGTTCGACGATGTGCACCCGGTGCTGGGGTACGCGTTCATCCTGCTGCTGGCGGGATTGTTGCTTTTGCTGGTAGGGCGGCCCCTCGCGTCATTCCTGTCCATGCCCGTCGCAGCGAAGCCGCCCCATACGCCGTTCGATCTGGATGATCCGGACATCACACTCCTGTCTCAGCGGCTGAAATACGACCTCAAATATCTTGCCATGCTGAAGCGCAATCCGCTCCTGGTCGAGGACGTGGCGTCTATCGAGGAAGGCATGGTGGCCGGGCGCGCTTTGCTGGCCCGGTTCGCGGCGGCGGACATGACAGAGGCCGCCACGGTCGCAGCAGACCTTGAAGCTTTCCAGAAGCGCCATATCGAAATCCATCTCAAGAAACTCGACGCCAAGGTCGACAAGCTGATCCATGCCGAAGCGGTCGGCGTCGGCGTGGCCACGGCTTTCTCCATGAACGGCACCGTTGATGCATTCGTGGTGCTGTGGCGCAATGCGAACCTGATCGCGAAGATTTCCCAGATCTACTTTGGCCGCCCACATCTGGGCGGCACATTGCTGATCCTGCGAGATGTGGCGGCTATCGTCGTGGTGAGCCGCGCGCTGGAGGATGTGACCGACATGACGGGGGATGTGATCGGCGGCCTGTTGGGGCGTATGGGCGGATTGATCGCCGGGCCGGTCATGGACGGAGCGGTAAACGCCATGCTGACCCTGAAGATGGGGTATCTCGCCAAGCGCCGCTGCCGGGCCTTTGAAGGCTGGTCCGCGCGACAGGCTCGCTCGATCTCTGCCGAAGCACTTGCGCGCGTGAAAAAGGAATCCGGCTCGGTCGCGACGGATTTGCTCAAGCGTTGCGGCGGGCTAACCTCCCGCGCCGCTTGGGCGGCAGAGCAGACCATGTCGGGCTCGAAAAATGCGTGGTCGATGGTGCAGGGTTGGTTCGGGCGAAAGGCCACGGAGGCCTGAGAGCAGGCATCAGGTTTCTGGCATAGCAAACCCATTGCGTGAAGCTGATTACTTTGGCTATCATGTCAGCAGACTGAGGGGATTGCACAAGGGGGGGGACATGATCCTGTTGGCAGGCTGGGCGATAGCGATTTTAACTGTTGCATTCGGTTACATCATTGCAGGACCAATCTGGGTGAAGCGGCACTCCCTGCGCTTCCGAGTGGGGCATACACTTCGCCGGTGCAGCGGCATGTATGGCGAAATGGCGCTTGTCACATTCGGGGCCGTGCTGGTCTTCATGATCGATCAGTCCAGCCCGGACGTGTCTGTCGACGAGATCGTGATGGCCAATCCTGTGGCCTCGCTCACGCTTCTCGCCCTGGTCGCTGCAGTCGTTTACGTCCACGGTATGCGCACCGCGATGGCAGCCGAAACGGGCGAGAAGCGACGGCTGGCTTTTACCTATTCCATATACGGGATTTTTAGCACGATCTTCTTTGCAGGTGGGGCGGCGCTCATCACGCTGCTTGTCTGTCAGGCCCTTGCCGATGCGCGCCATTTCGCAGAGCTCTCGGAGGCCGCGATTGGCCAGCTTCCCACAGGCGGCGGCGCGACAGGGGAATCGATTCAGCGCGGTCTGGAACTTTCCTATCTCGATACCCAATTGCTGCTGTCGAAAGCGGAGGACAGCATGTCTCCGGTCTTCGTCTTCATGGCGGGCATTTTCGCCATCAATCTCGCCGTGCGCCTGACGCCGCTGCGCAGCCTGTTCATCAACAATGCAGTCTTGCTGACCATGGTCTCGACCATCATTGGCGTGATTGCGGTGATGGCGGTCGGCGCATGGACCTATATCGGCTATTACTCGTCTTTCATTGACGACTACATTGCCAGCCTTGCGCAGTTCCGGGAACTGGTCATGCAGGAAGGGTCCGATGTGCTGGAGCGCTACTCGGAAATCTATGTCCAGATGATCAGCCAGAAGACCCTCCTGGGGTTCGTCACGCGGATCAGCAATGAATGGGGCGGTGTCGCCGCCGTGCTGGGTGTCACGCAATGGATTGTCGAGCAATTCAATCGTCCGGAACAGGAAGAGAGCCCGGCCCACGCCGAGAAAGCCACGGAGGCATAATGCGCAAACTCTATATACCGATCCTTGTGATTGGCTTAGCCACTTTGTACCTGGGTCTAGCGGGGTGTGTGACATTGACTGACAAATCCATTCCAGTGCAGCGGACGGCTGCGGCGGCAGAGCTTCAGCCTGCGAGCGGTACGTTGAATGTCATGACCTGGAATATCGGATATTCCGGTCTGGGGGAGGAATCGGATTTTCAGGCGGATGGCGGTACCATGTTGCGTCCGCCCAGCAAGGCCGTGGTGGAAAAGAATCTCTCCGGCATTTCAGCAGTCCTGAAAGATCACCAGCCCGACATCATCCTGATGCAAGAACTGGCGGCGGACGGCTTCCTGACGCGCGGCGTGAATGTCCTGGGTACTGTGAAGCACTCGCTGGCAGATTATTCCATGTTCTTCTCCTCGGACATCCGGACCCGCTTCTTTCCGGGCCCCATCTCTTTAAAACATGGACTGGGCACGTTCTTGCGCGTCGCGAACAAAGGCACGAAAATTGTCCGCATTCCGGAAGAGCCCGAAGCCCTGATGGGATTCATACGCCGCCGCTATCATGTCCAGGTGACGGAGTTGAAACTTGGTGAGACAGACTGGGCGGTCATCAATGTTCATCTCTCGGCCTTCGATGAAGGAGCCAACACCAGGATGCAGCAATTGCGCGCGGTTCTGGATCTGGCGCGCTCCTATTATGACTCCGGCAAGGCCGTGGCTGTAGGAGGTGACTGGAACATGCGTCTCACACCAACCGATTTTTCCTACACGGCCGATGATTCTGCCCAGTTCTGGATTCATGACTTCCCCCGGGAAGAACTGGGCGACGGCTGGCAAATCGCGGTGGACCCTTCCACGCCGAGCGTTCGTACCAATGAACAGACCTACAAGGCAGGCGTAAACTACACCACGATTATTGATGGGCTGATTGTGTCGCCCAATGTCGAAATTGTTTCCGCAAAAGGGCTGGATTTGAGTTTCCAATACACGGACCACCAGCCTGTCATGGTCACTTTACGCGCCGTGGCGACGGGGGATGCTCCTGTTGAAGCTGTAAATTGATGCCCATACTTTTGCCAGGTGGGAGCTTTCGGCAGGGATTCGCGACAGGCACGCTTGCTGGCCATCAGAATCCGCGCTAGTTCGACTCGTATAGACGAACTCCTCCCGGGAGAGAGCGGGTACCCAACCCCGCCGCCGAAGGCGCAACCGCCCCGGAAACGCTCAGGCAAAAGGACCGGGAGAGAGACAACACGCTGGAAAGAGACGGGCTGATGGTGCCGTCTCGCCGAAGGAGCAAGCCCGCATGCCGGGCGGAATCTCTCAGGCGCCCAGGACAGCGGGGGCGACGATGCGCAGCTTGAGGCTGCCCCGTCTCCTTATGAAAGGGCGTCATGGACGACACGACGACAGAGAATTTGAAGCGCACGCCGCTCCATGCCTTGCACGAAGAGCTGGGCGCGAAGCTTTTGCCGTTCGCCGGCTATGAAATGCCGGTCCAGTATCCAATGGGCGTCAAGGACGAGCATCTCTGGACGCGTACGCAGGCGGGCCTGTTTGATGTCTCCCATATGGGTCCATGCTTCCTGTCGCTGGCCGATGGCATTGGCGGCGGTGATGACGCGCATGCCGAGATCGCCGCGCTGGTCGAGACGCTGGTGCCGTCAGATATTGCAAGTCTCAAGGAGGGCCAGGCGCGCCTGACCGTGCTGCTCAATGAAGAGGGCGGCATTCTGGATGACCTCATCATCACCCGCCCAATCGGGGAAGATGCGCAAGGTTCGCTCTACATTGTCGTGAACGGCGCCGTGAAAGAAGCCGACTGGGCGCTCTTTGAGCGGAGCTTTGAGGGCAAGGCCGTATTGACGCGCGCCGATGACCGTATCCTGTTCGCCCTGCAAGGCCCGAAGGCCGCTGATGTGATGAGCGACTTCTTCCCGGGCTGTGAAGAGCTGAAATTCATGCGTCACATGCCGTTCGCGCTGAATGGATCGCGCTGTATCGTGTCGCGTTGTGGTTATACGGGCGAGGATGGGTTTGAAGTGCTTGTCTCGCCGGAGGCTGGCCTGCCGCTCGTCAAGGAAATGCTGACCGACGACCGGGTGAAACCGATCGGTCTGGGCGCGCGGGATTCCCTGCGTCTCGAGGCTGGGCTTTGCCTCTATGGCCACGACATGGACACGACCCGCGACCCGGTCGAGGCAGACCTTGCCTGGGTGATCCAGAAGAAACGCCGTGAACGCGCTGATTTTCCGGGGGCGGAACGTATTATGAAGGCTCTCGCCGCCGGCCCGGCTGAAGTTCGTGTTGGTATCCAGCCGCTGGAGCGCGCGCCAGCCCGCGAGGGAACCGTGATCGAAGTTGGTGGCGAAGCAGTTGGCATTGTCACGTCCGGTGGCTTTGGACCTAGTGTCGATGCGCCCATCGCAATGGGTTATGTGCGAGCAGACCTGGCTGAGCCTGGCACGAAAATCGATCTGATGGTGAGAGGCAAGGCGCGTCCCGCAGAAGTGTGCGCGCTGCCTTTCGTGGCACACAATTACAAACGCTGAGAGGGAATTGGGCATGACAACTTACTATACTGAAGACCATGAATGGATCACCGTGGATGGCGATGTCGCCACGGTTGGGATCACCAAATACGCCGCCGAGCAGCTCGGCGATGTTGTGTTTGTCGAAGTGCCGGAAGCGGGTGCCAGCTTCGCCAAGGGCGACGACATGGCGGTGGTCGAAAGCGTCAAGGCGGCTTCGGATGTATATGCCCCCGTCGGCGGTGAAGTCGTGGAGGGCAATGCCGCCCTCGCTGACGCACCTGAGACGGTCAACGAAGACCCTGAAGGCAAAGGCTGGTTTTGCAAGTTGAAACTGACCGATGCCGGCGAACTTGGATCGCTGATGAATGCGGATGCCTACAAGGCATTTTGTGACGGCCTGTAGGCGTTGATGGAGTAGCACATATGAGATACCTCCCCCTGACCCCGGAAGACCGTGCAGAAATGCTGGCGACCATCGGCGCCAAAACAGTCGATGAATTCTTCACGGACGTACCTGAAGCTGCGCGCCTCGGCAGCACGATTGAAGGCTTGCCGGACCATCAGGGGGAGCTCGCGGTCGAGCGCCACATGTCGAATCTCGCGGCCAAGAACCGGTCGGCCTCGTCCGGTCCGTTCTTTGTCGGGGCGGGCGCCTACAAGCATCATGTTCCGGCTACGGTAGACATGGTGATCCAGCGCTCTGAATTCCTGACGACCTATACGCCCTACCAGCCAGAAATCGCGCAGGGCACGCTGCAAACCTTGTTCGAATTCCAGACCCAGGTTGCGGCGATGACCGCCATGGATGTGGCAAATGCCTCCATGTATGACGGCTCCACAGCCTGTGCCGAGGCCGCCATCATGGCGACGCGGGTGACGCGCCGGAAGAAGGTGATCCTGTCCGGCGGGCTGCACCCGCATTATGCGGCCGCCACCAAAATGGTGTGCGAGGCGCAAGGGTTCGAAGTGGTCCAGTTGCCCGCAACTGTGGATGGCGAGAATGCGCTGGCCGATGCGGTAGACGATCAGACCGCCTGCGTCATCGGCCAGAGCCCGAACATTTTCGGCACGGTGACGGACCTTTCGAAATCTGCCGACGCCGCGCATGAAAAAGGCGCGCTGCTCGTCTCTGTTTTCACCGAAGCGGTCTCTCTGGGCCTCATCACACCTCCGGGTGAGATGGGTGCAGACATTGCCGTGGGCGAGGGCCAGTCCATCGGGAACGGACTCAATTTCGGTGGGCCCTATGTCGGCCTGTTCGCCTGTACCCAAAAACTGGTGCGCCAGATGCCGGGGCGCCTGTGCGGCGAGACCGTTGACGCCAACGGTGATCGCGGGTTCGTGCTGACGCTCTCGACGCGCGAACAGCATATTCGTCGCGACAAGGCGACCTCGAATATCTGCACCAATTCCGGCCTCTGCGCGCTGGCCTTCACCGCGCACATGACGCTACTCGGCGGGAAGGGTCTGGAGCAGCTCGCCCTGCTGAACCATGAGGCGGCCTGTGATCTCGCCGATGCGCTGGAAGCCGTGCCAGGCGTAGAAATCCTGACGCCGCGCTTCTTCAACGAGTTTGCCTTCCGCACGCCGATGGACGCCGAAGCTGTGCTTGCCATGCTGGATGAAGCCGGCGTGGTCGGCGGCGTCCGCGCCAGCCGCCTGTTCCCCGAGGAGCATATGGGGGACGTCATTCTCTGCGCCGCCACCGAATGCACGACGGCGGAAGACATTGCCGCCTATGCCGCGGCGCTGAAGGAAATTGTGTGATGGGCGAGGTATGCGTGGAGCGCAGAATTGAATGCCTCGTCGACGACGAATGGAGAGCGGGCCGTATCGCGGTCATGCAGCCGGAGCTTGATGGCGAGGACTGGCGCTGTGAACTGGATCTTGATTGGCCAGGTTATAAGAAATCATATCCTGTGATGGGCGTGGATGCTTACCAGGCTCTCGAATTGGCGCTGAGAATCGTGCCAGTCGAGATTATGGCCAGTGAGAGTTTTCGGCGCGGTCAGCTGCGCCATTATGCCGAACACGATCTGCTCAACGAAGAGCGCCTCTACAAAGCCTTTCACGCTCACCCTTATGGAAAGCCGTCATGACCATGAATACGCAAGGCCGCCCGACATCTCCCATTCCGTCTGCCAGCCAGTCCGTGGACACTGTGTCCGGCTCGAAAGGCCTGTTGCAGGCCGAGGGCCTGATCTTCGAGATTGGCACCGAAGACACGACCGGCGTTGACCTGCCAAAGCCGAAAAACCGCACCGGTCGCCTCGGCGGCGTTGCGCGCAGCCAGCCGACCGGCCTGCCGGGCCTCTCGGAGCCGCAGACTGTGCGGCACTACATGCGTCTCAGCCAGAAGAACTATGCCATCGATCTTGGCCTATTCCCGCTGGGCAGCTGTACGATGAAACACAATCCGCGTCTCAACGAGAAGCTCGCGCGCTTGCCCGGCTTTGCGGATATCCACCCGCTGCAGCCGCAGGCAACCGTGCAGGGCGCACTGGAACTGATCGACGAATTGGCCACTTGGCTGAAGACACTAACCGGCATGCCTGCGGTTGCGATGAGCCCCAAAGCCGGGGCGCATGGCGAGTTCTGCGGCATGATGGCAATCCGTCAGGCGCTGGTCGCGCGCGGCGAGGCCGAGACCCGCAAGCGCGTTCTGGTGCCCGCCTCCGCCCACGGAACGAATCCGGCAACCGCGGTTCAGTGCGGCTTCATCGTGGACGAGATCAAGGCCAATGCGCGCGGCCGCGTGGACATGGACGAGTTGAAAGCGAAGCTTGAAAAGTCTGATGATATCGCTGGCATCATGCTGACCAATCCGAATACGTGCGGCCTCTTCGAGACCGACATCAAGGAGATCGCCGACCTGATCCATGCGGCTGGCGGATACTTCTATTGCGACGGTGCGAACTTCAACGCCATCGTTGGCCGGGTCCGTCCCGGTGACCTTGGCGTCGATGCGATGCACATCAATCTCCACAAGACCTTCTCCACCCCGCATGGTGGCGGCGGACCGGGCTCTGGCCCGACTGTGTTGTCAGATGCACTCGCGCCTTACGCGCCCGTGCCCTTCGTTGTGAAGGATGAAGACGGGGTCTTCCGCCTCGTGGAGGACATGGAAGGTGATGCGAGCGAGAGCTTTGGCCGCATGGTGGCCTTTCATGGCCAGATGGGCATGTTCGTACGGGCGCTGACCTATATGCTCAGCCACGGCGCAGACGGCTTGAAGCAGGCCTCTGAAGATGCCGTGCTGAACGCCAACTATATTCAGGCGCGCCTGAAATCCGTCATGACCCCAGCCTTCGAGGGCTATTGCATGCATGAGGCGCTGTTCTCGGATGCGTTCACCGCAGACGGGATCGAGACCATCGACATTGCCAAGTCGCTGATCGATGAGGGCTACCACCCGATGACCATGTACTTCCCGCTGGTCGTGCATGGGGCGATGCTGATTGAGCCGACCGAGTCAGAATCGAAAGCCGAGCTGGATCGCTTTTGTGACTCGCTGGAGGCGATTGCCCGGCGTGCTGCACAGGGCGATGAAACGATGAAGGGCGCGCCCTATCTCGCCCCGATGCGTCGCCTGGACGAGACGCAGGCAGCGCGCAAGCCTGTGCTCAAGTGGACGCCGCCAGAAACGAGTTCCGTCGCGGCGGAATAAGGATCAGGAAGCGTTCTGCACTGTTGGGCGTGACTTTCGGAAGAGCGCGCCCACTGGCCGTTCAAAATAGGTGTAGCTGAGCAGCGAGGCGATAATCGATCCGGTCACGCAGGCAAGCGCAAACGCGACATTGTCGAGCAGGCCGGGATGGCCGAGCTGGAAAACAGGCGCGAGAACGGGAATGTCTCCGAGGCGTCCGAACAGGACCCGTAGGGCCACGATGACGATCGTGTGCACGAGGTAGAGCGAATAAGAGGCGTCCCCGAGCCGGACCATCGCAGCGAGTATTTTGCGCAAGGCTGGAAACAGGGCGCGCACGCTGCGAGGTTTGGTCTGACCAGCCAGCCAACCTGTCCAAAATGTAGCAAGTGTGCCCAAGCCGCCCACCAGAACTGCAACAATAGTGGCATTGACCCGCACGGATAGAGGGGCTGTTTCTCCCAGTCCGTAGAGCTGGAAAACCGCGATAGTCAGCAAAGCACCGACACCCGCCGGGACAAGCCATGCCAAACGATCTTCAAGTTCCAGCGTGACGAGTCCGTAGATGAGCGCGGCACTCGGCAAGCCGAACATCATGACGCGGCCCCATTGAAGTGTGTAATCGGTTTGGGGCCCCTGCAGGCACAGGGACGCCACCATCCATAGCGTGGCGACCAGCATCACGATCCCACCTCGCCACGCAACTCCGGACGCGACGAGCATTGCTGTGGCGGCGCCGAACAGAAATTCCATGGTCATGGGCGAGAAAAACAGCGCCAGGAAATCGGTAACGATCGGGCCGGACAGTCCAGACATCCATCCTGCGATGACTGCAGCTCCCCAGCCAAGCAACGCATAGGGCCACCAGGATCTGCGAAGCAGCAAGACGAGGCTGAACGCGAGATAGAAATAGACTTCATGGATCAGCGTCCACCCCACCACAAGTACCGGCTCCTTTTCCTGTGGAATCAGCAGGAAGGACTTGATGATATAGATCCAGTCTGGCTCCGGACGCGACGTGACTTGCAACGTTTCGACCATATTGCCCAACTGGAAATAGCCGAGCAGACCGACTGTGGTGATACCGGCAAACAGCCACCAGACCGGATAGACCCGGGTCAGCCGACGGAACACGAAGTTCAGAGCTGTCTGGATGCCGGGCTTCAATTCGTAGGTCACGGCGACCATGATGAAGCCGGAGATCACGAAGAACAGGTCGACCCCGGCGAAACCATTCGTCACAATGCCGCCAAGCCAAGCCAACTCGCCGCCACCATTATGGGCGATGCCGCGAGTTTCGTGGGCTCTGGTGTGATAGAGAACGACCAGGAGGGCCGCCACTCCACGCAGGACCTGAATAGACTGCAGTTTCATTCCGGGCCTCACGCAACACTTCATCCCGCCCTGCGCGCGGAACGAGCGGGCAATCTGTAGCAATCAGGTAACGCAGACACCAGACTTTGACCACATCATGACGATATCGCTGGCGGCGCCCGCTTCTTTTCCCATATTCAGCTTAATGGCCGATGACGAAACCCACATGAAAACGGAACAGACCGCAGCTTCCTCAAAGCCTGCGGCGGGGCTGCGCAATGGTGTGAACGTAGCGTTCCGCCAGATTTTGGCGCTTACCGGTCTGATCATGATCGTGGTGGCCATTCCAATCGCTTTCGTCACGCCGATCATTCCTGTTGGCTTGCCGATTGCCATTCTTGGTGTCGTGCTGCTGGGGCGGAACGCGATGTGGGGCAGGCGGTGGATGGAGAGCGTGTTGGCAAGGCATCCCCGGGTCGAACGGTTTGCGCCAAACTGGCTGATGCGCTTGGTGTTCGGCCGAGACAAGAAAGACCCGTCTCAACCGGAACAGTAGAAACAAATTGCGGCAAATCCGGCCGGGCAGGCAAGAATTTCACGCGTGTTTCCGGCTCAGGCCTTGAAGCCGGGAGAAATGTCAGCAGTATGCGCCAAACCTTTCTGCGGACACGGGGCGAAATGAAATGCGAATACTTTATGGGCTGGCAGCTGTTTGCGCTGCGGCACTCCTGCTTTCAGCGTGCGGTGGAGGCGACGATGCCGACAAGGCTGCGTCGTCGGAAGACGCGTTCGACCGCAATCCCTATCCCTCCACATATGCGCCCTATCCGAATGCGCCTGTCCTGATCACCAATGCCACAATCCTCGATGGCGAAGGTAACCTGATCGAAGATGGCAGCCTGCTGTTGCAGGATGGCAAGATCGTCGCACTAGGCGCCGATATCGAAGCCCCGGATGGTGCCGAGACCATTGATGCGACAGGTCGCTGGGTGACTCCGGGCATTATCGACAATCACAGCCATCTCGGCGTCTATCCCTCGCCCGGTGTGACCGCGCACGGCGATGGCAACGAAATTTCTGCGCCGGTCACAGCGGAAGTGTGGTCGGAGCACGGTGTCTGGCCGCAAGATCCAGGCTTCACGCGGGCGATAGCCGGAGGCATCACCTCGCTTCAGGTGCTACCGGGCAGCGCAAACTTGTTCGGCGGGCGCGGCGTGATCCTCAAGAACGTGCCGAGCCGGACCGTTCAGGGCATGAAATTTCCGGACGCGCCCTATACGCTGAAGATGGCCTGCGGCGAGAATCCCAAGCGCGTGTATGGCTATGGCGGCGGGCGTTTTCCTGGTGGCGCCCCTTATTCTCGGATGGGCAATGTGGCAGGGTACCGGCAAGCTTGGATCAAGGCTGCAGAATACAAGCGCAAATGGGAGAAGTACGAGGACGAAGGCGGTGAACCACCTGCGCGTGATCTCGAACTGGACACGCTCGCGGGTGTGCTGAATGGCGACATCCTCGTGCACATGCATTGCTACCGCGCCGATGAGATGGCGCAAATCATGGATATGTCGAAGGAGTTTGGCTACAAGGTCACCGCCTTTCACCACGCCGTTGAGAGCTACAAGATTGCCGACAAGCTGGCCGAATATGGTGCGTGTTCTTCCATGTGGGCCGATTGGTGGGGCTTCAAGATGGAAGCCTATGATGGCGTCCGTGAGAACATCCCGATGGTCCACAAGGCCGGCGCGTGTGCCATCGTCCATTCGGACAGTGATGTCGGTATTCAACGTCTCAACCAGGAAGCCGCCAAGGCATGGTCTGATGGTTTGAGGGCAGGTATCGATATTCCGAAAGAGGTCGCTTGGACGTGGCTTTCGCTGAACCCGGCCAAGTCATTGGGCATTGACGATCGTACGGGCAGCCTGAAGCCCGGCAAGATGGCGGATGTCGTCGTCTGGTCCGATGACCCGTTCAGCGTCTACGCCAAGGCAGACCAAGTCTTTATTGACGGCGCGCTGATGTTTGACCGCGACCATCCCGAGACCAATCCTGTGATGGATTTTGAAATAGGCCAACCTGGTGAAGGAGATCGCAAATGATCCGTACACTACTTACAAGCGTTGCCGCCTTGGGTCTCGCAGCGGCGCCCGCGTACGCCGATACGTTCGTCATTCGCGGTGAAACGGTCTGGACCGGCACCGCTCAAGGTATGATCGAAAACGGCGTTGTTGTCATCGAGGACGACCGGATTGTCACGGTCGGCGGGGCAGATACTGAAGTGCCAGGTGGCGCCACCGAGATTTCCGCTGAATGGGTCACGCCTGGTCTGATCGCCTCCTTTGCCCGAACAGGCCTGGTTGAAGTTGGCGCGGAAGATTCTACGAATGACACGGCGGCGGCAATGTCTCCGTTTTCAGCCGCGCTGAATGCAGCCGATGGGTTCAATCCGGACGCCACTGCGATTGATGTCACCCGGATCGAAGGTTTTACGCGCCTGGTGGTTGTACCCAACACCGGCAATGCGCTATTTGCCGGGCAGGGTTTCGTAGCTGATACGAGCGGTGATCTCGATACGGAGCTGGATGAGAAGGCGTTCACCTTCATCAAGCTCGGTGAAGCAGGCGCGGGTCTTGCTGGCGGCTCGCGGCAGTCTGCCATGACGCTGCTGCGGGCGGCGCTGGATGATGCGCGCAGCTATCCAGCGCGCTACATCACGCAGAATGATGGTGCGGTTCTGAACCGGATTGATGCACAAGCGCTGTCGCCCGCCGCACGGGGCCAGCAGTTAATCTTGATTGAAGCGAGTCGTGCCAGTGACTTGAATGCCGTGATGGATCTGGCCGAGGAGGAGCCGTCACTGAAGATCGTGATTGTCGGCGCGGACGAAGCGTGGCGTGTGGCGCCACGGCTGGCCGAGATGGATATCCCGGTGATCATCAATGCGTTTTCCAATCTTCCGGGCTCGTTTGAGAAACTGGCAGCGACATCTGAAAATGCAGCGCGACTGGCCGCAGCAGGCGTTACATTTGCCATTGCCAATGTTGGGGATAGCAGCCATCAGGCGCGGCTTGCGACACAGCTTGCCGGCAATGCAGTCGCCAACGGACTGAGCTTCGATGATGCTTTGGCGGCGTTGACCACCGCCCCGGCGGACATGTTCGGCCTGACGGGGTATGGTCGCCTCGCGCCCGGCGCACCCGCGGATGTGGTTGGTTGGGACGGGGATCCTTTGGAGGTCGCGTCTGCACCCATCGCTGTCATCATTGCCGGCGAGCAGCAGTCACTCGAGTCCCGCCAAACGCGACTGCGTGACCGTTATCTCAGCCTGGATGAGAGTGAACGGCCGCGCGCTTTTACACGGCCATAACACTAAGACTTGGCGCGAGCGTTCAGACTTTCGATCAGTTCCGGCGTGATGGTTCCTGTGACGACGAGAGACTGAGCGGTTTGATAGTCGCGAATGGCGGTCGCTGTATCCGGCCCAAGGGCTCCATCGGCGGAGCCAATGTTGTAGCCAAGTACGGTCAGGGCCTGCTGTGTCGCGCGTACTTGAGCCGCATTCCCGATGTTCCATGATTGCGCGCCGAACCGGCCATTGGCTGCTGCGTTGGCGCGGGAGGCGGTCCAGTCTTCAGACTGTACACGGGCATGGTTCACCGCTTCTGGTGAGACGCGCTTGGAAATTTCCATGACTTTTGCCGGTGCGCCTGCGTCGCCATTCTTGGCAGCGACCATGAACCAGTAAAGAGCTTCGGTCAGATTTGGGCTGATGCCGAGGCCTTGCTCGTACAGTACGCCGAGATTGTATTGGCTATCGACAATGCCGAACTCCGCGCCTTTTCGAAACCATCCAACGGCACCGGCATAGGTTTGCTCGCCGCCCTCGCCCTCAGCCATGAAGACGGCAAGGTCATGCATTGCTTTCACGTTGCCACCGTTTGCAGCCCGTTCCGTCCATTCCCGGGCCAGTGTCAGATCCTTCGGTACACCCGTACCTTTTTCGTGCAATTTTGAAAGCGTGTACTGAGCAATTGGCAGGCCCTTCTCTGCGGCCTGCCGCATCAGGACTGCGCCGCCTTTCAAGTTGCCATCGGCAAGCTGCTGTTGCGCTAGTTGGAATTGCGCGATGCCGTTCCCGGATGCTGCGGCATTTGCCAGCGTGTCGACTTTCGGGATCGGCGGGTAGCTCGTGGTCGGCTCAATACGCGCGGTCGCGATCATTGGCGTTGGTTCAATCAGTTCAGCCATCGGGTCGGATGGCTCTTCAGATGGTGCAACCTCGCCGCTCTTGTCTGCGGCCGCAGTCTCCAAGTCAGTTGGCGGCGCGACATCATCTTCGAACAGAAGGGCATCATCGGATGACTCGGCGGCTTCTGCGGGTGGCAATTCTGTTTCAATTAGACTCGCAGCCACCCCATCGACGGGCGCGGCCAGTTCGGTTACCGAAGTCGGGGCCTGCTTACCGCGCAGATAAAGGTACCCGCCCACAGTGGCGCCCGTGATGATAACGGCTGAGGCCGCAGCATAGAGTGGGAGCTTTCCGTTTCCGAAGCGCAAGCCTTTGTCAGCCTGATCACTTGGGGGGGCAAGCGATGGGGAAGAATCCTTGCGACCCGACGACGCCGCAATCGCAGCGCGGCGAGCCATGTCGATATAGTTCGCAGCCGGCGAGGCGGCCTCAGGCTCGTCTTCTAGCGCCTCTGTAAACTCAGGGTCGGCGAATGTTTCTCCGGCCGGATCGACTTCCGTGTCGAATTCATCGTCTTCGAAAATATCCGATTCACGTGGCTCGGCAGAATTGTCCCCGTAGTCCTCAAGCTCGGCAAGTGCATCAAATCCGACTGGGGAAGGAGCTTCATCAGCATCGGCGAATGCGTCGTAGAAATCGTCTTCTGCATTGTCCGGATCTGCGTCAACTTCGAATTCGTCCTCGACGAGATCGTAGTCTTCTTCATAAGCATTTGACTTGGCGTTCGTCCCAGCTTCTATCTCGACTTCTTCGACTTCCTCTGTTTCGGTCCAGTCTGTGAGGAATGCGTCGCTGGTATCGTCATCTGCAATGTCCTCGGGCAGGCCGGGCTCAAACACTGCATCATATTCATCCGAGAGAAGATCAGACGATGCGTCTTCCTCTTCCTGGAATTCTTCGAGCAGGCGATCAGTCTCGTTCAGCGCATTCATGGTTGCCAAATCAGTTGGCTCGACTGCACCGGACTTGGAGGGCGCAGCGGTGTCTTCGAGCATTTCCAATCGCGTCGCGAGTGACGCCATCGCCTTCTGGATTGGCGAGAGGGATGCGCTGGTCTGGGTTTGCGCCTGCTCGAGTTTATCGGTGACACTTGATATCGCTTCGGAGAGCTTCAGGTCTGCGCGCTTGCGGTTCTCATCAATCTCGGTAGCGAGGGTCTGCAGGGCCTTGTCCTGGCGCGCTTGCAGGCGGTTGGCGACGGTCGCAACCTGATCCCCAATCTGGGAAATTGCCTCGGCGCTACGCTGCTCACTTGCATTGACCCGCTTGTCGAGGTTTGCGCCAAATTCTTCCATCCGTGTGCCGACCAGGTCACCAATCCGTCCGATCTCGGACGAGACCTTGTTCATGTACTGAGTCTGACGATCTTCGCCTGCGACCAGTTTTTCGCGAACTTCGTTCAGACCGGTCTGAAGTTCGGCAACGGCTTCCTCACTGGCGCCCGAGGCCGCACGAGATATTTCTTCAGCCAGTTCTGCGCGGGCCGTGTCGACGGTACTGCGGACAGTCGTCATGATTTCGTCGAAGCGCGATTCAAACTCTGCCCGAAGGCGGTCCGCCAAATCAGGCTCGACCGTTTTCGACAGGGTCTCGATCTTGGCGTCAAGATTGTTGAATGTGGACTCAAGGCTGAGCAGGGCCGCATCCGTTGTGGTTTCTGCTCGGTTCAACCGGTCCTGTGTTTGAGCCAGTGTGGTTTCGACAGTCGCCACGGATTTCGTAATCTTCGTCTCGACACTTTCCAGACGTGCATCGCTCTTGTCGACCTCAGACAGACGCAAGTTCACATGCGTTTCCAGATTGGATAGACGATCGGCAAGCTCGCGGGCTGTGCCCTCGGCGCGCAACTCTGCTTGGTCCACGGCGCGCTCGACGCGAGAGGCCGCATCGGACAGGGTCTGTTCGACCTTCACTTCCATGTTTTCAACGCGGTCGGTCAACTCGGTGAAGCCTGTCTCGACCCGGCCCTGAATGGCTTGGGCCTCATTCTGAGCCAGTTCGCTTTCTTCGAAGACATGGCTGGCAAGTTTGCCTAGCGCCTGTTCGAGTGATTTCAGCGCTTCGAGATTTTCGCGGGTCGTGTCGTCGGCTTCAAGCTTCTGCACTTTTGCCTGCAAAGCGGAATGTGTGTCCTTCAGTTCTTCGATCAGGCTATCCACATGGCCCGCTACGGCAGCAGAATTTTGCTCGGCCTCTTCCAGGCGAGCCACCAGGCCGAGGATCGTGTGGTCCATACCCGTTATGGCAAGTGTGGAGCGCGCTTCTGTTGCCTCAATGCGGCGCGTCAACGTGTCGAGCGTGTCGTTCGCCGCGTTTGCCGTTGGTCGGCGATTCTGGAAAGGATACGCAACTTCGTTTGGCCGGGGGGCATCGACCGACATAAGTAGCCGGTTCAGATATTCCCCCAAGGTGATGCCTTCAGCATGCGCTGCCTCGCGAGCGGCGTCGCGCGCGCGCTGGTCAATTCCTTTGACGCTCCAAGGCCCCGTCTGGCTCATCCCCACTCTCCTAAGCACTCATTTTGCCCGCGATTGTTAATGCTTCGGGCAAAATCATTCAGATTCAGCATCGGTGATGACAGGAGCCGGATTAAGGGCAGGTTAAAGGTAAAGAAAACCTCCAAATCCGGTAACTCTACCAAGGGAATCTGCGGGGAAACGAAGAATGCCAAAAAAGTTTACGTTGACGTTCGCGTAAGCCTTGATCTAGATTTGCGGAATGATGAACAACAAGCTCTCCAAGATTTCCGCTGCGGATTCCCGCACCTACACAATTTCCGAGCTTGCTCGCGAGTTTGGCGTTACGCCGCGGGCGCTGCGTTTCTACGAGGACAAGGACATGCTCCATCCCGCTCGGGATGGCATGACCCGGGTCTATTCCAATCGGGATCGCGCGCGGCTCACCATCATCGTGAGGCTAAAGCGTCTCGGCCTGCCGCTTGCCGATATCCGTGAAATCCTAGACCTTTACGTGCTCGATGACGGACAGCGCGCTCAGATGCGAATGTCGCTTGACAAGTTCCGCAAGCAAGTGAAGGAGCTGGAAATTCAGAGAGGCGACATCGACACCGCCCTGACGGAGTTGCGCAAGGGCATCTCATGGCTGGAAACGCAAATAGCGAATACCGGCCCGTCTGATGAGAACAAGCGACAGCTTGCGGCATATGACGAAATTGCCCGCAGGCAGCTCGACGAAGTCTGAATCTGCATCGACCAAATTGTGCCCCACCCAGCAGATGCTACGGTGGGGCAAATTAATTTGTACAAGCGCGCCGCAGATATCTGCGATTTTCGTGCTTTATTGACAGGAAATACAAAATGCCACGTTACGACGCGCCGATCCGCGACATGCAATTCATCCTGCAGGACCTGTTGCAGATCCAGAACTATTCAAACCTGCCGGGTTTCGAAGAGGCCACGCCGGACCTGGTGAATGCCATCCTCGAGGAGGGAGGCAAATTCGCCAAGGAAGTCCTGTTTCCGCTCAACGCTGTGGGCGACCAGCAAGGGTGTGTGCGCGGCGATGACGCCAGTGTAAAAACCCCGGATGGCTTTCCAGAAGCTTATAAACAACTCGTTGAAAACGGCTGGCCTTTGTTGTCGGCCGATCCGTCCATGGGCGGTCAGGGGCTTCCGCACGTTGTAAACATTGCTTGGACTGAAATGGTATCATCGTCGAACATGGCGTTCGGGATGTATCCGGGGCTGACGCACGGTGCCTATCAAGCGCTGATGGCGGGTGGCTCCGATGAACTCAAGGCCAAGTACGGGCCGAAGATGGCGTCGGCCGAATGGGCCGGTACGATGAACCTCACCGAGCCGCATTGCGGCACGGATCTGGGCCTGATGAAAACAAAAGCCGTGCCGCAGAGCGATGGCTCCTACAAGATCACAGGCCAGAAGATCTGGATTTCCGGCGGCGAGCAGGATCTGACGGAGAACATCATCCACCTCGTGCTCGCCCGCATCGAAGGCGCGCCAGAAGGCATCAAAGGCGTTTCCCTGTTCGTTGTGCCGAAATACATGGTGGGTGAAGATGGCTCGCTGGGCGAGCGCAATGCCTGTTCCTGCGGTGGCCTCGAAGAAAAAATGGGCATTCACGGGAATGCGACCTGCGTCATGAATTATGACGGCGCGACAGGCTTTCTTGTTGGGGAAGAGCATAAAGGCATGCGCACCATGTTCGTCATGATGAATGAGGCGCGCCTCGGCGTGGGCCTGCAGGGTCTGTCCCAAGCCGTCGTCGCCTATCAGAATGCAGTCGATTTTGCGAAGGACCGTCTTCAGGGGCGTTCCCTGACCGGGCCGAAAGCACCTGAAAAGCCTGCCGATCCGATCATCGTTCATCCGGACGTGCGCCGCATGTTGATGGACCAGAAGGCATTCCTCGAAGGCGCGCGCGCGCTGACTTACTGGACGGCCTTCCAGGGTGACCTTCAGCACAAATCTCCAGATGAAAAAGTGCGGGAAAAGGCGGGCGACTATATGGCCCTTCTGACGCCGGTCATCAAAGCATACCTGACCCATATGGGCTTTGAGAAAGCCAATCAGGCGCTGCAACTTCACGGCGGCTCTGGCTTTACGCGTGAATGGGGTCTGGAGCAGATCGTCCGCGATTGCCGTATCACTCTTATTTACGAAGGCACCAATGGCGTGCAGGCGCTCGACCTCGTTGGCCGCAAGCTGGCGTCCAATGGTGGCCGGGCTGTCTTCAGCTTCTTTGGTGAAGTTGACGAATTCATCAATTCAGCCGATGGCGATGCCGATATGGCCCCGTTTATCGAGGGCCTGACGACACTGAAGGCCCAGTTGCAGGAGGCCACAACCTGGCTGATGCAAAATGGCATGACCGATTTCAACAATGCGGGCGCTTCCAGCCACGATTACCTGCACCTGTTTGGCCTCACAGGCTTGGCATTCATGTGGGCGAAAATGGCCAAGATTGCGCTGGAGAAGAAGGCGGCGGGCGATCCCTTCTATGAAGAGAAGCTCACAACCGGCTATTATTTTGTGGACCGGATGGTGCCGGATGGTGCTGCACACCTGGCCAAGGTGAAGACCGGCGCGAAGTCGATGATGGCGTTGCCAGCGGAGGCGTTTTAGCGCGCCAGTCCGATTTTGATGGCGCGTGGCCCAAATAAGTGGGTTTCACGCGCTATCACACAAAAAAATTATGCGATTCCGCTCGTTCTGACGTTGGGAGAGGGCTGGGAATTCCTCGGAGCGACGCTTACATGTTTACGTGAACGTAAGCGGCAAGCAAAAGCCGCCCATAGCGGAGGAAGACGAATGCAGGCCAGCCCACTAGATGTCCCGAAGGCCAATTGGCGCCAGGACGAAGAGCTTGAGATTTTCTCTGACGCTGTTGGCCAGTTCTTCGAAAAGGAATGCGTGCCGCATGTGCCCCAGTGGCGCAAGGACGGTATTGTTCCGATGGAAATCTGGAAAAAGGCTGGCGAAATGGGCCTGCTCGGCGCATCCGTGCCCGAAGAATATGGCGGCGCGGGTGGTGATTTCCGTCATGAAGCCATCATCATCGAACAACAGCAGTGGAAGGGTGTCGACGGATTCGGCATAACCCTGCACAATGCGATTATTGCACCCTATATCGTCGCCTATGGTACCGAAGAACAAAAGCGGCGTTGGCTGCCCGGCATTTGTTCGGGCGAACTCGTAACCGCCATTGCGATGACGGAGCCCGGTGCAGGCTCTGACCTGCAGGGCATGAAAACGACCGCCAAGCGCGATGGCGACGAATATGTCATCAATGGCTCGAAGACCTTCATCTCGAATGGCCAGACCGCAAACCTGATCCTCGTTTGCGTGAAGACGGACCCGACCCAGGGCGCCAAGGGCATTTCGATTGCCGTTGTCGAGACAGACAAGGTGGAAGGCTTCCGCCGCGGCCGGAACCTTGAAAAGGTTGGCCAGCATGCTGCGGATACATCGGAGCTGTTCTTCGATGAAGTGCGTGTGCCAGCTTCCAACCTTCTTGGCGAAGTCGAGGGCAAGGGCTTCATCCAGCTGATGCAGAAACTGCCGCAGGAGCGCCACATAATCGGCCTTCAGGGCGTCGGCATGATTGAGCGTGCAATTCACGAGACCGTCGAATATGTGAAGGGCCGCAAGGCGTTCGGCGGTACGATTTTCGATTTCCAGAACACCCAGTTCAAACTGGCCGAATGCAAGACCGAAGCGACCGTCGCCAAAGTGTTTGCCGATCATTGTACGGAGCGCCTGCTCAAGGAAGAGCTCGACGCCGCCACCGCGTCCATGTCGAAATACTGGATCTCTGATCTCCAGTGCAAGATCGTCGACGAGTGTCTCCAGCTGCATGGTGGGTTCGGCTACATGGACGAATATCCGATCGCCCAGATGTATGCAGATGCGCGCGTTCAGCGTATCTATGGCGGCGCCAATGAAGTCATGAAAATGCTGATCGCGAGGACGCTCTAGTTTCCCATGCCTGACAGTCATCTCATTCGTGATGTCTTTCCGAAGCCGAGCCCGTCCTCGACATCGCTTGGCTTTGAACTCCTGGCGCTCGACATGAAAGCGCTGACAACCCGGGTGCGCTTTGAAGGCCGCCCGGAGTTCTGCAATCCGGCAGGCGTTATCCAGGGCGGCTATCTTGTCGCCATGATGGATGATACGATTGGCATGCTCGCCGGAATGAAGGCGGGCAAGACGAAGCTCCCTTCGACGGTTGATTTGCATACCCATTTTCTACGACCTGTCCGCAAGGGCGTCATCGAAGTTACAGCGCGTCTAAGGAATGTCGGCCGCGCCATGTTGTTCGCGGAAGCCGAACTGTTTGATTCCCGCGGCAAGGAAGCTGCCCGTTCCACCGCGAGCCTGACCCTCAATCCGGTACTGAAACCGGCAACCTGATCTTATGTTTAGAAGGAGCCTCTCCAATGACTGAAGCCTATATCTACGACGCGGTGCGTACGCCCCGCGGTAAAGGCAAGAAAAGCGGATCACTGCACGAGATCACCGCGCTCAGCCTTGCGACCCAAGTCCTGCAGGCCATCCGTGACCGGAATGAACTCGACACGTCCAAGGTGGACGATGTTGTTCTTGGCTGCGTCAGCCCGGTGGGCGAGCAGGGCGCAGACATCGCGCGCGTCGCCGTTCTGAATGCTGATTATGCTGAAACGACCGCGGGCGTTCAGGTTGACCGCTTCTGCGCCTCCGGCCTCGAGGCCTGTAACATGGCTGCGTCCAAAGTCATGACCGGAGAGGCCGACATGGCCATCGGCGGCGGTGTTGAAAGCATGAGCCGCGTGCCAATGGGCGCGTCCGGTGGCGCGTGGTCTTCCGACCCGCAAGTCGCCCTCAAGACCTATTTTGCCCCACAGGGCATTGGCGCTGACACGATCGCCACCAAGTATGGCTTCTCCCGCGATGACGTCGATGCGTTTGCGGTCGAGAGCCAGAAGCGCGCCGCAACGGCTTGGAAAGAAGGCCGCTTTGCCAAATCCATCGTTCCGGTGAAAGACCAGATGGGCGGCATCCAACTGGCCCATGATGAACACATGCGCCCGGACGCTGACATGCAGTCGCTCGCCGCACTGAACCCGTCTTTCGCTGGCATGGGCGCGATGGGCTTCGATGAAGTCATCAAGCAGCGCTATCCTGAATTGGAAGCGATCAATCATGTGCACCATGCCGGTAACTCGTCCGGTATCGTGGATGGCGCTTCAGCGGTCCTGTTCGGCTCGAAGGAAATGGGCGAGAAGTTCGGCCTCAAGCCGCGCGCACGCATCCGCGCCATGGCGTCCATCGGTTCCGAGCCGGGCATCATGCTGACCGGCCCGACCTATGTGTCCCAGAAGGTCCTTAAGAAGGCCGGCATGGAAGCCAGTGACATCGACCTGTACGAACTGAATGAAGCCTTCGCATCGGTCGTCCTGCTGATGATGCAGAACCTCAACATCCCGCATGAAAAGATGAACGTGAATGGCGGCGCCATCGCTATGGGCCACCCGCTCGGCGCGACCGGCGGCATGATCCTTGGCACGATGGTCGACGAATTGGAGCGCTCCGGCAAGGAAACCGCCCTTGTCACCCTCTGCGTCGGCGCCGGCATGGGCACCGCCACGATCATCGAACGCGTTTAATCAAGATACAGACGAACGGAATACACGATATGGAACTCGAAACATTCGGTTGGGACGTCGATGGTGACGGCATTGCGCACGCAGTCTTTGATGTGCCAGGCCGCAGCATGAACACGCTGACGGCAAAAGCTGTCGCTGATATCATCGCAATCTCCAAGGAAGTCGCGTCCAATGACGCCATCAAGGGCCTGGTGATCTCGTCGGGCAAGCCGAGCGGCTTTTGCGCCGGGGCGGATCTTGGTGAAATGAACCAGAGCGCTGGCGCCGGAAAGTCGCCTGCGGACATGTCCGAAGCAGAGCTGAAAAAGGCGCAATTCGATCGCGGCTTTTCGCTCAACAAGACGCTGCGCGAACTGGAAACCTGCGGCAAGCCGGTGGCCGTTGCGCTGAATGGCCTCGCCCTCGGCGGCGGTCTCGAAGTGGCGCTGGCCTGTCATTATCGCGTTGCGGCGAATGACAATCCGAAGCTGCAATTCGGCCTGCCGGAAGCCAAGATCGGCCTCCTGCCAGGCGCTGGCGGCACCCAGCGCCTGCCACGCCTGATCGGCGTTCAGGCCGCTCTGCCACTGATCCTGCAAGGTGAAAGCTTCAATGCCGAGAAGGCGCTCGCCATGGGTGTCGTTCAGGAACTCGCCCCATCGTCCGAAACGGTCGACAAGGCGAAGGCCTGGGTCAAGGCCAATCCGAAGGCGCAGGCGCCGTGGGATGAAAAGGGCTTCAAGGTTCCGGGCGGCGTCGTGCATCGTAGCCCCGGTGCGGGCCAGGTCGCGACCATGTCCAATGCCATGCTGATGGCCAAGACCTATGGCAACTATCCGGCCCAGAAGAACATCCTGTCCTGCATCTATGAAGGCATTCAGGTGCCGATCGATGCAGGTCTCCGGATCGAGACCCGCTACTTCATCAACACCCAGCAGCGCCCGGAAGCGAAAGCCATGATCCGGTCCCTGTTCCTGTCGATGCAGGAACTGTCCAAGGGCGGCAACCGCCCGGCCGGTCATCCGAAGACCGAATTCAAGAAGATCGCTGTCGTCGGTGCGGGCCTGATGGGCGCGGGCATTGCCTATGTGCAGGCCAAGGCTGGTATCCCGACTGTTCTCGTCGATGTCTCGAAAGAGAATGCCGAGAAGGGTAAGGACTATTCCCGCCGTCTCGTCGAAAAGGCCGTCTCGCGTGGCAAGTCCACACAGGAGAAGGGCGACGCACTGCTCGACCTGATCACGACGACCGACAATTATGATGATGTCAAAGGCGCTGACCTGGTCATCGAGGCCGTGTTCGAGAATGTCGAACTGAAAGCCAAGATCACCAAGATGGCTGAAGCTGTTCTCGACAAGGATGCTGTCTTCGGATCAAACACATCCACATTGCCGATTACAGGCTTGGCTGAAGCATCGGAGCGCCCTGAGAACTTTATCGGCATCCACTTCTTCTCGCCGGTCGAGCGTATGGGGCTTGTCGAAATCATCAGCGGTGAAAAGACCAGCGAAGCGACCCTCGCCAAGGCGGTCGATTATGTGCTCGCCATCCGCAAGACGCCGATTGCCGTCAATGATAGCCGCGGCTTCTACACGTCCCGCTGCTTCGGCACTTATACGCGCGAGGGCATGGAAATGCTGGCAGAAGGCATCAAGCCAGCGATCATCGAGAATGTCGGCCGTCAGTCCGGCATGCCGATGGGCCCGCTGGAAGTTTCCGACTCGGTCGGTCTCGACACCGCGCTGAAAGTGACACGGGCAACGGCCGAAGCTGCTGGCGTGGATCTGCAGACGGATGACCGGACGCAGTTCCTCGCCTGGCTCGTCGAAGACCAGGAGCGTGTGGGCCGCAAGGCCGGAAAGGGCTTCTACGACTACAACGAAAAGGGCAAGCCGGAACGCCTCTGGCCAGACCTGAACACGCAGCTGGAAGTGAAGGTGGACGAATGCCCACCAGACCTGAAAAAAGAGCTGACCAACCGCTTCCTGATCCGTCAGGCCGTGGAAGTGGCCCGCTGCTTTGAAGAGGGTGTCATCACCGATGCGCGCGATGCCGACATTGGCTCCATCCTCGCTTGGGGCTTTGCACCGTATACGGGCGGTTGCTGTTCCTATATCGACCTGATGTGGGGCATCAAGGAATTCGTCGCCGAAGCCGATAAGCTCGCCGACAAGTATGGTGACCGGTTCCGGCCGGGCGATCTGCTCCGCGACATGGCATCCAAGGGCGAAGGCTTCTACGATCGCTTCCCGCCAGCCGGTAAAGCCGAGAAAGCTGCGGCTTAACACGCCGTCTTAGTAAGTTTAGACTCATAATCAATGGGGGCGGATCAATATCATCCGCCCTCATTACGATTTAAAGTTGACAGCGCATTCTTGAGTGTCCAGCGTTTGCCCATGCGACCGATATGAGTCGCGGGGGTAATTTGGAGTTCAAATGAAACGAATAAATTTGACGATTGTCAGTGCAGCTGTTGTTTTGGCTACAGTTGGGTGCGCTTCTTCACCGAATAAGATTGCCGCTCAGTACGTTTCACCAATGGCCTACCAAGGTTATGATTGTGAACAAATTGCATTGGAGCAAAACCGCATAGAGCGTCGTACTGGGGAGCTTTATCAGAGCCTAAAAAAGGAAGCTAACGCAGATAAATGGCAAATGGGTGTGGGGCTAATCCTGTTCTGGCCAGCTCTGTTTATGCTAGAGGGTGGAGACGGTCCGGAGGCTTCCGAGTACGCTCGTTTGAGAGGTGAATACAATGCACTCTCAGAGGTTTCAATCATGAAGAAGTGTCAAATCCAGTTCAAAGAAGATTTAGGCGACGTAATCAAAGAACAGAACAAGGACGATGCTGTTTCCCAATAGATCGGTTTGCTCTTGCAATCAGGAAAGGCCGGAGCATCTCTGCTCCGGCCTTCTTATTTAGTCAGTAATCTGATCGCCTAGCGCTTGGCGCGGGACCACCAGCCGGCGCGTTTTGGCTCGGCCTTCTTGGAGGGCTTTGCGGCAGGCTCAGGAGTGGAGTCTGGCGCAGCCTGTTCGACCATGGCGGGCGCCACTTCAGGCTGAGGCTCCGGGGCTGGCGTTTCTGCAACAGGCTCTGGCTCTGAAGCAGGCTTAGATGCTGGAGTGGGTTCAGCTTCAACAGGATCGTTGGTCTCTGGTACATCGCCGGTGTCGGCTGCCACAGGGGGTTCCTTCTTCTTGCTGCGGGACCGGCGGGGACGCTTCGGCTTGGCCGGCTTTTCCTCATTGTCACCAGAAGTCTCTTCCGTCTTCGGTTCGTCCGGAGCAGTTTCAGCTTCTGCGGTTACCGGCTCCTCTACTTTGGCCTCGGACGGCGGAACATCGTCCAGCATTTCCGGAGCGCTCGCAGCGAGGCCGTCCAGATAAGCGCCGCCATCTGTTGGCGCTCCATCGGCTGCCTCGTTGCGGGTGTCTGAAGACCGGCGCCGCCGACGACCTCCGCGACGGCCCCGGCGGCGGCGCTTGCGAGGGGCGCCATCCTCTGAGTCGTCGTCACTGTCTGACGCGGCCTCGGCGGTGTCATCGCCGTCATCCTCGGCGTCCTCGCCGTCGAGCCGGGATTCATCGTCTTGCGGCTCAGCTGCCTCTTGTTTGCGGCCACGACCGCCTCGGCGCCGACGGCGCTTGCGGCGGGTGCCTGTGGATTCGTCATCTTGATCAGCAGAGGCTTCGGACGTGTCGTCTTCGCTCTCGTCATCTTCATCTTCGTCATCACTGACGATTTGCTTGCTCGGCTTGGCGAGCGAGCGTGGTGGCTTGCGCTTCTTCGGCTTTCCGTTCGGGTCGCGCTCTGCATCGATCACGAAATCGCCTGGCAGCATGTCTTCTGACGAGTGAATCGAGACAGCAAAGCCGGCCACCTGTTCGACTTCGACCAGCGCTTCGCGCTTGTTGTTTAGCAGGTAGAGCGCGACATCGGTCGGAGCCTTCACGGAAATGGCTTTCAGGCCGCCCATGGAGGCGCGGGCCTCGATGGCCCGGATCAGCTGAAGTGCCGCCGACGGGATAGAGCGGCGACGGCCAGTGCCGTTACACGCTTCGCACGGATCGGAGGTTGCCTGCAGCACGCCCTGACGGCGACGCTGGCGTGAGATTTCCATCAGGCCGAACTGCGAGATGCGACCATGCTGGACGCGGGCCCGGTCCACCTTGAGGTGATCCTTCAGCTTTTTCTCGACGGCGCGATTGTTCTTGTTCTCGTCCATGTCGATGAAATCGATCACGATGAGACCAGCCAGGTCGCGCAGGCGCATCTGGCGGCAGGCTTCCTCAGCTGCCTCGAGGTTCGTCCGCACAGCCGTCTGCTCAATGTTGCGCTCACGTGTCGACTTGCCGGAGTTCACATCGATCGCAACCAGGGCTTCGGTCTGGTTGATGACGAGATAGCCGCCGGATTTCAGCTGGACGGTCGGGGAGTAGATGGAATCGAGCTGCTGCTCGACCGCTTCGGCCACGAAAAGCGGGTCTTCCTCTTTCCATTGCTGAACCTTCTTGGACTGGCTCGGCATGATGAGCTTGGCGAGATCCTTCGCTTCGCGATAGGCCTCTTCACCATGAACAAGGACCTCCTCGATATCCTTGTCGAACATGTCGCGCATTGCCCGGTGGACGAGACCGCCCTCGGCATTGATCAGCATTGGAGCTTCGGATGTCAGTGTCTTCTCGACAATGTTTTCCCAAAGCTTGGAAAGATATTCATAGTCACGCTTGATCTCGGCCTTGGTGCGCTTGGCGCCTGCGGTCCGCACGATCAGGCCCATGCCGTCCGGCACATCCAGCTCGGAGACGATGGATTTCAGGCGCTTGCGGTCTGCGCCATTGACGATCTTGCGGGAAATGCCGCCTCCGCGCGGCGTGTTCGGCATCAGGACCGAGTAGCGACCGGCGAGGGAGAGATAGGTGGTCAGGGCTGCGCCCTTGTTGCCACGTTCTTCCTTGACGACCTGGACAAGCATCACCTGACGGCGACGAATGACTTCCTGGATCTTGTAGCGCTTGGAGATCGAAGCCCGGCTGGACTTCTTCCGGCGGGGTGCGGCGGCAGCCTTGGCTTCACCGCTTTCATTATCGGTGGAGTCTTCCGACTCGTCAGAGTCATCGTCGCTTGCATCGTTGTCGACGTCGTCTTCATCGTCGATGTCGACTGCATCGCCATCTTCATCATCGTCGTCTTCGATCTGGGCAGCGGCCTCTTCGGCTGCTTCCTTCAGCAGGGCTTCGCGGTCTTCCGCGGGCAGCTGGTAATAGTCGGGGTGGATTTCGCTGAAGGCCAGGAAACCGTGGCGATTGCCGCCATACTCAACGAATGCCGCCTGAAGCGACGGCTCTACACGCGTTACTTTTGCGAGGTAGATGTTTCCGCGGAGTTGTTCGTTGCCAGTTGTTTCAAAGTCAAAGTCGTCGACCTGACCATTGTTGACGATCGCAACACGGGTCTCTTCCGTGTGCGAGGCGTCGATTAGCATGAGTTTGCTCATGTAAAGGAACCTTATGAGCCGGCGCAGCAGCTTTGGATGCGTCAACGCACCTCAAGCCAGCCGCAGGGCCGGTCTGTAAATTTAGGGGGAGGATACGGTCACGCCGACCCGACTGCCCCATGGGCAGTACAGGAAAATCGGTTTTGACTACTGCACCCGCGTACATCTTCTCTGCTTTCCGGAGCGCGGCGCCCGCTTGCCTTTTCGGTGAAGCCGGGATCGCTGTCGCGACGTTGGGAAACTTGCTTGGTAGGCCTGATTGGCGGCTACCGGATGATACTGCCCAATTTTGACCGTCAAGAAAAGACCAAAAAGGGCGCTGAGGCTGTGTAATACGTAACCTGTGGTCAATGCTGGGTTAATAATCGGTCTGGTAGGGAAAACCTTCGAATCTGGAATACATGCGATCCTGATGACTATTTTACGCTTTGTTTGCCTTGTGATTGCCTGTCTGGGTGCGGGTTTTGCCGCATCCGCCGATGTCAGCCGGGTGCAGGTTGTTGGCAATGGAGAGCCGACTCGAATCACCGTGTGGGCAGATTCCGAGCAGGAAGGTCGCGCCTTCCTTGCCGAATCGGGAAACGCTCGCAGCCTCGTGCTGCCAGTTGATGGGCCAGTGACCCCTGCTGTGGGTGATGGGGGTGGTGGTGTTGCCACCTGGGCGCTCTCCGAGGGAACGCTCAGCTTCGCGCTTGAGCGCCCGTTGATGGTCGCGCGGACCTTGTCCCTGCCACCTGCGGGCAACGAGCCATCCTACCGGGTAATCGTTGACCTTCAGACCGTGTCGGCCGCGCGCTTCAGCAGCGTGGCGAAGAAAGATATGCGCAAGCTTGCCTCCTATCAGGCCAAAAAGCGCAAGGAAGAACTCGCAATTGAACTCGCATCAATGAGACCTGATGCTCCGTTGCCAGCGTCCCAGCGCGTCGCAAACCAATCCTACACGGTTGTTATCGATGCGGGGCATGGTGGTAAGGACCCGGGTGCCATGGCGATTACAGGCGGTGTGGAAAAGGACATCACCTTGCGGGCGGCACTCGCACTCAAGAATATCCTTCAGGCGGACCCCCGCTATACGGTGCGGCTGACGCGCGACACGGATGTCTATGTCGACCATGAGGTGCGCGTCAGCATGGCGCGCGATTGGGGCGCTGACCTGTTCATTTCCTTACATGCGGACGCTGCGGCCAGTCGCGACGTTGCCGGCGCATCCGTCTATACGATCAGCGCGAGTGGTGAGCGCCGGATCGACAAGGAAGCCAATCGCAACAATTGGCGCATTCCGCTCGAGGACGGCGCCCCGCAACGCGTCAGTGGCATCCTCGAAGATCTCGTAAAACGCGAAACCAAGACGCACTCGTCTGAATTTGCGGAAATGCTTCTGCCGGAACTGGAGAAGTCCGGCCCTGTGCTGCGCAATACACACCGCGAGGCAGGCTTCTATGTTTTGCTGGCGCCGGATGTTCCGGCGGTGCTTCTGGAAATGGGCTTCGTGACGAACCGGGCCGACGCAACGCGCCTGCAGTCCGACCGCGACCTGCGCAATGCCATGTCGGCGGTCAAGCGCGGCATCGACCGCTTTTTTGACAAGCAGGATATTCTGTTGGCGGGACAGGGCTAGAGCGGGGGAAATCCCTTGCAGCGGCGCACCGTTACTGAGAAGTTGGCTCCTATGATATTGTTGCGTTTTCTTGTGGCGTCGTCGCTTCTGGCGCTGTCAGCGTCGTGTTCAAGTGGTGGATTGAGCCATTTGGATTCTTCGCTCGTCCACAATGGTCGTCCGACTGAAGCCGAGGCGTACAGCGATTTTCTGATCGCGCGCTTTGCGGCGATGACCAATGATCCCCAAAAGGCGGCCGAGCATTACGCTCTGGCGATTGATTCTGCACCGGAGAAATCTGGTATTGCTGATCGCGCCTTGTTTGCGTCGCTTCTGTCTGGCGATTATCGCGAAGGCGTGCGGGTGGCGAAGCGGGCAAACACCCTCGGCAGCGAGGCCGCTCTCGTTAGATTGACCCTGGCTGTGGAAGCTCTTCGGGTCGGTCGGGAAGATGACGCGAAGCAAATGCTGGAGCAGTCTCGTTTCGGGCCGTTCAACCGCATGATTGCGCGCGGACTGTCGGCTTGGCGCGTAGTTGATACACAAGGGACGGATGCTGCCGTCCGGTATCTCGAAGATGGCCTGTCTGGCGATCCACGGCTGGACAGCGCAACGCTCTACATGATGGGGCTGATCGAGATGTCGGCCGGTAATGATGATGCCGCGCTGTCGGTTTTTGACACGCTGTGGGATTCGAGCGCCCGCCTTGCCGTTGGTGTGGAAGCACACGCCCAGTTGTTGGCCTCCCGTGGCCAACGTGACAGGGCGTTGGAAATTCTGAATACGTTTGACGAACAAGTTGGCCATAACGCCTCTATTGCGCGCCTGAGCCAGGCGATTGCATCGGGCGACAAGATCAAGGTTCGGAGGCTGACCCCGGATGAGGGGGCCGCGCTTGCCATCTATGTTCCGGCGGCCGCTTTGATGAGCCAGACAAGCGATGATGTCTCAGCCGTATACTTCGTGCTGGCGCTGGCACTTGATCCGGAGCTTCACGTTGCGCGATCCCTCTGGGCACAATCTCTCTCGAATGCGGAACGCTGGGACGAAGCCATTGGCGTGCTGGCGCGTGTGCCTGAAACGTCAGCTTTCTATGCTACTTCGCGGGGGCAGATCGCCTGGGCCCTGCAGCGCAGTGGACGCAGTCAGTCTGCCCTCGCCGTTGCCGCCGAGGCCCTGGACCATTCTCCGGACAGGGGCTTGCAGATCCAGATTGCAGACCTCTATCGCGCTGTTGGGAGACAGGAACAGGCAGAGGCCTTGCTGACAGAGATCATCCGCGATGATGCAAGCCACAAGCGTGAGGACTGGCGATTGTTCTATGCGCGCGGTGTATCACGTGGAGAGCTCGGCGACTGGCCCGAAGGTGAGCGCGACTTGCTGAAGGCTTTGGCTCTGCAGCCGGACGACGCATCACTGCTGAATTATGTCGGCTATTCCTATGTTGATCGGGGTGAGCACCTCGACTTCGCCATGGATATGATCCGACGGGCTGCGGAGATGGAGCCAAATGAAGGCTACATCATCGACAGCCTTGGCTGGGCGCACTACCGGCTGGGGGATTACGAGACTGCTACGCAGCATCTGGAACGCGCAGTCGAGCTTGAGCCTGGCGATCCTGTTCTGAACGATCATTTGGGTGACGCCTATTGGCAGACCGGCCGCAAGCTTGAGGCGCGATTCCAGTGGCGGCGTTCGTTGACACTCGATCCTGCGGATGGCGAGCGCGACCGAATTGAGGCCAAGCTGGTCGCCGGTCCGAACGTGCCATTGGTCAAACAGGCTGAAACTGGTGCAGGCGCGCAACTTCCCAAGCCTGTTCGTCCCTAGTCGCTGTGGCAGTCTGACATGCCGACATCTCTCGCGCCCGCCAAGGTAAACCTGTTCCTGCATGTCGGAACCGTACAAAAAAACGGCCGTCATCCGCTCGATTCGCTCGTCATGTTCGCAGGGCCGGAAGCGGCCGACCGGGTATCTGCTGAGTCCGCAGATACTCTGACCCTCAGTGTCGCGGGGCCACGATCCAGCGGCCTGGAAGTCGGTGGTGACAATCTCGTCCTGAGCGCAGCGCAAGCTCTGTGCGTGGCCGAGGGCAGATCGCACGGTGCTGCGCTGACGCTTGACAAGCATCTTCCCGTGGCAGCGGGAATTGGCGGCGGTTCGGCGGATGCCGGCGCGACGTTGCGCGTTCTTCAGAAATTGTGGTCATTGGAGCGCGATCTTGTCCGACAGGTCGCGGTGCCGCTGGGCGGCGATGTGCCTGTTGCGCTGGAAGGGCGGACGGCGTTGATGCAGGGCGAAGGCGAACAAGTTCGCCCGCAAAAGAACCTCCCTCGATTGCCAGCTGTTCTGGTGAATCCAGCGGTCGATTGCCCGACCGGGCCGGTTTTCCGGGCCTTTGACGCAGAAGGGGGCATAAGTGCTTTCAGCGCCCTCGAAGCCGTGCCTGAAATGCGTTCGCCGGAAGAGTTGATCGCATGGCTGGCGCACCAACGTAACGATCTTCAATCCCCAGCGGTGCGCCTTGTACCAGCTATCGGGGAGGTGCTTGACGTCCTCAATGTGGTGCCGAGAAGTCGTCTCGTAAGAATGAGTGGATCGGGCGCAACCTGTTTCGCGCTGTTTGCAACCGATGACGACGCACAGTCTGCGGCAAGGGATCTTGAGCGCGCCCATCCCAAGTGGTGGATTCGTGCCACAAGCTTGGGGGACGCGCGATGACGATTTTCTACCTCGTTGCCGGAGCGGCGTTGATTTCTTTCGTCCTGTGCACCCTGGCGCGTCATTTGCCGCTGCTCGATGCTCCGGATGGTGGCCGTAAACAGCAGGCAGCGCCTGTGCCTCGCACGGGCGGGATCGGTATCTTCGGCGCGATCCTGATTACACTGGGTGCGTTCGCGGTCATGGCGGAACCCTCGTCATTGGCTCAGATGCCCATGGGCAGGATTTTGTTTGCAGTTGCGCTAGCCGTCACGCCCTGGGCAATCGGCTTCCTCGATGACTGGCTCGGCCTGTCAGCCTTGTTGAAGCTCGCGCTGCTGTGCGGTTGGGCTGTCATTGCGGCCATACCATTCTTCATGTCGGGCGGGGCAGGTGGATGGCTCCTTGGTATTGCGGTCATTGTCTGGCTGATCGTGATTACGAATGCGGTCAATTTCATGGACGGCGCCAACGGCCTGGCGCTGGGATCGATTGCGATCATGCATGTGGCTTTGTTCCCGCTCTTTGCCGTGCTGATGCTGTGCTTTGGTAGCTGTGTACCCGACCCGATCGGGGAATTTGCCGTAATCGCCCAGTTCGCCATGTTCGGAGCTGTGCTCGGCTTTCTTGTGTGGAACTTGCGAGGGGGGCTGTATGCCGGAGACTGTGGATCTCTAGGCGCCGGGGGACTGTTTGGCTTGATGGCCGTCTACCACCTTGGCGACGGCATGGACGGCGTTCGCGCCGCGCTTCTGGCGCTCACGCTTGCCCTGCCGTTTCTGATTGACGTCTCGCTGACGCTGGCGTGGCGCACATTCAAGGGGCGCAATCTTCTTCAGGCGCACACCGATCACGCCTATCAGCGGCTGATTGCCCGCGGTTGGGGCCACCTCAGTGTCGCGACCTTCTGGTGGAGTATGACACTGATTTGCGCGGTGATGGGTGTGGTCACCATGTTTGGCGCAGCAGAGTCCACTGACCAGGCCGATGATTTCCCGGTTCTGCAATTGACGGCACTGGTTGCCCTTGCCGCTATCGGATCAGTCTTTTGGTGGCTCGAACGCTCGCGGACTCAGTAGGCCCGGCTTACGCAGAAATCGGCCAGATCTTCGAGTGCGCTGCGATAGGGGGACTCTTCGAGCGTTCTCAGCGCGCCCTTGGCCAGCGCAGCATAGGCCTCGGCCTCCTGAACGGTGGCGTCTGCAGCCCCAGTGGCCCGGATCAGATGAACAGCGTGAGCCAGATCGGCGTCCTGCTGCGTTTCGGAATTCATGGCTCGGTCCCAGAACAGACGGTCTTCATCTGAGCCGCGTCGCTTCGCGACGATGACGGGCAGTGTAATTTTGCATTCGCGGAAGTCATCGCCAACTGATTTGCCAATTACCGACGTGGTGCCACCATAGTCCAGCACGTCATCGATGATCTGGAAGGCGAGACCAAGATTCTTGCCGTATGTGGCAAGCGCATGAGCGTGATCATCACTACCGACCGACATGGCGCCGGTCTCGGCAGCGGCCTCGAACAGCGCGCCGGTCTTCGCTTCAATAATTGCCAGATAGTCTTCGGTTGGCAGATCCCGGGCCTGCATCGCGGCCAACTGGCGAACTTCGCCTTCGGCAATCACCGTGGATGCTGTGGCGAGCCGGTTCAGGATTTCGAGACTGTTGGTTTCAACCAGCAGGTTGAACGCGCGCGCAAACAGGAAGTCCCCCACCAGGATGGAGGCCTTGTTGCCCCAAATTGCCTTGGCAGCAGGTTTCCCGCGTCGCAGATCGCTTTCGTCCACCACGTCATCGTGCAACAGCGTGGCGGTGTGGATGAACTCCACGGCCGCTGCAAGAGCATGTGTTGCCTTGTTCGGCGTGCCCACGGCATGTGCAGAAATGAGGGTTATCAATGGTCGCAGGCGCTTGCCGCCCGCCGACACAATGTAACCGGACAGATCCGGAATGACCGATATCGGGCTTGCTGCGCGGGTCGCCAGCAAGGTCTCGACCTCACCGAGGTCCTTGGCCACGAGCGTTTGCATCCGATCCACAATGGAACCGACTGCCTCTTTGCCTCTTGGTTTTGGCGCAAGGGTCACGTTTTCACTGGCTCCCATCATTTCTCTGACGAAATGGGAAATAGTCGTAGGATGGGTTCGCATCAAGCGCGACGTGGCACCCCGACGCATCTCACAGCGAAGTGTTGTGGCGAATCCTCGCCGTGTGTGCGAAACATTCAGGCAATTGGGCCGTTGAGAATATTCCAACAAGGAAGGGTTCCCACATGAAGCCATATGCAATTCTGCTCGCCGCTGGCCTGCTCGCTGCATGTACGTCGAACGCGGCCTACGGGCCCGCATCCAAGTCCGGAGCGATGGGCTATTCCAGCCAGCAGATCGAAACGGGCCGATACCAGGTCTCCTACACCGACTCCAGTCCGTCGAAGGCGCGTGACCGGGCCTTGCTGCGTGCAGCTGAACTGACGCTTCTGGAGGGCTCTGACTGGTTTGAGATAACCAGCAGCTTTGCCGAACGTAGTGAAGACAGCCGTAGCGGTGGTTCCAGCGTCTCCATTGGCGGTTCGTCGGGCTCTCGCGGCCACAGCAGCGTCGGGGTCGGCGTAGGGATCGGCATTCCGCTAGGGGGTGGCAATAGCGGGTCGGTTACCGAAGTCCTCGAAATCGTCACCGGCAAAGGCGACAAACCTGATCGGCCGAGTGTCTATGATGCCCGCTCTGTGGACATCAATCTGCGCGGTTCGGCGACCGAATGAAGGAAGTCTTTCGCACCAATGACGTCGTCAAGCTGAGCTATATTGAGCACCTGCTGCGGGAGGCGGGCATCGAATATTTCATCGTTGATCAGCATATCTCCGCTGTCGAGGGCAATATCGGCGCGTTTCCGAGGCGCGTGATGGTGCCGGAGGAATTGTTGCCTGCTGCCGAGGCAGCCTTGGCCGAAGTCGAACGCGGCTAGTGGGGCAGATCACAGAAGATACCCTTTACCAAGGGCGGGTCACCCTGTTCCAACCTGAAAAGGGCTTCAGAGCCAGCACAGACTCGCTGATGCTGGCCGCGGCCCTTCCCGAAAAGTCCGGCGGCGCGGCCCTAGAAATAGGCTGTGGATGCGGTGGGGCGCTGATGACGGCCGCATTTCGATTGTCGCAGATGCAGGTGACAGGCGTGGATATTGATGCGGTCATGACTGACCTCGCACGGCAATCTGTCTCGTCAAACAATTTCAAAGACCGAGTGAGTGTCGAGACTGGCAATGCCGCCGAATGGGTACGCGACAAGGAAAATCGGTTCGATCTGGTTTTTGCAAACCCGCCATATTTCGAGCCAGGAAGGATCTCCGCGCCGGGAGCGGAGAAAGCTGGAGCATATCTCGAATCCCTCAGCCTCGATGGTTGGATCAAGGCGATGGCGTTTGCGGCCAAGCCGCGTGCGCCCATTGTGATAATTCATCGCGCTGCCGAACTCGCCCGAATTCTCGCTGTGCTGGATCGCCTGACGGGAGAGATTACCGTTCTGCCCATCGCGCCGAAACATGGCGAAGATGCGCGCCGGGTTTTGGTGCGGGGACGCAAGGGATTGAGACGGGGAGAGGTACGTTTGCTCGCGCCCCTCGTCACTCACACTGCCGACGGTGAGGCCAGTGCAGCGCTGGATGCGATCCGTCATGGCAGGGCGATCGACTGGTAATCCAGATTTTCTGGGAATTGCCACATTTGCAGGCTAGGGTCTGAATTGAGGTAAGGGCATAGAAAAAGGAGTTGGCCATGTTCGGCCTGTTGTTCTTCGGCTTTCTGTTCATTGGTCTGGTCCTGGCCTTGCTGGGGCATGGCGGGTTTTACCGCATGGTCACCGGGCGCGGGGCAGGGTCAAATGATCATGATGAATCTCGTGGGTCATTCTGATCGCATTCCCGTGCTTGCTTCGCCCTGCGCACGGCTGTAACCCGACACCCAATCGATATTCGGATCTGCCCCATGACCGCACCCAAAGCGCACGCCAAACCGAAATCCTTTCAGGACCTCATCCTGACACTTCAGGCCTATTGGGCCGATAAGGGCTGCGCGATCCTGCAGCCCTATGACATGGAAGTCGGCGCCGGCACCTTGCACCCGGCGACTGTGCTGCGGGCATTGGGGCCAAAGAACTGGCGTGCTGCCTATGTCCAGCCCTCGCGGCGGCCGAAGGATGCGCGTTATGGGGAAAATCCCAACCGGCTCGGCCATTATTACCAGTTCCAGGTCATCCTGAAGCCTAATCCCGACGATTTGCAGGACCTCTATCTGGAAAGTCTCTACGCCATTGGCATCGACCCGACTGTTCACGATATTCGCTTCGTCGAAGACGACTGGGAGAACCCGACTGTCGGCGCCTGGGGCCTTGGCTGGGAAGTCTGGTGCGACGGGATGGAAGTCAGCCAGTACACCTACTTCCAGCAGGTTGGCGGACTGGATGTGTTCCCGGTCTCTGGCGAATTGACCTACGGGCTCGAACGCCTCGCCATGTATGTGTTCGGCGTCGACAATGTCTATGATCTGCCCTTTAACGATCCGGACAGCGCAGTGCCGCTCTCCTATGGCGACGTGTTCCTCGAAAACGAGAAACAACAATCAGCGTTCAATTTCGAGCATTCCGATGTCGAGATGCTGAAGCGCTGGTTTGCCGATTGCGAGAACCAGTCGAATGCCCTGCGCGATGCAGGCAAGCCGTTGCCAGCTTATGATTACGCCCTCAAAGCCTCGCACACGTTTAACCTGATCGACGCACGCGGCGCCATCAGCCCGACCGAGCGTCAGGCCTATATCGCCCGCGTCCGAGACCTCGCCCGCGGCGCCGCTGCGCAATGGGCCAAGCAGGAAGACGTTTCCGCCTAGATTTAACCTCTGACTGATTTGGTCATTCGGCTTCATGGGGATAGTCTCTTCCGGTGTGGGAGGACGCGTCATGTTACGTTGGATGCTCGTTTGCCTTGTCGGTCTCTGTCTTGCGCTTGGCGCGGACGCGAAGACCAAACGTGCCCTGATCGTCGGTGTCGGCGACTATAAGCAATTGCCAGACCTGCAAAAGACGACCGGAGACGCCACGGGCTATTCCGAAGCGTTTGGGGGGGAGCTGGGCTTTGAAGTCACGCGCCTGATAGATCCTGGCACGATCGACTTTCTCGAGGCACTGGACGGTTTTCTTCAATCCATTGAGCCCGGCGACGAGGTCGCTTTCATCTTTTCCGGACACGGCTGGTCGGATGGCGCCGACAATTTTCTGGCCATGACCGATGCGCCGCTGGAATCGTCTGAATTCGCGCTGCGCCGCCAGACTGTGTCGCTATCGACTGACGTGCTGGCAGAGATCAAGGCGCGCAAGCCGGGCCTGTTGTTTGCCATCGTGGATGCTTGCCGGGACAATCCCTTCGATACAGGAACCCGCAGCGTGACGCGCGGACTGTCGCGGCTGGAGATCGTGCCGGGCACACTCGTGGTCTATGCGGCAGGCACCCGCCAGAAGGCGCTCGACCGGCTGGGGCCGGAGGATGAGTCCCCGTATTCGGTCTTCACGCGCAGCCTGTTGCCGCGCCTCAGCGATCCGGCCAATCCCTTGTTGCGCAGCGTGGACGAAACTCGCAGCGAGGTCGCGATGCTCGCCTCCTCCATAAATCATGAGCAGCGCCCCGCAATCTATTCCGACGTTTCGCTCGACTATTGTTTTTCCGGGGAGTGCCGCCTGAAGACGGTGCTGGACCAGGAGACGATGGATTGGGTCGAAATCTCCAGCGTGGGCTATACGACCGTCGATCCTTGCACCAAATACGCTCGCCATCTGGAGCAATATCCCGACGGGAAGTTCGCCGAGGTGGCGCGCCGGAACCTCGCTAATCCGCCCTGTGCCCGAACGCGGTTGCAGCTGAAATCTGTATCCTGGTTCGGAGATCTGGACGGCCACACGGACGAAGTCTATGGCGTAGACTACAGCCTGAGCGGACGCTACGTGGCAAGTGCATCAGCCGATCACACGGCGCGTCTCTGGATCGTCGGCATGACGCCAAGCCTTTATGGCCAGTCGACCGAACTGAAAGGCCATACCGCGCCGGTCCTGACTGTGCGGTTCAGCCCAAATGAAGAGCGCCTCATCACGGCGTCCGAAGACGGCACGGCGCGCATCTGGAGCGCGCTGGGCGAAGAGGCGCGGCTGGTGCTTGATGGACATCTGGGCGTTGTTTCCTATGCTGAATACAGCCCCTTCGGAGACCGGGTGGTTACGGCCTCATATGACGAAACCGCACGTATCTGGGACGCCCGAACGGGCGAGGAGGTGTTGCGCCTGACAGGGCACTCCGGCGCAGTCCGTTCCGCACGGTTCAATTTTGATGCAAGCCGGATCGTCACAGCGTCGAATGATGGTACGGTCCGCGTCTGGGATGCGGAGACGGGCGAGCAGCTCCACATGGTCGAATCCGGAGAAGTTCCGGCTACTTACGCCACGTTCAGCCAGGATGGAAACCGCATTCTTGTCGCCTCAGCGGACAAGGCGGCCCGTATTTGGAGCGCGGACGGTGAAGTTCTCGAACTGACCGGCCATGATGCTCCGCTGTGGAATGCCGCTTTCAGTGCAGACGGGGAATTCGTGGCGACCAGTGCGATGGATTTGTCCGGCAAGATCTGGGATGCCGAGACCGGAGCCTTGCTTGCCGGGGTGCAGGATCTGAGCATGTTCGGCGCCAACTGGATTGAGTTTGCGCCGGATGGCAAGAAGCTGGTCGTGTCCATGAAGGGCGGCGCATTGCAACTCTGGCAGCTCACTTTTGGGGCTGACTAAGCGCCCCATCTGCACGTCCGGTGCTTGACCCTGCCGCCCGCGCTAGTATGCCGTGCAGGCTTGTAACTACTGGCTGGACCCCTTCATGGCAGACCTGATTCTCGAACTCTTTTCAGAGGAAATCCCCGCGCGCATGCAGGCGAAGGCTGAGAGTGATCTCGGTACTGCACTGGAAAAGGCGCTGGGCGAGGCGGGGCTGAACTGGTCGAAGCTGGAAACGGCCTCTGGCCCACGTCGCCTGACGGTGTTCATGGATGGCCTGACAGAGCGCTCTGCGGATGTGAAGGAAGAGCGCAAAGGCCCGAAGGTCGGCGCGCCGGACAAGGCGGTCGAGGGCTTCCTGCGTGGCGCGGGGCTGAGTGACATCAGTCAGGCCGAAGTGCGCTCCGATCCGAAGAGGGGCGACTTCTACGTTGCTGTGATCGAAACGCCGGGCCGCGATGCGACCGACATCATTGCCGAAGCTGTGCCTGCCATCATTCGCGGTTTCCATTGGCCCAAGAGCATGCGCTGGGGCACGGGTGACCTGCGCTGGGTGCGCCCGTTGCAGCGGATTGTCTGTGTGCTGGACGGAAAAGTGGTGCCATTTGAAGTGGATGACATTTCCAGTGGCGACGAGACCGAAGGCCACCGCGTGCATGGCCGTGGGCCGTTCAAGATTACCTCTCGCAAGGACTATGAGAGTCAGCTCAGTGGCGCTGGCCATGTGAAGCTGACGCGCGATGCGCGACGCGAGGTGATCCTCGCCGGCATCGAAAAGGTCTGCGCGGATGCGGGCCTCGAATGGATTGAAGACAAGGGCCTTCTCGAAGAGGTCGTTGGCCTTGCCGAATGGCCGGTCGTTGTGCTGGGCGATATGGATCCAGCCTTTCTGGCGCTGCCGCCGGAAGTGATCCAGCTGTCCATGCGGACGCACCAGAAATATTTCGCCGTTAATGACAAGAAGACCGGGAAGCTCGCGCCGAACTTCATCGTGGTCGCGAACATCGAGGCCGCTGATGGCGGCAAGAAGCTGGCAGAAGGCAATTCGCGCGTCCTGTCGGCGCGCCTCGATGATGGGCGGTTCTTCTGGGAGAAGGACAAGGCAACATTGTTGGAAGAAATGGCCGAGAAACTCTCGACCATCGCCTTCAAGGCCGAACTCGGTAGCCTGGGGGACAAGGTAGAGCGCGTCGCCGCGCTGGCCCGTGAACTTGCTCCCAAAGTTGGCGCCGATCCGGATTTGGCCGAGCGGGCCGCGAGCCTTGCCAAGGCGGATCTTGTCTCGGAGATGGTCGGCGAATTCCCGGAACTGCAGGGTGTCATGGGCCGGTATTATGCGCTGGAGGCTGGCGAACCGGCGGCCGTCGCCGATGCCATCCGCGATCATTACAAGCCGCAAGGCCCGAGCGACTCCGTGCCCACCGACCCGGTGGGCATCGCCGTCGCGCTCGCCGACAAGCTGGATACGCTGGTTGGATTTTGGGCGATCAATGAAAAGCCGACGGGATCGAAAGATCCGTTCGCGCTCCGCCGCGCTGCACTCGGCGTGGTGCGGATTGTTTTGGAGAATGAAAACCGAATCCAATTCAGATCCGAATTTACGAATCATTGCGAACGATTGGGCAGTCGCGACGAAAGTGGACTTTGGATATGGGGGTACGATCCCACCTCAAAGTATTCAGATGAAGATAAAGGTGTTGTCTCTTCCCCGCAGACGCTGATTGAGAATAGCAAAGACCTAGCTAGCGACCTCCTTTCCTTCTTCGCAGACCGTCTTAAACAGCACCTCCGAGACGAAGGTCAGCGTCATGATCTCATCGACGCCGTGTTCGCTCTCGGTGAGGATGATCTTGTGCTCATCACGCGCCGCGTCGAGGCGCTTGGCACATTCCTGGATACCGAAGACGGCGCAAACCTGCTCGCGGGCTACAAGCGCGCCGCGAACATCCTCAAGGCCGAGGAGAAAAAGGGCGATCTGCCTGCTGATCTCTCCGTCAATGACGCCCTCATCGCCAAGGGGCCAGCCGAGGAAAAAGCCCTCGCGAAAGCCCTGTCCGATGTCGAGGCCGCCATTGAAAATCCGCTGAAGTCCGAGGATTTCACCGCAGCTATGGCCGAACTTGCCAAATTGCGTGGTCCGGTGGACGCTTTCTTCGAAGCGGTCATGGTCAATGACGAGGATTCCGCTGTGCGCGCAAATCGTCTGGCGCTGCTCACAAAAATCCGTGGAACACTTCACCGCGTAGCGGATTTCTCCCGCATCGATGGCTGATGCAGGTCAGGGCGCTCGCGTGCCCTTGTGTCAGACTGAAACGGCCTGCCTGCACGGGAACGCGCCAATGTGTCACGAACAACGTTGTCACCCCCCGCGTGCCCTTTCGGACACTGGCCAATGGCGCTGCAATGCAGCATAGGAATTGCAATTCGCCCCCCGTTAACTTGGGGGACACGACATATGTATCGGAAGGCAGAATTCATGGGTGAAGCAGCACTGAAGCCAGCAGACGAAACCTGGGTGTATGCTTTTGGAGGCGGGAGCGCAGACGGCGACGCCTCAATGAAGAATTTGCTCGGAGGCAAGGGCGCGAATCTCGCTGAAATGGCGAAGTTGGGTTTGCCCGTGCCACCGGGATTCACGCTGACGACTGCAGTCTGTACTGCTTATTACGAATTGGAGCGCCAGTATCCGGCAGCTCTGGAAGCGCAGGTTGATGCCGCGCTCGCAGCCGTCGAGCAGGAAACCGGCAAGGGCTTCGGCGACCCTGAAAATCCACTGCTCGTATCCGTACGCTCAGGCGCGCGCGCTTCGATGCCGGGCATGATGGACACGGTCCTGAACCTCGGCCTGAACGAATCAGCTGCCGCAGGACTGGCCAAAAAGGCCGGCGAACGCTTCGCCTATGATTCCTATCGCCGCTTCATCCAGATGTATTCCAATGTCGTGTTGAACATCAGCCATGACGAGTTTGAGCACATTCTGGACGATTACAAAGACCGTCAGGGCTATGATCTCGATACCGAGATGACGGCCGATGACTGGAAGCAGATCATCTCGCTCTACAAGGACGCGGTTCAGTACAATCTTGGTCGCCCTTTCCCGGATGATCCGAAGGAACAGCTCTGGGGCGCCATCACGGCGGTGTTCGGTTCGTGGATGAATGACCGCGCGATCACCTATCGCAAGCTGAATGATATTCCTGAAGAATGGGGCACGGCGGTCAATGTGCAGGCCATGGTGTTCGGTAATCTCGGCGAGACGTCTGCCACAGGCGTTGCGTTCACACGCGACCCGTCGAATGGTGACCCGGTCTTCTATGGCGAATATCTGATCAATGCTCAGGGCGAAGACGTGGTGGCGGGCATCCGTACGCCCGCGCCGATCTCCCGTGAGCGCGCAGATACGCTGGGCTCGACCGATGCGCCGCTCGAAGAGTCGATGCCGGAAGTCTATACCCAGCTGCGCGACGTCGCGAACACGCTGGAGCAACACTACAAGGATATGCAGGATCTCGAGTTCACGGTCGAAGATGGCCGCCTCTACATGCTGCAGACCCGTAACGGCAAACGTACCGCTGCCGCAGCGCTCAAGATCGCTGTCGACATGGCACGCGAAGGCCTGGTGACGGAAGAGGAGGCCATCCTGCGCCTTGAACCGTCTCAGCTGGACCAGTTGCTTCACCCAACCATTTCTGAAGATGCCAAGCGCGACGTAATCGTGATGGGCCTTCCCGCCAGTCCCGGCGCGGCCGTTGGGAAGGTCGTGTTTGAGTCAGAAGATGCCTGGGCCATGGCTGAAAAGGGCGAGGACGTGATCCTCGTGCGCATCGAGACCAGCCCGGAAGACATCAAGGGCATGCATGCTTCCCGCGCCATTGTTACGGCACGCGGCGGCATGACCAGCCACGCCGCCGTTGTGGCCCGTGGCATGGGCCGGCCGTGTGTCTGCGGCGCCGGTGGTCTGCAGATCGATACCAAGGCGGGCGTGTTCCGCGTGATGGGCCGTGAAATCAAGAAAGGCGACGTGATCACTGTGGACGGGGCGACCGGTCAGGTGATGATGGGCGCCGTCGAAATGCGCCAACCTGATCTGTCGGGTGATTTCGGTTTGCTGATGAGCTGGGCCGACAAGGTGCGCACGCTGAAAGTGCGCGCCAATGCTGAAACGCCTCTGGATACGCGTACGGCGGTTGAATTTGGCGCCGAAGGCGTTGGCCTCTGCCGCACTGAGCACATGTTCTTTGAAGAAGAGCGTATCCCCGAAGTGCGGGCGATGATCCTTGCGGATGGCGAAAGTGGCCGTCGCGCTGCGCTCGACAAACTCCTGCCGATGCAACGGAGCGATTTCGAGGAAATCTTCCGCATTCTGGAAGATCGGCCAGCCACAATCCGACTGCTCGACCCACCGCTCCACGAATTCCTGCCGCACACAGATGCGGACATGGACGAAGTGGCCAAGGCTTCTGGCGTTAGCGCGGATGAGTTGCGCCGCCGGGCTGCAGAACTGCATGAGAGCAATCCCATGCTGGGCCATCGCGGCTGCCGTCTCGGCATCACCTATCCCGAAATCTATGAGATGCAGGCGCGCGCGATTTTCGAAGCCGCCGTTAATGTTTCAAAGGAGACGGGTCGCAAGCCAGTTCCGGAAGTGATGATCCCACTGGTCGCCACGCACAAGGAGCTCGCAATCCTGAAAGCGGTTGTGGACGAGGTTGCCCAATCGGTGTTTTCCGAGACGGGTGTCACGCTGGACTATATGGTCGGCACGATGATCGAGCTGCCACGCGCGGCGCTTCAGGCTGCTGAGATTGCACAATCCGCCGCGTTCTTCTCGTTCGGCACGAATGACTTGACCCAGACGACACTCGGCATTTCGCGCGATGATGCAGGCCGTTTCCTCAAGATTTATGAGGACAAAGGCATATACGAAAAAGACCCATTCGTGACGCTCGACCAGGTCGGCGTAGGAGAATTGGTCAAAATCGCTACTGAGCGGGGTCGTAAATCACGTCCTGGAATCAAGCTTGGAATCTGCGGTGAGCATGGCGGCGACCCGGCTTCGATTAACTTTTGTCAGTTGGCGGGACTCGATTACGTGTCGTGCTCTCCGTATCGTGTGCCAATCGCGCGTCTCGCTGCGGCACATGCGGCGTTGAAAGCCAAATAAAGACGATTGTCCGCTAGAAACCGGCAGGATTTGGGTGTTGCTTCCGGGCAACACCCATTTTTGTGCAGTGCGAAATATTTCACGAAATTTGCAGAAATATTCCACTGTATTACAGAGGCTTGGCCGCTTTCTCCTAATGTAACGGTTTAAATCGAAAATCCGGGGCGTATCTATCCTGACAGAAAAGTCACTCACGTATCTGGCCAGCTTCTTGCTAGGTACCGGGAGAGATGGATATCCAACTCGAAGCGGGGCCAGAAACGGTCTCATAATTTTTAGTCAAACCAACAACACCCGGGGTTCGTAGGACGGAATATACCGTCTGCCGGGGGATTGGGGAGCGGTGATGTTAAGGGTTCTTCAACCACGAAGGGCGACTCTATCGCCAATGCGTGGGCTCCAAGAGCAGCTCAAGCGTTGGTGGATGGCTATGACGAACGAAGAGCAGAGAGATATTGTCATTCGCGGGGCGACCGTTGCGGTCTGCGCTGTGGCTGCGACTGTAACTCTTCCCCTGATTGGCGAACTCCAGATGGAGAAGCGCGCCGAAGCTGATTTCCATGCGGAAGCGGTACGCTTGGCTTCTATTGAAGACGGCGGCGTCACCGTGCGCGCTGATCCGATGACGCCAAGCCTGCTGGATACGCCTTGGATCCGTACCGTCGAGTACACTCTCAAGCGCGATACCGGCGCTTCAATGAGCCGTTATGCGATGCGCGACCGCGATGGTGCTGCACTTTCATCGCTGGTTTCGTTCCGTCCGGAGCACATCAAACGCGCCGAAAAGATTAACGACGAGGCACAGTGTCTGTCCCAGGCTATCTATTATGAGGCCGGAACAGAATCGCTGGGCGGCAAGATGGCCGTTGCCGAAGTCATCGCGAATCGGGTTCGCGACCATCGCTATCCTGACAGTGTCTGTGACGTCGTATTCCAGGGTGCGACTCGCACAACCGGTTGCCAGTTCACCTTCACCTGTGACGGTGCCATGACCCGCGAGCCACGCGGTCGTAATTGGGATACTGCCCAGAAGGTCGCAGCTCACGTGCTGATGAACCTCAACGAGGAACGCACAGGCGGCGCGACGCATTATCACGCCACTTATGTTGACCCGATCTGGAGCGCTGGCCTCATCAAGACCGACAAGATTGGTTTGCACATCTTCTATCGGTTCCCGCGCGGCGCCGAATGGGCCCAAGTGCGCCAGAACTACAATCGCAAGCGTGAGCGCGTCATCACGGCTGCGGCTGAGGCTGATGTGAATGCTGCGGCGACGTCTGTGATCAAGACCACCGACGACGCCAAGGTTGAGAAAGTGGCCATGAATGCCCCGGCACCAACTCTGTCGCCGGCCTCTGTGATCACCTCTACGCGCACGATCACCAATGGTGCCCCGAAGTTCAACACGATGCGTAAATCGTCCGAGGTCTCCGACTATACGGCAGCCCAGGTGACGCAGGCGGCGGTAAGAAGCTCCGCTTCAGCCGCCGGCGCCATGAACTAGGAAACATCAGTCGCGTGGGGGCACACCCGCCTTCACGCGCTTCTGGATAGCGCCTGGCAACCAGCGCGCCATGAAACGTGCCCGTTCAGCATCTTTGCCAACCATGAAATGTGTATCTTTGCCATGAGCGGCGTCCCAGGCGCGTTCCGCAGCCATGGAAACCGGATACACATTCATGCCGTTTTCCTTGAGCTGGTCAGACATCTTGTGGTTCGAGCCGTCGCGATCCCCCATTTCGAGGATCGGCGTTTCAATGAACCACGGCATCAGACTGGTGACGCGAATGTCGAGATCGCGAAATTCGGCGTCGAGCGCTTCGGTCAGACCACGCACAGCGAACTTGGTTGCAGAATAAACAGCCAGTTGTGGTGAGCCGACAACTCCCGCGGTAGAGGCCGTGTTCACAATGCGTGCGCCTGATGTCGCCTTCAGAAGGGAGAGTGACGCCTGCACGCCGTTCACTACACCTTTCACATTGATGTCGATGATCGCGTCATTATCCTCGCCTGTGATGTCTTCGAACCAGCCATGACGTCCAATGCCCGCATTGTTGAAGAGTACGTTCATCGCCCCTTCAGTGGCTTCGCTGAAATCCTTGATGGCAGCGGCCCAGTCCTCGCGGTTGCGAACATCAAGCCTGGCTTTCAGGCAGTTCTCGGATCCGATCTCGGCTTCGACGGCATCGAGGCCAGCAGTGTTCACGTCATAAAGGCCGCAGAACCAGCCGCGTTTTGCAAAATAGCGCGCGGTCTCTGCTCCGATGCCGGATGCTGCGCCCGTAATAAAGATACTCTTTCGCCCGCTCGCTCGCGTCATGGGCTTTTCCTCCTGCTGATATCAGGGACTGATCGCCCTTTGCAGCAGTGTCAGACCACATCCATACCCACGTCAAGATTGGGAGCAGAATGCGTTAGCGCCCCCACGGAAATAAAGTCCACACCGGTCTCAGCGATTGCCGCAACGGTACCCAGATTGACTCCGCCAGATGCTTCGAGCGTGACGCGGCCCTGATTCATTTCAACGGCGCGGCGCAAGGTGTCGGTATCCATATTGTCGAGCAGGACGGCATGCGGCCCATGTTTCAGCGCTTCCGCGAATTGGTCGAGTGTATCGACTTCAATTTCGATCATGCGCAGGTGGCCCGCATAGGCCTTGGCGCGTTCCAGTGCGAGCGCCACGGAGCCACCGCAAGCGGCGATGTGATTGTCCTTGATCAGGATGGCATCATCCAGGCCGTAGCGATGTGCTGTACCTCCGCCGCACCGAACGGCGCGCTTCTCCAGCGCCCGGTGACCTGGGGTCGTTTTCCGGGTGCAGACAATTGTTGCGGACGTGTGAGAAATCTTTGCGACATAGTTGCGCGTCATCGTGGCGACCGCTGACAGTCGTCCAATAAAATTCAGCATCGTGCGCTCAGCCGTCAGGATAGAGCGCGCGCTGCCATCAAGGCGCGCGACAACATCGCCGGGTTTTACTGCCGTGCCATCATCCATCCGAACATCCAGTTCCACGCTTGGATCGATCAGGGTAAGCGCGTGGGCCGCAGCGTCGAGACCTGCGATCACGCCGGGCTGGCGCGCTGCAATAACGACGCTGAGTTGGGTTTCCGGCGCAATGGTCGCGTCCGTGGTCAGATCACCTGCGCGGCCAAGGTCTTCTGACAGGGCAAGCCGAACGATGGGATCGAGGATGATCGCGGGCAGCGGCGGGGGGAGCAGTTTCATACGCGGACGGTCTCCTCAAAATCTTTCAGCAGGAACTGGCGTTCCGGCTCGATCATGTCTGGATAGTCAGACCGGAAATGTCCGCCCCGGCTTTCCTTGCGATTGATTGCGGCCTGAACGATCAGTCTCGCAGTGGTCAGCGCGCGAGCCGGCCCATGTATGGTGTTCAAGCGCTCGATCAGTTCAAGCACGCTGGTCATGCCGGTGGCATTTCGCACAACTCCACATTTTTCGGACATGGCGCCGCGCAATTCCTGCAGGGCTGGAACGGGTAACGCCCCTGGAACATGACCTGTTGATGCGTTAGGGGTGGCGAACTCAGCTTCGCGCAGGCGCTCGGCAATGCGGTGGGCAAATACGACAGCTTCTAACAAGGAGTTGGATGCAAGGCGATTTGCGCCGTGTACGCCGGTAGATGTACATTCGCCGCAGACGGACAGTCCATCGAGGCTGCTGCGCCCCCAGAAGTCTGGGACGATGCCACCCATATGATAGTGCGCCGCTGGAGCAACCGGGATCAATTCGGTGCGTGGGTCGATGCCGGCAGATTTGCAAGTGCCAAATACTGTTGGGAAATGGTCCGGGAAGTGTTCACCCACAGCCGTGCGGCAATCGAGAAATGCGCCTCGGCCAGACAAGCGCTCTGTGTGCACGGCGCGCGCCACTTCATCGCGCGGCGCGAGTTCGGCCAATTCATGGTAGCTTGCCATAAAGGCCGTGCCGTCTCGATTATGGAGCGTGGCGCCTTCACCGCGGAGGGCCTCGGTCGCGAGGGGGGCAGGATCGCGGCCAATGTCGATGGCCGTAGGATGGAATTGGACGAATTCTAGATCTGCAATCAGTGCGCCCGCTTCCCAGGCCATCGCAACAGCGTCGCCGCGCGCTTCGGGTGGGTTGGTGGTAACCTGGAACAGGCCGCCGGAACCGCCAGTGCACAGCACCGTTTCCCGCGCGGTCCGTGTGGAGAGCGTTCCGGCATTGTCCCGCAATATGACGCCTGCCACCTGAAGATTGGCATCCTGCATCAGGCCGGTGGCGCGGACGCCTTCGATGATGGTGATATGTGGCGCGGCGGCAACGGCCGCGACCAGCGCATCCATGATGGCCTTGCCCGCAAGGTCTCCGGCAACGCGTGCCACGCGCGGGTGAGAATGAGCGGCTTCAAGCGACAAGGCCAATGCGCCATCCGGCGTGCGGTCAAACGGAACGCCCAGCGCGACAAGATCGCGAACCCGGGCCGGGCCTTCCTCTGCAATGAGGCGGGCGATAATTGGGTCGACGAGTCCCGCGCCGGCCGCAACGGTGTCTGCGGCATGTTGTTCGGGGCTGTCCAGGGGGTGCATGGCAGCGGCCAGGCCGCCTTGCGCCCATGCGGAGGATGCGGCTTGGCCAAGCGGAGCCGGGGAGATGACGGTGCAGGGGCGCGGCGCCAGTTGCAGCGCCAGGAACAGGCCAGCAAGGCCGGCGCCTACGATCAGAACGTCATCATCGACTGGCCCATTGGCCGTCAGGGTTTGCGGAATGGAGGCGCTCACGGATCAGGAGATGCCGTCATTCGCGCGGCGGAATTCCGCCGGTGCGGTCACGGCAGACACCAGCGCGCCAAACATCCGGTCAGCGGATTGGATGGTGAGCGTGAAATTGTCTGGTACATAGATCAGGCCCTCGACCTTGGCTTCCAGCATTTCCTCGATCTGGGACCGAATCGAAATTTGGTCTCCGAAGCGGCGAGCCTTGCAGGATTGGCGTACAACCGACCGGCCCCACATTGAGCAGACTTCAACCGCTGTGAGCTCACAGCTATATTGGCCTTCATCCGGGTGCGGAGAAAGATACATGGTGCCAGACATCATGCACTCTCCATTGCGATAGGGTTTTGTCTGGAAGCTCCAGGTGCCAAGGACATCCGATGAATCTCCCTCGCGTTTGCTGTCGGCATGAGCGGGAGTGCAGACCAAAAGGCCTGCGATCGCCATTGCCGCGAGACCGTATATGCCTCGGACCATTCTACCTCTCCTTGCGCCCTGAGACACATTACGCCGCTCCCCCGCGATTGCACAACCTGTCTGGCTGCTAGACGACCATTTCAAGCTCAAGTGGTTTCAAACCGGTCTTGAACGCGAGCGGCTTGACCATTTTCGGCAGGGCCATCATGGCGTCGAGGGCTTCCTTGGCGCGCACGCGGACATCCTCAGGGATGAGCACCTCGTACTCGCCCGTGACCAGGCAATCATAGATGTTTTCCAGCGTGATACGCTTCATGTGCGGGCAGAGATTGCATGGACGGATGAAGTTCACGTTCGGATTGGCTGACGCCACATTGTCACTCATCGAGCATTCCGTCAGCAGGACGACCTTGTTCGGGCTTTCCTCTGCAACGTAATTGGCCAGCGCGGACGTCGAGCCGGCAAAGTCGGCGGCTTCCAGTACATCCGGCGGACATTCCGGGTGAGCCAGGATGACGACGCCTGGGTGGGCTTCGCGCAATTGCTCGACATCGTCGGCGCTGAACATCTCGTGCACTTCACACGCGCCCGGCCAGGTCATGACGCGGATGCCGGTCTGGGCAGCCACGTTCTTGGCAAGGTATTGGTCCGGCACGAGGATAACCGTGTCAGTATTCCATTCAGCAGCGATGGCTTCGACGACCTGCGCCGCATTCGAACTGGTGCAGGTGATGTGGCACTCGGCCTTTACCTCAGCGGTACAGTTTACGTAGGTCACGACCGGGTAATTCGGGAATTTCTCCTTGATCAGGCGCACATCGGCGCCCGTGATCGAGGCGGCGAGCGAACAGCCCGCGCGGGTATCCGGAATAAGGACGGTCTTTTCAGGCGCGAGGATCTTCGAGGTCTCGGCCATGAAGTGCACTCCGGCCTGCACGATGATATCGGCATCCACATTGGCAGCTTCACGGGCCAGCTGGAGGCTGTCACCACGGAAATCGCCGACAAGCTGGAAGATGTCCGGCGTCATGTAATTGTGCGCCAGGATGACGGCGTTCTTCTCTTTCTTGAGCCGATTGATTGCCGCCACGAGGGGCGCAATGGCTGGCCATTCCATCGGAGTGATGAAATCCTGTACCAGCGGGTACAGGTCATCGGTCTCCATTTTCACCGCGTCATCATAGACGAGGCCGCGCGCTTCAGCGGCAGAAGCGCCGCGCAGCGGAGTTGGCGTGGGGCAGCCGGGGCCGGAATCAATAAGACGTGCCATGTCGTCCTCCTTCGTAGCAGACCGACTTATGCTCGATCTGAGTATAATATGGGCCTGAAGCCTCGCGTTTCAAGGGGGTCGGCCTTCAAACGTCCGCAGACAGGTGGCTCTTGTGACAGCAGCTTGAAGCTTTTGCGCAGTCTGAGCAAAAGGGGAGTAGCGCTTTCAGCCTCGTCCGGCAAGTTCAAACACGCGTGAACCCGGCGTCAGCTTTCGTCAAACAGTGCCAGCGCGGCGGTTGTCATGGCCGCCACAACCACTGCGATGGTCGTGTCATGATCCGCCCTATGACAGCTCTCAACGCCACCTTGCCTGCTCTCCGCTCACCAACGATTTCGCACTTCTTCGGCAAATCCGGGCAAGTCCTTCACGGTCATCTGGCTGCCATCGTCAAGAATGACACGTCCTGAGAACAGGCCAAAGACCTGGTCCTGCGCAGTTTTCAATATGCCAAGGTCGGTCGTCTGGTGACGATTGATGATGGGAGCGAAATCCATCTCAAATCGATTGTCATTGCTGGTAAATTTCCATAGCGCGGAATCAGGCGCACCTTCAGGCATATGGAATGTGACATGGTCGAGCTTGTGGGCTTTACCATCCACGAACAGCATGTTTTCGCTGGCGGCGGATGTGTCGCCGAACCCATAGCCGATGTTAAACCCAAACGGTCGCCCCTTGACCAGGCCGGAAGCAGAGCCCCAATACCATGTGTTGTTATACGTCCAGACGCCGCGGCCCCAATCCAGTACAGCAAAGGCACTCTCAGGGGAGAACTGATACGTCTCCTCGCCCAGGGTGATCTTCCCGCGCGCGGGCATGCAGTTGATTTTCTGATTGTAATAAAAAGCCTTCGGGACATTTGGAAACGGTGTCGCAACAACCATCCGGTCCATATCGGGCTGATCGAGCCATAATTCCCCGTGCAGTCCTTTTCCGTTGGCGAAAGCCGGATCATTCACCGTCAGGCGCCGCCCTCCTGCCTCATGCCGAAAGCTCAATTCCAGATCGCCCTTGCGCTGGGAAATGTCGCCACTATCGGCGCTGGCTGGCAACTTCATCTTGCCCATCGACCACGGGATGATAGCTCCATGATTGGTGGCTGTTTTCTGTTCCAGGTCGAGCCAGGATGTGCCTAGGAACCCAAGATAGCCATTGTCAGCGACAGTCAGAGCCAGCCCGAAACGAGGTGTCAGGATGCAGTAATAGTCCCACTCCTTTATGCGCAGGGCGCCCGCTTTGATGGCAGAGCGATCATAAGTCCTGACCTCGCTGGTCGCATATCCTCGTTCGACCAATCGCCCCCGCGCATCAAGTAGAGGGCCTACGCCCATTCTGTGTTGCATTCTCCCTCCTGTCGCGCCGGATTTCTGAGATTTCGGAGCTTGTGGAAGACATATAAAGATAAGGTGGGCGTGGCTTCTACCCTCGACGTTAGGTCACTCCATATCGTCTTTCCTGTGCCGCATGGGAAAGTGCCTAGCGAATTCGTCTGAGAATCTGTGCCCTCATACTCTTCCACATTTGCGCGGACACAGACTTCCTCTCCTTTAGCCTTCAGCAGGCGTGCCGCGCGCTGATCGAATCAATCGCGGGCGATGATTTGAAGCTGCATCCGGTAAAGATGTCGCGCTAGCGGCGGGCGAAGGCGAATGGACGGGTGAAGCAGGTGGAACAGGTCGTCCGGCAGCTGATAGTCCTACTCGCGACAAGGCTGCATATCGTATTTGCGCCTTTGAAGGCGCGGGGGCCGAAAATTGTGGCGGACCTGCCGGACGGCGTGGAGCTGGCGATCTTCCCGCGCCGCTCGCGACAGCGCTCCCTTGCCTAGTGTATGCCAAGATGGACGAGGCTTAGGAGGACTCAGGTTTAGCTGTGCGAAAGCGAGGAGCACGTGCCGCACCTGCGTGTCCGGCTAGGGGCGCAGGCTCACCCCTCGAACAGTTCCAACGCGGCCGCAGTCATAGCCTCGACGCCTGTGGCAATGGTCGGGTCGTAATCCGGAGCGAAGAAGGGCGAATGCAGCGAGGGCAGGGGCAGGGAGCTGTCTTTGGCGGCCTCATAGCGCGCAGGCTCCACTGCGCCGACCCAGAATAGGAGGCCTGGAATGTTTTCTTCCGTCCGTCCGAACTGGCTGAAATCCTCGCCGCCCATGACCGGGGCTACTTCCTTGACATTGTCTTCGCCGATTGCGTCCGCAATGGCCGCCATGGCTGTTTCGGCCAGGTCGGCGTTGTTGAAGAGCGATGGTGTATAGTCCTGCTCGATCGTGATCTCTGGCTCAGGCGCCCCGAAGGCCTCGGCTTGCGCCTTGGCAATGCGCTCAATGCCGCTCAGCAACATTTGACGGGTCGCGTCGTCATAGGAGCGCACCGTCAGGAGCAGCGTTGCTTCGTCGGAAATGATGTTGTGCTTTGCGCCGGCCTTGAACGAGCCGACTGTAACAACGGCAGAGTCTTGCGGGTTCGTATTACGCGAGACGAGGCTCTGCAGAGCTACGACGATGTGAGATCCGATCAGGATCGGGTCGCGTGTTGTGTGCGGGTAGGCGCCATGCCCGCCGACGCCTTTCACGGTGATGTCGACACTGTCGACATTCGCCATGGCGTAGCCCTTCGTATAGACAACCGTGCCAGCGGGCGCAGCTGCGGAAACGTGCAGCGCCAAATTGTAGTCCGGCTGAGGGAAGCGGCTGTAGAGGCCATCGGCCAGCATGGCCTGGGCGCCAAGGCCGATCTCTTCGGCTGGCTGGGCGATCATTACAAGCGTGCCGCTCCACTGATCCTTGCGGGCAGCCAGTGCGCGGGCGGTGCCGATCCAACTGGTCATGTGGATGTCGTGGCCGCAGGCATGCATGACCGGGCTCTCGACGCCAGTCCATGTGGTCGACTGGACCTCTGAGGCAAACGGGAAACCTGTTTGGTCAGGAACGGGCAGGGCATCCATATCGGCGCGGATCATGACGGTCGGGCCATCCCCATTGCGCAATACGCCAACGACGCCGTGTCCGCCGACGCCATCCTTGACCTCACCTACATCTTTCATTGCCTTGGCGACCACCCAGTCCTGACCAATGCCGGTGGAAACGTCGAAGTCGAGATTTTCAAGTTCAGAGGCCATCAGAGCGGCCGATTTGGCTTCCTTGAAAGAAAGTTCCGGATTGGCGTGAAGTTGTTTGTAGATTTCGATCAGTTCTGCATCAGCCTTTGGCAAGTTGGTTTCTGCTGAAGGAGTGGCCGCGGATGAGGCCGGGGCGACCGTATTCGATGCTTCGGCCTCGGTCGTTGCGCCCGTGTCGGAGGCGACCGGTTGCGGCGTTTCAGCGGCGTCATTTCCGTTTCCGCAAGCAACGAGCGCAAGCGCGAGAGAAGAGATGGCAACATTACGGAACATGGGTTTCGACCTCCGGCTAAGGTAAGAAGGCACCGTAGCGGCGTTTTCAGCGCTGCCAAGGGGGCGAAAATGTCCTGCATTCTACGGCAATCGCCGGGTTGCGTCGGCGTGCTGCGCTGCATATAAGGGGCGGTCCAAAGGAGATTATCTGCTCATGGCCCGCGTTACCGTTGAAGACTGCGTCGAAAAGGTTCCAAACCGTTTCGAGCTTGTCCTGCTTGCTGCACATCGTGCCCGCATGATCCGCGAAGGTTCGCCGATTACTGTGGACCGCGATAATGACAAGGACCCAGTTGTGTCGCTGCGCGAGATTGCTGACGAGTCGATTGATCTGAAAGTGGTCAAGGAAGCGCTGATCTCCAATCTGCAGGACATTCGTCCAGGCGAAGAGAACGAGCGCGAAGCCGACCGTTTGGCTCTGGAATCTGCACCTGCTGCAACCGAAGAAGACGTCATGCGGGCCTATCAGGCCGAGCTGGAGTCCGGACGGGACGACCGGCTGTAGGAGGCCAGATGGACGGCAGCACCCTATCCGCAAAGGATGAAGGGGCTGGCGACATGGCTGGCACAGAGCGACCGGCTGCGGAAAAACCTAAAGATGTCCTGACCCGGCAGCAGCTGATCGATAAGGTTCGCGCCTATCACCCTCGGGTGAAGTCCGAACTTCTCGGTGCCGCTTACGATTTTGCCAAAACGCATCATGGCGAACAGATGCGCGATTCGGGCGATGCGTATTATTCGCATCCTGTTGAAGTCGCGAGCCTTCTGGCTGACGTCAAGCTCGACGAGATCACCATCGTCGCGGGCCTCCTTCACGATGTGGTCGAGGACACCGAGATCGATATCGGCGATGTCGAAGTGCGCTTTGGTGCGGATGTGGCCGAACTGGTCGATGGGGTCACGAAGCTCGACAAGCTTGAATACAGCTCCAAGGAATTGGCTCAGGCCGAGAACTTCCAGAAGTTCATTCTCGCAACCACCAGCGACATTAGAGTTCTGTTGGTGAAGCTGGCCGACCGGCTTCACAATATGCGCACGCTGCACTTTCGGAAGAAGGCATCCAGCCGCGAACGCACCGCGCGGGAAACCATGGACATTTACGGCCCGCTCGCCCGCCGCGTCGGTCTTTACCAGATTGCTGCCGAGATGGAGGACCTGGCTTTCCAGGAGCTCAATCCAGAAGCGCGTCGTGCCATTCTCTATCGTCAGGACGAACTTGCGCTCGAAAATGCCGATGATCTTGAGCGTATCCGGGGTGACCTTGAGCAATTGATGGAGGTTTCCGGAATTCCTTGCCGCATCAAGGGTCGTCGGAAACAACCTTATTCGCTATGGCGCAAGCTTGAGAAGAAATCGATTTCCTTTCGGGATGTCGCTGACTTGTTCGCTTTTCGCGTGATCGTGGAGAGTGTTGAGGATTGCTACCGGGTTCTGGGAGAAATCCACAGACTCTGGGCCTGCATCCCTGACCGTTTCCGTGACTATATCTCCGTGCCCAAGCCGAACGGTTATGCCAGCCTGCACACAACCGTACGCGCTTCCGGCAACCGGCGTGTCGAACTCCAGATACGCACTGAAGAGATGGACCGCACCGCCGAGTTCGGCGTGGCTGCGCATTGGGGCTACAAGAACCGCGCCTACGGCTTTGACATCGATTCGGCGCGTGCTGCCGGTCTTGACCCTGCCGCCAATCTCGAAGCCTTCGCAGAATTGCTTCAGGATGGCGGCGACCCGAGCGAGTTCATGGAGCACGCCAAGCTCGAAATGTATCGCGAGCACGTCTTTGCTTTCTCTCCGAAGGGCAAGTTGATCATCCTGCCAGCCGGCGCCATGCCGTTGGACTTTGCCTATGCGGTGCACTCGGCGGTGGGTGACACATGTGTTGGCGCCAAGATCAATGGCGAGGTGAAGCCGTTACGCCGCCCGCTGAAAAATGGAGACGTTGTCGAGATCATCCGGGGCAAAGCGCCTCACGCCATTCATGGCTGGGAAGCGCTGGCGATCACCGGGCGCGCGCGCTCTGCGATGCGCAAGCTGGTGCGCGACAAGGAAACAACAGAGTTCCGGCGCCTCGGTCAGGGGCTGATCAATATGGCGCTGCGACGGGCAGGTATTGATCCGGTTGATGTAAAGATGAACCATACGGCCCGCCTCGCCGGTTTTGAGGATATGGAAGACATGTCCGAAGCGCTGGGGCGCGGTCGAATTTCGTCAAACGATGTGATCCAGGCGGCCTTTCCGGGTTACCGGCCGGAACGCGAGGACGATCCCACGAAGGTCCGCATGGACAGTGAGCATACGCCGCTCATGGTATCCGGCACGGAGCTGTCACCGGGCGTGACGCTTCATCTCGGAAATTGCTGCTGCCCGTTGCCTGGGGACCGTATCATGGGGGTTCATGAACCGGGCAAGGGCATTGTGGTCCATGTCGCGAGTTGTCCAAAGCTCGCCGAATATGACGATAAACCCGAGCTCTGGGTGGACCTGCGCTGGACCGAACTGGCGCGCACGGGCGCGGTGGCAATTGGGCGAATTCGTATCAATGCCTCCAATGAGCGCGGCGTACTGGCCAAGCTCTGCGCTGCTGTGGCACAGGCCAGCGGCAACATCACAGCCATACATACGGTAGACCGCCACGAGGACTTCACGGAAATCTTGATGGAAATTGAGGTTGAAGACCTCAAGCGTCTGACGCAGATACTGGCCGCGCTCCGGTCGATCGCTGTGGTCGACAGAGCTGTGCGCGACCAGGAGGGCGAAGATGACGAATGATGATGTGCTGAATGTATTCCGCGAGGCCGGGGCTTTGCTGGAGGGGCATTTCATTTTGTCGTCTGGTCGTCGCAGTCCTGTTTTCCTGCAGAAGGCCCTCGTATTTTCCCAGCCCACGCTCTCCGAAAAATTGTGCAAGGCCCTTGCGGCGAAGCTGACTGCCGAATTCGGCAAGATTGATGTTGTGGCTGGGCCAGCTGTCGGCGGCATCATTCCGGGCTATGAATTGGCGCGCCAGCTTGGCGCACGGTCGATCTTTGCCGAGCGGGTCGATGGCCAGCTTCAGTTCCGCCGGGGCTTCTCCATTGCCGAAGGCGAACGTGTGCTGATCGCGGAAGATATCGTCACGACGGGGCTGTCTTTTCGTGAAACCGTTGAAGCGCTGGATGCGCTGCCCGGCGAGGTCGTGGGTGGTGCCTGTATCATCGACCGGTCGAACGGCCGCGCTGATGTTGGCTGCAAGCTAATTTCGCTCGCGGCGGTCGATTTCCCAGACTATGACGCCAATGATTTGCCACCAGATCTTGCCGCGATGGAGGCCGTCAAGCCTGGCTCCAGGGGCCTCGCCTGATGGCAAGCCCGTTGCGCCTTGGTGTGAACATTGATCACGTTGCAACCATTCGCAATGCGCGCGGGGGGGATCATCCCGATCCGATGCGCGCGGCGCAGATTGCGGCTCAGGCAGGCGCAGACGGCATCACGATCCATTTGCGCGAGGATCGGCGCCACATCCGCGATGGAGATCTCGAAGCCATACGTGCGGCTTCCAGCCTTCCGATCAATCTCGAAATGGCTGCGACAGACGAGATGACGGAGATTGCCTGCAAGTTCCGTCCGCATGCAGCTTGTATTGTTCCCGAAAAGCGCGAAGAGCGTACGACCGAAGGCGGGCTCGATGTCGCGGGCCTGCATAACCAAATTGCGCCCGTTGTTCGCCGCCTCAATGAATCGGGTGCGCGGGTGTCACTCTTCATCGAACCCGACCCTGTTCAGATTGCAGTTGCGGAAGTGCTTCAGGCACCTGTGGTCGAACTCCATACGGGCAAATACGCTGAGCTATGGATCGAAGGCGGTGCAGAGGCCGCGGCGCCAGAACTCGAACGGCTGAAGATCGCGGCGATAGAAGCGCGCAAGCGCGGTGTCGAACCGCATGCCGGACATGGCCTGACATTTGAAAACGTTGCTCCCGTGGCGGCAATCCACGAGATCGCAGAACTGAACATTGGACACTTTCTTGTTGGTGAGGCCATCTTTATCGGTCTTGATGCTGCAATCCGGGAAATGCGGCGACTGATGGATGAGGCCCGCGCATGATCATTGGTATCGGGAATGATCTCTGCAATATCGAGCGTGTGGAAAAGACACTTGCCCGATTTGGTGAGCGGTTTGAGAAACGCGTGTTTACCGATGTCGAAATCGCGCTGGCGCGCCGCCGTCGCCTGACTGCTGAGACGTATGCCAAACGATTTGCGGCCAAAGAGGCGTGTGCAAAGGCGCTCGGTACGGGTGTGCCGCGGCGCGGCGTTCATTGGAAGCATCTCGGCGTTGTGAATTTGCCAACGGGCAAGCCAACTCTTGCGCTGACTGGCGGCGCGGCGGAGCGCCTCGCCACGATGATGCCCGCCGGCCATGAAGCGATTATTCACCTGACCATCACGGATGATTACCCCTGGGCTGAAGCCCAGGTCATCATCGAAGCTCTTCCGGTGACGCCAGCATGACACCGGCAAGACCCAAACGCACGCGCCTCCGGTCGAAGGGAAAAGCGAGCCAGCCCTCACTGGCCGAAACGGATATCCGGACACTGGAGTCCATTCTTGGCCACAAATTCAAAAACCCGGAGACGCTAATCCGTGCGCTGACACATCCAAGCGCTGTAACTTCTGCGGAATCAGTCCGCCTGTCCAACCAGCGCCTCGAATTTCTGGGTGACCGGGTCCTGAACCTCGTGATCGCCGAACGCTTGATTGACCGACGCCGGATGGAGAGTGAGGGCGATCTGGCTCCGCGTCTCAACAGTCTTGTTCGCAAGGGGGCCTGCGCGGATGCCATGCGCCATCTTGGCGTTTCGGAATTCGTTATCATGTCGGATGGCGAGATAGCTGCCGGTGGGCGCGAACGGGAATCGACCCTTGGCGATGCCTGCGAAGCCATTATAGGCGCAATCTACCAGGATGCCGGGCTCTCCACCGCCCGGAAATTCATTGAGAAAGGTTGGGCGCCGCAATTCGAGGCGGCTCCGGCCCAGACCAAGGATCCCAAGACGCTGCTGCAGGAATGGGCCCAGGGGCAGGGCCTGCCACTGCCGGATTATGACGTGCTGAGCCGGTCGGGACCGGACCATGAACCCACTTATGAGGTTGAAGTTAAAGTGGCCGACCGGGGTGCGGCTGTTGCCGCGGGGTCGTCAAAGCGCGATGCTGAGCGTAATGCTGCCGCCCTTCTCCTAGAAAGCCTGACCGGAACCCCATGACAGACACCCCCATCACCCATGCTGGATTTGCCGCCATTATCGGCGCGCCGAATGCGGGCAAGTCCACGCTGACCAATCGTCTGGTCGGCACTAAGGTGGCAATCGTCACGCACAAGGTGCAGACGACACGCTTCCCGGTGCGCGGCGTCGCGCAGGTGGACGGCACGCAGATCGTGCTTGTGGACACTCCGGGTATCTTCGCGGCCAAGCGCCGGCTCGACCGCGCCATGGTCAAGGCGGCCTGGAGCGGCGCTGACGATGCGGACGCCATTGTGCACCTGATCGACGCTTCGGCCTGGGTCGCGGAGCGCGAAGGCAAGGTAGATGGTGCGCAGAAGAAATCTCTGGAAGATGACCGCCGGGTCATCGAGCAACTTCAGCAGATTGGCCGCCAAGCTTTCCTCGCCTTGAACAAGATTGATCTGTTTCCCCATGATCAGGTCCTGCCGATCATTGCGGAACTGAACGAGACGGGCGTCTATGAAGAGGTCTTCATGATCTCCGCCGAAAATGGCGAAGGCGTCGAAGCGCTGGAAAAGGCGCTTGCGAAACGGATGCCCGAAAGCCCGGCGCTCTACCCGCCGGACCAGATTGCCGACCTGCCGATGCGCCTGCTTGCCGCCGAAGTGACGCGGGAAAAGCTAATGCTGCGCCTGCACCAGGAACTGCCTTACCAGCTGATGGTCGAAACAGAGAGCTGGGAAGAGAAAAAGGATGGCTCCGTCCGTGTGCAACAGGTTGTGGTCGTCGGCCGCGACAATCACAAATCCATGGTGCTCGGCAAGGGCGGCGCAGCGATCAAGGATGTTGGTCGCAAGGCCCGCGAAGAACTCTCTGAAATGCTCGGTCGCAAAGTGCACCTCTTCCTGTTCGTGAAGGTGGATGAACGCTGGCAGGAACGCCGAGAGAGTTATCAGGGGCTTGGCCTGGAGTTCGATGTTTGAACTGGTCGGATGACGGCATAATCCTGGGCGCACGCCGCTTTGGAGAAGGTGGCCTCATCCTCGACGTTCTCACCCGCACGCGCGGGCGTCGGTCCGGTCTTGTCTATGGCGGTTCCTCGCGCAAGCGCCGCGCGCAATATGAAGCCGGAAATTCCGTTTCCCTCAGTTGGACCGGTCGCCTTGAAGAGGCTCTGGGCCGGTTTGATGTGGCCGAGGCCAGTCGGGAGCGAGCGGCGCGTGTATTGGACGATCCAGCTGCCCTCGCCGCCATTTCGGCTATTACCGCGATCCTGCGGGGTGGACTGGACGAAGGCGATGCAGCCGGTTCGGCACTGTTTGAGGCCACCGAGCTTCTGCTAGACCAGATTGAGGCGCAGGAAATCTGGCCGGCGCTCTATGTGCGCTGGGAACTGGGCCTGCTCTCCGCGCTGGGTTTCGGGCTTGATCTGGACGCATGCGCGTTGTCTGGCGCGAATGATGGCCTGACCCATGTATCTCCAAAGACCGGCCGGGCCGTGAGAGGGTCGGAGGCCGAGGAATATGTCGACCGCCTCCTTCGCCTGCCGCTCTTTCTTGTCGAATCCACGGCCCATGTTGCGCCGCCCGATATAGCCGATGGCTTGAAGCTCACCGGCTATTTTCTGGAAGAGCGTCTGTTTGGGGGGCTCAATCGGGGCGTTCCAGCAGAGCGCCTGCGACTGGTGGGCCGCATGCTGAAGCGGCCCTAGGCGCTCACACTTGGGCGTTGGCTGACCCGCGCATACCAGTTTCCGATGTGTTTCAGATCGGGGTTGAGGGGCTGGCCCACCTGACTGCCAAAAGCCAGGAAACAGAACAGCAGTATGTCAGCCAGGCCGAATGCCTTGCCTGCCACAAACTCACGGCCGTCAGCCATCTGTTCGTCCAGGAAGACGAGCCCATCCTGTGCGCAGGCTTTCAGGCCATCAGCAGCTTCCGGCAGGCAGCGCATCCGGTCCTGGAACATGGGCAGGCCCTCAGCGGCGCGGAAAGCTGTGGTCAGCGGCTCAACGATCTTGAGGTCCACCCACCGTGTCCAGCGGCGGTTCTGGGCGCGCGCTTCGGGTGTATCCCCCATCAGGCGGTCGCCGGGCTGGGTTTCGTCCAGATACTCGCAAATGGCAGTGATCTCGGTCAGGATGCTGCCATCATCAAGCTCAAGAGCGGGCAGCTGGCCAGCCGGGTTCTTGGTCGTATAGGGCGCCTGCCGGTTTTCTCCGGCCATCAGGTCGATGTCTTCTTTGGGCAGGTCGATGCCGCGTTCCGCCATGAACATGCGCACCACGTGCGGGTTCGGGCCTACGGAATTATACAATTTCATTCTGTTTCCTTCCCTCTTGTGGCTCTGACTGTTGCGCGGCGAGATAACGCGCGCAAGGGCTGTCATATTCAGAAGCCGTTCATTTTCTGATGTGTTAGGTGGCCGGTGAGGACTGGGGCGTTCCGTGCAAACGAAAAGGCTGATGCCATGAAGAAAACTGTTTTTGCCGTAACCGCCATTGCCACGCTTACTCTTGCGGGCTGCATTCACGTCGATGCCGACGAACACGGCCGCGACGCCATGTATGAAAATACCGAAACTGCGCTCCGCGTCTGCGGCGGCGAAGGCCGTGTGAAGGAAGTCAATGAAGACGGCTTCAAATGCATTGACTAGCCCATTGCGGCGCTAGTCACCGGCATACTTTCCCCCCGCCCATGTCGAGATGAAAATGATCGGCATGGGCGGCATTGTATTCAGGCCCCAGCGTCACCGAGAACAAATCGCACGCACCCTTGTGAAGACGCCGCAGGAATTTCTGCTCCGCCCCTCCTGCATCCCAATGCGTTTTCACACTGATGAGACGGCCATCCTCAAGGCGGAAACCCGATACATCAATCGCATTGCCCAGCCCGTGCTGGGACATTCGTCGGGTGCCTGCGATGTTGCGACAGGAAAAGCTTCCATAGGTCTCGATCCGCGCAATCGGCGAGCCAAGGACCTCGATTGCTGCGGGGCGGGCAATATGGCGTTCCCAGGAATACAGCGCGGCCGCCTGACCACACGTCATGCGCAACGTCGCCGAATATGGCGTCAGCGTCTGGTCCAGCGTCAGGGCGTTTGTCAGCCCGCAACCGCCGTCCAGCTTCTGGTCTTCCAGCGGTGTGTACAGCACGCCCGCATCGTCCAGCGCGGCAAAACACACTTCGCGGTTTCGCTTGGTGCGGGTCAGCTTGTGCCATGTCCCGATGCCGGGCGTTTCGGTCAAATCGACCGGCGCAAAGGGATTGTGGCGCGGAGGCGCCAGCCAGAAGAAGGCCAGCAACACCAGCGCCGGCAGGCTTATCAACAGGATCCATGCCCGGATTGCACTCATCAGCAGCTGCGCCCTTTTCCTTTCCTTAACCAAAGCGACGTTTGTGTTAACGTGCTCCGGCCCTTGAGTCGCTGACTTTAATCAAGGGCCTGCACCAGAATGTGGCACGAACTGCAAAGAGGCCAGAATGTCCGATTTGATTGACGGGACGCCGGAAGACCGGATCATCAACGAGCCGATGAGCGAGGCGCTTTCCAAGCGCTATCTCGCTTACGCGCTGTCGACGATTACGTCCCGCGCGCTGCCTGATGTGCGCGACGGCCTGAAACCCGTCCAGCGCCGTATCCTGTACGGTATGCGCGTCCTGAAGCTTGACCCCGAGGGCGGCTATCGCAAATGCGCCAAGATCGTTGGCGACGTGATGGGTAACTTCCACCCGCATGGCGACAGCTCGATCTACGATACGCTGGTGCGTCTCGCGCAGGACTTCACCGTTCGCTATCCGCTGGTCGATGGCCAGGGCAATTTCGGCAATATTGATGGCGATAGCGCCGCTGCCTATCGTTACACCGAAGCGCGCATGACGGTTGCCGCCGAGCTGTTGCTGGATGGCCTCAACGAGAACGCAGTCGATTTTCGCGCCAATTATGCCGAGAATGATGAAGAGCCGGTTGTCTTGCCAGCCGGATTCCCGAACTTGCTCGCCAATGGTGCGACCGGCATCGCGGTTGGCATGGCCACCTCCATCCCGCCCCACAACGCTGCCGAGCTGATCGATGCGGCGCGTCTTCTGATCGAAAAGCCCAAGGCGACGACGGCGGAACTGATGGATTTCGTCCAGGGACCAGACTTCCCGACCGGTGGCATCATCGTCGAAACCAAGGAGGCCATGCTTCAGGCCTATGAGACCGGTCGCGGCAGCTTCCGTATGCGCGCGCGCTGGGAAGTCGAAGACACTGGTCGTGGCACTTATCAGATCATCGTCACCGAGATTCCCTACCAGGTTCAGAAGTCGCGCCTGCTCGAAAAGCTGGGCGAGCTGATCGAAGCGAAGAAACTGCCCCTGCTCGACGACGTGCGCGACGAGAGCGCCGAAGATGTGCGGCTCGTCTTGGTCCCGCGCTCGAAAACCGTCGAGCCAGAAGTCTTGATGGAGAGCCTCTACAAGGTCTGTGACCTTGAAACTCGCTTCAGCCTGAACATGAACGTGCTGCACAAGGGCGCGCCCCAAGTCATGGGCCTGAAGGATGTGCTGCAGGCCTATCTCGATCATCGCCGCGAAGTCGTTGTGCGCCGGGCCGAGTTCCGTCTCGACAAGATCGAGAAGCGATTGCACCTGCTTGATGGCTATTTGATCGCCTATCTCAACATTGATGAGGTGATCCGCATAATCCGGTATGAGGACGAGCCCAAGGCTGTGTTGATGTCGACCTTCGGTCTGACGGACATTCAGGCTGAAGCCATCCTCAATCTTCGTTTGCGGGCATTGCGCAAACTGGAAGAGATGGAAATTCGCGGCGAGCATGACCGGCTCAGCGCAGAGCGCGAAGACCTGATCAAGCTGATCGGCTCAACACGCCGCCAATGGAGCAAGGTTTCCAAGGAGCTGAAAGAAGCCCGCGAGGCCTTCGACCCTGACTCTGAACTCGGTCGCCGCCGCGCGACGTTTGGCGAAATGGCGGAAGTGGATCTCGCAGCCGCTCTGGAAGCCACACTGCCGAAGGAGCCGCTGACTATTGTGCTGTCCCAACAGGGCTGGATTCGCGGCATGAAGGGGCACGGGCTCGATCCGGAATCAGCCAAGTTCAAGGATGGTGACGAACTCTACCTTTCCGAAGAAGTGATGAGTACGGACAAGATTATCCTCATGGCATCCGACGGACGGGCCTTTACGCTGCCGGCGGACAAGCTGCCGGGTGGACGCGGACACGGCGAGCCGATCCGCCTGTCCATTGATCTGGAAGACAGTGTCGACATTGTCACGATGTTCCGCTTTGAGCCGGACCGCAAACGCGTCGTCGCTTCCAGCGAGGGCTATGGTTTCGTCGTCGAAGAGAAAGAGCTGGAATCCAACCGCAAGGCCGGCAAGCAGGCCGTGAATACCGGCAAGGGTGAGTTGAACATCTGCGTGCCGGTAGAGGGTGATATGCTGGCCGTGGTCGGATCGAACCGGAAACTGTTGATTTTCCCTCTGGATGAGTTGCCGGAGATGGCGCGCGGCAAGGGCAACAAGCTGCAGTCCTATAGTGGCAAGTTCAAGCTGCGTGACCTGATGACCTTCGACAAGCGTGACGGACTGATTGTCATGACGGGCGGTCGCCACCGCGCCTTCCCGGAATGGGAAGAATGGATCGGCAAACGCTCACAGGCTGGCAAGGCCGTACCGAAGGGCTTCCCACGCGGCGGCACGTTCAGCGGCTAGGCTGACGGGTCCAGCCCGAAAGCCTTGTAGGCATCCTTTTGACTACCCCAAAATGGGGTGATGTGGGAGGGAACCTGAAGCTTTGTCACCGGTTGGGCCTCGAACGGCGTCGCAGGTTTCGGGCCAACCAGTACAGCGTTGAACTCGCCATCCCTCGCATTGTCCAGAATCCACTCCGGTCGCTTGCCGGTCAGCTTCTTGATATCCTGACCGTAAAACCGTTTCGCGTCGCGGTACTCCTGTTGCCATTGTTTCTTGTACCGGCTGAGGTCCACGTTCGGATTGAGTTTCCGGGCTGACGCGACCCGATCCTCAACCGGGATAACGCGGCCCGGAGCTGAGACGTAACATTTCCTGGTTGGAGAATTGTCGAAGGAGATGATCTCCGTTCGCGAAGCATCCACTCCATTGGCAATGGCACCCGCTTCATAGGAGTTGATGACCACACCGTCGATTTCCACACCGGGGGCGCGCTGAATGTTCCAGAGAACAGAGTCATAGGATGTGAGGTACAGGAAAACCGGGGTATCGGTCTCCGTCACAAGGACGTCGATCTGGCGGGCGTTGTTTACCGCATTTCCGATAGCCATACCGAGCGCTTCGCGCTGCACGGCCGTCTTGGCGTTTTTTGTCCTCTCCCGGATCATGGCTTTGCGCTCGGCAATCGCTTCTGGCGTGTCCTTTCGGTTGATATGGTGCAGCGGCGTCCGGACCCCGCCACCATACGTGTAGACATAGGCCGCACGCGCATTGTTGCCGGCCTTAGGAGTCCGGCAGGATGCATTCGTGCGCACGGCCTCCGGCTGGGCGGGAAGGATTGATGGGCTCAGCGAGGGCGTGCCTGTTGTGACCTGTCCATAGGTGACCGGGGCCTGCCCCTCCGCGATGACGAGCGGTGTGGCGGCCTCGATGGATGTACCGCCCGCATTGCCGCATGCGGATGCGAAAAGAAGGGTTGTTGCCAGCACAGTATTGCGCATTCCAGGCCTCCCACCATGAAGGTTTCTTCTGGATCTATAGCAATCTAGAGTTTCGATTGAGTTGACGGGGTGGCTGAAATTCCATTTTGGCCGAAAGGAAACACCGTGGGCAGATGTCTTACCGGTCGAGCAAGGCCATTGTGTCCGTCATTAGCGAGCCGATCTCGGTATGAAGGACGAGATCGGCGAACGGGTCCTGATCGGTCGGTTCACGATTGACGATCACCATGCGCGCGCCGTTGCGCTTGGCTTCCATCGGAATGGCCGAGGCCGGGTAAACCACAAGTGACGAACCGAGCACGATCACAAGGTCGCAGAGTAACGCTTCCTCGCTGGCTCGCAGCATCTTGTCTTCGGGCATCGATTGGCCGAACGAGATGGTCGCATTCTTAAGCAGGCCCGTGCAGAAGATACAGGTCAGATCCTCGTCTTGTTCCCAGCGAGGCTTCAGCGTCTCGAATTCGTAGCGCTTTCCGCATTGCAGGCATTTGGCATAGCTCGCATTGCCATGTATTTCGATGACCTGATCGTCTGGCACGCCGGAATCCTGATGCAGGTTGTCCACATTCTGTGTGACTACGGAGCTAACCTTCCCGCGCTTCACCAGATCGGCGATGGCATAGTGGCCCACATTCGGTTTGGCACCGGTCCAACCTTCGGCGCGACTGAATACGCGCCGCCAGGATTCCCGGCGCGCATCGCGTGAGGCGACGAAATCCTGGAAATAGATCGGGGACATTTTGCTCCAAACGCCGCCAGGACTTCGGAAATCCGGAATGCCGCTCTCGGTGGAGATGCCAGCTCCGGTGAATACCATCACCCGGCGGGCGTCTGAAATCATGCGTGCGAGTTGGCCTGAATCCGTCATGAGCATCTTCTATGCATTACTGTCTGCGCCTCCCCTCACTAGCAGCTAAAGATTTGAAAGAATTTGTAAAGACGGGCCGTTGGGAAGAAGCCCGAGAATTTCTAAACGACCGTACCGAAGGCTGCACCGATCAAGCCGGTGACAAGCATGGCAGCAGCCCCCCAGAATACAATTCTCACAATGGCTTTGAACTTGCCCGCGCCGCCCGCCTTGGCCGAAGCCATACCAAGCAGGACCAGCGCCAGCAGGGACACGCCCGCCACAACAGGTGTGACCAGATCCGCCGGTGAGAACACGGCTGCCAACAGAGGCAGGACCGCGCCTACGGAAAAGCTGAGCGCAGAACTGACAGCTGCCTGAATGGGCCGCGCTGCTACAATTTCGTTGATGCCAAGCTCGTCTCTCGCATGGGCTTCCAGCGCATCCTTTTCGGTCAACTGCCGCGCGACCTCATAAGCGGTGTCCTTTTCGACACCGCGATTCATGTAGATGTGCGCAAGTTCAACCAGTTCGGCTTCGGGATGGTCCCGCAGCGCTGCGCGCTCGATCTCGAGGTCGGCTTGTTCAGTGTCAGCCTGTGACGAGACAGAAACATACTCCCCTGCTGCCATCGACATCGCACCCGCCACCAAGCCTGCAAGGCCTGCGGTCAGGATCGCGCCGGTGGAGGCTGCAGCGGACGCAACGCCGATCATCAGGCTGGCGGTCGACAGTATTCCGTCATTCGCGCCAAGCACCGTGGCGCGCAGCCAGCCGATGCGGTGGCTGTAATGATGCTCGCCGAGCGGAAAGGGTGAGGCCATGATCATCTCCTGGTTCCGGGAAATCAGGCGACAAATAGGCATGGGGGTCAAGCCTCCGGCTTGACGCAGATCAGATCGGAGGCGCTATGTATACATGCCGTCGCGCAGGTTGATGCCATGCTCGAGCCAGGCTTTCATGGCGCAAATCATTTGTGACCAGCCCATGCAATTGCCGTAGGAATTCGACAGGCCCTGATCCGTTGACGGCCACCCCTCTTCTGAAATGGAGACGATGGTGCGGCCATCCTCGGTCGGTTCGAACCGAATGGTGACGGTTGTTTTGACGCCATCTGTTCCATCTCCATCCCATTCCAGGACGATGCATTTGTTTTCCTCCACGTTTACTACATTGACGGGGAAGGCACCGGGAAAGTCGTGGAAATCCCATATGACCGTCGCGCCAGCCTTCAGTCGGCCTTTCGCACCGCCAGTAGTGAAATAACCAGATAGCTGTTTGGGGTCTGCGACGGCCTCGAACACGTCCTCGACAGGGCGATTGATACGCCCGCTTACTTCGAATTTCAGGTTCATCGTAGCCTCCCGCTATCGCTTGCCAAATCCAAGTTAATGTTATAAAAAGACAACATGTCAAGCGATGATAAAACTGACCTGATTTTCAGGGCGCTGGCCGCGCCGGTCCGGCGAAGCATGATGGATGCGCTGAAAGATGCACCTCAGACGACGGGTGACCTCTGCGCGCAGTTCAGCCAGCTCAACCGGTGCACGGTGATGCAGCATCTGGGAGTGCTGGAAGAAGCTGACCTTGTGCTCGTGCGTCGGGTTGGTCGCCAGCGCTGGAATTATCTCAATGCCTTGCCGATCAAACATATTCATGAGCGCTGGATCGGGGGCTATGCTTCTGGTGCGGTCGCCCTGCTGGACCGCCTGAAAACTGATCTGGAAACTGAAACGGTCGCGTGAGCATCGCAGCGTCCCTTGCACTCTGCGCCGGGCCCGGATACCCCTTTTAAATCTGGTTCTTATGGAGGGACGCCCGATGAGCCCCATTCTAGTAGTTCTGGCCGCAATCGTCGCGATCGCTGGCTTTGTCATTCTGATCTACAACGGCCTTGTGATGAAGCGTCAGAGGGTCAATCAGGCCTTCGCGGACGTGGATGTCCAGCTGAAACAGCGTCAAAATCTGATCCCGAATCTCGTGGAGACCGTGAAGGGCTATGCGAGCCATGAGAAGGAAACTCTGGATGCCGTCATTTCGGCGCGGAATGCCGCACAAAGCGCGAGCACACCGGGGGAAATGTCCGCGGCCGAAGGCATGCTGACCGCATCGCTCGGCAAGCTGTTTGCGCTTGCCGAAGCCTATCCGGACCTCAAGGCGAACACGAACTTCCTTGAACTTCAGTCGGAACTGTCTTCCATCGAAGACAAGCTCGCCGCCGCGCGCCGCTTCTACAATTCGGCTGTTCAGGACTACAACACCTCCCGCGAACAATTCCCCGGATCCATCGTGGCGGGCATGTTCAATTTCGAAGGTCGCGAATTCTTCGATGTTGGTGTCGAAGGACGAGAAGCCTTGTCCACGGTGCCAGAAGTCAAGTTCTAGGCTATACTGCTGCCTCCGGATCAGGAGGTGGGACCATGAAATATCTTACGATCAGTGCGGCGCTTGTCCTTGGGTCTTGCGCCGCAAATTCTGCCGGGTGGAGTGCATCCACCTGGAGCGGCCTGCCGGATCGCACCGTGGCGGGGGGCGGCTACAGCTTCTTTGCCTCACCGGCCGAGGGTCAGGGCTTCAAACTCAAATTCTCGGTCAAGACTGATGGCACATTCGGCGTGGCCGAAGCGCCGACCGAAGATGCGCTGGTCGAGGCCGCCAGGGCTGCAGCGCCGGAGGGCTGCAATTTCGTGTCTCTGGAGCGCAGCGCAGATGGCGGCGCCGTGGCCGACTATGATTGCGGCTGAGCCGCGAACCATGGCTCCAGCAGGCTGAGCGCTTCTTCGATCTGTGCTGTCGACAGCGCAAATGAAAACCGCATGAAGCGATGGCCTTCAACCGGATCGAAATCGACACCGGGGGCTGTGGCAATGCCGGTATCTTCGAGCAGTTTCAGGCAGAAGGCCAGGCTGTCATCGGTATACTTCGATATGTCGGCATAGATGTAGAACGCTCCATCCGGCGGCGCGATCTTTTCAAGCCCGAGGCGCGGCAGGGCTTCAAGCATCAATTCGCGATTGCGGCGGTAGACCTCGACATGGCCGTCCAGTTCCTCCGCGCTGTCCATCGCCACGAGGCCAGCATGCTGGGACAGGGATGGCGGCGTCAGAAACCGGTTTCCGACATAGGCGCTGGTCCGCGCGGCCCCATCCCTGGGCGAGACCAGCCAGCCCAGTCGCCAAGCTGGCATGGAGAAGTATTTGGAAAACGAGTTTACGATGTACGCATCCGGATCAAATTCCAGCATGGAGCGGATGTCCGGCCCGTAGCTGAGGCCATGATAGATTTCGTCTGAGATGATGCGGATGTTTTTCGCGTTGGCGACGGCGGCGATAGCCGCAAGGTCATCCTCGGGAATGATTGTGCCGGTTGGATTGGCGGGGCTTGCGATGATGACGCCTGCTGGGACCGGGTTGAGGGCGTCCAGCGCGTCGGCCGTCAGCTGGTAGCGCACGTCCGCGCCGCAAGCGATCTCCACGGGGTCGAGATTGAGCGCGCGCAATGTGTTGCGATAGGCCACATAGCCGGGGCGTGCGAGGGCGATCCGGTCACCTGGATTGAATGCCGTTGACAGCGCCAGTACGAGCGCGGGCGAGGCCCCGCAGGTCAGCGTCACCCGCCCCGGCGTCAGGTCGACACCATACTCATTCTTGTAGTGTTGGCAAATGCGTTCCTTGAGCGGACGGCTTTCCCAATACCCCATAGGATCTGTGTCGAGCACTTCATGGGCTCGCGCAATCGCGCCTCTGGGCGCAGGTGTTGAGGGTTGGCCGAACTCCATATGCAGGATGCGGCGGCCCTCGGTCTTCAAATCATGTGCGCGCTTGCTGACCGAAATCGCGCGGAACGGGTCAATGTCTTGTCCCATACTATCGGGCGATAGCCGCCGGCAACCAGGTTGCCAAGGCGGGAATTGCGGCAACCAGCCCGATCAACAAAAGCTGAAGCATGATGAAGGGCACCGCGCCCTGCCATATCTGCAGGGTCTTGATGCTCGCCGGGGCCGCGCCGCGCAGATAGAACAGGGCAAAGCCAAAAGGCGGCGTCAGGAAGCTGGTTTGCAGGTTCAGCGCCATCAGGATGGCCAACCAGACAGGATCAAAGCCGAGGATAATCAGCGGTGGCGCGACCAGCGGCACGACCACGAAGACGATCTCGATGAAGTCGAGGAAGAACCCCAGGACGAACATGACGATCATGGTCATGACCAGCGCGCCCCATTTACCGCCCGGCATTGAGTGTAGGATGTCGGCCACGATGTCATCGCCGCCATAGCCGCGGAAGACGAGGCTGAACAGCGACGCGCCGATCAGGATCAGGAACACCATGCTGGTGATCTGCGTCGCGCTTTTGAGGGCGGGTAGAAGCTGGCGCATCCGGCGCAAGACGACGAGACCGGTGGCGACCCCGGCAAAGAAAACGATTGAGGCAAGGATTGTCAGGAGGATGCCAATCTCGTTCGTGCGGCCAATCGTGGCCACGCCGGTGCGCAGATCAAACAGGTTCCGGAGCAGGATGATCGCGATGACACTGCCGAGGCCCGCCATGAGCAACCATGTGATGCGGCGCTCATGATCGTCATCGGCAAGGCGCAGGCCTGCGAGCAGGACGGCACCAGCCACGCCAATGGCGGCGGCTTCGGTGGGCGGGGCAACCCCGCCAAGGATGGCGCCGAGCACGGCCACGATCAACAGGAGCGGCGCGCCGAGCCCGAAAGCAACTTCCTTCGTGGTTAGCGGCGGACTGTCATCATCCTGTACCGGCGGGCAGCGCTCCGGGTGGCGAATGGCGGTCAGTGCGATCCAGCCAAGATAGAGGCCCACCAGCAGGAAGCCCGGAATCAGCGCGCCGGCGAACAGGTCTCCGACCGACACGACAAAAGAACCGGCAGAGCCAGTGGCCTGGCTCGCTTGGCTGGCGGCGTTCGAAATCGCATCGGCCAGCAGGATGAGCACAATAGAAGGTGGGATGATCTGGCCCAGCGTGCCCGATGCGGCAATCGTGCCGGTGGCGAGACGCGGGTCGTAGCCCTGCCGGATCATGGTGGGCAGGGCAATCAGCGTCATCGTGATGACCGTCGCGCCGACAATGCCTGTGGATGCCGCCAGCAAGGCGCCTACCAGCACCACGGCATAGCCGAGCCCGCCGCGCACTTTCCCCAACAGGCGGCTGGCAATATGGAGCAGGTCTTCCGCGACACGCGAGCGCTCAAGGATAACGCCCATCAACACAAAAAGTGGAACCGCGATCAGGGTCTGGTTCTGCATGATCGAGCCGCCCATTATGCGGCTCGGCAGATTGCGCAAGAATGCCTCGTCGAACACGCCAAGACCAATTCCGACCAGCGCGAACAGCAACGCTATGCCGCCAAGCGTCAGCGCGACCTGATACCCTGCCAATAGTGCGAGAATGGCGCAGACGAACATGGAGAGGGCCAGGATGACTTCAAGTTCCATGGACGCCTCCATGGGGCTCTTCCTCGGCTACATCATCCAGCTTTCCGGTCAGGCGCAGAGCGGCTTTCAGCGCTTCTGACAAGCCCTGAACCAGCATCAGCACGGCAAAGGCTGGCAACAGCGTCTTGAACAGGAAGAGCAGGGGCAAGCCATCGGATTCCCGCGAGCCTTCGAACAGTGCCCAACTGCGGGCAAGGCCTTGTTCGGTCATCGCCAGCAGGCGGATGCAGATGGGGAAGAGGAACAGATATATGCCCGCCAATTCGATCCAGTTGCGCCTGCGCGCGCCAAAGCGGGGCCTGAGAATATCGACCCGCACATGCGCATCGTCTCGAAGAGCTGAGGCCGAGCCGAGCATGAACATGGCGGCGAAGGCATAGATCACGATCTCGTTCAACCAAGTGAATGAGAGGCCAAAGGCATAGCGCAGCAGCACAACCAGCAATTGCGCGCCCACAAGAATGATCGCGCCGGCGATCGCGCCGCCAAGCGCCCAGCCAGAGACCGCATCAATGCGCGCGCTCAACCATTTGGCGATCCGCTCGACTGGGTCTGGCCAGATCGTGACGATCAGTGGCAGCAAGAGCAACGGCGACAGGGCAAGCCCCAGCCATTTCAATGCCCCGCCAAGGGTGAGGAAGATCTCCGGAGACATACCCAGCCCGCCCCCGGCCTATTTGTTCGAATTGCGGGCGGCGTAGTACGGCCCTTCGGACACGTCGGCCCAGCCACGCATCAACTTCAAGCCTGCCTCGAAACTCTCATAGATACGCTTCTCGATCCCATCCCTTCCGGAGGCCGCGCGGACATCCCAGGCGGCTTCGGCCATACGGCTGACGACTTCGTCTGGAAAGCTGCGCATCTGGACGCCATGTTCGCGTTTAAGCAGGTCCAGATGGACCGCATTCTGGTAGGTGAACTCGCCAAGCGATGTGTGATTCACGCTCTCGCAGGCGGCCTTGATGATCTGTTGTTCGCCAGGCGTGAGACCGTCCCAGACGCGGAGGTTCATGCCAACTGCGAGACTTGCGCCCGGTTCGTGGAAACCGGGTCCGTAGTAGTATGGCGCCTCGCGGTGAAAGCCGAGATAATAGTCGTTCCAGGGGCCAACCCATTCCGTCGCGTCGATCGCTCCGGTTTGCAGGGATTGATAGATTTCCCCGCCCGGCAGTGCGACCGAGGAGCCGCCCAGTGCACGCAGTACGTCGCCGCCCTGACCCGGAATGCGCATCTTGAGTCCGACAAGATCATCCAGCGTGTTGATTTCCTTGCGGAACCAGCCGCCCATCTGATGGCCGGTATTTGCGGCCTGGATGGATTTGATTCCGAACTGGGCTGACAGTTCATCCCATAATTTCTGGCCGCCGCCGAAATCAATCCAGCCCATAAGTTCCTGTGCGGTCATACCGAAGGGAACAGCGGTGAAAAACGGATAGGCGCTGGACTTGGCCGTCCAGTAGTATTCGGCGCCATGATACATATCGGCCGAACCATTCGAGACGGCATCGAAGCACTCAAAAGGCGGGACGAGTTCGCCGGCCGCATAGACCTTCACTTCCATCAGGCCTTCGGACATTTGCTGGATGCGCTGGGCTACGCGCTCGGCCGCTTCGCCAAGCCCCGGCAGGCCCTTGGGCCAGGTGGTGACCATGTTTAATCGGCGTCGATTGCGCGCAATTGCAGGCGCAGCGAGATCGGCCGCCTTTTCGGGATTGGCAAAAGCAGCAGCAGCGCCGGCAAGGCCGAGTGCGCCTGCACCCAGCAGGTTGCGTCTATGGATCATCTATCTCCCCATGCCTCCCCGGTCTTGGCCGGGCTAAAGGCTAAACCGTGTCATTCATCGTCGCCCAGCGGACGCCACACGTCGCCATCAAGCACTTCGAGCGGCTTGTAGCGCCGCTTGTAGTCCATCTTCTGGCTGCCCTTCACCCAGTAGCCAAGATACACGTGCGGCAGGCCCAGATCCTGCGCGTGCAAAATGTGATCGAGGATGAGGTAATGGCCGAGTCCCCTCGAGGTCAGCTCCGGATCAAAGAACGTGTAGACCATCGAAAAGCCATCCCGGAGCACATCTGTGATCGAGGCGGCAACCAGAGGCGCGTCCTCTTCCACGCCATCGCGATACTCGAAGATCAGGCTTTGCACCGGGCTGCCGCCAACCATGGCGCTGTAATCCCGATAAGACATGTCGGACATGCCGGCGCCATCATGACGGGTTTTCACATAGGATTTCAGCAGCCGGTATTGCTCGCGGCTCGGCTGGGCCTCGACCGGGCGGCGGATCAGTGAGGCATTGCGGTTCAGGGTGCGCCGGTCATTGCGCGACAGTTCGAAATCCCGCGTCGGCACGCGCACGCTGCGACAGGCATTGCAGCGCGGGCAAGCCGGGCGATATGCGATCGTCTGACTGCGCCGAAACCCGGCCTGGCTCAAGGAGTTGTGGACGAGATCTGCTTCCCCGATGGCCAGATTGGTGAACGCTTTCCGCTCTTTCTTGCCCGGCAGATAGGGGCAAGGGCTCGGATTGGTCACGTAGAACCGAAGCGAGCGCTCGAGCCCCGGGGGCAGGATCTGGGAGTCAGTGAACTTCATAAGTGCGACGATACACTTACAAATCGAACCGCCAAGGGGCGAATATGGTAAAGACGACCCAAAGTATGATCACCAACGGCCCGCCGAACTTCATGAAGTCCCCGAACTTGTAGTGCCCGGGACCCATGACCAGCATGTTGGTCTGGTACGCAATCGGCGTCGCGAAGCAGCAATTGGCGCCATAAATAACGGCCAGCAGGAAGGGTAACGGGTCTTCGACCTTCAGCTCCGCGGCGGCTGACAAGGCGATTGGCGAAAACAGGATGGCTGTCGCCGCATTAGACAGGAGATTAGTCAGCAAGGCGACCGCGAGAAAGATCGCCGACAGGACGGCCAGCGTGCCATAGGGCGAAGCCAGATTGACGACCGAATGGGCGATCAGGTCAGCCGCGCCGGTCTTTTCCAGGGCCATGCCCATGGCCAGCGCCGCACCAATCACGAGAAAAATGCGCAGATCGAGTGCCCGGCTGGCTTGGCGTGTGTTCAGGCAGCCCGCGATCAGCATGGCGACGGCGGCCAGAACGGATGCGTGCAGGATCGACACAAAGCCCGTCGCCGCGAGGATCACCATGGAGATGGCAATCACGCGCGCTGCCAGCGCTTTGGTCGTGAGCGGGATTTCGGTTTGGGACCATTCCAGAAGGATCAGATCGCGGCTTGAGCGCAGCTCACGAAACGCTTCGACCGGGCCACACAAAAGCAGCGTATCACCGGATTCCAGCCGGATTTCGCCAAGCTTCGTCCGAATCATTCGGCTGCGGCGCTGGATACCAAGCGTCACGGCGCGGGTCAGGCGGCGAAAGCCGAGCATTTCGACCGTCCGGCCCACCATGCGCGAGCCGGGGGCGATGACGGCCTCGGTGAGGGCCAGCGAGCCGGGGCGCGAGAAATCCTCAAGGTCAGCGCCTGACGCCTGCCAGACCTGCTGCAGGAAATCCGGTTGGCGCGCCAGCACGTTCTGGAGCGCGGCGCGTGTCGCGGCAATGATGACCAGATCTCCAACTTGCAGGCTGATATCCTCATAGGGTGGCAGGATCGCCCGTTCGCCACGCTGGATCATGCGGACGGTCATGTCGGGCAGGTCAGCGAACATGCCTGCGACCGGTTTCTTGCCAAGCAGGAAATGGCCATGTGTCACTTCGATCTGAGCGACGAATTGTTTGCCGGAGGGCTGGACGATGTCATCGGAAAGACCGCGCCGGTTCGGCAACAGGAATTTGGAAAAGATCAGGATGTAAAGCAGGCCGGCGGCCGCAAGGATCAGGCCCATAGGGGTCTGGTCGAAGAAACCGAGTTGCTGGCCGGTGATCCGGTCATAGGATTCGGCCGCCAGCAGGTTTGTCGATGTACCGATCAGCGTGGTCATGCCGGCGAAGATCGACGCAAAGCTAAGCGGCATCATCAGGCGCGACTGCGGCGCGTTCATACGCATGGCGATGGCGGTCATCACGGGCAGGAACATGATGACGATGGGCGTGTTGTTGACGAATGCGCTGGTCACGAAGACCGCAAGGAAGGCCAGAATCAGAGTTGAGACGGGCCGCTTGTCATATCCCGCGAGCAAGGCCTTGGTCGGCCCTTCCAGCGCTCCGGTCTGGAACAGTCCCTGGCCGACCACGAGCAATGCCATGATGGTGATGAGGGCCGGGTTGCCAAAGCCTGACAACAGGTCTGCCGCGCTGATGGCTTCGCCGTCGACCCCGCGTGCACCGGGAATGATGAAAACCAGCAGCAGGGCTGCCATCACGCAAACCGACACGAACTCCATCGACCACCGGTCGAGCATGTAGAACGTGATCGCGGCGCAGACGATGGCGAGGCTCGCCCACATCGGCCAAGTTTGGACGAATTCAGATAGCATTACGGCTCCGGTTCATCAGCACGCCCCGACACGTCGCCAGAACGACTAGCCGTCAGAATGTAGCAATATGCTTATCCGGCGATTGGCTGACAAGTGCGGTTCACCCGGATTGAGAGGTCTGGTGTCGGCCAAACCTGTTACGGCGCGTACACGATCAGTGGAAACGCCTGCCGAGACGAGGATGCGCCGCGCAGCATTCGCGCGCTCCGAAGAGATGTCCCAATTGGTGCGATTCGCGTCCAGCGAGGGAAATGCGTCCGTGTGGCCCTCAATGGTGATTGGCCCTGCCAGGCCAGAAATGGCCTGGCCAAGCTGAAGGGTCAGCGCTTCGCCCGCTTCGGTCAGGGCGCCGCTTTCGCTGGCAAACAAGGGGCGGGCATCGGTATCAACCAGGTTGAGACGAATGCCGTCTGGTGCCTGAATCAGTTGCAGATTGTTTCCTGCGGCCGCGAGCGACTCGTCTGTTCGCAGCGTCTCGTAAAGGCGAAACGTCTCGGACTGGCGAATTTCCACCAGCGGACCGTTTGCGGCGGCCGTGTCTTTGCCTGTGAAGTAGTCGGCGATCATGCTCCGCGAATCCGGGGAGACGCCACTGACCAGCCAGAGCACAAGGAAAAAGGCCATCAGCGCGGTCAGGAAGTCGGCATAAGCCATCTTCCATGTCCCCATCTTGCGACGGGGCGCAGCGGGCCTTCTGCCCGGAAAGCGTTGCGTATGAGTGGTGGCAATCGCCATGCGCTTCGTGTTCCTTCATTCTGACAGGAACCCGGTTTGTAGCAGGGCTTGGTTTATGGGCGTTGAGAACAAAGGGTGTGATTTCCCTGAAATTCAATCTAATTGGGTCCGCAGGACACACGGAGATCTGGCATGGCAAAAACGGCGTTTCTTGGTCTGGGGGTGATGGGCTTCCATATGGCGGGGCATCTGGCGGCCAAGGGCCATCAAGTGACTGTCTGGAACCGGACAGAGACCAAGAGCCTGGATTGGACCGCCCAGCACAAGGGCGAGGTCGCAAAGGACCCGGCGGCCGCAGCTTTCGGCGCTGAATATGTTTTCCTGTGCCTGGGCGATGATCCGGATGTTCGTGCCGTCTTCGACCAGTTGGAGCCCAGCCTCGGCGCGGGCATGATCGTGGTAGACCATACAACGGCGTCAGCGGATCTTGCGCGCGAACTGGATGAGCGCTGCCGTATGAAGGGCGCGCGCTTTCTGGATGCGCCGATCAGCGGCGGCGAGGCCGGTGCGGTCAATGGCAAGCTGACCATCATGTGTGGCGGCGAAGAGAAGGCATTCAATTCTGCCGAACCGGTGATGGCGGCCTACGGCAAAAATATGACGCTGATCGGTGAGAGTGGCGCGGGCCAGCTGGCCAAATCGGTCAACCAGATATGTATTGCTGGCATCGTCCAGGGCTTGTCGGAGGGCCTGCACTTTGCCGAGAAGGCCGGGCTCGACGCGGAGAAAGTGATCGCAGCGATCAGCGGCGGGGCCGCCCAGAGCTGGCAAATGGAGAACCGCTGGAAAACAATGGTCGAAGGCCACTTCGAACACGGCTTCGCGGTCGATTGGATGCGCAAGGATTTGCGTATCACTTTGGAAGCCGCGCGGGAGAATGGGGCGAGCCTGCCGCTGACGGCGACGGTCGACCAGTATTACGCAGATGTTCAGGCCATGGGTGGTCAGCGCTGGGACACGTCCAGCCTGATCGCACGCTTGAAGCGCGGGTAGATAATCATGCGCCTGTTGGAAGTTCACCTGCCGAATGACGAACGCTACGATACCGTAATCCGGGCGGTGAAAGCGGCCGACCCGATCGATTATTATGTTCAGGACACTGAGCGCAAGGATCGCAAGCTGATCTCTGTCTTCATGCGGGAAGGCAGTGGCCAGTCACTGATCGACAATATCCAGACCGCGCTGGATACGTGCGATGATTTCCGGATCACCGTGCTTCCAGTGGAGGCGACTGCGCCAAACATTGAAGAGGCGACGGACCAGAAGGCCGACAAACGGGTTCAGGCGACGCGGGAAGAGATCTATTCCGATGTCTCCACGGGCGCGCGGCTGGACCGGGATTTCATCATCATGGTCGTGCTGTCGACCATTGTGGCGGCGATTGGCCTGAACTCTGACGGCATCGCCGCCGTGATCGGCGCCATGGTGATCGCGCCTCTGTTGGGGCCTGTACTTGGCTTTTCGATGGGCGCTGCGCTGGGCGATTTCAAACTGCTGAAGCGGGCCTCGATCACGCTGGGGTCCGGAATCGCGATCGCGCTTGTCTGTGCATGGCTATTGTCGTTTGTACTCCAGATTGACCTGCAAAGCCGGGAGCTGATGTCACGCGCTGAAGTGCGTCTGGACGGGCTGGCTCTTGCCATGGCGGCTGGTGGTGCGGCGGCCCTGTCCCTGACGCGCGGGCAGGCCTCGGCTTTGGTCGGCGTGATGGTCGCCGCTGCCTTGCTGCCGCCGGGTGCGGCGCTGGGTCTTTTTGTGGGAGCAGGGCACTGGACACTGGCATTGCGGGCAGGCTTGCTCCTGTCTCTGAATGTGGTGGCCCTGGTTCTGGCGGCCTTGATCGTGTTCCGGCTGCGGAAGATCCGGCCGCGTGCCTGGATAGACCAGAAGAATGCCGACCGGGCCGTGTGGATCAATGCGGGACTTTCGATCCTGCTGCTGGCCGCTGCCACCGCATTGATCCTTTGGCTGGACCTTGGCGCTGAGGTGTCGGTCGGCTAGGCTCGTCCGGTCAGGGAGGGGCACATGGCCAAATCGGACAACAAGACCAAGCCGACCCCAGTTTCGCCAACGGAATTCGTCGCGGCGGTCGAGCATCCCACGCGCCGCGCTGATGGCGAAAAATTGCTGGGCTGGTTCGAGGAAGTCACGGGCTATACACCCCGGATGTGGGGACCGAGCCTGGTGGGGTATGGCCGCTATCATTACAAGTATGACAGCGGTCGCGAAGGCGACATGCTGATCACCGGATTCTCGCCGCGCAAAGCCAATCTCGTCCTGTATATCATGCCGGGATATCGCGATATGAGCGACAAGCTCGCCCGGCTGGGCAAGCACAAGGTCGGCAAGAGCTGTCTTTACATCAACAAGCTCGCCGACATCGACATGGAGGTCCTGCGCGAGATCGTCGAGGATGGATTCTCTTACATGAAAGAGAATTACGATACGTGGCCGGAATAATCTGGCTGTATCTAACGGGAATGTGATCGGAACTGCCAGCGGGGCGGGTCGTTTAACTTGTGAAAGCAAGATTGGAGATCCCCCTGCATGACCGACCTTCTCAAGACGATCAACCCGGCCACCGGCGAGACGCTGAAGACCTATGCCCGCATGAGTGATGACGAGATGGCGCTCGCTATCGAGCAGTGCCAAGCTGCCTACCAAGACTGGCGCCAGCGCAGTCTCGAAGACCGCGCGAAAGTCATCAAGGCCATCGGCGATGAGTTGCGCAAGCATGTCGATGACTATGCCGAGCTTATGACCAAGGAGATGGGAAAGCTCTATCGCGATGGGCAGGAAGAAGTGAAACTGTGCGCCGGGATTTGCGACTATACTGCTGAGCACGGCCCGAAAGAGCTGGCCAGTGAAGAACGCGATATCATGTCGGGTCGCAAAGGCATTGTGACCTATTCCCCGATTGGCATCGTCTATGGCATCCAGCCATGGAACTTCCCGCTCTATCAGGCGATCCGCTATTCCATCTCCAACCTCATGGCGGGCAACGGTGTTCTGCTGAAGCACGCTGAGACCTGTACGGGCAGTGGATTGATGCTGCGCGATATTTATGAAGCCGCAGGCCTGCCGAAACATCTCTTCACCGTTCTGTTGATCTCGCATGACCAGTCCGATGCCGTGATCGAGAATAACCTTGTACGCGGTGTGACCCTGACCGGCAGTGACGGCGCCGGCCGCGTGGTGGGTGAGAAAGCCGGCAAGGCACTGAAGAAGACTGTGCTGGAGCTTGGCTCGAACGACGCTTATCTGGTGCTGGAAGATGCCGATGTGGACCTCGCCGTCGAGACATGCGTGAAAGGGCGGCTGTTCAACAATGGCGAGACCTGTGTGAACGCCAAGCGCTTCATTGTGACTGAGGAAGTCTATGATGAGTTCACCGAGAAATTTGTGAAGGCAATGGCGGACATCAAGCTCGGCGACCCGTTTGCCGAAGACAGTGATCTGGGGCCAATGGCCCGCGCTGACCTGCGTGAAACTCTGCATGACCAGGTCAAGGACAGTGTTGAAAAAGGCGCGACCATTCGCTGTGGCGGTGAAATCCCTGACATGCAGGGCGCCTATTATCCCTCGACCGTGTTGACCGATGTGGCGCCGGGCCAGCCCGCTTATGACGATGAATTGTTCGGTCCCGTGGCTTCGGTAATCCGCGCCAAGGATGATGACGATGCGATGCGGATTGCCAATGACAGCCGGTATGGCCTTGGCGGCGGCATTTTCTCGCGTAATGAAGACCGCGCGATTGAGCTGGCCTGTAATCATTTCGACACCGGCATGGTGAGGGTCAACGGGTTTGGCATTGCCGCTCCAAACATGCCGTTTGGGGGCGTGAAGGATTCCGGATTTGGCCGGGAACATGGCGGCTTTGGCATGAAGGAATTCGTCAACGTCAAAGCAGTTTTCGTATACTGATCAATGTACTGGCCCGGCACGCCGCCGGGCCATTTGCTGCTCGGCGGGTTTACATATGCCTCAGAAGCCCTAGGTATGGCCTCAGTTCAACGGAGCACCCGTGCGCGCGACGCGGCCTCTGAAATTCCACCCACCACGATTGGAGCGAGACCATGACGCAAGTGAAAACGGGCGATACCGTACACATCCATTACACCGGCACCCTCAATGACGGCACCACATTCGACAGTTCAGAAGGGCGCGAGCCGCTGACATTCGAAGTCGGATCCGGCCAAATCATACCTGGCCTCGACTCTGCCATTCCGGGCATGACCGTTGGCGACAAGAAGACCGTTAATGTAGCGTGTGATGACGCCTATGGTCAGATGAACCCGGCCATGCGCCAGGATGTGCCTCGCGCAGATATTCCGGCGGAGATTCCGCTGGAAGTTGGCTCACGCCTTCAGATGCAGACCCAGGACGGGCAAGTGATCCCTGTGACAGTGGCTGCCGTTGAAGAGGAATCTGTAACGCTGGACGCCAACCATCCATTGGCCGGCGAAGACCTGACCTTCAACATCGAACTGGTAAAGATCGGCGAAGCTGCCTAATTTCTTCCGAGTTCTCGAATTCAAAGCGGCGGGTACCCAGAGTGGGTGTCCGCCGTTTTTCGTTTCAGACAGCAGGAATGGCCGGCGAGGCGGTGGCCTTCCGGTTGGGTCGATTTGAATTCGGTAAGGTCATCCGTATCAGGATGTGTCGGGAGCAACAGGTGAGGTTCCTGAGATGGTGACGGCTTTCGCCTGTGTCACCGCTGCCGCACAGCATTTTGCGAGCGGGACCACGCCCGCGACGAGATTTTCGGGCAGATCGCTCCAGCGTAACGGGCGCTCCCATGCCGGGATCACCGGCGCGGTGTATTGATAGCGCTGTGGGTTGGGCGCATCCGCCATCGCCGTTATGTAGATGTTGCCGAAGCGGTCAATGCGCAGCAGCACAGTGCGCCCGGTCTCCTCCTGCCAGGCTTCGAGCCGGCGCAGATTCAGCCAGAGCCAGGGCCAGAAGAGTGGCCAGACAAAGGCATAATAGCGGGCGTGACGCGGGTCTGTCATGACGTGCATTATAGGCCGAGCACGGAGGGGTGGGATAAAGTTTTTTGATCGCCAGCAATTTCAAGGGTTTGTGCGGCTGGTTTGGGGGATAGCAGGAGCCTCGGACGGGCACAGGGAATGTCAGAAAACCCCCATCTCGATCCCTGCGCCGAGGGCAGCCCCAAGCTCGCGGCATTTGGCGAGGTCTTCTTCGGGTATCGTCTTTTCCGCGAGGATTTCCGCTTCCGTCTGGGCGTGCGTGCAGATGATCAGGGGTGGTTGGACCTGTTTCAGCCGCCATCCGGTGGCAATGCGGGCCGCCTGACGCGCTGCATTCTCGCCATCCGAACCGGCGCAGATCATCAGGCCATAGGGCCGGCCTTCGATCTCGCCGAGGACGGGATAGTAGCAGCGGTCGAAGAATTCCTTCATTTCGCCCGACAAGGCCGCGAGGTTTTCCGGCGCTGCGAAGAGATAACCCTCAGCGGTCAGCAGGTCTTCTGGGCCGGTGTCTTCCGCCCGCTTCAGCAATGTGTCGGTTTCGTCGCGTGCAGCGCCTGCGGCGGCCTCGGCCATCTGGCGCGTGCCGCCGGTGCGGGAATGATAGATGATGAGAAGCTTGGTCATGCCCCTACATTCCAAGCGTTGGGCTGTGGGGCAAGGGGCATGAGGCCAGGAACAAAGGGGCCGGTGCGGGAGGGGGACCGCACCGGCCAGGTCAAGGCGGCGGGTTAGCCGGCCTTGTGCCATTCAAATTTTGCGAATGGCGCATCCACCGGCGTCTGCGCCAGATGATTGGTGTAGTTCGAGATGGTCTTCTGGGAAACGCCCAGCACGACTTCGAGGATCTGGCGCTGGGTGTAGCCCGCATCGAGAAAAGCCTGCACGGCGGCGTCATCGACATTGCCGCGATTGCGCACGACGCTGAGCGTGAAGGTGCGGAGCGCTTCGAGCTTGTCGCTTGGCAGGGGCGTTTCGTTGCGCAGGGCGTCAGTAATGTCTTGGCTGACACCCATGCTGCCCGCGATGGCGGTGTGGGCCGGGACACAATAGTGGCAGTTATGCTCGACATTGATGGCCTGCCAGACAACGGTCAGCTCATCCTTGTCGAAGCTGGATGCCTGGAACAGATCACCCAGTTCCTTGTAGGCTTTCAGCAGGCCCGGTGCCTCGGCCATGACGGCGTAGAGGTTCGGGACGATGCCCATGCTTTTCTTGGCGCCAGCGAGGATCTCGCGGCTTTCTGCGGGGGCGGTGTCTTCGGTGTGGCGAGTAAATTCGGTCATCCGGGGGGGCTCCTTGCATTGGATGATTGTGTGCCCGTTCGTCGGGGCCCACCTCATCTGGGAGGCCGCGCTGTGAAACCAAGATTTTTTTTGAGCGATCACTCAAATGTGAGCGGAAAGGCGAGACAAGACCGGTTTGCGGCCCTATCTTGAGAACATGACACGTATGCCTGCCTATGATCGTGATGCCGCGCTGGAAGCCGCCATTCGCCTGTTCTGGGCGAAGGGCTATCATGCGACCTCGCTCAAGGATCTCGAAAACGCCCTGAATATGCGGCCGGGTAGCATCTATGCCGCGTTCAAGAGCAAGCAGGCCCTGTTCCTTGCGGCGATGGAGCGATATTTCGAGAAGATGCAAGCCGGGTTTCGCGCGCACATGGCAGAGGCAGCTTCGCCTCTGCATGGCCTGACCAGCTTTCTGCGCGCCTATGCCGAGGATGGATCCAGCGTGCGGGTGCATGCCTGCCTGCTACTCAAGACATTGCTGGAGGCGACAACGACGGATTCCGAGATTGCCGATCCTGCACGAGACTATCTGGACCGGATGAAGGGCGAGTTCGAAGCGGGGCTCTCCGCTGCGCAGGCTGCCGGCGAGTTTCCGGACGCTGCAGACACCGCGCGTCTGGCACGACGATACCAAGCGGCACTGACATCATTGCAGGTCGAGTTACAACGAGGTCTGTCCGGCGAAGAATTGGCCGGGTTTGTCGAGGATTTGGTAGAGCCGTTCGATCGGCTGGCGGAAGAGGCCGCCAGCTAATGGATCATTCTGCCGGGACGGGCGTGAGCGCCTCTTTCCAGTCATCCATGGCGTGACGATTGTCGTGGTCCCAGGGGTGGAAGCCGGGCTTGAACCAGGACAGCCAGACCTTCCAGCCGCGTCCGAACAGGGCCGGTTTCTTCCAGAGGAATTGCTTCACGGCGCGGTCGGCCTCTTCGCGTGTATAGCCGTCGGCTTCCAGCAGCTTGGCGGAGAAATTGGCGATATTGGCAGTGAAGTGTTTCGTGATCAGCAGCATGGACAGGCTGCGCCGGAAATAGCGTTTCAGCGGTGACCAGCCCTTGGTGACCTCCAGAAAGACATCGTAGGCAACGGCCTTGTGCTCAGTCTCTTCCATCGCATGCCAGCGCCAGAGGCGCTCCAGCGCCGGGTCTGTCTTGCTGAACATCGCCACACCATCGATCTCGGCATCGAACATCAGGTCGGCCATCATGGAGGTGAAGTGCTCGAGGCAGATCGTGGCCATCAGCATACGCATCGGTCCGCCGGCGCGGCCGAAATTGACCCGCTCCAGGATCTCCGCCTCAATCTCTGCAACGGGATATTTTTCGCGGTCGATCTTGTTGTTCAGCAGGTGATGCTCGCGCGAATGGATGGCTTCCTGCGTGATGAAATCTTTCACATCCTCGGCCAGCTTGCCCGAAACCTCACCGCGATAGGCTTTCACCGCATCCATGAACATGCGTTCGCCGTCCGGGAAGGTCAGCGACATGGCATTGTAAACGGCGGTGGCGACGGGGTTGCCGTCCAGCCAGGGGCGGCCATCATCGGCGGCGGACATGTCAAAGCGCAGGTCGCGCGGCTGGATGGTGATGTCTTCGGGGGTGCGTTTGCGCGTCATTGTGTTTACTGCTTTCTGGTACAGAACTGGCAATCGTCTTGTCGCAACAGGTAACACTACTGACAAAAATGTCAATAAAGAAAAAAGAACCCTCGCCCAGAATCCGTCGAACGCCGGAGGAATCGCGCGCCAATATCCTTGCTGCGGCGGAGACGCTGCTGGTCGAACAGGGGCCGCAGACGCTGCGCCTTGCGGATGTGGCAAAGGCGGCGGGCGTGGCGAATGCCACCGTGCTGCATCATTTCGGATCCATCGACGCCGTTCAGCAGGCCCTCATGGAGCGGATGATTGCCGATCTCGTGGACGCGATCATGGCAATCGAAATTCCCGCCGATGCCCCGGCAGAGGCGCGCGCCATAGGCCTGAAGACCTTGTTTGATGCGCTGGAGTCGCGCGGCGCGGCGCGGCTGGCTGCCTGGCTGGAACTGACGGATGAGACCAGCCGCCTGACCGTGGTGCGCGAGGCGGTTCAGGAAGTGGCGCAGAAAAAGATCTCGCAGGGCGGCATCCCCTCAGAGCTTGCCGAGGACATGATCCTGATGAGCGTGACCCTCGCTCTCGGCACCGGCCTGTTCGGCCCGTCCCTCGGCACACTGATCGACAAGCCCCCCGAACGCGCACGGGAGCTGACCCTGCAGATGCTGATGGGGTATTTTGAGGGGTTGGCGGGGTAAAGAGGTGAGCACTCATGCTGAGCGAAGTCGAAGCACGAGCGCGGGCGGGCAGACAACAAGGTGGACTACGATTGCAGGTCGTTCGGTTCTCGCATTTTCAGGAAGCTCTCCGAATCCAGCGCTTCGGGTAGGGCCAGTATGTAAACGACCTTATCTTTCACCGCGCCTTCTGCGTGCAGGGTTCGGGCCGGTACGATGACCTTGTCGCCTGCCACGACGGTTGTGCGGACACCTGTCCCCGCGTCCAGGAAGTCTGTTTCCCCCTCCATGATGTAGGCGTGCACTTCTTCGGAATGCCAATGTGGGTCCAACCCAGCCGATGGTAGAGACACGAAGGTTGTGGGCCAGGTTCCATTTCGTTGCACGTCTTCCATGACCTCGGAAAGCGACGAAAAGAACTGATGGTGAAATTTCACTGACATACGAAGCGCTCCTAGCATTGAGGCGCAAAGTATGGATCGTGCAGTTATCGAGATAAACCTAGCCAGTTGCATCATATTCATGCAGGAATTGCATCATGCAGATCACGGCGCTTCAAACCTTTGTCGATGTGATGAAGCTTGGCAGTTTCGCCAATGCGGCCCGCTACCGAGACGTCGACCCATCATCAGTGTCCCGCGCGATTGCCGGACTGGAAGAAGAGTTGGGATTTCGACTATTTCAGCGAAGTCGGCGAAAGCTGGCACCGACGGAAGCTGGTCAGAGCTATTTTGAGCAGATAAGAAACCTTATCGAAGATCTCGATCACGCGCGGCAGAAAGCGCAGGATCTGGCGACAGAGCCACAGGGCCTGCTGCGGATCACGGCCTGTACGTCGCTGGGGCAGCGCGTAATCGCGCCGCTTCTCAAGAAGTTCATGGACCGGTATCCGGCGCTGTCACTCGAACTGGTACTGACTGATTCACAAGTCGATCTCGTCGCCGATCAGATCGATCTCGGGATTCGGTTCGGTCCCGAACCGGACGGCGAGATGTGCGCCACCAAACTGGTTCCGCGAAAATTTCAAATCTGTGCGAGCCCGTCTTATATCCAGCGCAATGGCGGGCTGCTTCACCCAAGAGATTTGTCAGAGCGTGAGTGTGTCCTGTTTCCGCTCCCCGGATATCGCACGCACTGGCTGTTTCGTGACGCCGCAGGCGAAGCTTTTGAAGTTCCGGTCAATGGACGGCTACTCGTCTCGCATGGTCTGACGATGACCCAATGCGCTCTGGCCGGGTTGGGGCCAACATTGCTACCAGATTGGCTCTGCAAGCCGGAGCTGGAAGCTGGTGATCTGGTAGACCTGTTTCCCGATTTCGAGTGCGCCGCAAATCAATTCGGAACGGCAGCCTGGATGGTTCATCCGTCAAGGCGCTATGTGCCTCACAAAGTGGAGGCCTTCATGCAGTTCCTGCGTGAAGAAATCTGACGCGGCAACTTGCATTGAAAATTCGTTGCGTACCGTGACTGCTCTGAGCAGGTGCTGCCGGACAGCGGTAGGTACGGGCTTGATCATCCGAGCTTTACCGCCGCCTCTTCAGCAAAATAGGTGATCACGCCGCTCGCGCCCGCGCGTTTGAAGCACATGAGCGACTCCATCATGACGCGATCTCCGTCGATCCAGCCATTCTGGGCGGCGGCCTTTATCTGGGCGTATTCGCCGGAGACCTGGTAGGCGATGGTCGGCACACCGAAAGTGGAGCTGACGCGTTGCACAATGTCCAGATACGGAAGGCCGGGCTTGACCATGACCATGTCGGCGCCTTCGGCAAGATCGAGCGCGACCTCGCGCAGGGCTTCATCGGAATTGGCCGGATCTTGCTGATAGGTTTTCTTGTCGCCCTTCAGCGCGGCGGCCGAGCCGATGGCGTCGCGATAGGGGCCGTAGAATCCGCTGGCATATTTGGCGGCATAGGCGAGGATCATCTGGTTGGTGAAGCCTTCTTCCTCGAATGCCGAACGAATCGCGCCGATGCGGCCATCCATCATGTCCGACGGGGCGACGATATCGGCGCCCGCGCCGATATGGACCAGCGCCTGCTGGACCAGTTTATCCGTAGTCGCATCATTCGGGATGGTGCCGTCTTCGTCCAGCAGGCCGTCATGCCCGTGGCTGGTATAGGCGTCGAGCGCCACATCCGTGATCAGGCCGACTTCGGGCGCAGCATCCTTCATCGCCTTCAGGGCGCGCGGCACGAGCCCGTCCGGGTCCAGCGCGCCGGAGCCGGTCTCGTCCTTGCCGTCTGCGCCAATATAGGGAAACAGCGCGATGGCCGGAATGCCAAGCTCTCGCGCGCGAATGGCGGCCTTGGCGGCGTCCTTGACGCTCAGCCGATCAATGCCGGGCAAGGAGCCGACGGGCATGCGATCTTCGCCATCATGGACGAAGACGGCCCAGATCAAATCAGCGGGCGTCAGCACGTTTTCGCCAGCGAGCGAACGGATCCATGGGGCCTGGCGCAAGCGGCGCATGCGGGTGGCGGGGAAGGCTTGGGGGAATTGGGTCATGTGAGCCTCATTGGTCCAAAATCCGGATGGCTACAACCAGCCAATTTTACGCACCATGAAACAGCGTTTGGAAACGTCGAGTTCTTCGGCCTGGATACGTTCCAGTTCCAGCATCCACTCGGCCATATCACTGCGTCTGATCTCGCGAAAGCCATGCTTGGCGTAGAACGGCGCGTTCCAGGGCAGGTCGCGGAAAGTGGACAGCGCAACGCGGCGCAGCTTGCGACGCTTCGCTTCGTCGATCACACGGGTCAGCAGAGCCGCGCCAATGCCGCGCTGGCCCTGATCCGGATGGACGCTGATCTGGTCAAGATAGAGCATGCCGCCGCGCAGGGAGACCAGCGCGAATCCTACCGGCGCGCCGGTGTCCAGCCGCGCGGTGAACAGGTCGCCATTCTCTGCAGCGCTGGCAAGGATGTCGATGGGTACATGGTCTTTCAGGGCCTCTTCGGACAATAGGCCGGTTGGAGCAAACAGGGCGCTGGCGGCGCGGTCCACTTCGGCCAACACGCCGACTTCTGACGCGTCCGCATCATCGATTCCATAGCGTGTGCTGGCGTGTTGCATTGACATTGCGCGCTGCCCATTCAATTCCCGTGGAAACCTCTTACGCCAAAAAACGGGGAATTAACAATGAGTGCTTTGTTTTCCGACGAACAATTGATGATCCGGGACATGGCCCGCAAATTTGCCGAGGCGCAATTGCTGCCGCATTCGGAAGCATGGGACCGAGACAGCCACTTCCCGGTCGATGTTATCAAGCAGGCGGCCGAGCTTGGCTTTGCGGGCATTTATGTCTCTGAAGAAGTCGGCGGCAGCGCCCTGACGCGCACCGATGCGGCCATGATCTTCGAGCAGTTGTCCTATGGGGATGTCTCCACGGCGGCATTCATTTCCATTCACAATATGGCCAGTTGGATGATCGACACGTTCGGATCGGACGCGCAGCGCCAGGCGTGGGTGCCGCGGCTGACGCGTATGGAGTTGATCGCATCATATTGCCTGACCGAACCCGGTGCGGGATCGGATGCTGCCAGCCTGAAGACGCGCGCAGTGAAGGATGGCGATGATTATGTCATCTCCGGCACGAAACAATTCATCTCCGGCGCGGGCACGTCTGACGTTTACGTCTTGATGGCGCGCACTTCCGACGACGGCGCCAAGGGCGTGTCGGCCTTCATTATCGAGAAGGACACGCCGGGGCTGAGCTTTGGGGCGAATGAGCGCAAGATGGGCTGGAAGAGCCAGCCCACGCGGCAGGTGATGCTGGACGGCGTTCGCGTGCCGGCGGCAAACCGAATTGGCGAGGAAGGTCACGGCTTCCGATTTGCGATGGCAGGGCTGGATGGCGGGCGGCTGAATATTGCGGCGTGTGCCCTCGGCGGTGCGCAACTCGCGCTCGACAAGGCGGTGGCCTACGCGAAAGAGCGCGAACAGTTCGGCAAGGCGATTGCGACCTTCCAGAACACGGCGTTCAAGCTGGCGGATATGGAAACCGAGCTTCAGGCCGCAAGGGTCATGCTGTACGAGGCGGCCGGACGACTGGACGGCAAGTCGCCGGACGCGACGCGTTGGTGCGCGATGGCCAAGCGCTTTGTCACGGATACTGCGTTCAAGGTTGCGAACGACGCCCTGCAGATACACGGCGGATACGGCTACCTCGCCGATTATGGTGTTGAACGGATCGTGCGCGATTTGCGCGTGCACCAGATTCTGGAGGGTACGAACGAGATCATGCGCGTCATCATCTCGCGGGACATGCTCAAGGATTAGGCCTTTCGGGCAATTTTTCAAACATTACCGATATTTATAGCGTTTTCGCGGGTGCGGGGAAGGTTTTCATGCCGTCCGTATCTGGACAAGCGGCGGTGGCTGCGCTGTTCTTTCATTCTGGTAGAGTGCAAGAGAAGGAGGACTGGCGATGCGTATGTTCCGTAAGCTGTCGATTGTGGCCGGATTCGCTGTGCTGGGCGCGTGCGCCAGTGCGCCGCCCAATCTGAATGACAATCAAATCGTCCGGGGTGAGCGCGTCGGCGAGGTCGAGTTGGGTATGAGCCTGATCGAACTGTTCGCCGTGATGGGTACGCCGCGCCATACAACGCCGATCGAAGGCACGCGGGCAACGACTTACACCTATGATGGACTCATCATCGCAGCGGATGAAAATGTCTATTGGATCATCGCGCGTGACCCGCGGTATCGCACGGATATAGGTGTGGGGACCGGCGCGGAGCAAATCCTGGCGCGTGGGGCCTATGGCAAGCCGAAATGCGTGGTCACCAAGGGCGATGAGACGCTGTACGACTATAGCGACATCTATTTCGGCGTCGACAACAAGAGCGGCAAGGTCACCAAGGTCGGCATCATGCGCGATACCCAGACTTGTGACGGGTAAGGTGGCACACTGAGCCCTGACGGGCTGTCAGCCCGGAAAGCGATTGAACCTCAATCCGATATGCGGCACCGTGCGGCTGTGGTTCAGCTGATCGGAAGAGGTGCGCTTGTGCGGGGATTGAAGAGTCTGGTTTTGGCGATGGTGGCGACGCTCGTCCTTCCACTGGCGTGGGCGCAGTCTGGGAATTGGGCCGAGGAAACCGGATCGCTTGTTCACAAGGAGGGATTTGTTGACCTCTACCTGGATGCGGATGGCGGGCGCGTTCTGGTCGCGCTGCCTGCGCCGGACGCGGAGGGCGTTGCCCTGCGCGCGATCCAGGCGACAGGGCTGACGGCGGGACTCGGGTCCAATCCGATCGGGCTGGACCGGGGCCGCGCCAATGCCGGTGAGATCGTTGCCTTCCGCAAGGTGGGCGACAAGGTCATCGCGGAGATCGAGAACTGGACCTATCGCGCCAGCGCCGACAATCCGCAGGAGCGCAAAGCCGTGCGGGATTCCTTTGCGCGCAGCTTTGTCTGGTCGGGTGAAATTCTCGGCACCGGACCGGAGGGCGAATTGTTGGTGGACCTGTCGTCCTATCTGACGCGCGACACGATGGATGTGCGCGCGCGGCTGAAACAGCATCCCAAGGGCGGCGCGTTCCAGATCTCGAAGGAGTTGTCCATGCCGGACGTTTCGGCGGCGCTGGCCTTTCCGGACAATGTCGAGTTTGATGCCTTTCTGACGCTGAGCAGTGACGAACCGAAAGCGGAAGTCTGGGCCACGGCGGCTGATGCGCGCTCTGTGACGCTGGTGCAGCACACATCGCTCGTGCGCTTGCCGGATGACGGCTACACGCCCCGCATGTTCGATCCACGCAGCGGTGCGATTGACGTCGGCTACTATGATTTTTCCGCGCCCCTGAGCGGACAGGTTGGGCAGTCCTTCGCACGCCGCTTTCGGCTGGAAAAGCAGGACCCCACTGCCGCGAGCAGCCCCGCAAAAGAGCCGATTGTCTTCTATGTCGATTCCGGTGCGCCAGAGGAAATCCGTGCCGCCCTGATTGAAGGGGCATCCTGGTGGGCCGAAGTGTTCGAGGCAGCTGGTTTTCCGGACTCCTATCGCGTGCAAGTCCTGCCCGAAGGCGCCCATCCACTTGATGTCCGCTATAATGTGATCCAGTGGGTGCACCGCCAGACCCGCGGCTGGTCCTATGGTGGTGGACTGACCGATCCGCGTACGGGTGAAATGCTGAAAGCCAACGTTATTCTGGGTAGTCAGCGTGTGCGCCAGGACAGGATGATTTTTGAAGGACTGGCGGGCGCATCAAAGACCGGCACTGGCGCGGCGGATGATCCTGTCCAGATCGCTCTGTCCCGTATTCGCCAATTGGCTGCGCATGAAGTTGGCCACACGCTTGGCTTTGCCCACAATTTTGCGGCGTCCTCGAATGAGCGCGCGTCGGTGATGGATTATCCGGCACCGCTTGTTTGGGTCGGCCAGAATGGGGAGCTGGATTTCTCAGCTGCCTATGATGTCGGAATCGGTGAGTGGGACATAGTGTCTGCAATGTGGCTCTACCGGCAATATCCTGATGGCACGGACGAGAATGCTGCAGGAGACGAACTGTTGGAATCGGCCTGGGGAAGCGGACTGCGATACATCGATGATCCGCAGGGGCGTGGCGTGGGTACCGCGCATCCCTATGCGAGCGTCTGGGACAATGGCACAGACCCTGTCGCCTCCCTGACGGAGGTGATGCGGGTACGGAAAGTAGCGCTTGAACGGTTCGGCCTCGGCGCGCTGCAGCCAGGCGAGCCGACCTCGCGTCTGCGGGCGGTGATCGTGCCGGTCTATCTTTATCATCGTTATCAGGTGAACGCAGCGGCGAAGATGATCGGCGGTTATGATTTCCACTATGCCGAAACGGGGCAGGCCAATATTGGCGGAGCGCCTGTGCCGGCAGATCAGCAACGCGGCGCGCTCAGTGCGCTGGTGGCAACGCTGGATCCGGCCGTGCTTGATCTGCCAGACCGGACGCTCGACCTGTTGACGCCGCCGCTGGTGTCGTTCCGTGGGGCGGGCGCGGGGGCGGAATATTTCCCAGGCGAAACCGGGGCGATGTTTGATCTTCTGACAGCCGCTGACACATCGGCCTCACAAACCTTGGGCGCCTTGCTGCATCCCCAGCGCGTTGCACGCCTGATCGAAACTGAACGCCGCGACGCGAACGCGCTGAGCTATGGTGATGTCTTGCGCGAAGTGGAGGAGGCGCTGTTCAAAGATGCTGACACGCCACGTCAGGCGAGTATCCTGCGGCGCGAGCAAGTGCGGTACGTTTCCGTACTGATAGACCTTGCCGCAAACACAAATGCGACGACTGAAACGGTGATCCAGACCAATGCATATCTCAGCGCTCTGGCGCGCCGGATTGTGTCCCGTTCGCGGCGAGCTGATCCAGCGGATGTGGCAGTGCGGGACGAGCTCTCCCGTCGTATTACAGCCCATCTCGACAGGCCATCTCTACCCGTCATGCCGTCCACACCTGAAGTCGATATCCCGCCCGGCAGCCCCATTGGCGCAGGCAGCGCCGAAGCTTGCTGGCATTGCGATACGGCGCTGTTACCACGCTAGGCGGAGGGTTCATTTGAGAAGTTCCTGCCTCCTCACCCTGCCGCTACAAAGGGAATGGATCAGATAAACTCGACACCGGTCTCGCGACCGAGTTGCCAACGCCGCTGACACAGGCGCGGTTGTTTACTGTTGGGCAGACGGATCGAGAAGGTTTCTGGCAGATTGATTTCCTTGCGGGTCGCAAAGCGGACTCCGCCGGATGAAATGTTGCGAATATCGCACGGCACTGAGCGCAAGAAACCCAGTTTCAGAATACCTTTGGCGATCACCGGAGTGCGGCGTCCACGCAGCTCTGCACCGGGAAGGTCGGTCTGTCTCATAGGCGAAGAATAGTCTCAACGAGTAAACATTCGCGGTTTGCTATTGCCAGGAATTTCCAATCTGGATTTGCGGACTGTTAACGTCCTGACGCACGAGTCGGGCTTGATCCGCGAGGCGTCGAATGTAGGGGTAGGCGAAACAGATAATGATCGGCGTAAAGCGCCTGAGACAAAGGGATAAAGCATGTCGAATGACGTATCGGTGGAGACCCATCGCGGTGTGGGACGAGTTACGCTGACGCGGCCAAAGGCGTTGCATGCGCTGAACGCACCTATGTGCGACACTATCTTGGCCGCCTTGGAACGCTGGGCGGCAGACCCGACCGTTCACTTGGTCATGATCGACCATGAAGAAGAAACGCGGGGGTTCTGCGCTGGCGGTGACATTCGCATGCTGGCCGATAGCGGCGCGGGGGATGCGAGCGAGGCGCGCGCTTTCTTCAATGTCGAATATCGGATGAATGCCGCGCTGAAGACCTTTCCCAAGCCGGTGCTGGCGATCATGGATGGTGTGACCATGGGCGGAGGGGTCGGCCTGTCTGTGCATGGCTCTCACCGGGTTGCGACCGAGCGCACGCTGTTCGCCATGCCGGAGACCGGGATCGGCCTGTTCCCGGACGTGGGGGGTGGCTGGTTCCTGCCGCGCCTGTCGGGCTATCTTGGTACATGGTTGGCGCTGACGGGGGCGCGTTTGAAGGGCGCAGATGTCGCTGCGGCCCGGGTGGCGACGCATTTCCTGCCATCGGAATTGGTGCCGAACCTGAAAAAGCAGATCGAAGGCGCGGATTTCTCCGTCGGTGCCGCCGAAATGCTGAACGAGATCCTGCGCGGCATGACCCATCCTGTGCCAGCGGGCAGCTTTGCGGCGCATAGCGATTTGATTGATGATTACTTTGCAAAGGACACCGCCGAGGAGATTGTTGCTGCGTTGGACGCGGCTGACAATGAGTGGGCATCCGAGCAGGCGGCGACCATTCGAACGAAGTCCCCAGAGACTGTGAAGGTTGCCCTTCGTCAGGTTCGAGATGGCGCCAAACTTGATAACTTTGAAGAGAACATGCGGATGGAGTACCGCATTGGCTGGCGTAAAGTGCAAAGTCATGACTTCCTTGAAGGCGTTCGCGCGGTCATTATCGACAAGGACAATGCTCCGAAATGGAAGCCGGCCACGCTGGAAGAGGTCAGCGATGCGGACGTGGCGAGATATTTCGCACCATTGGGCGACGATGAGTTGACCTTTGGGGATTGAGCGCGAGCCAAGGCCTTGAAATAGTGGCCACACTCAAAGTTGGGGCGATTCAGGAGCATGTATGCGCGGACAAGTATTGAAGGCTGACTCTGTGGAGGGGCTAGGCCTCATCCTCGGAGACGATGGTGTGCGCTACAATTTCTCTCAGGCACAGGTGCGGGACAACAATCGGCTCGTCCAGGGGCATGTTGTCGATTTCGTCGGTATGGGTGACGAGGCGCGCGATATCTATTTGCTCCAGGCTACCGGACAACCCTCTACACAGCCAGTTCCGCCGCAGCCCGTTAGTCAGGGGTATGCGGGGGCTGCACCCTATGCGCAGCCCATGGCAGTCAAGAGTGACGGTATCTGGACGTACTTTCTCAGATGTCTGTCATCCAGCTATTTCAAGTTCAATGGCCGCGCACGCCGCCAAGAGTATTGGGGATACATATTGTTTTCGATACTTGCGCTCATCTTGGCGTTTGTTGTCGACACGATCCTTACCCTATCAATATTTGGCGTCGACGACTCCGAGGGATACTTTCTCCCTCTCTTCACCGCGCTTTGGATACTTTATACCATCATTCCGGGTATAGCTGTCACCGTACGGCGTTTCCATGATCAGGATCTGTCCGGCTGGATGTACCTGCTGAACTTGATTCCCTATGTCGGCGGCCTGATCGTTTTCGTATTCATGCTGATCGACAGTCGTGCAGAGCCGAACGTGCATGGGCCTAGTCCGAAATACGGCATTCGCGGCACGGTCGACACGTTCGCTTGAGCGAATACTTTCATGATATCCAAACCTGACAGGCCCAAATCGTTACGTAATAGTAACGGTTAATGTATTCGCGTGGATATTAACCTTCTACTCTTGAGAAAAGGGCATGCTTATCAATTCATTAGGATTGCTCGTGTATTTCTACTCAAACTACAACAAAAGTTGAGTGAATAGTTGAGTGGTGATGAAAATGATGATTGCAGAAGCGCAGGATACTGCGAACAATTCGTTGGGCGAGTCTTTCCTGAAGTCTTTGTCTTTGCTTGAGCAGGCGCACCGTCGTCTTCATGATGTTGTGAAGGACGATCTGGAGCGCGGCGGCGAGCGGTCGCTGACCGGCGTTCAGGCATTGTTGCTTTATGAAATTGGCGAAGGCGAAGCCCCCGCATCTGTTCTTCGGGCTCGTGGCGCCTTTGCTGGCACCAGCCTCTCCTACAACGTCAAGAAACTCCAGGAAGGCGGCTATCTGATCCAGACCCGCTCCGAAGATGACAAGCGCACCGTCACGCTCAGCCTGACCGAGCGCGGTCTGAAGGTTCGCAAACGGGTCGAGGCCCTCTTCGAGAAGCAGGCCGGCGCGCTTGAGCCAACGGCCAGCGTGCGTCCGGATGACCTGTCGCAACTGAACAAGACCATTTCTCGCCTTGAGCGCTTCTGGTCCGACCAGATCCGGTTCCGCCTCTAAGCGCGCGGATTACATGGACGACTAAAAAAGCCCTCGCCAATTTGGCGGGGGCTTTTTCATTTTCATGGATTCCACGCGAGACAGAAAATGGTTTTCAACCCCAGATTTCTTCACTAGGTTTCTCTGCGATGAGGGGATTTGGGGTTCTTTTTCTCGGGCTGGCATGGGCCGTACCCGCTTCGGCAGGGCCTTGGTCCCAACCGCATGAAGGTTGGTATGCCGAGGCCGTCGGCACTGAAGAGGAGCTGGAAGGCGTCCGTGGAAACCGCGTTTCGCTCTACGGCGAGTATGGCTTCGCACCGAATTGGACGGTTACCGCAAAATCAGAGGCGGTGGCCTATGAGGTCGGCAGCCAGTTCAACAAGGAGTTCTGGCGCGCCACGCTGCGTCGGCAACTGGTCACCCACAAGGGGTGGGCCGTCGGCGTTGAAGGCGGCCTGGTTCATGGCAGCTCCCTGGCCGGCGTATTCGGATGCGACGAGTGGGGCGCCGAAGCCCGCCTCAGCGGCGGCCTGTCTGGCCTGCGGGGCGGTCGTAACTTCTATGTCTTCGCGGATGCCGCTGTGATCCGTCATGAAGATGGCTGTGTCCGCCAGCGCGCCGAGTTCGGCTATGGCGTCGATATCTGGCAGGACTTCTTTATAAGCCAGCAGCTTTGGGTCGAGCGCGGGAACGAAACGGCGGATTCAAACAAGTATGAGACCAAGCTTGGCTATCATTTCGGATGGGCCGATGTGGCGATCGGGTATCGAGAGGAATTTGCCGGAGAGTTTGACGAGCATGCTGTGCTGCTCGCCCTTATCCTCCGGCATTAATCACACCAGTCTATTCCGCAGGGACGTCTTCCGGGGTAGCTTCGGCGGTGAAGCCGGTCTCACTCATCAGATAGGCGACAACCGCCAGGCGGTCGTCCGGTTTGCGTACACCCGCAAACGTCATGCGGTTGCCAGGCAGGAAAGTGCGCGGGTTCTCCAGCCAGTGATCGACCTTGTCGGGCGTCCAGATGAAGTCGGCTTCTTGCAGGGCAGGGGAATAGGCAAAGCCCTCCAGTGTGCCGGCCTCACGACCGAACAGCCCATGCAGGTTCGGGCCAACGAGATTACCGCCGCCTTCCGCCGTAATGTGGCAGGATTGACAGAGCTTCCAGGTGCGGCGACCGCGCGCATAATCGGCGGTATTGTACGGGGCGGGCAGGGCCGCGAACGGTGATACCGCATCAACCGCCGCTTCAGCGGGGGCAGCGGCGGGCGCCGCTTCTGCCGGGGCCTTCGCCGGAGGTGCTTCCTCGGCCGGGGTGTCATTTGCAGGCGCATCTGAGCCGCCACAAGCGGTGAGCAACACTATTGCGGCGACGGCGAGGGAAGAAGTCAACTTCATGGAATTTCAGGCTCCGGAATGTTCCGGCGCACTTTGTGGGGTAACCGCACGGAAGGCAACCGGCCTGCGTCAACTGGACGCCGGGCGCGAGCCGGACATACCCGCCTTGGCTGGTCTCTGTTGAAACCGTGCGGGCAGGCGGGGACAAAGCGCGTCAGCCGGGGTATTGTAACCAGATGCCTGATTCCGCCCGCCCTCGCCCCGAGATTCGCAAGCTGCCACCTGATGTCGTGAACCGGATCGCGGCGGGCGAAGTGGTCGAGCGCCCGGCGGCCGCCGTCAAGGAATTGGTCGAGAATGCTCTGGACGCTGGCGCTCGCCGTATTTCTGTCTCCATCGAAGCGGGGGGCCTGAAACGGATCATCATCGAAGATGATGGCTGTGGCATGTCTGCCGACGATCTGCTCGTCGCGCTGGAACGCCATGCAACCTCCAAGCTCGTGCCGGATGCCGGCGGGCGAGTGGATTTGCTGAACATACACACGATGGGCTTCCGGGGTGAAGCGTTGCCGTCGATTGCCTCGGTCAGCCGCTGCAGCATTTCATCCCGCGCGACCGGCGAAGACGCAGCCGAAGTCTTTGTTGAGGCGGGACGGATGGAAGGCCCTCGCCCGGCGGCGTTTACCGGGCGCGGCGAGACTGGCACCCGCATCGAAGTGCGCGACCTGTTCTACGCGACTCCCGCCCGGTTGAAGTTCATGAAGGGCGAGCGCGCCGAAAGCATGGCTGTGACTGACACGATCAAGCGTCTCGCCATGGCCAATCCGCATGTTGCTTTCTCGCTGGAAAATAATGGCCGGAACTCGCTGCGCTATGCCGCTGAAGCCGAAGGCGCCTCCGGCCAACTGGCCCGGCTCGGCGGAATCATGGGACGTGATTTCCGTGAGAACGCGCTGGAGATTGATGCCGAGCGCGAAGGTGTTCGCCTTGCTGGCTTTGCCGGCCTGCCGACGCTCAATCGCGGCAACGCCCAGATGCAATTCCTGTTCGTCAATGGTCGGCCCGTGAAGGACCGTATGCTGAATGGCGTAATCCGCGCCGCCTATCAGGATTTCCTGGCGCGCGACCGGCACCCGTTGGCGGCGCTGTTTGTTGATCTTGACCCGGAATATGTCGATGTGAACGTGCACCCCGCCAAGACCGAGGTGCGCTTCCGCGATGCGGGGAATGTAAGAGGTTTGATGATTGGCGCACTGCGTCATGCGCTGGCCGCGGCGGGACACAGAGCGTCGACCACGGTCGCGAATTCTGCGCTCGGCAAGGTTCGGATCGAAGAGGCCACGTCAGCCAATCTCTGGTCGTTGCCATCTGCGCCAGAGCGACAAGCTTCCCCCTCTTCCTATTATCGCCAGCCATCGGGCATTGATTTCGACCAGCCTCTTCCGCCCTCTGGCGATGTGATGGCGGGGCTGCAAGAAGCACCACCACCTGCCTATCGATATGATGCCGCTCCGTCCGCACGGGTGGAGCCGGAAGCCGCGCCCGCGCAAGGTATGCCTTCTGACTTTCCACTCGGCGTCGCCCGCGCTCAGTTGCACGAAACCTATGTCGTTGCGCAGACAGCGGATGGCATTGTTATCGTGGATCAGCATGCCGCTCATGAGCGGCTGGTCTACGAGGACATGAAACGCCAAATGGCTGCGGGTGGGGTAAGGCGTCAGGCGCTGCTGATCCCGGATGTGGTGGAGCTTACTGAGGACGAGGCGACCCGCGTGCTCGAGCGCGCCGACGAGTTGGCTGGGCTGGGTCTGGAAATCGAACCTTTTGGGGCCGGCGCGATCTGTGTACGGGCCACCCCCGCCCTGTTCGGGGAAATGGACGCAATGGGCTTGATCCGTGATCTCGCCGATGACTTCGCCGAATATGATGCGGGCCTCGCGCTCAAGGAGCGGTTCGAGGAAGTCATGGGGAACATGGCGTGCCGCGGTTCAGTGCGAGCCGGACGACGACTGAATGGCGAGGAGATGAATGCGCTGCTCCGCCAGATGGAAGCGACGCCACATTCCGGCCAGTGCAATCATGGGCGGCCGACCTATGTGGAGCTGAAGCTCGCCGACATCGAACGCCTGTTCGGGCGGCGGGGATAGGCTCTGTGGACGCCTTGATCTTTGATTGCGATGGGGTGTTGGTCGACTCCGAAACAATCTCCATCGCCACTGAACGGGAAATGCTCTCTGGCTGGGGGCTCGACTATCCGTTCGAGATTTTCGTTTCGCGTTTTGTCGGCCTGCACAATCGGGACTTCCATGCGGCTCTCGCGGCGGATGCCATTGAGCGTGGACGCCCCTTGCCTCCGGATTTTGCCGACCAGTTGCAGGCGCGCATCTGGCAACACTTCGAAACGGATCTGCGCGCGATTGAAGGTGTGTTGGACATTTCCGCCGCGTTCTCTGGGGCGCAGGCAGTGGCGTCGTCTTCCGAGGCACCAAAGCTCGTCCGTAAACTTCGTCTCACTGGCCTGTACGATACTTTTGCGCCGCACATATATTCCTCAGACCTCGTGACCAATGGAAAGCCTGCGCCTGACCTGTTTCTGCACGCAGCCGAACAGATCAGTGCCCGGCCCGACAAATGTGTCGTACTCGAAGACAGCGTGAATGGTGTGACAGCCGCGCGCGCCGCCGGGATGACAGCGTGGGGCTTTACGGGCGGTGGTCATGCCGATGCGGGGCTTGGCGACCGGCTCAGGGCGGCGGGCGCGCAGGATGTGTTTGCGTCGCATGCGGAGATATCTGCAGCGCTTGCCAGCTGACCCTTTCAGGCTTTCGGGAAAACGTCACGCAGGGATGCCCACTCCGCTTCGTGTGAGCCGTGAAAATTCGGCTTACTCTCATCTGTCAGCCGACCACGCGGCGGGGTATAGCTGTCGATCTGGCGAACCGGATTTTCGCGCCACTGAATGTTCACGGCCCAGAGTTTCGGGAAGAAGTATAGCGTTGAATAAGGCAAATGGTCGTGGATCCACCAGGCCAGTTTCTGCCAGTCCCCTTCTGCGTGGAAAGCATCGTAGAAGGCTGGAATAACGACGCAGGCGGTTGCACCCATGTTTCCTTCGGCATCCCGCCGGTCCCAGATATGATGGCCGTAATTGCTTTCGTTCGAGGCGCAATTGTAGCCCTTCTTCTTGTCCCGCTGCATCTGGTTGCCAAATCCATTCACTTCAGCAGAGCGATAGGCGGACCGGATGGCGATGCGCCCGAAAACGTCCTGCAAGGGTTCCAGCAATTCCGTGCAGAGCTTCGTGCCGGCGGTAATGGCAAGGTCCGGATCATCGGGAACGTTCGAGAAGCCGTGAAGCGCGGCGATATCCGAATACAGGAAGTCGCGCATGAAGAAAGAGCGTGACAAGCGCGCACGTCCAAACTCCGCAAGTGCATCGACGCTGGACGGCCTTCTCATGGTCGTTTCCAGTCGCCGCTCGGGACGTTAGTCCTCGTCGCTGACATCGGCTGCGACCACTTCGTACATTTCCGGCGTGCATGTGCCCTGGGTGATCTGATCGCGTTTCAGCGTGAGTGTCTCTCCGACTTCCGGCAGCGTGCCCAAGTAGGAGGCCGGGACCCACAATTCTCCCTCGGGCCCATCGAACAAAGCGCCGTCTTCATCGACTTCGGTCACCGTTGCCGAGATGATTGTGGTTTCATAGCTGCACGGTCCGCCTACGATTGGAGGCGTAGGCTCACAGGCGATCAGCGGCGCGATGAGCGCGATGGCGGCAAGGTGTGTACGCATTTATGTCTCCCGCATTGGTCTGTGGACGCTACAGCGATCTGGCGGGAAGGCAACTGGGAACCCGATCAGGAATTGATGACGCGACCGGGGTTCATGATCTTGTTTGGGTCTAGCGCATGTTTGATGGCACGCATCATTTCGGTGGCTGCCTTCGGACGAATGCGTTCCAGTTCATCACGTTTCAGCCGCCCAACACCGTGTTCGGCGCTAATGGATCCGTCGAAGCTCATGACCTGATCATAGATGATACGAAAGATTGCTTCATCCTGACCACGTAGAACTGGACGCTTTGCGCTGGCTGGCTCGCAAACAGAATAATGGAGATTGCCATCGCCGACATGACCGAAGATCACAAACTCCGCTGAAGGCACCTTTTCCAGAACAGCCGCGTTGCAAGCATCGATAAATTCGGGAATGCGGCTGACCGGTACGGAGATGTCCTGGTTCAGCGCGGTGCCATATGCTCGTTTCGACAGGGGGATTGTCTCGCGGATGTGCCAGAAGCTTTCGGCTTGCGCGACGCTTTCGGCAATGACGGCATCCTGCACAAGTTCGCTCTCATATGCTGAGGCGAGTGCGCCTTCCAGAACGTCGCGGGCATGTTCGGCGCGCGACATGGAAACTTCGATCAGCACGCGCCAAGGCAAATCAGATGGAAGTGGGTCGCGCGTGTCCGGCACGTCTGCCTGTACCATGGCGACGGCATTGGCGGGGATGATCTCGAAGCTCGTAACCGTATCGCCGGCATGGTCGCGAACCATTGCGAGCAGTTTCACGACGTCGCTTGCTGTTGTGCAGGTGACCCAGGCGCTCGCGCGCTGAACCTTGGGAAACAGTTTCAGGGTCGCAGCCGTGATGATACCGAGCGTACCTTCTGCGCCAGCAAACAAGTGTTTCAGATCGTAGCCCGTATTGTTCTTGCGCAGGCCCGACAGGCCGTTCCAGATATCTCCATTCGGCAGCACGACTTCGAGGCCAAGGATCAGGTCGCGCATCATGCCATAGCGCAGCACCGCGACCCCGCCAGCATTGGTCGAAATCAGGCCGCCAATCGTGGCGGTGCCTTCCGAGCCGAGTGAAAGCGGGAACAAGCGCTGGGCGTCGTCGGCCGCTTGCTGCGCCACGACAAGGGGAGCGCCAGCCTCGATCACGAGCGAATTGTTGAACGCATCGAGTGCACGTACCGCATTCATCCGTTGCATCGACACACAGATTTCGCCATGCGGCGTGCCCGCATCAACCAGGCCGGTATTGCCGCCCTGAGGTGTGATCGCGACGCCATGTTCATTGCAAAGTCGCACCAGTGCAGCGGTCTCTTCCGTTGTGGCGGGCTTTGCGAGGAAAGGCGTCTCGCCCTTGTAGGTGCCGCGCCAGGGCGACGACACTTTGGCGAGCTCTTCCGCCGCCATGCTCCACCCCCTCGGGCCGAGCAGGTTTTGGGCAGCGGTCAGGAAGTCCGGGCTAAGCTCTGTCATTGGGTAAACCTACTCATTTCCTGCGCGATTTCGAGTTTGTTGCTTCCATCAGTCATCTCGGTGCGCGGCCCGAGCGAGACGATCATTGATGGCTTCGCCAAGCCCCTCATTCGGAATGTGCGCGACGGCGATGCGGTCGGCCTCTGCATCCAGTTGTCTCAGCATGGCGAATAGGTTTGCAGCAGCCTCGGTCAGGTTGCCAGATGGCGAGAGGTTGAGCCCATTTGCCTCATCCGGGCCGAAACCCAGCCAGGTCTCCCCTGCTTCGGGGGCGCTCGCATTGAGACGCAACCGGGCATTGGGTGCATAGTGGCTTTTCAGTTGCCCAGGGGCGGAGATGCCATCGCCCTCGTCTGCACGGGCGAGTGACGTGCCAAGGACTGCTTCGAGGGCGGAGGTTTCGACCGTGCCGGCTCGCAGGAGTGTTGGCTGGTCACCGATAAATGAGACAATGGTGGATTCGATGCCCTGCGTGCACGGCCCACCGTCGAGGATCAGGTCGACCTTGCCCTCGAGATCGGCTTTGACGTGTTCGGCCAGCGTCGGGCTGATATGTCCGGACCGGTTGGCCGACGGGGCGACAACCGGACGACCGAAACCCGCGATCAGGCTACGCGCGCCGGGGTGGGCAGGCATGCGTAGTGCAATCGTGTCGAGGCCGGACCGGGCCAGGTCGCAAACCGTCCCGGTCGACGCCACAGGCAAGACCAAGGTAAGCGGACCAGGCCAGAACGCATGTGCGAGTTTGAACGCTGCGTCACAAAATACGGCTTCGGCTTGCGCCATTTCCAGTGAAGCAACATGCGCGATCAGGGGGTTGAAGCTGGGACGCCCCTTGGCTGCGTATAGTCGTGCCACCGCGTCAGGGTTTGATGCATCGCAGGCGAGCCCGTAGACGGTCTCGGTCGGCATGGCGACGAGCCCGCCCTTGCGCAGGAAGCTGGCAGCCAGTTGGAGTGTGCTGGATTCGATAGGAGCGATGGCAGTCATGCGCGCGGGCTTAGCATTCGCGTCGCGGCCCCGGAAGCCATCAGCGCATTATTTGCGCGTGGCGGTTCCCGTTACGGAGATTGTGATTTCATCGCCAACCCAGCTTCCGGAGGGATCAGAGTCCTGGCCGAGATTGAAGGCTTTGCGACTCATGACCGCTTTTCCAGCCAGCATCGCGGTGTCGCCATCGATTTCAAGCGTGAAGTCGAGCGGCACCGTGACCAGCTCGGACTTCAGCGATATTGCAGCATCTGCGCTATAGCCGGTGTCTGTTTCGCTGAAGTTGCTCAGGCTGATCTGGGCGTCAGGATAGGTGGTCGTGTCGAACCATTCCGGGCCCTTCAGGCTGTCATTGTAGAGCTTCTTGCCAGCATCGGCGGTAGCGGTCCGGACCGTTACGAGCACACGAGACTCATCGAGTGCTTCAGGATGGAATTCCACATCTGCTGACCAATCGTCAAAGGGGCCGGTGAATTCGGCTCCATCATACATACCCGTGAACCGAATTTCAGAAGTGTCGTAATCGACATCCCAATTCGCTTCGATGGTTTCGTCTGCGGGGGCGACGGCCTCGTCAGTTTGCGGTGTGGCGCTGCTGGATTGACCTGAGCCGGCAATCGGTATGATCGCGATGAGGGCAAAGGCAATGATCGCCGTTCCGAAGGCGCGGACATATCCTCGTGCGGTGGGGGGTGTCGCAGGCTTTCCGAACAAGCCAGGCAACATCTTCTTCAATACTCCGTCTTCAGCAGCGAATTCATGCTTCACCGCGCCGGCCACATGCAGGCCTAGCAGGATGATCAGAACCCAAGCGCCTTTGGAATGGATGTTCTCGATGATGACGTGCGCAATATCTCCGCGCAGAAAATCCGGCGCAGGCAAGTGGGGCCAGCTGACCGTCTCAAACAGGACGGTCGGCACCTTGAATTTGGAAGTGGAGACAAGCAGCCATCCTGCCAGGGGCAGAATGATCATCAGTCCATAGAATGCCATGTGGACAAGATGAGACGCCAGCTTTTCATGGGCTGGCATCTCTTCCGGAAGTGGCGGTGGCGGGTTCATGACTCGCCAGATCACCCGGACCAAGGTGAGGAACAGAAGCAGGATCCCGATCGATTTGTGAAGCTGAAAGCGTACTTCGTTGTCGTCCATGTTCCAGCCGAGCCAGATCATGAACAGAAGAAGGGCTGCCATCACCCAGTGAAGGGTGATGGCGACGATCGTGTAACGAGACGTTTCAGTCTTCATGTCGAGGATGTTCCTGTCTTATTCGGCAGCTTTGGCGAATTCCGCCTCGATGGTCAGGTGGATCGTGTCACCCAGGTTTGGCACCATTTTCGACAGGCCGAATTCGGAACGATTGAGCGAGCCGGTGGCGGAGAAGCCGATTTTTGGCTGTTCCGGGGCCCAAGGGAAGGTCGCGGTGCCGTTGTAAGTAACATCCAGCGTCACTGGCTTGGTCACGCCAAGGAAGGTCAGATCGCCTGTGACAGTGCCGGTGGTCGGGCCGGTTGTTGTGATTTCTGTCGAGGTGAAGGTAATCTCGGGATATTCGCCTGCGTTGAAATAGGTTGGATCCTGCGCGATTTCTTCATCGAACGTGTCGTACGGCGAATCGGCGTGCGTCGCTTTGAAATCGCCCGGATAGTCTGTTTCGACCGATGTCGGGTCGACCGTGACGGTCAGCGATGTGGCGGACGCGTCATCAGGATTGAACTCCAGTGTGGCATCCATCTTGGTGAAGCGGGCTGTATAGTTGGACAGGCCGAAATGATTCACCGTCCAGACAAGCGACGCATGCGTCGGATCGAGCACATACGTGCCGGCCGGAGCCATTTCCGGGGCCGGTGCGGTCTCTTCTGCAGCCGGAGCAGCTGTTTCACTTGTCTCAGTGGCGGGCGTCTGGGCCTCTGCTGCAGGGGCCGTGGTCTCGGCGGCGCCGCAAGCGGCGAGCGCGAGGACGGAAGCGGAAAGTAGGATTTTGCGCATATTCGTGTCTCCTGGACATCTATAGGTTCGGTTCAGGTGATTATAGGGCGCAGTTGGCGTGGCACCATCCCCGCGCTAAATGCTCTTCAGGATATAACCTATTCGGATTCTGGGAGAAATACATGGCCTATGACGCTCCGCTCAACGATATGGCGTTCGCGCTCCAGTCCGTTGCAGGCCTGTCCCGATTGGAAGGGCTGGAGCCATTCGGCAATTATGACCCCGAGTTGATCACGCCGATCCTGGAAGAAGCCAACAAGCTGGCACGTGATGTATTGGCGCCGCTCAATGCATCTGGCGACGCGCACGGTGCCGTACTGACCGAGGATGGGGTGAAGGCCGCGCCGGGATTTGCTGATGCCTACGCCCAATTCCGGGAGGGTGGATGGATGGGCCTGTCGGCGCCAGAGGAATGGGGCGGGCAGGGCCTGCCGAAGGCGCTCGCCTTGGCGGTCATGGAAATGTTCCACGCGGCCAACATGTCGTTCGGGCTCTGCCCTATGCTCAGCTTCGGCGCAGTTGAGGCCCTGCTGGCGCACGGCACAGATGACCAGAAGCAGGCATATCTTCCCAACCTCGTGGCCGGCAATTGGACCGGCACCATGAATTTGACGGAGCCGCAGGCCGGTTCGGATGTTGGCGCGCTCAAGACAAGAGCCGTGCCGAAGGAAGATGGCAGCTACGCCATCAGTGGGCAGAAGATATTCATCACATGGGGCGATCATGATGTCGCCGAGAACATCATACACCTGGTCCTGGCGCGCTTGCCGGATGCGCCCGCAGGTTCGCGCGGCATCTCTCTTTTCATCGTGCCGAAGTTTATGGTTGAAGCGGATGGTAGCCTTGGCGCACGCAATGCCGTCAAATGTATCGGTCTTGAAAAGAAGATGGGCATCCACGCCTCGCCGACCTGTGTGATGGAATATGATGGCGCGACCGGATGGCTGATCGGTCAGGAGAACAAGGGCTTGGCCTGCATGTTCACCATGATGAATTCCGCACGCCTGAATGTCGGCCTTGAGGGAGTTGCTGTGGGCGAGGCGGCCTACCAGACGGCACTCGAATATGCGCAGGAGCGCAAGCAAGGCAAGGCACCGGGCATTGAGGGCCCCGCTCCAATCCTGCACCATGCGGACGTGCGCCGTACCCTGACGACCATGCGCGCTCGCGTCGCTGCAGCGCGTTCGATCTGTTATGCCTGTGGGGTCGCCGCAGACCTCGCCGAGGCGTCCCCGGATCAAACCACACGCGCTGCTGCAAAGATGCGGGAAGACCTGCTGACGCCAATTGCCAAGGCATGGTGCACGGATATGGGCGTCGATGTGGCGAGCCTTGGTGTGCAAATACATGGCGGCATGGGCTTTATGGGTGAGACACTCGCAGGCCAACTTTATCGCGACTCCCGGATTGCCCCGATCTATGAAGGCACGAATGGCATTCAGGCCATCGACCTTGTCGGGCGTAAACTGACCGGCACGAATGGTGAGTCCATGCGAGTGATGCTGGGTGAGGTCGAGGCGACGGCGGCAGATGCCCGCGCGACCAATGACCCACAGCTTGTGCAGATTGCAGACCGGTTGCGCGCTGGCGCCGAAGCCCTGCGCGAAGCCAGCGACTGGATGCTGGAAGCGATGAAGGATCGCGATCAGGACAAGGCGCTTGCGGGCGCGACGGCCTATCTCGCGCTGGCGGGAGACGTGATTGGCGGGCACTTCCTGACGCGGGCAGCTGTTGCTGCACGCGGTGAGGAAGGCAGCTTCCGGGCACGCCAACTGGCACTTGCGGGCTTCTTTTCCGAGACTGTTCTGGCCACCGCGCCGGGCCGTGTCTCCGGCATCACCGAAGGCGGTTCCCCTTTCCTCGACAATAGCGAAGCTCTGTTCGGTATCGCGTGAGTTCGGCTCAGGCGCTGAGCTTCGGCAAGGCGATCAGGCACAGGACCGAGGCGCAGGAGACTGCTGTCCCAATCGCCGCAAGTGGTACCATGCCAAATGTGACGAACGGCGCGGCGATGGCGGTGCCGGCAGCCGTCGTGGAAAGGATGGCCACGAGGACGAGTGCCGACCCGCGCGCATCATCTCCGCGCGCAGCGACAACCGCGCGATAGAAACCGGGAGGTCCCCGAAAGCCGAGGCCGAGATTGACCGGCACAAACAGGGCGGCGAGCATCAGTGGTGCTGTCCCACCCAACAGTGCGTAAATCAGAATACCAGCCAGGCCTGCGGCGGACATAGTCGATCCGAACAGGATCATCGGTTCAGGTTCGAACCGTGCGGACAGCTTGCCGGCAAAGTTCGATCCTGCAATGAAGAACGCAATCCCTGTAACCTGCATGATGATGAAGTCGCCCAGGTCGCCGCCAAGGCCCTTGGTGATCATGGCCGGTGCGCCGAACACAAAGATAAGCAGTCCGGCGAGTGTGAAGGCCTGACTCAGGGCATAGCGCAGGAAGACCGGATTGATCACGTGGCGCAGATAGCTACCCGGCGCCCGCGTCGACGGCGGCGCGGGCAGGCGATGACGCAGCATGGCGACGAGCGCCGCAACGCCTAGACTCAAGATGCCCAGGGCGAGAAAAGAGCTTTTCCAGCCGAATGCCAGCAGCAGCCAGACGCCGAGCACGGGGGCGAGGGCAGGGATCAAGGATTCTATGCTCGCCATGAAGCCAAGTGCGCCAACGGCTTTCTCCTCGGAAAACATGGCGCGGATCATGCCTGGAGCAAACACAGCTGCGGCAGATCCGGTCAGACCTTGCAAGAACCGCAGTCCAACCAGAACGGACAGGGACGGCGCGGCCATGCAGGCGAACGAGACCAGCGCATAGGCCGCAAGCGAGATGACCAACAAATTGCGCTGGTCGATCCGTGCGCCGAGTTCACCGAAGGCCAGCAGACCGATACAACCACCTGCCACGAAGGCGGCCAGCACCAGCTGCGCCATTGCCTGCGAGCCCCCCAAGGTTTCCGGCAAGGACGGAACGGCAGGTAGGACCAAATCCGTCCCGGCAAGGCCGAGAATGGTCCCGAGGACTAACAGGCCAAAGGCGAGCAGGGGCGCTGCGGTGCGGCGGTCCGTCATTATTCAATCATCTCCGTGCGGGGCGCCCGCCTATGCCGGAAATGCCCCACAATGTCGACTGAATGTTGCGAGGAACGGCCAGCGCCGATATGACGGGCCGCACTATATCAGGAGGCGCGACACGCCATGGCTTGGACCAAAACCTATTCCGGCGACGAGCCCTTGCGGATCAACAAATGGCTGGCGCTGGAAGGCGTGTGCTCACGCCGCGAGGCGGACTCCCTGATTGAGCAGGGTCTGGTGAAAGTCGACGGCGAGAAAGCGATTTCGGGCCAGAAGATCGAGACCGGTCAGACGTTGGATCTGGCGCAGAAGGCTGCACGTCGGCTCGATAATCAGCTTTCCATCCTGTTCCACAAACCGATCGGTATTGTTTCGGGCACGCCGGAGGGCGATGAAATTCCCGCTGTGCGGCTCATCTCAGGCGATAGCCTTTCGGGAAAAAGTCATGCCATTCCGGGGCGCTACAACAAGCTCGCGCCCCTCGGGCGTCTGGACAAGGATTCCCGCGGTTTGTTGATCATGTCTGAAGACGGCGTGTTGGCAAAGGCCGTGATTGGGCCGGAGAGTCAGCTCGACAAGGAATATCTGGTCAAGGTGAAGGGCGATGTTACGCCCGACAAGCTGGGCAAGTTGCGTCATGGTCTCGAGCTGGATGGTCGCCAGCTGAAACCTGCCATCGTCGAACAAGTGAAACAGCAGGAGTTGAAGTTTATCCTGAACGAAGGCCGCAACCGCCAGATCCGGCGTATGTGCCAACTGGTAGAGCTGCATGTTGTGGACCTGATGCGTGTGCGTGTCGGGCCGCTGGAGCTTGCAGGTTTGCCGGAAGGCAAGTGGCGTCCGATCAGTGGCCGTGAACGCGAAGCCTTGCTGAGAGGTGACATGCCCCGTCCCCGCAAGCCGCGACCGGAGCGGCCGGAGCGCTCAGATCGGGCAGAACGGAGTGGGCGTCCGGATCGTCCCGCGCGGGCTGAACGTCCCGAACGGTCAAGCAAGCCAGACCGGCGCCCTGACAGGACCGCCCCCCGCTCAGGCGGGAAGCCGGGACCGGCCTCTGGAGAGAAAACAGTCTCCCCGCTGAAAGGCGAGAAGTTCAAGCGCACCAAGCTCAAGCCTCGCAAGCGAACACCCATCAAGTGAGGGACCTGGTCATCATCATGGGCGTGGCGGGCAGTGGAAAAACGTCCATTGCCGAAGCCCTCTCCAAGGCCGAGGGTTGGCCGTTTGTGGAAGCGGATGACTACCACTCCGCCGCCAACAAGGAGAAGATGGCCTCCGGCACACCCCTGACCGATGCAGATCGCGCCGACTGGGTGCGCAGCCTGTGCAAAACCCTGACCGACATGCCGGAGGACCGGGTGGTCCTGGCCTGTTCGGCGCTTACGCCCTTTGTCCAGACAGGTCTGCGCGAGCAGAGCGGTCGGACGTGCCTGTTCGTCCTGCTGGACGTGCCCAAAGATGAGCTTGCGCAGCGGATTTCCTCGCGCGCCGACCATTTCATGCCGGTCTCCCTGCTCGACAGCCAACTGGCCGCGCTGGTCCCGCCGGAAGACGTTATCCGGGTCGACGGCATGGCAGCTCCAATCGCTCTGGTTGAGGATATTCGCACGCGTCTTGCTGTGGCATGACCTTGCGGTACGGCTCGACGGACGCAAGAAGCTGCGTATCCTCCTGACATGGATGGTACAGAAATCAGCAAGCCGACACGGCCGCGCCTTGATTATCCGCATGGACAATCGGCGCCCGCTCCCGGCGAAATCAGGGAGATAGCGCCCGGCCTGTTCTGGCTGGCTATGCCTCTGCATTTCTCTCTCAAATTCATCAATGTCTGGCTGATCGACGATGGCGATAGCTGGACTATTGTTGACACCGGGATTCCGTATGATGAGACGCGTGACGTCTGGCGAAAATTGTTGGCTGATCGGGTCAGTGAGCAGAAGCCTCTCAAGCGGGTTATCGTCACCCACATGCACCCCGATCATATCGGAACGGCTGGATGGCTCTGTCACAAATGGGGCGCTGAGCTGTGGATGACTCGTCTGGAATATACAACATGCCGGATGCTGGTATCTGACACCGGGCGCAGTGCGCCAAAGGCTGGTTTGGACTTCTATTTGCGTGCCGGCTGGAACAAGACCCAGCTCGACCAGTACAAGGAAAAGTTCGGCGGGTTTGGAAAAGGTGTCATGCCGTTGCCGGATTCCTACCGCCGCCTTGTTGACGGCGATACTTTCGAAATGGGCTCTCAGGAATGGGAAGTCATCACCGGCAGTGGGCATTCGCCCGAGCATGCATGTCTTTATAGTCGCGATCTCAATATTCTGATCTCAGGTGACCAGATTCTGCCGCGGATCTCTTCCAACATATCCGTCCACCCGACTGAGCCTGCGGCGAATCCATTGCTCGACTGGCTCGAAAGCTGTGAAAAGTTGAAACAGCGGCTGCCGGAAGACGTGCTTGTCCTGCCAGCTCATAATGAGCCCTTTACCGGAGCCCACAAACGGCTGCAGCACTTGATTGACGGTCATCATGTGGGGCTCGCAAGATTGCTTCAGAGGTTGGAGCGTGGGCCCATGAAGGCAGTGGATACGTTCACCACGCTGTTCGGCCGAGCGATTTCCGACGACGAGGTCAGCATGGCCACGGGTGAGGCATTGGCGCATCTCAACTATCTCATTTATCGGGGTGATGTGTCTGTGACACGGAATGAAACCGGAATAGACCTGTACAGCCTGAGCTAAGGCGGGCATTCCCGGCTTTTGCAGCAGCGGAGGCGTTTTCGTCTTCGCAATCAGGACTTCTTTCGTCTAAACAGATCAAACGTCACGAAGACGATGGATGAGGTCCCCATGGCATCAGATGGTAACACTGCGGCGAACGATGAGGTCGCCGAGGCGCCAGGCCTTGGCGCCAAGCTCAAACAAGAGCTTCGTGAATGGGGCGCTACGCTCGCCGTCTTTGTACCCGTGTTCCTGCTGTTCTCGGGGCTCGCCTACGAGCAGCGCGTGATTCCCTCTGAAAGCATGGTCCCGACGCTACAGGTAACCGACCGGGTCGCTGTGGCAAAATTCGCCTATGGCTATGACCGCTATTCTCTGCCGTTTTCGATGGGGCGCTTCATTCCGTTGCCCGAGGGCCGGATTTTTGCCAGCACACCCAAGCGCGGCGATGTGGTTGTGTTCGAGCATCCGCATACGGGCCGCGTCATGATCAAGCGTCTGATTGGTCTGCCAGGCGATCAGATCCAGCTGATTGGCGAGCAGCTCTATCTGAATGGCGAAGCGGTTGAGAGCGAATACCTGCGCACCATCCGTTACGTTCCGCACAATGCCGTGGCGATCGATATCGCGCATGAATGGCAGGAAACGATTGGCGACAAGACGTGGATCACTCACCGGCAGGAAAAAGGTGGACGGGGCGACAATACCGACCTGTTCATCGTGCCGGAAGGGCATGTCTTCATGATGGGTGATAATCGGGACAATTCGCTCGACAGTCGCTTTCCAAGTGGGCACTGCCCGGCCATAGAGGGCGTAATTGACCGGGCGGGCTGTCAGCCGCGCGTGCCTGCGGATGTGGCATCAATTGGTTTCGTGCCGATGGATCACATGATTGGTCGCGCAGAAACGGTCCTCGTCACCTTCCACAAATGCAAGCTGCAGGACGAAGAACCCTGCCGCAAGCGTGTCTGGAAGGGGCTCTGAGCCCTTCGAATTTCACAACCTGACAAGTGAATGGGTGTACAAACGCGCCTTGCCGGGCGGGGGCAACCCCGTTAGGGCAATTTTGGAACAATGGTCACGGGGCCAGCAACAACGAGTATGATTTGTATGGCGATGCCAGACACGACATCGACAGACCGGAAGCGCGGTCCCATCATCATTTCGCGTCACGGTCGCCCGGCCCTCGACCGCACGGCGGGCCCGCGACTGAACTGGAAACAGTATCGCGACTGGTGGGAACGTTACGAGATTGGCCCTCTGGCCGATGACCAGACGCCGCCGGACGGCCTGGTCAAATCGGTGGCCGATGCTGACATTGTATTTGCTTCTGCGCGCCTGCGTGCCCAGCAGACCGCTGCACGTGCGGCGCCGCACATGCAGGCACTGTTTGACCCGGTATTTAATGAGGCGCCATTGCCTCCTCCCCTTCTGCCGGGTGTGCGTTATCTGCCGAAAACGTGGAATATTCTCGCCCGTGCTGCTTGGCTGAACGGACATGCGCTGGATGGCGAAAGCGTGAAGCAGGCGCGTCAGCGCGCCGCTGCCGCCGCGTCTAAGCTCGACGAGGCGTCCAGTGAGGGCAAGGTCTATCTGGCGGCCCATGGCTGGTTCAATCGAATGCTGCGTCCGGAAATGAAGAAGCTGGGCTGGAAGTGTTCGTATGACGGCGGCGACGCATATTGGAGCTACCGCATCTACGAATACCGGTAAATCTGGTCGGGAAGTGGTTGTGGACCTCAGGTCGCCGCTCTAGTGTCACGGAAATTTCAAGGAAGATGAGGCCGAAGAATGGCTGATGCGAAAGAGAAACCAGTCGACAAGCTTACCTTCGAGGAGGCATTGGCCGAACTCGAAATCATCGTCCGCCAACTGGAAGCAGGCGAAGTCGAGCTGGAGAAATCCATCGCGATTTATGAACGCGGCGCGGCGCTGAAAGCGCACTGCGAATCCCGTCTGAAATCCGCCGAGCTGAAGGTTGAGCAGATTGTCCAAGGGGCCAATGGGCCGACCACAGAGTCCGCCAATTTCGACTAAAGGGGCCTCGATATGGGCGAGGCCCAAGAGTTCGAACAGCGCCTGAAAGAGGTGGCCGACCGGGTTACCGTTGCGCTTGACCAGCTGATCCCGCCTGCAGGCGGCCCGGAAGCCAATTTGATGCGCGCGATGCGCCATGCCGCTCTGGCCAATGGCAAGCGTATGCGGCCTTTCTTCCTGCTGGAAACGGGCGCCATGTTCGATGCGCCCGAGAAGACCTTGCTGCGCGCTGCCGCGGCGCTTGAATGCGTACATTGCTATTCACTCGTCCATGATGACCTTCCCTGCATGGATGATGATGATTTCCGGCGTGGCCAGCCGACTGTTCACAAGGCTTTTGATGAAGCGACTGCGGTGTTGGCCGGAGACGCGCTGCTGACATTGGCCTTCAAGATCCTGGCATCAACCGAGACCCATGATGATGCATCCGTAAGGGCCATGCTGATCGAGCGGCTTGCCGATGCATCCGGCGCGCGCGGCATGGTCGGCGGCCAGATGATCGACATGTTGGAATCTGACAGCCCGCGGGATTTGAACACAATCACACGCATGCAACGCCTCAAAACGGGCGCGCTGATTTCCTACGCGACAGAAGCGGCGGCGATTGTCGGCCGCGCCCGGGAAGCTGAACGCAACGCACTGGCGGGCTTCTCCAATGATCTTGGCTTGGCCTACCAGATTGCTGATGATTTGCTCGATGCGACCGGCAGCGAGGACAGCGCTGGAAAGCCCCTACGCACTGACGAGGCGGCAGGAAAAGCGAATTTTGTGACCATTCTTGGCATTGAGGGCGCACGCCAGCGGGTGCGCATTCTCGCCGCACAGGCGAAGGAACACCTCGCAATTTTCCGCGAAAAGGCCCATATACTGCTGCAATCAGTCGATTTTGTGCTCGATAGAACGCATTAAGGTCTGGTCAGAATAACAATTCAAAGATCGAGCTTAAACTGGAATGACCGACGCCCGCCCCAATCGTTTGCTGGATGCAATCAATTCTCCTGCCGACCTTAAAGGCCGCTCGCGGGCGGAATTGAAACAACTCGCAGATGAAGTGCGCGACGAAGTCATCGATGTGGTTTCGGTTACGGGTGGCCACCTGGGGTCGGGGCTGGGTGTCGTGGAGTTGACGCTCGCGATCCATTCCGTTTTCGATACACCGGCAGACAAGCTGATCTTCGATGTCGGCCACCAATGCTATCCGCACAAGATCCTGACAGAGCGTCGCGACCAGATGCGCACACTGCGACAGCCTGGCGGCCTGTCAGGCTTCACGAAACGTGCTGAGAGCGAATACGACCCGTTTGGCGCTGCGCACGCATCCACCTCCATTTCTGCGGGACATGGCTTTGCGAAGGCGCGCGACCTGCAAGGCGGCGACACGCATGTTGTCTGCGTGATTGGTGACGGATCCATGTCTGCTGGCATGGCCTATGAGGCCATGAACAATGCCGGCGCGGACAAATCCCGCCTGATCGTAATCCTGAACGATAATGACATGTCGATTGCGCCTCCGGTCGGCGCGATGAGCAATTACTTGTCTAAACTCGTATCTTCGCGGCCCTATCGCGGTTTGCGTCGGATCGCCAAAAAAGTGGTCACGCCCATCGGGCTGGAAAGTCCGGCCAGGCGCGCGGAGGAGTATTTGCGCGGCTTTGCCATGGGCGGCACGCTGTTCGAGGAACTCGGATTCTATTATGTCGGGCCAATCGATGGTCACGATCTCGATACGCTTCTCCCGGTTCTCGAGAATGTGAAAGCGATGAAGGACGGCCCGATCCTGATCCACGTCGTTACCCAAAAGGGCAAAGGCTATGCGCCGGCCGAAAATTCGGCGGACAAATATCACGGGGTCTCGAAGTTCTCCGTAATCACCGGCGAGCAATCGAAGCCAAAACCCAAGGCGCCAAATTACCAGAAAGTGTTTGGCCAGACCTTGGCGAAACTCGGAGAAACTGACGACAAGATTTGCGCGATCACGGCTGCCATGCCGTCCGGCACATCGACCGACATTTTCGCCAAGAAATTCCCGGACCGCCATTTCGATGTGGGCATTGCCGAACAGCATGCTGTGACGTTCGCCGCTGGCCTTGCGGCAGACGGCATGAAACCGTTCGCGGCGATCTATTCTACCTTCCTGCAGCGCGGCTACGATCAGGTCGTGCATGATGTGGCGATCCAGAAATTGCCGGTCCGGTTTGCGATCGACCGCGCAGGCCTTGTTGGCGCTGATGGCGCAACGCATGCGGGCAGCTTTGATATCGGATATCTTGGTGCGCTGCCGGGCATGATATGTATGGCAGCTGCAGACGAAGCAGAACTCGCGCGCATGGTCGTGACCTCGGCGCAGATCGACGATGGCCCATCCGCCTTTCGCTATCCGCGCGGTGAAGGCACCGGCGTGGCTGTTCCGGAGAACCCCGAGCCGCTCGAAATCGGCAAGGGCCGGATTATTCGCGAAGGCACGACGATTGCGATACTGTCTTACGGCACGCGCTTGGGCGAAGCTGAAAAGGCTGCTGAAATGCTGGCTGCGCAGGGCTTGTCTGCCACGGTTGCGGATGCGCGCTTTGCCAAGCCGCTGGACGCCGAACTGGTCGAACGATTGGCGCGAGAGCATGAGGTTCTGGTCACTATCGAAGAAGGTGCGACGGGCGGCTTCGGCAGCTTTGTGCTGGAACACCTGGCCCGCGTAGGCGCGCTCGACACTGGCCTGAAAATCCGCCCAATGACGCTGCCAGATGTCTTCCAGGATCAGGATAGCCCATACCAGATGTATGAAACGGCTGGCCTTAATGCCCGTCACATTGCCGCCAAGGCGATTGAAGCTCTGGGCCGCGGTGACATTGCCGAGATCAACCGGTTGGCCCGGGCCTGATATCTATCTGAAAAGCAATTTGCGGCGCACGGCGAACCGGTCTTATGTGCCGCGCATGAGACGCTTTCCATTCTATACTTCGATCAGCGCCGCGCTATTGCTGGCTGCCTGCGCCACTGCGCCGGAAGCAGCCGATACAGGGCCGCCACCGGAAACGGTCATTGCGCAGGCATTGGCGGATTCTAACCCGTACGACGCCGAAGCGATGTTAAGCGAATTGCTCGCTCGCAATTCGCTGACGGCCGAGCAACGCGTCCAGGCTTTGTATCATCGGGGCAGCTTGCGCCGACAGGCGGCAGATAATCGGCTGGGCGCGATTGAAGATTTCGAAGCCCTGTTGAAGATCGCGCCGGATCACGCCCTTGCGGCGAATGCGCGAACGGAACTCGATTATGTCCGCACCGATGTAGAGCAAATCAAGGTGTCGATGAACCGGTTCCTTACGCTCGCTCAATGGTTTGACGGAACTTGGACTTTGGGTGGCCATGAAGAGGCCGTTGCGCGCTATCGATCGTCAGGCTTGCCGCCGACCCCTGAGCAGGTCGAAACACTGGTCGCCGCAGGCTATATCTGTGAGGCAGGCGAGTCGGATGTCCGCTTGCACGAGTTCGGTGAAGACCGGGATGATCTCACCGGGCTGGAATGGTGTGCAGACCTGACCCGTTGAAAGGTCACATAAAATCCACATTACCGCCCTGTCAGCGCACGCCTTGAGCGACTACGACTAGGCACTGAATTTCTTCTGTTCCCTGTTGGAGATGTCCCATGATTCGTTCCGGCCTAATCGCTGCTGCTTCCGCTCTGGCACTTGCAGCTTGTTCTTCCACGTCCGGCTCGACCGAGGCAACGGGTGCCACAGTCGCACCAATGACTGAAACCATGTCCAGCTACGCGCTGGCGATGACCACGGTTGAGGGTCTGGAGGAGGCTGGCAACACTCAGACCGCCATCGACCGCCTGACCCAGCTTTCAGGCGATCCAGAACTGTCGCGAGAGCAACTTGCCGAGACACTCCTGCGCCGCGGCGAGCTGCGTGCCAGCCAGTCAGGCTATGATGTCATGGGCGCGATCGAGGATTTCGAAGAAATCGTGAACACGCTCGACGATACAGCGGTGTATGCCAAGGCAGTGCCTGCGCTCGCGACGGCGCGTGGCAAGGCAGATTCGCTGATGACGGTGTTGAACCAGCCCGAAACCACTCGCCAGCAAAAGTTCGATATACTGATGCAACTGGGCCGCCATGAGGATGCTATCGATCTCATGATTGCCAGCGACCTGACGCCTGACAATGAGACACTGATCGCCATGTACCAGATCGGCTATCTCTGTGAGGGCGATGAGCTGACCGGACGCAGCTACGATGCTGTCGAGCCGGATGGCACCAACCACGCGCTGCGTTTCTGCGATTTCGGCAAGTAACCGCTCTTAATCGATCCAGAATTTTTCGCCGTCGATACGACTGTTTCTATTTCGGAACGGGCGTGTCGGCGGCGTACTGCGCTTTGGGACATGATTTTGCCCCCGCTCTCGAAAAATTGTCGGATGAACGGTCAATTTTTCCTTCAATACTTTGGGGTGGCGTGATTGTGTGGACAAAACACACATCCAGAGGAAACCCATGCCCGCAGACACTTTGCCAAACTGGCCCGCCATGTCCATCGCTCAGGCGAATGAGATGCTCGCGGCCGAAGGTTCCCCGCTAGAGCTCATGGACGCTGTCATCAATGGCGTCGAAATGAAGATCTACAAGAATGCGCCGCCGACCATTCCACTGGTGCTTCAACTCGCCAGCATGCAATACGCCGACCGTGACTTCATTGTGTATGAAGATGAGCGCGTGACATTTGATGCCCTCGCCCGAGCCGTCGTCAAACTTGCTGCCGTCATGCGCGACACGTATGGTATCGAGAAGGGTGACCGCGTCGCCATCGTCATGCGTAACTATCCGCAATGGCCCGTCGCCTTCTTCGCTGCCTCCATGCTTGGCGCCATTGCCACCCCAATGAACTCCTGGTGGACGAGTGAAGAGCTCGAATACGGTCTGTCTTTCGCCGGCGTGAAGCTCGCCTTCGTTGACCCACAAATCTATGAGCGTGTCAGGACGGAATGGGAAAAGTTGCCGGACCTGAAAAACGTCATCATCGCGCGCGACCCGGAAGGTGAGTATGGCGACCCGCGCGTGTCACGGATGGAAACATATGTTGGCGGGGCCAATGAATGGGCCAATCTGCCAGAAGTGTCGTGGCCAGCTATTGATCTGGAGCCGGAGGACAACGCAACGATCATGTACACGTCGGGAACGACCGGGAAACCAAAGGGCGCATTGGCCACCCATCGCGCGGTTGTTTCCAACATGTTCAATTCCATGACCTGCCAGGCCCGTATGTTCCTGCGCAAGGGCGAACCTGTACCTGAGCCTGATCCAAACGAACAGCGCGCGACCTTGCTGGCGATTCCGTTTTTTCATGCCACAGGGGCTTTCGCGATCCTGATCCCATCCCTGCTGCGCGGCGACAAGATTGTCTCCATGTACAAGTGGGATGCGGGTAAGGCCCTGCCGATCATCGAGGAAGAAAAGGTTACGGCTGTCGGGGGTGTCCCTGCCATTGCCTGGCAATTGCTTGAACATCCGGACAGGGACAAATATGATTTGTCCTCTATCGCCGCTATTTCCTATGGTGGCGCACCGTCGGCGCCGGAGCTTGTCTCGACCATCAAGAAGCGCTTCCCGGATGCCGCCCCTGGCAATGGCTGGGGCATGACGGAAACATGTGCCACGGCAACGCTGAACATCGGCGAAGACTATGTGAACCGTCCGGGCAGTGCCGGGGCGCCGCCCAAAGCCGTTGAGCTGAAAATCTGCGATCCTGATGGCAATCCTGTGCCACAGGGCGAAGTTGGTGAACTCTGGTGTAAGGGCGCGATGAACTGCAAGGCCTATTGGAACCGACCGGAAGCGACTGCCGAGACTTTCCGCGATGGCTGGGTCGTGACAGGAGACCTTGCGCGTCTGGATGAAGAGGGCTTCCTCTTTCTCGTTGACCGGGCCAAGGACATGCTGATTCGCGGTGGTGAGAACGTCTACTGTATCGAAGTCGAGAATGCCCTTTATGAGCACCCGGCTGTGATGGACGCGGCGGTCGTCGGCATCCCACACAAGATTCTTGGGGAGGAAGTCGGCGCTGTCGTGCAACTGAAACCCGGCATGCATGTTACCGAAGATGAGTTGAGAGCGCATGCCGCCAGTCACCTGGCTGCGTTCAAGGTACCCGTGAAGGTCCTCTTCATGACCGAGCCCCTGCCACGCAACGCGAACGGCAAGATCCTCAAGCCCGTCCTTCGGGAACAGTTCGTCTCATAAGGACCCAAAGCATGACTGCGAAACGACGTATTGGAGACCGGGAGGTTTACCCGGTTGGCCTTGGTTGCATGAACATTACGCATGCGTATGGCCCGCCGATGGATGAAGCGGAAGCCAAGGGCTTGCTCGTGCGCGCCTTGGACCTCGGCTACGACTTTCTCGACACGGCAACGCTCTACGGCTTCGGGCGCAGCGAGGAGCTGATCGGGCAGGCCCTGAAGGATAGAAGGGACAGTTACTTTCTCGCCAGCAAATGTGTGTTGGGGTTTGACGGTGGCCAGCGGACGCTGGACGCGCGGCCGGAAAGCATAAAGGCCGCCTGCGAGGCCAGCCTGAAGCGCCTGCAGACAGACGTGATTGATCTCTACTACATGCACCGACCGGATCCGAATGTGCCGATCGAGGACTCGGTTGGCGCATTGTCTGACCTGGTACAAGAAGGCAAAATCCGCATGATCGGATTGTCGGAAATGGGCGAAGCCGATTTGCGCCGCGCGCACGCCGTGCATCCGATAGCCGCTATGCAGAGCGAGTACTCCCTCTGGGTTCGCAACCCGGAAATCGCCATCAAGGCGGCGTGTGAAGAACTGGGCGTGGCGCTCGTGGCCTTCTCGCCCGTGGGGCGCGGCTTCCTTGCCGATCCGCCGGTTGATCCGGCGAAATTCCATGAGTCGGATTTGCGGGGATCCATCTTCCCGCGCTTCACGCCAGAAAACTATGCCCGGAACCTGCCCCTGTTGGACGAGGCACGGGCCTGCGCAAAAGAAGTGGACTGTTCAGTGGCGCAATTGGCGCTCGCCTGGACGCTCGCCAAGGGAGATAACATTCTCCCGATCCCGGGTACGACCAACCTCGCTCATCTTGAAGAGAACTGGCAGGCAGGCAGCGTCCAATTGTCGGAAGATATGGTTGCGCGGCTGGATGCATTCTTCTTGCCGGAGAAAGCCGTTGGTCCACGCTATAACCGTTTGGGGCAGGCGGTCGTAACTACGGAAATGTACCCCTTCGAGCAAACCCGATGACAAATGGGACTGATGGGGACTACCCAAAGTCCGAAAGCGGCAAACCAGTCGCTCTGGAGGCCCGTGGCACCGAGGGAGACGGTCGGCGGTACTCGCCATCTGTTGCGCGCAATCGCGACCCGATCCTCAGCGTGTTTCGTGACCATGTCTGTAAAGGCGGGCACGTTCTCGAGGTCGCTTCCGGCACTGGCGAGCATGGGGCTTACCTGACCCAGGCGCTTGGCGACCTCTACTGGACTTATTCCGACATTGATGCGGAGAGCCGCGCCAGCCAGAAGGCATGGAGAGACGCCAGTTCGCATGATCGACTGGCGGGGCCTGTCGTCGTAGACGCTTCCAAAGGTCAGTGGGGAGACGTGGAACGGCCCGGCTATTGGGACGCCATAGTCTCAATCAACATGATTCACATTGCGCCTTTCGAGGCTGCGTTCGGCCTCATTGCGGGCGCTGGAAGACTTTTGAAGCCCGGCGGTAAGCTGTTCCTGTACGGACCCTTTGCGCGGAACGGCGAGATCGCACCGTCCAACGCGGCATTCACCGAGAGCCTGCAATCGCGAGATTCCGCTTGGGGAGTCCGCGACCTGGATCGTCAGATCATCCCGCTAGCCGAAGAAGTCGGTCTGTCCGTCGCGAAAATCATCGAGATGCCGGCCAACAATCTGAGCGTCATATTCCAGCGTCAGGCCTGATCACTTCCGCCAAAACGTTCGGTCCACTCTTCGACCTGGCTGTCTTCGATCTTCTGGAACAACACGTCCGGCGGAGAAATGTCCATGCCCGGAGGCAGGCTGTTCAACAGGCCGGGAATGTCGCGGAACCTGAAGCTCCGATGCTCGTCGGGAATACCGAGCGCATCGAGAATTTTCTTGCCCGCGTCAGGAATGATCGGCAGTGCGAGAATACCAAACAGGGCCGCGAGGTTCAGGCCCGTGCGTACGCCGACAGCAGCCGCATCCACATCTGACTTGTACTTTACCCACGGCTCGGCCTTGGTAAGATACTCATTGCCGGCTGCCCAGATCGCGCGGGTCTCGGCGGCGGCCTTGCGGAACTCCATCGCCTCATAATGTTCGATCAGACGTGGCAGGCGCTCCTGCAGCTCCGCCGTCATCCACGCTTCGGCGTCGCCAGCCTCGCCTGTCTCCGGAACCTTGCCGTCGAACTTTGACACCGTGTACTTGGTGATCCGGTTTACGAAATTACCGAGTACGTTGGCGAGGTCGGAATTCACCGCAGATTGGAAACCTTCCCAGGTGAAGGCAGCATCCGAGCCTTCTGGGGCATTGGCGATCAGATACCACCGCCAGTAATCGGCTGGCAGCAATTCCAGCGCCTGGTCCATGAAGACGCCGCGCTTGTTCGACGTCGAGAACTTGCCGCCATACCAAGTGACCCAATTGAAGGCCTTCAGCTTGTCGACCGTCTTCCATGGTTCTCCGGAGCCGAGCAGCGTCACGGGGAAGCTGACCGTGTGGAAGGCGACATTGTCCTTGCCCATGAACTGGACGTACTCAGTTTCGTCGGCGCCCTTGTCGGTGCGCCAGAGGGCTTCCCAATCATTCCCGGTCGCTTCGGCCCATTCCTGCGTGGCCGCGATGTATTCGATAGGCGCGTCGAACCAGACATAGAAGACCTTGTCTTCATAGCCCGGACGCGGATTGCCATCGGCGTCCAGCACCGGCACGCCCCAGCTCAGATCGCGCGTGATGGCGCGGGCGATCAGGCCCTCATCCAGCCATTTGTTGGCGATGGAAACGGCAAGGCCAGGCCATTGGGCGCCCTTGCTGTTCACCCAGTCGCGAATCTTGTCCTGCATCTGCGTTTGCAGCAGGTAGAGATGGTTGGTGTCGCGGATTTCGATATTCTTGCTGCCGGAGACCGAGGAATACGGGTCAATCAGGTCGACCGGGTCCAGGAGCCGTCCGCAATTGTCGCACTGGTCGCCGCGCGCCTTTTCGAAGCCACAGGTCGGGCAGGTGCCCTCGACGTAGCGGTCGGGCAGGAAGCGGCCATCATCGACAGAATAGACCTGTTTGGATGTGCGCTCTTCGATCAGGCCGTTCTGTTCCAGAACTTGCGCGAAATGCTGGGTCAGTGCGCTGTTGGCAGGGCGGGAGGAGCGTCCAAACCAGTCATAGGACAGGTTGAAACCCTCGCCTGCGGCGCGCTGTATCTCGTACTGCTCGTCGCAATAGGCCTGGACGCTCATCTCGGCGGCCTGGGCAGCCAGTTCAGCTGGCGTGCCATGCTCGTCTGTGGCGCAGATATAGGTCACGTCATGGCCCATCAGTCGCATCACGCGGGAATATACATCCGCCGGCAGCATGGAGCCTGCCAGATTACCGAGATGCTTGATGCCGTTGATATAAGGCAGGGCGGACGTAACGAGAATGCGCCGGGTTTGCGTCATGGAGATGCGGTCTTTCCCAAATAGCGTTGCGGGCAGGTCGGGCCGTGTGCCCGGTTGCCCTGCACCTTTTAGCGATGCGCGCCGGAAAGGAAAGAATTGTGACGCCTTAAATAACAGGGCAGTCCGTCAAAAAGAACGCCCCGAACACGCTGCAAGGCGCTCGGGGCGAGGGGCTCCAGGACGCGGTGAGGAATCCTGGACTTTCCGGGAGGAAAATTTGTAGGCCTACAGGCCGTAGCCGGTGGCGGCCGTCACGGTAAGATCGACGCGGCGCGCCATAGGGAATGTGAGGGCATCTGACGGGTTGGCTTCAGCGGCCGACACAAAGGCCGTGCGAATGTCACGCGCGCGGATTCCACGGGCGTTCAGGGCTTCCAGCACCACGGCGGCGCGAGCTTCAGACAGGCTGGTGGCCGCCATGTCGTCGATAGCATCGGCTGATACGACACTAGCCTCGATGTCCGATACGGCGCATCCGGCAAGCTGGTCGCCAGCCGTGTTGAGCGAGCGAACCGCATAAGAGGAAAGGACTGATTCCTGCTTTGAGAAATAGACGGTGATTTGAGTATCCTGGCAGGTCTTTTCGTAAGGAACATGAACAGGCTCAAGGGGCGGAGCCTTCGGGGCGTCCGACATGGCAGGGAATGCCAAGGCGATTGCGGCGATGCTGAAGCCGGCCAGTATCTGTGCGCGTTTCATTTCCAGTATTCCTTCAGGCTCTCGTGTCGTCTGACACCCATCAACGCCACATCTTGGTGTGTGGTCTCCTGAAGGACTGGATAGACTTCCTTTGAGGCGGAAATATGCGGCCATCAGGGCGAATGGGGCAGAGTTGGGGAATTTGAAAGAAATCGGCTCCGGAGCGAACTGATGACAATTTGACTGGAACACCCGCTTGCGCCGCCGCGCTGATCGAAGTAGTGACACCCATTCCAGCGTGGCCGGCTTAGCTCAGCTGGTAGAGCATCTGATTTGTAATCAGAGGGTCGGGGGTTCGAGTCCCTCAGCCGGCACCAGCAAAAACAAGGGTCTATCCCCTGCTTCGCGGGAAGTGCGATGTGGAATTGGCCCGCAACCGGTAAAAATGAGATTGATCGCGCTGGTCGCCTGCGTGAGGCTGGACTATCCGACACGGGCATCAACTTCGCACACCGGCCATCTTTTCTGGCGAGCAGAGCAAGGCGGTCGGACCGTCATTTCATATCCGGATTGCCTGCTTGTCTCCGTTGAATTTGGAAAGACCGTGGCGCAATTCCAGATACCTTGCGTGATGTGTGCGCGGCTCAAATCTGTGTTTCGTCGCGCGTGAAGCGGAACAAGCTGTTCAGTTGTGAGCTAGTGTAACTGCCCGCAGATACTCATAGGATACAATTCATGCCCAATACTCTGACACCCGCCGCATCGTTTCCTGACATCGAGGTTGCCACACTGGGTGGGGGTGACGCCAAGCTCGGCGTCCCCAACCGGGAGCACGGGAACTGGAGGCTGATTGTAGTCTATCGCGGGAAGCATTGTCCCATCTGCAAGACTTATCTGACAGAGCTGAATGGCATGCTTGATGATTTTGCTGCGATCGACGTTGATGTCATCGCGGTTTCTGCTGATCCGGAAGAGAAGGCGAAAGCCTCTGCCAGCGATATCGGCTACATGGGCACGATCGGTTACGATCTCAGCACTGCGCAGATGACCGAGCTAGGCCTATTCGTTTCTGACCCCCGAAACCCGGAGGAAACTGACCGCCCCTTTGCAGAGCCGGCGACGTTCGTCGTGAGGAATGATGGCAAGTTGCAGATCGTGGACGTATCGAATGCCCCGTTTGCGCGTCCTGCGCTGAAGGGCTTGCTGGATGGCCTTACCTTTATTCGCAAGAAGGATTATCCGGTACGAGGCACTCACACTGGATAAGGATTAGCATTCAGTCAAGTTGCGGGTCGCCGCCCCCTGGACTGGATGTTGATCCACCCAAAACCGGCTTGGCCAAGAGTGGTTCAAATAACGGATCAGTGCGCGTTTTTCTGGCACGAAGGGCGGCGGAAATATCATGCGTGCTCCACAATGCCGACTGCGTACGGGCAGACCATTCCAGGGAATCCGCAACAGAATGGTCACGTGCCCATCGCAAGGCGGCCTTTGTCCCTGCGATGGCGACAGGTGCCTTCCTGCACACCTGATCTGCGGCGGCCATGGCCAGTTTGATCGCCGCATCCGGCGTATCCGCAAGGCGGGTCACAAAGCCATGCTGGGCCGCTTCGTCCGCATGCAGTGTCTCGCCCAAAAATGCCATCTCTTTTACAACCGGCTCAGGCAAGATTTTCGGCAGGCGCTGCAATGCCCCGACATCCGCCATGATACCTGTATTGATTTCCTCAATCCGGAAATAGGAGTCGCGGGTCGCGTATCTGAGATCGCATGCTGCGGCCAGCTCCAGGCCGGCGCCGAGGCAAGCGCCCTGTATTGCCGCAAAAACGGGGAAGCGTGCGCGCTCCAGGCAAGAGAAAGTCTCCTGCAAGGAAAGAGCGAGATGGTAGAAGCTCTCGCGGGCACCGGGTGAGTCAGGCTCGGGGATACCGCCTGCAAATTCGTCGAGATCCATTCCTGCGCAGAAATTTCGTCCGCCTGATGACAGAACCATGGCGCGTACTTCCCCACTGCGATCGAGCGCGGAGATATCGGGTGCTAGTCCATTCCAGAATCCGGCGCCCAACGCATTCCCTGACTGGGGGCGCTCCAATATGAGGTGGGCGATTCCTGCGTCCAGTCCGATCGTATATCCAGGCATATTTCAGGTCCTTTACATGCAAAAGAGGTCGTAAGGACCCTTTTATTCAATGTGCCAGTTTTGACAATGATTCGGTGCCCGGAATCGCTCTGGTGCATGTGTGATAAAAAAATAAAATTAAAACAAAGCAGTAAATTGAGGGGTGATTGAGGCGAAGTGATCCGCAGACGCGCGATTTTGTGAAGGTGAGTGATCTTGGTTTCAAAAAGGGTCTTGACGGAAACAATTAACGAGGGACATCTTGCGGTATAACAAAAAGAACCCTCGCACCGCGGGGGTAAGGGAGGGAACAATGTTGAAACGCGCTCTTGGCGCCACCGTTTCGGTGTGCGCTTTTGCCATGGTCATGCAGTCGGCCGCCGCGCAGGATGTCTCAGGCGAGGCTGAGCCTGAGATGGAGTCCCGTACTCTGAGTACGGTCACGGTTACGGCCACGCGGCGAGAGGAAAATATTCAGAGTACGGGAGCTTCGGTTTCGGCGCTCGACAGCGAGGCATTGCTCGACCGGTCGGTCCAGTCCGTCGAAGATGTCGCAGACATGGTTCCGGGACTTCACGTTTCCAACTATCAGGGAGACACGTCCATTTTTATTCGTGGCATCGGTACGCCGGTCATCGTGGCCGGTGCCGACAGTTCCACGGCGACCTATCTGGACGGAGTCTATTTGTCGCGCGCGGCTGCAATTGGTCCTGGTTTCTTCGACATAGAGCGCGTGGAAGTCTTGCGCGGTCCACAGGGAACCCTCTACGGGCGCAACGCCACCGGTGGCGCCGTCAACATCATCACCAAGCGCCCCACCGATGAATTCGCCGGCGAAGCGCGACTGATCCTTGGCAATTATGATCGCACGCACGCATTCGCCGCCCTGAGCGGCCCTCTCAATGACCGTGTGCGGGCCCGTCTGGCGGTCCAGAAGGAGGATCGCGACGGGTACACGACGGTTCATCTGCCACGTGGGACACTCCCCGCATCCCAGCCCGATCGCACATTCGATGCGGAGGACAAGCACGACATCACCGCCCGCGCCACGGTGGAGGTCGATTTGACGCCCACCGCCATGCTCACCCTGACGGGGGACTATTACGAAGCGGACGATCGCGCCAACGTCTTCCATTTTGCGAGCCTGGGGTACCAGGATGAAGTGTCGGGCTGGCTCGGGACTCGCGAGGGCTCTCAGACGCTGCCCTATTTCGGCATCAAGAATAGTGGCCGTATCTCGGCACCCACCTCTCGCGACATCTTTTCGGCAGTCGACTATTTCAACGAAACAAGCGTGTGGGGTCTCACAGGGCGGCTCGACTGGGCCCTCGGCGACTATGATGTTCAGGTCATCACCGGCTACAAGAATTCAAATCCTGACTTCCAGAACTCGTTTGATCTCGGAGACACGTTCAATACCTACATCCATCGCGCCGAAGATCATGAGCAATGGAACGCCGATTTCCAGCTATCCTCCCCGTCCGGAGGACGTTTCAGCTGGATTGCCGGGGGCGGATACTTTTCTGAAGAGAATGATATCCAGAACAACATCTTTGGCGACTTCTGGGAGCCGATCCTTACGCAAGGCCTGCTTGATCTGCAGACTGCGGGTGTCCTGCCACCCTTTCCGGTCAGCATTCCGGAAAGCACGCTATGTTGCGAGCTGCACCTGAACGGGCGTCAGGAAACCGAAGCATTCAATATCTTCATTGATACGAGTTTCGATCTGACCGACAGGCTGACATTGAAGGCCGGTCTACGATATTCCGAGGAAGAGCGTGACGGCTTCCAGAATTTCGACCTCGCCTTTCTCCCGTCAGCACCGGGCGGGTCTCTTGTTAGGTTTGCACCGGAAGTTCTATTTTTCCCCAACGCCGTAAGTGAAAGCCGTGATGGTGTCCAGCCAGACCCGTTTGGGTTCGTGGTTGCACCAGTCGAGGGCCCTGCGACCTTTGATGCGGCCACGCCGAAGTTCGCCCTCGAATGGACGGCTACGGATGACCTGCTTCTTTATGCGAGCGCCCAGCGTGGCTTCAAAAGTGGCGGATACAATATTGGATCCAGCCAGCGAACCCCATACGAGCCTGAGGAAATCTGGGCCTATGAAGCCGGCCTCAAAGCTGGACTGCTCGACAAGCGACTGCGTCTCAACGCGGCGACATTCATATATGATTACACAAACCTGCAGGCGCAGGACTCGATCGCCAACCAGCCCATCATCCGGAACGTCGGCAAGGCGGAAGTCAGAGGGGCTGAAGTCGAGTTTGCGGCCTTGCTCGGCAATGTGTTTCAACTCGACGGGTCGGTAACCTATCTCGACGCGGTTTTTACCGAAGGCGAGCTGACTGAACCCTTGCGTCCCGCACCGCTGACGGATGAGCCGGGATCAACTCTGCGCAATCTTGATGGTTTGAGGCTGCCTCGGGCTCCGGAATGGAAAATGAATATCGGCGCTCAGGCAGACTTTGCGGCATTTGGCGGCGATCTGACCCTTCGGGCGGACTATGCCTGGCAGGATCAGGTCTTCTTTACCGTGTTCAATATCAATGCGGCGTCACAGGATAGCTATGGTGTCCTGCGCGCGCGGGCGACATATGCGCCGGGACACGGACAATACAAGGTCGCGTTGTTTGGGGAAAACCTGACAGACGAGACCTATTTCACCAACCAGATTCTTACGGGCACAACCTATGGCGCCGAATTCGTCGGTTCCCTCGGTGCGCCGTGTACGTTCGGAATCGAACTCTCCACCCAGTTCTAGAGGCTCAGCCAGAGGAAACCTCACAAGATGATGACCCCATTGGAAACCGCCCAGACCTGGTATGCCGGCGTGCATGAAGGTGACTTCGACAAATTGTTCGGAGTCATGGCCGAGGATTGTACGATCGAATTCTACGGTCCGAGCGTCATCCCCTTTGCAGGAATTTTTCGCGGCAAGGAGAAGTGCAAGATCTTTTTCGGCCATGTTGGCAATGATGTAGACATCGAGACGTTTCGTCAGGACGAGTTCATAGCGGAACGCGACAAGGTGGCGGTGACCGGGCATCTACGCATGGTGCTGAAGGCGACGGGGCGCCTTTACGCGGCTGATTATGCGCACATCCTTACCATTCGGGATGGACAGGTCATCCGCTTCCGGGATTTTCAGGATAGCGCTCAGGCTGTGCATGTCGCGTTCGACCTGACGACGCCGGAACGCTAGGAATGAACGCGCGTCCCGCCCTCGATTATCAGCTCAACTCTTTTGGCTTTGTCGCGCTGTTGCGCTTCGGTTTCTGCTTCGCGGCAGCCTCGGAGGCCAGCTCATGATGGATTTCGGTTACTCTGGCCAGGAAGTGAATCCCGGACCTGATTTCATCGTCGCTGAGACGTTCGACCATTGTTTCCACAAAGGCGGTGCCGTTGCGCATCATGCTTTCGACAAACTGAACGCCGCGGGGCGTCAACACGACAAACTTCTCGCGTCCGTTTTCGGGGTCTTCGACCATTGTGATCAGGTTGAGGGGCGGCTTGGACAGCGCACGGAGAGATTTCGAGATCGCCGAACTCGTTACTTCGTACCAAGACGCCAGCGCATGCGCGATGTCCTTGCGACGCATCTTCTTCCCATCAGTGCCGCGCGTATGGATGGTCCAGAGGAGACAGGCTTGCTGGCGTGTCAGCACGCCGCATTTGAGGGCGTCCTCAATCTGCATTCCGACCAGATAGTGGATCGGGAAAAACAGGTCGAGGAAATCCTTGCTCGATTGTTTGCGCTTCGAAAGGTCCATCCAGTCTCCGGTTCATTGCTGCGCCCTCGCCGATAAGCGAAGTCGAATCTGCCTTCACATATCGCGTCTTCAGAATGCCCGACAAGAAGGAACTGCGCCATGTAACAAAAAGGTCCTAAGGACACAATAAACCAGCGCACGCAAATTCGAGCGCGATCCATACCCTCAACAATCATGCCGGTTGCCAGCACCGCGCTGGGCCGCTGCACCCGGGAGAAGACCAGATGACACATGCGTCCACCAAGCCTTACATTCCTGATGAATTTCACGTGCGGGATCTTTATCACCCGGACGTAATGGCGAACCCCTATCCGTATTACGCGCATCTGCGCGACGAGCCGATCCAGTTTGGCCTTGAAGATTATCCGCCGGGCACCATACCCGGCTTGGACAAGCCGTATCCCGCGTGGGTCGTGCTGAAGCATGCCGATGTCCAGGAAGTTTGCCGGCGCGCAGATGTCTTCTCGTCGCGCGATATCATGCAGGAAGAATCCGAAGCGCCGACCCTGATGCTGGTCAATCATGACGATCCTCGCCACGCGGAGCTTCGCAAGATTGCCCAAATGGCGTTTTCGCCCAAACGGGTCATGAGCGACGTGGCGCCATGGATGGAGACAACGGTTGAAGCGCAGCTCGACATGGTCGGCGGCGGGACGGTAGATTTCATGCAAGACTTGGCGCCGAATTTGCCCGCGCTCGTAATGACCAAACTGATCGGTACGCCGGAGGAGGACTATGTCCTTTTGCGTCGCTGGGCCAATGCCTTCATGGTGACCTCTGACTTCACCCTGGCGGAGCGCCAGCAATGCAATATCGAGCTCTGGAATTACTATCAGTCAGCGGTCGACCAGCGCTACGCCGATATCGAGACAGGCAAACCGGTTCCCAACGACTTGATGTCTGCCTTCATCCAGACTGAGTCGAACGGAAGCCGCCTGACGCGTGAGGAAGTGGTGCGATTTTGCCTGACGCTGGTCGTGGCTGGCGCAGAGACCACGGGCTATCTCCTGGGAAATCTGATTGATGTGCTGGCCGATGATCCCGAGATGTATGCGACGCTCCGGACCGATCGTTCACTCGTGCGGGCCTTCATCGAAGAAAGCCTGCGCCGGGACGGGCCGGTTCAGCGTCTCCACCGGGTATGCACGCAGGACTACGAACTTGGGGGAGCGCAGATCAGAGAAGGAGATTGGGTGGCGATCTTCCACGCCTCTGCCAATCGGGACCCGGCTGTCTTTGAAAGGCCGGATGAGTTTATTCTGAAGCGACCGAACATGATCAAGCAGGCCACATTCGGGCATGGTATCCATCATTGCATGGGGGCAGGGATTGCTCGCAATGAAGCTGCCCAGATGATCAACAGCCTGCTCAACCGCTACAGCCGCCTGGAATCAGCAGGTGAACGTGTGCGCCAAAGAGGCGGTCTGCTCAATTACGGCCTGGAGACGTGCCCTGTGAATCTGGTTGTGTAGCAGATCAATTCCAGGTGACGTGGAAATGGAAAAAGGTGCGTGATCGTTGATGCCGCAATCCTGCATGGGGTCGCTCAAACGTGAAAAACCATGTGCTGCAGCATGGGCTTGCCAAGTAGGTTTTCCGCCCGGCCCGAATGAAGCGAACGGGGCGTAGGCCCTGAATTGCATTTCCCAATTCCATGTGGACGAGGGTGCGCATCCGTTTGGCCTCCAGATTGCCTGATAGCAATCTGGCGCGGTCAAATAAGCAAACTCGGATCATAATCTAGTTAAAGTCACGCCACGCCGTTGTATTTCTTGGTATTGAGGATAGTATTTCTCTCAGTATTCATGAAGCTATCTGTGTTCAGGCTAGTCGTTTGACTGACGAACATATTGATTGAACAAGTAGCTTCGAGGCTTCTGGAAACTGTATGACCAACCAACGGATCGACTGGGACAAACTGCGTGTCTTCAAGGTAGTTGCTGAACTGGGCAGCATGACATCGGCCGCGGCGCGGTTGAGGGAGTCGCCTCCGACAGTAAGTCGGAAGATTGATGAGCTCGAAGAATTTCTGAGCAGCAAACTGTTTACCCGGTCAACTCGCGGCATGGAGCTGACGGAGACCGGGAAGACGGTGCTGCGCTATGCGCGGCAGATGGAAGAGTCCGCCAATGAAGTGCTCAGCAAGGCGATCGGCAAGACCGATGGCACCGAAGGCCGGATCACGATTGGATCGGGTGACGGTGTCGGACCGTACTGGATCGCCCCGCGCCTGGCCGAGTTCCAGACAGCGCATCCAAAGGCGCAAGTTCGAATGCACGTTAAGGCAGAGGAGCCGGACCTGCTGAACGACGAGGCGGACATCTCGATCCAGTTTACCGAACCTCGGGACCCGGAGATTATCTCGCACAAACTGGGCACACTTCATTATATTGGTTTCGCATCCAGAGAGTACCTCGACGCGCAAACGAGTCAGCCTTCCAGCATGTTCGAGTATCATCAGTACAGGTGCATTTTGCACGAATCATATGTTCAGCAAGTTGAGCGATGGGCCCCCAAGGCGCATGAGCTGAAGAAAATGATCGATTTTGCGTTCGTCACGAATTCGGCAAGCGCCATGATCACGTTGTGCCGGAGAGGTGGAGGGATCGCGCTGCTGCCGACATACCACCAGGATGTCTACCCGGATCTCGTCGCATTGGACATGTCGGAAGTGGCGCCGATCCAGTTCTGGATAGCGTATACGGAGCAGACGCGGCGGTCACCGCTTGGCAACCTCATGATCGAATGGATCAAGTCGCTATTTGACAAGCAGGTCTCGCCCTGGTTCACGGACGAGTTCTATCACCCAAAGCAGCGGATCGAAGCTGAAGCCGAATTTCACGAAAGCGTGTCGGTGCCAAGAGTCACCGGCACGTAGATCCTTTTGGGATCAGTCGCTCGACATGACCCGCAAGACTTTTGCCATCATCGAAAGGCGCTCTTTGGAGGGCGTACGGTCGATCCAGGAATGGCATTCTGCGCGAACCTTTGCGGACGGATCAGCGTCCTTGTCATCGTCAGCGTTCTCGTCTTCGAAAAGGCTGGCGATTGAGACGCGCAGGACTTCCGCGACATTGGCAAGCATTCCGGCGCTCAATCGATTGGTGCCGGTCTCATACTTCTGAAGCTGTTGATGGCTGATGCCGAGTTCAGAGCCAAGTTCAGCGAGGGTCAGGTTTCGATCCAGACGAAGTTTTCGGATTTTTTCGCCAACCATCTGATCGACTGCCGTAGGGGCTCTGGAAGTAGATTGCTTCATGACCTGCTCGCTCCATATATCCATCAGAGGTAACCAATTTTCCCGCAAAGGGTGTTATGGCAAGGATGCCACTACCCAAGAAAATGGAATGCACACTGAATTTTGCGTTTCATCCTGATTGCTGCCCCAATATTGGACCCGTTTGAAACACTGAAAAACCCATAAAAAGCAGCGTCATCTGCTATTGCTTAACCCAGGTTAAATCGCCCCCGATCCTACCTCAGATGGATTAAACCTCTGCAATTTTTAATAATCTTTTTTCCACTTTATTGAGAGCGTGGCATCGCCATCTGTAGTAGTTTCTGAAGTAACAGAGACCTGTGGTCTTGGCTCCCACTCAACTTCAACGGAACTGCCTGCCGCGCCCGCCGAGTTTAACTCGAGATATACATCGTCTGCGATGTATTGTCCGACTCCTACTTGCGCCGAGCCTTCATCATTGGTTCCGAATGATAGCCGGTCCACACCAAGGGCGGATTGAAGCCCGGATGTGGGGTCGAATCCAGAACTGTTACCGCTGAGTCGCGCAATTGAATTGGCCAGTTGGGCTGCTTCCAGCGCTGACAGGTCCACCGAGGACCGCCCGAATAGCAGGCGTGACAGAATTTCATCCTCTGGCAAATCGGGAGAACTTGTTAGCTCAATCGTGGGGCTCGTGGGTGTGCCTGTCAGGGCGACATTCGCTTCAAACCCGTTCACCGTCCGGTCTGCCTCTACCTCCAGGCGGGCCCGCCGCAGAGGACCGTCAAAATAGACGTTACCGCTGTCGAATATGAAGGGGCGCCCGGCCAGGTCCAGTGTTCCCCGGCGCATCGTCGCTATGCCGTTGAGGCGAGGATCGGCGGCCGTCCCGGTCAATTTCAGGTCTGCTCCCCATTCGCTTTCCAGTCCACGACCATCAATGAAGACCCGGCGATCCGCTGTGATCTGCATATCCAGCGCGAGTGAATGCCTGAGTGCGCTTTGGCCGTCACTTGCGTCGCCATCCTCTTTCCAGCGCACGTCGATGGCCTGTGCTTTGGATGATGGCAGGTTGTCGAGATTGAACCGAGCCGATCGTACGTCGACATTTCCGGAAGCGGTCCGCTTGTCTGCGCCACCAGCGAGATTGACCTTGCCATCCACGCGAAGTGAGTCGCCATCCCGATTATAGACCAACAGGTCAGCAAAATCGGTCGTGAGTTTGGTGTCGTCTGCCGAGAGTGTACCGGACACGCTCACCGTACCGCCATCAGCCCCTTTGCCCCTTCCGCGCAAGGTTAGGGCCTGGTCGACATAATCTGTGTCCAGATTCAAATTCACGAGCCTGAGGCTTGTTGCCCCGAACTCATAAATGCCATCCGTCAGCTTTGCTTCAGCGCTGAATGCGGGTGTTGTGAGTGTTCCGGTCAGGTCGGCCGATGCGTCTATGACGCCGCCAATATCATGTCCATATGCCAGGGCGAGCGATCTCAAATCCGACAAGTCGCCCTGAAGATTGGCCGTTCCCTGCACGGGGCGCTCCATGTCCAGGTGCGCGATACCGTCTGGATTGGCAGCGACCGGCAGGGTCGCCGACCCCGCAAGTCGCAAGTCGCCATAATCGCCTGCGCCATCCACGATCAGCGCTCCGTTCCTCAGTCGACCTGCCAGATCAATGGCCAGGGCGCGCTCGAGCCCGGGTAACGGACCCTCGACATTCATGTCAAACTGGCCTTCCGGATTTGCTCCGAATAACAGGAAGTCTCCATTGCCATTTACCATCACCCGGCGCGTCGCTATACCCGCTGAAGCCAGGACCGGAGCCAGGTCAACACTGTCGACCGTCAGGGTCATGCGGGGCGTACGGGTTCGCTCAGCAATGCGCGCTTCGATATTCCCGCCGAAGATGGCGATGTTTGCCTCGACCGAGGGAGTTTCGCCCAACCGCCAACTGACGGGCTGAACGGAGCGGACAGCCTCACCAAGCAAGGTGCCATCCAGTTCTATCTGGCCGCTAGGATACTCAGCCCCGAAGTCCGCCTCACCCAATATGTTCAGCGAAGTGGGTCGGGCAGTATGTTCGCGTTCGACCTGTATTGCGAAATTGTAGCCTTCCGGGGCATTGCGAATTTGTCCATCTACCGAGTCGAAGCGAAGCGACGGCGAGAGCCAAACATTCTGAACCTGGCCAGAGGCGGTGATCGACATGTCTTCATCCGGGGCCCGGTCCACGCTCAGTTTGACATCAAATGCACCGACATGCCGCGACCCGAGATCAAATCGGTCTCCGACTATATTGAGTTTGAGGTCGAGCCCGCGCTCGCCGCCATACAAGAGAGACCCTGAAAGCTGGGCCGTCTCATAGTCGGATTGGATGTCCCGCAGTGCGAACACACCGTCAGACCAGGATGCCATGGAGGTGATCTCGACAGGGTGGTCGCCGGCAATACCTTGCAAGGCGACCGGACCCGCCCAGCCATCGCCCGACCGTCTGAGATCTACGGACGTTTGCAAATCAGAGATAGCAATGGAGCCACGGCTAAACGCGCCGCCTGAGGATGCTAGGCTTATAGCATCCACGCCTCTTGGGCCGGAGAGTTGGAAGATGCCGGAGCTGAGGTCGATTGCCGAACCCGAGATAGGGATGGCATCGGACTGTGTGAATTGGCCCGACAGGTTCGCGGCCCCGCCAGGTGCGTAAGTGCCCGATAGGGACAGGTTCACATTGTCACCATCTATTCTGGCGGTCCGTACACGATAAGAGGAGTCTGTCTTTTGAACTGTGGCGCGCAGCCGCGCGATATTTCCGAAAGCTTTGGCGGCCGTCGCATTCATCTCGTTTATGCCATGCGCGTTGACGTCTGCGACGATTGATGGGGCGGCAAACGGACCCGTCACCGCGAGGCTTCCGGTGGTGGATAAGTCGGGCGCGGATGACAGGAGGCCAGACACCTGTTGAAGCCGCGCCTGAACGTCAAGTGTCTTCTCGCGTATACTGATCGCACCGCTTGCCGCTATGCGTCCTTTGGCAAGACGTGCAGTCGAAGGGTCAAGGGTGACGACCCCGGTGTCCCGGTTGTAGTCGCCTGCAACATCCACCTTCGGTGATTGGCCTGCGATCCGGCGACCCGTCGCGTTCGATGCCATGATGCCGGTGCCCGTCAGCGACCCTTTGAAGTTAACATATCGTCCGGTAGATACGATCTCCACTGGTCCTTCGACTTTCTTGAAAGGCAGGTCCGCACCCGCATTGGCGCATAGTGCAGCATTGCCAGTCAGTCCGGGAGCCTCGCGGGGATCAGTCAGAGAGCCTGAAAAGACCAGATCGGCATCGAGGTTGACCAGTTCCTTGAGACCAGAAAACGTCACATCTAGATTGATCGGACCGTCGAAGTCGCGCTGGCGGCTGCGATATACACCGTTTGCGGATATGGACCCGGATGCAAGTGTGCCGGAAAATTCGAAAGGAATGCTCGCCTTCTCAATATCTCCATCAAGTTTCAGGGCGGCGGAGGGACCTATTAGTGTTCGCAGCTGTTCGGAGATCGGCAGGCGCGATGCGTTGATGTCCGCGCTGGCCAACAAGCCGCCAGCCGTGATCTTGCCCGTCAATTCGGCGACGGTCGCTCCTGAGATCTTCAGCTGAGCAAAGCCATCGCCATCATCCAGCGTTCCGCTGGCGCGGGCGCTGAGCGACGCACTATCGCCGTCGGGGAGATTTGAGAGTGTGGCCAGGGTACCTCCAGCGGGAGCGTCGACTTCTGCGTCTAGCCGGTAGGCACCTGAGGCTGTGCGCTTCAATGTGGCATCCACCCGGTCGCCGACACCTTCGAGCGGAAGCGCTGTCAGGGATAGATCGAACGTGCGCGATTTCGGCAAACGGAATTGGCCATCAATATCAAAAGCAGCGCGTGGACCGGCCACGCCTTCCTGCAACAGAAGCTCCGCGATACTGAGTTGATCGAGGGACACGGCCCAATTGCTGGAAGATTCCGAATTCTCATTCTCATCCCGTTCCAGGACGGGGCGGCGGCGCACATCGATTTTCTCGGCGCTGACAAGGTCAAGTTTCACGGTCTTCGACATCAGCCGCGCAGGTGACCAGGCGATGGCGACATTTTCCATGGTCAGCCACACGCCTTCAGAATCGGTCAGCGTGACGCGTGATGCGCCGAGCCGGTCCAAAGGGTCGCCGCTGAGGCCATTGATCTGGATTGTGCCCAATGGCCCCGCTTCACGGCCATCGATCTGAGACTCCACAAAAGCCCGCCCGCCGTCTGAGGCAATCCAGAGGCGTGCAGCAATGAGCAAGACGACCAGCGCAATGAGTGCCGACAGGATGGCCATCAACCATTTCCGTCTGCGGATCATGCCCAGGAGAGATGTGAGCGCCGCCATCAGAAAGATTGTCCGATGGAAACATAGATTTGAACCGGGTCTTCCCCATCGCGGCGGTCGAGTGGGGTGGCAATGTCAAACCGGACTGGTCCGAAGCCAGGGTAAAAGCGCACACCAAGTCCAAACGATGTCCGCATCTCGCCGAAGGCCTCGTCGATGGAGTCAGCTGCATAGCCGGAGTCGACAAAGGCGACGTAGCCCCACCGCTCGGACTTTCGCCAGCGCAGTTCAAGCGAGGCGGCGAACATGGCGTCGCCGCCAATGATGTTGCCGTCGGAATCTGTCGGTGAAAGAGACTGGTACTCGAAACCTCGTACGGACCCACCACCGCCCGCAAAGAATTTCCGGTCGACCGGCACGCCTTCGTCGCCCAGGAACGTGCCAGCTTCGGCACGCACAGCCGCGACCAGACGGTCGGAGATTTTTCGATAGGTCGAGGCGGAACTGGTAATCCGCGTATACGACGCTTCGCCGTCCCCGAACGAAATACCCGGCTCAACACCAAGAGAAACGCGGTTACCAGCCTGTGGGTCCAGCGGTGCCTTCACCGTATTGTAAGTCGCGCCGAGCGGAAACGAGAGGGTAACCTGCTCGACATAGTCGTCCTCGCCCTGCGCCCGCAGCTCGTAGTCGGTGGAGCGGGTCGCGTCCAGCGTCGTGCCAGCGGACAGCGTAAATTGTTCGTTGAAAGGCTGGGACAGGCTGGCCGAGACGCTCGCGCCTTGTAGGTCGTAGGCGTCGGTTTCTTCTGCGCGCACGCCTGTCTCAGCGGAGAAGTTACGCCCATAGCGACCGATATTCGGCCGCTCATAACTCAGCGTCAGCTCGCTTGTGCGCGTTGCGATCTGGGCATCGACACCGAGTGTGTCGCCAATGCCGGTCAGATTGCGTCTCTCCCAGCTGGCGGTCGTGCCAACACCATCAGATGTCGAGACGCTGACACCGGCGCCAACGGAGCGACGCTTGCCTTCAGATAGCTGGAGTTCGACGGGATGCAGCCCATCGCTGTCGGCTGTCTTATGGATGTTCACGCCGATGCCGTCGAAGAGATTTGTTCCCCTTACGCGCGTTCGCAAGGTTTCCATCTTCTCCGGGGCATAATAGTCGCCAGACTGCCAGTTGCGGAGGATGTTGATGGCGCTGTCTTTGGTTTTCAGCGAGTCTGGAACAACGAGTTCGCCAAGTTTCACGCGAGGGCCTGGAACCAGCTTGTAGGTTAGCTCCAGGGTCTTGTCGGCGCGGGATGCGAGCGCATCGATGCCCTCGCTTTCTGCAAACGCGTATCCGGAATCGCGGAGCTGACTGACGAGCTGCTTCTCCAGCGTCTCTATGTCTTCGGTGACCGCCCATGTGCCGATACCCAACTCATCTGTAACGGCGTCGATCTGATTGCTGACATCTGCGGGCAAGTCATCCACGCCGGAAAGGGCCACCGATGCGATCGTGAACCGATCGCCCAAATCCACATCAAGACGCGGGCGCGTGTCCATGTCTTCCACGAGATCCGGGCTGACAATGGCGGTGAAATAGCCTTCGGAAGCGAGGTATTCCTCAAGGGCGCCAGCGGCCTGCGTGGCGCGGCGGCGCACATCCAGAAGGCTGGTCGGCGCTCCGGCGCGAATTTCCACCGCGTCGCGCGCACCCGATTCCAGATTCCTCGGCAACCCCTCGATCGTGACGGGAATTGTGGTCGTGTCGGACGCTTGAGTTTCGTCGTTGCCCGTAAAAGGAAGATAGGCACAGGCGGGTATCAGGCTGAGCGCAAGACAGCAGACAGCAGTCCTGCCAAAGGGCAGGGCACGACTCTCCGCTGGGCGTTCTGCCCGGTTTACCATCCTGTGCTCGATCCTTGCCTATTCATTGAGTTATGTGGGCCTTCTGGCTGAGTGTACGGTGAACAAGTTTGCTGAAATTTGTCACTTCCAAGCCGATAGCTGTTTTTTTGCATATGGGCGATACGTCCCGAGCTCGCAAAAATAGTCTTCACGGGCCTGATTGCGCGATGTCTGGCTGTCCCCCATATTTACAACTTCAATCTTTCCCGTGGGGATTTTCATGACATATCTGATGGTTCTGGGCGGCCTCGTCCTCCTGTTTATTGGAGGGGAGGGGCTGGTTCGCGGATCGGTCAGTGTTGCGCGTAAGCTCAACATTTCCGAACTGGTCATAGGCCTCACTCTGGTCGGTTTCGGTACGTCGGTTCCTGAACTTGTGACCAGTTTGCGCGCGATAAATGAAGGCGCCGTCGGCATAGCGGTTGGCAATGTCGTTGGTTCCAACATCGCCAATATCCTTCTCGTGCTCGGTGTGGCGGCCCTGATCCATCCCATCATTACCAATCCATGCGCCCTGATGCGCGATACATCGATCATGGTCATTGTTACCGCCCTTCTGTGCGTGTTGATCTGGTTCGACCTGTTTTCACGCCTTGCAGGATTTGTGCTGGTCGCATGTTTGCTGGGCTATATTGCCTTCTCCGTGTTTGCCGACCAGGCAGCTGGCGACGAAGTGGCTGAAATGCACGCCGGGGAAGGCGAAACGGTTGAGGCCAATTACGGCGTGGTGAAGGGGGTATTCATTGCCCTGGCGGGCCTGGTGGGCGTGGTGTTCGGCGCGAAGCTGCTTGTCGACGGCGGCGTAGTCATTGCACGAGAGTTTGGCATCAGCGAGACGGTCATCGGGCTCTCTATCGTGGCGGTCGGGACCAGTCTGCCAGAGCTTGCCACGTCTGCCATCGCGGCTTTCCGCGGCAAGGCCGATGTCGCGCTTGGCAACATCATTGGCTCTAACATATTCAATATATTGGGTATTCTCGGCCTGACGGCTCTCGTCCACCCGTTCAGCGTGCGCAGTATGCCGAGTGGAGATGTGACAACGGATGCATTGGCCTCTGGCGCGGGCCACAGCCTGATCAGTGTCGGCGACATGTCAGCGCTCGTTCTGTCGGTTGCGTTGATGGCGCTGTTTGCCATCACGGGCAAGCTGATCGCCCGCTGGGAAGGAGCAGTTCTCCTTTTGGGCTATGCGCTCTATATGGGATTGACCTTCAATCTCATTCCCGTACCGGCGATCCTATAATATGGCTGACAATCCGATCTATCAGGGCCTGGACCAACTCGGCCAGCAGACCCACCAACCGCAAAACCCGGAAGACGCCCAGCTGGAGCGCGTGCCCAACCCGCATGTTGGCACGCTCTATCTGACACGCTTCGTGGCCCCCGAATTCACCTCGCTTTGCCCGGTGACAGGTCAGCCGGATTTCGCACATCTTGTAATCGACTATGCGCCCGGCGAATGGCTGGTGGAATCCAAGAGCCTGAAGCTCTACCTTACCAGTTTCCGCAATCATGGCGCTTTCCATGAGGATTGCACCGTCTCCATCGGCAAGAAGATCTTCGATTTCACGGAAGCGACGTGGTTGCGTATTTCGGGATATTGGTACCCGCGCGGTGGCATCCCGATCGACGTGTTCTGGCAGTCCGGCGAGGTGCCTGCCGGACTTCACGTTCCGGATACAGGCGTTGCTTCCTATCGTGGTCGCGGTTAGCGCGTCCAGCGGGTCACGAGTTTGGACAGATCCGCCCGTCCGCGTTCTGGTGGGGATATTTTTGAGGTTCCGAGATAGATGAAGCCGGCGACCCGTTCGGTCTCGGACAGCCCAAGACGTCCCGCAACCTGCTTATCGAAGGCTGGCCATTCGCTTAGCCAGGCCCCGGCCCATCCGCTCGCATTCGCAGCGAGCAGCAGATTGTAGCAAACCGCTCCGGCGGAGAGTTCCTGTTCCCAGACGGGCGTGCGACCGTCATCCGTTGGAGCAGATATCACTGCGACAACCACGGGCGCGCGCAGAAAAAGACCGGCGGCTTCCAGCAAATCCCGGGATTCAGCGCCTTCAAGCGTTTCCCCCCGAATGCGCGCCAGCTCCTGCCCGAAATCTTCGCGGGATTTTCCTTCAAATACGATGAACCGCCAAGGGGTCATCCGGCGGTGGTCTGGTACCCGCGCGGCAATTTCGAGCAATTCATCCAGCGCCTCGGGAGATGGCCCCGGCTCGCCAATGAAATGTTTTCCGGCAGAGCGCCGCAAGGCGAGCAGCTGCCGCGCCTCGGCGCTTGGACGTGTTGCCAGCATGGGTGTCGTAATGGCTGGGGCGGGAGGGAATCGCTTTGTCATTGCGGCAACATAGGAGGGTGAGACTAGTTCTTAAAGGCGGTCATTAACGATTGCAGGCTTGAGCATTTGCGTGGGGAGGCGTACAAGAGTGAACAGTGTTCACTTTCTGAACGGTTTGCGCGAGTAATGTGCCATATGCAGACAGATAACGCTTCCGAAGCGACGCCAGCCGATCGTCGTCGCTTGCGCGTGCGGGAATCGATTATTTCCGCTGCAGAGCGCGTTTTCGCCAGGGAAGGCGAAAACGGCTTGTCAATTCGACGGCTCGCCGATGAGATCGATTACTCACCCTCCGCAATCTACAAGTATTTCGGCTCGAAGGACGAATTGATTGATGAGTTGAAGGAGGCGTTTTTCGAGCGGCTCCTTCAGAAGGTTGATCGCAGCTCCAGTGCAGACCGTCCTTTCCTGCAACGCGCCAAGGCGTGCGTGGCAACTTATGTGGAGACGGCAGTAACTCGCCCCTTCCACTACGCCGCAGCCTTTTCCAGTATCCAGAGCACCGTCCCGGAAGGCTGTGCCGCACCATTATCCTGGGACGGATTTGTGGCGTCTCAGAAAGGACAGGCCTTTGGTGTGCTGATCAGTATGGTCACTGAAGGGCAGGAGCTTGAGGTTTTTGATCCCTCGCTTGATCCCGTCATGGCGGCCAAATCAATCTGGGCCGCCTCTCACGGGCTCGCGCAATTGCTCATCCACATGCCGCAATTCCATCAGCTCGTCCCGAACCAACAGCCGATGACCGCAACAGACTTCATTGAATTCCATGCCGATCTTCAGATCCGTGGGCTGCTAAAGCCTGCTGCCGGGACTGGAAGTGGCCGCCTGTCAGGACAAAACCCATGACCGACATTGATCACACCGCCGGAGATACCGCACGTGACAAACGGCCGACGGCCCTGAAGGGGCTGTTCTTCTTCATTATCCTGTTGCTCGTTTGCGGCGGCCTTGTGCTGGCTGCGACGCAGTTGCGCAGCAAGGAGGGGCCCAAAGTGGCTACGGTCGCGCCTGAGCCAATGGCGGTGCAGGTCGCGCCAGTCGAGTTGACCACGGCCTTCACGCTGAACGAAACCTATTCCGGCCTTGCCGAAGCGCGACGCAATTCTGCGCTGGGCTTTTCCACTGGTGGCCGTATCGAGACCATTGCCGTTGATGTGGGCGACCGCGTCAAGCGGGGCAGCATTCTGGCAAGCCTCGACACGCGCGGCCTGCGCGCCCAGCTCGCGTCTGCCACCGCTGTGGTCGAAGAGGCGCGCGCTGCGCACTCTCTCGCCCTGAGCACGGTCGAGCGACAACGTACCCTCAAGATGCAAGGCCATGTATCCCAGCAGGCGGTCGATGAAGCCGAAGCCCAGGCGAATACTGCGCTGGCCCGAGTCGAAGCGGCCAAGGCGCAAGCCGATATTTTCCGTGTCCAGATTGACCTGTCCCGCATCCCGGCGCCGTTCGATGGCGTGGTCACGGCGCGCAGGTCAGATGAAGGCGCGATTGCCGGCGCGGGCCAGCCGATTCTGGACTTGGTCGAAGCGGCGCATCTTGAAGCGCGCATCGGGCTACCCGCCAACAGCGCGGCGCGTCTGATACCTGGAGATGCGTATACTTTGCAGGCCGATACAGGGGCGGTTGAGGCCGTCTTGCGTAGCGTGACCGGCGTGATCGACCCGGCGCAGCGCACGGTCGCAGCTGTGTTCGAGATCAATGATGCCGAAATCGTCGCTTCCGGCGCTGTGGTCCGTCTGACCATGGAGCGGGATATAGACGAGCCGGGCTTCTGGGTTCCGGTGAAAGCATTGTCGACGGCTTCTCGCGGCCTCTGGACCATCTATGTGGCGGAGCCGGTCGGCTCAGGCTGGCAGGTTGCAACGCGCCCGGTCGAAATGGTGCATACTGATGGTGACCGCGCTTTCGTGCGCGGCGCGGTGACGGATGGCGAGCGCGTTATCACCAATGGCCTGCAGCGTATTGTGCCTGGCTTGCCGGTTGAGCCGCGGGATGTTCACCGCGCCTCCACCGTGAATGGTGGCTAGACCCGATGTCGACACTCTTCTTCAAATTGCCGCGCCTGGCGATCCTTGCCATTCTCGTAGTCCTGATTGGCGGACTGGGCGCGATGCTGACTTTGGGGCGTCAGGAAGACCCGACCCTGATTGAACGCTATGGCTATGTGCTGACGCCATTCCCCGGCGCAGACGCTGAGCGGATCGAGGCGCTGATAACAGAACCGGTTGAAGCGGCGCTGATGGAATTGCCCGAAATCGAAGATGTAACCTCGACCAGCAGGTCGGGCTTCTCGCAGGTCCGGGTCGAAATTCGGGAAGACCTGTCCGAAGCCGAAGTCGATGATACCTGGACTCTGATCCGAGGGCAGGTTGAGGAGGCCCGTGCGCAGTTCCCCTCAGGCGTCGGCACGCCCGAAGTCGAACGCCTCTATGTCGGCGCCGCGACGCTTGTGGTGGGCCTGACATGGACCGGCGAGGGAGATCCGCCGCTCACTGTCATGCGGCGTCTCGCGCTTGATCTCGAAGACCAGTTTCAACGCCTGCCCGGAACAGAAGAAACCGAAACCTATGGCATGCCCGTCGAGGAAGTGCGCGTTGTCGTCGACCCACAAGCGCTTTCGGCATCCGGCCTGTCTTTCCGGCAGGCCGCGGCATTGATCGCCTCGGCTGACAGCAAGACACCAGCGGGCCGCTTGCGCGGTGAAGGCGGCACGATCGGCTTTGAGGTCGGGGGTGAATTCGATGGCATATCCCGTGTTCGCCAGGTTCCGCTCTTGCAACGTGCCGACGGATCGGCTGTTCGCGTGGCCGATGTGGCCCGGGTTGAGAAGGGCTTTGCCGATCCGTCCACTCAGCAGGCCTATGAGAACAATCTCCGCACGGTCATGGTCGGCGTCTATATTTCGCCCGGCCAGCGCGTCGATAAATGGGCTGAAGGTGCGCGTGAGATATCTGAAAATTTTGCGGCATCCGCGCCGCCAGGACTCAAGGTCGAGACAATCTTCGACCAGAGTCTCTACACCAATGACCGCCTTAACGGTCTTGCGCAGAGCCTGTTGTTTTCCGCCTTCATCGTCGTCCTCGTCCTGTTCGTCACGATGGGGTGGCGTTCGGCCATCGTGGTCGGCATGGCCATCCCGTTGACGGTTAGCCTCGTGCTGATCCTGTTCAGCCTTTTTGGTCACCCGCTGCACCAGATGTCGGTGACGGGGCTTGTCATTTCACTTGGCCTGTTGATCGACAATGCGATCGTTGTGGTGGACGAATTCGACCAGTTGCGCGCCAAGGGGCAGAACCGTTTCGAAGCGATCCGCAAGAGCCTGAATCATCTGGCAGCACCGCTCGCGGCCTCCACCTTGACAACGGCGCTTGCTTTCGCGCCCATCGCCATGCTGCCCGGCGGGGCAGGAGAGTTCGTCGGCATGATCGGCCTGTCAGTCGTGTTCTCGATTACAGCCTCCTTCGTGGTATCCATTACCGTCATCCCGGCCATGGCCGGTTGGTTTGACCGTAAGCGGGGCTGGGAGTCGGGGGATGCAAAGCGGCCGCGTCGATGGTGGCGCGACGGCTTCACCAGTGATTTCATTTCCGATGGTTATCGCGCCTCTATTGAGATGGTGCTGCGCTATCCGCCGCTTGGTATTCTGGCCGGTGTCGCCCCTGCGGTGTTCGGCTTCTGGCTCGTTGGTCAATTGCCATCACAATTCTTTCCGCAAACGGAACGTGACCAGTTTCAAGTGTCGCTGCAACTCTCGCCCGAGGCCGACATCCACGATACGGTTGATTTGGTCCATCGCGCGACCGAGATGATCAGTGGCATCGAGGGGGTCGAGGATGTGACATGGGTGCTCGGCCAGCCCTCTCCGCGCGTCTATTACAATATCATCAACAATACCGAAGGCGTTGAAGGCTTTGCGTCTGGCTGGGTCCAGCTGGATTCGAATGAGCGGACGCATGAAATCGTCGGAGAAGTCCAGCGCAGGGTGCGCGAAGAATTTCCGAGCGCCCGTTTCCTGGCGCTGCCATTCGAACAGGGCCCGCCTGCGGATGCGCCGATTGAGTTCCGCATCATGGGGAATGACTTTGACACGCTGAACATGATTGGGGACCAGACACGCGCCGTGCTCGGACAAACCCCCGGAGTTACCTACACCGTGGCTTCGCTGGAGCTTGGCGCGCCGACCATGCGCTTGCAGGCCGATGAAGCCGCCTCTGCAATGGCGGGCGAGCGCCTGACTGATATTGCGGCAGACCTCAGCGCAGAGCTCGAAGGTGTCCGGGCTGGATCGGTCCTTGAAGGCACCGAGGAATTGCCCGTGAAAGTCATCGCGCCGATGTCGCGCCGGTCGGGCATGTCAGATTTGCGCTCGGCAACGGTTGGCAATGGTTCAGGCACACCGATCTCCGCATTGGGCGAGGTTACGCTCGTTCCGGAGACAGCGGTCATCACGCGCCGGAACGGCCAGCGGATGAATCAGATCCTGGCCTATCTGGATCCCTACACACTGCCGGCACCGGTGCTGGAAGACTATCAGGCCCGTTTCGCGGAAACCGGCTTTCATGTGCCAGCAGGGTATGAAGTCGTCGTCGGTGGCGAGGCAGAAAACTCCAGCGATGCGGTTGGCAATCTTGCCGCCGTAGGTGTGCCGCTTGTCATGGTGATGGCGGGCGCGATCATGCTTGTGTTCAACTCGTTCCGCATGATGCTGCTTGTGCTTGCCTCCGGTTTCTTGTCGCTCGGTTTCGCCTTCTTCGGCGTCTGGCTGTTCAATCTGCCATTTGGTTTCAACGCCATCATTGGCGGGCTTGGCTTGTTCGGGATCGCGATCAACGGCTCGATTGTGGTCTTGTCCCTGTTGAGAGCCAATCCCGCAGCGATGGCCGACGATGTGATTGCCCAGCGCGAAGTGGTCGTGGACGCCACCCGGCACATCGTGGCAACGACGCTGACGACCATGGGTGGTTTTGTGCCGATCCTGCTGACCGGGGACTCTTTCTGGATGCCGCTGGCAGCGGGAATTTCAGGCGGAGTTGGTGGGTCGGCGCTGCTGGCGCTGTATTTCACGCCCGCAATATTCCGCATCACGACAGCAAAACCCGTTCGCACCGCGATGCGTCATGTGTTTAACCGCTCGGAAATGCCGGCTGAGTAATTGGCTGCCAACACTTGCACTCGGGCAAAAATCGCCCATCTCGTTTAGTCAGGGACTGGAAGGAAGAGACATGCCAGAGAACCCGGATATCGGCGCCCCGGCGCCCGCCTGGAACCGCCTGCGTTTTGAAGCGCGCGCTGCTGCTGCGGATGAGCCGACCCTGTCGAGCTATCTGAACTCCGCGATCCTGGCGCATTCAACCTTGTGTCAGGCGCTGTCATTTCATCTGGCTGAAAAGCTCAAGAGCCCGGTCATGAGCACCCAGCAGGTGCGCCATATCCTCAGCGATACCTATGATACCCACCGCTCTCTGGTGACTGCGGCGGAAGCCGACATGCAGGCCGTTCTCGAGCGTGATCCGGCTTGCCGGGGCATGCTTCAACCCTTCCTCTACTTCAAGGGGTTCCTCGCGCTTCAGACCTATCGCGTCGCCAATCATCTTTGGCGCGAAGGCCGTGAAACGCTGGCCTTCCATTTCCAGAGCCGCGCTTCGGAACTGTTCGGCGTCGACATTCACCCCGCCGCCCGCATCGGTACCGGCGTCATGCTGGACCATGCGTCCGGCATCACGATTGGTGAAACAGCGATTGTTGGCGACGACTGTTCGCTCCTGCACGGTGTGACATTGGGCGGTACAGGCAAGGAAGTCGGCGACCGCCATCCGAAGATCGGCAAGGGTGTCTTGCTTTCGGTCGGCGCCAAGGTTTTGGGCAACATCCATATCGGTGACGAAGCCAAGGTTGCGGCCGGCAGTGTCGTGCTGAAAGATGTGCCCGCCAAGTGCACCGTTGCGGGCGTTCCGGCCCGGATTGTCAGCGGTCCATCCTGCTGTCATCCGGCCCAGACCATGGACCAGACGATTCCCGACGAGATGGGCAAGTAATCCCAAGTTTCGCCTGACAGGCGTTCGCGGTGAATACAACTCTCGTCACGGCTGAATTGTAGCAAGTTTTGGCAGTTTTATTGTCTCTACCAGCGTTTCATTTCGGGATCGGAATGTTGTTGCACGCCTCTGTTTCAGATAATGTTTAGCGCAATGCCCGGTATCGGGTGGGGCGTTGATTGCATGTGAATCGAGGGCGGCAGTTTGAGTGAGAACACCAGCACCGAAGGCCGGCTTCTGCGCACGCGCAAGGTGCGTCGGGCACAGAGCGACCGGCTGCCATTTGTCCCGTATGGTGGCGCGCCAATCATCGCGCTGGGCTTGCTCATGGCGTTTGCACTCTGGCCATTTGCGTTTGGTGTCATTCAGCTTTCAACCGAACGCGCTGCTGCTCAGGCACTTGCTGATATTGATGCGGCCTGGGCCCGGCCGCGTGTGTCCGGCCAGTGGGTGACATTGGAAGGCCGCCCGCCAAGTCGGCAGGCCGCCGAAGGAGCCCTCGCCGCTGTGCGCGAGGCGAGTGCTTCGACCCTGCTCGGAATGGCAAGGCCCGTCACGCGCGTGCGCGACGGATTCGACTGGGCTGGTTTGGGAGAGACGGCCTCCGCCAGCAGCATCAATTGGTCGTTCCGGGTCGCGAATGGAGTGCTGACGCTGGACGGCGACATGCCAAACAATACGGTTCGGGAGCAGGTGGTTGCGGCGGCCCGCACGGAAATCGATCCGCCGCGCATCGTGTCCGTGCAGGACAGCTTGTCTATCACCAATGACCCGTCACCCGACGGCTTCCTCGAAATCGCCCTGCGCGGCGTGGACACGGTTTCGCGTTGCGATCGCGGTGTGTCGGGCTTCAACACAAACCGCTTCTCGCTCAGCTGTGAACTGCCTGCCGCGGATGCGGCAACGGTCCGCGACATTGCGCTGGCGCCCGTCCCCATGGGCGAAGTCGGGGCGGTCGATATCATTTCACGTGAGGCCGTGGATTCCTGCGAGTCCTCGCTGTTCGACCTGTTGGGTGATGCGCGGATCGAGTTTCAGTCCTCCAGCGCAGTCATCGGAGCCGGAAGCGCCAGTCTGCTGGATGATGTGGCGGAAGCCGTTCGAGCATGTCCCGGTTCGCTCCGTATTGCGGGCTACACGGACAGCACGGGTCTGCCTGAAACCAACCGCCAGCTGAGCCAGGCGCGTGCCGAGGCTGTCCGCAACGCGCTGATCGCGCGGGGAGTACCGCAGAACCGGCTGGTCGCGACCGGCTATGGCGATGCCAGCCCCGTCGCGCCGAACACGACCGCTCAGGGTCGCGCCCTGAACCGCCGAATAGAGATACGGGTGATCCGTGTTTCCGAATGATTTCCTCCTGATACGTCGAAAGTAAACATCATGTGGTTTCTTCTCATCCAGATCTTGCTGCTCATGTTGTTCGCCGCATTGGCGGGCGCAATGCTGGCCTATTGGTGGATGCGCAATCGCTATGAGGATGTCACCGAGAGCTATGAAGAGCTGATGGAGACCAGCGCGCTTTCGGAAATGCGGTCAGGTGTGACCCGCGATGACCTGCTCGCGCATTTTGCGGCTATCGAGGAGCGGCTTTCGAGTTTGCCCGCGCCCGTCACACGAGATGAGTTCCACGCCAATATTCACAGTCTCGGCGACCGTCTGACGGCTTTGCCCATCCCTGACGTATCTCCGATCAATTCCCGCCTTGAATCTATTGAGACCCGGCTCACCGCTAGCGGGTCCAGCTTTGACCCCGTCATTTCGCGGCTGGCGGATCTCGACATGGCCGTGGGGCAGTTGAAGAACACTGACCTCGAAAGCCTGGAGGCACGCCTGTCGAGGATCGAGGACAATGTGAACGTTCTGGTCAATTCAGAGCCACAGGAAATGCCGGCATTTCCTGAAGTGCCGGAAGTTGATCTGGGACCGATCCATAGCGGGCTTGCCCGGCTTGAACTGGCACTCGAAAATCTCGACGTGCCGATGACGGATCTTGAGCCGATTCGCAGTGATTTTGGCCAGATGGAGGCGCGCCTCGCCGAATTTGCGGAAGGGCTGGATGCCCAGCGCAAGGCAGACAATGAAAGCATGACCATCCGTCTGCAGACCTTGTCGTCGTCGCTCGCGTCGCTGCGCGTGCCGGATGTCGACAGCCTGCGTGACCGGTTGGCCCGTCTTGAAACCGCCATTGGTGAGCTGTCCCAGACCGAAATTGATCTGGGTCCGGTTACTGAAACGCTTCGCCAGATCGAGCGTGATATGAAGAGCGCACCTGACCATGTGCGGATCACCCATAACAAACTTGCCGATCTTGAGGGGGGCACCGCAGCGCTGCATTCGAAACTGGCGGCGCTCGAAGCCCATGTGTCGGTGATGGACCGTACGCCCGTAGACCTGACGCCAATCCAGGCGCGTCTCGCCAACTTCGAATCGTCGATGGCAGCGCTCCGCATCGACATGCAGTCGCTTCCCGATGTTGCGCCGCTGGAACGTCGTCTCGCTGCGCTTCAGGAATCTGTCCTCAACTTGCAGGATCCTGACCTGTCCAGCGTCACCAATTCGCTGCGCAAGATGGAGGCCCGCTTGAACATGGGCGCCGTCGAGGATCGGTTGACCTCCATCGAATATGGCATGGCCGCGATGCACCATATGGTGCGCACCCTGCAGGAAACGGCCTATTCCCGCACCGAAATCGACTATAGCCAGCGCGTGCCGCTGTCTCAGGCGCATTTCACGCCAAAAGCCGAAACGCCTCCGGCTGCGCCACCACCGCCGCCTCCACCCCCTCCTCCTCCGGCTGCAGCCGAAACCGTCCGCACAGTTGAGGTTCGCCGAGGCGTCGATCCCATCGCGGCGGCCCGTCGGCCGGATGACAAGGCGAACTTGCTGGTCAGCGCCGCTTTCGGTCAGGATGACGATCTTGAGCGCATCAACGGGATTGGCCCGATGCTGGCCGAATTGCTCAATGAAATCGGCGTGTTCTATTTCTGGCAGATTGCCGAATGGGGCCCGGACGAGATCAAGTGGGTCGATGACAAGCTCGAGCATTTCAAGGGCCGTATCCAGCGCGATGACTGGGTCGGACAGGCAAAATTGCTGGCGGTACAGCCGGAAGCTGCCCAACGTCCCGGCAAGGCCTGATCCGGCTTTTGGCAAATCGGTCCAGCTGACCCCTTTTCTCAAACCGGGAATTGGGGTTAGTTAACACTGCGCGCTCGGGGGACGATGTAGCGACCAGCGGAAGGGGACGCCCGCAATGCTTCGGACCGTACTGACAGCTTTCCTATGCCTGATACTGGGCCCATTTGCCTTGGCCGAAAGCGGCGATCCCCCTCGATACGCCCTGATCATAGGGAATTCAGGCTACCAGCAGACCGGGTGGCAGCTCGCCAATCCGGCAAGAGACGCCCGGCTCATGGCGGACACGCTCGGCAAGGTCGGCTTTTCCGTCGATCTGGTGCTGGATGGCACTGAAGAAGAAATGGAGCAGGCCTTTGCCAGTCATGGCGCGCGGCTCAAAGCTGGCGGACCGGCCTCCGTCGGCCTGATCTATTATGCCGGGCATGGCGTGCAGTCGCAGGGGCTGAACTATCTTGTTCCGGTGGACGCCAATGCCCGTTCAGAGCAGGACATATGGCGACAGGCGCCACGTCTTGGGGATGCACTGCGCTATGTTGAGCATGCCGGCAATGCGGTGAATTTGGTCATTCTCGATGCCTGTCGCGACAATCCGTTGCCCAGCGCAACGCGCAGCGCTGCCGGCGGACTGGCCGAGGTGAAGCCTGCGCGCGGCCTGCTCATTTCCTATTCCACGGCGCCCGGCTATGTCGCCTATGATGGCGAGGGCGGAAATTCGACCTTTGCCCTGGCGCTGGCCGAGACGATTGGTCAGCAGAATCTGATCGCTGAACAGGTTTTCAAACGCGTTGCGGATCGCGTGAACCAGTCCACCAACGGCCTGCAGACTCCTTTCTACAATTCCGGCCTTACAGGTGCTGATTTCTGCTTTGCTGGATGTGATGGCGGCGCAGCGCCCGAGCCGGCGCCGATCAGCAACTCGCCCCGCCTGCCACCGCATGGCGCGCGCAACTCGTCCGCGCGTAGCGCAGGCGGTGCCACGGCAGAGACAGGCGGCGGCGCTTCAACGCCCGCCTTCACGGAAGTTTCCAGCCTGCTTCGCGCAGCGGCTTTCAATGCGGCCACACTGGGCGGGGACATTTCCGAACGCAAGTTCCGGGACTGCCCCGATTGTCCGGAAATGGTGGCCATTCCGGGTGGCGAATTCCTGATGGGCTCACCTGACGGAGAGAAAGAGCGCAAGGATAATGAAGGCCCACAATGGCGCGCCACGATTGAACCCTTTGCGGCTTCCGCAACCGAGATCACCTGGGGGCAGATCAATACGTGCATCGCGGCCGGAGGGTGCGTTGGCAATGAAGCGAGCGACGAAACACGCAGCGATCAGTGGCAGCAACCAGCAATCCCGGTGATCAATATCACCTGGGTTGAGGCGATGGCCTATATCGACTGGCTGAACACTCGCGTGGAGGGCGAGCCTTATCGCCTGTTGAGCGAGGCCGAGTGGGAATATGCGGCGCGGGCGGGCACAACCACGCCTTTCCATACCGGCGAGACGCTCAGCGACTCACAAGCAAATTTCAACGCATCACGGGTCTATAATGGCAGCCCCAAAGGCACATGGCCACGCCGTCCGATGCCTGCGGGCTATTATCCCCCGAATGCTTTCGGCCTGCACGAGATGCATGGCAATGTCGCCGAATGGATCGCCGATTGCAGCGTGCGGTCGTATCTGGGGCGGTTCGGCACGGCGACCATTTATGACGAACCGGGATGCCGCACCCGTGCGGTACGGGGTGGCAGTTGGGAGAAGGTGCCCTCCTATGTGCGCTCAGCGTTTCGTGACGGGTTTCCGGACACTGGGCGCGATGACGGGATCGGCTTCCGAGTGGCGAGGGACAGGGACTAGCGGATGAAAACGATCAGCCCCCTGATCAGCCACCACCGGGCTGAATTGAAGGCAGAGGCGCGGCTCAACCGCTATCTCTTGCTCGGGGCGATCTTCATGGCACTCGTATCTTTCAGTGTCTTCATCTCCACTCTGCTCGGGCATTATCCCCTGCCATTCGGTGAGGATTTGTTTGCGGAGAATCCGGAACGCATGATCGGCGCGTCCAATTTTTTCGTGGCGACCGCCATTGGCGCGGCGCTGCGCATGTGGCGCAAACGGCAGATGCGGATCAAACTCCTGATCGCCGAGGCGTTCATTCGGGAGGATGATGCGGACACCGGCCTTCGTCTGCTGTTGGAGCCCGTATTCGGACCAACTGTCTGGGACGGAGCCGACACGCCCATTCTCGCTCACAGGAGCCCGGCATGAGCCCGCAATCAGATATCGGCAAGACCCCGGTTACGTCACTGGACCTGCTTCGTGAGTTGCAAGGCGAGCAGAAAGCCTTTCGCTTCCTGATCCGGGCACTGGCGGTTCTGCTGGTGACGGCGGCGGTGATCGCGGTCGGCAGCGTGATCTATTTCTATGTGGCGCTACAGGGGCTGAAATCCGAATATGCCTATCAAGCGCGCCTCAACGAGATAAACCTGCGCATTGTGGCAGGGGAAGCCAGCCGCCAGCGGGAATCGACGCAGGCGCAGCTGGTGGCTATCCGCGAAGAGAATGAGTCTGCCCGTCGTCAGGGCGAGCTTTCCCGCGAACTCCAACAGGCCGGATCTGCCCGCCAGATTGCGGCTTACAAGGACCGCGCCATCTCTATCGCGCGCAGCCATGTGCTTGGGAAGACGATGAATGATGTGACGTCCCAAGTGGTCAGCATGGTGCTGCGCGCCGATGATGGGGAAGTTCGCCTGCTGAAGGATGAAGAGCACCTGCTGCTGCAAGCTGCATTGAACGACTGGGGCGGTGAGGTCGAGTCGAGCGATGTTCGCGCAGCCTTTCAGCAACTCATGGATGCCGAGCAATTATCCGATCAGGCGATCGGGGCAGCGGGGCTCGCCATGCTGGAATACCGCGATGCCAATGATGCGTCCCTTGTCTGGAATGGTGGCTGCTCCACCGTTGTGGACTATGTGAACCAGGCGAGTGCCCGTGATCTGGATGAGCCGATGCTGCTTCTCTGGAAAGGCCAGTGCCTGCGCAAGCGTGGGGATGCGTTGCTCGCCTATCGGGCCTTCAGCGAGGCGGCGCATTTGATCCTGGCCGATCCTGAAGACATCACGCTGGAACAGGAACAGATGGCGCATCACGGCGTCGGGACAACTCTGGTGGCCCTTGCTGCCCAACGCCAGCTGCCGGAAGGGCGCCTCTATGAAGAAGCCCTGCAGGAAGCCTTGTCGGAACTTCGCATCGCCGCGCGTATACGGGCCGAGCGGGGCGCGACACAAGTTGGCGTTGCCTATACTGAAGAGAATATCGGTTTCATTCACATTCTGGATGAGGATTGGCCTGCGGCGCTGGACCATACCAAGAGGATCGACGACATCCTTCCGCTCGCCTGGAATTTGACGGTTCGCCATATTGCTGCGCGCGAGAATGGTATCGCCCTGCGTCAGGCCGGTGCGAGCCGGGAAGCTCTGGAAAATATGGAAATGATCCAGGATGAGACCGCGATGGTGCTGTCCCTGATGGAGTGCAACCAGATCGACAAGCCGGAACTTCAGCGCTTGCTTCCGAGCCGGTTTGAGACTGTGCTGGAAAGCCTTTCGGCCCATTGCGCGCTGGAAGCAGAGCGCAGCTGATTTACAGGCATGGCGGTTGCAACCGTATCGAAAACCTCTACGTTGCGCCGCGAACCGAAAGACCTGAAGGAGCCCGATTATGGAGCGCGAAGAAACGCTGCGCCTTGAAGCCTATCTCAAGGAAAAACTGCATCCGGGCCTGCGCCTGGTCGCCCGCGACAAGACCGATGATTCCGTCGAATGCTATCTCGGCGCCGAATTTCTGGCCGTCGTTTACAAGGATGTGGACGAGGGCGAGACCTCTTACCAGTTCCAGATGACGGTGCTGGAAGAAGACATCAAATAAATGCCCCTGACGGCACCCGCGCTATGCGGGTGCCTTTGGGAATGGCAAATCCTTGAGGTCCGGCTCGATCCATTCGCGCCGGGCCTTTTTGTTGAACACCGTATCCTTTCGCCAGTATTCCAGCAGCCAGTCGGGCTTTCCATAGGGACCGGCCAGAAGGCGCGACAGGATTTCATGCAGGGGCATGCCGTCGGGCGCGCTTGTCAGGGCATGGGCCGCCACGCGCAGTGAGGCGATGGTAATGGTCTCGTGATAGCCTTCACAGTCGGTGTTCTGGCCGCCGACAGATTCGTTGAAGGCGCGGATCATTCCCGGCATGTCACGGAAAGCGGCGTGTTCATCCTCGGACAGCAGGCAGAGCGCGCCGGCCCAATGGGCGGCGTGGGTCCATCTTTCCTTGGGCAGCGTGCAAGCGCGGAACGCCTTGGTCAGCGCCTTGATATGGGCATCGGTTTCAAAACTCATGGTCCAGTTCCTTCAAAGTCTGGCGGGACCCAAACGAAAGCCCCGCCGGGTGGCGGGGCTTGTCGGTCGATCACTCTGTAACGATAGGTCGTCAGCAGGGCATTCGCCAGGCACAAGCACGCGCCAGCTTGGAAAGCAGAATCTGCTGTTGGAAGCGTGTCGCGGTCTTGTGCATGCGGGCGGGATACCGAATCTTGCGGAACCTGGCAAGTGCGTACTTATCCGTAGGCGGAGGCTGACGACCCTTCTGGATCGCCAGCCCCGTCAGGGAGTAGGCCCGGCTTCTGCCGTGCTTGTTTCTTCAGCGACTACTCAGCCTCGTCGCGAACATTGATTGCTGTCTCGGGATAGTCAGTCCAGATGCCGTCGACACCCGCCTCGATCAGGACTTTCAGTTCCTGTTCCGCAGAGTCGAAGCCTTCAGCGGGTTCATCGTCGCGGACGGTGTAGACGTGCACGATTTTACCGAGTTCATGGGCACGGGCGACATAATCGGTCGTGCCGCCCTCCGGCGTGAGAATCATCGCCTTGTGAGCGCCGACGCCCATTGTGGGGATATCTTCCAGCTTCATGTCGAGGCCCAGCAGTGCGGCATAGGGCGGGCCGACAAGGTTCTGGATCAAAGGCAGGTCACTCTTGGCAGCGACTTGGGCGAGGAAGGTCGGCTCGAAGCATTGTATGAAGATCGGAATGCCTGCTTCGACCAGGCCGCGTTCCCTGATCGTGTTGAGGATTGGGTCGACCATGTCGAGCCCGGCAGCGGAGAAGTTCGCGGGCCATTTGGCTTCGATGTGCAGGCCAACCGGACGGCCTGCTTCAGCATTTTCGAGAACCAGATCAATGATTTCGTCAAAGGTCGCGATGTCATACTGGCCGTCATGCTCATGCGAGCGGCCTTCAACGCGCTGGATGGCTTTCAGCGTTTTCAGTTCTGCCAGTGTGAAATCATCCGACCACCAGTCATCAAGATCCCCCATCGGTGTCTTGCGAACGGTTTTGCGATCGGCAAACTCCGCATGCTCGGAGACATTCGTCGTGTCAGACAGATACCCATCATGATTGGCAACAAGCACGCCGTCCTTTGTCATCACCAGGTCCGGCTCTATGAAGTCAGCTCCCTGATCAATGGCCGTTTGATAGGCTTTCAGCGTGTGTTCGGGATAGATGCCGCTGGCCCCGCGATGCGCAATAATGATCGGCGGCGTACCGTCGAGCGTCTTGTAAGCAGCGGACGCTTCGGTCTCTGCGGCGCCATTTGTGTCTGTCTCCGCCGGAGATTCGGCAGGTGCGATCGTATCTGCCGCCTGGTTGCAGGCGGCCAGAAACAGGCTGGCAAGGATCAGGTATTTTCTCATGGAATGATTCCTGTGTGGGAAATCCGGGGCGAACACGGGTCCGCCCCGGTGGGTCAATCGCCTAGAACTTGATGTAGGCGCCAGCTTTCAACATTTGCGGCTTGCCACGGATGATCGTGTGCAGGCCGAACGCACCGCCGGTATTGCCAACGTCGATCAGGTATTCCTCATCGAAGATGTTCTCGCCGAGAACATAGACGCCCCATGCGTCATCTGCGCTGTCAAAACCGAGACGGAGATTGGCGACGCCATAGGCGTCCTGCTCTTCTTCCACAAAGGTTCCGTTGGGATAGGATTCACGCACACGAGCAAAGCCGCCCGCACCATCAGCTGCATAGTCATAGCCATTGTCATCTTCGAAATAGTGATGATCCTTCCAGACATAGCTCGGTACGATCGAGAAGTCGCCGCGCTCGCCAGCCGGGATGGTGATGTCGGCTGCGAGGGAGAAGCTGTGCTCCGGGCTGATGCGGAAGCTGTTGCCGGCAAACTGCAGCGGGTTTCCATTGTCATCTTCGTCGTCATATTCCGAATGCGTGTAGGCATAGGTGCCGAGCAGGCGGATATTGTCGGTGACCAGGGCCTGACCATCGAATTCGAGGCCATACTGGGTGGCATTGCCCGAATTCTCGGTGATGAAGATACCCTGGATCGGGTCGAAGCGTGTGGTCTGGAAGTCCTTGTACTCACCATAATAGACCGAGCTGGTCATCTGGAAGCGGTTGTCCCAGAAGCGACCAAAGAAGCCAGCCTCGATATTGTCTAGCGTTTCCGCGTCGATGACATTATAGTCCGCGCCAGAGGCCGACAGCACTTCCGGGCGTCGGCCACGACCATAGGCAACCCAGGCGTTCACGTTTTCAGAGACACGGTAGGCCGCGTTCAGGCGCCAGGTGAAAGCGCCATCCGTATCAGCGGACCCGAAGGCTTCGTTATTCAACGTCGCTGCGCTGAGCAGCATGCTCGGGCCCATCGTCACGCCGTTCAGGCCACCAAGATATGGGTTGGACTTCAGGATCGCTGCGCGCGTGCTGGCCGACAATTCCTCTTGCGTATAGCGAAGACCACCGGTGACTTCGAGCCGGTCGGTCAATTGATAGGTCACGTCGCCGAAGAGATCATACGTGTCACGTCCATAGGTCGCGACCTGTTGCTCGAGGTGTTCGTCATAGAGCGGAACAATGCTGCCCCCCAGCAGGAAGGCGAGCATGGAATACTGAAGCGGCGTATCAAAGCTGCCGAGGTTTTCACCGCCGGGCAGGCCAAGAAAGGCCAGCTGCGCACCCAGTTGCTCGACAGACGCGCCGGGGGCCACAGCGGCAGCGAGAGACGGCGCAAACAGGGACTGCGCATAGGCTTCGTCGGTTGAGAAGATCAATTCGTCCTTGCCGCTGACCGTAAAGTAATTGCCACCGAAGAAGGCGGACAGTTTGCCACCATCATCATAGTTCAGGCGCAGTTCCTGGCTGAACGTATTCGCTTGGCGCCCCTGGTAGAATTGCAGAAGATTGAAGGCGGCGCCGTCGGAATCCCAGGCTTCGTTCGAGAACAGGTTGCGATAGTCAGTGAGCGAGGTCAGCGACCAGGCATCATTGAGATCGTATTCCACATTGGCGGTGACATAAAACAGCTCGCGGTCGTTGCCGAGCTTGCCGCGGACCTGATCGTCATTGACGTTCATGGCAGTGGCGCCGAACGGGTCGACTTTTCCGTTTACCTCAAAGAAGCCGGAGGTGAACTGCGTGCCGGTGGAGTCGTCATCCTGATAGTTGACGAACAGGTCGGCGCGGAGCTTTTCGGTCGGCTCCCAGTGCAATGCGGAGCGCAGGGCCAGCGTGTCCTGCCCCATCAGGTCGGGTGAGTTGGCTGTGTTCGGCACATAGCCGTCCATATTCTTGACCTGTCCAGCTACGCGCAGTGCCAGTGTGTCGCTGAGCACGTAGTTGTAGTGGCCTTCCGCGCGCACCGAGCTGTAATCGCCACCTTCGAGGCTGACCTTGCCGGAATTTCCGTCAAGAGAGGCGCGGTTCTGGATGAAGTTCACACCGCCGACCAGGGCGCCCTGGCCGAACAGGGTCGCTTGTGGGCCTTTGACGATTTCGACCCGTTCCATGTCGTAGATGGCAAGGTTGGTGGCGAACGACACATTACCGATGGCAACACCGTTCTGGAACATGGCAACGCGAGGCGTGCCGCCATCTGAGACGACGCCGCGCAGGGAATAGCTTGGCGCGTTGAGGCTCTGGGCCTGAACCTGCAAGCCCGGAACAAAGTTTCCGAGATCTTCGAAGTCGTCTGCGGCCAGCAGGTCGATCAAGTCCTGGTCGGCGACCGATACGTTAATTGGCACATCAATCAAGGATTGCTGCTGCTTTTGTGTGGTGACGGTGACGACCTGTAGGTGGCGAGTCTGTTCGGCTCCCGATTCCTGTGCGTGAGCGGACAATTGCCCGGAAAGGCTGAGCGCGGCCACGGCCGTCGCGGAAAGGTATGCATGTTTCATGATTGAACCCATTGTAAAGGCGCCCCGTGCGCTGTCGCGCGCTGGGTACTCAGCAGGGTGAATGGGCTCAAATGAAAGTTTTGCTACAGCAAATACTGCAGAACAGGCGTTCGCGCGGAGCGCGATAAATTCAACGAGATTGTCACGAAAACTTCTGGAAAGTTAGATTGTTGATACGTGCAAGAGGTATACGGATGAACAATTTCCAACTATGGCGCAGGCGATCAAGTGAAGCCATTTTGTCACACCGTGCACGTTTGCTTAACAATCTGGCAGCGCAGTGAGGGAATCACCGCGGAAGTTGTGAGGAGGCATTCAGCGCCGGAAAGCTAGAACAGGGAGCCTTGATCGCCCTTGGGCTTCGCTTTGGCAGGCTTTGCTGCCGTTGGGGGGCTGGATCCATCCGGGTGGGCGATTACGTCACCATCGCCAAAGCTGATCTTGAAAGCGTCGCTCGCCGCAGCAGAACTGGCCGAACGGATCAGGTTTCCGTTCGTGTCGCGCACAATAGTGTAACCGCGCTTCAGTGTGGACTGATACGATAGGGTCTCAAGCAACTTTCCCTGAGAGGCGAGGGCGGTGCGGCGGGTTTCGATCAAACGGGCCAGTGCCGGGCGGGCGCGAACAGCTGTGTCGCGCAGGCGCTGTTTCGACGCGCGTATGTCCGATTTCAGGCTGGCCGGACTAATCGCGAGCCGAGACAGCCGAAGGCGGGCCGTCTGGACGAGGGCGAGCGCGGCCTTGGGCAAGCTGGCGCTGGCATAGTCCAGGCGTTGGCGTTTGGGTTGAAGCAAGGCTTCTGGTCGGGGTAGGCGTGCCGCAGCCAGCTTGTCCCTGGCCTGCCCGGTGCGGCGGGCCAAGGCGCGCTTGAGGCGTTCACCCTGTTCGCCGGTTGTCAGCAGCAGCTCGGAGCGAACCGGTACCGCGATTTCTGCCGCGCCGGTCGGAGTGGGCGCGCGTGCATCAGATACATAGTCGATCAGGGTCGTGTCGGTCTCGTGACCGACGGCAGAGATCAGCGGGATCTCACTGTTGAAGGCCGCGCGGACGACATTTTCCTCGTTGAACGGCCAGAGGTCCTCGATCGAGCCCCCGCCGCGCGCAACGATCAGCACGTCGGGTCGGTCGGCGCCAGTCATGGCGTTGAAGCCCTGGATACCTGCCGTGATCTGGCCTGCGGCGTTGTCGCCCTGAACCAGCGCCGGCCAGACGATGACGCGAACCGGGAAGCGGTCCCCGATGCGGTGCAGAATATCCCGGATGACTGCGCCGGTCGGGCTGGTGACCACGCCGATTGTGCGAGGCAGATAGGGCAAAGGCTTCTTGTGTTCCGGGGCAAACAGGCCTTCGGCAGCGAATTTCTTCTTTCGCTCCTCCAGCAGCGCCATCAGCGCCCCCGCGCCAGCCGGGCGCATGGAGGCGGCGATCATCTGGTAATTTGAGCGCCCCTCATAAATGGAGAGTCGGCCAGTAGCGATGACTTCAAGTCCTTCTTCGGGCTTGAAGGGCAGGCGGCTCACTTGGCCTTTCCACATTACAGTGTTCAGGACTGCCCGTTCATCCTTCAGGTCACAATACATGTGGCCGGAACGCGCAATTGTGACCCGGCCGAGCTCACCGCGCACGACGACATGATCGTAATTGGTCTCTACCGTCCGTTTCAGGCTTGCGGCGAGATCAGATACGGACAGGGCGACATCATTGGAGGGGGGCGATTCAGAAGGCATTCCGACAGTCATAAACCTCGCAGCGGCAAGGGCAAGTGCGCTGACATTGGCCCTATTTGGTCATTCAAGGTTAACGGAAGTGCGCGAGGGTGCAGACCTTCTACGCAGTCCAGTGAGGATGTCATGGATCAGGATTCCCAGACGCAGGAAATCACCGGAGATTTGAGTTTCCGTGAGGTCGCTGACAGGTGGACGGTTCCGTTGATGGTGCTCGATCGGGACCTGTGCTTTGTGTATGCGAACAAGGCATATTTGACTGCGACCAATACGGAATGGGCAAGTATTCGGCAGAAATACATCTTTGAGATTTTCCCGGATGTCGAAGAACGTCAAGATCCCGTTGAGGCGAAGTTTCGTCGGGTGTTTGAGGGCGTGCAGACCCGTTTGGAAGCACAGCCCTACGACTTGAAACAGCCGGATGGCACGGTTCAAACCAGAATGTGGCAGGCCGTTCAGGACCCCTACCGGAATGATGATGGTGTCGTGACCCACATGATCCAGCGGGCCGAGGACATTACCGCCCAAATGGAGTTGCAGCGCCAGAATGACTTCATGCAAAATGAACTGGCTCATCGGATCCGGAACATGTTTTCGGTCATCATGGCGACCTCCCGTATTTCAGGAGAGAGTGCTGAAAGCGTCGACACATTTGTCGATGACTTCAATGAGCGGCTTGTCTCCATGAGCCGGGTCTATTCCAATCTCACCCGAAATGACTGGACGGGTCTCAGCCTGCGCAAGATCATGATCGAGGAACTCGACGGGATGCTGGGCCGGGGCAGCGAGCGCTACACGCTGAAAGGCAGCGATACGATCCTGTCGGTGAAAGGCAGCAAGGACGCGGCACTGATCGTGCACGAACTGGCGGCGAATGCGCGAAAGTTCGGTTGCTTCAGCACGCCGACCGGGCATCTGACCGTAGAGTGGACCCTGAAGGGCGATACGTTGTATGTTACGTGGACCGAAACCGGCGTCCCCGGCATTCAGCCCCCGAAACGGGTGGGCTTCGGAACGCGGTTGTTCGATATGTTTCCAAAATTGGTTTCAACTCGCACGATCACGGAGGATGGCCTTCAGATAACCGTTGAAGCGCCTCTGCTGAAAACGGAATTTGATTCTTTCGTGGTGTGATTTTTCTTAACTGACCACGTGGTCAGGCTCGCGCAGGATTGTCGACAGTTTCGACAACAGCTTGCTCGTCACAATTGGTTTTGACAGGAAAGGTGACTGACTGAATTCTTCAGTTATCGATTCTTGTGTGTTGCCAGACACGGTCACAAAAGGAATTTCGCTTGTGAGCAGGCGACTTGCCAGGGGCGCTGAGGTTTCGCCTGCAAGGTTGATGTCCAGAACGGCGCAATCGCACACTTGCTCGTCCAGGAGTTTCATCGCCTCGTAAACAGATCCCACCGGACCGACCACGCAGAAACCGGCATCTTCCAGGGCGGCTGCCATGTCGATGGCGATGATTGCTTCATCTTCGACGACGAGTACGCGTCGTCCGGCAGTGGATGATTGAGCCATCGCAGGCGAACGGGGAGAACGGGACAGGTCTACAGACGAGTCTTTCACTTCTGCCACGAAGTCGGCTTCGAAAACTCGGTCATCAACGCTGATGAGGTGCCAGTGCAAGCCTTCAGGCGCAAAGTCTAGCTTGACTGGATATCCAAAGGCGATGCGCGTCATCCGCTCGATGACCGTTGAGCCGAAGCCGCGCCGGTCGGGGGCAATGACGGGTGGGCCGCCGCTTTCCGTCCAGCTGATTTCAAATCGGTTCGTACCGTCTTCCTGACGGATGTTCCAACGAATATCGACTTGGCCGGTATCATTGGACAAGGCGCCATACTTGCCAGCATTGGTGGCAAGCTCGTGGAGAGCCATGCCGAGCGACTGCGCCGCTGCGGAAGTCAGACGCACATGCGGGCCTTCCAGTTTGATCCGGGTGCCGATGAAGTCTTCCAGGTGCGCGAGCTGGGAATTCATGATGTCTTCGACCCGCGCGCCGCGCCAGCCGGAACTGACCAGCAAGTCCTGACTGGAGGCCAGCGAGCGCATACGCTCAGCAAAGCGATCCATGAAATTGTCGCCGCTGGCCATGGTCTGGCGCGCAATCGCCTGAACAAGGGTCAGCATGTTCTTGGCGCGGTGGTTTACCTCGCCCAGTAGAAGCTGGATCTGCTCCTCGCGTTGTTTCTGTTCGGTCACGTCAGTATTGGTGCCGAACCACATCTCAATCTGGCCATCCTTGTCGTGGATGGGCAGCGCGCGAGACAGGAACCAGCGGAATTTTCCATTCTTGCCGCGCAGGGGAAATGTGTCTTCCCAGACTTGTCCGGTCTTCAGCGAATTCAAGAAATGTTCGGTGGCGCGCGCTTCATGTTCGGGATGGTGCACGGAGCGCCAGCCATGTCCGCGAGTCGTTTCTTCGTCGGCCCCGGTATATTCATACCAGCGCTTGTTGTACCAGAAGATTTGACCTTCAGGGTCCGACATCCAAGCCAGCTGAGGGATGTTGTCTGCGAGCGCCTTGAACTGGGCTTCGCTCTGGCGGAGGCGTTCTTGATTTTCGTGCTCGCGAGAGATGTCACGCACGATTTTCGAGGCGCCAACAATCGTGCCGCTTTTATCATGAACGGGAGAGACCGTGACCATGATGGGGATTGCGCTGCCGTCCTTGTGAAGACGGATTGTCTCGAAATCCGCCACGGTGCGGCCGGCCTGGATTGTAGCGAGGATTTCATCCTCTTCACTCTGGCGATCTTCCGGGATCAATACGCGGATCGACTGGCCTATGATCTCCTGAGGTGTGTAACCGAACACGCGTTCGGCGGCCGGGTTCCAGCTGGCAATGATACCGTCCAGGTTTTTTGAAATGATCGCATCGGATGACGATGTGATAATGGCGCTAAGCCAAGAGCTCTCCGCTGCTGACAAAGCAGGGGCAGGGGCAGGGGCAGGCGCAACCGGAGAGGGAGCGCTAGACAGACGATCCCGCTTCATGACGGGGCTCCCGAAAAAAAATGTCCAACGCACAATGCGCTGTTATCAACATCTTTTTTACTGTGAATCAGAGGCATTTGTCCATAACCCAGATCAGGCGGCCGAGCCGCCCGCCCAGGAAGGGCGTGCCCTTGTGATCCTCGGGTCATTACATTATATTGTAAGCAAAAAAAATCTGGATGAAGAAACTGGCAGCGATGCGCCCGCACCGCTGCCAGAGTGAGAGATCAATACCGGATGCGCAGGTCCGAAATGGACTGGGCGATCTTGGTATAGGCTTCGGTCAGTTCCTCGGAGCTTTCCGGGGTAAACGCGAAGTCGTCGCCCGACGCGCAATAATTGAGGATGGCCTGACCCGAAGGCGGGGCCTGGAAGGCGACGGTGTAGACTTTGATGCCCTGATCCTTGATGGCGTCACACATCGTTTCAGCCTGGTCGAAGGAGTCACCGTTGGACGTGTCGTATTCCTGGTTGAACTCACCATCGGTCATGATGATCATGGCCTTGGCCGAATCCGGCTCATCATAGGGATATGGGTCAGAGCCGGCGGGCCAGACGACATCCCAATCCGGTGCAATCAGATACCAGCCCCAGGCGATGCCGAGGTGACCCGCCGTACCGCCGCTGGCGTTAAGGCCATCAATATAATCGAACAGCTTGTCGCGATTGCTGGTCATGGGCAGTGGACCGATCGGGTTGCAGGATTCTGTGTACCAGCTGACATCGCCTCTCCAGTTGACGCTGCCATACGCTTCGGCGGCTTCGATCCACTGGAATGGACCTGGGTCTTCGTCGGTGAATTGCTCGTCACCCACACGTTCCTTGACGCAAGTATTGTTGATCGTCTTGGTTTCGGTGACTGTACGGGTGGCGTAGTTAGGCACCCACTCGTCGTCACAGGTCCAATACCATCTTCCTCTTTTCTTTTTCCATTTGCAGACTTCTTCCCAGTCGCCGCCAGACTCGTAGGTTTCATCGTACGAGAAGGTGTATGTGCGAATTGGCAATTGTCCGGTTGCCTTGAAGAAATAGTCCTCGCCTGCGTCCACCATGGAGGAATAGGAGGCCATTCCGATGCGGACTTCGCCGGTCGTGCCGTCATCGTCTGCAGGCACAAGCACATTGATCGCCGTGTCGGCCGCGCTTTTCAGAGCGGACATCTTGCTGCCGCCCATCGATCCGGAGATGTCGAATACGAAAGCGATGTCGACTTTACCGATACCATAGGTCGAAGCGGAGGTGACGGAGAAGTTCAATTCCTTCGTGCCCGTCATCTGCATGATCGATGTCGGCTGTGCACAGCGCACCTTCACCGAAAGATCCTGCGACTCGCTGGCAATGGACGCAACGGGTTCGGCACAATCGGTGCCTTTGCCCTGGGCCTTCATTGCCGATTTGAAATAGTTCTCGATATACGTCTTGATTTCGGTGTCGTTCTTGCCTTCCTGCATTTCGCGGGCACCCGCGATAACCGCGCTGTCCAGAATGAACTGGACGCGGTTTTTTGCGGTGTTGACCTGTTGCAGGTCAATCGCAAAGCCCATGAGAAGGAAGAGCGGAATGGTCATCAGCGCAAAAATGATCGCGATGTTGCCCTGTGTTTCGTCCTTGAACCGGCGAATTGTTTCGACGGTCCTCTTGATCAAATTCGTGTTCGTCATCATTACCCACCCCGGTTTTGGCCGCACCTGGCCCAAAGGTTCTGGTTTGCACATTGCCAGAACTGGATAACTTCTCGGTAAAATCAGGGGTCAGGATTTCTCCGCTGACGGAAAGGTTTGCTTAACCACGACCAGCGCCGCGAATGCCTTGTGGCACCGCGCGGGAAAGCTCATGTTTTCAGCAAATTTCACGACGTGTCCGGCGACAGGAAATCCCAAGTGGCCGCGTGCAATTGGCAGGCGCTATCCTGTTGTAAATGCCTCAGTTTTCGCGTCTTGAAGACGGGCGGCACAGCACGCTTCAGCACCGGGCCTGCTGACACCATTATCTGGCGCATTCTGGCGACGTAGTCGGCCGCGTGATCCAGCGCGTGGTTAACAGCCAGCAAGCGTCGCACGAGCTTTCCGGCCGGTAAAATGTCAGTTGGGCTTGCAGGATAATCCCGCAAGTCTACGGGCGTCTCTTCGTCAAGGAACCGGATGCGGGGACCGGTACGAAACCGGGCTCTTGGCGGTGTGGCAGGGGTAGCTTTCGTCGCTTCGATGAGGCGGAAGCGGGGAATGGCGCGACGGGTGGAAGGGCGTGCCGGTTCAGAGGCATGAGCGGTGCCGGCGCGGGAGGTGGGCTTTGCGGTATCCGGCTCTACCCGGACCGTCGCGGTGGGGGGCGGCAGGGGGCCGAGTTCAAGCGCCGCAAGGCAGAACAGGCGTCTCAGGATGGCTTCGAGGAAGCTTACGCGCCCGGCCAGTTCCTCAAACTCTGCGCGCGGCAGGAAGGGTTTGGCGGGCACCGGCCAGAGTCCCAGCCGCTTCTGGGCCACTGAGGCGAGATAATCGGCGGCATCCCACCAGAAACGGGTGAGGCTGTGAACGGCGAGGGGAAATGGCGATTTCATGCCTTTAGCGTCGCCTCTTCGGCAGTACGACGAAGTGGGTCGGCCGATAGAGCGATCTCAAATATCTATATCATTGAAAAGATGCCGAAATTTGGAAGCCGTCCAGCTTTGTGACGGGGATAGGGGCGTGCCGCTCCTCTGCTTGCCCCAAGGGAATTCATCGTTTCCCGCTTGAAGGCCGGGCCATTTCTTGCGAGAAAAGTGAGTGATCACAAACTTGGAGCGCTGTTTTGTATTTTCCTGATACATTGAACACAGTGATGTCGCTTGCGCCGTGGGAGGGGCTGGCCGGATGGCTGATAGTGATTGCATGGACAGCCGCACAGTTCGTCGCGGGCTGGCTGGTCGCCGATCTTGGCAGCGGCGTGATCCATTGGGCGCAGGATCGGTACGGCTCACCGCGTTGGCCATTGGTGGGATCGATTGTTCGCGACACGATCCGGCACCATCGCAAGCCACGGGGCTTCCTCTCCAAAGGCGTCTTGGCGCGCAGCGGGCGCATGTTTGGCTTTGCTGTGGCGGTTGGAATTGCTGCCCTGCTGATCGGCGCGCCAATTGCGTTCACGGCCGCACTCGCACTTGGCATATTTGTTTCGAATGAAGTGCACGCGGCCGCCCATGCGCGCCCGAGCGAGTTGCCGGGCTGGGTACGCCGCCTGCAGCGCGCCGGCGTGGTTCAGTCACCTTTGCACCATGCCGCGCACCATCGGGCGTTGAAGAATGTGAATTTCTGTACGTTGACGGATTGGACCAATCCGGTTTTGGAGCGGGTCCGGTTCTGGCGTCGCCTGGAGGCGCTGATCCGCTTGAGCCGCGGCATCCGCACACGCCGCGACCCCGTAGTGCGCCGTCAGCAGCGGCGCAGATGGCGGTCCGCCTGAGCGCTGGCCGCCGCTGAGGGCTTGATTCCCGCCGCCAACCTGCGCATTGAGCGCAGTCATGAACATACTTCTGATCGGATCGGGCGGGCGTGAACATGCCCTGGCGTGGAAAATGGCGCAGTCGCCATTGGTGGACATGGTGCATTCGACTCCGGGCAACCCCGGCATGGATGAGGAAGGCCCGTGTTTTGACGTGGCCGTCACCGACATTCAGAAACTGGTGCAGCTGACCCTGCAGGTTGAGCCCGACCTGATCGTGATCGGGCCGGAAGCGCCGCTGGCCGAGGGCCTGTCGGACATTTTGCGGGCGCGCGGCTTTGACGTGTTCGGGCCGAGCCAGCAGGCGGCGCAGCTGGAAAGCTCGAAAGCCTTCTCCAAGGCGCGCATGGTGCAATATGGCGTGCCGACCGCGGCCTATGGCGAGTTCACCGATCCGGTGCTGGCGAAATCCTATCTGCGGACGCTGGAAGCGCCTTATGTGCTGAAGGCCGATGGCCTCGCCGCCGGCAAGGGCGTCGTGATTGCCGAGACGCTGGACCAGGCCGATGCCGAGATCGACGAGATGCTGTCGGGCAAGTTCGGCGATGCCTCCGCCACGCTGGTGATCGAGGAATTCATGCATGGCGAGGAAGCCAGCATTTTCGTCATCACCGACGGCACGGGGGCGATCTATCTGCCCGCCGCACAGGATCACAAGCGCGCGGGCGATGGCGATACCGGGCCGAATACAGGCGGCATGGGCGCCTATGCGCCGGCGCCGGTCGTTACGGATGAGATCCTTGCCCGCGTGAAGGCCGAGATCGTCCAGCCCATGCTGAAAGGCATGAAGGCGGACGGCATGCCGTATCAGGGTGTGCTCTATGTCGGCATCATGGTGACAACGGACGGGCCGAAAGTGGTTGAGTTCAATGCGCGCTTCGGTGACCCCGAATGCCAGGTTCTGATGAAGGGCCTCGCGGGCGATATCGTGCCGGCGATCCTTGGTGCGGCGACGGGCGGCCTTGAGGGCAATGAAGAAGCGTTCGAGGCGCTGCTGGAGCTGGACCGGTTCGAACCGACGGCGACGATTGTTCTGGCCACGGAAGGCTATCCCGGCAGCTATGCCAAAGGCTCTGTCATTCGCGGCGTGAAGTCTGCCAATGACTTGCCCGGCGTGACCGTGTTCCAGGCGGGCACGGACATGGACGAGGGCGGCGCACTGGTGGCCAATGGCGGGCGCGTGCTGGCCGTGACGGCGAGCGGTGACGATTTGCAGGAAGCTGTCACACGGGCCTATGCTGGCGTCGATGCCATCGACTGGCCGGAAGGCTTCTGCCGCCGCGACATTGGCTGGCGCGCCCTGAAGTAGGAGATTGGAGCCCGGATCATGCGCAAATCTGTGTCCGAGGTGTTCCGATCAAACGCGCGCAAATGGGCAGGCCGGGCAAGCTTGGTGTTTGGCGCACTGTTGACGGCCTGTGCCACCCAGCCCGCCACCCCGACGCTCGAAGGCGATCTGCTGATCTCGCATGTAAGAGTGGTCGACTTTTCGGGCGAGGTGCCAGACGTACGCGAAGATGTATTTGTGCTGGTGGATGAGGGCGCGATTATCGCCGTGGCGGATACGCGGGAGGGCCTGATTGCGGCCACTGAGCAGGATGCCAGCGGGCTAACCATGATCCCCGGCCTGACGGACATGCATGTCCATATCTGGGATGAGGCGGAGCTGGGCGCGTATCTCTCCTGGGGCGTGACGCGGGTACGCAACATGTCGGGCCTGCCCTTTCACCTGACCTTGGCCGAACAGATTGAGGCGGGGAGTGTGCTTGGGCCGCACCTGGTCACCACCGGGCCGATCCTCAACAGCGCCGGCCCGAATGCGCAGGTGAACCACCAATTGGTCGAGACCGAGGAGGAGGCGCGCGCGGCGGTGGCGTGGCAGGCCGAGCAGGGCTTCACGCGGTTGAAAGTGTATTCGAATTTGACCCGCGAGGCCTATGACGCGGTGCTGCAAGAGGCAGAGGCGCGGGGGGTGATCGTGACGGGCCATACGCCGGAAGGCGTGCGCGGGCCGGGCGTGCCATTTGAAGCGCCGTTCGACATTGCGTTCGATGAGGTGCTGAATGATGGGTTCGAGACGATCGAGCATGTGGAGTCGCTTGTCTGGCACGGGTTGAGCGATCGGGAAGATGCGGTTGCCGCGCAGGCGCTGGCCGGTCAGATCGCCGAGGCTGGCGTGCCGGTCACGCCGACGCTGCTGGCCTTTCACAATCTCTGGCGTGTGGCAGACACGCAAGGCGCGGCGCTGACCCGTCCGGAGACGGACCTGTTGAATCCGTTGGTGCAGGCCACTGAAACGGACATGTACGAATACTGGTCAGGCGCACCGGCAGGGCCCACCGCAGAGCAGGATGCGTTTCACCTGCGCATGACCAGATGGCTGCACGCGGCGGGCGTCACGCTGGTCGCAGGCAGCGATGCCGGGATCTTCACCAATGTGCCGGGCCTGTCGCTGGTCGAGGAATTGGAGCTGATGGTGGCGGCGGGGCTGACGCCGTTTGACGCGCTGAAGGCGGCGACGGATGCGCCCGCTCAGGTGTTGGGACGCAAAGGTCTGGACGGCTGCGCGCTTGAAGGCTGCGCGGCGGACCTGGTGCTTTATGCCTGTGATCCGCTGGCGGACATATCCTGCCTGCACTCGCCTGAGGCCCTGATCCGAGCCGGAGTCTGGCTGAATAAAGCGGATCTGACGGCCCTGCGCGACAGCGCCCGCAATCATAATCTGGAGCGCACACAGGAAAACGTACTGGGCGGCCTCGCCGCGCAAGGCGTGAACATCTCGGCGCTCGGCCTCAATTAGCGGGCAGTTTATCCGGGTTGCGCATGGCGTAGAGCCAGGCGATGCGGCCGGTTGTGTCCGGGGCGAGGGTGAGGACGAGATCGACCTTTCCGTTCAGTCTACGGAGGAGTGCCGGGGCGCCATTGGCGAGAGCGGGCTCCATGGTCCATGTAGCGTCAGACTTGGCATCCTTCATCATCACGGCCATCAATACCTGAACAATGTCAGCCGGTCCGCGCAGCGGACGTAGTGCGGCGCGGGCCTTGCGGCCGCCATCGGTGTAGGCGATGGCCTCTGGGGCGAGCAGGCCAAGCACGGCGGCATGGTCCTGTGCAGCGGCGGCGGCCATGAAGCGCTTGAGGAGGTCCGCGACTTCAGGCGGGGCGGCGTCAAAGCGCGGGCCGCTCTCCTGCAGGCGTTTGTGGGCGCGGCTGACCAGTTGGCGGCAGGCGGCTTCGGACTTGCCTGTGACGGCGGCAATTTCGTCATAGCCGGCGTCGAAGGCTTCACGCAGGATGAAGGCGGCGCGCTCGGTTTCCGACAATCGCTCCATCGCCCACAGCAAGGCGAGCTCGCATTCCTGGGCGAGGGCGAATTTCTCCTCGACGCCAAGCGAGGGAGATTCGACAATGGGTTCGGGTAGCCACGGGCCGGGATAGGTTTCCCGGCGTGCGCGAGCCGAGCGCAGCGCGTCAATGGCGATGCGGGCGGCAGCGCGGCGCAGCCAGGCGCGAGGGTTCTCGATGCGCGTGCGGTCTGTCCGCTGCCAGCGCAGCCATGTGTCCTGCACGGCGTCTTCGGCGCCGGCCCGCTCGCCCAGCATGCGATAGCACAGGGCAGTCAGGCCGGGGCGTTCGGCCTCGAAGATGGCGGTGTCGGCGCTCATACGGGGAGGATCACTTCTTTACCGGCAAAGTCCAGTCTCTGGCAGGCCTTACCGTGGCCCATGCCGCGCTTGAGTACGGGATAGATGCGGCCGGAGGCGGCGGCAAAGGCACAGGAGAGGGCGCATTTCTCGCCGAATTCGGAGATGATCTCGCCGCGTAGGTCATCCGCCGTCGGATCACCAGATATGGCCGCCTCGGCAAAACGGTAGCCGAGCCCCATCGCGCCAGCCTCCAGCGGGCGGCCTTCGGCGCAGGCCTGCAGGGCGTCAGCATCTGCCCCGCCCGCCAGCGACATGTCGACGACCAGTTGGGCGCAAGGTCCGCAATCGCCGTCGAGTGTGGAGGCGAGCAGGGCGCCAGTCCACGGGATTTGTCCGGCGGGCGTGCCGCGATATTTGTAGAAGGCGGGCAGGCGCGACAGGCCCCAGGCCGCGCCGGGCGAGATGTCGATGATCTCGTGCATATGGCTGGTGTCATAGTTGAAAGCGCGCTGCATCTTGCGCGCCTGAGCATGGAAGAGTTTGCGGATCATCGGGCGGCCTCCTTGCGGGCAAAATTGAGCGCGGCGGCGAGGGCGAGCCAGGCCGGCAGCTGGATGGCGGTGAGATTGGAGGAAGCGACATGATCCAGCGGAAAGCCGCGGCTGATCCAGATCCAGATATGGAAGAGCGCATGCAGGGCCGGCCATGTCGCGCCGATGATGGCGGCGGCCGCGTTGCGCGCATAGGCGCCATAGGCGAGCGCCCCGGCGCTCATGCCGAAGACCAGCGCGATGTCGCGGATAAAGTGGAGGTTGAATGGCCCCATCATCGCAACGCCGGGGACGGCTTCGTACCAGAAATGCGGCGCAAACCACATCACCAGTCCATTGGCAAAATGAAACGCCGCAATGGCGATCAGGCACAGTCTCCACATGTTCATAACTCCCTGTTTCAGGAGTCAGACGAGACAGGGACGGATTTTGTGACAGGTGAGGCCCGGCTGCCGAAAGACAAGCGGGCCTCAGACCAGGATTTACTCGCTCCTGGAGTCCAGCATGGTGAGTTCATGCATCAGATATTGACCCGTAATCTTGCGGAGTTCGGGATATGTCTTCGATGTCTCGCGTGAACTATCCTGATTGGCTTCACCCCAGGCCGCCATGAACGCATCATATTTTTCCCTGGAAGGGCCGATATCTGCCATGCTCGCATACTTCACGCCGAGGAGGATGTTGAAGTGTCCACTGTCCGGCATGGCGCTGACCATAATGGTGTAGTCTTCAATATGGCCGAGTGATTTGGCCACGTCATTGGATTCAACCCATGTGGATTTGATGCCTTCGAGGTAATAGTCCCCCATATTGGAATCGACCTTGATTGTCGCGATCTCCCACACGGTATCGCTGATCGTATAATCTTCGTATGCGTTCAATTGCGCCAGTGCCGGAGTCGCGAAAGCCGTCAGCGCTGCTGACAAAAGTAGTCCCTTGATGTTCATTATCTGTCTCCAAGACGAAAGAGCGCCTGCGCGCTCGTCAGTGGCCCCACCGCCACCATGACAACAGGTTAATGTTGGTTAACGTCCGAGGCAAGCAAAAGACGATCCGTAATCAAATAAAAATAGTCAGAGGGCGGCGCATTTTGCGTGCCGGTCATATCTGGTACTGATGCGGCTGTTGCAGGTCGCGTACTCAGGAGGCCGTCCCTTATGAGCTCGCCAATTCAAGCGCTTCCGCAGCGTCCATCCATTCGGATTCAGCGGTTTCGGCTGCGCTGGCATGCTTTGCGCGGTCTTTCAGGAGCTTTTCCAGTTCGTCCGCAGGAGGTGTGCCGCTGGCGAGCTTGGCGTCGATCTTCGCAATGGCGGTGTTCGCCTTTTCGAGCCGGTCTTCGGCGTCGCGGGCTGTTTTCTTGAGGGCGCTGAGGCGTTTCTTCTCTTCGGGAGTGATCTCCTTCGGAGCAGCCGGCTTGTCCTGTTTGGCAGGCTTGGCCCCCTTGGTGTCGTCGCGGTCGGCCTTCATGACGAGGGCGCGATAGTCGGCAAGGTCGCCATCATAGGGCGCGGCGCGGCCATTGTTGACCAGCCAGAGCCGGTCGGCCGTGGCCTCGGCAAGGTAGACATCGTGGGTGATGAGCAGGACCGCGCCGGGGAATTCGTTCAGTGCGTAGATCAGCGCTTCGCGGCTGTCGATGTCGAGGTGGGACGTCGGCTCGTCGAGGATCAGGATGTGCGGCGCGGCCGATGACATCAGTCCGAGCAGGAGGCGCACCTTTTCGCCACCCGACAGCTTCTCGACATTGGTTTCCACTTTCTCGTGGCTGAAGCCCATCGCCGCGGCAGCTGCACGGACTCGCGCTGGCGGTGTGCCGGGCGGCATGATGCGCTGGACGTGCATCAGCACGCTGTCACCTTCGGAGAGTTCGTCGAGCTGGTCCTGCGAGAAGTAACCGATACGGACCGCCTTGGGCACGACCCGGTCGCCGCCAATCAGCGAGAGGCGTTCGCCGATGGATTTGACCAGCGTCGTCTTGCCTTGTCCGTTTGCGCCGACAATCGCGATGCGGTCGTCCGGGTCCAGACGAAGGTTGACCTTGTCGAGGATGACTGCGTCCTCGCCATAGCCGAGGGTGGCATTGCGCAGCTCCAGCATGGGTGGGGCGAGCTTGTCCTTTGGCGGGGCAAAGTGGAATGGCGTCGTGCGGTCACCCACCGGGATGGAGATGTCCTGCATCTTTTCCAGCATCTTGATGCGCGACTGGGCCTGGCGGGCCTTGGAGGCCTTGGCGCGGAACCTGTCCACGAAGGCCTGCAGATGTTCGCGGTCCTTGTCCTGTTTGGCTTTCTGGGATTCCAGCTGGGCGAGCTTGGCCGCGCGCAGTTTCAGCCAGTCATCATAGCCGCCCGGCGTGATTGAGAGCTTGCGGTGCTCCAGCGCCATTGTGTGCGTGACACAGCGGTTCAGCAGCTCGCGGTCGTGCGACACGATCAGGACGGTGTACGGATATTTCTTGATATAGGTTTCGAGCCAGGCCGCGCCTTCAAGGTCGAGATAGTTGGTCGGCTCATCGAGCAGCAGGAAATCCGGCTGGGAGAACAGGACACCGGCAATCGCCGCGCGCATACGCCAGCCGCCGGAGAATTCTTTCGTGGCGCGGCCAAGGTCTTCAGTGGTGAAGCCGAGGCCGTTCAGCACTTCGGCGGCGCGCGCTTCGGCGGTCCAGGCGTCAATGTCGAGCAGGCGCTCATGGATTTCGCCGATGCGGTCCGGGTCGGTCGCGGTCTCGGATTCCTGCATCAGGGCGTGGCGCTCTGTGTCGGCGGCCAGCACGACGTCGAGAATGGTCTCGTCAGTGGCGGCGACCTCCTGCGCAACCCAGCCGAGCCGGGCGCCGGTATTCAGGCGGATGGCGCTGTCATTGCGCGGGTTTTCCACATCCTCGCGGATCAGGCGCAGCAGGGTGGATTTGCCCGTGCCGTTGCGGCCCACAAGGCCGACTTTCCAGCCGGCCGAGATCTGCGCCGTGGCAGATTCAAACAGGGGCCGGGCTTCGACCTGAAAATCGAGATTTGAAATGGTAAGCATGCGCGGCGGTCTACTAGAGACTACCGTGAAAGCAAGGGCGTGGGTGCGCTATCGGATGATGCGGGCGATCCCGGGCAGATTGCGGGCATCTGCGGGCGGGAGAGATCAGAGAGTATGCCCGCCATGCCACCAGTAGGGGGAGAACTGTAAATGGCATGACGGGCGGTTCGCTGCATTACTCTGGGGGGAGGGGGACAAACGCAGCGAACGCAAACCTCTCTCTCCAACCAGATATAGGTAGCAGGCTGGCCGGGTCCAAGCGGCTCACGCCTTCGTGAAGCGTGAAGTTTGGGTAATGTTGGAGGAGAGCCCTCAAGCACCCCGGCGCGGGGTCAGGGGGCGATGTCCCTGGCAAATATTTCGTTCATGCCAAATGTTTCAACGGTGGTCACAAGGTCAGTTACTCGGCCGTCGACTTGCGCATTGCGAAGCTTCAGCGCCTTGAGACTATCCGGAATGCTTCGCAGCGCGCGAACGCCTTCGGCCAATTCATCGGCGCTGGCGTCTATTGCGCCGCCTCATGTGTTATCTCAAGTGCGGTGTCGATCAGGCGATGAATCTCAGCGAGCTGGGCGTCCCATGGCAGCAAACCGTCGCGCAGGTAAGCGTCATAGGCGTCAAGGTTTTCGGCCACCGCATTCAGAAAGGCTCGATCCTCTCTCATAGCTTCCAAATCGCAGTCGGGTCGTGTCTGCATTTCGCCCAGCTCGGCGTCAAAGACCGGTTGAACCTTTACAAGCTCTGGTCTGAGCATCAGCAAATTATTCGCCAGGGCGTGATCTTTCTCGATATAGGCTAGAAGCGCTTCAACGCGTTGCTCATAGTCAACAAGTGCTGCGCGTAGCGCCCGGACCCCGATAATGGAAAGCCGCCCGGCATTTGTCAGCTCCGTGACCGAGGGCAAACTGAGGACATTGATATTGTAGTAATGAGATGTGGCGATCGCCATGCATTCGGCTTGAGTCAGCCGGTCTCGCTCAACAACGTCAAAAATGACTTCGGTCGCTGAGCGAAGATCATCAACGACAGACACCCTGCGCGCACGAACGCGCTCTGACGATTGCTCAACTCTGACAATATCAGGGTGCAGGCGTTCCATGAAATCGGCCTCGGCGACCCGGTTGCCGCGCACCACGTTCCAGTTGTTCACCTGCAGACCGAGGAAGACACCCAGCACGACGATCAGCGTTTCGATGACGACCGTGAACCAGTCCTGCTTGCGCAGCGCGGTCGTGAGGCGGCGCAGGATCATGAGGCCCGCTCCCGCTCTTCCGCGAGGAGCTCAAGGATGTCTTTGATCTGGTTACGGTACCTGATCAGGAATAGGTGATAATTGTCCTGGACAAGATATGCGTTCTGCAACGCAATATGGATCTCGGGATCCTCTAGCAGGACCGTGTGATCGACTGTTTCAACTGCTCCGATCTGGGCGAAAGTCTCGGATGGGGTGCCCGGTGCAACCAGTGTTTTCGCCCTGGAGAGGACACGTGCCAGCTCATCGACTGGCACGGTGAACGAGCCACTGAAAATTTGGCGACCAAACGTGATCGAGCTGTCGAACTCATAGAGCTCGTCTCGCAAGTCGCCATTCGCGATCAGGTTCATGCGCCCGGTAGAGACAAGCTCCTGAAAGGCCGCCGAAGGTCCGGGGAACGCCGACACAGAGTCCACGAGCGCGAGGTCTTCGTTTAGCGTCTGCTCATCGAGGTCGCCTGTACGAATGCCCGTGATGAGTCGGCTGGTTGCTTCGAGCACCAGGACTTGCTGGCCAATACCGCGATTGGTGAGCGTGAGCTGCACTTCGAAATCACGCTCCAGCCTTTCCAGAACATTTTGCGTATCTGCCCGCTCGAACCGCGCCTGGTTCCAGTTATTGACCTGCAGGCCGAGGAAGACACCGAACATGACGATCAGCGTCTCGATCACAACGGTGAACCAGTCCTGCTTACGGAGTGCGGTGGAGAGGCGCTGGAGGATCATTTGGCTGTGTCCCATCCGCGCGCGCCGATTTCTTGCGCGAGCGCCTGTTCGGCCTCGTCGACACGGTCAAGGACGGCGTTGTTCCAGTGGTAGAGGTTGCGCGTGGCTTCCCGTGTATTGCCCACGGCTGAAAGAAATTCGAAGTCCTGACAGGCACGTTCCAGCTCGAATTCCAGATTCTCCCAACGTTCCCAACGCCCGGAATCGACGCCTTCCGGACTGTCAAAATAGTAGAAGCGCCGCGCATAACTGGTCCACGGCGCGGCGTGTTCGAGCCATTGGGGTTCGACGCGTAGCTGGCCGTCGGATTCCTGAGACATCAGATTTATGGCCTCACGGACGTCGGGGTTTGAGATCACTTCGAACTGGCCGGATGCCCGCAGCTGGTCCACCAGCTCCCTGTCGACAACCGCAAAATTGTACTTTCCCAGCGAACCGAGCGCCGCGACCACCGCCTGCCGATCTGTTTCGGCTATTTCGCAAGTGGCGAGGCTGGACAGAAGAACACCTTCATTCTCGACCTGACGTGCCAGGAACGAGCCCGAACTCCGGATGGCTTCAGCGCTTCGCTGCATGTCGCTATGCAGACGCAAGATGTACTGGCGCTCCATGGACCGCTCGCCGCGGGCCTCATTCCAGTTATTGACCTGCAGGCCGAGGAAGACACCCAGCACAACGATCAGCGTCTCGATCACCACGGTGAACCAGTCCTGCTTGCGCAGCGCGGTGGTCAGGCGGCGGAGGATCATGGGATGATCTCCGGATTCAGGGGTTGATTCAGCAGCGAACCTTCAGGTATCGATTGATCGGTTCTCAAACAGCTTGCGGAGAATTCCTTTCCGGACTCAAGCCTTTCTGTCAAACAGGCAGACCAGCTTGAAAGGCGCCGGACCTCGCCCCGATACTCACGCAACCGGTCCATGTTCGCCTGGTATGTTGGCCGCAGTGATTTTCCGTCTGGTGTATAAAAATGCATTGAGTCAGATTTTTCATAGGGCAGGATCTCTGTCTCGACGAAGGTTACATAACGAACGTATTTTTCCCCTACGCCGTCCAGCTCGGAGTAGTAGAAGTTCAAATCAAAGAGCATGACCGGATCAAACAGGCCTGCGATGTCCATTTGTTGTAGCACTGTCCATGTGAGGGGGGCCTTGTCCGATCCGTCAATCCGGAAATAGAAGGGGACCGGCTGCTCGCCGCGTTCGTAGGCCGCGTGCCAGACGGTAAGCCCTGTGTCGATCACGCGAACTTGCAATTGCTCCTGAACGTAGATGGCGTCTCTTAGGTCGGTGGCCAGCGCCCTGATAATCTCGGCCCGGCGCGATTCTGCCGCACGCGCCTCATTCCAGTTATTGACCTGCAGGCCGAGGAAGACACCCAGCACCACGATCAGCGTCTCGATCACCACGGTGAACCAGTCCTGCTTGCGCAGGGCGTCTGTCAGGCGGCGGAGGATCATGTGCTGGTCTCCTCACTGAGAGTCGCGAGATAGTCGTCGAGTGCCCTCTCAACCTGTGCCAGATAGTCAACATAGATGGCCTGCAAGACGGCCACATTGGCGGCGAGACCGATGATTTCGGTATTCCCGCAAATCTTTCCGGGGGTCAGCAATTCATAGCTGCCGGGATCGTAGCCACCCATGGGGACCACCACGATTTCGCTGCGCCCGGTCAACGAAACCCCGGCCACTCTTTGCGCTTCCCGATTGGCATCCTGCTTTACGCGGATATAGCGTTGCCACTGGCGATCGACGAAACCCATTTCATCCGTCATGGTCTGAATATTGGCGCGGATACTGGTCGACCGGATAAGCGACAGACTGCCTGTATTCAGCGCTTGCTCAGCGTTTGCCAGGGAAAACCGTGGCGGCGGAAAATCCGCGATACTGATAATCAGGATCGTCAGTTCGTTCCCCATGGCCATGCAGGAGTCTTTGTCCCTGAGCGCCAGGGCGAACCGGGCAGCGTCATCGCTGATCCCCTGATGGACCTCTATGTAACGCGACATTTCGCTGCGCGCTGTGGTGGCCTCAGACACTATCCGGGTCATCAAATCAGCCGCCTGTCCCCTGTCTGCGCGCGCATCATTCCAGTTTGCGACCTGAATACCGATGAATACCCCGACCACGACGATGAGGAAATCGAGCGCCACCGCGAACCAGTTCTGATCTTTGACATGTTTGGTCAGGCGGCGGAGGATCATGGGTTTCTGCCTGCGATGGTGCGGAGACTTTTAAGGGTGTCCGCATTGACGGTTTCGAGATCGGTGATCGCGGTTTCCAGGTCGGCGAAGCGGATCTGCAGCGCTTCCACAATTCCTGCGTCAGTGCGTAACAGCGTGGCGGCAGCGGCGATGGCATCCGGCGCAAGCCCCAGCTCGCATGGATAGGCCAGCGAGCCGATGATCGCATCATAGTTGCCAGTCGGTGCGAACCGGTCGCCGCACTTTTCAAGCAGCGCCTGCTGGACATCGGCAGGCACGCGGCGCCGGAACAGTGTCCTTATGGGTGCCTCACGCCCCTCGTCGGCAATCACATCGATCAGCGTCGTCGTGTAGATAGAGACGGCCGTCGCTCGAAGCTTATCACTTGCGATCAGCCCGATATCGCCAGTCGAGATCAGCTCGTCAAACGTCGCACGGTTCCGGTCCATGTATTTGTACTGGGTCGCGCGATAGGCGCTGACCAGGAATTGCTCATCAGACAAGGGCCCCGTGCCCGACAGTGCGTCGATCGCAGCCTTCGCTCCGGCGCGGACGTCCCGATTGTAGGCGATCAGGTATTCATAGGCCCAAGCTTCATAGCGCAGGTCCTGCGTCAGGCGCTCGCTGAACACGGCCGCGCGCTGGCGCGTTTCGCGATCGTCGTTCCAGTTCGACGCCTGCAGGCCGATGAACACACCCGTCACCACAATGACGAAATCCAGCCCCACCGCGAACCAGTTCTGGTCTTTTACATGCTTAGTCAAGCGGCGGAGGATCATGCCCGTCTACTCCACAGCCTGCAGCTGGTCCCAGAGATCAATCGGCGGCGTATCATTCACCATGCCGTCGACCATGTCCGCGAACCCCGCATTGAAATAGCCCCGGCAGAGCTGCCACAGGGCCCGTCCGCGCGGCGTGCCAAGGACGAAATAGATGACGCCCTGATACGTCTCCCACGATTCTTTCGTGATCGCGCCGTTCTGGTATTGCAGCCATTCATACTCGCGCGCCCGCATCTGGCCGATCATCCAGAAAAACAGCTTGGTCTTCTCCTCGAAGCTCGGTGTTTCGACCTGCGAGAAGATGCGGCCAAGTTCCGGGAAATCGACGAATTTGTAGACGCCGGTCTGGTCATAGGTGAGCTGGGCCTGCCGGCTTTCAGAGCGCATCTGCTGCGCCCCCTGATGCACCTGCAATGCAAGGTAAATAAGCGTTCCAGCCACAACGGCCACGCCAATGATCTGTGCAATAAGGGCGATCTGTTCGAGCGTCATGGCTCCATCTCCAGCAATGGGGCGGTCGGCCCGGCCTTGATCAGCCCGTCGACAAGCTCGCGGAAGCCGGGCGGGAAGTGATGGCGGCGCGCCTTCCAGAAGCCCTGATAATATTTGGAAGCCAGATGGTCGCGAAAATGGTTTTGCGAATGCAGCCAGAAGTCTTCCTCGAAGACCTTCTTGCGGGCCTGGTAATGCATCACCTGATAGCCGCGTGTGACCATTGTGTAGAACACGTTGAGCCGCGTCCTTTCAGCGGCCTCAAATTCCTGTGGATCCGTGTCCAGCCCCCGCAGGAACAGGTCGACCATCCCGGCTTCGCTGAGGATCTTCATATGGTCGCGGAAGATGTCATAATAGCCAACCGCTGCCGCGATGCGCTGTTGGTCGGCAGAGTGTCTGAGCTGGAAACCGACGAAGATCAGCGACGCAATCACCGCAACCGAAGAGATAATCCCGGCAACGAAATAGAGCTGTTCCAGCGTCATTCCTGCGCCCCCTCATCTGTTTCGTCGGCCGCCGCTTCTGCCGGCACTTTCAGTGCGTCCAGGTACCCGACGAGGAAATCCTCATCGAGGGCGGCGATGATCGGGCCGGCGTCCCTTTGCATGGCCGTGCCTTCCCAGCCGGGCGCCTGCAGTGCCCACCAGTGTTTGGCGAACCGCGATCCGAAATAGAAGGGGGCGGTGTTCGCGATATGCTGGCGCACGCGCTCGTCCGAGATCAGCCCGGCATCGCGCATCATGAACATCTGGTCCCATTGCAGCATGATCGCGACGAGGACGCTGCCAACCGTCTGGTTCTCGGTGTCGCTCAAGGCTTCCGGCGTACGGATCGCCTTGACCCAGATGACCGACATCTCCGGCCTGGCGATGTTGAACTCGATCTGGGCCAGCAAATCATTCTTCTGCTGGTCCATCGCCGCGCGCGTCAGAGCCGCGTTCTGGCGAACTTCCACGATCAGGACGACAAGGCCCAGCAGGACGCCGACATTCGCGGCAAGGGTCAGCCAGCGATTGAGCCGCTCCAGCGGCGTGGGGCGCGGCGCGGAGGGTGGTACTGTCGGGGAAGTCGCGGCGGGCGGTAGAGGCGGTGTATCAACACGCGCTTGCTTGCGTCGCAGACGGGACAGGACGGATGGAAGTTTCACGAGGCGTCCGGCCTCGCACAATTTGTCCCAAGATGATCAGACATGTCGTCCGCCAGCATGTTTTCGTCCCCCAGCCGCGCACTTTAGGCCGGGAATGGGGGGTGACAAGTATTTTCCGGGGAGGCTTAACGCCCGACATATATCAGCGTGCCTTGCGGGACGAGGGTCATGAAGGTGTCGAGGTCGGTGCGCGAAAAGGCGATGCAGCCATTCGAGCGCCCCAGCTTGCCATAGTTGTCGATCATCGCAGGTTCGGCATAGGCGGCAGAATGGATGACGATGGCGCGACGACGGGCATTGGCATTGGTCTTGTCGAGGCCATCGAGACGCAGCGAGCGGCCATGCTTGCCGTAATATTCCTCGGCCGTGAGATAGGCGCCTTGCGGACTCGCCGAGGAGCCGGGCACATCAGAGAAGGCATCAAGGAAGCCATCATGATCCTTGTCGGAACCCCGGCCATGCGTGGTGCGATAGGCGTTGACGAGGCCGGTTTCGAGATCGACCACGAAGAGGCGTTTCTGCGCAGAATGCAGGCCGTAATCGACGATGACCAGTCGGCTCGGATTGGTTCGGTCGGAATGCCGGCTCATCGCCTGTATGGCCTCGCCCAGCAATTCCGGTCGGATCATGCGATCGGGATCAATCTCGGCGGCGTGCGACGGGAGCGGAAGGAAACAGAGATAAAGCAGGATCAGCAAGCGGCGCATGGGCTATCGGGCTTTCGAGCGTGTGAACGAGGTGTCGATTGGCTGGACGGGGGGGCGGATGAAAGACGCCGCGAAGACGCCGGAAGACAAATACGATTTCGCGGGCGAGGATGATAATCATGACCGCCACGAGGGTGAGCATGGCAAAACTGAGCAAGGCGAGGGCGGTGACGAGTGTTTCCAATTTTCGCACAGTGCGAACCTTTCGTGTGAGCTGGCCAATGCGGACGTCGCGGAAGGCCTTGGCGTCGCGTAAGCCGTGAGTATGGTGTGACAGCAAAACTTGTAGAAAAGAGGGCAGAAAATGGCCGAGGGAGAAACCGCTGCAGAATTGTTCACGGGCACCAAGCCTGTGGTCGAGTCGCACAAATTCGATGAGGCGAAGCTCGCCGCGTGGATGGAGGCCAATGTCGAGGGTTATCAGGGCCCTCTGGAAGTGCGCCAGTTCAAGGGCGGACAGTCCAACCCGACCTACCAGTTGGTCACGCCCAACAAGAAATATGTCATGCGCCGCAAGCCGCCGGGCAAGCTGTTGCCGAGTGCGCACGCCGTGGACCGTGAATTCCGCGTGATTTCCGCGCTTTACCCGCTGGGATATCCCGTCGCCCGGCCTTATGGCCTGTGCACCGATGAGAGCGTCGTGGGCACGATGTTTTACGTCATGGACATGGTCGAGGGCCGCATTCTGTGGGATGGCACGCTGCCGGAATATGAGCCTGCTGAACGTCGCGCCATCTATGAGGCAAAGGTGAAGACGTTTGCCGATCTCCACAATGTCGACTGGCGCGCCGCAGGCCTGGAAGGCTTTGGCAAGGAGGGCGACTATGTGGCCCGCCAGATCCATCGCTGGACGAAACAGTACAAGGCATCCGAAACCCAGCATATCCCGGAAATGGAACAACTGATCGAATGGCTGCCCAAGAATATTCCACCGGGCGACAAGACCACGATCGTGCATGGCGACTACCGTCTCGACAATATGGTGCTGCATCCGACCGAGCCAAGAGTGATCGCGGTGCTGGATTGGGAGCTTTGCACGCTGGGCGACCCGCTCGCGGACTTCTCCTATCACCTCATGAACTGGGTGATGCCACCGGGGGATTCCTCGCGCGGATCGATCATGGCGATTGATGACCTCGAGGCCTGGGGCATTCCGAGCATGGACGAATATGTCGACATGTATTGCAAGCATACGGGCCGCGATGGCCTGCCGGAGCTCGACTATTACTTCGCCTATAATGGCTTCCGGCTTGCGGGAATCCTGCAGGGCATCATTGGGCGCGTCCGCGATGGCACGGCCAACAGTGCCAATGCCGAGTCGAACGCCGCGCGGGTGGTGCCGCTGGCGCAGTTTGCGGCCGAGTATGCGCGCCGGGCCGGGATGCCGGGGTGAGTTCCGTCCCGCCCGGCCTGCCGGGCAGCGGGTCTGATTACCGGTATCTGAGCCGACGTGACATCTGGCTGTTGACGCTGGCCTGCGCGGTGGTGACGGCCAACGCCTATTACATCCATCCGATCATCGCTCTGGTGGCGGACGATTTTGGCGCGTCGCCGTCGGAAATTGGGTTGGTGCCTGCGTTCAACCAGATTGCGCTGGCGCTCGGCATTTTCCTGTTGCTGCCGCTGGGGGACCGGTTCAGCAACAAGCGGCTGGCGACCGTGTTTGCCGCAGGCCAGTTCGCGGGCATGCTGGCCATGGCATTCGCGACCGATTTCCGGCTGTTCATTGCAGGTTCGACATTTCTCGGATTTTCAACGATCACGCCCTATTTGCTGCCGGCCTATGCGTCGAAGCGCGTGCCGCCCGAACGGCTGGGCCAGACCATGGCGATGCTGACCACGGGCGTCATCTCCGGCATTCTCGTTGCGCGCGTGGGCGGCGGCTGGCTGGGTGAGCATTATGGCTGGCGGTCGGTATACTATGTTGCTGCAGCATTGATGGGCGGGGTGACGCTGTTGCTGCCGCAGATCATGGATGAGCGACAGGGGCGCGGCGATGCGCAGGAAAAGCAAAGCTATGTCGGACTTGTCATGTCTGTGTTCCCGGTTGTGCGGCGACACCCGGAAGTTCTGCTGTCTGGTGCGATGCAGGGGCTCGGCTTCGGTGTCTTCCTGGCGGTGTGGCTCGGGCTCGGCCTCTACCTGACCAGTCCTGAAATGGGCTATGGTGCTGATACGGTCGGCTATCTGGCGGCGCTTGCCCTGATCAATGTGTTCACCACGCCGTTCTTTGGTGGTTGGGCCGACCGGATCGGGCCCCGACGGCTGAGAGCATTCGTGGCGCTGGTGCAGTTTTCCGGCGTCTGCCTGCTCGGCGTGTTCGGCCACAGCCTGTGGATGTTGCTGGTGCCATTGATGCTGATGAATGTGGTCGGGCCACTGATTGATGTGACCGGGCGGATGACGTTCCTGAATCAGCCGCCGGAAGTGCGCACACGCCTGATGACCGCATATATTGTGCTGATGTTCATCGGAGGCGGGCTAGGCAGCTGGGCGGGCACATCTGTTTATGAAATCTGGGGTTGGCCGGGCACGGCGATGATGGCGCTTTGCTTGTCAGCTACCTTGTTGGTGTTGGCATTGATTGCTGTGCGGCTGGATCCAAAACGGTCGAAAACACATGCTGAGGAGGATGCAGATGGCTGACAGTGAGGGCCCACGCCCGACCTTCTGGATACCAACCCAATCGACAGAGGACCCCAACCGGTTTGAATTCGTCGCGCGCCAGAGCGCCTGCGCGGGACCGCCAGACCGGCAATTCCTGATGGGCGGCGTGTCCATGGCCGCAGGCGTGCATGCATTGGAGACTGCGATCGGGCGCCCTCTGCTATGGGCAACGGCACAGTTTGCGGGCGGCGCGACGCTGAACTCGCGCATCGACATCACGGTGCGCAAGCTGGCCGAGGGAAGGACCGTTGTGCAAGCGGTTGCCGATTTGACGGAAGACGGTCGCTCGGTCTTGCACGTTTCAGCCGCCTTGGGCGGATGGGATGACAGCGAGGGGCGGCAGTTTTTGAACATGCCCCCTGTGCCGCCGCCAGCGGAATGTGCGGAAAGTCACGAGATTCCCTTCTCGCGCGACGACAATCTCGCCGGGCGGATCGAGCGCCGGTCTGCGCATCAGGATGATGCGACAGCGGAGGAAATGGTCTGGGTGCGGGTGAAGGATACCGGACCCGCGGATGCCGCGCGACTGTCGCTGATCTCAGACTTTTTCCTTGGCGCACATACCCGCACGCGAGGCGGGCGAAGCCTCGACAACACAGTGCGCATCCACGCGCTTCCGAAGACAGACTGGGTGCTGAATGTGACGCGTATGTCGGGTTTTGCTGCCGGCGTCGCTCATGGCGTGCTGTACCAGTTCGGAGAAGACGGCACCTTGCTGACAACGGCCAGCCAGACAGGCCTGTTGCCGCCGCGATAAACCTTGCCGGAACACCCCAGATAGAAGACGATGAAGGACGGAGGAAACATGACAGAGACAATCAAGGGGCCACCGCGCGCGCCCGCTCAGATGCTGCAAGAGCAATCTTATGATGGGCACAAGAGCCTTCATGATGACAGCGAAGCGGAGCGCCTCGGCATCAAGGCCGGGCCGATTGAAGGGCCGACGCATTTCTCGCAATTCGTGCCATACCTTGCCGAAATCTGGGGCGATGCCTGGTTCGAGCGCGGCTGTTTCTCCAGTCATTTCCTGAACATGGTGTTCGAGGGTGAGAAGGTGCGTGTCGAAGTCGATCGCCCAGCGCCGGGGGCGACGCGGACAATGTGCCGGGCGTTCAAGGAGGATGGTACGCCGGTGCTGGAGGCCAGCGCGTCGATTGGGCCGGATCATGGTGAGACATTGCTCGAAGTGCGCATGGCAAAGCTGCGCCCGGCGGGAGACCTCGTGATCCTCGCCGATATGAAAGTGGGCATGACCGGCGCAGCCGACGAGACGGTTACGATGGGCCCTGATCAGCATATGGGAAATCTCTATCCCTTCTCACTGGCTGACAAGTTGAAGGTCATCACAGAGCCGATGAATGTATACTCTGATGGCGCTGCGGGGCCGTGGGGCAAACCGATTGTGCCCCTGGAAATGGTCAGTGTGCTGGGAAACTACTCCAACCGGAATTCCAAATTCCCGGTCAAGCAACCTGCGATTGGTCTGTTTGCCGATCTGGAAATTCGCATGGTTGATGGGCCGCTTCTGGTGGGAGAGACCTATCTGTTGCGTCGCGAGGTCGTGGCACTGTCGGAAAGCCGACGGGTCGAGAATTACTGGATCCGCACACGCTTCTTCGATGCGGCGGGCGAAAAGCAGGTCGCCGAGATGCTGCTGAATCATGGCGTGATGAAAGCGAGCTATCCGCACTATCCCGCCGACCGGCTGCCGGCCTGAGGAGGATCGCATGAAGGGATTGCTGTATCAGGGCACGCGCGACATCGCTTATGGCGAGGCGCCCGAATTGAAACCGGAAGATACGCGTAGCGCCATCGTCAAGATGACCGCCTGCGGGATATGCGGGTCGGACCTTCATATCTATCAGGGCCACGGTTTCAGCGAGGAGACTGGCTATTGTGTCGGGCACGAAGCCGTGGGCGAGATTGTCGAGACGGGCAGCGGCGTGTCGCGATTCAGGACAGGCGACCGGGTCATGATCTCGGCCGCTGTGGGCTGTGGCGCGTGCGTGCCTTGCATGTCGGGCAATATGAATGAATGCGACACGCATGGCGGGCGTTGCTATGGGCTCGGCCCCGGCCTGCAGGGCGTGCAGGCCGAATATGCGATGGTACCGGTCGCGGATTTTGGCCTGGCGCGCATTCCGGACGGGATCAGTGATGACCAGGCCGTTCTGTTGACGGACAATTTGCCAACGGCCTGGCATGGGCTGAAGGGCGCGGACATTCATCCCGGTGCGACTGTTGCCGTGGTCGGGTGCGGTCCGATTGGCCTGATGGCCGTGGAAGGCGCATTCCTGATGGGCGCGGCGAAAGTCTATGCGGTCGATCTGGTTGCGGAGCGGCGCGCCATGGCAGAGGCGATGGGCGCGATTGCGCTCGATGCGAGTGAAGCCAAGGCCGTGATCGAGGAACAGACCAGAGGCCGGATGTGTGACAGCGTCGTGGAATGTGTCGGCGCGGACCCGGCGATCCATCTGTCGCTGAAACTCGCCAAGGCAGCGGGCACAGTTTCCTGCATCGGTGTGAACCAAACGATGGATTTCAAATTCCCGATGGCGCTGGCCTTTATCAAGAATTTGACCTTTCGGACCGGCACTTGCTCGGTGCCTGAACATTGGCCGGAATTGATTCCGCTGGTGCAGGCGGGCAAGCTGGCCCCGGAGCGCACCATTACCCACCATATGCCGCTGTCGGAAGGGGCAGAGGCGTATCGTATGTTTGACGCACGCGAGAATGGTGCGATGAAAATGATCCTGACACCTTGAGGGAGGGCTGACCTGATGACTTCGATGATGAGCAAACTGGCTGCGAGCGCGGTGCTGGCAACCGTGATGACCGGCGCAGCACTGGCCGAGACAACCCTGATTCATGCCGGGCATGTGCTGGCCGAGCCGGGCGAAGGTTACCTGACCCGCCAGACGATTACGGTGGAAGATGGCGAGATCGTCTCGATTGAAGCGGGCTACAAGCGCGCGCCGCGGGGGGCGGACCTGATAGATCTCAAGGAGGCTTATGTCCTGCCCGGCCTGATCGACAGCCATGTGCACATCACCGGCGAGAATGGGCCGAATGAGCGGATCAAGGCGTTCGAGGACACGGATGTGGATGCAGCTTTCGATGGCGCGGGCTTTGCCTACAAGACATTGTTGAGCGGCTTCACAACGGTTCAGGATGTCGGGGCCTCGAACGCGGCGATCTTCGGCCTGCGCGACGCAATTGCGAATAGCAACGTACCGGGGCCGCGTATTCGGGCCGCAGGCCAGGCGATCAGCGTGACCGGCGGGCATGGCGACATCAATGGTTATTCTCCGGAAGTCATGGCGATGTTCACCGGCAAGAATATCTGCAATGGCGCGGATGATTGCCGCCGGGCGGTGCGCCAGCAGATCAAGGAAGGCGCAGACGTCATCAAGATCACCGCGACCGGCGGAGTGCTGTCAAATACGCGGGCCGGACTAGAACAGCAGTTTACGGATGATGAACTGGTCGCGATTGTCGAGACGGCGCATTCGATGGGCCGGAAGGTAACCGGGCATGCGCATGGCAAGGGCGGCATCGTGTCGGCGTTGAAGGCTGGCATCGATTCCATTGAGCACGGCACCTATACCGACGATGAAACGATCGCCCTGTTCAAGGAGCATGACGCTGTTCTGGTTCCGACGGTGCTGGCCGGAGCGACGGTGACGGGCTGGGTCAATGAGCCGTGGCTGCCGGCACCGAGCCGGGAAAAGGCCGCAATTGTCGGGCCGTTGATGCTGGATATGTTGCGTCGCGCGCATGAAGGCGGGGTCAAGGTGGCGTTCGGCACGGATACGGGCGTGTCCAAGCATGGCGATAATGCGCAGGAATTCGCGCTGATGGTGGAGGCGGGGTTCACGCCAGAAGAGGCCATCCGCGCAGCGACTGTGATTGCGTCAGAACATGTGGAGATGTCCGATGTCGTCGGCACGATCACGGCGGGCAAGCATGCCGACATCATTGCGGTCATGGGAGACCCCCTGAAAGACATTACTGAATTGCAGGATGTTGATTTCGTGATGAAAGGCGGAACGGTCTACAAGCAGGCGCAATGACCGGTCCGAACTTCGCCTCAGCCGCGAAGCGTTTTGACTTTCCCAATCAATCGCCAGAGACTTGGCGATTGATGAGGAAGCGGCGCAAGCCCCGCGATATTTAGAGTGAGTTGCATGAAACGAGATCTTTTCCTTGCCCGCGCGATTGCCGGGGCTGCGCTGTTCAGCGTCACGGCGTGTGGAGGGGAATCGGCAGATGCGCCGAAAGCAGTGGCCGCCGAAAGCGGACCTCAGTGTGTTCAACTCGCTGAAGGCGACTATTTCTGGGACGGGACGGCGTTTGTTGTCTCCAGTACACCCCCGGCATCACAACCCGCCGCCACCGAGACGCGGCCAGCAAGTGTTGGCTGGGTGGGCGCGCTAGAGCGTACATTCCCGGATGCCGGGTTCCCGTGGATGGGCCTGCATGTCAGTGGGCCGGTTGCCGTTCTGACTGGCCTTGCGCCGGATCCGGCCGCCAAGGAGCAGGGCTTTCTGGTCGGGCAGGCGGCCCTCGAGGACAATGCCGAAGTCGCCTCAGATGTGACCCTCGTCGTGGATGGCATCTCGGTTGAAGAAGGCGAGCGGGGCGTGGGCGAGGCGCTGGCGGCATTGTCTGATGGCGAAGCCAATGCCGGGCGGTGCCAATCTGCGTTCAATGCCACGATGGATGACCGCACCATCATGTTCCAGAGCAATCTGGCCATCATCTCGCCGACCAGCGAACGATTGCTGGATGCGCTGACCGGGGTGGCGTTGCTGTGCGATGCGTATGCCATCGAGATTGGCGGCCATACGGATTCTCGCGGCTCCAATCAATATAATGAAGTGATCTCCCAACAGAGGTCAGAAGCAGTGCGTGACTATATGATCGAGCACGGCGTCGAGGCTGAAGCGTTGACGGCGATGGGGTATGGGGAGTCCCGTCCGCTGGACAGGGCGGAAACCTACGAGGCTTGGGCAAAGAACCGACGCATGGAATTCAAGGTCTCGGAGCGACGCTAGAGCGCTCCAGGTGTGCGACCTGCCCCCGCTGTTTGGCCGCAGCGGGGGCTTTTGTTTTTGCGATCAGGAGATTGAGAGGATCAGTCCTTCGGAGGGGCTGACCTGGGCGTCGATGGTCTGCGTCCATGCTTTCGTGATTGCGTCTGCACCTTTGGCGTGGCGCGGCGTGACGAAGCCCTTCGAAGCCGTGTAGAAACTCTTCAAGGCAGAGCCGAGCCGACGATTGATCTCAGCGCCGCCGAGCGTGGCTGCGCGTTCAGCGGCATAAGTCGGCACGAAGAAGAATTCCGGCTGAGGATCTGGCAGCGCGATGGGCGAACGGTCGCCTTCCCAATCGGTCACGCCGATGACGAGACTGCGAACTAGCCGGTCTTTCAGGGCATTATGGACATCTGCCGTCAGTGTGGGGCGTCCGAGGAAATCGACAAAGGCTGTCAGGCCGCGCGCATGCAGGCGGTCGGCGTCATCATAGGTGCGGACACGCCCGTACAGGCCGGTCTTCTCCAGAAAGTCCTTGTTGCCTGGCGAGGTCAGCGCAACCGTGTCGACACCGCCGCGAACCTTCAGGCAGTGAGCCAGCGCCATGGCGGTCTTGGACGAGGCCGAGGAGATCACAACGGTTTCCGGAACCGGGTCCCCGGTTTCCATCAGGCAGTCATCAATCATCCAACCCGTCGTGAAGAGTGGACGGAAAAGCATTTGCTGGTCTTCGAGCGCGGCATCGTAGGAAGGGTCGCCCGCAGTGTTGATGTATGTGTTGTAGATGGGCGCGAGGCCCTGGCGGTGGGCGGCGCCATCCATGAAACCATGTTTGCCGACGCTGACCGGCTCAACATCAAAATGTTCGGAGATGGGGAGATATCCGTACAGGCGGTCACCCTCATTCACATGTTCAGCCTTGGATTCAACCACGGTCGCGAACCCCCAGACGGGCACACGGCCAAAGCTTGCATCTGCGGCGGGGAAGAAGTTCCAATACTGCATCTGGTCGCCAAAAGTGGCGTAGGTGACATTGTTGGCCGTCAGGGCAAACGTATCGACCTTGAGACGGGCAGCGCCGTCGGCCAGGGCAGGCAGGTCGGCTGGGGTCCAGCGCGTGTCGCGCAAATCATCACGGCGGATCAGGAAATCACTCATGTCTTCGCTTTCTTGCTCTTGCCCGTAAAGGCCGCGATTCGGTCCTGCATGTCAGGCCCAACCCCTTCGCAATTGAGTATCTCCCATTGCAGGCCACTATCCAAGTCTCGCGCGTCGGTCGCCTCCAGCAGACGCTTGTTTGCCGCATGGGAGAATGGCGAGTTGGCGAGTATGCGATCCGCCAAGTCCTGACAGGCGCTGTCGAAGTCGGCGTCTGCTACAACTTGCTCGACGAGGCCGATGCGGAAGGCCTCATCAGCACTGATCATGTCGGCGGTGAACATCAGGCGTTTTGCCGTGGCAATCCCTACACGGCGTGGCAGGCGCTGGCTCATGCCCCAGATCGGGGTAAGCGCCCATTTGGCATGTGTGTCTCCGAAACGTGCGCTTTCCGCGGCGATGATGAAATCAGCCGCGAGGGCAACTTCCAACGCACCTGTATAGCAGTGGCCGTGGACGGCCGCGATGACCGGCTTGGGCAGGCGCTCCATCAGGCGGAGCGTTTCAGAGTGCCACCCCGGTGACGGGACTTTTTCTCCTTCGGCAATGTCGCCAAGATCATGCCCGGCAGAGAAGCATTTGCCCGCCCCGCGCAGGATAACGCAATTCACACTGTCATCCGCCTCGAGGTCGAGCACATGATGGCGAAGTTCGCGGAACATGCCGACCGTGAGTGAATTGAGTTTGTCGGGCCGATTCAAGGTAAGAGTCGCAAGGCCGTCTTTGTCCTGACGAAGGACCAGCGGCTCGCTCATGTGCCGAGGTCCACCATGAGGCTTGAAATGGCGTGCACGAAATTGCTGGGCGCGAGGGTTTGTTCGCCAGTCCACTTTATGTTCGGGAAGCGTGAGAGGATGTTGCGATAGGCTGAGTCCAGCTGCATGTTGGCAACGCGCTGGCCCAGGCAGACATGCGGGCCATGGCCGAACGCCAGATGTTCCTTCGCATTGGCGCGGGTGATGTCGAAACGGTTCGGTTCGGGAAACTTGGACGGGTCTCGATTGGCCGCGGCATAGTACATGACCACTTTATCGCCCTCGGCGATGGTCTGGCCGCCAAGGTCCGCCTCCGCTGTTGCTGTGCGGCGCATATAAGTGACGGGACTGACCATGCGGATCGATTCATGGACGAAATTGGGAAACAGATCCTCGTTCGCGATCAGCTTTTCCTTCTGGTCGGCGAATTCGGTCAGAAGGCGCATTGTGCCCGACAGCGAGTTGCGGGTCGTGTCATTGCCAGCAAAGACGATCAGGAGCCAGGAACCATCAAGGAATTCGGGGCTCAGTGGCTCGCCGTCGATCTCGACATTGGCGATCGCGGACAGAAGATCGTTCTGCGGATCGGCACGGCGCTTGGCCAGCATATGTCGACCATAATCGAACATGGCCTGAATCTCCGACATGAAGGCCATGATCTGTTCGGGCGTGACATTGCCGAGACCTTCCTGCTGGGCCTGGTATTGCGAATTTTCCAGGAAGTGCATCCAGTGGACAAGTTTCGGCCGGTCCTCTGGTGGTACGCCAAGGATTTCGCACAGCGTGAATAGCGGCAATTCGGCGGAGAACAGCTCCACCATGTCGACCACAGGGCCCTGTTTCTCCATCGCGTCGAGCAGGAGGTTGACCTGTACATCAACACGTTTGCGCAACTCCGCCACGAATCCGGGCCGGAAGAACTGCATATGTTCCATACGGAGTGTCGTATGGTAGGGACGGTCGAGATTGATCAGGCTGTTCAGGCTGGATGAGTGTAGCAGCGGATGGCGGGGCGTGTCTTCCTGACCATAGGTCATCAGGATGCCACCGCGCTGCGAGGAATAGATAACCGGGTCGAGTTCGACTTTCTTGACGAGATCATAGGAAGTCACCGCCCAGAAACCGGCGCCGACCTGTTCGGGGTGCCACATGACCGGGGCCTTCTCGCGCATTTCCGCGAAGGCTTCATGAGTGTAGCCGCCGCGGGAAGAGAAGACGGTCGGGTCCGTCAGGTCGACTGGCGGCGCGAGATCGAAGACAGGGTTGTTCTTCGGTGGCCGCGGCGCGGTATCGACCTGATAGGTCTCGGTAACGTTCTGAAGTGGCATGAGGGACCTCCGTATGGCTTTGCCGCCGGAGACCTATCAATGGCCGTCTCAGCGAGGCTTTGTGCGTTTCCTGGAAGTCAGCTTACCTGAAGGTGACCTGCTGCCAAGGCGTGACTTAGGGGCAGGCTTTTTGGAGGTGCGAGCCGGCTCGGCAGGCCGGGCAGCGTGCTCATTCGTCATCAAGTGGCCGATGGCTTGTTGTAGCAGGTCTGTCGGCACTTCCTCGACCGCGCCCGGGCGAAGATCGTCCAGCAGGAACGGGCCGTATTGCACACGGATCAGGCGGTTCACCATGAGGTTCACCGCTTCCAGCGCACGACGGACTTCGCGTTTCTTGCCTTCCGAGAGGGTGACGGTTAGCCAGCTGTTTGCGCCGGTTTCCCGGTCGAAAACGGCGGTGATCGGCTTGTAGTCGACGCCATCGACCGTGATGCCTTCGGCCAGCTCGGCAATCTTGTAGTCGGTCACAGTGCCCTTGGCCCGCACACGATAGGTGCGTTCAAGCTCGTTCTTCGGCAGCTCCAGGGCGCGGGCAAGCGCGCCATCATTGGTCAGTAGCAGAAGGCCTTCGGTGTTCAGGTCTAGCCGGCCGACGGTGACCACGCGTGGCAGGGATTTGGGCAACTCGTCAAAGACCGTGCGCCGACCCTCCGGGTCAACAGTGGTGGTGATGAGGCCAGCCGGTTTGTGATATCGCCAGACGCGCGTCGCATCAGGGGCCTGAATGGTCTTGCGGCCCACGCGGATCAGTTCGCGGCCTGTGACCTTGAAGGCAGGAGAGGTCAGCTTGACGCCATCGACCGTGATCTTGCCATCCTCGATCATGCGTTCGACCTCGCGGCGCGAGGCGACGCCCGCGCGCGCAAGGTATTTGGCGATCCGTTCGCCTTCGCTCCAGTCTTTCTCTTCGGCTGGACGCTTGGATTTTGGGGCTGGGCGCTGCTTGCTCGGGCTGGAAGGTTTCCGGCGCGGGCGGCCCGTCTCTCGACGCTCCGTCATGGGATATTCTTTCTGTTGCTTTAGAGCAGGAAGTGAAGGAAGGGCGCCGCAATAGCAAGGCCCAGTATGATCTCCATCGGAATCCAGATCGGGATCAGACCGGGCTCCCGGTTCTTGGCTCGGTCGAAGACCAGGGACATCAGGCGACCGGTGCCAGCGCCAACCCACCCTGCAGCGAGCGGCAGGACAACGAGCGTCGTCAGGATGTCTTCGGAACCCGTCGACAGATTCACAACCAGAATGGCCGTCATCAGATGTGCGAACAGGAACAGGCCGCCATAAGTGGCGCGAAATTCCGAATAGCCACCGGGGCGGAGCGGGTCCGGATCCTCGACAAGGCGGACAATGCGGCTGGCCCAAGCCGGGGAAAACATGGCGGACAGGCCGAGAACGGCCCCAAACAGAAGGGTGACGACTGAAATGATTTCACCGATATTCATGAGGCGCGTGCTCCGGGGTTGTCAGCTCAATCTAGAACGATTTTGCGGAATGCACAGGGTCTGAATGCTGTCAGGATGCCTTGCTGAACAAATTGATCGTCTTGGCGATATCCTGCTCCGGGCGGCCAAGCAGATAGCCCTGGCCCCTGCGAACGCCCAACAGTTTCAGTGTATTCAGCTCTGCCTCGGTCTCGATACCTTCGGCAATGATGTGAGCCGACGTTTCTCGCGTATAAAACAGCAATGCGCCGATCAGTGCGCGACGGGCCAAGTCTGAATCCACATTCCGGGTCAGGCTCATGTCGACCTTCACATAGTCCGGATTGAGCTGGACAATGTGGCGCAGCGAGGAGTGACCGGCGCCAGCATCATCCACGGCGAGCCGCAGGCCTGCATGGCGTAATGGGCGCAGCACCTTGGTGAAGCTCTCATAGTCGTCGATGACGGCGTGCTCGGTAATCTCCAGCAGGATGCGGTCGAGCGGCAAATTCAGGAAGGTGCTCGCGAATTGATCGCTGATCACTGTGGAAGGTGAGGCATTGACGGAAATGTATTGGTCGGGCGCGATCTCGCGGATCTTTTCCACCGCCTGCCGGATTGAAGCCAGTTCCAGTTCCACGGACAAGCCGACGGCAGCCGCCTCGTCAAACCAGACATCCGGTGACCGATAAGGTTCAGCCGAGAAGCGACAGAGGGCTTCATACCCGCTGGGGTGCATCTGGCCGAGGTCAACAATTGGCTGGTAGGCAATGGCGAATGCGCTTGTATTCAGGGTCTCGAGGATACGCTCGCGCTTCTCCTCCAGGATGCGGCGTTCCTCGTAATCCTTGTCGATCTGTTGTGCGGCTAGGTTTGCGAACAAGCGCATGGTTTCCAGATCGCGATCGTTGAGACTCGTGTTCGCTTCCGGGCTGAGGCAACAGAACATGCCGTATGGTGTGCCGTCCACAAGCCGGATCGGAATGCTCATATGCGCCCCAATCGGAATTTCGCGCGTGATCGGCATGGCCAGGGCCAGGGGGTTTTTGGAGGTATCCGGAATAAGTTCGGGTAGGCGACCTTCCAGTATGTGAAGGCAATAGACATCCGTCAGGTCTCTACTGTCTCCCGGCTTGATCAGGTTTTCGAGGCCCGGTGCGTCTACATATCTAAACACGGACTCACCATCGACGAATTCCGATATATAGGCGATCGGCATTCCTAGGTGTTGGCGAATGGCTGTCAATGCAGAGTTGATTGCCTGCCGGGATGTTTCCTCACGTCCGTCTGGAATCGTTGAAGGAAGTGAGAATCCGGTCATTCGTTCAAGCCCCTGAGACTCGCAATGGTTTACTGGCAAAGAAAACCAGTTTCAGCGGCAACCGTATCCCAGTGTCCCTTAAACTCCGTTCCACACTTCATTGAAGCCCAACACTCTTTCTTCGGACTTTCGTAAGAATTTTCGAAGGCGATTTGACAGATCGAAAATCTATCCATCGCGACAAATTCGGCCCTTTTCGATGCGCGTGGCGCGGGTGTAGGCGTACTTGTATGGGTAACGGGGTGGCATGGCATGGCCGGGCACGAATGAAGCCGAAGATTCTGACAACGATCCAGACCTATTCGGGACCGCTCTTTGTGGCGGACCTGTTTGCAGGTGTGACAGTGGCGCTCGTCGCCATCCCGCTTAGCCTGGCGATTGCCATTGCGTCAGGAGCCGACCCGGCGGCGGGTCTTGTCACGGCAATCATCGCGGGGTTCCTGATTTCATTCCTGGGCGGCAGCCGGGTTCAGATCGGCGGGCCGACGGGCGCATTCATCGTCGTCGTTTTCGGCGTAATCGTTGCGCACGGTTATGACGGACTCGTTCTGGCGACGTTCATGGCAGGGATCATTCTGATTGTCGCCGGACTGATGAGGGCAGGCAACCTGATCAGTTTCGTTCCGGAAGCGGTCGTGAACGGTTTCACCATCGGTATCGCCATTATCATTGCGGCGAGTCAGCTGAATGATTTGTTCGGCCTGACAACTTCCGACCTGCCGGCGGAATTCTTCAGCAAACTGGAAGTGCTCTGGGCGGCGCGCGGGACGGTAAATTGGGCATCCGTGGGAATCGGGGCTGTGACAATGGTTTTGATTGTCGGGTTGAGGCGGGTTGCACCGAAATTCCCGGGCCTGATCGTGGCCGTGGGGCTGACATCAGCGGTCGTGTATTTGTTTCACCTGCCAGTCGATACAATTGGCAGCCGGTTCGGGGCATTGCCGAGCCAGTTGCCGATGCCGAAACTGCCCGAGCTCAGTCTGGACCGTGTGACGGAACTCCTGCCATCAGCTTTTGTGATTGCCTTCCTGGCGGGTGTGGAATCCCTTCTGTCCGCTATGGTGGCGGACCGGATGACGGGCGGGCAGTACCGACGCAATGCCGAAGTGATGGCACAGGGGGCAGCGAACATGGGATCTGCATTGTTCGGTGGCCTGCCTGCGACGGGCGCGATTGCGCGCACGGCGACGAATGTGCGGGCGGGCGGAAAGACGCCTGTCGCTGGTATCGTTCACGCGTTCACAATCCTGATGGCCGTTTTGTTTGCGGCGCCCCTGGCGGGTTATCTGGCGATGCCCGCACTGGCGGGACTGTTGATGTTGACGGCATGGAACATGAGTGAGCCGCACAAATGGCGAGCTTATATGTCGGACGAGAAAGCGAATGTCGCACTGTTGCTGATCACGCTTGTGCTGACCGTGGTGGCTGATCTGACAATCGCGATCGGCGTAGGTGTTTCTCTGGGACTCGCGATCCGTCTGCGGCGTCGGCATGTGGGGCCTGCCGATTGGAGCGAACCGGAGCGCTAGCTCGGATCAGGTGATGCCGGCGGCCTTCCAGGCCTCCTTGGGCCAGCGGCGATGCTGCCAGAACCATTGGTCCGGATTTGCGCGGACCTGTTCTTCAATGAAATCCGTAATACGCTGGACGCTGCGCTGGATGTCTGCGGTCTCGTCCCCGGTCGTTTCCGGCATGAAGGGTTCATGGAAGGTGATCCGGAACCGGGCTGGGCCTGTGCGCACGGTCGAGACGGGCACGATCGGCACACCGTATTTCATGGCAAGCCGTGTCGGCCCCGGCGCGGTCATGGCGTCATGCCCGAAGAAGGGGACGGCGACGCCCTCATTGAATTTCTGGTCGTTCATCAGCGCGATGGTTTGGCCCTTGGCCAGAGCACGCATCAATTCGCGGGTGCCGACGCCCTTGGGTGCGTTGATCTGGGTGCCATAGGCCGCGCGGAGATCCGAGATGCGTCGATCAATATGGGGGTTGTTCAAGGCGCGATAGGTCATCACCGCGTCCGGCAGGCGCTGGGTGATCGTGGCGGGCATGATTTCCCAATTGGCAAAGTGGCCGGAAATGAAGACCGCACCCTTGTCGCTGGCCTTCAGGCGATCCAGCACGTCAAGACCGACAATGTCTACTCTTCCAGACGTGTACGGATCGATGGATGGCAGGTGCGGCAGCTCGCCTGCGACGCGGCCGGCACTCTCCCATGCATCGAGTGCGGTCTGCTCGATCTGTACATCTGTCCAATCCGGAAAAGCGAGCCGGAGATTGCGCTTCACTGTCTTGTGCTGGGAAAGGCGCGGGCCGATCTTCTTCATCAGCCAGCCACCAAAATTGGAGGCACGATCTGGGCCGAGCAGCTTCATCGGCCCCCAATAGAGTAGATCCCAGCCAATGGTTTCCAGCCGCCACTGAACGCGCTGCCAAAACGTCGCTCGATTGTCGATATCTTTTGGGCGAATATATTTCGGGGCGGTCTGGGTCATGAATCATCTGGATAGAGGAGCGGGTTGAGCAGCGCGTCAAGTTGGCGGATGTCATCAAACTCTGCGGTGACCGGGAATTGCAGGATGCCGCCACGATCATCAGGATGGATGCGGACATAGTCCTTGCTGGTCGTGATCAGGCGCGCGCCGCGGGATTTTGCGAGCTTGTGGAGGAAGCCGAGTTCCTTCGGGGAATAGTCGTGATGATCCGGATAGCCGACCGCTTCGCTGATATCGCCGCCATGATCTTTCAGGCTCTCAAAGAATTTCTGCGGACGTCCGATGCCCGCGAATGCCACCAGCGGGCCAGACGGCGCTGGCCCCGACGGGACAATTCTGGCGCGCAGCACGGGCAGGCCGCTCTGCTGCACGTGTTGAGGGACATCGCCATCCCCCATCAGGATCACCGCATCGGCGCGGGCGAGTCCATCCTCAACAGGTTCCCGTAATGGGCCTTTGGGCAGGACGTAGCCATTGCCGAAAGGGGCAGCCGCATCAATCACGACGAACGACAGGTCCTTCACGATGCCGGGATTCTGATGGCCGTCATCCATGATGGCGACCTTGGTGCCATAAAAGGCCATCAGTTGGACCCCGGCGAACCTGTCCTTGCCGATCCAGCTTTCGCCGGTCTGGGACAGCAGAAGAGGCTCATCGCCGCACATGTCTGCGGTGTGCCAGGTTGGATAGATCTTCTGTGGACTGATTTCGGAGCCACCATAGCCGCGTGACAGGCTGGACGCGTGAATGCCTTTCAGCTCGATATGATGGCGGATAGCCTGCACGATGGGCGTCTTGCCGACGCCGCCGGTCGTCAGGTTGCCGACGCAAATGACGGGGATTGATGTGCGCGCCGGGGTGGCCTTGGCCAGCTTGCGGCGGATGCCCCATGTATAAAGAGCGGCAAGAGGGCTGAGCAGAGCGCGAGTCAGGGGCGCAGCTTCCCGAGATTTCGGATCGAGCCCGGCCGACCAGAAGTACGGCGCCTTCATTGTAGCAGGCCTGGTTCGGGAAGAAGCGGCAACAGGGCTTTCAAAGTCACCGTCATGGGCGCATCAGCCGCTTCATTCAGGGCGGCGAGCGCTTCGGCAGCTGGCGGTTCCATTGTCAGCAGTGCCTTGCCTATGGCCTTGGGCGTCTTCAGCCGCCGGATTAGACCGCGCTTTTCCAGATCATCCATCATTGTGGCGAAGTTGAACACATCGGGACCCGTCACGACAGGGCGACCGAGGCGAACAGGTTCCAGCGGATTGTGTCCGCCGACGCCTTCCGTGTGCCCGCCGCCAAGAAAGACGGCATCTGCCAGGCGATACCAGAGGCCCATTTCTCCCATAGTATCAGCGAGCAGGATTCGGGTACGGGGTGTGGGCGTCTCGCCGCGGGACCGGCGCGCCAGCGGCAGGCCGCGAGTCTTGAGCAGGCTTTCGATGGCGTCGCCGCGGTCCGGATGGCGCGGGGCAATGATCAGCGCGGTGTCGTCATTGCCTTTGAGGGCATCGAGGAAAATCGCTTCCTCGCCGTCATGCGTCGATGCGGCCAGGATACAACGCCGGTCGCCAAGGAAGTTCTCGCGCAGGCGACGTATCTCCACGTCACTGGCCGAAGGCGGCGGGAGGGCAGACTTCATGTTGCCGGTGGACTGGACTGGCTGATCGAGCAGGGTTTCCAAACGTCGGGCCGTGTCGGTGTCGGCGGCAAGGACGACATCAAACCGACCGACCAGGCGTTGGAAGGCTCGGCTGAGCTTCTGCCAGCCTTCGGCAGACGAATCCGTCATGCGTCCGTTCACCAGTGCGCGTTTCGCGCCGGACTTTTCCGCTTCGAGGATCAGGTTGGGCCAGAATTCGCCTTCGCCAAAAATGCAAAGATCAGGTTGCCAGTGCTGGATGAAGCGGCGCGCAATCGCCGGTGTATCGAGTGGTGCCATGAGATGGATGGCACGGTCGGGCAGGGCGGGGCCGAGCAGGCGCGCCGATGTCTGGGTCTGGCTGGTGAAGAGGAGCAGCAGGTCCGGGCGCTTTTCGAGCAGTCGCTGGCCCAGTTCGAGCAGGAGTTGGCTCTCACCGACACTGGCACCGTGTAGCCAGACGAGCGTGCCGCCCGGCATGCGGCGGGGCATGTTGCGCGCGAGCCGCTCATTGATGCGGCCATAGTCTTCCTTGCCGGCGCGGGCACGACGTTTCATTAAGCCGCCCAAAAAAGGCGAGGCGGCCTGCGTCAGGGTCCGGTAAAGATGGATCGCGGCTGTCATGTCTTGTCTGAATCCGATTGCGTCTCAGCAGGATAGCCCGCCAGCATGTCGGCTCTCCGGGTCGCCTCATCAAGCCGTTTCTGCAATTCGGCCTGAATCTGCTGAGGATCGCTGTCGCGTGATACGAGGATTGGTTCGCCATATACAATGGCACCTCGTGCGAACGGATAGGGAATAATCAGGCGGTCCCAGGTCGACAGGCGCGAGGCCGGTTTCACCGAGAGCGCGTAGGGCAGTATTGGCACGCCCGCGCGCTGGGCAATCATGACCGCACCGGGGCTGACGATTTCCGCCGGACCGCGGGGGCCATCGGGCGTGATACAGACCACAGTACCCGATTTGAGCAAACGGACTGCTTCGGCAATCGCGCGGATGCCACCCTTGTCCTTCTTTGCCTTTTTCTTGTTCCCGGCTGAGCCCCGAATGGGGTGAAGCCCAAGATGGGCGATCGCGCGGGTGACGGCCTCCCCATCGGGGGACAATGAAACCAACATCGCGCCGTTCTGTATCTGGCCGGGCCAATGCTTCATGTTGCGGATCCAGCCACTGGGCAGGAGGAGGATACGAGAATGCCAGCCCGTAAGGACGACACCGTTATAGTTGGTCCACAAGCTGCGCGCTGACTCTTCCCCTTCGACCTTCCACCGGACGGAACGCGCAATCAGGGACATCCAGCCCCAAATCAAAACGCCGAGTATGGAGGTCATAACCTTGGATCGGAACAGGGATTTCATCGCACCGCCTTATACTGCGCTTCGGCGCGCTCACCATGAATTAGATGCGCGGGATAAGTGAATGACAGGTTGAAGCAGGGCGCAACGGGGCGAATGGTGGGCGATAGTGGGTTCGAACCACTGACCCCTGCCGTGTGAAGGCAGTGCTCTACCACTGAGCTAATCACCCAATTCAGCGAAGCAGATGGCGTAATCTGGGCCTGAGTCGAGGTCAAGTCCGGATGTCTGCTGGCGCTGAGTCGCGCAAAATGACTGATTATAGCTATGCATAAACACATTCCTCGCATGCATTGCAATCGTTTGCGCATGCACCCTTGGGGGGACGACTTCTCGCGCTAAGGGTAGAAATGCGTCGCTGTACCATGATCTGGTTACAAGGATTTGGTAGTTCTTTAGATTTTTTCTGATTGCGAGCAGATTTTTGTTTGCGATAACATGAATATGAACAGGCGTTCATTATGAACGGATGTTCATCGGAGAACCTTACACTAGTTTCATTCGAAATTAGCCTTGAGAAAACCACAAAAAATGGTCATGTTCCGGTCACACAAGACAGCCCGACGAACGGACTGCATAAACATATAAGAAGGACAGGCGGGGGCCTAAGGCCCTAATAACAGTACAGCCTGGAGAGAGAGAAAAATGAAAGACTGGTGTGACGAAGACGGCGCAAAGCGCCTTCGTGAGAAAATTAGTGCCTATTGGGCAGAGCGTGGCTATGAAGTTGATGTCGACCTGATCGATGCTGGCTTTGTTCCTGCCATGCGGTCTGCACGCACTGATGTACGCAGCAACATGGTGAACGGCATGCCGCGTCGCCGTATTGCAAATGAAACGGGCTCCGCCCGTCCTAGCTACCGTCCACGCGAACAGCGTGAACTTTCGGCTTAGCTGACAAATCCATCCACAACTGAGACCAACCTGGAATAGTGCTCCAGCACGATGTCAGGTTTAAGCTGTTGTGGTGATTCCTCTTCGTACCCGAATGGGACGAAAATGAAGGGCAGTCCGGCATTCCGGGCTGCCCTTTCATCTGTGCGGGAGTCTCCGATCATCAAAGCGCGTTCGGGCGAACCGCCGGCGGCCTCGATCGTGCGCAGGATATGGTCTCCATCCGGTTTCCGGTTGGGTACGCTGTCTGCTCCCACAATCGCGGCGAAGTAACGGGTAAGGTCCAGTTCCGCCAGCAACTGGTCGGTAAGGGCCTGTTTCTTGTTCGTGCAGACAGCCAGCGTTGCGCCACCGGCGGACAGGGTGGTCATCGCTTCAACTACGCCATCAAAGGCATGCGAGTGGTCTGCGATGTTTGCGGCGTAATAGTCCAGAAACTGCTCAAGAAAGACATCCAGGTCCGAATCGGACGGCGTGATGCCGTGCGCCAGCAGGCCTTTTACGATCATCGCGCGGGCACCGTGACCGATCATCGTGGCGATTGTGTCCAAAGTGACCGGCGTGAGATCGGCATTGGTCAGCACATGGTTCAGCGCTTCCAGCAGATCGGGCGCCGTGTTCACAAGCGTACCATCCAGGTCGAAGACTATTGTCCATCCGTCGAAGGGTTTTGACATATGCGCCGCAATTCCTTTTCGGTCTCGCCTTGAATCGGCCTTTGGTCTAGGCGAAAGGACTAGGGAAAGCGAGAGGGCAGAACCTGTGGAAAAACCGGCCAGAGAACGTGCAGCGGTCATTCTTGCGGCTGGCAAGGGCACGCGGATGAAGTCCGATCTGCCCAAGGTGATGCACAAGGTGGCTGGCAGGCCGATGATCGACTGGTCAATAGCGCTTGCCAGAGACGCCGGATGCGACCGGATCGTTGTTGTTGCACACCCATCGCAAACGATTCTGATCGATCATGTTGGCGCGTTGCTGGGAGCCGATTCTCTTGCCTATCAGGATCCGCCTATGGGAACTGGTCATGCTGTGCGGTGCGCCGAGGAAGCGCTTGCGGGTTTCGAAGGCGACCTTGTTGTCCTGTATGGCGACAGCCCGCTCGTGCCGGCCTCTGCGATCGGGAGCCTGTTCGACAGTCTGAGCGGCGGCGCGGCGATTGGGGTGTTGGGCTTTGATGCGGCCGAGCCCGGTCTGTATGGCCGCCTCATCACCTCCGGTCATGGAGACCTCGAAGCAATCGTCGAAGCGCGTGAGGCGACCCCCGAGCAACTGGATGTAACGCTCTGCAATTCCGGCGTCATGGGGGGCGATGCGGTCACCATGTTCAGCCTTTTGCAGAAGGTGACGAACGATAATGCCAAGGGCGAATACTATCTGACTGATCTTGTCGCATTGGCGCGGGCCGAGGACATGACCTGCAAGGCCGTGCGCTGCGATGAGGACGATCTGATCGGGTGTGATTCCAAGGCTGACCTTGCCGAGGCGGAATCCATTTTCCAAAATCGCCGCCGCATGCAAGCTATGGCGGATGGGGTATCTCTGATTGCGCCGGAAACGGTCTGGTTTTCCCACGATACTTTGCTTGAGGCCGATGTGACCGTGGAGCCGAATGTTGTGTTCGGACCCGGTGTCATCGTGCAGTCTGGTGCGGTGATCCGGGCCTTCAGCCATCTGGAAGGTGCGCAGGTTGGGCCGGGTTGTTCCGTCGGTCCCTATGCCCGGCTTCGCCCCGGTACGGTTCTGGAGAAGGACGCCTTCATCGGAAACTTCGTTGAGGTGAAGAGTACAACGATGGGAGAAGGGGCCAAGGCGAGTCATCTTTCCTATCTGGGTGATGGCCAAGTTGGTGCGGATGTGAATATCGGCGCGGGCACGATCTTCTGCAATTATGATGGCTTCCTGAAGTATCAGGTCCGCATTGAAGATGGCGCGTTTATCGGTTCCAACAGTGCGCTCGTGGCACCGGTCAGGATTGGGCGCGGAGCGGTCGTTGGCTCTGGCAGTGTCGTTACGGACGACGTTTCTGCCGATGCCCTGGCATTGGGGCGCGCCCGTCAGACGGAAATCAAGGATTGGGCGATTGAATTCCGGAGCCGGAAGGCATCGGAAAAGGCAGACAAGCAAAAGGGCTGAAGGCTGATGGCGAACGAGCACGAGAAAGAGAATGCCGCGATGGCGGCGATGGAATATGTCGAGGACGGCATGACCATCGGCCTCGGCACCGGTTCGACGGCGAAGTATTTTGTCGAGATGTTGGCTGAGGAAGTGGCTGACGGACTTGTGGTCCGGTGTATCGAGACAAGCGAACAGACACGCCGTCTTGCCAGCAGCCTTGGTGTTCCGCTGATCCCCTTCGAACAGGTCGAGCGCATTCATTTGACTGTAGACGGCGCGGATGAGGTCGATCCGCAGGGGCAATTGATCAAGGGCGGCGGCGCCGCTTTGCTGCGCGAGAAGATTATCGCCAATGCCAGCGATCACATGGTGGTGATCGCGGACCCGTCGAAACAGGTCGAACGGCTCGGGAAGTTTCCTCTGCCGGTGGAAGTTACGCCGTTCGGATACACAATCACTGCGAAGCTTGTTTACGACGTGTTGGCGGCTTCCGGTATTGACCGCCCACGCGTGCAGCTGCGGTCGCTGACCAATGGTGAACTCGTGGTCACTGATGGCGGCAACCATATCCTGGACTGTCATTGCGAGCGCATCCCAGACGCTGAGGCGTTGGCGGCGCGATTGTCCAATGTGCCGGGCGTTGTGGAGCATGGCCTGTTCATTGGTCTCGCGCGGACTGTCATCATCGGCAATGAGAATGGCGCTACGGTGTTTGAATTCTCCTGATCCCGCCTCATATGGGTGGTCGAAACCTGTAAAGATTCAAGGACCCTCCCATGACCGACGCGACACATGACTTTGACTTATTCGTAATCGGCGGAGGGTCGGGCGGTGTCCGTGCGGCGCGTCTGGCAGCATTGTCTGGTGCCAAGGTTGGACTGGCGGAAGAGTATCGCATGGGCGGCACATGCGTGATCCGCGGGTGCGTACCGAAGAAGTTTATGGTTTACGCCAGCAAGTACGGCAAAGACATCAAGAAAGCGGCTGGCTATGGCTGGTCTACGGGGGAGGTCAGCTACGATCATTCGGCGTTCGCAACGGCAATGCATGCTGAAGTCGACCGTTTATCCGGCATCTATTTCCGTAATCTGAAAAATGCTGGCGTCGAGATTTTCGAAGATCGGGCCGAGTTCGTGGACAAGAATACGCTACGCCTGAAGCACAGCGGAAAGACCGTGACGGCAAAGAAAATTCTGGTGGCCGTTGGCGGGCGTCCGTGGCGACCCTCTCCGGAAGAACTGCCGGGCGTTGAGCATACAATTACCTCTGACGAGATTTTCCATCTGGAAGAACTTCCGAAGCATCTCGTTATCGCAGGGGGCGGATACATTGCGGTAGAGTTCGCACACGTGTTTGCCGGTCTCGGCGTGCCGACCTGCCTGGTCTATCGCGGCGAGGAAGTGCTGCGCGGTTTTGATGCCGATGTACGCACCGAAGTGCATGAGGGTCTGAAGGAAGCTGGCGTGCAGGTCATCACCGGGACGGTGTTTGAGAAAATCGAGAAGCGGGACGGGGCGGATCTGCCCTTGCACCTGACCATGACCAATGGCCATACGCTCGACTGCGACGTTATCATGATGGGCGTTGGGCGCCGTCCGAACACGGAAGGCCTAGGTTGTGAAAATGCCGGCGTCGAATTAAATGAGAAGGGTGCCATTCCGGTCAATGAGTGGTCGAAGACAGATGTCGATACGGTATGGGCTGTTGGTGATGTGACCGACCGTGTCGCGTTGACGCCTGTGGCCATTCGCGAGGGCCACGCATTTGCGGAGACGGAATTCTACGACAAGCCTTGGCATTTTGATCACAGTGACATTCCGACGGCCGTATTCACTCAGCCAGAAGTCGGCACGGTTGGAATGACCGAGGCCGATGCTCGAAAAGAGTTCGGCGAAATCGATATCTACAAGACCAGGTTCAAGCCGATGAAGAATGCGCTGAACGGTGACCAAACACGCATCCTGATGAAGCTGGTTGTGCGCGCATCCGACGAAAAAGTCCTGGGTGTTCATATTGTTGGCGATGATGCCGCTGAAATGATCCAAATGGTTGGTATCGCCGTGAAGATGGGCGCCACAAAGCCGGACTTCGACCGGACCTGCGCGCTGCACCCCTCTTCCGCCGAGGAGTTGGTAACCATGCGCCAGAAATGGATACCGGACGTGCAGGCGACCTAGCCGACGCTCCGGTCAGTGCTCCGGCGCCTAATTCTCCACGGGGAGATAGGCGTTGGAGGCGGCATTGAAGGCATGGACATTGTCGGAATCACAGACGAGCAGCGATAGTCCGTTCTGTCGGGCATTCACGATACCGAGGCGCTTGCAGGCGGTATCAACCGGGATGGGTGCAGGTTCTTTCGCGAGCGTCACCTTGCAATCGCTGAGCCTGCCCCAGCGGGACCAAAATCCGCAGGTCAAAGTATCGGCTGTGCCATCATCGTCCATGTCGAATGAGATCGACTGGGTAGCCGCGGCGTCATCAGTGTCCAAGCCGAACATGCTGGACCGAAGCTCGACGAGCGCGGTGACCTCGCGCTTGAACGTCTTGAGGACAAGCTCCGGCGTGTCAGCCTTCAGGGCGTACAGGTGAACATCCTGTTTGAAATCGTCCGTGTTCATGCCTTCATTGGAAGAAATGAACTTGGCAACCCAGCGCCCTTCATGGAGTTCTGCGGTCGGTGGATCCCAAGCATAGATGTCCTCAATCTTGCTGACGAGGAAGTGGCCGCTGCCCATGTCGGCGACGAAGAAGTATTCAGCCGGACAGCAATTGCCGCCGCCATGCACGGACACGATGGCGTCCAGCGTGCCGTCCGCATTGAAATCCTTGAGTAATTCCACCGTTGGGGCGCCGTAGCCAAATTCGTGAACTGTGTATTCTAGGCCATTGACGGTTGCCTTCAGGACGACATTCTCCTGCAGGAAAGAGAATTCGTCTTCCTGCTCAAACCAGTATTCCGCCTTGCGCGTCGGCTCTTCAGGCTGAGCGGGCGCGGCGGGGCCGGCCGTGCAGCCCGCAAAGCAAAGCCCACGTGGCAGTTTTCCCGGCGCCATGAAAGGGCGGCTGGAAGATTTGCGCTTGTCGGAAACTTCAGCGAGTGCCTGATAGAACGCAACGACTGCGTCCTGTCCGGGGCGGCGAATTTCCTCTGCCAGCGTATCGGCGAACAGGCCGTCATCCGGCGTGGTCTCTCCTGCTGCTGTGGCGAAGGCAACCAGCATTCCGGGACGTTGCGATACGCGCGTCATGCCTTTGTCGGCAATGGATTTCGAAAAGGCGAATTTCAGCTCGTTGCGGCAGGCATCGGACACGACGAAGACCGCTTTTGCCCTGGAGGCCTGAAGGCTGGCGAGGACTTCTTCGAGTTCGACCCCCTTGCGGAATATGTGGCTTGCCGCGGTGATGGTTTCCTTGGCGGGGATCAGGTAGTTGCGCGCTTCGCGATCATCGTAGGCGGCCGCGCCGTGCCCGGAATAGTAGAAGAACGCGATCACTTCATGGCCAGCATCGGCTTCTTCTCCGATGCGGGCCTCGAACTTGTCGAACGCATCTTCCATCCCGTCTTCGTCAAGATCAAACCGGGGCAGGGTCTCGAACCCAACCGCGGCCAGCGCTTCTTCCATTGTGCGCACATCCTTGTGCGTGTTGGTCAGAGCGCCGACTTCTGCCGGGTAGTCCTGGTTTCCGATCAGCAGGGCAATGCGTTTTTCGTCAGCCCGCGCATGGCTCACAAGTAAAAGGCAAACGAGCAAGGCCGAGAACGATCTGAGCATCGACATTGTGCGTGTCCCCTATATCCACCAGAGCTGATACTAGGGGCACACGTCCTGAGTGTCATCCGCCATCAAGCTTCAACGAGCGATTTCAGTTCCAACGCGACGGTTTTGAGGCTCTCCCGGATGGGTTTCAGCCCGCCGCCGCGACCGGCATGGATGACCAATTGTTTCCAGGCGGGCTCGCCTTCACGCGGCGCCTTGACCTGCAAATGACCAGAGCGGGGCAGTGCTGAGCGTAGCAAGGACCCCGCCAGGTCAAAGCCTGCTTTGGAATTGTATGCGCCGTTGCGAGCATCAGCTTCAAAGGTGGATTGCTCCGACCGGCCAACCGCATTGAACAGCACAGACAGGTCCGGGCGGTGTTCGGGGGCAATCTGTTCCCGGATGACCTGGTTCAGAAGGCGCACACCGCGCAGGGAGTAGATGTCGGCATGCATGGGGGCGAGCACGCGGTCGGCTGCCTCCAATGCGCATCGCGTCAGGAAGGTGGCGTTGGGATTGGTATCGAACACGATCAGATCATAATCGCTGCGATAGCGCTCAATGGACTGAAGGAAGTGTTCCTTGATCAGTGCGAGCGAGGCCGGGTCTGATGCGAAGGCGTACTTTGATATTTCGAACTGGCCGGAGATCAGGTCGAGCCGCCCGCCCGGACTGCCTTCGCCCATCAATTCGTGGATGAGTTTTTCTTTCGGAACTGGCGCGAACGGGTCGGTGGAGAGGGTGAGCCAGGATTCTGCCGGACTGGTCGCATCCCGCGCATGCAGGCGCGACTTCTCGAACAGGGAGATGACCGACTTGTCTGCGGCAGCGCTGGCATCTGCGACATCCATTTCAAAAAAGGTCTGAGTGAGATTGTATTGCGGATCGAGATCAACCAGCAGGATGCGCCCACCAAGCGCGCCTTGCCATGCGCCGAAGACCTGGCTGGATATCGTCGTCTTGCCGACGCCGCCCTTCAAGTTCATCACCGCCAGCACGGGGCATTTGCTCTTGTAGGCTTGCCGCGTCTCGTTCACGAGTTGCTTGATGCCGTCTGGCGTTGTCGATGACAGGCGAAGGTGCGGCAGGACTTCATGCTTGAAGAAGCCATTCAGGCGGGCCTTGTCGATCTGATACGGGATCAGTTTGAGGCCGCGTGCCTTGGCGCGTTCGACATCCTGGCGCACGGCCTTGGACCGGACGGAGGATGCCGACACGAGAACAATCATGGCAAACGCGTCGTCAATCGACTGGTTTGCCATGTCGCGGGAAGCCCCATCGTTCGGCACATACCAGTCAGGAATGGCCGCCGTGCGGAGGGCTTCGTGCAGCTCCAGAAGCGCATCGAAATCCTTGGCGGAGTGGCTGATATAGACGTGCGACATGACTAGATTTGAGGTTCTCCGAGCGACAAAAGGCCTATGCAATTACTAAAAGGCCAAATCATGATTCCTCCACCAATCTGCTGTGAAATTATAGTGAAACTTGAGCGTGTGCCTGCCATGTGATTAATGCGGCTCATAATTGGAGTAACCGAGATGACCTGGACCCCCTCAGATTGGCGCCAACTGCCAGCAAAGCACATTCCGGAAGACTATCCGGATTCTGCCGCGCTTGCTGCAGTCGAGGAGAAGCTGAAAGGCTTTCCGCCGCTGGTCTTTGCTGGCGAGGCTCGTCGATTGAAGCAGCGCCTTGGCGAAGTGGCGGCCGGAGAGGCATTTCTACTGCAGGGCGGCGATTGCGCCGAGAGCTTCAAGGAGTTCCATCCCGACAATATTCGCGACACGTTCCGCGTGATCCTGCAGATGGCGGTCGTGCTGACCTTTGCGGCATCGAAGCCAGTGGTCAAAGTTGGCCGAATTGCTGGCCAGTTCGGCAAGCCGCGGTCGTCGCCCATCGAGACGATTGATGGGGTGACGCTGCCTTCTTATCGCGGTGACAATATCAATGGCATGGACTTCACGACCGAGAGCCGCATTCCAGATCCCGAGCGTCTGACTCAAGCCTACTCCCAGTCAGCGGCCACGCTGAACCTGCTGCGCGCCTTCAGCCAGGGCGGCTATGCGAACCTCGCCAACGTCCACCGCTGGATGCTCGGCTTTGTTGACCGTAGCCCGCAGGGCGAGCGGTATGAGCAATTGGCGGACCAGATTTCGAAGTCACTGGACTTCATGAAAGCTTGTGGTGTGACGCCCGATAGCGTTCCGCAAATGTCTCAGGTCGAATTCTATACCAGTCATGAAGCACTATTGCTCGGCTACGAAGAAGCGATGACACGCATCGATTCCACATCCGGCGAATGGTACGATACGTCAGCTCACATGCTGTGGATTGGCCATCGTACGCGCCAGATAGACCACGCTCATGTCAATTTCTGCAAGGGCGTGCGGAATCCGATCGGCATCAAATGCGGACCCGGACTGGAAACGGACGAGTTGCTGCGCCTGATCGAGACGCTGAACCCGAATGACGAGCCGGGCCGGATCACTCTGATCTCTCGTTTCGGATCGGACGGTGTGGCGCAAGGCCTGCCGCCACTGGCGCGCGCCGTGAAGAAAAGTGGCCGGACCGTGGTCTGGTCATGTGATCCGATGCACGGAAACACGCTGAAGACCGATAGTGGCTTCAAGACGCGTCCCGTGGATCGCATCCTGTCGGAAGTGCGCCAGTTCGTGGACGTGCTGTCGTCGGAAGGCTGCTATCCGGGTGGCGTACATTTTGAAATGACTGGCCAGGACGTGACCGAATGCATCGGCGGTGCTCAGGCGATTTCAGAAGAAGATCTGTCGTCTCGATACCACACTCATTGCGATCCTCGCCTGAATGGCGAACAGGCCCTTGAACTGGCTTTCATGATCGCAGAGAAGCTGCAGTCCGTCGGGGCCTCCGGCACCGCCGAGCTCAAAGCGGGATAGAAAGACAGTTCCATGCGCACGCACCGCCTGGGCTGGCCTGCCTGGGCGCGGCCAGCCGACATTGCAGACCTGTTGCGGCTATCGGTACCGATAGCCTTCACGCGCATGTCGCAAATGCTGATGGCTGTGACGGATGCCGTTGTGCTTGGGCAATATGCGCCCGGTGAGCTGCCATATATTCTGAACTCGTGGCTGCCGATGGGCGTTTCGCTCGGGTTGGGACTCGGCATTCTGTTGGGTGTGCAGGTGCTGACCTCTGAACTGCTCGGTATTGGACGTGAGAAGGAAAGCGGCCGCATCTTCCGGCGCGGCCTGTGGACCAGCGTCTGGCTTGGCATCCTGTTGATGGCGGTCGTCTATTTTTCGGCCAGCGCGCTGTTCACATGGCTCTTTGTCGATATTGCTCCTCCGACCGAGGTTGCGGCATCGGTCGACCCTCATACGGTCGCTGAATCCGTGGCGGGCGTAACCCGCATCCTGTCCTACGGGATGGTAGGCTTCATGATCTCCACGGTTTGCGGCTACTATCTGGAAGCGCTGCGCCGGCCCTTGCTGGTCTCGGCCGTGATGTATTTCGGTGTATTACTCAACGTTATCATTGACCTCGCATTGGTCGGCGGATTTTGGGGGTTCGAGCCCATGGGTGCGGCAGGTGTGGCGTGGGCGACCACAGGCTCTCGCCTATTGATCACGATCCTGTTGCTCGTTGCCGTGATCTTGCTGACTCCCGCCTTCAGAAAGTCACCAACCAGTCCCGAAAACGAGGCCAAACGGCAGCTGTCGGTCGGCACGGGCACCGCCATCAGCAATGTTGCCGAGTGGGGCGGGTTTAACCTGACCTATGTGATCGCGACATGGATCAGCCTCGCTGCCAACTCTGTCTATGGCTATGCAATTCAGATCATGGGGCTTTGCTTCATGTTCTATCTGGGCATTGCGACCGCCACCAGCGTCCGCGTGGCGGAGGCCTATGGCCGACGAAACCTGACGGAGATGCGGGATGCAGGGCGTCTTGGCGTGGCAGCCACACTTGTGATGGGGGTGGCGCTTGGTGTGATTCTGATCGTTTTCAATAATTCGTTGGCCGGCTTCCTCGTGAAGGATGATGCCGTGATCAACGGTGTTCATCTCGCATCCGGCATCGCTGCCCTGCTCGTGATGGTGTCATTTGTAACGGTTTTTGACGGGCTGCAGGCGACAGCCTCATTCGCGCTCAGGGCGCAGGAGATCGTCTGGTCGCCAAGCCTTATCCATATCGGCTCGTTCTTCCTGGTGATGCTGCCAGCCTGCTACTGGCTCGGCATTGTCGAAGGCCGGGGTGCACGCGGCATGATGGAGGGGGTGTTTGTCGGCGTGTTTACGGCTGGGATACTGCAAACCGTGTTGCTGGAATGGAAAACGGCGCGCCAGCCGAGCCGACGCGCCGCTTGAATTCCATGGTCAGGACCTATCAGTCCTGAGGAACCCTAGAGGTCTTTCAGAGCCGAAGCCGGCTTGAAAGCAGCCGATGTCTTTTCCGGGATCTTGATTTCTTCGCCGGTGGCTGGGTTGCGGCCCGTGCGAGCATTCCGGGTTTTGGCCGAGAATGTGCCGAAGCCTGCGATCGCCACTTGCTGACGGTCTTTCACGGCACCAGCAATTGCGTCGAAAACAGCGTCTACAGCCTTGCCGGCGTCGCTTTGCGACAGACCGGATTCACCTGCGACAGCTTTTGTAAGTTCGCCCTTATTCATAGGGGTTCTCCTCTAATGTTAAACGGCGATCCCCCGCCGTTGCAGCGACATACCCACGATTCGTAAGGCGTGAATATGACGAAAGCCCAATAAAGACGGGCTATGCGCCGAGAATCCAGCCCTCTTCTGACTGAATTTGCGATATTTTTCCCTCGTCAAGAGAACTATTTGTGGAAATTCGCCCATTCAACCGGCCTTTTTCGTCCATTTCCGAATAGTAATGGGCGATCTGGCGGACTTGTGCAGCATCTGGCGTTTCCCCCTTTTCAGGCTTTGAGGGAATGAGTGACGGGTAGACTTCGGCAATAACGACCTGAATGCCTTCAAGCGTCTCCTCGGTCATCTCGCCATCCTCGAATTCGAATGGCCAGATGCGTGAGGAGGGTAGTGACTGCCTGAGCGCGTGCACATGGGGAATTCCGGTCAGCGACTGGCTGCCCACGCTACCCGTATAAGCCAACTGCCAGACCGATTTCGGCTGTCCACGCTTTGAGTCTCTCAGATGGGTTTCCACGATACGGTACTCAGACAGGATTTGACCGCTGAATTCCGGCTTCTTGTCGGAGAGTGTCGAGACCACATCGCGTGCGGGAGCCCCCCAGAAAGGGAAAGGCCCCTTCGTGATCGCATAGTTCATGCCGGCCGCAATTGCGTAGCGCGGATTGGAATTGTCGGCCTTGTCCTTCATCTTGGACGCCAAGTGCGCATGCATGGCCTGCCAAGGTGCCTTGGTCGATGTGTCCAGGCCCAATGCAGCCGCGGTACCTGCCGGATAGCCCAGCGAGAAGTCAAAACCGATCAGGACGCGGTCTCCGCGCCCTGTCAGCTTTGCGATGATGCCATCAAGGAAAGTCCGCGCCTTGAGGCGCGTATCGATGTTGACGGACTGGTACTGCAGCTTGAGCCGGGCATCCTTTGCGAGAATCCCGATCCAGATGGAGTTCTTGCCCGTCACAGGTTTGGACGCGGCACTCCAGTCCACCATGATATAGGCATCAAACAGACGCGACATAACTACCCCAGCTTGACCAGCATCTTGCCGGTATTGGCGCCCTCAAACAGGCCGATGAATGCTTCGGGTGCCTTTTCGATACCTTCTTTGATGGTCTCTTCGTATTTCATCTGACCGGACGGAACCCACTTCGCCATGTCCTGGAAAAAGGCCGGCTGCATATCGGCATGCGTAGATACAATGAAGCCCTGGATCTTCAGCTGTTTGCCGACGATCTGGATGACGTTGTGCGGGCCGGTTGGTTGGCCAGTCTCATTGTATTGGGCAATCATGCCGCATTCGGCGAAACGCGCCATTGGGCGAGCAACTTCGATGGCAGCGGTCAGGTGATCGCCGCCGACATTGTCGAAATAGACATCAATACCTTTGGGGGCTACTTCGCGCAGCGCTTTGACAAGACCGTCGAAGCCGCCAGCGGCCTTGTAGTCGATGACATGATCCGCGCCGAGCGATTTGACGACGTCGCATTTCTCTTTGCCGCCAGCCGAACCAATCACAGTGCAGCCTTTGATCTTGGCAATCTGGACCACGGTTGAGCCGACTGCACCGGCCGCGCCGGACACAAAGACCGTGTCGCCTTCTTTCAGTTCGGCAACCCGTAGCAGACCGGCATAAGCTGTCAGGCCCGGCATGCCAGCGACGCCAAGAAACGCGCTTTCCGGCAGGCCGACTTCGGGCAGCTTCTGAGCCATGGCCATTTCCGGCTTGCCAACCCACGCGGTGCGCCAGCCTGCCATGGAGGAAACGAGATCGCCTTCCTTGTAGTCTGGGTGATTAGAAACCGTCACGCGGCCCACAGCGCCGCCTTGCATGGTTTCACCGATCTGGAACGGCGGAACATAGCTTTCGCGGTCCTGCATACGGCCGCGCATATAAGGGTCGACCGACATCCACTCATTCTTGACCTGGATTTCGCCAGCGCCGGGTGGGGTGATGTCGATGGTTTTCATCTGGAAATCTGACAATTTCGGCATGCCAACCGGGCGGGCGGCAAGGGACCATTCGGTGGATGTGAGTGCAGTCATGATGTTTCCTTCCTCTATTTTGTAGAGGCGTAAGTGGACCGGCATACCGGACGTGTGAAGGGGGCGACGGAAAGATTCTGTAATTCTCTGTGTGAGCGAGGCCTGAGCCCAAGACTTGCAGCACTTGGCGATGCAGTGTCTTTAAGGTGGGAAGAGGGCTAATCTGTTATGACCACACTAAAAGTCGGCGTCGCGGGCGCCGGAGTTTTTGGAAACTATCACGCCCAGAAGGCCGCTGCGTCTGCCCGAACCGAGCTTGTCGGTGTTTACGACATCGATCTTGAGCGCGCGACGCGGATCGCCAGCCAGTTCGGCGCCAAGGGTTTCGACAATTACGAGGCATTTCTGGATGCGTGTGATGCAATCGTCATTGCGGTTCCGGCTATCTGGCATGAAAAGCTGGCGCGGCAGGCCATTGAGGCGCACTGCCATGTGCTCGTCGAGAAACCGCTGGCGCTGACCGGCAAGGCTGCGCGTGATCTCGCTGATGAGGCCGCGGCCCGCGGCCGTATCCTGCAGGTGGGGCATCAGGAGCGGTTTGTCGCGCGGGCAATGGGCGTGCTGGCGATCGAAGAGACACCCCTGCTGATCGAATCCGTCCGCGCCGGACCGCCGGCGCCAGACAATCGTGCAGGCGATGTCTCGGTCATCTGGGATCTCATGATCCACGATCTGGACCTTGCCGCGATGATGATGGGGAATGAGTTCACCGGCGTCATGGCGAGTGGCAAGCGGGTTCATTCCGACCATATCGACGAAGCAAACGCCCAGTTCACCTATGCGAGCGGTGGCGTGGCGCGTCTGATGGCCAGCCGGGCAGCGGAAGCGCGCCAGCGTTCCATGCACGTTGTCTATCCGTCGGGCGAGATCTCCATCGACTTCCTGACACGGCAACTGGTCAATACGACGCCATATGATGTGAGGGTAGAGATCGCTGCGGATCTGCCGGACCCTCTGGGAGCCGCTGATGAGGGTTTCTACGCAGCCTGCCTCGGTTTGGGGCGCAGCCCTGTTCCCGCGCATGGCACGGTCGGCGCTGTTGCCATGGCAGAAGCCGCTGAAAAGTCGGTACTGGCCAAACTCGACGACTAACCGACGGCGCTATCGGTTCTGTTTGGGATCGTGCTTTGGCGCTGGGGCAAGACGCATCACTTCGGTTTGGAAGCGTTCATCATTGCCGTCGGCGAGGAAAGGCAGCGCGTCGGAAATCGCCCTGACCAGCGGATCGAACCAGTCATGATCGGCTTTTGAGAAATCGGACAATACGTAAGGCATGACCCGCGACTTGTCGCCGGGGTGGCCGACACCAATTCGCACGCGGCGCACGTTCTCGCCGAGGTGGGCAATCATCGAGCGAACGCCATTATTGCCGGAATGACCGCCACCCTGTTTCAGGCGGACGCGGCCAGGCGCAAGGTCGATCTCGTCATGCAGGACAACGATATCTTCCGGAGAGAGCTTGTAGAACTGAGCCACTTTGGAGAGCGCACGCCCGGTCTCATTGTAGAAAGTCTGCGGCTTCACCAGCAGGGTCTTGATGCGGCCGGGGCCAATAAAGCCCTCCGCAATCTCGCTTTCGAATTTGGAGCGCCAGGGTTGGAATCCATGGGCGGCGTGGATCTCGTCCAAGACAAGAAAACCGGCATTGTGCCGGTTCTTCGCATATTTTTCGCCTGGATTACCCTGACCGGAAAGAATGAGCACGACTTGGCCTCCCTCTTCCGAATTAGCAGGGTTTGGCTGTGTGCCCAGCCCCAAAAGGCTGGACACACGAGACCATAATGTACCGATCAGTCTTCCGACTCTGCGTCAGCTTCGGCTGCTGGCTCTTCGCCTTCGGCCTCTTCACCTTCTTCCGTCGTGGTTTCGGTGGTTGCCGTACGGCCAGCGATTGTGGCGATCGTGAAGTCGCGGTCGGTGATGGTTGGCTCTGCATCGCCCGGCAACTTGATGTCGGAGATTTTCACATTGTCGCCGACTTCCAACTCGGAAACGTCTGCTTCCAGGGATTCCGGAATGTTGCCGGCTGGAACCAGAAGTTCGACCGTGTGACGCACCACGTTGAGCGTGCCGCCCTTCTTGAGGCCAGGGGAAACTTCTTCGCCGATGAAGTGAACCTGGACTTCGACCTTGATCTTCTGATCGCGGCTGACGCGGAACAGATCGACGTGCATGGGCTGATCGGAGACCGGGTGCATCTGGATCGCCTGTGGGATCACCATCTGCTGCTCGCCCTTGTGAACGAGTGTTGCAGTCGACGACAGGAAGTGACCGGTTTCGATGGCCTTGAGCACTTCGTTGCGCTTCAGGGAGATCGCGACGGGGTCTTCACCACCACCATAAAGAACGCCGGGCACGAGGCCTTCACGACGTGCTGCGCGGGATCCGCCGGTGCCTACGCGCTCACGCAGTTCGACATTGAAACTAATCTTGGATTTCGACATGGGGTTTCCTTTCGCCCTCGACTCCGCCTCTCCATCTTGGGATGAGGTAAGAAGCTGACACGAACGGCCTTGCGCCGCCGTTTCTGAAGGCGCGCGGATAGCCCATACCGTCCGGAATGGCAAGGGCACGGCGGCAGCCCCCTTAGACCAAAGTCCCCCCTGTCCGAAGTGCGTGGCGCGTGTATGCTCCGTTCTGGAGGATTCTGCCCGTGAAACATCATATCATGCTGGCGCTCGGCATACTGCTAGGGCTCGTCTTCGCCGTTCGGCTGGCCGTGGCCATACTCCAGCCGGGGCTGGGCTTTCGTGAAGTCTATCTCGCGGGTGGACTTGTCCTGTCGGCCTGGCTGATGCTGGGAGGGGTCGCGGAATGGCGCCATACTCATGCAACCGGCAAAGTGCGGCAGCCATCCTCAGAGGATTGATGGCGCAGGACCGGATGACCCGGATCATCGTCTTAGACCAAAGTTTATCTTTTCCATTCCGTCCGCTTCCGGCAGCCTGCAAGCTGCGGAACCCCGCACAGATAAAAATGTCAGGGAGGAAAAAGTGTCGGAACCAAGCAAGGAAATTGATGCGAAAGGGTATTGGCGGGATGTCATCCGCCTGACCCTCAGCCTGCTCGTCATCTGGTTTGTAGTGTCATACGGGGCGGGCATCCTGTTCCGCGACCTGCTGGACAATCTCTCGATTGGCGGTGCGCCACTCGGTTTCTGGTTTGCGCAGAATGGATCGATCTATGTCTTCGTCGGACTGATCTTCTACTACTGCCGCGCCATGAACCGTCTCGAGAAGAAATACGGCGTGGAGGCCTGAGACGATGGGACAGGACTTCTGGACATATTTCTGGGTTGTCGGCACGTTCGGCACCTATATCGCGATCGCCGTGTGGGCTCGGGCTTCGTCTACGGATGATTTCTATGTGGCCGGCCATGATGTTCACCCCACTGTCAATGGCATGGCAACGGCGGCCGACTGGATGTCGGCAGCCTCCTTCCTGTCGATGGCGGGCCTGATCGCCTTCCTAGGCTATGGCGGTTCGGTCTACCTTATGGGCTGGACCGGCGGCTATGTGCTTCTGGCGCTTTTGCTGGCGCCGTTCCTGCGAGAGTTCGGCAAGTTCACTGTGCCGGATTTCGTGGGGGACCGGTATTATTCGACCACGGCCCGATTGATCGCCGTGATGTGTGCCCTGTTCGTCTCGTTCACCTATATTGCCGGCCAGATGAAGGGCGTCGGCGTGGCCTTTTCCGGCTTCCTGGGGGTCGAGTTCAATACGGGCATCATGGTCGGCATGGCGATTGTGTTCGTTTATGCGGTTCTGGGCGGCATGAAAGGCATCACCTACACCCAGGTGGCGCAATATTGCGTGCTGATCTTTGCCTATACGGTTCCGGCGATCTTCATCTCCCTGATCATCACGGGCAATCCGATCCCGCAGCTGGGGTTCATCTCGAATGTGCGCGGCGAGGATGTGGCGATGCTCGAAAAGCTGAACACGGTGGTGCAGGATCTGGGTTTCCTCGAATACACCCAGACCAACAAGTCGATGATCGATGTCTTTGCGATCACCGGCGCGCTAATGTTCGGCACCGCCGGCCTGCCGCACGTGATCATCCGCTTCTTCACCGTATCAAGCCCGGGCGCGGCCCGTGTGTCGGCGGGGTGGGCGCTGGTCTTCATCGCACTGCTCTATACGACCGCACCTGCGGTGGCTTCATTCGCCCGTCTGAACTTCATCGATACAGTGAACGAGTCGACCTATATCGCGGATGATGCCGACTATGACGCCGAAGCGGCGGCGATCCTTGCGGCCGGCGGCAAGCCGACCCCGAAATGGTTCAAGGACTGGGAAAAGACGGGCCTGCTCGGCGTCGAGGACAAGAATGGCGATGGCATCATCCAGTACCGCGCCGGGGACGAAAATGAGGTCACCAAGCTGGATCGAGACATCTTCGTGATGGCCAATCCGTCCATTGCCAATCTGCCGGCCTGGGTGATCGGGCTCGTGGTGGCAGGCGGGCTTGCCGCGGCCCTGTCCACGGCGGCAGGCTTGCTCATGGTCATATCGTCATCGATCTCACACGATCTGTGCCGACGTACCTTCTTTACCGGCATGTCGGACAGGGACGAGTTGCGAGTGGCGCGGGTCTCGGCCGCCGGAGCCGTGATCCTGGCTGGAATCATGGGGATGAACACGGCCAAGCTGGGCTTCGTGGCGCAGGTGGTGGCCTTCGCTTTCGGACTGGCGGCAGCGTCCCTGTTCCCGGTCATCGTTCTGGGCATCTTCTGGAAGCGGATGAACCGGGAAGGCGCGATTGCGTCCATGCTGACGGGGCTCGTCTCGACCTTCAGCTACATCTACTACTTCAAGTTCGTCGACACGGATCCGGCGAACTGGTGGTCCGGTGTGTCGCCTGAAGGCATCGGCTTCCTGTTCATGTTCCTGTCCCTGGCTGTGGGGATCGTGGTCGCCCTTGTCACGGCCCCGCCTCCGCAGGACATCCAGGACCTGGTCGAGGACATCCGGGTCCCCGGACAGCGCTCGCCGCATGGCATCGCCGATCAGGACATGGCGCCGATCCCGGCAGAGTAGCGCGCCACTTCCCGGTGATTGCTGCGGGCGGCCTCCCTCTCCGGGCCGCCCGCTTTTTCATGCCTGCAGCAGAGGCTTTAGACAAAGGGCGCATTTGCCGGGGCGTCAGTACGTGTATGCTGGGGGAAGACGCATAGAGAGGTGTTCATGCCAGTCTGGCTGATCCTGGGCGCAACGACGCTCTACATGCTTGGATTGTTCCTGATCGCCTGGCAGGGCGACCGGCAAGCCACGCGGCCGGGCTTTGTCCAGCATCCGCTCGTCTATGCGCTGGCATTGGCCGTCTACTGTACCTCCTGGACCTATTTCGGCGCGGTTGGCACTGCGGCGCAAAGCGGGTGGGACTATCTGACCATCTATCTTGGCCCGACGCTCGTCTTCGTGGCATTTCCCGGCATCGTGCGCCGGATCGGCGATGTCACACAGCGAGAGGGCATCTCTTCCTTGTCTGATTTCCTGTCGGCCAGGTATGGCAAGAGCCGCGCGGTTGCTGCCGCTGCAACGCTGGCCGCCGTCGCAGGAAGTCTGCCCTATATCGCACTGCAGCTGAAATCCATCGGCATGAGCTTTCAGGCACTGGCATATGGCGCAGACGGCGCGATCAACACACCGACCAATGAAACAGTTCTGCTGACCGCTATTGTGCTGGCGATTTTTGCCATCCTGTTCGGCACGCGACAGTCGGACGCCACGCGGCACAATTCCGGCCTGATGCGCGTGCTGGCGTTGGAGGCCGTGCTCAAGCTCGCCGCACTGGTGGCTGTTGCGATCCTGTCGGTGTTCCTTCTGGTGCAGGGGGGCTTGCCGGATCGTGAATTGGCCACACAGCCCTTTGACCGCTTTTCCGTGTCGGAACGATTCCTGACCATGACGCTTCTGTCGACGGCGGCCATTGTCTGCCTGCCGCGCCAATTCCATGTCGCCATGATCGAGCGTCAGGGGCAGAAGGATCTTGATACGGCCAGATGGGTGTTCCCACTCTACATGTTGCTCACGAGTCTGGTCGTGGTGCCCATCGCGATGGCTGGTCTGAGCCTCTTCGGCGCGGCAGCGCAGCCGGATATGTTCGTCCTGGATCTGCCTCTCGAACAAGGCAATGGCCTGCTGGCGACCCTCGTCTTTCTGGGCGGCTTTTCAGCTGCGACCGGCATGGTCATCATCTCCACTGTCGCCCTGTCCACCATGGTCACGAATGATCTGGTCGTGCCGGCCATCATGCAGTCCGGACGATTTGCCAGCCTTAGCGGAGATGCCGGATCAAGGATCGTGTCGGCCCGCCGCATCGTGATCGTGGTCGTGCTGCTTCTCGCCTATGCCTATTACCGCGTGGCGGGGACAGGTGCGCTGGCCCAGATCGGCCTCCTGTCCTTTGCCGCGGCAGCGCAATTTTCTCCGGCGCTGATCGGGGCGGTCACTTGGCGAGGTGGGCGTCGGTCCGGTGTCCTCGCAGGTCTGGTCGCGGGGATGGGGTTGTGGGCCTACACGCTCTTCCTGCCCGCCATTTTCGGGTATGATGCGATGGCCGCGCTTGTGCCGAGGGTTCTGGACCCGCATGCTCTGTTCGGATTGCGGATCGATGACAGTCTGACCCATGGCGTCCTGTGGAGCCTTGGCACCAATCTGTTCCTGTTCGCAATCGTATCGATACGATCACGGGAACGGTTGAGGGACCGGGTTCAGGCATCCGCCTTTGTCAGCGGCGATGAAGTGGTCGAGATCGCGGAAGGCGCGGTCGAGAGCCACGCCTTCCAGGTGTCGCCCAATGGCCTGAAGACACTCGCTTCCCGCTTTCTCACGCCGGAAGCGGTGGACCATGCCTTTGACCAGTTCGAGACTGAAACAGGTATTGTCGCAACCGGAGATGCGCCTGCGGACTGGAGACTGGTCCAGCGCACCGAGAAACTGCTCGCCAGCGCACTCGGTTCATCTTCGGCACGGGTCGTCCTTTCCTCGGCGATCGGTGGCAGCGATGTGGCCCTGCCGGATGTTCTGTCCATGCTGGATCACAAGACGCAGGCGGCCCGGTTTGAACGCCACATGCTGCAATCCATGCTCGAGAATGTCCCGCAGGGGATCAGCGTCGTGGATTCCGATCAAAGATTGGTAGCCTGGAATACGGCCTATGTGGACCTGTTCGATTATCCGGCGGACAAGGTGGGCGTCGGTGTTCCCGTGGCTGAACTGATCGAGCACAACATCCACACTGGCTGGATCGATGGGGATCCTGTCGAGGAGGCGCGCCGGCGCGTCGGACATATGCGATCCGGCAGTCCGTATACCTATGAAAGACGAAATCCGGACGGGCGCTACCTGCGCATCAGCGGCAACCCCATGCCGGGCGGCGGGTATGTCACCACTTTTGCTGACATTACCGACGACAAGCTGCGTGAACGCGCCCTGGTTGAGGCAAACGAGTTGCTGGAAAGCCGGGTCAAGACGCGAACCCGTGAGCTTGAGCAAATGGCAGAAGATCTCACCCTTGCCCGGAAAGAGGCGGAAGGCGCGAATGCGTCCAAGACGCGCTTCCTGGCTGCGGCGAGTCATGACCTGTTGCAGCCGCTGAACGCCGCGCGGCTGTATCTTGGATCGCTCATGGCCAGTGACACAGAATGTGATTTGGCGGCACGCGCGGACCGATCCATTCAGTCTGCAGATGAATTACTCAAGGGATTGCTCGACATATCCCGTCTGGACCATAGCCAGGTCGAGGCAGTCCCCGTACGCCTTCCCTTGGGCCCGTTGATGGAAGACCTGGTCGACGAGGCGCTTCCGATGGCGCAGGCGGCGGGGCTTTCCGTGCGGCTGGCACCCACACAGCTGGCAGTGCTTGCCGATCCGGATTTTCTCAAGAGCATTCTGCGCAATCTCATCTCGAATGCCCGGCGATATACACAGTCGGGCGGAGTCCTTGTCGGGGCACGCCGACGCGGGGATGCGGTAAGGATCGAAGTTCACGATACCGGGCCTGGCATACCGGCAGACCGTCTGGAACGGATCTTCGAGGAGTTTCGTCGGTATGAGGATTCCGACAATACCGGCATTCGGGGAGCAGGGCTTGGCCTGTCTGTCGTGCGCCGTCTGGCAGGTCTGATGGGGGCGTCCATTGATGTGCAGTCGACACCGGGTCGCGGCAGTGTTTTCTCGGTGACCGTGCCAATGGCTGAATTGCATAGACGCCCGCGCCGGATGCAGTCGGCGCCGGTTGAGCCGGCTGACCGGGATATGGTCGGCCTGCGCGTCCTGTTCGTGGATGACGAGCCTGCCATTGTTGACGGCATGAGCCGGTTGCTGAAAGGCTGGGAGTGTCAGGCGACCTGTGTCCGGACACCTGAAGAGGCGCTGGCTGCCATGCAGTCAGCGCAATTTGACGCAGTGATTGCAGACCTCAATCTCGGCGACGAGCAGAATGGACTGGATCTGCTCCTGGGACTACGCAAGCGGCTCGCCCATGCCGGCAATGTTTTATTGCTGACCGCAGCCACGTCCACCGCCGAATCGTCATCCGCCAGGACAGTCGGCATTGCCATCCTTCACAAGCCGAGCAATCCGGCGGACATCCGCAAATTTCTGAAAGACTGTGCCACTGCCGGACGGACGGAAAGCGCGGCTCAATCGGTCAGCGATGTGGCGTCCTGATAGATCAGCAAGGCCTGTGTGCGATTATTCGCCCCGAGCTTCCGGAAGATCGCTGTCATGTGCGCCTTCACCGTCGCCACGGAAATATCCATTTCATAGGCGATCTGCTTGTTGAGCAGGCCATCGGACAATCGGGCGAGCACGCGTCTCTGGGCCGGGGTGAGGCTGGCAATGCGTTCGGCGGCACAATTGGCTGGCAGGGACTTTCCGACACATTCCGGAAACCATTGCCCCCCATCCAGCGTCGTGGCGAGCGCCGCCGACAGGTCGTCCAGGGACATGCTCTTGGGGAGGTATCCGGCCGCACCGAGCATACGGGCCGTTTCAAAGGCTTCTGGCGTTTCCGTGGCGGATACAACAACAACGGGGCAGTCCGGCCTGGCGGCCCGCAGCCGGGTAAGGCCCTCGAACTCTGCCGAGTCGCCGAGATTGAGATCAAGCAGCACCAAATCCACGTCATCGGCCTGCAGGCGGGCCAGGGCATCTGAAAGACTGGACGCATGCGAGGCGGCGGCGCCAGCGGGATAGGCGCATTCCAGTGCGGTTTCCAGCGCGTCACGAAACAATGGATGGTCGTCCACGATCAGCACGCGCGGTGCCTGTACCACGATATTCCTCCCCGAATCCGTGCCGCTTTTGCGGTCTGTGGACTTAATCAGAACCTGTGTAGTATGTCATGGATCGCGCCGCAGCGCACTACGACTTTTGTCGTAGCACCAATGGCTAATGGCGGCCCGAGCACAAGCAACGGATACTCCTTCTCATAATCAATATGAGGGAGGAATGCATGTCTCGTACTTTCAAGGCCCTGCTGTTGTCTTCGGCAGCTCTGACGTCAAGTCTCGGCGCCGCTGCGGAAGCGGATGATCTTGAGTCGCGGATCGCAGCGCTCGAGGCCATGGTTTCCGAACTCAAATCCGAACTGGCCGCGACGCGCGCCGGGCATGAAGAAATCGTCCGCGTACAGCCGGTCGCCGCCCATCCGGAGGCCGCGCCTCCTCCTCCGACAGATGGATTCAGGGTCGGTGACACGACGCTGAAGTTCGGCGGCTTTGTGGATGCGGACGTGCATGTCACCTCGCTGAGCGATGGCGCCATCTCCGGCAGTTCCATCGCGCGCGACTTTTACATTCCCGGTGCGACACCCATCGGTGGGAACGGAACAACGTCCACGGACTTTACTGCTGAATCCACTCGTTTCTTCCTGGCCGCATCCCGGCCTGTGGGCGACAAGACGCTGAGCGCGCATATCGAGATGGATTTCCTCGGATCGGGGCAGGGCAATGAACTGGTCTCGAACTCCTACTCGCCACGTTTGCGTCGGGCCTTCATGAAATATGGCAACTGGCTGGTCGGGCAGGAATGGTCGACCTTCCAGAACACGTCAGCCATTCCGGAAAGCGCAAGCTTCCTTATCCTGTCGGACGGCATGGTGTTCGTGCGCCAGCCGCAGATACGTTACACGCATGGCAACTGGATGTTTGCCGTCGAGAATCCGAACACGACAACCCTGAATTCGGGATCGCGGGACGAGAATCTCATCCCGGACGTCGTGGCCCGCTACAATATGAGCGGTGAATTCGGCAATGTCTCGATCGCTGGCATCGCGCGCCAGCTGCGGGCCGATTTCGGCACGGTCGAAGACGAAACCTTCGGATATGGCCTCAGCGTCTCGGGCCGCTTGAATGTTGGGGACACCGATGACATCCGCTTCAACCTGGTCGGAGGCGACGGGATCGGCCGCTATGTCGGGCTGGCCGCCAGCCGCTCGACGGCCCTCGACCCGAACGGGGAGTTGGAAGCGGTGCCCTCATTTGGCGGGCTGATTGGCTGGCGCCACGCTTTCGGGGAAACGGCGCGGTTTAGCGGCGGCTATTCCGGCCTGTTCATCGACAATCCGGACTATCTGGCTGACACGGTGACATCGTCTGTCCAGTCGGTGTTCGGGGCCATTCTCTGGGACGTTGCGCCGAATGTGACACTGGGGACCGAATTGATGCACGGCCTCCGCGAGGTCGAAAGTGGAGTTGATGGCTCGATCACCCGGTTCACCTTCTCGACAAAGTATGCATTCTGAGGTGAGAACAGAAAACATGCCAGACGGAGAGCCTTTCATGAGCGACGCAGCGAAAACCTATCCAGTGCCGGCGGAGTTTGCAGCAAAGGCGAACCTGAGCCCGGAAACCTATCGAGAGATGTATGCCGCGTCGATCTCAGACCCGGAGGCTTTCTGGGGGGAGCACGGCAAGCGGCTCGACTGGATCAAACCCTACACGGTCGTAAGGGATGTCTCCTGGGAGACCGGCGATCTACATGTGAAATGGTATTCTGATGGTGTCCTTAATGTGTCGGCAAACTGCCTGGACCGCCACTTGGAAACGCGTGGTGACAAGGTCGCGTTGATCTGGGAAGGCGACGAGCCCGGCAACACCCACAAGATGACCTATCGCCAGTTGCACGCCGCGGTCTGCAAGTTCGCAAACGTGCTGAAGAAGATGGGTGTAAAAAAGGGCGATCGCGTCACGATCTACATGCCGATGATTCTCGAAGCCACATATGCGATGCTGGCATGCACGCGAATTGGCGCAGTACATTCCATCGTGTTCGGGGGCTTCAGCCCCGAGGCATTGTCAGGGCGAATTACCGATTGCGACTCGAAATTCCTCATCACAGCCGATGAAGGCGTGCGGGGTGGTCGCCGTGTGCCGTTGAAGGTAAACGCCGACAAGGCCGCCGAGATTGCCGGAGGTGTGGTTGAGAAGATGTTGGTCGTGAAGCGCACAGGCGCTGAGGTCAACATGGAGGCGGGGCGGGACTATTGGCTGCACGAGGCTGCCGAGGGTATCTCCGCCGACTGCCCGCCCGAACCGATGAATGCCGAAGATCCTCTTTTCATCCTCTACACGTCTGGCTCGACGGGGCAGCCTAAAGGCGTGATGCACACCACTGGCGGTTATCTTGTCTGGGCGTCAATGACGCACGAGTATGTATTTGACCTCAAGGAAGATGACGTGTTCTGGTGTTCGGCAGATGTGGGTTGGGTAACCGGGCACACATATATCGTGTACGGACCTCTGGCAAATGGCGCAACAAGTCTCGTCTTTGAAGGTGTGCCGACCTATCCGGATGCTTCGCGGTTCTGGCAGGTGTGCGACGAGCAGAACGTTACCATCTTCTACACCGCGCCAACCGCTATTCGCGCACTGATGCGCGAAGGCGAAGAGCCAGTGAACAAGACATCGCGCAAGTCGATCCGTTTGCTGGGCACAGTTGGCGAACCGATCAATCCGGAAGCATGGGAATGGTATTTCCACGTCGTAGGTGAAGCGCGGTGTCCGATCGTCGACACTTGGTGGCAGACCGAGACAGGCGGTACCATGATTGTTCCGTTGCCGGGCACGACCGAAATGAAGCCGGGCGCCGGCAGTCATCCTTTCTTTGGCGTGAAGCCAGTGCTGGTGGACGCGGACGGTAACGAATTGGAAGGCGCGGCCGACGGCAATCTGCTGATCACGGATAGTTGGCCGGGACAAATGAGAACGGTCTACGGCGATCATCAGCGATTCATCGACACGTATTTTACGGCCTATCCCGGCACGTATTTTACCGGCGATGGCTGCCGCCGCGACGAGGATGGCTTCTACTGGATCACCGGCCGCGTTGATGACGTGATCAATGTCTCCGGTCATCGCATGGGTACCGCTGAAGTCGAAAGCGCACTGGTCAGCCATGATGCTGTCGCAGAGGCCGCTGTGGTTGGCTATCCGCATGATGTGAAGGGGCAGGGCATATATGCCTATGTCACATTGCGTCAGGGCGTCGAAGTGGATGATGCGCTGGTCAAGAATCTGATCCAGCATGTCCGCCAGGAAATCGGTCCGATTGCGAGCCCAGACCTTATCCAGATCGCGCCCGGTCTGCCCAAGACACGGTCTGGCAAGATCATGCGCCGCATCCTGCGCAAGATTGCCGAGAACGAGTATTCAAATCTTGGCGACACATCGACATTGGCAGAACCGGAAGTTGTCGATGATCTGATCGATAACCGAAAGAACCGGTAACGACCTAGATCGCGGGAAGATCAACAATGAACCGCGCGCCCCCTTCTGCGCGGTTTTCAGCCCAGACCTTGCCGCGATGGGTCGTGACGATCTGTTGTACGATTGAAAGTCCCAGGCCGGAATTGTTGCCAAAAGCTGTTCCAGCCGGGCGGTCCGTATAGAAGCGGCTGAAGATCTTTTCCAGTTTGTCTTCAGGTATACCCGGGCCGCTATCCTCGATCATGATCCGCGCGATGGTTTGCGGGCCATCATTCGATTGGTCGACAATCACATTGACCTCTGCGCCAGGGGGCGAGAAAGAGCGCGCATTGTCTACCAGATTGCGAACAACTTGGCCGAGCGGGCCATCACGCCCGCGGACAAGCAGGCGTGCACCCATCGTATCATCTCGGAAATGAACCGATACTGATCGCTCCTCGCGGCTGAAGGCTTCATAGGTCTGCACGACATCGTGGACGAATCCGGCAATGTCCATTTGCTCCGTCGGCACCCGCGTCATTTCCGCTTCGATACGGGATGCGTTTGAAATATCTGTAATCAGACGGTCCAGTCGCTTCACATCCTGGGCGATGACTTGCCGCAGGCGTTCGAGCGCGACCGGATCATCCTGCACCCGGTCAGCGGTTTCGACGGCCGAGCGTATAGAGGTGAGGGGGTTCTTCAGCTCATGGGCCACGTCAGCAGCGAATTGTTCATTTGCTTCAATCCGTTCGAGCAATGCTTCGGTCATGCTTTGCATGGAGGCGGCCAGGTTGCCGATCTCGTCCTTGCGATTGGTCAGGGCCGGAATGTCGATCCGATCGGATGCGCCGGCCCGGATACGGTCTGCTGCAACCGATAGACGGCGCAGTGGGCGGGCAATACCAAGAGTCAGCAGGACCGATGTGACGAAAGCGACAAGAACTGCGACCCCGATGAAGGGGATGAGTGCAGCGCGTTCGGAGCGAATGATCTCATCAATATCATTCGATTCCAGTGTCAGGACTCCCACGACAGCAGACACACGCTGGATCGGCATGGAAACGGAAATGATCCGCTGGCCCCGGTCTGAAAAGCGCTGACTGGCCGCTTCCTGACCGCGCACGGCGATCTCGAATTCTTCCTCAAAGCTCTGAGCGACGAGCGCATCAGAACTGCGCCGGGGCATGATCGGGCCGAGCGTACGGCTTGCCCATTCCGACAGATTGGCACCTAGCCTGGCAAAACTGCTGGGCTCCTGTAGCGGCGGCAGGGCGTCAATGTCGACCCGCTCTGAAAGATAGAAGCTGTCGCCAACAAGTTCGCCATCGGGTGAATAGATACGTGCGCGCACCCGTTCGGGCAGGTTAAGGCGCACGATCGTCTGGCGCGCGGCTTCATCATCGAGCTTGGGGGCAGGCGTGGTTGCATCGTCGCCAAGCAAGCTGGTAAAAATCTGAGCTTGCGCAACAAGGTCCTGCTTCTTGGAGACAACAAAACCGGCACGCATTTCGTTAAGAACCATCGCGCCAATAATGAGGATGGCCAGTCCCGCAAGATTGGACGCGAAAATCAGACGCGCGATGCGTGAGCCGAAGATCTTCGACCCGTGGCGCGCAATCGCCTTTCGCCTGATTTTCCTGTCCGTCATACGAGATTCTGCCTGCCTGAGATCAGGCGTCGGCAGCCACTTTCATGCTGACAATCTTGTCAGGGTGCCGCGGTGGTTCTCCCTTGGCCAATTGGTCGATTACGTCCATACCCTCGCTGACCTGACCCCAGACCGTATATTGGCGGTTCAGGAAGCTGGCATCGTCAAAGCAGATGAAGAATTGGCTGTTTGCCGAGTTCGGGGCCGATGTGCGGGCCATGGAACATGTGCCGCGGACATGGGGTTCGGCATTGAATTCTGCCTTCAGGTCCGGCTTGGAAGAACCGCCCATGCCGGTGCCTTGTGGACAACCGACTTGTGCCATGAATCCATCAATCACGCGGTGAAAGACGATGCCGTCGTAAAAGCCTTCGCGGGCCAGTTCCTTGATGCGTTCGACATGGCCGGGGGCCAGGTCGGGACGCAGGTCGATTTTTACCGAGCCTTTGGAGGTTTCGAGGAGAAGCGTATTTTCCGGGTCTGCCATGAAGTTATCCTATTGCTTGTGTTAGTCTCGTGTCTGGCTATTGAATGATGGAGGGAACGGCAAGTGGGCGGCGCATTTTACTGCCCCGCATTGCCGCAGGAGTGTCCGCATGATTGCATCGTTCATTTCACCTATTCTGGTGGCTGTGTTGTTCGTTCTCGGCTGTCTGCACCTGCTGTGGGCGTTTGGCAGCAATTTCCCGTGTGCAAATGAGCAGGCACTTGCCCGCGCGGTCGTGGGCCGTCGGGGTATAACCAAGATGCCGTCAGCATTTTCCTGCTTCATGGTAGCGCTTTGCCTGTTTGCGGCCGCCGTCCTGGCAGCTTGGCTGGGCGGGTACTTTTCTCTGCCGTTGCCGTCTGTCATCCAAAAAGGCGTGTTGGTCCTGGCAGGACTGGGAGCAGGGACGGTGTTTCTTGGGCGGGGTATCATCGGCGTCCTGCCAGCGTTCGAGCGCTCGTCGCCTGAATCGCCTTTTCTAACCCTCAACCGACGTGTGTATTCGCCGTTGAGCTTCCTGATCGGGCTGGGATTCATTTTACTTGTCCTGAGCTTGCCGAATTGGAGCTGGCGCCTCGGGATCGCTTAGGACTGTCCAGTTCGTTGATATGGTGGGCAGCGGACAGGCCGTCTTCACCGGGCGCCGACATCATTTGGGCGAAGGCGAAATGATTCAGATCGGCGACGATGCGCGTGTCGGCGGACGACAATCTTCGGTGCAGCGTGCCGCCGAACCATTGCCCCATCTCCTTCACCTGGTCCGATCGATTCGGATGACTTGGCCTTGCATCAACATGGATGATCCGACGGGCGTTGCGTGGAGTCGGAGGGGGATTCAGCCGGGATTTGGGAACTGGATCAACGCAGACAAGCAAATCTACCCGGCGCGGTTGGAGCGCCTTCAATACACGAAGCGCTGTATCGCCGCCCCAACTATGCCCGACCAGTATCAACGTGCGGCCGGCATCGGCGTGCTGACGGGCCAGATTGAGAATACGCCGCAACGCGTAATGCGGAAAATAGTGCGCATCATGATGGGCCTCATGCGCAAAGTCACGTTGCCGCGCTTCCGCATAAGCGGCCACGAGACGGGTGCGGGTATCGCCCGCCCCGCCGATATAGATCTCCGAAGTGCCGCGCCTATTCAGTGTAGCGGTAGCCGACGCCATACAGGGTCTCGATCGCATCGAATTCGTCGGTCACTTCGCGGAACTTCTTGCGAAGCCGCTTGATGTGGCTGTCGATGGTGCGATCGTCGACGTAGATCTGATCATCATAGGCGGCGTCCATCAGTTGGTCGCGGCTTTTGACATAGCCAGGGCGCTGGGCGAGCGCTTGCAGGATCAGAAATTCGGTGACGGTCAGGCGGACCGGATGTCCATCCCACGTACAGGCGTGACGGTTCGGATCAAGCGTCAACTTGCCACGCACGATTGGCTTCTGGTCACCTTCTTCAGATCCGGCCACGCCGCCGCGGGCACGCCGGAGCACGGCCTTGACGCGTTCCGCCAGCAGGCGATTGGAGCAGGGTTTGCGCACGAAATCGTCGGCGCCAATATTGAAGCCGATCACTTCGTCGATTTCCTCGTCTTTTGACGTCAGGAAGATGACTGGCAATTCGGAGGTCTGGCGCAGGCGACGCAGCAATTCCATACCGTCCATACGGGGCATTTTCACGTCCAGTATAGCGATGTCGGGCGGCGTCTCCGTTAATGCCGGGAGAGCCGTCTCACCATCATGGTAGGTGCGCACATCATAGCCCTCGGCCTCGAAGAAGATCTTCAGGGACGCAACGATATTCTCGTCATCATCCACCAGCGCCAATGTCGTCATCGCTCTATCCTTCTCAACCAACCCATATCCGTGAACGGGATCCGGTCGTCTTGCACTACGGTGTTCAAACATGGTTCGCGTCACGGCAAAAGCCCTCCTTCAATGCAATTGCAATGAAATCAAGGGATCAAGGCGAGCGAAGGCTCACATTACGGCATTTTAAGGGAGATTGGCTCCATTGGTTGTCGGCGTTTTTGGTGCGGGCGGCATGCATTGCACCAGAAAGGCGTTCATCGCGACGAGCAAATCTGTGTTTGTATCATCGCTGTAAATCTGGTGGCCGGTATGATCCAGCAAGAGTATTTGAGCCTGTTTCCCAGCCTGTACCGCAGCATCATAGAACGCAGTGGTCTGATCCATGTGAACGATTTCGTCTTCCGTCCCATGAATCAGGAACACGGGTGCCTTGAGATATTCAATGTAGGATATTGGAGACCGATGCCACAATTCGGTCTCATCATCGCGTCCATTGTTCATGCGTTGTGTCCAGATATTCCGAACGAAAGCGTCCACTGCGTCTGAGGGGTCGTACTGACGTAGCATGCGCGGAAGATCACTCACCCCTGCATAACTTATCGCGCATTGGTAGGCATCGGGAGTCATGGTTGCGGCTGCCAGTGCAGCGTAGCCGCCATAGGACGCGCCCACGATGCTTCTTGGCTGGTCTGGACTCACCAGCCCGGCTTGTTCGAGGGCGTGTACTCCGTCCGCAATGTCTTGTTGCATCGCTCTACCCCACTCGCCGTGCCCCAGACGCTCAAATGTTTGGCCGAAGCCACCAGAGCCGCGAAACTGGGGTTGAAAGACTGCGTATCCGCGATGCGCAAAATACTGGGCCCATCCGTCCCAATCCATCACGTCTCGAGACACAGGACCGCCGTGAGGCATGACGATTAGCGGAGCGTGACCTGGTGAACGTGTGGAGGGTGTGAAATATCCCCGCAATGCAAGGCCTTCAGCAGTCTGGTAATCAACCCGTCGCGGCATTGATGTCGTACTGAGATCGATATGAGGCCGCGCGTCTGAAATCTTGCGAAGTCTTTTCAGGTCATTGCGCAAAACATAATATGCTCCCGGATTGATTGGGGAGCTGACATATATCACCCAAGCCTGCCCATGCAGACTCATGTCGAATACGGACCAGTTGGCTTCATCAGGTAGCGCAGAGTCGATTGCTCGTCCCAGTTTGGCATCTTCTGGTGTGAACCAGTGCTTTTCGAGCTTGTCCTTCCAGAGTGCGGAGTAGAGCAGGTCATCAGACCCGCGTCTTTTGCGCGCGGAGCTGAGATCGTACTCGGAATCGCTGAAGAGTTGTTTGCCGAATTGACCAGTGTGGAGATCGAATTCGTAGAGGCCGGCATGCTCTGCGTCTGCGGGCCGGGACACGACGATAAATTTGTTGTTCTTCGAGGAATAGGAAACCGGATAGAATCCTTCATTGAGAGGATCGTGTTGAAATCTCAGTGTCCAGTTCCGACCGCCATCCTGGCTTGAATAGTATTGGTGAAGTCCGCCGGATTTGCTTTTTTCTATCCGCATTACGGGACGCATCGAGTCATCCAGAAGCCACGTCAGGGTTCGCGAATTCGCTGTATCCAGCAAACGCTGCCTGCCTGTGTCCACATTGATGGAAACAAGCTCAACAGATGCTTTTTTGTGTATGGCCAGAGTGACTTCGCGACGTTCTGCATCGCTCGCAATGAGCTTTGGTGAATCGAGCTCCTTGTCGAGGTTTCTCTTTCTGCTGGCTGCGAGGACTTTCTTTTCACCCGTTTCTGGGTTGATGGTCAGAAATACTGAGCGTGATTTGAACTTGTCTCCGGAAACGGTGAACTCGACGGCGCTCGACAGAATAGTGTCATCGAATGGCCATGATACCCAATCATATAGCCAGTTCACGGATTTACTGTAATACGTGTAGGTCTGCTTGATCTCTAATCGAGTGTCGCCGGTGGCGCTGTCCTCAACCATGATCTCGTCCCACCCGAACTTCTGGACGATATCATCCTGGTGGCCCGTCTTCAAAAGAACGAGCGCTGTGCCGTCCGGAGAGACGGCAATGTCGCGCAATTCCGCTTTTCCAACATATGCAGCTGGATAGTCAGCGAAAACATTCGCGCTGCAAGCAAATGAAAGCACAAAACATACTAAGAGCTTGAATAGTATTGGATGCATTCCCGGCCTTCTTCTTTAGTGAATCGTCTCAAGGCTAAGGTCAGGAATGCAGGATTGCAATTTCAAATTGCTTCAAACTATACGAGGGGTGGAGTGCTTCAAATTGCTCGTACTTAAATGGCCAGCCTTTGAATGCTTAGCTGGTCATGACATGTGTCTCGCCCCAGTCTTTCAGTGCGTTGAGGATCGGACGCAGGGTTTCGCCCTTTTTGGTTAGGCTGTACTCCACCTTTGGCGGGACCACTGGATAGACCTCACGATTGACGAGGCCGGCATCTTCAAGCTCGCGTAGCTGCTTGGTCAGCATGCGTTGGGTAACGTTGCCGACATCACGTTGCAAATCGTTAAACCGTTTCACGCCGTCCAGCAGGTGAAACAGCGTGACGCCTTTCCACTTGCCGCCAATCACTTCCAATGCAGCTTCCACGGGGCAGCCGCCGGAGCAGTCATACTTTTCGAAGCGTGTCATGTTCTACAGTATACTTTCTGTACGTATAGGCCAAAATTGTGCGTACTTGTGAAATTTGTTTGTATAAATAAATCGGGGGGCGTCAACCAATTGAGTCCACATCCCGTACCGCAACCTGCTTCCCAATCACCCTTCGAGAGACCCAAGAATGGCCATGTCCCTGACTGAAACCTTACGCAAAATCCCCTTTGGCGCGTTGGGCGCGCTACTGTTCGTATCTGCTGGCGCTGGATGCGCCAGCGCGCCGGATATTTCTCGCGGTGTGTCAGGGGCGGATATCGTCCCGGTCTCAGCGGTTGAATGGGGCCCGCTCAACCCGGCGCGGGGCGATGCAAGTCCACGGGCCGGAACGCTTTGGGGGGATCGCACCTCCGCCGGTGAATCCGGTTTCCTCGTTCAGTTCAAGGAAGGTTTCTCGTCTCCGCCCCACATTCACAACGTGACATATCGCGGGGTCGTGATTGAAGGGGTGATCCACAATGACGATCCGGGAGCGGCCGATATGTGGCTGCCGGCCGGCTCATTCTGGACCCAGCCGGCGGGTGAGGCCCATGTCACGTCGGCCGTTGATGCGTTCAACATGGCCTATGTCGAGATTGATGACGGTCCATATCTCGTAAAACCTACGGATGAGTCCTTCGATTCGGGCGAACGACCGGTGAACCTTGATCACACCAATCTCGTTTGGCTTGATGCCTCAGACATTACCTGGATCGACCGGGACGGCGGCGCAAAAATTTCGTTTCTTTGGAACTCCCCGGAAAACAATGGCGCACAAGGCGCACTGGTCAAACTGCCGGCTGGGCAGGCCGCCCGCCTGCGCAGTAACCAAAGTGACCTGCGGGTTGTGGCGATTTCTGGCGCGCCAGAAGTGCACCTGAAGGGCAAGGCGGAATCGGCGCCCCTTGCGCCGGGTAGCTATGTCGGCCTTGAGGCCAACCCAAGCGATAATCTCGCCTGCGGCGCGGACGCGGATTGCCTTTTCTATGTCCGGTCCGAAGGCGAATTCGAAATCGTCTCTGCAAAGAGCTGATCAATCCCCCTCCCGAAACTTTCCATTTTTCCAAGTATCAAAGGACCCTCCCATGAAACATGATATCACTCACTACGCCAAGGCCCGTTACACGACGAAGGCCTATGACCCCAAACGTCGTATCTCTGACGAGAATGTGAAAAAGCTGAAAGAGCTGTTGCGGTTCAGTCCATCAAGCACGAATATCCAGCCTTGGCATTTCATTCTCGCCTCAACACCGGAAGGCAAGGCGCGCGTTGCCAAGGCAACAGAGAAGTACCCCTTCAACCGCCCCTCGATCCTGAACGCTTCGCATGTCGTGGTGTTTGCCAGCCGCCTTGCCGTGGATGAAGACTATCTCCAGCATGTGCTGGAACAGGAAGACAAAGACGGTCGCTTCGATGTGGACAAAGACACGCACAAGCCCGCCATGCACGGTGGCCGGTCAATGTTCGTGAACCTCCATAAGCAGGACTTGAAGGATGTCCAGCACTGGATGGATAAGCAGGTCTATCTGAATATTGGCCAGTTCATGTTGGGCGCAGCCACCTTGGGTATAGACTCCACGCCGATGGAAGGCATTGAAACGGCAGTGCTCGACGCCGAGTTCGGCCTGCGCGAGAGGGGCTTCTCCTCGCTCGTTGTTGTGCCGCTCGGATATCACGATCCTGAGCAGGACTATAACGCCTCGCTCCCGAAGTCCCGCCTTCCATATCCGGATATTCTGACAGAGGTCTGACCTGTTCGCCGTCCCGGTTGCTCATCCGCGCCGGGGCGGCGACGCAACTTTATTGGTCGTGCATTGATATAACCCTGTAGGTTCGCAATGATCCATCCTCGTTTCGTTTCATGATGCGGATGCCCTTGCCGATGGAGACGCCGGAATTATCCAATGAGTCCCAGCGCAGATTGTAGGATATCAGTGACATTGCGTAAGGTGCGGTGCCTTCTATTCTGTGTGACGCCGTTTTTATATAGTCAAAACTGGGCCAGCCAGACGTATAGTCTTCAAGGAATTCCTTGATGGCCTCCTGCCCAACTCTCGGTCCACTGTCATGTGGGTATATAACGGCATCTTCTGAGTAGACATGGTAAAGAATGTCGGATTGCTGTCTTATCATCGCAGCATCATTGTACAGGTTGACGGCGAGGTGATCGAACGCCGCGCCGGAATCGACTGGGACTGATGGCGTGAAGGCCAGATGTATGCCAGGCAGAGTGTCGAACATCGTGGTTTCCCGGATTTCCGTGTACACGCTGTCGAAATTCCAAGCTTGTGCGATCAGCACATAATCGCCAGCCGCACTTTCTTCCCAGATATCGAAGTAGTGCCCGGATACTTCCTTCGCCTCAGCGGACTGCGCTGCAGTATAGTTCAGAGTGAACGCGCCGATGTCCACTTTTAGCATGTCGATCGGAATTGTCTCGGTGAGGGTTCTGTCAAACAAATTGATGTCGATGCCGTCAAACAGCGTCTCGTAGTACAGGGCCGCATGGTCCGGTCCGGTCATTGTCTTCTGGTATTCCGGCATGATCCGGACTTCAGGTCCGAACACTGTGGTTATTGCGGACAAGTCCTCACTTTCCACTGCGCGCTCAATCTGAGCCCGGAGTTTGGATAAATCCACCTCCGCTGTCGCTGCGCCCCCCATGCATGCTGCGATCATTCCGACTACGATGCTGCGAACCATGTTTTGCTTCCCGTCTGACGGGAACGCTAACATAGAGGAGAGGCCCTAAGTGTGAAAACTTGTTTATGTTCTTTAGTGCGCCTCGGCCCAGTTGCTGGCGGCGCGCGCGTCGACAACCAAGGGTACAGATAGCTGAAGTGACGGTCCGGCGGCTCCCTGCATGGTGGTCTTCACGGTTTCGATCAATTTGTCGGCCTCGGCCTCCGGGCATTCAAAGACGAGTTCATCATGTACCTGAAGCAGCATACGCGCAGACAGGCCTGCTTTGGCCAGTACATCTGGCATGCGGATCATGGCGCGTTTGATGATGTCGGCAGCGGATCCCTGAATGGGCGCGTTGATGGCCTGGCGCTCAGCAAAGGAGCGCTGTGGTCCTTTGGACTTGATGCCAGAGAGATTGATTTTCCGTCCGTAGGCGGTGGTAACGTATCCATGCTCCTTGGCGAAAGCTTTGGTCTCGTCCATGTATGCGCGGATTCCGGGGAAGCGTTTGAAATAGGTTTTTATGTACTCGCTGGCTTCGCTCTGGGGAATGCCCAGCTGGCGTGCGAGGCCGAAGCCGGAAATGCCGTATATGATACCAAAATTGATCGCCTTTGCCTGACGGCGGACCATGGGGTCCATGCCTTCGATAGGCACACCAAACATTTCGCTGGCCGTCATGGCATGGATGTCGAGGCCTTCCTTGAAGGCGTCCTTCAGCGCATCAATATCGGCTATATGCGCCAGGATACGTAACTCGATCTGGCTGTAGTCCGCGCTGACCAGAACATTGCCCTTTTCGGCGACAAAGGCTTCGCGGATCTTGCGGCCCTCCTCGGTGCGAACGGGAATGTTTTGAAGGTTCGGATCTGTGGAGGACAGGCGACCAGTTTGGGCAACCGCCATCGAGTAACTGGTATGCACGCGCCCTGTGTCGGGATTGATCGCCGCTTGCAGTGCTTCGGTATAGGTCGACCGGAGCTTGGAGAGGGTTCGCCAGTCGACGATCGTGCGAGGCAGGCCATGGCCTTCTGCAGCGAGTCCTTCGAGCACGTCGGCGTCCGTCTGCCATGCGCCAGTCTTGGTCTTCTTGCCGCCCTCAAGACCCATCTCGTCGAACAGGATTTCCCCGAGCTGTTTCGGGCTGCCGATATTGAATTCGCGGCCAGCCTGTTCATACGCTTCGGCCTCAAGCGCAGCCATGCGTTGGGAAAAATCGGATGACAGGCGCGAGAGGTGATCGCGGTCGACCTTGATCCCCTCCTGCTCCATACGGGCGAGGACGGGGGCGAGCGGGCGTTCCAGCGTTTCGTAAACCGTCATGACCTTTTCCGTGCGCAGCTGGGGCTTGAAAACCTGCCACAGGCGCAGGGTGATGTCGGCATCCTCGGCGGCGTATTCTGTCGCCTTGTCCAGCGCGATCCGATCGAACGTCACCTGCGACTTGCCCGTTCCGGCAATCTCCTTGAACGGAATAGTGTTGTGCTGCAGGTATCGCTCCGACAGCGTGTCCATGCCGTGATTGTGCTTGCCTGCATTCAATACGTAAGACAGCAACATCGTGTCATCAATCGGCGCGACATTGATGTTGTGCGTGGCGAAGACCGAGAGGTCGTACTTGATATTCTGCCCGATCTTCAGGATCGCCGGATCTTCGAGCATCGGTTTCAGAGCGCGCAGTGCATCCTGCATGCGGATCTGCCGTGGCGGATCTGCGCCAAACATGTCTCCGTCGTCCGCATTGTCTGGATCGACATGCGCGAGCGGGATGTAGCAGGCTTCATTCGGTGCGAGCGCCAAGGATACGCCGACAAGGTTGGCCGCGATGGAATCGAGGCTGTCGGTCTCGGTGTCAACTGCAACATAGCCCTGTTTGGTGGCGCGTGTGATCCACTCTTCCAACTCTTCGAAATCGCGGATGCAGATGTATTTGCTGCGGTCGATCGGATCTTCTGCGGGCTGGGCGGACTCCAAGGTACCTTCGAGTTCCATCATTTCCCGCACGCGCCGCGTGATGGTGCGGAATTCCATTTCTTCCAGGAAATTGATCAGCGTGTCTGGGTCCGGATCCTGCACGGCGAGGTCTTCGAGCGGTACGTCGAGCGGCACGTCGTCTTTGAGCGTCACCAATTGCTTGGATATGCGGATGAGATCGGCATTGTCGATCAGGGTCTGGCGGCGTTTTGGCTGTTTGATTTCTTCAGCGCGGGCGAGCAACGTGTCGAGGTCGCCATATTCATCCAGCAGCTGAGCCGCAGTTTTCACGCCGATTCCGGGGGCCCCGGGGACATTGTCGACGCTGTCTCCGGCAAGTGACTGGATGTCGACGACCTTTTCCGGGCCGACGCCGAACTTCTCAAAGACCTGTTCACGACCCATTGTCTTGTTCTTCATCGTGTCGAGCATGAGGACGGTATCGGAAACAAGTTGCATCAAGTCCTTGTCAGATGAGACGATGGTGACGCGCGCGCCTTTCGCCTCGGCCTGACGCGCATAGGTGGCGATCAGATCGTCGGCTTCGAATCCTTCCTTCTCGATGGCATGGGCCGCGAAGGCTTCGGCGGCGCGGCGCACGAGCGGGAATTGGGGGCGCAGTTCTTCCGGGGGTTCCGAGCGGTTCGCTTTGTACTGGTCGTACAGTTCATTGCGAAACGTGATGGAGGATTTGTCGAAGATGCAGGCGAAATGGGTGGGCCGCTCGTCGCCCTTCAGATCTTCCAGCAGCTTGAACAACATGTTGCAGAACCCGCTCACGGCGCCGATTGGCAAATCATCGCTGGCCCGGGTCAGCGGGGGAAGGGCGTGGAAAGCGCGAAAAATGTATGCGCTGGCATCTACCAGGTAGAGGTGGCTGTCCTTGTTGACGGGGGCAGTGGCCATGGTTCGGGAATCCTTTGCTGGCCGAATGTGTAGCCCGTGTCATGCGCGACGTCACCCATCCGGAAGGGGGTATTGCACCCTCACCTATAGGGATTTGCCGAATGCGCCGTCGCAGCGTAAACTTGCGCGTACAATTCTGGGAGGGAAGCATGAGTGAAACACTGGAACCACAAGCCGCCGGTACGCCTTGGCATCTCTGGGTCGTGGGTATTCTTGCGGTACTGTGGAACGGATTTGGCGCGTTTGATTACACCGCCACAGTGACCCATTGGGCGCCGTATATGTCGAACTTCACGGAAGAGCAGCGAGCCTTTTTCTATTCGTTTCCAGTCTGGCAGTATGTCATCTGGGCATTCGGCGTCTGGGGCGCGTTGATCGGATCCATTCTGCTCCTGTTGCGCAGCCGGTTTGCCGTTTGGGCGTTCTTGATATCGCTGCTGGCCGCGCTCGCATCCATGGTTCATGGGATGTCGCTGAAAGATGTTCCGGAAGGAGCTTCAAATCCCGCGTTTGCGGCAGTCATCATCCTGATTGGTGCCTTGTTGCTTGCATATGCGTGGCGGATGACGCGACGCGGAGTCTTGCGCTAGCCGGAATTCGACCTAGCCTCCCGGTCAAGACATGGGAGGATAAAAATGACTGAGATGAACAAGAGCTGGGTTTTGCGTCAGCGGCCTGTAGGTGACCTGAAGGAGGGAGACCTCGAACTGGTCGAGTCTCCGCTTGTGCCGTTGGAAGATGGTGAAGTGCGAACCCGCCTGATTTACCTGTCCCTCGACCCGACCAATCGCATCTGGATGAGCGATGTGGATGGTTATCTGCCGCCCGTCGGCATCGGGGATGCCATGCGTGGCGGCGGTCTGGCCGTGGTCACCGAAAGCCGTTTTGACGGGCTGAAGGAAGGAGACATCGTAAACACGGGTCTCGGCACCTGGTCGCTCTATTCGAATCTGCCCGGAAGTTCGCTGAACGCACTGCCGCGCCTGCCAGGTGTGCCGCTGACCGCCTATATGGGGCCGCTCGGCGCTACTGGCATGACGGCCTATTTCGGACTGATGGATATTGCGAAGCCAAAGGCTGGCGAGACGGTGGTCGTCTCTGCGGCGGCCGGCGCAGTCGGCTCCATGGTGGGACAGATTGCAAAGATCCAGGGCTGCCGGGTTGTTGGCATCGCGGGCAGTGACGAGAAATGCAAATGGCTGACCGAGGTGGCCGGCTTCGATGCTGCGATAAACTACAAGACGGAAGACGTTGGGGCAGCGCTCGACAAGCACTGTCCGAAGGGAATCGACGTCAATTTCGAGAATGTGGGCGGCAAAATCATGGATGAAGTGATTGCGCGTCTGAATGATTTCTCGCGCATGCCGCTATGCGGACTGATCAGCACCTATAATGCAACTGACCCCGTGCCGGGGCCGTACAATTTCTCGAACCTGTTGATGCGCCGGACTTTGCTGAAAGGGTTCATCGTGATCGATTACTTCCCGCGGTTTCCGGAAGGCATTCAGCAGATGGCGCAATGGTTGATGGCCGGCAAGATCAAGTTCGAGGCGGACATTGTCGATGGTCTGGAAAATGCACCAGCCAGCTTGTCGCGTCTCTTCGAAGGCAAGAATCTAGGCAAACTGATGGTCCAGGTCAGCGAGCCACCAGCTGCCTGAGTTAACCTAAGTTCAGGTGGCGTTCAGCTTGCCCCTGTATGCCTTGCTGCAGACGGGGCTGGGATTGAGGGACGCAGGCTTGTCGGGTGTAGGAGGAATTCGGCGCGTGTCGCTGGATTCCTCTACAGGACCAGCGGAGCGATCCAGTAGCCTACCGCAGCGATGATCACGATACCTGCCAGATTGATGTAGAAGCCCTTGCGGATCATCTGCTGGATGGTGATGTGGCCCGTGCCATAGACGATGGCGTTTGGTGCGGTGGCAACCGGCAGCATGAAGGCACAGGACGCTGCCACGGCGGCCGGGCCGAGCAGGCTTTCCGGAGCTGTGCCGAGCGCAACAGCGAGCGAACCCAGTACGGGTGCAAGCGTGGTCATTGTGGCCACGTTTGAGGTGACTTCCGTCAGGAAGATGACCAGAGCAACCACAATAACGATGAAGATTAGCGGCGGGAGCACGTCCAGAACACGCAGATTCTCGCCGATCCATTCCGACAGTCCGGTGCGCGAAATGGCCTTGCCCATTGCGATGCCGCCACCAAACAGGAGCAACACGCCCCACGGGATTTGTTCAGCTTCCTGCCAGTTGAGCAGGCCACGATCTTCACCGCCGCCCGCCGGGACCAGAAACATGAGTACCCCGCCGAAGATCGCGATCATCATGTCGACTTCCGCGCCACCATAATTCGCGAGCAACTCTATTCCAGACGCTTCGAGGAATAGCTGAAGTGGCAGTCTGAGCAGCCATAGGGTGGCTGTGATCCCGAAAACGATTGCGACGCGGGTTTCTTGGACGGTCATTTTGCCAATGCCGATAAGCTGGGATTTGACGTGAGCTGACACAGCTTCTGCATTTTCGGAGCGGACCGGCATACCGCGTGTGACATTCCACCATGCGACCGGCAATAATAGCGCCATGGCCGGCAGGCCAAAGGCCATCCATTGTGCGAACCCGATATGAGCACCCGCTTCGGTCTGCAACCAGCTGATTGCAATCAGATTGGTCGGCGTGCCGATCGGGGTGGCGACCCCACCGATGGAAGCTGCGTAGCAAACACCGAGCAGGAGTGCCGTGGTGAAGTGTTTCGAAACATTCCCAAGCACAGCGCTGGCTGAGATGGCGATGGGGACCATCATCAATGTCGAGGCCGTATTGGATATCCACATCGACAGGACGGCCGTTGCGAGCATGAAGCCGAAGACAATAGCGCCGGGCGACGTGCCCACCCGGCTGATGACGTTGAGTGCAATCCGCTGGTGCAGGTTCCAGCGTTCAATGCCGAGGGCAACGATGAAGCCGCCGAGCAACAGGATGACAATATGGTTGGCATAATCACTGCCCGTCTGGGCTGGTGAGCCCGCTCCAACGAGCGGCAGAACAAAGAGCGGCAACAGAGAGGTGGCAGGTATGGGAATGGCCTCGGTGGCCCACCAGACCGCCATAAGCACCATCAGGGCTCCCGTGCCCCAGGCCGCATGGCTGAGGCCTTCCGGTGGGCCGAACAGCAACATGAGCGCGGCCAGGGCAGGGCCCAGCATCAATCCGATTTTGCGAGCCCCCAATTCCACGCTCTTATTCCCCCATAGCCTCAAACCCTGCCCGGAGATCGGCAATCAGGTCATCTACGGTCTCCAAACCGACATGTATGCGGAGCAGAGGGCCGACCTTTTGGTCAATCCAGTGGCCTTTTGATCGTTTCAGTTGCGGGTCGCACGGGATGATCAGGCTTTCAAAGCCACCCCAGGAAAAGCCCATCGAAAACAATTCCAATGCGTCAAAGAAGCGTTTCAGGCCTTCTGGGCTGACCGTGTTGAGAATGACGGAAAACAGGCCGTTTGAGCCAGTGAAGTCGCGCTTCCAGATGACATGGTCCGGATGCTGTTCGAGTGCCGGGTGCAGGACTTGAGAGACTTCCGGGCGTTCAGACAACCAATTCGCGATCCTGAGACCAGCGGCCTCGTGCGCATCCATGCGCGTCTTCAGGCTGCGCAAGCCGCGCAAGGCCGTGTAAGCATCGTCCGGGCCCAGGCTGATGCCCCAATCATCTCCGCAGTCGATAATGTCTTGCGCCACGCGCTTGTCGCGGCTCATGACAGCGCCGCCAAACACGTCCGCATGGCCAACCGCATATTTTGTCAACGCCTGGACAGAGATGTCCACGCCGAGGTCCAGTGGCTTGTGCAGAATTCCAGCGCCCCATGTATTATCGAGAATGGTGCGAATACCTCGCTGCTGCGCCACGTCCACGATGGCAGGCGTATCGCTGATCTCGAAAGTGAGTGAGCCCGGAGATTCCAGGTAAATTACGCGCGTGTTGGGTTTGATCAGGTTAGAAATGGTTGCGCCACATCGCGGATCGAAGCGCGTCGCCTCTACCCCCATTTTTTCCAATCGACGATCAAGATAGCGCGCGGTGGGGCCATAGGCGGAGTCGGTGAAAAGGATGTGATCCCCGGCTTTTACCTGGCTGCCGATGGCAAGCGCGCAGGCCTGTAATCCGTTCGAGGTCAGTTTTGCGAAGGTCGCATTCTCAAGTACGCAAAGTGCGTCTTCAAGTTCACGATGAACCGCCAGGCCCATACGGCCGTAGCCGGGCTTCGCGCCATAGAGGTCTGAGGATGTATCAAACAGGAGTGTGGACGCCCGCTCGATTGGCGGATTGACTGTCTTCTGGGCCAACCGGCGGCCACGCGTATGGATGAGACGTGTCGCAGTGTCCTTTGTCATGCTGTGCCAGTGGCGACGGGACGGGATGCGTCAGACGCCCATTCCGCCCACGATCCATCATAGACCGCGACGTCCCAATTACCGAGTCGGGCCAGCGCGAGTGCCGTGACAGCGGCAGACACGCCAGACCCGCAGGTCGCGATTGTGGGCGCGAGGGGATTTGGAAACAGTTTGCCAAGTTCCTCGGCGGATTTCATCCTGCCGTCTTCCGTGCGGAGTTCGCCGGAGGGCAGGCAAATGCTGCCAGGGATGTGACCGGAGGGAAGCCCCTCTCTCGGTTCGGGAGCCTCGCCGGAGAAACGCTCGGCCGAGCGGGAGTCTATGATGTTGTGGGAGCTGTTCGCAGATGCTGCAAGCATTTGGTCTGAATCCTTCAGCAGATCGGTCCGGACGCGCGCTGTGAAATGGCGTTCGACGGCCACCGGTGGCAGGTCCTCGGTCTCGCCACCAGCATCCGTCCAGGCCTTGAGCCCACCATCAAGTACTTTTACGTCGCGTTGGCCCATTACGCGCAACATCCACCATACGCGAGCCGAGGCGAAGAAGTTGAACTGGTCATAGACGATGATCCGGTTGCCGTCTCCCAGGCCGAGCTTGCGCGCACGCGACGAGAACATGACGGGATCGGGCAGCATGTGCGGCAGATCGGTTCCGCCTGCCTTGATGGCGTCGATGTCGAAATAGACGGCCCCCGGGATGTGCCCTTCAGCCCATGCCTGGCGCCCCGTCTTCTCGGGATTGAGGAAGGGAGGGAACCAGGTTGCGTCCACGACCCGGACGTCTGGCGCAGAGATATGTTCTTTCAGCCATTCGGCTGTGACAAGCGGGTCTCCGGATTCCATAATTCAAGCCTCCATCCATGCGGGAACCGGCAGATCCTTCGATCTCAGGAAATCGGGATTGTAGAGTTTCGACTGGTATCGGTTGCCATAGTCGCAGAGCACCGTGACGATTGTGTGCCCGGGCCCCAGATCCTTCGCCATCTGAACGGCCCCGGCGACATTTATTCCCGCGGAGCCGCCAAGACACAGACCTTCATTCTGAACGAGGCCGAAAAGGATGTTGAGCGCTTCCTCATCCGTACAGCGATAAGCGCGATCCACTTCAATACCTTCAAGATTGGCTGTGATGCGACCTTGTCCGATGCCTTCAGTGATTGAGGTGCCTTCGGATTTCAACTCACCGTTCTTGTAGTATTCATACATCGCAGCCCCGCCGGGATCTGCGACACCGATCTGAATATCCTTGTTCTTTTCCTTTAGTGCGAGCGATACACCGCCGAGCGTGCCGCCAGATCCGACCGCGCAGATGAAAGCGTCAAGCTTGCCATCGGTTTGGGTCCAGATTTCCTGACCAGTGGTGTCGTAGTGGGCCTTGCGGTTCGAGATATTGTCGAACTGGTTTGCCCAGATCGCGCCGTTTGGTTCCGACTTGGCAAGGTCTTCGGCCAGGCGCTTCGAGAAGTGCTGGTAGTTGTTTGGGTTCTTGTAGGGGACCGCATCGACCTCGATCAGTTCTGCGCCGAGTAGGCGGATTGCATCCTTTTTCTCCTGGCTTTGTGTGCGTGGCATCACGATGACCACGCGGTAGCCGAGTGCTGCGCCGACCAATGCGAGCCCGATGCCGGTGTTTCCAGCCGTTCCTTCGACGATGGTGCCACCGGGTTTCAGCTCTCCAGCCGCTTCAGCGTCGCGAACAATGCCCAGTGCCGGTCGGTCTTTCACAGACTGCCCCGGATTGAGGAATTCGCATTTGCCGAGAATTTCGCAGCCGGTTTCGTCAGATGCCTGGTTCAGGCGAAGCAGGGGGGTGTTGCCGATAAGGTCGATCACCGAGCGATGAAACTTCATCAGATTAGGTCCGATTCTGGTCAATTTTCTTTGGGACGAAGCTAGTGCGGCGCAGAGGTTTTCACAACCGTTGTGAGTCCCACAGGGCCCGTGTGATCCAATTCGTGCCGGTCTGCGTAAGAAGCATGAATAGACCAACCGAGACAGGACCGCCTGCTTGACCCACACCGACACCTATATTGCTTTCATGATGGACCATGCCGCCGGGAACCATCCGGAGTCCTTTGCTGTGGCGGGGGACCTGCACATTTCACTGAGTGAGAGGGGGGCTGAGACCGCGCATCTCTGGTCAATGATCGGCGGTGTGATGCTGGAACGATCTGACCCGATACTTGCCGACCCGGCCCAGCAGAGTTCGAGAACTGGTCGCGCCCGATGGTCAGGTCTCTTAGCTGATCAGGTCCTGTTCCAATCATCTGGCGATTTGAGCTGGCGGCGCGGTTTCTCCGGCGTTCAATATGCATCTGCAGGCACGCCGGGGACAAAGTTCATGAAACTGGAGCCCGGTCAAAGCGCGCCGATGCATGGTCATGGTGGCCTTGAGGCAACCGTTGTCCTGTCCGGGCGTTTTACAGATGGATATGGCACATATTCTCGCGGTGACCTTGTGCTCGGTGAACCCGGCATGCGTCACAAGCCCGCTGCTGTGGGAGACGAAAGTTGTATCTGCTTTGTTGCCCATCGGCCCAACAGGTTCTGGAGTATTTTCCAATGAAGCGTTTTCTGGGAGCCATTCTGGTATCGGCCGCGCTGTTTAGCGCACCCGCAAGCGGAAAGACGTCGGATGCGAGTTGGGCACCAAGCCCGGGCGACGTGATCGAGTTTGATGTGCTGCGCAAGGGCAAGCCATTCGGCTCCCACTCCGTCAAGTTTGGGCAGGATAGCCAGGGACGTCTGACTGCAACGACTGACGTGAACCTCAAAGCCGGTCTGGGGCCTATCACCGTTTTCAAGTATGAGCTCGACGCCACTGAAGTGTGGGAGGATGGACAACTTGTGTCTCTCACCGGTCAGGTTGACGATGATGGCGATGAAGGGTCGGTGAAGGCAGCGCGCAGCGGTGATGGGTTGGAGGTCGAAGGCACAGAGTATGACGGTGTTGTTGCAGGCTCAATCGTGCCTACAAGTCATTGGAACTTTGCCGCCACGAATTCCTCAAAGCTGCTGTCGACCGGCAATGGAGAAATATTGGAGGTCACCGTATCTGAACAAGGGAATGAGACCATACGTGTAGCGGGTAAAGAGATCGAGACCACGCGGTATCTGATGGATTCTGATATTGATGTTATGCTTTGGTATGACCAAGCCGGACGTTGGATGAAGTTGGCTTTCGAAGCGCGTGGTCAGGACATTGAATACGTTTTGGCGAAGCCATACTGATTTCGCTACCGAATGTCGGCTCTGACACTCATTCTTGGCGATCAGCTAACGCCCGACCTGTCATCTCTTTCTGATTTCAATCCGTCCACAGATACTGTCTTGATGGCCGAAGTCATGGAAGAGGCGACCTATGTGGGCCACCACAAGAAGAAGCTCGCATTTGTATTCTCTGCCATGCGCCACTTCGCTGAGGAGTTGGAAGCAACGGGTGTTGCGGTGCGCTATGTCAAATTAACGGATCCTGAAAATGAAGGCTCATTGCGCGGTGAAGTGGCGCGTGCGTTGGATGCCGATCCCGGCATCGACACCTTGATCATCACGAAACCCGGCGAATGGCGCCTGTTGAGCGATATGGAGGTGTGGGCCAACATCTTCGATGTAGAGGTGGAACTTCGCGACGACACGCGGTTCATCGCGACACTGAGTGAATTCTCGACCTGGGCTGCCCATCGCAAGCAGTTGCGGATGGAGTATTTCTATCGCGAGATGAGACAGAAGACAGGCCTGCTCATGGAGGGAGACAGCCCCGCTGGCGGCAAGTGGAATTATGATCAGGACAACCGCAAGCGGTTGCCGAAATCCGCGGTTACTCCTCAACGATGGTTCTGCCAGCCAGATCAGGTTACGCAAGACGTGCTCGATATGATCACGCACAGGTTTCCAGACAATTTCGGAGATTTGGAACCCTTCGTGTTCGGAGTCACACGTCACGATGCCGAGGCCGCTCGTGATGCTTTCATGGCGGAGATCCTGCCTGGCTTTGGAGACTACCAGGATGCCATGGCAAAGGATGAGCCGTGGATGTGGCATTCAATCCTCTCGATTTATCTGAATGTCGGTTTGTTGGATCCGTTGGATTTGTGTGAACGCGCTGAGGCGGAATGGAAATCCGGCCGTGCGCCGCTCAATGCTGTGGAAGGCTTCATTCGGCAAATCCTTGGCTGGCGCGAATACGTGCGGGGGCTCTACTGGTGGAGCGGCCCTAAGTACGCAAAGAGCAACTTTCTGAATGCGCAGAACGCGCTTCCCGATTTCTACTGGACCGGCGAAACCGATATGGCCTGTCTGGCCGATGCGCTGGGGCAGACCATTCGGCATGCTTATGCCCATCATATTCAACGCCTTATGATCACGGGAAATTTTGCGCTTCTCGCGGGCATCCATCCGGACCACGTCAATGATTGGTACATGAGTGTTTATGCCGACGCGTACGAATGGGTGGAGCTGCCGAATACGCATGGAATGGCGCTCTTTGCAGACGGGGGTATGATTGCGTCAAAGCCTTACGCTGCCAGTGCAAACTATATAAACAAGATGTCAGATTATTGCGCCGGGTGTCGTTACAATTCCAAAACCCGGACCGATGAGGACTCGTGTCCCTTCAATACGCTTTATTGGGACTTCCTGATCCGCCATTCCCAACGATTGCAGGGTAATCCCCGCATGTCATTGCTCATGAAAAATGCGATAAAAATGCCGGATCGTGAACGTGATCTGATACAGCGGCGAGCCAGAACCGTGTTGAAATCCTTGAATATTTATCCAACCAAAGATTGATGACTTACGCATCGTTACCGGTTTCAGAGAATTTTCGACGTCACACTACACTGATTTTCACCTCCGTCGCTTAGACATGCTGACAATGGTGATTCCGAGAAGTCGGATGAATTCCGGGGTGGACGCATGAAACTGTTGGCTATGAAGGATAGCGGCGATGGGCCGCTGTCCGAGATCGTTAGGGACTCGGACGACGAACGAAAGCATGAGGCGGCCTGGCGAGAAAGCCAGCTGGAAATCGTGGGCACGATCACGATTCCTCTGGTTCTGGCCAACCTCATCAATGCGTCGGTTGTCTGGCTGTCCTTCAAGGAGACGCCAGCGGACTTTGCCTTGTCTGTATGGCTCGTCTGTATCGCCGCCATATGCGCAGCGGCTTTTGTTACGAACAAGGTTCGAACCTACCGGCCCAGCGATCTTGCGATCGCGCGCAAGGTGATGAGGGAATATACGTTTGTTGCGGCGATTGCCGGACTTCTGTGGGCGTCGGTACCTATCATTGTGATGAATGTCACGGATAGCTATGGCCAGATGATTGTGGGCGTCGTTCTGGCTGGAGTCATGTTCACCGGTGCGCTCCTGATGTCGCGTCTGCCCAAGGCAGCCTTTGCCTTTATTGTTCCGATCGGACTGGGACTGGTTGCGGAAATGCAGTTTCAGCAAAATCCAAAATATCAGTATACATCTATTTTGACGTTGGCTTATGTCGCGATACTCATCCTAGCCATTCGCTGGTCGCATCGCCAGTTCGTGCTCAAAAGCATCAACGAAACGGCGGTCAGAGAGCAGTCGCATCTGATTGGGTTGCTGTTGAGGGATTTTGAGGAAAGTACGTCCGATTGGCTCTGGCAAACTGACGCCAGAGGCGTGCTCGTAGACATTCCTCTCGTGTTTGAGGGCGCTGAGCATGACAATGGTTACCTAACGCTTGGCAATCTGTTGGTCGATCAGTTCGAGGCGGACGATTCTACCAGAGTGCTCAATACCAGCCTCATGCGCCGCCAGGGCTTTCGCGATATCGCCATGAGGCTCAAAGGTTCAGAGACCGAACGCTGGTTGTCCCTTACCGGAAAGCCAATCTTCAATGATGGCAAGTTCCGAGGCTTCCGCGGGGTGGCATCGGACATCACCCAGTCCAAGGAAATAGAAGATCGTATTGCCTTTATGGCGCATTATGACGGGCTGACGGGTCTGCCAAACCGGATGAACATGCAGGAACGACTGGAAAAGGCGCTCCGCAAACCGGATGTTGAAACAGTCCAAAGAGCGTTGGTTTGGCTCGATCTGGATAATTTCAAATGGGTGAACGATACGCTGGGCCATCCGGCGGGTGATGAGCTCTTGCAGCATGTCTCCGGTCGCCTGAACGAATTGAGCGGCGATCATGACATGGTGGCGCGGATCAGTGGTGACGAGTTCGCCATGATCGTTCAGCGTCCGACGATGGGCGACCTCGAACTCTTTTTCGACGAGATAACCGAACGCCTGAGCGAACCCTATGACCTGTGGGGGTCGACCGCCAATTGCTCCGCCTCGGTAGGTGTCAGGATGTTCGATCCGTACACGAAAGATGCCCGCACCATGCTGAAGCATGCTGACTTGGCGCTCTATCAGGCCAAGAAGCTCGGAAAGTCCACTTGGTGCATGTTCACACCCGCGCTCGACGAACGCGCGCGAGCCCATTTGCAAGTCGAGGCCGATTTGCATTCCGCGCTGGAGCACAGCGAGTTCGAACTTCATTTCCAGCCTCAAGTTGATGCTCACACACATGATGTGGTGGGATGCGAAGCCTTGCTGCGATGGAACCACCCTGAGCGGGGCCTGGTTTATCCCGGCGACTTCATTGAGCACGCAGAAGACAATGGTCTGATTACCCGGATCGGAGACTGGGTCATTCGGGCGGCTTTGGCAGAGGCGCGTCGTCTGCCCAATCATGTCAAAGTTTCGGTGAATATCTCGCCGTTGCAAATACACTCATCCAATTTGATGACGACCATCGTGAATGCGATTGCCGCCAACAAGATCGATCCGCGACGGCTCGAGCTTGAGATCACGGAAACGGTCCTGATGTCGGACACAAATTTCACGCTCAAGCGCCTTCACAAACTGAAGGAGATCGGCGTCGGCATTGCGCTTGATGATTTCGGCACAGGCTATTCTTCTCTGTCTTATTTGCGGAGCTTTCCGTTCGATAAGATCAAGATCGACAAGAGCTTCGTGCGAGACATTGAAAGCCGATCAGACAGCCGTTCTATCACGCAAGCCACCATCGCACTGGCGCACTCACTGGGCATGCGGTGCACAGCGGAGGGTGTCGAGACGCATTTTCAAGCAGAGTTCCTGCGTGACATTGGATGCCAGGAATTGCAGGGTTTCTTCATCAGCCGGGCCAAGCCGCTCGACAAACTTCACCATATTATCGACCTTCTACCTGCCGATTTTGCATCACCCAAGCGGGAGTCGGATGTCGCGACCGCAGCCGATAATACTATCCAGTTTCCAGCGGCGAAGTCCGCCCAAGCCTGATCCCTGGATTTCAGTTTTCGTTTGAAGTGTCGGCCTCTTTTTTCTTGCGATTGTTCAACAAGCCGCCGAGCGCTTTGATCGCTACATCTTCAGCAGATGTCTCGGCAGGCGCGTCGTCCGTCGGGGCTTCTGGGTCAGGCTTCTTGATGCCAAGGAGTCCGCCGATAACATCTTCGGTGCTGCCGGAGCCTGCTGAGTTGGAGACACCAAGCTCTTCCAACACGCGGGAGCCCAACTCTGCCTTGAGCGCAGAACTTACGCCGCTCAGATCTGGTGTGACTTTCGGATTCGTCCACGCGCCCGATATACGGATCGGGACTGGAATGCCGTTCAATTGCACCACGCTGCCCTGACCTTGGGCCGATTTGTCCACACTGGTCGCAAGGCGCAGGTCCATGGACTGTCCCGCCAGATTGATCTGCCCAGTCCCATCTACGCCCAGAATGGGACTCAGCAGTTTCATCACATCCACATTCGCAACGCCGTCATTGACTTTCAACACAGTGTTGAAGCTTGAAAAATCGGTTTCGGCATTCTGCGATAAAGCTTCGCCAAAATTGAGTTCCTGAATCGAGCCTGTCGCTATGGCCTGCTTCAGAGAGGAGGCGCTTCGTACCAAGGCTGCAACATTCAAGCCTTTGACCACACCATCCGAAAGGCTCGTCGAGACCTCTCCGTCAATTGCCTGCATGATTGCGTCAATGGATGTACCAGACGACTGCGCAGAAACCTTGAATTGTCCTGTTCCTGTGAGGCTGTCGAATCCGGCCAACGTTCCGAGCAGATTTGCGATGGCAACATTCTGGCCCTGCATGTCGAAGCCGACTTTCGGTGTGGCAGGTCGGGCATCCACGGTCAGCTTGCCCAACCAAAGTCCGCTGAAGGCTTTGAATTGCGACAAATCTGCTGTCAACAATCCATCGGTCAGATCGACGTCCATGACTGCATCGGTCAATTCGACATCACCAATGGTGAGTGATCCGACCTCAAGACTGAGGTTTGCGTTCACGGATTTCAGCCCGGACAATTCGAGTGTTTCATCACTCCAAGGCTGAATTCCTTGATTGGTCTTTTCCGGATCCGGCTCTCCCATAAAGGGTGTGAGGTCGAGAGCGGGTACGCTGAGATCGCCGATCATGCGCGGTGTTGTCGCCGACACATCAATCCCCGCCTGTCCGGTGCCCCTCAATGCATCTAGCGACAGGTTCAAATTGTTGACCATGACGGACTTGAATGTGCCGTTTGCCGTACCGGAGACGGCGAAGGTCTGGAGTGTATCACCCGGAGCCAGTTCAATTGCCGCAGCGCTCAGCAAGTCACGCATTCTGTCGCTGGCGATGGAGAGGGTGCCGGCAACAGTCCCATCACCATTGAGCGAAACGGATCCCTCATATGACGCGCTCAACAAGTCACTGTCATGGGTCAATTTGAGTTCTGTAAGAGATGGTGAGTCGAGCGCGCCGGATGCCTTGCCCGCGACTTGTAGACGACCCAAGGCTGACCGTGCCGGCACATCCAACTCGAATTGCTGTGTGAGCGCGGCCAGATCTGCCACCACGGTTTCGAACGTGCCGTTCAAACTCGGCGCGTCACCAAGTTGGACGCTGCCATCATATTTGATATTTGCCAGGTCGGATGCCAGATCCAGCCGGGCCTGAGCGGGCAGATTACGGGTGAGCGCTTCGGGCGCATCCAGCCAGATGTCAATGGTGAAGGCTTGCTCCTGAAACCGGCCGCTGGCTGTCGCACTGAGAGGCTGGTCCATGCCTCGCAGAGATGCTTCCAGGTCAAGTTCGGACAATTTGTATGTTTCGCCAGATTGGTCGTCCTGAAAGATGAGCGAAGCGTTCTTGAGGATTGCCGATTCGATTCCCGCATCGAATGAACCATTTGTCCCTTCAGGTGGTGGCGATGCTTCTTTTGAAGAGGCGAATTCCCAGTTCGTATTCCCATCGGCTTTGCGCTGAAGGAACACATCTGCATCCACGAAAGCGATTTCCTGCACATCCACGCGCCGCGACAGCAGCGGCATCCATTTGACCGAGCCGCGCAACGCACCTGCCTCAATCATGTTCGGTGTGGCAAATCCGTCGGGATTGGCAACGCTCACCCGTTCGACCGAGGCCGAGATGCGCGGAAACACGGATATTTTCACATCGCCTGCGAGCGTCACGTCACGTTGCAACGCGTTGGTCGCCGCATTCTCAATCTGGTTCTTGTAAACCGATTTCGGAATGAAGAAGGGCACTGAAAAGGCTGCGATAATCAGCAGTGCCGCGATGCCGGAAACAATTAGGAGAACGCGCTTCATGGAATAACCTCAGGACTGGGAGTCTAACCTGATATGGGAATATGGCTTGGGAATGACAGCTTTATACAGAAAAGTGCAAATTTGCGTGAAGTTCCCCGCTTGACCCGCCATGCCGGGTTTAATAGAGAAGCGCTTCGCCGAGTTTCGGCAAGGAAATGCGCGGGTGTAGCTCAGCTGGTTAGAGTGCCGGCCTGTCACGCCGGAGGTCGCGGGTTCGAGCCCCGTCACTCGCGCCATTTCTCTCGAAATGGTTTCCGTGTAAAGCATTGAAGTTAAACGATATTTTTGATCTCGTTTGCTTCGCTTTGCATAAAATGGCCGGAATCTGTGGACCAAAATGGGACCAGATTGTGGACCAATGGTCGGCGTCATGAAGCGCGTCGACGACAATTCCTACCTCGAACAGCGAGGCCGCGTCTGGTGGTATAACCGCCGTGTGCCGAGTAAGTTCGCGCACCTTGATTCGCGCAAGCGGATCAAGGAATCGCTGGGGACCACTTCAATCGACCAGGCTCGCTACAAGCGCGACTTGCTGGCCGAAGCCGATGACCATTACTGGGCATCGTTGAAGATCGCCGAAGAGGTCGGGCCCTCATCCAGTCGGGAAACTTCGGAGGCCGTTCGTCGCCGCTATCGCATGGCGACCGTCAAGGCGCTGGCGAGCGGCTTCACCTATCAGCCCATCGACCATCTCGCGACTGTTGCGCCGCTTGAAGAGGCGCTGGCACGGCTGCTTGCGGTTCATCAGAACGCAGGGCCCGCCGAAATCCCCAAAGTGCGGGACGCCGAAGCGCTGCTTGGCGGCGCGCCGAAACCGACTGTCAGCGTGTCCGAGGCTTTCGAAGTCTATGTGAACGAGATCGCGTACAACGCGCAGCTGTACAAATCGCCGAACCAACGCGCATCGTGGGAGAAAACTAAGCGAACCTCAGTTCAGTATTTTATCGACTTTGCCGGTGACATTGCCCTTGAGGAGATCACCCGTGACCTCGCGCTCAATTACCAGAAGCACTGGGCCAAACAGGTCAGACCCAAGGATCAGAACGCAAAGCCGGTCGCGCCTAACACCGCTAACCGTCACATCGGCAATATCCGTTCGCTCTATGCCGATTACTTCAAGCACATTGGCGAAGAGGAACGTCCGAACCCCTTCCGCAATATGCACTTCAAGGCGAAGGCGAGAACCGAAGTGCCGCCATTCTCATCCAACTGGGTGCGGGAGAAGATTCTTGCGCCGGGTGCTACCCGTAAATGGCGGCCGGAACTGCAGCTCATTACGCTGATGCTGATCGAGACAGGATGCCGACCGAGTGAGATCATCAACCTACGCGTTGAAGATTTTCACATTGATGAGCCGGTGCCCTACATCTCCATCCGCGCACGGACGGACCGCGAAGTGAAGACCGACACCTCCGAGAGGGACATTCCGCTGGTCGGCATCGCACTCGAAGCGGCAAAGCGCGCGGCGCCGAAAGCCTTTGCCCACTACTACGACAAGGGCGAGCTTTTCTCCGCCAACATGATGAAGAACTTCCGCAATCGCGGCCTGCTGGAGTCGCCCGACCACAAGATCTACTCATTCCGCCACGCCTTCGAGAAACGCATGCAGGAAGCCAATATCGACTACGGCCTGCGATGCCTGCTCATGGGCCACAAGACGACAAGACCCGTCTATGGCGACGGTGGCTCGCTTGAGTATCGGCGTGACGAACTGCTCAAGATCATCCACCCGTTTGATCCTCGGGTGATGGAGTTGTTTGATCGCGAAAATGTACTCTGGGCAGTCGGCGGCTCCGCAAAATCATGAGTCAGGCTTTTGCGCTTTGTGTCGCTCGAGAATGTGCGCAGCAGACGACATCCAGGACAAGTCTGCGCCAAAGGAGGCGGCAATCGCGTGAAGGGCGGATGCGTTTGCGACCAAAAAGCTCCAACATAAATTGATGTACTCGGTTCCGGTTGCAGCCAACGCCCCGCCCGGAATACTTCCCGTGATTGCCGCGCCGCCGAGAGCGGCGCCTGTGAACAAGGCTGCGGTCCCAACTTGCTTTAGAATGAACCGAGTCAGGTTGCCGAACGTGTGTGCGGCGTTCTGATTCGACCGGCCTGGCTGGGGGCCGTGCCCTATCTGCGACGATGCCTGTACAACGAGTTCGCGGACGTCATCGGCAAACAGGCTTCGTGCACTGGCAACGGCATCGGCAAAATCATCCGCGGCCCTTCGCATTGCTTCTGTATCTGATGGCGTCCGTTGATAGGCGGCAGAATTCTCGGCGATCCTGCGTCCTTCCGGGTGGGCCATAATGTAAGCGCGGTTCAGGTCCAGCACAGAGGACAGATGCGCCTCAACACTCAACGGGAATGACGGAAGATAGTCCCGCGCGATCGCTTTTTCGGTTGCCTCACCGACGTTCGCCAGCCGTATGCCGCGAGAATAAACCTGCGAAATAGAAATCGAATCAGCGCTGATGGTAGCGTGATAGCGCTGCACGGCATTCAGAAGATCCGTATGCGCATTCGTTCCATTGAGTTCGTGTAGTAAATCCTGCGTTGCCTCACGTAACTCATCGAGCAAAGGGTTGTTCGCATCCGGCGTCGTCGCATCAGGAGGGATCGCCATATGGATCAGGCCATCACCGCCGACCTCAAACGCTGGCTCAGCAACGGCCTCTGGAAGGCCTTGAATTAAATCTTCAAGGTCGCGCGCGATTGCGGAAACTTCTAAATCATCCGGCTCGTTGTCCTCATACTGATCATAGTCCTCGGCACTTGCGACGGGTGCCCAATCCGTCAATCCGTCAGATTCGATTTCATCGACAGCAGCTTCGATGACGTCGTCGGGCAAGTCTGGGAAGTTCTCAGCCAGTTCCTCGCGTGCATCGTAAGGGCCGCCATAAATCCATTGGTAGCCGCCTTCGGCGCTGATATAGGGTAGCCGCTGGGCCGGATCTTCATAACGCTCAAAGAACCATTCAACCAGCGCGTCTATCTGCGCCTGTCGGTCTTCTTCGTCTATTCTTTCGTCGCCGTCTTCGTCCGGGTCTGGCGGTTCGTGTTCCAGTCCAAACTCAAGGTTGTTCAGCAATTCATGCGGGCCGACATCGGTCTCGCGATAATTTTTTGCGCCTATTGGATATTCCCAAATCGACCAGGTGAGCTGCCCAAGCTCCGGATGTTCAACGACTGCCGAATAGGCTGTTTCCGGTCCCGTGCTGCGTTCTTCACTGGAGACGCTTTCGAAGTCGAGCATGTCGGCATCAATCTCATAGACCTGACCGCTCTGAGCGTGACGGATATGTGCGGTTCCATTTACATAGACCATTCATGTTCTCCGTCAGATATAGAATTTGAACGGCTGCTTTCCGCCGCCTCTCGCGCTACCCATAATCAGAACGTCACCGACTTTATTCGCGAATCGGATGGTGACGGGCAGGCCGTCCGAGTAGTTGCAGGCGTTGTAGTTGATTTTCGTCAACGCCAAGATGTCGGACAGCACCGTTTCAATATCCGGTCTTTCGCCGGATGACTTTAGTACAGTCACGTTCAGAGGGTTTGGCGTTTCTGGACCAATGTATGTGTCCAATCTCGGTGCGTAGCCGGATGTCCAGAGGAAGGCGTTATTCTGATCGAGGATCATGGCCGTGCCGCGCAAGGTTGGATACTTTCCGTCCCGGAACAGCTTCACCTGGCCGGTCGTCGTCTTAATTCGAACACCGACGATATTCGTTTCCTTGGGGGCGGCTGCCTCAAAGGCGCGCCATTCTTCGCTCGAAAATCCAGCGCGCCCGTGGATGAAGAGTTCCTTTGGGGGTGCGCCGAATTTCTCCTCATACGTCTCAAGGACTTTGCCGATGAGATCCCGGGCGGCGGTGCTCTTCAAGTGGAACTCGCCGTTTTCCGTTTGCCAAGGGCCATTTGCTCCACGGAAGACGATCCCGTCGCCTTCTGACAAAAACATCTGTGCCGCGCAGCATGCATGATTGTTCCTGTCATTTGGGAGGTTCTTGAAGACGAGCCCAACATAGCAGACGCCATCGCGCATATTAGCGATCTTCCACGGCGGTTCGGCCTGCGTTTTGTAGTAGAGACCAGTAGCCAGATTCCAGGCAATTGTGGCTGCATCCTGGACACCGCGGATAGGATAGCCGTGGGCATTTGTGAATGCTTCCGGCGCAAGCGTTGTTTCCCGCACGAGCTGCGAAGTGTAGCCCAGCTTCAGAAGCTTGGCTTTTGCCTGACGATGGAAGTCCGGAACGTCATCGAAGATGTCTTCTTTCGTAAGATCGATTACATCTTCCAGAAGCGGCAAGTTGCTGCGCTGCTTCTGACGCTTCACATATTCGCCAGGAGATAGAGTCACGCCGCTGCGCCGAGCCTGGCGTGTGCAACGCGTATAGATAATTTCTGGCAGGACAAACGCCCAGACGTCGGGACGTCTTTCTTCGTTTTCGTCATGATGGCGAACGCGTTCGAGAAAAACTTCAACTGTCTGGGCGACCGCTTCATGGTGGTTTTGCAGGGCTGTGGTTGTCTCAATCTTGTCGCCGTCGACCACGTATTCAATGAAGTCTCGGGGGTCGAAGCTAACACCAAAGGCCGCAGGCATCCCCGGAAAATTGCTGAGATGGAGACGATGTTCCTTGTCCGTCTTTTTTGGGGGCGGCACAAGCACATCGCCGAGCACGCTGCGCCCCCAGCGCCGGAAATATTCCAGTCCCTCTGTTGTGCCGATGACGCCTATGGTGATGACCTTGTTGCGATCATCCGCTTTGTGGGGTCCGTAGAGATATAGCCCGTCTTTGGGATGGTCCGTCGATTGACCGAAACCGAATGAGAGAGCTGGTTCCGGGAGGTGAATAAGTCTCGGCGTAACGACGTCAAATTTCATTTCTGCGCCTCCTCTTCATCGGAGGTATCCCCATCCTCGGGGTCAAAATCGCCAGCCAGAGTCGAGGGATCAGTTTCTTCGGCGTCCTCGTCGTCATGGACGATCGGTGTCGTCACCGGTGAAATCATCTGTATAGGCATTACGTTGAGGACGAGATTGCCGCCCGCGCCGATGGGAAGTGAGATATAGGAATCGCCTCCCGCCACAAGCTCCAGAAACGCCATCATGCGACCGTGCCAGGACTTGTTCCTCCAGCCCTTGCAGTCGCTGCGCCGATGACGGTGCTGCCTCTCCTTATCGTCGATGATGCTGCCCTGACGGTCCTCATCTCCTTTAGCGTTTTCCTTGATATCCGAAAACAGAACCCGAGCCTTGAGCCGGAAATGGGGGAAGGGATAGAGATTGGGAATTGCGCTCACGCCGTAGGACCAAACCCGCCCCTTTGCGACGTTCCGCAGAACCGACCTACGCTTGCCTTCCTTTGGCCCCCATGCCACGCGTTCGTTGATGCGAATCTGCGCGGGGGCGGCATGATGCCCGAGACCGCTCGCCCACCCATATTCTTGAAACCCGATCGAAGAGAGACGTCGCTCCCAGGCCTGACGGAATAGCGCGACTAAAATATTTTTGGCTTCACGACTCTTTATGTCGAGTTCCGACCACCCCTTTTCCATGAAAGATGAAAGGCGACTCGTAGCAATCGTCTTGATCGGTCCGAACCCCTCGAAATGCTCGGCCATTTCCAAGGGGGAAGCGAAGGTGATGAAACCAGATAAGTGAGGATAAGTGGGAAAAGCGAAGCTGTTCGCGCGCCTTTTCAGCTTGTCGCGATCGCAAGGTCCAGTCGGCGCGACATAAGCGATCTCGTCTGGCGCGTTTTCGATCGCGACCCAATTGCTGGTCAGGGTTTCGGCGCGGTTTTCCAGTCTGATCTCATTTCGCCTTCGGTGCTGCTCCCATTGCGGCTGAATCAAAGGTTCATTGAGTTTTGGGACGTTCTGCTTTTCGAGCGTCTCTAACAGATCAGCGAGACCATCCGCATAGCTATCTTCGAAGTTCAGATATTGTAGTTCTCCCATGCCGAAGACTTTGCGGAAGCTCCTAACGCGAAGCGGTATCGTGAATTTTTCATCACCGGTCGTGCGGGAGACGTCGGCTGCAATGCCAATTTCTTCCTGCACGCCGTTTTTATGCAAGCCATCTCCGGCGCAAATCAGCAATTGCTTTACCGCCCGGTCCTGCAAAGTACGGGTCAATGTTTTTCGCCAGCGTTCACCTCCTTCGAGATTCAGAATGTCGGCGAAAACCTGGTATCCTGCAGCCTCAAGGCGCGGGGCGAGCCACTCTGTGAATTCATTATCCTCTGGCGTCGCTTTTGTGACGAAGAGGACAGTGCGCTCATTCTGTGTTTTTTCCATGGAGCATTCGATTCAGTGGGATCCGACTATTTATGTAATTCAATTTTATGGAGTTTTCTGCGTGGTATCTGCAGAAAACAGTCGCTTGAGTCTTTCGTCGGTTTCCCATGCAAGCGCTGGAATACCAAATCTTTCTCCCCGAAACTCACATATCGTGTGCACGCCTGTCTTGTTGAACCATAGCCGCCAGGTCTGGTTTTGTGTCGGGGTTGCGGCGGCGAAGGCGGCGCAGGAGAGAATAGCCGCATTTGGCCGGTGCTCGGGATCGCGCACTGACGCATAGCGGATCAGCCCGATACTCTCCGCACGCGCAGCTTCTTCGAGTTGCTGGCACGCTTCGTAGTCGTTTGGATGCGTCCAGAGGTTGGCAGCGTCGCTAAATGGCTTTGACATGAGATCTATGGCTGCGTCGGTGCGGACCGGCACGTCGAATGTGGTGTGCTCGCTCGGCTGCGCCGGAAATGGCGTGCCCGGAGAGTCTGCGTAGAAGAGCAGCAAATGAAACGCGGTTTCGATGATCGCTGTCGCCGGTTCTTCGGACACATAATAGACGCCGGGCGTCGGTCCGGCGCGGCGGAACCGCGAGCCGTTCGGATAGAGGCCGTAGCGGAACGGCGTCATGTAGAGATAGTGGAGCCCTGCGCAGTCGGGGGGTACAGGCGGCTTTGTTTCTTCGAGCATGTCTTCGAGAAGACGCTGCTCATCCAGCGTATCAACAAGCTGAAGCGTGGAGACGATGTGTTGCGCCTCCACGCAGCGCCAGAAAACGCGGGATACGCCTTGCCGCTCAGAGCGGAGCGCGTCTGGAATCCAGATAGGCAAGGCCATGGGTCAGTCCTGTAATCGTCTTGATCTGATCGAGTGGACGACCGCCAAGCGCCCGGTTTTCATTGCGTAGCCAGGCGTTGGCCACCTTGCCGTCGCCGCCGGTGATCGCATCAAGCGACCGGAACAGGCGAACGAACAGCGCTCCCAGTTCAAACGGCTTGGTGCCTTCCTCCAGCCGGAACTCATCCTTGCGCATCCGCGACACGGTCGGTTCCGAAACCCCCAAAATCAGGGCCATGTCCTTCCCGGAAAGACCAAGCTTTTCAGCGGCCCGGACCACGGCCATGGTCATCACCCGTGCCCGTTCCTGTGCGTCGATGGCTGCTGTTTGGGACATTGAGCGATCCTTTCCACTGAAGGGATATATAGCGGTTCTTTCTGAGGAAATCAAGAGCGCCCTCGCTTTCTCGGCCGAGCGGGCATGTTCGCGCCGATGGCGTCCTCGATCCGGTCGGCCGCCGAGGCCCGCTCGCGGACTTCCCGGTCGAACCGGTCGAACAGGGGAAAATACTTCTCACCGCAATGGCGCACGACGAGCGCCGCAATGCGGCGGCCTTTTTCAAGATCATGCAGGCTGAGGCTCATTGGGGCGCCAGACCCTTTGCTAGTTGGTCTTCGTCCGGTTCCAGACCATGACGCCGGTGCCGTCCTTTTCATTCTCGAAGAAGGCGGCGCGCACGGGGCTGGCAAAGCTTGGATCGTCGAGCTTGACGGCGAGGTACGGGGTTTCGCCGTCCTTGCTTTCCTGACGCCAGGCCGCACCGAGTTCGGCCCCGCCGGCATAGAGCCGGAAGTCGGGTGCGCCATCTGATGCCTTGTCACTGTTCGGGACAAGCTGTGCTTTGACGTTGATGGTCATGGTGCGGATGGTGCCGGTATAGCTGCCATCTTTCAGGGTGAACGTGCCGATCTGCGCCATGGGTTAGTCTCCTTTGCTGGCGTTGGAATGAAGGGCGCGGCGCGCCCGTTTGAACCCGGCATCTGACGCCAGGAAGCTTTCGATCATGGCGGGGATGAGCGCTTCGGGCTTTTCCTCCGCGCCATAGGTTTGCCGGTAGATTTCGGCATAGTCGCTGAGGGCGCTGGCGAGGTCGGGATCGACCGAGAGGCTCATACGCACCGGGGTGCGATCGGGTAACTGTCCAAGGCGTAGGGTCATCTGCTTGTTCCTTGTGGATGGGGTCTGAGGATGAGGTCGCGGGTGACGACCACGCGCACGGGCCAGCCCGGCCGCACACGGACCGTCGGCTGAATGCCAAGGTTGCGTTCGACGACGCGCTGGCCGGCCTGGTTGACGGTGTCGGTCGTGCCGCGTCGGATCGCGCGTTCGAGATCGCCGTCACCGTCTGCACCGAGTTCTGCGCCGACGCCGAGAATGGTGGCGAGGCCTGCTGCGATGAACACGCGGTCCCAATGATGATCGGTTCGATCCGAGAGACCCGCAAAGCCTTGCGCATCAGCGCCTGGCGCGGAAATCACAATCGACGACCCGTCCGGGAAGATGATCCGGTCCCAGGTCACGAGTGCGCGGTCCTGCCCGAAAGAGACTTCCGACTGGTAGCGCCCGATCAGGCGCGAGCCCTGCGGGATGAGGAGGTATTGGCCGGTGACGGTGTCATAGACGGGCTGGGTGAGCTGCGCGACGATCGTGCCCGGCAGGTCTGAGTTGATGCCCGTGACCATTGAAGCCGGAATGAGCGTGCCAGCCATGACCTGATACGGCGAGGCAGGGTCTTCCACGCCGTGTGGATTGTAGATGTCGCTTGCTGGTCCTTCGCTCGTAAAGGCGAGCTTGCGGGACTGGAGATTTGTATCGATAGGCTGTCCGAAAGCGGACCGTGCGCCTTGCGGCAGAGCGGCGAGCGCCAGAAGCTCAGAACCCAGATCAAGCGCGGGGTCTCGATAAGCAGGACGGGTGTCGGTGGTGCTTGCCGTGCCGCTCTGAGAATCGAGTCGGAAAAAGACCGGTGCGCGGGCGGCTTCATCGGCAAGGGCGGCCTCGCGCATGCGCCTTGCACGTTCGGCCTCGTCGGCTGGGTTCGGGCGAAAGTCATCCTCGAACCGGGTCACATATTCCGGTTCGATACCGAGCTCGCGTTCGGCGCGCAGCATGGTCGCGCCGAGATCGCCCGAAAGCGGTGGGCCAAGACGCGTGACGCGGTCCTCGACGGATGTGATGTCGCTATAGCTGGTCGGAAGCGTTGAGAGACCTTCGGGCTTGCGCGTGTTCGTCGTGTTGTAGAGCTCGCGACGGGCATCCGGATCGGTAGCGGTTGGCGGTTTGAGGGCAACGCTCATGGCTGCGAACAGGGCGAGCACGCCGAGGCCTGCGCCGACCATCAATACTTTGCGATTGATCCGCGTCACCGGCTTCGGGCTGGAGCGGATCTTCAGCCGCTCGGCATGTTCGTCGAAGGGAATGGGCTCGGACATCGGCTCAGTTCCCGAACAGGCCAGCCAGCGGCGAGCGCCGCTCGTTGCGTGAGATTCGCACCACGGTCTGGTTCCGCTCGCCGAGGCGCAACTCGGCCGCACGGAACAGCCGGTCCACGACATAATAATTGCCGCGCACACGGTAGTTCACCAGTTCCGCATCACCGTCCGTGCCGAGCACGAAAAGCGGCGGCATGTCGGTTGTGGCGATGTCCTCCGGCATCTGGATGAAGACCTGACGGCCATCATCAAAGACGCGGACAGGCTTCCAGTCCGGACTGTCGCCGGAGAGGCGATAGTCGAAGTTCAGGCCTTCCAGCGTCAGGCCGCGCTCAATGCTTCCCGCGTCCCGTGCGATCGCGCGCTCATTGCGGGCAGTGAGGCCTGCGAGTTCATCCGCGGGGTAGCGCCAGGACAGAGCGGCCATATAGCCGCCGCCCGTGCTTTCAAGTTCCAGATGATAGGTGCGCCGGTCCGTGGCGATCATCAGATTGGTGCGAATGCCGGAGGAAATCGGTTTGACCAGCACATGCGCGCGGGAAGTGTTTCCAGAGCCGGAGATCGTATCGCCCACGACCCAGCGGACCGTGTCGCCTGCCGAGACCGAGACCAGTTCCTCGCCCGGCTGCAGGGCAATGTCCGAAACCTGTCCGGGGCTGGCATAGAGCCGGTAGAGCGCGCCTTCTGTATAGGGATAGACCTGGATCGCGTTCACATAGCCATCGACCGAAGGTTCGATAAGCGCGCCGGTGCGGCCCTGTCTGATGGCTTCAGCCGGTGACACTGAGGGACGCGATATCGTCCTTGTGTAGGTCCGCGTCACGCTGCCATCGGCATTGGTGGTGACACGCGCGCCGATGGGCATCATCTGGCCGGGCAGCGGCAGCGCGACGGCGGTTTCGACGATCTCCACCGGATAGTCGGTCCTATCCTCGACGGGCTTGGCCGCGACAAAGGCGCTCGCATCGATAGGTTCAAGCTCGGTCGTGGCGCAGGCCGTGGTAAGTGCGAGGGCCGAAGTGGCAAGCAGAATACGAAGCATGGGGATCATTCTCCTGTAACGAGGTCCTGACCCCAGTTCAGGGCATGGACATAAAGGCCGAGCGGATTGGCGCGCAGGGTCTCTGCATCCGTCGGCGGCTGGGTGATGATTGTGAAATTGCCGGTGAACCTTTGGGCGCTGACGAGCGCACCATTCTCATAGGTCTTCTCGATCCAGCGGGCCTGGAAGCTGTCCTCCGAGACGCGAACCACGCTGACCACGTCCACGGTGCGGGATTTGCGCCCGACATCGGCGAAAGGATCATTGGCGGAGGCGTATTCGTTGAGCGTGGTGGCGGCGCGGTCGGTCACGAAGTCATAGGCGCGCAGCCAGTTCTCGCGGACGACGACAGGGTCAACGGAAAGCCCCCGGACATGTTCTATGAAGTTCGCAAGGTGATGGGCGATCTGGGCATCGGTCGGCGTGTAGCTTGTCGTGGCCGGAGCCACAGCGCGGGCCGCACCCGTCTCATCGACTTCGACCACATAGGGCGTGACGGTGGATTGCATCGAGCGCCAGACCAGCGCGCCGGAGGTGACGAAGCAGAGCCCGAGACAGCCGAGCGCCATGAGCCGCCAGTTCTTCGCCTGCACGCGGGCGGAGCCTATTCTTTCATCCCAGACCTGTCCGGCCTTCTGATATGGCGTCTCGGGGAACGGGCTGCGGCCGTAGCTTGAAGATGAACGCTTGAACGCCATGGCTCAGACCTCCTGTCTTGTTGGGTTGAAGCGGGAGCCTGCGGGCCGCTGCCGCGGCGTTCTTCGCCTACAATCCATCCCCCGGATGGATTGTTTTGCCTGCGGCAAACCGGCTGCGAACTCCCAGATCTGGCCCGCCTTCTGGTAAGGCGTTTCGGGAAACGGGCTTGGTCCATAGCTGGAGGAGGATCGCCTGAAAGCCATCGTCTAGTCGTCCTTGTCTCTGAGGGTGGGGTTTGCGCCCGAAGCGCCGCGATCACCGTCGCGCAGGGAGTGCGCGGCCATCTGGCCTGCCTGTCCCATGCGCTGGCTCGCCTGCATGCGCCGCGCCCAGCCGGGGCTTTGGCTTGATGATGATCCGGAGGCAGAGTTTTGCATGGACGCGGCCTCAGACCCGCCGGTGGCGCGCCAGGCGCCCTGACTGCCGCGTTGGTAGGCGTCTCTGAGGGCTTGAGCCGGGCGCGATGCTGTGCGACGCATAGCGTCGCCGCCTGCACGGGCGACACCGGCAAGGCCTGCGGCGACGCCCGCTGCGCCGGATGCGCCAGAGGCGACCGATCCCAGCGTATAAGAAGTGCGCGCCGCGCCGGCCATGCTGGCGCCGGCCTTGACGGCGGAGGACGCCCCGCCCGCGACGGCGCCGACGGCAGCGCGGCCGCCCATCCCGGCGACATAGGTTCCGGCTGTGACACCGGCGGCCGCGCCTGCGGCGGAACCCGCGCCGAGTTGCGGCGCACCGGTGATCAGGCCGGAGGCGATGCCGGGCGCAAAGATGCCCATCCAGAAGAAGACGATCGCGGCGAGCACCGTGCCCATGACTTGCGCGAGCGTCACATCATCGCCGGTACGGAACGCATCGGTCACGGATGAGAAGAGCGTCGAGCCGATGCCAATAATGACGGCAAGCACCATCAGCTTGATGCCCGAGGTGATGACATTGCCGAGGACGCGTTCAGCCAGGAACGTCGTCTTGTTCCAGAGCGCAAACGGCACGAGCACGAACCCGGCGAGCGTCGTCAGCTTGAACTCCAGGATCGTGATGAAGAGCTGCACGGCCAGCACGAAGAAGGCGACCATGATGATCGCCCAGGCGATGAACATCACCGCGATCATGATGAAGTTATGGAAGAAGGAGATTGGCCCCAGCATGTCGCTGATCTCTTCCAAGAGCGGCTGACCGGCGTCGAGACCGACACTGGCGATGAAGCCGGGGCGCAGGAGATCATCGGCGGTCATGGTCCCGCCGCCAGCGGTCACGCCAAGCTCCGCGAAACTGTCAAAGACGATCCCTGCGAGAAGAGAGAAATTGCCAATGATGAAGGCGAAGAAGCCGACATAGAGCACCTTCTTGAGGAGCCCGGCGATCACGTCCGTGTTCTGGGAGAGCGCCCAGAACAGGCCTGCCAGCGTAATGTCGATAGCGATGAGCGTGGTCGACAGGTATGCGACATCGCCCGCCAGCAGGCCGAACCCGCTGTCAATGTAGGCGATAAAGGTCGCGAGAAATGTGTCGATCACGTCCATGGGGCGCTACTCTGCGAGGAAGGCCCGGGTGCGGGCGCGGCCGCGTTCGGCCTCGGCCAGCTGGCGCGCGCGTTCCAGCGCCTCGGCGCGGTAATGGGCGGCCATCATGGCTTCCATCTGCATCAGCTGCTCAGTCTGCAGGGCCTCGATCTGGTTTCCCGCCTGCGCGACCTGGAGATTGCCGACGGCGGACTGGCTGTCGGCGATCAGCCGGCCGAGACTGTCACTGTCAGCCCGCGCTGTGGAGACGACCTGCGCCGTGACGGTCAGACTGTCCCGGTAAGCCGTGCGGGACTGACGCCAGCGGGCGCGGGCCTCTTCGACGAGGACGGCCTGGCGCGGCGGTTCACTGCCATAGTCTTCAGGGTACACCTCTTCATACTCGCGCTCGATTTCCTCGACGCGGTAGCCGATGCCTTCGGCCTCGCGCATCAGCTCCTCGATGCGGCGCATGCGGCGCAATATGTCGTCGACGATACTATCGGGCAGCGCCTCCAGATCGCGCGCCATGTTCTCCAGCATCTCGATTTCATGGGTGAGCTGCTGGATTTGCTGGTTCACTTCCTGAAGCGACCGGATCGCCTGGTAGATGTTCTGGATGTGATTGGCCGGGTCATAGACCGTCCATTGGGCGGCGGCTGGCGGGGCGATGAGGATGGAGAGCGGCGCGGCGCAAATGAGGGCGGAGGCAAGGAAGCGTTTCATCGGGGGCTCCTATTCGGCGGCGATGGCGTGGACTGATTGGATCGGATCGGCGGCTTCAGGCGCATGGCCGGGCCAGCGGGTGAGCAGCTCAGCCGCCCAGGGCAGGCCTTTCTCGATCAGCCAGCAGGCAGCAAAGCCGTCGCCTTCCGTCTCGGCCCAGATGCGGTCCATGCGGGCCTGATTTTCCGGCGAGGACGCCCCGCAAACCGAGAGGGCGATGGGTCCAAGTCCCAGATCAAAGACGCGCGCGCCGAGGGGTGACTGGTAATAATAGTCGCGCTTCGGCGTGGCTCTTGAGATCAGTTCGATCTGGCGGGTATTGAGTCCGAAGCGCTCATAGGTCTCTTTCGATTGCGGTTCCTGCGCGCGTTCATTCGGGAGGAAGATCCGTGTCGGACAGGACTCGACGAGTGCAGGCGCGATGCTTGAGTTCGCGATGTCGGCCAGGCTTTGTGTTGCGAACACGACAGACACGTTCTTCTTGCGCAGGGTTTTGAGCCATTCGCGAATGCGCGCCGCGAACATCGGATCATCGAGGAACAGCCAGGCTTCATCTAGGATGAGCAGCGTTGGTTTGCCGGTGAACCGGGCTTCAAGTCGGTGGAACAGGTAAGTGATGACGGGGGCGACCGCGCCTTTCGCGTGCATCAGCTCTTCCATCTCGAAACAGACTGTATCGGCGAGGGCGAGGCTCTCCTGATCGGCATCGAGAAGGCGGCCATGCGGGCCTTCCAGCGTGAACGGGTGGAGCGCCGATTTGAGCGTGTCGTCCTGCAGCATCAGGCTGAGGCCTGTCAGCGTGCGTTCGTTTTCAGGCGCTGAGCTGAGAGACTGGATCGCTTCCCAGAGCCGGGCTTTCAGGTCCGGCGTCATGCTGACGCCTTCATTTGTGCAGAGACCTGTCAGCCAGTCAGCGGCGAAACTCGCGCCATGTTCGGTGTCGATGTCCTTCAGGGGCTGGAGGCTTGGGGCGTTCGAACTGCCAAGGTCGATATGCGCGCCGCCCATGCAAAGCGTTGCAGCGCGCGCGGACCGGCCCTTGTCGAAGATGAAGACCTGGGCGTTTGTGTAGCGCTTCCATTGCAGGGCGAGCAGGGACAGGAGCACGGACTTGCCCGCGCCGGTGGGACCGACGACAAGCGTATGACCAACATCGCCAATGTGGAGATTTAGGCGGAACGGTGTTGTGCCGTCGGTCTGTGCCTGGATGAGCGCAGGGGCTTGTAGGTGTCGATTGGCGTCTTCGCCCGCCCAGACCGCAGACAGCGGCACCATATGGGCCAGGTTCAGCGTGTGCAGGATGGGCTGACGGACATTGGCATACGGATGACCGGGCAAGCTCCCGAGCCAGGCATCGACGGCGTTCAGGGTCTCGCGGATTGCGGTGAAGCCGCGGCCATTCACGATGCGCTCGGCCACGCGGATATGTTCGTCCACCACGCGCCGGTCGGGATCGGCGACAGTGATCGTTGTGGTCACATAGCCATAGGAGACAAGGTCGGAGCCGAGTTCCTGTAGCGCGGCGTCGGCATCACCCGCCTTATTGTCGGCGTCATTGTCTACGAGGGCCGCCTGTTCATTGAACAGGGTCTCGCGCAGGACCGCGCCGATCGATTTGCGTTTGGCGAACCAGTGGCGGCGCTTCTTTCCGAGCACTTTTTCAGCTTCGGCCTTGTCCATGGCGATGAAGCGCGTTGCCCAGCGATAGGCAAAACCCTGCCGGTTCAGCTCATCAAGGATGCCCGGCAGGGTCGAGGCCGGAAAACCGAGAATGGTCAGCGTGCGCAAATGCGCGTCACCGATCATCGGCTCCAGCCCGCCAGCGAAGGGCTCATCGGCGAGCACGGCGTCGAGGAAGACCGGCAGCTCAGGCGTCACAACAGGATGGCGCTTGATCGAGATGGTCGAGTGGAGATAGGTCAGCGTCTCATCGTCAGTTAGCTTACCAATCTCGGCGAGGCAGGTGGAAAGGAGATCGAAGACGCGGTCCGCGTGCTGCTGGAACGTCTCCAGCCGGTGCCGCCAGGTCGCGGCATCTTCGGTCTCAGCGCGCTGGATCAGCGCCTTCTCGGCGCGGCCCGTCGCATCGGCAGGCGGTAGCCAGAGGAGGTTTAGATAGTAGGCACTCTCGAACCGGGCGCCGCTTTCTTCGGCTTGCAGCGCGCGTTCCTGATCGATGAGCCAGGACAGCGCATCTGGAAACTCCGCCTCCGGATAGTCATGCACCTCGTGGCGCTGCGCCTCGAAGAAGAGCGCCCAGCCTGAGCCAAACCGGCGCAGGACATTGTTGACCCGGGCCATAACCGAGACGAGTTCTTCCTCGGTCGAACTTTCAAGGTCAGGGCCACGATATTTGAATGTCGTCTGGAAGCTGCCGTCCTTGTTGAGGACGACGCCCGGCGCAACGAGACAGGCCCATGGTAGATAGTCGGCGAGAAGCGTTGGTGTGTCGGCATATTCACGCAAGTTCAGCATGTCAGATGCTCCTTGTGGCGCGTCGAACGGCTCGCAACGGCCATGAAATCCGGATCAGACCGCGCCATGAACACGGCCGCTGAATGCCCGACGGTCCAGAGCACGAGGCCCGGTATCCAGAGCTGGAGCCCAAGGCCGACCGCGGCAGCGAGCGTCCCGATGGCGATGGCGGCCGTGCGCGGTGCGCCCGCCATCAGGATCGGCTCGGTCAGCGAGCGATGGAGGGGGATTTCATAGCCTTCCGCCACTAGACCAGCGCTCCGCCGCCAAAGCTGAAGAAAGTCAGGAAGAAGCTGGTGGCGGCGAAGGCGATCGAAAGACCGAACACAATCTGGATCAGCTTTCGCATCCCGCCGCTGGTCTCTCCGAAAGCCAAGGTCAGACCGGTCAGCGTAATGATGATCACCGCGACGATCCGCGCGACGGGCCCTTCAATAGATTGCAGGATCTGATCGAGCGGACCTTCCCAGGGCATGCCGGAGCCTGCCGCATGGGCGGGACCGGCGATCATCAGGCCGAGGCCGATACAGGCCGCGACCTGAACCGTTCGGTTTACGGTCTGAAGGTGGGTGTAGAGGGTCATAGTGTTTCTCCATGTTGGACGAGGGACAAAGAGCGGGAGACGAGCGGCTGGGTCTGGTAGCCCTCGCCGTCAAAGCCGGTGACGCGGAGCGCCTCTTCAACGCGGCGCTGGCCGCCCGCGCGGTTCATGAACACGACGACGTCAATCGCCTCTGCGATGAGGTCGAAGGGCGCGCGCGGTGTGGCTTCCAGTGTCAGCTGTTCAAGCCGCGCTAGCGCGCCGTGGGCGGAGTTCGCATGCAGCGTGGTGATCCCGCCGGGATGGCCGGTGTTCCAGGCTTTGAGCAGGTCGAGCGCTTCAGCCCCGCGCACTTCGCCGATAATGATCCGGTCGGGGCGCAGGCGCAGGGTCGAGCGGACAAGGTCCTGCAGGCTGGTGCTGCCGCGATGGGTTCTGAGCTGGACGACATTGGGTGCGGCGCAGCGCAGCTCCCGCGTGTCTTCAAGGATGACGATGCGGTCGTCATGTAGTGAGGGCTCTGCCAGCAAGGCATTGGTAAATGTCGTCTTGCCAGAGGACGTGCCGCCGGCGATCAGAATGTTCGCATGCGTTGCAATCGCGTCCTTGAGCGCTTGGGCCAGCGCAGGCGCCAGCGCGCCCTGGGTGACATAGTCGCCGAGTTCAAACGGTGTGGTCGCAGGCTTGCGGATGGAGAAACATGGCGCGGTTGAGACGGGTGGGAGAAGCCCTTCAAACCGCTCGCCGCTGCCGGGGAGTTCAGCAGAGATAATCGGGGAGGTGCGGTTTGCGGCTACTCCCACCCCAGAGGCCACGAGCCGGATGACGCGCTCGCGGTCGGAAGACGGGAGAGTGTGTTCAGAGATGATGAGGCCGATGCCAGCCTTCTCGATCCAGACCGATCCATCAGGATTGGCCATGATTTCGATCGTATCTGGCGCTTCCAGCGCTTCGCGCACCACAGAACAGAACGCGGTGCGCAGCATTGCGCTGCGACGGTCTTCTGTTTCGCTTTGGTGCGCGGGCTTGTCCATTTCATAAGGCTCCTGTCACTCACGTTTCCGAGTGACCAAAGCCTGACAGCCCATGCGATTTTCGGGGAGTGGGACTGCGGGCCATATCCAGCAACGCCCCGCGACCTGCTGCAGATGAATGCAAACGCGAACCTGTAACTATTGCTACAGGTTGCGACTGTAAAAATCCCTCATGAGGAGAGTTTGAATAGTGATCAGATGCTCAAATTATTCCCGTAAGATGCTGTTCATGCATTAAGTAATCTGCGCGTATGAATTCAGTCTTCAATTTCAGGTTGGCACTCATCTTGCTGAATTCCCCTGTGAAGGGAGCTGATGATGAAGACTTTTACCTTGAGTTCGGAAGGCGTCCTGGCGCGCTACGATTACCTTTCGCGCCTGTCGCCTGATCGCTGGGCATGGGAATATGCAAGGCGCAATCCCGACCTCAGACGCGATGCAGAGGCGCGGTCGGACGACGATGTATCTGAAATGAAAGCGCCTTGCGCCGATGTTCGTCTCTTGAAGCCCCGCAACCCGCAGCGCCTCGCTCACCGCTGGGGCCTTATGTTCATGCCCGATCCAGACCTTAATGGGTTTGAAGCCGATGCGGTCTGGAACAAGCATGTGTTTCCCGATCAGGTGGAAGTGAACTGCTCACCACGGGCGCCGGGCGAAAGCTGTGATATCTGGGACAGCACGGTTCCAATTTGCCAAATCACCCACATTACCGATTTGCAGGCCCGCGAATTTCTTCTGATCCGCGGCAAGGGCTGCGTCGTGCAGGTGCGCTGCACCGGCGTTTCGATTCTGGGGCTCGAACCTGTTCGGATGAAACTGACCATCTCTGATCTCAAAGCCTATGAGCGCAAACTGAAAGCGCAGAAAGCCGCACTTGCCCTGATCGAGGAAGGCAGCGTGCCCGAGGCGCCGCTCTGGACCAAAACCACGCAAATCCTGCGTGACGGTTTGGTCGCCCTCGATTGTCTTGAGCTTGGCATGTCACGGCGCGAAATCGCCATTGTTCTCAACGGCAAAGCGGCCGTCGATGCCGAGTGGAGCGATGAAACCGGCACCATGCGGGACGCCATCCGCTACATTATCAAAAAGGCGGAGGGGCTGCGGGATGGCGGCTATCTGGTTGAACTTCTCGGCGCACAGCTGGGGTTTAATCAGCGTGCCGCATGAGTGAAGTCTTCACTCATTGCGGGCAAGCTCTCTTAGAACGTCGCTCTTGCAGGTCTGATATGCCCGTCGCCTGAAGTCTCCGCCGCTCTTGAGCCTGGAAGCCGGTGGGATCAGTCCGCACTCGGCACGAACCGCTTCAGCTTCGATGACATCTAATGGTTGGAAAGCTTTTGGGGCCGACGCGCGTCCCGCGAGCGAGGCGGCTAAGGTCCCCGTAATGAACAAGCTCCGCAAACTATTCATCGACATACGTAGACTCCTTTTGTGAATGATTGCTTTTCAGTTTTAGTCAGAAACACTGAGCCGCGCTGGCGGCACCCGGGCGTTTGATTGAATTCGGCACCAGAAGATCCTCAGTTTCATCAATGTTCGCGATCCTGGAACGCAAGTAGTCGCAAAGCGTTGAACACGACGATCAAAGTTGAACCTTCGTGAATGAGGACAGCGGGCCCGATCCCGAGACCGAAAAGCGTCGCGGGAATAAGAAACGCGACGATGCCGAGGCTGACCCAGAGATTTTGCCGGATAGTGCGACTGGTTGCCCGGCTCAATCCGACTGCAAATGGCAGCGTTTCAAGATCATCAGCCATGAGGGCAATGTCAGCGGTCTCAAGCGCAACGTCTGAGCCCGCCGCTCCCATGGCAATACCGACAGTCGCATTAGCCATGGCAGGCGCATCATTGACGCCGTCCCCAACCATAGCGACACCGCGGCCTTGCTTGAGCGATTTGATCTTGGTGACTTTGTCATCGGGCATGAGATCGCCGAAGGCCTCGTCCAGCCCAACGTCTCGCGCGACAGCATCTGCCACATTCTGATTATCGCCCGAAATCATCATCATGCGGGTCACGCCGATGTCGCGCAGCCGCGCTATGACGGTTTTCGCGGCTTCGCGCGGCGTGTCCATCAGACCGATTACGCCCAGATAGCGCTCACCATGGCGCACAATCATCGTTGTGCGGCCATCGGCCGACAGCGAATTGACGCGCTCTGCCAAGTCCTCGGGCACTGGCTTGCCGTCCACCTCATCAAACAAGGCCGATTTGCCGATATGCACAATCTGGCCATCATACATGGCGGAAACACCGCGACCGGTTATGCTTGTAAAATCGGTTGCGCTGTCGGGGATTGATCCGAGGCGCGTTTTCGCATCGCGCACCACGGCCTCGGCCAGCGGATGATCACTCAGCGTTTCAACAGCGGCGCTAACCCTGAGCAAAGTGTCTTCATCGACATCGCCGAAAGGCACAATATCCACTAGGCGCGGCTCGCCCTCCGTCAGTGTGCCTGTTTTGTCAAAGGCGATGGCGTCGAGCCGTCCGAGCGCCTCAAGCGGCGCGCCGCCCTTGATCAACACGCCGCCGCGCGCGGCGCGGGCCACGCCGGAGAGAATGGCGCTTGGGGTTGCAATGGCCAGCGCGCAGGGGCTTGCCGCCACCAATACAGCCATGGCTCGGTAGAAGCTTTCGGAAGCCGTCTCGTCCAAAACAAGGAAGGCCAGCGACGTAACAACCGCCAGAACAATGACGCACGGCACAAATATGCGCTCGAACTTTTTGGTAAAACTCTGGGTCGGTGACTGGCGTGTTTCAGCCTCGCTCACCATGGTGACAACGCGGGCCAGCGTCGTCTCGCCCGACAATTTGGTCACTTCTATATCAAGACTGCCGGACCCATTGATTGACCCCGCGAACACGCGGCTTTCGGCCTTCAGCGCGTCAGGATTAGCAGCTGCCTTTTCGCGGTCAGCCACGGGTCTTTTGTCTACGGGCGCGCTTTCGCCTGTAATGGGCGCCTGATTGACGGCGCTTTGTCCGCTGACCACAAATCCGTCGGCTGGCAAGCGCTCATTGGAACGCACCACAACGACATCGCCGACAACTAACTCGTCAATCGCAATGGTTTCTGTCGTCTCACCCCTACGGACAAGCGCCTCATCCGGAGTGAGATCCGACAAAGCCGAAATCGCATTGCGCGCCCGGGCCATGGCATAGTTTTCAAGGGCATGGCCAATGGCAAACAGGAAGAGAAGAAAAGCACCTTCCGCCCATTCGCCGAGAATGGCGGCGCCCGTAGCAGCCACCAGCATCAGAAAGTCGATCTGAAACTGGCCTTTGAGTATTTTACCCATGGCCTCACGCAGCGCGAAATAACCGCCGAAAAAGTAAGCCGCGAGCAGGAAGCCAAATCCGATGGGGTCCGGTAGAAACCCAAGTTTGGGTCCGAGCCAGCCTGCCAGCAGGCAAAGTCCAGCTAGCCCGGCAAAGATGATTTCCGCGCGCGGGCCCACTATACGGCTAATGACATCGCCATGGTCATGACCATGACTGTCAGTGTCATGATCATGATTTGAGTGTTTCGGGGGTGACATAAGCGTCTCCAAAAAAGTGACGCCTTGGCGGATTACACCGCCAAGGCGGAGTGATTTATTCCGCTGGCACAGTTTCGGGGTTGTGCCGTGTTTCCAGTAGCGAATGATGCGAGTCAGGTTTTGGCGAGAACCACCGATGCAATGCCGGTATCACGAGCAGCGTCAGCAGAGTTGAAGAGACAAGCCCGCCTGTGACGACAGTTGCCAGAGGCCGCTGTACTTCGGCGCCGACGCCAGTCGCAAACAGCAAGGGCGCAAGTCCCAAAGCGGTTGTCATCGCCGTCATCAGAACGGGTCTGGCGCGCATCCCAGCCGCATCGATTGCGAGCGCATCCCGGTCCCGCCCGGCGCGGGCGAAATCATCCATGAAGCTCACCAGGACCATCCCGTTGCCAAGTGCGATACCAAACAACGCGATGAAACCAACCGTCGCGGGAACCGAGACAGGCAGGCCTGTAATCCAGAGTGCGAGCGCGCCTCCGGTTAACGCCAGGGGGATGTTCAGCAGTATGAGAATTGCCGATTTAAGCCGTCCGAATGTCAGTAGCAGGATCAGCAATACAATGCCGAGCGTGATTGGTATCACAACTGCGAACCGAGCATTGGCCTGTTGCTGCAATTCAAACTGACCGCCCCAGACAACGCGGTAGCCTGCAGGCAGGTCAAGATTGGCGTCCGTCAGAGCTTGCGCCTCCGTTACAAAAGACCCGATGTCACGGCCCCGCACATTGGATTGGACAGTGATAAAGCGCTCGCCATCCTCTCGCGTGATCTGGCGCGGACCAATCACGGTCTCGATAGTGGCCACGCTTTCCAGCGTGACACGTGCGCCGGTCGGCGATTCCAGCACCAAACGGCGGATGGCTTCGGCTGTATCGCGGCTCTCTTCATGAAACCGCACGACGATCGGGAATTGCCGAACGCCTTCAAACAGAGCGCCGGCTTCTGCGCCGCCGACCGAGGTCCGCAAGGCGTCAAGCGCGTCCTCAACATCGAGACCATACCGCCCGAGGGCCGCGCGATCGACACGCACCACGAGTTGTGGCGCCCCTGTAATCTGGTCAGCCTGAACTTCAGCTGCCCCATCGACCTGTTGCAAGATGGCCTGTAGCTCTTGTGACTTTTTCAACAGGACATCACTGTCCGGCCCGAAAATTTTCACGGCAAGTTCTGCGCGCGTCCCGGTCAAAAGCTCATCAACAGACATCGCGATAGGTTGACCGATATTGACGACAATACCGGGCACACCTTCGAGATTTTCCGATATCGCTGTGCGCAAGTCCTCCGGCGACAAGCCTTTGCGCCACTCCGACCTCGGATTGAGTTCAACAAAAGCTTCCGCACTATTGGTCGGGTCGGCGTGGGCCCCGACCTCACCGCGACCGATTCGGGTCACGATAGACTTGATTTCCGGAAAGGCCGTCAGAAGCCTTTTCTCAACGCGGGTGGTCGTTTCCGCCGCTTCTGTCAAAGAGATAGATGGTGCCATGGTCATGCGGAGCAGAACATCACCTTCTTCAAGCGAAGGAGTAAATTCAGACCCGAGGCGCGATCCGGCCAGTCCGCCCGCTACGAGGAGGATGGCGGCCAGAGCAATCGCCGCCAAACGCTGGCGAACGAAGAATCCGGCGGCTTGGCTGACCGTGCGGGCAATCCATCCCGGACGGTCCTCACGCGGCTTTTTGCTCCGACGCATGACCCCATTTGCGAGCGATGGCGCAATCAGCGCGGCGTAGAACAATGACCCCGTCATGGCGAGCGCCGCGGAGGCTGCCAGAGGCCGGAAGGTTTTACCTTCCACGCCTTGCAGCGAGAAAAGCGGCAGAAAGACGACGATCACCACCGCAACAGCGGCAATCAGCGGCGCAATAACTTCCGCAGCCGAGCGCGCCACAACATCTCTCTGATCGACAGACGGATCGCTTTCCCGGAATCCCCGGTCGACATTTTCTGCGATGACGATAGCCCCATCCACCATCATGCCAATGGCAATGGCCACGCCGCCCAGCGACATGAGGTTGGCACTGATGCCGAGCCATTGCATCGCGATGAAGGCAAAGCCCACGGAAAATGGAATAGAAAGGACAACAACCAGGCTTGGACGCCAGCCGCCCAGAAAGACGAAAACGACCAGTGCGACGAGTAGCGCGCCCTGCCACAGCGCCGTTGTCACCGTGGCGGCAGCTTTGTTGACCAGTGTTCCCTGATCATAATAGGGCACGGCGTTGACGCCTTCCGGCAGGTTTTTGTTGATTTCCTCAAAGCGTGTCTGAACGCGCGCAATCACATCGGACGTATTGGCGCCATAGAGTTTGAGCACCAGTCCCGCGACCACTTCACCTTCGCCATTGGCGGTGGCCAGGCCCTGGCGTACCCCGCCGCCGACAATGATTTCACCGAGGTCGCGTACCCGCACGGGGCGGCCATCATCGACATTGACGACAATTTCCGCAAGATCTTCAACCGATCGCGCCAGTCCGACGCCGCGGACCGTATATTGCTCGGCCCCGATTTCGAGAAATTGTGCGCCTTCGGTCTTGTTGCCGCGCTCAAGGGCGGTCATCACATCACCAATCTGGATGTCGTAAGCCAATAGCGCGTCCGGATCGAGCCTGACCTGATACTGCTTTTCATAACCGCCAAGTGACAGCACTTCGGTGACGCCGGGCACAGTCTGAAGCTGGTATTTGATGATCCAGTCCTGGATTTCGCGCATTTCTACAAGATCGCGCGCGCCGGTCTCATCTTCGAGACGGAAATAGAGAATAATCCCTAGACCTGTTGAAATCGGCCCCATTTGCGGGTCACCAAAGCCATCGGGGATATTGCCGCGCGCTTCGGCGAGGCGTTCACCAACAACCTGGCGCGCAAAATAGACATCCGTGCCGTCTTCAAAATAGATGTTAACGACGGACAGTCCAAAGTTTGAGACCGAGCGCATATGGTCTAGCTTTGGCAAGCCGGACATGGCGGTCTCGATTGGATAGGTCACGTAGCGCTCCACCTCTTCTGGGGCGAGGCCTTCGGTTTCTGTGAAGACCTGAACGAGTGAGGGTGTCACATCGGGAAAGGCGTCAACGGGTAGCGCCTTGAACGCGAATAATCCGCCAAGGGTCATGGCGAGCGCCGCGATGGCGGCGAGCAGCCGCCCTCCGGCGATACGGTGCATTAAATTTATCATATCAAATGTCCTAGTGGCCGTGGCCATCGCCAAAGGCGTCTTTTTCGAGTTGAGCTTTGAGGGTGAAGGCACCGTCTGTCACGACTGCCTCACCCGCCATTAGGCCGGAGCGGATTTCCACAAACCCGCCGGATTTGGTGCCTGTCATCACTGCGCGCGGTGCATAGCCGCCCTCGACAGGGACGAACACGGAAGGTCTGTCTTCAACCAATTGAATGGCTGCTTCCGGTACGCGCAAAACCTGCTCAGATGTGCCAACACTGAGATCGGCCGTGACATACTGACCAGGTCGCAGTGTGCCATCCGGGTTGTCAACGATCACGCGGGCCGTCGCGGTGCGTGACGTTTCGCTGATGACCGGCAAGACAAAGGCAATTGTGGACTGCGCAAGGATTTCACCGCTGTCGGTTTTTAGCGCGACAGGAGCGCCGACGCGAATGCGGGCGATGTCCTGTTTGTAAACGGCAATATCCGCCCAGACGACACTATCGTCGACAAGGGTGAACAGCGGATCAGCGCCGGCATCCCCGGCTGAGACCGTTTCGCCCAGCATGACCGTGCGGCGCACCACCGTTCCGGCAATCGGCGCTGTCAGATAGGCATTGGCATTATCGCCGTCAGCCGCCGTGGAAATGCGCTCCAGTGCGGCATGACTGACACCTGCGGCATGGAGCTCATTTTCAGCCGCGTCACTATCGGCTTTCGCAGCTTCAAATTCCGCCCGCGCGGCTTGCAAATCGGCTTCCGAGGTGATCTTGTCCGCAAACAGTTTTTCCTCGCGGGCCAGCGCCTGACTGGCCAGAGCTTTGCGCGTTTCCGCCGTGAGCCAAGTGGCTTTCAGACCTGCGAGTTCACGGCTCTTGATCAGCGCCAGCGTATCGCCGCGTGCCACGTGATCCCCTTCGCTCGCATAGAGTTTGCCAATTACGCCGCTGACCTTGGGCGAGACATTGGCAACACGATCAGCGTCAAAGCGGATTTCGGCCGGAAGGCTGAGAGATTGCGCAATCGCCCCCTCTGCAACAATTGCTGTTTCAATACCGGCCTCAGTGGCCGCGTCCGGGGTTAGTTTTACAACGTCGCCTTCGGATTCACTATGATCATCATGGCCGTCAGGCTCGCCGTCACTTTCCGCATGATCGTCATGCTCATCATCTTGATCGGTCTCGCCATGGTCATCGTGATCCGCTTTTTCTTCGGCATGATCATCGTGATCATCGTGATCAGCGGTCGCGGCGGAGGTTTCGCTAGCGACCCGATTTGTATCCGGGGTTGCATTGCCGCATCCCGCCAAAATCACGGCCAGAACCATCATGGTCGTTGGCAAAATATGTGTCTGTTTCATTGGAAGTCTCCATTAAACGGGGCGGCACCGATCAGGCTTTTGAGACGCATGAGGTCCGCATTAAGGGTACGCCGCGCGTCAATTACGCTGACGCCTGCCTCGATCAGCCCTTTACGGGTATCGAGCGTTGATGTGAGGTCAAACCGGCCTGCCGCGTAGCCTTCAACAGATGCGTCGTAGGCGGAACGGGCCGCAGGTAGCGCCTCCTGTTCGAGTAGCGTCAGCCGGGCCTCGGCGGCGCGCACCCGCGCGGCGGCGGCCTGTTGCTGCGACCGCAATCTGGCCTCAACGGCGACGGCGCTGATACGTTCGGCATCGGCGCGATAACCCGCTGCGCGAGCGGCGTCGCGGTTACGGTCAAAAAGCGGAATCGGCACGGTGACCCCGACCAGGAGCGCATTGTCGCCGGTCTCTTCAAATTGGCGAACGCCCGCACTAACCGTGACATCAGGAATACCGGCCGCGCGGGCGGCGTCCTGCTCAGCGTCGCGGGCTGTTGCTCCAGCTTTAGCCGCGGCGAGCGCCGGGTGCTCGTCAAGCCCGCGCGTCTTTGAGAGTATTTCACTTTCATCAGACAATATGGCGCGCGGGGGCGCAAAAACCGGCGTTGAGCTTCCCCAAAGCGCGGCGAGTTCATAGCGGCGTTGATCAATTTCAGCGTCTGCGGCAAGTGCGGCGGCTTTGAGTGCAGCCGCATCTGCCTCGGCGCGCGAGCGCTCCGGCCGGGCGGCCGCGCCGGCCTCAACACGTTTCGCAACGGTTTCAGCCAAAGACACGGCGAGATCCGCCGACTCCCGTGCCAGCGCTGCGAGTTCTGTCGCGGCGATCAGGTCATGATAGAGCAGCGCTGCTTCTAGCTCGGTCTCTCTTAATATGACGCGGCATTCAGCGTCGGCGAGCGCTGCCCGCGCCCGCGCGGCACGCTCGCGCTTGGCTCTTTTACCTCCAAGCTGGAATGTCTGCTCAATGGCGAGCGTGGTTTCGGTTTGGTCAAACCCGTTGAGCGGTCCGGTGCCTGAGAAGTTTTCAATTTCCAGTCCGATTGACGGATTAAGACGGCGCCCAGCCTGATCGGCTTCGGCTGCGCTGGCGCGCGTCTCCAGTGCGGCCCGGCGGACATCCGGGGACGCATGACGGATTTGCATGAGCGCCATAGTGAGGGTTAGCGGCGCATCGGGCACGATGGTCGGCGCGCTGCCTGTTGGCCCGTTGCACGGGGCCGCGACCGCTGTGCCTGCAAAGGCAGCCGCGATCAGGACGCAGAGTGCGCCCTGTTTGAATTTTGGCATGGGATATTCTTCCTTGTGATAACCTGAATCGACATCAAACCCACGCGCAAAAGGCGCGGATTCAGAGAGTCAGGTTAGGCACGCGGAGGACGATAAAGACCGTGAGGACCAGCGCGCGGAACGTGCTGGTCTGCGCCGGGGCGAAGCCCCGATGTAGCTGATAAAGCGTAAGAGAAGGTCAGGCTGTTCATACCCACCATATGCAAATGGCATGGCCCGCAGCTATGAGTATGATGTTTGTGGGCCGGACGCTGCTCACTATCATCATTTTCAGTGTCACCGATTTCGGCGGCATGATGCGCTTCAGCGTCTGCGGTCATACAGGCAATCTCTTCAGCGTCCACAGGATGAATATCGGCCGCCGTTGCACCCATACCAAGGGTCACGCTCAACATGAGCGCAAGCCAAAACCTGACGGTGCATATGACGGTTACAATTTTCATTCGCTCAACGACTATCCTATTTCATTGTCAAAATCATTAAATCTATTCATTTATTTAGTGCGGCTCAGTGTCATGACCCGTCTTTATCGCAATCTCGCTGCATTTAATGCGTTCCCGAATATCGCCCTTGGCATTTCGGGTGACAAATCTATCAGCGTCCAATGTCATAATACTGAGTTCAACAGCGGGTTTTGATTGCCCGCTGGGATCGAGCGGAAAGTCATTATGCGTCATGGCCAGCACGTCGCCGTTGCGGTCCCAACTGCCAATCGCATGGACCGGCCCTTTGGCGCTGAGGAGGACAAGCACGACCCCATCCGATGAAAAATAAGTAATCGGAGCGGTTTCACAGGCGTCACCGTCGGTCCCGCTGGCCCAGGCCCCGAGCGGTTGTAGCGTCTCAGTGAGCGGATCGGCAAAGCTGGCGCAGCTTGCTACGAGCGCTGAGGCGGCCATTGCGAGGCCAACGCGAAGTGAATCGAATTTGATCATGTCGGTTTTATAGCCCCTACAGTGGCTGTAGGGGCAAGCGAATTCTTACATCGACAACTATTAAGCATGGGCCAGATTAATCAGCCGCTATTTTTGTTCAGCATTATCCGTCCGTCGTGGCTTCGTGAGTAACTCAGAGATCAACAGTAAGCCGACACCGCAGACAATCGCGCTATCGGCGAAGTTGAACGCGGGCCAGTGGTAGTTATTGATGTGAAAATCTAAAAAATCGGTCACCGCTCCATGTCGCACGCGATCGACTATGTTTCCGAGTGCTCCACCTGTAATCAGCCCGAGTGCGGTTGCGATCTGGCGATCAGCGGTGCGCCATAACCAATAGAATAAAACCGCGACGATCGATAGAGCGGCTAGAGTAAGGAGCCAGGGAGGCAGGCTGCCTAGAAGACCAAAGCTGATACCATTGTTCTTGAGCCGCACAATGTTGAAGAATGGAAGGACCGTCACACCGTTATCCAGGGCATCAATATTGAGGATAAGTGCTTTAGTGAGTTGATCTATCGCCAGAACGCCCAGACCAATGATGAATCCAATCTTCTGAATGGTCATATTGCGGCTCTGAGGTCGTTGCGTGCATCGCGAATTATTGCCCATGCAGAATGCAGGAATAGCCCGGCGATCCCGACTGCAACCACGAGATCGGGCCAACCGTGACCGAGCCAGGCGACCAAACCTGCTGCCACAATTACGGCCGCGTTCCCGATGGCGTCATTACGTGAAAACAACCAAACCGCGCGGACATTAGCGTCGCCTTTTCGGTGAGGGAGTAGCGGTAAGACGGCGATGACATTTATGACGAGCGCGATGAGCCCGAACATGCCCATCAGGGCAGCGTCAGGTATCGTTTGATTAAGAAGACGCCACACCGTATTCGCGAGTACGCCGAAGCCAAGCAAAGCCAGGAATACGCCTTGAATCATGGCTGAACGAGCGCGCCAGGCAAGACTCCAGCCGATTGCGAGCACGCCGAGGAATGTAATGAGACCATCACCGACAAAATCTAACGCATCAGCTTTTAACGCCTGTGAACCGGCGAAAAAACCCGCGATCATTTCCACAATTCCATAACCAACGTTCAGGAAAATTACGATCCAAAGGGCGCGTAAATACTCCGGATTCTTTTGGGTTTGTGAGGCGGCGGGGCCATCATCGCCTGGCGCAATTCTCTCGAAGCCGTAACCGGTTTTGGCGACGCCAAGTTCGATTTCTGGAAGTTGGGACTCTGAAACCCATAGTGCCATAATATGTGTCGCAGCCGAAACTTTGACGGCTTTTGGGGCGACACCAGCCGATTGAGCCGCCCGTTCGATTTCGGCAGCATCTCGCGCGCAATCCATTCCTGATACCCGGTAACGAAACGGGAGCGAAGTGTCGGAGCCTGCTGTTGGGGAGGTAGATGTTTTGCTCATGACAATGCTCTCAATTGAGAGACTACACGTATGCTTTGTCGTTGTTCCATTCAGTCTCGCCCATCCAAATTTATCGGGAGTTGCTTTCAATAATGGAAGAGAATTACCATCTACAGTCACTGTAGGGTCAAGCGGTTTGCTCAAAAGGTCGAAAGCCGCTCATGCGCATCTGCGATGCATTCGCTATGATCATTGAGCGTTGAAATGATCCGACACGTGTCAACCCGGCCGCCCTCGCAGCACGTAATCATCCGTTTGAGCTCCGCCTCAAGCGCTTCAAGCTGCGTCAGGCGTTTGCGCACATCTGCAAGCTGTTCACGGGCTATCGCGTCCACGGCCGTGCAATCCTGATCCGGCTGAGTTTGCAGATCAATCATTTCACGAACGGCCTCCATCGGAAAACCAAGATCACGGGCATGCCGTATGAACGACAAACGCTGCACGGCCTCATCGCCATATAGCCGTTGGCCGCTCGAACTTCGGTCCGGCTCGCCCATCAAATCAATCGATTCATAATAGCGTATGGTTGTCACTTTCACGCCCGCCGCTTTCGATAAACGACCAATGGTCATCTGCGTCATTCCGGGCTCCAAAGAAAAGTCTTGCCTCTATAGTCGCTGTAGACTGTAGGGTTTCTTCGAGAATCGTCAATGGGGAATAGGATTAGAAGATGTCGGGTTGCTGTGAGGACAAAACATTTGATGGGGTTTCGCCTGCTTATAAGCGGGCTCTGATGGCCGTCATCGCCATCAATGCGGTCATGTTCTTTGTTGAAATGACGGCGGGGATAATGTCGGGCTCTCAGGCCCTCAAAGCCGACGCACTCGACTTCGCAGGCGATACGGCGACCTACGCGCTCAGCCTCTTCGTTATCGGGGCGAGCCTGAGGACGCGGGCGCTTGCATCGCTGATCAAAGGCGCCTCGCTCGCAGCGATCGCGATCGCCGTCCTCGGCATGACCGTGTTGAGGGTCATGAACGGCGCGCCGCCGGAAGCCGCAACCATGGGAGTGGTCGGCTTTCTGGCACTGTCCGCCAATGTCGCGAGCGTGCTGATACTGCTGCGCTGGCGCGACGGCGACAGCAATGTGCGTTCGGTCTGGCTCTGCTCGCGCAATGACGCCATCGGCAATGTCGGCGTGATCGCCGCTGGCGGGGTTGTCGCGCTGACCGGAACGGCCTGGCCGGACCTGCTTGTCGCCGCCCTTCTGGCGGGCCTGTTCCTGAAATCGGCGAGCGCCATCACGCTGCAGGCCCTGCGGGAACTGAACACAACCGGCGCGTCGCATGCGACTCCGGTCGAATCGTCCTCATGAGCCTGCGCATTCCACCTCTTGTTCAGGTCCTGATCTGCGGTGCGATCGGCTGGGGACTGTCCTCTGTCACGCCTTTTCTGGCGTTCGAAGGCGTGTGGCGTTCTGCGGCGGCGTTGCTTTTCATCGCTGCTGGCATGGCCATTCTGGCGCTCGCGCTCGGCGCATTCATCCGCGCCCGCACAACCGTCAATCCGCTCGCCCCTGAAGAGGCTGCCACGCTGGTCACCACAGGGCTTTACCGCATCAGCCGCAATCCGATGTATTTGGCCATGGCGGCCATTCTGACGGGCGGCGCGTTTCTGATGGGCAATTTGTCCGCTTTCGTAGCTCCAATTCTCTTTGTCTGGCTGATGACTGAGTTTCAGATCAAACCGGAAGAGCGCGCGCTGCAGGCGAGATTCGGTGAAGCGTTTGACGCCTACCGTATCCGCACGCGGCGCTGGATTTAGGAGGCGCGCCTGTGTTCAATACACCCCTATGGATGGAATGGCTGGCGTTCGGATTGTCAGTGTCCGGAGCGGCAGCGATCTTTTCGCTGTGTGCGGTATCGCTGTTCCGACGCGATTTTCAGTTTTTTCCGCCTCCGGAAAAACGGAGCTGGCAATACCGGACGTTCTGGGCCTTTTTTCGTTTGTTTCTATACCCGCTTGTTGCGCTCTCCATCCTCGTTTTTGAGCCGGCGGAGGATGCGGGGGCCATGGCCCGGCAAGGTGTCGGCGGCGTGCTGGCGGTCACGGGTATTGGCCTTGCCTTCTGGATCTCAATCCAGATGGGCTGGCGCAATGCCTTCGGCGAAGCGCGGGGGCTGGTGACAGATGGCTGGTTTCGTTTCAGCCGGAACCCGATCTATGTCGTGACCTGGCTTGGTCTGCTGGGCTGGGCGATCATCTTGAACGATTTGCGCGTAACGTTTCTGCTGTCTTTATGGGCAGCGATGTACTGGCTCGCTCCGAGGATAGAAGAGCCCTGGCTGGAACGCCAGTATGGGGATGAGTATCGCGCCTATAAGCAGCGAACGCGGCGTTTTTTCTAAGGGCGGTGTTCGGCTGTTCGACCAAGGAAAGGGCGCCCCGGCCTTCGCCGGCCGGGCTGGCGTGAACCAGGCCATCGCTGCGCGCCGTCCCGGCCCTTCGGGCTTTCATCCCTGGCGCAGTTTTTAAGCAGTGTTGTGAAGGATTCGGTCGGCGCTGGCGCGCCGGCATGTTTGCTTCTTTTTTCCCTCTCAGGCGGGGGCGGAGGCGCGCATGCCAGATGGCGGCGCTCCCGGAAGGGGGGCGGCGTCTTGAAGATCGTCTATGTGCCTGCGGCCTCCTACCTGACCCCTTCCGCTCACGCCTGACGCCATCTGGCCAGCGGCCTCTCACCGCCCCCGCCTTGCGGGAAAAAAGCGGGGGTCAGAGGAGGCAGAGATGGCGCAGCGCCGCAGACAACGAAACACGCGGAAAGACCTGTATTCAGAGGTCACGGATAACATCATCGCGGAACTGGAACAGGGGCGCGCGCCTTGGGTGCAGCCTTGGGGCGGGGTGGAGGGGGCTACTCCGCTTGGCTTGCCCGAGAATGGCGCGACGGGCAGGCGCTATTCCGGAATCAATATTCTGCTTTTATGGGGCGCGGCGATTGAGCAAAGCCGTTCCTGTCAGACATGGCTGACCTTCAAACAGGCGCTGTCACTTGGCGGGTGTGTTCGCAAAGGCGAGCGCGGCACGACGGTTGTTTATGCCGACCGCTTCACCCCGAAAGCCGAACGGGAACGTGTGCGCGAGACGGGCGAGTCGCCGGGCACGGTGCCGTTTCTCAAACGCTATACCGTGTTCAATGCAGACCAGTGCGACGGCCTGCCCGAAGACCTGACCGCCAACGCGCCCGACTTGCCGGAGCGCGAGATTATCCCCCGCGCCGAAGCGCTGATTACAGCGACGGGCGCGGATTTCAGGATTGGCGGCGACCGCGCCTATTATGTTCCGTCCAGGGATTTCATTCAGGTTCCGCCGCAGCCTGCTTTCTTTGACCAGATCAATTATTACCGCACCTGCTTTCATGAGCTTGGCCACTGGACCGGGCACCCGAAACGCCTCGCCCGTGACCTGAAAGGCGCGTTCGGCACCAAGGACTATGCCCGCGAGGAACTGGTCGCCGAACTCGCCAGCGCATTCATCTGCGCGGACCAGTCCATCGCCCCGACCGTGCGGCATACGGATTATATCGCCTCATGGCTGGAGGTCTTGCGCGAGGACAAGCGCGCCATTTTCCGCGCCGCCTCGCTCGCCTCGAAAGCCGCTGACTACATTCTCGCCTTTGCGCAGCCGGAACCGGATAGCGCCGCCGCGGCATTGGAGGCGGCGGCATGGTGAGGCAGATAAACAAAAGGTCCGGGGGACATTTTGTCTGCCGAACGAATCCACCCTTCCGCATCAGCCGACTCGATGCCGCCCTCGCATCGCTTGACGTTCGGGACGTTGGCGCATGGGCCGTGCTGGTCTGCGGCTGTTTCCACATTTTCGAGAGCGAGGGGGCGGCGCGTCGCGCCTACCGCCTCTGGCTTGAAAACCGCCCCGTGCGCTGACGTGCGGGGCATCCCTCAAAACTGCACACCATGAAGGAGGCAACGCCATGCAGTTAAAACATATCCCCCTGACAGACCTGAAAGTGTCCCGGCTTAATATGCGCCACGGGCGCAAGGCACCGGACATTTCTGACATTTATCCGTCGATAAAGTCACGCGGCGTCTTGCAGACCATGCTGGTGCGCAAGGAAGGCAAGACATATGCAATCGTCGCCGGACGCCGCCGTTTCTTCGCCCTCAAACGCCTCGCCAAGGAGACAGGCAAGGCGCAGAAAGCGCCCTGTCTCGTTATGCAATCCGGCGATGACATTGCCGCGCTGGAAGCGACCCTTGTCGAGAACACCACCCACCTTCCAGCCGACGAGTTTCAGCAATATGACGTCTTCGCCCGGCTTGCTTCAAAAGGCGAGACCGTCACGGTGATTGCAGAGCGCTTCGGCGTCACCGAACTCATGGTGCGCCGGGTGCTGGCGCTGACGGCGCTCACCGATGATATCAAGGCGCTCTACAGGGCCGAAATCATCGACAAGCGGACGCTTTACGCCCTGACGCTCGCCACAAAAGAGCAGCAGGAAGACTGGCTGACCCTGTTGAACGCGGAAGACGAATACGCCCCGCGCGGCGAGCAGTTGAAAGACTGGCTCACAGGCGGCGGCCGCATCACCACCGACAAGGCGCTGTTCGATTTGGAAGCCTATGACGGGACCGTGCTGACCGACCTGTTCGGCGAGACTGCCATTTTCGGGGACGCTGACCTGTTCTGGACTTGCCAGAATGAGGCCATCGCCGACATGGCCGAACGCTACCGGAATGAGGGCTGGGCCGAAACCGTCGTGCTGGAACGGGGCGCGCACTTCCTGACATGGGAGCATGGCAAGCGCAGCCGGAAAGACGGCGGCAAGGTCTATATCGAGACCCGCCATGACGGCTCTGTCACGGCCCATGAAGGCTATCTGCCATTAAAGGACATCGAGAAAATCGAGCGTATCCTTGGCCGGGGCGGCGATGGCGAGAACGGCAAGCCCGCCCCAAAACCGGAAATGTCCGGTCCCTTGGCGGAATATGTCGCGCTGCACCGTCACGCCGCCGTCAGGGCGAGTCTGTGCGATGCGCCCGGCGTCGCGCTGCGCCTCGCCGTCGCCCATCTTGTCACCCGCTCGGATAACTGGCGGCTGGACGTTGAGCAGCAGCGCACACGGAAGGAAGCGACCGCGGAAAGCCTCGCGGCTTCGGCAGGCGAAGTGAAGTTCGCCGCGCACCGCGCCAAGGCCAAGGCGCTGATTGGGCAGGATGACCAAGACGGTTCGCTGGTGGCGGAGAATGCTTTTCGCGCCGACCCTTGCGAGACCTTCGCCCGGCTTCTGGCGCTCAGTGATGAAGAGGTGCTGCATGTTCTCGCCGTCGCAATGGGCGAAACCCTGCAGGCAGGTTCGCCCGCCGTCGAAGCCGCCGCACATGTGACGGACACGGATTTTGCCGCGCTGTGGTCGCCCGATGAGGCGTTCTTTTACTTGCTGCGCGACAAGCGCGTCATCAATGAAATGGTCGCCGAGATCGCTTCGTCATCCACGGCCCGGTCTGTCCTGACCGACACCGGAAAGGCGCAGAAATCCGTCATCCGCAACCGGATCGCCGGGCATGGATGCGAGGCAGACCCTGACTGGCGGCCCCGCTGGATGCGCCAAGCGCCAAGTGGTTATCTTGACGGCGCGCCCTGTCCGCCCGCCGAAGCGTGGGAGATTGTGAAGGGTCTGTTCGAGGACAGTGACGATACAGAGTCGCCCGAAACCTCGGACACGGAGACAGCCATCGCCGCCTGACAAGCCTCCCGTCAGCGGCATGGTTTGAGACCGTCCGGCAGTCCTGTCGGGCGGTCTTTTTCTGTTGGTGACGCGGATGGGAACATGAGACTTAACATGGATGTTTCCTTGCGAGCTGCCCTGTTTGCGCGAACAGTGACGCCAGCCACGCCAGTTCCATCCACCTTCCGGCACTCTGCAAGGACGCCCGTTCGGCCCCGTTTCCTTGCCTGACCTGGACGACCGCCTGCGGGCCGTGAAACCGCCCATCGCCAGAAATTTCCTCTGCGCTGGCGCGCATTCACTGCGAAACAAATTTCAGCCGCCGGGCGGTGCTCCACGGTGTTTCGCCCGCTTCGCGGTTCAGACCCGCCGCCCGCTGTCCCTTTAGGTCGGCGTCAACGGAGCCATCGGGGCTCCCGCGACACGAAGCCAAAAGGAGATATGAAAATGGCTAACGCACTTGGATATGTCAGCGAAACAGACACAGGCTTTGAAGGCGCGCTTGCGATGATGAGCCTCAACACGCCGATCCGCATCGTCAAAAATGACGAAAAAACCGCCGACAAACAGCCCGACTTCCGGGTCTATGCCGGAGAGAAAGGCTCCGATATCGGCGGCGGATGGGTCCGCACCGCGAAGTCTTCAGGCCGCGAATATGTCTCGCTCACCCTCGCAGACCCGATGATCGGCCCGCGCAAAATCTATGCGAACCTCGCCCCGGTGAAAGACAAGGATGGCCGGCACGTCATCCTCTGGAACCCGCAGGGCTAGACGCCGAAACAACACCCAGGACGCCGCCCCGGAGACTGTCTCCGGGGCGGCTTTTCTATGCTTTTTCTTTGGTTAAAACGCCGGGGAAAAATTCATGTGATCCATTTTCCCTCTGCAAAAACACGCAAGCCTCGCCAATCCTTTCGTCTCAAAAGCGATGAATGGACACTGTGTACAATGACGAAAAACAGACGAAATGATCGCCGAAACGATGGCTGGCCGGAGCTTTTGAGTGTCGAGGAAGCGGCAGAATTTCTGAGGCTGAAACGCTCAACCCTTGACCATTATCGCTGCGAGGGGCGCGGGCCGATTTACCGCAAACATGGCGCGCGGGTGTTTTATCCGAAGCCCGATCTCATCCGCTGGTCGGAGCGCAATTCCTATGCGTCCACATCCGAACGACTGCAGAAGCCGGAATGAAAAAGCGCACGCTTTGGATGACAGGATTTAGCGCTGGTCTTGTCTTTTTCGGTCTGGTTTTCGACCCCGCAGATCGCTTGATCTGGAACCGGACAGCGAGCGCTCCGACAGGGCTCTACTGGCTGAGCGACGCGCCCTTCACCCTTGGCCGATGGGTCGTCGTCTCCAGCCAGAGCGCTGAAGCGAAATGGGCTCAAGGGCGTGGTTATGTCGGCAAGGACTGGCCGCTCTTGAAACAGATCGCCGGAGTTCCCGGTGATGAAATCTGCCGGGCTGGACGCGATGTTTTTATAAACAATGAGACAGTGGCAATCGCGCTTTCTGTTGATTCAGCAGGCCGAAGCCTGCCCGTCTGGGACGGCTGTGTCCGGCTTAAAAGCGATGAAGTATTCCTGCTGACGCCGCATCCGGCGTCGCTCGATGGCCGGTATTTCGGCCCCGTAAAACAACAAGATCTCGATGGCGTCGCCATCCCCGTATTCAGGGTCAGGGACTGACAGGCTGCAAGCGGATGCAAAGCGATACAAGCATAGGCAGGCGGATCGAAAGCGAACCCGGTAGGGCAAGATTAAAGCTATGGCACCACATGCCATCTAACGCCTTGTCTGCACATCTGTTTTTTGGCGCCCTTTGCACAGCCTTGCGGTGCATGGATTTTGCGGAGCGTGCTGTTTTTACTGGAATTTCCGTGGTGCACGGAAAAAGCCCGCTGAAATGAGCGACGAGACACCGTTCACACCGCGACTCGGGCGCATACGCGATCGGGGCGGCCCAGCTGGAAAGCGCCTTCGCCGCCAGCTGGTGAAGACAGGCAAGCGGCTTTCAAAGTCGTCTCGGAAAGCGGCGTTCACGGGCGCGCGCTACGGCAGCGGCGGCGCAGCGCGAACGCGGGTGTCCGCTGGTCGGCATCTGTCCCGCCTGCATCGGCGGCGCGTCGTAGTCAAAGTCCATATTGCCAGAGCCGGACGCGCAGGCCCCGGACTCTACCGCGCCCATATCGGCTATCTGCAGCGGGACGGCGTGGATCGTGAGGGCGAAGGGGGCGTTCTCTATGACCGGGACAATGAAGGCATATCTCCGCGAGACTTTCTGGAGCGCAGTGAAAGCGACCGCCACCAATTCCGCATCATCGTGTCACCGGAAGATAGCGCGCGCATGGGCGAGCTCAAACAGGCGACGCGCGACCTGATGGCGAGGATGGAAGGCGATGTCGGTCGCCGCCTCGACTGGATCGCTGTCGATCACCACAATACAGGCCATCCGCACACCCATATTGTCGTGCGGGGCCGCGATGCCCGGATGAAGGAGGTTGTAATCGCGCGCGACTATCTCACCCATGGCCTGCGCGAAGCGGCCGAAGAACTGGTCACACAGCGGCTCGGCCCAAGGCGCACGCTGGAGATTGCAGAGACGCGGCAGAAACAGGTCGGTCAGGACAGATGGACGGGGCTGGATCGCGAGATCGAAAAACGTCTCAAGGGGAACCTGTTCGAGCCGGGTGATGCAGCCTCAAGCGGCGAGCGCTTTGAACGCTCGCTTCTGATCACGCGCGCCCGCCACCTCGAAACGCATGGACTGGCTGAGCCTGTCAACGAGCAGTCCTGGAAACTGAAAGAAGGCTGGCAGGCGCAGTTGAAACGCCGGGGACGGCGCGGTGACATCATCCGCACATTGGCCGCCGAGTTCGGCGAGCGCGATAAAGATTTCCGGTTCGTGCAGGACCGGGACGCCGACGCACCGCCGATTCAGGGCGTCGTGAAAGCTTATGGCACAGAGGACGAACTTCGCGACACACGCTACATGCTCGTCGAGGATTTTGACGGCGGGATATGGCATGTGCCTGCTGGCGCCATTGATCCGGCTTCCCGCCCGTCGCGCGGCGCGGTTGTTGAGCTGTCGCGCGCGAGCGCGCTGGCGCGGGCTTCAGACACGGCCATCGCCAGAGTCGCCGATGAGACGGGTGGCGTCTGGTCGGAGGACTTGCACGCCCGCCATGACCCCGGATCGAAACCTGGCTACCATCTGTCATTGAAGCGCCGCCTCGAAGCGTTGCGGCGGGCGGGGATCGGTGAACGGCTCGCCAGCGGCGAATGGCGGATTGATGAGACCTTCCTCAAACGCGCTGCAGATTATGAAGCGCATCGGTCCGGCGGGGTGAAGCTGACCGTGCTGTCCTGGTTGTCTGCAGAGGCACAGATTGAACGTATGGGCGAGACATGGATCGACGGGCTGGCCGATGCGGACATTAAAGGGCGCAAGGCGCTTCAGAAGCTTCGGATGCGGCGACAGGTCTGGCTGCGCGACCGTAATATTCTGAAGGCGGGTGAGACCGCTCTTTCTGAGGAACAGCGTACTCGCTTGCGGGCGATGGAATTGAAACAACAGTCGGAGGCAATCGCCGAGCGGTCGAACCGGACAGTGGTCGATCTGGCGAACGGGGATCGGTTCAAAGGCTTGTTGGAAGAGCATGTCGATCTCGCTTCAGGCCGCATGGCGATCATCGGCAATGACAAACAGTTGGCGCTTGTCCCCTGGCGCACCGCGCTGGGGCGACAGATGGGCCGCGAGCTTATGGTGGAGCGAACCTCACGCGGTATTGGCTGGACCCTTGGCAGAGGGCGCTCGAAAGGATTGTCGCGTTGAGTTTTGCACGCGGTTGCATGGCTTTGGCCGCACTGGCCTGCTTTGCGGCTGGCGCGCTCTGTCGGCCAGCGGCCATCTTTGAAGCGATTGACTTTGCCCGTAAAGGAGACGGCACACATGACCGGCACCAAGATACTCATTGGCCAGATCATGGTGGTCTTTGCGCTCATCATCGGTGCGGTCTGGCTGGCGGCGCAGATGACCGCCGAAGCCCTCGGGTATCAGACGGCCCTCGGTGCGCCCTGGTTCATGGTGGGAGAGACGCCAGTCTACAAACCCTGGCGGCTCTTTCAGTGGTGGTATGCTTATGAAGCCTATGCGCCGGAAGTCTTCGCGCGCGGCGGGCTGATTGCGGTTTCTGGCTCCGCCCTCGGATTTCTTGCGGCGATTATCGGCTCGGTTCTGCGCAGTCGCCATGAACGCCATGTCACGACTTACGGATCAGCCCGTTGGGCCAACGGGTCTGACCTCAAACGCGCGGGACTGTTTTCCGATAGAGGCGTCTTTCTGGGGCGTTGGCAAAAACGCTACTTGCGCCATAACGGGCCGGAGCATGTCATGGCGTTCGCGCCGACACGCTCTGGCAAAGGCGTTGGCCTTGTCGTACCGACGCTTCTATCCTGGACCGGCAGCGCCGTTATTCACGACATCAAGGGGGAAAACTGGGAACTGACATCCGGCTGGCGGTCGGGGTTTTCCCGCTGCGTGCGCTTTGATCCGACTGACCGCCGCTCACCACGATACAATCCGCTTATGGCGGTGCGGCGCGGCGAGCATGAGGTGCGCGACGTCCAGAATATCGCGGACATTCTTGTTGATCCGGAAGGCTCGCTGGAACGCCGCAATCATTGGGAAAAAACCGGCCATGCCTTACTGGTCGGTGTGATCCTGCATGTTCTTTATGCAGAGACAGACAAGACGCTTTCCGGATGCGCGCGCTTTCTGTCCGATCCCAAGCGATCCTTTGCCCTCACCTTACGCGCCATGATGACGACGCCTCACCTTGGGGAGCGTGGTGTTCACCCCATCGTGGCGCAGGCGGCGCGCGAGCTTCTAAACAAGTCCGAGAATGAGCGCTCCGGTGTGCTCTCGACCGCTATGAGTTTCCTGTCACTCTACCGAGACCCGGTGATCGCCGAGGAGACAGGTCGGTCGGACTGGCGCATTGAGGATCTGGTCAGCGGCGATCAGCCGCTTTCGCTTTATCTGGTGGTGCCGCCATCCGACCTGTCACGGACCAAGCCGCTAATCCGGCTCATCTTGAACCAGATCGGACGCAGACTGACCGAAGACCTTCCCGAACAGAACCGCCGAAAGCTGCTCTTGATGCTCGACGAATTTCCGGCGCTTGGGCGGCTCGATTTCTTTGAAAGCGCGCTCGCCTTCATGGCGGGCTATGGCATTCGCGCCTATCTGATCGCACAGTCTCTCAATCAGATCGAAAAGGCGTACGGCCCGAACAATTCGATCCTCGATAACTGCCATGTTCGCATTGCGTTTGCGACCAATGATGAGCGCACCGCAAAACGGGTGTCTGACGCTCTTGGCACGACGACAGAACTGCGCGCTCAGAAGAACTATACTGGCCATCGGCTCGCGCCGTGGCTGTCGCATATGATGGTCTCCCGGCAGGAAACCCAGCGGGCGCTGGTAACGCCTGGCGAGGTGATGCAACTCGCTGCATCAGATGAAATCGTCATGGTGTCCGGGGCGCCGCCCGCGCTTGCAAAGAAGCTGCGCTATTTCGAAGACGGGAACTTCACGCGACGGGTTTTGCCGCCGACAAACGTCGCCTGGGAGGCTGAAAACACTACCGGCCCCTGGACTGGGATGGTGCTCGCGCCGCCGACTAGCAACTCCTCTTCAGCCGAAGATGAAACCGCCCACGGGCTTGCTCTGAAGCGAACACGCGAACCTGATCGTGCGCCGCAGGCGGAAGAAGCAGCAATCGAACCCGCGATTGGTGACGCGCCTGATTTGGAAGACGCAGCCGATCCATCGGAAGACCGTAATCTGGATATGGTGCGCCGGGCCGTCGCGGCCGATCGCGGCGACCCGGACGTGCTTCCAGAGTTCTGATGTCATGGCAAAACCACGCGTCAATATTCGCATCTCGACCAAGCTCTATGCGCAGCTCTGCGAAGCCGCCGCCAAGCCCGGCGTGACCAAGACAGCCATCGTAGAGGATGCGCTTCGCGCCTGGTTCGACCCGGAGGCCCGCTCTGTTCTGGAGGAAAGACTTTTGATCCGTATGGACGCTTATGATCAGCGGCAGGCCGATATGGAGCGCGATCTTGCTTTCACCTATGAGACGCTGTCGCATTATGTTTATTACTGGCTGACACGCACAGGACCTATCCCGGAAGGCGAGCGCGATATTGCTCATGCGCTAGGCCGGAAACGGCTGGACTACTTTCTGGACCAGGTCGCCCGCAAGCTGGGCGCGTCGCGCGAGCATTCGGAATCGGCAGCAAAGGATCTGCGACTAGAGGAGATAGAGCGCCAGTAACACGCCGCCGACAGCGAAATCGATCCAGACACAAAAAGGAATATACCATTGCGGTATGCTCGCGCCGAACCGATTATTGTGATGCGCAAAGTCCCACAGACCGTGCGCCATGATGCCGACCGGAATGGCGAGCGGGTTCCAGACGAGACCCGCGAGCGCGGCAAGACCGAAGACGCTGGCGCCAGCAAGCTCGACGATCAGGGCTTTCAGTGAACCATCGGCCGCGGCGAATCCGATATAGGCGCCTGCGATCAGGGCCAGCGTGATCGCAGCGATCTCGACCGAGAGCGGTTCCGGCACGAGAAAGTGGACCGGCAGAGTCAGGCCGATCACTGCTGAGCCGAGGATAAGCGGTCGTTTCATGCCGCGCGCCTGCGCCGCCATGCGATCAGGCTGCGGCGCATTTTGATGATGAGCAGGACAAGTCCGGACATTGCGACAAAGATGGCCGCCCCCGCTGCTGTGATCAGGAGCGGATGATTGAAATCTGCGCCATCATCATAGTCCATGACATGCAGCTTCCAGAAGAAGTCATAAAAGCGCCAGGTCGATGAGCGGCGGGCGCGCACGTCCGCTGTGGCCGGATCAATGTAAAGGGTCGTAGCGTCGCTATCATCGAACACAGCGCGCCAGACTGGACCGGGGCGGCCATATTCGGAAGGCGGATTAGCGACACTCAGGACAGACACGAGCGATCCTGTTCCTGAGTAGTCCGTTTCGGCAATCCGCCGCGCGAGTGTTTCGCTGACAGGATCGAGACGATCACCGGACGAGGCGTCGATGACAAACGTCTCGCCGTCGGCAGATTTTAGACGCCAGACAGGTGCGCCGAGCACCTGGCCCAGCACCGCTTCCGAGATGGCGCCGATTTCATGCTGGTCAGTCACCTGTTCCAGTGCCAGCAAGTCAGCCGGACTGGCGGCGAGCGATTCGGTGGCGGCAATCTTGTGTTCGCCGCGCACCTGTTCAATCGGAATGGCGCTCATAACAAGACCGCCAGCGATCCAGAGCATGATCTGGATGCCGACAATCAGGGCGACCCATTTATGTATACGAACACTCCATTTGAGTACGCCCATCATCAGCCCTCCCGCTGCGTTTTAGTGATCCATCATGCCATCGAGACAGTCAGCACCGTCCGCGCCCGTGTTGCAGATCGCCATGATCCGATGGGAGCCGTCTCGGCCCTGTTTGACCATGAACGCCACCTCATCGCCCTCGGAGAAGCCCGAGAGGTCGATATCGCCCATAATATCGAAGCCCATGGTCATAGCGTCCATTTGAATACCGCCGTCGAAGGGGCCATGCTCAATGGTCAGAAAGTTTCCCTGACTGCCGACAGAGCGAATCGTACCGGTTGCATGCCCAATGCCGTCCATCTTTTCGCCCATGTCATGATCGCCATGATCCATGCCATCATGATCAGCCATTGCTGCAGGTTCTTTGGCTGTATCTGCTGTCGGCGCGGCAGACTCTTCAGCGCCGCCGCAAGCCGCAAGACCAAGGGCGAGCAGGCTCGCGGTCATCAGTGTTAGAGGTTTCATATCGGTTCTCCTTCTGGTTCAGGTAAAGGTGTTTGCGCGGCTTTGGGTTTGCTTCCGGCGCGCGCGGAAAGCTGGAATCCGGTCCGGATGTAATAGATGGCCGGAATGACAATCAGGGTAAGGACGAGCGTCGAGGCCATCCCGCCAATCATCGGCAGAGCGATACGACGCATGACATCCGAACCGAGTCCGTCGGTCAGGAAAATCGGGGCGAGTCCCGCGAAGATCGTCGTGACGGTCATCAGCTTCGGGCGCACACGCATGGCTGCGCCCTTGCTGATCGCAGAGAAAAGTTCTTCATGGGTCTGTGGCTGTGCTTTGCGCACTTCGCTGTCGATATAGAGCAGCATGATGACGGCGGTTTCCACCGCGATCCCGCCAAGGGCGATGAAGCCAACGGCGACAGCAACAGAGAGATTGTAACCTGCGAGCCAGACGGCCCAGAGCCCGCCAATCAGGCCGAACGGCAGGCTCGCCATGATGATCAGTGTGCGGTCCAACCGCCCGAAATGCAGCATCAGCAAAAGGAAGATCAACGCGATAGCCGCCGGAATGGCGATCTGCAGCCGGGCACTGGCTTCTTCTAGTTGTTCATACTGCCCTGCAAATTCCACCGCATAGCCAGGCGGCAGATCGACTGCGCCTGCAACAGCGGCGCGCGCCTCGGCGACATAGCCGCCCATGTCTCGGCCCTCGATATCGACGAAGACCCAGCCGGTGAGCCGCGCATTCTCCGAGCGGATCATGGGCGGGCCTTCGGTATAGGCGATGCTTGCGAGCTCGCCGAGCGGAATGTGTGCGCCTGTCGGAGTTGGCACGAGAATGTTTGTCAGGTCGTCTGCGTTCTCTCTGAATGGGCGGTCATAGCGCAGGATGATGTCGTAGCGTTCGCGGCCCTCGACGGACTGAGAGAGGCGCATGCCGCCGAGGGCGGTCTGAACGACCGCCTGGAATGTCCCCATGTCGATATTCCGGCGGGCCAGCTCGCTGCGGTCGGGTGTGATTTCGAGATACTTGCCGCCAAGCACCCTGTCGGCGAAGGCGGATCGTGTTCCCGGAATATCTGCAACTACGAATTCGACATCGCGGGCGATCTGCTCGATTTCAGTCAGGCTGTCGCCCGTCACCTTAATACCAATGGGCGTGCGCACGCCGGTCGAGACCATGTCCATCCGAATCTTGATCGGATAGCCCCAAGAGTTGACGAGGCCAGGCATTTGCAGGCGTTGATCCAGTTCGGCGGTAATGTCGTCGATGGTGACGCCCGCGCGCCATTCTTCTTTCGGCTTCAGCCTGACCCAAGTTTCGATCATGGTGAGCGGTGCCGGGTCTGTCGCCGTATCGGCGCGCCCGGCCTTGCCGAATACGCGCTCGACTTCCGGCACAGTCATCATCACGCGATTGGTCTGACCGAGGATTTCGCGCATCTTTGTGGCCGACACACCCGGCAGCGTGGTCGGCATGTAGAGAAGCTCGCCCTCGTAGAGCGCGGGCATGAATTCGGACCCGATGCGCTGCATAGGAATGATCACGCTGGCGGTCAGGATCATCGCAAGCGCAACCGTCAGCCATTTGAAGCGCAGTGCTGCGTGCAGGATCGGCTTGTAGGCCCAGACGAAAAAGGCGTTGAGGGGATTGGCTTCTTCGCGCCGGAACTTGCCCCGCATCAGATAGAGCATCAACACCGGCACCAGCGTAACGGAGAGGATCGCGGCGAAGGCCATGGCATAGGTCTTGGTGAAGGCGAGTGGTGAGAACAGGCGATAGCTTTCCCCCGTCAGCGCGAAGACGGGAAGGAACGAGACCGTAATGATCAGCAGGGAGAAGAAAATACCGGGGCCGACTTCTTGCGCCGCGTCCAGCAGCGCTGCGCGGCGGGCGGCGGGGCTTGGCTTGTCGTCAAACTCCGAGAGTTTTCGGCTTGCGTTTTCCACAAGGACGATCGAGGCGTCGACCATTGCGCCTATGGCGATCGCGATCCCGCCGAGGCTCATAATGTTTGCCGTGACGCCCTGGAAAGACATGATCATGAAGGCGCCGAGGACGCCGAGCGGCAGGGTGATGATTGCGACAAGCGACGAACGCACATGCAGGAGGAAAATGAGAATGACGAGCGCGACGGCGATGCCTTCCTCGACGAGCTTATGCTGGAGATACTTGACCGATCCTTCGATTAGCGGGGCGCGATCATAGACGGTGACGATCTCTACCCCATCCGGAAGACCGCGTTGTAATTCCGACAGTTTTGTCTTTACGCGCTCAATCACCTGCAGCGCATTCTCGCCATCGCGCATGATGACGATCCCGGCGACCGTTTCGCCTTCGCCGTTCAGTTCCACAATGCCGCGTCGTAGCGCAGGGCCTTCAACGATGCGGGCGATATCGCGCAGCAAGACGGGGGTTCCGTCAGCAGCATAAATCACAATTTCTTCGAGGTCGGATCGCTCATCAACATAGCCTGACGAGCGGATAACGAATTCGCTTTCGGCCTGTTCGATGACGCGCCCTCCCACCTCGCTTGAGGCGGCGCGGACGGCATCGCCAATGCGCGCAATCGAGATATTGAAACTGCGCAGACGGTTCGGGTCGATGAAAATCTGATACTCGCGGACGAACCCGCCGACAGAGGCGACTTCGGCGACGCCATCGACGCCTGCAAGTTCCAGCGACAGGAACCAATCCTGCAAAGAGCGAAGTTCGGCGAGGTCTGTGTTGCCAGTCTTGTCGACCAGGGCATACTGATAGACCCAGCCGACGCCTGTCGCATCAGGTCCGATCTGGGGTGTTGCGCCTTCGGGGAGTTCGGAGCCAAGCCGGGACAGCGCTTCCAGCACCCGTGAGCGCGCCCAATAGAGATCTACATCGTCTTCGAAAATGACGTAGACGAAACTTGTTCCAAACATCGAAGACCCGCGCACATCCTTTGTGCGCGGAAGACCAAGCAGGTTTGTCGAGAGCGGATATGTAACGAGGTCTTCAACGATTTGCGGGCTCTGGCCCGGAAAATCGGTTCGGATGATAATCTGCGTATCGGTAAGATCAGGCACGGCGTCGAGCGGCGTGCGTTCAACCGCCAGCCAGCCTGCGACAGCGAGGGCGCCAGCCAGCACCAGAACAATAAGTTGGTTCGTGATCGACCAGCTTATGAGTTCTGCGACCCATGATTTTGACGGGTCTTTTCCGGAGAGGTCGTGTTTGGGATCTTCAGTCATTGCCGCCTCCTACCGGTGTCCCGCATGGGGATCGACGGGTTGGCGTTCGGCGCTGCCGGATTCCATTCCGGCCATCGGATCAGGCCAGGCGATGACGTCCGCCTGAGCATCGCCATATGGATTGCGCGGCGAGCCGCCTTGCTGCACCCAGAGACGGCCCGTTTCGGTTTCCTGGAACAGAGTGAGGCCCGCATCGCGGTAATGCACGGGCGCGCCTTCGAGCAGCCAGGGCTCAAGCGCCTCCATCAGCCGGGCGAGCTCAGCCGCGAGCGCCTCGCCTTCACGCGCATCCTTGGCGGCGCGCAGCGCAGCTTCTGCATCTTCCAGAATGGGGACGAGTTTCGTACCGGCGAACCGGGTGCGGAGTGTTTCTCCGAGCCCGAGCGCCGGGTCCACGAAATAGGGGTCTACCCGATATTGATCCGTCAGCGCTTCGTGGAAGTAGAGCGCCATGTCGGTAAAGTGATCGATCTCGGCCAGCGTGCTCGCATCGACAGGCAGTTGCGAGAGCGGCGTGTCCGGTCCGGCAATGATCGTCGGCGGAGCCTGCAGTTTCGAGAAGCCCTCACGCAGATTCACTTCGCTGTCGAGCATGAATTGCCCGCTGGCGACGACCTGTTCGCCCGGCACAAGACCGGTGATGATTTCGGTGCGTCCCCCAGCGCTAACGCCTGTGCGCACGGCGCGCCCGGCGAACCGGCCGTCGCCCTTTGCGATGATGACGTGCGCGCCTCGGCTGTCACGAAGGATCGCTTCACTCGGCACCGACAGGCGTGGGCCACCGCCAAGGTCCATGGTGATATCGGCATAGGCACCGGGGCGCAGATATCCGGCTGCGTTATCGACTTCGATGCGGACCTGCGCCGTGCGCGTGGCCGGGTCGATGGTTGGATAGATGTAGTCTACTTGGCCTTCGGCAGGCGCTTCCGGGGCGCTCGGGAAATCGAGACGCACCGGCATTCCGGTGTCGATCAGCGGCAATTCTGTTTCGGGAATGGAAGCCATAACCCACACGCCGGAATAAGACTGCAGGCGCAGGATCGGCGTTCCCGGGTTTACATAGTCGCCTTCGCGCACTTGAAGCTCTGCAACAGTGCCTCCGGCTTCGGCGTAGACAGGCACGCGTTCGATGACCTCCCGGTTCTGCGTCAGCCGCTCAATCGCAGCCGTTTGCATGCCGAGCGAGCGCAGGCGCTGGCGCACGGCGGCGATGCGGTTGTCATTGCCGATCTTCAGTGAGTTCAGATAGTCTTTCTGCGCTGCGATCAGGTCTGGGCTGTAGACCCGGTAGAGCAGCGCGCCGGGACGCACGCTATCGCCTTCTGCGCGGACCGTCAGGCTTTCGATCCAGCCCTCAAGACGCGAAGCGGCGACATTCTCCAGCCGCTCATTCGTTTCAACAACGCCAAAGGCGCGCAGTGACTGCCCGAAATCTGTGACCTCGGCCTGGGCAGTCCGTATCCCCATGGTCTGGATCATTTCCGGCACAACAGCGATAGAACCGTCGCCTTGCGCCGCGCCAGCATCTGCACTGACGGGGACCAGATCCATGCCGCAAATCGGGCAGGATCCATTCGGGTCAGTAGAGATGTAGTGCGGGTGCATGGGACAGGTGTACTGCGCGGCCTCCGCCGAGGCTGCAGCAGCCTGACCTTCAGCCGGTGTTTCAGTCGTGCGGATGCCCGGACTGTCACTGCAAGCCGCGAGAAGCGTTGCTGCCGCCGAGGTGAGAAGAAGCATTGAGTGTTTCATGGTGTCACCAGAAGCGCGTTCATGCGCGCGATCGCAGCGGCCCGGCGAGCCTCTTCTGTAGCGATGTCTGCGCGGAGTTTGAGAATGGCGAGTTCGCCGTCGATGATCGGGGCGTAGTCGCCGACCCCGGACTCGTAGACTGTCATTTGGGACAAAATCTCGTCTTCGACGGCGGCGATGTTGCGCTGAAGTACAGTGATATTGTCTTTGGCCGCACGCCAGGCTGCGGCTTCAGCGGCATAGCGCGCAGCAGCGCTTCTGGCGGTGGCCTGATAGCGCATCTCAGCGCTTGCCCGGTCGGCTCTGGCCGCGCGCAGTCGCGGTTCCTGGCTGCGCTCTGCCCAAAGCGGGACCGTGAACGTCACCATACCGGAAACCCAATCGTCGCCCCCGAAATTCGCGCCGGAGTCGCGCTGCTGATAGGTGAGCTGCGCCCCCCAATTCGGTCGCCAGTTCGCCTTCGCGCCGTCTACGGAATAATCCGCTACAGCAATACCTGCATCAGCGACACGGACGGCCAGAAACGCCATGGCGTTTCCCGACCAATCGACAGGCGCCACAGGCGGCGCCGGAGTCGCAGGAACGACACCCACAAGATCAATCAGACGCGCATTGATCTCCGCATCCTGGCGATCAAGATCGACAAGCACGCGAGCAACGCCTGCGCGTTCAGCTTCAATTTCGGCAAGGCGGAAGACCGCAGGACGCCCCGCATCGATCTCGGTTTCGACGACGCCAGTCAGCTCGTTATATTTTTCATTGCGTTGACGCGCGAAATCCCTCTGCCGTTCGATGCGTTGCTTCTCATAGAGCAGCGCAATCAGTTCACCGCGCAGTGTTGCAAGCTGGGCAGCGCGGATGCGGTCCGTCTGTTCGGCCATTGCCCGCGCTTCACCGGCACGAGCTTGTCGGCCAGTGCGATTGGGAAAATCCTGTCTTACGCCGACGGCTTTGTTGGTCGGTAGAAAGTCGGAGAAGGATGGGTCAAAGATTGGGAAGTTGTTGACGCCGACGGAAACAACGGGGTCCGGCAAGGCTGTCGCGGCGGTTCCACGCTCACGCGACGCCTCAGCCTGATAGGTGAGCGCAGTTAGAGAGGGATGATCAGAAAGGCGGGCTTCCAGTTCCTCGAAGGCCAAACCTTCGGTGGGCTGCGCAAAAGCCAACGAGCCGGGCAGAGCACAGGCGAGAAGCGCGGACGCAAGCCAGATTTTGAATGTAGTGGGCATGGAGAAGCACCGGGTTGATTGAACAGAAAACAGCAAGAACCGCGTGCAAACGCGGGCGCTGCCCGATCAGATCAACAGGCGCTGTTTGAGAGTAATGGGAGTATGGTGAAGGGGCGGCGGATCACCTGGCGGCCCGGTCTTAAACACGACGGGCTTGTGTTCGAACCCGGCAAAGCGGGACGCAAGCGTAACAAGTGGAATCTCAGAAGTGATCTGCGTCAGCAGAGCGCCGTCATCGACTGCATGGGCCTGCATGATCGCCGCGTCGCAATCAAAACAGCCAGGGCAATCGGAGGGGTCGCGATCGCTATTGGCTGTATCAGCGTTCGCGTGTTGCGATGCCGGTGTCTCCCCGTGACAGGACGGGGTTTCAGTCTGAACTTCCGTGGCTGCCTGATCAGCATGACCCGTCAGACAACACGCCATGACCGGCCGGGCCGCGAGAAAAGCGACCGAGATCAGGATCAGAAGGCGTGTTACTTGTCGCATCAGATGTTCAGAATACTCTAATAAGTCCTAACAAATATATACTCCCTAAGGGGTATCGTCCAGAATTACTTCTTGCGGCCGCCCAAGACCGCGACGAGCTCTTCGACCTTCTCGCGGCGTGCGTCGACATCATTGCTGGTCAGCGCGTCCTCGACGCACGTCTCCAGGTGATCGTCCAGCACGACCTTTTCGAGTCCGCTGAGCGCAGCCTTGATCGCCTGAATCTGTCGAACGACATCAATACAGTAGCGATCCTGGTCGATCATCTTTGAGACGCCGCGTACCTGACCTTCAATCCGGGCGAGGCGTTTTAGAGCTGCGTCTTTGGTGTCAGATTTCATTGCTATATACCCTCTACTGGGTATATTAATATGGCAATCAGGTTACCAAAAGCTAGAGACTCCGATAAATTTTTTAATTTGCCAATCCCGCAATAAGGTGAACTTCAACCGCAACGACATTGCCACATAAATCGAAGACCCGTGGTCGCTTGTTCAACCGGCACCGTTTTCTCGTTCACCCTAAGAGAAGCGCCTTGATTGGCATCCACAGGCCCATCGCCATCATGACGAGGTTTTCCGTCAATGAGACAAAACCGAGGGGAACGTTGGAGTCGCCGCCCACACAGGCGCATTTCAGTTCCCGTTTATCGACATAAACCGCCTTGTAGACTGATACCGCGCCAATGGTGCCAATAAAAAGAGCGATCGGCGACCCGATAAGCCCGAGAACGCCGCCTGCGACCATCAGCACACCCGCTGCCGCTTCCGCGAAGGGGTAGACATAGGCGTATCCAACACGGCGCTGCGCCAGAAGGTCATAGTTCAGGAACATCGTCGAGAAGCTCTCGACATCTTTTAATTTTTGCAGGGCCAAGAGCGACATTGCGAAAGCTGCGAACAATTCGATTGTTCTGATCGAAACCACAGTTTCTTGAAAGAACCACATGACGGCGAGCGCGAGCAGTGCGCCGACGGCAAAGATCATCAGGACGGGCGTATAAGTCTTTTTATCTGAGTCCGGATCATAATCAGTGAAGCGCGCGCGCAGCCTGTCATAGCCGCCAACCCGCTCACCCTGGATGAAGGTTTGGGGTGTTGTTTCGACACCATGTTCCGCCTTGAACGCATCAGTTTCCTCGCGCGTGGTCAGATGGTGATCTTCGACTTCGTAACCTTCACGCTCCAGTAGCCATTTCGATTTGAGGCCGTAGGGGCAGAGATGGTCTTCCATGACCATGCGGTAGAGCACGGCGGTCTTTTTAGTTTGGTCCAACATTAACTGTTCTCGCTCGCTGCTGATCCGGACGTTTCTTCGGGAAGAAGCGTTCCTTCAAACTCCGGCACGGGCCGAGACGCTGCCTCGGCTTGAGTCCCGGCCGGACCGTTTTTGGCGATGTCAGCGATCAGCCAATCCATTTCCTTGATTTCCCGGCGCTGCGCCTTGATGATTTCGTCGGCGAGTTTTCGAACGCGAACATCCTCGATACCGGCGCGTTCGCTTGTCATGATCGCGATGGAGTGGTGTGGGATCATGGCTTTCATATAAGAACGGTCGCCGACTGTGACTTGGCTGCGCACCAGCCAGAGCGCGAGCAGAAAGACGATCAGCGCACCGCCATAGATCGACCAGTTGATTGTTTTGTTCTTATACATGTTTAGCATGAAGCTCAGCATGATGATGGCCATCGCGCCGCCCATTAGAAATGCGATATAGAAGCGCGTCTCGCTCCAGCGAACATGCTCGAAAGCGTATGTGTTCAGATACATCAGTCCGAGCATGACGAGCGTGGATGCGCCGATCATGGCGGCGAAACGCCAGTAAGTGTTTTTCATTTCCATGGTTCGTTCCTTCTCATACAGGGTATGGGTATCCAACGGTTGCAGTAGAATATCGTTCCATTGTCTTGGCCCTGGCTTTCGGTTTGGCGAAAGCAAAACAGTGAAAGCACTACTTCGCTCCAAATTTGATGCCGCATCATATACCCATAAGGGGTATATGCGAGGCGTTGCATTGAGCGGATAATTTTCAGATTTGGGATTCACACCGGAGCATGAAAATGCTAGCCACGAGTTCGACGCGATGAACCAGCGTCGAACCCAAGCGGTCCACAAAACTGTGGACCAAAATTGGATCAAAACGAGGACCAAGAATCGATCTTCAGGCGCATAAGTGTTTGAAAATATTGGATAAAAAATATGGATTGTGGCACGTCACTCGCGCCAAACTTGACCACCTAACCCTCTGATTCAGAAGCAGAAAAATTCTGCAAGAGCGCGATGCGTCGGGTTGGGCGCGACATTCGGGGCTCGAACCTTGAACACCGCGAATAGGCATCCCGCGCTTTCGTCGTTAGCCTGTTTGGCAACAAGCCTGACAATGAATATGCGATGACTTTTCTGCTCCAGCCCGTGAAGAATGATGAGCCTGCACTTGCCGGTGCGCCCATGATTGGCGCGGCTCAGAAGCTTCTGGCCTATCTGGCCGAACATGAGACGATCGGCCTGACGAAGGGCAAGGCGTTTCAGAGGAAATTCGTTCACTGGGCGGCTGCCGAGTTCGCCTGGCCGGGCTGGGAAGAGGACAAGCTGTTCCTCGTCAACAAGGTTCTGAATGAGTACGATTTCCCGCCGCTCGAAGCCCTGCATTTCGTTCTGCTGAGACTCAAGCTGATCCGGCATTACAAGCTGACCTGTCGGCTCACCAAGGCGGGCAGGGACATTGCTGACCAGCCCGGCGATCTCTTCAACCTGATAGCGCCGTTCTGGCTGTTCGAGGTCGATCATGCCGCGGCGTCCCGGATGCCCGAGCCGAGGCTTGGCAACTGGGATGTGTTTCTCGGTGTGCTGAATACGGAGGCGGCGCCAGGCGTGACATGCGGCGCGCTTGGGGAAATACTTTACGGTCCGCCGGACGTCGGACAGCCCTATGACCGCATGCCGAGAATGATCTGGTCACAGGTGCTTCAACCGCTGTGCTGGATGGGGTTACTGGCCGAGACGATGTCAGATGAGCGACAACAATTCGCAGATCGCGTCTACAGGACGACCGATCTTTGGTCGGAGGCCTTTCGGTTCCCGTTTGATGGCCAGGTCGGTTTGGTGACGCTGCATTAAGTGCGTGCTTCGACCGATGGGCGACCAAGGTCTGCTCAATGAGGGGCGGGTGGAGTGTAGCCTTCGTGAGCCACAAGGGAGCTTTAGGAGGCCACGAAGATGACATAGAGGAATCTGTTAAGCCGACGCTGAGCCGTCGACCTCAGTTTATGTCAAGGGCGGCCTTCAGATAGGTCCAGATATCGGCAACGACCGTGCCCAGCGGAACGCCTTTGAGTTCCGTGCCGTCGGCGTAAGTCAGCCACTGCCTTGCTTTTGCCGGATGCTCTGCGAACGCAACGGAGAGACCTTGGGGTGGTTCAGTCGGGATAGATGTGTTTCGGTGATCGAACGTCGCCGCAATGGCTGCGCGCAGGTCTGCCGGATCGATCTTGGTCGCTCTTGGAATTGCCCAGAGATCGTAGAAGTCTTTCATGCGGCCGTTAATGAGACCGAGCGCGACGACCGCCTGGAACTTCTCCGCGATCACCGTGGCAGGTGAATAGGCGCGTATGCGCGCGGCTTCGAAATCGAGGATCGATCCGTATTCGATCTCATAGTGTGGGTCGGGCAGGGCGTCGCCGAAGCCAAGATCTATGGTGATCGGAATTTCTGTCTTGCCGAGATGGGCCACCGTGCGGAGACGTTTGCCGCCATAGACCTGATCTTCGCGGATGTCCGTCGTGGTGATGGTGTCGATGCTGAACTCAAGACCGTCGCCCGTGTCGAGTGCCAAGATTTCGGCAAAGATGGAGGTCAGCGCTGCATCGCTGGTTTCACCGAATGCAAGGAAATCAATGTCGCGTGTGAAGCGGCCGGGATCGGTGGTCCAGAGGGTGACCAGCATTCCGCCTTTCAGGACGAATCTGTCTCGGTGCGGAGATTTGGAAAGACGGTAGATGAGACGCTCCAGGCCAAACGCCACAAGAAGGGTCTGGAAGTCGCGGCCCTCTGACCGGGCAAGGTTGAGGAGGCGCTGGCGCACCGAAGCTGCGATGTTCGTTGGTGACTTAGCCATTCGAGGTCAGCGCCTCCAGGTAGGGGCGCATGATCCTGGCAGCGCCATAGTCCGCAGCGGCCTGCATGAGGACAGCTGGCGTGGCCTTGCGTTGATCGAGGGCCGCCTTGAGCGCCTCGATCGCCACCGACCGATCAACCAGTTTCGGATTGCGGAAAGCATCTGCAATTGATTTTGGTACGGAATAGATGCGCACCTGCGTTCCGCCGATCCTGTGTGTCTCGATGCCGTCCGAAAAATAGGGCTCGCGGAACCTGACGACGCGCACGGGCGGATAGGCGATCGACGGCTCCCAGTCCTTCGCGCCAATCGCAAACCAGACCTTGCGGGGGAGTTGGTCTGTTAGACCATGAAAGGCCAGTGCGGAGAGAAGGCAGATGACCGACCGCGGTGCCCGCTTGGCGACTTCCGCCAGATTGGTGTTGAGGTCTGCTTCCGCATCGGCTGCCTGATAGAGGCCGCGACCAATCCGGACCACGTCGCCGGCTTCCACCGCCCTTGAGATCGCGGTGGCGCTGACGCCGATCTCCCGCAGCTCAAAGGCGCGGGCGATGTCGTGCTTGCGCAGATAGGCGAGGAGCCTGTCCTGCTGCGTTGCTGAGGGTGATGGAGTGTGTTTCATAATCTCGGACAAGACGCGTTTCTGTCCGAGGTTATGTAACACGTCGATTGCTATTCGTCGAGTGGGTGATCGGAGCAGCCCGACCCTGGTGCAATCGCAAGCTGGAGCCGTCACCGTAATTCGGCTACGGTCAGGCCGTGCACCGGAATCGTGTCAACTGCAACGATACGTCATGCGTGCATCATTCAATTTGCCTACGGAATGATATTGCCGGAATCGACGACGGTAGTTTTCCACAGGTTTTTTGCAAAACATTGAATCAAAACAATAATTTCAGCTCTTTCATCATCGAGTGGGAATAGTGACTTTGCCCTGGGTGACGGTTATTCTCGGCCTGTTGTCCTGAGAGTCCATTTCTCGCCGCTCTGTACACGCGGCCCAAACGCGGTAGAATCGCCCGTATGACTGATCTGACCGACACGCTGAAACAGCTCTCCGCGCTTGGGCAGGAGACCCGGCTGCTGACGTTCCGGGCCCTCATGGAGGCGGGGCCGGAAGGTTTGCAGGCAGGCGCCATTGCCGAACATCTGGACGTCGCGCCTAACAAGCTGTCGGGACATCTCAACATATTGGTGAATTCCGGGCTGGTCAGCGTCGCGCGTGACGGGCGCCGGATGATCTATACGGCCAGGATTGATGGCGTGAACCAGTTGCTCTCGGTGCTTGTCGACAATTGCTGTCACGGTCATCCGGAAGTGTGTGATCCGCTCGCCAGGAAATCGAAAATAAATTGTTAAATCAATATTCGACAGAATATTGAAATAAAGTCTGTATCGCGCTAAGGTCTTTCCAGAGTCGCACGGGAGGATGATATGCGAACTGGACTGAGGACGTACGCTATAATCGCTTTGACCGGTATAGGACTGGCGGCCTGCGCGGGCGCGCCGGACTCGGTCCAGGCACCGGCCGAAACTTCTGCCACAACCGGTGACCTGGAGCTGCGCGCAAGCGGCTCTGGAAACTGGGATATCGACTGTGTCGCGGTCACCGGACGGGGTGAGGCGGATGCCAGCGTGAAGGGGCGGGGCTCAACCAGCACGGACATGTTGTTTGTGCGCGATGTCTCAACCGCCGCCTGCACCTATCAGACCGGGGCCTCGCCGGTCACCTTGAAACTGATGGAGGAAGGCCTGACATGCCCGTTCGGCGCGTTTGAAAGCGGGATTTGCCAGACAATTCTTCCAGCTGAGACCAGTGGAACACTTCAATTCTCGGTCAAATAATGTTTTAGAACCGCAACGTGACTCGGGCGCGAAGCGGGAGAGAATATGCGACGAATTTTGTGGGCCTTCGCGCTGATGGCGCACATATGCTCTGTTGCCGAGGCGGAGGAGGCTTTTCGGCTCAAGGATGCCGTAGACACTCCGGCCTGGCTGACGCTCAAGGGAGAGACCCGCGTCCGCTATGAGACGCTGCAGGGGCAGTTTCGGGCCGACGGTGAGGGCGGCGACCAATTGCTCCTGTTCCGCAGCCTATTGCTGGCTGAAGCAGACACCGGGCCGATCTCTTTCGGGGTCGAGATACAGGACAGCCGGACCTATCTGGCCGATGCCGGCACGCCGCTCTCCAGCAGCATCGCCAATCCGCTGGACCTTCTCCAGTTCTATGCCCGCATCGACGAGTTGCCGGGCGTCTTCGGAGAGGGGTCGTCCAGCAAGCTGACCCTTGGGCGGCAAACGGTCTCCATCGGCTCGAAACGCCAGATCGAGCGCGTTGATTTTGCCAATGTCATCAAGAGCTATACCGGCGCGCATTTCGTCTCCACGGCTGAGCGCGGGGACGAACTCCATCTGGTCTATGTCGTGCCGACCGCGCGCTATCCGGATGCGCGGCCTGCGCTGGATGACAATGAACTGTCAGGGGATGAGGAACAGTGGGAGCGGCGCATCTGGGGCGTGCATTATCGCCGCGCGGATATCTTGCCGGCTTTGGCGCCGGGCCTCTGGGGCGAAGTGTTCGCGTACGGACTGGAAGAGCGGGATTCCGGCGACTTCCCGACGCCTGACAGGTCCTATTTCGCGCCGGGCTTTCGTCTCTACCGGAAGCCTGTTTCCGGACAGTGGGACATTGACCTAGAAGGCGCCCTGAGACGCGGCAGCCGCTACGCCTCAAACGATCCATCGGACACGCAAAGCCTTGAGGTGGAAGCGTCCATGCTGTTTGCGGCGTTCGGGTATACATTCGATACGCCATGGCAGCCGCGCTTTGCGTTGGAATATTATCATGCCAGCGGCGACGAAGACCCGTTTGACCTCAATTACGACCAGCATGAGCGCCTGTTCGGGTCCCGGCGGACCGATCTCAACAATACCAGCATTCACGGGCCTCTGACTCCCGCCAATCTGAATGCGCCGGGCTTTCGGGTGGAAGTGAAACCGGGTGCCCGATGGGACGCCCGTTTCTACTATCATGCGGCGCATCTGGCGTCGAAGACTGACAGCTGGGTCATTGCCAAGCTGCGGGATCCGTCCGGCCAATCCGGCGATTTCATCGGACACACGCTGGACGGGCGGGCACGCTACTGGGTGCTGCCGGACAGTCTCCGCCTGGAACTCGGTGCCTCCGCCCTGATCTATGGCGAATTTGCCAAAGACGTACCGGGTGGTCCAGATGGGGACGAGACACTGTTCGGATACGCACAACTTACCTTTACCTTCTAGGGAGCCATCCTGGACAGATTTGAATGCTATCTCGTCGTCCGGGAAGCGCTCCCATCGGGTCAGCACGCATGTAAATGTCTTCGGTATGTTTTTATTCTAGGACTTCAAGCTCGCGGGATGTTTGCGTCTGGCGGGTACCGAGTGTGCAGAAGTTGGTCGCAATACAGTCCTCGGTGTGGATTTGCGTCAATTTCGACGGCGGATCGACCCGGTTACGATTCAGACGATGGCGAATTCAAGCTATTGCGGGTCTCGAAATAGGAAATCGTCAGGATGCCATCCAATGGAAGGGGGCAGGCGCCTCCTTCCATTGGACTCCAGTAAGAGGATTGGTTGTTTTTGTTCAGCACTGTCTGGACTAGTAATTATCTTTGTTGTCCAGATCGTTGACAGATCCGTCCTTGTTCGTGTCGAGGGTCGAGAACATGCGCTTGCCGGAGGCGTGGAATTCGTCGAGCGAGAGATTTCCATCTTCGTCTGTGTCAAGCACGGTAAACCGGAAATCTGCCTGGTCGATTTGGCGTTTGCGCTGTGCCTCAAGTTGCTCGAGCAAGCGGGTTTCATATTCGGAAACATATTCTTCAGACTGGACATTTCCGTCTCCGTTGGCATCGCGTCTGAGATAGCCGTTCGCACGCTCTGAAATGAATTCGGCTTCGGTGACTTGCCCATCTCCATCAAGGTCATACTTTTGGAAGAAAGCATCCTTGCTATGTCCGTCAGCTGAGCGACGTGGAGTTTCGGACTCAGGCGTGACTGCGGCCGCGCTTGCAGTCTCGGCTTCAGCCGACGCTTTGGTGTCATGGGTGGCACACGCGGCGAGAGGCGCGAGCGCCAGGGTCAACAAGACCGGATAAATGGATTTCATGTTTGGGTTTCCGTTCTGGTGGAAGGGTTTTTACCGAGCAACTTCGAAAGTCAGGGAGGTTGTGTAGCTGCGTTCATCAGTCTCTGCGCCTTCTGGCGCGTCCACCGTGTGACGGGTCATGAGGAGGTATTTGCCTGGCTTGTCGAAAGACAGGCTGACGGTTCCGGAGTCATCTGCCTCTACATGGCGTTCGTATTTCGGCGTTTCATAAGTTCCGCCCTGCCGTTTGATTTCCACAGATTGGCCAGCAAGCGGCTGGCCATCGAAGAGGAGCTTGAATTCAAATCCCTCTCCTAGGTAAATCTCGTTTGGGTGGGTGACGGGCGTGATAAGCAAGCGGCCGATTGGCAAGTTGACCGCCTCCCACGTGGAAGCTCCTTTCGTTACATAGACGTCAGCAACCGTTTCGGTCTGACTGGTGATGACCTCGGTTGCATTTTGAGGAACTTCCACATCGGGTCCGAAAACCGCCTGCCATTCACCATCAACAAGGGCCTTCTTGCTTTTTCGACCCAAGCGGACACCGGTGGTAAATCGATAGGTTCCCTCGGTGTCCAGATCACTTTCAAGAACAACCACCTGGCGCAACTGGGTTAGGGTCTTGAAGTCTTCCCGCGAGCCATCCGGAAGAATGACATGATAGTCGTCCGAAAGAACGGCGATCTCTGGCACGAAGGGGTCTTCACTAAAGGATGCCTGCACAGTGACGTGATCGCCTTCCGTCGTGACGAATGCATTGGGATACATAAAAGATGTATGAGCGTAAGCGGCTGCGCAAAGCGTGGTAGCCGACAAGATTCCGGCTGCGCCAAATTTCAGAATTGTCATAAAGACCCCTCAGTCACGTTATTGAGAATAATTATCACTTGCATGTACTGAGAATGCGATTTAGTTGCAAGTAGAGATTTTTGATTTTTACGGCGGCCGTCGTGCTCAGTGCCTTTTAAGTGCAGACAGCACGTCTGCACGCTCAATTCACGGAGATTTTGATGCGAAAGACCTTGTCAGGCATGGCTTTGACTTCCGTTCTGCTGGCCATGTTACCCGGTGTCGCGACGGCGGATATGTTCAAACGACATCATGATCATGTTCTCGGAACGTCCCTGGATATTGTTGTGAATGCCCCCTCAGAGACAGATGCCGACAAGGCAGAGGAGGCGATTCTCAAGGAGATCGAACGTTTGCGCGGCGTGTTCAGCACATATGACAACTCCAGCGAGATATCACGTCTAAATCGCTCCATCGACACGACAGTGTCTGACGATATGGTTCGTGTACTGGAGCGCTGTGAAGCCTATCGGATGCAAACGTCGAATGCGCTGAGCTGTCGTATTGGCAGCTTGATCGATACATGGGCCGTCGCCGAACGTGAGAACAAATTGCCAAACCGTCCCGCCATGCGAATAACTGCTGGAGAGATACGGCGCGCCAGTGTTGAAATTGATGCAGGGAAGGGAACCGTCAACCGACCGGATGAGGTGATTTTCGCTACCGATTCTTTGGCAAAGGGGTATATTCTGGACACGGCCGTCGAGGCGGCCATTGGCGCGTCCCCAAAGGTCTCAGGACTGTTGATGAACATTGGGGGTGACATACGGACCTGGGGCGCAGGCCCTCAAGACGGACAATGGGCCGTCGCGATCACCCGCGGCTCTGAGCTTGGAGAAGGCGGATCAGCGTTAGAAGGCCGTGTGCAGATAAATGAAGGGGCAGTCGCAACAAGCGGTTCGGGACCTCGTGATCGTTTGGTTGGGGGGCAGCCCTATAGCCATGTCATATCCCCCGCAGATGGCTGGCCAGTCTTTCACGCTCTCACGGCGACGGTCTATGCGTCAGATGCCATCACCGCAGACGCACTTGCAACGGCACTCCTGGTGATGGACCTCAAGAGAGGATTGAATCTCGTGGAGAGTCTGCCGGGCGTAGAAGCGGAGATCGTGACGGAGGATGAAAGACATCATCAGACTTCAGGTTGGGGTGGCTTGAAGCCTGAGGGGAAGGCGACCAGCGAGATAGAGGCAAGCTGGCCGACGGGCTATGAATTTTCCATTGAGTTCGAGATTCCCGATCAAGATATTACAGACTATGAGCGCCCCTATGTGGCGGTATGGATTGCAGACAAAGACAGAAATTTGGTGCGGATTCTCATGCTTGCCGGTCAACAAGCGCGCTGGATGGAGGAGAACTATTACTGGCACCGACGATTTGGCCGAAAGGCCGGGAGCCTTGTCGATGCGATCTCAGGTCCAACCCGGCGCCCCGGACAATACAAACTTGTATGGGATGGCCGGACAGATGATGGCCACACAGTTGGTCCAGGCGAGTACATCTTGCATCTTGAAGCTGCTCGCGAACATGGCGAGCATCAGCATGAGAGCGTTACTTTCACCCTTTCTGCTGATGCGTTCAATCACGAGATTGAGCCTGGGAATGAGCTTGGACACGTTTCGGTTCGGTTTGGCTCGACGGACTGATTTTCAAGTTGTTCCCTCGGAATATCCTCAAGACCCCTCAATCTCGACAGTAAAGCTGTGGCTGATGCCAGTTGGCGGAGCGGGAAATGGCGATGCTTTCTTCACAAAGATCAAGGCCTGACGATCAAACCTGGATGAGCCAGAGCTTTGGGAGACTTCAATGTGTTTGATCGTACCACGAGGGGAAACCGTGAATCGAATATGAGCGGATCCGGGACCGGAAGCGCGCGGTCTACGCAGTTGGGACAAGTGTCTCATCACCTCTCCCGAATAGTTCGAATGCTCCGAATTTCCTGCTGCTGGGGACTTTGCGCTTGCAGCAGAGTCGCCGCCAGATTCCTTGGTAGCTGGACTATTCGCATTGACAGACGTTTTGGCTTTTCGGTGTGAGTTGTTGCCAGCTGGCTTGTACTCGGCGGGTTCTGTCTGGGGTGCCGCTGAGGTCGCAGAGGAAACTGCCGTGGTTGGCGCTGTCTGAGCTGCCGGCTCGTTAGTGTTTTCTTCAGGCAAAAGCGGGTCAGCGTCTGCAACGAGAGTTTCGGATTTGGGCTCGTCCGGAGCTGTCTTCTCGACTTTGGGGGCTGCCTCCGGTGATTGAGGTGACGGTGAGGAGCGAGTGGCGGGCGGCTGTTCTGATTGTGCTGGGCTTGGTTCAGGTTCGTCCGATGGCGGGGCTTCGTGCTGGAAAGCATTTGTCGACGAGGCCATTGTTCCAAACTGCACGCCGAAGCTGTTTCCTGCCACCAATGCCGGCGGAGCGTGAGGGACTGTATACGCCAACACACTCAAGTGGGCCGCTGCCGCTGCTGACAGCGCAATCGAGAATTTGACCGCATTCGTTTTCGTCATCCTGTGGTGTCCTCCGTCACGACAATGATGTTGGTCCTACCGCTCGCTCGAAGCTCTTTCACCAGCTTGAGGAGTTGCACTGCTGGCAGTTCGCGATCGGGGAGAAGGCGTAGGGAAGACGTATCTGCCGCCGGGCTGTCGAGAAGACTCTCCAGGCTGACCGGAGCGCCTCCCCGGCGTAGTTGACCGGTCTTGTCGATCGACACCGCGTCTGGAGGGACGCAGCATTCGAGATCTTGGGTCTGAACAAATCTTACAGATGGATCAGGTGGGGAGGCGAGCGTTCCTGCAATCATGAAGAAGATCAGGATCAGGAATACGATGTTGATCAGTGAGATCACGGGATCGCGGCGGGTTTGCAGTTTGCAACGCTTCATGTCGGCTCCACCACGAGCACCTCAATCCAGGGCGTACGTTTCAGTTCAGCGAGGACGTCAATCAGTGTTTGCGTGGTAACATCGTCTGTTAACTTCACCGCCACTGTCGGTACGCTTTCATCATTTTCATGTATTTCGAGCTTGTAAGCGAGATGACTCAGCGGGACCGCCTTTCCGTCCAGCAGAAGGGTATCAGCTCCAATGGTTAGTATAAGGATGGGGTTGTCGGAGGTCTTACCGGCGGCTGCAGTGGTTGAGGCTATCTCGACCTCGGAAAACTTTGAGAAACTAGAAGCCAGCATAAAGAAAAGCAGCAGCAGAAAGATTACGTCGATAAGGGACGTGATCGACGCGCGACGGCGTGGACGGGTGCGCTTAAGTGCCATATCCAGCAGCAACTATTTCTCTGGCTGACGTCTCGCGCGTCTCCGGTGTAACGAGGACTGTGAATGCATGCTCGGCGAAAGCGCGTTCGCGGTCAGTCTGAGCTTCAAACCAGGACAGCGCAATGGATGTAGGCATGGCGACGGAGAGGCCTGCGGCGGTGGTCAGCAGGGCGACCCAGATACCGCCAGCAAGGGCGGCCGGATCTACCTGTGATCCCGCAGATTGCAGGGCCTGGAACGCCTCAATCATCCCCAGCACCGTTCCGAGAAGCCCTAGCAGGGGGGCCAATTGAGCAATCGTATCAAGGACGCGAAAGCCACCTTCATAGGGTTGCAACGCGAGGTCGGCTTCGGCTTCGAGTCGGGCAACAAGGCCTTCTCGCCCGCGTAGCGGCAAAGCGGACAGAAGAATGTTCGCCAGCCAATGTTTCGATGCGCGGAGCTGATCCGATGCACCTTGCTCATCGCCAGCGTCCAGAGCGCGGATGGCAGATTTGAGCGGCTTCAGGCGTCCGATCTGATCCGACCGAAATTGCCAGTATTTGAAGCCTGTCAGGGCGAGCGTGAAAATGGATGCAAGCAAAAGGATGGTAAGGATGGGACCGCCGACATCATATAAGTTTTGAAACATTGTGAGCATGCGCGTTTCCAATCAGATTTCGCTTTGAAACTCAGTTCGCTGCGGGAATGTTTGGCGAATTGTTACGAGCACCATGCAGCTATTGGCAGCCGCGCATGGTGCTCGCATCGGTGGGGTACTGTCTAAAAGGCTTTCGACACCGTGAACTTGATGTTCCGCCCAGCCGCCGGACGCGTAGAAAGGAGCGGCGTGTAATTATGATCGAACAGGTTTTCAAACCCGAAGCGGAAGGATGTGTCCTTCAGGACACCTTCCTGCGGAGTGATCGTTGCGCGCAAATTGACAGTGGCAAAGCCTGGGGTCGTCGTGCCATTGCGGTCTGCTTCATCTGCCAGCACGAACTCGCTGGACAGATCGGCCAATCTCGATAAGCGCTTGCCGAGCGTGAGGCGCAGCGTGTTGGCTGGAGCATTCGTCCAATCCGCGACGGTGCTGTCTGCGCGGGTCTGTTCTGCATCAACGATATTGGCGTTGAGGTCAGCATAGTAGCCGTCGCGGCGGGCGTACGATCCTTCAAGCTCCAGCCCCTTGATTTCGATCGAGTCCACACCTGAGTAAGACGTGTTATCTTCCTGATCCGTGTGATAATAATTGGCCTTCATGGAAAGCGTATCATCCTGTCCAAGGACACCGATAAGGTCGTAGGATGCGCCGAACTCATAAGTCTTCCCGATCTCTGGCTGGCCCATATAGACCTCGTTCTCGAGGTCATCGAGAATGGGGAGGCTTTCCGTGTAAGCATAGCTTCCGAAGAGGGCGATGCCATTGTCAAACTGATAACGGAGCGATGCCCCGCCCATGAGCGCGTCATTGTCATAACTCGCAGCGCTGCCATCATCGAGGGTCCCCTCGACTTCTGAGCTTTCAAATCGAAGGGCTGGTGCGAATGTCCATCCATCCAGAAAGTCGATCTGGTCGACTACGAACAGGGCGATGCGATTGTCTTCACCGCCTGGGGCCGAATTTGCATCAAGACGTTCTTTCTGGATGAACTCGATGCCCGTGCGCAAATCATGCACCAGAGCGCCTGTTTCAATATAGGCTGTGTTCTTCACGGTGAACTTCGTTGTCTCGTAGCGATGGTCGGCATCGACCGTGGCGAAGCATCCGAACGGGCCACTGCCGACAATACATTCCTGATCAATTTCCTGATTGGCGTAGGAATACACCGCATCAAGGTTCACCAAATCATTCGTGATAGGATTGAAATTGTAGGCAAGCGATATCGTTTCGGACTTGGTGTCTCGATCCACATTTCCAAATGCGCCGCCGGTCGTACCGAAGGAGTCGTATGGTTTGTCCCGTTCGGTTGTCTCAGAATTGGTATAGCTGGCGCGCATGCTGTGGTCCCCGACCGTATAGCGGGCCTTCAGCAGATAGGAGGGCAGTTCAAATTCGCTGTTCTCAATGACATTGTCATTACCATCTTCCTGATTGTGTTGCTCGCGCCAGGAATAGTTCGCAAGGAGCTCAAGGTTTTCCGTGGGTTGGACTGCGAGCGTGCTGGAGGAGTTGAATCCGTCCATATTGGTTGCGCCGCCGAGGGTTTGACGGAAGGCGAGCCCCGTTTCGCCGCCCGTGAGGTCTGACGCATCGATCGTCTCAAGGCGCACAACCCCACCGATAATACCAGATCCGTACTCAAAGCTTCCGACAGTCCCGCGGATCACTTCGACGCTCTTGTAGAGATACGGATCGGTATAAAGCTGGGTGCCAATACGATAGAGTTCTTCCGAGCCCACGCTCGCGCCATCGACCTGAATTGCTACTTTCTGGTCAGTTCCGTAAGTGCCGTTGGCGCCAAAGCCACGAATATTGATCCCGGATCCGGTCGGGGTGGAGCCGTTTACGAGGGAGACGCCAGGAACGGAGTCAATCAGTTCCGCAACAGTGCCAGCTTGGCGGTCTTCTATTTCTTCTTGATCGACGACCGTGACTGGTGTGGCGGTGTCGGTCTGGACTTCCCTTTTACTCTCGCCGAGCGTCAGCGTGCCGAGGAACTCCTCACTGTCAGTGTTCGCGTCTTCCTGCGCGGAGGCTGGTGCCTGAAGCATAATGATCGATACGATCGCTGTGGCCCCGAACAGGGCGGTTTTACGGTTTACGATGTGGTTCATGGACCCCTCCAGATAATACGTTAATGCAACTCAGTCGCAATGTGGGGTCGGGATAGCGCGTGGTAATCTGTTTTGCAAATGAAAATTATTCGCAAAATGAGTCTTTTAGATCGTCACCTGCCAATTCGGGGTGTCGGCCTATCTGCCTGGAGGCAGATATTCACTCATATGCCGGCCATCTGGCGGCAACCCTGCCAGTCAATGAGGGATTGGGGCTGACATGTTGCGAATTGGAGTGGAGGGGAAACTTTCGAATACGTTATGCAAGTGGGCTAGCGCTTGAGAGATTTCAGCACGTCGAATGGGCTGCTCGTGGTCTCTTTAGCTGCCGGCTCGGGAGTTTTCCGAGGTGGCGCCTTGGGCGCCGGTTTGGGACGCGTGCCCGCTTGCGAGTCGGCGGACGACTTCATGCTCAGGCTGATCCGCTTTTGGTCTATATCCACTTCCAGCACGCGAACGCGCACAATGTCGCCAGCTTTGACCACGTCGCGCGGTGACTCCACGAAGCGGTCTGCCAGTTGAGATATGTGAACGAGGCCATCCTGATGAACGCCAATATCTACAAAGGCGCCAAAGGCGGTGACGTTTGTCACGACGCCTTCCAGATTCATACCGGGATTGAGGTCGCCGATTTCGTTGACGCCTTCCTGGAAGCTCGCGGTCTGGAAGTCAGGTCTTGGATCGCGGCCTGGCTTTTCCAGTTCGGCGATAATGTCCCGGATTGTAGGAACGCCAAATGTCGCATCAGCGAAGTCAGCTGGGTTGAGTTGTGACAGGACTGCCTTGTTGCCGATCAGGGACTTCACCGATTGTTTCGTTGCCTTGGCGATGCGTTCGACAATTGGGTAGGACTCCGGGTGTACGGCGGATCCATCCAGCGGGTCTTTGCCTCCAACGATGCGCAGGAATCCAGCCGATTGCTCGAAACTCTTTGCGCCCATGCGCGGGACTTTCTTCAACTGTTTGCGTGTCAAGAACGGTCCATTCCGGTCGCGGAAAGCGACGATGTTGCTGGCCAGCGTCGTGTTAAGTCCGGAGACATGCGTGAGGAGGGGAGCGGAGGCTGTGTTGACGTCGACGCCAACCGCATTCACGCAATCCTCCACAACCGCGTCGAGCGAGCGGGCGAGTGCAGCCTGATCGACATCATGCTGGTACTGGCCGACGCCAATCGCTTTCGGTTCGATTTTGACCAGTTCGGCCAGCGGGTCCTGAAGGCGCCGTGCAATGGAAATTGCCCCACGCAAGCTGACATCCAGATTGGGAAACTCGTCAGCAGCTAGCTGTGAGGCCGAATAGACGGAGGCGCCAGCTTCCGACACCATGATGCTGGCCAGTTTCAGCTCCGGTGCTGCCTTACCCAACTCAGCAACCAGAGCGTCCGTTTCCCGGCCGGCTGTGCCATTGCCAACGCCGACAAGATCCACGCCGTGCTTGGAGGCAAGTCGCGTTATGATGGTCAGTGCGCCCGCGCGATCATTGCGCGGCGCATGAGGATAAATGGTGGCGGTATCGAGCAATTTGCCAGTCGCATCGACTACGGCAATCTTGCACCCGGTTCGGATGCCGGGATCAATGCCCATGACCGTTTTCTTTCCGGCCGGCGCGGCGAGAAGCAAATCCTTGAGATTGTTGGAGAATACTTGGATCGCTTCTGCCTCGGCACGCTCCTTCAAACGGGCCAGCGAGTCAGAGGCACCGGATTTGGCAAGCTTGGTCGACCAAGCCTTTTCGGCGGTTTCCCGCATCCAGCGATCACCGATGCTACCCGATGCGTTAATGCCAAATTCCTGGCAGATTCGAGCGATTGCCTGACGCGGCGTATCAGCCTTGCGTGTCTGGATTCCGACCCCGACTTTCAGTACGCCTTCTTTCTCTCCGCGCAACATTGCGAGAGCGCGGTGGGACGGCATTTTCTCGAGCGGTTCAGCGAAGTCCGCATAATCCCGAAATTTGTCAGCCTGTTTGCCTTTGACCAGCCGTGAACTCAATTCACCCGCCTCCCAGACCTTTTCCCGGACGTGGCGGACGATGGATGGAGTTTCGACCATTCGTTCGATCAGAATGTCTCGGGCACCTTCGAGAGCTGCCGATACCGTTTCCACATCCTTGGTACTATCAACATAGGCAACAGCCAGTTTTTCAGGATCGCCTGCACATTTCAGGAGTGTTTCGGCCAAAGGCTCGAGCCCCTGTTCACGTGCAATTGTCGCCCGCGTTCGACGTCTCGGCTTGTATGGTCGGTACAGGTCTTCCAACTCGACCTTGGTTTCAGCATTCCAGATCGCACGCTCAAGCGGGCGCGTGAGTTTTTGCTGCTCACCAATGGACGACAGGATTGTTTCACGCCTTGCTTGTAGCTCTGTCAGATAGGTGTAGCGCTCTGCCAATTGCCGCAATTGAGTGTCGTCCAGGCCGCCCGTACGTTCCTTCCGATAGCGCGCGATGAAAGGTATGGTCGCGCCCTCTTCAATGAGCGCAATCGCCGCCGCAACCTGCGCTTCGCGAACGCTGAGATCGCGGGCAATTATTTGAGCGATGGAAAAGGAAGCGGCGGATTCAGACAGCTTGACTGCAGGCATGAACACTTGGGCCTTCGTAATTAAGACAGTTCCAGAAAAAGAGGTGGTAAGCCGAAGCGATACCGCTGCCTTGCATCTTGGAGATCAAGGTTAACCAAATGTTGCGAAGAGCGGAATGGGATGTCATTCGCGCCATCTTTCGCAGCGCTGAAGTCTTGCTCTACAATTTGCCAAACCCGGCCTTGTTCAGGCCGGGTTCGTATGGGGGGCAAGTTCCGCGACGATGGTCGCCATAAGTGCCGTAAATCTCAGGATATCCGGCTTGACGTCATATGAGGCCAGCCATCGCCGCGACAATTTCGGGATGGACAATGTCACCATGGGCTACATTGATGCCGGCATGCAGATGTGGATCGGTCTTCACGGCTTGTTCGGTGCCCAAATCGGCCAGCGCCATCGCATAGGGCAGGGTGGCGTTTGACAGGGCGATTGTGGATGTTCGGGCAACTGCTGCTGGCATATTGGTAACGCAATAGTGGCAGACACCATCAACATTGTAGACGGGTTCGTCATGTGTGGTCGGACGGCTGGTTTCGAAACAGCCGCCTTGATCAATGGCGATATCCACAACCACTGATCCGGGCTTCATCATCGAGATTTGTTCGGCTGAAACGACCTTTGGCGCAGCCGACCCGGGAAGCAGGACAGCCCCGACCACCAAATCAGCGGTCAGAAGTGAAGCTTCGATCGCAGCCGACGTGGAGTAAAGACAGCGGGCGCGACCCGCGAAGAATGCGTCCAGTTCCCGAAGACGATCAAGTGAGCGGTCGAGGATGGTGACATTTGCTCCCAGCCCGACGGCCATTTCCGCCGCATTCCGTCCTGCGACGCCACCTCCGATGACGAGTACCTTGCCTGGAGCGACGCCGGTAACGCCACCCAATAGTGTTCCCGAGCCACCTTGAGCTATTTCAAGATACTTGGCGCCAGCCTGAACTGACAAGCGTCCGGCCACTTCACTCATTGGGGTAAGCAAAGGCAAGCGTCCAAACCGGTCGGTTACTGTTTCATAGGCAATGCAGGTAGCGCCCGACTTCAAAAGTCCGCGGGTCTGTTCAGGGTCTGGTGCCAGATGAAGATAGGTGAACAGCGTGTGTCGTGGTTGCAGGCGCGCGATCTCAATTGGTTGAGGTTCTTTCACCTTGATGATCATATCGGAAGAGTCGAACAATTCGTCCGCGTTCGTGGAAATTGTGCAGCCTGCCGATTCATACAGTTCGTCAGAAAACCCAACCATTTCGCCCGCGCCGGTTTCGACGAATACGGAGTGACCCGACCGTACGAGTTCCTGGGCGCCTTGTGGCGTCAGGCCCACGCGATATTCACGGTTCTTGAGTTCTTTTGGGGTGCCAATACGCAAGTCAACAATCCTTTGAAATGTGGGTCCGATATTTGAAGTAGGTTCTAGAAGTTCGCGACCAGATTTACGCGAAGTCGCTGTTGCCAGTCGTCGGTGGCGAACGGGAGGAGGATTTCATCCTTGAGCCGATACGCATACAGGCTCGTATTCATCTGGAGGTGCTCGCTGAGTGCGTAGGAGAACGAGTATGCGTGCTGAAGATAGTTGCTGGCATATGGTATGTTATCTTGCGCAAAGGCCGCGAATACCGAGTCGGCTTCTGCGACATGATAGCCATATCCGAAACTATAGGTTCCTGGCGCGCTCGCCTGTCCAAGCGATGCGGAGACTGAATAGCCTGTATCATAGTCGTCCGCACCGAGATTGCGAACATATTCAGCCTTGATTTCCAGTGGCCAGCGATCTCCAAAGCCGGAAAAGGACGCTTCCGTCATGATATTGAGAAGATCAAAATCGGACAGATAAGTGCCTGAACCATCAAGCAAGTTGGTGCGTGTATCACCGGAGTCTGCTGTGCCAACCGCCTCGATTTCATAGTCGTAATATCCGGCTGCAAATCCGAACTCCCACGCTTCGCTGGCTTTTTGATCGAGGGTGAGCTGAAATCCGGATGCTGTGCTGTCTTGGGCGGCGGTCGAACGCTCAATCGGGAAAAACAGCGCGCTACCCCCGATACGAGTCGAACCATTGTCGAGAGCCGCGTAGCGGGCTGCCAAGCCTTGCGGGTTCACATCGCCATCCCAGACGAGATCCGTGCGCCGGAATGGGTTCGCAAATTTTCCGCCCAGCACGGACAATTTGCCGAACGTCTTGATGCCGTAAACTTGGTCCAGGCTTACCTCAAGATCGTCATTGAAGTTGGAGAGCGAAACGTCGGTTGAATTTGGATCGTCAGGATCTCCAGTGACGAGCCTGGCACCAAGTTCGAGAGTAGGTGACGCGGCATATGTGGCCGCGATACGCCCACGCACGACGCCGCGCGCATCATCGCGTTCGTCGCCATCAGACGAGTTATGCTCATATCTGAGGCGCATATCGCCACTTATGTTGAGATTCCCAGTCGGGGCGGCAGGACGCGTATCTGCGACCGTGGCTTCTGCCACGTCAACGGGGGACGTGTCCCGGTCGCTTGTTGCAAGCTTGGCTGGCACATTTGTCGCGTCTTTCAGCATCCGCTCAAGGCGCGCCAGTCGTTCGTCCTGTAAGCGTAGTTTTTCCTGCAGCTCGGCGATGAGAGCTGCTGGATTATCCGTTGCGGCGTCCTGGGCCAGTGCGGCCATTGGCACCGTCGCAGAAGCGATAGCCATGATAGCGCTGGCTTTCAGGAGGTGAAATTTTGTCGAAACCGTATTCGGGTAGAACATCAGATTCCCCCCATCGCGATATACTTCACATTCAGATAGTCATCGAGGCCGTAGCGAGACCCCTCGCGCCCGATGCCGGATTCCTTGACGCCTCCGAAAGGTGTTGCCTCTCCTGAGATCGCAATATCGTTCAATCCAACCATGCCGACTTCCAATTGCTCAGCGACACGCCAGGCGCGCGAAAGCTTTCGGGTCCAGAAATATGCGGCGAGCCCATAAGGCGTATCATTGGCCAATGCGATGGCGTCTTCGTCGTTTTCGAAAACGAGAACCGGCGCAACTGGGCCAAAAATCTCAGTGTGTGCGATGTCCATATCCGTTGTGACATCGCACAGGATGGTAGGCGGCATGAAATTTCCGACGTCTGAGGAGTGACGAGACGTGGACACTGTCGCGCCCTTTTCGACAGCGTCTGCTATCAGAGCCTGAACCTTGTTCTTAGCGGCGGTGTTGATCATTGGACCCATGTCAGAAGATGGATCGAGTCCGTCCCCAACATTCATGGCCTCTGCCGCTGCCACGAATTTATCAAGGAATGCGTCCTTGATGGACGTGTGTAATAAAATGCGATTGGCGCAGATGCATGTTTGTCCAGCATTGCGAAACTTTGCGACCAGCGCGCCTGCAACGGCTGCATCGATGTCTGCATCATCGAACACGATGAGGGGCGCGTTCCCACCCAGTTCGAGTGACATGCGTTTTACGCTGTCCGCGCTCTGTTGCATGAGCAGTTTCCCCACGCGCGTAGATCCGGTGAAGGAGATCTTGCGAACGAGTGGATGGCTGGTCAGTGTCTGGGCAACGGGCGCTGGATCTTTCGAAGTGATGACCTGGAAAACGCCGGCTGGGAAACCGGCATCCTCTGCCAGGCATTCCAGTGCCAGCGCTGACAAGGGCGTTTCATCGGATGGCTTCAGGATGATCACGCACCCGGCGGCCAGTGCAGGCGCAGCCTTGCGGGTTATCATGCCGCTCGGAAAGTTCCACGGCGTAATGGCGCCGACAATTCCCACGGGCTGCTTGATGACGAGCTGTCGCCGGGAGGACGCGCTGGTCGGTATCACATCACCGTAAGCGCGTTTGGCCTCTTCAGCGAACCATTCAATATAGCTGGCATTAAACGTCACTTCCCGGCGGGCTTCTGCCAAAGGCTTGCCCTGTTCGAGTGTCAGTATTTCGCCAAGTTCTTTTTCTGATGCGAGAATAAGGTCATGCCACCGCCGCAGTATCGCTCCGCGTTCTCCCGCCGTCAGCCCGGCCCATGCAACCTGTGCATCATTTGCCAGCGCAATCGCTTTTTCCGTTTTCGGCGCGCCCAGATCCGGCACTTTTGCCACAATGGATCCGTCTGCGGGATTGGTCACGGTAAATGATTTTTCCACAGACGATGCGGCTATGCGCTCCTTCAATCGGTGCAGCAGAGCATTCGACGTCGCTACGGAGTCCGCAGTCGGGACTTGCATGACGGACATGTCATGCGACTCCCAAGCGGGCAGCCGTTTCCGAAAGGCCGGCAGACGCGATGTCGATCAGTTCGTCTATTTCAGCATGCGTGATGGTAAGCGGAGGGCAGATCACCATTGCCTGTCCGACGGCACGCATGATCAGGCCTTTATCGAGGCATATGTCACGACAGATATTCGCCGCATTGTCTTCAGCCGTGAAGTGTTCGCGTGCTTCCCGTGACTTGATGAGCTGAAGACCGGCAATCAGGCCAGCTCCGCGTACTTCACCAATGATTGCATGTTCATTAAATAGCTGCTGGAGCCGTGCGTGCAGATAGGGGCCTAAATCATTCTTTACGCGATCCACCAAGCCTTCGCGTTCGATAATGTTGATATTGGCATGCGCAACCGCGCAAGCGACGGGGTGTCCGGAATAAGTGTAGCCATGAGAGATGGGACCACCTTCATTGATGGTCTCAAATATCTCATCGCTGAAAGCCACCGCAGAAATCGGCAGATAGCCGGATGACATGCCTTTGGCCATCGGCATGATGTCAGGCTGGACACCATAGTGCTGGCATCCAAACCATTCCCCCAGACGTCCAAAACCACAGATGACCTCGTCTGATACCAGAAGGATATCATGCTTGCGGCAGATCTTCTGAATCTCGGGCCAGTAATTGGGAGGTGGGTCGATGACGCCACCAGCGCCCTGAATTGGTTCGCCGATGAATGCGGCGATATTGTCTGCTCCAACTTCGAGAATTTTTTCTTCCAATGCATGCGCTGCCCGGAGACCAAACTCCTCGGGGCTCATATTCCCTCCGTGAGCGTACCAGTGGGGTTCCATGATGTGCTCGAAGCCAGGAAGCATGGATGATCCCATATCATGCATGTGCTTCATGCCGCCGAGGCTGGTCGCGGCAAGCGTGCTGCCATGATATCCGAGATGACGGCCAATGAATTTGTGTTTCTTTGGCTTGCCGCGGACGTGCCAATAGTGGCGTGCCATGCGGATTACGGTGTCATTCGCCTCGGATCCGGAATTGGCGAAAAAGAAATGGTTGAGGTTCCCCGGTGCGATCTCTGACAGTTTTTGCGCAAGTTCGATCTGGCTAGGCGTCGAGCTTTGAAAGAACGAATTGTAGAATGGCAATTGCTCCATCTGCGCGGTCGCAACATCAACCAATTCCTGGCGACCATACCCGACATTCACACACCAAAGGCCAGCCATCCCATCTAGGATCTTGTTGTTGTCGCTGTCATAAACATAACAGCCGTCTGCGCTCGTTATGACGCGCACGCCACGTTCTGCGAGTGTTTTTGGATCGCAGAACGGGTGTATGTGGTGAGAGGCGTCCATGGCCTGCCACTGGGCTGTATTCCGATGCGCGATCGCCATTGTGCGTCCCTTTCAATTGTTTGAACCCATGTTGGGCTCAGGCGGTGGAAGGGAGAAGATGACTAAACCGATTGGAGTGGTGCGGTTTCAGCACCGATGGTGCATGACCAATGCGATGTGACTATTTTGGCCAAAGACTGCGCATGTGCCGCGCGATTTCTTGATCCTGAACGTTGCTGTGAGTTTCGAGGGCGTCGACAACCCGCTTCTGATCCGCAAGCGGATGGGTCTGACTCAACTTTGTCACCGCATCGATATTTGAAATGGTGATCCGGAAGGAGCGGATACGGGGAACCAGGCTGTCGACTTTGCCATTGGGTGCGTGCTCCATACGCCACGCGGATTGGGACGCCGCTTCGCTCTGGGCAATCGTGGTCCGCATGATCTCCAGTTGAGCCTCGGCATCATCAATCGGATGAAGCGTCCCTCGTACTTGCGCAGCAATGTAGTTCCAGGTCGGAACGGTTGGCTGGTCCTTGTACCAGCTTGCCGAGATATACGCGTTCGGGCCATGAAAGGTCGCAAGCGCTTTTTGGCCGGCGGCCAGGGTGGTGGCGTGTGGATTGTTCCGTGCCATGTGCCCGACCAGCTCAGTGTGACCAGTTGATGTTGTCACCACGTACATGGGGACCGAGGTCGCATAGGGCAGGTCGCCGCAGCTGGTGATTATCTGGCCAAAGGGGTAGGCGGCTATGATCGAGAGCGGGTCAGACGCCCGATAAGGTTTCGGCACATACATGTGCCACGTCTCATTTGCATCGGTCATACTATATCCCTTGTATTTTCTGGGGTCAGTCTTCGCGTCGACAGACAGAAATGTGAGGCGCGAAATGTATAACAGCTGGTGCGGCAGGGGCACCAGAATACCTTTGCTTGGCACCTGAGTCTGCCGGTATCGAAATGTATTGTCACCACAAAGCGCGCGCCACCTCCTGATTGTCGCTGCGCTAACCTAGGAGACTATTCGTGACAGCATTCTCTCAGCGCGAACCGCAGTTCGGTGACATCGTGACGGCTTATGCTGGCAAATTGATGCCAGATGTTCAGATGCATACGTTCAGCCATACACACGAGATTTTCCCCACTCGCACCATCAAGGCTGGTGACACGGTGTCTGCCTTGCCATATGCGGCGACGCCGCTGAGCGATATGCCTATTCAGGCGAATGGTAAATCCTACGATCTGTTCGACTACGTATCCCAGAACCGCCTCGTCGGACTGTTGGCGATCAAAGATGGGCATATCGTTCACGAATACTATGATCAGGGCATCGGGCCGGATACGCGATGGATGTCGATGTCCATGGCCAAGTCAGTATCGACAACGCTGGTTGGTACGGCGATCAAGGATGGCTTCATCGACAGCGTTGATGATCAACTCGTGAAGTACCTGCCCGAACTGTCCGGTAGTGGCTACGATGGGGTCTCCATCAAGCATTTGCTCCAGATGACGTCAGGTGTGAAGTGGGACGACACGCACACGGTGGCGGAGTCTGAGCGCCGCACCATGCTGGATCTCCAGGTTGGGCAAAAACCGGGTGAAATCATGAAATTCATGGCCTCTTTGCCCCGCATTGCCGAGCCGGGAACGGTCTGGAACTATAGCACGGGCGAGACCCATGTTGTGGGTGCACTGGTCAAAGCGGCAACCGGGAAGTGGCTGTCTGACTATTGTTCCGAAACCATGTGGTCGCGTCTTGGCATGCAGGCAGACGCCGCATGGTGGCTGGAGTCACCGGACGGGCTTGAGGTTGCCGGCAGTGGTATCTGCGCGAACTTGCATGACTATGCCCGGTTAGGACTCTTCGCGCTGAATGGCGGGGTGATCGACGGGGAATCGGTCGTACCGGAAGGTTGGTTCACGGAAGCTACTGAGCCACGTATGGCGGGATCCGACCCATTGAACTACGGGTATATGTGGTGGCCCGTGCCTGACCGCGACGGTGATTTTAAGGAAGGCGCATTCAGCGCACGGGGAATCTTCGGGCAATATATCTACGTCAATCCCAGTCGTGGAATTGTGCTGACCGTTCTGAGTTGCCGGTCGAAGCCAAAATTCTCGGAAGCGATCCTGGATAATGATTTCTTCAATGCCGCTGTGGACGCGCTGAGCTAGCTGCCTGGCTTGAACTGAGGCGTGTCCTTGGCGATCGTGTTGGTCAGCCATTGACGGAATTTTCGCAAGCTTGGTTCGTTCCAACGATCGTGACGGGCGATCAAAACATAGTCGCCCCGCCTTGCTGGAAAAGCCGGATTATCCTTGCCGATCCAGACCAGGTCGCCTCTTGTAAGGTGCTTTTCGGCGAGCAAGGGGTTGGTCAGGGCAATGCCCCGTCCGTGGCGGGACGCATCGCTCGTCAAGTTGCCCTGCCACAGGCGAGGACCTTTGAGCCCATCGGCACAATCGACGCCAAGAGAGTTCAGCCAGATTTCCCAAGTTTCGGTTGTATTCTCATGAAGCAACTGATGATTGAGCAGGTCTTCAGGTTTGTGGATTTCAGGGGCGCTCTCGAGATAGTCCGGGCTTGCTACCGGAATGATAGGAGATTGTGCGATCACCTGGCTTCTCAGGTGGGACGGAAGCTCATCAAGATCTTCGTAGGATGCCCAGTAGCGAATATCAGCAGTGGCCTCATGGGAGAGAAAGTCCGGAGCACTGACGGACGGCTTGAGCTCGATTTCCACACCTTGGTTTGCGCGCTCAAGCGATGCCAAACGGCGCGACAGCCATTGCTGTGCAAATCCGGGTGTACTCCATATCAGAAGCTGGTGATGGATGCCCTGATTGAGCAGGTCCAGTGTGGCGTGCGCCACCATATCAAGGGCTTGAGCAATTGAGCGATGATAGTCCTTGCCAGCTTCGGTCAGGATCAGGCCCGTCGGAACGCGTTCCACGAGGGTTATTCCGACCCATTCCTCAAGAGCCCGCAAATGTCGGCTTAGAACTGCATGGTCCCGGTCCAGCCATTTTGCCGCTTTTCGAACGCCGCCGAGCCGGGCGATGGCGTCGAACGCCCGCAATCCTTCAAATGGTGGAAGCGCTTTTCTGAGTGGGGGCTGTTGCCCGGTCTTGATCAGGTCGTCCTTACGGTCGGCCATTCTGGTTTCCCTATCATGGTGTGTTTGTCGCGGGATTGACCTTCCGGCGGGTTCGTAAGTCAAGCTTTGCGCTGATTCCAGTGGGACCATGTGTTTGTCGCGCCTGATTTCTTGGCGTGTCACTTATTCACCACCGGGTGACGATTTCGTTGCGCCTTGCCCGCGACGACGGGCTAACCAAAGTTGTACGCCCAAAGCGATCATGAACAACAACCAGATGCCGGCGGCGGCATTTATGAGTCGCCCGAACAGTCCACCTATCTGTCCGGTGTGGAGTGGGTAAAGAGATTCAATTACACGCTCTTCCGGAGCGCTGTTGGCAGCATCATGGTCCAGCAGAACCGTGCCGTCCAATCCGACGAATACGCGGGTTGCGCCATAGAGGCGCGGCATCTCTCCGGGTGCCTTCAGGCGAAACTTGTACCATTGCCGGTTTTCGGTGGGCAAATTGATCGCGACGAGAGAGGATCCGGGATACTCGCCGAGTGCAACATCCATCGCAGCGCCTAAGTCCACGATGTGCGTTGGAGCGGGCTTCTGACTTTCAGGGGTTTTCTGTTCCACGCTCAGCCCATTTGCCAGCTGATCAGACTGGGTGAGGGCAGTGCCCGCCAATATGACGCAGAGCGCTGGAATTGCCCCCCAAAATCCCACGCGCCAATGCCAGCCTGACAATGCCGCAGCTGCCGGGACGGAGGAGGCTTTTGTAAACGCTCTAAGGCGTTTGCGTTGAGACCATCCAGCCACCAGCCCAAGGCTGATATTTGATATCAGAAGGAGACCGGAGATTGTGAGGAAGAGGTATCCCGTTGAGCCCAACATCAGCGATTTGTGAAATTGCGTCAGGGTTTCGAAGATAGCGCCGTCTGAAAACCGATTGGCGTCGGACCGATCACGGATGTGTGCACCGGTACCGTCAATTCGCACTGTGCGGCTTTCACCATCGCGGTCCAAATAGACATCATATTGACCGTCCCGACCACCGGATATCCAGATTGACGAGATTTCGTCGCCTTCCGATTGAAGCGTCTCGATCGTTTTGGCCAGGGCGGCAGTTTCGGTTTGAACGCTCTTCTGCCCGAGGAAGAAATCATCGATATCGGCTCGGAAACTAATCGCCAGGCCAGATGCGGCCTGGAGTGCCCACAAAGCGAGGAAGCTGAGGCTGACATATTTGTGGATGGACCGGACTCTCGGAAAACGCATGAAACCTCCAGTACCAAAGAGCGAAAAATTGCCAGTCTCATGTATCGCAAAGAATTCGGAGCACGTGACAGATGCGAAGTGCGCGACCAGTGGTGCGCTTGGCGCACCTCTTCATGCGTCGTAGGCCCCTTCGCCGATGCGGTCGCGACATGGTCAAGTCGAAGCTGCAGGAAAGCCTACCCGCCGGACCGGCGAACGCGCATTCTACGGGCTTGAGCGCTGCAACACAGAGGGGAGAAGGCATTCATGAGAGTGACGACTATAGCTGCCGGACTGTTGGGCCTGGCTTTGTCAACTGGATGTACATCCAACGCGCAGGAATGGGATATTACCCAAACTGGGCAGCCTTATCAGGAGGTCGAACTCTCCCTGACAGAAGGAACCTGGATAAGTGTTGCTGTCAGTCCGGTTGGCGACACGATCGTGTTCGACGTGTTGGGAGACATTTACTCAATGCCAGCAACGGGCGGTGCCGCTGAATTGGTGCATGGCGGGCCTGCCATTCAGCATTCGCCGGTATTCAGTCCGGATGGCGCACGCATTGCGTACATCAGTGATGTCGACGGGTCCGATAATATCTGGACGTCGGACCCAGACGGCAGCAACCCCGTTCAGGTCTCGTCCGAGAGCACGCTTGCATTGGTCGATCCATCCTGGAGTGCGGATGGCCGAACCATTGTTGCGGCCCGCATGTTCGATACGGCGAACCGGCTCCATTCCTCTGAATTGGTAACCTATCCTGCTAGTGGGGGTGATGCAGAACAGATCGTCCCGATGCCAGAGAATGGCGAAAACGTGCATGATGCCGTCTATTCACCTGATGGTCAGTTCCTGTACTTCGTCGAGAAAATGACCCCGCCGCATGCGTCCACTGTATATGTGGATGCCAACCACAAGAATTTTGCCATTCGTCGGAAAAGTCTTGAAACCGGCGAGATCAAAACTGTGGTGGGCGGTTTTGGTGGCGCCATGACTCCGTCCATGTCGCCTGACGGCAGTAAAATGGCCTTTGTCCGCCGGGTCAAAGATCAAACAATGCTGTTCACGTACGATTTTGCGACACGCGCCCAGATACCGGTGTTTGATGGATTGGACCGGGATGGGCAGGCTGATTTTCTGGGGCAGGGCACATATTACCCCCGATTTTCCTGGTTTCCCGACGGCAAGGCAATCGCGATATGGGCAGGCGGAAAAATCATGCGCGTCGATATGGACAGTGGGCGCGCGAATGAGATTCCATTCTCCCTGACGGCTAGGCATCGTTTGACCGAGCCGGCGCGATTCACACAAGACCTCGATCCGGATACGTTACGTGTAAAGGCGATTTCGCGACTGGCCCTTTCGCCGGACGAGCAGATGCTTGCGTTCAGCGCGCTCGGACGCATATGGCGACAGGATATTTCCAACAACACGCCGGAACACTTATCGACGACGGAAGCTTCGCAATCGGAACCAGCCTTTTCACCCGATGGTCGAACCATCGCGTTCATCGAGTGGGATGACGTATTGGGCGGGACCCTGAAGGTGAAATCCGACAATGGAAAAGTGTCCACACTGTTCAAGTCTACCGGCATTGTGCGTGAACCTTCATTTTCGCCGGACGGATCGGTGATCATGTTCCAGATTGCATCGGGCGACGATTGTCTCGGCGGTCACTTGGCGGACCCTGGGATTTACTGGATTCCTGCCGAGGGAGGCGAAGCAACCCCATTGGGCGTCGTCGGTGGCAATCCGAGATTCTCTCCCGATGGAGAGCGCGTGTACTTCACGACAGAGGCTTATATCGACGAGACGCTCGTTACGACACTCGAAAGCGTGTCGATCAATGGGGATGACCATGAAGTGCACGTGCGAACAAAGGATTCAGACACGAGTGAGTTGAAGCTTAGCCCGGATCTGAACTGGATCGCTTATCGGCACTATCAAACGTATTACGTGGCATCCTTTGACCCCGCCGTAGAGGGCGGTGTGTTCGATGCTGATAGCGGCACGCGACTGACAGATGCGGGAGGGTATGAGCTGATCTGGGCTCGGGACTCAGAAAGCGTATTTTGGGCGTTTGGTCCTGATGTGTACCGAGCCTCGGTGAACGCGGATGGCGCCGATCCCACTCTGTTTGCCAGGGTGGATTTGCGCGTTCCTGTGGACCGCCCCATCGGCAAGACCGCTTTCGTGGGTGGTCGGATTATTACCCTGGATCAGGGCGGCATCATCGAACACGGCACACTTGTTGTGGATGGAAATCGGATCGTTGCGGTCGGACCTACCGCCGACGTCGGTGTTCCCAACGATGCACATGTGATTGATGCGACCGGAAAAACCTTGATGCCCGGCCTTGTGGACATGCATGGACATCTGGATGGATGTTACTATGCGTCGGCAGGGCTGTTGCCGCAGCAGCAAGCATCTCGCTACGCAGCACTCTCTTTCGGGATTACCACGAACTACGATCCCTATACATCGGAGCTTCCGACCTACGGAGTTACCGAGATGACCCAGACTGGTGCGATGGTGGGCCCCCGCACCATTGCGGTCGGGAATGTTATTTTCGGCCGCAAGCGTAAATATGACCCGGTCTATGTTCCGATCGAGACCTATGCAGATGCCGTAGCGGTGATGGACCGTAAGAACGCATTGGGGGGGACAATAATCAAGAGCTACCGACAGATCCAGCGCAAGCAACGACAAATGCTGGTAAAGGCAGGACGCGAAAAAGGCATCATGGTGGACGTTGAGGGAGAGAGCCACTTTTTCAATGGCGTTACGGCCATTCTGGACGGCAATCTGAACCTTCAACACAATGTCCCGGTTGAGACGCTCTATGATGATTTCATCCAGTTGATGGCGAAATCTGATGTGGCGCACACACCCACTCTGATCGTGCTCTTCGGGGAGTTGATGGGAGAAAACTATCTCTACAATTCGTCTCGGCTTTGGGAAGACCCGCGGGTGGATGCCTATGTTCAGACGACGACGAGTTCTTACAGCCCATTGGCAGTCCCCGTCGGGGCGCCACCGTATGTTCGCGGCATGACAAATATACAGGCAGCGGACGAGATTTGGGACTTGGGGTTCCGCGCGGCTGCGCGTTCCATGAAGGCGTTGAACGATGCCGGTGGCCGGGTGAATGCCGGATCGCATGGCCAAGTCTACGGGCTAGCCATGCATTGGGAACTTCAATTGCTTTCAGAGGGCGGGATGAGCAATCTTGATGTTCTCAAGGCTGCTACGATCAACGGCGCCACGACGTTGGGACTTGAGGAGCAAATCGGTTCAATCAAGGCCGGAAAGCTCGCCGACATTATCGTTCTTGATGAAAATCCGCTGACGGATATCCGGAATACCGAAACGGTCTCGCGAACAATGGTGAATGGTCGTCTCTATGATTCTGTGACCATGAACGAAATTGGAAATCATGATCGTCCACGGCGACCGTTCTACTGGGAAGTCAATGATGTGCCCAAACATATCAACTGGAAGCCCGCCTGGGGCGAGCACTGAGCGCTTTGTCACAGTTATCCAATGAAAGACCATTTTGATGAGTGATCTACCAAAAACCTCCGGAGCTTCGGATGTGGCGGACGTGAATGCCACAGGCGCAGACGATGCGGTGTTCTTCGGTCACCCCAGGGGGCTGGCCTATATCGTGTTCACTGAGGCGTGGGAGCGGTTTTCCTTCTATGGCATGCAGGCATTGTTGATCCTGTATATGGCGACATACCTGTTCCTGCCGGAGAATTCCGGGAATGTCGCGGCATTCGAGCCCTTTCGGAGCTTGTTTGAGGCGGTATTTGGGCCACTGAGCATACAAGCATTGGCATCCCAGGTATTTGGGGCTTATGTAGGCCTCGTCTATTTTGCACCTGTTCTTGGCGGGCTGATTGGAGACCGGCTTCTGGGCCGGACAAAGGCCGTTCTTGCCGGGGCCTTGTTCATGGCGGTTGGCCATTTCCTCATGGCGTTTGAGGCAAGTTTTCTCTTGGCATTGGCCGCCCTGATACTCGGATCGGGGCTCCTGAAGGGAAATCTCGCGGCTCAGGTTGGCGGTCTCTACAAGAAGTCTGACCAGAGAAGGGATTCCGGCTATTCAATCTATGTTTTCAGCATAAATGTCGGTGCCTTTATCGCACCCTTGATATGCGGCACGCTGGGCGAGGTGTATGGATGGCATTATGGTTTCGGCGCCGCCGGAATAGGCATGTTGATTGGCCTCGCTGTTTACCTGTCCGGCCGAAACTATCTGCCGTTGGATACGGTTGTGGAGAGTAAGGATCGTCCGAAGCTGGAAAAGGGCGACGGCGTTGTTATTCTGGCAATCCTTGTGATGCTGGGCCTCACTTCCTTGTATTGGACGGCGCAATCGCAAGTTTGGAACGCCTATCCATTATGGTTGAGATCAGATGTGGATCGTACCGTCTTCGGAATGGAGGTTCCGGTGACATGGTTCCAGTCTCTCGACTCGTTGGCGGTTCTCCTGCTTGCGCCTCTGGTGCTGTGGTATTGGCGCCACCAGTCTCGTCGGAATGCAGAGCCAGGAGATCTGATCAAACTTGCCCTTGGCTGCGCTGTGTTCGCAATTGCGTTCGCACTGCTCGGGTTGGGAGGCGTGTTATCTGCCGGGGGTTCCGTCGCTTTAATCTGGCCCATTATCTTCCATTTTGTCTGCGCCGTCGGGTTTTTGTATGTTGGACCAATTGCGCTGGCGCTGACGTCTCGCGCTGCTCCGGATTCGGTGAACTCCATGATGGTGGGATCCTACTATCTGGCCATATTTGTCGGTGGACTGTTCAGCGGTTGGCTCGCCCGCTTTTATGAAGTGATGTCGGCCTCCGAATTTTGGCTGATGCATGCCGCGATCGTAGGGTCGGCGGCAGTACTCCTGGTTGTGTTGAGACCCGTCCTCAGTCGATTGATGCGTCTTGACAGGGATTTGTCCGCCAGTCCCAAGGCACCTTTCCAGCAGGAGGCACTCTAATGCTCGCTCGACTTCTTAAGACTGTTTCGTTTCCGGCTGTGCTTGCGGTGGTCGCCTGCGCGACGACTGGCCAGTTCAAGGATGACGACACCACTGCGGTACAAGTCTGTTCACAGAGGGGTCCTGTCGATAGTTGCGATTATTTCGGATTGGTTGGGCTGCAGGAGGCCATTGATCAATCCACCTCAGATCGTCGAATTCTGATTAAGACCGGGACATACACGCCGACATCCTACCGGGATGTTCCGTTTCAGGATCTCCATGTACGCGGAGCGGTGGTCGTTCGGGATCGAAAGCTGAGCATTGAGGCGGAGCAAGGGGCAAGGCTCGTTGGCAGCGCAGGTTTTCCCTTGAGCGCGATCGTAATTGAGGACTCAACTGTTCAGATCTCAGGCCTGACCATTTCTGGATTCCACTATGCAGTCGCTGAAGATGATATATATGATGGGCATGGTATTTTCACCATCAACAGTGATGTGAGCTTGGACGGGGTTGTAATCGAAGGCGTTGCCAAGATGGCGCTGACGGGTCGCGAAGCAGGTCGGATTGTTGCGCGCAATTTGACTATCAACAACTCCCATCTCGGCGTCTGGCTTGAGGAGACTGCAGCGATAGACCTGATAGACAGCGAAATTATCGCCAGCGAATCTGCAGCGGTGGCTGCTTATGGCGCGTCGTCTGCAAGAGTAGAAAACAGCTTGATCAAGCGTAATCAGGATGATGGCCTCTACACTGAGGACACGGCCAGGATCATAAGCCGCGAGACCACCTTGCAGGACAATTCACCCTTTGGTGCCCGTGCATCTGGCGAAAGCGTTATCCTGATCTGTGGCGGCGAAGTGTCCGGCAATGCTGAAGATTACGGAGAAGAAGACGCGGGTCGCGTATATCGCAATGAGGTTGATATGTGTTTGCCGGGCTGAGGCCTGCGAAAGACTCCTCTACACCCCTATTCGCCAGAATTGTGTGCCGGCAATCCGTCGGCACACATTTTTTTGTAACTTGGTCGCATTCCTTCATGCGCAATCAAAAAGGCCCGACCTCCATAGGAGATCGGGCCAGTTACGGGGTGGAGGTGAGATGATCGGGAGTCTACCAGAGTTTCCAGATCATCTCATTCCCATTGCCTCTAGAAATTATAAGCAGCGCTGACGCCGACAACACGGGGACGCGTGCGGTTTGCGTTAGCCCAGCCCTGGTAGGGGTCAATGGATTTGTTTTCGTCGGTGAGATTTGTGGCAAAAATCTCGAGATCGAAGTTGCCGACGACGACACCTGCGCGCGCGTTTAGCAGGTTCAGGGCGTCTGAACTTTGCGGAAGCGCGGAGTCCACGAAGTTTGACCGGTCGATATAGGTGACTTTGTCCCTATGGTTGAAATCGACCCTGACGAATGCCGGATTGTCAGGCGTCAGGTCGAAGTCATAATTGACGCCCAGTGTATAGCTCAATTCCGGAGTGTAGTCGGTTGGATCACCAACCTGGTTCACCTGGTCGGTATCCGCTGTTTCCACGATCTCGCTGTCGAGATATGAGGCGTTGGCCGAAAGGGTGAGACCGGACATGGGTTGATATGCAAGGCCGGCCTCGATGCCTTTAACTTCCACCTTGCCGATATTGCTGGATTCTCCGAGGAACGCTCCATTCACCTCGGTCAATCGACGGCGAACCATATCCTTGTACTCGGTGAAGAAGGCCGCAATATCATACTGGAAGTTGCGAGTATTTCCTTTCGTGCCGATTTCATATGTAAGAATGTTTTCTGGCTCATACGGATCGAATGGCGCGGAGTTGAAGCCGCCGCTTCTGAATCCCGATCCTGCACTCGCATAGATCGTCGCGTCTTCATCATACTGGTAGGTCATGTAGGCACGTGGGTCCAACGACTGGAATGTATCTGCCAGTTCCGTGCCCGTGCCGGGCGCATATTCAATCAGGCTGGTCTGCTCATCGTGGAAATAGCGCATGCCGGCGCCGAGGGTCAGCTTTTCCGTTACATCGAATGAGCCGTCCGCAAACAGAGAGTATGATTCGGACGACGAAGCGGAGTAGTAGAACAGATCGTCATACAGAACGCCGCCACCTTGATACAGGTCGCCGCCAGGTGCGTATGCGTATTCATAGTCCGCAGTCAGGGAGCGTTCGCCGTCGCTATAGTATGCGCCGACCGTCCAGGCGTAGTGGTCTGATGCATCCGAAAGCCGAACTTCCTGAGAAAACTGTTCAGCTTCTACAAAGCGATCATCATTCCCTTCAACAAATCCGTACGAGTAATTTCCTTCGCGCGCGATATAGGAGAACGGGTACTGGTGGTCATGGTCGATCTGCGTAGTTGAGGAGGTCAGTTCCGCAAAGCCGAAATCATAGGACAGTTCCAGATTGTAAATGTTGAAGTCGAATTTCTTCGGAATCATCACCTTGCTGCGGTCAGGGCCCACATCGACCGTACGATCAGCTTCTTCATACCCCATGCCGAGTTCAGTTTCTGCGCGCTGGATCTGGACCATCGCCTTGGCCGAAAAGTTTTCCGTAGGCACCCAGAGGATTTTACCGCGAGCGTTCAGGAGTTCGGTGCCATTGCCATCCTCAATGCCTGCCTCTGGTTGGTCGATCCAGCCACCGCCATTTTCGACCCCTACTGCCAGACGGACAGCGAGTTTGTCTTCGATGATCGGTGTGTTGAAGATGAATTCGCCCTTTTGGCCGATCTCACCTTCAGAGACGGTGTAGAGTTCACCTTTGACGTTGCCTTCGACCTGATCGAGCACAGGATCGGCCGTGATGTAGCGAATGACACCCCCAGCGGCCCCTTGGCCGTAGAGTGTGCCTTGAGGCCCCTTGAGGACTTCCACACGTTCAAGATCCAGGGCTACAGGGCTGAGTTGGTCATAGCCACTGAGTGAAAGAGGTGCCTCGTCCATGTACATGCCGACGAGAGCGCCAGATCCTGACTGGTTCGCCAGTCCACGGATGAATATTGTGTAGCTGCCCGGACCATCTTCCCGCATGGTCAATCCAGGTACGCTAAAGGACAAGTCCTGCACGCTTGCTACGCCCAATTTTGCCAGTTCATCCCCAGAGACGGACTCGATGGCCATTGGAACGTCGATCAGACGTTGTTCCCGTTTCTGGGCTGTTACCATAATGGCAGACTGCACCAGTTCTGCATCATCGGCCGGAGCGTCAGCTGTTTGAGCATGCGCGCTCGCCGCATGAATCAGCGCAATAATAGCGCTCCCCGATGTCCAAAGATATTTACGTTTCATGTGTTCTCCCGCTCGCTTTTGCTACATTGCCTTCGAGTAAGACGGACAAACAAAAATTTGTGCAGATGCTAAAAGTGAATTGCATGGTGCGGAATACGCACCTCTGGTGGCTTGGCTGGGACAGAGACCAGTTTTGAATGCTCGGAGGCGTTGCAAAACTGAGATCGCCTCAAACGAGTATTGCTTCGCCTGTCAGCGGGGTGTGACAACCGCCGTTCGAGCACCGACCTGGCCTTCCGAACGCAGTCGTTCAACTGTATCCGGAGAATAACCAAGCACAGTGGTCAACACGTTGAGCGTGTCTTGTCCAAGGGTCGGTGCAGCAGATCTATATGTTACGGGTGTGTGGCTGAGCCGGATTGGGCAAGCGATTCCGGGCACGGTTCCGAGGGTAGGGTGTGGCAGGGTGATGCGTGAGCCCCGCGCCCGAACTTGAGCGTTTTCAAACACATCAGACATTCTGTTGACAGGTCCTGCTGGAACTTTGCTGTTCTGTAGCAGGTTCATCCAGTGTTCGGTTGACCGCGTTCGCAACTTTTCAGTCAATAGGGAGGTCAGGGATATCCGGTTGGCCACGCGTGCACCATTGGTTGCGAATCGATGGTCGCGGAGCAATTCGGCACATCCAATTCGTTCGCAAAGGTCGATAAACTGAACATCGTTTCCGACCGCCAGGACAATGTGTCCGTCGAGGGTACTGAACACGTCATAGGGTACAATACTTGGATGAGCATTACCCATCCGTTCCGGATTTTCTCCTGTTGAGAGAAACCCCTGTGACTGATTGGCCATTGCGGCGACGAGGCAATCAAGCAGCGAGATATCGATAATCTGCCCTTGGCCAGTCCCCTCCCGATGCAGAAGTGCCGCCTGAATGGCATTGGCTGCATAAAGACCAGTCACGATATCGACCAATGCGACACCGACCTTCAGCGGTCCGCCTCCCGGCTCATCATCTGGAACGCCCGTGACGCTCATCAGACCGCCCATTGCCTGAATCAACAGGTCGTATCCTGGCTGGTCGGCATAGGGGCCCGTGTGGCCAAAGCCTGTTATGGAACAATAGATAAGACGGGGGTTGATAAGTCTGAGAGAGGCGGCATCCAATCCGTACTTTTCCAACGTACCCGTCTTGAAGTTTTCGACGAGGACGTCGCTTGAAGCCGACAGCTCACGAATTACACTCTGGCCGGCCTCCGTCGAAATGTCGACACAGACCGATTTCTTGTTGCGATTGGCACTTAAAAAGTATGAGGCTTCACGGGTATCGCTATCCTCACCGAATTGAAAAGGCGGCCCCCAGCTTCGTGTGTCATCCCCACGGACTGGATGCTCGATCTTGATGATTTCAGCTCCCAGGTCTCCCAGGAGCTGGGTCGCCCATGGCCCGGCAAGAACTCTGCTCAGGTCCAGAACTCGCAAACCGTCAAGTGCGTACGCCATATCAATTGAACGCCGCAATTCCGGTTTGTGCCCGGCCAAGGATCAATGCATGAACGTCGTGGGTGCCCTCGTACGTGTTGACCGCTTCGAGGTTGCACATGTGGCGCATCACATGGAATTCGTCCGATACGCCGTTGCCACCATGCATGTCGCGTGCTGCCCGCGCGATATCAAGGGCTTTTCCGGTACTGTTTCGTTTGATCAAGGAAATCATTTCGGGCTTGGCAGAGTTGGTTTCGAACAGTCGCCCGACCTTTAGGCATGCTTGGAGTCCTATCGAGATTTCCGTTTGCATCTCGGCCAGTTTCTTTTGAATGAGCTGGTTCGCCGCAAGTGGTCGCCCGAACTGGTTCCGATCCATTGTGTATGAGCGCGAAGACATCCAGCAGCTACGCGCGGCGCCAAGTGCTCCCCAAGCAATTCCGAACCGGGCCTTGTTGAGACATCCGAATGGACCAGACAAACCTTGTGCATTGGGGAGCAAATGGTCATGCGGCACGAACACGTCGTCCATGACGATTTCGCCCGTGATTGATGCGCGCAGGGCGAGCTTTCCCTGGATCTCCGGAGTGGAAAGGCCCTCCATACCACGCTCGAGCACAAAACCGCGGATCGTGCCATCCAGCTTCGCCCATACGACGAGCACGTCAGCAATAGGGCTGTTCGTGATCCACATCTTCGCACCGTTCAGGCGATACCCACCCTCTACAGCAACGGCGCGAGATGACATATTGCCAGGGTCGGAACCGTGGTCGGGTTCTGTGAGCCCAAAACACCCGACCAATTCGCCCGACACAAGCCCCGGCAACCAGCGCTGGCGTTGTTCTTCGGTCCCATAAGCGTGAATGGGATGTATCACCAAAGACGACTGTACGCTGAGAGCGGACCGATAGCCGGAGTCTACGGCCTCTACTTCGTGAGAAACCAATCCGTAGGCGACGTGACTTACTCCGGCTCCACCATACTCTTCAGGCAATGTCGGACCGAGCAGGCCCAGAGACCCCATGTCCCTCAGGATTTCTCGGTCGAATTGTGCGTTGCGATTGGCCTCGACAATACCCGGCAGGAGGCGCTTCTCAGCGAAGTCGTGCGCGGTTCGTTGCACCGAGCGTTCATCCTCGGTCAGATCGGAGGCGAGCGAAAGGGCGTCGGCCCAGTCAAAGGCAGAATACTTGGTCATCTGAATTCCTGATAGATAGAATGAAGTTGGGCCTACTCGTGTCTGACACGGTGTCCGATCTGTTGCCATCGCCCGGGGTTCACGATCACGGTGTCGCCGGTGAATTTGACGCTGAATGGGTAGCGGCCGCGGTCTACAGTGAAAACATCCTGCATTGCAGCTAGCAGTCTTCGTGGTCCGGCTTTGGTAATCTGAAACACGTCGCGCTCTCCGCTAGCCTCCGCCACCAGGTTTCCGTCTTCCAAACGTACTGTGAGCGATGCGAAATCGCTGAATTTGTATGTACCGACATATTCCCGGAGTGTCGAAGATGGAATGACCAGGTAGGGGTCAGCCTTGGGCTGAGTGACCTGTTGGGGTGGAACAGCAGCCAGAATGGCATCCCACATAAGTTCAGATGCGGCCACGCCGATTTCCATGCTGGGCAGGTTCACGCCCGGCCCAGCTTCAACTTCATTGGTTGAAACAGCGTACAGGACATCGCCATCGAATTCACTTGCAAAGGGTTGAATGCCACGCGCCATGGATGTGTGAACTTGAACAGCGAGGCGTTGAAGCTCTGCAGGGGACATCGTGCGATTGGTGACCACGACACTGATCGTCGTGTTCTTCCGCTCAAATTCCTGAGTGTCCTTATCGCCATTCCAGTCCGGCTGCAGACTGGCAGGTGCGGCCCCCATGAGGTCGGAAGCTTTCAGGGTTTCGGGCCAGTTTGTCCCTTTATGGCAGGCGACGACATTGCCATCCCGGTCGGTAACGGCACCCAAAGCGTTGACGACGGTGAAGACGGCAATCTTTACGTCGCCGACCTGCCGAAAGGCGCTGCCTTGTCCGGATCGTGCGTTGCACCCGAATATCCCGCCATTCATTGCCGAACGCCCTGCGCCAAACGCGCCGTTCGGAAACACCCCCGGCTTTGCAGCGCGCAAGGCAAGTTGCGCGAGGCGTTTGTCCGGATAGATTTCGTTTAAGCGGCGCCCTCCAAAATCATAAATGATTGATCCAACAACAAGGCCGACATTGTTCCAATGGCCGCCCCGATAGCCATCATCCAATAGTGCGGTGTTTACTGCCGTGGCGGCCTCCAAACCGTACCAAGAACCACCGGACAGAACGATCGCATCCAGTTCAGGCTGCGTATAGCCAAGTTTGAGATACTCTGCGTTCACAGTGCCCGGACCACCTCCGCGCGCATCCACGGCGGCGTTTACCTTCTTGCCAAATTTCAGAACGGTCAGGCCCGTCGGCCCATCTTCATACTGCCCAGTACCGATCTCCAGCATAGGCCAATCAAACTTCAGAGCACTCTCTCCCTCGAAGCCATCATTGATCAAGGCTGGAAGGGTACTTTGGCCGTCAGGTTCTGCGGAAGCGTTTAGCGCACTCGTGGCGCAGGCCGCCAAGGTGAGAACGGAGATTGCAGCACCAATCGCGCGCAGGCCACGGAAATTGTCTCTCTTGATGCGCATGGTGATCCTCGATTGCTGGCTTTGAAAATAGATTACTTATGCAACTGAATGGCGGACAGATGCGATTTGGGAAGAGTGTGGTGCGAAAACCGCACCTGCTAGCTGGCTTGGTCAACATCCTGTGCAACGCGAAATCCGACTGTGAAATAGCCTTGCGATTTTGGACCTGGTAGTCGGTAGCGCGGGGACAAGTAGTCGCCAGCATCACCATAAGAGCCGCCGCGTATTACGTGTTTTCCGGGCGTTGTGCATATCGTGCGCGCAGAGCCATCCAGCGGCGCACCGTCATAGGTTTCCTGATGGCAGTCTGCTTGCCACTCCCACACATTGCCACGCATGTCGTGGATGCCGAACCGGTCTGCCGGGAAGCTGGCGACGGGCGCGGTTTCCATCCACTGATCGCGTCCTTCCACGACGCCGCCACAGCAATCGACAAGGCCAATATTGGCTTCGTCATGACCGACATGTCCATCATCACCTTCGATGCCGCCGGTTGAAGCCACGTATTCCCATTCGGCCTCCGAAGGCAGCCGAAAGGCCTCACCCGTCTTTTCGCTCAGCCAAGCTGTGTAAGCTTGCGTGTCGTCCCAACTGACGCAGACCACGGGGTGATCGTCGTCTTGCGCAAATCCGGGGTGTTCCCAATTCCTATCAGGCGCAATGTGCCAGGACTGGTTGTCTGTATAGATATTGCAGATGCCTTCCGACACGTAGCCGGAATCCTCAACGAATGATCGAAAGTCGCCAACGGTCACTTCGGTGACAGAGAAAGCAAACGGACTCTCAATGCTGACTTCATGACGTGGGCCGTCGATCTCTCCATACCCATAATCAACCGTTTCGCCCATGAAGAAGCTGGCTGCTTGAACTGTTGCCATGTCCGGTCTGACGCTTGTTTCGGTATTATTGGAGCATGCCATAAGTGCGAGACTTGCTACGATCAGCGCTGAATACTTCATGTCTAGTCTCCTGACCATGTCCATTTCCAGTCGATTCCGTTTGTGGGTTGAGTCTCCCAGTAGAATTCCTTCCGAGGACGGTCATAGTTGCCGATCTCATTCATTGTGTGCGCATCATAAAGGCGCCCATTGACCATCGTGTAGCGGACGCTGTTCGCATTGCGGATGTCGACGGTAGGATCCTTGTCCAGGATGATGATGTCGGCCAGTTTACCAGCTTTGATGGAGCCGAGCTGGTGATCAAGTCCATAGGTCTTCGCGCCGTTTAATGTTGCAGCACGCAATATATCCAGCGGGGCCATGCCGCTTTCAGCAAACAGCAACATTTCCCAATGCATGGCGATGCCCGATGCTTGCCCGTGCGAACCGACATTTACAGTAGCGCCAGCTTCGGCAAGTTTGGTGAGTGATCTGCCGACGGACCGGAAGCCGATATCATAGATTTCATCGGAAACGTGAATCGAATGCATGCAGCGCACGTGCAATGGGGCGCCACCTGGGCCTGCAATCGGATTATATGCATTGTTCACATCCGGAATGAAAGTCCTGACCTTGTCCTCCTTCCAGGGATCTTCATTCTCGTAGATGAAATTCTCGCCAAACAACTCCCCGAAAGTCACGATCAAGGTTGGTGTCATCGACACATCAGAAGCGGCAATGAGCTTTTGAAGATCCTCGTAATAAGTGGCCACGGGGAGGTTGTGTTCGAGATTTGTGTGCCCGTCGATAATCATACCAATATTGGTATAGAACTGACCGGCACCCTCCCCATCAACCATGTATCCGTATTCACGAGCGGCTTGAAGCAACCGCTGACGTTGCGCCCGAGTTGATAGTTTGTAGCTTTTGAGGATCGATGGCCCAAGCGCGGTACGTCGTTGGAGGACATTGCGTGCATCCTCGATCGAAGCAAGCGGATGATAAACTCCGTCCGTACGACCTTCGAGGCCATGCACTACCTGGCCCGACTTCAACCAGCGCGGCCCTACGAGGTCACCCGTAAGCGTCATCTCACCACTCTCATATGACATGAGATCATTGGAGTAGGGGTCAAAATTCGTAGTAATGCCATAAGCAAGCGCTGCGAGCCGAGTAGGGTGCTGTTGCGGCATGGTGCCAGAGCGGAAACAGCATTCAATATGGCCGTGGGCATCAAACAGGCCCGGCATCAGTGTCTTGCCCTTGATGTCTATCCGGGTCGCGTTCCGGGGTATCTTGACCTTGCTACGCGGGCCAACGGCCGTAATGCGATTGCCTTCAACAATGACGATGCCGTTCTCGATGACTTCGCCCTCAATCGGAATGATCTTGCCACCTACAAAGGCAATAATGCCTTCAGGTATGTCGGTCTGCATCTCCATTTGTATGGGTGTAGACTGGATCGCAGCTGACTGGGTGGCAGGCTCAACCGACAGGATTTCCGCTCCCATGGTCCAATAAAGTCTGGATGCGTCCGCAGACCAGCTCATCTCATATCCACCAGTCTCGCTGAGGAGACGGGCTGAGGAGTTGTCTTCCATCGACAGAACAATGGGCTCGTCGCGGATGTCGAACGGCATGACGTAGGGGCGATTGTGATACTTGAAGCCCAGCCAGGCCTGATCGGGGCTGAGGCTGAGATTGCGTATGTCCGCGGTCTCAGCGATGGCGTGCTCTTGGGGATTGCCGCCGTCCAGATTGACGCTCATCAGAACGGAGGCTCGTCGGTCGTAGAAGGCGGGTTCGGCGAACAGGAACAAGCGGCTGTCATCGGCAGAGAAGCCGACCAAGCTGGAAGACGGTGAAAGGAACCTGGAAGTTCCTCCGGACGCATCTACGATATAGATGCCTGTTTCCGGACCGGCCGCATTGAACGACGGATCCGGCTCCATGATGCGATACGCGATCAAGTCTCCAGAGTTGGAAAACCGTGGTTCTCGGATCACGCCTCGACTTTCAACGATAGTCCTTTCCTCTCCCGTAGCCGCATTGCGGATGACCAACCGACTGCCGGTCTGATCCGTCCAATTCGTATAGACAATCTTCTGTCCGTCCGGAGACCAGGCAGGGTCGGATTCGGCTGCATCGGAGGTGGTGAGGCGCGCCGGTCTGGCTGGCGCGTCCATCTTGATTTTCCATAGCTTGCCGACCGCGCGGAACAGCATGGTCTGTCCGTTCGGCTGAGGCGCCAGCTGCCGCAGCGTGCGGATGGTGACTTGTTCAGGCGCAAGGTCCTGTTTCACGCGAATGGCTGGCTGAAGCTCGTGCCGCGAGGTCAGGCTGAAAGGAATTTCTTCTGCAGAGGCAGAGTGCGTATCAATGCGAACAATCTTTCCCTTTGCCCAGATAGCAATTGTTCGGTTGTCCGGAAACCAGTCGAAAGATGGATAGTAGTGTTCCTGTGGCAGGTAATCTCCGTGCAGGTCTCGCCCGAGCTCGTCATAGATTGGCTGTTCGTACCCGGTTTCCAGGTCTTTGACGAACAGCACGGTCTTTGCGCCCAGACGGCGAATGAAAGCCACTGAATTGCCATCGGGAGAGACTTGCGGAGTCGATGCACCACCGAAGCCGGAAATGGCACGACGCTTTTTCCCCGTCTCCAGATCCAGCTTGTTGATGGCGAAGTTCTTCAGGCCGGTATTCATGTAGACATAGTGATCACCGCCAATACGTTCCGTATAATAAAGATACCGGCCATCGGGCGAAAAACGTGGCTCCTGAACATCCTTGCCACTCTGCGGGGGAGAAACGATGATCTCATCGGACGTGCCATCGAGGCTGTAGAGGTGTATTTCAGAATTTCGGACACGAAAGATGTCCGAATAGGTTTTCACTGCTGCAATGGATTTCCCGTCAGCGGCCCAAGCCGGACCAGCTATCATGGCGTGCGATTCCTGCGTGACCTGGCGGGCTTCACTGCCATCGACACGCGATACCCAGACATTGTCGGCACCACTTTCGTCGCTCAGATAAGTCAGAAACTGACCATCTGCACTGAACTGCGGACTACGTTGCGCCACAGAGCCTTGATGGATCGCGACAGCCTTACCTCCCGAAGCTGGCATAACGTAAATATCGTTCAGGAGGTCGAATGAAATGAACTTCCCGTCTGGACTGACGTCCAGGCTCATCCATGTTCCTTCCGACAGGTCCAGATTGACGGTTTTAACGCCAGTATGACTGCTGAGGCTGTCTCCGGAGGCGGGAGCCGGGTGCGCCGCAGCGTAAGCAAGAACGAATAAAATCAGTAAGCGGATGTGCATTTTTGTCTCTCCTACTGACGTCAGGTTAGCATCTCCGTCAGTTCAGGGGTGATGCAATCTGTCGGTGACCTGGTGCTCATGATGCACCGATCCTAGCGCAATACGCAGTGCCTGTGCGCTTTGGTTGCAGATACATTCCGTGCTTCACCTCAGGAGATTTTCATGAACCAAACAGTCAATACGGTGTGCGGCGTTGCCATGTTCGGCCTTGCCATCGGCACAACAGGGTGCACCAGCCTGCCGACGTCGGACGTGCACGCAACAGCCCCGCAAATCGAGGCAGAATTGATGGCAGTTGATCGCGCTTATGAAGCCTACAATCTCGCGCATGGCTATGAAGCAGCGTCTCTGAAGTTTGTGGATTTTGAAAAAGGTTTCATGATCGAAGCAGGTGAGGGGTTTCTGACAGGCCAGGCGGCTATCATGGCCGAGCGACAGTTGGACATGGTTCCGTCGCCCGTTCATTGGCAGCCTGAAGGCGCTATGGGTGCGGCGAGTGGTAATTTGGGAATCACTTGGGGAAGTTTCGTCGTCGATGGCGATCCCGATACGACGGGTGATTATGTAACCGTCTGGCGGAAAGTGAACGGCGAGTGGAAGATCGTAACTGATACGGCAGTCGACGATCCTGACCCAGCTGATTAACCGGGAAAGTCGGGCGCAACGCCAATTCATCCTGCTTTTCGTGAATGAACTTCATGACATGAGGCGTGGGGTGAGTTGATGTTGTGCCAATCAGCTTATAACTCATCATGTTGCGGCTAGCCTTGATTTGCTGGCCAGTCTTGCAGCATCGCTTCCATGGTTGGTTCGCCAATTTGGCGATTGTAAACGCCTGAATAAATACGCGTTATCCAAGTCCGCATCACGTCCTTGCTGATTGATGTGTCCATTCCGTTCGGATGGTACATCAGATCAAGTGCGGGCGGTGACTCGGAGTTTAGTTGAGGCATCTTGTAGGAAACAGATTCGACCGTAAGGCACCCGAGTCTCTCATAGTAGCGTTTCCGCCTGCGTTGCAGTCCGCGTTCCGCCTCTGGGCCACATTCGGCCTCGACTTCGATCAACAAGGTGCGACCATGCGATAATTCCAGAGCATGTTCGAACAGCGCTTGTCCGATGCCCTGTCCTCGGCACCCTTGTCGTGTCGCGAGATATTCGAGAAGCGAAAAGGTGTTCTGATCAGGGAGAAAGATTACCGAAAAGCCGACCACCTGCTTGCCTCGCCTAGCCGCGATCACTGCGTAGTCATTTCGCTCCAACAGTGTGGCAAGCTCGGCCCTGGTTTTGCGCTCAGCTGCGGGAAGGGCGCTTTCATAGATCGCGAAGACTGCATCGAAATCGTCCGGGGCTGCCAGGGCCCCAGATATACGTGAAAGCTGCATGTATCGCTCCTGACAGGTGCAAAATGGACGTTTCCGATGATGCGCACACGATAGTCTGGTACCATGGCATGGCAGTAATTTGTAATCGGCGTGCAAGCATGAAATCGCGTTCCCGCCCTGGTTCATTCAAATGGCACGTCATGCGAGCGAAGCACTGAAGCACTCCGGTTCGTTAATCGGGGCCGATCAGTGTCGAGGCGACGCCCGTCGCATGATCTACACTGCGGAGATTGAAAGTGTAAATCAGCTGCTCTCTGTACTCGTGGACGATTGTTGCCATGGTCACCCGGAAGTTTGCTTGGCTTTGGCAAGCAAACAGTCAGCGCGTGACTGTCTTAATGTTCGATAAGGGGTGATAATTAGTGACGCCAATTTTTTGAATGCTGAGGGTGATGGCAGGTGTTCCAGGCCTTTGGCGATGCTGTCGGTTCCCGCCTGTGCAACCAATATGATTGATATGAGTTGATTGTCTTTGAGGAGACAATTGATGACACGCAAGACTTTAGATCATCTGGGCTATCCGCGATCCACCGCCAAAGAAGCTGGCGAGATTCAGCAAGCTGCCGAGAGACGGCGCGAGCAGATGCTGCCCGGGAACGGCCCGTTCGAGCCAATACAGGAAGCGCCGGTGAGTCACTTCAAGGGTGAGGACGATTCAGTTGAACTGGGCCCCGAACCGGAAATCGGTCCCGTCGTTACTGAAAATACATTGGTTGATGAAGAGTCCCGGGACTCGTGATGACGCATTAACCGCGCAACATTGTCTCCAGGTCCGCAATGGACCTGCTCCTTTTCCTGCGGGAACTTGCATTTTTGTCTAGCCGATTCAGGAAGGTTTCAGTCCACCAATAGACGTCGTGCAGAGAAATTTCATCCCACATGGCCTGATGGCGTTCAATTCGTTCGGTCAGGGGCATGGCGACGGCTTTGCGTATCGCGCCAGCAATAGAAGACGGATCGAAGGGATTGACCGTCAGGGCGCCAATGCCCAGCTGCTCTGCCGCCCCCGCAGATTCCGAGAGTATCAGTACACCGGGATCACTGGAATCCTGCGCAGTCACGTATTCTTTCGCCACCAGATTCATTCCATCGATCAGTGGTGTGACGAGACCAATCGCAGCCCGTCGATAGAGGCCTGCCAGATAGTCGCGGGGCACAGCGCGATGGATGTACTGGACAGGCATGTATCCAAGCTCGGCAAACTCTCCATTGACCTCACCGGATAACTGCTCAAGCTGGCGCCGGATATCCTGGTATGCTTCCACATTTTCGCGCGTCGGCGATGCGATTTGCAACAGTGTAAGGCGCTCACTTTCGGAATCCTGATCTTCCAGAAAGCGCTGAAATCCACGGAACTTGTGAGGCAGTCCTTTTGAATAATCCAATCGGTCCACGCCGATCAAAAGTTTCTGGCCAGGGTCGATCCGGGGTGACGTCATTTCCTGCGTCTCGGCTGTCTGCCGGAACGTCTTTGCATCTATCCCAATTGGAAAGCTGGCCGCCCAGATATCCTGACCTTTGCAGCGGATTCTCCCGTCTGACAACAACTGTCCGCCGAAAGTGGCGCGGCAAACCTCGATCAGTGCAGAGACATCGCGTTGGGTTTGCAATCCCACGAGATCGTACGCAGCCAACCAATCCAGCAAGAATTCTTTGTGAGACATCGCGCGTACATTGTTCGAGGATGGGAATGGCGTGTGCAGAAAGAAACCGATCGGATTGTTGACGCCCAATTTGCGCAGTTCCGCAGCGAGAGGAATGAAGTGATAATCATGGATCCAGATCACATCGCCCTCCTGGATCAGGTTGACAGATGCTTCCGCCATCTTCCTGTTGACGCTGCTATAAGCTGCGAGTTGTCCTTCTTCGACATCCAGAAGGTCTGTGCGACCATGGAAAAGCGGCCACAGGACGGAGTTCGAATATCCCAGGTAATAGTCGTTGTATTCGCCTTCCGGCAGATGAAGCGCGTGCCGGTCAAAGCTGGCTCCTTCATATGACTGGAGCGTATGCTGGCCTGTTCCGCTTTTCCCGGGCGTGGCGCCAATCCACACTCCCCCTCGCTGCTCCATCGTTCTTCCCAAGGCAACGACCAGTCCCCCAGACGGCGATGATCCCAATGGCAATCGGTTCGAAAAAACTACGAGTCTGGACACAGCATCCTCATCTTCTGGTTGATCAACGGCATTCCGGCCACAATGATCAACCAACTCGCTAGAGCTGAAAAAGTTGCGCCAAAATGAAGCAAACTGGCAGCTGGTTATTGGCGCGAGGAATTGGAGGAAATCTGTATAGTGAGCGTTTTGGCGAGCGCTGTACTTGCTGAACTATGAGTGCGCAAACTCTAGTGTTCTGCGTCACCTCCCAACAGGATCGCGCCGATCAGACCGGCATCATCTCCCAAGGCCGGAGTGCAAATGAGGTCTTCGGCAATCGGGTAATCCATTCCGAGATAGCCGTTCATCTGACGAACGAATTCGACGTGTATGCGGCTCAGCAGGTGCGGCGCCAACATAAGCCCCCCGCCCAGAATGATTCGGTTCAGGCGGGCTGTCAGGAACAAGCTGCGGCACGCCTGAGCCAGGTAATCAGCCGTGACGTCCCAAACAGGATGATCTTGTGGAAGTTCACTAGGGTCCCCGGCCCGGGCGTGCACGGCCGTGGCGGAGGCAAGACCTTCCAGACAATCTTCATGATATGAGCAAACGCTATTGAAGCTTGAGTCCAAGGGATGACGGTTCACAGGTATGTGGCCAAACTCCGGATGGTGGGGGTGTGCCAAGAGCTGATTATTGGCAAAAACACCTGCGCCAATACCGGTGCCAATAGTGACATAGGCAGCGGAGTCCACATGCTTCGCTGCTCCGTATGCCATCTCTGCCCTTAGAGCGCCGTTCACATCCGTGTCCAAGCGAACAGGTACTCCCATAGCAGAGCCGAACGCGGTCTTGAGGTCGGTTAGGGACCAACCGGGCTTTGGTGTTTGTAAAATGGTGCCATAAGTTGAAGACCGCGGATCGATATCGATCGGCCCGAAGCTGGCGATTCCGAACGAAGACAGGCGGTCGGTTTCGAAAACGGGCCGAAAAAAATTGATGCAGCTGGAAATAGTTTCGTCTGGTGTCGAGACTTTGACGCGAAACTTCTGAACGATGTTACCTTTATCGTCCATGATGCCACATTTGAACGTGGTGCCGCCAGCATCGATTCCGCCGCGAAAGTTTCTGGTCGACATAACCCGTTCCCCGATCATTTCAGAACTTCGAATATTCATTTGCAATCGATTGTATTTTTGTTATCACAATCGCGGAGGAGACAACAAGATGACAAGAACACAAGTAGGGTCTGGCAAAAAGGGCGTCTCTGTAGCGCTCGTTTCCGCACTCACTTACGCGATGTTCTTTATGTTCGCCATGACGACCGATGCGGTCGGCGAGATCATCAAGATCGCGCGTGTGGACATGAATCTTTCCAATACTGAGGCGAGCGCGTTTCATTGGGCAACAATGATTGCGATTGCCATGAGCGGGATCGGTCTGGGCTTTCTCGCGGATCGCTTCGGACGCAAGAAGACGATCATAGGTGGTTTGGCAATGTATGGCGTCGCCAGCGCACTTTTCATGACAGGCCAGTCCTTTCAGCTCTACTTTACACTGCTCTTCATTTCTGGCCTCGCCATCGGTGTGTTCAAGACCTCCGCATTGGCGTTGGTTGGAGACCTCGCGAATTCCACGGATGATCACACGTCACGCATGAACGCCGTTGAAGGCTTCTTCGGCGTCGGGGCCATCATCGGCCCATTGCTGGTAGTGTGGCTGACGGGACAGGGCTTGTCCTGGACCTGGCTGTACATGATAGCCGCATGTTTGTGCGCGCTGATGATCATCGCTGCGCTGGTGACAGAGTATCCACCCATTACCGGTGAGAAGGAGACGCCAGCGTCGGTACGACACACGCTGTCACTTTTGGGTAATGCGCACGCGCTTGGTTTTTCCATGGCCATCGCCCTCTATGTCGCCTGCGAAGTCGCTATCTTTGTTTGGCTGCCAACCTTTCTCGAAGGGTTCACCGGAACCAACACCGCCATGATGTTTGCGGCATATGCGGTGATGATTTTCTTTGTATTGCGTGCTGTCGGACGGTTTCTTGGGGCTTGGATTCTCCGCATCGTTGACTGGAAGTTGGTAATGATGGCGTTCACTGCGATCATTTTTGGCTGTTTTCTCGCAAGTGCGCTGATCGGTAAAACTGCGGCGGTTTTCCTGCTGCCGCTATCGGGCCTGTTCATGTCGATGATCTATCCGACTCTGAACTCCAAGGGCATCAGCTGTTTTCCAAAGAGCGATCATGGCGCAGTCGCAGGACTGATCCTGTTTTTTACCGCCGCGTCGGCGGCTTTTGCGCCTCTGTTGATGGCGGTGGCCAGTGATAGGTTTGGCGGAGGCGACATGCGGATTGGCTTCGTCCTCGCGACAGGCTTTGCAGGCTTATTGTTCGTGATGGGGCTTGTGAACTGGATTGCAAACCCTGCAGCGGCCGCTCTCAAGGCTGCAGACCAGTCGGAATATTCCTGAGGATAGTTTATGAGTCGCCGTACAGCGCCGATCCCTGATCCATGCGATCTATCCTTTTCGGGAGACATTCGTCATCCAGATCTTTGGTTGTGGGACTCTTGGACGATTCAGTCGGGGAAAGGGCACTTGCATCTATACTGTCTGGCGCTCAGTCGGACGGACTTCGATGGATCACCAATCCTGCCGCCGCAGCGCAACGACCATTCCTTTCATATTCGGCATTTCCGTTCAGCCGACAATGGTCTCTCGTGGCGCGATCAAGGTGTGGCGATCCAGCCCGGCGGCGCGTCCGATGGCGCAGATGCGTTCAACGTGTGGAGTGGTTCTGTCATCATGGGAAAAACGGGCCAAACCCTCTTCGGATATACCGGGGTCCGTAACATCTCCCCGGCGCGAACTTTCCTGCAGACTATTTGTGTAGGGGCAGGCCCAACACCGGATGCCATGACCACTGTGCCTGCTGCCGCGATCAGTTGTCCCCTGCGCGACTATGACCAGATCACTCGCCTGGGGTTTTATCTGGGGCCACTGGATAGACTGGGTGACCGGGCTGGAGAAGAGGGCGGTCCCATAATGGCTTGGCGCGATCCGTTCCTGGTGCGGGATCACAATGACGAACTCAATGCCTTCTGGTCTGCCAAGATCGGACCAACGAGGCCTGCCATAGCGCGCGCGCGACTCACGGAAGGGCCGGCTGGCGTCTCGATGACGGAGTTGCTGCCTCCGATCGAACTGCCCGACGCAGCCGAATATACTCAGTCTGAAGTCCCGAAACTCTATCACGACAAAGCATCGGATCTCTGGCTACTCCTCGTATCAGCCTGTAATCGCCAATATGAAGGCCAGCCTGATAGCGAAGTGGAGTTTCAGCAAAGACTGTACACATCAGCATCATTGGATGGGCAATGGGAGTCAGCGCTGGTGTCTGGCAGCGTGCTGACAGGCCTTGATGGCATGTTCGGATGTAGTCTTGTGGACCATGATCTTGTGGCGGGTACGTTGAGCGTACTCGGTCCGTTTACTGAGCAAGCGGGCCCGGAGAAGCAGCTGAGTTTTCCGCCAGTGCGAAATATTTCTCTGACTTCGGTGTCTGGTCCAGCAGCGTAGCCTAGCGCGATCCACCGCTTGATTCACGAATGATCAGCTGCGTGGGCGTCAACTCCGACTTGGCAGTCTCACCGGCCAGTTGAGCGAGTAGTTTTTCCACCATCAGTTCGCCGCCACGGGCTATGTTCTGGTCAATTGTCGTGAGTGACGGGGTTGCCATACCAGCTTGTGCAATATTGTCGTAACCGACCACAGCTACATCATCTGGCACAGAAATGCCGCGTGCGTTGAGCGCCAGCAAAGCGGACATTGCCAAAACATCAGAGGCGGCAAAGATGGCATCAAATTTCTTGCCCGAATCCAAAAATTGAAGAACTTCCTCGAACGCATTTTTCGCGCCGAATTCAATGTCCAGAGTCAACGTATCGTCCCAGCGTACGCCACGTTCGTCATGTGCCTTGAGAAATCCATTGTATCGCAGCTGGACCTCAGGAAGGCGACCCGGCCCCAGGAACAATATACGTTTTCGAGCAATCGAAAGAAGATGGTCACCCGCAAGTCGACCGCCTTCGACATTGTCACTTCCGACAAGTGTGTAGTTTAGGTGACCAGCGTTGCCACCCCAGACGACGACTTTGCGACCCAGGGGTCCGAGTTCTTCAAGCCGTTGCGACATGCCTGCCTGACCGATCACGATCAGGCCGTCGGCTTTGCCCGTCTGCAGAAGGCGGCGTTCCGCGATCGTTTCGTCTTCACGTGGAATACTCACGATCAGGTCATAGCCATTTCTTGAGGCGGCCTGACTGACCGCTCCAACCATTTCCAGATAGAAGGGGTCTGAGATAGTCTGGCCAGATTCCGGTCGTAGCGGGATGACTATTCCGATTGCCTCGGACGATTGGCGCCTAAGATTTCGCGCGGAGGCATTGACTGCATAGCCGGTCTCGGCCGCGATATCGAGGATCAGACGCTTGGTCTTTTCCTTCACCAACGGACTATCGTTCAGAGCGCGCGAAACCGTCGAGACATCAACCTCGGCCAACTTGGCAAGCTCTGCCATAGTCATCTTTCGGTGCGACTTGCTTGCGTGCTCGCTCATGTCGCCTGAATTCCTCTCGTCATGACGTCTTGTTGTCTGCGGCCTGAATTGCCGATTAAACGGGCATATAAGGACCGATGTGTCCCGCACACAGGGCGAATTATCCATTATAAATCAAGCTGAGTCACAAAGGGAATAGCGAGACCTCGAAATTGTGTGATCTTGCAGATGTAACTGTGGGCGTGGCTAGCACTTCGTCCTGAAAAGATGGGAGCCTGCCAGTGTGAATGGCAGGCTCCGAAAAGGACTGGCTTTCTCAGCTACAATGCAGGAGGCAATCAGAAGCGGTATCTGAGAGTTGCGGTCGCGGAGGTGCCGTTGATCGAGCGGGCAACGATGACATCTGCAGCACCATCGCCATCGGTGTCGAACACACGGCCGTTCTCGGCTTCTGTGAACAGGACTTCGTCGAACACGTTGTTCACGCCAACTGACAAGGTAGCCTGTTCGGTGATGTCCCAATCAGCGAAGAAATTTGTAATCGTTGCGCCGGGCATCACATAGACGTTGTCATCATCGACATATGTGTCCGTGGTGCCGGTAAAGTTCACTCCGATGCGCCCCAGGCCGTCGATCGTGTAAGTTGGTGTAAGGGACCAGATCCAATCTGCCTGACGGCGCGGCGTGTTTCCGATATTGGCAGGCGCGGTATCGCTATCGTCTATTTCGGCATCAGTGAAGGTCACCGATCCTGACAGGTCCAGGCCGCCATAACCATATTTGAATTCAGTTTCGATACCCTGCGAGACATAGGTATTGCCCAGCGCCGTCATGGTCGTGATTTCGTAATTATCCTCTTTTGTCTCTGCATTGAAATAGGTGACATAGAGGTCAAGCTGTCCCGGAATGGCGTCACTGGATTCTTGCCATTTCACACCTGCTTCGAATTGTTCCGTCTCATCGACATATGTCTCTTCACCACCAGGGACGAGTCCGCCACCTGCATTTAGCGAATTGAACAATTGCCGCTCGCCATTGAAGGCCGCACCGTCGCTGTAGCGTCCGAATACGGAGAGTGTATCCGAAACCAGATAGTTCGCGCCGAGAGTGAAGGAGGTGTGGTCTACCTCGAAGTTGGCGATGCCACCTTGGCCAGTATTGAGCGATACCATCATTTCCGGGGCGTCAATAATGTCGTCGCCATCTACATCAAATGCGCCGCCAGCGCCTTCGGTGCGTGTCCCGGTTTGCTCTATCGTGTCGAAGCGTACTGAACCGTCAATCGTCAGACCGTTATCAAGTGCCCAACTTCCTGCCACAAAAGGTGCGCGGGCCTGATATTCGAGGTCATAATTGCGGTTGGTGCCCGTCCAACCGAAAGCTTGGTTGTAGCCAAGAATTCCATTGTCGGTGAAGCCATTCACGTCGATCAAAGCCGCATTGGTGTCAGTTGATGTCAGGAACCGATTCCAGTGCCAATCCTGAACGAATTTCTGATTCATGAAGAAGTACCCGGCCGTCAGGTCCAATGAAGAGCTTTCAAAGGCCAGCGATTTGGAGGCGCGCAACTCGCTCGCAAAATTGCTCATATCGTCGAGGTCGGTGTTGAAGTAGGCAACTTCCGAAACGTAGGGGTTGCCCGTTGCGGCCGCCAGCGATGCGGAGGTCACCGGATTGCCCGCGCCGGGACCGTTGAAGAAGCGCCCTGACGCGCCGCCATAAGTGGATGCCAGAACAGTATCGGCATCGCCCACTAAGTGCGTGAAAGGAGCGTTGAAATAGCCTGAGATGTCTTGGTAACGGGCCTTGGCGTCCAGATTTATTCCTGCACCAATATCGAAGTTTGCCTCAACACCTAGAGACTTGATTTGTGTGCGGATGCCATCTGCAAGGTCGTAATTGTTGACGGTATTGTTGCCATCAACATCGCGTCCATTCCGAATGTAGGGGCTGTGCAGGCTGTCATTCGTCGCTGAGAAGCCAGCGATGCTGTCGGTGACTTCATCACCAGACAGACCAGCAGCTTGTGGCATGTATGTCGCGTCGGCTTTGTCCAGCCACTTCGAGTTCACGCGTATGAAGCCGTTCTCGAATTCCTTGGTGAGGCTGGCGCGAATTTGACCGCCACTGACCGCATCAAAGCCAAGATCACGATAGTCTCCACCTTGTTGCCAATGGCCTCCAACATGGAAGTAGACAGTGTCAGTCAGCGCGCCCCCATACTCGAATTCTGCCCGGTAATCATCATGATCAAGTCCGGTGCTGAGTGCGATCGAGCCACCTTCTGTGCTTCCAGTTTTGGAAATGAAGTTGATGATGCCGCCAGGGCCGTTTGTGGTCAGCGTGGAGGCCGTACCGCCCCGAACTGACTCAACGCGGTCAAGTGTACCGTCCACTTTGTAGAAGCCATCGGCAGGCGCGAAGTCGAAATCTCCGAACAACAGTATCGGCAGCCCGTCTTCCTGAAGGCTCACATACTTTGCCCCACCTGTGGATAGCGGCATTCCTCGGACCGCTATATTGGAGTTACCGCCGCCGGCGGAACTTTCGGCACGAATGCCGGGCAGGGCGCGAAAGATTTCTGCGGTGCTGCGCGGGGCAGTCTTCATCAGCTCGTCTTGATTTAGACTGCTGACAGATATGGAACTGTCGAGTCGGTTTTGACCGCCTGCCTTTACGATGCCGGTCACGATGATGGTTTGTTGTCGAGCCTCTGCCTCAGTTGCACTCAAAGTTTCTTGCGTGAACGCGGTGCCATTCGCCAGGGCAAATGCGCCAGCACTAAGCAAAAGTGTATTGCGAACAATCGACATGACTTTTTTCCTCCCTATCACTGCTGGTGTGTGCACCAGTCGATTTCTAGACCGGCACGTCCCGGTTGGCTCTTCATAATATCAAAATGCAATCGATTGCAATATATAAATACAATCGATTGCAATGGGTTCACCAAGGGAAGAGTGCGAATGAGACGATAGTTGAAGAGAAACGGCGCACTTCTTGCTCTTTTCAGTTTACAGCAGAATTTCGCATCGGTGCAATTGCCCATCCTTGGAAGTTATTCATGACAACACGCAAACTCCTGGAGTCCAAACCAAAGATCATGGCACGACTTCCATGGTCCGCGAAACATCGCGAACGCCTTCAAGAGATCTTTGCGCCTGCTGAACTGGTTTTCGTCGAGCGAGAGGATCAAGTCGCCATCGACACAGCTCTCCAGACTTGCGAAGTCGCCCTGATTGATGGCGTGATGGATGATCGCTATCTTGCTGCGCCCAAGCTGAAATGGGTGCATTGCGACCAGTCTGGCCTCGATGGTTATGCACCACAGAGGCTGAGTGACAGCGATCTTGTTGTGACTTCTTCGAAGGGCCGGTCTGGTCCGGTGCTCGCCGAACACGCTGTCTTCTTCATGCTCTCGCTGGTGTACAGGGCATCGACCCTTGCGCGCGCCCAGCGGCGCCGCGTCTGGGGCATCCGGGATCAGGATACCTTACGCGGGCTAAATGGCCGGAACATATCCATCATAGGCTATGGGGCGACAGGAGAGTGCCTTGCCCGTCAGTGCCAGAGCTTTGAAATGAATATCAGGGCATATCGGCGGAAAGATATTCCGGCCAAAGTCCCCGGTGTGCAAATGTATAGCGCTACGCGCGGGGATAGCTTGTTGGATGCTGTGCGGGATTCGGATTTCGTGGTGATGTGTGCGTCGCTCAATGACCACAGTTATCGAATGCTGGGGGCGCGTGAAATTGCTGCGATGACGCCGGGAAGCTATTTGATCAATGTTGCGCGTGCACAGCTTGTCGATGAGGGGGCAATGATCTCGGCATTGGAGTCCGGACACCTGGCAGGCGCGGGACTGGACGTAACAGACCCCTATGAGCCGCTTCCTCCGTGGCATCGGCTTTGGTCAGCGCCAAACATAATGATCACGCCGCATTTCACACCGCAAATGCCTGACCGAACTTCCCGCACGCTGGATATGGTCGAGGAAAACTACGCCCGGTACTTGAAGGGAGAAGACCTGCTTCACAGCTTCTCGAAAGAAGACGTGTTCTCGCTAACCCCTGAGTTAAAGCGGTTTCGCGGTCGCCACCGTCTGTTGTCAGCCTGGAACAGAATCGGGCGTTGGATTGGCTAATTGGGGTAGAGGCACAGATGGTGACTGATCCGGTTTGATAAGGCGCCGAGACGCCCAGGCAGAAACAGCCTCACAGACCAAAGCGGTTGCCGTTACGGTTATTCGCCATCCGGCCAGTCTTTGAAGTTTTTTGAACGGGAAAGCGTGACGCTTGTGATCGCGCAAAAAATTCTCTTGCCGCTCGAAGTCATGCGACAGCCCCCATTTATCGTAGAAATATCTCTCGGCGCGCATAACGCGCGCACGACTCCAGCGAACGCAAAAATAGGGTCGATCTCGCCAAGTCAGCTTTTTGCCGACTGCGTAGGCCACGACCGACTCCGGTTCGTAAAAGATCTTCCAGCCTTTTTTGCGCGCCATCAGCGCCATGTCTATTTCATCGGTGAACCCAACAAGGTTCGGATCAAAAGGCCCTATTTCCCGGATCATTTCCGTGCGGGCCAGGACAACATGAAATTCGGTGCAACCTGTTTCCTGCCGAACGAGGTCGTTCTTGGTGGACAGATAAGGTTGGTGTTCGAAACCATGACGACGGTGGATGGTTTTGCCATTCTCACCCTCGTCAATATCGAGAATGCCGCCCGCATGATGAATGCTGAGGTCCGGCATTCTGGCCGCTGGTCCAACCAGAATAGTGGGGGTTACCAGTCCTGCGCCGGTTTCATCTGCACATTGGATCAGAGCGTCCAGCCACCCAGGCTGAAAAACAACATCATTGTCGATGAATGCTATGTACTCGGTGTTAATTAATGGCAGCGCGGTGTTGCGAGCGTCATTGGGCGTCAGGAACCCGTCCCGCCGGATGTAAGTGTGTCCCCGCGTTTCCACTTCAGTCTTCAGAACATGTGCGATGTCTCGCGGCGAACCACCGTCAATATAGACCATTTGGAATGGCGTATCGGTCATGTCAAAGCAGGAACTCAATGACATCTCAGCCTGTTCGAAACGCTCTCTCGGTGAAACGACAATCGTTACACGGGCAATTTGTGGGGGCGTGATTTCGTTGTTCATTTGTACGAATTTGCTTTCTTTTCGAGAAAAACGAAGTTCAAATACGTTGAGTCATGGGGAAGTGACTGGAAAAACAATAGCATCCCATGCGATTTTCATACCGAAATCTGGAAGAACATCAATTTCTTTGGCTCGAATATTGCGCTGTCCCTATTATCTTCCTCTTGCATGCCATTGAGTTCCAAGCATCCACATGACGTCTGTTGCCCCGCCATCCGTAACCGTAATCCTTCCGACCTTTAATCGGGCTCATCTGATTGCGGAAAGTATCGATAGTTTGTTGGCGCAGACTTGGCCCATTGAAGAAATCATTGTCGTTGACGACGGTTCTACCGACCACACGGATCGTGTGGTGGCAGCGTATGAGCGGCAAGTCAGGTATTTGAAGAAGGCGAATGGCGGGAAACTTTCAGCTCTGAACGTCGGACTCACCTGCGCAAGCGGCGACCTCATCTGGATCATGGATGATGACGATATCGCACCAGCGGATGCGCTAGAGAACCTGATCACACCATTTCTGGAGTGTTCGGACACAAACATCTCGTATGGTGCGTTGCAGAAATTCTCCGTGGACGCGAGCACCGGTCGGACCGAGTATGTAAAGACGTTCCCCTATCCGCCAGAAGATGGACGATCATTCTTTCTACATGTGCTCGAGGATTGTTTCATCACCGGCCAACCATGCTTGCTCGTAAGGAAATCTTGCTACGACGCTATCGGTCCGTTGCCTGAGCATATAACGGTGTCGGAGGATTATGCGGTGCTGATAGAACTCGCGCGCCGTTATGAAGCCCGTCGTGTCGACGCGGTGACTCTGTTCCAGCGGCAACATGAGGGCCCACGCGGCCCGAGCGATATCCGCTATGCCGCCGATACACGATATGCCCGTTGGTGTGCCGCGGACACTGGCTTAATGGAGCGAATATTGCCCACACTTTCGCTAGATGAACTGAGTGGTGGCCAGGGTGATCCATTCAGTGCCCGCCGGGCGCTGTTTCAGAAGGCGGTAATCGCGGCGCGCAAGAAGCTGTGGCCCAGTGCGATAGAGGCACTCCACGGAGCCGTGAAGGCCGACCGAATTACTCCGCTCAATCCATTGGAAGGCCATATCCTGAGCGGCATGCTTGGATGCCGTTATGGTCTTGATGAACTGGTAGAGCATCCGGAATGGATGGACCGGGTCAGGGATGTCTTGGCTCCATTGGAAGACCGAAATGAAGCCTTGTCACGGATTGCGGGGTTGCTCACCTATCGAATTCGCATCCAACTTTCGGAACGTGATTTCAAGCGCGCCCGAGCGTATTGGGGGCTTTTTTGGCGCCTGACAGGTGTGCGATTGGGGGTCCGAACCGGAGTCTCTCGACTAGCCAGCGCAATCTGAAAAACGGCAGATCCTCGTACCGGTTATTTATGCGTGGAAACAACGCTGATCCGGCTTGTCTGTCCTAACGACACCCCGTCTAATTGCCTTGGAAGCATCTGCGGCTCGCCAATCGCAGCAAGACTAAATTTGGAGGATGCGCAACATGCCAGGCACCAACCTTCTGTCGGACATCAAGATTGCGGACATGACCACAGTCATTTTCGGTCCTTATTGCACGCAGACCTTGGCCGACATGGGCGCGGATGTCGTAAAGGTAGAGCCAAAGGGAGGGGATGATTTTCGCAATGTTGGCAAGCCTGCGAACAATCGTAGCATGGGACCATGCCATTTGACGATTAATCGAGGTAAGCGCTCCGTCGTCTGGGACTTGAAATCTGAACCCGGTAAGGCGGCCATAAGGAAGCTGATCCAGCAGAGCGATGTCTTCATCCACAATATTCGCCCAGATGCGGTTACGCGCCTCGGCCTGACGTTCGAAGAGGTCCGTGCAATCAAGCCCGACATTGTCTATGTCCATTGCCTGGGCTTCGGATCGGATGGTCCCTATGCAGGTCGCCCTGCCTATGATGACCTGATTCAGGGCCTGTCCGGCGCAACCATGCTCTTGCCAAAGGTCGACGGAAACGAGCGACCGCGCTTTATTCCCACCGCCTTCGCCGACAAGGTTTCCGGAATGCATGCAATGTATGCAACGCTTGCGGCACTTCACCATCGCGACCGCACGGGCGAGGCAGTTCATGTCGAAGTTCCCATGTTCGAATGCGTGACGCACTTCCTCTTGGAGGAGCATTTCTACGAGGCTGAGTTCGATCCACCGGTCGGACCATTCCTGTATCAGCGTCAGGTCGACCCTTCACGCCAGCCGCTCAAGACGTCGAATGGCTGGATCGTGATTGCACCTTATGTTGACGCGCGCTGGATCAAACTGTTCGACGTCATGGGTGCCCCGGAAGAATTGCAGGACGAACGCATCGCCGATCGCAAGGGGCGGTTTTTCAATCAGGACTACATGATGTCGCGCGTGCAGGAATATTTCGGCAAGCAGACGACGGAGTATTGGATTGACGCGTTGGGAAAAGCAGATATTCCGGCGGCCCGTGTGAACGATTTCCCGGATCTGCAATCAGACCCGCATCTTGTGGCGACAGGCTTCTTTCAACGACGCGAGCACCCGACGGAAGGTCATTATTGGGAAACGCAGCCACCCGTCACTTTTCGAGGCACGCAGCAGCGAGAAATCGCTCCGGCGCCAAGAATTGGCGAACATACGGAACTCGTATTGTCCGAGTTGGGATTGGGGATCGACTAGGTCCCGCCATCTACCGAAATCACGGATCCGGTGGAGAAACTGGCCGCGTCGCTCAATAGATAAAGGGCAGCCGATACGATTTCTTCGGGGCGTCCGGGGCGACGGAGGGCGTTATCCGCTGTTTGGCGGGCTTCGTCGGTCCATGCGTCCGCAATATCGGTCAGGAAAGGGCCTGCGCAGATACAGTTTACACGAACGTGCGGCGCATACTCCTTGGCCATGCCAATCGTCATCGCGTTGAGACCAGCCTTGGCCGCGCTGTAAGGAACGACTTGGGCCAGTGGCTGGAGGGAGGCAATCGAAGAGATGTTGAGAATGCTGCCAGAGCCCTGCGCTTTCATCTTTTGGCCGATGATGCTCGCCAGACGATAGGGTCCTTTCAGGTTCAAGTTCAGCACACTGTCATACAGACTTTCGGGCACCTCATGGCTCGGCATACGCGGCCCCATGCCGGCATTGTTTATCAAAATGTCGACGTGCCCGAATTCGGCGTATGCCGCTTTGATCAGCTTATCGATCTCGTCCCATTTCCCGCAATGCGCACCTACGGCGAGAGCACGCTGTCCCATTGCCCGAACCTCTTCAGCCACCGCTTCACAGGTATCCACTTTGCGGCTGGCTATGATGATATCTGCGCCGCGTGCAGCAAGCGCTTTTGCCATCTGGTATCCCAGTCCGCGACTGCCGCCGGTAATCAGGGCCACCTTGCCTTCGAAATTCAGTAGTGGATCGTTCATGGCTATCCCTCCAGTATTTTTGGAGAGCTTAGTGCGGTTGCGCCTGCGCGCCAGCACTGTCCTCGGGGCAGGCGATCAGAGAAACGCCTTCAAGTCGCCCATGAATTGTTCGAACTTGTCATGGTGCAACCAATGACCGGCATCCTTGTAGAGTTTGACGGTCGCCGTGTTGAACTTCTCGATCCGGCCATCCTCTGCGGGGTTCGAAGCCCAGCTTTTTTCTCCATAGAGCAGCAAGGTCGGACAAGTGATCTCTCCCCACAACTGCTCCACATCTTCCTGCGCCATGTCGTAGGGCGGGAACGTGCGAAAATAGTTGTCGAATTTCCACGACCATGTGCCATCTTCATTCTGGCTGATCCCGTGCAGGGTCAGGTGTCGCGCCTGCTCGTCATTGAGATAGCTGTTTTCATCCTTCATGCGCGTGTATGCTTCTTCGAGGCTGCCATACTTTTTCGGCGTCCGCCCGGCCATGCCGCGCTTGGAATCGATCCACTCGCGCATGCGCTCGCCGATCGGGCGTCCAAACCGCTCTTTCAGCATTTTGGGGGAGGGGCCCAGACCCTCAATGGCCACCAATTTGCGTACATTGTCTGGATAGATCCCGGAATACCGCAACGCGATGTTGCCGCCGTAGGAGTGGGCAACAATCGTAACCGGTGCGAGTTTTTTCTGATGGATGAGTTGAGCAAAATCGTACAGGCAGGCCCTCGCAGAATACTCGCCATCGGCCGACCAAGCGCTATCACCATGCCCTCGCAAATCGGGGGCGATGACATGCCAATCCTTGCGAAGTTCCTGGGCAACCCAGTCCCAGCTACGGCAGTGGTCTCGTCCGCCATGCAAGAGAATCAAAGGCGGAGCGGTTTCATTGCCCCAATCCACATAGTGAAGACGAAGGCGTTGCGAAATATAGGTTTGGGAGGTTGGTCCATGTATCATCTGGCTATAGTTTCGGGCCTCGCCAAGCTTGTCCAGTCTCTCCGTAGCGGCATGCGCCTCTGGCGACGGCTAAACGAGTGAAACAGCTTTTTCGCCAAGCAAGGACAGATGTGGTGACAGCAATGCATGGGTGATACACAGGCAAAGCTCGAGAATATTTTTCGCCTAAAGGGAGAATGGTAAGAGCATATTAAAGCTTCCACCATATATTTTTTTGGCGTGATTATGGTCAGAATGGATGATCGGAATCTGGGGAGCGCACTGGGAGGGGCAGCGTGAAAGCGGTCGCTAAGCATCTAAGAGAACACGATGTCGCACGCATCAAGCGTGCCGCCAAACTTGGAGCGGCATTGCGCGAAGCCTATGCGGAAGTTCTCGCGGAGCCGTGCCCACAGTCCATGTTGGATCTTTTGGATGAGCTGCGTGCTCAGGAATCAAAACAGACTAAGCGCAAGGACTGAAGACGCTTGGCCTCAGCCAAATTGTTGAGGGATATCTTCCTCGAAAATCAGCCTGTCAGCACGATCCAAACGCTGCTTGGCCAAGCACTTGACCGCTTCATAGCGCTTTTGGATATCGTCCGTCGCCAACATTTGTGTTGATGACTGTTCACTCGATTTTTGCAGCGACTTCAAGGTCCTGTTTAAGAGAGGTAGTCTCCAGACCATCACCATCCTCCTGCTTCAAGGTTGTTCGTTCGGAACCGAAATTCCACACAACTACACACCTTTTCCGCCTGAGGCTGGAACGTCTATCGCGTCGCCTTTCGCCAAATCGTGACGGAATAAGCCAAGACTACCCCGAAATCCGCCAAGAGGCGAGTTACTTTTCTATAATTCACTCCACGCGAGATAGAGCGGTCCCTATATGGGCTGCATCTTTTGCTATGGAGCCAAGAGGCCAGTACCCTAACGACGACCGGTCGGATTGTCCGGCGTGGCTTCATTGGTGCGTGGCAGCTGAACCGCCCCGATCGTACCGAAGATCTGCTCCCAGAAGCCAAGCTCTCGGCCGCGAGTTGGCGTTTCACGCGACGCATAATTCACGATCTGGCCAGCATCCTGATCATATTCGACGACTTCTTCTACTTTGTCGTCTTCACCAAAGCGTATGGCGACAACGCTGCGAGTTTTCACCTTCGGGTTCAGATACGCAATGCGCTCCTGAAGTTCGGACATGTAGATCCAGGTGTTCTCGTCAAAGATGCTGGTGGTGGAGGGCGACCCAAGTTGGGCCAACACGCTGGAGCGAGTATCTTCGCCTGGCTTCATTTCGCGAGGCTGAGCTTCGTCCGCCACATAGCCGTGATAATCGCGCGATGGCGTCAAGCAAGCTGTAAGGGGCAGAGCCAGTAGTGACAGTGCCAGTATCGCACATCGCGACATAGGACTACTCCTGTTAATTCGTTCTGAAAGACCTAGCTGTTGGTGGCCGGTCTTGGCAAGCGAAGGAGTGCAGGTGTGGTCGGGTTTCGCAATCTCTGGAGTGGGCGGGGGGGCACGGTCCAGGCCTCAGCCCACATGCTGTACACAGACCTCGCCGCCGCCGCGCTGCAGCCGGTCTTGTACGAGCAAGGTGCGGCGCGGGACACATTCGGGGGCCGTGCTGCGATGATTACGGCAAACGCCACATTGGTCATACGGCGTTTGAAGCACATCGACTCGGCCCGCGCACGAAAGATCGCCGAACATGTGAATCGTTTGGCGCTGGATGGATTTGACGCAGCGTTCCGCGAATTGGGGGTCGGTGATTCGTCTATTGCTCGCAAAGTGCGAAAACTGGCGGAGCTGCACTATGGTCTCGGCAAGGCCTTGATGGAGGCCTTGAGCGTTCCTCATTCAGAGATCCATCAAACCGTGTCTGAATGTGCCAAACGAAACGGGATAAGCGAACCGGGCCGGGAACCCCTGCTTGCGGCCTTTTTGTTACACAACGCGACGTGCTTTGCCGCTGCAGCGGACGACGATGTGCTCGCCGGCAAATTGTCCTGGCAGCTGCCGGGTCAAGATTAGCCATCGTTCACATCCCCGGCGTTGCCAATGACAGAGGCGCGCCGTAAACACCGAAAAGTATCCCGAACGAACTGGTGGAGCACGGAAGCCCAATGGCCCAAGGCCTAATACTGGCAATTGACGCAATGGGGGGCGACCAGGCCCCCGATGTGACGGTCGCGGGCGCAGAGCTCTTTCTTGCAGCGCGTCCGGATGCCTCCGTGCGTCTGCATGGTGACGAAGCTCAGCTGAAGCCGCTCCTGTCCAAACCGTCGGAGCGTATCGAAATCGTTCACACCGATCTTCATGTGACCAGCGACATGAAGCCCAGCCAGGCCCTTCGGCGCGGCAAGGGATCCTCGATGTGGAATGCTATTCATGACGTTAAAGATGGCCACGCGAGCGCTGCAGTTTCGGCGGGCAATACGGGTGCCTTGATGGCGATCTCCATGCTGGTCCTGCGCAAGATGGATGGCGTGCACCGTCCGGCAATGACAGCGGCGTGGCCGACTCTTCGGGGGCGGAGCGTCGTGTTGGATGTCGGCGCGAACCTTGAAGCAGACGCGGCACAACTCGTTACCTTCGCGATTATGGGCGAAGCTTATGCACGCGCCATTCTTGGCATCGAGAAGCCGACCATAGGTATCCTCAATATCGGCTCCGAGGAGATGAAGGGGCATGACGAGATCCGTGAGGCGCACGAATGGTTGCGCAATTCCGGGCTCGACCTTGCCTACCATGGCTTTATCGAAGGCGATGACATTTCATCGGGTACTGTCGACGTCATCGTGACTGATGGTTTTACCGGAAATGTCGCGCTCAAGGCTGGCGAAGGCGTTGCCCGAATGTTGGGAACACGCGTGCGTGAAGCGCTGACAAGCAGCGTCCTGTCCAAGATCGGCGCATTGCTCGCCATGGGTGGTTTGAAAGGTCTGCGAGAGCAGATGAACCCAAGCAATGTAAATGGCGGTGTGCTATTGGGCTTGGGCGGCGTATCAGTCAAAAGTCATGGCGGCACAGACAGTCGAGGCTTTGCCAGGGCTTGCGAGTTGGCAGCAGATCTCGCGGCAAGTCACTTCAGGGATGAGGTTGCGGCCAATCTCGAGAAAATCAGAACGAAAGGTATGGCGGCCGAATAGGCCGTCCTATTGATAGGCAAGACATGGCGCGGCGCAGTTTTATCCGTGGAACCGGCAGCTATCTGCCAGAGAAGGTCCTGACAAATGAGGACCTGTCGAAAATGGTCGAGACGACCGACGACTGGATCGTGGAGCGCACCGGAATTCGACGTCGACATATTGCGGCTGACGGCGAAGTCACGTCCGACATCGCGGCCGCAGCGGCGAAACGTGCCCTAGAGGCTGCAGGCCTTCAAGCGAGCGATATAGACCTGATCGTGTTGGCCACCACCACGCCCGATCAGACATTCCCCGCGACTGCCACCGCTGTTCAGGCCAAGCTCGGCATGGATCATGGCGCAGCTTTTGACGTTCAGGCGGTCTGCTCAGGTTTCCTGTTCGCGCTCGCGACCGCCGATTCCATGCTTAAGCAGGGCCTGTTCAATTCCGCGCTCGTGATTGGAGCTGAAACCTTCACGCGCATTCTGGATTGGTCAGATCGGGGAACTTGCGTTCTTTTCGGCGACGGCGGCGGTGCGGTCGTGCTGCAAGCTGAGGAGTGGACTGGCGCTGATGATGCCGGGATAATCACACATCATATACGGACCGATGGTACGAAATCTGATCTGCTCTATGTAGATGGTGGTGTAAGCTCGACGGGAACGATCGGTCACGTGCGTATGGAAGGAAACAGGGTATTCCGCCATGCTGTCGCCAACATCTCCTCGGCGATCCAGGCCGTGCTGGATGAAACTGGTCTGAGCTCTGAGCAGATTGACTGGTTTGTTCCTCATCAAGCCAATAAGCGCATTCTCGACGCCGTGGCGAAACGGATGAAGATTGATGACGAAAAGGTCATCATCACGGTCGACCAGCACGCCAACACATCTGCAGCGTCCATTCCGCTCGCGCTGGATCATGCCGTTCGCACGGGCCGCGCTAAACCGGGCGACTTGATTCTTTCGGAAGCAATGGGCGGTGGATTTTCCTGGGGTGCGAGCCTTTTCCGCCTCTAGCCTGATCCTCAAAAATCAGCATTATCAAAGAACTGACGCAACGGTTTCGCTAGGGATCCGTTAACGAAACGCGTTTAACCATTAACCAGAGCGGGAGAATCCCATGAGCAATCAGACCGTCACCAGGGCAGAAGTCACGGATGCCATCGTCCGCGAAGTCGGTGTGACTCGCCAAGAGTCTTCGGACTTGTTGGACAGAACGCTGGAATTGATCGGGTCGGCTCTGGAAACTCAGGATGAGGTCAAGCTCTCTCGCTTCGGTAATTTTGTGGTGCGATCAAAAGCGCCACGGGAAGGCCGCAACCCGAAAACCGGGCAGGAAGCTGTCATCGCCGCGCGCCGCGTCGTCACCTTCCGCCCTTCACCAATGTTGAAATCATTGGTGGACCACAAATAGTCAGGAAGGATCCCTCATGTCGGCAAACCGAGCCCGCGTCACCAAATCAGCTCAGGCATTCCGTTCGATTGGCGAGGCTGCAGGCGAACTTGGGCTCGAGACACATGTGATACGATATTGGGAAACCAAATTCACCAAGGATGTCCGTCCGATCAAGCGCGCCGATGGTCGCCGCATGTTCCGTCCGCAGGACCTGGATGCGCTTCGGGCCATCCAGACTCTCGTGCACGAAAAAGGAATGACGCTCAAAGGTGCCAAGGCATTGCTTGCCGAGCAGGGTGTCCCAGCGGTCCTTTCCGGAGCAGCAACGCTCGGCACGAGCCCGGCGCGCGAGCTTCAGAAAAGCGTGGCAGACGCGTTCGAAGCTGATGTGGCAGCTGAAGTATCAGGCGATCCCAGAGAACGCCTTCAGGATACATTGGTCGAACTGAAAGATCTGAAAGCCCGGCTCGACGCGGTTCGCCAGACTCGCGCAGCCTGAACCCACATAAGACATTGCGGAATATTGGCGGCTTGGGTACAAGCCGCCGGTGTCGGAGCGTGGCGCAGCCCGGTAGCGCACTCGCCTGGGGGGCGAGGGGTCGTAGGTTCGAATCCTATCGCTCCGACCATTCACCGCCCAATCCAATCCGGAGATTGAATTGGGCGTGAAGTGGCGGCATCCGGGCCGGACTATTCTTCTTTAAAATCCACACCATCAACTTTGCCCATGGCCGCAAGAGCGAAGGCATAATCGAGCGCGATATCCTTCAGGCCTTCGAAGCGACCGGATGCACCGCCATGGCCGCCTTCCATCTCGATGCGCAGAAAGTAAGGGCCAGCATCGGGCGCATCGTGGCGCAGGCGTGCAGCCCATTTTGTGGGCTCCCAATAGGTGACACGCGGGTCCGACAGGCCGCCAGTGATGAGCATGGGCGGATATGGCTTGTCAGCTACATTGTCATATGGGCTATAGGCCATGATCGTGTCGTAATCTTCGGCGGACGTAAGTGGGTTGCCCCATTCCGGCCATTCCGGCGGCGTCAGCGGCAGGCTTTCGTCAGACATGGTATTCACAACATCGACAAATGGTACGGCTGCGATAATGCCGCCAAACAGTTCCGGGTCCATGTTTGCGACCGCGCCCATGAGAAGTCCTCCGGCAGATCCGCCATAGGCAACGATGTTGCCTTCAGACGTGTAGTTTTGATCGACGAGATAATGTCCGGCCGCGATGAAATCCTTGAACGTGTTTGATTTCTTTTCGAGCTTGCCGTCGAGATACCATTGATACCCCTTGGACATGCTGCCGCGAGGATGCACAATCGCATAGATCACGCCGCGGTCGACAAGGCTGAGTCGGCTGGTGCGGAAATCAGCTGGGTAGGTGATTCCGTATGATCCATATCCATACAGCAACATGGGCGCCGAGCCATCAACGGGAGTTGATTTGTGGCGCAGTAGCGTGATCGGCACCTCCACTCCGTCCCATGACGGCGCCATCAATCGCTCGGCAACATAATCATCTGGTTTGTGGCCCGATGGCACTTCCTGCGTCTTGCGAAGCGTGCGTTCGTGTGTGTTCAGATCATAGTCGAATACCTGGTCCGGAGTCGTTGGAGACGAATATTCAAATCGCAGGATTGGCGTCGCAAAATCATATCCGCTATCGAGGCCCAGCGAATATGCCGCTTCCTCGAAATTGATCCTGTGGCTGGAGCCGTCCTCACGCGCCCGAATGACAATCTGTGGCAGGCTGTTCTCCCGCTCCATGATGGCGAGAAAGTCCTTTTGGGGTTGTATTCCCAAGATCAAGGTGCCCGGACGGTGCGGAATTACTTCTTCCCATGCATCGCGACTGGTCGACTCCATCGGGGCACGCATCAATTTGAAGTCCACGGCGCCGTCGAGATTGGTATAGATGTAGAACTGACCGTCCCAGTGGACGACATTGTACTCATTGTCGGTTTGGCGCGGCGCGATAATTCGGGGCGCCGGATCTGCCTCGTCGGCGGGGAACCAGTAAACCTCCGATGTCGTGTGACTGGACGCTCCAATGAAAATAACTTCTTCGCTCGCACTCTTGTTGATGCTGAGAAAGACTCCCGGATCGCTTTCCTCGTAGACCAGAGTGTCTTCGCCAGTTTTGAGATCTCTCTGCCAAACTGAATCCGGTCTCGCGTTTTCGTCGCGATGGATCCAGTAAATCCGCTTGCCATCGGCGCTCCATTCAAACGGTCCATAGGCGTTTTCAATGCCAACGCCTTGATCTTCGCCAGTTTCGATATTCTTTAGACGAATTGTATAAAACTCACTGCCTTGCGTATCCGTCGCATAAGCGATCAGACTGTGGTCCGGTGAGGTATCAATACCGCCGAATGAGAAATAGTCCTCTTCCTTTCCAAGTGCGTCCCCGTCCAAAAGGATGGTTTCTTCAGCATCGGGGTCAAAGGCCTTTTCGGCAGGTTTTCTGGCTATAATCGGATACTCGCCACCCTCACGGTAGCGGGTGTAGTATGCGTAAGGACCGTCAATCTCGGGAACCGAGCTGTCGTCTTCCTTGATGCGTCCTCGCATTTCCTTGAAAAGTTCATCGCGCAGGGCAGTGGTTGGAGTCTCAAGTGCTGCCTTTGTGAAAGCGTTTTCCGCTTCGAGATAGTCGCGGATATTCTGGCGCAAGACGCCTGGGTCGCGCATGACCTCTTGCCAGTTCTCATCCTTCATCCAGTGATAGGGATCGTTGCGGGTCCGCCCAACCTGCGTGATTTCATGATCAATGCGCGGGGCAACTGGCGATGTGAGGGGCGCCGCCGCTTGCGCATTTGGCGATGAGGTGTCGGCCTGGGTCAGATCTGGGGAAGGTGTTTCAGTCATGGTGCATCCGGTCGTAAGCGCCATCGCGGCAGCGCTGATCATGAAAAGGGGAAGGAGGCGCATATCAAAGACTCCGAAGCTGTGAGCAAGCCTCGATAGGACCAGCTGCTTCTGATCGTGTCTAGGCCTGTTTGGTCGGTTTGAACTCAAGAACGACGCCGTTGATGCACCAACGTTCTCCGGTGGGCGGCGGCCCATCCTTGAAAACGTGTCCCTGATGCATGCCGCAGATTGCACAATGGCATTCAGTGCGCGGCAAGATCATCTTGAAGTCGGTCTTGGTCGCAACCACGCCTTCGCTTGCTGGCTGCCAGAAACTCGGCCATCCCGTTCCAGACTCGAATTTGTGCTCAGACGACCAGAGCGGCGTATCGCACCCCTTGCAGTGAAAGAGTCCCTCGCGGTGTTCGTCATTGTGATTGCCGGGCGTGAAGGCACGCTCGGTACCCTCTTTGATACCGACGCGATATTCCTCTTCAGTCAATATCTCGCGCCATTCGCGGTCGGACCGCTGAATCCTGGTTTTTGTCATCATGAGCTCCATGAGAGTGTTCGCGTATCATATAGGCGGTTCGGAGCATCACACCATGATAGGTGATGCAATCTGGAGGGAAAGCGGCAAAGAAAAAGGGATCGCCGGAGAGCGATCCCTTGAATGGTTTGGGAATGGGCGTTGAAACTAGCCGTACAGAACCGTAATGGATTCTGCGACCAGCGCGGGGCGCTCCTGGCCTTCGATTTCCACCGTGGCTTCCATCTTCATCTGCTTGCCGCCAGCCTTCGGCTCAACCGACAGGCATTTCTGGCGCAGGCGCACCTTGGAGCCGACCGGCACCATATTCGTGAAACGGACCTTGTCGGAGCCGTAATTGATGCCGCGTGTCGTGCCGGAGACGCGCAGGACTTCAGAGCCCAGCATTGGCAGCAGCGACAGGGTCAGGAAGCCGTGCGCAATGGGGCTGCCGAGTTCCTTCGTGGCGCGTTCGACATCCACATGGATCCACTGATGATCGCCCGTGGCTTCGGCAAACATATTGACGCGATCCTGATCAATTGTGTGCCAATCGGACACGCCGACTTCCTGGCCAGCCAGGGATTCGAGATCGTCATATGCAACTGTGCGTGGGTCCGCCATGTTTTCCTCCAATTAGAAATTTTCCCTGTTTTGGCGTGCGATTGACGTCTCGGCAAGCTTGACCGAGCGGCAAGTGCAGATTGTAGCAGAGCAGGTACCGGCTGAGCTGCTCAGGATCGGAGGAAATAGGCGAGGCGTTCCACGAGCCGGTTGGTGTCTTTGTCATTCGTGAAGAGGTGCTGAGTGATGCGCAGCCGGTCGCCTCGGCGAGACACAAAAATTCCGTCGGCCTTCAGGCGTGCTGTCAGGTCTTCGGGCGCAGAGTCCGGCAGTAAGGGGCAGAGATAGTGGGGGCCGCGCTCGGCCTCTGGAGGGCACAACACTCCAACTGAATTGAGCCTTTGCGACAGGTCGGCATTGCGGGTGCGAAGCGTGCGCTCCACGTTTTCGACGCCCCAATCCAGAATTGTGTGAACGGCGCTTTCGAAGGCTGGAAGTAGTGCGAAATTCGAACGCTCCCCCATGTCAAACCGTTCGGCCCCGGCTCCGAATTCGTCAGAATAGTCAATCAACCTCGCGAAATTGGAGGCGCCTTTCCGGGTGATCCAATTCTGCTCCAATGGACGGCCCGATCTATGCTTTGGGGCCGCATATAGGAACCCGGTCGCATAGGGACCGAGCAGCCATTTGTAACCGGCGACTGCCACGAAATCGGGTTGAACATTTTGCGTGTTGAAATCCAGGGCACCGCAGCTCTGGGTCAGGTCCAGCACGAAGGCGGCCCCATAATCCCGGCATTTCTTGCCAACCGCCGCGACATCGACCAATGCACCGTCGGTCCAGCGAATATGAGCGCAAGCCACAAGTCCGGTATTGGGCCCGATTTCGTTGAGAAGACAGTCGGACAGGGTCGAACTGCCCGTGCGGGTGATGGTTTTCAGCTGGGCGCCGGTAGACTCCGCCAAGGCCCGCCACACGTAAACATTCGAGGGAAACTGGTCCTCCAGGACAAGAATTTCCTGACCTTCTGCCAAGCTTATATTGGCGGCAGCCGTGGCTAGCGCGTAACTCACAGATGGGACAAAGGCGATGCCGTCGGTGTCAGCATGGATTAATTGGGCCAGTAGGGGTCGGAGGCGCGCAGTATCCGCAAAGAAGTCTGTGTCCTGAATAGACCAGGGCCGCAGCTTCCGGGCCAGTCCGGCTTTACCGGCTTCGACCGAGGCTGTCGTCATCGGTCCCATCGTTGCTGTGTTGAAATAGGCAACATCGTCCGGGATATCGAACAAATGGCGCTGGTTTGGAATGACGCTCATATTTCTTCCCTAGCGTGAAAGAAAAATGAGGGGAAGCGCCTCCATATTCTGCTCAGCCTAAACGATGCGACTTTCTTTCTTGCCCCAATAACGGTCACGGATCAGTCGCTTATACAGTTTTCCGGTCGGATGCCGGGGCAGCTCGAGGTCGAAATCCAGACTTTTCGGGCATTTGATCTTTGATAGCTCGCCTCGGCAGAATTCAAGCAGTTCCGCGGCAAGCTCATCAGATGGGGCTATCCCCGGCATTGGCTGGACGATGGCCTTTACAGATTCTCCGAATTCTTCGTCGGGCACCCCTATGACTGCCACGTCGGCGACCTTGGGGTGAGTGATCAGGACATTCTCCGCTTCTTGCGGATAGATGTTCACGCCGCCCGATATGATCATGAAGGCTTTGCGGTCGGTCAGGTACAGGAAACCATCTTCGTCGACTTTGCCAACATCGCCGAGAGACGACCAGTCTGGGTGTTTGGGATTAAGTGCCGAGGCATTTTTCTTAGGATCATTATGATAATTTGGTGGGGTGGTGCCGCCGAAGTAGATCTGGCCTTCACTTCCAACCGGCACTTCATCCCCGTTTTCATCGCACACATGAAGTTCGCCGAAAATCGCGCGCCCGACTGTACCTTTGTGCTCGAGCCATTCGGCGCTTTTGGCCCATGTCATGCCGTTGCCTTCCGAACCTGCATAGTACTCGTCGATGATCGGTCCCCACCATTCGATCATCTGCTCTTTTACAGGGATTGGACACGGCGCGGCTGCGTGAATTACGAATTTCAAGCTTGTGACGTCGTAGGATTTTCGGACGTCCTCCGGAAGTTTCAGAAGCTTTACGAACATGGTTGGGACCATCTGAACATGGGTCGTCTTGTGAGCCTGCACGCAATCGAGAAAGGCTTCTGGATCGAACTTTTCCATAACCACCAGCGTGGCGCCAAGGCGTGTGAACGTCATGCACCAGCGGAGCGGGGCAGCATGATAGAGTGGCGCTGGTGAAAGATAGACGCTGTCTGGTCCTGCAGCTGCCATTCCTCGTGTAATCTGAAGCAGGACATTGTCAGCATCGATAGGCATATCCCGCTCGAGTGGCGGACGAATGCCTTTCGGTCTTCCCGTTGTCCCGGAGGAATACAGCATGTCCGTACCGGCCATCTCGTCCGCGATGGGCGTCACTGGAAAGGCCGATTGATGCGTCTCCAACCGCTGGAAGCCTTCGATGTCACCATCAATGGACCATAACTGATCAATGGCGACCAGTTGTTTCGCTTGTTTTGCAACGTCGCCTTTTCCGGCGCTGGCGATCAGGAGGGAGCTGCCGGAATCCTCGATAATGTATTTAACTTCGGGCGCCGTCAGGCGTGAAGACACGCACACAAAATACAGGCCTGAGCGTTGAGCGGCCCAGCAAATCTCGAAATAGCGTGCCGAATTCTCTGCGAAAAGCGCAATCGTATCACCGGGTTTCAGGCCGGCGTCGCGAAATGCGTGCGCTATCTGGTTCGACCGCTCATCCAGTTGTTTGAAGGTTACGGTTTCTCCGGAGGCAGCCATGATATAGGCGGCCTTGTCAGGATGGGTCTTCGCGTGGTGGCAGGGATGCATGTATTCCTCCTGATATCGGCGGCGCTTCTGGTGAGCGCGCTCGATGGTCTGGAGGCGTTTCTAGCGGGACATTCGCGTTCGTCCACGGGCAACGTCGCGTCAGCCGGGTTTATTCGGGAAAGCCTGGTGTTCCGCGTTTCTCGGGATTTTCCTGCAGATAGGCCTGTTTGAGTTCAGTCGAGCGATTGTGATTGCCTTCCGGGCACCAGCCGGGCTCGCTGACCAGGCGTCCGACCCAGCGATGAGGGCGAAACCCGTCGGATGCGCAATCCTTCAGGATCGCGAAGAACTCATGAAATGCTATGACGAAAGGGTTATAATTGTTCAGAGGCTTCACAACACCGTAAATCGGCTTTTCGTTTTCCAACTCCGGTACGAAGGTTCCGAACATCTTGTCCCAGATGATGAACACTCCGGCAAAATTTGTGTCGAGATACCTGGCATTGGTCGCGTGGTGAACCCGGTGGTGACTGGGCGTATTGAACACTGCTTCAAACCAGCGTGGCATCCGGTCGATCGCTTCAGTATGAATCCAGAACTGGTAAAGCAGGTTCAGGCCACCCACGAAGAATATGACATAGGGATGAAAGCCGATGACGACCATGGGGAGGCCGATCCAGATAAGTCCGGTCAGTGGGCCAAACCAGGGCTGGCGTAGTGCGGTGGTCAAATTGTAGTGCGTTGAGGAATGGTGCGTCACATGCTCCATCCACCACCATCGGGCACGATGTGCGAAGCGGTGCTTCCAGTAATAGATGAAGTCATAAAGGACGAAGCCGATAACGGCTGACACGACCGTGAACGGGAGCGTGAAAATACGGAATGGCCAGGCGATCAGCATCATCCAGACGGCGAGTGTCCCAGTGAGTGTATTGATGACGACATTGCCCAGCCCCATTGTGAGGGAAGCGAGTGCATCCTTGGTGTCATATCTCCCTGCAGCACGTCCGGACTTTACCGCCCACCATTCCAGCGCGACCGATAAAATGAATATTGGCGCGGCGAAGGTCGTTACGGCGGGCAGGGGATTGAATTCCATCTTGTGGGGGTACCGTCCTACAAAGTATCAGTTGGGCTGCGCCTTGGACGGCGCTCTCGTGACGAGTTTGTGACCTCGCATGCTTCTAGACGAGTCAGTCGCTTTCACAAACGGGGTTGGATCAGTAGATGCTAACCTGCGGTTTGCCGTCGCGCTTGTAGACCGTGCCGTCCTTCATGACGAAATCCACGTCCTCTAATGCGGAGATATCCGCAAGCGGATCGGAGTCCACGGCGATAAAGTCAGCACGACAACCGACGTCGCCGCATCCGAGTTCTCCTGTTTTTCCCAGTGCTTCAGCCGACAGGCTGGTCGCAGCCTGGATGGCCTGCATCGGCGTCATGCCGAGATTGACCATGCGGGAGAACTGATTGCCGTTGTCCCCGTGCGGATAGACGCCCGAATCTGAGCCGAACACGACCTTGACTTCGGCCTTGACCGCCGCAGTGAAGCTGTCTCTCTGAATTTTAGAGATCGCCCGTTCTTTCGCGAGAGATTCTTCCAGCACGCCGTTCTTCTCGCCTTCAGCCAGCGTGTATTCAGTGTTGTAGATGTCCATCGACAGATAGGTGCCGTTTTCCTTGGCGAGGCGGATTGTGTCTTCGTCAAGGATGCTGGCATGTTCGATAGTGTCGATGCCCGCGAGGATCGCGTTCTTGATACCGATCGTGCCATGTGCATGGGAGGCGACCTTGATGCCGCGCGCATGAGCCTCTTCGGTGACGGCCGTCAGCTCTTCCAGCGTGCCCTGTGCCGCGCCAAGACTGGTGCCTTTCGAAAACACGCCGCCCGTGGAGCAGGTCTTGATCAGGTCGACGCCGTATTTGATGTTCCGGCGAACTTTTTCCCGCATTTCCCAAGGGCCTGTGGCAACATTCTCGCCTGTGAGATCATACTCGGATGGCAAGAGATTGGTGTCCGAGCAATGTCCGCCCAAAATGCCAACCGGAGGCCCGGAGACGTACATGCGTGGGCCGGGGACATCGCCTTCATTGATTGCGTCCCGAAGCGCAACGTCGCTGTAGCTGGAAGCGCCGACATTCCGCACGGTGGTGAACCCTGCGAGCAAGGTCTTGCGAGCATTCTTGACGCCCGTAATAGCTTGGCGCTCATCTGAAAAGCTCAGCGAGAAATAGGCCGGATCTTCGGGATCCGAGGTTAGGTGGGTGTGCATGTCGATGAAGCCGGGCACCAATGTCGCATTCTTCAGATCAATAGATGTGGAACCTGACGGTTTGCGTAGCTTGTTCGCCGTCCCGCGCGCCGTGATGACCCCATCTTCAATCACGAAGACTGGCCGGTTCACAGTTTCCGCGGTCACTGGATCTACAAACTTGCCAGCCGTGAGATAAAGGGTCTCAGCTTCGGCAGGCAGCGAAAGCAGCGCGATGGATGCACCGGTTAGCAGGGCTGTCAGTTTCATCGTGAAGATCCTTTGAATGTGAGGACTGGGTTTATCGAGCCACGCCTGCGGCAAGGTCAAGCGTTGGGCTGAATGCCGCTGGGTAAGTCTTGACGAATGCTGAGGCACAGGCAGCTTGGGCCCGGAAAATCATCACAAGGGAGGCCAGCCGTGGCGCAGCCAAAAGAATTTGAACAGATCACCCTCGATATCGAAGAAGGTATCGCGACCCTGACGCTGAATCGCCCAGCCAAGATGAATGCCTTCACCGGCAAGATGATGTACGAAATGATTGAGGCGTTTGATATTACGGATGCCGACGACAATGTGCGTGTCGTCATCGTGACCGGCTCAGGTGATCGGGCGTTCTGCGCCGGGGCAGACCTGTCCGAAGGTGCCAAAACGTTCGACTATGACAAGCGTGCCGAAGGTGGCGAAGTTGGCCGGACCGACGATGTGGACATCCAGCGCGATGGCGGTGGCCGTGTGACACTGCGTATCTTCGACAGCTTGAAGCCTGTGATCGGCGCGATCAATGGCGCAGCCGTGGGTATTGGCGTGACGATGCAGCTGCCAATGGATATTCGCATCGCATCAGACAATGCGCGATTTGGATTTGTGTTTAATCGGCGGGGTATCAATCCGGAAGCGGCCTCCAGCTGGTTCCTGCCGCGTCTGGTCGGCATCTCGCAGGCATTGGAATGGTGCTATTCCGGCCGCGTTTTCCCGGCACAAGAAGCAAAGGATGGCGGGCTCGTGCGGTCAGTCCATCCGCAATCTGAACTGATGGATGTGGCGCGCGCCATGGCGAGAGAGATCGCTGACAATACGGCCGCAGTATCAACCAGCCTGACTCGCCAGATGATGTGGCGCATGCTGGGCGCAAGCCATCCGATGGAGGCGCACATCGTGGATTCTGCGGCGATCTACTCCCGCGGCAAAACGCAAGACGCCAAGGAAGGCGTGATGAGCTTCCTGGAGAAGCGCAAGCCGGTCTATCCGGTTAAGGTCTCTGATGGCATGCCAAACTTTTATCCGTGGTGGGACGAGCCCGAGTTCAAATGGATTGGCGGCAAGGACTGATCCGGCAATGACCCCTGAATTGAGGATGATCGAAACGAACGGACTCCGCTTGCGCGTGGCGCTGGCGGGGGAAGGGCCGTTGGTCGTCCTCGTGCATGGGTTTCCTGAGAGCTGGTATTCTTGGCGACACCAGATCAAGGCATTGTCCGAGGCAGGTTACAGCGTGGCCGCGCCGGATGTGCGCGGTTATGGTGGGTCCGATCGGCCTCACGCGGTCGAAGCTTACGATATGGAAAGCCTGACCGCAGATATTGCCGGGCTTGCCGAGGCCTTGTCTCCGGCTGCGCCGGCGGTTGTGGTCGGGCACGATTGGGGCGCACCGATCGCTTGGAATACGGCGCGGCTCCATGCCGACCGGTTCCGGGCAGTCGCCGGGTTGTCGGTGCCCTATGTGCCGCCGGGCGATGTGGTTTTCATCGATGCGGCCCGCACCTTCTTCACAGAGCGTGGCCTGTTTTTCTATCAGGTCTATTTTCAGGATGAAGGTCCACCTGAGGCAGAGCTAGAAGCCGATCCCGCAGAAACGATCCGAAAGTTCTATTACGCGATTTCAGGTGACGCGCCCGAGGGGACCTGGCCGGTCGACAAGAAGCATGGTGACACGCTGCTTCACCGACTGCCGGAGCCGGACATGCCGCTGCCCTGGCTCAGTGATGAAGACGTTGCCTATTATGATGCCCAGTTCCGTCAATCCGGGTTTCGTGGCCCGCTGAACCGGTACCGCAACTGGCATCGCGATCATGCTTACCTGAAGAGGCACCCTTCTTCCGCTGTGATCGCTCAACCTTCTCTCTACATCGGGGGCACCAAGGACCTGGTTCTGAAGATGTACCCCGGTGACATGGTCGCAGCGATGAAAAAGAGCCTTGGCGATCTGCGCGGCGCTGAACTGCTTGAGGGGTGCGGGCACTGGACTCAGCAGGAACGGCCTGAAGAGGTGAATCGCCTGCTGTTGGACTGGCTGGGCCAGCTTTAGTCGCTATTCGTCGAAATCGCTTCCATAGCCTTGCTGGTCGCGGGAGAGATCACCGAAGCGGGTGATGTTCGAGTCAAACGCCAGTTCTACGCGGCCAATCGGACCGTGACGTTGCTTGCCGATGATGACCTCGGCCTTGCCATAGACCTGGTCCATGCGCTCGCGCCATTGGCTCCATTTTTCGTTCGAGGAGGGATCGCTCGGATCGGCGCCGGGCTCGGTTCGCGACAGGTAGTATTCTTCGCGATAGACGAACATGACGACGTCAGCATCCTGCTCAATCGATCCGGATTCCCGCAAGTCAGACAATTGGGGGCGCTTGTCGTCGCGTTGTTCAACGGCACGTGAAAGCTGCGACAGCGCGATGATCGGTACGTTGAGGTCTTTCGCAAGCGCCTTCAGGGAAGTCGTGATTTGCGTAATCTCCTGGACCCGGTTCGCATTTGCGTTGCCACTGGTGACTGTAATCAGCTGCAGATAGTCGATCACGATCATGTCGAGCCCGACAGAGCGCTGCAGGCGTCGGGCGCGAGCGGCCAGTTGGCTGATCGAGATACCGCCTGTATCGTCGATATAGAGCGGCAGGTTTTGAAGCTCTTCGGTCGCTTCACGCAGTCGTTCAAAGTCGCTCTTGTCGAGATCGCCCTGACGAATCCGATGGGTAGTGATGCCAGTCCGCTCGGCGATGATCCTTGTTGCGAGCTGTTCGTTCGACATTTCCAGCGAGAAGAAGCCGACAATTGCGCCGTCTACAGTTTTCTTCGAGCCGTCATCTTGCACTTCTGCGCGATAGGCCGCTGCGGCATTGTAGGCAATGTTGGTTGCAAGAGAGGTTTTCCCCATTGAGGGGCGCCCGGCAAGGATGATCAAATCAGATCGGTGCAGTCCGCCCAGCTTCTCATCGAGATCGCGCAGCACGGTCGGGATGCCGGCAATCTTGCCTTCGCGCTTGAACGCAGCTTCAGCGTTCTTGAGAGATTCTGTCAGGGCTTCGGAGAAGGTCGTGAAACCGCGACCCGACGAGCCGCGCTCTGCGAGGTCGAAGAGCTGCCGTTCAGCCAGTTCGATCTGGCGTTCGCCATTTTCTTCCGGAGTCGGGTTCAAGGCGCGACCCGTCAATTCGCTGCCGATGCCGACCAGCGACCGTCGCATGGCAAGGTCGCGGATCATCCGTGCATAGTCGCCGACTTCCGGGCCAAAGGCAGCTGAGTCGAGCAATTGCTCCAAATACCGGGCGCCACCAATTTCAGTGAGTTTTTCAGCCTTTTCGAAATGCTCGCGCAGCGTGACGCCGTCTGCAATGCGGCCCTGCTGAATCATCGTTGCCGACACGTCGAACAACTCCTGATGCGCTGGCGCATAGAAATCTGAGGGCCGCAGGATATCTGCCACGCGCTGGTAGGCGTTGTTGTCGAACAGGATGGCACCCAGCACTGCGGCTTCCGCCGACAGATTGTGGGGCGGCGCGATTGTGGCGGCGGGGGCATCATCTAGAGGCATGCGATTCTTTTACCTTACCTGCGACGCGAATTCATCGCCTTGATGCGGATTGAGCTGCGCAATTCACCGTCACTTCACAAAAAAAGGGCCGCGGCTGTGGATAGCCGCGGCCCTCAATTCGAATTTGCAGAAGACTATTCTTCGTCTTCGCCGCCGGCTTCGGCGCGCTCAGCAGCAGCTTCGGCGAGTTCGCCAGCCTGCTCTTCAGCGAGTTCCTGGTTTGCAGCCTGGAGCGAAGCAACGATGTCCTCGCCTTTCTCCTGGCGTTCAGCCTCTTCAGCGGAGCGGGCGATGTTCGCCTGAACCGTGACGGTGACTTCTGCGTGCAGGCGAATTGCAACGTCGTACAGGCCGATGGCCTTGATCGGACGGTTCAGGCGTACACCCGAGCGTGGTACGGCGTGACCTGCTGCTTCAGCCGCATCAGCAACGTCGCGAGCAGTAACCGACCCATAAAGTTGCCCCGTATCCCCAGCCTGGCGAATGAGCGTGAAGACGGTGCCGTTCAGCTTTTCAGCTTCGGACTCGGCATTTGCGCGAGCTTCTGCGTTACGAGCTTCAATGGCTTCGCGCTCAGACTCGAAGCGAGCCCGGTTACGATCATTGGCGAGCAGGGCTTTGCCCTGAGGGATCAGGAAGTTCCGGGCGAACCCGTTCTTCACATTCACTTCTTCGCCGATTTTGCCGAGGCGTTCGATGCGTTCAAGAAGGATGACTTGCATGTTCGTGTCTCCTTACTTCACTTCGAATGGAAGCAGGGCCAGCATGCGGGCGCGTTTGATCGCCTGAGCAAGCTTGCGCTGGTTCTTGAGGTTTACGGCCGTGATGCGGCTGGGCACGATTTTCCCTTTTTCAGAGATATAGCGCTGCAGCAGTTTCACGTCCTTGTAATCGATTTCCTGTGCGTTCTGACCGGTGAACGGGTCGACCTTGCGGCGACGTCCGAACGGACGGCGAGCAGGAATGTTCGTGATGTTCAGTTTCTGAGCCATTTCGAGTGTCCTTCCCTAGTCGCGACGACGGTCTTTGCGAGAGAGAACCGGCGACGGCTCATCACTCAGGGCTTCAACGCGGATCGTCATGTAGCGCATGACGTCGTCGGAGATGCGAAGGCGGCGTTCAAGTTCCTGAACTGCGTCGGCGGGGCCGTCGATGTTCAGAAGCGAGTAGTGCCCCTTGCGTTGTTTCTTGATTGGATAGGCCAGGTTGCGAAGACCCCAGTATTCGGTCTTGCCAACAGATGCGCCTTTTTCCTTGAGAAAGCCGCTCAATTCTTCGACAAAAGTCTCGACTTGAGCAGGCGAAATGTCAGGTCGTGTGATCACGACATGCTCATATAGTGCCATGTTTTCAGTCCCATAGTAGAGCCATGCGGCGCCAGACAGCGGGAAACTGCCGGGCGATGGCCCCTCTTCATCTGGCTCATTCCAAACTAACGAGGGCCGCATGCCTGCGAGTGAATGCGGGTGTAAAGCGCATTTGGGCCTGTTTTTCAAGCGCTTGCTTACATTAGCGGTCACCTTTAACCACGGGCGCAATTTGGAGAAACCAGACATGAAAAAATTCGCGCTGATCTTTCCTGGTCAAGGGAGCCAGGAAATCGGAATGGGCAAGTCGCTTGCGGAGGCCTTTCAGTCCGCACGCGATGTCTTTGCCGAGATTGATGAAGCCCTTGGACAGAATCTGTCTGGCCTCATGTGGGCCGGCGATATTGCCGAGTTGACCCTGACGGCAAATACTCAGCCTGCGCTCATGGCGCACAGTGTTGCCGCCGCCCGCGCTCTGGAAGCTGAGTGTGGCTTGTCGGCCAAGGACGCGGCCTATGTGGCGGGTCACTCCCTGGGCGAGTATTCTGCGCTTGCTGCTGCAGGCGCGCTTGGTGTGGCGGATACGGCGCGCCTCCTGCGCATTCGCGGCAATGCCATGCAGGCCGCCGTGCAGCCGGGAGAGGGTGCAATGGCAGCCTTGTTGGGAGCCGACATAAATCAGGCGGAAGCCGCCTGTGCAGCTGGACGCGAAACCGGCGGCGCCTGTGATATCGCGAACGACAATGCGCCGGGTCAGCTTGTCATATCTGGCCGCAAGGATGCGGTTGAAGCCGCCTGCGCGCGGGCGAAGGATAGCGGCGTCAAGAAAGCCATGCTTCTCAATGTTTCCGCACCGTTCCATTGCTCCCTGATGCAGCCAGCCGCTGATGCGATGGCCGAGGCGCTGGCCGAGGTGTCGATTGCGCAGCCGGTGAGTGAACTGGTCGCGAACGTGTCTGCAAGTGCTGTCACCGACCCGGAAACGATCCGGAAGAACCTCGTCGCACAGGTCACAGGCCGTGTGCGCTGGACCGAGAGTGTGCAATTCATGGTCGCTCAGGGAGTTGAAGCGACGGGCGAAGCAGGCAATGGCAAGGTGCTGACGGTGATGCAACGCCGAATCGACAAGTCACTCAACGGTTTTACGCTCGGGACTCCCGAGGATCTCGAAGCCTTTGCAGAAGCAATGAAGGGATAGACAAGATGTTTGATCTTACCGGCCGTACGGCCCTCGTGACCGGTGCTTCCGGCGGAATTGGCCGCGCCATCGCACAAGCCTTGTCCGAAGCGGGCGCCAAAGTGGCTCTCTCCGGGACACGTGAGAACGTGCTGGAAGAAGTTGCCGGCACACTGAAAGGCGAGAGCGCCATCGTGCCCTGCAACCTGTCTGACGCGGAATCAGTCGATGGCCTTGTGGGCCGGGCTGAGGAAGCAATCGGCCCGCTCGACATTCTCGTCGCCAATGCCGGTATCACGCGCGACAAGCTGCTGATGCAGATGAAGGATGAAGACTGGAACGATGTTCTGTCGGTCAATTTGGGCAGTTATTTCCGCCTCACCAAGAGCTGTGTGCGAGGCATGATGAAGCGCCGTCACGGCCGGATTATCGGAATTACATCCATTGTCGGTGTTACCGGAAATCCGGGCCAAGCCAATTATTGCGCCTCCAAGGCTGGCATGATCGGATTTACCAAATCATTGGCCCAGGAAGTCGCCAGCCGCGGTATTACCGCCAATACGATTGCGCCCGGATTCATCGAATCACCCATGACGGAAGTGTTGCCGGAAAAGCAGAAAGACACCCTTTTGGGACAGATTCCTGCAGGTCGTCTCGGCCAGGGTGCAGACATTGCCGCTGCAGCCATTTATCTTGCTTCAGACCAAGCTGCATATGTCACGGGACAGACAATCCACGTGAATGGCGGCATGGCAATGATCTGATTTCACTACAGCAAGCCCCACTCATAGGACTTGGCGCTCGTCCCCAGTGTATGCTAGGCGCAACACAATGGTTCGAATCTGGGCCAGTCCTCAGGCATTTTCAGAGAGGTACTCATGTCTGACGTTCTAGAACGCGTTAAAAAAATTGTTGTCGATAATCTCGACGTGGATGGTGACAAAGTTGTTGAGAGCGCAAGCTTCATCGACGACCTCGGCGCTGACTCTCTTGACCTCGTCGAGCTGGTCATGGCTTTCGAGGAAGAGTTCAACATTGAGATCCCGGATGATGTGCAGGAATCTATCCGCACAGTTGGTGATGCGGTAACGCACATCAAAGCCCACATCTAAGATTTCCAGGATTTCTATGTCAGATCGCCGCGTTGTTATTACCGGAATCGGGATTGTTTCACCCTTGGCCGCTGGCCGTGAGGCAACCTGGGAGCGCCTGCTTGAAGGCAAATCTGGGGCTGGACGTATTGATACGTTCGATCCCGAAGATATGCCGTGCAAGATTGCGTTTCAGGTTCCGTGGGTAACAGGCCGCGGCGGCGGCGAAGGAGATCCCCATGCGTTTGATCCGGCCAAATTCGTCTCCCCAAAAGAGATGCGTCGGATCGACGAATTCATTCTTTATGCGATCGCTGCAGCAGACGAAGCTGTAGAGGATGCCGGATGGAAGCCCGAGGATGACGAAGGTCAGGAGCGCACTGGCGTTCTCATCGGGTCCGGTATTGGTGGTCTTGAATCGATCTACAAGACTGCGATCACGCTTCATGAGAGCGGGCCGCGCAAGGTGAGCCCGTTCTTCATCCCTGCTGCTTTGATCAATCTGGCCTCTGGCCAGGTATCGATCCGGCACAAATTCAAAGGGCCCAACCATTCGGTGGTGACGGCCTGTGCTACCGGCGCTCACGCGATCGGCGACTCTGCCCGCCTCATCAAATATGGTGATGCGGATGTCATGGTTGCAGGCGGCGCCGAGGCTGTCATTGGCCGCATCGGTATCGCAGGGTTCTGCGCTGCCAAGGCTATGTCCACGAATTTCAATGATACGCCTGAAAAGGCCTCGCGCCCCTATGACAAGGACCGGGATGGCTTCGTCATGGGTGAAGGCGCCGCCATCGTCGTGCTCGAAGAGTACGAGCATGCAAAGGCACGCGGTGCGAAGATCTATGCGGAAGTCGCAGGCTACGGCCTGACGGGTGACGCCTATCACATCACGGCCCCTGCTGAAGGCGCGGAGGGTGGATACCGTGCCATGAAGATGGCGCTCAAGCATTCGGGCATGGACCTGACAGAGATCGACTACGTCAACGCCCACGGCACATCGACCCCGAAGGGGGATGAAGGTGAAGCCGGTGCCGTAGAGCGGGCCTTCGGCGAGCATGCCAAGAACATGTCCATGTCGTCGACCAAGTCGGCCGTAGGACACTTGCTCGGCGCTGCCGGAGCCATCGAGAGTGCGTTTTGCGCACTCGCGATCCGCGACCAGGTGATGCCGCCGACCTTGAACCTCGACAATCCGAGCTTCGAGACTGTTCTGGACCTGATCCCGCACAAGGCCAAGAAGGGCCGGGTGCGTGCGGCCATGTCCAACAGCTTCGGCTTTGGCGGCACGAACGCATCGCTGGTTCTCAAGGAAGTTCAGTAAGCCTGTTTCTCCGGGCTGGGGTTGGCATGTAGGCTGGCACAGTCAGGATTCGCGAGGCGTTCATGAAATTCATCAAAGTCCTGCTTTCGGTGCTGGTGCTCCTGCTGTTTGTGGGTGGCGCAGCCCTTGGCGGCGGATGGCTCTGGTTCCAGAACGAAGTCTCGAAACCGGGCCCCTCCACAGAGCAGCACGTCTTCACGGTTGAGCCGGGCGAAACGTTGACCCGCGTAGCCTTGCGGCTGGAGCAGGACGGTATCGTGCAGGACGACCGTCTGGTACGCCTGAAGGCACGGCTCGACGGCACTGAACTTGCCATCAAGACCGGCGAATTCATTCTCGAGCCGCGCGCGAGTGTGACAGACGTGATGGATGTCCTGATTGAGGGCAAATCGGTCCTCCACAAGATAACGCTGCCGGAAGGCCGGACCACGTCACAATTACTAAAAATCGTTGAAGCTGACCCGATCCTTACTGGCGAGATGCCGGAGACGGAAATCGGTGAAGGCACGCTGCTCCCGGACACATACCTCTTTCAGCGCGGCACCACCCGCGCAGAACTGGTCGAGCGAATGCGCAAGGCACAAGCCGACATGTTGGCAGACCTGTGGCCCAGACGCGTTGAAGGTCTGCCCATTTCAACGCCGGAAGAGGCGGTAATCCTTGCCTCCGTTGTCGAGAAGGAAACCGGTATCGCCGGAGAGCGCCCACAGATTGCTGGCCTGTTCGTTACCCGTCTGAAGCGAGGTATGCGTTTGGAGAGCGATCCGACGATCATCTACGGGATCTCCAGGGGTGAGCCCCTGTACAATCGTCGTGGAGAGCGCCGAACGCTCTATCGATCCGAGATCGACCGGAAGACGGACTGGAATACGTATCAGATTGATGGTCTGCCAAAGACGCCGATCTGCAATCCGGGCCGGGAGGCAATTGCGGCCGTCCTGAACCCCGATGAGACGGGCCACATCTTTTTCGTGGCAGACGGCAAGGGCGGCCATTTGTTCGCGAAGACGCTGGCCGAACACAATCGCAATGTCGCGGCCTATCGCAAATATGAACGCGAAGAAATCCAGAGGGAGCGGGCAGGGAAATGAAAAACCTATCCGGCATGACCGGCTTTGCCCGCGTCACAGGGGAAGCGGAATGGGGCGCTTGGGCTTGGGAGGCCAAGAGCGTGAATGGGCGAGGACTGGATGTAAGGGTGAACACCCCTCCCGGGTTTGATGCGTTGGAACGTGTGATCAAAGCCGCGGCTTCGAAACGGTTCAATCGCGGATCCCTTCAGGTCTCGCTCAGGATTGAACTTAGCGAACAGGCGGGGGGCGCCACGATCGATCAGGCCTTGCTGGACACATTGCTGGCGGCGGCGGAACAAGCGCACGGCGTTGGCATTTCCAGCGAAGCCATCGCCACCCTGATGACCGTAAAAGGCGTTGTGGAAATCGGATCCACAAACATACGGGACGTTGCGGTGAATTCGGACGTGATGGCTGAACTTGAATCTGCTGCGGGCGCGGCGCTTGCGGAGTTGGACGAGGCACGTCAGGCTGAGGGGCGCGCGCTGAAAGCGATGCTGTCAGACCTGGTCGACGAACTGGTATCGGCGACGGACACCGCTATCTCGCTCGCAGGGGACCAGCCTGCATTGCTCAAGGCACGGCTTACGAAGCAATTGGAAGAATTGGGGGCAGACCAGCAGGTGGAACCGGAACGGCTGGCAGCCGAACTCGCGCTGACCGCTGCGAAGGCCGATGTCCGCGAGGAGCTGGACCGTTTGCTCGCACACTTCGACTCTGCGCGAAAACTGCTTTCCGGTGGCTCACCGGTGGGCCGGAAGCTTGATTTTCTCGCCCAGGAACTCAACCGTGAAGCCAATACGCTCTGCTCGAAATCTGTTAGCCTTGATTTGACGAATGCCGGACTCAGTCTCAAAGGAACCATAGACCAGTTCAAGGAGCAGGCAGCCAATGTCGAATAGTGGACATCCAAAGGATCATGGGCACCGCAGGGGGCTCATGCTGGTGCTGTCGAGCCCCTCAGGTGCAGGCAAGACAACGCTCGCGAAAAAATTGATCGAAGAGTTCGACGATGTGAATCTGTCCGTGTCGGCGACCACGCGTCCACCACGCCCCGGCGAAAACGACGGAAAAGACTATCACTTCCGGTCTGTCGACGAGTTTCATCACATGATCGAACGGCGGGAATTCCTGGAATGGGCGCACGTTTTCGACAAGTATTATGGAACGCCAAAGGCCGACACGGTCGCCAAGCTGGATGCGGGCGAGGATGTCTTGTTCGATGTGGACTGGCAGGGCGCCGATGCGCTGCACGACCAGATGCCAAACGATGTGGTATCGGTATTCATTCTCCCACCCAGCATCAGCGCGCTGGAGAAACGTCTCGCGGCCCGACCCGGCTCGACCCCGGAGATTGTTGCCCGCCGCATGGACGACGCCAAACGGGAGATCATGCATTGGCGCCGCTATGACTATGTGATTGTGAACGACGATCTTGAAGTGGCCTATCAAAGGCTACGACGCATATTGTTGACCGAGCGATTGAAACGGTTGCGTCAACTTGATCTTGAAGACCATGTGCGCACGCTTCTGGGAGAGGCGTGATGGAGCCGGAGGAGAAGCTTGGGAACGTAAAGGCTCGCCCAATTTGGTTGGTGGCGCTGATCCCGTTGCTCGGGATCGTCTGGGGCGCATGGTTTGTCGCCAAGTACATCGCTTGAACAAATAAGCCCCGCAGCCAAGCTGCGGGGCTTTGTTCTGCAAGGCCTGAGATTATCAGGATTTCGACATGGCTTCCTGGAAGTTCTTGTCGACCGCTTCGATGAAGCCTTCAGTCGTCAGCCATTCCTGATCCGGACCGACGAGCAGGGCGAGGTCTTTCGTCATCTGGCCATTCTCGACCGTCTTGATGATGGTCTCTTCCAGCTTCTGGGCGAAGGCACGCACGTCTGGTGTGTCATCCATACGGCCGCGATGGTCGAGTCCGCGGGTCCAGGCAAAGATCGACGCAATCGAGTTGGTCGACGTGGCTTCGCCCTTCTGGTGGTTGCGGTAGTGACGCGTCACCGTGCCGTGTGCGGCTTCGGCTTCGACCGTGTTGCCATCCGGTGTCATCAGAACGGACGTCATGAGACCCAGCGAGCCGTAACCCTGGGCGACCGTGTCGGACTGGACATCGCCGTCATAGTTCTTACAGGCCCAGACATAGCCGCCGGACCATTTCATGGCCGCTGCGACCATGTCGTCGATCAGGCGATGTTCGTAGGTGCCGCCAAACTCGGCGAACTTGTCTGCGAATTCAGCGTCGAACACTTCCTGGAAAATGTCCTTGAAGCGGCCATCATAGGCTTTCAGGATCGTGTTCTTGGTCGACAGGTAGACCGGCCATTTGCGCTGCAGGCCGTAGTTCAGGCTGGCGCGCGCGAAGTCACGGATGGACTCGTCGAGATTGTACATGCCCATGGCGATACCGGAGGAAGGGAAGTCGAAGACTTCGAATTCCTTGGAATCGGATCCGTCGGATGCTTCCCATTTCATGGTCAGCTTGCCCTTGCCGGGAACGAGGAAGTCCGTGGCTTTGTATTGGTCACCAAAGGCGTGACGACCAACCACAACCGGCTTCGTCCAGCCTGGCACCAAACGTGGGACGTTGGAGATCACGATTGGCTCGCGGAAGACTACGCCGCCGAGAATGTTGCGGATCGTGCCATTTGGCGAACGCCACATCTTCTTCAGGCCAAACTCTTCAACGCGGGCTTCATCCGGTGTGATCGTGGCGCATTTGACAGCGACACCGTATTGTTTGGTTGCATTGGCTGCGTCGATGGTGATCTGGTCGTCCGTCTCATCACGCTTCTGGACCGACAGGTCGTAATATTTGAGGTCGATGTCGAGATAAGGATGGATCAGCCGGTCCTTGATCATCTGCCAGATGATGCGGGTCATTTCGTCCCCGTCCATCTCGACGATTGGATTTTTGACCTTGATTTTCGCCATGTTTGTATTCCCTGCGGTTGCACTATTCTCGCAGGGCTATAGCAGAGCCCACAGCCGCGTCAAAACAGGGAAAACCATGTCAGATCAGCGCAACCCCGCAATTATCCTTCATAGCCCCCAATTGGGTGAGAATATTGGCGCTGCGGCGCGTGTGATGCGCAATTTTGGCCTGACCGACCTTCGTCTGGTTGCGCCGCGGGATGGCTGGCCGAATCCTGCCGCAGATACAATGTCTGCCGGGGCGTTCGAGTCGGGTGTGGTAGCGCGCGTCTTCGAGACTTTGCCAGACGCGCTGGAGGGCATCACCTGGCTCGCAGCAGCTACGGCGCGCCTGCGTGGCATCGAAAAGCGCGTCGGGGATGCGGGCGCAGCTGCGGATACGGCGTTCGAGCGATTGGGGGGCGGTCAGTCGGCCATCATGTTCGGCGCTGAGAAATCAGGCCTGCCGAACGATGCCGTGGCTGTTGCAGACTTCCTGATGACCTATCCGGTCGATCCGGAGTTCAAGAGCCTCAACCTTGCTCAAGCTGTCTGTGTGTTCTGCGCAGAGTGGGGAAAGCGCCGTGAGCAATCGGATCTGGTGATCTCTCAGGACAAGGCGAAACTGGGCGAGCCAGCCCCGCGAGATGAGCTCTTCCGCATGTTCGAGCATTTCGAAGAGGAGTTGGAACGCGCCGGCTATTTCTTCCCGCCGGAAAAGACACCGCTCATGAAAGACAATTTGCGTGCAGCTCTGGTCCGGGCTGACTGGACGCGGCAGGAAGTGCAGACTTTCCGAGGCGCGATCAAGGCGCTCGCGCTTGGCCGGGGCAAGGCGCGCGTCAATCGCGATGACTGAGCACTCGCCGAATGTTGCCATTATCGGCGCAGGACCCGCTGGCCTGATGGCAGCAGAAATCCTGTCTGACGCCGGGTATGCCGTTTCACTCTATGAAGCCATGCCCAGCCCGGCACGGAAATTCCTGATGGCTGGCAAGAGCGGCCTTAACATTACCAATATGCGCGAGGGGGAAGCATTTACCTCGCGGTTTCCAAGTGTGGCACCCATGCTGAAAACTGCCCTTGGCGAATTTGGGCCAGCAGCCATTGCGGAATGGATGCGGGCTCTCGGTGTCGAGGCGACAATTGGGCCAACGGGCCGGGTGTTCCCGGTACAAATGAAAGCATCGCCGCTCCTGAGGGCGTGGCTTGCACGGCTGCAGTCGCACGGCGTCCAGCTACATACACGGCATCGATGGGCGGGATGGAGCGACGATTTTGACATGATCTTTGACACTCCAGAGGGGCCAATATCTGTACAATCAGACGCACAGATATTTGCTCTGGGCGGAGGAAGCTGGAAGCGGCTCGGCTCGGATGGGAGTTGGCCATCTGTGTTCGCCGAGAGGGGCATACACACAGAGCCTTTCCGACCGTCCAATTGCGGCTTCATCGTCGACTGGTCAGACCGTGTCAGGACGGAATTTGTCGGAACGCCCGTGAAGAATGTTGCTGTTCGTTTCGGGGACCAGACCAGCCGGGAAGAATTCGTTGTGACCGACCGGGGCGTGGAAAGTGGTGCGATCTTCACGCTGTCACTCGCCGTACGCGACGGGCTGGAGAATAACGGGAAGGCGACTTTGGAGATTGATCTTGCGCCCGACCTCTCGGAGGAAGCTCTGGTCAGCCGTCTGAAACAAGACCGGGGAAAACAGTCGCTTTCAAACCATCTCCGCAAAGCAGCAAACCTGAAAGGCGTGAAGCGCGCATTGTTGCTCGAGTTTGGTGGGTCGGATGTCTCCAATGAGCCGGAACGTCTGGCCCGACTGATCAAATGTCTGCCGATCCCGCTTGCAAAGCCTTTCCCGCTGGATGAAGCGATCTCCACGGCGGGCGGCGTCTCTTTCGATGTGCTGGACGATCAATACATGGTGAAGGAACAGCCTGGCATGTTCTGCGCGGGCGAGATGCTGGACTGGGACGCGCCCACAGGCGGTTATCTGCTGACGGCCTGCATGGCCACCGGACGCGCGGCCGGAATGGGCGCGGTCCGGTGGCTCAGATCACAGGTATAGTCGTTAGCGGCCCTTCCAGACGGGCGCACGTTTTTCGATGAACGCTTTCGGGCCTTCCTTGAAGTCTTCCGTCCCGACAATGCCGGCAAATGCCTTGCCGCTGTCTTTCCAGAGCTCGTCATCCGTCTTGCTGGTCGCATCCATCGCCACGGCGCGGCTGGCGGCGACAGCGAGCGGTGCGTTGGCGGTGATTCTTGCGGCAAGCGCTTCGGCTTCGCCCATCACTTCGGATTCTGGCACAACCTTGTTGACCATACCGAGTTCATAGGCCCGCTGTGACGGAAGTGGGTCACCTGTCAGGATGGCTTCAAGCGCGACTGCGCGCCCGACAGCGCGGGGCAAGCGGAACAGGCCGCCAGCTCCGGCGACGAGGGAGCGTTTTACTTCCGGAAGACCGAAATTCGTGTTGTCCGCGCAAATGATCATGTCACACGAAAGGGCGATCTCGGTGCCGCCTGCGAGGGCAGATCCTGTAATGGCCGCGATCAGTGGCTTGGTCCGTTCGCGACGTGCGATTCCTGCAAACCCGCCTTTCTTCGTGGACAGGCCAGCACCATTCCCTGCGGAGATCTCCTTGAGGTCTGCGCCGGCACAAAATGCCTTGCCGACGGCAGTGAGAATGCCGACCCAGACTTCCGGATCAGATTCCATTTGGTCGATCGCGGCTTCCATAGTGCTTGCCATTTCGGCGTTGATGGCGTTGCGTGCCTCGGGTCGGTTCATGGTGATGATCGCGACATTGCCTTGTTTCTTGTACTCGACGGGCATGAGTGTCCTCCTTTGACGAAAGCCAGCGCTAACAGGCTTTCCCCAACGTTCTGCAAGACAGACTTCGATTTCATATTGCCAGCCCTTGGGGAAGCCGTTCGAGAGTTGGCTTATGGATTTGACATTGAGCCCCGAATACGCCGCGTTTCGTGACCAGGTCGCAGAAACGCTGAAAGCCAACGCCCATCTTGCGCCGGGCCCTGACGACAAGGGCCTGAAGCATCCGAAACGTCTCGCCTGGCAGGAGTTCCTGATCCGGGGAGGCCTGACGGCGCGTACCATTCCCACCGAATACGGCGGGTATGGCGCCGAGCCCGATATCCTGAAATCCCGGATCATTGCCGAAGAGTTCGCGCGTTCCGGGGTGCCACGGCCGCTCGCCGGTCAGGGCATTTCGATGCTGGTGCCGACATTGCTTGAACTCGGAACACCGGAACAGAAAGAGGCGTACATTGAGCGGACGCTCAAGGGAGAGCTGATCTGGTGCCAAGGGTATTCGGAGCCGGGCGCGGGATCTGATCTTGCGGCGCTGCGCACGCGCGCAGTCGAGGATGGCGATGACTTCGTCATCAATGGTCAGAAGATCTGGACCTCCACGGCGCGCCAGGCCGACATGATGTTCTGTCTCGTCCGAACTGATCCGGATGCCAAGAAGCATCATGGCATCACCTATATCCTGTTCCCGATGGATACGCCCGGCATCGAAGTACGCCCACTTGTCGATATGACCGGTTCGGCAAACTTCAACGAGGTCTTCTTCACCGATGTACGAGTGCCGAAAAGCGGCGTCGTGTTCGAGGTGAACAAGGGCTGGCAAGTCGCCAACGCAACGCTCACTCACGAGCGGGGCATGCTGGGGGACCCGAATGCCACCAAGGCCCGGTTCATCGAACTGGTCGAGCTGATGAAGGTTGAAACCGTAAACGGGCAACGCCTGATCGACAATCCGGTGCTGCGTGATCGGCTCATGACGCTGCAGGCCGAAGTCTACGCCATGCAGGCCAATGGGCTGAGGATCACAACAAACAGGCTCAAGGGCGAGGCGGCGGGGCTGGCAGGCCTGGTCGTGAAGCTTCAGGGCTGCGAACTCAATCACCAGATTGCGGCCTTGGCCATCGATGCGCTGGGCGAACTTGGCATCCTCTATGAGGAGGGCGAGCATTTGAGGTCCGGCGGGGCCTGGCAGTGGCGCTACATGTATGATCTCGGACTGATCATCGGTGGCGGTACGGCTCAGATTCAGAAGAACATTATTGCGGAACGCGGGCTTGGCATGCCGCGCGAACCCCGGCTGGCGAGGAGTTAAATCAATGGAATTCGGACTCTCAGAAGACCAGGTGATGTTGCAGGAAACCGTTCGCCGCTTCGTCGCCGAAGAAGTGTCGCTCGATCTTGTTCGCCAGATTGCAGAGGGCGAAGACCGGGTCGCTGAAACGCTTGCTGCTAATCTGGCCGCGCTGGGTCTCGATGGGCTACTTGTGCCGGAGAAAGATGGAGGGTCGGGGCTCGGTGTGCTCGACGCGGCCCTTGTCCAGGAGTGCTTCGGATACGGTATTGTTCCCGCACGTTTTTTATCGAACTCTGTCGCAGCCTATGCGTTGCGTGACTTTGGTTCCAGCATTCTGAACGACATCGCGAACAACGATGCGCGCTTCGGCATAGCCCTTAACGATTTTCTTTCGAGACGAGATGGTTGTGGCCTGTCGATTCGTGATGAGGCCGTTTCCGGGGCATTACTCATGGCCATGGACGTCGCGAGTTCGACTCACTTGCTTTTTCTGGCGAATGACACGGTCCGGATCGGTCAGGTCGGTTCTGCAGAACAGGTCAAGACAATCGACCGGACGCGTGAGTTCTCAGAAGTCACAATTACCTCGTTCGAGAAGCAAATTACGGGAGCCGAAATCGAAAAGACGTTCGCCGTAGCTTGCATTCTTCTTGCCGCTGACACGCTCGGTGCCGCCCAATGCATGTTGGACAAGGCCGTTGCCTATGCGGGGGATCGCCAGCAGTTCGGTCGCGTGATTGGCTCTTTTCAGGCGGTGAAGCATCTTTGCGCTGAAATGGCGGCGAAACTTGAACCTGCACGCGCGTTGATATGGCACGCCGCTCATGCGTTGGACGTTGAGGATGATGAAGCGCTAGCGATGGCGTTTCTCGCCAAGGCGCATATGGCAGAAGTCGGAACCTTCATTGCCAAAACGTCTACGGAAGTACATGGCGGAATGGGCTTCACGGATCTCGTTGGCCTGCATTACTGGTACAAGCGAATTGGTGTGAACCGCCAGATCATGGGGTCGCCAATGGCGCTCAGGGAACTGGCTGCCCAGCAGCAGGGGCTGGTCGCATAGGTCAGCACATACGCGTGACATCAACTTGGCGGAACCATTCGCTTTGGTCGGCTGAGAAAATGTGGTGGAGCCACTCCAGAAAGCAACCTCCATTTTTTAACTTTCTGACGCGTGGCGTATGGTAGAGCCAGATGTCTATCGCGGGAGATCGAGGCGCCGGACATACAACGAGATCGGGAAAACGATCAGCTATGTGGGTAGGTAACAAGGCTGGCGCTATTGCGGACTCGCAGAATGATACCATTGTTTCCAATGTGTTCATGCGGCGCATCATGTCGAGACCGGGGAAGCTGTTTCCAGATCTCTGAAGAAGTTCAACGTAGGGGCTATGGACAAGAGCTTTTCTCCTTGCCAGGTCGGATAGTGACGATGGCATTGCGTGATCCATTTCCCATTCGGTCGATACGAAGCCGGCATAGTGCGATCTGCCAATACGACTGACCATCAGGTCAGACTCGGTTGGTCGCAGCCCCTGAATGGCGATGTCTCCCGCCAGGTCGTGAAAATCAGATGGTGAATCGCTGATTGTGAGGTCTACGATCGTGTCGGGATTGCTCAGTTGGAACTGCGCAAGACGAGGTGCGATCCAGTAAAGAGCTATCGCCTCACTGCAGACAAGCTGGATGTGCGTTCCTGAATCAGTTGCTGCACTACAGACTTCGTTCTGAGCGGCTTCGATCGTGTCCGCGACAAGGTCGGCGTGTCGCAGTAGCGCGTCTCCCGCCTTCGTCAGGATTACCCCCGTGTGGTTCCGCCTGAATAGCTCTGTATGCAGCGTGATTTCGAGCTCGGTTATCCTGCGGCTGATCGTTGGCGATGAGACTCCAAGCAGGGATGCGGCAGCGCTCATACTGCAAGTCCGTGCCACCGCGCGGAAGATTCTCAACCGGTCCCAGTCAAACTGATCGAAAGAGCCTTGACTGCCTTGCGCGTGTGAAAGCCCCCGTTTCATTTTGTGCTGAAGTCACCCGCCCAAATTCATGTCATGAAAATTAACCATATAATGGAGAATTTTCATGAATGCAACTCAGGCTAGAAATTGGGCAAGGGCGGATATTGAACCTGAGGTACTTGCTGCGCGGGCAAGAGATTTTGGGTTTCGGCTCGCGGACCGCGACGAACTCCAAGCCGCCGTTTCCATGGCGGAATCGCTGATTGACGGAAAGCTAGCGTCAGTCGATGCGATTTCGGCGATGAACGTTCAAACCGGTATGACGGCATGGGTGACGGGAGATCCGGTTGACGGCATTTTCCTGACCATACCGCTATCTGCGGAAGGCGAAGCTGCCGTCAGGAATGGTTCTTATGTGCCTGCGGCGCCGTCGTCTGAGCATTTGGCAACGCAGGGCAAGGATATCGCGGCATTCTATGTCGGCGTCTATGCGGGCAGTTCGCGGGAAGCGCGAAAAAAAATCATGACGGCGTCCGCTGTCCTTCGTGTGGAAATGTTTGGTGTGTTTCCCGCCTATGCGCGAGGTGCCACGGAGGACGGACGGCGCTCCATGTTGAGCTTGGGGTTTCAAGAATTTGAAGGGGGGCTCCCAGATTTGTTTTTCCAGCCGCCATTCCAGACGGTTTTGGACCAGACATCATGAGCCAGATCCAAAACAAGATCGGAGAGTCTGTGCTTCTCCGCCGCGTGCCGCCTGAAGCTTATCTCGAATACTCAACAGAAATTGTAAGAACTCTCGATGGTTTCCATCAGATCAGCGCCATTCGATCTGCCGTCTTTCTCAGCGAACAGGATTGTCCATATGAGGAAGAGTTTGACGGCAACGACTTCTGCGCAACACATCTCCTTCTGAAGGCGAAAGGGCGTCCGGTCGGGACATTACGCATTCGCTGGTTCGCGGAGTTTGCGAAGCTGGAACGGATCGCCTTGCTGCCGTGTGAGCGCGGGCGCGTCGGATTGCGCGTACTCTTGGCAACCGGTTTCGAGATAGTTTCGCGTAAAGGGTATGAGAGGATGATTGGCCAAATTCAGTCGCGCCTCTGGCCGGTCTGGTCCCGAACCTTCAAATGTCGTTTGATTGAGGGTCGGCCGGCTTTCTGGTTCTCGGATTACGAGTATCGCGAGATCGAAATCCCAATTCCCCGCCATCCGTTAGCGCTGCGAATGCAAGAAGACCCTTACCGCATCATCCGCCCCGAGGGTGCATGGGACGAACCCGGCATTCTGGAAACCTCGGTCGCCAGATCGCAATCCGATGAACAAGCGGCTTAAATGTGCGGAAAGTCTGGAATGGTGCCCGGGGGCGGAATCGAACCACCGACACGCGGATTTTCAATCCGCTGCTCTACCCCTGAGCTACCCGGGCGGGCCACTGGGGAAGCGCGGTATCTAACGAAGGGTTTTGAACTTGTCCATGCTGTTTTCAGTCATCCTCTGACATCTCTTGACCCGGCACCTCATCTGCCACATCCGCCGGTGCGCCTGGAATGGCATATCCTTCAGACAACCATTTGTTCAGGTCGACATCGGCGCAGCGTTTTGAACAGAAGGGCCGGTACTGCGCAGAGACAGGATTCTTGCGGCATTGGGAACATTTCGGTTGGACGGATTTGGGGGACACAGGTTTACTCATGCGGTCTGATATACTGAGGGCATCGGCTTCGTCGAGGCAAGATATGTGAAGCGTTGACCATACTTGTCTGACAGCTTGTCCAGAAGGGGCGCACCCGTCTTGTCCAGCCAGACCTTGGCCTGGCCTGGCAATTCAAGGGTCAGCTTGTGCATCGGATTTTGCTTGGCTGTGCGCTCCAATAGTCTCAACCCCGTCAGCGCAAGTGTCTCGTCGGTAGGGTTACCGCGAGAATCGAGCGTGCGTTCATGAAGCGGCGTTTCGCGCCAAGGCAGCGCGACTTCCATCAAGCCAAGTTGGGACGGTGCCAGGACGGTGGCGGTATGAAGACCAACCTTTTCCAGGCAGGACTTCATCATATCCTGAACCTTCTTGCGAGATCCGGTATTGAGGGGCGCGACACAATCAAGGATGACAAGACCGCCGAGGCTACGGAGGCCTACCTGTCGGGCCAGCTCTCGGGCAGCATCAAGATTGAGCTGAAGCGCGCGGCTCGCCGCGCTACCCTTGCTTTGCCGCCCGGCGCTATCAATATCGACCACTGTCAGAGCCCTGGTGCGCTCGATGCACAGACGCCCTCCCTTCGGGATGGTCACAACTGCCGACGAGGCTTCGTCAAACGCCGCTTGAATGCGGTCATCACCGATCTCCACATCGTGAATTGGTGCTTCGCGCCATGAGTTGTTGTCTGCTGCTGGGATGCACGTGTCGGTCATCGACACGCGAGGCAGCTTGTCTTTTCGTGCCTCTGCCATGACCGTCACGTCTACAGACTGACCTTCTGTAAGTCCGTGGTCTGCTGGCAGGCGCAGGAACGCCTCAGCCTTACCGGCCGTCTCGACAAATGCGCCGCCTTGTTCGGGTTGTAGCGATCGGATCCGGGCAGGGGCCTGCGCGCCCAGGGTCAGCTGTGTCTCGCTGTCGGACCAACGTGTGATCTTGAGTGCGACAGGACGGCCCGTATCGTCCAGCAAGACTTGGCGGGTTTCGCCAACACAGACTTCGCGCAGGATTCGGATCGGTTAATCCCCCGCAATCATGGCGATTAGGGCTGACGTAACCGCGTCGTCCGCCGCTGCGGTACCTTCGACTGCTGGCTTGAGACGTGTTGCCATCGTCTTGCCTCGTTCCACACCCCATTGGTCAAACGGGTTGAGCTGCCACAAATGCCCGGCGAGATAGGTCCGATGCTCATACAGGGCCACCAGTGCGCCAAATGCCGCTGGCCCGAACGTATTGTGCACGAGGAAGGTGGATGCGCGGCCACCCGCATGGACCTTCTGGCGTGCGACTTCGTCTGACAAATCAGGCTCTTCCTGTTTGACTTCATCGAAGCTCCGTCCATTCGCGAGCACTTCGGCCTGCGCCAAGGCATGAGCTGTCAGAGCGCTAATGCCTTCCGGATCCCGGCTGCGATCTGGAGCGAGGATGAATTCGCAAGGCACGTTTTGTGAGCCCTGGTGTAGCCATTGATGGTAGGAGTGCTGGCCAACCGATCCTTCGCCGCCCCAGAGCGCCGGAGCGGTTGCACCAGATACCATTGTGCCCGTCGGGCCAACCGTCTTGCCATTCGATTCCATTTCAAGCTGTTGCAGATAGGTCGGCAACATTCGCAACCGGTTCGCATATGCGAGCAGGACGCGCATCTTTTCGTTCCGAATTGTCGCGTTCCAATAGTCGAGCAGGGCCAGGCGCATGGCGGCATTCTCTTCGAGTGGAGCCGACCGGACATGCGCATCCATCTCGGCGGCGCCTTTCAATATGCCCTCGAACGTGTCTGCGCCGAGATAGATCATGCAAGCCAGTGATGCTGCCGACCAGAGCGAGAAACGCCCACCCACTGACAGGGGCATATCAAACACATGTGCTTCTCGGCCATTCAGCCAAGCCTTGGCGCGATCCGGATTTGCTGTAACCAACGCGAGATGCTGTTGCGATTGATCGCCAACAGATTCTTCAAGCCATGTCCGGGCTCGGGCGAGATTGTAGAGTGTCTCCTCAGTACCAAAGGATTTGGAGACACCGATGACTAGCGTGCGCGTCGGGTCAAGCCCATGCATGGCGCGGTCCAGGTCAAAGGGGTCGACATTCGCGCAGAAGCGGAGATCGATATTGCCCGAGGCTTTGTCCTCGAACGCGTCGGCGATCAGGCGAGGACCGAAATCAGACCCGCCGATTCCGATGTGGAGAACGGCATTGAAAGGTAGGCCAGTCGAACTCGTCACGCTGCCTGAAACAACATCCCGCGCAAAGGAGAGGGCGGGCAGAACGCTTTGCCTGACTGTCTCGGCCTCGCCTGACAATTCGGACTGCGCGCGCAACGCCCAATGCAGGGCGGGGCGACTCTCCGAAGGGTTCACGATATCACCAGCGAACAAGCTGTCTGCAGCCGATTGAAGGTCGGAGACACGCCCAAACTGAAGCAATCCTGCTTCTGCTTCGGCGTCCAGATAGTGTCGGGAAAGGTCAATGGACCAACCTGCGGCGCGCAGCGCAGCAGAAGATGCACGCGCATCTGCGAGCGCCTTCAGAGAAGTCTGGCTTACCCGGTCGGCATGAGGCTTGAGGTCGGTGGTCATGTCATTGTCCTAGCGTAAGTTCTGGCTGTTTCCGCTTATCCGGGGTTTCCGACCGGGGCAAGACTGGAAACTAGACCGCAGTGAACTGGCATTTGCGTGCTTGAAACCCACGCCGCACATGGCTATGAGGCGCGTTTAACAGGCTATTCGGCCTGGTGTTCATGCGTCCGGCGGGCCGGACACCTAATTTGAATAAAGGAGAGGCCCGATGGGCAAGGCAAAGTTTGAACGTAACAAGCCGCACGTTAACATCGGCACGATTGGCCATGTTGACCACGGCAAGACGACGCTGACGGCAGCGATCTCGATGACGCTGGCAGCGGCTTCGGGTGGCGAGTCGAAATCCTATGCGGACATTGACTCGGCTCCGGAAGAAAAAGCGCGTGGCATCACGATCAACACGGCGCACGTGGAATATGAGACGGAAAACCGTCACTATGCCCACGTCGATTGCCCGGGTCACGCTGACTACGTCAAGAACATGATCACCGGTGCGGCGCAGATGGACGGCGCGATCCTGGTTGTGAACGCAGCTGATGGCCCGATGCCCCAGACCCGCGAGCACATCCTGCTGGCCCGTCAGGTCGGCGTGCCGGCTCTGGTTGTCTTCATGAACAAGGTCGACCAGGTCGATGATGAAGAGCTTCTGGAACTGGTTGAAATGGAAGTTCGCGAACTTCTGTCTTCCTATGACTTCCCGGGCGACGACATTCCGATCATCGCGGGTTCCGCGCTGGCCGCTGTTGAAGGCCGCGACGATGCAATCGGCAAGGACAAGGTTCTTGAGCTGATGGCAGCTGTCGACGAGTACATCCCGACGCCAGAGCGTCCGCTGGACAAGCCTTTCCTGATGCCGGTCGAGGACGTGTTCTCGATCTCCGGTCGCGGTACGGTTGTGACCGGTCGTGTCGAGCAGGGCATCATCAAGGTCGGTGAGGAAATCGAGATTGTCGGTATCCGCGACACAGTAAAGACGACCTGTACGGGTGTTGAGATGTTCCGCAAGCTGCTCGACCAGGGCCAGGCTGGCGACAATATCGGCGCCCTGCTGCGCGGTGTTGACCGTGAAGGCGTTGAGCGTGGCCAGGTTCTCTGTAAGCCAGGTTCGATCACGCCGCACACGACGTTCGAAGCCGAAGCCTATATCCTGACCAAGGAAGAGGGTGGCCGTCACACGCCATTCTTCACCAACTACCGTCCACAGTTCTACTTCCGTACGACGGACGTGACGGGTGTTGTGACGCTTCCGGCCGACAAGGAAATGGTCCTGCCGGGCGATAACGTCAAAATGGATGTCGAGCTGATCCAGCCGATCGCCATGGACCAGGGCCTGCGCTTCGCGATCCGCGAAGGTGGCCGTACGGTCGGCGCCGGCGTGGTCTCGGCCATCAAGAAGTAAGCCCTGTTCCCATCAGGCAGTAACGAGAAGGCCGTCCCATAAGGGGCGGCCTTTTTTATCGGGCGTCAGTCGAGTTTGATGTCAGCGCCTTTTGGACCGCCCTCTTCGACTTCCACGCCGAATGTCTCAAGGAAGCGGCAGACCATCATGTAGTAGCCGATCAGCAGAACCAGCTCTTCCAGCAGGGACGGTCCGAAATGTTTCAGAACCGGTTTGAGCGCGCCGTCTGACGGATGGGGATGCGTTACCAGATGGTCTGTAAAGGTCAGTGCCAGTTTCTGCTCGTGGCTCAAGCCGTCGGCATTTGGACCAGATTTCACCGCTTCGATCAGTTCGCCATCCATGCCGATCGCCAATCCGATAGCCTCGTGCTGGCTCGTTTCGTATTTGGCATTGGACAAGTGCCCGACACGCAGGATCACGCATTCGCGGGTGATCGGATCCAGTTTTCCGTTTTGAAGGAAGGCCGTGCCCATGCCGACAAAGGGTTTCAGCAGATGAGGAGCATGGCCAAGCATTTGAAAGATATTGAGCGGGGCGAGCTTATCCAGAAAGGCTTTCTGGTCTTCAGGAAGGGCGTCAACTTCGGGATAGGGGATGCGGGACACAATTTTTCTCCATGGGCTGAAGCTCTAGTCTTGCGGCATGACGGCATTTGAGGCAAACCGCTCTTTCGCCTGTAGGGGTATAGCTCAGTTGGTAGAGCATCGGTCTCCAAAACCGAGGGTCGAGGGTTCAAGTCCTTCTGCCCCTGCCAGGCGGATTTCCGAATTTTCAGTCAATACAGTCCGTTTCCGGGCCGCTTGTCCTGGCGGCGCTTAGATGATTGAAAAATCGCGGAGCGGTGCGATGCTGTTCAGAATTGACGGGAATTTCAGACCATGCCGAACGCAATGTCATTGGAAAGCGCACAGCCTTGGTGGAGGGGTGCGGTCATCTATCAGATTTATCCGCGGTCGTACCAGGATACGAATGGGGATGGCGTTGGCGATCTGAAAGGCATAACGCAGAGGCTGGACCATGTGGCCTCACTCGGCGTGGACGGTGTCTGGATATCGCCTTTCTTTACATCCCCCATGAGGGACTTCGGATATGATGTGGCCGATTATTGCGATGTCGATCCGGCGTTTGGTACGCTGGAAGACTTTGACGCACTCTTGAGTCGCGCGCACGCACTCGGCCTGAAAATCATCATTGATCAGGTCTATGCACACTCATCCGACGCGCACGCCTGGTTCGCCGAGAGCAGAGAGGACCGAACCAATGCTCGAGCGGATTGGTATGTCTGGAGCGATCCAAAACCCGATGGAACACCACCGAATAACTGGCAAGCTGTGTTTGGCGGACCGTCCTGGACATGGGATGCGCGTCGGCAGCAATATTACATGCACAATTTCCTGCCGAGCCAGCCGCAATTGAATTTGCACAATCCGGATGTCCAGGATGCGCTCGTCGATGTGATGCGGTTCTGGCTGGATCGCGGCGTGGACGGTTTCCGACTCGATGCGCTCAATTTTTCCCTGTTCGATCCGGACTTGCGGGACAATCCGCCGAAAATTCCTGCACCCCGAAATGTTTCGCGTCCCTTTGACCTTCAGGAACATGTTCACAATCAATCGCATCCCGATTTGCCCAAATTTCTGAAACGCTTGCGAATGCTCATGGACGAATATGGAGAGATATTCTCGGTCGCGGAAGTTCCCGGTCCAAGCCCGCTTGAAGAGATGCGTGCCTATACGGAGGGGGAACAGAATCTCAATTCCGCCTACAACTTCGATTTCCTCTATGCGAAGCGATTGGGAGCCGAAGCGATAGCCACATCCCAAAGCAACTGGCTTGGCGCGCCAGGAGAGGGCTGGCCATCATGGGCCTTTTCAAATCATGATGCGCCGCGGTGTGTCAGCCGCTGGTTGGAGGGTGCCGATCCTGTTGTTCGGGCCAAATTGACCACAGCCTTGCTGTTTTGCCTGCGCGGAAATCCCATCCTTTATCAAGGCGAGGAGCTTGGCCTACCGCAGGCGGAGATTGCGTTTGAGGATTTGCAGGACCCTGAAGCAATCGCGAACTGGCCCCGCACGCTCGGCCGCGATGGCGCTCGCACGCCAATGCCCTGGGCCAGCGCCGATACATATTGTGGTTTCAGCGATGCCGAGCCGTGGCTGCCTCTGGGCCAGGGCCATGCGGATTTGGCGGTAGATATTCAGGAAGCCGATCCCCAATCCATGCTTCACTTCACACGCAGGCTCACACGCATGCGCGCCAGCTCGCCGGCGTTACAATATGGCGAAATCAAATTTATCGAGTCGTCCGGGGATTTGCTCGTGTTTCGTCGGCTATGGGAAGGCGAAACGATTGAGTGCGTCTTCAATATTGGCGGGACCGAAGTGGTGGCTGCGATGACAGACGTTTCATCTGATCAGGTTCTAATGTGCGTCGGAATCGATAGTCAAAACAAGACACGCGTCCCGCCATACTCGTGTCGGATTTCCCGCCACTAGGACAAGCCGCAGGATTCGCGGACGATAAGTTCGGTTGGCAGACGCTCGGATCGCATGCTGCCTGTGTCCACCGACGCAATCAGCTTGGCGACAAGGATCCGCCCGGCCCGCGCAGGATCCTGTGAGATCGTGCTCAGGGCAGGATAGCCATAGGCGGAGAGTTGAAGATCGTCATAACCAATCACCGAGACGTCATCGGGCACACGCACTCCCTCTCTGAGCAAGCTGCGAATGGTGGCCAGGGCAATCAGGTCATTTGCTCCGAAAACAGCATCAAACGTGACGCCGCGCTCCATCAGGCTGGAAATGGCAGCTTCGGCGGATTCTACGTCAAAACTTGACTGGAGCGTGAGGTCCGCATCGAGCGGAATGTCAGCCCGACGATGCGCAGAGATATAGCCTTCATAGCGCTGCAGAATCTCTGGATTGGACGTATCACCGACAAAAGCGATTCGCCGGCGGCCGAGATTCAGCAAGTGAGACGTCGCCCGTTTGCCGCCGCGCAAGTTATCCGAGCCGATAGAGCAGTATTTCTGGCCGGGGATTTCCGCGCCCCAAACTATGAAACGGCTTTCAGTTTCGGCCAGTTGGTTGAATCTTTCGTGCAAGAAGCTCTGGCCAAGAAATATGACGCCCTCAGCACGGTTCGCGGTCATGATGGAGGCGAGGTCGTCCTGGTTTTTCGGGGCCAGATAAGAGATCAGCACATCGCAGCCAGCCAAACGCCCAGCCTCACTGAGGCCGCTGATCAGTTCCTGAAAGAACGGGTCAGAGACTTCCGTCTGGCGCCCAGCCAGTGTGGGCACGACGACTGCAATCGTCGCAGCAGCGCCGGACAAGAGCGCGGGCATGGATGGGCGGAAATTATAGTTGTGCTCGCGGGCGATCTTCCAGACCCGACGCTTGGTTTCATCATTCACTGCGGAGCTGTTGTTAAGGGCGCGCGAAACAGTTGCGATCGAGACACCCGCGATTGAGGCAAGATCCTCCAAACGCGTTCTAGTGCTGGACATCTCGTGCTTCCTCCGCTTAAGAACACCAAAAACAACGTTGTCACATGTTTGGTCTATTCGTCCAGACCGTTGATCAAAGAGTCTGCAAAATTTGCAGAGAAGCACTACCAGCCGGGGAGGCGAAGCTAAAGTGAAGAATGATGATACCAAAATTTGCGTTTCACGGCCTTTGCGAGTCTGACGAATAAGCTGACAAACTAGAAAATACTCGGGATCGATCCGAATTCGGCCTGATTCCGCCAATGTTCACCTCGAGCGCTCTGGAGACTGCCTGATGGCAAAATTTATCCCTGTCGATCCGTTCGACATCGTTATCTTCGGCGGGACAGGTGACCTCTCCCGGCGCAAGCTCTTGCCTGCCTTGTTTCACAGATGGCTGGATGGCCAGATTCCGGAATCCAGCCGTATTGTTGGCACTGCGCGCAGTGAGATGGACGCCAAAGAATATCGCAAGATGGCAAGAGAAGCCTGTGAGTCAGCGTCTGGCGACAACTGGGATACGAAGGAATGGTCCAAGTTCGAGAAGTTGATTGAGTATGTGTCCATTGATGCAACACAGGAAGATGCAGATTGGGCCACCCTCAAATCTTTCCTGACACTGGATGACAACCGTCCGTGCGTATTTTACCTCGCTACGTCGCCGCGCCTGTATGTTCAAATATGTGAAGCACTGGGCAAGGCGGGCCTGTCAGAGGGCAACACTCGGGTTGTGCTGGAAAAGCCGATCGGGACCGATCTGGAATCTGCCAAGGCGATCAATGACGGTGTTGCTCAAGTCTACGCCGAACGCCAAGTTTTTCGGATAGACCATTATCTTGGCAAAGAGACGGTACAGAACCTCATGGTCCTGCGATTTGCCAATATGCTGTTCGAGCCAATTTGGTCTCGCAATTATGTGGACCATGTTCAGATCACGGTTGCCGAAGACCTGGGTCTTGAGGGACGTGCAGATTATTATGATAAATCCGGTGCCCTGAGAGACATGGTGCAAAACCATATGCTCCAGCTGCTGTGCCTGACGGCAATGGAGCCGCCGAACCAACTCGACGATGATGATGTTCGTACCGAGAAAATCAAGGTGCTCAACGCGTTGACACCGATCACGGGCGAAGCCGCCAAGAAGCAAACTGTTCGCGGGCAATACAAGGCTGGTGTGAAAGACAACAAGCCCGTTAAAGGCTATCTGGAAGAGTTGAGTTCTGAAACCGTCAGCTCGACTGAGACCTTTGTGGCGATCAAGGCCAATATCGACAACTGGCGATGGGCGGGCGTCCCCTTCTATCTGCGGACTGGCAAGCGGATGTCGCAGCGTCACTCGGATATCATCATTCAGTTCAAACCAACACCCCATTCCTTGTTCGGGGAGGGGTATGAGAGTGCGAACAAGCTGGTTATTCGTCTGCAACCGGATGAAGGTGTGCGCCTGTTCGTTCAAATCAAGGAGCCGGGCCCGGGCGGCCTCCGCGTTAAGTCTCTCCCCTTGAATCTCTCCTACGCCGAAAGCTTCACGGTTCGGTATCCGGACGCGTATGAGCGTCTGTTGATGGACGTTGTACGCGGAAACCTTTCTCTCTTCATGCGCAAGGATGAAGTTGAAGCGGCATGGACTTGGGTTGATGGGCTTATCGAAGCCTGGGAAAAATCAGGTGATCGCCCCGAAGCCTACACAGCCGGTTCGGATGGCCCACTCGCTGCTGCCATGATGATGGACCGCGACAATCGAGCATGGTGGGAGGGATCATGAGCGGATTGGCGCATGAATTCATGATGTTTGACAGCCGAGATGAGGCAACGCGCTTTGCAACGCAATTCATAGCGGGCGGGCTGACGAAGGCGTTGGAGCTGAAAGGCACCGCGTCGCTGATGGTGTCAGGTGGCTCAACGCCGGGGCCGATATTTGATGCCCTTGCCACGACCGATCTGGATTGGGCGCGGGTCATGGTTGGTCTCGTCGATGAACGTTGGGTCAACCCTGAAGACGACGCATCCAACGAACGCCTCGTACGCAGCCGACTGCTAAAGGCAAACGCCGGAGCTGCAGGCTTTCTGCCGATGAAAACAATGGACGCCATGCCGCAGGAAGCTGTGGCAGACAGAGACAGAGCGTATGCCCCTCACTGTGACCCCGCAGACGTGGTTTTTCTTGGTATGGGTGAGGATGGTCATACCGCCAGCTGGTTTCCGGGTTCGAAGGATCTGTCAGCCGCTCTGGAAAGTGAAAATGTGGTTGCAGCCGTTGATGCGACCGGGTGTCCGGTCGCCGGTGAAAATCCGCAGCGTATTACCCTTACAGGCAAGGGCGTAACGAGTGCGTCGTCCGTGATCCTGCTAATCTTCGGAGAAGCGAAAAAGGTAGTGTTCGACACGGCGATAATGTCGTCCGTGCAGGAAAAGCCTATTAAATATGCAATCGATAAATTGGGGCCGCGTTTGACGGTCGTATGGGCAGCATAATGGTTGAGATGAATTCGACAATCGCAGAAGTGACCGCGCGTATTCGAGAGCGGTCACGTGACTCGCGCCAAGCATATCTCGAAATGATCCGTAGTCGCCGCCCCAAGGATTTCGCCCGACGGAGAATGTCTGAAAGCAGTTTGGCGCACGCCTCGGCGGGATGCGCGGTGATTGAGAAGACACAATTACTCGGCGCGGGTTGGCCGAACATTGGTGTCATCACAGCCTACAACGACATGCTTTCAGCACATGCGCCGTATCAGGACTACCCCGCTATTATTCGGGATGCCGCACGGGAGGTGAATGCCATTGCACAAGTCGCCGGAGGCGTCCCTGCAATGTGTGACGGCGTCACACAGGGCTTTACCGGTATGGAGCTGTCACTGTTTTCTCGCGACGTGATTGCGATGGCATCGGCCATCGGCCTGAGTCACGACGTGTTTGATGGCGCAATGCATCTGGGTGTTTGTGACAAAATTGTCCCCGGTCTCGTGATCGCTGCGCTACGGTTTGGCTGGATCCCGTCTGTTTTCGTGCCAGCTGGGCCGATGCCGTCCGGTCTGCCCAATCCTGAAAAGCAACGCGTTCGCCAGTTATTTGCGGAAGGCAAGGTTGGTCGTGACGCGCTATTGAAAGCGGAGTCGGAAAGCTATCACACGCAGGGTACTTGCACATTCTATGGCACAGCGAACTCGAACCAGATGCTGATGGAAGTCATGGGGTTCCACTTGCCAGGCGCTGCCTTCGCCAATCCAGGCACACCTATTCGCGAAGCGCTGACACGTGCAGCCACACATCGCGTCGCGGAGATCCATGCGCAGGGCGATCACTATATACCAGCGGGCGAAATGATCGATGAGCGGTCTATTGTGAATGGCGTGGTAGGTCTGATGGCGACGGGGGGGTCTACCAATCATGCACTTCACTTGCCAGCCATGGCAGCTGCTGCGGGCATCATTCTAACTCTGGAAGACTTTGCGGATATCAGCGCGGTGACGCCGCTGCTGGCGCGTGTTTATCCAAACGGGCCAGCTGATGTGAATCATTTTCACGCAGCAGGCGGTATGGGTTTCCTCGTACGTGAGTTGCTCGATGCCGGTTTAATGGATGGCGACGCCATGGGCGTGGCTGGTCCGATTTCAGGCTACGCGGCGGAGCCTTATCTGGAAGATGGCAAAGCCGCCTGGCGTCCTGCACCGGAAACCAGTGCCGATACGGACATATTGCGCCCCGTCTCTGATCCATTCTCCAAGGATGGTGGATTGCGGATGATGGACGGCCCGATAGGCTTGGGCGTGAGCAAGGTGTCCGCTGTAAAACCTGAGCATCGCATTGTGGAAGCACCTGCGATCGTATTCGATTCCCAGGAAGCGCTGAAAGCTGCATTTGATGCAGGAGAATTGGACAAGGACTTTGTCGCGATTGTTCGGTTCCAGGGACCAGCGGCGAATGGCATGCCTGAATTGCATACACTCACGCCGCCGCTCGCAGTTTTGCAAGATAGGGGCTTCAAGGTGGCGTTGGTCACGGATGGCCGTATGTCAGGCGCGAGCGGTAAAGTGCCGTCAGCGATCCATGTGAGTCCGGAAGGTTCACGCGGCGGCCCGATCGCAAAAGTGCAAAATGGCGACATGATTGTGTTTGATGCCGAGCGCGGTGTGCTCGATATCAAGGTTGATCCGGAAGAGTTTGCAAAGCGCATCCCGGACGAATACAGGCCAAACGAGAACGGGATGGGACTCGGCCGCGAAATGTTCACCTATTTCCGGGAATTGGCAGGCCCTGCCGCCAATGGGGCGAGCCAGTTCAATTTCTCGAACCGGGGGGACTGATCTGATGGGTGAGCCCGTTTTGGTTGGGGATGTAGGGGGAACCAATGTCAGGTTCGCTTTGGCTGAGAGGCGCGGCGGCAAAGTTGAGATCAGTGATTTTTCAAAACTGTCCGGGGATAGTTTCGAAACATTTGCCGCTGCGTTGCGCCGATACCTGCAAGACACCGGATTAGAGCCGAAGCATGCCTGTTTTGCCATGGCCGGGCCTGTGCGGGACGGAGAAGTCATGCTGACCAATCGGGATTGGCACGTCTCAGCCCGGCACCTCTGCGAGGTGTTTGGCTTTGATGACATTAAAATCATCAATGATTTCACCGCCATGGCCCGATCGGTGCCTGAGCATTCCGGAGACTATTTTGAGGAAATCTTGCCTGGAAAAGAAATACCGGAACTGCCTGTAATAGTAGCCGGGCCTGGCACCGGATTCGGTGTGGCATCCTTGTTTCCCTTGGGCGACGATGCCTGGCAGGTTCTCACGGGTGAGGGCGGGCACATCGCCTATGCGCCAAGAGATACATTGGAATTCGACATAGCGAGTGTTCTCATGCGGACTCAGGGCTATGTATCGAACGAATTGGTTGCGTCGGGCATGGGACTCGAATTCGTCCATCGCGCATTTTGCGAAGTCTTCGGGCGCAATTTGGAAGACATCTCGCCTGAGGAAATGCGTCACCGGGCTGACGAAGGTGACGAGATGTTTGATCAACTGATCGCCATGCGCGCGAAAGCCGTCATGGGGGCAGTCGGCGACCTGGCGCTCGCAAATGGGGCGCTTGGCGGTGTCGTTCTGGCCGGTGGGGTAACTGAGCGAATCGTTGATTATCTGCGACGACCTGAGTCAGTGGCCCGGTTCCGTGAACGTGGACCGATGTCTGGCTACCTTGCGAATTGTCCGGTACGCCTTATGCACGATCCCGAGGCGCCTCTGATTGGCGCTGCTGCCTACTATGCCCAGGAGACGCTTAAATGAATTCCTCGCTTGATGCCTTGAAAGCGGCCGCCCAACGGGCACCGATCGTCCCTGTGCTTGTGGTGCCTGATGTGGACGCAGCGGCTCCATTGGCGCGCGCGCTTGTTGAGGGCGGTCTCACGATCGCTGAAGTGACGCTGCGCACACCAAGTGGCTTGAAGGTCATTGAGGAAATGAAGAAGGCGCAGCCGGATTTGATTGTGGGGGCGGGGACGGTCTTGACGAAGGAGGACGTTGTGAACGCAATGAATGCCGGTTCCGACTTCCTTGTGTCTCCCGGCATGTCCCCCGGCCTGCTGGACGCACTCGGTGATTATATGGGCATCACAATTCCGGGCGTGGCGACCGCCAGCGAAGCGATGACGCGCTATGAGGAAGGGTTCAAGATGCTGAAGCTGTTTCCGGCCGCGATTGCTGGCGGCGTAGGCGCGCTCAAGGCGCTGTCCGGACCGCTGCCGCATCTCCAATTCATGCCGACGGGCGGTGTCAGCGCCGATAATGCGGGTGAGTATCTGTCCCTGCCAAATGTGGTGGCAGTAGGCGGCTCGTGGATCGCGACGGAGAAGGATGTAATCACTGGCGCGTGGTCGTCCGTTGCCGAGAAGGCAAGGACGGCGCTTAGCAGGATCTAGTCGCCGTCCTCAAATGACCTTGTATCAGGAGCGTCCGAAAACGCGCTCGAAGGTCGTGTCCACGTGTTTGAAATGGTAGCCAAGGTCGAACAAGGACTCGAGTTCGGAATCTGTCAGTCGGGATGATACTTCCTCATCCTGTTTGAGCAGGTCGAGAAGGTCACCTTCCTTCTTCCAGGTCCGCATCGCATTGCGTTGGACCAGACGATAGCTGTCTTCACGGCTGACGCCTTTTTCGACGAGGGCCAACAAGATGCGTTGCGAGTTGTGGAGGCCACCCATGCTGTCGATCGTGCTCATCATGTTTTCGGGATAGACCAAGAGGTTCTCGATCACGCCGCCAAGACGGTGCAGCGCAAAATCAAGATGCACAGTCGCGTCCGGGCCGATCCCACGTTCGACCGAGGAGTGCGAGATATCGCGCTCGTGCCAGAGCGCAACATTTTCCATGGCAGGCGTCACAGCGGATCGGACAAGCCGGGCAAGACCCGTAAGATTCTCCGTCAGAATGGGATTGCGCTTGTGTGGCATGGCGGATGAGCCCTTCTGGCCCGCCGAGAAAAACTCTTCGGCTTCGAGCACTTCAGTGCGCTGGAGGTGACGTACTTCTGTTGAAAGCCGTTCAATAGAAGACGCGATCACACCCAAGACTGCGAAGAACATGGCATGGCGGTCGCGCGGGATGACTTGGGTAGAAACGGGCTCGACGCTGAGACCGAGCTTTTCGGCAACATGAGTCTCAATCGACGGGTCGATATTTGCAAATGTACCAACTGCGCCGGAGATTGCACATGTCGCCACTTCTTCGCGAGCCAGCACCAGGCGGGTCCGTGCGCGCTGGAATTCGGCATGATAGCCGGCAAGTTTCACACCGAATGTAGTGGGTTCTGCATGAATCCCGTGACTGCGGCCAATTGTGGGTGTCAGCTTGTGTTCAAAGGCCCGTTTTTCCAGTGCAGCCAAGACGCGGTCTACACCAACCAGCAGGAGATCGGTTGCACGTACAAGCTGAACATTGAAACATGTGTCCAGGACATCTGAAGAGGTCATGCCCTTGTGCAAAAAGCGCGCTTCGTCACCAACATGTTCTGCAACATTTGTCAGAAAGGCGATGACGTCATGCTTCACTTCCCGCTCGATTTCATCGATTCGATCGACGTCAAACGCCGCACGTTCGCGGACCGCTGCGGAGACTCCCTCCGGGATCAGACCCTTCTGCTCCATGGCTTCGGCTGCGAGGATCTCTATCTCTAGCCAGATGCCGAATTTGGATTCGGGAGACCAAATGGCTGCCATTTCGGGACGGGTGTATCTGGGGATCATGGGGTACCTCGGGGCTGGGATTCGGCTTTCTATTACTGGCTGGAGCACAGAACACCAGTGTCTCGGTAAATTGAGCGCAGATGATACTGCGTGGCGGGTGTGTATCCCTTGGTGCGGGGAGGGTTGCGGAATATGAGTGCATGGTTGAAATGCGTGGCAATTGGTAGACTGGAACGCTTGTATGTTTCGGTGGCGGCTGGAGCAGGTTCATGCAACTCAAACCGATGATCGCGACAGCTGCTGGCCTTCTGATGATGGGACCAGCGCTGGCCGAAAACATAACTGGAACCTGCCATGCGCCTGTTTTGATTCCGGAAACGTTCGAGACCGTGACCGAGCAGGTGCTGCACGAGCCCGAACGCACCGAAATTCGTATTTATCCCGCCGAATACAAAACAGTGTCGCGGTTGGTCGAGGTCAAACAGGCCGCGACCGAGTATAGAATCGTGCCTGCAGTCTATGAGGCGGTTACAGAGCAAGTGCTGGTCCGGCCGGAACGAACAGAGACGGTTGTGATCCCGGCAGAATACGAAACCTACACCGAACAAGTGCTGGTCCGGCAGGCTTATTCGACGTTGGATTTGAAGGACGAGGTGGCTGGTCGCGAGATTGCCGGCGAGGACGAGGCCAGCAAAGCTTTTCAGAATGACGTGCTTGTGTCGGTCGAGGTCCCGGCCGAGTACAAGACAATTACACGCACGCGTATTGTGAAGCCTGAACAGTCCGAGACACGCATAGTTCCAGCAGAGTATCATACGCTCGTGAAGCAGGTCCTGGTCGAACCGGCACGTGTCGAGCCGGTTACGATACCAGCGGAGTATGAAACTCTCATGATCGAACAATTGGTCAAGCCCGCCCGTGAAGAAATCGTCTCGATCCCGGCGAGGTACCGCACGGTCGAGAAACGGATCGTGACAGGCGAGGGGAGGGTAGAATGGAAGACTGTGTTGTGCGACGAAGATATATCTCCCGAGACGATTACTGCCCTTCAGAAAGCGCTTTCACAAGTCGGTTATGCGGTCGAGATTGATGGCAAATTCGGGACCGCAACGATGAGCGCGCTGAAAGAGTACCAGCGGGAGCAGGGCTTGGGTGTGGGTCAGCTGTCGTTTGAAACGCTAGAGGCACTCGGCGTACCTGCTCACTGATCCTTTGGGTGCGAATGGATCGCAAAAAGCCGATTGAATTCATGGCTATGGCGCCGAGCCTGCTGCGCCCGTTCTGCTTTGCGCCGTGACGCACCGCCGCAGTATAGTGCACGTGAGTTGGACAATAATTCAGGCTAGACTGAGTTGCTGCGATATATTGCGTCTGTCTGTTGCGCCATAGGCGAAACCGTCCTAATCCGGCGCCAGATCAAGCCACCCCTGCGGCAGGAGACAAGGTACCATGTCAGAGATCGAACGCTTGGCACTCGACTATTTGCCCGTGATCATTTTTCTGGTCATCGGTGCCGTGATTTCCGGCCTATTCATACTAGGTTCGGTGCTTCTGGCGCCCAGCAATCCCGATCCGGAAAAGAACTCAGCATATGAGTGCGGCTTCCCCGCTTTTGACGACGCGCGGATGAAGTTCGATGTGCGATTCTATCTCGTCGCGATTCTGTTCATCATCTTTGACCTGGAAGTGGCATTTCTGTTCCCGTGGGCGGTAAGCCTTGGAACGATTGGCCTGGTCGGATTCTGGTCCATGGTTGGTTTCCTCGGTGTTTTGACCATCGGATTTGTTTATGAGTGGCGCCGCGGTGCGCTGGAGTGGGAATAATGGCTGACGATTACAAGACATATGCTCTTGGCGGCGCGCGGACGGGAGTCGAAGGCGGCTTTCAGCCCGGCAATGACGACCCGTTCTACACCGGCCTGTCAGACCAATTGGCTGATAAAGGCTATTTCACCGCCGCAGCCGACGATCTGATCACTTGGGCGCGTACCGGTTCCCTGATGTGGATGACGTTCGGCCTTGCCTGCTGCGCCGTGGAAATGATGCATGCTGGCAACCCGCGCTACGATCTTGAGCGCTTCGGTATGGCGCCGCGCGGTTCACCCCGCCAGTCGGACGTGATGATCGTTGCCGGCACCCTGACCAACAAGATGGCGCCAGCCCTGCGCAAGGTTTACGATCAGATGCCGGAGCCACGCTATGTGATTTCCATGGGTAGCTGTGCCAATGGCGGCGGCTATTACCATTACAGCTACAGCGTTGTCCGTGGCTGCGATCGAATCGTGCCGGTCGATATCTATATTCCGGGGTGCCCGCCGACTGCTGAAGCGCTGGTTTACGGCTTCTTGCAGCTACAGAAAAAGATTCGCCGCGAAGGCTCGCTGGAACGGTAGGAGCTGACATGATGACCACAGAAGCTATCGAAGCCCTGGGTGAGCTGGGCGCTCACATCGCCGCGCGCCAGCCGGATGCCGTCAAGTCTGCGGACGTGACGCTTGGCGAGCTGACTGTGTTTGCCGAGCGCGATCACATTGTGAGCCTGATGCGCTTCCTGCGCGACGACCAGCAGTGCAATTTCGAGACGTTTGTCGATGTTTGTGGGGTCGACTATCCGGAGCGGACCGAGCGGTTCGAAGTCGTTTATCATCTTCTTTCGATGCGGATGAATCATCGTGTGCGGGTACGTATCAGGACCGATGAAGACACGCCCGTTCCGAGTATTGTCGGGCTTTGGCCTGCCGCAAACTGGTTCGAACGGGAAGCCTTCGACATGTATGGCATCCAGTTCTCCGATCATCCTGACCTGCGCCGAATCCTCACCGATTACGGCTTTGAGGGGTACCCGCTGCGCAAGGACTTCCCCCTGACAGGCCATTATGAAGTGCGCTACGACGACCTTGAAAAGCGCGTCGTCTATGAGCCGGTCGAGCTGCCGCAGGAATATCGCAATTTCGATTTCCTCTCACCGTGGGAGGGTATGACCAGTCATATTCCCGGGGACGAGAAAGCCGAGGAGTCTTCTGAGTAATGGCTGACACCGCGCACATCTCCGAAATGGAAGACCGAAAGTTCACACTGAATTTCGGTCCTCAACATCCGGCCGCCCACGGCGTCCTTCGTATGATTCTCGATCTCGACGGCGAGATCGTGACCCGTGTGGACAGCCATATCGGCTTGCTGCATCGCGGCACCGAGAAGCTGCTGGAGTACAAGACATTCCTGCAGGGAATGCCATATTTCGACCGGCTGGACTATTGCTCCCCCATGAACCAGGAGCACGCTTGGTGCCTGGCAGTCGAGAAGCTGCTGGGCGTCGAAGTCCCCCGGCGGGCAAGCCTGATTCGCGTGCTCTATTCAGAGCTCGGCCGGATCATGTCGCACTTGCTGAATGTAACAACGCAGATCCTCGACGTAGGCGCGTTGACGCCGATTACCTGGGGTTTTGAAGAACGTGAAAAACTGTGCGTGTTCTATGAGCGCGCCTCCGGCAGCCGCATGCATGCCGCGTATTTCCGCCCTGGCGGCGTCCATCAGGACCTGCCGCAGAACCTCATCGACGATATTGCGGAATGGTGTGAGCAGTTCCCCGGAAAGCTCGATCACATCGAGAGCCTGGTCACCGAAAACCGTATCTTCAAACAGCGCAATGTCGATATCGGCCTGGTTGATGAGAAGACCATCATGGAGTGGGGATTCTCGGGCGTAATGGTGCGTGGGTCCGGGTTTGCCTGGGACCTTCGCCGCGCGCAGCCCTATGAATGCTATTCCGAGCTCGACTTCAAAATTCCGGTTGGTCGGAATGGCGACAATTATGACCGCTATGTCTGCCGCATGGAAGAGATGCGCGAGTCGGTGAAGATCATGCAGCAATGCATTGACCTGATGTCAAAGGAGGGGCCCGGGCCCGTCCTCGTGCCAGGCTCAAAGCTTGCGCCGCCGCGTCGCGCCGAAATGAAGAATTCGATGGAAGCGCTGATCCATCACTTCAAGCTGTACACTGAAGGTTTCCATGTTCCGGAAGGCGAGACCTATGTCGCTATCGAGGCGCCGAAGGGCGAGTTTGGCGTTTATCTCGTCTCAGACGGGACGAACCGCCCGTATCGCGCCAAGATTCGCGCGCCGGGCTATCCGCACCTGCAGGCGATGGACCATCTCAGTAAAGGACACATGCTGGCGGACGTGTCCGCCATCTTGGGCTCACTCGATATCGTGTTCGGGGAAATCGACCGATGAGTACTGCGCAGACACGCTTTTTTGACGAACATCCTCTCAAGGATGAAGCCCGTCGCTGTTTTTCGAAAAGGGGCGAGTAGTGGCACTACGCCGTTTTGACATGGAGGCTGGAGGCGACACATTCGCGTTCAAGCCCGAGACCGAAGAGAAGATTGCGTTCTGGCGCGGCAAGTACCCGGCTGACAAGCAGCGGTCTGCGGTGATCCCGATGCTGTGGCTGGCGCAAAAGGACAATAGTGGCTGGCTATCCGAGCCTGCAATGCGTGAAGTCGCCGACCGTCTGGAGATGCCGTATATCCGCGTCTATGAAGTCGCGACCTTCTACACGATGTTCCGTCTGCAGCCGGTCGGAAAGTACCACATCCAACTCTGCGGCACGACGCCTTGCCAGTTGCGCGGCGCCGAAAAGCTGAAGGAGGTCTGCCAGACCGAAATCGGCAAGCAAATGTTCGTGACCGATGACGGCCGTCTATCCTGGGAAGAAGTTGAGTGTCTTGGCGCGTGCGTGAATGCGCCGATGGTTCAGGTGAATGACGATTATTTCGAAGATTTGACGCCAGATTCGCTGGGGATGATTCTCAACAAGCTGAAGAATGGCGTCGAGGCGCATCCCGGTCCACAAGTTGACCGCATCAATAGCGCGCCGGAAGGTGGCACGGCCATTCTGACCGATCCGCAATTGTTCGACGGAACACGTAACCAGTCGGTTGCGTTGCCCAATTTACCGACCGCAGAGCCAGAACCAGAGCCGACGGCTGCTGGCAAGCCAGCGGAATCCGCGCCGACGAACACACAACGTGAAGTCCCTCAAAAGGATAACACCGGCAAGACGACGCTGATCTCGAAGACAGAAACCGCCGAGAGATCTGCGCCTGCTGCTGTTTCCGGAGAAAAGCCGGAATCGGTCACGATCGCTGCTGAAGGCCATGATGATCTGAAGCGCATCAAAGGTATTGGCCCTAAGAACGAAGATGCGCTCAATGAGCTCGGCATCTTCACCTTCCGGCAGATCGCGGACTGGTCGCCAGCCAATGTTGATTGGGTTGAAGACTATATGAGCTTCCCGGGTCGCATTGAGCGGGAAGACTGGATCGCGCAAGCAAAAGAGTTGGCCACGGGTGGCGAGACCGAGTTCTCGAAGCGGGTCGATGCGGGGCAAGTTGCCTCCAGCAAGGATGATGAGGACTAGGCCATGCTGCAGGACAAGGATCGCATCTTCACAAACCTCTATGGTTTGCACTCACCCGACCTCGAAGCGGCGAAGAAACGCGGCGCCTGGCACCTCACCAAGGAGATGCTGGATCAGGGGCCAGACTGGATATGCGACCAGATCAAGGCCTCCGGCCTGCGTGGTCGCGGCGGCGCTGGCTTCCCGACCGGTCTGAAATGGACGTTCATGCCGAAGGAAGTGCGTGATCGACCGCACTATCTCGTCGTCAATGCTGACGAGTCCGAGCCCGGTACCTGCAAAGACCGCGAGATCATGCGGCATGATCCCCATCTGCTCATTGAGGGCTGCATGGTGGCAAGCCGCGCGATGCGCGCCCATAAATGTTATGTCTACCTACGTGGTGAATATATCAATGAACGGCATGCGCTCGAGAAAGCCGTCAAGGAGGCTTATGAGGCTAAGCTGATCGGCAAGGACAATGTGAATGGCTGGGATTTCGATCTCTATGTCCATCACGGGGCCGGCGCCTATATTTGCGGCGAGGAGACAGCCTTGCTGGAAAGCCTTGAAGGCAAGAAGGGACAGCCCCGGCTGAAACCACCGTTTCCGGCCAATGCTGGCCTGTATGGCTGCCCAACAACAGTAAACAATGTCGAGTCGATTGCAGTGGCTCCGACCATTCTTCGCCGCGGTGCTGAGTGGTTTGCCGGATTTGGCCGTCCAAACAATGCGGGCACGAAACTGTTCTGTATTTCCGGGCACGTGAACAAGCCATGTAATGTCGAAGAAGAAATGTCGGTCACTTTCCGTGAGCTGATTGATAATCACTGCGGCGGTATCCGGGGTGGTTGGGACAATCTCAAGGCGGTGATCCCCGGTGGATCGTCCGTGCCGATGGTGCCGGCTGAGCAGATTATGGACGCTTACATGGATTTCGACACACTGCGGGACCTTAAATCAGGCCTGGGCACGGCGGCGGTGATCGTGATGGACAAGGACACCGACCTGATCAAGGCAATTGCCCGTCTCGCATACTTCTACAAACATGAAAGCTGCGGCCAGTGCACGCCGTGCCGTGAAGGCACAGGCTGGATGTGGCGCGTCATGGAGCGAATGGTCAAAGGCGAAGCCGAGCATGATGAGATCGAGACGCTCCTGGATGTAACCAAGCAGGTTGAAGGCCACACGATTTGCGCACTCGGTGACGCAGCGGCCTGGCCGATTCAGGGCCTGATCCGCCACTTCCGCCATGAGATTGAGGATCGCATCAACCAGTACAGACTGCCGCGCGCCATGGTGCAGGGTGCAGTCGTGGCAGCGGAGTAGAGATATGTCCGACGACCTTTTCAAGTTGAATGTCGATGGCCAGGACATCGAAGTGCCGCGCCAGTACACGCTGATGCAGGCGTGCGAGGAAGCGGGCGCTGAGATTCCGCGCTTCTGTTATCATGAGCGCCTGTCGGTGGCCGGAAACTGCCGCATGTGCCTGGTCGAATGGGAAGGCGCGCCGAAACCGATTGCCTCGTGCGCGCAAACCGTGGGTGACATGCGTCCGAACCGGGATGGATCGGCACCGAACATCCGCACCAAGGGCGCCTATGTGGAAAAAGCCCGCAATGGCGTCATGGAATTCCTGCTGATCAACCATCCGCTGGATTGCCCGATCTGCGACCAGGGCGGCGAGTGCGACCTGCAGGATCAGGCCATGGCCTATGGCCGCGCCGGCAGTCGCTATGACGAGAACAAGCGCGCCGTCGAAGACAAGAATATGGGCCCGCTGGTCAAGACGATCATGACCCGCTGCATCCAGTGCACGCGCTGCGTACGCTTTGCTGCCGAAGTGGCGGGGGTCGAGGAACTCGGCATGATTTCGCGTGGCGAGAATGCTGAGATCACAACCTATCTGGAAAAGAGTCTGACATCCGAACTGTCTGGCAACGTCATCGATCTGTGCCCGGTTGGTGCGCTGACGTCCAAGCCATACGCGTTCAATGCGCGCCCATGGGAGCTGCGTAAAACATCCTCTATTGATGTGATGGACGCCATGGGCGCAGCGATCCGCGTGGACGCCAAGGGCGATGGTGTGATGCGTATCCTTCCTGAAGTGAGCGAAGGCATCAACGAGGAGTGGCTGTCGGACAAATCCCGTTTCATTTGGGATGGCCTAGCCCGCCAACGCCTCGACAAGCCTTACATTCGCGAGAACGGCAAACTGCGCCCGGCTAATTGGGGCGAGGCTTTTGCGGCCGTGAAAGAGGCGCTGTCGGCATCCCCTGAAAAAATCGGCGTGGTCGCCGGAGACTTGATCGAGGTTGAGCAGGCCAAGGCAGCGCTTGATTTTTTCCGAGGGCTCGGTGTGGAGAATACAGATTGTCGTCCCGCCGGGGCGCAATATGGCACAGATGGGGTGCGCGAACGTTATATCCTGAATGGCACACTGGCTGGCGTAGAGGATGCTGACGCCTTGCTGTTGATTGGTACGAATCCGCGCGTTGAAGCCGCTGTCTGGAATGCGCGCATCCGCAAGGCATGGCTTTGGGCTGACCTGAAAGTGGGTCGTATCGGCGAAGCAGCGGATCTGACATATGAGCATGCTTGGCTCGGTGATGGTGCATCAGCCCTCACAGATATTCGCAATTCGGACTTCGGCAAAGTGCTCTCGGATGCCGAGCGACCGATGATCGTCGTCGGTGAGGGCGCACTCTGCGGCGAAGATGGCGCGGCAGTTCTCGCAAAAGCGCTGGAACTGGCAAACGAAATTGGTGCGGTAAAGGACGGTTGGGCCGGATTTGGCGTCCTTCACAACGCGGCAGGCCGTGTTGGTGCGCTAGACATCGGGTTTGTGCCCGGCGAGGGCGGAGCTGCGACAGCAGAAATACTGTCCGGTGGTATGGATACCGTTGTGCTACTCGGAGCTGACGAGCTCGATCTGTCGGGTCTTGGCGATGCGAAGGTCATATACATCGGCTCGCATGGAGATGCGGGGGCCGCACGCGCGGACATCATTCTGCCGAGTGCCGCTTATACCGAAATGTCGGCAACCTTTGTGAACACAGAAGGCCGCGTCCAGATGACCAGCCGCGCTGTGCAGCCAAAAGGCGAAGCGCGCGAAGGCTGGGCTATTTTCCGAGCCTTGTCGGAGGTCGTTGGCAAGAAACTACCTTATGACACCGCCGATGCGCTGCGCGCTGAGTTGCGCGGTCCTGAGGGTGAAAGTACCACTTTCTCCGGGCTGGGATTCGCGCCCGGCGCGATGGGTGCGGAGGCCCTCAAAACGCCAATCACGACCGCTCCGACAACTCTTACGACCGCGACATTCCGTCCGGTGTTTGACGATTTCTATATGACGAACCCGATCGCACGGGCGTCCAAGACGATGGCCGAATGTTCTGCGCTGGCCTCAGCGCTGGACACTCCGGTAGCAGCGGAGTAGGGCGGGCGCCATGAGCAACTACGTCGAGTCTCTCGGGCAACTTTGGGGGCCATTGCTGGTCCTCGGACAGATCGCACTGTTCACGCTCGTCCTGTTGTTATCGATCGCATTTCTCCTGCTTTTGGACCGTAAGGTCTGGGCTGGTGTGATGATGCGCAAAGGTCCGAACGTCGTCGGGCCTTTCGGCTTGATGCAGTCATTCGCCGATTTCGGAAAATTCCTGCTCAAGGAAATCGTGATTCCGGCTGGTGCGAACAAGACCGTCTTTCTCATCGCGCCAATCCTGACCTGTACGCTGGCCTTCGCAGCCTGGGCGGCGATTCCGGTTGCGCCCGGTACGGCAAGCGGCACCAGTTGGGTTATCTCGAACCTTAATGTTGGTGTGCTTTACCTGTTCGCAATCAGTTCGCTGGGCGTCTATGGCATCATCATGGGCGGCTGGGCGTCGAACTCCAAGTATCCATTCCTCGGCGCGCTGCGCTCGGCGGCGCAGATGGTTTCCTATGAAGTTTCGATCGGCTTCGTAATCGTGACCGTCATCCTGCTGGTCGGTTCGATGAACCTGACGGATATTGTGAACGCTCAGGAAGGCGGTATCTGGACCTGGCATGCCTTCAGTTTCCAGCACTTCCCGCTGATTGTCGTCATGTTCCCGATGTTCATTATCTTCTTCGTCTCAGCGCTCGCTGAGACGAACCGGCCACCCTTCGATTTGCCGGAAGCCGAATCCGAGCTCGTCGCTGGTTACCAAGTGGAGTACGGCTCAACGCCCTACCTTCTGTTCATGCTGGGCGAGTATCTTAACATCGTCCTGATGTGCGCTCTGATGACGATTCTGTTCTTGGGCGGCTGGCATGGTCCATTCGCACTGGGCGAGGAGTTCGTCCGCGACCATCCCTTCGTGAATGCGTTCGCCGGCTTGTTCTGGTTCATGTTCAAGATCCTGTTCCTGTTCATCATGTTCGCGATGGTGAAGGCGATTGTCCCTCGTTACCGCTATGACCAGCTGATGCGCCTGGGGTGGAAGATCTTCCTGCCAACCTCGCTCGTGGCGGTTCTGATTGTGTCCGGCTATGTCGTTTATCTGGGAGTTCAGTCATGAGTCTGGCTCAAACCATCCGCGGCGCGCTCCTGACCGATTTCCTCGGCGCGCTCGTCGTGGCGACAAGGGAAGTGTTCACGCGCAAGGCAACGGTGAACTATCCGTTTGAGAAAAATCCTCTTTCTCCGCGCTTCCGTGGGGAACATGCTTTGCGGCGTTATCCCAGCGGTGAAGAGCGCTGCATCGCCTGTAAATTGTGTGAGGCAATCTGCCCGGCGCAGGCCATCACGATTGAGGCTGAGCCGCGCGCAGACGGTGCCCGTCGTACCACACGCTATGATATCGACATGGTGAAATGCATCTATTGCGGCTTCTGTCAGGAGGCCTGTCCGGTCGATGCCATCGTGGAGGGGCCGAACTTCGAATTCGCCACTGAAACGCGCGAAGAGCTGTTCTATGACAAGGACCGCCTGCTCGCGAACGGAGATCGTTGGGAACGACTGATCGCCAAGAATCTGGAACTCGACGCGCCTTATCGCTAGGCCGCCGAAACTATTAACTCATGGGGCATTCTGCCCTGCAAAGAAGGGGGCCTAGTAGGGCTGTGGCAGTCATCGCTTTCTATCTGATCGCGGCCGTCGTGCTCGTATCGGCGCTGTCGGTGATCATGGCGCGCAACCCCGTTCATTCGGTGTTGTGGCTCATTCTCGCATTCTTCTCATCGGCCGGTTTGCTTGTGCTGATTGGCGCTGAGTTCCTGGCCATGCTTTTGGTCGTTGTCTATGTCGGCGCGGTTGCTGTGTTGTTCCTGTTCGTCGTTATGATGCTGGACGTCGACTTCGTCGAGCTCAAGCGCGGCACACTGAGATACTGGCCGTTCGCTGTGCTTGTCGGGATCATATTTGCCGCCGAAATCGTGCTGGCATCGGTGATCGGCACGGCAGACATGGAGACCAATTTCGATGCATCTCCGGGCGCTGAGACTAATGCCGAGGCCATAGGACAGGTAATGTATACGCAATACCTGCTGCTGTTCCAGATGGCGGGCATCATCCTGCTCGTTGCCATGATTGGTGCCATCGTGCTGACGCTGCGTCACCGTCCAGAGACCAAGCGTCAGAACATTGCCAAACAGACCTCGCGCCGTCGCAGCGATGCCTATGAATTGAAAGACCCCACTCCGGGGCAGGGGATCTAAGACATGGACCTTGGGCTTTCCCATTTTCTCGCCGTTTCGGCGGCCCTGTTTACAATCGGGGTCGTAGGCATCTTTGTGAACCGCAAGAACATCATCGTCATCCTGATGGCGATTGAGCTGATCCTGTTGTCGGTGAACCTCAACCTCATCGCCTTTGCGGTATTCAGTGGCACGATTGCCGGGCAGGTCTTCGCAATGCTGGTGTTGACAGTTGCGGCAGCCGAGGCAGCTGTTGGTCTTGCCATTCTCGTCGTCTACTTCCGCAACCGCGGTGATATCTCGGTCGAAAATGTCGACCTGATGAAGGGGTAAGGCGATGCTTCCAGATATCCTGATCCTGTACATCGTCCTTGCGCCGGGGCTCGTGGCGCTGACCGGCCTGGTGCACAAGCAGATTGGCGACAAGATCGTCATGGGGCTGACCACTGCTGTCGTACTATCAGCAGGCGCGCTGTCGCTGATCCAACTGTTTGCCTATGTGGCAGGTCTTGGCGGTCACACGGGCACCGAGGAGCATCATGCAAGTCTTGTCGCCGCAACGACGGGCATGGAAATCAAACAGCATGTGATTACCCTCATGCCTTGGATAAGCGTCGGCGAATTCCAGGCGAATTGGGCAATCCGCGTCGATACGTTGTCCATTGTGATGATGGCGGTGATCACCGGCGTATCCGGCCTCGTTCATCTCTATTCCTGGGGATACATGAGCGAGGATCCGCACAAGGCGCGTTTCTTCAGCTATCTGTCGCTCTTCACCTTCATGATGCTCATGCTGGTCACCGCTGACAATTTCATCCAGCTGTTCTTCGGCTGGGAAGGCGTGGGTCTCGCCTCCTACCTGTTGATCGGCTTCTGGTACCAGAACAAGGCGCCGAACGACGCCTCCATCAAGGCTTTCGTTACCAATCGTGTAGGCGATTTCGGCCTTGCGCTGGGTATCATGGCCGTCTTCTTTGTATTCCGTTCAGTCGAGTTCGGTCCCGTACTGGACGCCGTGCGCAACAATGCGGCCGTTGTGCCCGTTGGCTTCACGGAAGCGGCACCGGTCCGGGACCTGGTGATTCCGTTCCTGCATTGGAATCTGAACGCGCTGGAAGTTATCGGCGTGTTGCTCTTCATTGGCGCTATGGGCAAGTCGGCCCAGTTCTTCCTGCATGTCTGGTTGCCGGATGCGATGGAAGGTCCGACCCCTGTATCGGCCCTGATCCACGCCGCAACCATGGTGACCGCAGGCGTCTATCTCGTCTGCCTCTTGTCGCCGATCTATGAGTACACATTCTACGCCGCAGGCATGATCACCATCGTGGGTGCGGTGACCGCGCTCTATGCGGCCACGGTTGGTATGGCGCAAAACGATATCAAGCGCGTGATCGCCTATTCGACCTGTTCCCAGCTTGGCTACATGTTCTTCGTGGCGGGTGTCGGCGCCTATGAAGCGGCCATGTTCCACCTCTTCACGCACGCCTTCTTCAAGGCGCTTCTGTTCCTTGGCGCTGGCTCGGTTATCCATGGCATGCACCATGAGCAGGATATGCGTCGCATGGGCGGGCTCGCCAAATTCATGCCGCTCACCTATGCGGCCATGATGATCGGGACGATTGCCATTATCGGCCTCGGTATTCCGCACACCCAGATCGGTTTCGCTGGCTTCTTCTCCAAGGACGCCATCCTGGAAAGCACTTTCGCCGCTGGCCAGTCCAAGATCATGTTCGGTCAGGTAGCTTTCTGGTTCGGCCTGATTGCAGCCTTCCTGACGAGCTTCTATTCTTGGCGCCTGATCTACATGACGTTCCACGGTCCGAAGACGTGGGAAGCGCATGATCATCATGATGACCACGCTCATGAAGATGCGCATGCGGCTGATGGCGCACATGGCCACGCACATGATCACACGCCGCATGAGAGCCCGCTCGTCATGCTGGTGCCGCTGGGGCTGCTCAGCCTGGGGGCGATTTTCGCGGGCGTTTATTTCTACGACGCGTTCGTGGACGGCAATAATGAGACGTTCTGGGCTGGCGCGATCTATCGCGCCGCAGAGAACCATGTCCTTCATGATCGTCATAATGTGCCTGAATGGGTGTTGTACGCACCGCTGGTCGTCACGATTGCCGGCTTCCTGATTGCGACGTTCACCTATTACTTCAACCGGGGTGTTGGTAAGCGCGTCGCCGACAGTGGCGGTCCGTTGCACTCGCTGTTCTACAACAAATGGTATTTTGACGAGATCTATCAGGCCACGCTCATCAAGGGCTCGGCCATGCTCGGCAATCTCTTCTGGAAGGCTGACAAAAAGATCATCGACGGCATCGGGCCTGATGGTGTTGTGGCTGTGACCAAGGCTTCGGCTGGGCGCTTGTCGAAGATGCATACCGGATATCTCTACCACTACGCATTTGTGATTATCGGTGCTGCACTTGTATTCGGCGGAATACTGTGGCTGCGCGCTGGAGGAGCCAACTAATGGGCGGTTTTCCCATTCTTTCAGCGATGACGTTCCTGCCGCTGGCAGGTGCACTCATCATCATGCTCGTGCGCGCAGCGACAGCTGGCAGCCGAGATGCATCGTCCAGTGATACCGAGGGGCGCACAGCGCTTCTGGCTGGCCTGATCATATCTGGCGCCACGTTCATTGCATCGCTTGCAGCATTTAGTGCGTTTGATGCGTCCCAGTCGGGCTACCAGCTGGTGGAGCAATACAGCTGGTATCGTAACATCAGCTACAAGATGGGCATTGATGGCCTGTCCATTTCGCTCATTTTGCTGACCACTTTCCTGATCCCTATCTGCCTCCTCGCCAGCTGGAACTCGATCCACAAGCGCGTGACAGAGTATGTGGTCGCCTTTCTCGTTCTTGAAACCTTTATCATCGGTGTCTTCACCGCGATGGATCTCGTCCTGTTCTATATCTTCTTCGAGGCTGGACTGATCCCAATGTTCCTGATCATCGGAATCTGGGGCGGCAAGGACAAGATCTATGCGGCGTTCAAATTCTTCCTTTATACGCTGATAGGTTCACTGCTGATGCTCGTGGCCGTCGTGTACATGTACCAGGTTGCTGGTGGTTCTGACTTCGAGATTCTGGAGAAGTATTCCTTCGATCCGAACGTTCAGACCTGGCTCTGGCTGGCCTTCATGGCGTCGTTCGCCGTGAAGTTGCCGATGTGGCCGGTCCATACATGGTTGCCGGATGCGCACGTGCAGGCACCGACTGCGGGATCCGTTTTGCTGGCAGGCATCCTTCTGAAGATGGGCGGCTATGGCTTCCTGCGCTTTTCACTGCCCATGTTCCCGGACGCGAGCCAATTGTTTCAGCCGATGATGTTCGCACTAGCGGTGATCGCGATCGTATACACATCGCTGGTCGCGTGGCGTCAGACGGACATGAAGAAACTGATCGCATATTCGTCAGTTGCGCATATGGGCTTTGTTACGCTCGGCGTATTCGCCTTCAACGAAGCCGGCGTACAGGGCGCCATCTTTCAGATGCTGAGCCACGGCCTGATCTCCGCCGCGCTCTTTCTGATCGTTGGCGTCGTTTATGACCGGATGCACACTCGTGAAATTTCCGCCTATGGCGGATTGGTTCACCGGATGCCGGTTTATGCCACGTTCTTCATGCTGTTCACCATGGCCAATGTCGGTCTTCCGGGCACGTCTGGCTTCATCGGCGAGATCCTGACCATGGTCGGTGGCTTCCAGGCTTCAACCTGGGCAGCGTTTGGCGCCGCGCTTGGTGTGATCTTTTCGGCCGTTTATATGCTCACCCTGTATCGTCGGACAGTGTTTGGAAAAATCACCAATCCTGATCTGAACACGATCAAGGACATGAACAGGATTGAATGGATCTGCATTGCTCCACTCGCAATCCTCACAATCCTGTTTGGTGTTGCACCCAATTTGATTTTCAACATTACCGAAGGTTCTGCCTTGCGCATTCTGAACCTGATGGCGGGAGGCTGATCTCGTGATTGATTTCACTGCCATGATACTGACTGTTGGGCCTGAGCTCTGGCTCGTGGCGATTGCCTTGATTGGCGTGCTTGTGGGCGCCACGCTGAAGGATCGTTTCAACAGCGTATCTATCAAGTTCGGCGCTCTTGCCCTCTTTGCGGCCGCCGCGTTTTCGCTGATGAACTATGAAGGCGGCGAAGCCTTCAATGGTCTCGTTCGTACGAACACATTCGTGAACTTCGCGAAATTTGTCAGCTATGTCCTGGCAGGATTTGCACTGCTCACATCTGAGGGTTTCCTGAAGCGGCATGGTACCATCCGGTATGAATATTCCCTGCTGATCCTGCTCGCCTCCTTCGGCATGGGCATGATCCTGTCGGCGGCTGACTTGATGACGCTCTATATGGGCGTCGAAACGCTTAGTCTGTCTTCCTATGTGCTGGCTGCGTTTCATCGGGATTCTGCCAAGGCGTCCGAAGCTGGCTTGAAGTACTTCGTTTTGGGGGCGCTTGCATCTGGCATGCTGCTGTATGGCGCATCACTCGTCTACGGGTTCAGCGGTTCGACAGAATATGCCGTGATCGCTGCAGCGGACCCATCGATCGGCATGATGTTCGGCATGGTCCTGATGATTGTCGGTCTCGCCTTCAAAGTCTCTGCTGCGCCAATGCATATCTGGACGCCGGACGTCTATGAAGGCGCGCCGACACCTGTCGTTGCGTTCTTCGCCTCCGCGCCCAAAATGGCGAGCATGGTGGTCTTCGCGAATGTCATGTTCACCATGTTTGGCGACGTGATCGACCAGTGGCAGCTGATCCTCTGCATCATTGCCGGCCTGTCGATGATTATCGGCTCGCTCGGCGCGCTGACACAGACCAACATCAAGCGTCTGCTCGGCTACTCATCGATTGCGAATATGGGCTACGCGCTTGTCGCTGTAGCCGCGGGTCCGGAATTGGGTGCGGGGCCTTTGCTGGTCTTCATGACGCTGTACGTAATTGCGTCGCTTGGCCTGTTCATGGGCGTGCTTGCCATGCGTCGTAAAGGCGGAATGGTGGAAGGAATTAACGAGCTTGGTGGTTTGATGCGCAAGCGCCCCGTGCTGGCGATAGCTCTTTCCATTCTGATCTTCTCAATGGCGGGTCTTCCACCGTTCGGTGGATTCTTTGGAAAATGGGAAGTGTTGTCCGCCGGGGTTGAGGCCGGTTTGATGCCAGTCGTCATAATTCTCGTGCTCGCGTCTGTCGTATCGCTTGGCTATTATCTCCGTCTGATCAAGATCATGTGGTTTGATGAGCCAACAGAGCGTTTCGAGGCGGTCGATGGCCCCGTGACGATCACAGTTCTGCTCGCAGCGCTGATTGCCGGTATCCTGTTCCTGTTCTTCATAAGCGCACTATCAGGGTGGGCGGGCACAGCGGCTCTGGGACTTGCAGGTTGAGCTTAACCTGGCCCGTCTACCACCTTGGCGTCATAGACAGCACAAATTCCGAAGCGAGGCGACGGGCGAAGGCTGGCGATTTCGACGATTGCTGGCTTGTCGCAGAAGCTCAGACAGCTGGGCGCGGCCGTTTGCAGCGTCCATGGATCTCGCCGTCTGGAAACTTGTTTTCCACTGCGCTGTTTCATGAGCCCGGCGGCATTCCAGTAGCCTCTCGTATTCCCTTCGCCGGGGCATTGGCTGTATCTGATGTGGCTGCGCAGCTCGCTCCAGACGCCCCCGTCCGTTTGAAATGGCCCAACGATGCGCGCGTGAATGGCGCCAAGATTTCCGGCATTTTGATCGAAACCGGCGGGCAAGGCGCTGAGTTCTGGGTCGCCGCAGGCATTGGGATCAATGTGGCTTCCGCACCTGACGGCGCTGGCCAAATGGCAACATCATTGCATTCTTTAAGATGCGACGCAGTCCTGACCCCGGAAGATGTTCTGACGGCACTTCGCGATGCGTTTGGGCGTCGTCTTGAACAAGCGCGGCAAGGATTTGAGACGTTGCGGCAAGATTGGCTGAAGGTCGCTGAGGGGCTCGGTCAGACGATCTCGGTTTCGCGAAACGGCGATCCCCTGATAGGCGTGTTGGAAGATATGGCGGAAGACGGGTCGCTGGTGCTCAGATTGCCCGATGGACGTCAGGAGATAGTCCGGGCTGGTGATGTCAGCCTGATAGGGAGTGGCTAAGCGATGCTGCTGGCAATTGATGTAGGCAACACGAACACGGTGTTCGGCATTCATGACGGCGAGACCTGGGTCAACCAGTGGCGCAGCGCGACCGATGCCACCAAGACCGCCGACGACCACGCGGCATGGTTGTGGCGGCTGGCGGACATGTATGGGATGGACTTGAAGCACATCAAAGGATGCGTGATTTCAACCGTCGTACCTCAAGCCCAGTTCAATTTTCGTAATCTTGCGCGTCGATATCTCAATCTCGAGCCCTTGTTCATTGGGGATCCCAATCTGAAAACGGGTGTTGAAGTGCGCATTCACCGGCCCGAACAGGTGGGGGCCGACCGGATTGTGAGCGCGCTCGGGGCGCACATGACCTATTCCGGCAATCTCATTGTGATTGATAGTGGAACGGCGACAACGTTTGACGTTGTGGCGGAAGATGGCGGCTTTGAGGGCGGCATCATCTCTCCCGGTATCAACCTGTCCATGCGGGCACTACATGATGCGGCGGCGCAGCTGCCACGCATCGCGATCCAGAAACCAGCCCAAGTGATCGGCCAAGACACGATCAGCGCCATGCAGTCAGGTGTCTTCTGGGGATACATCGATCTCATTGATGGGCTCGTAACCCGCATCAAGGCTGAATATGGAAAGCCCATGAAAGTGGTTGCCACCGGCGGTGTGGCCTCCCTCTTTGAAGGTGCCAGCGAAACAATAGATTATTACGATCAGGATATTACCATTCGTGGCCTGCTCGAAATCTACAAACGGAACAGTTGAGACCTATGGCAGACACGAACGGTATAGAGGACGAGCTGGTTTTCCTCCCCCTGGGGGGCTGCGATGAGATCGGCATGAACCTCAATGCCTATGGCTACGGCCCGGCGCACGACCGCCGTTGGATCATTGCCGACCTTGGTGTGACGTTCGGATCACTTGAGACGCCGGGGATCGACCTGATCTGCGCGGATCCCGAACATCTGATCGGGGAGAAGATCGACGCGGTATTCCTGACACATGCGCATGAGGACCATATCGGCGCAGTCGGCCTGTTATATCCGCGCCTGCAAACAAAGGCCCCGATCTATGCGACGCCATTCACGGCAGAGCTCGTGCGCTCGAAAATGATTGAGCGGGGCGTGGACCCGTCCTGGCTCAAGCCGGTTGCGCTAGGCGGAACAGTTCAGGCCGGGCCGTTCGAGGTTACCTATGTCACCCTGACTCACTCAATTCCCGAGCCGAACGCCTTGGCGATCAAGACGCCGCTGGGCACGATCCTGCACACCGGCGACTGGAAGATCGATCCGGATCCCCAGATCGGATCTGCTACGGATGTCAAAGGCCTGACTGCCCTGGGGGATGAAGGCGTTCTCGCCATGGTCTGTGACTCAACCAATGTCTTCGAAGAAGGGGAGTCCGGGTCCGAAGAGTCGGTGAAGCAAGGGCTGATAGATCTGATCGCCGAGCAGAAACAAGCCGTGGCCGTGACCACATTTGCATCAAATGTGGCACGCGTGAAATCGATCGTTGAAGCTGCCGAGTCGGCGGGCCGGGCTGTATGTCTGGTCGGGCGCAGCATGCATCGCATTACGGACGCGGCAAAATCCGTCGGCATATTGCCGCCGCATATGGAATTCATTGACGAATCCGAAGCGAGCCAGATTCCCGCCGAACACATCCTGTATCTCTGTACGGGAAGTCAGGGTGAAGCGCGGGCCGCATTGACGAGAATCTCACGGCGGGATCATCGTAATGTGTCGCTCCATGAAGGCGACACAGTGATCTTCTCGTCCCGACAGATCCCAGGCAATGAAAAGGGGATTTTTGCGCTTCAGAATGCTCTGGCAGAGCAGGGCGTCAGGGTGATCACGCCGCGCATGGTGCCATATCCGATACATGTCTCCGGTCACCCTTGCCGGGACGAGCTGCGCCGCATGTACGGATGGGTGCGCCCGCAAGTATCTATTCCCGTGCACGGCGAGCGTCGGCACATCATGGAACATGCCAATTTCGCGAAATCACTGCAGGTTCCCCATGCTGTAACGCCGCAAAATGGCAGCCTGATCCGGATCGCACCGGGAAAGGCCCAGATTGTTGACGTCGTTCCAGCCGGTCGGTTGTTTCTGGATGGGGATCGGCTGGTGCCGGAAGGTGCGCAGGGAATTGAGGAACGCCGGAAGCTTTCCTGGGCTGGAATTATCTTCGCGTCCATGACGCTGGACGATGATGGAGACATACTCGACGGCCCCATCGTGTTGGCGAAAGGCTTGTCGGAAACCGATGGTCGCCTTGCTGATGAGAGCATCGAGCCGCTTGAGATCGCGGCCGAGGATGCAATTGGTCGCATGAAGAAACGCGACCGAATGGACGATGATGCAGTCGAGCGTACCGTCGGCCGCGCCCTGCGGAAGGCTTGTCTTGAAACATTTGGTCACCGTCCCGTAATAGAAGTGATCGTCCTGAGGAGTTGAAACCCGTGTCAGAGTTTAAAATTGGTCCCTTGAACCATGTCGGTGTCGCAGTGCCGGATCTTGAAGCCGCCTGCGAAACCTATCGGACACTCTATGGCGCCAAAGATATCACCACGCCGTTCGACATGCCGGAGCAAGGCGTAAAGGTCTGTTTCGTCAATCTACCGAATAGCCAGATTGAGCTGATCGAGCCGTTGAACGCCGAATCCCCTATCGCCAACTTCATCACGAAGAACCCGAAAGGCGGCCAGCATCATGTCTGCTTTGAAGTGGATGACATCAACGAAGCAGTCGAAGAGATGGGCAAGCGTGGCGCCACAGTCCTCGGAAAACCCCGGATTGGCGCCCATGGGACTCCCATCATTTTCGTCCACCCGAAAAATTCGAACGGTGTCCTGATCGAGCTGATGGAAACCCCGAAGGAAGCCCACTGATGACCATTTTCGGCGCTGGTGTTGTCTTCACCATTGCCTGGTGGCTGTCCTTTTTCGTCGTTCTTCCGATCGGCGTGAAGGGGCAGTGGGAAGACGATTCCACGATTGACGGAACGGAAGAAGCGGCGCCGAAAAACCCCATGCTTGCCAAAAAAGCGCTTTGGGCCACGGGGGGTGCAGTTATTCTGACAGGTCTTGCAGCCATCATCGTGCCACGTTTGCTTGCGCAATAGGGAGCGCTGCGGCTAGGTGGCCTTCGTTTACCGCGCGATCACGGAGATTCCATGCGTCTGTCGAAGTATTTCCTGCCCGTATCCAAAGAAGCCCCGTCAGATGCGGCCATCGCCTCGCATCAGCTGATGCTGCGCACCGGCATGGTTCGCCAGAACGGAGCAGGCATCTACACATGGCTGCCGCTTGGCCTACGCGTCCTCAAGAAGATTGAACAGATCGTGCGCGAAGAGATGAACCGCGCTGGCGCTGTGGAAATGCTGATGCCAACACTGCAGCAAGCTGACCTCTGGCGCGAGTCCGGTCGGTATGAAGCCTATGGCAAGGAGATGCTGCGCATCACCGACCGCCATGACCGCGATATGCTGTACGGCCCCACGAATGAAGAACTCGTCACCGATGTGTTCCGCTCATATGTGAAGAGCTACAAGCAGCTTCCGCTGAACCTCTATCACCAACAATGGAAATTCCGGGACGAGATCCGCCCGCGCTTCGGCGTGATGCGCGGGCGTGAGTTCATGATGAAGGATGCCTATTCCTTCGACCTGACGGCAGACGATGCGCGACACTCCTATAACCGTATGTTCTGCGCCTATCTCAACACGTTCTCGCGCCTCGGCCTGACCGGTGTGCCCATGCGCGCAGATACTGGCCCGATTGGGGGGGAACTGAGCCACGAATTCATCATCCTCGCTGAGACGGGCGAAAGCGCCGTCTTCTGCGACAAGACCCTGCTGGATATGCCTGCTCCGGGTCTGGACCTGGACTTCACGTCTGACCTGACAGCAGAAGTCGAAAAGCGGACGCAATACTATGCCGCGACCGAAGAGATGCATGACGAAGCCGCCTTCGCTGAACTGCCGGAAGACCGGAAGGTCTCTGCGCGCGGTATTGAAGTCGGCCATATCTTCTATTTCGGCACCAAGTATTCCGAACCCATGAACGCAGTTGTCCAGGGACCGGACGGCCAAATGGTGCCGGTCGAGATGGGCAGCTATGGCATTGGCGTTTCGCGTCTGGTCGGCGGCATTATCGAAGCCTGTCATGACGAGAATGGGATTGTCTGGCCGGAAAGCGTTGCGCCGTTTCAGGTCGGAATCATCAATATGCGGGTCGGCGATGAGGAATGTGACACGGTTTGCGAACAAGCCTACCAGGCACTCGAACTTGCCGGAATAGACACGCTATATGACGAGACTGATGACAGGGCTGGCGGCAAGTTCGCGCGGATGGATCTGATTGGTCTACCATGGCAGATTGTCATCGGACCACGTGGTATCAAGAACGGTGTCGTTGAAGTCAAGAATCGCAAAACGGGTGAGAAATCAGAGATGCCGCTCGCGGATGCCCTCAGCAAGGTGCGGCCCGAATGAGTGATATTCCGTCAGCCGCCGCGCCGTTTGGGAAGCTGGAGCGCACACTCGCCTGGCGGTACTTGCGCGCCAAGCGGGAGCATGGCGGTGCAAGCCTGATATCGATCATTTCCTTTGTCGGCATCTTCTTTGCGGTTGCTGCGCTGATCATCACCATGTCCATCATGAGCGGTTTCAGGGCGACCTTGCTGGATGCTTTGCTGGGCGGTCAGCCACATGTCTACGGCGTTGTTGCGTCGTATACAGAGGAAGAAGCCGAACAGATTGCGGAGACGATCTCTCTGATTGATGGTGTGTCCAGTGTCGCACCGTATATTGAAGAATATGTGCTCGTGACGGCGAATGGTCGCAAGACGGGGGCGGCCGTGCGGGCCATCCGCAAGGAAGACCTCGCCACTATGCCTTTCCTGAAGGATGGCGGGGCGGCGGCCATTGAATCCGGGTTTGGCGAAGGCAAGAATGGCGGCAATGTCGTCATGATGGGGGCATTTCTGGCTGCTGGCCGGGAAGGCCTCGGTGTCCGGCCGGGCGACAAGGTAGAGATCATTACATCGCAGACCAATGCCGGACCTCTCGGATCAACGCCGCGCAGCAAGGCCTACACTGTCGGGGACGTTTTCAAGACGGGAAGCGTTGAACTCGACCGGCTTTATATCTTTATGCCGATGGAGCAGGCGCAGATCCTGTTTCAGTCCAAGGATCGCTACCAAATGCTGGATATCCGACTGGATGATCCGAACAAAACAGCCGCGGCCATGGAGGCCATAGCGGCAGCTACCGGCAATGCGCTTTACGTATTTGACTGGAAAAGCCAGCGCGCGGGCTATCTCAACGCATTGCAGGTTGAGCGGACCATGGTGCGTATGCTCGTCATGGTGATCATGGGTATTGCCACACTGAACATCATCGTCGGCGTTGTTATGCTGGTGAAGAACAAGACACGCGATATCGCCATCCTGCGAACGATTGGTCTTGGACGCAGCGGTGTGCTCCGTGTCTTCCTGCTCGTTGGAACCATACTTGGCACCTTGGGTGCGTTGCTTGGTATGGCGATCGGCATTCTTGTTGTCACCAACATCGATGCTGTGGAGGCTTTCATCAATCTGTTTGTGCCGGGTGAAGTTTTCGACGCGGAAGTTTACGGTCTTGAGGGCCTGCCTGCTATCCTCGATTGGGGCGAAGTCCTGCAGACCGGTCTATATGCGCTCGGCATGTCTATGCTCGTTTCCATCATTCCGGCTTGGTGGGCTTCCCGTCAGGACCCGGTCAGCGCGTTGAGGTTTGAATAATGGTCCAACCCGTTCTCGAACTTCGCGATATTGACCGGTACTACAAGACGGCCGCTGGAGAATTGCACGTTCTTAGCGGAACCAATCTCCAGCTGAATGCAGGCGAGTTGGTCGGATTAGTCGGCCCATCTGGTTCCGGAAAATCCACTCTGTTGCACACTGCTGGCCTGCTGGAGCGGCCAGAATCTGGCAAGGTCATGCTAGATGGCATTGATTGCCTCGCCCTGGACGACAAGGGTCGCACGGCGATACGTCGGGCCAAGATCGGCTTCGTCTACCAGTTCCATCACTTGCTGCCGGAATTCAATGCAGCGGATAATGTGGCGATGCCTCTGATGATCGCAGGCACGAAACAATCTGCTGCGCGCGAAAAGGCGGAACACTTGTTGGCTGAAATGGGGCTTGATGAGCGCGGCCATCACCAACCCGCGCAAATGTCAGGTGGGGAGCAGCAACGCGTCGCAATTGCCCGCGCCCTGGCAAACGATCCGCGTCTTGTCATCGCCGACGAGCCTACCGGAAACCTAGACCCCGGTACGACGGAGCGCGTGTTCTCGACCCTGATCAAAATGGTTCGCGATGAGGGCGCTGCTGTGCTGGTGGCAACGCACAATCTGTCACTGATCCGCCACATGGATCGCGTCCTGACCTTGGCTGATGGCAAGCTGGTCGATTATCAGCCGGACTAAGTTGTGGAAGGCCGCGCCCGGCCTCTGGTCTGGTGGTGATGCGCGCGGCACAGTATCCTGTGAAAAGGAGATTTCCCGTGACTGAGTCGCCCTTCATTCATCTTGCCGTCCGGTCGAGCTATTCCTTGCTCGAAAGCATGATCACGCCCAAGGGCCTGAAGGCTTGGTGTGTCGAGCAGGGAATGCCTGCTGTGGCGATTACTGATCGTAACAATCTGTATGGCGCACTGGAAATCTCGCTGACGCTGACGGATGCAGGTATCCAGCCCATCATGGCATGCTGTTTCGATGTGACAGACGGTATGCCAAAGAGCGAACCGACACGGGTGTCGCTCTATGCGCAGAACGAGATAGGCTACAAGCGCTTGATGCTGTTGTCGTCGCGGGCCTATTTGGACGCAGCCGACGGTGTGCCAAAGCTTTCACGGGAGTTATTGCTGGACAAAACAGACGGGTTGATCCTGCTGACCGGCGGCGCGGAAGGTGAAGTCGCGCGCCATCTTTTGAAGGCTCGTATCGCGGACGCTCGGACCGAACTCTCCACGCTTGCTTCAGCTTATCCGGGGCGCTGCTATGTAGAGATCACGCGTCATGGTACCGAAGATGAGTATGCTTGCGAAGAGGGGTTGATTGACCTCGCCTATGAACTGGGCTTGCCGCTGGTAGCGACGCATGATGCCCGGTTCATGAAGCCGTCGGACGCCAAGGCACACGACGCAATGATGTGTATTTCGAATGGCCAGTATCTGGGCCAGGAAGATCGCAAGCGTGTCGATGCATCCCAATATCTCAAAACAGCTGAAGAAATGCGGGAATTGTTCGCTGACATTCCCGAAGCCATTGCGAACACGTTTGAAATCGCCCAGCGCTGCGCGGTAAAGGCAGAGACGCACCAGCCCATCCTGCCGAACTTTTCGAATGAAGGACGTTCGGAATCAGAAGAACTCCGCAAGCAAGCCTTGGAGGGGTTGGAATACCGTCTTGGCGCGGCGGACAAGCTGTATGCCGAGCGGGATACCTATTTTGAGCGGCTTGACTACGAACTGACGATCATCGAGCGCATGGGGTTTCCCGGCTACTTCCTGATTGTTTCCGACTTTATCAAGTGGGCCAAGGACAATGGCATCCCGGTGGGGCCGGGGCGGGGGTCCGGTGCGGGCTCGCTCGTCGCTTGGGTGCTCCTGATCACAGACCTTGATCCGCTCCGCTTTGATCTACTCTTCGAACGCTTCCTGAACCCGGAACGTGTGTCGATGCCGGATTTCGATATCGATTTCTGTCAGGAACGGCGAGGGGAAGTTATCCGCTATGTGCGTGACAAGTACGGTGCCGACTCCGTCGCCATGATCATCACATTCGGTACATTGCAGGCCAAGGCTGTCGTCCGGGACGTCGGCCGCGTTATGCAGATGCCATATGGTCAGGTCGACCGGCTTGCCAAGCTGATCCCCTTCAATCCCGCCAATCCGCCCAAGCTGCAGGATGCAATCGACGACGAGCCAAAATTCCAGGATGAAATTGACGCTGACGAGCGTGTTGGGGAACTGCTGGAAGTCGCATTGTCGCTGGAAGGCAAGTACCGAAATGCGGGCACGCACGCAGCGGGTGTTGTGATCGGCGACCGGCCGCTGGTCGAGCTCGTGCCGCTCTACAATGATCCGAGGGCGGATCTTCCGGCAACCCAGTTCAACATGAAGTACGCTGAAATGGCGGGGCTGGTGAAGTTTGACTTCCTCGGACTGAAAACCCTGACCGTGATCGACCGGGCGCTCAAGCTGATCCGACGGGACGGCCGGGATGTCGGGCCGGAATGGCAAAGCCTGGATGATCAGGCCACATACGACCTCATGGCAAGCGGCGAGACGCTGGGCGTGTTTCAGCTCGAAGGCGCCGGGATGCGGGATACGCTCAAGAAGGTGCGTCCGCACAATCTTGAGGACGTCATCGCCATCATCTCACTCTACCGCCCCGGTCCGATGGAAAACATTCCGGTTTATGTCCAGGGCAAGGAAGACCCGTCCTCCGTCGTCTATCAGCATCCGGACCTGAAACCTGTCCTTGAGGCCACCTATGGCGTGCCTGTTTATCAGGAGCAGGTCATGCGGATGGCGCAAGAGATCGCTGGCTACTCCCTCGGCGAAGCCGACCTTCTGCGTCGCGCCATGGGTAAAAAGAAAGTCGAGGAGATGATCGCCCAGCGGAAGCGTTTTGTCGAAGGTGCGGCTGAGCAAAAGGGCATGGAAGAGAAGCTCGCCAACGACATCTTCGATACGATGGAGAAGTTCGCCGGCTACGGTTTCAACAAATCTCACGCGGCGGCCTATGCGTTGATCGGTTACCATACGGGCTACCTGAAGCGGCATTTCCCTGTCGAATTCCTCGCCGCTTCGATGAGTCTTGATATCGGCAACACTGACAAGCTCGCGGCCTTCTTCCAGGAAGCCAAGCGACTGAAAATTCCGGTTCTGGCTCCTGATGTAAACACTTCTTCGGCAGACTTCGATGTGCGTGATGGCGCGGTCGTATATGCGCTCGGCGCACTGAAGGGCGTCGGGCTTGAGGCCATGAAACATGTCGTCGAGATACGGGACAAGGATGGTCGCTTTGCGGATCTCTACGACTTCGCTGAACGCGTCGATCCGAAACATGTGAACAAGAAAGCGTTTGAATCGCTTTCCAAGGCCGGCTCATTCGATGGCATGGAGCCGAACCGCGCCAGAATGCTGGAGTCAGCGCCGCTGTTGGCAAATTTGGCGGTTAGTGCAGCCCAGGACCGACAAGGCGGGCAGGGCGGTCTGTTTGCCGAGGCCGAACCTGCACTAAGGCCGGTGCTGCCGAAAACCAGGGCCTGGAATGGTCAACAGAAACTGGATCAGGAGTTCAAGTCGATCGGGTTCTACTTCTCTGGCCATCCCCTGGATGACGTGCTTGAGGGATTGGACCGCGAACGCGTGACCCTGGCCATGGAGGTGCAGGATCGTGCCTCGGACGGCAAGCCGCTCGAGATGATCGGCGTCGTCCGCGCGCGTAGCGATAAACCTGCGCGCAATGGCGGCAAGTTTGCGTTCCTGACGCTTTCCGACCCATCTGGCGAAGTCGAGATGATGGTTTTCCCGGAAACCTTGTCCCAAAATTACGATCTGCTTCAGGTCGGCAATGCGGTGGCGATTACTGTCGGGGTGAAACGAAACGCCGAAGAAATCAAACTGAACGCTGAACGGGTACTGAAGCTTGAAGCAGCCAGATTGTCGAAGGCGATGGGGGCGCTCAAGATTCGGCTCGCTGTTGGCGCATATGTTGGCGATCTGGCGGGAGTGGTTGGCCATCTTGCAAAGCTTCAGGACCTTGAACAGGGCGAACTCCTGATCGAAATGCCACTGGAAGACGGCCGGGTTGTCACCATGAAGCTGCCGGCAACTTACACGATTGGCCTGAGCGCACAGCGGGCCCTGAAAGAAGCGCCCGGCGTGGAGCGCGTCGAGCCCCTCAAAGCGGCCTGACAAAAGCCGCGCCAGAACTCTTGCAGGCATCGGCATTTTCTGTATAAGCCGCCACATCAGAAACCAGTTCACGGGTGCATCCGGTGCGACGGGCCATAGGGGTCCAACGTTCCACTCGTGACGGCCAACCGGATGGAGAAAATCTATGGCCCTACCTGACTTCAACATGCGTCAGCTGCTCGAAGCTGGCGTTCACTTCGGTCACCAAACCCACCGCTGGAATCCTCGCATGAAGCCGTATATCTACGGTGATCGTTCGGGAATCCACATCATGGACCTGTCCCAGACCGTCCCCTCGCTGCACCAGGCCCTGGTCTTTGTGCGCGACACGGTCGCAAAAGGTGGACGGGTCCTGTTCGTGGGCACCAAACGTCAGGCTCAGGAGCCGATTGCCGAAGCTGCTGGCCGTTGCGCTCAGTATTACATGAACCATCGCTGGCTCGGCGGCACGCTGACCAACTGGTCCACTGTTTCCAATTCCATCAAGCAGCTCAAAGAGCTGAACGCGATGTTTGAAAGCGGTGACAGCGGCCAAGGGCTCACCAAGAAGGAATTGCTCGACCTTGAGCGTCGCCGTGACAAGCTTCAGCTCTCTCTTGGCGGTATCGCAGACATGGGCGGCCTGCCGGCTGCTATGATCGTGATCGATACGAACAAAGAAGCGATTGCTGTCCAGGAAGCTCGCAAGCTGGGAATTCCGGTCGTCGCCGTGCTTGATACAAATTGTGATCCGGCTGACGCCGACTATGGCTTCCCTGGCAATGACGATGCTGCGCGCGCCATTTCCCTTTATTGCAACCTGTTCGCGGATGCCGTGCTGGACGGCTTGGCAGAGTCAACGGCTGGCCTAGGTGTTGACCTTGGTGAGCTGGAAGATATCGACGCCATGGCTGAAGCTGACGTGGCCGTGGCCGCGGAAGGCGAAACCGCCGAAGATACAACAGGCGCCTAGGAACAGGCGTCTGACCTGAAGACCAAACTGAAGGAATACAGCAATGGCTGAGATTACCGCTGCGCTTGTTAAAGCACTGCGCGAGAAGACTGGCGCAGGCATGATGGATGCCAAAAAGGCGCTCGTCGAAAACAATGGCGATGAAGCCGCGGCCACCGATTGGCTGCGCGCGAAAGGCCTCTCGAAAGCAGCCAAGAAATCTGGACGCACCGCCGCTGATGGTCTCGTTTCAGTCCAAGTCTCGGACGACGGCAAGACCGGCGCAATTGTGGAATTGAACGCTGAAACCGACTTTGTCGCCCGGAACGAGAAATTCCAGGCGGCGCTGGCTGGAATCACCAAAGCTGCACTCGAAACGGACGGGTCCGTCGAAGGGCTATCTTCTGCTCCAGCGCCGGATGGCGAAGGTTCTGTGGATGACCTGATCAAACGCCTGATTGCGACCGTTGGCGAGAACATGACCCTGCGTCGCAGTGCGAAGCTGACGGCGGACGGCAAGGTGGCTTCCTATATCCACAATGCTGAAACGGCCGGCATGGGCAAAGTCGGTGTGCTTGTCGCCCTCGACGGTTCTGGCGATCTGGAAGAAGTCGGCCGCAAGGTTGCGATGCATATCGCGGCAACGTCGCCTGCATCCGCCACCACTGATGAGCTGGATCCGGCAATTGTTGAGGCTGAAAAGCGCGTACTTACCGATCAGGCTCGCGAAAGCGGCAAGCCTGACAATGTCATCGAGAAGATGATCGTTGGCCGGATGCAGAAGTTCTACAAGGAAGTTGTTCTTGTAGAGCAGCCATTCGTGATGAACCCGGATCAGACGGTTGGTAAATTCCTCGAGGAGCAGGGCGCAACGCTGAAGGGCTTCGTGCACTTCAAGCTGGGTGAGGGCATCGAGAAAGAAGAAGACAACTTCGCCGACGAAGTTGCATCCATGACAAAAGGCAGCTGATCCCGCTTGCCTTTCGGCCCGCAAAGGGCTTTGAACATCCCGGTCGCCCATGACAGGCGGCCGGGAATCTTTTAGGAGCCTATAAGGCCGATAATACCGGAGACACCGCCCATGCAGACCGAAGAGTCCGACTCCAGCCCCTTGAAATACAAACGGGTGTTGTTGAAGCTCTCCGGAGAGGCGCTGATGGGCCCCGGACAATTCGGAATTGATATTCCGACGTGCGAGAAATTCGCACATGCAATCAAGCAAGCTCAGGACACTGGCGCGGAAGTCTGCCTCGTCATTGGCGGCGGAAACATTTTTCGCGGCGTCGCGGGCGCTGCCAAGGGCATGGAGCGTGCACAGGCCGATTCCATGGGCATGCTGGCCACGATCATGAATGCTCTTGCCATGCAAAGCGTGCTTGAGAGCATTGGCGTCCCGACGCGCGTGCAATCGGCAATCCGCATGGAGTCGATTTGCGAGCCCTATATTCGCCGCCGGGCCCAACGACACATGGAAAAAGGCCGCGTTGTGATATTTGCGGCCGGCATTGGAAACCCATTCTTCACGACAGATACCGGGGCTGCGCTGCGGGCGATCGAAATGAACTGCGATGCCCTGCTCAAGGGGACGCAAGTCGACGGCGTATACACAGCGGATCCCAAAATCGACGCAAATGCGACGCGCTACGACGAGGTTGGCTATCAGGAATTGCTGGCCAAAGATTTGCGCGTGATGGACCCCTCTGCGGTGAGTCTTATGCGCGACAACAACATCCCGATCGTGGTCTTCTCGCTTAAGGAAGAAGGGTCTCTCCTCAAAGTCCTTCATGGGAAGGGCACATCGACAACAATCAACAATCATGGAGCGTAAGTGTCATGAGCTATGACAAGAAGGATCTTGAGCGCCGGATGGAAGGCGCCCTGGCGTCTCTCTCCACTGAATTCAGCGGTCTGCGGACGGGCCGGGCCTCAGTGAACCTGCTAGATGCGGTTATGGTCCCAGCCTATGGTTCAACGGTGCCGTTGAACCAGGTCGCGTCGGTCACCGTGTCTGACAACCGCATGTTGTCGGTCAATGTTTGGGACAAGACTGTCGTTGGTGCGACTGAGCGGGCGATCCGGGATTCCGGCTTGGGCCTGAACCCTGTTACGGACGGCCAGAATTTGCGCATTCCGATACCGCCGCTGAATGAAGAACGCCGTGTTGAACTCCAGAAAGTTGCTGGCAAATATGCTGAAGCTGCACGGGTATCCGTCCGCAATATTCGCCGGGATGGCATGGACACGCTCAAGAAGATGGAAAAGGATGGTGATATCAGCGAAGATCGCCACCGTACGCTGTCTGAAGAAGTCCAGAAGTTGACGGACCTCTATGTCAGCAAGGTTGACGACGCACTGAAAGCCAAAGAAGCGGAGATAATGCAGGTCTGATGTCGACCGACGACGCCTCTGCGCCGTCCGACTCGCATGCGGGCGCATCTCGCGTACCCGCTCACATTGCCATCATCATGGATGGGAATGGTCGGTGGGCGAACGCTCGTGGATTGCCACGAGCTGCAGGGCATGAGCGAGGAGTCGAAGCACTTCGACGCACTGTTGAGGCGGCTGGCCAGATTGGTGTTCGATACCTGACAGTTTATTCCTTTTCGACTGAGAATTGGCGTCGGCCCGCATCCGAGGTCAACGCCCTGTTTGGGCTCCTGAAAACTTTCATTAAGAAAGATCTCGGAAGGCTCAAAAAGGAAGGCGTGAAGATAAGGGTTATCGGCAGGCGCCAGGGTCTGCCGGATGACATAGCTGGATTGGTCGAGAGGGCGGAACGTGAAACTGCGGCCAATGCTGATTTCTATTTGAACATCGCGTTCAATTATGGGGGGCGCGAGGAGATTGCGCGCGCTTCGCGCAGACTGGCGGCGGATGTCGAGAGCGGCAAGTTGGCGTCTGAGAATGTGACTGAAGACATCTTCGCTTCCTATCTCGATACGGTCGATATGCCGGATCCAGATCTTCTCATCCGAACGAGTGGGGAATACCGCTTGAGCAACTTCCTGTTGTGGCAAGCCGCTTATAGCGAACTCGTGTTCTTCGACGTGTTATGGCCAGACTTCGATCGTTCCTTTCTGGAGAAGGCAGTTGCTATCTATAGCGAAAGGGAGCGCCGCTTTGGCGCTGTTTCGAAGGGGAGCGCATAATGGGCGACTGGACCCCGCCCGAGAGCCGCTTTTCCCAGCTTGGACTCCGCTTGCTGACGGCAGCACTCCTTATTCCTGCCGGCTTGTTCGTCGTATGGTCAGGCGGATGGTGGTTGGCGGCTGCTTGTGCGCTTTTCGGCGGTATCATGGCTTGGGAATGGGCTGGAATGAGCGGGCATCCTCGCGGCTGGCTTCTGAGCTTTGCCGCCGCACTATTCTGCCTCAGCCTTCCTATGGATTTGACCTGGCTTCACGTCTTCCTAGGTTGTTTCGGGTTGGCGCTTTCGTTTGCATCCAATGCGGGCAGTTTGCGGATACGATCCGCTGCTATGCTTGGCTGGTTCTATGTTACTGCCATGGCGGCTGGTCTCTGGTTCTTGCGCGAAGGACCCTGGGATGGCCGCACTGTTGCATTGTATTTCATGTCCTTCGTCTGGGCATCCGACGCTGCGGCGTATTTTGTCGGGCGGGGTTTGGGTGGGCCGCGCCTGTTGCCTCAGGAAAGTCCGAACAAGACTTGGAGTGGAGCAACGGGCGCGCTCCTATTCACGGCTGTGTGCGGTATTGCTGCGGCGGATTTGTAGAAC